>BNJT01000654.1_pt1 | contig 1221720 bp, 1876 predicted proteins | sample 8540491 | NCBI WGS metagenome assembly BNJT01 (sample SAMD00202455, study PRJDB9452) | human saliva metagenome | host: Homo sapiens | reverse complement strand
ATTCGCCTTCAGGTAGCGGGTGGTGTTGGCTCTGCGATGCCCAGCCAGCGATTCGTTGAGCGAGAGTCCGCCAGTCGGTGAGGCGTGGGCAGAGACTTCGACGGAGATGTTTTGGGTTGGCTGTGCGCTGTTAGCCCGTTTACGCGATCCTTCCAGTCCTTCGTCGCCTTGCCTCAAACCTATTGGAGCGTGGAGCCCGCTGGATGAGGAAGAGGACAATTGGCGTCGGCCCTTGATGCCGATGCGTTGAACTTGTCGCGGTACTGACGGTGGGGCTGGCCGTGGCGGCGTTAACAGTGCAGAGGGTGGCGATGACGCCACGCATATTTTGATGTCGGGTACCGGACGACTTTGAAGCGTTGATCTTCAGCATCGAAGGTCAAGTAGAGCCCGATCCGCTTCCATCCGGCTTATACTTTGAAAGACGACTTGCGGTGACGCTGCCACCCGCAACGGGCGCGGGATCACTCTGGGCTGTTAGCGCCGCAATTTTCGCCTGCTGGAAGGTGAGTGTCGTCTCTACGTTTCGCCGCTGGACAGAAGGCGGAGCAATATAAGCGATGGTCATGTAAAGGTTTTCGAACCACTTCTAGGATAAGTTGATACTTAATCGTGACGGGTACTGTCCGCCGACGACCTCAAGGGTTGCGGATCGGTTCGAATGTACCGCGCCGAAAGCGGCTGAGCCCTGAGCAGGAAGCGAGCGCTATGAGGAATGGCGCTATTGCTGGAACAAGTGGTGTCTTTTTGCTCATGATTTTCTGTGAGTGTGATTGATGCGTGGCTTCGTTATTGTGTATCTCTAGAGCATGTCCCTTCCCTGATTTTGGGAGCGCAAAACAAGGAATAACTAAATTCCCACAACGGCTGGATGTGGGCAGGCAGCCATGCGACGGTCGGGCCGAGGAGGCTGAAAGCTCCGCGGCGGTTCTGCGCCCATCAGAATTTCCTTGAGGCCCCAACGATCGAAAAACCAGGCGGCCTTGTTGTCGGTTTGTTACCGCACGAAATGCTGTTTAGTAGACGAGATCGTCAGCAAAAAAACCAAGATCAGGCTTGTTTTATTCATGGCAAAGTCTTTCCTTGCCCCATCCTCAATCAAATAATACGGAACAAAAACTATCGCAATAGGAGACGGTGGATGCATGTTGTCGGCAATAAGATCATCGCTTTGCGCCCAGCAGGCTGGCTTTAAGGTCGCCAACCTGGGCGGATGGTGGCACAGCGAAAGAGTATATCAGTTGCGTTGGATTAACGCGATCATATCCTCACGGTCAAAACAAGGCACGGCGAGTCGATCGCAACGGGCTGCGCGGAGAAGTGTGGATGAGGCTGCTTGAAGGACATCCCTCTTGCCGGCGGCACCCTTGCAGGTAAGCAGAACTTTAAGACAAGGCTGAGAAGCGCCTACAAGGCGATAAGCTTCATTATGTTATCCCGGGCAATGTTTTTCACCGAGAGCAACGAGATCCAAGATCCTGTAAGCACTGAAGCACGCGGGCTGCTGCGGCTGCTCAACAACATTCCTCTCTCTGTACTCCCCACCAACGATGAAATATCTACTGCTGGATTTCACCATGTACACGAAATTGAGCGCCAATGACTGCCAGATCGCGGTTGTGGTGGTGGCCAGCCCCGCTAAAAGGCCTTCACCCACGACTGTACACGGACGTGCGTGTGGGTTTCCTATCTAACTGGCGCAGTTGATGAATCGCTCTAAGAACCGTTTGTGTACGATGAGCTACTCGCAAGGCAGGAAAAGGCGGGCGGGCCGAAGAGATGGTCGCGCATTAGGCCTCGTGCCCGGAGTTGATATCCGCTGGCGTATTTGTCTGGCAGCCCCAGCGCTGGCGCAAGGTGGTTTTCAAGATGTACGCCTTGAAATATCAGCAGGAACAGACGAGACGGCTGCATCGACCTTTGACTTAGTGCTGCCTGCGGTGGCAGGCCAGATTACGCGCAAGGAGGTGATCGTGTGCCACGCCTGATGCCCCTGCGCCATCAGATCGGAACTTCTCCGTCATCGGCTGGCAACAAGTCGGTCAGTACGAGCTGGAGGAGGCCTTATGGCACGTGAACAAGAACCAGGATCACGACAATGCGGATGCCGTGGAGTTTAATCGGCCTAACATCGCGCCGGCTAAGGAGAAGATCAAGGAACTCTTCATCGTCGCATCACGGAGGCTGGCGGCCTGACGCGTGTGCAGGAATGACGCTGCACCGCATCATCCCTTCGCCGCTGGCGGCGATGAACGGTTGCGAAACTTTCAGCAGCGCACGCGCAAGGAGTGCTGGCGGGCGATCTGCTGGCTATCATCGACATTGGCGGTAAGGCCACAGATGGACGTTACCGACGACGGACGGTACTGACGACGACGGCGGCAGTGACGAAGGGAAACCCGCTGGAGCCGCATGCCGCGTAATGGTGGAGGCGATCTGGGTATGCAGGCGTCTGTCGCCGCTGGCCGAGCTGATTCGACGCGGTGGCTGATGCAGCTGCCGCCGGACGCGCATCAGGTAGCGTGCACCCGCCGTAACGCGGAAACATCGACACCAGCTGAGTCGCGGGCAGGGAGCAACGCATCGAGTGAGGAGCCGGCACGCGGCAAGTGCCACGCCCTGCGGTGAAGCCGTCATTGCGGCGTCTACCAGACGGTCCATACGCCGTGCGTGACAAAGTTGTTCGCGCTGACGGGAAAGACCGCCGAGTGTATTACGTGGTTGGTATCGGCGGCGCTATCATCCACAGCGAACACCCGGCCCATCCGAGGGTTCGCCAGAAGGCCGACGCTGACCACCTCGCCAAACCGCAGCACCTGTCCACATAGACTTGCCATATCTCTGATGGCTGGCTGTCAATCCGAGCTATGCCGTTACAATGAGAGTCTGCCTCGGCCGGCAGCCGTCGGCCTGGGCACGTAGCTGCCACCTTGCAGTCATGGCCTAAAGCGGTAGCCGGGACGCCGTAAGTGGCTGAACACCGGAAATTGGCTGGCGTCTCTGACGTCTCACTGGGGCAGGGAAGTTTGCTGGCACCGGAATTTGGCCGTAAGCGTCCCTGACGCTCAGATCTTTTGCCTTCTTTTCTTCCATCAGGCAAAGAAGGTAAAAGGGCAAAGCCTCTGTCTTCCTTCTTGCCCTGGGGTAATGGGAGCAAAGACGCCTTGAGTTTCTTTCGTCTGATGCTGAAAAGAGCAAAGAGTTTGGCGCATGCGGCCGCCAGCGAAGTTTGTCGATATAACCGCGCATGTAATACACTTGAAAAAGGCTAAAGACCGCACCTCACAATGTACAAACAAGCGCAACAGAGAGATAAGATATGGAAACCGCAAAGATCAAAATATGCCGTTGAGTGCAAGGAGGTGCTGGACACGGCATATGGGTCATGTATATCGATTTTGATTTATAGCCTTCATTGAAACCCATCCGTGGAAGCGTCTTGGCGCTAAGCTGTAAGGCTACCGAGGGAATGGCGGACCTGATCCAGCTGCGCCGCGGGCCCTCTGCTGAGGCACAGCCGCTCCCCAGTTCTCGAGACCGAGGAAGCGTCGAACCGCCGCCATGACGGTAGACATAGCTACACCCAGTCTGGAATCCAAGCAACATGAGTACGGAGACGGCACGTAAAGAGGGAGACGAACTGCCGATGCTGAACGGATTCGAACGAATCTGCGGCAAGACGATCTGCTCGCGATGGACTTCAGGCGCTCAAAAGCCCCGTGCAGGTGCGCGACGGTATGCTCCAGACGCCTGCCTGTTGACGGTGAGATCCCATCGCCGGCGGATCTGTCTTTAGCCGTGATGGCATGGCATCTGCACAACATTAGATCCTCACTCCCAAGAGCCATCTCTGATCGAAAGACCACGCGCACCGGGCAGCAGTACCGAATTTTGGTGGCCCCATGAAGAGGCGGGCGTGTCGATCAACCAGTGAGCCACAGCCCGGCTGCTGACGGCACCCTGGATCCCGCCCTTGTATTCGAACCTCAACGGCTGTCCTCGAGACATCCCTCGTGCCGCTGCGCAGCGGGCGTGAAGGACATCACCGCTTGATACGGCCAGTGTGGCAACCTTGATCTAGACGGCGCTGTATACCAAACGTAATTTCACGCGATTACCCTCGATGGGTTACGCCGGTTATCAGACGCGACGACCGTCTTCCACTAGTGATGGGTGGATTCCCAAGACGGAGGCCAGGCTTCGGCGTGATCCGTGGTGCGGCTGCCGGTGCCGGTTAAGCGCCACGGCAGGGATTGTCAAGACGCCGCACGAGGCGACAAAAGCCCACGAAGCGAGGCGGATCGCCGCCGGGTTCCGCGCCACGAAGCAGGTGACCTTCCATGCCGCGCCAGACCAAGACTTCGCAGCACCGTACCCGCCGTATTAGAGGAGAGCGAGTGACGATCCGCCGAAATGCACCGGCATCCTGGGTGCAAGGTCGAGGAGTCAGCTGCGGCGATTGCGTGCCGTGGCATTGCGGTTGTCTTCGAGGCCGGTGTGCCGACATCCCTGCCCCCAGCCTGGCAATGTAGGTAAGGCCACGCTGGCGCGCGACAATGTGGGCGCTGTCCGCCTGCTCGAGATATGCGGCGCGCCGCTGCCTCGAAAGACATCGACTTCCACGCCGCAAGCCTGAGAGCGCGCTGCGTTTGAGAACCGCCCGTGAGCTTCCAAAATGGTCATCGACGACGTCTATGCCATCACAAGGGCTCTCGTCAGACGTCAAATGAAGAAGCGAACACCAGCGACGGCCTCTGAGGTTTGGCCTGATCAAACCTGTGGTTTGATCCAACCTGACCGATTCGTCAAACCACGAGTCTAGTTAAAACCCTGACCCTGATTCGGGGCCAAAACCAATGGTTCTGAAGCGAAACAGACCTCCGATTTGAAGCCAAAACCAAATGGTTCGAAGCAAACAGACCTCCTGATTGGAGCCAAACCAATGGTTTGAAGCAAAACCCACCCTGATTCGGGCCAACCAATGGTTTAGAAGCAAAACCTGACCTTGATTAGCCACAAACCAGGTGGTTTGAAGTAAAACAGACCTCCTGATTGGGGCTAAACCAGTGGTTTTGAAGCAAAACCTTGACCATCAGCTAAACCAGGTGGTTTGATGCCGAATTTGATTTTTGATATAAATGACCGACTTGATAATTTCGATCAGACAGAGAGCGCGAACAATACAATCAAACAGAAAACAGAAATGAAAATCAAGTAATCTGGCGGCCCGGCAAGACGGCTTCTTCTTCGACGATCAGAAGCTATCAAGAACGGTTAATGATAGCATGAAGGAACGCTGTAACCCCTTTTGACTACGCTGTTCGTCAGGCTGCGAATCGATCTCGTGTCATCTTCGGTACTGAAAACGCAGTGATGGCTAATGGCGACCGGTGCCGCGGTGCAGTACCTGGGCGCGAAGTGATTTAACGGCCTTCCTGGGCCAAGGACTTCTACCCCGTCATCGAGCGGGTGACTGCTCCACCTTTACGTGGGCAAGTGAGAGATTTCACCACTTCAAGAGATGGCCGACCGCACTGACAAGTATGTGAACTGACCCCAAGACGGGCTTTCAGAAATATCACACCGCCATCCACATGGTGACCCAGGGCCTGCTGACGTTGTGGCCAAGAGCCGCGGTGGCGTGTTGATGGCCGAAGCCACCGCCGACGAGTACTTGCACGAAAGATCTCGACATCATCATCCCCATCTTCTCCTCAGTCATGACGACTGCCACCCGGAACGCCGGACAAGATAGATCAGTAGCCGCCGACGTACTGCCGCACGCACCTTCAAACCACGTCGAGATGAAGGTGTATTTCCCGCGGCGAGGAAGATCGGGCGAATACGTGGAGTGGCTGCGCAACCGCATCCAGCTGAAGCCCTTCTTGAGAGGCTACAACCTGACGATCCACACGACGTCTACGGCCACGTGTCAATTGTTCACCAACGACCCCGAGGCCATCATCATTACACCGGTGAGCTGGGGCCGCCATCGCAGCTCCACCTGGGCTGCGCAATCGAGGGTCCCGTGTGGGACATGGGTGAGCGAGGCATGATCAAGGCTCTGCGACATCCGCGCGTGACCGACCGCGAAGTAACAACGCTGATCGTAGCCACGAATGGTGCAACACGCTGAGGACATCGTGACTTCTCGAAGGGAGCAAAATCCGCCACATGGCTCGTGATCACACGCCTGACCCGCGGTATCAACAACGCCACGAGGCCGTCCTTCTACCGCAGGAGCACGGCATGGGCGCCTACCTGTTACACCTGCAACGAAACGGAACCAAGCCCGAAGGAAGTCTGCGCATTTATCGTTATACACCAGCCTGTACAGAACATCCATTAAGCCGGCATGGGCGTCGACGCAGGGCTTATGGGTGGCGATTGCATTTTAACGAGATGAGCCAGCATCCCAAGCATCCGGAAAAGCGAAGAAGTAAACTTAGAGAGGGATTAGAGGCGTGATGATCTCATCTCCGATCTCTAACCTCTACCCCCAACCTCACCCCAACCTCCACCTCTAAATAGAAATGGAAGAATTAAGAGTCTTAATCCCCACCGCTATCCCATACCTGATGTGGAGTCGTTCGTGAGGCACAAACGTGCGCCGCACGTCATCGCAGTCGCGACGCCGGATCGTCCGATCCCCGGCCCCTATTGTATCTTCGGCGCCGGTAGTCAGTTCCATCGACCGCAACCTCGGTGAAGCGCGACCAGATTATGTGATCCCCGCCGCCATTGAGGCCGCGGCATCCTCTGTCATCGTCGGTAATGGCCGGCGGCAGCAGCATGCCGCATCTGGACTGCCGTGGATATCGTCATGAGATCGCCCGCGAAGAAACTCGCTTCAAGATACATCATCGGCTCTGAGCTGACAAGGAGCCCGTTGATGAGTGAAGCTCCAAGGCCAAGTGACGCCCCTGCACCCGGCCAAAGAGATTACAGTGCGACGTCGACGAGGCTGCACAAGCACATCGTCGCTCAGATCGGCGAAGAGCCCCGCATCAAAGCCTTGGACGAAGGCGCGAACGTGATCATCAAGCCGGTCGCCTTGCATGACCCCGCCGTCTTTGCCGCCTCGCCATTAAGCAGGCTACGACAAGGCTGCTGGCAAAACCTGCTGGCGGGCAAGACCGAGGTGCCGGGCCATCGCCGCCCTGCCCGGCAGCGGTAGCGACTGCATGTTCGGCTACCTGTAAGGATCACTTGTGCTCGAGCCTCTCGCCCCTGCGCACCACGCTTCCATCGCCGCCTATACGCTCTACGAAAGACTAACCTCACGTACTGCCTGGGCCCCGGGTGGCGCCTCGACCCGTAACGAGTGCACTCCTCACGCAAGCGTAGTGGACGGACAATAAGGTGAAGCGTGGTTGATCGAAGTTCGTCCTCACGGACAAAGTCTTTCGTCAAGTCGAAGTGCGCGCAGGCTATCGCACCATCTCGTGCGCGCCGGCGTCAAGGGATCCGACCCGATCTTGAAGATCGACGACATCGTCCGCAAGCGTCATGGGATCGCGAAGAACAACTCGAGCACTACTATATCACCGACTTCTACCTCGACTTCAAGATCTACGGCAAGAAGGGCGTCATGGCTATGTTCAAGGACGCTGAAGAGTCGTGCAGACGAGCCGCTGATCATCACCGAGTTGTGCATACCCAGGAACAGGCCAACACCATCTGTGACCTGCCCGCACCATGCCCACTTCGGCTATGGCGATCACCGCGACGGGCCGCAACCTGGTTTCTTCTCGCCTCCGACGCCAAGATGTGGGCGAGGTCTTTCGAGTTCAACATCTACCACCCGATGCAGGTCGACACCCACTGAGCTGTTCCCCGCGCGCCACATCAGCTCAATCAGGACAGAAATAAGAAGTGAGGAACCATTGTTACATTACAACTGATATGACGTGGCTTCGTAAGGATCCGGGAAGCAAGAACCGCCCCCTACGAGCTGACTTCATCATTCAGTAAGGACCAGGAGATGGGCGAGCTGGCACAAGCCGGGGCGGTCTGCACAACGCCGCTTAAGCGTTCGCCTTGCTCACCATATCCTCGAGACGGACATCATCGGCAGTATCGTGCACTTCGACCCGCCAAGGCGATCAAGACCACCATCGTGCGTCTGATCCTCCGGCGCGCTTCGGCGAAACGGACGTTTACGGCGCCCAACAGCACGTCTCTGATGAAGCTAGAAAACCACTTATAATCAGGAAACGAGCCATCAAGAAGCGGAAGAGACCGACACGAAATCTGTCCTGCCCCGCATTCCGAACCCAGCGTTAGCCCGTCCGCCCATGCGTTAGTGATGACCACCTTATAGGTTGTAGCATCGTCTCACCCTATAGGTTAGCGAGAACCACCAGGTAGTGCCGGCACAACATCCGTCCCACTCCGGCCGGCAGGGCAGGGCGCATCGCACACGCTTCACCAAATGCCTGCAGGGCAAACCTCGGTATTCAGGGCTCGGGTTCCTGCGGGTCGTCTGTAAAGGGCGTATGCGATACGCCCCACCCTATCGGCAGGAGGTGACCGATGTCCCTGGCCTCGGCAATTTTAGCTTTTCATTTTTAGTCCCCAGCTCCTGGCGCAAATCACGCACAAGAATATAAGGCGGTCTCGCAGTACTTCATGCCCCGTGGCAGAGCGATTTGGCGTCTTCGGCGAACAGGACCACATCACACTTCTTCAACGACCGCTCATCGGCATCCTTATGACGCCGGCGCCGGCAAATCGTCCTTCATCATGGGCACAACCCCCTGGCCCGGCAACTCCCGAACGACGACGATATCGTCAATCCGCAGATCGCGGTAGCAACCGCTCAACGACATCGAGGACGCCACCACCCATCACTTCACGTCCGCTTCAGACACGGCCTTTGCGCAGATGTACGAGATCGCCACTTTGTCCACTCGCCGTTGAGCGCAAGCGCCGCGTCGTCGTCGTGAGCACTTCCAACCCGCCCCACGACGCCCCGGTCGCAACGCTGACCAAGCCTTGTACGCATAAGAGATCATCGTGGCCTGCCTTATGTCTCGGCCCCTTTGCCATAGAGCAATCTACGACATCGTCCTTACGAGTCGCCGCTATCGCAAGATGGCCCACCTGGCCGAAGATATCACCACGCTTCTCCTCATGATGAGTTTGGTATCTCTGATGATGACTATATTTCTCCGACGTCCGCAATGGCTTTATGCTCGTTTTTCGCCAGCGCCCGAGATCGATCTCGGGAGAGCGCCTCGAGCACGCGTCCAGAGCGCATCGCTGAGCATCTCCACATTGCCTATCATTGACGAGGATCACGTCCATCGGCGACTGTGTTATCCCCGTGACGGCCCTTGCCTCTACGTCCGGGCAACACGTCTGAAATTGGCTGACTTTCCTTCAAGACCCCGTCGAAGATCCCAAGACAGTCGTTACCTTCTGCCTCATCGGTTTACCGATTGACCCGCAGGGAAGACGTCAGCAACCGCAATACCTATTACTTTAGCACGTAAATCACTAAATGAGAGAACGTTAAGAAAAAAGATCACCGTTTCGTCGAGCGTCTCCCGCACGAAGCTCTCGCGTGCTGGCTGACGACATCAAATCAAAGTTTCATAGCTGCTCTGACCGAGCGCTCACTGCTGGGTCGTTAGGTGCCACCACCTCATCGACAACGCCGCATCGCCCGCGCGAGGAGCGCGTCCAGTCTGTCAAGACCAATCGGGCATGATCGTCATCTCGTCACCCAAGGCCAAGATGTCCGTGTATCATCGTGGCGGCTTCACTGAGGACGCCATCAACCAGGTGCGTCCGCCAGAAGTTACGAGAAGGCTACCCAAGTCCGCGTCAACCAGATCCTACCGGGACTGCGTGGAATACGAAAGACAACACGCCTGCCATCATCCACTACGAGATGGTGCCCATGACGCCTTCCATGATTGTTACTTAAATGCGCCCAAAGGCCCTGCAAGGAAACAAGAGCGACTGAAAATGCTCATGCCCAGCGACGGTGTGCCCGCATCAAGCAGTTCGTACAGATACCGTCTCGCACGCCGGTGCCAACTGTCCGCCGGACTATCGTCGAAATGGTAATAAGGCACGATGAGCGCGCTTTCCACCTGCAGATAAGAAAGCCTCGTTGCGCCTCGTCGGCCTGGTCAACGAACGCCCCGACCTGGCCGTGCCCTCGGAGCAAGAGCCGTATGATTATTACCACCGCCCGCATCGGGTCCCGTCGGCTTCGGCGGAAGCACCACGTCTGCAGTCAGTCCACATCCCTGCAATTTTCAAGCAACGCCACATCGCCGGCCTACCGTCTCCGTCAACATCGGTTATCACATCGCTACGCCGAAGGGTCACTTGATCTTTGAAGTACCTGGTTTATCCTGGTCGGCGTCCCGACGATTTGACCTTTTGCTTCTTTTCTGTGCCGTTACGCAGCATGGATATCGGCGAAAAAGAAGAAGTTATCAAGACAAGAAATAGATCCGCCTCCCTCCCCATCATCCAAATAGAAATTGAATTTGATCTATCACACATAATGGAAGTGGCACCAATAGAGAATGCATCTCTGCGTGCCCTTCATCCACGTCATCCGCCTTCATCTACTGCTGGCGACTGCCCATCTCCGGCACCATCTACACTGCTCGCGACGCCGCCCATAAGCGCCCCACAAGAAATGCTCGACCGCGGCGAACCCATGCCCTTCGACTTCACCTCGACAAGTTGCCCATTACGCTGGTCCTCGCCCCGCGTAAGCCCGGCAACCTATCGGATCCGCGCCAGGTCCACCACGGCCGGTCGTACGGACGCCTATTCCGCCCCATCCGGGTGAAGGCCGAAAGGATGATCGGCAAGGCCTCTGCAACGCCGGGAGGCAGTCGACGCGTTGAAGACACCAGGCCCACCAGACCCACGGCGACCATGATATAAAACAGCACCGCAATGAAAAAGGATCATCCGGAAAACTACTGGCCAGGTAGCCTTCGTTGACATGGTCGAACGAAGAGGTATTCATCACCACCCACGATCAACACGAAAAGAGACGATCGAAATCAGCGCGTGTGACCTATCCCTCGGTTAAGCCCGGGAAACTCCAGCAGCTCGCACCCCTTCACACGGGCAAGGCGAAACTGGTGGACACCGCCGGCCGTCGATAAGTTCAAGGAGCCGCCATGGCAACCACATAAAGCAATCGCCAAGCAATCGGCTTACAGATCATAGAGGCGGGCGGTAGAACGAATCCGTCTTTTCTTGCCCGCTTTCTTTTCTGCCCCGTGACAGATAGCGCGTAGAGCATCCCAGCAAACGTAATGACCCTGGAGCGAAATGCGGCTCTCAAAATCCATCTATCTTTTGCGCCCTCCGTCGTTTCCCGGAGGAAACATCCTCAAACATGGGGCATTAGCTCATCTTGCAGAGTACGGTCTGCAATCAAAAAGGGTGACGAGTTCAGAGTCTCGTATGCTCCACGAATTATTCCAATAACAGCTATTATTGCAAGAGGACGCCCGACTTCACACGCGACAAGCAGCTGGCAGCTTTTGTTAAGATCTACGTTGACGTTGAGAAGCCCTGACGACCGTCCGGAGGGCAAAACCTTTAGGGTCCAGAGTTTGATGTCTATGTTAAAACCCTCAGGGTTCAGAGCCCGACGACTATCCGGAGGCAAAACCTCAGGGTTCAGAACCGACGCGAGATCATCTGCTGCTGAGGGCAAAACCTTCAGGGTTCAGGGCCTGACGACCATCCAAGGGCAAACCTCAGGGTTAGGAGCCTGATGACCGTCCAAGAGAGATGCACTTCTCTTCCTCTGCAGCTCTGTTTCACTTTTGGCGCCTTCCGCTGTGCGATGGTTTGCGGCGCAGGAGTCAGTGATCTCCGATAGGTAGCCATACGACGCCCCTCCCGTGTGCTTTTGAACACTACGTTAAAAACAAGATAGATGAAAAGCAAAGTATCCGTATCCTTCATGATGTCGGCGTGCTCTCTGCACCTGCCTCGCAGCGTCTAACCTGTTAGAGACCAAAGTCAGAGGTTTTGCAATGCCTCGGCGGCACATCCTCCGTCACTGCCGAGACTGCCGTCTCATCTCCTGATAATCATCAACGACTGACTGCTGAAGTTCACACTGCAAGGTACGCTTTCATCATTTGGCCCGAGCTTATATGGATGAACTTCCTGCGTTATCATCCCCTGCCGCAGCTGCCATGCCAACGCAGCCGCACCGTTTTGGGAGGCGAGGATATCAATTCTTGCCCGGACCTGCCTTCCACGCATTGCCGCAGCTAAACGCCCGCTGGCCTTCCTCGTTGGGTCACCAAATCGTCGTGTGATGAGCCGCACAGATCCGGTCCGCAGGCTGCAAACAGCGCGTGCGCCATCCTCTCACGTTGGTGGGGCGAAAGCAGACCTCGCCTCTTCTTCCCATCGCTTTCGGTGCGGAATTATCCCAGCCGATGAGAGTTACTGAAGATGATCGCCAGCAGGCACTGCCTGAAGACGCTCTACGATCCTATCCCACCTGTCACCATCCGCGTGGTATCATCAAGCGGCAAAGCCGATTTATATTTGACACCATGACGAGGTATCCTACAACGTATGGAGGGATTAAGAGCCATGAGACCGGTACACGTCATGACGCTGTTAATGTTTTCAGTGGTGGACAAATCACCACGCCCTCTTGGGCCAAGGAACACTTCGTAGGTCCGTGCTGACCTTCCTACGGGCAAAAGCACCAGAGGAGGCCGATCGTGGTGCAACGTATCGCCCGCACGGCAGATGTAGTGGGACGTCAGACGCGTCTTTCATCGCTCCCCGCAGCACCAGTTCTCTACCGACAATTCGCATTCTCATGGACAGCGAGTAGCCTGGCAGAGGCCTCCACCAAACAATGCCCGCCCGTGGTCGCAATCTTGAGGTATGGCCGCTGCGCTGCTGAACGCAATCCGTCACCCGAAAGCAGGCGTCTCTGCGACTGATTTCAGTGGCATCCTGACTGCGACACGTTTGTCCGCTCGCTTTTTCAATCGTGTCAATGCTCAACTTGGCAATGGATGCAATAGTTCGCGTCATCCACACGCCACCCGCTGCGTGGGCCTGACAAAGCCGACGTTCGCTCGGACCGCCCGGATACAATTGATCTGTCATGAGACCACGTGTTATTAAATGGGCGAACCCTTTGGCTGACGGTTGTGACATGTCCCGCTTGTCGCCTGCATATGAAGGACTGATGTTACCTGCCCGACGACAAATCCTCCTCACGCATATAACATAAAGAAGGCCTTCGTACACTCATCGCCTTTTATTGTGAGTCCTTTTCATTTTAAATACACGTCGTAACGGGCCTCTTTTCAAGCAAAGTGAGTGCAGGTGGTTGCGTCAGGAAGCCCTGAGGACATCACGCCCAGGCCTCCCCACAAAAAAAGCTAAGAAACTAAAATCTTATAGACTCAATCCTTATCTCTTTTCTGTAAGTGGATCGCTTCACTACAACTACTTTATGTGTATATTATTCCCGGCCACCAAGAAGTCAGCAGGAGTGCCGTGAACTGGTCTCGCTGGTTCGAGGATATGTGCGTGTTACGAGCACACCACTCACATTGTACACTTTGGCCGTGCTGGCTGGACTCGTTACATAGAGGTGGTCTCACGCTCGCGGATTGACGTACCGCTTCCACATTAATGTCTGGGGCTGCAAAGAGGATCGCAGATCGATCACTCAATGAACTTATAAATCGTTACTGCAGGTGCTATCGTGCCATTGCTGACTACGCGCGGCCACCCTGTTTGTCGGGGGATAGACTTCTCTCGTCGCCTGTCTCACCACAGGCACCTTTACCGGCATCTGGCACCTGCTGGCAATCAATTGGAACATCATATTATTGCCTGGAATTTATGTAGGTACCAGGAGTATAGCTCATATCAGGCCTGCAACCTCATAGGGAGCAATACAACCCATGAACAAGACTAGGTATGAGCAGGACCTACCAAAGTGTCCTTCTAGAAGTTAGTGGAAGAACTGAACCTCCGCACAGGTATCTGGCTCCCTGAGCTTGCCACCAAAGGGATCACTATTCCTTTAAAATAGTCCATCCGATCTGCGGTAAAGGCTTTCACTCCGTTTCTGGGGTCGCGTGCCAGTTCCCAGCAACCAATGATCTATAAATTTCCTAAAGACGAATTGGGAGCCACCCAATATCTAAATTTAAAGACCTTTATACAGCTCAATGAATTTATATTTATGTTGTGTGATACCAGTAAAGAATTAAAAAAGGTTCCACTGGTGATTTAAGTATCACAGCCTCCACCAATATTACATGCCATGATACCACCTTCCTTACCATTATCCTGAAGAGGGACTGTAGCAGTCTTGGGAAGCGAATTGTTATAAGTGAGTCACCCTCCGGCTAACTTGACCGGGTATCCGGTAGTGGACTCCATCCGCCCCCTCCTTATTTTCTTTGAGTGCAATCCCTAGTCAGCAAGCGTGACTCTGATCACCAGGCTCGTAATGTGAAACCATATCATTGATTGGCACAGTCACTATAAAAGAGGATCTGAACCATACCGATCCCATCCTGCATCCTCCAAGCTCCCAAGGTAAGGCTGATTAACACCCACTAAAATTTAAATCCAGATTTGCCAAGAATACTGCAGAACGGGTTTTATCATTCCTGCTTATTACAAAATCGCCAATTTGAGATGATACGCTCCTGAACCAAATGATCTGTTAGCGATGGCCAGTCAACACCTTAGTTTGACTATCATATTCCATAGCTACTGCTATCTGTCGGATCCATCCATGTCCACTGTGTTCTGGCAGCAATAGGGACTAGTAGCAGGAAGTGGAAAACCGGTGCTCATGGCATCAGCCGGGCAGCGGCAAACTTGTCGTGGTCAGGCTTCCCTCGTATAGCCAGCCACAGTTTCTATCTGAATTGGAGTAGCCCTAATTGAATTGGAGGATCACAGCTGCTGAGTCAAATTGGAACTTTGCAATATTTGTGTAACGCCAGGCACCCCTGACCTTAGAAACAAAGCAACTAAATGCATCATTTATATTGGGCTGATCTGGTAATTCCCATATTCTTCTTAAGCAAAAACAAAGTCAAAAGTAGCCTATCCAACAAGGAACGTGAACAAACTCCAAGACCGATCCCAAGAACAGCACTATATTGTGACGCTAGGATCAATGTCGGTTGGTGATGCATTTCCACTCATTCCTCCACCTGAGGAATCACCTCCGCTAAGAGGCAGGTCCATACACACATCCTCGTTCTTACACCCAAATCTTAAGCAATAGGGCCAGTAGTCCGATTAGGCCACCAAGCCGACCCTCAAAGTAAGTCAATGAACTGTCATTTCCAGTCCAAGTCGAAATCCATTCCATAATTCCTGTAAAAGTCAGATTAGAGATGGCTGACTCTTGCAGCCGACCTTCAAAAGGACTGCAGTCAGGAGAAGGCCAGTGATAGACAGATGATAATTTTGCTGATGCCAAGCTGGGATCACGACTTATCAGGATACCAATGGGGATAAGGAGCAGGTGCCTGAGAACTTGCATTTAATTTGCACTTAAGGCCTTTCACAATGGTTGTAGTCAGCCACCCAAACTTTCTTTCTGAGAATCCCTCTCTAATATATTCTTGCTTATGGAGTCTATACGGGCTCTGTTGTTCAACTTCCGTGAATGTCTACACGCCGTGCATGTATGCATAGCAGAAACGCGATCCTTGCACAAGCATCAAGGACCGTGCAATATAGTTCAAAAGCAATCTTCTTCATTTCATCTAGCTTTCTTTCGTTTATAATGCAATATATCACAGGGGAATAAAATGCTGATTGTTTTGTTCGTATAACGCATGACCCTATCCGAATGGAAAAGAAGGAGAGACTTTCGAATACGCAAATCTCATATGTATCGAAATTGATTACATTGAAGTGTTTTCTTGTATGGCCATAAGTCGGACGTCCTAATCCAGATCGAGGGAGAAAATGGACAGTCCATGTGACGGTTTCTGGGGTTATGAACTGCGAAGCGTATTCGTCGATGATGGTTCAAGTGGTTTTGATCCTGCCGAAGAGGACGCCAATGTATTGCTTCCGGAGTACGCTGATCGAGCAGTTGCACACTGAAAGCAAGATGATGGCGGTCATGATTGAGCTCCATCCGGCTCGCGTGATCGAAACCGCAGATCTTGTGTTCTGCAAGAGGTCCATGGCCAAAAAAGAGCCCCATCAATACGACGTACAGAACTGAGGCTCGAGGCTGGTCGCAGTGGCTTTTTGAGAGAACACAACAAGCGTTGGAGGCGAAGGAGTATTTTGCTCATAGTATTGTTTCGTCACAGCGTGCCTTACATGCCCGTAGAAGGCAACGGCTTGAAGCTCGATCCAACTGATGAGGCCGTGATGGGCCTTCCGGCGCCCGGGCAGGCGCTTGAACTGGTCCAGCGACGAGGATCGATGAGGCAAACGTCTGCATCGAGCGGGAATTGCAACTCACCGCATGCGGTTCATGGTGAGCAAAAACAGCGTGCGAGAGGCGTTTGAAGAGCATTTTTCGCGCGATCGGCGACGCAGTAGACGCTGTTTGTGCCTTTTCATGCTGAGGGCCAGAATGTCGGATCAGCCTGAGGCTCGCAGATCGGCAATTCATAATCACGCCGCCCAATGGCGGTGCATTGGTGAATGCTGGTCAGATACGGCGGGAAGTTAGATGTTTTCAAAAAGTTGCGCGAGAAGTGGCACTTTTCACCTTGGATTCGCTTTGCCAACTCGTGTTCGCGCATGCTGCGCGTACCGTCTCGACCGCCACTGGCTGATGTAACAATTCCTTGCCCGCAGCAGACGGTCGATCACAGCTCATGTACGCCGATATGACCCCGGCCAGTACAGCCTCAAGCGTAATAGGGAGATGGAGCAGATAGGCGTGCCGTGTCATTGTTCTTTCGTCTGTAAAACTTTTCCCCGACTGCTGCGGATGGTATGGACTCCTCCCCGTTCATCTCCTTTCCATTCAGAAATCGCACAAGCTGGGTTGTGAAAGCTGCCATACTGGTTGCACCCTTGAGCACTTAAGTCGAGCATTTGGCCTTCAGGTCCGCAATGAAGCGTAAGCAGCAGTAACCACCAGTTCAGCGTAGTCCGGATGGTCGTCACGTTCGACAGTCCCAATCGGCTGTCAGCGCCGAAAGTTGAACTCACGCCCACCACGCGTTTCGCCGATAGCTCCCTCGATCGTCATGCCCTCGCCGCAGGGAAAAGCATAGGTAGGAAGTGCAACTTCTGCCCCGCTCGCCGCCGAGGTCTGTGGAGATAAATCTGCTCGTCGGGAGAGTTCTGACCCAGAAATGATGCGCCCTTCCATGAGCGCCATGTAAGCCCAATCGCGTACGTCAGTCGGCCAGCTGTGCACAACGCCCAAACCGTCGGCGGCGCAACATGTCGCCCAGAGATGGCGAAGACGGCCAGACGTGCCGCTGTATTCTTCAGTCGTTTCAAGTTACAGAGGCTCATTTCAAAATGTTTCTCGAGGTCGCCCTGCTGTCCACGTGGATCCTCTCCTCGTTTGATCCGGTTCGAGAAATGGCACTCATTTTATCGCTCCACTGGAATTCGATGCTCTAAGCAATACGAAAATCTCCTGCCTGTTTTGGCCAGAAAACTTCTGGAATTGATTGTATTCGGTTTGTTGTAATGGCTCCATTCTCCGCTGTTCGTCCTCTCCGCTTGAGGAGAGCAAAGATTCTCCTTTTTCACCAAACCGGTAGTCATGCCCTATAAGCCGTTTGCTCCCTCCGGTCGGTATATTTCATTTGTTCTCACGCCGCTGTTCTTAATAAACATCATGCTCACATATCTCCTTAAGTGCGAGATGATCCTGGAAAACTTTAATATAGAGAAGCCTCTAAACAGGCTGCGTAGGAAACAACGACTGCGTCATTCATCGCAAAGCATACAAGATCATTCATCAGAGTAATTTATTACAACGCAAAATGATTTACGACTATCAATGGATTAATTTAATGTGATGATTTACGACTGTTTATCTATAATTTAGTAATGCAAATGTTTTAAGACCATTTCACTGGAGTAATTTATCGCAATACAAATGGATTTACGATCAAAGTCACCAGAATAATTATTATAATGTAAGGATTTGCGATAACTTCATCGAGTAATCATCATAATGCAAAATGGATTAAGATTACTACTAGAATATTCTATTGCAATGCAAATGTTTGGTAAATACGCATCTAAAGTGATTTGTCAAGAAATGATTTGTAAATAATTTACTTGAGCAATCATTTTCAAGAAATGATTTCGCAAATACTTACTTTATAATTTATCATAATGAATTGACTTGTGAATACTTTACCGAGTAATTTATTGTGGCAGCAAGTGATTTACAAGATGATTTACTCCATGAAATGGGAAACAGTGGATTTCCGAATGAAGAGCGCTGCAAATCGCCGCCCACATCATGCGCCAACGATCTGACGGAGACGTGTAGTTCTCTGGCAATGCGTCGTAAACTTCCCGACGATCGGAGTAGGACTCATCCGTTTCGACGAACAATCGACGCCGGTCCCAAGTCGTCCGCAAGGCGTCAGCGGTGCAGAGGCCGAGGCCAGAGGCCAGCGCCGCGAGTTGCGTGGCTGGGCGACTTGTTCCGAAAGCCGTGGGACGATCCACGGCCATCCGCTGAAGGCGTTTTCGACATCGAGCAGTTTGCCCTGCTATCGCACACGCAATGATGATCAGCGGTTTACGCTGTTCATCGGCTGGTCAACTCGCGGCCTGAAGAGCCTGGATTTGCAGCGACATCGGCGCCTCAGCCAGGTCCGATCGAGGCTGGCCCCGCTGATCATCACGACCGGCGGATGGGCGGCCTGAGGCAAAACAGGAAGGCGATCCGCTGCGGCATGCCAGGGATGTGAATGCCCACTGCATAGCATCCTGGGCCGGCTCATACCATCAGCGTCGTGATGGACCACGGCGGGTGTGGTGAGGTCAGTGGCGGCGACAGCGGAACGTCGTCGCATGGGAGCGGATCAGGGCACGGATCGCAGCCGCCTGGCCCTGTAAGGGTGGCAGCGCAGAATGTGGCGAATGGCAGTCACGATCCGCGGCGGGGTCAGACGGCGGAGCGCCCTGGATGGCGTATTCCTCCGGAGCAGGTGGTGCCGTAGCGACAGCTGGGCGGCGTCAGTGAGATGCAGCTGCGGGTAGAAGTAGATGGCAGGAGGAGGAGGCCAGGAGGAGACTTGTGACCGCGTTGCTTGGTGATCTGGCTGACGGCCTCAGTATCGCTTCTTCGATGGCCCATGCGGGCAGGTCAGCGCGACGTGCTGGGTTTGGCTGAGGCAGCATCGACCGGCGAAGGGCGCAGCGTTCGTCAAGGGCGTCTTTGCGGGTGCGATAGCCCTGCGATGTGAGCCGCCATCGATTCCGATCACGTTACGGCGCACGCGCCGTTTGGGAGCGCTACACAGGATGTATACTCCCGGGCGCAGTTACTGGTCCGTGGCTGGTTCCTGAGTTAGCAGATGACCCTGGCGATACAGGTAATGAACGACTGGCCTGCCAGCGAACAGTCAACCCAAGATCTCTCTTTTCATAAAATGTTCTTGTGAGTTGATTTTTTCTGTCCCACCCGTTGTCATTCGTCGTTTCAGGTCAGCCGTTTCAGCTGCTTCCTTGGCACGGTCTGCGTGGCAGTTTTGAGGGTATGCTTCTGGGCGTATGCCGATGTCAAGACGAAGCCCTGCCGGAAGGGCCGCTTTCAGCAGCAGAAGAAGCCATCTGATACGATGTCGTCCTGCTTCAACCAGGGGAAGTTCATCAACGATGACGCCGGAGTGGCTAAAGAAGACGTTGTTATCGTGGCTAAACGATTTCGTCTTTCGAACTCGCCGCAGATTTGCAAGGACAAGCATGATGGCTGGCCCTGGTACGGATCTTCTTTCCGCAAGTGCCCCTGAGATGCCGTCTTATGATATCGGGAGGCGGGAGTTGCACTTTTCTTCGGATGCTTCTGGATGATGAGTTAATCAGATCGTCCGTTTCTACAGCAGGTCTGAAGAAGATCTTGCGCTTCGGTAGACGGCAGTGTATTCTCTGCAGACAGACGGCAATGGCTTTGCTGGTGCAGTAGTATTCTCACGCTTCGGGAACAATACCGTGCAATTCTACAGGTGAAAATGGTCAACAGCCGTGGGCTGTAAAGATGACTGCACCGTAATCTGCAGTAACGACGCGCTGCTTTCTGAACTTTTGTGTACGTCAAGGCCTTAAATCTTGATGAAGGCGAAAGTCAACATCTATCGCCATCAGTTCCGCGATGTCGAAATGGTGATTTCTCCTAATCAAGTTCTGGCTATGATACCAGTAGTTTTTTATACTCAATGCCATAAAGAACTTGAGTATCCGTTAATTGTATGTATCCAAACCCCCCCAAGCCAAGAAATATGTGATTGATTCTTGGGCGCAAAGGTAAGAAACATATGCCCAATGACGTTCCTGTGCGCCTGCTGTAAATATGCGATAGATATATACCAACAAGATACGATAGAGTTTACTAAAGCAAAAGGAAAGTGGCATGACATAATGGGATCATCGAAGAAGAGTCAGATGACCATACGTAGAGCGTGCATCCCTGCAAATCTTGCTAGAGTTTGAACGATTATCCTGGTACATTATGCCTCGTCCGCCAGCGTTACCGGCCGTAAAGGGAAGTAGATGATGCGCTTGAGGAGGCAAAGCTGCAGACGCCTGGGCTGCGAAGATAGAGTCCGAGAGGTAGCACACCGAGCGTGGAGATCGTTGGGTGGGCATAGTAGTACGATGGGCCAAGGATAGAAGAAGAGGCGCAGAGGGAGAGCATCTGCAACTTTGCTGCGAATCCACGAAAGAAGAGTAATGCTCTTTTGACGGTGACGACTGTTGTCGCGCTCCTTTGACGGAAAGGAGATCCTTGGGCTATCTTCCCGAGCAGGAAGGCGCGGAATGGAAGACGGCGGGCAAAAGCGATATTTCAATGAGTAGTGATGACGGGGATGACGTCATTCAAATAGGATCCGTCGGCCAGATTTGAGGCCGACAGTATCCCCGTGCCTCCGTTGTCCATTTCAGCATCTTTCTGTTGAGATCTGGCATATACGATGTACTTTGTAATACTGGGGCGCGAAATGTAGAGAGAGGTGTCGGGAAAGTGGGCATGTCTATGGTTCTGCCAGACGTCCAAAGCGGCGATAGAAGTCATTCGTGCCCATCACAGCATGGGGATGGATTTTAAGCAGATCCAACGGGGAATAAATGCGTATGAATCTCATGCTTAGCAGGCGGTTTTATCTTTGCGGCTCCGGAAACGAAAGGAAGACATCCTGTTTAGTGAATATAGTCGCCGATGATGTGGGTGGTGGTGAGCCCGATGATGTTCCAATATCGTCGTGGAGATTGGGAGGTCACCTGCATGTCCAAGTCACAACGATCCGATTGATAATAGAGATAATAATGGAGGCTCTGTCAGTAATACGACCAGGTGGCTTGTTGTTTTTGGGAGTAATCGTGCCTTGATGTAATCCCCAAAAGAACGATGACATAAACCCAAAGAATGGCGACAAGATACAATTACCGTCAGTCAGCGATACTTACGGAGTGTCATAGCGCGTACGTGCCGAGATCAAAATTGATGTGTGGAGGAGCGCGAGAGTTACCTTGCGCGTGATCGAGGCGGAAGTGTCATGCAGGAGTTCGGCAGCACAGACCGCTGCGCGATCATGGGTCGGCCGTCGCCGCTTTACCGTACGGGTACGGCTGTCGAAAGCTACGGATGCCAACCTCACTCAAACGAGAAGACTTGTCCACACGGGCTCGCACAAGATCGTCAAATGCACTGGGGACAGGTGCCGCTGGCACGACATAGCGTGGGTTTATGGAGGGTGACTGCTGAGACGGCGTGACAGCACGGTGTGGCCGTGGCCACCGTCTGCGCAATTGATGGGCATGGAGCGCATGATCTATAATAAGGACGGGGATAGCGGAAAGCGTCAGCGGCGAACGTGAGAAGATCCAGATGCTGGGCGAGCGAGGTGACGGTGTGAGTCGCAGTCATGACGTTGAAGGACGCCATGAATGAGGCAGCGATCCGTAAGAGGTGCCGTTACCCCGTCGGACATGCATTACGTGATCGGCTGACGGTCGGACCGCATCCCTACCGGAACACCTGGTGGCACGACCGTAAATCGGTGATCGGGCGCGTGAGATCCGCCGGCAACTGCAGGAGCATCAGGTTGATAGGCTGATTGCTCGATGGCGTGCGTCGCGGAGGGGAGCAACGCGGCGGGAATGATCTATATCCGTTCGTGGATGCGACGAGCGGGTGCGGATCGTATTACCGAGCTGGGTGGCCGCGGGCGTGAGAGTGACGGAGTGCGGCGACGTTTCACCCGTCTGTAACATCATTCACGGTGCACGGACGCTGGTATGTCATGAGGACAACAAGACGGACAGATCGAGGAGCCCTGCCCGATCTCTGGGTGTTGTTGGACTCATTCCGGCATTTCACAATGATGCACGCTGATCTCTTGCTCGCGGGCGGGCGGAGGGTGCCGTGACGGATCGGGAGGCGGTGTGAGGCGGCTTGGTTGAGCTGGACTTTGGTTGAGGGACCGGTCCGGCGTTGAGTCTGCCCACGCGCTGGGGGCGCCTGGGTCGACTGCGTTTTGGACCGATTACGACAGGTGTGACCATCCTGACTTGGGGATAAGGATATGGAGACCATCTCTTCATAAGCATTATTTCATTCCTCTTTCTTGCAGTGGCCTCCTGATGCAAGAAAAGAAGGTAATAGTAATCAAGGCATTGTGATGCGCTCAATCTGGGGACTCTCTGATGGCCTTAGTACCCAAGTTAAAACTTCCTGCCTTTATAGAGGGCTTTTCTGGATGCAGTATAAAGAAATCACATGTTAGACGCCGGGCCATCCTTGTCAGTACCTTGGTGGGGAGGGGCCGATTCTACGTCTTGCTGGCGCTCTAATTTGACCTTATTATTAATTGATTCACATCTCCCATGGAAACTTATAACCAGACTACTCATAGCAACGGATCCCAGGCGATATGCAGGCATATACGCTGGTGAGCCGACATTCGTTACGCGACCTTCATCCGCAGTCGGCGCTTACGGAGCCTTGATCATCACGCGGGCGAAACTGCGTCGTTCATTGCGTTTGTCCGCTGGCGCGAGCATCGCTTAACAACCCGCAGCACGGCCACCGTGACACTGCCTGACGAGCGCCCCGCGATGGAGCACACGCTGCCTGACCGCCCTGGAAGCCGTGACCGATGCCTTGGCAGCGACTTCGTTGAACCGCCTTTCCATGTCTCGGGCGACGACCGCCGGGGCGGCCCTTGCCGGCTACACCATCTTCAACGCCGTTCATGCTACCGAGTGATCCCTGTCCGCGAGAGTCGCGAGAGCGCAACGATGCCCTGGACATTCACTACAGATCCCCTCCACGTTGCCAAATAACAATATCAACCTTTCCGCAAGCAGCGAGCTGCGACCTGTGGAGCTTTAGGGGCCGACGGAGGGAGAGCGGGCCGCCGGCGCTGGAGGCGGCCATCGACAACCGCGCAACCATGCTGACCCACGCTCGCGCCCGATGGGCCTCCCCGGCGGTGAGCAGCACCTCACCGACGAGGAGTTGCGCGCCATGTGCGCCGCATCGCTCACCGCATGTGGGCGACGTCTTCCAGATCGTCCTCTCGCGCCGCTTCATCCAGCCTTTTGACGGCGACGGATTCCCGTCTATCGTGCCCGCGTCGCACCGTAACCGCCCCACCTCTTCTATTTTGACTGGCGGTTGGTCAGTGCATTTTCGCTCATCGCCCCTGAGCATTTAACCGTAAGACTGAAAATACGCGCCTTCATCGACCCAATCGCCGGTACTACACTCGACGGCATCGGCGACGCCTGACCGACCGCCGCCTGACGGAGGCGCTCCCTGAACGACCCGAAGGAGAACGCGGATACCGGCCATGTTGACGACCGGCCTGTAACGACCTCTTCGCAACTGCCACGGACGTGCGCGTGGTCTTCTAGCAAAGAGCCGCAGTACTACAGCCACGTCATCCACCTTGCCAGCCGCGTGGAGGGGCACCTCAACGCCGATAGACTGCCCGGGGCCTTCTTGCCAGACATCTTCCTGCGGGCACACTCAGCGGGCGCTCAAGGTGCGCGGCGCAGCTTCATCAGCTGATCGAGCCGCATAACCGCGGCGCTTATGGAGGCACACTGTGAGCCCATCGGCTTTGGATGGCTGGCGATGGCTGACAGGCCATCACCATCCGCACCTTTGCCGCCGCAACAACGAGCTTTTTGCATCAGGCCGGATGCGGCGTCGTGTCCGACAGCAGCGACGAGTGGCGAGCTGCAAGAGGTAAACACAAGCCGGTTGCCTCCGCGCGCTATCGAGAAGGCGCGGAGGCGCAATCCGCCGCACTCGGACGCCTTCCTTTCCATCACTGGGAAATTATCCACGAGGGTTGGTGAAGGCGGTTTCTTCGAAGAAATTCGGCCAACGACCCTCAGTTGAAGGACCCCTCGAGTCATGCACCGCTGACTGTCGTCGGTGAAATTACCAGCGAGTCCGGCCAACGGCTCCTCGGTCAGGCTGAATTTCCTCGCGAATCTCGCCGTCAGATCGGGGTCGTCGGTGAAAACTCACGAAATTTTAACGCCAACGGCCCTCGGCTGAAAGAATTTCGAGAATGCCATCGACTCGGTCGTCGGTGAAAATCACGAGCGAAACACCCTCACCAGCTCCATTGGGGCCATTGTCGTACGATCACCCGTTCAACTGAGGGGTGATTAAATATTGTCGCGAAACATCGTGTCCACGTGCCACAGGTTTAGCTTCTTTTCGTCGTTTTAGTTTTCCCATCCTTTATGAAGATTCCTCCTTTAGACGACTGCCGACTCCTTCACCTGCCAACCTTGCGCACGCCTTTGCACGACGCTGGGGCGCAGGACGTCACCGTGGTCCGCAACGACCGCATTTCCATCTCGATCGACGCCGCGCTCGACAAGATCATCACATCCTCGCCCGGCTGGCATCCCGAAGAGGCCGGCCTACTCCCGCCGCTCATCCAGCGCCATGCACGACAGCCCATCCTTTCAGGGCGGCCCGCTCCGGCCATCAAGCTTTCATCGGGCAAGTGTTCGGGCACGCCTCGAGAACCTCTCCTGACGTCTTTCACGCGTCCAGACGCCCATCCGCTCACCGCCACCGACCGAGCCCTCTTTGCCGGCTCACGTGGCGAGTTCCACCGCCGGGCGCTACCACTGTGTGGGTCGTCAGCCGCGAAGGCTTCTCGACGACACGCTCCAGACGTGCTGAAAGCTCCCGACGGCTGCGTCAGGCCTCGCCCTATTTATCGCAGACCTACCCGTGCACGGCATACAGGCACCCCGAGTCCATCCTGACGTGCCCGTCGGAGGAGTAGTGATCATCCGGGTCAAACTTTTTAGCCCTCCAATGATTCGGCGAGGCTCGCCTCTCCTCTGCCGTCATGCGCACACGTACCCGGATAGCTTTCGGCTTACGGTCCCTGACGCCTCGATGTCTCTTTCTTCCACTCAAGCGCAAGAAAGAAGGATCCCAATCCTCTGCAACTACTCATCCTTATGAAAGGATATCCTCAACAAGCCTGCACCGAGCATCACGCTGCCCTCAGCGCCGCGACGAGGCGCGCGCCATCCCGCAAGACATCAGCAGCACAGGGCGCTCAGTAATCGACGCCTAGTACGGCGTCCCTCATCACCGCCTTTCCCATGCTGCGACATATCTCCGTGGACGAGCTTTTGCGGCTTTCGCGACGCCCTCTCGAGATGCGCCACCCTGTCGACCTCATCGGGACTGATGCGCCCATCGACACTCGGGGCACTCGGCGGCATGACGGTCGCAACACGTCTCAACATTCTGCACCGCCGCCCTGTTCGTCGCAGCCGCCGCCGGACTGCCCGTGGCTGCTACGGCATACCACAGGCGGCCACGTCAGTCAGCGGTGCCAGCAACGTCATCGAGCGGCGTGGTGCGTCACGGCCGACGAGGGGGCACTGCGCCGCAGCATGGACGGTTACGCCGCTCGGCCTACCTCCCACGTCGCTCTTCAACCCCGCTCGCGAGTTGTCGCCCCCGTGCGCAAGCCCCCGGCAGCACGCACCTTCTTCAACATCCTCGCCCGCAGATCACCCTGCGCTACCCGGCCTGCGCGGCTGCTGGGCGTTCGCTAATCTGGCTCTCGCAACGGTCTCAGACACCCACATTCCGGTCAGGCCGCCGGCACGACGCGCTTTGCCGTGGTCTCACAGCTGGATGGTGGCTGCCAGTGGACGAGATCCCGCCTGCACGTCCGGACTTCATAGGCGGCCGGGCGCCGACGGCGAACAGACCTGCTATCGCCCCGAGACGTTAGGTGTCTTCGCGCGACTACGTCCGGAGGCGCTCTGTGGCGGCGCGACACCCGACGAAGCCGCCGACATCTTTCCGCCGTGTCTCGAGAACCGTTCGACAGCCGCGCAGAAGCAAGCCGTCGTCGCCAATGCCGCCTTCGTCGCTGACTCCATGCGTCCCGACGCCTCCTCCCTGACTCGCATCGCCGAAGCCTACCGAGACCATCGACAGTGGCCGCGCCCTCCAAACCCTCGCCAAGCGATCGTAGAACTCAATCAATGAACAGGCATCCCGGTCAGTTTGGCCGGCACCCCCGGTGCTCGATTCGATTTTCTGCTTCTTTCTTCCATCAAGGCGAAAGAAAAGCAGGACATCAAGAGAAGAAAGGCCGCGGCTGCGCGGCTCGCTGAATTTGGGCCGAAACCGCAACCACTGACCATCCAAATGCAAAGACATCCTCTCAAACTTCCGCACGCCAACAAGCGCTTCTGAGATCGACATCCGCAAGCGCATCATTCCCCAAGAACAGTTCGAAGAGGTAGCTCCTCCTCGACGGCACGCGCACGGCCGACGCACTCCATGCGGCGCGCCCTCGCCGAACCGCCGCCCACGGGCATCGATCGTTGAAACGTTCAACGCCGATCGTCAAAGGCTGGATCGCCCGCGAGTAGGCCGACCCGGCGCGCACGTCGTGCCCGGACTATGCCGGTGCAGGCGCCGCCGCCCTCCGTGCTCACGGACGAGAAGTTCTTCGGCGGCACCGTCACGCGCACTCCGCGCCGTCCGTCCGCTGACCCACCCGCCCATCCTCCGCAAAGACTTCATCATCGACGCCTCATCAGCTCTACGAGGCGCTGCGTATCATCGGCGCGACGCTGGTGCTGCCGTCATCGCCGCCGCGCTCCTCGCCCGACCAAATGCGCCGCGAGCTGGCCGACGGGCGCATCGGCTCGGATGGAGGTGCTCCTGAGCTGCACACACGGCCGACGAGCGTCAGGCACATCCGCGAGGTGGATGCGATCGGCATCAACAACCGCCACCCGGCAGCTTCTCCACCGACCCTGAACACTCGCTGCTGCGCATGGCCGGACCGCTGCCCGCGGGCGACGACGTCGTGCGCATCTCGGAGAGCGGCCTTTCGGATCCGGCCACCATCCACCGGAGTTGCGCCGAGCGGGCTTATCGTGGCTCCCTCATCGGCGATGCACGCCCATGCGTGCGCCAGCCGCCTGGGCGAGGCGCTTCGCGCCTTCCTCTGGGCGCGACGTGGAGGCGCAAAGCACGGAGGCTACGGCACATGATCGGGCGGGCCGACCGATCGGCTGGGTCTGCGGTGACTGCGTGCGCGTGACAAATGTGCGCGTAGGCGGCGCCGCCTGGCGTCGATCTGGTGGGCTTCATCGCCACCAATCGCCGCTGCCGCTGCGTGACAGACGGTACCGGACGTGTCGTCGCCAGATGGTGCGTCGCGTGGGCGTCTTTTGTCGACGTCCTGCGGAGCAGTGATCGTGGCCACGGCCCGTCGCTATGGGCCTCGCACCTCGTGCAGCTGCACGCCACGAGTCGCTCCGACATGTGTCGCCGCCTCTAGCCGACGGGGGCTGGTGCGTCATCAAGCGCCTTCCCGCCGCACCGAGGCGGTGCGTCAACGACACGACGCGCTCATGCCACGTCCGGCTGCCGACTCTTCCTCGACAATCACGGCCGTGCGCATGGCGGCTCGACGCACGTTCGACTGGCACGTGCGTTGCAGGACTACGTGGGCCAGATCGCTCGTTTCTTCTGCTCGCTGGTGGCGGACTGGGCCCTGACGCCCTCGACGCCCCTCAGCCACTCTACCATCACCCATCCGCTCTGGCCGGCTACGACCCTGGCTGACAGTCGCTTCGAACGCCGCGCCGAGAAAGACAAGCCGAGGCCCCTGCGCACGTTCCTGCACATGTCATCGTACCGCGGTAGGGGCGTATCGCATACGCCCATACCAAGCGGGCCGCGAGCGTCCGAATGCGGTAACTCCCAGATTTTCGCCCCGTGCCGGATATCGTTTAGAGAGGCGTATGCGACACGCCCGTACCTCTACCGGCAGGAGAGAGTTCACAAATCACTCATCATCCATCCCCATCACACCACAAACCCCAACATGAACTCGTGATAGAAACTCTTTTTCCAGAGCGGTCGTCGCGACCTGCTCCATTTACTTTCGCGCCGCACACCGCGCCCCGACGCTACGGCCGACACCATCCGCGCCCTGAGCGCCACGGCGTCGACCTGATCGAAATCGGCATCCCCTTTAGTGACCCTACTGGCCGACGGCCTGTCATCCAGCGCGCCGCCGACGCCCTCTCGCCACGGCATGACGCTCCGCCGGCTCTTCGACGACCTGGCCGACATCCGCCGCGACGTCCGCCTGCCGCTCATCCTTATGGGTTACCTCAACCCCATCCTCCCGCTTCGGCTTTGGGGCCTTCTGTGCCCGCTGCGCCGAGGTCGGCATCGACGGCGTCATCATCCCCGACCTCCTTCGCCGACCATATGACGGACTATCGCCCCCGCCCAACGCTACGGGCTGGATATGATCATACTCATCACGCCCGAGACGTCCGAGGCGGATCCGCGCCATCGACGCCGCCACCGACGGCTTCCTTTATATGGTCTCGTCGGCCTCTACCACCGGCGCCCGCGACACGTTCGACGCACCCACGCTCGACTACTTCCGCCGCATCGCCGCCCTACCCCTCCGCAATCCGCGTATGATCGGCTTCGGCGTCTCCAACCGTGCCACCTTCAGCGATGCCTGTCGGCACGCCTCAGGCGCCATCATCGGCAGCCGCTTTGTCAGTCTGCTCGAGGAGGAAGGCGGCGACGCCACACGCGCCATCGTCCGTCTCAAAGGAGGCGATCAGGGGCCTACGGACGCCAGCGAAGTTTGACTGGGGGCCTGCGAGGGGCTGCGGCCTCTGCGAGGCAGGGAAGTGAGGCCAGGGGGCGTGAAGGGCAATTCTCTCCCTCCCCTCACTTTGGCCGCACATCATCCATCATGCACACAGCAGAGCATTTTACCCTCCTCACCCTTTGCCGCACTGCTTGCCGGGCAGACCCTTCAAGCGCAGCGCGATGACTGGCAACGCATGGTCGATCGAAGCGTTTTGCTGAGGTGTTGGCCTTAGCTAAGTCGCACCCGGACACGGCCGACTTTGCCGCGCTTTATGTTGCCGCGGGACAGGCCTCGGAAGGCCTGCTCAGAGTACCGCGACGCCTACCATTATTATAGGCGTTGTCCGGCCACCGACTCCGCACGCACGGAGGTTGCTGTGGCGCTCGCACGCACCGCCGGAACCATCGGGCGGACGGACGAGGCAGAGCGCTACCTCTTACAGCTACGTGCGCGCGACACGGCGGACTTCTACGCCAATCATCAGCTGGCTCGCCTTTACGATCGCATCGGTGAGACGGAGCGGGCGATCGCCTTCCATCAGGCGTTGCTGATGCGCGACCCGACAAACCCGACACTGATGCGCGCCATGGCCGACTGTGCCCGACGGTTGGGGCAGAAGGGCGTGGCGCTGACGACTTACATGAAGGCCCTCTCAAGCCGAGCCGGAGAATGCGCTGGCCGCAGCGGCGCCTGGCTAACTTCCAGTTGTCGCTACAGATCCCCGAAGCCGCCCTCGAGGGTCTGCGACAAGGCCCTCAGCTATCACCCGCGCCATCGCGCACTCCGACGCAACTGGGGCATGGCGCTCTTCAGCATGAACGAATATGGGGCGGCAGATACGGTCTATGCGGCACTCCTCTCCGAGGGTGACTCAGTCGCAACTGACGCTCAAATACGGCGGTTGCGCGCGCTACTACACGGGCCACTTCATGGATGCCATCACACTCTTAGAGTTGGCTTACGAGGGGACACGAGCGCCGTCGACGTCTGCCTACTGCTCGGATCCGCTCTGGGTCGCACCTACGATCGCCGCCGTGCCTTCGCCCTCTTCGACCGTGCCGAGGCCCTCATGCAGCCCGCCCTGCACTGACCGACATGCTCACCCGCTTCCGCGCCGGGACGTTCGAGCGTGACGGCCAAAAGGAACGTGCCGATGCGCTCTCATTATCAACTCTGGACGGAGCGCAACCGCTTTCGATCTGCTGGGCCGCATCTGGGAGCATTACAACGACACGGAGCGCGCCGAAAAGGACGAGGCCTATGCCCGTCGGGCCGCTTCATCACCGTGCTTTTTGCTACCGAATACCTGGCCCGCCCCAAACGCGACGCCAAGCTGATGAGTTTCCTGAACACGCAACTAGAACAAGTTCGTCTCCGATATGTTTTTCCGCCAGACGAAGCAACTGCCTACCCTCGCGCCCGATGGCAAGGTCGGCGTCTGCACCGAGCAACAATTGCAAACCCTCATGCTCGCGTCTGCAAGGCGTGCGATGAGCTTTTTGTTGAACGAAAAGCGCAAGTCCCCGCGCGGCCGCGCAGGTTGCGCTAACATCCCAAAGCATTTTGCCGCGACGTCTCGCGCAGGCTGCGCAACTCTCAAAGCATTTGCCGCGGCATCAGCGATAACTCTAAAGCAATTTCTACCTCTCACGTATAACTACCCATCACAATGACTCCCGAAGTATTTGACTTCCTGCGCGAGCTACGCGCCAACAATAACCGCGAATGGTTTCAGGACAACAAGAAACGTTACGACGCCCTGCGAGCCGACTTCATCAGCGACGTCGGCCAGCTGATCAACCGTATCGCCACCTTCGACCCCGAGATCGCCGGACTGGATGCCCGCAGCTGTGTCTATCGCATCTATCGCGACCTCCGCTTCTCACCCGATAAGACGCCCCTACAGACCTATTTCAGCGCCTACATGACCGGCTTCGGCGGCCGATCGAGCGCGTATGGCGGCTATTACATCCATCTCGAGCCCGACACTCCCCAGTTGGCTGGCGGCGTCTGGTGTCCCACCTCACCCATGCTCAAGCAGCTCCGCCGCGACATCTGCGACAACATGGACGAGCTGACCGCCATCATCGACGCGCCCGCCTTCCGCCACACCCGTTCGGCACCTTCACCGGCGAACAGCTCACCCGCATGCCCCAAGGCTTCCCAGCCGACACGCCTCGCGGCGAACTATTGCGCTTCAAGAGTTACGTCGTGATGAGTGTCAAGCCGAATCATACTTCACCGCCCCGGACTGGCTCGACCGCGCCACGGAAGACTTCCGCCTCCTGCAGCCCCTCAACCGTTTCTTGAACTACACCATCGGCGAGTTCTTCGGCAAAGAGCCATGAGACGCCCTCATCGTCCCCCTCTACCGCCGCCTGTTCTGCCGCAAGGGCTACGGCGTCCATTCACCGTTCGCCTTCGACCTGATCACGAACGTGCTCGAAGAGTCGCGCGGTTATTACGCCTACACCCGCCTGCACGCTGCCCACGCTCTTGCCGACCCGCACGACCGACTGCCGTTACGCGACTCTCGGTGGCTCTTTCGCTTAGCCAACCGTTTCCACCCGCGTCGCCTCGTCATTGTCGGCACCGGTGGCGGATTGACACCGCTCAGCCTGACCGCCTACGTCTCAAGCGGCCTGCACGCCATCGCCTTGGAGGAATGTCCGACTACAGCCGACACCGTCCGCACGCTCCTCCACAATCGCACCATGTCGCCCATTGAAGTGCGTTGCGGCACCTACGAGACGGAACTCCCCAATGCACTCACCGAATACGGCCGCCCGGACTGCATCGTCCTCGACGTCACCCCGGATCGCCTCGCATCGCTCTTCCACCTCTGCTCCGGCTACCTATCGGACGAGACGCTGTTACTCATCCGCGGCATCCACGCCACACCGCTCGCCCGCAGCACTTGGCAAGCCCTCTTCTGCGCCCACCCCTCGGCCACGGTCTGCGTTGACGCCTACACGTGGGGCATTGTCTTCTTTCGCCCCGGCCTGCCGCGGCAAGTCTTCCGAGCACATCGTCGTCTGACATTCGAGAGCCAGACTTGCGTAAAAATGTCTCGCCTTATCTTTGCGGCGCATTGGCGAGGAGGGGAAGCGTCCCCTACGATAGCAACTAAACCAAGGAGAGATGGCAGAGTGGTCGATTGCGGCGGTCTTGAAAACCGTTGAACCGAGAGGTTCCGGGGGTTCGAATCCCTCTTTCTCCGCTTTTTTTCGGGCTTCTAATTAGGGACTCCATTATGGGGTCAGCAATTCATGCATGAATGAGATCGTCGTAAAAATCTTGGGCTTACGGCGGTCTCTTTGTGCCTATCATCGAACGAAAAATGATTCGCGGCGGTATTTCCGCTCGGCTATAAATGAGCTTGTCTTAGAAAAACACTAAGCCATGCGAAGTGGAGGGGGCGGTTTATCGCTGAACGAGATATTCGTATTCCTGCCGATACCGGGCTAAACGTTGGTAATCCTTTTTCCGTGGGGGACGGCAGACGCTTCATATCCATATTGTGCGTTAAGTCATTCAGCTTGACGGCGCGCGCCAGTGCATGCTCGCCGATGTGATGGATATAGGTCTGGCGGTCACTGGCCGTATGATGATTGAGCAGCTTCAGTGCTTGCGCGATCTCTGCCCTATCGTTTGGCTCCCATCGCTGTTTGAGCTTCTTCTTCCAACAATTTCAAGACTTGCTCGACGGTGTGCGGGGTATCCTCGCTTGCATCGTGCAGATAGCCGACCACCTGCTCTTGCCAGGTACGCCCTAATGAGGCCACAAAACGCAGATGCCCCTCGAAATAGTCCATCCCAGCCTTGTCTTTCTGCCCATCATGCAGCCGTCGAGCCACTCGCGCGGCAGCTTCAACCCAGTTGCTTTTGAGTTCCCATACCTATTCTCTTCTTACTGTTTATGGACCCAAAGCTACGCCCAAGAAGCGACACGATTTAGGTCGCACCTCACTTTCTCCACCGTTAAGTTTCTCTCTCGCCTCACCCTATGTCTATGGGTCAGGCGGGAGCGCTCAGAGCTGCCTAAATGTCATGGAGAATGGTTAACAATCGCGGCAGCGACGACGCATTCAGAAAGTCACCCGTACTTTTGGCCGACATTTTTATTCACTCATAAAAACCTATACGACAATGAACTTGAATGATTTATTCAGCGGATCGATCACGCAGTCGATCATTAAAACGATTGTAGAAGACGGGATTGAACGAGTCGCAGGCCTCGAGGCGCACTCAGGCGGCACTGCCGATGATCCTCGACGTAGTGTCTAAACATGCCGGCAGTGGCGAGGGCCTCAGCGGACTGGTTAGCGGCGTCGTGAGCAACCTCGGCGGCAAGGGCCAAGGTGTTGTCGACAAGATCACCGGCATGATCGACAAGAACAAGGACGGCAACATCATGGACGACCTGGCTGGCATGCTGGGCGGAAAGAAGAAGTAAAGCCTCCGGCCCATGCCGTACAGAAAACTGACGCAATGCGAGATCGACGCGCTCGTGGCCAGTGGCTGCGAGGCCGAGATTGGCAGCGCGTGGAGGTAGCCGATGTGGGGTTCGACCCCACACGGTTGCGACACGTACGCTTCTCGGGGCAGATCAGCCTGGGTAGCGCTGTCGACCTCCGGGACGCGACGATCTGCGACTGCATGGTGGGCGACGGCGTACGCATTGACGGCGTACGCTCCGCCCTGGCCGGCTATGAGATAGGCCGTGGCGCCCGACTCACTGACATCGGCACGATGACCTATCGCGCGAGGCACGACGGCCGGTAACGGGTGCGCGTGGCTGCGGTCAATGAGAACGGTGGCCGTGCTGTCCCCCTCTTCGACGGACTTACGGCCCAGACGGCCCACTCATGGTCTTCCATCGACACCGCACGGAGACACTCCGCCGCACATTCGACCGCATCGACGCCTATGCCGCCACCATCGCCGCCGCGCCACGCGGATATGTGGGCGAGGGGGCTACGGTGGAGGGTCGGACGCATCGTAGATGTGCGCATCGGCGACCGGGCTACGGTCTGCGGCGCCACGTTGTTGCAGAACGGTACCATACTGAGCCAGCCCGAGGGCACCGACAGAGGTGAGGCGTCGGCGTCATGGCTCGCGACTTTTATTCTGGCTCCCGGTGCACGCGTCGTGGACGGCGCGTTCATCGAACGCTGCTTCGTGGGCGAGGCCTGCTTAGTAGAGCAGGGCTTCACGGCCATCGACTGCCTACTGTTTGCCAATGGGATGTTCGCCAGGGGCGAGGCCGTCTCGAGTCTTCGCTGCCCCGCACCGTTTCGCACCACAAATCGAGCCTCTCGATCGCCTGCAGCCTCTCGTTCGCCAACATGGGCAGCGGGTCAAACATGAGCAACCATGCCTGCAAGCTCGGCGCTGTCCATCAGTCTGTGGCCGAGCGCGGAACGAGATCGGCAGCAACTCCTACGTGCAAGCCCCGGCCCACTTCGGCGCCTATTCGATGATCACCGGCGAGCACCGCAACCACCCGGACACGCAGCGCTTCCTTTCTCCTACCTCATGGACGAGGGTGGGCAGTCGATGCTCATCCCGGCCGTCAACCTCTTCCGCACGGGCACCCTCCGCGACGCCATGAAGTGGCCCAAACGCGACCACCGCACCGCCGACAGTCCGCGCGACCCTGATCCGTTACGACTTCCTCAACCCCTACCTCATCGACCGCATCCTGGCGGCCGTCAGCCTCCTCACGCGACTGAAGAGGAAAGAGCCCGAGGCCAAGTATTACACCCTCGGCAACTGCTCCATCCATCGCCACTCGTTGCAGAAGGGCATCACCTACTATCGTGAGGGCGCTCGACATCTTCGTAGGCGATTACCTCGTCTGCGGCGGCACCATCGACGACTCCGAGGGGCCGGGCCGCGGCCCGTGGATCGACCTGTCGGGGTTAGTTATGCCCCGTGAAACGCTTGAGGAGATCGTCCACGACGACCTCTTCGGGGCCGACGCCGCGTTTCGTCAGGCACATGCGCGATATGAGGAATACCTCGGGCGCTACGTCACGGACCGTTACGACCTCTCCGACGCAGACAAGCGCCGCGAGCATCTGAAGCGCTATCATCTCGACGCTCGACACCGTCCGCCATCGCCTCTCTAAGGAGGCCGCCTGGAGTACTTCGGCGTGTCGCAAATCAGCTACGGCGCCGACTGCCCCGAGGCGATCGGCAGACCGACTTCCTACAAGTGCGCGGAGAGATCGCCACTGACCCCTTCCTGGCCCCTCCTCAGCGAGATGGAACATAAGGCGGAGCAGGCGCGAGCTATGCTCTGAGCGTTTGAAGCGCTGGGAAGTTTCTGCCAGAGGGGCCAACAGCAGGTGAGAGCCCCGTGGAAGTTTCTTCCAGAGGACTGACAGCGGGTGCGAACACCGTGGAAGTTTCTTCCAGAGGGCTGACAGCAGGTGCGAACACCGTGGAAGTTTCTTCCAGAGCTGACAGCAGGTGTGAACACCGTGGAAGTTTCTGCCAGAGGGGTAAAAGCAGGTGCGAACACCGTGGAAGTTTCTGCCAGAGGGTAAAAGCAGGTGCGAACACCGTGGAAGTTTCTGCCAGAGGGCGGGCAGCCGTTGGGAGCACCGTGGAAGAAACTTCTAAGCTCACCAGCATCCAAATTAGAGGATACAGAAAGCCTCCGGACGCATGGACGACACCATGTATCCGGAGGCTTTTCTGCGATTATACATCCCGATAGGGCCGACGATCAGCCCTCGCGCTTGTGCTTATAAGGGAAGAGGATGGCGAAGAAGACGGTCACGAGGAGCGAATACCCCGCAAAGAGGTACCACACCGTAGCCCAATCGCCCACCAAGAGCGTCTTGACACCGCCGGCCGTCTCCACGTCCGTCCATTGGCAGAAGATGTTCACCACGGCCTGTGCACCGAGTGTGCCCACTGTGGCGCCGACGCCGCTGGTCATCAGAAAAAGAGAGCCTGCGCACTGGAGCGAATCGAGGATCCGTCTCCCGATCGACGAAGAGCGAGCCAGAGATATTGAAGAAGTCAAAAGCCACACCGTAAACGATCATCGACAGCACGAGCAGCCAGACGCCCCCACCGGGATTGCCGATGCCGAAGAGGGCAAAGCGCAGGATCCAAGCCACCATCGCAATCAGCACGACCGTCTTAATGCCGTAACGCCTTAGGGAAGAAGGGGATGAGCAGGATGCAGAGCGTCTCGGAAACCTGCGAGAGGGAGATGAGGATGTTGGCGTGCCGCACGCCGAAGGTGTCGGCATATTCGGCCACCGACTCGAAGGAGGCGATGAAAGGGTTGGCAAAGCCGTTCGTGATCTGCAACGAGACGCCCTAACATCATCGAGAAGATGAAGAGCAGCCATCTGACGCTTGCGGAAGAGTCGGAAGGCGTTCAGCCCAAGGGCCTCGACGAACGACTTGCGTTCCATGCCTCTACTGACGGGTATGTTGGGCGGGGTGAAGGCATAGAGGGCCAGCAGAATGCCCAGCGCACCGCAGATGACAAACTGCATGGCGGAGGTTTGGAAGCCCGTCAGATCGACGGCCCACATGGAGCAGATGAAGCCGATGGTGCCGAAAATGCGGATAGGCGGAAAGTCGCGTACCGTGTCGTAGCCACCCTGCTCAAGCAGGCTGTAGGCCACGGAGTAGGAGGTGCCAGCGTCGGCATGTGAAAGCTACACCCAGCGTGTAGAGCGCAAAAGAAGGTTCCGAAGGCGACGGACGGTCCGGCCGAGAGCCCATAAGCGCCCGCCGCGGCCATGAAGAGGCCGGAGGCTAAGTGGCAGAGGGCGAAGCATGCGTTGCGCCGGCACGTAGCGGTCGGCCAAGATGCCGAACAGCGTGGGCATGAAGATGGAGACGGACCTTGCACGGAATAGAAAAAGTCCGATGTGTTCGCCCATGCCCGCAGGCCCGAGGTAGCGCGACATGGAGGTGAGGTACGTGCCCCACAGCGAACTGCAAAGAAGTTCATGATGATCAAGCGATGTTTCAGGTTCATAGTGTAACTGAGATAAAAAGTGTGGATGAATCGGGGTTGATTATGAATGATAGAGAGGGTAAATGATAGCATGCGGGTGGAAGGCTCAATCTGAGTAGGTACGGAAGACGATGATGCGGCCCCGTGTCTCGATGCGGAACGTATCCGTGAGGGCCTCGTTGAGCGTGGCCTGCCACCATCGGGTGATGCGTCGCCCTTCAAGCGGCCAACGCACATCGCGGAGGGTAAGCGGCGCGTCGTCCAAGCAGAAGACGGAGAGCTGTTGGCCAGCCCGCGAGGGCAAACGTCTGGCAGCCTGTGGCGGGGGTGAAGACGCCGTAGTCGGTCCACATCTCACGTCCAGCCCACGCGCCTGATAGTCGGCCAACAGACTGATGTTGCCCAGCGTATGATCCTCGCGGCGCCCCGTGGCGCCGAGGGATCGTGAGGCGGCGCAGGCCTTGAGAGACCGCGTAGCGCACGGCCTACTCGGGTCGTTCGTGTCCCTGCTCGATTCTATGCGCAGGCGGTCGGATAAACGGCGGCGTGCCTCGGGCGAAATCGAGTCGCCGTCGCCCACGACAGCCAACGGCGTGAAGCCCTCGCGCAGCAGTCGGTCAGCCGCACCGTCGCAACAAATGATGCGGTCGGCCGCCTTTGTAAGCATCCCCAGCGGGATCGGATGCGTGAAATCACCCGCCGCAAGGATTACCGCGTCCGTCTCCGAGGCGTTTTTGGGGCCGGAAAAATCAGGTAGAATATCCATGTCATTCGATTGTTAAAAACCTCGCAAATATAGACGCTCTTCCGGCCGAGGCTTAGGAAAGGGATACTTTTTGTGCGTCAGTGTTAAGCCTGCTAATCAGGCAGATAGGGATTTGGGATGCCCCTATCCCCCTTTTATCTTTTTCGGATCATCCACTATTATTCAAATCCATAAATAGCCCCATATGAGTGTGAGAAAAAACCTCCTTTTATTTCTGTATGGCGATCCTCTTTGCGATCGCAGGGAGCCTTCCTACAGCGCCTCAGCGCAAGTGCGAGAAAGTGCAGCAAATCGTCAAGATCGAGAAGGACACCCTGCGGATGTACGTCGGCCAGGAAGATTCCCTCCGCGCCTATGCCTATCCCAGTGCCCGCGTATTCTATTGGGACAATCGCGTCTCCATCCCCGTCGTAGCCTCCATCGCCCCGCCCATTCGACCAACCCCTACGATTCCGTCTACATCGTCAAGGCTTGGAAACCCGGCAAGACAATCATCATCGTTCGCGTGAACGAAGTGGCAGCCCGTTGTATCGTGGTCGTCACACCCAAGATCTACGTCGAAAGCCTTCGCCTGAAGCGCGACACCATCCGCCTGCGCACCGGCGACACGGCCTCCGTCATGGCCCGCATCTTCCCCTACAACGCCTCGGATAAGAAGCTCGGATGGACCACCGTGGGTGGCGCGCGCGTGCGGCACTACGGATAGCGTGACCCACGTCATTGCTGCGGCCGATGCGGACACCAGCCTGCTCATCGTGGGTGCACTGGACGAATCGGGCAAACGCGACACATGCGTCATCATCACCGCCGCATCCCCGTGGAGCGTCTGACGCTCAGCCACGACACGATCCGGTAGACATCAATAAAACCGACACGCTCCGCGCTTCCATCTTTCCGCTCAACGCTACAGATCAGCGGGTGAAATGGACCGTAGCCAGCGGTGCCATCAAAGCCTTTGGCTATCGATTCCATCGGGCAGGCAGCCGAACTGATCGGTGCCACCGTAGCCGATACGGCGCTCGTTGTGGCTGAAGCCGCTGACGGCCGACGCGATTCGTGCACCGTACTCACCGTCGATCCGAACACGACGGCTTCCGTCGAAGTGGACGAGACGATCGCCGTCCATGGTGTCGACGGCGGCCTGATGGTGCACGTTGACCGTCCGGCGCGACTCGAGATCTACACCCTGACCGGTGCCTTGGTACGTCGTGAAAACCTCACGCCAGGCGACCGTTTCGTACCGCTCCGCCGCGGTCTCTACATTGTCGCCATAGACCGAACGAGGCGCAAAATCCTTGTTCAATAAGCCAGTATATCAACCAAGAGAAGGAGACTGGGAATCCCCCTCTCTTGAACTTATCCCTTGACCGCGGTTGTTTTATACTGCACATCACCCCGATTATTCAACCCCTAATAGGAAAAGAACATGAAGAAGATTACCATCCAACTACTGGCCGTCGCAGGGCGCAGATGGCCTTGTTCGCCAGCGAAGCACGGGCGCAAGCCACGGTGCAGCTGAACAGTCACGAGACGATCCAACTGATCTACGGACAGAAGGACTCCGTCAAAGCCACCATCTCCGCCCCGGGCGAAGTCTTGTCATGGAGCACAAACCCCGCTTCCGCATACATCGCTGCGTCTGCCGCTGACAGCACATGGGGCGTGATCACAGCCCCGCAGCCGGCCCTCAACTACGATGGATGGGTTGTCATCAGTTATGGCGCAGCCAAAGACTCCGTCAAGCTCTAATCAACCACGCCGTTGACAGCGTGAGCTTCGGCTCTGTGTCTCGCGACACGACGATGGGTATCGGAACGACAAAGACACTCACCGCCTCCGTCTTCCCCAACAATGCATTGCAGGAAGTGCTTTACTCCTCGTCAAACAGCGCTGTGGCCGAAGTGCAAACCGTAGGATTGCAAGGCATCATCACCGCCAAAGCTGTCGGAACGGCCCGCATCACGGTATCGGCCGGTAAGGGCGCAGGCATGAAGACAGACACCTTCTTGGTGAAAGTCGATAACCCCATCACAGGCCTCAACTTCGCCATCACCACGGATACGATTCCCATGCAGATCAATAGCGAGCTGGACGTTCAGGCTGTAGCTACCCCAGCCAATGCTGACAACATCAACACGCTACAGTGGTCTATCGTCCCGATCGCACCCGCCACACCGGGCCTCGTGACGATCGCCTCCAACAGCGGCCTTACGGTCAAGCTCCAATCCGCCGCCACACCTGGCATCGCCCGCCTGACCGTCACCTCTACCAACGGTGTCACGGCAAACCGCGTCATCAAGGTGCTCGACCCGATCCACGTCACTGCAATGACCATCGATGGGACACCGTCTCCCTGCCCGTAGGCAAGAAGGACACGCTGACGGCACGCATCCTGCCTGCCGAAGCGCTGAATAAGAAGGTAACGTGGACCTCCACCAACCCTCTTTCGCCGCTGTGGAGCGACTAACGGACACCACCGCCGTTGTAAACAGGAAAGACTGTGGGCGTGGCCGCGATCGTCGGCGAGACCGAGGATGGCAACTTCAGGACACCTGCTACATCTACGTCCGCAATGCCGTCGAACTGAAGGCCATCAAGTTGGACAAGCAGAAGATTCGCCTGAAGCTGAACACCACCGACACCTTTGGCCGTAGCCTTCAGCCCGGCCAACGCCTCCGATCAGCGCGTCAAGTCTCTTGTCCGCTGACACGTCCATCGCCACCGTCGATGCTAACGGCGTCATCGAGGGCCTCAAGACGGGCACCGTTTACGTGAGTGTGACAAGCCCTCGAAGGCAGCTTCAAAGACTCCTGCGAAGTGACCGTTTACGATCCCACGCGAACGTTGAAACCGCTGCCGGTGTCAACATCTGGAGCGCTGAGAATGGCCTCCGCGTACGAGTCTGACAAGGCCCGCACGCTGGCTGTATACAGCATCTCCGGCGCGCTTTACCGCAAAGAGACCGTCGTAGGCGACCGCTTCATCGCGCTCCCAAGCGGCCTCTATGTCGTCACCTTGGGCGAGGTTAGCCGCAAAGGTGGCCATCCATAACCACGGACTTGTTTTCATTTGTATTGATAGGGCTGCCTGCCACGGAGAGGTTCACTCCTCTTCGCCGGCGGGCAGCCCGCTATGCTGGCGGTAAGGTTCCGTCGACCGGATCGACGGCCACCTTCAGAGTGAAATGCCCCGTCGATTGAATCGACAGCGGTTTTCAGATCGAAATGGCCTCGTCGATCGAATCGACGACCTCCTTCAGGGTGAAACGCCCCGTCGATCGGATCGACGTAGCCTTACCACTCCATTCAAACACCGTTTAATCCCCATTCAAACCCCACATGAACGTCAAGTTTTTATCCCCTCCTATTCCTTCTGGCCACGGCTACTGTCGGACGTGTCGCAGCGCAATGCGACAGCCTTGGCTATCGAGCCGCGGTGTACGTCTCGGCCGACGGCGATTCGCTGCCTTTACCGACTGTTGACGCCGGACACGGTCGTGCCCGGACAGCGTTATCCGCTCGTGCTCTTCCTACATGGCGCGGGTGAGCGCGGCCGCGACAACTGCGCACAGCTGAGACACGGTGCGGCACGCTTTGCCGACACCATCGCCATACGACAGTTCCCTGCCTACGTACTCTTTCCGCAGTGTCCATTGGACGAGTTCTGACCGGCCATCCTGCGGCAAGACCATTTCGGGCGTGGTGCAAACCCCTTCCTCTGTCGCAGCTCTGTGTCGCGTCCGCTACGGCTGGCCGATGAGCTGCTGGAGCCACGATCACACAGTTCCCCATCGACACGATGCGCATCTATGTCGTCGGACTCTCGATGGGCGGCATGGGCACGCTCGACTTAGATTAGCCGTCGGCCGCAGCGGTTTCGCTGCCGCGGTGGCCATCTGTGGCGGCGTAAACGTGCACCGGTTAGAGCTGCTGCGTGGCACACGGACACGTTTCCGTCTCATTCACGGCGACGCCGATCCGGTTGTGCCCGTACGTTTCTCGCGTGAGGCTGCGGCGGCATTGCGGCGCGCAGGTGCGTCGGTCGAGTATATCGAACTACCTGGCGTCGGGCCATGGCGGTTGGTACAACGCCTTCCGCCGCCCAGACTTCCTCGAGTGGCTGTTTGAAGCCAAAAACTAAAGGGGTATCAGGGATGCCTGCCAAGTTGGGTACATACGACGAGGATAGATAATCACGTATCCGATCAAACTATCCAGCTTCGGTGAAGCCCTGATTCTCTTTTTGCTTCTTCTCCCGCCTTGATACAAGAATAGAAGGTAGATAGAGAAAGAAGTACCTCCATCCAGAAAACACCGAATCCCCGACACAGCCTCATCAGCTGTGCCGGGATTCTTCTTTGATGTATGGGCGGACACCGGGCCCTACCTACGATGGGAACGGGGCGTTGCTTCACAATCACCTTATGAACGGAACCATCGCTTCAAGGTGATCACGTACGCACCGCGACTCATCGGGATCGACGTGTCGCCTTCGGGCAGGTCAACGCGCTTCACTAACTGACCAGCTACGGAGTAGATGCTGGCAATGTCAGCACGCTCTACACGGATGTAGATCTTCTCACCGTGCGACCAAACAGCCGTACCAGCCGTCAGCAGCTCGTTCGCAACCACATCCGGACCGAAGGTCAGCGTCACTTCGCTGTACGCTCGGCACGATGTACTCGTATTCGCCGTTCGCGTTCTTCACGCCGTTCAGCACTTCCTGCTGGCCGTTGACCTTGCGGTTCGTGCGAACCACGAGCGGCTTCGCACCCGAGTAAGTAGCGCTGAAGCGGTAATTGCTGCGGGTCGAAGTGTCCAGATGCCCTTGCTTTTGGCGTTGTTTTCACGCCAACTATTTCAGGCATCGTCACGGTATGTACCGGTGTCGGATTCACGGCGTCACCTACGCAGACGTAGACAATACCATTCGTAGCGATGTTCAGCGACGGCGAGAATTCCTCACCATCGATTATCACCTTACTCGGTTTCAGCTTCAGGTTGTTGAGGCTGTTCGGCGTCACCGACTTGTAGTACATGATCGGATAGCAACGCTTCTGCATCTTCTCGCACGGACGGATCTCGATGTTCACGTTCACCGGGCCGTAGGTCGTCAGACGGTCTACATCGATCGCGTCGCTGTATTCGCCATTCAAGCTCCCTTCGTCGTACCGACAGAGAGTGGAGTTCAGAGCCTCCGTCGAGGCGGAGATCCTTCATCGTCAGCGTACCGCAAACATGCTCGTAGCACTGGCCACGGAGGCGCAGTGAGGTGAAGCCCGGATTCAGGTTCGCACCGTTCTCTACGTGCACGTCGGTGTACTGGATACCGAAACCACCAAACGTTGACGTCGTGATCATCGTCGAGGGCAAGACCCGGGAGCCACAGTTCACCTCGTCGGACGACCGCAAGCACCGATCGGCTCAAGGTACGGGTGACGTGTGTAAAGACCAGAGTAGTCCTTCGAACCCATTTGAGCCTCGGAGATCAACTCAAGGTGGCCTCACGCTCATGCTTGGGGTCGGTCCAGAACTCTACCTGGTTGCGGATCTTGGTCGTATCTACAAAGTAGCGTGCATGCCGCACATCGCCACCCTTTTACATGATCGAACGAGTCGGCAAGGAAGGAGAGTACCGTGTGGTCGATCACCATCACGTTCTGGCGTTCCCACTCGGTGTCGGGGCCAAACTTGACGAACATCGTATCGAGCGGCGTTTCGCCCGGAGCATAGACTTTGCCTTTTGTAGCGTCACGCACTCGCGGCAGAGCTTCCTGTACTACCATCGTCGTAGCGCATATTCCCTTGAACAGGCGCAGCCTTTACGGCTGTAACCGAGCTTGATGATCGGTTGATCCTTCGGCAGACCGCTCCATGTCGTCAGTCTGCACCTTGCCCTACCCTTACGGATCAAAGCTATGGTCGGCAGATCAGCGAGTCCGTCTTGATCGTAATCATCGCGTTAGCGCCAGCACCATCCTGAGCATTCAGCTCAAGTCACACCGAAGGTCTCAATTACCGGAGACTCGAGGTGTGCGTGCTGGTTTTCGGCGTAGAAGCGTGCATCGCGTGGAAGGTCATGCGCACCGTGCTGTGCAAGAAACCCGTAGCCGGACGACCGCCGTCGCCGCAACCCCGTCGGAGCACACGTCGTGGGGCACTTCGGTGCTTGCAGGAGGATGTTGTCCGTCCAGTTCTTTCTTGTTGGCTTGCGTCTTCATATAAAGAGCCATAACCAGCCACAGCTCTGCCGTGCAGCGTACCGGTTTCCGGCACCGTGCTCAGACCTGAACCGTTACACCCTTATAGATCAAGTTCTTGTAGACGTCGATCATGTCCGAAGTCACTAGCTGCGAAACCACCAGAGGTGACAGGCGTACCACCACCATTGAAGTCGAGGATCAGGTCGCGTGCCTGGTTCTCGCCGCGTCCAGATCACAGCGATAGAAACGATCGCAACCGCCACCATGCTTATATCCACGGCCAATCTTCTTTACGGCACCGTTCGATAAGTCTCGCGATCGGTGCTCAAGAACGGATCCTGACGCGTACCGATGTTTGTCAGACCACCAGAAGTTCGACTTAATGTTGTTGTCAGCGCCAACAAACACGCTACCGCTGTTGCCTTCAGCCTTGTATTTGAAGTCTTGCAGATAAACGTTGTTACGCCTTTCGTCGCAACCGCAGACTTTGATATCCGAGAGTTTGGCTATATTCTCTATCTGAGCTAAGAAGAGCAAGCTACCTTTCATCTTCTTTGCGTCGAACGGATCGCGCATATCGATATCGCCCTCGCGAGTGCGGAACGTCAGCATCACCGTTATCGTCTTTGGAAGTTGAGCAGAGCGCCCTTATTCATAATGATGTTACCACGCTCACCCGGCGTCTCACCTCAGATCGCCCGTGTTGCCGAGGTAGAGCAGAGAGGTGTCGTTAGCACCATTACCATGGTAGGTGTACCCTGCAACCGCGGCATACTGCAAAATATTCTTATCCCTATGGCGCACCGCAGACCGCCGATAGTGACGAATGCTCACAACGCATCATCGAGGGGCATCCTTACGCTCGTGGAGCAGGCCGTCGCAGGCACTACCGCAGATATACTCGTTAGAGTAAGGATGCGTGATCTCCGTTACGTGCTTCTTGGTAGCTGCCATGATGCCACGCAGTGCAGTGAACAGATGCTACCACCGCCATCGTGGTTCGTATTCGTAGCATCCCGATAGCCAGCCTTGATGTTCAGCAGACCGCCGTCACCCGTTCCCGAGTATGTGAAGCGGTTCGTGTTCGTAGTTGGTGGTGTGGGGTTGATAGCCCAACCAGATGTCACCCATATAAGAGGTAACGTTCGTCGTATCCTTAGCCGCAGCATTCGTGATACCCACTTGGTTCGTGCGGATATTGTTCATCGCCAAGATATCCGTTGTGGAGTTCGAGGTTACGGTACGCGTGATCGTTACAGAGTCATTCCAGTAGATATTACCATTCTGGTTGTTGCGGTTGCCCGGAGTACAATCCGTGTAAGGAGTGTTTGGACCATTAGCCACGCCGCATGAGGTCTGTTCGGCGGAGAAGAGCACGCGGTTCGTGTTCTCGGTAGAGATACGCACCTTATTGTTCGTAGTGATGTTACCACCGGCGGCAGGAAGCCCATGATACCCGTATCGCGCCGGTGTGGGCTGCCGTGGTATACCGTTCGTGGTGATGTTACGGCGTGCCACCCACGTCAACGTAGATCCTAAGTCGCCTGTGCTGTTGAACGTCCATCTGCAGTGTTAGCCGTGGAGATAATGTCACGACCGGCATATACGCGTGTTCTGATACTCGTCCGTATTCTCCGTAGAAGTGAACGGGATATGGAACAACACATCTTGGCCTGCCCAAAATGTCAAAGTCCGCCTTATTGCTGCCCGTAAACTTTTACATCAAAGGTTTTTACCTGCACCGTTAAAGGAGACATTGCCCGTCTTAGACTGGATACCGATGTTCGATCCGTTAGCGGCGAGTCATTTCAATCTTGCCACCACCATTGAACGCAACTCCAGCATAACCATCCACAAAAAGGTCGTTAGTATCTACGTTCGAAGTGTAGTTAAGTACATCGCCCACGGTGACAGTGCTACCGGTGGACTGAATCACGGCATCGCCTTTACCTGTGTAGTCGATTTCTGCCTTCTTGGAGAAAGCCACAGCGCGTGCACCACGCACTAAAGCGCACCCTCTTTGCCTTCGTATTTGAAGTCGCCGTGCACTTTGACGGGTCGTTGTCGCGACTGGATGCGCGTCTGCAACGCTTTATTCAAGTTTCCGAACGCTCTTGTGGTATTGCCTATGATTTGCGCACAGTACAAACCATAACGTAAGGTTGTGGGAGGGAGATTCGTATTCAGTACATAATTCGATATGGCAGCGAAATAGGGTGCCTTGCGTGGAAGTCGCTTTGACATCGCCGGAGAAACGTAACAAATCCGCCACAATCACCGGGATTAGGTACCTAGTGCCCAAACCGTGAGGTTGCCGGCATGTCGATGTCTGCTACCAGCACCGCCTTTATGCTCCAAGCCGGCCATGTCGACCTTGTATTTCTCCGAGATAGAGGCCACGTTATTGTTCTTGCTCGAAGCATCCATCATAATGTTTCCTGTTGCGGAGATTTCACCCAGAGCCTGCATACGCAAAGCACCGGTTCCGGCACTGACTACCATTCAGTGCCGTGCTGATAGAGTTGCGCCGGCAGTACCTAATAAAATGTTGGCGCAGCAGGGTAGCAGTAGTGAGTGCCACCGTCATTCAAGATGTTCAGCGGTTTATCGGCTCCGATCGTCAACGCAGGAGCTTTTCGCCCGTAACCATATCGATAGATTGGCGGGGATAGGGTTTACGCACGTACTCGGAAGTTCTTAAACGTACCGCCGGGAGTAAATCTTAAACTTTCATCGTAGGAGGCCGTCGTGGCGCTTCCGACTTCAATCACAGCATGGTTGTTTGAGTTGAGCTCAGATGAAGAATTTTCAGATGTATGGAGTTGGCATTGTTCTATCATACGTACCGTTTACACCGAAGATGCACGCCATCGATGGGAAATAGGGTTTGCATCTACGCCAAAATAGCTGCTGATCTGATCCGGAAGAGTTGTCGTCAAAGTGCCCCAATTAATCTCCGCACTTGTCCATGCGCCAGAGGGTACGCTTTTTGCGGGTAGATGTCGCCTGCATTGCCGGAGGAAAGCGGGTGAACCGGAGGCAGAATACCATGCCGGTGTTGTTTTCAGCGGCTGATGTCTCTACATGCCAGTTGAATTTTTGGAAGTTTCCACCTACGCGCAGACCATAATGCTTACCATTTGGAACCACCAAATATGCTTTACTGTCTTGTGTCGCATTCTCTGCACTGTTCTTTACACAGGTGTAAGAATCGCCCAAAAGCGGATAGCACCGTCCACATGCGCATTGCCGATCCGATACTGCACCTTGATTTGCAAACGAGGCAGTCTGTTTTTTGATAGTAAACATGTCCACTATAGTGTCACAAGCCGCCAGAGTTAAACGTAATGTGATGGCTTGTTGCCAGGCCTAAAACTACCATGAATGAGGCATTACCCACCAGCCAATATCTGACATGCGTAATAAATCAAACGTATTGCCGGTGCCACCCACCATCACCGTGGTCGGGCGTATATAAGTAGTAGCCGTCACAGCAGGTGTGGTAAGGGTGTAGTAATTACCGAGATGGTAGATTGATCCCGTGGGGATTGGTATAATGAGGATCACACCATCGTCCTTTATCGTTGTCGGATCTACCAATGAGAGTGTAGACCGTATCTGAGCATCCCTGCGATGTTGATCCTAAATTGGTTCTATCCCATCCCTGATATATGATTATGGATTGGGAATGTAGCAAAAGTGCCACTCGCGTCTTTAATGGCATTAAAGACAGCGCCGACATATAGCGCCACTTCCTGGGGCGCCGTTCTCAACATGGATAAGTGTACCCACGTCGGATAAGTTGGGTTCTGAGGCTGGCTTGTTGCGCACCACCACCAAAAAGCGGTTAAACTGCCTCCATCTTTAGTAGCATCGTATGACAATGAAGCGAAAAACATACGATCCTCACTGACCGAACTTACTAAGTTCCCTTGCTTGAGAAACCCCAATTCGTAGGCCATGCTGTATGGTTATAATTCTTAAAATGGACATTGATAATCTTACCTGCAGCATTACCGTCATTATCGAATATATGATCCGACATTCTGAGAATACTCAGATCCTACACGCAATGCGGAGGAGTTCGTCATATTTTCGGAGTCCATGCGAGGGGAGCAGGAAGTGTGACACTACCCGAATTCACAATGGCGGATTCACCGGCGCCGAACTCGTTATTCACGTTACCGGCATTGTCGATGTACCTTTACTCCCTGTAGAGTTGGCATCCCCTCTCCGCAGCTTTGCTTTTGTCGCTGCTCATTGCCTGAAAAAGGACATAGCCCTTCTTGTGGAAACGCCCCACGCTGTGCCGCCACCGGAGCCGAATAGGGCCGCCAGGATGGCGATGGTTACTAATCAGAGTCGTTTCTTTTCATATCAATATGTATTTAATAAGATGAGTATTTGTGCCCCCGATGAGGGGACGATGATTATTCTATGCTAATTCTCTTCGGCCAGATCATTCCTCCGGAAGCGTGATGTCAGGATTGCCCGCTGTCGTCGCCACCGGGCTTTGGCTTCTCGTCCGGTTGTTTTGAGGGGCGTCGGGCTCTCGGATCCTTCGGATCGGCCGGCTTCGCGGGGATCTTTCGGTTCCTTCGGATCAGCGGGTTTCTTGGGTTCGTCCTTCTTTTTCGGGGAACCTGAGCTCTGCTCCCTGGTGCTTGATCTCTGCGTTCATAAACTTGATGAAAGCGTCGCACTTGGCGGTGTCATTATGAAGGATTGCCAGGGCGTTGACCTTTTCACCAGGCGGATATAGGCGAGCGTCAGAAGCGCGTCGAGCGGCACGAAGGGGCACCAGCCGCCTGTTCGCCGCGGTCGGTGGTACGGGTTTGAGAGCAGCTCGTCCACCTTTCATTGGCCGTTTTTCAGGGCGTCGACATAGGCTTTGACGCCCAGCTTATCGACGTCGGCGGCATACTTCGTCTCGCAATCCTTCGAAAGATTGGCTATGGCGCCGTTTCGCGGTCGAACTGCCAACCGGTGCTGATCCGATAGTCGGTCAGGTGTGCCCAGAGGCGCTCGGAGGCTGCGGCCATTGCCGTGTCAGGGGCTGCGGAGAAAGGCGTTGACGGCCGCTCGATAGCCCATAAACATCTGGTCGCGCTGGTGATCGGCTTCAGCGATACGCATTGGTCAGTAAAGCTCTTCTGGGGATGACGTAGCAACGATCTTCTTCCTCAAGCGCCTTCCCAGCTTGTCTGCTGCGTCTTTGGCGATAGGGTTTGTGAGGATGGTCGTTTCGAGTACGAGTTTCTGATGCACATTCTTTACGAACTGAAAAATGTGCGCCGTTGTTGAGGTGCGTCGTGTCCTATCGTCCCAATTTCGTTCTCTGTGGTACCTGTTTGTACCGTTTGCTCTAATTCTGGCATAAATGCGTGGTTCTAAATGTTTGGTATGGTGTAACTATAAATACTGCAACGCTTGCGGAAGTTCCGCAAGGGCCATTTTCCATTTGATGCTTGCGGGAAGTTCCTGCAAGGAGCCATTTCCTCCATTTTGATGCTTGCAGGATCCTGCAAAGGCCATTTCTTCCATTTGACGCTTGCGGAAGTTCCGCAAAGGCCATTTGCCCCATTTTTGACGCTTGCGGAAGTTCGCAAAAGGCCATTTCTTCCATTCTGACGCTTGCGGAGTTCCGCAAAAGCCATTTCTTCCATTTTGACACTCGCGGAAGTTCCGCAAGGCCATTTCCCCATTTTGACGCTTGCGGAAGTTCCGCAAACACTTCGAAAGACGAAGGATAGGGACATGACGAGTCGACCGCCCACACGGAGAAAGCGGGGCGGCGTAACTCGGCATGAGGGGAAAACGTGCGCTCGGACAGCGGGAGGTGTCGGGGCTGAATTAAAACAGATGCGATAAAGCCCAAAGGCGCCTCGCCTCGAGGGTGCTCCGTAAGCGCGTGCAAATCCACGCTCCGCAGCCGTGAGGCCGAGGGCGCGCATGTAGCATGCTGCAGACGCAGACCAGGAACGAGTCCGATCCGAGCGCAGTTATAAAACAATTCTGAGTGTTTCTTTTCGTTAACGTAATGTTGCAACCTCTCACCACGCGTGTGGACACAGCCACGACGTGCGACAGACGGCGTAAGCGGGTTTGACGGCGTCGATGTGCCGCCTCTTCGCTGAGATGTGGTGAGTGGTGATATGCATAAAGCGTTCCCACTTATCAATCATAACGGAACGGCCGCAAAGGTAACCTCGCGTGGAATGAAAACTTTCCTGTTTGCTGAGGGCGCTGCCTGTCCGATGAATGACCAACCTACCGCTTTTAATGATCATTCGGGAGGCGGGGACACATTTATATATATGGCGACGGAGGCGCGACGGGCTATCTTTGCCTCTGAAAAGAGGGACAATGCACGAAGGGAATAAGCGGCAATGGATAGAATGAAAAACGTCGAAATCATCTCTCGGCTGAAAGGCTGATGGATCGGGTATCTGGCTGAGCAACGAGGGTCGCACCGACAGTTCAAGCATCCGACGAAAGGGGCACCGTGACGATAGAAACGGAAAGATGAGCGAAACGCAGAGCCAATTCACGATAAACAGCATCAGCAAACAGGCGGGATGGCGTTGATTGCGCTGAGAATGTCTCTGACATAAAAGAAAGGAGGAACAATGAGATATGAATAAGAAAGCTGACCATGATTGTGGAATGGACGGGTACAATTTCGGAGCATCGGCGCCGGGATATAATCGGTTGTGTAGCCACCGGTAAAACACCCGGCGAGGTGAAACAGGCTTATGCCTCGGGTCCCTGGAGTTCCATCGTCAAGGGGCAGACGAGGGCCGAACTGCCTGAATGGATCATCCCGCGTGGGAGTCGTCCTCGACTTCGAGCTCACCGCCGGAGCCCTGCTCAAGTACTACGGCGACGTGGTCACACTGAGCGCTATGAGTCGCGCCACAGGGATCAACGCCCGACAACTGTCGCACTACATCAATGGCAATCGTACCCCCAGGGCTCGACAACGCGAGCGCATTGTGGCCAGTCTGCACACCATAGCAAACGGTTGGCCGACGCACGCTCGACACGGGGTGGAGGTAGGGGCGTATGCATACGCCCCCATAGAACGCCTCGCAAGGGGCGTATGATCAGGAGACCCGATACATGTGGGGCGTATGCGATACGCCACTACCCTGCCGGTAGGAGAGGGGGCTGTTCCTATTATCCTAACCATCCCCGCCCCCCCGGACATAACGAAGGCCGGAGCCACACTCCATTGTTTCAGGAATGTTGGCCCCGGCCTTAGCTGCTGTCCGTCTCTAACGCGTGAAGGCGGGCAGATGGTCTATTAGCTATTATCATTCATCGAGGGGAGTTATTCGGCTGCGCCCTCGGTGGTCTCGGCTCTCGACGGTGGCATCAACGGCCGACTTCTTGCGCGAGCAGCGTGTCCTGTCGACTGCTTACGCGTCTTGGCGGTCTTGAGCATGTTCTCGTTATAGTCCACCAGCTCGATGAAGCACATGGCGGCATTATCGCCTTCGCGCAGCCGGTCTTGATGATGCGGGTGTATCCTCGGCCGATCCATGACCTTGGACGAGATTTCGGTGAAGAGCTCCTTCACGGCATACTTGTCCCTGCAACGAAGAGAAGACGATACGCTGCGAATGCACCGACGTGTCCTTCGACTTGGTGATCAGCAGCGGCTCGATGTATTTCCTCAACGACTTGGCTTTGGCTGTGGTCGTGAAGATGCGCTTGTAGCTTGATCAGCGACGAGGCCATGTTCGCCAGCATCGCCCTCGCGATGCGCCCTTGGTACGCCAAAATGATTACTTTCTTGTTATGTCTCATCGTGTTTGAGTCCTATCTAATTTATACTTTGTAATGTCCATCCCGAACGACAGCTCGAGGCTATCCAACAGTTCGTCAAGCTCGGTGAGCGACTTCTTTCCGAAGTTGCGAAACTTCAGGAGGTCGCTCTTGTTGTACTGCACCAGCTCGCCGACCGTCTCTACGTTGGCCGACTTCAGGCAGTTGAGCGCCCGCACAGAGAGGCTCATGTCGGTCAGCTTCGTCTTGAGCAGCTGACGCATGCGAGCCAGCTCTTCGTCGAACTCTTCGTCCGTTCCACCGACTCCCGGCTGCTCGGGTGTCTCCACCGCGATGCGGTCGTCAGAGAAGAGCATGAAGTGATGGATCAAAATCTTCGCGGCCTCTCGCAAAGCGTCCTTAGGATGGATGGAGCCGTCCGTTTCGATCTCGAGGACGAGCTTTTCGCAGTCCGTCTTCTGCTCGACACGGAAATTCTCGACCGTGTACTTTACGTTTTGCGAATCGGGGTGAAAATCGAGTCGATGGCGATCACTCGCACATCCGGATTGGATGGATCTCCTATTCTCATCGGCCGGCACATAGCCACGGCCTTTGCTGAGCGTGAGTTCCATCTGGAAAGAAGTGCCCGGGGGCAGGTGACAGATCTCCATTTCGGGATTGAGCACCTCAAAGCCTGCCGGTTGCAGTGCACCGGCCTTCAGCACGTCCGTATCGGATACGTTGATCCAAACTTTCGGCGGGGCTTCCGGTTCGTCTTCCTCTTCGACGACTTCGTCTTCTCCAGCTTCTTCGGCCTCTTCTCCTCGTCGTCGCCTTCTTCTCTTCTTCTTTTTTCTTCCGATGCCTTTTCAGCTTCTACCTCTTCGGTTTTCCCTTTCTTCCTCCTCGTCATCCTCTTCACTAAGAGGAGCTCCGAGACATTTAAGCGGACCTGTTTTCAGGTTGAGGATGATATTCGTCATGTCTTCCATCACCCCCGGAATCGTAGCAAACTCATGATCCACTCCTTCGATCTTCACCGACGAGAAGGCACTAGCCTCCAGTGAGGATAAAAGAATACGGCGTAACGCATTACCGATCGTGATACCGTAGCCCGGCTCCAAAGGACGAAACTCAAACTTCCCGAAGGTGCTGCTCGCCTCCAGCATCAATACGCTGATCCGGTTTTTGAAAGTACTAATATCGCCGATGAGATCATTGTTTAGAGTACAACTCGACGATCGACTGTTGCCCTTGATGTTTTCGGGAATATCCTCGCGGGCAGGGTAAATGAAGCAGCTTTCCGCCCATCACGCTGATCCACTCGATCCACAAATATTTGCCGTGATTGTATCGAGAGTGCGTCGCCGATCACCTCGAGCGACTTCGATTTCTCGCGTACGCCAACGATCTGACCCGGTTTTACGCTCGTAGGAGGGATGTTGACCACCTACCGTCTACGACAACGTGGCGATGCAGCACCAACTGACGGGCAGCGGCACGCGTCTTGCGCCAGTCCGAGGCGGAACACGATGTTGTCCAAACGGCACTCCAGCAGTTGCAGTAACACCTCACCGGTGATACCACGTGAGCGCGCCGCCTTCTCAAAGGGTTGCGGAACTGGCACTCGAGCACGCCGTAGGTGTATTTTTGCTTTTCTGCTTCTCGCGCAACTGAATGCCGTATTCTGAGGTCTTGCGTCTGCGGTTGTTACCGTGCTGTCCGGGAGGATAATTCTTCTTCGACAGGGGTCTTGTCAGCGCCGAATATAGGCTCGCCAAATTTGCGAGCGATCTTTGTTTTGGGTCCTGTATATCTTGCCATTTTTCTTCTTTTGTTTATTGAATTAGCAGCGCCGTGGTGAGGGCGATTTCGGAGGGGAACTGTTCAGCCGCGATTGCGAGAGGGGTTGTGAATATGCAATCTATCCACGCCCCCTTTTCGAAAAGCAAAGTCTCACGTCCGTGTGCTGCCATTCTGATCTCTCTGTCTGTTATACTTTCCTTCTTTAGGGCGGACGGCAACCATTATGCGGCAGCGGAGTCACGTCGATAATCTCCGCTACTTCGATACCTGCACCGTGGATCGTACGAATAGCTGACTCACGGCCATTGCCCGGACCTTTGATATACACTTTCACCTTACGTAGGCCCAAGTCATAGGCCACCTTTGCTGAATCTTGCGCCGCCATCTGTGCGGCATACGGTGTGTTCTTTTGGAGCTGCGGAAGCCCATTTTACCGGCTGACGACCAGCTAATAACCCTGACCATCACTGTTGGTCAGCGACACGATGATATTGTTGAACGATGAGTGGATATGGGCTTCCCAACGGCTTCCACGCTGACTTTCCGCTTCTTTGCTGCGACTACTTTCTTTGCCATTTCTACTGCTGATTATTTTGTGGCTTTCTTCTTGTTTGCAACCGTCTTCTTCTTGCCCTTGCGCGTGCGAGCATTGTTTTTCGTGCTCTGGCCTCTGACCGGAAGGCCGATGCGGGTGACGTACTCACGATAGCAACCGATATCCATCAGACGCTTGATATTTAACTGCACCTCCGAGCGCAGGTCACCTTCGACCTTATATCCTTCACCGATCACCTCGCGGATCTTCGCCGCCTGATCATCGGTCCAGTCCTTGACCTTGATATTCTTATCAACGCCAGCTTTCGCTAAAATCGAGTTGGACGCACTCCGACCGATACCGAAAAATATAGGTCAATGCGATTTCCCTCTTTATCTTGTAGGTAAGTCCACACCTACTATTCTTATCGCCATATTCGTTTTATTAGTAATTTGTTCACTTCTCGTTTTTACGCACACATACGGGTCTTTCAACCCCTGCAGAACCTTAAATTTCAGGTTTCTTCTTATTAATCAAATACAGACGCCCCTTGACGACGCACGATCTTGCAATCCGGGAGTCCGTTTCTTCAAAGAGGTTCTTACTTTCATCGTTCTATCTCGTTTTTATTTTTAGAAGCTGTTCTGAAATCTATTGGATGATTGTTTTCAAGGAGCTGTTTGGGCGGACGATTCGGCTCTTTCTATTTTCGAGGCTATCCAAGTTCTATTTTTCAAGCCTTGTTTCATCATCAATCCTCACAGAAGCTCGCTGTGCCCGTGGAAAAATGATGAAAACAAAACAACCCGGAAACATCCTCCGAAATAATCACCAAACAGCTTCCTATTCACTTGTATCGGAATGATATCCGACCTTTCGATAAATCATGGGAGACATTTCCACACGCACCTTATCACCGGGTAGAATCTTGATGTAATGCATTCGCATCTTCCCCGATATATGCGCCGTGATCTCATGCCCATTCTCCAGCTCGACGCGGAACACAGCATCTGATAATGCTTCCACGATGACGCCGTCCTGCTCTATTGCTGCTGTTTGCTAGCCATATTGCTCGCTTATATCTCTTTACCTACTACTGCTTCTAAATACTCGAATGATGATAGAATAAGCGGACCCTCAGGACGTATAGCAATACAATGCTCAAAAATGAGCTGAGCATTGCGATCCTTTGTCCTTACGGTCCAGCCATCAGCCTCAAAAGACGATGTCTTACTTCCCTGATTGATCATCGGCTCGATGCAAATGCACATACCGCTTTTTAAAAAGTGATCCACATCCTCGGCGGCCATAATTCGGCACTCCGGATCCTCGTGCACTCTCTCGCCCGCAACCGTGTCCAACCAATTCGCGAACCACCGAATAGTTCTTCTTCTCACACCATTCCTGTACAGCATGGCTGATATCACCTACCCGACGGCCTACTTGTGCTTGTTCGATCCCCTTATAAAGGGACTCTTTCGTTGTACGCAACAGATCCTTGACTGGTTCCGAAACGTTTCCAACACAAAACGTATAAGCTGAATCACCTACGAAGCCATTCAGCTTTGTTCCACAGTCTACCGATATAATGTCCCCATCTTTCAGGATCACCTTATCGGACGGTATACCGTGTACCACATTCTCGTTTACCGAGGCACAAATCGAATTGGGAAAACCACCGTAACCTAAAAAGGCCGGCTCTGCCCCATGATCGCGAATGAACGTTTCGGCGATACGATCCAGTTGCAGGGTTGTAACTCCCGGTGCGATATGCTTAGCTAATTCACCGAGCGTCTTCCCCACCAACTGGTTCGCCTCGCGCATCAATTCTATCTCTTCATCCGTTTTGATGTATATCATATCAGTAGGCAGCTATAGCTCCTGTCCTTCCTAATACGGCCAGATTTTAACAAGCCGTCATAATGACGCATCAACAGATGACTCTCTATTTGCTGTAACGTATCGAGCACGACTCCGACCAAAAATCAGCAATGAAGTTCCACCGAAGAATTGAGCAAAACCTTGGCTGATTCCTAATATCCGTGCAAATGCAGGCATGATAGCAACAATGGCCAAAAAGATAGCTCCGGGGAATGTGATCCTACTCATGATTTCGTCAAGATATTCCCTCGTAGCTCGTCCCGGCTTTATACCTGGGATAAAACCATTGTTGCGTTTCAAATCGTCCGCCATCTGCGTTGGATTAATCGTAATCGCGGTATAGAAATACGTGAATGCGATAATCAACAGTGCAAAAACGAAGTTGTACCAAAAGCCTGTATTATCCATAAAAGCTCGCATAAAAGAGCTATTCTCTCCGGAATTAGAGAATCCGGCAAGCGAGATCGGAATAAACATAATCGCCTGAGCAAAGATGATCGGCATCACATTCGCGGCATTTACTTTCAGAGGATATATTGCCGTGCGCCACCGTACTGCTTGTTGCCTATAATCCGCTTTTGCATACTGCACGACCACTTTGCGTGTACCTTGTACCAACAGAATGGCGCCTGCCATCACAAGCAATAAAACAGTATCTCAAACAGGAACATGACCAAACCTCCCGATTTTTCCGTCACAGCGAAGTAAACTCCTCAAAAAGTGAATGGGGTAATCGGGCGATAATACCGATCAAGATGATAAACGAAATACCATTGCCGATACCTTTATCCGTAATTCTCTCACCCAGCCATAGGACGAACATGCTTCCTCCAGCCATAATTATAGTAGAGAGAGATTCTGAACCACCAATCGGTGGGCATACTGGCCCTCGCGCTCCGAAGCTGTACATTCAGATTCACCAAATAGGCCGATCCTTGAAGAATCAACACGATCACGGTAAGATAGCGTGTCCATTGGTTGATTTTTCTTCGCCCACTTTCACCTTCTCGCTGCATCTTCTGGAACGACGGAATCACAATTGCTGCCAACTGCATCACAATGGAGGCCGAGATATATGGCATAATTCCTAATGCAAAGATGGATGCATTTTGAAAACGCTCTCGGAAAAACATATCCAATAGAGCCATCAAACCACCTCTGGTCTGTTCCCCAAGCGCAGTCAAGTCCTTCGGATCTATCCCGGGAAGTACGATATATGTTCCGAAACGATAGATAGTGACCAGAAGAAGCGTAATTAGAATACGCTTCCGCAGGTCTTCTATCCTCCAGATATTTTTAATCGTCTCAACTGCTCTCATAATCTATTCCGCTTTTTCGACTTTCCGCCCAATTTGGAAAACAGATCCTCCAAGTGTGATGATCGCATCTTCTGCTTTCTTAGAAAAAGCATGTGCCTCCACTTCAATCTTGGAAGTAAGTGTTCCCTTCCTGATCTTTGACCAATTGAGACGCAGAAATAAATCCGGCATTTCTCAATTTCTTGTCAAGCCAATACGAGTCAAATTCTTTGACTCAGCTAATTCTTGTAGAGTAGAGAGATTGATAGCCTTATAAGATATGCGATTTATATTCTTGAAACCAAACTTAGGTAAGCGCTGTTGTATTGGCATCTGTCCACCCTCAAAGCTGATCTTGTGCTTATAGCCAGAACGAGATTTCGCTCCTTTATGACCTCTTGTAGAGGTTCCTGCCTAAAGCTAGATCCTGGGCCTCGCCCTATACGTTTTCTTGTCTTTACTCGAGCCAGAAGCCGGTTTTAAGTTCGATAAGTTCATATCAATATGATTTTATAGGACGCCATCTTTAAGCATCCCTTTCATTACTATTCTTCAACTAAAACCAAATGCTTCACAACCTCTATCATTCCACGAATCGATGGACTGTCTTCATGTTCAACTACACGGTTCAGCTTCCTCAATCCCAAGGCATCCAAAGTTCTCTTCTGTACTTTTGGGGGCATTTGATCCTACTTCTGACTTGTTTTATCTTAATTGTTGCCATTTGACTGTTCTCGATTTATCCCATAAAACCTTCTCAATGGAGACGTTACGATTCTGACAACCATTGCAGGACTTCTTAATTCATTCAAAGCCGCAATCGTAGCCTTTACTAAATTATGAGGATTTGATGAGCCTTTGGATTTAGCCAACACGTCTGTTACACCAACACTTTCTAAAACAGCACGCATTGCACCTCCTGCCTTCACTCCAGTACCATGAGTGGCAGGCTTTAATAATCACCTCAGCTCCACCAAATTTAGCAGTTTGTTCGTGAGGGATCGTACCTTTATGAATGGGTATTCTGATAAGATTCTTTTGGCGGACTCTGTGCCTTTCGCTATAGCTGTAGTCACTTCACTGGCTTTTCCTAAGCCCCAGCCAATTACGCCGTCTTCATTTCCTGACCACAACAATCGCTGCAAAAACTAAACGTGCGACCACCCTTAGTTACTTTTTGTTACACGATTGATTTGCGACCAAACGATCCTTCGAAATCTAAATCACTAGTCGATTTTACCTCTATTGTTTACTGCCATTTCCTTCCAAAATTTAAGACCGCCTCTCGAGCAGCATCCGCTAATTCTTTACTCTACCATGATACAAGTATCCATTACGATCAAAAACGACCGCTTGCACTCCTGCCTCTTGTGCATTTTAGCAATGGTCTCACCAGACTTTCGCCGCAATCTCCTTTTTGGACCGCCATCAATTACCTTTAAGGATGAAGCCGCAGCCAATGTTTTCCCTGTCGTATCATCTATCACTTGCGCATAAATCTGCTTATTACTTCTGAAGACAGTCAAACGTGGACACTCTGAGGTCCCGGATACTTTATTCAGTATACTTTTGCTTTTATTCTTAAGCGCCTTGCTTCTTCTTTCGTTACCATTTTCACCTTTACTCCTTTCGATCGCTTTACTTCGCTGCAGATTTACCTGATTTTCTACGGATTTCTTCACCCATAAACTTGATACTCCCTTACCCTTATACGGCTCTGGCATACGGAAAGATCGAATTTTTGCAACAGATTTGACCAAGCAACTGTTTATCTGCCGACTCTAAAATGATCATTGGACTCTGGGTTGCGTTCAGATTTCGTTTCTGACCTTCACTTCTTGAGGCAATTGAAGATAAATGTTATGCGTATAACCTAAGGACAGATCTAAAATCTGACCATTATTCGCCACGCGATAACCAACCCCCACTAATACAAGTTGTTTCTTATATCCCTCAAAACGCCTACAACCATATTATGTATTAAAGCACGATACAGACCATGCAGTGCTCGATGCTCTTTAGCATCGGTAGGTCTTTCAACTTTTAATATTCCATTCTCAGAGAAACCTTAATATCCGAGTTTACCCTTTGAGAAAGCCTCCTTCGGACCTTTGACCGTACACAAGATCATCTTTTATTGTAACGGCTACACCACTTGAACCTCTATGGTAATTTCCCAATTCTAGACATTACTAACCTCCTCCCTATCAATAAACGTAGCACAAAAACCTCACCCACCGATTTTCTGTTCGCTGGCTTCCTTGTTAATCATCACTCCCTTTAGAAGTAGAAAGAATCGCTATGCCCAAACCATTTTAAAACTCTTGGCATATTTCTATAACCTACATAGCGACGTAAACCAGAGAAGAAACGCGATCTAATCTTTAATCGCATTCACCTTGTTTACAGCATCATATTTTTAAAAGCAATTTTTGATCGTGCCTTGTACTCCTTCATCCATCAAATTTGAAATTGAGGATATAGCCTTTCTCAAAAAGAATCTTTTGTGATTTCTTTTTTCAAGTTTTGATGCTGGCACCTCAACAACACGGTGCCGAGCTTTTTATTGCATTTCCCAATCTAGTCAAATAATCTGCAATGGGATCTGTCATATCTCGTTTAAATTAATCCAGCGAATCTGGACAATATTTATCACTCTCTTTTTACCAACTAGCCTTCTTTACACCAGGGATTAATCCATGTGAAGCCATCTCACGAAACTGAATACACGAGATACCAAATTGACGCATATACCCCTTTAGGCCTTCCCGTTATTTTTCACAACGATTGTGTAGACGAACAGGTGAAGCATTTTTAGGGATCGCCTGCAAGGCCTCATAATTTCCTTCTTTTCTTCAACTGCGCACGTTTAGCAGCATACTTAGTCACTAATTTTTGCCCGTTTCATTTTCACGAGCTTTTTCATTGATTCCTTCGCCATTACGCTTGATTCTTTTTGATATTTCTAAAAGGGCAGCTCAAATTCACGAAGAAGAGCAAACCCTTCTTCATCCGTCTTCGCAGAAGTTACGAAAGTGATATTCATTCCAATATCTTTGTGATATTATCGATATTTATCTCTGGGAAGATAATCTGCTCCCTCGATGCCTAAAGTGTAATTTCCTCTGCCATCAAGTTTTGCTCTCGATGCCTCTAAAATCCCTGATACGTGGTAAAGCAACACGTATCAAACGCTCTAAAAATTCATACATCCTATCATGACGGAGAGTAACCATCACACCAATAGGCATCTTCTTACGAAGTTTGAAGTTTGAAATATCTTTCTTCGAATAAGTAGCAATAGCTTTTTGGCCCGTAATAAGAGATAGCTCATCAATTGCGACATCAATGATTTTCTTATCAGCCGTAGCCATCCCCAGCCCCTGATTGATCACAATTTTCTTCAGTACAGGAACCTGCATCACTGAGGAGTAGTCAAATTCTTTCTTTAGAGCTGAGACAATCCTCTCTATAATCTTGTTTTTACTGTAGCAATCGCACCCATTACTTTATTTCCTCTCTGATCTCTTCATATAACGGACTAATTTCCCATCCACCTCTTTTACGACCAATACACGAAGGCTTTTCCACTCTTTGGATCCAACAAATTCAAATTAGAAATATGGATCGAAGCCTCTTTCGTAACACGGCCCTCCCTGAGGATTTTGTGCATTAGGTTTTGTATGTTTCGTTACAATATTGATACCCTCTACAACCGCCTCTATTCTCTTTTACAAGGACTTCCAGAATACGCCCAGTCTTTCCTTTATCTTCTCCTGTATTTACGTAAACGGTATCCCCTTTCTTTACATGTAACTTACTCATTGCATCAATTCCTTTATAAATCACAGCACCTCTGGTGCCAATGAAACAATCTTCATATTAGCCCCACGCAGCTCACGAGCAACAGGTCCAAAAATACGACTTCCCCTAATTTCCCCAGCCTGATTAAGCAATACACAAGCATTATCATCGAAACGAATATAAGACAAACGTCTTGACGACGGATCTCTTTTTCGTCCGCACAATAATTGCCTTTGAGACTGCCCTTTTTCATATCACTCGAAGGGATTACACTCTTCACCGTTACAACTATAATATCGCCAACGGTAGCATAGCGTTTACGCGTACCTCCTAAAACACGGATGCAGAGGGCTTCTTTAGCCCCACTATTATCGGCTACTACTAATCTTGTCTCCTGCTGTATCATATCATTTTGCCCTTTCTATGATCTGAACCAAACGCCATCTTTTTCGTCTTACTCAACGGACGCGTCTCCATAATTCTTACAGTATCACCCTCATTACATTCGTTCCTTTCGTCATGGGGCATGATATTTCTTTGTCTTATTGACAAACTTGCCATAAATGGGATGCTTCTCCTTCCATCGTACAGCAACAGTAATGCTTTTTATCCATCTTGTTGCTAAAAGACTCATCCCAGTTCTTTCTTTTTCTCAAGTTTCTTGTTCCATATCAAACCTTATTGTCATTCAATTCACGTTGACGCAACTCCGTATTTAATCTAGCAATAGAACGACGCTGTTCCTTAATAGCAGAGGGATTGTCCAGCGGCGAAATACTATGATTAATCCTATTCTGATTCAGAGAGAGGTTTCTGCATCAATCCTTTCATGCAGCTCCCTCAATGCTCAATTCTCTTATTTCCTTTATCTTCATAACGCTTGTGCCATTTCATTCTGCATATCATAATCATGACGAACAACAAATTTCGTCGTTACCGGAAGCTTCTGAGCAGCCAAACGCAATGCCTCCTTTGCTATTTCAAAAGAAACACCTTCTACTTCAAAGATAAGACGTCCCGGTGTAATCGAGGCTACAAATCCTTCCGGATTTCCTTTTCCTTTACCCATACGTACGTCTAACGGCTTTTTGTAATCGGTTTATCTGGAAAGATACGAACCCAAACCTGCCCCTGACGCTGCATATGTCTTGTAACAGCAATACGCGCGGCTTCAATTTGTCTACCAGTAATCCATTTTGTTCCTAATGACTTGATGCCAAATGAACCAAAAAGCTAACTGGTTGCCTCGTTGCGCACAACCCTTGCGCGCCCCTTCTGAGACCTCCTGTATTTAGTTTTCTTCGGTTGTAACATAATCCTGTCTTATTCAAATTAACGACTAATCCTATCTCTATCTCTTCTTCTATATGATTTACCTCCACGGTTATCGCGTCTCACACCGCCATCTCCTGCACGGCGTGCAAAAATCCCTGAGGTGTAGAAAAAGAGGGAGCTAGATCCTTTTTTGCCGTATATCTCTCCACGACAAATCCAAACCTTAACACCGATCAGACCAACCTTTGTCAAGGCTTCAGCCAATGCATAATCGATATCCGCCCTGAAACGTGTGGAGAGGTGTACGACCTTCCTATACATTTCTGAACGCGCCATTTCGGCACCATTTTAACCGTCCTGAAACCTGTATCTTAATTCCTTCCGCTCCCATCCTCATGGTCGAAGCTATTGCCATCTTAATGGCACGGCGATACGCAATCTTTCCTTCTAGCTGACGAGCAATATTATTAGCAACAATCACGGCGTCCAATTCCGGACGTTTCACCTCAAAGATATTAATCTGCACATCTTTATCTGTGATTTTTTCAATTCCTCTTTCAGCTTATCCACTTCTGCACCTGCCTTACCTATAATGATACCTGGACGTGAAGTACACACTGTAATCGTTATAAGTTTTTAACGTACGCTCAATAACAATCCGTGATACACTTGCTTTTTAGCCAGACGGGTATTCAGATAACTGCGTGATTTTACTATCTTCCAGCAATGTATCTCCATAGCTATTACCCCCATACCAGTTAGAATCCCAACCTCGAATGATACCCAAACGATTACTAATCGGATTTATTTTCTGTCCCATCTATTCTTAATTTTTGACTCGTCCTTATTCTTATCACTTACAATCAACTCCCTTAGAGGCCGTATTCTTTGTATCAACGAACAATGTTATGTGGTTCGAACGTTTCCTAATGCGGAAACCTCTTCCTTGGGGCAGGGGCGCATACGTTTAAGGGTCGTCGCAGCATCTACATTTACAGATACAACAAATAGTTCTCCGCTTTCAGCCCGACGTTCATTTTTGTTCCCAATTAGCGATAGCTGAACGAAGAAGCTTTTCCACCGGTATCGCTGCATCTTTATTTGAGAATCTCAATGCCTAATGCTCTGAATACTTCCATACCACGAATCGTATCAACGATCAAGCGCATCTTACGAGGTGAACTAGGCACATTTTCGCAACTTAGCAAAAGAGACATTCTTCAGGGACTCTTTTTCTGGCGTCTGCTGATACCTTCTTTTCTCTTGCCCATTCTATATTTACCTTTCTATTATTTTACTTCTTATTCCCGGCATGTCCTCGAAATATACGTGTCGGTGAGAATTCTCCCAATTTGTGCCCTACCATGTTTTCAGTAATAAATACTGGTATAAACTTATTTCCGTTATGGACAGCTATAGTATGTCCTACAAAAATCAGGAGATATCATTGATGCTCTTGCCCACGTTTTTACCACAGCTTTTTGCCTGATTCATTCATGACCAAGACTTTCTTCTCCAATTTAATATTGATATATGGACCTTTTTAGCGAACGACTCATATTCTCTCAACTAATCAGTTTATTTTCTTTCTTCTCTCAATGATATACTTAGAAGACGCTTTTTGAGGAGCTCTTGTTTTTAGTCCCTTTGCGTATAAGCCCTTCCGAGAACGAGGAAGACCTCCTGAAGCACGTCCTTCACCACCCCCATCGGGTGATCTACCGGATTCATCCAACACCGCGATTATGCGGACGACGTCCCAACCATCTTGAGCGTCCAGCCTTCCCTGATTTTCTTTCAAGAGCATGATCAGAATTTCCCACGCTTCCCACCGTAGCTTTACATGCAGAAAGTATTCTCGAGTTTCACCTGAAGGCATCTTTATGACTGTATAAGTCCCTTCTTTTGATGTTAATTGTGCAAAATGCACTGCTGGAACGAACCAACTTAGCCCCTTGCCCAGGACGAAGTTCTATGTTATGAATAATCGTGCTGACCGGAATATTTTTGCATAGGCAACGAATTTCCTATCTCAGGAGGAGCATCTTTTCCAGACATTACTGTCTGACCAACCTCCAAGCCGTTTTGGTGCCACGATATATCGTTTATCTCCATCGGCATAATACAGCAACGCAATACGAGAGGTCCTGTTAGGGATCGTATTCTATAGATCTTACTGTTGCCGGAACGCCATCTTTATTTCTCTTAAAATCAATAAGACGAAAACGACGTTTATGCCCTCCACCGATATAACGCATAGTCATTTTACCAGTGTTATTTCGTCCTCCTGTTTTCTTCTTACCTACAACAAGAGACTTCTCCGGTGTACTTGCGGTAATCTTATCAAAATGCACCAATAACCTTATGCCTCTGCCCCGGTGATGTGGGCTTTAATTTACGTATACCCATTTTTCTATTAAATATTCGCAAAAGAAGTCAATCACCTCTCCCTCTTTTAATGAAACGATCGCCTTTTTATAAGCAGATTGTTTACCATTGATAACACCAGATCTCGTATAACGACTCTTTTCGTTTACCGAAATAGTTCATCGTATTTACGTTCTCTACACTCACCTTATACATTTCCTCAACGGCCCTCTTAATTTCTAATTTATTCGCGTCAGGAGTCACATAAAATCCATAGCGATTTGGCCTTTTTCTGTGATTAGAGTTTGCTTTTTCTGTTAATATCGGCTTAATAATTAATCCCATCATTTTCGCCTCCTTACACATTTAAAAAGTTGTTCAACCACTGCTATCGATTTCTCTGTAAACACAAGAGCCGCAGCATCCATTACCCGATAAGTATTTAATTCTGAGACATTCATCACCCTAGTCTGGGATAGATTACGTGCCGACAGATAAATAGCACGATTGTTCTCTAGGAAGCACGAACAACATTTTCTTTGCCCTCCAACTTTAAATCCTTCACTATGCTAGTGAACTCCTTAGTTTTCGGAACATCCATCGTAAAAATCCTCGACAATCATAATTGCATTGTCTTTTGCTTTATGAGAAAAGAGCTGATCTACGTGCTAGAAGCTTTACCTTCTTATTTAGCTTAAAACTATAATCGCGCGGTCTCGGGCCAAAAACACGCCCACCACCTACAAGTACAGGAGAATTAATATCCCCTCTACGAGCTCCTCCCACCACCTTTTTGGCGGATAAGTTTACGCGTACTTCCAGAGACCTCACTCCTCTCCTTTGATTTATGTGTCTCCCTTGACGATTGTTAGCCATATATTGTTTTACATCCAAATAGATGGCGTGGTCACTCGGTTCGATACCAAATACAGCGTCACTTAATTCTACGGTTCTACCAGTATCTTCTCCTCTTCTATTCAATACGCTCAGTATCATACACTCACTTCTCTATTAATACGATTGAACCTTTCGCTCCCGGAATAGAACCTTTCACTAGCAGAAGGTTATTCTCCGAAGGATCTTGATCACTTCCAAATTTTGGACAGTTACACGAACATTGCCCATCTGCCCTCCCATACGTGTACCTTTAAACACCTTTGCTGGATAAGAACAGGCACCGATACTACCTGGGCTTTACGAGCACGATTATGCTGTCCGTGTGTACTCTGACCCTACACCACCAAATCCATGACGTTTAACGACCCTTGAAAACCCTTCCCTTTAGAAGTACCGACGACGTCTCACATATGTTGTGTCATTCAAGAAATCCACTGTGAGGACATCGCTTATACTTACTCAGCGTTGAAATTTTTGAACTCAGCCAAGTATCTTTGTGGAGTTACACCTGCTTTCTTGAAATGGCCAGCTTCCGGCTTTGTCGTATGCTTTTTCTTTCTTCTCTTGAAAGCCCAACTGAATTGCCTCGTAGCTCGTCATTCTCTACGGTTTCTTTTATTTGCGTAACTACACAAGGACCTACTTTCGATAACAGTACATGGAAGATTCTTTCCTCGGTACTGAAAATGGATGTCATTCCGATTTTTCCTAACAATCCCGGCATTTCGCTTATCTCATTAAACTATTTTCACACTCTTATTTCAACCTCTACACCACTGGGAGCTCTAGTTTCATCAACGCATCTACCGTCTTCGCAGTTGAACTATAGATGTCAATCAAACGCTTATACGAAGAGAGAGTTCAAACTGCTCACGCGACTTCTTGTTAACGAAAGTCGAGCGATTCTACGGTAAAATCCGCTTATGTGTTGGCAGGGGATAGGGCGCTTACTACGGCACCGGTAGCCTTTTTACTGTCTTCACAATCTTCTCTGACGATTTATCAACTAAAGAATAATCGTAAGATTTCAATTCTATTCTGATTTTTGGCTCATATCGCTATGTTGCTATATTATTTAATCAAATCAACCCGACCTTGCACCTCTGTCAGCACTCTGCTTGGCAATTGATGGGGATACCTGGGCATAGTGAGAGAATTGCATAGACGATGTTGCACGACCAGAGGTGATAGTACGCAAAGCTGTCACATAGCCAAAGGTCTCAGCTAACGGCACCTTTGCTTTTTACGATGCGAGTGCCTGCACGGCTTGACTCCATACCCTCGACTTGTCCACGACGCTTGTTTTAAGTCGCCAATCACATCTCCCATATTTTCCTCTGGAGTAACAACCTCCAGCTTCATAATGGGTTCCATAAGAGACAGGAGCCGCCTTCTCGATGCATTCTTGAAGGCCTGAATAGCACATATCTCGAATGACAATTGGTCAGAGTCCACCGGATGGAAAGAGCCATCTATCAACGTCACCTTCATGCTATCCAAAGGATAACCCGCCAGTACACCGTTAGTCATTGCCTTCTCAAAACCTTTTGCACGGATGGAATGAACTCTTTGGGAACGTTTCCACCTTTCACTTCATCCACAAATTGCAAAGTGGCCTTCAAAATCAGGATCAGCAGGCTCTGAGACGCACAATGATATCAGCAAATTTACCACGACCACCTGTCTGCTTCTTGTAAACTTCACGCAGCTCAACCCGGCTTTGTGATAGCCTCCTTATACGATACAAGTGGGCGTCCCTGATTACATTCAACTTTAAATTCACGGCGCAAACGATCGATAATAATTTCAAGATGGAGCTCGCCCATACCAGCGAATAACGGTTTGTCCTGTCTCTTCATTCGTCTCTACACGGAATGTTGGATCTTCTTCCGCCAACTTGGCTAAGTCTACTCCCAATTTATCAAGATCCTTCTGTGTCTTAGGGCTCAACCGCAACACCTATAACTGGATCGGGAAATTCGATTGATCTGAGAGTAATCGGATGGTTTTTCGTCGCAAAGTGTATCACCTGTACGTATATCCTTGAAACCGACACCAGCCCCAATATCTCCATCAACCAATTTTTCCATTGGATTCTGTTTGTTCTGAGTGCATTTGGAACAAACGAGGATACGCTCCTTCTGTCAGAGCGTGTATTCAAAACATACTGACCCCGCTATTACCTCTCCAGAATATACGCGGAACTAGCACAAACGCCCCACATAAGGATCCGTTGCAATCTTAAAATGCCAGTGCTGTCAAGGGCTCTTCAGGAAGAGGTTTACGCTCAATTACGACCTCTGAATTGCGCGGATCATGTCCTGTCACTGCCGGTGTATCCGCTGGCTAGCAAGTACGCACAAACAGCGTCAAGCAGAGTCTGCACACCTTTATTCTTAAAAGAAGACCCACATATCATCGGGTTGATCTTCATTGACAACGTCCCCTTGCGAATAGCTAGCACGAATTTCGTCTTCAGTAATCTTCGACGGATCATCGAAATACTTCCATCACCGCATCATCGAATTCCGCAATGGTTTCCAGCATCTTGTCACGCCATTCTTGCGCCTCAGCTTGTAAATCAGCCGAAATCTCGTCGATTTCATACTCGGCGCCCATCGTCTCGTCGTGCCAATAGATCGCCTTCATCGTTACCAAATCAACGACGCCTTTAAAACTTTCTTCCGCACCAATCGGTATTTGAATCGGACAAGGTGTAGCACCCAGCACGTCATGCACCTGACGTACCACTTCAAAGAAGTTGGCACCCGAACGATCCATTTTGTTCACATATCCGATACGAGGCACATTGTATTTATCGGCTTGACGCCATACCGTCTCCGACTGTGGCTCAACCCCACCTACAGCACAAAAACGCTGCTACGGCTCCGTCTAAGATACGTAGAGAACGCTCCACCTCAACGGTAAAGTCTACGTGTCCGGGGGTATCAATCAAAATTAATTTTGTACTTCTCCTTATTGTAGTTCCAGAAAGTCGTAGTAGCAGCAGACGTAATCGTGATTCCTCGCTCCTGTTCCTGCGCCATCCAATCCATCGTAGCGGCACCATCGTGCACCCTCACCGATCTTGTGTGTTAGACCTGTGAAAAAAGAATACGTTCCGATGTCGTTGTTTTTCCCGGCATCGATATGCGCCATGATGCCGATATTCCGTGTATATTTCAGTATTTCGTCAGCCTTACTCATCTTCTTTTTTTATTGCTCATTGTTAGAAACGGAAATAGGCAAACGCACGGTTGGCTTCAGCCATGCGGTGCATGTCTTCCTTACGCTTGAATGCGCCACCTTGACTATTGAACGCATCGACGATCTCGGCACTTAGCTTCTCCGACATCGACTTTCCCCGCGTTTGCGAGCGTACTCTATTAAATTTTTCATTGAAAGTGGACTCCTTACGATCCGGGCGGATCTCAGTAGGAACCTGAAATGTAGCTCCGCCTCACTCGGCGAGACTTCACTTCTACTTGCGGGGTTATATTTTCGAGCGCCGCTTTCCAAATTTCAAGCGCTGACTTCTCTTCGTTCGGCATTTTCGCCTTCACGCGTTCCAATGCAGTATAAAAGATTTCGTACGACACCGTTTTCTTACCGTCGTACATCAGATGGTTTACAAACTTTGTAACCCGCACATCACCATAGACAGGATCCGGGAGGATCTGCCGTTTCTTTAGCTTTGATTTTCTCATTTATCTTCAGAATTTTCGTTTTCGCGCTTGGTTGTTGATTCTTTATCCTGTCTTCAACGACTCCTCCGAGCCATTTACTCAACCCTCAATGTCATCAATCTCTATTTATCCCAATCACTCAAACCGATTATGAAATTTCGAACTCTTATATATCTTCTCTCGCAGTGTACTTACTTCCCACCCTTCCCTGCGGTCTTTCCAGCCGGAGCAGCTCCCGGCTTCGGACGCTTAGCACCATACTTTGAACGACGCTGCGTACGTCCTGCTACACCCGCTGTATCGAGCGTGCCACGAACAATATGATAGCGAACACCTGGCAGATCTTTCACACGGCCACCACGTACCATAACGATGGAGTGCTCTTGTAGGTTGTGCCCCTCACCCGGAATATAGGAGTTCACCTCCTTATGATTGGTCAGACGAACACGAGCCACTTTTACGCATCGCAGAATTAGGCTTCTTCGGCGTGGTCGTATAGACGCGCACGCACACGCCTCTTCGCTGTGGGCAGGCATCAAGAGCAGGAGACTTGCTCTTCACGACGAGTGATTCTCTGCCTTTTCTTACTAACTGTTGAATTGTAGGCATCTTTCTACTGTTTAAACACGTTTACGTTTTTCTTATTCCAAATTCGGGTGGCAAAGATACGCGCTATTTTCTATCCCGCAAATGGAGACATGAAATGAATTTGGATTTCAAGGTATTCCGTGTTGCAAGAACATAGATAGCGAGGGATGGGAAACGACGTATTTGGGAGGGGCAAGATAGTTTTTCGTAACGCCATCATTCTCGACAAAGGGACAACTCGTGAGAGAAAACTCTGGGGGTATGAGGAGGTGCATTTCGATTGATCTTGGTTGCATTCGATCGAGATGTTTGTTTCCCATGTTACGAAACGTGAGTTCGACGAAAGAATGAGGCTCCTTATCCCGGAAGAATGTCTTCGATAGAGCGCTGTAACGGCCAAAGTGCTTTTTGGAAATGCTTGCAACAATCTTGCAAGCACCAAAAAAGTACTTTTCCCTCATTGCAACAATATTGCAAGCATTTCCAAAAGGCGTTTGGGGAATCGCGTGGCTTCCGTAGAAACTTTCTTGCTGGCTTTATTCCTACATCTGAACTCACGTTATGAAGGGCCTAATGAGATCTTGATGGGGTTTCTGCGTTTGGATAGGAGGAGGACAGGGAGGGAGCGAAGCGGCTTCACACTATCACATGGATAGCGATTCATCCCCAAATCGGTCATTAGAACACCTCTCGATCAAGCACTATAATTTAGGGAAGTGGTGGATTGCTCTAATGGGCCGATTGGGGATAAAGGATGACAGTGTCACACGCTGGAGAAGAGCAGAGGGAGAAGGGGTAGAGGGTGATAAGCACCGAGGGAGACGAGGGCATATTTGACGACAACACCCTGCGGGCAGACCGTACCGCCGATAAAGGAGTAGGGCGGTCGGAGGGAGGATGGTCATAGGGAGGACGAGAGCGGCTATGTAGAGCGCAACGGCATGTAAGTAGAGCGTGACAGCTGACTGTAACAGGAGGGCAACAGCGGGAAGAAGAGCAAGAGAGCGGCTTTCCCGACGCTTCGATGAGTAGTAATGGTTCGCATATTTATTCGTGAATTCATTGCTCTGCGGTGGCTTCTGGCGCGTCGAAGAGGTGGCGGCTGAGGGCCCGAGGTGCGCGTGCTTTGTCGGCAGCGGGGATAAGGAGAGAGAGGTTGTAATTACTGCCGCCGTAGGAGATCATGCGGACTGGGATGTCGCGAAGGGCACTGATGATGCGGACTTCGAGGCCGAGGTGCTGCCAGGAGAGGTCGCCAACGACACAGACGATGACCAGATCACGGTCGACGGTGACGGTACCGTAGCGCTTGAGGTCGTCAACGATTTCTTCGAGGTGCTTAGGGTTGTCTATGGTGACGGAGATGCCCACTTCGGAGGTGGTGACCATATCGACGGGGGTGCGGTGGTTCTCGAAGGTTTCGAAGACTTTGCGCATAAAGCCGGTGGCCAGGAGCATGCGTCCGCTTTTTGATCCAAATGGCGGTGATGTTGTCTTTGGCAGCGACGGCTTTGATTGTTCCACGATCTGTCTCATTTGAGATGAGCGTTCCGGGAGCGTCGGGCTGCATGGTGTTGAGCAGGCGGACGGGGATGTTGCTCTGCTTGGCGGGCAGGATACAGGTGGGGTGGAGGATCTTGGCGCCGAAGTAGGCCAGCTCAGCGGCCTCGTCGAAATTGAGGCGATGGACGGGCGTGGTACCCTCGACGATACGTGGGTCATTGTTGTGCATGCCATCGATGTCGGTCCAGATCTGCACTTCAGAGGCGCGGACGGCGGCCCCGATGAGCGAAGCGGTGTAGTCGCTCCACCACGCTGGAGGTTGTCGATCTCGCCATAGGCATTGCGACAGATGTAGCCTTCCGGGTGATGAAGAGCTTTTCGTCGGGATACTGATCGAGGAGGTTGAGGAGGTTCTCGCTTCGATAAAGAAGGCGTCCGGCTCGGCATTCTTATCGGTGCGCATGAAGTCGAGGGGCCGATAGGGGAGTGGAGGCGATGCCCTGCTCAGCGAGGTAGAGGTGCATCATTTCGGTGGACATGAGTTCGCCACGGGCCAAGATGATACGCTCCTCGAAGGAGGTGAACATGTCCCTGATGAGCGAGCGGATGAGGTCGAAATGCGCCGTGACGCCTCTTCAGCGCGTTGGCGGTATTCGGGCGTTGCGTAGAGGTCGTTGATTGCCTCGGCGTATTTGAGCGAGGAGGCGGTTGATAACCTCGTTGGCGCCGTCGGGGTTTTTTCTTGTAGAGGTAGTCGGCTATTTCGACAAGGGCATTGGTCGTGCCGGCCATGGCGGAGAGGACGACGATGCGTGGCTCGTCGCCGGTGGTGATGAGGCGTGCCACGTTTTGATCCGTTCAGCAGAGCCGACGGAGGTGCCTCCGAATTTCAATACGTTCATGTGGGTAATGTTTTTAGGGGTGATGATGTTTGCTGATTCGATGGGCGTCCTCGAGGGAGGTGAGGCGACCGTCTTCACATTTGACGACGCGTGCGGGATAGCGACGGACGAGGTCATAGTTATGTGTGGTCATGACGACCGCCGTACCGCTGCGGCAGATGTCGTGGAGGAGTCCTACGATGTGTCGGCGGTCTCTGGGTCGAGATTGCCGGTAGGCTCATCGGCTAAGATGATGGCGGGCATGTTGAGTGAGGGCGCGGGCGATGGCCACGCGTTGCTGTTCGCCGCCGGAGAGTTCGTGAGGGCATACGTTCGGCTTTGTCGGGGATACCGGTTTGGCGGAGTGTCTCGGTGATGCGTCGATCGATGTCGTCAGGGTTTTTCCATCCGGTGGCACGGAGGACAAACTCGAGGTTGCGCCGGACGGTGCGATCAGTGAGCAGCTGAAAGTCTTGGAAGACGATGCCGAGGCGGCGGCGCAGTCCGGCCGTGTCGCGAAGGCTGATGCCGTGCAGGTCGTATCCCATGATGGAGGCCTGGGCCACCGGCTACGGGTAGCTCGGCGTGAGGGCACGCAGGAGGCTGCTTTGCCCGATCCGACACGTCCGATGACGTAAACAAACTCACCGCTGAGGAGTGAGAAGGTGGCGTCGCGGAGGATGACATCGCTGTCCAAGGTCAGCTCCACGTTTTCGAGTCGCACAAGGGGTATCGCGTTCCATTTCTATTTGATTCGTTTTCGAGGGAATGATCATTTTTCTTCGGGGGCAAAAGGTAAGTAGGCAGTAAGATTCTGCCTTTTCGGGGACGCTCCGAATCAGGGCAAAGTGAAAAAAAGGGCCGCCTTCCGAGGGTGGCACTGTATGCGCCATCCAAGGCCAACCGGCCTATACCTATATATATACACCCACGAAAAATGGCCCTGCACCCTGACCCCGCTACACTCATTTTTACCCCTTCGTAAAATGTTAAACCGAAATCCCCTGTTCTTTGTTGTGTTAAAAACGGGGACAGGAAACAGAAGAGAATGAAGAAGTCAACGATTTGGATGCTTGCCATAGTGATGGCCTTCGCCTTTGCGGGGTTGCTCTATCTGCAAGTCAACTACATCAGCATCATTATGAAGACCAGCAACGAGCAGTTCGACGCCACCGTGCGCCACTGCTTTGAGGAAGTCTCATCGGCGCTGGAGAAAGACGAGGCCCGCAAATACATGGAGGAGGACATCGACACCTACGGCAGCAGCTTCATGTATAAGAACCCTCCCGACCGGCAGGCCATTGCACAGAACATCACCCACAGCGAGGTCTCACATCCAAAGCGGCCCCTGACAGCGGTTTCGAGCATATCGAGATCTCGACCAAAAACCGTCACCGCCAACCCGCCGCATAAGAACACCATCATCCGCGCCTCCGAGGAGCAACAGAAGAATCTGCTGAAGCGTTACCAGTATCAGGCCGGACTGATCGACGAGGTGCTCTATGATCTGGTCTACACGGCCTACCTCAAGCCCATCAACGAACGCGTGGACTTCCGTACGCTCGACAGCTACCTCCGCGCTGAGCTCATCAACAGTGGCCTGGATCTGCCCTACATCTTCGCCGTGGTGAACAAGGACGGCGTGACGGTCTATCAAAACGAATCGTTCGAGAAGCCGCCCCGGGCTGCCGACGTGGTCACGCAGGTGCTCTACCCCAACGATCCGCCCTCGAAGTGGAACTACCTCAAGGTCTATTTCCTACGAAGCGCGACTACATCTCGGGGTCGGTCTCCTTCTTGGTGCCCTCGATCGTGTTCCTCGTTCATCCTGCTCGTCACGTTCATCACCACCATCTACATCATCTTCCGCCAGAAACGACTCTCGGAGATGAAAACCGACTTCGTCAACAACATGACCCACGAGCTTAAGACGCCCGTATCGACCATCTCACTGGCCGCCCAGATGCTCCGCGACACGGATCTCACGAAGCAACCCGAGGTGTTCAAACACATCTCGACCGTCATCAACGACGAATCGCGGCGACTGGGCTTCCTCGTGGAGAAGGTCTTGCAGATGTCGCTCTTTGAACGACAGAAGACGGCGCTCAAGCTCAAGGAGATCAACGCGAACGAGCTTCTGGCCTCCGTGGTGAGCACCTTCACGCTCAAGGTGGAGAAGTATGGCGGCACGATCGACCTCGATCTCGGCGCCTTGACTCCACCATCTACGCCGATCAGATGCACCTGACCAACGTGCTCTTCAACCTGCTGGACAACGCCGTCAAGTATCGCCGAAAGGAAGTGCCCCTGCGCCTCATGGCCCGCACCCGCAACGAGAACGGCAAGCTCCAATTCCTCATCGAGGACAACGGGATCGGCATCAAAAAGAACACCTGAAGAAGATCTTCGTTCGCTTCTATCGTGTCCCCCACCGGCAATGTGCACGACGTGAAAGGCTTCGGACTGGGCCTGGCCTATGTCCACAAGATCGTCGAAGATCACGGCGGCACGATCCGCGCCGAACAACAGGAATCGAAATCAGGAACCAAATTCATTATCACTTTACCACTCATTAAATAGTACAAGCATTATGATGGATGAAAAAATTGAGAATCTTCCTCTGCGAAGACGACGAGAACCTGGGTATCGATCCTCCGCGAATACCTCCAGGCCAAAGGTTTTACCACCGACCTCTTCACCGATGGCGAAGCAGGTCTGAAGGGCTTTTCCGAAGCCAAGTATGACATCTGCCTCTTGGACGTGATGATGCCCAAGAAGGACGGCTTTACCCTGGCGCAGGACATCCGCCAGATCAACCCCGACGTGCCCCTGGTCTTCCTCACCGCCAAGACGATGAACGAGGACGTGCTCGAGGGCTTCAAGAACGGCGCCGACGACTACCTCACGAAGCCCTTCAGCATGGAGGTGCTCCTCTCGCGCATCGAAGCCATCCTGCGCCGCGTCAAGGGCAAGAAGCCCAAAAGACGTGCCCTTCTATCGCATCGGCCAGTTCATGTTCGACACCCAGAAGCAGACCCTCACCATCGGCGAGAAGATGACCAAGCTCACCACCAAAGAGTGCGAGCTGCTGACCTCCTCTGCGCCCATGCCAACGAGGTGCTGGAGCGTAACTACGCCCTGAAGACCATCTGGGTAGACGACAACTACTTCAACGCCCGCAGCATGGACGTCTACATCACCAAGCTGCGCAAGTTGCTCCGCGACGATCCCAACATCGAGATCATCAACATCCACGGCAAGGGCTACAAGCTCATCACCCAGTCGGGCGAGGATCAGGCACGCGAAGAAGGACTCATCGACTAAGGAGTCTCCCGCACGCAGCGCCCCTCCCCGGGGCGACGCTGTAAACACCGCAAGAGAGGATCGACACCCAGCAACAAGGGTGCTCCGCCCTCTTTTCTATGTATCGGAAGGAGGTTCCGAGGCGGCCCTTAATACGTTCCGAGGTGGTCGAAATACGTTAGGGAGGTGGTCGAAATACGTTCCGAGGTGGTTAGAATACGTTGGTGAGGTGGTTCTAATACGTTCCGAGGTGGTCAGAATACGTTGGTGAGGTGGTTGTAATACGTTCCGAGGTGGTTAGAATACGTTGGTGAGGTGGTTGTAATAGGTTCGGAACGTATTAGAATAGGTTCCGAACGTATTCTAATAGGTTCTGAGGTGGTTGTATACGTTCCGAACGTGGTTGCGATAGGTTCCGGACGTGGTTGCGATACGTTCCGGACGTGGTTGCGATACGTTCCGGACGTGAGTTACGATACGTTCCGAACGTGGTGTTGATAGGTTCGGAACGTGGTTGTGATACGTTCGGAACGTGGTCTTGATACGTTCCGGACGTGGTCTCGATAGGTTCGGAACGTGGTCTTGGGTACCTCGGAACGTGGTTGAGATACGTTCCGAACCTATTAGCACACCCCTCATTGCCCCCTCATCCTCCCCTGAATTAGGATTTTGATCACCGTTCAGACGAGATACTTTTTGCGCCGTAAAACAAGATCGCATAACGATAAACACCATCAGAATATGAAAGCAGATAAACTATCGGGCGTACCCGAAACCATGCTCATCACCCTCTGGGCCAAGGCCACCGAAACGAATCGGCTGGACGCCCTGCTGCGCGACCCGAAGGCGGTCGAGATCATGAACCGCATCGACTATGACTTCACGAAATTCCGGGGCGGCACCATGTCGCAAGTCGGCTGTTGCATCCGCGCCGACCTGATCGACCGCGAGGCCAAGAAGTTCCTCGGGGCCCACCCCGACGCCGTCGTCACACAGCTCGGCGCCGGCATCGACGCCCGCTACGACCGCCTGGGCCGCCCCGCCGTCACCCACTGGTACTGACCTTGATCTGCCCTGAGGCCATCGACCTCCGTCGCCGCCTCCCTGCCCGAGACCGAGCGCAACACCTACCTGGCCATGTCCCTCCTCGACTTCCGCTGGATCGACACCGTCCGCGCCCACGGTCGGCCCGTGCTCCCTCATCCTCGAAGGCGTGCTGATGTACTTCACCGAGGCAGAGGTGCGGAGCTTCTTCGACGCCATCTGCCGCGACCTCCCCGACGGCACCACCATCCTCTTCGACATGCTGGCCTACCTCGCTCGTGAACAACGCCAAAGCATCACGACGTCGTGAAGAAGGCCGATAAGACGGTCGAGTTCAAAATGGTCCGTCCTCGACACCCACGAGATGGAGCGTTGGAACCCCGCATCCACCTCGTCCGCGAGTACTACATGAGCGACCACGCCCGCGGACGCTTCCCCTCGTCTTCCGCACCCTCTACCACATCCCCTACTTCCACCGCCGCTTCAACCAGCGCATCGTCAACCTCGAGTTGCGTTGAGGGGTTTGTTTGTTGAGGTGTTGAGGTGTTGAGGTGTTTGTTGAGTAAATGATAGACTAAGAGGTACCCGGCCAAACTTCCCTGCCTCGGCAGGGCCTTCTTTCTTCTATCAAGGGAAGAAAGGCGGCTGCGGCCGCCGTAGCGAAGATTACCTGGTACACGATCACTCTCATCATGTACCCGGCCAAATTGGCTGGCGTCCCTGGCGCCTTGATCTTTCTTTTTGCTTCTTTTCTTCTATCAAGAGAAGAAAAAGAAGGCCATCAAGGAAGAAAAAGAAGGTATAGACAAGAGATACCGACCGACAAAAACCACTTTCTTCGCGGCCCAATTCAAGGTTATAAAAGTCAGAACTCACAATGACAGAAGCATTCAAAAAGACGCCCGTCGAGCTTACCGAGCATCACGGGCACATCCTCCAAGCCCTCCGTCGGGGCGTGAGCCTAACCGCCCTCAGCCGACGGTCGCGTGAACCCGATGACCATCTCGTGGGGCATGCTCGGCATCGAGTGGAACCGCCCCTCTTCATCACCCACGTCCGCACCGGACGCTTCACCCACGGCCTACTCGACCGCAACCCCGAGTTCACCGTCAACCTCCCCGCCCCCGGCATGGATCACCCCGCGCGCCTCATCAGTTACCTCGGCACCCACCCGGGCACAACGAGGATAAGGTCGCCACGCTCGGGCTGCACCTCGTGCCCGGTAGTGAGATCTCGGTGCCCGGCCTCGGCTGAGCTACCCCTCACGCTCGAGTGCCGCATCCTCTACCGCCAACACCAGCAGGCCGACTGCTTCCTGCCCGGCAATGAGGCGATACTCAAGTCGTTTTACCCGCAGGACGTCCCCAGCGAAGCCACCGGCAGCAACCGCGACTCCACACCGCCATCTATGGCGAGATCGTCAGCGCCCACCTCATTCAACCCGCCCTTTTGAAACATGCATCAATCAGCACTATGAATAGGAATGAAATCGCCAATCGCAAAAATCCGCAGCCGGACTGCTCCTTTTGGTCGTCGTCTTATGGCCAACTACTAACCACACTCGCTCCGAGATGAAGGGCGAAACCTCCATCTCACCCGCCGCCACGCCCCACGAGGGCTATGCAGCAACAGCCGACCCTCCCTGTGACACCGCCCGCTGCGCCCATCCCTTCACGGCCGATCCGTCCATCCGACACGCACAGCAGTAAGCACCGCCCTATCCCCTGACGGGCTCCCCCGATGCACCAAGGCCTGAGACGCGCAAGAATCATTTGCGTCTCAGGCCTTGTGCTATAACAGCCATAAAGGCTGTGACTCCCCAAACTGGGAGGGAAACCCATCGCTGCTATGTCAACCGTCGGATATTCATCGATGAGCTTTTTCAGATTGAGGGTAAAAACGATTGCGAGGGTTTACCGAAATCAAGATATATCGGATCATGGCCAGTTTATAATAAGTGCGCCCGGCATGAATCTCCTGCTGATCAATCCACGGGTGAACGGGGCGTTCAAGTGTTTTTGGCTTGTTAGGAAGCTGCCTATTCCATAACCGATTGTGATGACAACAAATATTACGGACACCAGAAAGGCACTGCAACCAGGAGGCGAAAACATCAGCAGGCAGTCCAAACTCCTTTGACGATCGCTTTTTCAAAGAGGCCTTCCCGATATTCATATATAAGTTCGAGAGCACCCCTAAAGGAAGTATTTCGGCAAGCATCCAGACCGGTTTATTTTCTTCGGCATAACATGTCTTGAAGTGTTCTACGAAGTCCTCTTTGGAAGTGTCCCATTCTTTCATAATAAGGCCTCGCGACTTCTCAAAAACGACCTCTGTCATGAAAAACTGTTCTTCCAAAAACCAGGATACGCTCTTAGTCGTATCCACTCCTACACACAATGGATGCACGGACAGCTATTTCAATTTTCTCAATTTGAGAGAACACCAACAGCCGCAGTTTCCGATCGAAACGATACATATTAAGGCATCAGTAAAGCAGGAACCAGCCTTGTAGTAAGTGGTCCGTCTTAGGTTCCAACAGCAGAGGATAGAAATAAGCACTCAGCCGGAAGTAGCCGATGGTGCGCAAGTATCTTTCAGCTTTCTTCTTCTCATCAATCAGAAGTCACCGCTCTTCTAATCGAGCGAGTTGTTCAGAGATTGACAAAGGGCGCTTGGTGTAAGGGGCTTTTTCATGAACACGAAACGGTATAAAAATAAAACGACCTGCCGATTTGAGCATCGTTGAGAGGCTTTGGCAGGTTCTACACGCCGCAAAAGATACGATCATGAAAAACGGCACAAGGCCTGAGACGCGTCCTAAGGTCCCTGAATTGTTGAGGTGTTAGTTATGCCAGACAGAGATGAGCAGCTTTCCCGACAGGCACATCTCATTCCTCTCAACAACTCAACAAACAAACACCTCAACAGCTCTCCCCCTCACAGCACCACCCGCATGCCCTCTTGGCCGAGCGTGGTGTGGGGAAGACGGCCGTGGCTTCGGCGAGGAGGGGCGTGAGGTCGTCGTAACGGGCCGAGTAATGGCCGAGCACAAGGCGCTTTACGCCCTGCCCGACGGGCGATCCGGCCGCCTCGCGAGCGGTAGAGTGGAAGGTCTGACGGGCACGCGCCACATCCTTCTCCATGAACGTCGACTCGTGATAGAGGCAATCCACACCCTCGACTATGGGCACGATAGAAGGCAGAAACTCCGTGTCCGAACAGAAAGCGTAGCGGCGTGGCGGTGTGGCCGGACGCGTGAGCCGCTCATGGGGCACGGTGACGCCGTCGGGGGTGACATAGTCGGCCCCTGCTTTGATGGCCCGCAGCGCATGGACGGGCACCTGGTAGAGTCGATCATATCGCGCCGAATGTGCGCCTCGGCCGGGCGTTCGGCAAAGAGGTAGCCGCAGGCGGGGATGCAGTGGCTGAGGGGATGGACCAGACGCTGACGGAGCGATCCTCCATCACGAGCGCGTGCTGCGTCGGGGTCGATCAGGTCGAGCGCACCTCGTAGGGCATGTCCTTGCAAAAGACGGCCAGGATGGGCCGGAGGAAGTCTTCCAAGGCATGCGGCCCATGGACGACCAGCTCACCCGTCCGGCCCAGCATGCCGAGCGTGGAAAGTAGCCCGGAAGACCGAAAGCAATGGTCGCCGTGGAGGTGAGAGATGAAGATGTGCGTGATGCGATTGAAGCGGATGTGGTAGCGCCGCATCTGTAGCTGCGCCCCTCGCCACAATCCATGAGGTAGAGCTTGTCGCGCAGATCGATCACCTGTGCCGTGGCCTCATGTCGCAGCGTGGGCGTGGCCGATCCGCAGCCGAGGATGGTGATGTCGAAGGAAGTCATATGTATAGCGGTATGGTTCTCTGATCCGGGGCAAAAGGTAGGCAGAGGCGCCGCCTCTTGCCCTTTCGCCCACGCTCCGCGGCCTCTAAACGTGTCCCAATAGGCCTTCACCCACACCTCGCGGCCTCAAACGTGTCCCAATAGGCTCTTCACCCACGCACCGCCGCCCTAAAAGGAGTTGTCTATTCAAGGCTTTCATATTAAAAGGAAATCACCTGCACTGAAAGTCTAGTACTTTTTATGGTGATAGCATATTGCAGATAAAAGTATATACGAGGATTTTAGACTGAAAGCATGAAATAGACGATGCCGGTTTGATGCTTTTAGACTGAAAGCATAGGATATATAGTACACATCATATCCTTTTTCACATAAAATCATGGATATGTCAATGCAGGCTATATATGCTTTTATAGCAAAAAGCTATTTACATACATCTGAGATTATGTCGTATCATATTAAAATCACCCTACATACAGGAGACTATGATGGGTTTTAATGTAAAAGCATTGTATATACACTCCATTCGCCCCTCAACCGGACGGCGGATGGCCCTGCAGACTTACGTTTAGGGGCGAACCAGCTGGGGAAGCCTCGAGGGGCTGCGTTTGGGGCCAAACCGGCGGGGTGAAGGCCCGCGCCGCTCCCCTTTGCGCTACTTTTGCCCGCAGATCATCACAGCAGAACGATTTCCCCACGTATCAGATATGCAGAAACAACAGTTACAGCAAAGCCTGCAGCAACGCCTCTCACCGCAGCAAATCCAGGTGGTCCGTATGCTCGAGCTGCCCGCCTTGGAGATGGAAGAGCGCATCAAACAGGAGCTGGAGGAGAACCCCGCCTTAGAGGAAGGGCGCGACCCGACCGAATCGGACGACGAACCCGCTACCGACCCGGACGACGAGATGACGGCGGAGGACAGCTCCCTGGCCGATCTGGGCGACTACCTCACGGACGACGACATCCCCGAGTATCAGCTCCGCGCCATGAGTAACGCGGAGGAGCGGCGCGAGGAGATCCCCTTGCCGTCGGGCCCTCCATGCACGACCACCTCGAAGAGCAGCTCAGCCTGCGCTCACTCACGGAGCGCGAACGCGAAATAGGCCGTTACATCATCGGTAACATCGACGACGATGGCTACCTGCGCCGCGAACTCTCGGCCGTGGCCGACGACCTGATGTTCAAGGCCGGCATCGAGGCCAACGAGGCGGACGTGGAGGCTGTACTACGCATCATTCAGGACTTTGAGCCGGCCGGTGTCGGTGCCCGTGACCTCCGCGAGTGCCTCCTCCTGCAACTGAAAAAGAAGCGCCCCACGCCCGACACCGCCCTGGCGCTGCGCATCCTCAACGAGCATTTCGACGCCTTCACCCGCAAGCATTACGAGAAGATCCGCCGTGCGCTGGACCTCGATGAGGCGACGCTCAAGGCCGTCCTGCGTGAGATCACCCGCCTCAACCCCAAGCCCGGCAACGGCTGGAACGAGGCCTCGGATACGGACCATGAACCGCATCACGCCGGACTTCATCGTGGACTGCCACAACGGCCAGCTCAGCCTCAGCATGAATCAGCGCGACGCCCCCGAACTGCACGTGAACCGTGAATACGCCGACATGTTTCGCGACTACCTCGGCAACAAGTCCAACCGTAGCTCGGAAATGCGCAACGCGGTGCAGTTCGTCAAGCAAAAAGCTCGACGCCGCCCGCTGGTTCATCGACGCCGTCCGGCAACGTCGCGAGACACTCCAGCGCACCATGGAGGCCATCCTCATGCTGCAAACCGACTTCTTTCTCACCGGCGACGAAACGAGCTCCGCCCCATGATCCTCAGGACGTGGCCGAGCATGCGGGTTGTGACATCTCGACCGTCTCACGCGTCAGCAACAGCAAAAGTATGTCCAGACCAACTTCGGCATCTACCCTCTCAAGTTCTTCTTCTCCGAGGGTGTCCTGAACGACCAGGGCGAGGAGATCTCCACCCGCGAGATCAAGAAGATCATGCGCGAGACGATCGACGCCGAAGACAAGCGCAACCCGTGACCGACGAGGCCCTCTGCGCCTTGCTCCGCGCCAAAGGTTACACCCCTGCCCGTCGCACGGTGGCTAAATACCGTGAGCAGCTCGGCATCCCTGTGGCTCGCCTAAGGAAGGAGCTGTGAGTAGAGGGTAGAGGGTGGAGAGTAGAGGGTAGAGGGTAGAGAGTGAGGGTAGAGGGTAGCGAAGTGCTTTCCGAGGGTGCAAACGCATCGCCACCGCTTCAAACCAAATATCTCACCCTACATTTGCCCGCGATAAATTTCACATTAATCAAACCAATAACACCATCATGAACTTTCCATCAGAACTGAAGTACACGAAGGATCACGAATGGATCCGCGTGGAAGGCGACACCGCCTTCGTAGGTATCACCGATTATGCACAGCAGGAGCTGGGCGAGATCGTATTCGTTGACATCGCCACCGAGGGCGAGACGCTGGCTAAGGACGAGGCCTTTGGCTCCGTTGAGGCTGTCAAGACCGTCTCTGACCTGCTCATGCCCGTAGCTGGCGAGGTGCTCGAAGTGAATCCCGAACTTGAGGATAAGCCCGAGCTGGTCAACTCCGATCCGTACGGACAAGGCTGGCTGATCAAGGTGAAACCCGCTAATGTGGCAGATGTAGAAGGCCTCCTTTCGGCCGACGACTACAAAAAGCTCATCGGATGACCCCACAAGTCAGCATCATCATGGGCAGCGTCTCTGACCTGCCCGTGATGAATAAAGCCGCCCAATTCCTCGATGAGATGGAGATCCCGTTCGAAATGAACGCCCTCTCTGCCCATCGTACCCCGGAGGAAGTGGAGCGATTCGCCCGAGGCGCCGAAGGGCGTGGCATCCGCGTCATCATCGCCGCCGCTGGCATGGCCGCACACCTCTGCGGTGTCATCGCTTCCATGACCACCCCTGCCCGTCGTCGGCGTGCCCATCGCCGCCTCACTCGACGGCATCGACGCCCTTCTGGCCATTGTGCAAATGCCTCCCGGCATCCCCGTAGCCACCGTCGGCATTAACGGCGCACAGAACGCTGCCATCCTGGCCGCTCAAATGCTCGCCCTCAGCGATCCCGCACTGGCCCGCCGAATGGCCGACTATAAAGAAGGACTCAAAAAGAAAATCGTCAAGGCCAACGAAGAGTTGGCCAGCGTCCAATTCAAATTCAAGACAAATTGAAACGACGACCTACCTTGGTAGTCGCCATTGGTAACACCCGCTGGGCGGGGATTACCCCGTACGCATCCAGTCCATGGCCAACGTATCGACCATGGACACGGATGCGTCCGTCGTTCAGGCGATCAGCATGGCACGCGCCGGCGCCGAATACATCCGCTTCACGGCCCAGGGCGTACGTGAGGGCCCGTAACCTCGGCGTTATCCGTAAACGATTGAACGAGCTGGGCTGCCACACGCCCCTCGTGGCCGATATCCACTTCAACCCGAAAGCCGCCGACGTGGCCGCAGAGTTTGTGGAGAAAGTGCGCATCAATCCGGGCAACTACGTCGATGGCGCACGCACCTTCCGCTCCGACTATACCGACGAAGACTTCGCCGAGGGCGTCCGCAAGATCCGCGAGCGCTTCGTCCCCTTCCTCCGCCTCTGCCGCGCACATGGCACCGCCATCCGTATCGGCGTCAACCACGGCTCCCTCTCGGACCGTATCATGTCGCGCTTTGGCGACACGCCCGAGGGCATGACCGAATCCTGCATGGAGTTCCTTCGCCTCTGCCGCGAGGAGCAGTTTGACGACGTCGTTATCTCCATCAAAGCCTCGAACACGGTCGTCATGGTGCGCACCGTCCGCCTGCTTGTCCGCACGATGGATCGCGAGGGCATGCACTATCCGCTTCACCTTGGCGTCACCGAGGCGGGCAACGACGAGGACGGACGTATCAAGAGTGCCGTCGGCATCGGCGCCCTACTCACGGACGGCATCGGCGACACCATCCGCGTCTCCCTCAGCGAACCACCCGAGGCTGAGATCCCCGTAGCCCGTGAGCTCATCGACCATATCAACCGCACGCGTGCAGAAGAATACGCGCCCATGCCTGCTGATTTCGAGGGCACGGAGACGGACTACTTCCGTCGCACGCGCATGGTAGGCGACATCGGAGGCGGTCGCCAGCCCGTCGTCTTGGCGGAGTACACCAACGGCGAAGTGCCCGACGAAACCCTCCGCCCGGACTACCTCCGCCACCCTGCCTGACGGCACATTCACGTCCACAAAGGACAAACGTCGCACAGTCCCCGCGCTCACTTCGTGGAGCTAACACCGGACGAGCTGACCGACTCTCGCCTCGAGGCCCTCAACGCAGACGAATCCTCCGTGATCATCCTCCGCAGCGTGCACACGGACAGCGTCAACGAGACACGCGCCGCCATCCTGCGCCTCCGCGCCGCAGCGTGCCAAGCACCCGTCATCCTACGCCGCGACTACCACGAGGCGGATCTCGATCGCCTGCGCATCGCTGCCTCAGCCGACCTTGGCGTCCTGCTCATCGACGGCATCGCCGACGGCCTCCTCCTCACCCAGGGAGGCCACAGCACGCCCGACACCGATCGCCTGACCTTCGGCATCCTTCAGGCCACACGCCGCCGCATGAGTCGCACGGAGTACATCTCCTGCCCCGGCTGCGGCCGCACGCTCTACGACCTGCACCAGACGATCTCGCGCATCAAAGCCGCCACGGGCCACCTCAAGGGCGTCAAGATTGGCATCATGGGCTGCATCGTCAACGGCCCCGGTGAGATGGCCGATGCCGATTACGGTTACGTGGGCGCAGGCCCCGGCCGCGTCAGCCTCTACCGCGGCAAGGAGTGCGTCCTACGCAGCATCCCAGAGTCCGAGGCCGTCGACCGCCTCCTCGAGCTCATCGCCTCGGATCGCAAGTGACCCGCCCGCACATTATGACTTAGGGCCGACCTCCATCCATCGGGGCCGGCCTTTTTGTGCCGAAAAAGCTCACACACCAGCAAAAAGCTCGTCCGTGAGTGAAAATCACTCGTACGCCAGATAAAAAGCTCACGCGTGAGCAAAAAGCTGGTGCACCAGCAAAAATCACTGGCGCATGAGTGAAAAAGCTCGTTCACGAGCAAAATAAGCTGGCTGATGAGCCGAAAAAGCTCACGCGCCAGCTTGTATTAGCCCATTCTTCGCCTCGTCTTTCCCCTCCTCGTCCTTATTGAGCAGCGGCAGGGCGAAGATCCCGAAGAGGCCTGTGAGCACAACCCACACCGTCTGCACCGTGAAAACAACCAGTGCGAAGGCCGCCGCATCGGTGCGATCTACACCGAAAGCCACAAGCGTGGAGATGACCATGAAGTGCCACACCCCAATGCCGCCCTGCACAGGCACCGCCACGCCGATGCTACTCATGGCAAAGGCGATGAGGCCAATGCGGACACCCAGCGGACGGGTGAAGTCAAAGGCGTAAAAAGTCGTGTAGAAATAAAGGAAGTAGCCCACCCAGATGGCCAGCGTCTGGAGCAGGAAGCGCCCCTTGTGCTCGATCGTCCAGAGGCTGCGGACGCCCTCCCAGACGTTCAGCAGCATCTCCGTCAGCTTGCGCACCAGCGGCAAATGCTTCATGCGCACGAAGACGAACCACGTCAGCACACCGAAGCCAACCAGCCCGACGTACGTCCAAGGCGAGCGGACGAGGGTGAGCAACGTAGCGATCAGCGTGGGGGATTCTCGGCGAAGAAGTTGCTGAAGAAGCTGATGTTAAACACCCCGAGGCAAAGCGTAAGTAGGCCCACCACGAACGTGTCCATGATACGATCCACGAAGAGCGTGCCCAGCAGTTTGGTGAAGGGGACGCGCTCGTATTTGGCCGTCACACCGCAGCGCCAGATCTCGCCCACACGCGGCAGGGCCATATTGACGGCGTAGTTGCCCAGCACGGCAAAGACCACATTGCGCCGCCGAACACGTCGGCCGAGCGAGTCGATAAGCAGCCCCCAGCGGAAGCCGCGCGTCACGTTGGCGGCCAGGCCGAAGAGCAGCGAAAAGAGGAGGATATCGTAGCGCACACCACCACGGATCACGTCCATCATGGCGCCGAAATCTTGTTCGCGATAGAGATACCAGAAGAGAAGCCCGCCCAGCAACAGCGGCAGCACGATCTTAACGATCTGATTGACGATCTTTTTTACGTCCATTATGTCGTTCTATTTTATTGGCGGGCAAAGATAGACGCGTTTGCACGGGGGCGAAGTGGCGGGGCGGCTGCGGCCGCCAGCGAAGTTTGCCGGGTACCGGCCTCGACAATAGAGGCACCAGCGAAGTTTACCGGGCACCGGCCTCGACAATTCGGGGCGGTTTGGATTTATCCCGCACCCCGCCGCACCTTTGCCGGCTCATTTCTCACGTGGAACATCAACAATATGAATAAAGAATATCAGCGAAGCGACCTGGAGGTGATGTCACCGGCCGGGTCGTACGAGTCGCTCATGGCCGCCATTCAGGGCGGAGCCGACTCGGTCTACTTTGGCGTCGAGGGGCTCAACATGCGCGCCCGATCGTCCAATAATTTCACCACGGACGACCTCCGCCGCATCGCCGCCACCTGCGCCGACCACGGCGTGAAGAGCTACCTGACGGTCAACACCGTCCTCTACGACGCCGATCTGGACACCATGCGACGCGTCATCGACGCCTCGCTCGAGGCCGGCGTATCGGCCATCATCGCCGCCGACGTGGCCGCCATGAACTATGCCTCCGACATCGGCCAGGAGGTTCACCTCTCCACCCAGCTCAACATCGCCAACGTCGAAGCCCTGGCCTTCTACGCCCGCTTTGCCGACGTGGCCGTTCTGGCCCGCGAGCTCAATCTGGACCAAAGTCAGCGCCATCCATCGGGCCATCCGCGAGCGCAACATCCGAGGCCCGAAAGGCGAGCCCGTACGCCTCGAAATGTTTTTGCCACGGCGCCCTCTGCATGGCCGTCTCCGGCAAATGCTACCTCAGCCTGCACGAGATGAACGCCTCCGCCAACCGCGGCGCCTGCAACCAGATCTGCCGCCGCAGCTACACCGTCCGCGACCGCGAGACGAACCACGAGCTGGACGTCGACAACGCCTACATCATGTCGCCCAAAGACCTCAAGACGATCCATTTCCTCAACAAACTCATCGACGCCGGCGTGCGCGTCTTCAAGATCGAGGGCCGCGCGCGGGGCCGGAATACGTGCGCACCGTCACCTCTTGCTACGCCGAGGCGGCCGCCGCCTGCTGCGATGGCACCTTCGACGAGGCCCGCATTGCCGACTGGGACGAGCGCCTCTCGACCGTCTTCAACCGCGGCTTCTGGAACGGCTACTACCTCGGCCAGCGCCTCGGCGAGTGGACCCACCGCTACGGCTCCAGCGCCACGCGCCGCAAGGAGTACGTGGCCCGCGGCGTGAAGTACTTCAGCGGCATCGGCGTGGCCGAGTTCGAGATGGAGAGCGGCTCGCTCAGCGTCGGCGACGAGGTCGTGATCACGGGCCCCACCACCGGCGCCGTCTTCGAGACCATCCGCGAGATCCGCGTCGACCTCCAGCCCGTGCAGACCACCACCAAGGGCGAGCGATTCTCCATCCGCACCGCGGAAAAGGTTCGCCCCTCCGATCGACTCTATAAAATGGTCCCCGTTAGCCCTTCCGAAGCCCGTTGATGGGCCTTCCGCGGCGCGTTCGGGGATGTGCAGCGAAAATGGAGTCGGTGAATTTGCCGTGTTTCAAAAAGCAGTCGTCGTATCAGTCCCAAAAACAGAGTCTGTTTGTCGATCTATACCATATAGAGACGGTCAAACAGACTCTGTTTCTCTCACATAGACTGCGTATGGACTTAAAAATAGACTCTATTTCACATCTCATACAATGTATAGATCAAGAAATAGACTCTATTTTATGGCCCATACATCAGATTGACCCCGAAATAGAGTCTTTCTCACTATCCTTACAACGTATAGATCCCAAAACAGAGTCTGTCTTTGCATCTATACAAAAGACAAACTCAAAAACAGATTCTATTTCTCACTCCATACAACGTATACAATCAAAAACAGAATCTATTTCTCCACCCATACAACGTATAGATCGATAAATAGACCCTCTTTTTTGCTCCATACAAGAGCTACATTTCAAAACACGACTCCTTCACCTCCCCTTTTTCGGTGCATGTCCTGAAACTTGACGAATGCGGCAGAACATCGCCGCTACATATCTCGAAACTTGATGAGAGAACCTATACGCCGTTGAGGCGCATTCCAAAACTTGACGAGTGTGGCAGATCGCCGTCGGTTGACTCACCTTTACGCATCAAAAGAAGGCGATTCGACGGGGTGCGCACCACCAAAAATGCGCCGTGTGCTTCACGTCGGTCAACAGCCAAGGACTGAATCAATCAATCCTGGCTTTGCTTTTTGCGTACCCAGACCCGGGGTCGAACCGGGATGGAAGTGAATCCACTGGTGTTTGAGACCAGCGCGTCTACCGATTCCGCCATCTGGGCCTTCCTGAAAGGCGCCGCAAATATAGACGCATTTCCAAAACTGCGAAGGCTCGGCGGAAAAAGGATGTGTTCGTGAGGAAGCGATTACTCTTCTTCGAGCTCGATTTGCCGTACTTCTCAGCCAGCGTTTTGGCGCGGGCTACGCGTTTGCTCGTCGTCCGGGTGCGAGGAGAACATCTTCTGCACCGCCGACTGCTTAGCACCACCGGAGAGGTCGGCCAACTTCTGCAAGCCGTTAGCCAGACCGTAGGGGTCGAAGCCAAAGCTCGGCGCATTTCTTGATGCCGTACTCGTCCGCAGCCGACTCTTGCTTCTGCGAGAACTGGGCGCTGAGGAAGGCCTGCGTGAGCTTGTTGAGCTGCGTGTCGGAGAGTTTGCTGGCGGTGTTGCTGACGGCGCCGGCGGCATCGATGAGTCCGGCCGTCATGTAGGCCTGCTTCATGGCGTCCTTCACGTCGGTGTTGGCTACGTGGCCGATCTCATGACCGATCACACCCATCAGTTCGTCGTCGTCCATGATGTCCATCAGCGAGCTGAAGACGCGCACGCTACCGTCGCCCGAGGCGAAGGCGTTGATGTCCGTCACCAGATACACCTTTGAAGTTGAGCGGCATGCCGTTCACCTCCTTGAAGTCCTTCGTGAGTCGGGCCAGGCGCTTGGCATACTCCGAGTTGTCCCTTGGCCACTTCGTTGTGTTTGTCCATCCACTCGACCGACTCGTGGCAGAGGTTGGAGATGTCGGCATCGCTCAGTGTGACGGCCTTGGCCTGCTTGCTGACGGCCCTGAGTGGCTTTGTCGAGGTTGATACTCTTTCCGCCGATTCTGATTTGCGCTTGGGCGGCTGTCAGGGTCATGGCGAACGCCATAAAAAGATCACTTTTTCATGGGTCAAATGTCTAATTTGAGTGAGTAATACATTGATTATATGTGCGGACAAAGATAGGCTCAATTCATTCCGCGAACCGGCGGGTGAGTGTGCCGATGAAAGAAGAGGCGCGAGAGGGGCGCTCTGGCGCTCCCTTTGGCGCTGCGGGTCATGTCGAGCACCGTCTCGTAGGAAAGCTCGCCGACTCGGCGCTGGCGAGGACGGAATTGGGGTGAGAGCAGGCTGCGCGTATCGTCGTAACCTCGGAAACGCAGCGCGGCCAGGTCGGCCATCTGTAGGGCAGATCGACGGTGGAGTAGGGGCGCGTCGCATCGAAGTGCAAGTCGGGGCGCATGCTCCGAAACTCGGGCGAGAGCCAGATGAGGAAGGGCACCTCACACATGTACGACGTCACCTTCTCGTAAGCATGCCCGCTGAAGGGCCGAAACTCGTTCACCTCCTCGCCGTGGTCCGAGAAATAGACGAAGGCCGCGGGCGTGCTCACGCTCGATGCGGGCGATGAGGGTGGAGAGGAGGTAGTCGTTATATCGGACGGAGTTGTCGTACTCATCGATCGTGGTGCGGGCCTCGGGCGTGAGGTTGGGCAAAGCGTCGGGGAGCGTATCGTTGAGGCGCGTGAAGAAGTCAAAGTCCGCGGGATAGCGATACTTATATCCGATATGGCAACCCATGAGATGCAGCACAATCAGCCGGGGCGATCGCCGGGAGCCGTCAGAGCCTGCTCGAAGGACGGCAGAGGATGCCGTCAGGCGACTTCCGGGCGGAGAGATCGACGGTGTGATCGGCGAGTTTCGAAAGAGGGCATCGTAGCTGGATGAAGCGTCGAGCAGCGGCTGATTGCTGATGACGCACGTCTCGAATCCGGCACGGTTGAATAGCTCGATGAGCGAGGGTAGGTGGTCAGGCGTTCGGGGTGATCCCGGTCCGCGAAGGTGAGCGCCGCACGAAGCACGGGGATGGTGTGCACCTGTGGCGAGACGACATCCGTGTAAACGCAAAGCTCGCTCCGTCGGGCGGAGAGAAGCGGGTTCGTGTCGCGCGGATAACCGTAGAGCGACATGTGGCGTCGGGCATGCGATTCACCGATGACGAGCACCACGAGCCGCGGCGTCTTGTCCGGTTGTGTACGCACCCTCGAACGGCAGCGTATGCCGGCGGGCTAGGGCGCGCCTCACGGAAGCGACCGATCTTATAGTGGGCAAAGACACGATAGAAGTCCACGAAATAGATCCGTTGCGCCACGGGCCGGACGGTGACGAAGAGCAGGGCCACGAACACCAGAGCGAAGAAGGCGTACTTGTGGCGGCGGATGCGGAAGAAGCGCCCGGCTGCTTCACGCGACAGATCATCACGATCGGCGTGAGTACGAAGAGCGTGACGGCCGTTACGAGCCAGGGGTTGAGGTAGGCGATGAAAACCCGAGGCCTCGTCGGTGTTGGTCTCGAAGATCGACGTGATGGTGCCGCCCGAAAGGAGCACGTGGCCGATGAAGAGGTAGCCGATGAAGATCGTTCCGGGGATGATCGTCACGGCCAACAGCAGGGGAGTAGAAGATCTTCAGCCCCCGGGTGGTCATAAACGAGGCGAGCAAAAAGACGACGCAGAGCAGCAGCAAGCTGGAGGCCAATGCCCACGGCTACGGCACTGAGCGAGAGGTTCTGTGCCAATAGACTCAACACAGGCACAGGCATGAGTACGTAGAGGAGGAAGAAGAGCTGCAACTTCCTTTCCTTGAGTATTTGCAAGAGAGTCTTCATACAATGATATATAGGGGCGAACCCTGAGGGTATCCGCCAGATTAGATGAGTTTATACATCCCACCGGGCAGGGTGGCCACGAGGCCGTCCATCTCCAGATCGAAGAGGATGGCCATCACCTCCCGCACGGAGAGGTCCGTGAGGCGTGCCAGGTCAGCTGATCTGCGTCGGCCCCTTTGGCGCGGAGCACACGCGTCACGGCATTGTCCGGCAGGGGAGGCTCGGCCGTCGACGGACGCTGTGAGGTGGACGGGGCCGAGGCGCTACTCGTTGCTTGCACGCGCTTCTCCGACGGCGCCCACGCCATCATCTCACAGAGATCGGCCGGCGAGGAGATCAGCCGCGCACGCCGTTCGGCAATGAGGTGCAGACAGCCCAATGAAAGTTCGTCCGTCACACGCCCCGGACAGGCAAAGACCCGTCGCTGATAGCCTTGGGCATAAGCCGCCGTCGAGAGGGCGCTGCTCCGGACGGGCGACTCGATGATGACCGTCGCATCGGCCAGGGCGGCAATCAGTCGGTTACGCCTGAGGGAAGTTCTCGGGCACGGGGTTCGTCCCCGAGGGTAGTCCGTCAGCAGGCCACCGCGCAAGGTCATGTCTGCCGCTGTGGCACGGTGAGTCGCTGGATAGATCCGATCCAGCCCATGCGCCAACACCCCGACCGTGGGCAGCCCCGTACGGAGCGCGGCACGATGGGCACAGACGTCAATGCCATAGGCCAGTCCGCTGACGATGACGATCGAGGCGTCTGTAGCCGCCAGCTCCTCAACGATTCGGGTGGCCAGGTTCGTGCCATAATCCGAGCAGCGACGCGCGCCTACGATGTTGACGATACGCGCAGCGTTGAGGTCGGCCGTGCCACGATATAAATCACCGGCGGTGCGTCCAGGCAGGCACGCAGCCGGTTGGGGTAGTCGCTGTCTGCAAGGGTATAGATACGGATGGCATGATCCGTGGCAAAAGCGCACTTCCTGCTCCGCACGCCGCAGGGCCTCGTCGCGTTCGGCCACGATGCGCTCGGCCATCTCACGTCCCACGCCCTCCACTTCGGCCAGTTGCGGAACCGTGGCGCCGAGGGCAGCCCTCAGCCGAACCGAAATGTTTTTGCAGCCAGCGGAGGGACATGTTGCCCACGCCATAGATTCTCTTCAGTGCAATTAAAGCGATGCGTTCGTTGTCCATGTGATACGGTCTCCTTCCTCCGATTAATCTTTTAAGCAGCTGATCGAAATACTCACCGCGCGTCAGCTGTCCACCCTCGACGGCCACGGTCTCCACACGCCCCGAAACGACATGCACACCGTCGGGCAGCCGATAGAGATCTTGCAGAAAAATCAGCTTCACACCGCGCCGCAGGTTCATGCACGACCGAAAGCGGTCGCCACTACGCAGCGCGTGACGGTAGCGGATGTCCACCCGCGAGACAAACACATCCACGCCGCGATCATGCAGTCGGCCGAAGTTCTCCCCCAGCGATTCTAAGAATTCGATGGCGCGTATGCTCCATATAATGTTGATAGTTGGCGTTGTTCACCACGCCTTGCAGGTCGCATCTATAATCGCGCACCTTCATCTCCAGTTCAAATCGATATGTACCATCAGGGTTTTGTTTGACAGACCAAAAAGTAGGCAGAGCCGCGTATCGAGCGCTATGGGTGACGCAATAGCGGGGTTATTATGCCCCATGAGCACGTCGGCAGACATTCTGCCGCGACTATCATACCCCCATGAGTACGCCGGCAGACATTCTGCCACGACCATCATACCCCATGAGTACGTCGGCAGACATTCTGCCGCGACCATCACACCCCATGAGTGCGTCGGCAGACATTCTGCCGCGACTATCACATCCCCATGAGTATGCCGGCAGACATTCTGCCGAGGCCATCATGGTCGATGGGGAACGCTGGCGACACCGTCGCCGGGGCCATCATGGTCTATGAGAACGCTGGCGACACCGTCGCCGAGGCCATCATGGTCTATGGGGAACGCTGGCGACACCGTCGCCGAGGCTATCATGGTCTATGAGAACGCTGGCGACACTGTCGCCGGGGCCATCATGGTCTCATGGGAACGCCGGCGACACTGTCGCCGGGGCCATCATGGCCTATAGGGAAACAGCCGCGACACTGTCGCCGGGATACTTTGACTGAAGCAGCTCCGCCCTGAAGCACTTTTCCCCAGATGGAGGCTCTTCCCTGGATGGGTTACTCCCCATCCAGAAACACCGAATCCCCGACACAGCCTCATCAGCTATGCCGGGGATTCTTTCTGTATGGGCGGACACCGAAGCCCACCCATACGATAGGAACGGGGGCGTTACTTTCACGATCACCTTATGAACGGAACCATCCTTCAAGGTGATCACGTACGCACCGCGACTCATCGGGATCGACGTGTCGCCTTCGGGCAGGTCAACGCGCTCACTAACTGACCAGCTACGGAGTAGATGCTGGCAATGTCAGCACGCTCTACACGGATGTAGATCTTCTCACCGTGCGACCAAACAGCCGTACCAGCCGTCAGCAGCTCGTTCGCAACCACATCCGGACCGAAGGTCAGCGTCACTTCTGCTGTACGCCTCGGCACGATGTACTCGTATTCGCCGTTCGCGTTCTTTCACGCCGTTCAGCACTTCCCTGCTGACCGTTCACCAAGCGGTTTGTACGTACAACAAGTGGCTTATTGCCCTGAATACGTAGCAGTGAAGGAGAAAACTACTACGCGTCGGACGCGACCAAATACCTTTACTCGGTGTCGTCTCACGCCAGCCGTCTCCGGCATCGTTACTGTATGCGTCAAGCCAGGCGTTACTGCGTCGCCTACGCAGACGTAGACAATGCCGTCGGTCGATACGTTCAGCGACAGCGGATACCCTCGCCGTCGATCTTCACCCTACGCGGGTTCAGCTTCAGGTTGTTGAGGCTGTTCGGCGTCACCGACTTGTAGTACATGATCGGATAGCAACGCTTCTGCATCTTCTCGCACGGACGGATCTCGATATTCACGTTCACCGGACCGTAGGTCGTCAGACGGTCTACATCGATAGCGTCGCTGTATTCGCCATTCAAGCCCTTCTGTCGTACCGACAGAGAAGTGGAGCTCAGAGCCTCCGTCGAGACGGAGATCCTTCATCGTCAGCGTACCGCAAGCCTGCTCGTAGCACTGGCCGCGGAGGCGCAGCGAGGTGAAGCCCGGATTCAGGTTCGCACCGTTCTCTACGTGCACGTCGGTGTACTGGATACCGAAACCACCAAACGTTGACGTCGTGATCACGTCGAGTGCAAGACCTGGAGCCACAATTCACTCGTCGGACGACCGCAAGCACCGATCGGCTCAAGGTGCAGGGTGACGTGTGAAAGACCAGCGTAGTCCTTCGAACCCATTTGAGCCTCGGAGATCAACTCGAGGTGGCCTTCACGCTCATGCTTGGGGTCGGTCCAGAACTCTACCTGATTGCGGATCTTGGTCGTATCCACGAAGTAGCGGGCGTGCAACACATCGCCACCCTTCACATGGTCGAACGAGTCGGTGAGGAAGGAGATCACGGTATGGTCAACCACCATCACGTTCTGACGCTCCCACTCGGTGTCGGGGCCAAACTTGACGAACATCGTATCGAGCGGAGTTTCGCCCGGAGGATGACACTTTTGCCTTTGTAGTGCGTCACGCACTCGCGGCAGATCTTCTGCGTACCGCCATCGTCGTAGGCGTATTCATAGAACGGCGCGGCCTTACCGCTGTAACCGAGCTTGATGATCGGTTGATCCTTCGGCAGACCGCTCCATGTCGTCAGCTGCACCTTGCCCGTACCCTTACGGATCAAGCTGTCGTGGCAGATCAGGGAGTCTGTCTTGATCGTAATCATCGCCTTTGGCGCCGGCGTTATCCTCTGCATTCAATTCCAGTACACCGAAGGCCCTCGATCACCGGAGATCTGAGTGTACGTGCTGGTTTTCGGCGTAGAAACGTGCGTCGCTGTGGAAAGTCATGCGAACCGTGTTGTGCAGGAAGCCTGTAGCCGGACGGCCAGGCGTACCGCACCCCGTCGGGGAGCACGTCGTGGGGCACTTCGGTGCTTGCAGGAGGATGTTGTCCGTCCAGTTATGCTTGTTGGCCTGTGTCTTCATAAAAAGACCGTAACCAGCCACATCCTCGCCGTGCAACGTACCTGTCTCCGGAACCGTGCCAAAGCCGGAACCTGTACCACCGTGATAAATCAGTTCTTTATAGACGTCGATCATGTCTCAGCCACAGCTGCAAAACTACTCAGAGGTGACACTGCCGCTGAAGTTGAGCTCTAAGTCGCGCGCCTTATTCTCATCACCATTCAAGTCACAGTGGTAGTTCAATCCGCAACCGGCATCTACACCCTTATAGCCACGACCAATCTTCTTTACGGCTCCATTCGGATAAGTCTCGTAGTCGGTGCTCAAGAATGGATCTTGGCGTGTACCGATGTTCGTCAGACCGCCGTAGTTCAGCTTGATGTTGTTGCTGCACCCTACGAACACGCTACCGCTGTTGCCCGTAGCCGTATACTTAAAGTCTTGCAGATAGACGTTGTTACGCATCCTCATCGCAACCGCAGACGCCAATATCCGAGAGCTTACCGAGGTCCTCCAGCTGAGCCAAAAAGAGCAAGCTACCTTTCATTGTTTCAGCGTCAAAAACATCACGCATATCGATATCACCTCGCGGGTGCGGAACGTTGCATTGCCTGTCTTGTCCTGGAATTCAATTTTGGCACCCTTGTTCAGAATGATGTTACCACGCTTGCCAGCGTCTACGATCAGGTTGCCTTCGTTGCCTTTGTACTTCAAACGAGCGATCATTTACAGCCATGCTATTGAGTGCAGCAAGAGTTCCAGGGTTATCTAATGCGCCAGCATATTTCGTCCAACCGGCTGTCGTCTCTTCACCACAACGGCCGAGGCCACCGATGATACCTGAGTGCTCATACTTTACCATTGACTCTCCGGAACGCTTGTACAAATCTTCTCACGTCGCAGATATACTCGCTGGAGTAAGGAAATGGCTATCGTCGTATTGTGCTTCTGAGTGGCCTTCAAATCCGGTGATAATGCGGGTGAAGTAGACGTTACCACCCTCCATGCCTTCTGTATGGGTCATCGCCGGATGACTGTCGTCCCAGCCTCGCCATGATGTTCAGCTGGCCATCCTTTGTCGAAGCTATTGGCGTCGTACTTGGAAATCATTCGCGTCTCCGGTGGTAGTAGAAGCGCCATGTCTGATGAATATACACGCTCGATCCCTGCGCTGTATCCGAGATAGATGTCGCCGTCGCGAGAGATAATGTCTCGTCGTATCCTCGTTGAGGTGCGTCGAGGTGAACTTAGCCGTACGGATATTATTCCGAGCGATAAAGTTCGTCTGCGTAGAAAGCCGTCTGCGCACGCTCAATCTTGAATTCATCGTTGAGATAGATATTTCCGTTGTTCTTATTGCGAGTACCTGGTGTACATACACCATTGATATCCGTCCGGCCAGCCGTCATAAAAAGTTAATCAGACCGTGCGCCGGCTCTGTACCCGAATTGTCGTTCTTGATCGTCAGCTTTTGCGCTACGATATTACCAGCATCAGAAAGCACGTAGATGTTGTTCTTGTTTCCAGCAGCAGCATCCCATGTACCATCAGCATTAAACTCTACGTTGTTCAGCGCCCGAATCTGCAAAGCTCCAAGACCGGTAGCACCATTCCCAAATGCTTCAGCAATAGAGTCTACTGAGTAGTGTGGAATTGCAACTTAGCCTCACAAGTATTCGCTCCGTTGTTACCAAAGTTGACAATATACAGCGTGTCGTTAGTATTGATCTTGAATACCGGTGTACCGCCGTAATGGATCGTTCCTTTTGATCTCCGAACTGCATAGCGAAGTTGGCAGAAGGACCATTGCAGCTCTCAAAGTTCTTCAGCATACCCTTACCATAGACATGGAAATGGCTCTTGTTGGCAGTACGGGGGCCGACTTCGATTACACCCATGTTATGGTTCTTGGAAATCAGCCAATGTGGAGAGGTTGTTGCTGCTGGTACAGTATCCGTATGGATCTCTGCCATCGTAGGATTGACATACTGGTAGTCTCCATGTACACCAAACACGGCGCCTTCGGTACGGTTATACGGCTTTTGAGTAGCCGTAACGGCACGGTAGTTATGGAACGGAATGGTATAGTCTGGATACTCGACCATACTTTGGCAGGTCGGCAAAGTCTTCGAAGTCGCCAGAGGTTGACTTCAACAGGATGTTATCGTGGTTAGCGATCGGGAAATGGGCTTGTCCGTAGAGCACATTTCTCGTGTCAACAGAGTCTTTATTCAAATGCACCATGTTAGCCTGGAAGTTGCCTTTTGTGCGCATCGTAAAACGATTATAGAAAGGCACTGATTGCAGCGTCTGTCTGCGTTCCGGCTCTTTTCCGGCGTAGTGCCGATATTACCTGTAGCATCCTGCACATTGCCATTTACACAAACACGTGCACTTTTTAACAGCTGAACAGCTGCATCCAAGTGTGTTTGCCCCATTGGTGTACTTGTCAATGCCCACTTTGGATTCACTTTGTTGAGTACAATTTGTCTCAAAGGACAGCCAGAAAGTCCATGCCCACACTGCCAGAGAAGAGTTTCACCAGGAGAGATCGTGTCAAGAGCAGCCTTATATGTTTTCATACCACCAATTGATCTTTTTAAATGTGATAGAGTTGAACGTATTTAAGGCTACACCTCCTATTGAAACGGTTGTTGAGCGGATATAATCGTCTAATTTATTCGGTGGTGTTCCTCCCGATGTTTTGGCACACCTACATCTGAACCTGAATTTTTCTGCTTCAGAATTCGCATTGATTTGCTGTAATTTAATTCCATTATCTGTAGAGTCTGCGATCATGGTTGATGTATACAGAAGTGGTTTTGGTCCAATGATGTCAAACGATCTTTTTGTATACCATCCGTATCCATTGGACCAATTCTCTCCAAGAGGTAAACTACCGGAAGCACCATGATGATAGAATATCATAGAATAGCTTCTCCCGTCAGCACTCTCCCTAAAAGGCCCGTATGAATCACTCAGAGATGGAGCGTGACCACTTGTTATCGTCCCACTTCCAGAAGTCAAAACTAAAGCACACCATTTGCCCATGAGCCAAAGCTTGTAGAGATATTGACACCCTTTACTGACATATCCATTTCAATCACGCAACCATTAGGACCACGTGCCCTGCATCAGGCATGATCCGTAAGCGCGGCCTTTTGCATTATAAGAACGGATCACAATATTCTGCGAGTATCTCACTCCCAACTGATGTCCTCAAGCCCTGTTGCCGTGTGCATTCCATTCGAGGATGGAATTGTTACCACACTATTCGTAATAGTGGCTCGATTCACCGGCACCAAACCTCGTTGTTCAGCATTATTGGCATTGCTGATATAGCCAACGCTATTAACTGAGTTCGCGTCTCCTCTCTGAGCTGCGCTCGTCCGTCGCCGGGTAACATAGCCCTTCTTGTAGGCCTGCCCTCACGCTGTGCCACCTCCGGAGCCGAATAGGCCGCCAGGATGGCGATGGTTGCTACTAACCGTAGTCTTTTCTTTTTCATATTGCATCTGTTTTTAATGGTGAACATTTTGAACTAAAACGATTCTACTCCATGAAAACAGCGTGCGGATTGTGGAGCGGATAACCCACAAACAAGATGTACCACAAAAACGAACTTTCGGTCCGTCTCATGGCAACTTCCCCTTTGGGTGTTACGGTGAATACCGCCGCCGTATGATCAAGCTTTTGTGGGCTATCGCTCGCATCGCATCTGTTTTTTACGGCGACAAAGATATAATCTGTACTATATCCAGATATAAATGGCGATCATTTCCGGAGCTCATCGTCTGACTGGGGAATTGCTTGCAGCTTACAGAGACCTCCGCCAATGGCGAAATGCCCCAGCGAAATGCAAGAGGAGGGCGCGCTCAGTGGAGAGGGGCGATTATTTCGTCCCATTCATCGCCAGCAGCTCATCCATTAAAATCAGATGTATTGCCTGCTGGGGGATTCTTTGTGTTGGCCGCCGAGCTTGCGTGTGGGCTGCGAGTCAGTCGAAGAAGAGGCTCGCGGGCGGGGATGATCCCAGGTGGTTGGAGGGAGATCTTGTAGCGTTTGGCGGCGTAGTCGGAGTTGAGGGCTTGGAGGGCGGTGTCGAGCGAGGCCGCAAGACGTCGAGCGATGTGGGCAGGGTGTCGAACCCGATGAGCCAACGGTGGCGACCCTTTGGCGCGGTCGGTGAGGAGGTAAAGGCGCGGCGGTGTAGGCGCGGACGGCGGCGGAGGTGACCTCCGAGGCCTGACGGATGGCGCGTTCGGCGCTATCGACCATGAGCTCTTCGCCGAATGCGTTGATGAAATGCTTCTGTGCGACCGGTGATGAGAAACTTATACGCGGAGGGGATGAAGCGGATGGTGTCGCTGATGAGATAGCGCCAGAAGCCGCCGGCGGTGGTGATGACGAGGGCATAGTTCTCGCCCGTGCGCATTCCCCTTCGAGCGGCAGGACGGCATCTGGCGGGATGGGGCCGCCATCGGTGGGCAGGGCGGTGGGGATGCACCTGTAGAAGATGCCATAGTCGAGCATGAGCAGGAGGCTACGATCGTGCTCGACTGAGTCCAAGAAGCCCTCGAGGCGTTGTAGGTCCCCATGCAACGCATGTCGGACGAGGGGATGAGGTGGGCGTAACGGTTGCGGTAAGGCTCAGGCGCCGACGCCGCCGTGAAGAAGACTTCGAGGTCAGCCAAACCTCGAGGAGGGTCTGCGCGCCAGCGTCACGGATGACGGCTTCGATCAGGACGAGCATCCAGGAGGGTATGCCGAGAGGCTGCCCACGTGGGCCTTGGCGCGCTCCGGGAACAATGGCGCGGATCTGGCTCCCACCTCGTCCATGAGGATAATGCGGCGCGAGGGTACGGACGAGGCTGACGAGCGGGTTGAGATTTTGAGCAGTACGGCGGAGAGGTCGCCGCAATGTGCGCGGGCGTTGAGGGGCGAAGGCTATGGCTGCCGCTAAGGATGAGTCCTTTGTCGAAAAAGCGGGAGCGGGGGTTGCTAGCGAGGTAGAGGGCGACGAGAAATGAACCGCGGCGTAGTGTGCCCGGCGGAGGATGTCTGGGGTGACGGGGATGTATTTGCTGCGTGCGTCGCTCGTCGTGCGGAAACCACCGCAGGCTCCGGGCCAGAGCACGCTGCGCTGCGTCATCATGCGTCGGATGAGGCGCAACCGTGGCGCTGATTTGGGGACCGCCTGTCAGTCTTCGTAAGCGTCCGACCGACGGGCATACGGTCGAAACAGCACATGGCCCCATTCCGTCTGTCGGGCGGTGCGAATCACCGACCGAGTTGCCGACGCTGGATGGCGGCCTCCGTGGCGTGTAAAGTCTCAATGACATGCGCACGGCGTAAAACAAGGGACGGTGGAGGGTGGTGAGCATGGAAGGGGGAAGGAACGAAAAAGGAACTCTAGAAGTCTTCTTCTCCTTGATGGAAGTAAAAGGAAGCAAAGAAGATCATAGTTCCCACCGCCGGGGGAAGTTTGCTGGTACGTCGAAATCTCATCGCGTCTTGATCAGAGACCGTCGTATCGGTCGATTTCTTACCTCAAAATGCAGGGTTTCTCCCTCTATATTCTTCTCTTGCACGATCGATTTTTGGCCTGTAATTCGGGTGTAATGCCCGATGACACTTCGGTGAAGGGGATGAGCTCTATAAGCTCGTCTGCGTCCGCGACGAATGATCTCGCCCTTATCGGCCAAGTCAAACGCTTGATCCGAACGGGAGGTGAACTTGGGTGGTGAAGTTTACTGCTGCGCTGATGCTTCGTTTTGAGGATGAATGGATGGGACAAAGGCAGAAGGGAAGGAAAAGCGAATAAGCGGGAGACTGCGGCCGAGTATCCGGCAACTTATTGGCGTCCCTGACGCCTTCAGAAGTCCGCGCTGACGCGAAGGTTGAGTTGGCGGCCGTGAGGTAGTTGGGGACGGCGCAGCGGTGGTTGTAGACGTCGGTGATCCAGTAATAGGAGCTGTGTTGTAGATGACGAGGTTGGAAGACATCGACACCGATCCAGAGGTCTTGAAGTGACGCAAGAGGCCGCTATCCATCACGCGACTCTCGCCACCGACGAGCTGATAGGTGAGCCGATGTCGACGGCGCCGATAGGCGGGCGTGCGGAAGGTGCTGTTGGAGGTATAGCCTGCCGCGGGACAGTGACGGAAGGCCACCAGTCAGGACGCCGCGCAGGTTGACCATGCGGCCCGGCGATAGCCCGGGAAACAGTCCTGAAATAGAGTGAGAGGTGTAGGCCGGACTGTTCGGCAGGGGCGCATGCACCGTCGGCTGACCCGTGCGGTCGATCGTCTGGCGGGCTTGCATAAGCGAGAGGCTAATCCACGAATCAGCGCGGGGACGAACTCGCCGAAGAGCTTCGTGTCCCACCTGACGATGTAGCCCCGCGCGGTTCTCGCCATAGTAGCGGATCTTGACGTTGTCCACCGTGTAGGATTGATGCGGCTGAGGTGCTTGTACTAGACCTCGACGAGAGTCAGTTGCGGCCGCCGACCTTGAAGCCATAATCGCCTCCGAGGATGAAGCGATGGAGCGCTGGGCCAAATCGCTGTTGAGGCGCACGACGGTATGCTACCGGCGTCTTGTTCTCCGGCCACACGCAGCTCCTCAGAAAGGCTGACCGCGAATAGAGTCCGGTGGGCGAAGCGTAGCGTGATACGTCTTGCTGGCTGTGGGATGAAGCCGGACGGAGGCGCAGAGACTGGCTGAGCAGTGCGCATCGAGCCCAACAGGTCGCGCGCAGACCGCAATGACGGTGAAGAGTCCTTGCGGGTGCGAAAACCTGATCACGTCTTGCATAACCTGAGGCACGCATGCTGTTGAGGCTATTGTTGGAAAAGAGGTTGCGATGATGTTCACCTCGCGGCCTGCCTGCAGAAAGCGAATAACCCGATGAGTCGCGGTTTCCTATCGCCATTATTGATGCGGATCGGCGAACGCTCTGACTGAGTGCTGGCGCTCTAATTTGAGTGTATGGAAATGACGATAACCAGTGGAGTGCTGGTAGACGCGATACGTTTACGGTGGCCTCTTGAAGGCGGTTGCGGGCGTGTTCTCGTGATATTGACGCCAGCGAAAGGCGATATTTCGCCGGCTGATTCCTCCCCACTTTGTCGAGGTAAGGAGAGGCGCCTCGATGTCGTAGCTCTCCCCGTTGAGCGGAAGGCGCGGCTTGCAGACTGACTTCCGATCGGTCGCTGGGCGGGCGTTTGAGCGTCAGGCAATTGTAGTAGGTACTGAAGCAGCTCGCGCCTGCGGCCGTCACAGACGGGAAGACGCCGTCTCAGCCGTGCCGGAAGCGTGCCTTGTAGCCTGATGCGGGGCGGTAGAGCAGTGGGTTCAGCGCGATGCTGCTGGCAGTTCACTCCCATTTCCGCAAAGCCAGCGGTAAGTCAGCAACAAGCAGGTAGATCGACGAACTGCGGGTTTTGTATCTGGCCCGCGAGTCGGCGTTGCTGATAGCGAGCGATATGCGGTAATGGATACCGTGACTTGCGTGGGCGTTTGCCGGCGCTGTCACATAGGCGCTGGCCGTGCTGAGCGTGGGGGTGCGAGGAGGCCAACATGCCGAGCGGCGGCGCCTCCCATCCCTTTGGGCTACGAGGCGATGTCGACACGGAGTCATCTTGTTGCCATAGCGCGCTCGAATCTGGGCGGGCTGAAATTGCACCTGTCTGGCCAGGTTAGTTGACGAAGCCCAGCCTTCCCGCCGGGCTGGAGCGAATGAGCAGCGGGTGAACACGGCGCTGTTGATGTTCATATTCTCGTCGTAGCTACTGCCATGAACGGAGTACCGCGAGCTGAGTTCGTTGTTGGATGAGACGCCAGCGTAATACGTCACCGATGAGGCCTGATGCCGCCGCCTGAGGATCGGGGCAGGATTTTGAGCTGGCTGGCGTCGAGGTGCCCATATGGTCGCCGTTTGTCGGCGCGTAGCCGTGACGTGAGATCCCCGGGCCCCAGCCTGAGCGCCGCGGAGGCTGGCTGCACGTTCACGCGCATGTCGCCAGCGGCCGCGGGATGATGCGCCTGGCCCCAGTGGTAGCCAAGGCAGAGGAAGACGAGCACGACGGAGTCCGGTCGGCGCCATGGTGAGCGAATAGAAAACCTTCTCGTCGGTCATGGCGCTGTTCATCGCCTGCTTGATTTGCACCAGAACCAGCTCCGCGACGGGCTGCTGTCGGCGTCGCGCACGTTGCCGGAGATCTTGATTCGCCGTGTCCAGCCGCCATCGTGAGGCCCAGGCAGAGGCTGAGCGCCGTGGCCAGCAGGCCGCATCGTGTATATCGCCTTTACCTTTCATCCTATTTATCTATATTGTGTAAACTGGTTCTTTAACGGGGCGAACGAGGGGAAATCGTAGCTGTATCAAGCTGGCCTCGACGCTGCAGCATCTTTCGCCTGAAATGGCTGCAAACCTCTTTGGTCGTCGGCGACCTGAAATGGCTGCAACTACTTTTGGTCGTTTCCGCGAAAAGATGCGATCCGGAACTTCCATCTTTCAAAGATGGATTTGAGGGTGGAGGAGGTGATATTTATAGCCAATCGGTCGTCATTAGGAATAGCCGCCTCTCTCTACTGTAGGGTAGGGGCGCATCGCATACGCCCTTTAGATGACCGCGTAGGGCTGAATACAGACATCGGCGTTTGCCCCTTCCGGGAGATTCGTAGGCGGCGTACACGCCCTACCGCGTTACGTGTATTCATCCCTTGCGCGTACCGGGCAACTACCCTCACTTACCTCTGGAAAGATCTGTTTCACCTGAACGCCTTGTCGACATCCATGCCCTGCACCTTCATCGTCTGCCTGATCACTTCGGCGGGCACCGTCGCCGCTGGCCAGCGGGGAGATGTGGTCGGGCGATGCGCTTGATCCCGCGCCGCCGCTGTACTGGGTGCACGGTGTTCTGACGCGACGCATCACCTCAGGTCCGGGATGTCGTCCCCGGCGAAAGCCACTTGCCTGTCCGTGGGCCCGGGTCCGGCGGAGGAAGTCCCCAGTCGATGATCTTTGAGCACTGCCGTAGGTGTAGACGCTTCACGCCGAGGTGCTCAGCGCGGCGGATGTTCTCCATATGCCAGTGATCAGCTCCACCTCGTAGCCGTGGCGGACGGCCAACTGCAACGCGTAGCCGTTCCTTGATGTCTACCGCGCTGGATCGTCGCCGTCCGCCAGCGGATTTGTCGACGACAGTACGCCGTCCACGTCGAAAAGAAACGCCCAGCGTGGGCCAAATCAAGTGTTCATTGTTGAAAGTGAAAGGAATATGAAAACGAGAAGGTCCAATCTGGTGCCCACAACTCGCCTCTAACTTTTAGTTGTTCGCGATCCCATGGGCTGATCTCCCCGTAGAGGTGCTTCTGGCGTCCGATCGATGATCAACAGGCCTGATGACGAGCATGGCGCGAGCCGTTAAGGAATCGCCGGATCGGTCTGAGTTTCGCGCGGCGTGAGGCGGGTGGATCTTCGCCGTCCGCCGATCGCGCGGACGGAGCGTTGTGAGCCATCGAGGCCACGCGCATGGACGATCCTGTCGGCCATGTATATAAGCGTGATCGTGGGAAGTTGCAAGCAAAGACCGCTGCCAGGATGGAGGTACGCCTGATCGACTGATCGATAGCTCATGCACTCCTCGTCCGAGTCGCTCGGCCAGCCTTCCGGTACCTCATTGGTCATACTCTGCCGTGCAGCCTACGAAGTAGGGGCACCGACGGAAGTCCACTGACTTCCTGCGGAGAACGCCTGCAGCGATAAAGTAGGCGCCGTAGCGCTGCGCTCCGGCCGCGGGAAGATATCCACTGGCATACTGCCCGCTGGCGCAGCCAGTCAATCGTCTGCCGGCACCTGACGGGCTAAGTCCGCCAACGCATCATCGCTGAGCGAGAAGACGGCCACGCCAGCATCCGTGCGTACAGCTCAGCGGACGTCGTCCATCGCGTCGCCTGACCTTTCGCCAACGCTCTCGGGCATGCTCCGCTGTCCGACTGTAGACCCGCACGAGGCGCAGCCCCGCACGCTCACGCAACGCCTGCGCAAGATGTGGGCCACACGCCCGGCACCGATCATCACGTGACCGTCCTGCTCCACTGGTGCCTGTACCTGCCGTCGCCGGTTATCTCTGCTGTGCGGTAACGCATGATGCATGTGTTCCCAAGCAACGCTGCCTCGTCGCGGCTGGCCCATTACGCTCGCGGTGGCCAAAGCCAATGATGCAGAGCACGCTGAGTCAGATAAGGGATGTCGATGGTGTCGCGGATATATTGCCCGGCCTCGAAGTCGTCCAGGTGATGGTTAAGGCACCTGATACAGCAGCTGGTTTGGTTGAGATTCCTGTTTGAAGCTGCATGCGTGGCGTGACCAGCGTCCTCCACCCATGCCACATCCTTTCGTCACGGTCACGCCGCCCATGACCACTCACGGTCAACGCGCAGCCGCTGAGTTGAGCGCTACGCATCTTCCGGCAAGCGGCTGCAGTCAGCTCCAGCATCCGCGGTCCTCCTCCACGGCCACAAACCGCCGCGAATGCGCATCTTCGACGTCGGCGCCACGAGCGCCGCTTTAGTCAAATTCCTGCACCTCGTCCGGTGCGACTCGGTCTCGGCCGTAACTTCAGGCGAGCTGCGGCGGCGCATCATCAATTCATTGAAACTTTCCATTGTCTCTTATTCCTGTTTAGGTGAAGTTATTCCCCATCCCGGCCGGGATGTTCGTTATCTGCTCTCCGTGGATATGCGACAATTTCCTCTCCCACGATTCTTGCGTGGCCGCAGCCACAAACTCCACACACGGACGTTTGCAGGCGGAGGCGTCGCCCTTCTGGTCAAGGCCCAAGAGCTCGCGGCAGATGATCGAGCCATCCTCCTTTGGCGAAACGTGTCGGCAACCTCGCACCCAACGCGTGGCATTCCGCGCCTTTGCAGCATCCTCATCTCCCGGCTGATCGGCTGGGCTCGATCAGCCCGGCGATCATCGCCATCCCGCTGACCGTCCCGCAGACCTTCGCGCATGCGGTCCGCATACCGCCGCCAAACGATGCCGCAAGTCGCGCAGCCAGGGCCGTGCCCATGCCAAAGACATCGCCAAGTCGAAAACACGGCCTGCGCAGCTATATCCTTCCTGAGCCAAGGTGCGCGCCTTCTCTACGCGCGCTTCCACGTCTATCTTTCCAGATCTGTCTTCCCACTTTTCACTCTTTGCTTCCTGACGATCATCCTCCAGCTTCTTCGTGCGACATCTTCGCCGCGGTGCACACCGCCTCGTCGGTATAAATCACGCACAAGCGATCTCCGGCACCGACTCTCACGCCAGCAGGCGGCCTCGAGACCTCATCAGCGGATGAGCCGTCGGCACAGGCATCGGCAGTCGCAGTCCGGCTGCGATCGAGCGCTGAGTATGCCTTTGTTGCGAGGATAACCCGCACGCGGGTCGATGGTGTGGCCACCTTCTGCCACAGTCGCGCACGTGGAAGCTGCGGTAGCGTTGCCCGACGTAGCCATGCCGCGCCGCACAAAGCTGACGATCTCTTCCGCTCTGTTCTTCGATGCGCCCGTGGTGTCGTCCTCCGCGACTGATGCCGATGCGCCACAGCATTCGCGCCCGCGGGTTCATGCCGCGCGAGGCCACCTCGCCGCCGATCTCCACCTTCATGTAATCCCTCCACGCTCGCGCTCAAGCAACGCAGCAACCACGTCGCAGGCATATCCTTTGCGACGCTTTCGAGAAGCTGAGTTCGAGCCGCGGATCGTCCTTGACTCACGCGTCGGCTCATCGAGCCGCACCTTTGCGGTAGCCCACGAACCGCGCAGTGGCGCTGCCGATGACGGCCGCTGCGAGCACGCCGGTCTTTCTGCCGTCAGCCGACGCAGGAGATTGATGAGCGCCGCGGTGACGTCGAACACGCCGCCCGATCGCCCTGGACACTTCCATCGCGCGGTTGAAAGACGCCACGAACCAATCGTCCACCTCCACTTCCTCGCCAGGTCTCACGCGCGCCAGGATCGCAGCCTTTGCTGGAAGGGGTCTCAACGACGCATCGAAGCGCCAGCAGCCTCGGCAGCAGCGATTCCTGTGGTCCGATCAGCGCCCCTCGTCGTGCGGTGCGTACGTAGACGGTGGATGCAGTAAAACCGTCCCTCCTCTTCGTAAAACTTCCGCCTTGCTGCACGCTGCACGAGAGGCGATGGAATCGCTGACACGCTAGCATGCACAGGGCCGCGATCAAGTGACCGGTAGGTTTCTTCCGCCCGCGGGCCGCGTAGTCTGTCATCATCTGATCAATGGGCCAAGCGCCAGATAGACCCCAGGTCGGCTAAGCGCTTGCAGGACTCGCAAACACCAAATGGAGGAAAAGCGCGCTTGCAAGTTCCACAACACCAAAATGGAGGAAAGGGCGCTCGCAGGAGTTCTGCAAACACCCAAATGGAGAAGAAGCGCTGCAGTGAGTTCCCAAAACGTCAAATGAGAGGAAGGGCCTTGCAGAAGTTCTGCAAACACCAAATGGAGAAAAGAGCGCTTGCGAAGTTCCGCAAACGCCAAAATGAGGAGCGCCTTGCGGAACTTCCGCAAGGCACAAACGAGAGAGAGTATGCCCTTGCGGGAGTTCCCGCAAGGCACAAACGGGAGAGAAATGGCTCTTGTGGAGTTCCGCAAGCGCCAAACGAGAAAAATGGCTCTGCGGGAGTTCCGCAAGGCCAAACGTGGAGAAAAGGGGCCTTGCGGGAGTTCCGCAAGCACAAACGGAGAAATGGCTCTTGCGAGTTCCGCAAGCGCCAAAACGGAGAGTAGGGCTGCGGAACTTCCGCAAACCCTGCAAAACGAAGAAAAGGGCCTCTTTGCGGGAGTTCCGCAAGCGCCAAACGGGAGAAAAGGGCCTCAGCGGAGTTCCGCCAAAGACGTACCACTTTGACTCTCGAGGCCAGCCAAAGGTGCTGACGCCGCAGAAACGACGGTGGTGTGCGCCATGTCGAGGGCGTCTGCGGCAGGTGTGATGTTTATCGTCGAAGCTGCCGAAGGTGGAGAGCGGATGCGAGAGTCAATGCGCCATGGTAGTACGCGGAGGGTGATGCCAGGTGCAGCCAAGGTCGACGAAGATTCTCTTGGGGTCACTGGCGAGCACTGCGCAGGTCAGAGCCTCGCTGCCGCCAGTCGTGCTGGTGGAGGATGGCGCCACGAAAGACGCCTCGGGTGAAGAGGGTCTTAGAGCCGCTGAGAGTGTGCTCGATGCGAACAAAGCCGACGCGCCGGGCGAGGTGCTGGCGGCAGATGCACGGTGAAGCGCCCGGCGGAGGCGGCGTAGGAGATGCCGCGGCGGCGAAAGAGTAGGGCGGTGCTGACAGACAATAAGGACAATCGGCCAAAAGATACGCATGGCGTCGTATTGATGATGATGAGGCGCACAACATGAACACGGTGCCCAGGAAGAGCAGGATGAAACCACTCGACATAGGAGCGGGTGTCGACCAGCCAGCACTACACCAATGGGCACAAGAATTTCGTGGGCCAGGAGAAGAGTGCAGTCTCGTAGAAGTAAGGAGGTAACGATGAAACTGAGGTCTTTCAGTAGGAAGATGATACCGATGGTGATGGAGCAGTAGCGGCCAGCTGAATCCTCCAATAGAGGTAGAGGTAGAGGGGTGGAGTAGGAGGGGTGGAGGATAGAGGGTGGAGGGTGGAGGGATAGAGAGGGCGTGCCGCTGTCAGTCCGCCCTCCCCGTCAAGAACGGCGTGTGACTCGCAGGACGAATCACCCAGGCGCCGGGCTTGAGTACAGACGTAGGCGTGCATGGCTATCTACGGCCAGACAGATGCGCAGCTAGTGGGCGGCCGTCGAGGACGGAGGCAGTCGAAGGTGCCTGTGAACGAGTCGCCCGCACCGATTTCGTGCTCGACCACCTCCACGCGTGTGTGTCGATGCACGATCTCGCCGGCGGGGGCGGGGATTAGACGCTATAACTCAGCTGCAGTGAGAATGAGGTAGCGGAGGTCGTACAGGGCCACAAAGCGGCGGCAGAAGTCGCAGCAGTGCGTCGGTCTCGAGATCGAAAGAGGCCGCGCAGCAGGCCGGAGCTCCCCGTCGCGACGGAAGAGCTGCTGCAATGGCGCAGGGAGGCCGGGATCAGTCTCGCGGGAGCAGTAATGCTGGCGGAGGCTGATGTCGTAGACGCGCAGGGCCCTCTCCGGGCCACGTGCGAGGAGCGTCTGGATGGTGATACGCGACTCGCGCGCGCTTGAGCCAGAGTACTGAAGCAGACGGCGTCGGCACGTGAGGCCAGCGTGCTCCATTCCCTGTCGGTCAGGGGGATGTGATCCTACGCGACGCCCTCCATGATAGTGTAGTTGGGATGCCAGTCGCGTAGCTCCACGGATGACAGTGCCCGTGGACAGCCGACGCGCCTGCAATGATGTAGGGATGCGATGCGGTCGATCCTCGGTGAGGATCCTCGCCGCCCAGGGATCGTTACCAATGGCGCTTGAGAGCTGCAAGCCCGCCGCCAGCGTGAGGCGTGATAGAAGTGAAATTGATTGAGCGCGCGCTCGCTTTCTACCCGCAAGGTACGTCCCAGAGCAGTTCGCCGCATACCGATGGATGAGGGGTTTCATTCATAGTTCCGAAGTCTTTGGTGGGCTATTCTCGATGGGTCTCCATACGGATTGAAGTTGCCGTCACTCTGCCGTCGGCATGGATGGAGCCTTTCTCGGTGAAGAGTTCGACGGTCTCGGAAGAGAGCCCAGCAGGAACATTGCCGTGGTCATGGAGGACGCGTCCGCCGGCAGCGAAGAACTCCTTACCGAGGCGCGGTCGATCACGAGGCGCCAGTCTCACCGGTCTCGCCCTTTACGACAAGCAATGCGCCGGACGGCAGCAAACTCCCTTCCACGGGGAGCGCCTCGATCCGGCGTGGGGTGCGGCCGATGGTAGAAAACCTTGACGATTGCGGGTCGTAGCTGATGTCGATGTAGCCCGCCTGGGTGTTCCAAGGCGGACGCCGTAGCGTGTAGCGAGGGAGCCTTGGCGGCTGCGAGATCGAAGGTGAGACGCAGGTCAAGGGCCGATGAACGAACGACGAGGTTACGCTTCGGGCAAGGTCGAGCGTGCAGCGTCCACCTGGCAGACCTCTCAGCATGATGGTCTCTGGCACGCAGGCCGTCCAGCCCGCGGACGGGCGTGGAGGTGAGCAGATAGCTGCTGCCGGGCCGCACGAGCCCCAACTCGAGGCAGGGCCGCGGCGCCACTCCAGGTGACGCACGGTCGATCGCCGCCGGCGCAGAGCCAGCTGTTCATCCAGCCGATAAGGATCCGCTGACCGTCCGGCGCGTCGTCTCCAGGTCACGCCCGCGTAGTTGTCGGCACCGTGATCCATCCACAGGGTTTCGCGCTCGCGAGGTGAAGATCTCGCCGTCGACGCCGCCGACGAATATCACGCGTAGCCGAACCGCCCGCAGGTCCGCCGGGGTTGATGCTGACGATGAGCACCCATTTTGTCCGTCCAGCGCTGGCGACGGGCAGCTGGAAGAGATCGCACTATTCCCACGCTGCCGTGTGCCTCTGCGATCGCGGCCGGGCCAGCTGCTGAGGTAGGTCCACGATTTGACGGCCGGCGAAGGATAGCGACAGCGGATCTCGCCGCCACAGGCTCAGCGAAACGATTCCAGCGGACGACGCCTTTGTGCCAGAAAACTTTCGATCGCGGGAAGTCGCGCGCGTCGCTCGGGGTTTGGCAGGATGGATTGCTGGCATACTTCAGTCCAGGTGCGGCTGCGACCGTGCTGCAAGCCAGTGCTCGCGACTCGACCTCCGTCTTTTTGGCCTGTTCGGCGTCGGGCTGTGATAGGTGAAGAAGGCCAGGAGTGGCGTGGGTTCTCCTTCGTGCCGATACTCAGAGGTATTCTCCCACGACGACGGCACTTCCGGAGAGAGAGAGCCGAGGCCGTCCGGTGAGGTTGCTGATGGGCAGGTGTTCCCAGTGCATCAGGTCACGGCTGACGGCGTGCCCGGTGCATGGGGCAAACGCATTTCGCGTAGTACTGATGAAGAGGTGATACTCGCCGTCGGGCCAGAGCGCGTCCTAAGTGGGTACGTTCATCCAATGTCTGCGGCAGGCGAGAAGTGGATCGGTGAGCGAGCATTTTCGCTGCAGGGCTCCGGAGAAGTCCTCCGGCCTCGCATCGGCGGTGGCCGGTTTCAGTGTCCGGGTGCAGGCGCCGAGGCTGAGCAGGGCGCCGGGCGCATAGTAGTGCAGCGCTCGTGGCCGAGTGGCAAGGAATAGAAGGAGTGAAACGTAGTAGAGTCAGGAGGTAGAGATGGGCGGTCATCGCCAGTGACAACGAGCGCCGCCGCCGCGCGGCGTGGCACGGACGGGCGGCAGGCACATAAGAGCTTTTATGGCGGTTGCGTTCCTCGGAGGGAGTTACTTCCAGTCCAGAAAGCCTCTCTTTGACCTTGCTCATATAGTCGAGCTTCTCCCAGGTGAAGAGCCCACACGGCAGACGGTCGGCTCGCCGCTGGTAACGCGAATGGAACACCTTCTCCACTGTCTCGCGGCGCGCCCATGTGCGCTGTAAGAGATGCCGACCTTCGAGTGCAGATCGGGCATGCGGCTTTCAGCCGTTCCTCGATGGCTCGCGCATGTCGAAGAGGTCCCAGATGAGCGATTTCGCCATCGCTGATCTTCACGTTCCGAGCGGGCCGAAGGTGCTGACGAAGATGTTCATCGAAAACGGCTGACGCCGATGGCGCACATGATACCTGGAACCAACATCTCGCCGGCTCACGCCGGCAGCCATGAGGTTCTTAGCGATGGCGTGCGGCATAGGCGTGCGGAATTTCGTCCACTTCGAGTGATCCTTGCCGGAGAAAGCACTCGCCACCGTGTCTCTTCACGCCGTGTAGAGGTGTCGACGATGATTTTACGTCCCGTCAGGTCACGTGGTGCCGCCGTGCCACCGACGACGAACTCTGCCCGTGCTGACGAAGCGATTTGATCCCGTCTGTTGAACAGGGCCCGGAACGCGGCGGATACCGCCTTGACGCGGGGCACGAGGATCGTGCGCACGCCGTCGGCGATCTCTCGTTGCATTTCGGCGTCAGCTTCGCTCCCTGCGTGCGGGCCGCCTTTCCGCGTTAGCATGAAAATCGTCGCTGCTGAGTAGAGATCACGACTCGCATCGGATGCAGCAGGACGCCTGTTATCGCCGTACCTCGATCGTCACCTGACTCTCGCGCGTCCGGCCGAGAGGTGTGGGCATCTTCTCGAGCTCCATTTTACGGATGGAGGCCAGCTCGAGTGAGGAGAGACCGTGAGCGAGCCGAGAGCCAAAGCGCATGTAGTTCTTTGTCCACAGGTGCGGCATAGCCGGATGATCATCGCCCTTTGGTCGCCGGCGCGCCCTGGTTGTAGGATTCAGTGCGCTCCACGCCGCGGTTGATGTCGCCGCCTGCTCGCGTGTGGATAGCGGAGGAGTACGCCGCACGATCGCTTTCAAATTGATATTCGCTTTTGGTGTAGCTGATGCGCTCGATGACGCGCGTGGCCACGTCCCGCACGTCGATATATAGGCGCCTCGATTTAACTTCTCCAGCCAGCACGACTCTGTCCGGTCGTATCAGCGTTTCGCAGGGCAAACTCTCTGGAGTCTCGGCCAGAGAGCCAAGAATCCTTACCATGCAAGGCGTCCGAGATCTGGTCGGCCACCTTTATCGGGGTGTCCTCGGACACGACCCGGAGGTAGCTGGGCAACCCATCAGCACTTTATTGAGCGATAAAACCCGTGTTGTACGGGAATCGGAGCGATGGGGTGAGATTGTGGAGCCCTTCGGCCGCGGTAGGTGGCATGGCAGTAGCATCCTGCGCTGCAAGCGCTCGCAAATCTTCCACGCGTCTGATCTCGCGGCAAATGTGAGTGCACAAACAGCTCGCTCCGAAATGTGCTTCGGTTAATTATCCGAAACGGTCGGCCGCAGTGCCCCTGACCGCTATCGAAAGAGGTCGGAGCGCCGCGGCATCTATCCGGTGGCCGGTATATTGCTTTATAATACCCCATCGGTCATCAGGGATGCCCGCCCCGTCGACCGGCAGGCTGGCAGGAGAAGGCCCGGCGCCCCGTCAGGAATCAAGCCCGCGAGGTAAGGCTCAATGACCGAACGAAATGCCCAGCTTTTCCCCGCAGCGGATCAGGGTCGTCGTCCACGGGCACGAGCCGCGAGGCCGGCCACCTCCTGGAGCGGCACGGGAGACCATATGGCCGCTGCGCTGGCCCACCCATCCGCCCAACTCGCCACGCACACAGCTCCACAGGCGTGCTGAGGCGGTGCCAGGCCGCGTCGGCGGCGAGGGCGAGCCGCCCCGCCGGATGCATCCGAGCATCGTGCGGACGCGTCCGAGGCCGGTCGCCCTCTGACTTTCGTGAGAGAGAGATAGTCCGAGGGCCTTATGGCGCTGTGCGTGAGACCTTCGCAGGACGATGATGCTGGTAAGGCTTTGCCCCTGCTGGGCGCGTTCTGATCACCCGCAGGTCGTCTGCCACCCTTGTCGATGTCGTAGCCAGTTCAGGCAGGGAGGATGATGTCCGCAGCGCCCCGCCATGCCGGCATGAGCGCTATCCAGCCCGCGCTGTGGGCCCATGATTCGACCACCATCACGCGTTTGTGCGAGCTGGCGGTTAGTAGTGAGGCGGTCGATGGCATCGGCGGCTACGCTGACGGCGGTGTCGAAACCGAACGAGAAGTCGGTGCCGTAAAGGCTGTCGATGGTCTTGGGGATGCCGACGACGTTCAGGCCCATTTTAGCGAGCTTAAAGGCCGCCCTGGCGCTGCCGCCGATGCAGACGAGGGCGTCGAGGCCCAGCTCGTGATAGTTCTGATAGATAATCTGGGGCTTATGGCTGAGATAGCCGTCGGCGGACTTCTTGAAGGGTTTTTCGTGCGAGGTGCCGAGGATGGTGCCGCCTCGGCCGAGGATGCCCGAGAGGGTGCGCTCGGTAAAGAGTTCCACGTCGCGATCCAGCAGGCCGGAGAAGCTGTTGTGGATGCCGACGACTTCCATGCCGTAGTGCAGGAGGCCGTTGTCCCGCCGCGGATAGTTGCGTTGATATCACGGGCAGTCGCCGCCAGCTGAGAGGTATGCCTCATCTTCATAAGCTGCCTTTAATGAATGGGTTAGCTGGGGACAAAGGTAGGGCGGTGGGAACGCAACAACTGAAAATCGAAGGGCCGTGGGCAGCCGGAAGCTGCGCGAAAATGTCCGGACGGGGGCGTCTGAGCAGGCGACGCCCCGTTGGAATGTCCGACGGGGGTGTCTGAGCAAAAAGACGCCTCGTTGAATGTCCGATGGGGCGTCTGAGCGAAAAAGACGTCGTTGGAATCGTCCGACGGGGGCGTTGAGCAAAAGACGCCCCTGTTGAATGTCCGACAGGGGCGTCTGAGCAAAAGACGCCCTGTTGGAATGTCCGACAGGGGGCGTCTGAGAAAAGACGCCCCGTTGGAATGTCCGACAGGGGTGTCTGAGCAAAGAGACGCCCCGCTGAATGTCCGATAGGGGTGTCTGGAGCGAGGCGCTCTTTATTGGAAACTACGGGTGGTAAGGGCGACCGAGTATAAAGCGGTCCTATCGAGACTACGATAAGTGCGACCGCATAAGTCGCTTCTCAAATGGGTTTTCAGCGGGGCTATTTTCCTCAGGGGCTGTTGTCGGACTATCCAACATGGGCGCCTCAGCGTCGGCGGCTGCTGCCGTGAATCATTTAGAGGGGCCGCATGCGTGCCAGTGGCTCCTTTATCGGACGGTAGGGGTAGGGGCGTATCGACGCCCTCTTTTACGGGCCGCAAGGGCCGGAATGAATGGTATCGAAATTCTTGCCCATTGGCGCTTGAAGGGCGTATGCGATACGCCCTCACCCGGATACACACTGACGGGGGCGCCTCAGCGTCGGCGGCCTTCTGCCTACTTGTTTTCGGAGATCAGCAGCAGCTTGTCGCCCTCGTGAAGCCGGAGGGAACCGTTGGGGATGAGGAACCCGTCGTCGCGCTTGATGAGCATGACTAACGTGCCGGGGGGAGGTTCATGTCTTTTCAGCGTGTCAGCTCCTCCAGCATGCGGCGCGGTGACGGCCGCGTCGCGGAGGTCGAGAGTCGATCTCGTCGGGCAGCTCGACGCCAAATCGTTGCCCGTGTCTTCCAGCGCGGGCCGAAAGACCGAGCAGGCGGGCGGCCGCGGCCAGGGTGGTGCCCTGCGTGAGGAGCGAAAAGCAGCGTGATGAAGAAGACGATGTTAAAGATCAGGTCTGATCCTCCACGCCGGCCATCATCGGGGTAGATGGCGAAAATGATGGGCGCCATGCCCAGCCCCACCCACGAGATGAAGACGCGCGCAGCATTGATCTTCCGAAGCGCAGAAGGCAAAGGAAGACGCTGGCTGGCCGGGCGATGCAGATCACAAAAGGCCTACGAGCAGGGGCCACAGCGCCACGCGGAACATCTCGTGCGGGTTCACCAGCAGCCCCAGCATGTCATATATCTGAAAGAGCCACGTAAGCCCGTCCCATGAACGTGGCCACTTTCGCGATACGGGATGCGGTTGTTGCCGATAATCATCCCGTGAGGTAGACCGCCAGGTAGCCGCGTTGCCGTGCAGCAGCCCGGGTGGCGGAGAAGGTAAGAAGGCAACCGAGAGGAGGAGGATGCGTAGAGCGATGCGTTGTCTATGTTCAGTCGGTTCAGGCTCCAGACGGCGAAGTGTCCGATGGCGAATCCGACGGCGGCGCCCACAGCAAACTGTACCGCGAAGAGTCCCGCCACGTGTGCCCAGTCAGCGCCGCCCGATCCGGGATCCGCCGTGGCCAGTTAGACCAAAACGAGCGTCAGCATGTAAAGTATCCGGGTTGAGCATTCCCACTCCAGCCCAGCAGGGCCGAAGGTTGTGCTTGAGGGTTCATGCGCTGCGAGCGTAGGGGTGGCGAAGACCGAGGCAGAGTCGGTGGACGACATCGTGGCCGCCAGCAACAGCGAAGTGACGCAGGGCAAAGTGGATATTCGTCCAAGCCATCCCTGAGAGCCACCACACGAACAGCCCCGTGAAGACCGTAGTCAGCAGTACGCCGACCGTGGAGAGCACCGCTCTGAGCTACCACGGGCCGGACGTCAGCAAAACCGTGTGTCCATGCCGCCCGAAAAGAGGATGATGGTCAGCGCCACCATGCCACGAACTGTGCGCCTCATGTTGAGAACTGAGCTCCAATCCGTCGCTGCCCGAAGAGCATGCCCACGAAGAGGAACAGTAGGAGGACAGGGCACGCCAAAGCGATAGCCCGTCTTGCTGGCCAGGATGCTCACAAAAGTGGTACGGAGCCGATCAAGAGGATATTTTCTGAGGTGATATAGTTCATCTTAGACGTGTCGGAGCGTATGTCGTGAGGGCGAGGTCAGAGGAAGCGCAGCTTTTTGAAAGCGTAGCGAGAGAGATGCGGCCGTCCGGAGCGACGAAGCAGCGGGTGTCCGCCCGGTTCGATGGCCTGATCGCAGCCTCGAACGTTCCGTCGGCATCGGCGTAGGGATGGAAGCCGTCACGGCGATAGAGGCTGGACATGCGCTGATGAACGTCGGCCTCACCGTCCGTCCCGCCCTCGAGTCACGCGGAGGTCGCAGAAATGGCCGTACCATAGGCTGAGTATCTCCACGCAGGTCACAGCGCTGACCCGTGATTTGAGTCATGACGGACGTTGAGGCGCTCGAATGAAAGACGGTTTGAGTTGAGGTTGAGTCTGATCCTGATGATCGCACCGCCCGACGGCGCTGCCTCGAGCAGGTTCTGCTGAGCATACGCAGATCTTTGCGGTCGTGCCAATAGACGTCGTTAGTGACCATCACAGCGATGCCCGCCGTGTACTGATCCAAGGTAGCTCACACTGAGGGCCGCGATCTCAGAGATGCGGAAGGAACGGTTGGCGGGCATGCACGGGCCTGATAGCAAGGAAGCTGAAGGTGAGGTTCTGGCCAGCCTCCGACTCCCCGAGGAGTTGCCTGGCTGACCTCGCCCTCCGACTGGAAGTCGCTCACGACGATCGTACCGTCCGACGGCACTCGTCGTCCGCCAGCCGCTCGTGCAGATAGCGGTTGGTGGATTTTGGGTCTCGCGCAGACGGATGATGCGCGGCGTGTGTGGGTGTGGGCTGCAGGTCAGATCTACTCGTACTTGCGCCTGATGGCGGCGGGGAGCTGGAGCATGACAGACTCGAAGAATGAAGGATCCAGCGACGGATGTCGTGGTCGTTCGCGTCGCGTTGGGTAGATGTCGTCTCCAGTGCTTCTTGTTGAAATGATGGGCCCGGGCACGACGGCTTTGCTAGCGATCGCGGAGAAGGAGGGCTTTCCCGTCGGGGTGTCATTTGACGGCCACGTGGGATCCTCGTCGTTCAGCGACATATATAGAAACATCTTGCCCTCGACTTTGAAGACTAAGGTGTCCCTCGCCGAAGAGGGAACGACTCTTCGGCGTTCTTCAGTTTCAGGCAGTAATCACGTACTTCTTCGATATTCTATAATTCTAAAATCTAGTTCGCAACGGAAATGCGATGATCTCCTGCTCCACTTTACGTAGCCGCACCGGACTTTCCGGGGTGGCTATCTATCTCTGCAGGAGATAACGGTTTTGTTATTCGGCGCAAAAATACATACAAAGATTTAGCGAGAGTGCCTCTCAAAGTGCTCGACCTCACTGAACAGGGGCATAAAGCGTCCTCGATGTGCTCCACGTGGTAGGTTCCGTCGCTGCGTTTGATCAGGCTGAGGATGTCGAACTGGACAGGGCGATCGATGTCGAACGTCTGGAGCATAGGCGTCGGCGGCAGCTACCGTGCGGCGGATCTTGGCGCGTCTACGGCGTCCTCTGTCCATGATGCGGCGTTGGTCGCGCGTCTTGACTTCGATGACCACGAGCGAGGTCGGGTAGGCGCCACAAATGTCAAGCTTCTGCAGGCCGTAACGCCAATTGATGTGCAACGCGAGCAGCCGCGCTGCTCCAGATACTTCAGGCCACGGCCTCGCCAGCGCGCTCCGATCTCGGTTTTCTTCTCCCATACGTCAGGATTCAGAACTGGGTGTAGATGAAGGGCTGACGTCGGCGGAGGCAAAACTGATGACGAGTTGCACGACGGCGACGAACAAAAACGGAACTTGATGATCCACGGGCTACGCACGAAGAGGTCGCGCAGGCGGTCGTAGAACGGGTGGGGACGAAATGAAGGGCAAAATGAAAAGGAAGAGCGCGTCCAGACGTACGCACTTTGGCAAACTCGAAGTAAGCGATCGAAGCGCGTCGCAATGCCTACGATATTTCGCGAGCCGTATCGAAACTATCGGCACGGAAGAAATGAAGAGGAAGATGACCCCATGCGAACGTGAGCGCCCACGAAAGAAAATCCGACAAGGCCACCGTCCGGCAGTCGATCGAGCCACACCTGCACCGCTTGTGCAGGCAGAGGGCGACGCTGTGGCCTGCGCCCCAGGCGATGAACGTCCACGCGGCGCCGTGCCAGGAGTCCGCCGAGGAGCATGGTCAGCGGAGTAGGTTGACATACTGTCTTACCGCGCCCTGACGGTTGCCACCGAGGGGGCATGTAGAGTAATCGAAGCCAGAGAAGGCGAGATGTGCCACCGACGCCAAAACTCGTCGTGACGTTTCGCGAGCGGTAGGGGAAATCAGTTAACTCCCAGATCGAAACCGAGGATGGCGCCCAGCCCGATGGCCATATCGCTGTAGCCAGAGAAGTCGCAATAGATCTGCAGCCCATATCCCAAAGCGCCCATGAGAAGCCTCGACGCCCGAGTAGCCTGCGGGGTTGCCGAAAGCGATATTGCTGTACTGCGCCAGGTAATCGGCGATGACGGCCTTCTTGATGACGCCCATCAGGACGGTAAAAATCCGCCGTAGATGCGTCACGGTCGACGGGCTGGCGAAGGGCCCTCGGCGTGAGCTGCGGCATGAAGTGGTCGGCCCCTTACTGATCGGGCTGGCGGTGAGGCAGGGGAAGAAGGAGAGGAAAAAGAGATGAGTCGAGGAACGATTGCGCGGGATCGATGCGCCTCCGGAAGACGTCGACGACGTGGCTGATCGTGCGGAAGGTGTAAAACGACAATCCGAGGGGCAGCGCCAGGCTGATGGGCGGAAAAGCGGCGTCGCCGGTGAGCATGCGCAGGTTGTCGATAAAGAAGTTGGTGTGTTGAAGGCCACCAGCACGCCGAGGGGAGAGGATGAGCGAAAAAGGAGCCACGCGCGACGCGTGCCGACGCTGCTCGCGTGGACGCGATGCGGTGCGACGCCCCAGTCGATGGCCGCCGCGAAGACGAGCAGGAGGAAGAGCCAGCCGCTGTTGTGGGAGAGCTAAAGGCTGAAGGCCGAGATGAAGATTTTTCATCGCCGCGATCCGACCACTATTGCGCAGCCAGGCGTAGATGGGCAGAAGGCGACGAAGAGGCCCAGTCCGCTGAGAACATCAACGGATGGAGCGTCCGACCCAGCAGCGAGCAGCCGGTCGGGCGAGGAGGAGGTCTGGTAAGGAGTTCATCGGAGTTGTAGGAAATAGGATGCTTGAGATGATTCTGAATGGATGGCCTCGACCGAGATCGAGAGGCCGCAGATCGCGGGCGGACGAACCCTTTCAAAAAGAGTCGCCGACGGGCCCGCGATTCGTTTGATCTCATCGGGCGTTGTCGCCCCGAAAGCGATTTCTGCTAAAAAGGACGCGCCATAAACGATGTGCAATGCGCCTCCCTGAAAAAGTATGTAAAATAGACGACTGCAATTAGCTCCTCTTAAAGGGGAAAGCGCTATGACGGCTTTGCAATGGACTTCCCTCAAAAAGTCAGCGCTGTTGACGACTTGCAATTAACTCTCAAAAAGTAAGGGCTGTTGACGGCTTGCAATCGGCTTTCCCAGTTTTTGCTGTCGAGGCCCATACAATTGGTTTCCTCAAAAAGTTTTTGTTGTTGACGGCTGCAAATCGGCTTCCCCAAGTTTTGTTGTTGACGACTTGCAACCGGCTTCCCCAAAAAGTTTTTGCTGTTGACGACTTGCAATCGGCTTCCTCAAAAAGTGCGCTATCGACGGCTTGACCAATACTTTACCTTGAAAAAGTTTTTGCCGCCGACGGCTTTGCAACGGCCTTCCGGAACGGGGGAGAAATGGTTGCCTGCCGTCGCCTCGCCTCGCGAAAGGTCATTTGGCCGGAGCGAGGATGACGGTGTGGCAAATGAGCGCGGGCGGCCTTCGGGCGATGGAGAATATGCGGTGCGCGGCGCTCTTCATGACCCATGCACAGACGCGATCCATCCACGCTGAGGGCCGAAGCGCGCGTCGGATGGGCGCCACAGCGCCCGGTCGTGGTGCTGGTCGGGCGTATAGGAGAGGTAGAAATCTGTCCGCGGAGGGTCCCGGCCAGCATCTCGTTGATGCCCGTGTCGGGCTCCGTTGCGCGGACTGATCCAGACGAAGGGATGTCGCCGATCTGCGAGAGCATGTTGTCGAGGTATTTCTGCCTGGTCGCGGATGTCGCCTCACGAAAAGCCTCGCTGCCGCTGAGGCTGACAATATAGTCCGGTTGATACTCAGCGATATACTCTTTTCAGCTTTTCGGTGCGCTCACACCTGGTGGTGGAGCTGTACCAGATGACATTGATGAGCGTCTGGCCGTTTTCCTCGGCGTAGGCGGCCAGGCGCGGCCTGGGACCCTCGGAGCATCGAGTCGCTGATGAAGAGGATGGACTTGCGGGCCCGTGTCGACCGTCTGTGAGAAACCGCCCCCGGCGCCTGACTGACGGGCGCGCGTGCTGTCGGTAGCGGATGAGGGCGTCGCGCTGGCGGTGGGTCGTCGCCGATCAGGACACGGGCGAAGGAACTGGTCTTGATGCCATCGCTCCAGGGAGTCGCCGTAAAAGCGACAGCGCAACGAAGAGCGCGAGGGCCAGCAGAGCGGCAAGTGAGTCCGATGTAAGTCTTTTTCATAGCTGAGGCCTGGCGTTAGGAGGGATAATCGACGACCTCTGATTTCGAAGACGAGTGTCGAGGCGGGGATCTTGTGGCGCGCTACTTGGCATCACGTTGACGAACAAGCTCCCATCATTTTCGCCGAGACTGAGCGTGTAAAGGCACCTCCACCGGTCGCGCCCTCATGTATGTATTGCAGGCCACGCGCACGCCGTTGGTCAAGATGCGGGTCCCTGTAGTCCTTCGGCACCTTTCCGACGCCTCGAGATAAGGGTCGTGAACGGCACGCCATCGGCCTCCAGCCACGACTGGAAGACCGCGCCCTGACGTATAGTACTTGTTGTCCGGATAGTCGGCCACGAAGCGACCGGCAGTATAGGGCTCACGGTGCTGGTGAAGAGGATCGGCTTCGTGCCCGTGCCCTTCTTCAGTCTTTATAGTAGATGCTACCCTCGTTGCCGGGCGATTTCGGTCGGTGTAGGCGGTATCACGCTTCGATGAGCGAAGGCGGCATCGTTGGCCGTGCGCCAGCGTTCGGGCTGAGTCGTCTTCCGATTTGCTGCACGCTGTCGCCGCAACAAGCACGGCAACAACGAACAACAAGGAAGGGAGGAGCGGAGCGTCCGTTTCATTTCAGGCCTCCAATAAGCTACGCAGACTGACGCGGTCGGAGATAATCCCGGAGGCGGTCGATCGACGCGTTCCTGCTCCATCGTGTCGCGAAACGGATCGTGACGGTGTTATCGCGCATCGTGTCGATCGACCGTGATGCAGTAGGGCGTCCTGATGGCATCCTCGACGGCGGTAACGCTTGCCGATGGAGTCCTTCTCGTCGTACTGGCAGCGGAAGTCGAAGCGCAGCATGTGAGGATCTCTTCGGCCTTCCCCTGCCAGCCCATCTTTGCGAAACAAGGCAAAACGGCCAGCACCCATGGGCGCCAGCGCGAGTTCAGGCACGACGCGGGATTCGCCCCTTCGAGGGGTCTCTTCGGTATGCCCCGGCCAGTATGCTGAGGGAAAGAGTCGGTCGACACCGATCGAGGTTTCGATGACATAGGGCGTGTACGCTCGTCCCCAGCTCTGCATCGAAATATTGTACTCTTGCCGGAGAACTTCTCGTGTTGCGAAAGGTCGAAATTGGTGCGGCTGTGAATCCCTTCCACTTTGAACCGAGCATCTCGTACTCGATGTCGGTGGCTGCATTGGCGTAGTGAGCGAGCTTTTCGTGGTCGTGAAGCGATATCGCGTCCCCAAGGCTGAGGGTTGCAGTGCCATCGCACTGCGCGCTTCTTTCCAACTGGGCAAACCAGGCGAGCTCTTCCCCTGGCTGAACGAAGAATTGCATCTCCATCTGCCCAAACTCCGCATCCTGAAAATGAATTGCTGCGCGATGATCCTCATTCGGAAGGCCTTCCGATCTGAGCAATGCCGAAGGGGACCCTGCGTCCCGCTTTCTGGACATTGAGGAAGTTGACGAAGATTCCTGCGCCGTTTCGGGGCGGAGTGAAACTTTCGCGGCGCCATCGGCTGTCGATCCCATTCGGTGGCAAACATGAGGTTGAACTGGCGTACGTCCGTCAGTTGCGCGTGCCCGATAGGGGCAGACGATCTCGCAATCGATGATGATCTGTCGCAGCTCGGCCAGGTCGTTCGCGTTCGCGGCGTTGGCGAAGCGCTCGTGGATGGCGTCGCGCCCGGCTTGGTGTTTCGTCACGCGCGGGTTGGTGCTGCGAAACATCGCCTCGCCGAAGGTGTCTCCAAACTTTTGCGGCCTTCTCACCTCGCGCGAGATCTTCTCGTCGATCTTTGCCAGGTGGTCCTCGATCAGTACGTCGGCGCGATAGCGCTTCTTGCTGTCTCGATGTCGATAGGGCCGTTAAAGGCGTCCACATGCCCTGAGGGCTTCCAAACGGTGGGGTGCAAAAAATGGCAGACGTCTATCCGACGATGTTGTCGTGTAGCAGGGCAGCCATCCCACCAGTAACGTTTGAGGTTGTTTTTCAGCTCGACGCCGTATTGTCCGTAGTCGTAGACGGCGCTGCGAGACCGTCGTAGATCTCTGACGAAGGGAACACGAAGCCGTATTCCTGAGTGCAAATCAGTTTCTTTGAATAAATCTTCCTGTCGCCATATCTGCATGTAGTTAATTTCAGTGAGAGTATACCGATTTATAATTGATCACCGTCGAGGATCGGCGCCTGACTCATTTCGGTCGTGCGCCCCCTTTCCGCGGGCGGGTGTCGACGGTCGTTCACCGGCCTCGCCCGCGTCTTCGGATGTAGGCCACCTTCCGCGCACTGCCTGGCGTCTTTTGAGGGCGTCGATGTCGGTCTGCTTCCGCCAGGCGGAGTGTGGCGCGGATGGCCCGGCAGTCGGCTTCCGGGTCAGTCCGATCGCGAAGGCGCGCCCGCCCGTGTACTCGGCCCCGAGGCGGGTCCTCGGCTCACGCCGTCCACGAAGCGAATCGCATCGAGACCTTTATCGCTGGCATAGGTCACCACCTCTACGTCCGTCCGTCATCCTTGAAGCGGTAGTCTGCGCCCCATCGTAAGGGATGTCAGCCGTGACGGCATACGTCCCGTCGGGTGCCGCGATCTTGAGACCGGTGTGGTTGATCGGCGCACCGCCACTGTACACGCTGGCCAGGAAGATCTCGCCCTGCCTCGTTCACCCGCAACGCAGGTAACCCGCCCGATGTTGCGCTCCACCGCATGCTCGCCGGACAGCGCCCGACCTCCCTGCGTAGCGTGCATCCGCTCCAAGACAAAGCCGGCCTTCAGCGTCACCTCTTTCTCCCGCACGGGGATGAGGCTGTCGCAGTGCGCGATGTTTCGCTCGCTTTCGCCCCGCTCCACGAGGCGCATCAATTTGCAGGGCCCCTTTCATCACCCCCAGCTCCTTCCGGGTATCGTATGCGCAGGGTGTCGATCGCGTTGCGTGCCGCTGGGGAATTGTCGGCTCTCATACAGCGTCCGTGCCGCGTTCCAACTCCGCGCGCGCCTCCTCCTTTTCCGCAGGCCACCGCCAGCAGCAGCGCCGCACCGCTCTACGATCGTCCGGAGGGTCCATTTCATCTCGTTATTCATATCTTTATTTATATGGTGTGACTGTCATCGGCGGGCAAAAATGGTTTCTTGAAATGGTTCTCGAGCCATCCGCTGGCTGTGGCCCTCCCGCGCTTTCGATCGTCCGCCCCGAGCGTGTTCTGTTCTCTGTTCGTTCTGCGAGGCGGTCGTTGCACGTTTTTGGGGCACTATTCGTTTCCGGGAGGGTGCCTGACGGCCGTCGCTGGCTCTCGCTGGGAGATGCTTCACGCCCGGGTGGGGTGTCCTCTTTTTCGGGATATACGTTTTCCGACGCCGCGCCGTTTGGGATCTCCGGGATCGGATGCTCGGAAATGAGACCTTTGCAGGCCACTCTATGCGGGCACATCCCTGTTCACTCATATATTATACACACATAGACATCATGCGAACCCTTGTTTTGCGACACAACCCTGACAAAGTGCGTGAGGTGCGCGACATGCCGTTACACGACTCCATCCGGCTTGTCGGCCTGACCGACCTCGGTCAGATGGAGCCCTGCCGGAGACATCGGCCACCATCGAAGGTAACGCCCTCCAAAAGGCGCGCTTCGTGAAGGAGTACTACGGTTGCGACTGCTTTGCCGACGACACAGGCCTCGAAGTCGAGGCGCCCAACGGCGCTCGGGCGTCTATTCGGCGCGCTACGCCGGTGAGGGCGTGCAGGACAGCGCGGCCAATGTCCGCAAGCCACTCGAAGCACTCCGCGATACGGACCATCGGAAGGCCCGTTTCCGCACGGTGATCGCCTCATCACAGACCGTGAGGAGCGCCTCTTTGAGGGCGAGGTCTCGGGCCTGATCACGACCGAGGCCACGGCGCGGGCGGCTTCAGCTGCTGATCCCATCTTCTGCCCCGACGGCTTCACGACCGCACCGCTGCCGAACTCTCCCCGACGAGAGAAAAACGCCATCAGCCATCGTGGCCGAGCGGTGCGTCGGCTGGTGCAACACCTACGAACCGATAACTCCGCCCCTTTCCCTATCGTCGTCTATTAACCCCCTATCCTCAATGAAGAAGATTCAATCGCTGATTTACGGCCCGCTACTCTCGCTCCTGACTGTGACGCGGCCGACAAGAACACACGTTGGCACACCTATCTCGCGATGTATAACACCGTCGCCGTAGCTGAAGCCGAAAAATAATGTCTACGCCGTGGCTGACGGAACGCTTTACAGCTATGGCAAGTCGGACGACAACATCCGTGTCTACTCCCGACAGACGGGCCTGAGCGATTCCGACGTCCGACTCATCCGCTACAGCGCCTCCGCACGCACGCTCGTCATCGCTTATGCCAGCGGAAACATCGACCTGATGACCTCCGACGGCATCTACAACCTCCCTTCCTCAAAAACACCACGAACATCCAGGATAAGACGTCAACGCGATCGACCTCAGCGGCGACCGCGCCTATCTCCCGGCCAACTTCGGCATCCTGGGTGATCGATCTCAAAGCGGGAGGTCGCTGAGGACGTATCGCTGAGACCGACGCACCACGGCCACCGGCCCTACTCGCCGGATCGATCTACGCGGCGACGGACAGCGGACTGCTCTCCGCCCCCACGACAGCCAACCTGATGGACGTCGGCAACTGGAAACGTGTCTCGCTGAACAGCCTCGACTTTGACGATCAGAAGATCGTCGGCCTCGGTGCCTTCCGCGATCGACTCTGCTTCGTGGCCTCGGGCGGTGGACTCTTCTATCGCGACACGGACGGCTCGATCAAGACGCTCCGCAAGCAGACGAACCTGCGCGGGCTCACGGTCGTCGGCAATCGGTTAGTGGCATACACCGCAGAAGCGATGTGTGTCTTTGCCTCGCTTGAGGGCACGGGCGAGGCCGCCAGCGCTGGCACCGTCAATGGGGTCACGGCGCTCACCGAGGACGGCTGTTTTCTGGGTGGCCTCGGGACGCAACGGGCTGGTGGGCCTGCGCCGACGGGCCGAGGGACAATACGAAAAAGCCATCTCGGGACTCAAGATCGAGGCCGAAGCGCAATGAGAGACGACTTTATGATCGTCGACCGCGGACGGCTCTGCGTGGTCGGTGGATCGTACGAAACACCGCACGCGGCAATCGCAGAGGCACGCTGATGAGCTGCGTGGACAAGAAATGGACGAACTTCGACGAGGAGACCGTAACGCGTGCCGCTGGCTTTCGGGGTGCAGGACTATGTGGGTGTGGCTGTCGACCCGGACGACCCGACGCACTGCTTCGTATCGACCTTCGGCGAGGGCGCGTGATCGAGGTCAAAGACAACACCTTCGTCCGCCCCTATAACCACACCAACACGCCGCCGCGATCGGCCCCTGCCTAATGCAAAGGATGCCCAGCGCTATGTGCGCGCCATCGGCATCGGGTTCGACAAAAACAAAGAACCTCTGATGACCAACTGCAGCGCGCAGAACGGCATCGTGGTGCGTACGCCCGACGGCACGTGAAGTCGCTCTACTTCCAAGGCGTGTCCAACAAGACCTTCGTCGGCCGTATCCTCTCACCTCCCGCGGACAGAAATGGGTGAACGTGCCCCGCGATGGCGGCCTGCTCGTATTCGACGACAACGGCACACCGACGGACGGCTCGGACGACAAGTCGCACTTCTCTCCTCCTTCTCCAATGCCAGCGGCACATCGCTCGACGTGAGCGAATACTCACTGCCTCGCGGAGGATCGCAAGGGCGACATCTGGGTCGGCACGAACCACGGCCCGATAGTCTGCTCCTCTGGCCATCAATGCCCTCCGCGATCCGGCCCGCTGCTACTGGAACGGCATCATCCGCAACGATGAGGACGGCCGCCCCCGCTACTTCCTCGACAGCGAACAGATCAACGCCATTGCCGTCGACGGTGGCAACCGCAAATGGATCGGCACGGCTGCTCGGGCGTCTACCTCGTCAATGCCGACGGCACCGAAACGCTTGAGCACTTTCACGACCACCAACTCCCCGCTCCTCTCGGACAACATCCGCTGTCTGGCCATCGACAACGCCTCGGGCGAGGTCTTCATCGGCACCGACAAGGGCCTCGTCTCCTACCGCGGCGATGCCACCGAAGCACCCAAGACTTACTCCGACGTCTACGCCTACCCCAACCCCGTGCGCCCGGACTATGACGGCAGCGTGACTATCACCGGCCCTCATCGCCGACTCAAACGTGAAGATCACCGGACCTCAACGGCAACCTCATCCGTCAGGGTCGCTCCGCCGGCGGACAGTTCACGTGGGACTGCCGCGGCGCCAATGGTAACCCCGTCGCCTCGGGCGTCTATCTCGTCCTCGCCTCCACGCCTGATGGCAGCGAAGGGGTAGTGACGAAGATCGCCGTCGTGCGATGAGCTAGCAAAAGGCTTTTGAAATGCTTGCGGAATCCCGCAAATCGGAAAAAGAACTTTTTGGTGTTTGCAGGAGCCCCGCAAATCGAAAAAGAACTTTTGATGTTTGCGGGAGCCCCGCAAGCAACGTTTTTGGCGTTTGCGGGAATCCCGCAAGCATTTCCAAAAACGATTTTTGAGCGCTCGGGGGCTTCATAGCCCTCATTTGGCGGGATTGGTGTTGCTCTTCCATCCGCGCCATACCGATAAAAAGGTGCGCCCCCATTGCGGAGGCATCACCTTCTTTACTGCATGTGCGGGTGGACCGCGGAATTACTTGCGGATACCCAGCTCCTTGATGATCGCGCCGATAACGCTCGATGTCAACCTTGATCAGGTAGTCCAGCAAGCGACGGCGCTTACCGACCAGCATTTTCAGCGCCTGAGAGGTGTTGAAGTCCTTGTGGTTGGCCTTCGCGTGCTCCGTCAGGTGGCTGATGCGATACGTGAACAGCGCAATCTGGCTCTCGGCCGATCCGGTGTCCGCTTTTGATTTTCCGTACTTCTCGAAAAATCTCTTCTTTCTTGGTGGAATCCAAATACATGTCTTTTACTTATGAATAAATTGATACCATATTATTTAAGCGCGGCAAAGGTAGACCTTCGATCCAGACGTGCAAGTAAGACAAGGTAAGTCGTGACAAATGAGTAAGAGGTATTTCGGTTTACTTTTGCCCCCGATATTTCAACGAGAAGAGATAAGTACGATGCAGAAAATTAGGAACATTGCAATCATAGCACACGTCGATCACGGCAAAAAACAACGCTGGTAGACAAGATGCTTTTTGGCCGGGAAACTTTTCCGCGAGGGACAAGCTCGAGCCGGATCAATTTTTGGACAACAACGACCTGGAACGCGAGCGAGGCATTACGATCCTCGCCAAAAACGTCTCCATCAATTGCAAGGATTACAAGATCAACATCATCGACACCCGGGCCACGCTGACTTCGGCGGCGAGGTGGAGCGCGTGCTCAACATGGCCGACGGATGCCTGCTGCTGGTCGACGCCTTCGAGGGGCCAATGCCGCAGACACGCTTCGTGCTCCAAAAAGCCATCGGGCTGGGGCTGAAACCGATCGTGGTCATCAACAAGGTCGACAAGCCGAACTGTCGGCCGTCGGAGGTGCAAGAGATGGTGTTCGACCTCATGTTCAGCCTCGACGCTACGGAAGATCAGCTCGACTTCCCCACCATCTTCGGCCCGGCCAAGCAGGGGCTGGATGTCCGACGACTGGCAGAAGCCGACGGACAACATCTACCCGCTCCTCGACGCCATTATCCAGTACATCCCTCGAGCCCGAGACCTCGAGGGGGCGTCGCAAATGCTGATCACGTCGCTCGACTATTCCAAATACGTGGGCCGTATCGCCGTGGGGCGTGTCCACCGGGGCGAGCTGCGTGAGGGCAGGACATCGTCCTCTGCAAACGTGACGGCAGCGCGGGTGCGGTCGAAGATCAAGGAGATCGACGTCTTCGAGGGCTTGGGGCGCAAGAAGGTGGACGCTGTGGCATCGGGCGACATCTGTGCCGTGATCGGCATCGAGGGGTTCGAGATCGGCGAAACGATAGCCGACGCTGCGACGCCCGAGGCCCTGCCCACCATCGCTATTGATGAGCCGACGATGTCTATGCTTTTCACCATCAATAACTCGCCCTTCTTGGCAAGGACGGCACATTCGTCACCTCTCGCCATGTCCACGAGCGATTGCTGCGTGAGCTGGATAAAAATCTGGCGCTGCGGGTGGAGGCTACGGATTCGGCCGACTCGTGGAACGTGTTCGGGCGTGGGGTGTTGCATCTTTCGGTGTTGATCGAGACCATGCGCCGCGAGGGATACTGAATTGCAGGTGGGTCAACCCCAGGTGATCATCAAGGAGATCGACGGCGTAAAACACGAACCGGTGGAGCAGCTGACGGTGAACCTGCCTGAGGAGAGCGCCAGCAAGATCATCGACGTCGTAACTCGCCGCAAAGGTGAAATGACCTCCATGGAGAGCAAGAACGGGCGCGTCTTTCTCATCTTCAACATCCCCTCACGCGGCATCATCGGCCTTAACAACCCTCGTGCTGACCCTTTCGGCCGGGAGGCTATCATGGCACACCGCTTTCTCGAGTTTCAGCCGTGGAAGGGCGACATCGAGCGCCGCCAGAACGGCTCCATCATCGCGATGGAGACCGGCAACGCCTTCGCTCACGCCCTGAACAACCTGCAGTCTCGCGGCTGCTTCTTCATTGCCCCGGGCGAAGACGTCTACGCCGGGCAAGTCGTCGATGAACACACCAAGGAGGGGCGACCTAGTCGTCAACGTCACCAAATCCAAGAAGCTGACGAACATGCGGGCCTCCGGATCGGACGACAAAGTGTCGCTGGCGCCGCCGTTAGTCTTCAGCCTCGAGGACGCGCTGAGTATATCAAGGCGGACGAGTACGTCGAGGTGACGCCCCACTATATGCGCATGCGCAAGGTGATCCTTGACGAGATCGAGCGCAAGCGGCAGAACAGAGGCTAAGGAAAAGACATCGTCGGGGGGAGTCAGAAGCGGTGAGGGATAGTCGTTCGACGGCTCTTCAGCTTCCGGCTGCCCCGATGCTTCTCACCACGTTCTACAACACCTAACAACCCCCTAACGACATAGACAAAATGGAAATCGCCGCACTCGTCTCCGGGGGCGTGGACAGCTCCGTCGTGGTACATCTGCTGAAGGAGGCCGGATACACGCCCACCATCTTTTACATCCGCATCGGCATGGAGCGGAGCGATGGCACCATCGATTGCCCCGCCGAGGAGGACATCGAGATCACGACCTACATCGCCCGCAAATACGGCTGCCGGATGGAGGTGGTCCCTCTCCACGAAGAGTATTGGGACCGCGTGGTGGATACACCATCGATGCCGTCCGCCGCGGCCTGACGCCCTAACCCGGACATGATGTGCAACCGCTACATCAAGTTTGGCTGCTTGAGGAGCAGTGGGGTCACCAGTTCGACCGCATTGCCACGGGCCACTACGCCACCACCACCGAGATCGACGGCCAGACGTGGCCTCGACGGCCGCCGATCCGGTGAAGGATCAGACCGACTTCCTCGGGCAGATCACCGGCCTACAAGTCGCCAAGCTGCTCTTCCCATCGGCCACCTGATGAAACATGAAGTCCGCGGCCTGGCTGAGGCGGCGGGCCTGCCCAGCGCGCGCCGTAAGGACAGTCAGGGCATCTGCTTCCTCGGAAAGATTCGCTACAACGACTTCATCGAGCGCTACCTCGGTCGCCGCGACGGCGACATCGTGGAGTGGGGAGACGGGCCGAACCGTCGGCCGTCACCACGGCTTCTGGTTTCACACCATCGGCCAGCTGCAAAGGCCCTCGGCATGAGTGGCGGTCCCTGGTTCGTCGTCGGTAAAGATGCCGCTGCGAACATCGTCTACGTCTCCAATGGCTACGACCCCGAAAACGCAGTATGGGCGGACGATCCGCACCGCCGGATTCCGCTTCATCACCGCCGATCCCTGGGGGCGTTCGACGATGAGCGTGAAATCACGTTCAAAAATTCGTCACACGCCCGACTTTACGCGGGGCCGCATCCGCCGCGTGGAAGGCGGCTACGAGATCGACAGCGACGAAAAAGATCCAGGGCATCGCCCCGGGCCAGTTCGCCGTCGTTCACGACCGCGACCACCGCCTTCTGCATCGGCAGCGGACCCATCGTCGAGGGCCGCACGGAGCCGACGGCCGCCGTCGCGCACCGTAAATTTTTCCTGGTCTTTTATTGCCTGTTGGCCGTTGCGCCGCGCAGCTGTACCTCCGTGCACGAATCGGAGGCTGCTGCGCGGCGCAATCGTTATCGCCCATTCGTCATCAGAATAAATTTTTCTGTTGGCAGGGGAAAAATTCGTACCGCATCCCCGCCATCTATACTTAAAAATCTGATCGTTCACCCCTCACAGTCTATATCGAAGCACGTATTCAATACGCCTCAATGCCGCTATTCTCCAAAATGATTGGTCGAAAACTATCCTCAGACTGATTCATAACCTTTCGTACTATGCGACAGCTTCCTCCCATAGAAACATCGCTATCGAATCACGCAGAAAGCTACCCGCTCATAAATACATGGGCTATCGCGCGCAGCGATAGAATCCTTCATGCGAGGATATCTTTAACGTCGCACGCAGCAATAATAAATCCTCATGCGTAGCATTTAATATCGTGCGCGTAACTAATAAGTCCTCATGCAGTATCTTTTAATATTGAGTAGATCGATAATAAATATCATCGCATGAGGATTTATATCGCATAGAGAAATAATAAGTATTTGCGTAGGATCCTCCATATTGCGTACGTCAATAATAATCCATCGAATAGTTCGCTTAATATTGACAGCATCAATGGGGTGTGATCGCAGAATCACATAGCTATTGATGCGCTCAATGACTATGTAATTTACAGAAGCATTCTTATTGCACTATGCAACAGCTATGTAACCCGTGTACTGCCATCAGCGCTTTACGCAATACTCATCCAACCCACAAAGGGGTTCTCAGCGCTTTACGCAACGGCTATGCCTCTGCCCAAATGATTTTCACCGACAAATTAAATGACTATACTTCTAATTAGCGCTTCATTTTTATTTATGGAATGGATATGCCTCTGAAAAAGTGCTCTTATTTCTTTATGGAACGGCTATATCTCTCCCCAAATCCTCCTTATTTCTTTGTGAATCAGCTATGCATTGAGCCGATGAATAACTATCATATCAGACAAAAAAGGAAGATCAGCAATGGAGGATGATCCATAATAAAAAGAATGGCGATCCGACTCCAGAAAGGAGGATGATTTTTGAGGGTAAACATTTATCGGAACATAAAAGGGCTGCCCGAAACCGTGTCTCGACAGCCCTTTTGGGATGTGCACGCCTATCGGCGGAGATTTAGCGGAAGGCTTGCAGTCGGTCGGTCAAAATTCGGACGCCTTCGGAGGCGCCGCAGCGAATGAACTCAACGTCGTTTCGGTAAACGGCCACCTCCTGGGAGTCGATCAGGAAGATGGGCTGGCCGCGGCGAACGTAGCTGAGCAGACCTGCGGCGGGGTAGACGTTGAGCGAGGTGCCGATGACGGCGAAGAGGTCGCAGTCCGAGACGATGCGAATCGCCCTCGATCATCGGGACGGGCTCGCCGAACCAGACGATGAACGGGCGTAGGCGGCCGCCATCGGGGGCGGTGTCGCCCAGGCGCATGCTCGGGATGCTCGGGATCGATGTCGATCGGGCGATTCAGGGTTGCGTTCGGAGCAGGCTTTCATCAGTTCGCCGTGGAGGTGGATGACGTGCGAACTGCCGGCGCGTTCGTGAAGGTTATCCACGTTTTTGCGTGACAATGCGAACGTCAGAGTCGCGCTCCAGCGCCGCCAGTCCGCGGTGGCTGTCGTTGGGCTCGGCGCGGAGGAGTTCGCGTCGGCGGGCGTTGTGGAAGTCGAGGACGAGCTGCGGATTGCGGGCGAAGCCCTCGGGCGTGGCGACATCTTCGACGCGATAATTCTCCCACAGCCCGTTGGAGTCGCGGAAGGTGGAGATGCCGCTCCGGCGCTCATGCCGGCGCCGGTGAGGATGACTAACTTTTTCATGCGATGGGTGGAATTTGAAATGTTCGTGATTCGATACAATGAGGGGTAGCAAAAAGCGGCGGCGAGCGGGTAGGCGTGGCGACGCCCGTCCCTCTTTTCACAGCTTTATGCTACCCCCGGTGTGCTTATTTCTTCTCTTCAGGTCGGCTGAGGGTCTTGCGATACAACTCTCGGTCGGCGAGCACGTCGAGGGCCTTCTGGAGCGTCTTATCGTCCTTGAGGTTCTCGATCATGGCGCCCTCCTGATAGTAGTAGCGCTTGACGATTTCAGCGGCGATGAGCTTTTGATGTCGTCTTTATAACGCTCCAAGTCGCGGTCTAAGTTCGGCTTCAGACGCGCCTCAAGAGCAACGAAAGTAGCGGAGTCCTCGGCCAGATAGCCCTCATATTCGGCTACTTCCGAAGGTCTTTGAGTGCCTTCGCTCTGGCGGTCGTGAGTGAAATTGGCCTCCTTGAGGCGCTTCTGAAGGACTCATAATCGGCGTCGGGGAAGACGAAATCTTTGGCCGGCGCAATGGTGGGGTGGGCCCGCACCCAGTCGGTGACGAAGTCGAAGAATGCAAAATCGTTGACGAGGTAGAAGAGCATCGTGGGCGTCTTTTTCCTCCATCTCGAAGTCTGGGCGGATGCCGCCGCCGTCGCGTACGGGCCGCCCGCTGGCGGTGTAGAAGACGGACGTGAGGCTGTCGGGCACGGCCGAGACGGAGCCATCGGCGTTGCGGTGCGAATAGTCGAGCTGCTGAATGCAGCGGCCGCTGGGGATGTAGTATTTACTGGTCGTGATCTTGATCTGGCCCTCGTAGGGCAAGTCGCGGGGAGTCTGCACGAGCCCCTTGCCGAAGGATCGGTTGCCGATCAGCACGGCGCGGTCCATGTCCTGCAGGGCGCCGCTGACGATCCCGGCCGCCGAGGCGGAGTTGCCGTTGATGAGCACCGCGAGGGGATGACGGAGTCGACCGGATCGAGCGTCGTGCGGTAGGTGCGATCCCAGAGCTTCATCTTGCCGCGGGTGGAGAGCACTTCGCGACCCTTCGGGACGAACAGGTTGACGATCTGCACGGCGCTCGAGAGGAGTCCGCCGCCGTTGTCGCGGGAGGTCGAGGATGAGACTCTTTGATGTGGTGGTTCTGCTTCAGATCTTCCAAGGCTTCGCGCACCTCATCGGCGCTGCGCTCCTTGAATCCTCGAGATAGATGTAGCCCGTGCCGTCGCCATAGACGCCGTAGTGCACGACTTGCTTCAGGGATACCTGCACGGGTGACTTCCACCTTGCGGGGCTTCTTCTCGCCCGGGCGCTCTGATCTTGAGCACGACTTTGGAGTTGGGCGTGCCCTTGAGCAGCCTCGCTGACGCGCTCGGTGGTGGCCCGCCGCACGTCCGCCGTGTCGATCATCAAGATGCGGTCGCCGGCCTTCAGCCCGGCCAGGGCGGCGGGCATGCCTTCGAAAGGCTCCGAGATGATCACCCGCCATCGCGGGCACGGATATGGCGCCCACGCCGCCATACTCGCCGGTGACGAGCATTTTTATGTTGTCCGTCTCCTGCTCCGGGTAATATTCGGTGTAGGGGATCGAGGCTCTTGAGCATGGCGTCGATGCCGCGGCGTACCATCTTCTCGGTCTCCACCGAATCGACGTAGAACATTTCGACTTCCCTTCACGATCGCGTTCAGGATGTCCAGTTGTTTGCTGACTTCGAAGCGGCGCTCCGTCTGCGGTTTCTGCGCCCAAAGTGGGCCACCGATGCTTAGCGCAATAGCCAGGCAGAAGACTTGCGCTTTCTTAACTTGTGTAACATGTATGTGATGTGTATGATTAGTAAGTCTACGATCAGCCGAGGATGCTGCTGACCTTCGACGTGATTTGCGCCCATCGTTCAGGCACGATCTGCGGCCCGACGGTCTCGACGACGTTCCCGCCATCAGGGCACCGATTTCGGCCGATTGGCGGAGGGTGGCCCCGTGAGTAGCCGTAAAGGAAGCCCGCAGCGAAGTTGTCTCCCGCTCCCGTCGTGTCAACGGGGTTGTTGCTCACGGCCGGCACATGGACCGTCTCGCCAGCGTGACTGGCCAGCGCCCCTGTCCTTCCTGACGGTAACGACGGCGTACTTCACTTTTTCATGATCTCACGAAGCGCTTCCTCGGCCGACTTGCCGGTGTAGGCCTCCGCCTCGGTCTCGTTGGAGAAGAGGATGTCGACGTATTCCGGGATGGCTCGGTGGAGCATATCGCTGAAGCCATTGACGATGTTGAAGTTCGAGAGGTCAAGCGCCACCTTCTTCCCGAGGGGCCTTCGCACGACGTAGGGATGGGGAGGAATAGGCGATCCGTCGAGGCGTTGGAGATCAGGTAACCTCGACATAGATACAATCGTAGGTGCGGAGAGTCTCGTCCATGATCTCGCCAGAGGTGAGCGTGGCGGCGGGGCCGAGGAAGGTGGCCATCGTGCGTTCACCGTCCGGCGACATCAGCACGGTGCAGCAGCCCGATATGCCTTCCGAGCGCACGATATGCGGCGTCACGCCAGCATCGCGGATGGCCTGCTCATAGAAGGCGCCATTGGCGTCCGTCCCAACCTTGCCCACGTAGCCGACTGAGGCGCCGAGCAATGCCAGCGCGCGCATCGTGTTGTAGACTGATCCGCCTGGGCGTCCGAGCGCTCAAGGCCCGATTGTCTTGTTGGATGGCGCGCATCGTAGATTCGTCTACCAGCCCGATGACGCCTTTCTTCATTCCCATTGCTTGCAGCGTAGCGTCGCTTCGAGACGCAACAGCACATCGAGCAACGCGTTTCCGATTCCGATAATTCTCATGTCTCGCTTATCGCAAAAGTATTGCATGTCTCCAATCTGCTTATCTTTGCGGCGTCTTTTTGAGGAACAGACACCTTCTTCCCTTAGCTCAGTTGGTTAGAGCATCTGACTGTTAATCAGAGGGTCCTTGGTTCAAGTCCAAGAGGAAGAGCGAGAGGCGATCGATTATTCGGTCGCCTCTTTCGTTATCCCCGAAGTAACCCAATCACCCACATCAACAGCCTTGTCTCTGGCTCTATCGAAGCCGATTTTAGGCGGAACATGCAGCGAAAAAGAGCTGATGCGTGAGCTTTATCTCACTGGTGCACGAGCTTGTCGTTGCTGGTGAACGAGCATTAGTAAGCTGGCGCATGAGCTTCGTCTGCTGGCGCGCGAGCTTGTCGTTGCTGGCGGATGAGCATCAGTAGTTGGCGCGTGAGCTTCACTCATGCTGGTGCGCGAGCTTGTCGTTGCTGGCGGATGAGCATCAGTAAGCTGGCGCGTGAGCTTCATCCTGCTGGTGCACGAGCGCCTTGTTGCTGGCGGATGAGCTGGCCGTGGCTGGGGCGCCAGCTTGCTACTCCCTTGCGTACTACTTTTGCGGCCGGTATTTACTATTAATCATTAGACAGAAATGAAACGTATCTTATTTGTATTGACAGCCATCTTATCGATGACGGCAGGAGCCTCCTACTCAAGAGAAGAGCGCGTCGATCACAGCTTCTGGGCAGTGCGACGTTTGACTTTGGTGACATCGAAGAATCGGCCGGCCCCGCCAGCCATGTCTTTACGGTGATGAACAACGGCGAGCTGCCGCTGGTCATCTCGCGTGTCGTAGCCTCTTGCGGCTGTACTACACCGGAAATGGACCAAGGAACCGATCGCTCCGGGTAAGACGGGACAGATCAAAGTGACCTACAACCCCGCTGGACGCCCCGGTAAGTTCGTCAAGACCATCTCAGTCTACAGCAATGGTAAAGCCGACGGAGGCAACTATGTGCTGACCATCCGCGGTAATGTCATACAAAAACTCCTGAAACAGGGATGATCGGTAAACCTCACCGCGCACTTAGTTTACTGGTGACATTGATGTCTCTTTCTGTGGCAGTACTCAGCCGCCCAGAAAGAGGCAAAATTGTTTATAGGCCAGACGGTTCACGACTTCGGACGCATCGACGAGAAGAAAGGCGCCGTCAAGCACGACTTCATTCTGCGCAACGACGGGCAGGCGCCGCTGGAGCTGCAACGCGTCACCTGCGCCAACCGTAGCGTCATCACCCGCTGGTCCCGGACGCCCATCGCACCCGGACAGACGGCCCGCCTGGAGGTAACCTACAATCCCTGCGGGCCATTCGGGCGACTTCAGCATCCTCATCGACGTGCTCAGCAGTGCCTCATCCGAGGCCACCGCACTCGTCATCGAGGCGGCGTGAAGCCCAACCCGAACGCCCCTCATGCAGCCGATGGCCGACTTCTCGCCCGACCAGTGGACCTTCGACTTCGGTAAGATCAAGGAGGAAGACGGCTTTGCAATGCACGTCTTTCGCATCAAGAACACCGGCACGGCGCCGCTGAACATCTCCCACGTGCAGTCGTCCTGAGGGCTGCGCCGAGCCGGAGTGACACGCACGCCGATCCCCGCCGGTGGCACGGGCGACGTGGTCATCACCTACGATCCCACCGACCGCCCCGGCCCCTTCCGTAAGAACATCACCGTATACTCGACGCCAAAGGTGGCCGCCACAAGCTGACCATCACCGGCGAAGTGATCGCCAAGGCACGCAGCCAGAAGATCCTCTTCCCGACACCATCGGGCGGATCGGCACCCAGCAGCGCGCTTCGACTTCTACCTGCTCGTGAGCGCGAGATCGCCTCGCAAGAGGTATGGATCGAGAACCTCTCGGACGAAGACATTCGGCTCTCCTTCGGCCATCTGCCCGCCTATGTGCACGTAGATGCCCCCGGCTACTGGCACCGCACAAGGCGGAACGCATCAAGGTGACCGTCGACGCCAAGGCCATCCATAGCAAGGGCCGCACCGAGGGCTATTTGGTCTGGAAGTCCGAGGACGCCAAAGGCCGCGAGATCGCCTCGCGGGAGATCCCGTGGCACGTGAACGTGGTGGACGACTTCAGCACCCTCTCGCAAGCCGATAAGGACGCAGGGCCAGCGCTCTCACTCTCCGCCACCGTCATCGACTTCAGCGCCAAGAAGGGCGCCACGAAGCAACAGCTGACCATCACCAACACGGGCCATGCCCCCCTTGTCTTTCACAGCATCACCTGCGACGCATCGTGGGTCAAGGTGAGCGGCAACAAGAAAAAGGAGCTTCGCCCACGCGAATCGATGACGCTCACCTTTACCCTCAAAGACAAAGCGCATAAGGGGTGCAACTGAGCTCACATCGTCTGCAACGATCCTCAAGGCCCAGTGCGCATCGTGCGCATCAAGGCAGAATAAGTTGTTAGCGGGTAGTAGGAAGTAGTCGTGGGGATTCAAGCGTAGAACCCACTATTTCCCGCTACCACTAACTACCACCCTCTCACTACTCCTCATTCCCCCCCACTCATATAATCACTGACACACATGAATCATCCTGAGAACGACGAGAAATACAAAGGGCTGAAGGTGAACAGCGGCACCTCTTACGCGCCGACTGTCAGTCCCTCACTCACGGCCCGACGCCCGCGCAGATTCACCACCACAGAGTTTGTCGAAGGCATCCTCCGCGGCGACACCTCCATCCTCAGCCAGGCCGTCACACTGGTCGAGAGCTCCCGCCACGAACACCAACAGCAGGCCCAAGAGATCATCGAGCGCCTGCCACACACCGGACACTCCGTCCGCATCGGCATCACGGGCGTACCCGGTGCTGGCAAGAGCACCTCGATCGACGTCTTCGGCATGCACGTCCTCAAGCGCGGCCATAAGCTGGCCGTACTGGCCATCGACCCCAGTAGCGAACGCTCGAAGGGCAGTATCCTGGGCGACAAGACCCTGCATGGAAGCCTTTGCACGCGAGAAGAACGCCTTCATCCGACCCTCCCCACGGCCGGCTCCTTAGGGTGGCGTGGCCCGTAAGACGCGCGAGACGATCATCCTCTGTAGAGGCCGCAGGCTCTCGACACTGTCTTCGTCGAGACCGTCGGCGTGGGCCAGAGCGAGACAGCCGTCCATTCGATGGTCGACTTCTTCCTGCTCATCCAGCTGGCTGGCACAGGCGACGAGCTGCAAGGCATCAAGCGCGGCATCATGGAGATGGCCGACGGCATCGTCATCACACAAGGCCGACGGCGACAACATCCGCCGTGCCGAGATGGCCGCGGGCCACTTCCGCAACGCCCTCCACCTCTTCCCCCGACGGAGTCCGGTTTGGTTCCCCAAAGTGCTCACCTACTCCGGCTATTACGGCCTCGGCATCGACGAGGTCTGGGGCCATGATCGACGAATACATCGCCTTCACCAAGCAGAACGGCTACTTCGACCGTAAGCGTAACCGCCAGGCCAACATACTGGATGTACGAAAGCATCCACGACATGCTCCGCGACGCCTTCTATCGTCACCCCGGCATTGAGGAGCGCCTGCCCATCGTCGAGCAACAGGTGCTGCATAACGAGATCAGCTCCTTCGTAGCCGCCAAGGAGATGATGGATATCTTCCTGAAGGAACAACGAAAAACTAAAAAAACGGCGGGGAGAATCCCCCGGTCATACATCGAGCGCAGGCGAGGAGAACGCATCCGGTTTCTCTTCGCCTGCGCACTATGCCCATACCTCACAGGGGGAGTGTAGAGGAGAATCATCATTCACTCAGAATCTGAAAAGCCTCGTCATGCGACATGACGGAGCCGCTGGATCAAAAGTGACGCCGGCATGTCGCATGACGGGGCCGCTGGATCAAAAAGTGACGCTGGCATGTCGCATGACGCCTCCGCTGGATCAAAAGTGACGCTGGCATGCCGCATGACGGGGCCGCTGGATCAGAAAGTGAGCCGGCATATCGCATGACGAGACTCAAAATGGCCGTTGAGACGCCGTCATGTCGCATGATGAGACCAAAATGGCCGTTGAGACGCCGTCGTGCCGCATGATGGAACCAAAATGGCCATTGAGACGCCGTCGTGCCGCATGATGGAACCAAAATGGCCATTGAGACGCTGTCATGCCGCATGATGGAACCAAAATGGCCATTGAGACGCCGTCGTGCCGCATGACGAGATCAAAATGGCCGTTGAGACGCCGTCGTGTCGCATGACGAGACCAAAATGGTCATTGAGACGCCGTCGTGCCGCATGACGATCGAACTCACGTGCAATCTGTTTCTGATTCGCCACTGAAAACAAAAAGCCCCTCCACCCGCGGGAATGGGGCAGAGGGGTCTCGGAACAACACCCACGGATGGGCGCGAGGAGGAGCGATCAATCGTGATCGTCGTGGTGGTGCGGCTTAGCCGTCTTGCTGAGCACGACGTCGCGAGCCACATACGACTCGTTGCCGGGCCGCATCCGTGCAGTAGATCATCAGGTGATACTTGCCTCGGCGTAGCGTCGGCTGGGATCTTGATGTCGTGATGATGGATGTGCGCCTCACGCTTGCCCGTGAGATCATACTCCTTCTTGAAGCTGAAGGGCTTCGTACCATCTCCTGCACGCGTGTGGCTATGGCCATCGAAGTTGTTGTGCACATCGATCTTGTACGACTTCAGCATCACGTCGTCCGAAAGATCCATCTCCAGATGGACACCATGCGTGTCACCGATCAGGAGGCTGTCGCCGTTCTAGGCTCTTCGAGCTTGATCACAGGCTTCGTTACATCAGAATTCTCCTTCTCACAGGCGGTGAAAAGCGACGGCGCTCACGGCCAAGAGGCAGAGCGCGGCTGCGGAAAAAAATCTTCGCTTTCATTTTGAATGTTGATTAAAGGGGATTTTTGATGGATAATTGGAAGTTTCGACCCGGTTCGGGGATCTCCACTTTCCGATAAAAACTCAAGTGGTTGTAATACTTCGTATCGAACACATTTCGGGCGTCCAGCGCCACCTCCACGTGCGTACCGAGGGCATGCAGGCGGAGACTGCCACCGACGTGGAGCAGGTTCGCCCCAGGCGTCTCGTCCTCGTTCCGGGCGATGCGCCGCTGGCTAGCAATGGCCTGCCACTCGGCGTAGAGGCGCACACGGCCACGCTCCCACGTCAGCGTATTGCGCATGGAGGCGGGGCGAGAAGCTCAGCGCCGTGCGCTCATCCCGGTTGCGGGTGTAGACATACTCGCCAGCCAGGCGATAGCTGAGGTTGGCCGGCAGGGGCACGTCAGAGGTCACCTCGCCTCCGGCAAAGACAACCCGCGCACCGGTGTAGCGATAGATCTGTCCGGCGTGTGGCAAGACGGACCACTCGCCCGTGGGGCGCAGGTAGATGTAGTTGTCGAAGAGGCTGAGGAAGGGCGAGACGGTCAGCTCCAGTGCCCCGCGGCGGAAGCTGTACGAGGCATCCAACTGCCATCCGCGCTCGGAGCTGAGCGAGGGGTCGCCCTGCTCATGACGGAAAGTGCCATGATGGACGCCGTTGGAGGCTAACTCATTCGCGCCCGGCAGACGGAAGCTGCGGCCGAGGTTCACCTTCACGAGGTGCTGCGGCGTAGGATTCCAGACGATGCCTGCCGAGAGCGAGTAGTCGCCATACGTGCGATCGGCACCCACGCTCCGCTGCTCATACGCCTTGACCTTCTCCTCCTCATACCCCTGCCGACGTAGGTACTCCGCGAGGTAAGGATCTGTGGAGGCCGCCACGCGCACACGTCCCAAATCGTAACGCGCGCCACCGCTCACCATGAAGCGGTTGCTGGGCCGATACATCGTGAGCCAGTAGGCCCCCGTGGTGAGGCGTCGGTATTCAGGCAGCAGGAAGGTGTATCCGCCGATGTCGTTGCGCTGCGCTTGGGCATCAAGCCCCACGGTGTGCTCCCACGTGGTGGAGGGCAGCAACCGGAGTCGGAGCGAAGCGCTGAGGGTGTGGAGCCGGAACTCCAGCTCCTTGTCCGGATCGCGCTCGGGCAGGGGCTGCGTGTCGTAGTGCGTGTGAAGGCGCTCCACTCTCGCGGTGGTTGTATTGCCAACCGAAGTCGCCGGAGAGGATGAAGCGCTCGCCGAAAAGCTCCTGGTGGGTAGACAGCTTGAGATGGTTGACGCGGGCTAAAGGGCAGGTCGATGTTGCGCGAATCACCGTCGTCCCGCACACGGGCAAAGTCCGGCACGCCGTGTGCACCGGCGAAGAAGCCCATCTTCTGGTAGGCATTACTCAGGGCCACGTTCATGCGGTAATGGCCGCGAGCGTAGGCCGAGAAGAGCGATGCGTTACGCTCCACGCCAGCCGTGTCTCTTGAGTCGCCGCCCATAGACGGGCATCTTTTGCGTCAGGTAGACGACCGTGTCCGTGGAACCCGATAGTCGCCGTATCGCTGCCCGAATAGCGCCCCTTGACGTACCATGCGCCGCGCTTCCAGCCCAGCATGAGCGATCCGCCCAGTGTGCCGTTGACCGTCTTGCCGAGCAACACCGCCTCGCCCGCCAGTCCGTTCAGGATGGGCGTCACGGGGGGCAATACCTCGATGACGCCGCCCATCGCATCGCTACCGAAGAGGAGCGATGCGGGCCCTTTACGGACGCGCACTTCGTCGATGTTGAAGGCGTCGATCTCCAGCCCGTGGTCACTGCCCCACTGCTGGCCTTCCTGCTTGATGCCGTTTTCAGATACCGCAATGCGGTTGAACCCCAGTCCGCGAATGACGGGCTTGGAGAATCCCGCACCGATATCCATCGAATGCACGCCGGGTATTTGTTCGAGGGTCTGCACCCAAATTGCTCGAGAAATGGCGCGAAAGGAAAGTCCTTACGCACCACATCGACGGGCAGCGCCGTCAGCTTCTCCTGCCGCATGCGGTAACTCTCCGAGACAACGACCTCGTCGAGTGCTACCGTACGAACCGAATCGGCCGACTGCTGCGCATGAATGGCCCCCTGCGAACAGTATGCCCAGCGTACCTGAAAGGAGTTGGATACGCATGTATTCTGCTTAAAAATGAATGGATAATGAATGGCTGAAACACGTGCCCCACGCGCCTCCGTCGGACGATGGAAGCGCCTCTGGGGGCAGGGAGATGGTTCAGCAGGCGGGCGGTGCCCGGAGGTTGTACGAAGCGACGGGCTGGCCAAAGAGCGGCTCGCGGAGGGTGCCCGGTTCGTGATGGGTGTAAGAAAGGGTGACGGAGAGTGTGAGGCTCTCGCCCGGGGTGAAGGGTTCGAGGGAGAAGTGGCAGATGGGGCAGCTGTCGTCGCCGCAGGCTGACTGCGACCGCCCGGCGTCCGTCGTCTGACAGATGGCCGACGGCACGACCTCGTGGTGATGGATAGCCTTCACCGCGAAGAAGGGCATGAGCGTTGCCAAAAAAGCAACCATGCGATCCGTATTCTGCCTTGTAAACTCGTCTTCACTGTCGTTCTCGTTCTCCTCTGGATGGATCCTGGGGATTAAGCCCCCTTTTTCCCAGAGCGGCGGCAAAGATAGAGGCGTGATCTAAAAGCCAAAAATCACAAACCATGGAAAGCGTAACGGCCAAAAAGGAAGGTGTGAGGCTCACTCACGTTTTTTTAGATCCCTGTACTTTTGTGCCATTAAATACTCAAGCCCCTATGAGAATAATCAATGAAGCAGAATTAAGCGACAACGTGACGAAGTATCTTGATCTCGCCAAGGATGAAAAGATCATCATCCAACGAGGGAGTGGGCAGACGTTCGTATTGGAAAAAGAAGAGTATTTGAACCCGGACGATGATTTCCGGCGGGCCATTACTGCCGAGGATCTGATGGTTCGCGTAGAGAAAGATATCCGTGAAGCGTTCAGGAGACGCTCACAGTACGCATGAGCGTTCTTTTCTTGCCTGAAGTGCAACGGTATTTTCAAGAGTTGGAAACGTTGCTCTTTGATATGGAATACTTCAGCTTTGAGGAGTCGGCTGTCCAATATGTACTGGAATTGATTCTTGACATACGCGATACGCTTCCACTGCGCCCATCGAAAAAAAGCCCCCACCCTATTTTTAGACGATATGGGAAAGGCCTGCATTATGCGATATTCCGAAAAAGCAAAACCACACAGTGGTATGTTTTCTTCAGCCGATATCAGGTGGAGGGTGAAATTCACTCACCTCGTTAGATATATCAGCAATAACCATATCGTCGCCCAACATCTATAGAAGCAATAAAAAGACCTTATACAACAGGACTCATCCTAACCCCCTTCCCCCGTTATGCACCCCATCTCCATCATCTCGCTCGGACCGGGCGACCCCGAGCTGATCACCCTCAAAAGGCCTACGCCGACTGCGCCAGGCCGACGCCATCTATTGCCCTGCCACCGTCCAGCCCGACGGCTCACTCGCCTCTCGCGCGGCCGACATCCTTCGCGCACTCGATATCGATCTGGCGGCCATCCGACCGTTCCCCGTCGCCATGCGCGACGACCGAGCGGCGGCCCTGGCGGACTATGGCGCGGCCGTCGAGCGGATCGCGGCCGAATGTGCCGAGGGGCGTCGGGTGGCCGTCACGGCCGAGGGCGATGCGGGCTTCTACCCTCGTCGGGCTACGTCAGCGCACCGCTTGCCGAGCGGGGACTCTTGACGGAGCGCATTGCCGGCATACCCGCCTTTGTGGCCTGTGCCGCGTCGGAGGGCGTCGTCATTGCCGAGCAGACGGAGGAGACGGACGTACTGACTACCCTCGCTTCGGCCGACGAGCTGCTCGGCCGTGTGGCTGCGGGGCGTAGCGTGGTGCTGATGAAGCCCTCGCGCTATGCCTCGGCCGTCAAGGGAGGCCCTCGCGCAGGCCCCCGACGGCGTGACCTTTCATTATTTCGAGCACGCCGGCGCCGACGCGGAGAGGGCGTTCTACAGCTGCCGTCGCGACGCCATCCTCGAGCGCCGCTTCCCGTACTTCTCGCTGCTGATCGTCCGTCGGGGGTGACGCTGCGGTTGCATCCTGGGGCAGAAAAGGGCATTGCTGACGGACAAAGCCAATTTCTGGGTCAGGAAAGTGCTTTGTTGGCCAACAATGCCCTTTCTGGGTCAGGAAAAATGCTTTGTTGGCGAGCAATGCTGATTCCTGGGGCAGGAAAAATGCTTTGCTGGTGAACAATGCCGATTTCTGACCTCAGGAAGCGGGCTTGTCGAAGTTCATTTCACACAAAAAGTCGCCATCACAAGGGCATTGTTGGCCCAGATAGCCGATCCGACGACCTCTTTAGGGGCCTGTTCTGCCGTGCGAAAGGCCTCACACTCCCACACACGGGGGCCGATCTTCGTTACCGACCGCCTCTAATCCCTCTTTACCTTTGCGGCATTCATATAAATACGAACACGAGATGACGACGATCCGACCGAAAAAGGCGCTGGGCCAACATTTCCTCATAGATGATTCCATCGCGGCGCGCATAGCCGACACGCTGGCAGCCTACCGCGGGCGGCCTGTGCTGGAGGTGGGGCCGGGGACGGGCATGCTGACGCGCCACTTGCTGGCTGCCGGCCACGACCTCTCGGTGGTCGAGATCGATCCCGCATCGATCAGCTTCCTCCGCACCCATTATCCGGCCCTGAGGGCGCATCCTGGACGAGGATTTCCTGCAAATGGATCTCCGCACACGCTACCCGTCGGACTTCATGGTGATCGGCAACTATCCCTATTACATATCGAGCCAGATCTTCTTCAAAGTGCTCGAGGAGCGCGACCGCGTGGTGTGTTGCTCGGGCATGATCCAAAAGGAGGTGGCTGAACGACTGGCTGCACGACCCGCCACCCGCACGGCAGGCATCCTCTCGGCGCTCATTCAGCCCTGGTACGACGTGGAATACCTCTTCACCGTCCCTCCTCGGCCTTCAATCCACCGCCCAAGGTGCAGAGCGCCGTGGTGCGATTGACACGCAACGATCGGCAGGAGCTCGGCTGCGACGAACGGCTGTACAAGACCGTCGTCAAGACGGCCTTCAACCGCCGTCGCAAGACACTCCGCAACGCCCTCGAGCCCCTGCTCGACGCACTTTCGAGGGCCGCGACGACCGCCTCTTCAGCCTCCGCGCCGAGCAACTCACGCTGGACGACTTCATCCACCTCACCCACCTCACCGAGGCGCACCTCCAGCGTACCCAAGCGGCCGCAGAAGCCGATGCAAACGACTAAGCCGCACACACGATTTCAAACCATTTCCCCACTACGTCTCACCCTCTAACAATTTATTCCCATGTCTGAGATTCGCATTTTCTATCGTGAAGACAATCGCCTGAAGCTCTCCAAAGACATCGATGTGCTGAAACGGGCGCCCCGCGAAAAACCTGCTTTGGATCGACCTCAACGACGTGCCCGAAGAGGCCGAGAGTCGCCTCGAGCAGTTCCTCAAGATCTACATCCAAGAGGAGGAAGAGATGGAAGAGATCGAGATCAGTTCTGCGCTACATGGAGACGGAGAACCTGCTCGTGGCCAACTCGCGCTTCCTGCTGTCAAACTCGAGGAGGAGACGGTCCTCGTTCATCATCAAGGACAACACCCTCGTCTCCGTGCGCAGCCAAGAGCTCCCCTCGTTCAACGACACCATGCGCAAGCTCTTCGCCAGCCCCCGCAGCTATCCCACGGGCTATCATGTCCTCACCACGCTCCTCGAGACCCGAGTCGACTACGACGCCGACCTCATCGAGGACCTCACCCGCGAGATCACCGAACTGAGCAGTCACCTCAAATCCGAAGAGGACGTCGACAACGCCATCCTTATCGCCATCAAAGAGCTGCAAGAGCGCACGATGATCATCCGCGAAAAACATTGTCGACAAGCAGCGCGTCTGCTCCAACATGATCAAGAGCATCCTCATCCCTGCCGACGCCAAGGCCAAGATGAGCATCCTCATCAAGGACATCAACTCGCTCTTCGAACACCTCCGCTTCAGTTTCGATCGTCTGGAATACATGCAGGACACGTTCCTCGGCCCTCGTCAACATCCAGCAGAACAAGATCATCAAGATCTTCACCATCGTCTCCGTCGTCTTCATGCCACCCACGCTCGTAGCCAGCATCTACGGGATGAACTTCAGGTCATGCCCGAGCTGGAGTGGAAGTTCGGCTATCCGTTTGCCATCGTGCTCATGATCTGCGGCGTGATCGGCATCCTCTGGTACTTCAAGCGAAAGAAATGGTTCTGACGGCCGTTCCGTTTGGCGCGTAGTCTTGCATACACTCTATACACCTCCCTAACCACCTTTATCCCCCTATCCTACTCACTCATGCTCATCAAGACCTTTTCGGCAGCCGTATACGGCATTTCCGCCACCATCATTACCATCGAAGTTAGTTGTACGAAAGGCATACAGTTCTTCCTCGTCGGATTGCCCGACGTGGCTGTACGCGAAAGCCACGAACGCATCGTTTCTGCCCCTGCAAGTGAATGGCTATCCCTTCCCTCGTCATCGCATTGTGATTAACATGGCTCCCGCCGACATCAAAAAAAGAAGGATCGGCGTATGATCTGCCTCTCGCCATCGGCATTTTTGGCTGCGTCCGGGGAGCTCAAGACTGACGGATTGCTCGATCGCTATTTGCTTATGGGCGAGCTATCACTCGACGGTAGCCCTCATGCCCATTCGCGGCGCCTTGCCGATTGCCTTAAAGGCCCGCGAGGAAGGATTTGAGGGCATCATCTTGCCTCAGCAGAACGCTCGCGAAGCGGCCGTGACGGAGGGACTAACCGTATATGGCGCAAGTAACATTCGGGAGGTGATCGAGTTCTTCGCCGGGGATCGTAAGCTGGAGCCGACGGTGATCGATACCTACGCGGAGTTCCTTCAGTCAGCAACATTTCGACCTCGACTTTGCCGATGTTCGTGGGCAAGAGAGCGTCAAGCGTGCCTTAGAGGTGGCAGCTGCCGGAGGACATAATTTGATCATGGTCGGACCGCCGGGAAGTGGAAAAATCCATGCTCGCTAAGCGTCTGCCGTCGATTTTACCCCCGCCTACGCTTCAGGAAGCACTTGAGACGACCAAGATACACTCCGTGGCCGGTAAGACAGGAGCTGGGACGGGGCTTTTGGCCCAGCGCCCTTTTTCGTGCACCCCATCACACCATCTCGGACGTGGCGATGGTGGGCGGAGGGTCATTTCCGCAACCCGGTGAGATCAGTTTGGCGCATAATGGGGTACTCTTTCTCGACGAATTGCCCGAATTTAATCGCAACGTGCTCGAAGTGCTCCGCCAACCTCTCGAAGACCGCAACATACACATCTCACGAGCCCGCTTATCTGTCGATTATCCGGCCAGCTTCATGCTCGTAGCCTCGATGAATCCTTGTCCCTGCGGTTATTACAATCACCCAACGCGTCCCTTGTGTCTGCACTTCCGGAGCGGTGCGTAAATACATGAATCGAATATCCGGTCCGCTGCTCGATCGCATTGACATACAGGTGGAAATTGTCCCCGTGCCCTTCGAAAAGATCTCCGAGCAACGTCCATCGGAACCTTCTTCAGATGTTCGTGTGCGGGTCGTTCGGGCGCGTGAAATTCAGCAGCGGCGCTATGTCGATGAGGACGGAATCTATTGCAACGCGCAAATGAGCTCTCGCATGCTGCACCGTTATGCCGTGCCCGACGCGGAGAGCCTTGCCCGACTCAAGCGGGCCATGGAGCGGCTGAATCTTTTCAGCTCGCGCCTACGATCGGATCCTGAAAGTGGCCCGAACGATAGCCGACCTCGACGCGTCGTCCGACATTCGTCCCGAGCATATCTCCGAGGCTATCGGATACCGTACGCCTCGATCGCGGCACATGGGGCGAAAGTGTCGGGTAGGGGCAAAATTCATATCTCATCGTGTTCAAAAACGGGCGGACCCCCTCGGTTCACGCCTGTTCTTATTTCCAGACATTCCGGAGGTCCTTTTACGATTACGATAGAAGTTGCCGCGTGGCCTGAGGTGCTTTTTCGACCGCAATGGGAATTGCGGAGTGATCCAAGTGGCATGCCCCGATTTGAATACACCTCATCCATCTCTTCGCCTCCTTGCGACGTTAGCTTAAATCTAACACAAGATTAACCTTGTCCCTCAGAGGGGCGTATATCTTTGCCCGCGTTAAATCAACATTTATATAGAATGAAAATGCAATTCAAACACATGCTGCTGGGCCTGACCGTGCTTTTGCTTTACGGCCACAAAGGCGCAGCAAATGCCCACTGTTCCGGTGGACAAACAGGTGCGCATCGGACACCTCGAAAAACGGATTGACTTACTACATCCGTGCTAACAAATTGCCCGAAAAACAGGGCGAACTTCTACATCGTGCAACGCGTGGGGTCGATTCTTGAAGAGGAGAACCAGCGCGGATTGGCCCACTTCCTCGAACACATGGCTTTCCACGGTTCCAAACATTTTCCGGAGGATCAAACGGGCAGCGGAATCATCTCCTATCTCGAAAACAATCGGTGAAATTTGGGAGAAACCTTAACGCCTATACGGGAATGGACGAAACGGTGTATAACATTGATGACGTGCCTACGGACCGCCGTGGCGCCGTCGATTCGTGTCTGCTGATCCTTCACGACTGGTCAAATTCGCTCTTTCTGCGTGACAAGGATATCGACAAGGAGCGAAAAGTAATCCACGAGGAGTGGCGGACACGTCGCAGTGCCTCGTCGCGTTTGATCGACTCTATCGCACCGGTCATCTTTGCCGGAAGTAAATACGCCGAACGCATGCCGATTGGCTTGATGAGCGTCGTGGATCATTTTTAAGCCGAAGGAGTTGCGCGACTACTATCATAAATGGTATCGTCCGGACCTCCAGGCCATTATCATCGTCGGAGATTTCGATGCCGAGCAGGTCGAGAAAGACGTGAAGCGCATTTTGGCAGCATTCCCAAACCGAGTGAACCCCGCCGAGCGTGTGTACGAAAAATACCTGACAACGAGGCGCCTGCCGTAGCCGTGGTGACGGATAAGGAGCAGCCCACGGGTTATTTTATGGTCTCTTATAAACGTGATGCCCTTCCCAAAGAGCAAAAAACGGTGATCGATTATCTCGTTTACGATTTCGCTACGGATATGATCGACAGGATGTTGACAGATCGATTTCAAGAGATGATGCAGAACCAAAATCCGCCTTTTGCATATGCTCGAGCGAGCAATGGATCCTTTTTTTGGCGTGGCTACGAAGGATGCGATGCAGTTGGCGGGCGTCATTAAACCGGGGCAGGCCGACACGACCCTCTTGACCCTCCTCCGCGAAGCCAAACGGGTGCACGATTTTGGTTTTACCCCTAGCGAATATGAGCGCGCGAAGGCCGATTGGCTCAGCGACATCGAAAAGCTCTACAACGAGCGAGACAAGCAAAAGAACAACTATTACGTGCAGCAATATGTGGAGCACTTCCTGCTCGGGGAGCCCATTCCGTCGCTCGAGGAATACTATCAAATCATGTCGCAGGTCGTTCCCTCGGTTCCTTTGGAGGCCATCAATCAATTGGCTGCGGAATTTATTTCGGACAACAATCGCGCTGTCGTTTTGATGGGAAATGAAGAGCAACGCCCCACTTTACCCAACGCCGGATAGGATCCGAAAAATTATCGCACAGGTTGACGGTGAGCACTTAACGGCTTACGCCGATAAATCGATCAATGAACCCTTTATCGCAACCCTTCCCACCAAGGGAAAGATCACTAAAGAGGAAAAATTGACAGATCGCGGCGTCACCGTTTGGACTTTATCCAACGGCGCAAGGGTGGCTGTGAAAAACGGACTTCAAAAAGACGAGATCCTCCTCGCCGGATTTGCTTACGGAGGTAAGTCGCTCATGGATCCCCGTTACGCGGCGGAGCAGAAGTTGATGGATGACGCGTCGTCCGTGGGCGGACTCGGAAAAGTTTAGTGCGACAGACCTGAAGAAGGTTTTGGCCGGAAAGAATGCCGACGTGAGTGCCTCGATCAGCGAATACAATCAATCCGTAGGCGGCCGGAGTAGTGTGAAGGATCTGGAAACGCTCATGCAGCTGCTCTACCTGCAATTTACGGCCGTACGAAAAAGACGAAACGGCTTACACGGCCCTCGCTACCCGTCTCAAGGGCATTTTGCCCATGTTGGCCAACAATCCAGATTATGCTTTCAATGATTCCGTGATGATGGCCATCTATAAAGGCAATCCGCTCATGCGCATTCCGACCGTAAAGGAGATTGAGGCGGTCAATTACGATAAATTGCTCGATCTTTTCCGTGCTCGACTGGCTAATGCAGCGGATTACACATTTACCTTCGTAGGTAATGTCGACGAAGCCGCGCTTCGCCCACTATGGAGCAATACGTAGCCTCACTGCCCTCAAATGGCAAACCTTCGAAGGCCTTTTAATAAGGATTATTTGCCGGTTCGTAAAGGTCAGTTCGAAAAATCATTTCTCCCGTCAGCTCGAAACGGAGAAGGCAACGACCTCCATCTATTACTCTGGCGATATGGCCTATACGGCGGACAACTTGATCCTTCTTTCTGCCCTCGAACAGCTGTTCAACATGGAGTTTGTCGATAAAATTCGCGAGAAGTTAGGCGGCACGTATGGCGTAAGTGTCAGCAGCAATGCGCAGAAGCTGCCCACGGAAGGCTTTAGCCTCCAATTCCAATACGATTGCGCCCCCGATCGTCGCGTGGAGTTGACCAACGCCATGAATCAGGGTGTCCGAGCGTATGCGCAAGACCGGTCCGGACGCCGTGATGCTGTCCAAAAGTCAAAGAATATATGCTCAAACAGCACGCCGACAACCTCAAGGAAAAACGGCTACACCCTTCGCGCCACATGGCGTTACCTCGTCTTTGGCATCGACATCAATGCCGACTACGAGAAGGAGGTCAACGCCCTGACCATCGAATCCGTCCGCGATTTTGCCAACCAACTGCTCTCTCAGGCAACCGCATCGAAGTATCGATGAGCAGCAAATAATCTCAACTGCGTTTTGAGTCCCATGTAGGGACTCAAAAACGTTTAGTTTAACGGCCGGACACCCCAAAAGAAGGTGCCCGGCCGTTTCTTCTATCTCCCATCTTCCGCAAAAGATAGACCTCAAAAACACTTTTCGCTCTATTTTTGAGCCTCAAAAAGTACCTCAAAAGCATTTGAACTCGATTTTTGAGCCTCAAAAAGAACCTCAAAAACATTTTTCGCTCCATTTTGAGCCTCAAAAAGTACCTCAAAAAGTATTTTTGACTCGATTTTTGAGCCTCAAAAAGAACCGCAAAAAGCATTTGAACTCAATTTTGAGCCTCAAAAAGCACTTCAAAAAGCATTTGGACTCCATTTTGAGCCTCAAAAATAACCTCAAGAACATTTTTGACTCGATTTTTGAGCCTCAAAAAGAACCTCAAAAAGTATTTTTGGGATCTTCTTTTTCATCCGGTAGGGTGGGGCGTATTGCATACGCCCCACAAACGATTCCGGTAGGGATCAGAAAGAACGAATCATCGCATAGTGTTTTCGTATCATGGTAGGGGCATATTGAATACGTTCCCACAAAACGATTCCGGTAGGGATCGGAAATCGTTTGACATAAATAATTCAGGTATTGATGGGGTTAGAATGAAAAGGCACATCGGCCTATCGCTTCATATAGGTCTCTTTCGGGGCCCTGCGCAACGCAGGGAGCAAAAAGGGTGTCTTTCGGACTCCTGCGTAACGCAGGGGAGTGAAAAACAGCGCGTTTCGATCCGTGCGATACGCGGCGGGTGCCCTCGATCATTGATTTCGGTTTATGTGAGACCTTTGCGGCAGTTTCATCACGCGTAACACCCCTTCCTTATGAAATCGACAACGACCCGCAACCTGCTGCGACGCCGCGCCTTCCTCCTCACCCTCTTCTTCCTCTCCGTCGCCCTCTCTCTGCAAGCCCAGATGCTCTTCTCGGAAAACATGACGATGAAGATCGACAGCAGCAAGCCTGTCCAAGGCACATTCTCCACCATGGTCAACTTCAAGACCGAGCATGAGAATCTGTTTGAATTCAAGACCTTCTCAAACCTCAACATTCTGATCGGTAGCAAGCGCGTGATCAACCCTATGGGCCGCTTTGAGTTCACCACCCATGGCAGCAAGATCACCGTAGACGAGGGCGATCTGCATGCCGAGTACCGCTATCTCTTGAGGGCCTTCTTTTGAGGTCTATCCCTACGTCGAAGCCCAGTGGGCAGGCACGCGCGGCTTGATTCGCAAAGTATCGACCGGTGTGCAGGCGCGCTATCGTCCGATCCATACCGAGCACAGCCTGATGTTCCTCACCACCGCGCTTTTTATGAAGCCGAGGACTGGAAAAAAACCTCTCCGGCGACACCCTTTAGCCCTCCGTACGGCTACAACCGCAACATCCGCCTCCATCTCTCGACCAGTTATCGCCATCGTCTCAGCGAAAAATGGGAGATCACTGCCACAGCCATCCATCAGGCCAATCCACGTTATTACTTCAGCCGCGCACGCTTCGGAGGTGCCTTGGACCTGAAGTTTCACCTCTCGAAAGTGGTCGGACTGCGCGGCACGTACCGATTCATCTACGACACCTCGCCCGTAGTCCCTATGCGCAAGATGTTGATCTTCACGAACGCCTTCCTCGACATTGCGTTTTGAATGCGTCAGGTGCCGCAAGCCGAGGGCTGGGAACGCCGACCGAGGCGAGACTTCCGACTTTCGTTTTCTGCCTTTCGTTTTTCGTTCCCACCCCCGCCTATCTTTGTCGCCCATTTTTCAGCCTCAGAGAGGCCATACATATATAGATACACCCCTAACCCCTACATCACACCACAATGACGGACAAGAAAGGATTACATCTGTTGCTGATCGGATCTGGCGGACGCGAGCATGCGTTGGCCTGGAAAAATGGCGCAAAGTCCGCGCCCTCGATAAGCTCTTTATTGCGCCCGGAAACGCCGGTACGGGCCCATCTGGGTACGAATGTCAACCTGCCTACAGGAGATTTCGAGGCGCTCGGGCGCTTCGTGGAGGCGGAGCGGATAGACCTGATCGTCGTCGGGCCCGAAGATCCGCTCGTGGCGGGCATCGCGGACTACTTTGACAGCGATCGTGCGCGCGGCGCGTGCCCGTGATAGGGCCCGAAGTGTGCCGGCGCACAGCTCGAGGGCAGCAAGGATTTCGCCAAAGGCCTTCATGCGTCGGCACAACATCCCCACGGCACACTACCGCAGCTTCACGGCCGACGAATTGGACGTCGCAGAGCTCTATCTGGCCACCCTTCGCCCGCCCTACGTGCTCAAGGCCGACGGATTGGCCGCGGGAAAAGGCGTATTGATTGTCGAGTCGCTCCATGATGCCCGCGAAGGACTCCGACGCATGCTCCACGGACAGTTTGGGGCCGCCAGTCGCACGGTTGTGATTGAGGAATACCTCGATGGTATCGAGTGCTCCGTTTTTGTGCTGACCGATGGCGACGGATACTTCATCTTACCCTGAGGCGAAGGACTACAAACGAGTCGGCGAGGGGCAATACGGGGCTCAACACGGGGGCATGGGGGCCGTGTCTCCCGTCTCGTTTGCCAATGAGGAGTTCATGCGTAAGGTGGACGAAAAATCATCCGTCCCACGCTGAAGGGACTCTCCGCTGAGGGTATTGACTATCGCGGATTCATCTTCTTTTGACTCATCAACGTCCAGGGGCGAACCGATGGTGATAGAATACAACTGTCGGATGGGCGATCCGGAAACGGAAGTCGTGATGCCGCGTCTGATGAACGATCTCGTGGAATTATTTGAGGCTACGGCCCACCGTCGATTGCAGGACTATACCCCCAAGATCGACCCGCGGGCAGCCACGACCGTCATGCTGACCAGCGGCGGATACCCCGAGGCCTACGAAAAGGGCAAAACGATCTCCGGATTAGACGACCCGCGGCTGGATGGTACCATCGTCTTTCACGCCGGCACTTCGGTCGGCTCCGATGGTGCGATTGTCACCTCAGGCGGGCGAGTCATAGCCGTCTCAGCCCTGGCTGACACGGTCGAGGAGGCCCTCCGACAGTCTTATCGTGGTGCCGAAGCCATCACGTTCGAGAAAAATACTACCGCCGAGACATCGGCTTCGATCTCTAAAATACAAGTCCGGGGGAGCAGCTACTCCCCTCTTTTTGATTCACCCATAGCTTTATACCCCCAATGGAAACGGCAGGAAGGCGACGAAAACCACAGAGTAGGCTGCGGCGCGCGATTAAAAACGGATGTCACGAGCATCCCTAACCTTTGCTTTCAGCGGCAGTATGTCTGTTGTGCTGGATGATGGGTTATACCTATTCGGCAGGATATCCGGTGGCCACGAGGCCCGAAAATTTGCCCACCTGGCAGTTCCTCATCGGCCTATTGCCCGATCGCCTGACGACTTACGTCATCGGGGCCTCGCTCTATGCCTTGGTGGCTGGAATCGTGCAGCGCATCAACTACAAATACATCATCGTGCGCGGTCGGCGAGCCCTTCCAGCCCTCTTTTTCTTCCTCTTTGTCAGCACCAACCTCGACACGTTTCCCTTGAGGCCCGTCTCCCTCAGTTTGATCGGCTTAACGCTAGCCTTGAGCCAGCTTTTGGGATCTTGGCGACGGCCCGACGATATCGGGAGGACCTTTAATATCTCCGTTTGCCTATCGCTGGGAGCCCTCGTCTGGCCCCACATGGTGTGGTTCATACCGCTCTTTTGGTATGGCATGTATCGTTTCGGATCCTTGTCAGCTCGCGGACTGCTGACGTCCGTCTTGGGCCTCCTGACGGTGTTCGGGTTTGTCTTCGCCTGGTGCCTTTGGCAAAACGACTACCGCCTGCCTCAAGCCTTCTATAACGCCCTTGCAACGCCCGATGTCCCCTTTCTCCATGCTGTCTTTGAGCCCAATTGGATCAGTTCGCTGTGTGTCGTTTGCCTCGTCATCGTCACCAGCATATACCTCTCGCTGCACAATACAGAAAATTCAGTTCGCACACGCCAAAACCTATCCTTCTTATCCGTCTTCGTCGGCTGGGCCTTCACTTTACTATGCGTCTATGCTAACGACGCGCCCGATATTTTTGTGTACTCTATGTCCCAGCTTCTATTTTTGGTCGCCTATTTCTTCTCAGACAAGCGCAACCTGCTGACGTATCTCTTTTACATACTTATCCTCACCTTTCTGGTCTATCTGCTCCTCACACGGCTATGGACATCCTAATCAGTTATGGATATATCGGCGTTTTCATCGCTTCCTTCCTTGCGGCAACGGTCTTGCCGTTTAGTTCGGAGGTAGTCCTAACGGGCGTCTTACTTGCCGGCGGCTCCTATTGGCCTTGCATGGTGGCGGCAACACTCGGAAAACACGCTCGGAGGCATGACCTGCTACGCTTTGGGTCGTCTCGGCAAAATAGAATGGATCAAAAAATACCTCCGACTCGACATTACACGTCTCCAACGAGTTCAGCATTGGATTGAAGGCCGTGGATCGTGGACAGCCTTTTTTGTCTTCACTCCCGGGGTAGGCGATTTCATTGCCGTAGCACTTGGCTTTCTTCGTGCACGCATTGGCCCCGTCATTTTTGGATGCTCATCGGCAAAGCCCTCCGTTATTGGGTCTGGATGGAGCTCGTGTATAAGGTGCAGGGCAGCTAAATATGAATCCTTGACCATCAATAGGTCATGACCTGCGATTGATGATCAAAAGAAGGCATCAAGATACACCGCAGGTCATATCTTTGCGTACAAATAACCCTCCAAAAACGATATACATCATGGCAACAGATTATTTCACATCAACCACATTCAGACGCCGTTTGGCGCATGTATTTGACCTGGTCGATCAAGGTGAAAAAGGTGATTATTCGCCGCGGAAATAAGCAGGCGTATACAATCACCCCCATTCAAGAAGAAAAATGGAGATCACACCTGAGCTTCAGGCCGAGATTGAACAAGCAGAAGCAGATTATCGTGCTGGGAAATGCATTGTTCTGGAAAACTCGTGAGGATATCGATCGATATTTAGACAGTCTATGAGATATCGAGTAGTTATTTCGAATCGCGCGGATAAGGTGATTAGAAAATGGATGAAGTCCAATCCACAGTTGTTCAAGAAATATCAAGAGATACTCTATGAGCTGGCTGATCATCCTCGTACCGGGATTGGCCATCCGGAGCCATTAAAAACGGAGATGGTATCACTTATTCAAGACGTATCTCGGCACATGATCGAATTATATATAACATCTATGATGAGCGAGTTACTGTGATTGTCATTAAGCTCGGAGGCCATTACGATGATAAATAGAGATTGTAGCGAGGTGCATTTTCAATCCATCAATTGAAGTCCATAGCGAACCATCCAATACATCAACGAAGAGGGGTAGACATTGTCGTCTGCCCTTTTTTTGTTTTCGGTTATCCCATTGTGAAAACGTCTGAGATGGTGAAAAATCATTCCCTTTTACACGTAGAAAGTGGATATAGCCATCCTGCATATAGATTATGTACCCGGGTAGGGGCGTATTGCATACGCCCCACAAATGTCTCCACAAGGGACAAACAAATAGACCCTTTTTGCTCCCTGCGTTACGCGTGGGGCCGAAAAATCATGGCTTTTCACTTTCGAGCGCTGCGAATAGCCCCCTGAACCGGCCGCCGATTTGTCGCTGCGCTTTCGCCTCTGGTCGCACTGTCTATATTTGCGCACCAATCATAAAAAGTACAGATAGATAACATGAGAAGATGGATTACTATGGCTGGCGTGGGCGTCATGATGACGACCCTCACCGCAACGTATGCACAGGATGCAAAGAAGGACGAGGCCAAGACCGAGGGCCTGCAGTTTACCACCGTCAAGGAGCTGAAGATTACACCGATTAAGAACCAGAACCGCACGGGCACGTGCTGGTCGTTCTCCGGCGTAGGCTTTATCGAGTCTGAGCTGCTCCGCACGGGTAAGGGCGAGGTGGACCTCTCGGAGATGTTCATCGTCAACCACTCTTACAAGGACAAGGCAGACAAGTATGTGCGCCTGCATGGCATGCTGAACTTCGCCCAGGGCGGATCGTTCTACGACGTGCTCTACGCCTTCAAGCACTACGGCGCTATGCCGAACGAACTCTACACCGGCCTCGAGTATGGCGAGGACAGCCACGTGCACAACGAGCTGGCGGAGATCGCCACCGCCTACGTCAAAGCCGTCGTGGGTAACAAGAATGGCAAGCTCTCGCCCTGTCTGGAGGCAGGGGCTTCGACGCCCTGATCGACGCCTATCTGGGCAAGATCCCCGAGAAGTTCACCTACAAAGGCAAGCAGTACACCCCCAAGAGCTACGGCGAATCGCTGGGCTTGAACTTCGACGACTATGTCTCACTGACCTCCTTCACGCACCACCCCTTCTACACCCAGTTCCCACTCGAGATCGAGGATAACTGGCGCTGGTCAGAGAGCTACAATGTGCCTATCAACGAACTGATGGAGGTGATCGACAACGCCATCAACTCCGGCTATACGCTCGCTTGGGGCACCGACGTGAGCGAAAAGGGCTTCACCCGCGATGGGATCGGCATCGCAGCCGACGTGAAGGCGCTCGAGACCTCCGGTTCTGATCAGGCGCGTTGGGTAGGCCTCTCTCGCTCGGCCAAGGACGAGGAGCTGCGCAAGATGATCGAGGCCCCGGGTTGCAAGGGAGATCAAGGTCACACAGGAGCTGCGCCAGCAGGCCTACGACAACTTCAAACCACGGACGACCACGGCATGCTCATCTATGGCATCGCCAAGGATCAGACGGGTCGTGAGTATTACATGGTGAAGAACCCTGGGGCACGGACACGAAGTATAAAGGCATCTGGTACGTTACGGAGGCATTCTGTAGCCTACAAGACGATCAACATCGCCGTACACAAGGACGCCCCTGCCCAAGGCGTTGCGCACGAAACTGGGAATCAAATAAAGCCCTCACTCGCATATGCAGACGTTAGTTGATAAAGTGGAACGCGCCGAAGAGCGTCGTCGCAAGCTGCGCCGAATGCTCCGGGTCGCTGTGCCGATCGTGCTGATCGCCTTACTGATCGTGGGCGGATTCTATTACTACTTCCCGTTTGCCTACGGGCATGAAGTCGGGCCGACTGAATTACGTTGTCTATAAAGGCATCGTGTTCAAGACCTACGAGGGAAGACTGATTCAGGCCGGCATTCGTCCGGCGGATACGGGCGGCTTCCAGTCGAACGAGTTCGTTTTCTCCGTCTCTGACAAAGAGGTGGCCGAACAGCTGATGAACGCCGGAGGCCAGACCGTCGAGCTGCACTACACGGAGTATCTCGGAGCCCTGCCCTGGCGCGGCTATTCGCGCTACGTGGTAGATCGCATCGTGAACATCACGGACAATGGTGGCGATGGTGTGGCGGCTCCGACGGAGGGGACGCCCGAAATCATGTAGTCGGATTTATGAGACACCCTAAGGATAACATCCTCGGATAAAAAGTAGAAGGGGTCTCCTCACCAAGAGGAGGCCCCTTCTTGTATTCGGTCGTTCCATTCTTTTCACGACCAACAGCGCGTTAGGACGACCGTTTTTACTCGTTCATTTCTCCATGTCCTCACCGCCCGTGTAAGTGCGACGGACAGCGCCCTTGTAGTCGATCGAGGGGTGCTGCTCGAGGTACTTCATGATCTCATCGGCTGACTTGACGTGCAGGCGTGTGCCGTCCTTATCGCCGCGCTTATAGTCGGCCACGGAGGCCACGTAGCTGTTGACGGCCACCTTGTAGGTGCGCTCTCGTCGAACTTGCCGCCCTTCTCGTTCCTCACCTTGATGGCCTTCACTCACGATTCGTGCGACCCAGGTCGATCTGGTACGTGATGCCGGAGACGTAGGCGGGGCCGTAGTCATCAGCGCGGCAGATAGCCTTCAGCAGTTCCTTGACCTCGGCACCGGTGAGGTTGAAGATCATCATCTCGTTGCCGAAGGGATCGAGGCGGAGCACATCGCCCACCGTCATGCCTCCCTTGGGGAGCGTCTCGTAGCGCACACCGCCGCAATTCTGTATGGCAATGTCGGCGCTCGTGATGGCACGTTGTGCGTCGGCCATCATGCAGCCCAGCTCCTGCTTCGAGGCAAAAACCGTTAGGCACCTGCGTCAGCACACGGTTGAGGAAGGGGTTGTCGCTGAACTTATCGACCATCGCCTGAATGGCCCGTATCAATGCGGGGGCAGTCAGCGATGCGGATCAGGTGCGCCTGCTTGTCGATAACCTTACCGTCTTGCAGCTTCAGCTTGATCTCTGTGACGTTCGTCAGCTTCTTGCCCGCCTGTGTGATCAGCACGCCGCTGTGCAGGTGGTTGCCCTCGAGCGGCGTGTGCGAGTGTCCACCGACGATGAGGTCAGCCTCGGGGAAGACCTTGGCCAACTCTATGTCCGCCTCATAGCCGTTGTGGGTAAGCAGGATGAGCACGTCGCAGCGGTCACGCAGCCATTTGTATTCCGGCGCCACGTCGTTGGGATAGCGGAAGGTGATGCCTCGCATGGCGTCCGGGTGAGCGTCCGGAATGCCGCTGCGATTGACCTGTATGAACCCGAGGATGCAGAAGCGGATACCATCGCGCTCGAAGAACTTGTATGGCTCGATGTGCAGCCGGAGCGTATCGTTGGGATACATGTTGGCGCATACGTAGCGGAAGTTGGAGAGGTTGATCAGCTCGCGAAAGCCGTCGAGCTTGGAGTCGAACTCATGATTTCCGACGGCCGGAGGTCGAAGCCGATGCGGTTCATCAGCGCCACCATGGGATAGCCCGTGATGGGATACATGTCGTTGATCGGGTTGCCCGTGCGATTGTCGCCGCCTGAGAGCAGCAGCAGGTCGGGGTGCAACTCGCGCACACTGTCCACGTGATGGCCGCAAAGCGGGAGAAGTTCTCCACCGCCGCGTGCATATCGTTCGTGGCCAGAATCGTAAACTCTTTCGTCTGGGCCGATACTGACAGCGTCAGCACAGCCAATAGGGAGATGCAATAGCGTTTCCTATGAATGGTTTATGGGGGTTATGCAGGTTGTTTCTCTTCGTTCTTCTTTCCACGGCGCTTCAGGAACACGATGCCCGCAATGGCCAGCACAAGCAGCGAGATGCCAATGATCGGCCGGAAGACAAGCCACGCGATGGCGATGATGATAAATGACCATGCCAGCCCCTAATATCCAGCTGACCAGTCCCCACACCGGCATCGACTATGCTACCCAAGACAGCGGCACCTTGAACAGCATCGGCAGCAATCCGAACATGCCCCTTCAGGCCGATCACGATGAGCAGTACACCCACCAGACGCAGCACCCAGGTCAACATGTTATTCTCTGACCGGGCCTGCTCGATCATCTCGTCCGCGCTCACCGTACCCATCTGCACCCGCGAGAAGCTCTGCCCGTTCTTAGCCCTGTAAGCCTTGAACGTCGAGGCCGTCCACCTGAGCGATCAGCGAGATGTCCGCCGGTGGCACCTTGGTGAACGTCACGCGTACGTCACCGACCTGCGGACTGTTGGGCGAGAGTCCCAAGTAGACCGTATTCGCGCTCGTATGCACTAACGACGTCTCAGTATTCACCTTCGGCCTGAGCATATGTAGCCGCTCATTCCACATAAAGCGTTGCTCCTCCGTCATGCGCACCTCGACGGGCTCGCTGCCACTGATCGATGCGACGAACGACTCGGGCAAGGTGTAGGCCCCGAACGTCACGTGCTGCGCCATCTCGTTGCGCTCCTCCACCTCGCTCAACACCTTGTTCGCACTCTGATACTGCGGGTCTTTGAATTCGGCCGAGTTCACTGGTTTGTCCACCCACTTCTTTTTCGTAGGTGTACGTCGTCGTGGTTTCCTTGCCACCGCCGATCTTCTCTCGCTCTTTCGTTTGTGCGTTTTCTACCCACTGGTAATACTCCACCTTGCGGTCGAGCCGGATAGCCAGTTCGCGCACGCCAAACATGTCGTCCGTGAGCGTGTCTTTCGTGTCGGCAAAGGCCGATGCATGGATCAGCTTGCCGTTGAGCGAGGCGTCGATCTTCGAGACGTCCGCCACAGACTCCACGTGCGATGCCGCATCGCCGATGGCCTTGGCCGTTCTCACCGTCCTTCCCTCGTTCCACCACAGTAGGCATGTGCCGATGATGAACATCAGCAGCCCGCCGATCATTCCTTCGCTGAGCCGGCCAGGCGTTGGCCGTAGCTCGTGCTTGTTGTCTCAGTATAAGCCATGATTCGTATAGATTAAAAATGTATGGTCTGTCTCCCTTCTCCCCGCATCATTTCGGCTTTTGATCCGAGGGTTCGCCCTGTTTCCGTGCCACCCCTTTTTGTCCCCACAGCGTCTCCTTGTATTCATAATCCGGAGCTGCCAGCCAATTGTCGCATTGCTCAATGAGCAACTCGCAATAGCGATCCAGTCGCTTAGCTCGCATCACCAAATCTTCTCTGCTCATCTTTTCCGTTTCCATCGTAACCGTGTCTCTGATTTCGAGGGGCAAAGTTACGCCTACCTCTTCCAGCCGTCCTATACGTAACATTACGTATATCCGAATGTTAACGAGGCGAATGATCACGCGTGGGGTTCGACGTCAGAATAAAGCCCGCAGAGAGTTTCTACAAGAGCCACGAGATGGTCTAATCGTTTTCGGAAATGCTTGCAACAGTGTTGCAAACGCCAGAAAGTTTTTCGTGAGACTTGCAACAGTGTTGCAAACGTCGAAAGGTTTTTCAGGGGCATTTGCAGCATTCCTGCAAACGCCAAAAAGTTTTTCGTGCCATTTGCAGCGTTCCTGCAAACCCCAAAAGTTTCTCGAGGGCATTTGCAGCGTTGCTGCAAAGCATTTCAAAAAGCTCTGCGCTGCCTTTGGCGCTCTATCAAAGACATTCTTCCGGGATACGGATCCTCATTCTTTCGCCGAACTCGCGTTTTGGAATGTGTTTCGTACAGATTTTTTTGCATAGTTCGCAGCATGTATGCCCATTGCGAGGGGGTGCAGATAGATATTCCTTCTATCTTTGCCCCCAATAAAAGAGATTTTTACATGAAGCAGCCAGAATCAAGATTAACGCGAAAAATACCTGATGGATCATGGCATCAGGCCCTCTACGCAGCGAATTGCCATCATGCAATTTCTATTAGATAACCATACCCACCCTACGGCCGAAGAGATCCATCTGAGCTCTTGCCTAAGATCCCTTCCCTCTCAAAACAACGGTTTACAACACCATGAAACTGTTTATCCGCAAGGGTGTGGCGATCATGATCGATATCGATGGCCGTAACGCACGCTTTGACGGCGACGTCTCTACGCACGCTCATTTTCAATGTCGTTCATGCAATCGCATCTTCGATTTGGCCATTCCAGGCCTGTATTCGACCATTTCGTTAGAAGAAGAATATTCTGTTGAAAGCGTTTTGCCTCAATATGCGTGGACTGTGCCCCGAATGCAATCGCCGCAAGCAGGCTGAATCTGGTGCAGGTGCAACCAAGGCCAACCGGCCAACGCACCCATCTATTGAACAGCTGCTGAATGAGAGTCAAACGGAAGAAGCCATGGCCCTGCAGCTCGAAAGCGAAATGTGATTATGGTTTGACTCCCCGAGCCGCTCCACGACCCGGCGCACGATCCGCTCGGGGGCAATACGCGTCATGCAGGCCCAGTCGCCACGATGGCAGGGCTTGTCGCCAAAGGTGGAGCAGGGGCGACAATCCAGATCCTCTTGGATGGCGTCCTCCGGCGACAGTCCGTACGGATAGAAGCCGGCGAAAGGGTGCGTGGCGCCCCAAACAGAGACGACCGGTAGTGCCAACAAGCGCGGCGAAGTGCATGTTGGCCGAGTCCATGCAGAGACAATACGTCCAAAGCGGCTGATCAAGGCCAACTCCTGATTGAGCGTGTACCGGCCAGCCATACTCCGCACCTGCGGCCGCGCCTGCAGCCCAGCGGTCAAGCACCGCTTGCTCGTCCCCCTTTCCCCCAAATAGAAACAAGGTGATGTCGCCACGTCCGGATAGCAGATCGATCACCCGCTCCATCTGCGCAGGCGGATAGATCTTGCCCACATGACGGGCGAAGGGTGCAACGCCCACCCAATGGCCCGTCTTCTCTCCAGCCATCTCGCTGATCACCGTCTCGTCAACCGGATGAGCGGCAAAAGTGACACGAACGTGCGCGAAAACGAGAGTCCAGCCGCCCGAAACACGTCGACATAGCGCTCTGTTACGGGCCGTAGTGGGCGGATCGTTTTTAGGCGGATGCGCCGTCAATGCCCGACGTTCCCGCCGCATCTTGTCCAGCCGATGAGACGGGTACTCCCCGCAATTGAAACACAAATCCAATCGCCCGACTGCGGATCACATTGTGCAGATCCACCACTCGGTCAAATCGTTCATGCGCCAGCCGAAGGGCCAATCGCACAACGCCCCACAGCGAGTGCTCCGCACCCTTCGTATCGACCCCGACGAGGGTCACATTCTCCGGACGATGGATAAAAAGCGTAGTAAGGAAGGGCTGCGTCAGCACCGTAAACGCATCCTCTGGGTGAGCACGTGCGACGGAATAGATGATGGGGATAGTCATAGCCACGTCGCCGATGGCCGAGAGTCGGATGATGAGCGTCTTTGCCATAGACGTGTGGTCTGACGATTAGGGCCTGATCAGGCAGGGGACTTCCACATAGCACGTGCTCAATCACCTGCGGATAGTAAGCGTATTCGAGTGCATGCACCCGCGTAGCCACCTCTAAGGCGCTGTCGCCGGGCAATACAGGGCATTGCGCCTGAAAGACGATACGTCCCTCGTCGTAGCAGCTATTAATATAATGTATGGTTATGCCCGTCACCGTGTCGCCAGCTGCGATCACGGCCTCATGCACATGCATGCCATACATGCCCTTGCCTCCGTGGCGGGGTAGGAGGGCGGGATGGATGTTCAGGATCTCTCTGGATAGGCCTGGAGTATCACGTCGGGGATCTTGTTCATGAATCCAGCCAAGACGATGAAATCAATCGCAGCCTCAGAGAGTTTCTTGAGTACCGCTGTGCCGTCGGCGAAGTCTGCATTGGAAAAGGTCATGGAGGGATCCCTAAGCGTGCGGCCCGTTCGTGAACCCGTGCGCGGGATTGTTGGAGCAGATAAAAACGATGTCTACGGACCTATTTCCGGAGAAATATCGGGCAATGTTTTCGGCGTTGCTACCGTTGCCCGAAGCGAGGATGGCTATTCGTTTCATTTCGATTATGGATCAATTGTGGAGCTATGAAGTGCACAAACAAAGCGCGAATGTGCAGGATTTGGGGTTTTTATAGGGCAAAACCAATGAGTGACGGGGAAAAATACTTTCCTTTGCGGCGCAAAATGTAAAAATGTAGTATTACACTAATCTTTAAAACTTAGAATTATGTCTGATGTAGCATCTCGCGTAAAGGCGATTATTGTGGACAAGTTGAGTGTCGAGGAATCGGAGTAACAAACGAAGCGAGCTTCACCAACGACTTGGGTGCAGACTCTCTCGACACAGTAGAGTTGATCATGGAGTTTGAGAAGGAGTTCGGTCTTTCCATTCCGGATGATCAGGCTGAGAAGATCTCCACGGTAGGAGACGCCATTGCTTATATCGAAGCAAACGCGAAGTAATCCCCACGCTTTTTTTATTCGTCATGGAATTAAAAAGAGTCGTAGTGACGGGCCTTGGAGCCATCACTCCGATCGGAAACACCGCCCCGGAAACGTGGGCGGCGTTACTGAACGGGGTGAGCGGAGCCGGGCCCATCACTCAGTTGATGCCTCCAAATTCAAGACGCAGTTCGCCTGCGAGGTGAAGGGCTTCGATGCATCGAAACACTTTGACCGAAAAGAGGCGCGCAAAATACGACCGCTACGCTCAGCTGGCGCTCGTATCGGCCACCGAAGCGATCGAAGACGCCGCATTGGACTTGGAGAAGGAAGACCTGAACCGGATCGAGTCATCTTCGCTGCCGGTATCGGAGGGATCCGCTCGTTTGAGGACGAGGTGCGGGACTACAACGAGGAGCGTGGACCACGCTTCAACCCCTTCTTCATCCCTAAGATCATTGCAGACATTGCAGCGGGACATATCTCGATCAAATACGGTTTCCGGGGGCCAAACTTTGCCACCGTTTCAGCCTGCGCGTCGTCGACGAATGCGATCGCCGATGCGTTCAACTATATCCGGCTGGGTAAGGCCAACGTCATCGTAGCCGGCGGAGCGGAAGCAGCCGTGGCCATCGTGGGCGTGGGCGGATTCAACGCGATGAATGCGCTCTCGACGCGTAACGATTCGCCGCAGACCGCCTCACGTCCGTTTAGCGGTAGCCGTGACGGATTCGTGCTGGGCGAAGGTGCCGCGGGGCTGGTGTTGGAAGAGATGGAGCACGCCGTGGCTCGCGGAGCGAAGATCTACGCCGGGTGGTGGGATCCGGTCTCTCGGCCGACGCGTACCACCTGACGGCCAGTCATCCCGAAGGCTTAGGCGCCATCTTAGTGATGCAAAACGCGCTGGAAGACGCCGGTCTCACACCCGACGCCATCGATTATATCAACGTGCACGGGACTTCGACGCCAATCGGCGACATCTCCGAAGTGCGAGCCATCAAGCAAGTTTTCGGTGATCATGCCTACGAACTGAATATCAGCTCGACGAAGTCCATGACGGGCCACCTGCTCGGCGCCGCCGGAGCCGTCGAGGCATTGGCATCGGTACTGGCGGTGAAGAACGACATCGTGCCGCCGACGATCAACCACGCCGAGGGCGACGACGATCCGGAGATCGACTACAAGCTGAACTTCACCTTCAATAAGGCCCAGAAACGCACCGTTCGTGCGGCGCTTTTCTAACACGTTCGGCTTCGGCGGGCATAACGCCAGCGTGATCGTCAAGAAATTCGAGAAGTAACGGTGAATCGTTTTTTTCCAAATGGTAGCAAGGCTCTTTGTTCTCAGGAACAAGGAGCCTTATTCATCGATGTATCGCATGTTGGGATTCTATCCCAACAACATGTGGCTCTACGAGCAGGCCTTCACCCACCGCTCGTCGCTACAATACGCCCGAGGGCAAGCGCTCGAACGACAACGAGCGACTGGAGTTCCTGGGCGACGCCGTGCTGGGCATCGCCGTGGCCGACATCCTCTACAAGCATTTCCCCAACCAAAAGGAGGGCTTCCTGACCAGCACAAGGTCGAAGATCGTGCAGCGCGAGACGCTCAACCGCATCGCCCTCGAGATGGGACTGGACAAGATGATGGTCTCCACCGTGCGCCCACAGACGCACAACAGTTACATCCTCGGCAATGCTCTGGAGGCGCTCATCGGCGCCATCTATCTGGATCAGGGCTACCGACGCTGCCGACGCTTCGTGCAGGAGCGCATGATAGACCGATACACGCCTCTGGATAAGGTGGCGCAGAAGGAAGTGAACTCAAGTCGAACCTCTTAGAATGGGGACAGAAGGCGAAGCTGCGCATCGCCTTTGTCCTGAACGAGACGTCGACCGACCAGAACGGCAACCGCATGTTCCAAAGCACTGTCCACATCGAGGACGTGCCCTTCGGAACAGGGCGCCGGATACACCAAAAAGGAATCGCAACAGATAGCGGCCAGAAGGCCATCAAAAATTCGGTACGACCGCGAGGCGCAGACGCTGCTTACCGAACTTCGCCAACGAGCCCTCGAGGCCAGGGCCACCCCGGACGTGCTGAGCGAAGCACAACCGGAGTAATTGCGGGCTGTTTATCGCTGATAATCATCCCAAACAGAAGGAGCCGATAATCGATCGATTATCGGCTCCTTCTATTGTTATGAGCCAATTGTATCGTACAATGGCGAGAGACCCTTTCAAGCAATTGTATCATACAATCGCACGAGACCCTTTCTGGCAATTGTATCGTACAATCGCACGAGACCCTTTCGGCTCATTGTACCGTACAATCATGAGAAAAACTTTTTCGGCTCATTGTATCGTACAATCATGAGAAAAAAACTTTTTCAGCCCATTGTACCGTACAATCACGAGAAAAACTTTTTCGGCTCATTGTATCGTACAATCACGAGAAAAACTTTTTCGGCCCATTGTATCGTACAATCACACGAAAAAACTTTTTCGGCCGTTTGACTGAGTCAATCGCCCACCAGAGCCCCTCCGCGGGTCTTTGGCGTACTTTTGTCCGCGTCTCCCGAACGAGACGTTGCTTTCATTCGATTATTCACATCCAAAACCATCCATCATGTTTGATTTCCTACAAGCCTACCCCTGGGCACTGCCGCTCGTGATCTTCTTCGGGCGTATCTGCGACGTGACGCTGGGCACGCTGCGCATCATTTTTCGTATCGAAGGGCGAGAAGATGAAGGCGCCCATCGTTGGATTTTTCGAGGTCTTCATTTTGGGTCGTGGTCATCTCGCAGATCTTTTCGCACGCCAACGACCTCACCGCCTACTTGGCTTACGCCGGCGGCTACGCGGCGGGCAACTTCGTCGGCATACTGGTCGAAAAACAAGATCGCCCTCGGCTACTTCCTCATTCGCATCTACACCAAGAAGGGCAGCGCCGCGCTGATCCACGAGCTGAACACGAACGGCTTCGGCTCGACCCATATCCGCGGTGAAGGCGCCATTTCCGAAGTCTCGATCATCGAAACCGTCGTCAGTCGGAAATCCGAGCGCCGCGTAGTCAACCTCGTCACCACCTTCGACCCGAACGCCTTCTACGTAATCACCGACATCCGCTCCAAACGCAAAGGCTTCTTCTCCGCCGCCGGAGCGCCCTGACTCGGCAAATAACCGGTCCACTCTCTACCCTCTATTCTCTACCCTCTATACCCTCTATGCAATACAACCTCAAAGCCCCCGACCACCTGCAAGCCACCGTCACGCTGCCCGCCTCGAAGAGCATCAGCAATCGCGTCTCGATACTCAGCGCACTCGCCCCCGAGGCCGCGCCCCTCATCAACCTGGCCGACAGCGACGACGGCCGCGCCCTGCAACATGCGCTTCGGTCGGCAGACGAAACCGTCGACATCGGCGCCGCCGGTACCGCCATGCGTTTCCTCACCGCCTACTTCGCCGCCCGACCCGGCCGCACCCGCCTGCTGACAGGCAGCGCCCGCATGCGTCAGCGCCCCATCGGCCTCTTGGTCGACGCCCTTCGAGGGCTCGGGGCCGACATCACCTACACCGAGCGCGAGGGCTATCCGCCGCTCCGGATCGTCGGCCAGAGGCTGCGCGGCGGCGAGGTGACGATGGATAGCGGCGTCAGTTCGCAGTTCCTCTCCGCCCTGCTGATGGTGGCGCCCACGATGGAACGCGGCCTGCAGCTTCGGCTCACGGGTGCCACTGTGTCGGAGACTTATCTCAGGATGACCGTCGGGCTGATGCGTCGCTTCGGCGTTGTGGTAGAGGAGGCCGACGGCGGGCGGACGTTCCGCGTGGCACCGCAGCCGATCCGCGCCGTGCCCTTCACCGTAGAGGCCGACTGGAGCGCGGCCTCGTATTGGTACGAGATGGTGGCCCCTCGCTCGGGATACCACAGCCACGGTAGAGCTGTTGGGAGCTCACGCCGGACAGTCTGCAGGGGCGACGCCGCCATTGCTGCGCTATTCGAGCGCCTCGGCGTACGCACCACCTTCACCGACCGCGGCCTACGCCTCGACCGGCTGCCCGGCCATCGCCAGCCCGAGCGCTTCACGTGCGACTGCGTCCTGATCCCCGACATGGCCCAAACGTTCGTCGTCACCTGCGCCGCGCTCGACCTGCCCTTCCGCTTCGACGGCCTGCAAAGCCTGCGCATCAAGGAGACGGATCGGCTGGCCGCCTTGCAAACCGAGCTCCGCCGCTTCGGCTTCGTCCTTACGGAGCACGACGGCCGCACCCTCCAGTGGGACGGCACGCGTTGTCCGCCCGAAGCCGCGCCCGTGGTCGCCACCTACGATGACCACCGCATGGCCCATGGCCTTCGCACCCCTTTGCGCTCGTCCGTCCGGGTGGCGTCACCATCGCACACCCCGAAGTAGTCACCAAGAGTTACCCCGTTTCTGGGACGACCTCCGCGCCGCCGGATTCCGGTTCTGACGCCCTCGTTTCGCCCCCTCATATTTCATTTTCCGCTTCTTAGAAATTTGTTTCACCATGTGGTATATCCTGATCAGTATCGTAGTAGTTAGGCCTCGTGGCCGCCGGCCTGAGGCAATGGGATCGCCGCCGTCGTCGGCAACGATTCGAGCGGGGCGAGATCGCCTCGATGGAGGATGAAACGCCTCAGACCGTCATTCCCGAGGGGCTGCTGTGGACAGCACGAGACGTGCGAGCGCGACAGCCTCCTGGCTGCCGTTGCGGCCGGTCGGAAGGCCGAGTATTACGACGACGAAGAGCTTGACGCCTACCGTGGCACACCCTCCGATGCCTATGCCGAACCCGTCGTAGAGGAGTTTCGCGAAGTGCTCTACACTCTCCGCCAGGACGAGGTGCCCGGCTGGATACGCAGCCTCCAACTCCGCGACATCGCCCCTGCCCGACGCCCTCAAAGCCGAAAACCCTACTCATCGTCGAAGAGCTGCGCGACAGTCGAGGGTGAGACGCTGAAAAACTTTCATTCATATCAGAGACAACATGATCCAAACCCACGCCATCACCAAGCGCTTCGATCGGCTACAGATCCTCAAAGGCATCGACATCGAGGTGCATGACCGCGAGATCGTCGCCATCGTCGGACCCAGCGGCGCCGGCAAAACAACCCTCCTGCAGATCGTCGGCACGCTCGACCGACCCGACTCGGGCCACGTCATCATCGACGGCGTCGACCCCTTCACCCTCAGCGAACGGCGCATGGCCGCCTTCCGCAACCAACACATCGGATTCGTCTTCCAGTTCCACCGACTCCTACCCTGAGTTCACGGCCCTCGAAAACGTCATGATCCCCGCCCTCATCGCCCGCGACTCTGCCGCCGAGGCCGAACGTAAGGCGCGCGAACTGCTCGACTTCCTCCACCTCTCCGACCGCATCACCCATAAGCCGTGCCGAGCTATCCGGCGGCGAAAAAGCAACGCGTCGCCGTGGCCCTGCGCCCTCATCAACCGGCCCAGCGTCGTCTTGGCCGACGAGCCCTCGGGCAGCCTCGACTCGCACAGCAAGGACGAGCTTCACCGTCTCTTCTTCGATCTTCGTCGCGACCTGGGCCAGACCTTCGTCATCGTCACCCACGACGAAGCCCTCGCCGCCCAAGCCGACCGCACGATACGAATGAGGGATGGCGTCATTATCGATTGACACCACCCCTCGTTACGATTAAAAACACAGGCCGCAGCCGGCGTTCAGCGCTTCTTCCCGGCCTGATATTCGACCCAGCCTAGTAGCCCGTGTCCAGATTGTAGATCACCCGAAGCCCGCCTTTTGCAGCATCTGCGCCGCCCGCATGCTTCGCTTTCCGCTGCGGCAATAGACGGCCACCGGACGCTGCGCGTCGAGCGACTTTTGCGCACGGTCAAGGAAGTCCGGCGCCGTCACGTCGATCAGCTGCGCCCCATTGATATGGCCCGCCGCGAACTCGTCCGGTCGACGCACATCCACCAACCGTACCGCCTGATCGCGTGCCAGCAGTGCCTCAAACTCCGCCGCCGTCAGCGACGTGATTCCACCTTCGGCTCTTCCGACGGCGCGCACGCCATCGAGAGCCATACCGAGAATAATGACATAAGTAACTTGATCATTAGTGTTTGCATTAAAAATATCGGCGCCAAAAAAATAGGACGTCGAGGCCGCCCGCCAAGTTTTTCCTGGCGCCCGACCAGCTTCCCCGGCCTCGATAGAGGCGCCCTTGCATCAAGGCAGGAAAAGGAAGACATTCATTCACCCTCATTAAAACCATCACCCATTATGCGTTACGACAACACATCCGTTCGGCGCCAAGACCGCCTCCTCGACGAGGCCCGCGCCCTGCAAATCCTTCACGAAGGCAAATACGGCTTTCTGGCCCTCGTCGAAACCCGCGCCGATGCCGTCGCTGGCTACGGCATCCCCATCAGCTACGTCTTCGAACCCTCCACCGACCGCATCTACCTGCACTGCGGCCCCTGAGGGCCCTAGCTCCGCTGCCTCGACCTCCGTCCATTAGTCACCTTCACCGTCGTCGGCCACACGCGCGTCGTCCCCGCCGGCTTCACCACGGCCTACGAGAGCGTCCTCCTGCGCGGCCGCGCCCTCCGTGGCCTCCCACCCGAGGAGCGCATGCACGCCCTCGAGCTCCTCATCGATAAGTACAGCCCCAACGACAAGGTCGTCGGACTGAAAGTACGCCGAAAAGTCCTTCCACCGCACCGAGATCATCCGTATCGACATCGACTGCGCCTCGGGCAAGCAGAAAGTGATCCGTCCCACAGGCGCCACCCCCGATTGACGCCCCTTTTAGGGACTGTCGAAGCCTCGTCTCCGCCCGGAGTCGAGGCTTTTTCTTTTTCCATTGACCAGATACTGCTATGAAACCATTCTTTCAATCAAAAACACGACTTTCATCAGCTATGAAAATCGTATTTCGCATAAACAATAACTTTCATAGGCTATAAATATTACTCCTTCTTTGAAAAAGCCATAGCCATGCTCTATGGCGAATTGTCTCTATATCTACATGATAATTCATCAGCTATGAAAAATCGTATTTCATATAAAAACCAACTTTCATAGGCTATGAATATTCTACCTTCTTTTGAAAAGCTATATCCATAGTCTATGACAGATTGTATTTACCTCTATCCAATGCTTCATCAGCCATGAAAATCATTTTTCCATAAATAGACTATCTCATATACCGTATAATCAATTGATATCATCTGAATAACATCTCTCATCGCCTATAAAAGATCCATTTCGTATAAATACTCCTCACCTACGCGATAACTTATCGATTACATCTAAAGATATATCCTCATAGTCTATGAAAGTAGATATCCAATTGAAAGTAAACTATCATAGCCTATAAGAATAGATTTCCGATTGTTCATTGACTATCATAGCCTATAAAAGTCCTATTTCTCATGGAAAAATGCTCTCCTTGCAGTCCTATTGGGCTTCGACGGGCAACAATCGGCTGTCGGAGGCGCTGCCGTCATTTTGACGAAATGAAAAGCCCCGCCTGCAGATGCAGACGGGGCCTTTTGTCAAGAGATCGGCCGGCCGCCGCCCTTTATGGCAAAAAAGAAGGAGCCACACCTCACAGGCAGCTCCTTCTCCTTACTAAACTGAATTCTTGTATGCGAAAGTCCAGTTATTTAGTCCACGTTCAGCGTGACGCGCTTGAAGGCGGTTACGGTGAGCGTCTTGCTCTGCTGCTGCAGGTATTGTTGGACGGTCAATTTGGCATCCTTGACGTATTCCTGCTGCAGGAGGGTGTTCTCTTTGAAATACTTCTGGAGGGCGCCCTCGGCGATGCGGTCGAGCAGATTCTCGGGCTTACCGGCCTGACGGGCCTTGTCGCGGGCCACCTCACGCTCGGTGTCGAGCACATGGGCGGGCACCTCGTCCGGGGTCACTGCCACGGGGTTCATGGCGGCCACCTGCATGGCGATCTCACGCGCTACGTGGTGGTCGACCGGCTCGTTGAAGGCTACAATCGACGCGAGCTTGTTGCCCGGGTGGATGTAGGAGACGGTGGCGGCACCTTTGGACGGACTCGTAGTATCCGAGTTCCATCTTCTCGCCGGTCACACCGATGCGGTCCGTGATGTGGTTCTCTACCGTGCGGCCTCCCCTGCAGCGTGGCTGCGAGAAGGGCCTCTTTCGAGGCGGGTTTGCCGGTCATGGCGGCGTTCAGGATGTCCTGCGTCAGCGCCACAAAATCAGCATTCTTGGCTACGAAGTCGGTTTTCGCATTTCAGGGCCACGATGGCGGCGAATCCGCCCTCGTCGGCTGCGAGCACGCAGCCTTCGGCGGCCTCGCGGTCGGAGCGTTTGGCGGCCACGGCCTGACCCTTCTTGCGAATGATCTCCATTGCCTTTTTCAAAGTCGTTGTCGGCTTCTTCCAAAAGCCTTTTTGCAATCCATCATCCCGGCTCCGCTCATCTTGCGGAGGTGGGTGATATCTACCATTATTACTGCCATATTGCTATGATTCTCCTTTGTTTGGTTTATGTGGATTCGTTATTCCTCTGAGGTGGCTTGTCCTTCAGCGGCCGAGGCTTCAGCTTCGGCTGCAGGACGAGACCTCGTCGTCACGACGTGAGCGGCGGGCGTTCGACTTGGCGCGGCGATCGCGACGCGGATTGTCTTCGCCGGCTCCCTCTTCAGCGGCGTGGTTGCGCTCGTCTTCTTCCTTATCGCGGGCCTTGCTCTCTTGGAGGCCTTCGTGAATGGCCTGGCAGACGGTGCCGACGATCAGCTCGATGGACTTGGTGGCGTCGTCGTTGGCGGGGATGACGAAGTCGATATTGCTCGGATCGGAGTTGGTGTCGACGATGGCGAAGACAGGGAATGCCGAGGCGCTGTGCTTCGCGTACGGCGATGTGCTCCTTGAGTACGTCTACGACGAAGAGTGCCGATGGCAAGCGGTTGAGGTCAGCGATGGAGCCGAGCATCTTCTCGAGCTTTGGCGCGCTGGCGGGTGATTTGGAGTTTTTCGCGCTTGGAGAGGTTATCAAACGTGCCGTCCTTACTCATCTTGTCGATGGTGGACATTTTCTTGATGGCCTTGCGGATGGTGGGGAAGTTGGTAAGCATGCCTCCGGGCCAGCGCTCGATGACGTAGGGCATGCCTACGGAGGAGGCCTTTTTCGGCTACGATCTGCTTAGCCTGCTTCTTGGTGGCCACGAAAAGGATGCGTCCTTACCGGCGGCGATGTTCTTGAGTGCATCGGCGGCCTCGTCCACCTTGGCGGCTGTTTTTATACAGATCGATGATGTGAATACCGTTGCGCTCCATGAAGATGTATGGAGCCATGGCAGGGTTCCACTTCCTTTTTAAGTGTCCGAAGTGTACGCCTGCTTCTAATAACTGTTCGAAACTAAGTCTTGACATTTCTTGGGGTGTTATGATCGTTTACTTTCTCTGTTCGTAGGATCAATCGTGCGGTAGTCTCTATCTGCCTCTCAGCATGTATGGGCTGAGAATCCGCATGATTTAGATACTAAACGTCTTCTCTCTGTCTGCTTCCCGTTTTGGAGGTGTATATATCGGTATACATCAACGTTTGCTGAACTGGAAGCGCTTTGCGTGCTTTGGGGACGTCCCGGTTTCTTACGCTCCACCTCACGGGGGTCGCGGGTGACGAATCCTTCAGCCTTCAGTGCGGGCTTCGACTCGGGATTGATCTTGATCAATGCACGGGTGATGGCCAGACGGGCTGCTTCAGATTGTCCCTTTGAAGCCTCCGCCTACGAGGTTGAGCTTGATGTCGTACTGCTCGGCCACGCTGAGGGGTGTTCAGGGGTTGCTTAACGACGAACTGCAGGATGGAGGAGGGGAAATAGTCGGCCAGTTCGCGACGATTGACCGTGATCTTGCCCGTTCCTTCGCTGATATACACGCGTGCGATGGCGGCTTTACGCCTTCCGATTGCATTTACTGTTTCCATGAATTCTTCAGTTGAGTGAATTAATATCTATCGACTTGGGCTGTTGCGCCTCATGTTTGTGTTCGGTGCCGGCATACACGTAGAGGTTGCCGAGCTGCTTATCGCCCAGACGATTTTTGGGCAGCATGCCTTTTACCACTTTGCGGAAGAGGCGATCTTCGCCCTTGGCCTTGAGGCGTGCGGGGGTTGTCTCGCGCTGTCCACCGGGGTAGCCGGTGTAGCTCAAATAGACGCGATCGTTCCACTTGTTGCCGGTCAAAACGACTTTGTCGGCATTAATCACGATGACATTGTCTCCGCAGTCCACGTGCGGAGTGAAGTTGGGTTTGTACTTGCCCCGGAGCAACTTGGCGATCTTGGAGCACAGGCGTCCCAACGTTTGGCCGTCTGCGTCGACGACCACCCATTCCTTGTTTACGGTTGCTTTGTTCGCAGAAATGGTCTTGTAACTTAACGTATCCACTTGCTTTTACCTTTTAATTAGAAAAATCTACAATGGGGTCTTTCCTCGTCTGCCGTTTGATTCTCCCGGACACTGGGGTGAGCATTCAGCAAGACGCTAAAGACGAATCATTTAACACGTTTGATAATAATCGGGTCGCAAAAGTAGACCTTTTTCGCCACATACGCAATCCAAGGCGCAGGCCTGCGGTCAGGCCTATGGGAGGCGGGGAATCGCCTCTAAGCGGCGACTTTCTGGCCCATTTTTGAGCGGTTGGCTCTGGCAGGCGGCCTGACAACATCACCGAAGTGTCCGATGGCTCTGGCAGGCGGCCTGACAACGTCACCGAAGTGTCCGATAGTCCCGGCAGGCGGCCTGACAACGTCACCGGAGTGTCCGATAGTCCCGGCAGGCGGCCTGACAACGTCACCAAAGTGTCCGATAGTTCTGGCAGGCGGCCTGCCAGTGTTTTTCGGGGCCGATAGGCGAGGGTTTGGCTCGGAGTCGCTGTCTCAAAGCCTTCCGGAGACGGGGGCATAAAAAGAATCCGGGGACGGGCCTCGCTCCTGTTCATAGGTGGAGTGAGGCGCCGTCCCCGGATGGCGATGAGGTGTGGGGGAAAAGACGAGATCGGCTTAAAGCAGCTTGTTCATCTTCTCCACGAAGGCGGCTTTCTGTCCGGCGCCGACTTGCTTGTCGACCACCCTGTCCGTCTTTGAAGAAGAGGACGGTGGGGATATTACGGATACCGTATTCGGCCACGACGGTGTCGTTCTCGTCTACGTTGACCTTACCGACGGTGATGCGGCCGGCGTATTCCTCGGCTAGCTCGTCGATGATGGGGCTGACCATGCGGCAGGGACCACACCATTCGGCCCAAAAAGTCAAGTACTACCGGCTGGCCGGCTGCTAACACTTCCTTTGTAGTTTGCATCTGATACGTTTACTACTGACATGATTGATACTGTTTTTGATGTTGAATTATGATTGATTGATAATGAAGTCCATGCTGCCTGACTCGCGTATGAAGTCGACAAGCTCCTCGGTGACGCGGATACGGACGTCATGGGAATACAAATTCAATGCCACGTGGTCGCGGCCGAGGATGTAGAAGCTGAGCTGCGTCTTGCCGGGATGGCTCTTGACGATGGCTGAGAGCTCGCTGATGGTTTGTTCGTTCAGGGCGTCGATGGGGGCGTTGATGCGGATCGATTGCACGAGGCTGTCCTTGACGTCCTGCAGGAGGCGGATGGTGGAGATGCGGAAGTCGAACTCGGACTCCTTCCAGCGCCGCGGCTGCACGGTGGCGTTGACGAAGAGGTAGAGCCCTTCGCGGCCGTACTTGCCGAAGTTGATGTAGTCATCGCCAAAGAGGGGGATCTCACCGCTGCCGGAGAGGTCTTCGATACGGATGATGCCGTAGGGGCTTGCCGTTCTTGGTGAGGCCTTCGCGATAGCCGGTGACGATGCCTCCGAGCGAGTTGCCGGCCTTGGAAGCTCTCCCATTCGCGGCTGTCGACGTCCTGCATGGTCATGTTGCAGACGTGGTTGAGGATGATGCGATACTCGTCCAGGGGTGGGCCGAGAGGTAGATGCCGACCAGCTCCTTCTCGCGATTGAGGCGCTCCAGGGCGCTCCAGGCGTCGAAGCGCGGGATGTCCGGGCGGGCTATCTGCACGGCGTCGTCGGCGCCAAAGAGGGAGAAGGAGGTGCTCTGACGGTCGAGCTTGAACTTGTTGCCGTAGCGCAGGAGGACGTCGGTGAAGGTCTCCTTGCGATCGTTCTCCACGAAGAAGGGCTCGCGGTCGACGCCGAGGCTATCGAAGGCACCTGAGATGGCCAGTGTTTCGAGGGTCTTCTTGTTTGCACGCCGCGGAGGGCACGCGCTCGACAAAGTCGAAGATGTCCTTATACGGCCCATGCTTTTTCGCGCTCCTCGATGAGGGCCAGCGCGGCGCTCTCGCCCATCGCCTTTGACGGCCACCAGTCCGAAGCGGATGTCGCCCCTTACGGTTGACGCCAAACTTGCGGTGCGACTCGTTCACGTCCGGCCCCAAGACGCGGATCTTCATGGCCCGGCATTCGTCCATGGCCTTGGTGATTTCCTTGATGTTCGAGAGGTTGCGACTGAGCACGGCCGCCATGTATTCCGACGGATAGTGGGCCTTGAGGTAAGCCGTCTGGTAAGCCAGCCAGGAGTAGCACGTGGCGTGACTTTTTATTGAAGGCGTAGGAGGCGAATTTCTCCCACTCGCCCCAGATCTTCTCCAGCGTCTTGCGGTCGTGACCGTTGCGGGCGCCGCCCTCAAGGAACTTCTCTTTCAGCTCCATCATCTTATCGATGAGTTTCTTTCCCATCGCCTTGCGGAGCGTGTCGCTCTGCCCGCGTGTGAAGCCGGCCAGGAGGCGCGAGAGGAGCATGACCTGCTCTTGATGAGACGGTGATGCCGTACGTATTCTTCAGGTAGCGCTCCATCTCGGGGATGTCGTAACGGATCTCCTCGCGTCCCTGTTTGCGAGCGATGAAGGCGGGGATATGGTCCATCGGGCCGGGGCGATAGAGGGCGTTCATGGCGATGAGGGTCCTCAAACTCCGTTGGCTGGAGTTCCTTGAGATACTTCTGCATACCGGCCGACTCGAACTGGAAGGTGGCCACGGTGCGTCCGGCACAGAAGAGGTCGTAGGTCAGTTTGTCGTCGATGGGGATGTTATCGATGTCGACCACCTCACCAGTCGTTTGACGGATGTTCTCGATCGCCTCCTTGATGATTGAGGAGTGTCTTGAGGCTGAGGAAGTCCATCTTGATCAGGCCCGTTTCTTCGATCACGGAGCCTTCATATTGCGTCACGAGCAGCGTCTCCTTCGTCTCCTTATCCTCGGCCGTAGCCACGGGCACGATGTCCGAGATGTCCTGCCGACCGATGATCACGCCGCAGGCATGCACACCGGTGTTGCGCACGTTGCCCTCCAGTTTCTGCGCATACTTCAGCGTGTCGCGCAGGATGGGATTCGGACCGTTGGCCGCCTCCTTCAGCTCGGGCACGACCTCAATGGCCGTCTTGAGCGAGTTCACACGGTCGGGTACCAGCTTAGCCAGCCGATTCGACTCCCGGAGTGGCAGTTGCTCCACACGCGCCACATCCTTAATGGCCAATTTGGCAGCCATCGTGCCATAGGTGATGATGTGGGCCACGTGATCCTGCCCGTATTTCTCCGTCACCCATTTGAGCACCTCGCTGCGACCGTCGTCGTCGAAGTCAATGTCGATATCAGGGCATCGAGATACGGTCCGGATTGAGGAAACGCTCGAACAGCAGGTCGTGCTTGATCGGGTCGATGTCCGTAATGCCGGAGGCAATAGGCCACGACCGATCCTGCGGCCGATCCACGCCCGGGCCCTACGGATACGCCCATCTGACGCGCCGCTGCGATGAAGTCTTGCACGATGAGGAAGTAACCCGGGAAGCCCATCTTCTTGATCGTGTTCAGCTCGAAGTCGATGCGGTCGCGCGCCTCGTCCGAGATCACGCCGTCGTAACGGTTCAGCTCCCGGGCACGCTCGAAGGTGAGGTGGCGCAGGTAGTCGGCTTCGAACTTGATGCGGATCACCTCTCGTAGCCCCCAGACGCAGGTAATTGTCCGACACGACGCGCCCCTCGGCATCCGTATCGTTGAACTCCTCCATGAGGTCTTTGGCGGTGTATTTAGCCCGATACGCCTCCTCCGATCCGAACGACGGATCGATCTGGAAGAAGGGCATCAGCGCGGGCGAGTCGATGGAGTACATCTCCACCTTGTCAGCGATCTCTACGGTGTTGCGCAGCGCCTCGGGCACATCGGCGAAGATGGCGTTCATCTCGGCCGTCGTCTTGATCCACTCCTGTTTGGAGTATCGCATACGGTTTGGGTCGTTGATCTCCTTGCCCGTGCTGAGGCAGATCAGTCGCTCGTGTGCATCGGCGTCGTCCTCGTTCACGAAATGCGCGTCGTTCGTAGCGATCAGTTTCACGCCGTGCTTTCGCGAAAGCTCCATCAGCACCCGGTTCACCTCCACCTGCTTCGGGTACGTCGTCGTGTCCGCATCCGGCGCATGCGTCTCGTGGCGTTGCAGCTCGAGGTAGAAATCTTCGCCGAAGAGCCCTTTGAACCACAGCAGCGACTCCTCGGCCTTCTCCTGCTTACCGGCCATGATCAGTTGCGGGATCTCGCCCCCGAGGCAGGCCGAGGAGACGATCAGCCCCTCGTGATAGCGTTCCAAAAGCTCCTTATCGATCCTCGGATTGCGATAAAAGCCCTCCGTCCAAGCCAGCGAAACGAGCTTGATGAGGGTTCTTGTAGCCCGTGAAATTCTTAGCCAAGACCAAGAGGTGCCAGCCGCCCAGGTCGTCCTTTTCCTGCTTCTGGAGCCGACCGTTGCGCGCGCAGTAGCACTCGCAGCCGATGATAGGCTTGAAGAGACTCTGGCGACAGGTGCTGATCTTCTCCGAGAGTTTGCGTATGCGCTCCGTCTCCTCCTCCGTCGGATGCTCCTTATCGCTGAGCGCACGCAGCTCCTTCTCGCAGTCCTTGATGGTGGCGGCGTACTTACTATTCTTCTTCTTGATCTTGTTGTAAAACTCCTTGATGCCAAACATGTTTCCATGATCGGTCAAGGCGATGGCAGGCATGCCGTCACGCTGCGCCTTATCGATCAACGCATCGATAGACGACTGGCCATCGAGCAGCGAGTATTGCGAATGAACGTGTAGATGAACGAAGGGTTCCATATGGTGTGTGATAGTGGTGGTGGGACGGCTTCTCCTGCCGGTAGGGTAGGGGCGTATTGAATACGCCCCAGCGTGTACCCGGCTGTTTGATTATTCGCCCCTTGCGGGACGTTCGTGGGGTGTATTCAATACGCCCCTACCCAGAGGGGAAGAAAGAAAAGAAGAGAAGACGCCCCCCAAGCGGATCAATAAAATCTATACCCAAATGACAGCGCCACGCTGTTTTGGTAGAACCTGCGATTCAAAAAGGCTGCTTCTGGCGCAACTTATCGATGAAGCCCGTGCGACCGTAGACAGAGAAAAAGACGCTGTGATACTCCACATAAAGCCCCGCGCCAGCCCCCACATCGAAGCGACGGAACTCGCGACTGATCCACTCGTGGTGCTCACGTTCGCGTGTAGAGACAGAGGCGAAAGGCCCAGCCATGATGCCCATCTGCCAGTCGGCAAAGCGGATCTTGTAGACCATATTGACCGGCAGGCGGAGCGAGAGATAGCTGCTGCTGTGGCGTCCGGTGATCATCATATCGTCAAAGAGATAGAGATAGTTGTACGCGCCGCCCTCACTGGCGACGGCCAGCTCCGGGACGATCGAAAAGCGCTGTGACAGTGGGATGTCAAGCAGTCCCGCGGCCTCAAATCCGATGCGTCCGCCGTAGGTCACTTCCTCGTCGACGATCTGCGTGAGCTGGTTGTATGACAGCCCCAGGCGCACCCCAGGGATGATCTTAGCTTGTGCGGCGCAGGTCCAGAGCCCGGCCAGGAGAAGGAGGAGATACTTTTTTTCATCGTTGGTCTCTTGTTACTCGTTATTTATATACACAAAAGTAGACCTTTCGCGGCACGCACGCTGCAAACGCCCCCTGCAGCCCCCGTTTCGCCCCAGCTCATCCCTGCACAGACCCCGTGGCATTCTATTTCGCCTCAGCTTACCCCTGCAAAGGCCCTACGGACATCTATTTCGCCTCGAATTGGCTCTGCACAGACCCTACGGACATCTATTTCGCCCCAGCTCAGCCCGCGAAGATCTCGCGGAGGTCCGTTTTGTGGCTAAACTGACAGGGGAAGGCCCCACGGACTGCCATTTTGTCCCCGATCTACCCCGCGCAGGCCTTACGGAGTACGTTGGAAAAGCTTTCGGAACTTCCCGAACGATTCTATCTAACTATTTCAACCATTCGGAAAGCTCCGAGACATATCTATATGCTTATCCTAATCTCCGGAAAACTCCGAAGCATTTATCCATTATATTACAAGTCTTCGGAATATTCCGATCGATTGAAAACATGATCCTAATCCTTTCGGGAATCTCCGAAAAGTATAAATTCAAGATCCTATCTCTTCGGGAAACTCCGAATAATTGCTTTATTGATTTCATATTGATCGGAAAGTTCCGGAGATTTGTCTTCATATGTTTAATCGCATCGGGAAGTTCCGATGAACTGTATCTATGATTGATACTTCTCTGGGAAGTTCCGAGTGCTTGTATTTATGGGTAGTACGCCTTCGGGAAGTTCCGAAAGCTTTCAACGTACTCCGTAAGGCCTGCGCGGGGTAGATCGGGGACAAAATGGCAGTCCGTGGGGCCTTCTCCTGTCAGTTTAGCCACAAAACGGACCTCCGCAGGGGCCTGCACAAGGTCGAGCCGAGGCGAAATAGAACGCCGCGGGACCTGCGCGGGGCGTTTCTGGGGCCTGACCGTGCGACATGGGGCCCGCACGGGCCGTATCTTTGCCGTCAGAGAATGGATTAACAAGCGACTGTTGACAATGGATGATTTTGCGGCAATAGATTTTGAGACAGCCAACCCGTACCGGAGCAGTGTGTGCAGCGTGGGGGTGGTAGTGGTTCGTGCGGGGCGGGTGACGGATCTCGCTCTATCGACTGATCCGCCCGGAGCCGAATTATTATATGTCATGGAATACGCGCGTGCATGGGCTCACGGCGGCGGACACGGACAGCGCGCCGACGTTTCCGGAGGTGTGGCGGGAGGTGGTGCCGCTGATCGAGGGGACTGCCGTTGGTGGCGCACAACAGTCCGTTCGACGAGAGTTGCCTCCGGGCGGCCTTCAAGCGGTACGAGTTGGAGTATCCGGACTATCGGTTTTACTGCACCTGTCGGGCGGCACGGCGGGTGTTCAAACAGCTGCCGAACCATCGTCTGGAGACGGTGGCTGCGGCCTGTGGCTTCGACCTCACTCAGCATCATCATGCCTTGGCCGACGCGGAGGCTTGCGCGGAGATCGCAATCCGGATCTTGTAGGGGGGCTATCGCATACGCCCCGCAGAAGCCTTCTCCTTCTTCTTTTCTTGCCTTGATGCAAGAGGCCCCACCGGGGCCGGGGAAGTTTGGCCGGGTATCAGGCAAACTTGGCTGGCGTCCCCGACGCCCTTGATGCAAGAGGCCTCACCGAGGCCGGGGAAGTTTGGCCGGGTATCAGGCAAACTTGGCTGGCGTCCCTGACGCCCCTGATGCAAGAGGCCCCACCGAGGCCGGGGAAGTTTGGCCGGGTATCAGGCAAACTTGGCTGGCGTCCCTGACGCCCTCTGATGCAAGAGGCCTCACCGAGGGCCGGGGAAGTTTGGCCGGGTATCAGGCAAACTTGGCTGGCGTCCCTGACGCCCCTTGATGCAAGAGGCCCCACCGAGGCCGGGGAAGTTTGGCCGGGTACATGTTGGGGGCTCTATGTGTCCGACGCTTTCGATGAAAGTAAGATCCCCCCGCCACACGGGGTGCGACAGGGGGATCTGCTTGAGAATTGTAAGCTATGAGTAGAAAAGACTCCTCTCATTGGGAGAGGATTTTTCTTGACGGCGGCGGAGATGGCTCCGCCTTCGGCTCGTCCGGCCAGTGCGGCGGTGGCGGCTTTCATGACGCGCCCCATGTCTTTGAGACTGGTGGCGCCTGCCTTCTCAATCAGAGCGCGAACCTCGGTCTCGAGGGCTTCGGGCGAGAGTTGCTGCGGCAGATAGCCTTCGAGGGTCGCGACTTGTGTCAGCTCGGCTTCGGCCAGGTCGGGACGACTCTGCTCGGTATAGATGCGGGCGGACTCGCGGCCTTGCTTGACGAGCTTTTGGAGGATACTGAGGGCGGACTCATCGGTGAGTGTCGTTCGCACCGGGGGCGGTTTTGGCTTCGAGGAAGCATTTCTTGGCGTTACGGAGCGCCTCGAGTTTGACCTTGTCTTTGGCCAACATGGCGGCTTTGATGTCGCCGCTGATTTGATCGAATAAATCCATTGTTTACTTGTATTTAGAGGGTAGAGGATAGAGGGTAGAGGATAGAGGATAGAGGGTAGAGCTGGGTACTCATCAATTCTACCCTCTAATCTCTACCCTCATATCATCCCATGCGAAAGCTGATGCGCGGGCGGCCACTGGGCTTGCCTACGGGGGAATGTCGGTGCGGGTGGTGGAGGTGTTTAATGTGCCACCGCTTCGGCTTCGGGCGCGGGCCAAGAGGCGGGCGTCACGGTTGTAGGCAGGGATTTTTCCTCGAGGAGGGTGATGATGGCGTCGTCGTCCAACTCGCCTACGGTGAGGATGGCCAGGGTTGTAAGTCGGGCGACGTGTAGGCCGTCGGTCTTCCGTCTTCCGACCGTAGTATTTGGCCATGAGCTCGCGCTCGCGCTCCTTCTGGCGGAGGATCTCCTCTTCCTTGATAATCTCGTCTTCGCTTTTGAGCAGGTGTTGCTCGTCGCGCTTACTGCGGATCTCGGGGATGTCGTTGAGGTCGAAGCCGGTGGCCAAGACGGTGAATTTGACCTTGCCCTTGAGCGATTCATCAATGGCGGTACCCCAAATCACCTCGATATCGTCGCCGAATTGCTTCATAAACTCCGTCATATAGTTCACCTCGTCCATGCGGAGCTCGTTGCCCTCCTCGCCGATCGTATTGCTACTGAAGGAGATGTTGAAGAGGATCTTCTTGGCGTTGGAGATGTCGTTATTGTTGAGCAAGGGTGAGCGGAGGGCATCCTGAATGGCCTGCTGGAGGCGGCCTTCGCCCTGTCCGTAACCGTTACTAATAAGGGCTACGCCACCGTCCTTGAGGGTGGTCTCGACGTCGGCAAAGTCGAGGTTGATGACGCCGTCGAGGGTGATGATCTCAGCGATACTCTTGGCAGCCACCGTGAGCGTATCGTCGGCCTTTTTGAAGGCGTTGAGCATGGTGAGATCAGGGTAGATCTCATTCAGGCGTTCGTTATTGACCACAAGCAGCGCATCGACGTTTTTTTGCTGATGGCCTCGACGCCCTTGAGCGCTTGAATGATCTTGGGCGGCCCTCGAAGAGGAAGGGAATGGTGACGATGCCGACGGTCAGGAGGCCCATCTCTTTGGCCACACGAGCGATCTCGGGGGCAGCGCCCGTGCCGGTGCCACCGCCCATACCGGCGGTGATGAAGACCATCTTCGTGCCGTCGTCGAGCATGGTGCGGATATCGTCCTCGCTCTCCTCTGCGGCACGTTCGGCGCGTGCAGGATTGTTGCCTGCGCCGAGTCCCTCGGTGACGGTACGTCCGAGGGCGATCTTGACAGGGCACGTCAGAGCGTGACAGCGCCTGGCTGTCGGTGTTACAGAGTACGAAGGAGACGTCATGTATGCCTTCCTTGAACATATGCGTGACGGCGTTGCCACCGCCTCCGCCCACGCCGACCACCTTGATGATCTTTCGCGTGTCTCTTGGGAAGTTGAATTGCAGGGGGTTGTATCGTTACTCATTGCTGTATGTGCTTGGTGTGGGGGATGATTGTGGATGTTATTCTTCGTCGAAGAGCCCGCGGGCGATGCGTCCGAAAACTACCGAAGATTCCGCCGCGTTTCTGCGTGCGTCGGTTCTGACGTTGCTCTTCTTCTCGGTCACGTTCCGGCTCGATGCGTTCGGGTTCCGGCTCGGGCTCCTTGACAGGCTCGACGGGCTGAACGGGAGGTGCTGGCGCTGGTTCTTCCTGCTTCCGACGAATCGGACCGACACAGCTCTCAGTGCCTTGCAACAGCAGGCTGAGGGCCGACATGTAGCGTGGGTCACTGACCTTGTCGCTGGCGTCGTCCACGAGTCCCTTTGCGGATGGCAGAATAGCGTACCTCTTGCAGTTTGAACGTATCGCGGATGAGCTCTTGCAGGTTCTTCAGCGATGCGCCACCTCCGACCAGGACGATACCTGCGCCGAGGGGCGTTCGTGAGCTTATTCTCCTCGATACGGGCGTAGACGTTCTGGACGATCTCCTTCGCACGCGCCTCAACAACCATATCGATCTCGCTCAGATTGATCTTGCGCGTACCGATGCCGTCGACGGTATCGAGGTGAAATGCTGCCTTCTTGATTCTCGTTGGGCTTGGCGTTACCATAGGGTGATCTTCAGCCGTTCGGCTTCGGACTCGACGAGACGGAGACTCGTCAGGTCGCGCGTGATCAGGTCGCTGCCAAGAGGAATGACGCCGAGGTAGGCTAGGTAACCGTTCTTGTAGACGACGACGGAGGGTGACGCCTGCGCCAAAGTCGATCACAGCGCAGCCTAACTCCCTTTTCGTTGCGAGTCAGGATGGCTTCGGCCAGTGCCAAGGGCGACACGATGATTCCGGCCACGGTAATACCAGCCTGCTGCTCGATGCTATTGATGATGGATTTGCGGATGATCGGCTGTCCGACCACGAGCTTGTAGCGCGCTTCGATGCGACGGCAAGAGACCCCAACGGGATTCGAGGTGCGTTTGTCATCGAGATAGTAGACGGGCGGTGCGATGGCCAGGACGTCTGACATTTCAGGGGCGGTAGCTTTTGCACTGTTCGTTGAGCAGTTGGATGTCTTCTTCTGACACGAAAGCGTCAGCGCGGATAGTTCGCACCTCGGAGTGATCAATGGATCGTAGCGATTGGCCTCCGATACCGATATAGACCTTTTTCGATACGGAGGTTGGGAAGTTTGTTCTGCAGTTCCAGCACGAGTCGTTTGATGCGTGCGGCCGTCTCAACCACGTTGTGGATGCGTCCACGCCGGATGCAGCCGCTCGACTCCTTCACCTCTTCGGCTACGATGGAGCGCGCCCCGACTGTTCTTTTTCCCGACCATCCCCACCAAATGAGAAGTGCCCAAATAGATCGCTACTATATAGTCCGTCACCATAAATTCATTTTTTTAGTACATACAATCTGGTTCTTGTATTTCAAATTGATCATCTCGTATTTATCCCATCCTACCTTAGGTATAGCTTGCTCGTAGAACAGTTGCAGATGATCCATCTTCTCTTCAAAGCCATCTAAACTGCCCAAGAATATCCGAAAGTCGCCCACCCGTGGAATCAGTTCTATCTCCTTATTGGGGTAAACAAAAATCTGTTCGATTTGGTTGTTCCAGAAGTCATGCTTGTGCAAAAATACGGCAAACTTGTACAAGTCTGTTGTGACAAAGGTTTTTCGATTTTCCCGCAAGCTACGGGCAAATAGACCGCATAGCGAGAGCTGACCGCCATGGCATGCCCCTGTTCATCGACGTAATAGCTCCCGCCATCGGCAAAGACTCGAAGGATGGGCGTTTTCTGCGTGATCTCGATGTGAACCATTCCCGAGGGCGTCTTGTGAGACTTTCGTACGCTCGACGGGGCCACTTTCTAAGATGCGACGCTCGATGCGTGCCGTGTTGATAGCACGGAGAGGGGTGTCGACGGGGTAGAGATCGGGCTACGGAGCAGACGGATGACGTCGCGACGGGTGATGAAAGTTGCGGTCGGCACTGTCCTTGATTTCCACCGTCACGCCACGGCAAACGGCGTCCATCCCCTTCTCGTTCACCAGAAGAATCGAGAAGACGATGTAGCAGACGAAGACGACGGCGACAATGACAGACAGCAGCTTTTTTTCATCGTTGGGCGAGGATTTGGCGGATGGGCTCGACGAGACGATCAATGTCGCCGGCACCAAGGATGAGGACAACATCGAACGTACCCGCGGCGATAATGTCGGGCAGCTCGGCTTTCGTGCAGCAACGCTTATCGGCGATGGTGACGTGCTCGAGGATCATCTCTGAGGTGACACCGGGGATGGGATCCTCACGAGCCGGATAGATGTCAACCAAGATCAGTTCGTCGAGTAAGGAGAGGCTACGGGCGAACTCGTCGGCAAAGTCACGGGTGCGAGAGTAGAGATGAGGCTGGAAGATGCCCGTGATGCGACGGCCAGCGTAAAGCTCTTTCACGGAGAGGATGCTGCGGGTGAGCTCCTCTGGGTGATGGGCGTAATCGTCGATGAGGACGACGCGATCATTACGGAGGCGGATATCAAAAACGACGCTCGGCACCGGGGAAGGAGGCCATGGCCGATCGGATCTCGTCGGGGCGGACACCGTGGAGCCAGGCAGCAGCAATGGCTGCGACACCGTTCTCGACATTGATGCGGACGAGGGAACGCCAAGATGGATGTCGGCGATGCGTGTCCCGTCCGAGAGGACGCAATCGAAGACAGACCTCACCGTCACCAATACGGACGTTCTCGGCGTGAAAGTCGGCCGAGGTGTCGGTGGCGGAGTAGGTATAGCAACGGGCATCGGGGCTGGAGGCGTGGGGTGATGGGGGCGTCCTTCTTGATGATCAACGTGCCGCCAGGCTGAATGAGTGAAGTAAAGACCTCGAAGGCCTCGCGATAGGCGGCGGGAGTGCCGTAGATGTCGAGGTGATCGGGGTCAGCGGAGGTGATAATGGCCGTGGTGGGGTGGAGGCGATGGAAGGAACGGTCGTACTCGTCGGCCTCCACGACGGTCAGGTCGCTGTGATCGGAGAGCATCAGTTGCTGGCATAGCCCTTCAGGATACCCCCGAGGAAGGCGTTACAATCCACATGCGACTGCTTGAGCAGGTGTGCCGTCATGGAGGAGACAGTCGTCTTACCGTGCGTACCAGCTACACAGATGGCGCGGCTGGCCGACGTGATCGGTCCGAGCACCTCGGCACGTTTCATCACCTCGAAACCCGAACGACGGAAATGGTTCAGCTCCGTGTGGTCAGACGGGACGGCGGGCGTGTAGACTACAAGCGTCGTTTGCGGATCTGAGAAACCGTCGGGGATGAGGTGGACGTCGTCTTCGAAATGGATGGCGGCGCCTTCATCAATCAGGGTGGCCGGTGAGGGGTGAGGGGGCATGGTCGTAACCCGCTACGCGGACGCCACGCGCCATGAACCAACGAATCAGGGCGCTCATACCTATGCCGCCAGCGCCGATAAAGTAGGCGGAACGAATATGTGCAATGTCTATCATCTCTTCTTTTCTGTTTGAGGCGCTCCGGGGCGCTTATTGTTTTTCGATTAGAGCGACCAGCTCATCCACGATTCGCTCATCGCTATCCCGTTCGGCCAATTGACCGCTGTGGAGGCCAAGCGTCTTCAATTGCTCGCGGTCGCCAAAGAGGCGACGGAGGGCGTCGGAAGCAACTTCCGCACCTCGCCGTCAGCGATCATCACAGCTCCACCCCGATCGGCCACAGATCGGGCGTTCTTTCGTCTGATGATCTTCCGCCACGTTAGGCGACGGCACAAGGATGGCAGGCTTACCCAACAGACACAGCTCGGAGATCGAGCTGGCTCCAGCACGCGACACGACGAGATCGGCCGCGGCATAGGCGTAATCCATCCGTGTGATGAACGGCCCGACCCAGCGCTTGGGCTCCGGCTCGAGGTCGGCGACACGGCTGCGGATGGCATCGTAATAGCTGCGGCCCGTCTGCCAGATGAGCTGAACGCCGAGGTCGGCCAACGTGGGGAGGGCGACCTCTACGGCCTCGTTGATGGTGCGTGCGCCGAGGCTACCGCCGAGTACGAGCAGCGTCTTGCACGCCGGGTCGAGACCGAAGTGTTTCAGTGCCCTCGTCGTGACAATTGATAGCTTCCTCCAAGTCTTTTCGCACCGGATTGCCCGTCAAGACAATCTTCTCTGCGGGAAAGAAACGCTCCATGCCCGGGTAGGCCACACAGATACGCGCGGCACGTTTGGCTAACCATTTATTGGTGATACCGGCGTAGGAATTCTGCTCCTGGATGAGTGTAGGCACACCGGCCGCTTCGGCCGCGCGAAGCAGGGGGACCACTGGCGTAGCCACCACACCGACGGCCACGTCAGGCTGAAAATCGCTGACGATCGTACGGGCACGACGCATGCTGACCCACAGCCGACGCATCACGCCGATGTTACGCCAGCGGGCGCCGACGGTCAAGGCCACTGACCGGTAGCCCGATGATTCGATAGCCGGCGGCGGGGACGCGTTCCATCTCCATACGCCCTTCGGCGCCGACAAATAAAAACTTCGGCGTCGGGGGTAACGACGCCGAAATGCATTGGCGATGGCTATGGCGGGGAAGATGTGGCCGCCTGTCCCGCCACCGCTGATGATGATTTTATAGTGACTCATGAATGTTCCTTTATCCCTGATTATTCAGCCGTTTCGGCCGCGAAGATAGATTTTTCGCTGCCTGCCGGAGATTAGAGACGTTGCGCCGCCGCGCACCCTTACGACACAGCCTCGGCTGCTTCGGCTTCAGCCTCCGCTTCCTCGACAGCTTCTTCCTCGGCGGCCTCTTCATCGCCCATGCCGGCGCCGAAGCGACTCACGCTGAGGATGAGTCCGAAGTAGACGCAGGTGAGGACGGTCGATGTACCGCCACGACTGATCAGCGGCAGGGGCTGACCGGTGACGGGCATCAGATTGACGGCCACAGCCATGTTCGTCAGTGCTTGATGACGATCATCAGGCCGCAGCCGATGACGAGGTACTTCTGGAATAGCAGGTTGCAACGCCGCGCGATGATTCCCACACGGATGAGTAACATGATGTAAAGCAACAGCACAACTGTCCCCCTGACCAAGCCCAGCTCTTCGATAATGATGGCGAAGATGAAGTCCGAATAAGCCAGCGGCAGGAAGTCACGCTGCACGCTGCGCCCAGGCATCTTGCCGAAGAGGCCGCCGCGGGCGATGGCGATCTTGGCGTGCGAGACCTGATAGTTGTCGTCGGTGATGACTTGCGGATTATCGTCTTTGACGAGGTCGTTGTCCGAGGCGCGATCGTCGAGATGCTCCGTCAGACGGTTGCTCCACGTCTCGAGGCGTGGCAGCAGCGGTGCGTCGTCTCCGGGGCGATCTTTGGCTAAGCCTAACAGGGCCACGAGCAGGAGCAACAGCACGAGCATCATGCGCCCAATGCGGATCAGGGAAATGTGTCCCACGAACATCATCAGCAGGCAGACCAGCCTGAGGGAGCACTGCTGTGGAGAGGTTGTAAAAGCAGGATCAGGGAGCAGACGATGCCCACGCCGCCGATGATCCAATAAAAAGGCCGTCTTTTTCCGTGAAGCGAACGCCGATTTTACTGAGCAGGAAGGCCACGTAGACGACGCTGGCCAGCTTAGCCACCTCCGAGGGCTGAAACTGGATGCCAAAGAGGCGGATCCAGCGCGAGGGCATCGTTCACGCTGATGCCGACGAAGGGTACGGCCGCCAGCAGGATGATGGCCAAGACCATCAGGACCGAGCCGCCCATGGGGAAGTAACGCGTCGGCATACGCGTCAGGCCCAGGACACAGAAGAAGCCGATCGTAAGGTGCATGGCATGGCGCGCAATGGGCGTCCAGATGTTCGCCTCGTTGTAGGCCAACGTGCTGGTGGCGCTGGAACACCTCCACCAACGAGAGGCTACAGAGGAGCATGAAGATGATCCAGATCGGAATGTCGCCCTGGAACACTTTCCGGGTAAACGTCCTCTTCGTCACGGCCGCGCCTCCTTTCCGTCCGCCAGCGCGTGGACACATTGTTTGAACTGCTCGCCGCGGTCTTCGTAGTTGCGGAAGAGGTCGAAGCTGGCGCAACAAGGCGAGAGCAGCACCGTATCGCCCGGGTGAGCCATGCGAGCGGCGGCAGCGATGGCCTCTGCCATCGAGCGGGCGTCGCAGGTGGCGGGCACCTTCCCATCGAAGGCGGCGTGGAGCTTCCGGTTGTCCACACCGAGGAAGACGAGCCCGCGGGCCTTCGCCCGCACCATGGCCTCGATCTCCCCGTAATCGTTGCCCTTGTCTGTCCCGCTGAGGATGAGCACGATCGGCGTCTCGACGCTTTGCAGGGGCATAGCGACAGGAGTCGATGTTCGTGGCCTTCGAATCGTTGATGTATTCCAGCATCGGCCACGCGTGCCACCGGCTCCAAGCGGTGCTCGACGCCGCGAAACGTCTCCAGACCACGACGGATCGACGCATCGTCGGCTCCGGCCAGTCGGGCCGCCGTGGCCGCGGCGAGGGAGTTATAGAGGTTGTGTGTGCCACGCAGCGCGAGGGCTGTGCGGGGGATGCGGAGCGTGCCGCGGGGCGTCTCGATGCAGATCTGCCCGTCGCCCGTGAGGGCGGCTCTTCAGCTCCGGGCCGGTCGGCGTCGGAGAAGGGGTAGCAGGTGGCTTCGGGGTGATGTTTGGCCACCTCGCGGCGCAGGATGGGGTCGTCGGCCCAATAGATGAAGGCGTCCGCCCGAGTTTGGTTTTGCAGGATGCGCAGCTTTGGCGTCCACATAACGCTGCATCTCGCCGCCGTAACGGTTCAGGTGGTCGGGCGTGATGTTCATCAGCACGGCGATGTCGGCCTTGAAGCTGTACATGTTATCGAGCTGGAAACTGCTCAGCTCGATCACGTAGCACGCGTGCGGCTCCTCGGCCACTTGCAGGGGCGAGGCTGCGCCCGATGTTGCCCGCCAGGCCAACGTCCATACCGGCCTCGCGCAGGATGTGGTACGTCAGCGACGTGGTCGTCGTCTTGCCATTGCTGCCCGTGATGCAGACCATCTGCGCGTCGGTGTATCGTCCGGCCAGCCTCGATCTCGAGAGGATCGGGATGCCACGCTCCACGGCCGCGCGCACGATGGGCGCCGTGTCGGGTATGCCAGGGCTCTTGACGATCTCGTCGGCGTTGAGGATCTGGGCCTCCGTGTGATGGCCCTCTTCAAAGGGAATACAACGCTCGAGCAGCATCGCCTTGTATTTCTCGGCGATCGTGCCGCTGTCGGAGACGAACACGTCGAAGCCCTTCGCCCCGGCCAGCACCGCGGCTCCCACGCCACCTCGCCCGCGCCCAGGACGACGATTCGGCTTGCGTGGCGTGTCGGGAGGCCATCTTGCGACCCGTCTGGTTCGCCGCACGCCGGGCGGAGGCAAACAGGCGCCTGTTTATTAAGGCACAGATCATGCATTGAGTAAACAGGCGCCTGTCTATTAAGGCACAGATCATTCATTGAATAAACAGGCGCCTGTCTATTAAGCCGCAAATCATTCATTGAGTAAACAGGCGCCTGTCTATTAAGTCGCAGATCATTCATTGAGTAAACAGGCGCCTGTCTATTAAGTCGCAAATCATACATTGAATAAACAGGCGCCTGTCTATTAAGGCGCAGATCATTCATTGAATAAACAGGCACCTGTTTGCCTTCCGCGCGTTTGGTGAAGGCCGTCCAGGGGGTGTATCCGGGGGCAAAACGAGGGTTTGAAGCCCGGCTGCGATGTGTCCGGGAGTATGAATCAGGGAGGATGGGTGGTTGTACATGATCTTTGATCAATTATGCGTTGGCTTCTAAGAATTGGGGCTCTATCGCAGTTTCAACGTGATGATGGCGATGGCAGCGAGGATGATGCCGATCAACCAGAAGCGGACGACGATCTTCGACTCTGGCACCACGTTGAAGGGCTTCTGGATGATGGCGTCGATGCCTGCATTGCCGGGTTTCTGGAAGTGGTGATGCAGGGGGTCATCTTGAAGATGCGCCGACCTATGCCTGTCTTCTTTTTGGTGTACTTGAAGTAGAAGACTTGCAGCATGACCGACAACGCCTCGACGAAGAAGACGCCGCAGAGGATGGGCACCAGCAGTTCTTTGCGGATGATGATGGCGAAGACGGCGATGATGCCGCCGAGGGTCAGGCTGCCCGTGTCGCCCATGAAGACTTGCGCGGGATAGGCGTTGTACCATAGGGAAGCCGATCGTGGCGCCGATAAAGGCCGAGGCGAAGACCACCAGCTCCTCGGCGCCGGGGATGAACATGATGTTGAGGAAGGAGGCAAACTCGAAGTGCGACGAGGTGTAGGCCAGCACCCCAAGCGCGATGCCGACGATGGCCGAGCTGCCCGCCGCCAGTCCGTCGAGTCCGTCGGTGAGGTTCGTGCCGTTCGAGACGGCGGTGACGACGAAGATGGTCATCAGCACAAAAAGCAGCCAGGTGACTTCCGTCTTATAGCGACCGGCCCAAGCGGCCAGCACGGAGTAGTCGAAGTTGTTGTTCTTGACAAAGGGGATGGTCGTCTTGGTGGACTTCACTTCGCTGGGGTGGATACGCACCTCCTCGATCGTGTCCTGCCCGCGCGGCGGATCTCCATGTTTTCGCGGATCACGACGTCCGGACTGAAATAGAGCGTCAGGCCGACTATCAGCCCGAGGCCCACTTGGGCGATGATCTTGAAAGCGTCCGTGCAGCCCTCTTTATCCTTCTTGAAGACCTTGATATAGTCGTCTGCAAAGCCCAGTGTACCCAACCAGATGGTGGTGATGAGCATAAGGATCAGGGTAGATATTGTTCAGCCGGGCGAAGAAGAGCAAGGGGGACGATGATGGCAATGATGATGATGATGCCACCCATTGTGGGTGTACCTTTCTTGCTCAGCTGGCCCTCAAGGCCTAGTTCGCGGACGGTTTCGCCGATCTGGAGACGGCGCAGGCGGTCGATGATGCGTCGGCCGATGGCCGTGGAGATGAAGAGGGCCAGGATGAAGGCCATCACGGAGCGGAAGGAGACGTATTTGAAGACGCCAGCGCCGGGGACGTCCAGTTGATCCAAGTAGTTGAATAGTTCGTACAGCATGGGGCCTTCGGTTATGCTTTAGAGGTGGAGAAAAGGGCGCGCACACCTCGCGATCGTCGAAGGGTGCTTCACGCCGCGCACCTCCCTGATAGTCCTCATGCCCCTTACCGGCCACGAGCACGACGTCGCCACGGCGAGCCAGTCGGCAGGCCGTCTTAATGGCCGACAGTCGGTCGGTGATGCAGACACGCACCCGAGCGGCGGTGTCCAGCCCAGCCTCCATCTCGCGAATGATGGCGTCGGGATCCTCAAAGCGGGGTTGTCCGACGTAAGAATAAGCTGGTCGCTCTGTCGGTCGGCCTCACGGGCCATCAGCGGACGTTTGCCCGTATCTCGATTGCCACCGGCGCCGACCACGGTGATCACGCGCCCCGTGCCCCGCAGCACTTCGTGGATACTCGTCAGCACGTTGGCCAGCGCATCCGGCGTGTGGGCATAATCAACGATGGCCGTAAAGCCCTCGGGCGACGTGATCGTCTCGAACCGTCCGGCTACGGGCCGAGGCTGCTCAGCGCCACAAGCACCCGCTCCGCATCCTCGCCTAACGCCACCGCCGTACCATAGACGGCCAGCAGATTATAGGCATTGAAGCGGCCGACGAAAGCCACCGTCACGTCGCGCCCATCGATGAGCAACTCTGTCCTCGAAATGCGCCTCCACGATCTTGCCCTCGAAGTCGGCTGCGGTGCGGAGCGAATAGGTCAGCTTGCGGGCAGCCGTGTTTTGCAGCATGACGGCGCCCGACTTGTCGTCGGCGTTAGTCAATGCGAAGGCCTCGGCGGGCAAGGCGTCGAAGAAGCGCTTCTGGCGCGGAGGTAATTCTCGACCGTCTTGTGATAGTCCAAATGATCGCGGGTGAGGTTGGTGAAGACGCCGGCGGCGTAGTGCAATCCGGCAATGCGCTGCTGGTCGACCGCATGCGAGCTCACCTCCATGAAAACGTGCGAACACCCGGCCTCGGCCATGCGAGCGATCAGCGCGTGCAGTGTGACGGGGTCGGGCGTCGTGGTCGGTGGGCAGTGTCTCCTCGTCGATGCGGTTGCAGACGGTGGAGATGAGTCCCACGCGGTAGCCCTAAGCGGCGGAAGAAGTCGTAAAGGAGTGTGGCGACGGTTGTCTTGCCGTTCGTGCCCGTCACGCCGACGAGCGTCAGGGCGACGGGAGGGGTGGCCGTGCCATGCGTCAAGCAGTTGGCCGAGCGCCGCGGCTGCATCCGGCACGACAATAAACGGTACGCGAGCCTTTACGGCCTCATCGATCTCCTCCGAGATGCGTTCGCAGACAATGGCTGAGGCACCGCGTTCGATGGCCGAAGCGATATAGTTGTGCCCGTCGACGGTTGTGCCTTTGACGGCGACGAAGAGCATGCCGTCGGTGACGCGACGCGAGTCGGCCGCGATGCCGGTCACGTCGACGCCGTCGGTCGAGGCACCGTCACGGCGGGTAATCTGTAAATCGTGTAGCAGTTCTGTCAAATTCATGTGTGTATGCTGTCTTTTTCTTGTTTCGAAAGAATCCCTCCCCTCAATTCAATATGATATCAATCGTCTGCCCACGCGTCACGGTCTGCCCCGACGGGACGGATTGTAAGATGACACGCCCGTGACCGGCCAGGTTGACGCGCAGTCCGCATCGCTCGAGGGCATAGACGGCGTCTCTGGCCCCCATACCGATCACGTAAGGCATCATGCCCTCGCGGACCGTCAGCTTGCGGACGTTGAGCGTGTCACGCGTAGCGTTGCGCCAGAAGACCGAGAAGTCGGCGTCCACACGCTTAGGCGTGGTTCGTATGTCGAACCATTTGACTACGGCCTGTGCCGAACGCGACTCGCCATTCTTGACCGGCGGCATGAGCGTGCGACCCGCTTCAGGCTTCATGGAGCTGAGGTCGTAACGGATCTGGTTGAGTAGACCTTTTCGGCGATCTCCTTAAACACCGTACCGCCATCATACCGCCCGAGACGATGCCCCGACGCGGACGAGATGACGACAATGCAGGAGTATTGGGGGTTCTCGTAAGGGAAATAGCCGCAGAAGGACAGGTTGTGCGCGGCCTTAGAGGCAGCGATCTGCGCCGTACCCGTCTTGCCGGCGATGGAGACGACGCTCGATCGGGCGGGCTTACCCGTGCCGTCGCGTCGGCCCACGGGATCTTGATAGTTCACCACGTTGTACATCATCTCCCTGCACCGCCCGAAGCGTGCGCTTGGAGCAGATCTCGGGATGAGCACTTCCGGCTCGTAGACGCGCAGCTCCTCGCCGTTCTTGAGGATGCTCTTGACGAACATCGGACGCATGAGTCGGCCGTTGTTGGCGATGGCGTTGAAGAAGGCCAGCGTATTGATCGGCGGGATCTGCACCTCGTAGCCGAACGACATCCACGGCAGCGTCATGCGCGACCATTGCGGATCGCCCGGCTGACGGATCTTGGCGTGACCGGCACCAGCGATGTCGAGATTCAAGTCGGCGTCGATGCCCGTGCGGTGCAAGCCGTCGATGAACTTACGCGGATTGTTACCGTAGCCCTTGAGGACGATCTTGGCGATGCTCACGTTGGAGGAGTACCAGATGCTCTGCGCCACGGTGATCGTGCCGTAGCCTCCGCTCTGGGCGTTGTGGTCGCGGATAGTGCGGCCGTTGAATTTGTAGGTGCCGTTACCCACATCGATGGGCGATTCGGGGGTGCAGATGCCATCCTCGAGGGCCACCATCATGGAGGCGATCTTAAACGTCGAGCCCGGCTCTAACTCGTCGGCCAGCGCATGGTTGCGCAGCTCGGCATAGACGCCCGGACGGATGCGCTCCATATTCGATATGGCCTTCACCTCGCCCGTCTTCACCTCCATAACGACCGCCACGCCCGACGCCGCGTCAGCCTCCTGGAGCTTATCCACCAGCGCCTTCTCGGTGAGGTCTTGAATCTGCAAGTCGATCGTCGTGCGGATATCCAGACCGTCGACCGGCTCCTCCTCGACGACGTTCGTCCACCGTCCGCCCACGCGCACGATGGAGTTATAGCCCGGCTTGCCGTGCAGCAGCGTGTCGTAACGCAGCTCCAAGCCATTCTTGCCCTTCGACAGTCCGCCGGTTTCTATCTCATTATAAATGTCGCCGATGGTGCGTGAGGCCAGGGATCCGAACAGCTTCTGCCGCTGCACCATCTCGCGCTCGTAGAGCCCGCCAATGTTGCGGCCGAGGCGGAAGAAGGGGAAACTCGCGATCTCTTTTTATAGTCGGCGTAAGAGAGGCGGTATTCATAGAGCGGATACTGTCGGCTCTTCTGCCTCAGCCCACGCAGCAAGTAGGCGCGATAACCCGCGGCGGTGCGGTTCTTCAGTTTACGAGCCAAATAGTAAGCGAGCGAGTCAATACCGTTTTCGCGCGACCGCATGAAGGTGTCGATGTTCACCACCTTCTTCCCCTGGGCGAGGGCGCGGAAGCCTGCGGCTTGAAAGTCGACGTAGAGGTAATAGCGCGGCACGCTCGTCGCCATCGAGCTTGCCGTCGGCCGAATAGATATTGCCGCGGCTGGGGTTCACGAGTCGGTCTCGGCTTCGCGGCTCTCGGCCACCTTCGTCCACTTCGTTTTCTAAGATGGCCGTCTTGAAGGCCAGAAACAGGATGCCCGCTGCCACGGGGCTAAGCAGCATGACGATGATGAAGTATCGCGTCAGTATCTGCCCGCCCTTTGCCTTGCGCGCGGCTTGCTCGCGAGCGCTGTCTTTCTCTTGCTCTGACATATCTATTTACAGCTTCTTAAAAGCGTGAGGCCAGTAAGCCGCTCACTGGGTGGAAAAAAAGCTTTTCATCGCTGGCATATCATTTACGAATGATGTAAGGCGGCGTTTGAGCTGTCTCGATGTCTCAAGCCTTTTTCCTTGACCAATAGCTCGATTTGCGACAGGCGATTGCTGCCCGTCAGCTGTCCCGACACGGCCAGCGATTCATTCTTCACGTCCTTCAGCTCGCGCTGCAGGCGGTCTATCTCGCGCAGTTTCAGCAGGCAGGTGTAGCGGTTGCTGATGAAGATGAAAAAGCATCACCACCACCAACACAATCAGGCGGGTATGGCGGATGATGAAGTCCTCCTTCAGCACGCCTCCGCCCAGGATATAGAGCAGCGTGAGCTGCCTTTTGGGTTTGCTTGATGTGATTCGTTTCGTTCGTCATTGTTCCTCTTCGTTTATGATTTCCCCACGCGCAATTTGGCGCTGCGCACCCGCGGATTGCGTGCCACCTCATCGGCCGTCGGCACAATGGGCTTACGGCCCACAGGGGCGAATAGGGCGAAAGGCGATTGCCATAGACGTCCTCCTCGCCCGCCCGTCGATGCGACCGGTGCGCATGAAGCGCTTCACGGGCCGATCCTCCAGCGAGTGGTAGGTGATGACCGCCAGCCGTCCGCCGGGCCGGATCACACGCAGCGTCTGACGGAGCAGGTCGCTCAGGGCGCCCATCTCGTCGTTCACCTCGATCCGTAGCGCCTGGAAGACCTGCGCATAGTAGCCCAACGCATCTCGTCGGCCGGCCATGGGTTGCAGGATGGCGGTCAGCTCGGCCGTCGTGCGGATGGGCGTTCGGCACGCGCACGGACGATGGCCTCGGCGGCACGGCGTGCATTCGTCAGCTCGCCGTAGGTCTCAGTAGGCGGGTGAGCTGCTCTTCGGTGTACGTATTCACCACCTCGGACGCAGTGCGCCCCGCACGATTGTTCATGCGCATATCGGCTTCGCCGTCGAAGCGGAAGGAGAAGCCGCGATGAGGCGTATCGAAGTGGTGCGACGAGACGCCGAGGTCGGCCAGCACCCCGTCCACCTGTCTGACGCCGTGATAGCGCAGGAAGGAGGCGAGATAGCGAAAGTTGCTGCGGATAAAGATGAACCGCGGATCGTCGGTCGGGGCGTTGGCCTCGGCGTCGGCGTCTTGATCGAAAGCGAAGAGTCGGCCGTCGGGGCCCAGTCGGCTGAGGATGGCACGGTTATGGCCGCCGCCGCCGAAGGTGACGTCTACATAGACGCCATCCGGCGACAGGTCGAGCGCCTTCAAACATTCGTCGAGCAGGGCGGGGACGTGGTAATCGTTTCTTTCTCATCCATCATTTTATGCGGTGTCTGCTGATCAGCAGCGGGGAAGTCAATTGTTAAAACGCGGGCAAAAACTACACGCAGACAAGAGTTTGCTGTTCCTCCGTGCAAAACAGCTTTAGGCCCCCGCCAGACTGTAATCCGTGAGCAGGGGATGATACTGGCGGCAGAAGAAGCGGATGTCCGGTTCGGTGATAGCTTCGGGATAGGTCATGACGAGCAGGGGACGGGCTGACTGCTCTTATCGTAAGCCGGCTGCGTGTAGTCATGCTCGTTGAGGGTGAAGCCCACGCGACGGTAGAAGCCCACGCGACGGTTGCGCAGCTCGTTATCCGGCGGCTCCACCTCCAGCCAGACTGGCATGTCGGATTCGGAGAGAAGTGCCGGAGGATGCGTTCGCCGTGCTGCATGCCGCGCAGAGTGGGGACGACGGCCAGGTGTTCGATGTAGCGCACACTCTCAAAAATCCCACCAAAGCAGGATGCCGATAAAGACATTGTGATCCATCACGACATCAAAATGGTAGATCGATCGGAGCATGATACGGCGATGAGTTCAGCCGCCGACGTTCGTCAACGGGGAAGGATTCTTTGTAGAGCCGCCAGGCACGAGCAAAGTCCGGGTGGCTGGGTCAGTCAGTCGAATACGTTTCATTGTGTCGAAAGTGGGGGAGTAGCTGTTTGCCTTACGAGACTTCAAGAGCGATGGCGATAGGTCTGTTCCATGTACTGAATGAAGGCACGGTTGACTAAGCGTGTGCCACCGGGCGTGGGATAGTCGCCCGAGAAGTACCAATCGCCGGGGGTGATGTGGACAGGCACGGTGGAGACCCTCGAGGGGCTGGAAGACGATGCCGATTTCGGCGTGGATGTCGGATCCGGTGAGCATACGCGCCATGTGATCCGAGATGTCCTCGTCAGTGAAGGGCGCGTAGATGGCTTTTGACGCAGTTCACGCGCAGCTCGTCGGACGTACCCTGCTGACGGCGGGCACGATCGTAAGCGTCCGTGATGACGTGGGCCATGCCGCGCGTTTTCAGCAGGTCGATGGCCGTGCGGAAGGCGATGAATTCGCCGAGGCTGGACATGTCGATGCCGTAATAATCCGGGATAGCGGATCTGCGGCGAGGAGGAGACGACGATGATGCGACGCGGGTGGAGCCGATCGAGGATGCTGATGATGCTGCGCCGAAGGGTGGTGCCGCGCACGATGCTATCGTCGATCACCACGAGGTTGTCCCTTGTAAGGGCTCGATGCTGCCGTAGGTGATGTCGTAGACGTGTGCGGCGAGGTCGTTGCGGGTGTTGCCCTCGGCGATGAAGGTGCGGAGCTTGATGTCTTTCAAGACGACCTTCTCGCTCCTTACGCGTTGGGCCAAGATGCGGCGCACGGCCTCGGATCGCTGAGCACCGCGGGTTCGGCCAGCTGTTGCTCCATGCGTCGATCAAGGTGCTTCTGTAGGCCTCGAGCATACCGAAGTAGGCCATCTCGGCGGTGTTGGGGATGAAGGAGAAGACGGTGTGCTCCAGGTCGCCGTCCACCTTACGGAGGATCGGCGCGACGAGGTTTTCGCCCAGCTGCTTGCGCTCGCGATAGATGTCGCGGTCGCTGCCGCGGGAGAAATAAATGCGCTCGAAGGAGCAAGCGCTGAGGGCGCGTGGTTCGAGGAGTTGCTCGGTGCGCCAGGCACCGTCGCGGCGGATGAAGAGCGCTTCGCCACGGCCCAGCTCGCGGACGTCGGCGGCTTGCACATTCATGACGGTCTGAATGACGGGGCGCTCGGAGGCGATGACCACGATCTCGTCGTCGGCGTAATAGAAGGCGGTACGGATGCCCCACGGGTCGCGGATGGTGAAGGACTCGCCGCTGCCGGTGGCGCCACAGATGACAAAAGCCGCCGTCCCAGGTCCGGGCAGCGGGCTGCACGATGCGCGAAAGGTCAATGTGCCGCTCCACCACGCGTCACCTCCAGCCCCGTGCGCGCCCCTCGTCGACTTCGAACTGTCGGCGCAGGCGGTCAGCCTCCGTGTCGAGTAGATGGCCCACTTGCTCGAGGATAAAATACGTGTCGGCATACTTGCGGGGGTGCTGCCGGAGGTGCGGATCTCGGCGAAGATGTCGTCCGTGTTCGTGAGGTTGAAGTTGCCGCAGAGGGCCAGGTTGCAGGCGCGCCAACTGCTGCGGCGCAGGAAGGGGTGGATGTAAGCGAGGCCCGACCGGCCGGTGGTGCTGTAACGCAGATGGCCCATGTAGAGTTCGCCGGCGAAGGGCAGACTGGCCGCGGCGTGAGCCGGATCGGCGAGGCGCTCGGGAGCGATGTCGCGATATTGGCTGTAGACCGTCTCGAAGATCTCCGTGATGGCGCCCGTCCCAGCGGCCCGCTCACGAAACATATACTCCTCGCCGGGCGTGGCGCTGAGCTTGACGCAGGCGAACCCCGCGCCGTCCTGCCCGCGATTGTGCTGCTTCTCCATGAGGGAGGTAGAGTTTATTGAGGGCATGCATCCAGGTGCCGTATTTACGATGATAATACTCGAGCGGTTGGAGCAACCGGATCACTGCCACGCCGCATTCATGCTTCAAAGTCTCCATTTCGTTTGTCGTGAAATTTATTCTGAGGCGGCAAAGGTAGAGGCGGAGGGGGAATTGTCAACTGATTGTTGCCTACGATGACCGGGGGAGATGATCTGCCGCAGGATTTAAGGGATTTCTGTTTCTCATTCGCCGGCAAGTCGCTTGACGGGGCCGCTGGCATGCAGCGACGTCAAAAAGTCGCTTGACGGGGCCGCTGGCACGCAGCGGCGCTAAAAAGTCGCTTGACGGGCCGCTGGCACGCAGCGACGCCAAAAACTCGCTTGACGGGGCCGCCAGCACGCAGCGGCGCCAAAAAAAGTCGCTTGACGGGGCCCGCTGGCACGCAGCGACGCGAAAAATGTCGCATGACGGGGCCGCTGGCACGCAGCGACGCCAAAATGCGGCATGACGGAGCCGCCACCCCGCTTCACACCGCGGGAAGGCTCATGCCGGTGATCTTGCGATAGAGGTCGAGGGCGTAAACGTCGGTCATGCCGGAAATGTAGTCGAGGGCGCACTGGATCTTGCTGTAGACGGTCGGCGCAGCGGTGTCGTACTGGTTGGGGATGCGGCTGAGCAGGAGCCGACTATAGGCGTGGTGGGGTGGAGGACGGCGTCGATGACGGCCGTCAAGAGGTAACTGAAGATGCGGTGGCCGGCCAGCTCGATGTCTACCACCTCGCCGGCGGTGTAGATCTTCTGTCGGGCCACCTCGGAACAGGCACGGTAGGCGGCAGCGGCATGACTGCTGATGCTTTCGATGAGCGTCTTGGCGGGGAAGGCACTCGGAGCAGGGGCCGCTTCGCCCTCGACAAAAGCGCAGGGTGCATTCGTCGACCAGCAGTCCGATGACGGACGAGCGGAGGTAGGGCGATGCGTTCGTTCGTGTCGTCTACGATCATCATCGTGCGGCTGACGTGCTCCAGCTGCTGGCCCTCGAAAAAGCCGAGGAGGAGATCGATGGCCTCGCGGGCCGAAAGGATGCGGAGCTTGTGGGCGTCCTCGATGTCCATGACTTGCAGTAGCAGATGTCGTCCGCCGCCTCGACAAGGTAGACGAGCGGGTGGCGGGCGAAGCGGCCGTCGAGGTGGGGGATGCCCAGCTCGTTGGCGATGCCGAGGTAGGTGGGCTCTTCGCTTTGGAAGAAGCCGAACTTGCCGTGGCTACCGGGCCAGCGTGAGGCGTAGGGATGCTTGACGATCGAGGCGAGCGTGTTGTATGTGAGCGCGAATCCGCCCTGTCGACGGCCCACGAAGCGGTGGGTGAGTAGGCGCATAGCGTTGGCGTTACCCTCGAAGCAGACGGAAGTCCTCCCAGCGATCTGCCTTCGGCGCGGACGGCCGTCTCCAACGTGCGACCGTCGCCGTCGGTGAAGAAGGCCGAGATGGCGCGTCGCCAGAGTGGGCCAAAGGGCGGGCTTTGCCCATGTCAGCGGGCCAGGCAGGCGGCAGAGACGATGGCGCCCATTTCGTGGAGTGCGGCGGCCGTAAAGTCGGCGTCGTGATGCGGGGCGAGGCGGGCGGCCACGTTGGCCCCTTAACGAGCGCCCGACGCATGAGACCTCCAGGCTGTGCGTAAAGCCGATTGTGCACTGAAGATGCTACTGGCAGGGGAAGACCTGCGTCTTGTTTTCGCAGCCTCGGAAGGGGCGGAGAAGATCAGCCGATCATAGTCGCGCTGGAAGTTGGTGCGCTCATGTTTGCGCTCGTGATAGGATTCGATGCCGAGTCGGCGGCCTGAAATCAGCTGTTGCCAGTTCATAGGGGGAGTCTAAAGTGTTGCGGTGTTGGGGAGCGGTCCGGGTGACTAAACGAAAGCCGGGTACAGGAGGGGGACTCGCCCCCATCCGGTATCCGGCCGTCCGTTCGCCTTTAGACCTACTGTTCTTAGTTCATCGACGGGGCTGCTTCCACCTTGACCCTCAGCGGGGATGGCAAAACTATCGGCAGGGTACCGCCACGTTCTCCTCCACCTCGGAGGCCTCGTCGGTCACCATCGAGATTGCCCTGATACGCGCCTCGTAACGAAGCATCGATGCCTCCCAGATCCAGACCGTGGCCTGAGCTTGACTCCGGACCGGGTGAGCTCCATCTCGTACTTCTTGCAGGGCTTTCCGGCCACGTCGCCCGTGCCCACCTCCTTGATCTTGAAAGCAGCTCGATGTCCTCAGGCGAGAGTTGGCGAGTTGCGCGGCTGATCGGGGCAGGCAGTGAAGGCCTTCTTCTGGTCGAGATCCAGCGTGACGTTCGTGCGGCCACCGTCCTCAGCGACGACACGGAGGTGCTTCTCCTCTTCGCCTATTTTCATCGTCATCTCGGTCGCCTCGCGGTCGCCGAAGTTGTCGAAGTAGAGCGTGTTGGCTATCGCACCGGCCATGGACTTCGTTTCTTTCTGATGATGGCCGAACGGATGCCGTAGCGATGGCTAGCGGTAGGATCGAGTTGCGCCGAGAGCGTGCCCGCAAGCAAGAGCGACGTAGAATCAAAAGTGTTGTCTTCATATCGTTTATCGTATAAAAATGAGGGTGGCAAATGTAGATGCGGCAGGGGAACTCATTCATTCGGACTCTCCTTGATCTTGATTCCCTTTGGGGATCTCGAACTCTCCTGCGGAACAGGGACGTTCTCTTGAAAGGACTCAATCCTACTTCCTGTGCAAATTTCTCCAAATGAGATAAGCTGCTGCATCAGTATGCCATTCCAAATCCATAAAGAATCTTCCCTCATCAGGGCCTGGGGGATCCAGCTCCGATGGATTGCGCCTATAGATCTTGCAAGGTTTATCATCCACCATCTCCTCGCCGACCTCCTTGTAAATCTTTCAAATCCTCTGCATCCATGTAAGTAATCCCGTAGTACGTATACATCTCATCGGACGGTATGAGATCGGCTGTCCCTATCGAGTAGATTAACAAGAATTGCAAGCTCACCACTCGGGCAGACGAACCGAAGGGCAGAAACTGCCAGTCGTATTCGGATCGGCAAGTATTGTCTCGATGGTCTCTTTGGCGCCATAATCATCAATGTAAATCGTGTTCTCAGTTTCTCCACCCGTAATCTTTTGATGATCGCCGACTTGAAGGGATAGCGTGCATCGGCCGGTGGCTGCTCTTGCATCCCTGTCATCACAAGCAGGAGCATGGCTGCGATGAGTGTGATAGTCGTTTTCATATGCGTGTAATTAAAATGTGTGCGGATTATCCCTGCCGCTGCTGCCACTTCCAGGCGTTGCGGAGGGTGTCGGAGAGGTGCGGGCCGTCCAGCCGAGGACACGGTCATCGCGCGGGGTCGGCCCAGACTTGCTCGATGTCGCCCCTCGCGCCGACCCACAATCTGATACGGCACACGGACACCGGTGGCCTCCTCGAACGTCCGGATCAGCTCCAGGACGGACACGCCGCGACCTGTACCGAGATTGAAGACCTCGAGCGGCTCTGTGGCCCTGCCCATCGACGAGCTGACGGACGGCCTCCACATGCGTACTGAGCCAGATCGACGATGTCGATATAGTCGCGGGATGCAGGAGCCGTCGGGCGTGTCGTAGTCGTCGCCGAAGACACGCAGCTCGGAGCGGATCCCAGCGGCCGTCTGAGTGAGGTAAGGCACGAGGTTCTGCGGTGAGCCCGCAGGGGCGTTCGCCGATCTCGGCCGATGGGTGCGCGCCGATGGGGTTAAAGTAGCGGAGCAGGATGGCGCGGAAGGGAGCGCTCGGCATGGATGGTGTCACGGATGATCTCCTCGTTGATCTGCTTGGTGTTGCCATAGGGCGAGGTGGCAGGCCGAATGGGCGCGTCTTCGGTGACGGGCAGATCGGAGGGCGCGGGCTGGCCGTAGATGGTGCAGGAGGAGGAGAAGACGATGCCCTCGACGCGCGTGCCGCGGCATGAGCTCGAGTAGGTTGAGGAGGGAGACGATGTTGTTGCGGTAATAGCAGCGGCTTGTGGACAGACTCGCCAACGGCTTTACTGGCGGCGAAGTGGATGATGCCGCTGACGGGGCGTGCTGGGCGAAGATGCGGTCCATCGCCTCGCGGTCGTTGCAGTCGGCCTCGTAGAAGGTGGGGCGCCGGCCGGTGATGCGCGCAATGCCGTCGAGCACGTCGGCGGTGGAGTTCGAAAGGTTGTCGATGGCGACGACGTCGTATCCGGCCTCGATCAGCTCCACCGTGGTGTGCGATCCGATGTAGCCTGTGCCGCCTGTCACAATGATTGTCTTACTCATATCGTATGGGGGTTGGTTCTAAACACAAAAGTAGAACGAGGTGCGAAATGGATTTTGTATACCCATCCCAAGAAATCCGCACGCCCCCCGGATGGCTTTCAGGTGCAAAAACAGCTTCTGCTTGGGAACCTCCGGGTGCTTTTAAGGGCAAAACATATGCTGATTATTAAATCAAATCACTTGCAACTTAATAAGCAGATTCTTCCTAATAAGTCAATCTCGCTTGTGATTTAATAAGCAGATTCTTCCTGCTAAATGAAAGACATGAGACTTATAGTGAAGATTCTTCCCTATTAAATGAAAGCACTTGCGACTTAATAAACAGAAGCCATTAGGGGCCACCTACGCCCGTCCAAGGGCGCCCATATCATGGGGAGGGGCGGATGGATACTTTTTGCGGCCATGAGAAATGCATCTGATGTAGTGCGCGACATGAACCGGGCCGGAGCGGCGGGCCGACCCTTCCTTTTCGGCTTCGACTTCGGAGCTGACGCACGCCTTCTTTATCCCCTGACCCTCCACCAGACGGAGGTGCGATTCAACCTGCGCGGCGTCAGCAACGCGTCGGACGACGGCCCCGAAGAGCCTTTACACCTTCGAGCGGACGCCCGAGCCTGAGGGCGATCTATGCGCACCGTTTCGACATCGTCCGCGCGGGGCCGCTCCGCGGCGACTCTTCCTGACAAACCTCACCGTCCGCACGCCCATCCGCACCGACCTCGCCCCCGACGCCATCTACCGCCGCGCCCGCGCCCTCTATAAAATGTACTACCCGGGGGCCTTCGTCTGCTTCTCGCCCGAGCGCTTCGTGCGGATCGATGCCGACGGCACCATCGCGTCGAACCCGATGAAGGGCACCATCGACGCCCGACTGCCCCGCTGCCCGCGAACGCATCTTATCCGACCCCAAGGAGACGGCCGAACACAACACGATCGTCGACCTGATCCGTAACGACCTCTCGATGGTGGCTGATGGGGTGCATGTGCGACGCTTCCGATACATCGACCGACTCGAGACGTCGGCCGGGCCCATCCTGCAAGTCAGCTCCGAGATCGTGGGGCGTCTGGCCACGGATTGGCGCAGCCATGTGGGCGACGTGATCGCCCGACTGTTGCCCGCGGGCTCCGTCTCCGGCGCACCGAAAGACGCCACCGTGCGACTCATTCACCAGGCCGAGCAGACGCCGCGCGGATTCTCACACCGGCGTCTTCGGACTCTTCGATGGGCACACGCTCGACTCGGCCGTCTTCATCCGCTTCATCGACCCTCACGACCGACCCCTTCACTCACAGAGCGGCGGCGGCATCACCGCCCGCAGTCGCATGCACGACGAGTACGTGAGGAGGTCATCCAAAAAGGTCTATCTCCCCTTCTATTAGTTAGAAGTCAGAGGAGGTTAAAGGGTAGTCGTGATGTAGTGCCACAACCCTCTCTCTACTTCTAACCACTAACTACCCCCTAACCACCTTATACTACCCTTTAACTACCCTACCCTATACTCCCCCATGTTCATAGAAACTATACGCATTCAAGACGGCCACGTGTGTCACCTCAGCGACCATACCGACCGCATGCGCCGCACCGCCGACCACTTCGGCTTCACGGCCCCACGCTCCCCCACCGATTTAGCATCGCTCGTCCCCGATGAGCTGCGCACGGGCACTGTCCGCCGCCGCGTGATGTGCGACCACACGTTGCGCGAGGTCACCTTCACGCCCCACCGTCGGCGGCACATCGAGCGACCTTAGTTGTGGATGCAGGCACCACGACGTACGCCTTCAAGTACGCCGGACCGCGCGCCGCGCTGGCTCGCCCAGACGTGCCACTCGGGGCCTCCGACGAACTGCTCTTCGTCCGGAGACGGTTACCTGACAGATACGTCGTACACCAACCTCGTCCTCCGCCGTGGCCGCGAACTTGTCACCCCTGACACCTTCCTGCTCGACGGCACCTGCCGCCGACGGCTGCTCCGCGAGGGCGTCGTCCACACGGAGCCTGTTCGCCCCATGACCTCCCGACCTACGACGAGCTGCTACTCATCAACGCCATGATGCCGCTCCGTGAGGCCATTCGCCTGCCTACGACGGCTGTCCACCTCGGATTTCTACACTTTTGCGCCGTGAAAAGAGACCCCCATCCCACCTGAACCCGATTTCGCCCAGTGGCACAGCCGACTGCAAGATCCCTCCACCCGACGCGCCGCCTTCGCTGAGGCGGTCGAGGCCTTCAGCCAGCGACTCTCACTGGCTGATCCGACGCATGGTCATCTCGCACGAGGACGCCAACGACCTGCTCCAAAACACCTTCCTCAAGGCTTGGGGCCAACCTAGACACTTTCCGCGGCGAAGCCCGCATCTCCACTTGGCTCTGACAAGATCGCCACCAACGAATGCCTCACCCATTTAGAAAAGAGCGCCCTGCGCCGCCATCTCTCGCCTCGATGACGCCGACAGCTACCTGGTGGAGACCCTCCGTGGCGACGAGTTCTTCGATGGCGATGCGGTCCAAACTCCCGCTTCCAGACGGCCATCCTTGCAGCTGCCCCCCAAACAGCGACTCGTCTTCAACCCTGCGTTATTACAACGACATGAAATACGAAGACATGTCCGAGGCCTTGGGCACCTCCGAGGGCGCCCTCAAAGCCTCCTATCACCACGCGGTCAAGAAAAATCACGGCCTACATGACCAGCGGCAACGATTAAAACCCTGTTCACGCAGCCTCCGTCCTACGGCCGCTTTTCACCCCCAAAAACAGATCTGATGAAGACAAAGAAGAACCCTCACCCCGGACTTTCCCAGCCGTGACACCGAACCGTTTCGTGTGCCTCGACGGCTACTTGAAGGCCTCACGAACCGCATCCTCTCCGCCCTGCCCGACCCTCCAGCCGACGCCCCATAACCGCCTACGGTCTCCCCTCATGGAGAAGGTCAAAACCGCTGATCTACCTGGCCGCCGCCTTTCTGGGCATGGTGCTCCTGTTCAAAGGACTCTCCGCTCCTCCGCTCCGGCCGATCGCACCACCGAGCCACCGCTCTATGTGCAGCACGCCACCACACCCTCCGCCGCGGCCGACGACGAGGCTGACTTTCTGGACTATCTCGAGGCGCAATATGCCGACCCTCTTTTTCTCCGACGACATCAATGAATGGGAATAACAACAACGACAGATGAAGACACTCCCTACTACCCTTACCCTCATGTTCACCCCTCATGGCGCCCACACCATCCGCGGCGCAAAAGGGAGACCCGCAGAAGCACATCGACCGCGAAGCCTTTCGCCCGACGCAACGCCTACATCACCGCCGAAGCCGGCCTCACCGCCGACGAGGCCGCAGCCTTTATCCCGCTCGAAAAACGAGCTCCAGCGCCGCAAGATGGAAGTCAGCCGCGAGTGTCGTAAGCCAGCCCGTAAGAACCGTTCGATCAAGGTCTCACCGATCGCGAGCGCCGCGAACTCTCCGACTGCCTCACCGAGACACGCCTCAAGGAGGCCCAGTTAGAGAAGCGAATACATCGAGCGTTTCAAGAAGATCCTCTCCGTCGAGAAGCTCTCCAAATACCAGCAAGCTGAGGCCGAGTTCCTCCGTAAGTTCCTCCAAAATCGCAAGCGGACGACTAACTCTCGGGGGGCGTCAGGGACGCCAGCCAAGTTTGCCAGGTACCCGGCCAAATCTTCCCCGGCCCCGGTGGGGCCTCTGTATCAAGACAAGAAAAGGAAGACATGAGAAAAAGGCCTTCCACTGTGGATCAGTCCACGAGTGGAAGGCCTTCGCTTTTTATTCATCTGAACACCGGTGATTCGCCTGGGGCTCGAACCCAGGACCCCATCCTGTCAAAAGGATGTGCCTCTACCTGCTGAGCTAGCGAATCGATGCATCGTCTATCTCTCCGATGCGGCGGCAAATGTAGACCTTTTTCCATATCGCACAAACGGCGTCACACTGTGCAGACCGCCTTTCGCGACGTTCCAAAGAGTCATCCACGATTCATTGCCCATGCTTTTTCTTGTCCCAGGGCACGATCCACCACATGACAGCCCCTCTCTTTCCTCGAAGCACGCTCCCCGACGCATGACAGTTTTTCTCAGCAAAAAGGAGAGCACGATCCACCGCATGACAGTCCTCTCTTTCTCAGAAGCACGTCCTCGACGCATGACAGCTTTTCTCAGCAAAAAGGGAGGGCACGATCCACCGCATGACAGCTCCTCCCTTTTCTCAGAAGCACGCTCCCCGACGCATGACAGCTTTTTCTCAGCAAAATGAGGGCACGATCCACCGCATGACGGCCTCTTTTTCTTCCAGAAGTGCTATCATTTGGTTCGTTCTATATCTCATCTAAAAATATCGTACAATCTAAACCATAAATCGCTTTCATATTTTCTGATACATCATCGGCAGTCTATCTATTCATAGTGTATTTCAAAATGTGATACTATTAGCTTCTATGCAAGTATCTCATTTTCCGAAATATCTATTTGCATGATGAGTTCTTCTTATATCATATCTCGAAATATGATACTATCCAAGAAATACCGGATACTTCATCTCAAAAATACAGATCAAGACGAGCATCATTTTTCTTATGCATCTAAAAATGCAACACAATATGAAGCATAATATCATATAGAATTTCGAGATGAGATAGTGATGGAAGGTCGGATCATTACATATCTCGAGATGTATTCCTAATGGAGAGTATGATTGGCATCAAATTTTGAGATGAGATAGTAATGGTATGCTGGATAATTACGTATTTCAAAAATATGCTCCTAAAAAGGAACATGATTGCGTGTATAGAAAAATGAGATACTCACCGAGGCTTCATTTTCTCCTTATTTCAAGATATGATATCAACTGAAGCATTTGAGACTACTTTTGTGCGACAAAATGAAGTAGAACCTTGTAAGGAGAAGGAATTTAGAGATGAAAATCGGGCATTTGAGTGTAGCGTCACTGCATATGATGGAGGATTTCGCTCTCATGGGGCCGTGATAAGGCATCTTTCGGATTTGCCTCTCAGTGACGGGGCCGTGGATACACTCCGGGATTGAAGCAGGGCGGCGCAGGCGTTCAAGACGGTCTTCCAAGAATGGGATGACGCCGTGAACGCCACGAGCGGACTCGACTCCGGCTGCGGTGGCGAAGAAAATCGACCGACAGCGGGTGCGTACTTGGCGCGAGATGCGGCTTTTCGTGCGGGGCGTCGATGGCCTTTCCTGACGAGAAGGTGGCGAAGTGGCCCGACGGGCAGCCGACCTCTTCAAGGCTTATGGCAATATGCCGCAGAAGTCGGAGACGGGTCGATCGGGGCGGATGAAAAACTTGACGGACACGCTGCGCAATCTGGGGGCGGAGGCGCTGGAAAAGGCGCGTCTGACACCGTTTCTGGAGAAGTTGGAGCAGGAGAATGAGGTGCATTTTGCGGCTACCGAGCGGCGAGCCATGGCACGGGGGCACGCGTCAAGGGACTCCTGCGTGCGAAGCGGATGGCAAACCGATGCGGCTTATCACACGCTGGTGGAAACGGTCAATGCGCTGATCTTGCGTTGGGTGAGGCGCCATATCAAGCGTTCACGGCGAGCCTCGCCGAGAGATCTCGCATGCGCACACCAGCTGGCTACACGGCGCACGATCTTTGGCCAAACATCGGGCTGCACGAAAGGCGAAGGAGGAAGCGAAGAAACCAAAAGACGAACAACTCAATACGCACGGGCATGGATGGAGCAACGGCCCCCGCTCTATCCGACTCAGCTGTTTCGCCTTCCTGTTTTCGTTTCCCGCTGCCCCTTCCTTTTGCAGTCGATTTTAACGGTATATAAACGACACATAAACAGCAAGCAGAAATGAAGACAGAGAGAAATTCTTACTGCAGGAGCAGGATATCTCACAGCATGGTACAAACATCGTAGCTGACATGGCCACCCAAAACCGCAACCGATGCTGAACCCGGGCACAAAGGGAGCCACTGAAGGCCGAAGACCTCACCCGCTCTTCGCCCGCAGCTTGGCGGAGCAAGAGCTGAACACGACAGATGCATGGATCGAGATCCCTGAAGAGGTGCGCGACTCTGCAAGAACTGGCGCCCCACACCGCTCGTCCGGGCCTACGGACTGGAGCGCGCTGGACACACCGGCACATCTACTTCAAGAACGAGAGCGTCAGCCCCGTCGGGTCGCACAAGCTGAACTCAGCCATCCCGCAGGCTCATTTCTGTCGGAAGGAGGGCGTGACGAACATCACCACACGGAGACGGGTGCAGTCAATGGGGCGCCGCCATGTCGTACGCCGCGCAGGCCTTCGGGCTGGAGCTGGCCCGTCTACATGGTCAAGGTGAGCATGACCAGAAGCCTTACCGACGCTCCATCATGCAAACATTCGGCGCGCAGGTCATCGCCTCGCCGAGTATGAGCATCGAAGGCGGGTCGGAAGATCTTGACGGATCATCCGACGTATCAGGGCAGCCTCGGACGGCTATCTCGGAGGCCGTAGAGCTGGCCATGCAGACGCCAAATTGCAAGTATGTGCTGGGCAGTGTGCTCAACCATGTGGCGCTCCATCAGACGGTGATCGGGCTGGAGGCGGAGAAGCAGATGGAGATGGCGGGCGAATATCCGGACGTGGTGATCGCCTGCTTCGGCGGCGGATCGAACTTCTCCGGACCGTCGTTCCCCTTCCTGCGGCATATGTTGACCGAGGGTCGCACGCTGCGTGTCGTAGCCGCCGAACCGGCCTCTTGCCCAAAGCCGGACGCGCGGCCGCTTCCAATACGACTTCGGTGATGAGGGCGGTCACACGCCGCTCATCCCCATGTACACGCTCGGCCACACATTCGCTCCGGACACATCCACGCCGGCGGACTGCGTTACCACGGTGCGGGCGCCATCGTCAGCCAGCTGAAGAGAGGATGGGCTGATGGACGCCATAGACATCCCGCAGCTTGAGACGTTCGACGCCGCCCGACTCTTCGCCGCAACGGAGGGCATCATTCCCGCGCCTGAGTCGGCCCACGCCATCGCCGCCACCATCCGTGAGGCGAAGGAGGCGAAGGAGGAAGGCAAGGCACGCACGATACTCTTCAACCTTTCGGGCCACGGGCTGATCGACATGACGGCTTACGATCAATATCTGGCCGGCGACTTGACGAATTATGTACTTCCGGACGAGGTGCTCAACGCATCGCTGAACGCCTGATAGATACGGCCTAGCCAAACTGTCCTTCTTCCTTTTCTGCCTTGATGCAAGAAAGGCCTCAACCGAGGCCGGGGAAGTTTGGCCGGGTGCCGGCTGCGTATTCTTACAACTACTTCTGACTACCGCGCCGTTAGGCGCATAACTACTCCTGACTACTCTTATCACACAATGGACTATACCTTCAGAGAAATCGAAAAGAAATGGCGTGAACGCTGGATCGCCGACAAGACCTACGAGGTGCACGAGGACGATGCACGCCCGAAATACTACGTGCTCGACATGTTCCTTACCCTTCCGGTGCAGGGGCTACACGTTGGGCATCCGCTGGGCTACATCGCCTCCGACATCTACGCCCGCTATAAACGCCTCTGTGGCTTCAATGTGCTCCACCCGATGGGTTACGACGCCTACGGTCTGCCGGCCGAGCAGTACGCCATCCAAACGGGTCAACACCCGGAGGTGACGACGGTGAACAACATCAATCGCTATCGCGAACAGCTGGATAAGATTGGCTTCGTTCGACTGGAGCCGCGAGGTGCGCACCTGCGAGCCGACGTATACCACCACTGGACGCAGTGGGCCTTCCTGCGCATGTTCGGCAGCTACTATTGCAATATCGGGCAGCATGCGCAGCCGATTTGAGAAGCTGATCGCGGCCTTCGAGGCCAACGGCACGGAGGGCGTCAACGCAGCATGCACCGAAGAACTGTCGTTTACCGCAGCCGAATGGCACACGATGAGCGAACGCGAACGTCAGCAGACGCTGATGAATTATCGCCTGGCTTACCTCCCGGCGACACGATGGTGAACTGGTGTCCGCAGTGTTTAGCACCGTGTTGGCTAACGATGAGGTGAGCGAAGGCCTATCGATCCGCGGAGGCTATCCGGTGGAGCAGAAGGTGATGCGGCAGTGGTGTTCGCGCGTGTCGGCCTCATGCGCAACGCCTCTTAGACGGGCTCGACACGCTGGACTGGAGCGACTCGCTCAAGGAGACGCAACGCAACTGGATCGGTCGTAGCGAGGGTGCCGAGATGCTCTTCCCGCTGGCCGACGGGTCGGAGTCGCTGAAGATCTTCACCACGCGGGCGGACACCGTCTTCGGCGTCACCTTCATGGTGCTGGCGCCTGAGAGCGAGTACGTCGGGCGACTCACAACCGACGCGCAACGGGCCGACGATGAGGCGTATCTCGAAGCGGTCAAGCGGCGCACGGAGCGCGAGCGCATTGCCGACCATAAGGTGACGGGCGTCTTCAGTGGCTCGTACGCCATCAATCCGCTGACGGGCGAACAGATCCCGATCTGGATCAGCGACTATGTGTTGGCCGGCTACGGCACGGGCGCCATCATGGCTGTTCCCGCGCACGACAGTCGCGACTATGCCTTCGCCCGCCATTTCAATCTGCCCATCGTTCCGCTGATCGAGGGTGCGACGTCTCCGGGGAGAGCTTCGATGCCAAAGAGGGCCGCATGATCAACTCGCCAATGGCTGGCCGGGAACGGGCGGGCGGACTCGTGCTGAACGGCATGGATGTACCCGAAGCCATCGCAGCTACGAAGCGCTACATCGCGGACGCAGGGCTGGGTCGGATCAAGGTGAACTACCGTCTGCGCGACGCCATCTTCAGCCGCCAGCGCTACTGGGGCGAACTCGTTCCCGATCTATTACGACGCCGACGGCATGCCGCGTCCGTTGCCCGAGGAGTGCTTGCCGCTGCGACTGCCGGAGGTGGACAAGTTCCTGCCGACCGAAACGGGTGAGCCGCCGCTGGTCGCGCTACGCATTGGGCGTGGGACAGTGTGCGCCATGAAGTGACGGACAACAGTCGCATCGACAACCAGACCATCTTCTCGCTTGAGCTTTTGCACCATGCCCGATTCGCCGGCTCGTCAGCCTACTACCTGCGCTACATGGATCCGCACAACGACCGCGCACTCGTATCGCCCGAAGCCGACGCCTATTGGCGCAACGTGGACCTTTACATCGGCGGCACGGAGCACGCCACGGGTCACCTGATCTATAGCCGCTTCTCGAACAAGTTCCTCTTCGACGTTGGCAGCTCAGTGCGAGGAAGAGCCCTTCCGCAAGCTGATCAACCAAGGCGATGATCCAGGGCCGATCGAACTTCGTCTATCGCATCGTGGGCATCGAACCGCTTCGTGTCGTACGGCCTCGAAGGGCGACTCGCACGTGACGCCGATCCACGTGGATGTGAACATCGTCAGCAACGATGTGCTCGATCTGGACGCCTTCCGCGCTTGAACCCGGAGTATCGCGACGCTGAGTTCGTGCTCGAGGATGGGCGATACCTCTGCGGATGGGCGGTGGAGAAGATGTCGAAAGTCGATGTGCAAGCGTGGTGAACCCGACACGATCGTCGAGTAAGCAGGCGCCGACACGCTTCGCCTCTATGAGATGTTCCTCGGCCCCTGGAGCAATCCAAACCGTGGGATACGAACGGCATCGACGGCGTCTTCCGCTTCCTGAAGAAGCTCTGGGCCACCTATTACTCCGGCCCGGACGGCGCGTGGGGCGTCGTCGACGACGAGCCGACGGCCGACGAGCTGAAAGGCGCTCCACAAGCCGATCAAGAAGGTGACGCACGACATTGAGCACTTCTCGTACAACACCTCCGTGAGCGCCTTCGCGATCCGCCTGAACGAACTTCACTACGCTGCGCTGCCGCAAGCGCGCTGTGCTGGAGCCACTGCTGATTGTGCTCGCGCCCTTCGCCCCGCATATCGCCGAGGAGTTGTGGCACGCGCTGGGCCACACCACGACCATCTGCGACGCCGCATGGCCCGACTACAACGAACAATACCTCATCGAAACCACCGTGCGCTATGCCGTCTCCTTCAACGGCAAGACGCGTTTCAACCTGGAGCTGCCCGCCGACCTCGACCGTGCGTCCATCGAGCGCGCCGCCCTCGGCCACGACGCCGCCGCGAAGTGGATCGGTGACAAGACCCCCTAAGAAAATCATCATCGTACCCAACAAAATCATCAACATCGTTCTATGAAAGATTCTCTACTCAAAGTCTACTACCCGGTGAAGGATTACCTCCTCATCATCCTCGGCACCGCCCTCTACGGCTTTGGTATAACGCCTTCATCCTCTCCAACGAGATCGTCACCGGCGGCCTGAGCGGTATCTGCGGATTGATCTCTTCGCCACCAAGCTGCCTGTCTCCGTCTCCTATTTCGCGATCAACGTCGTCCTGCTTTGGCATCGCCTTCAAGATCCTCGGGCTCAAATTCCTTGTCAAGACCATCCTTGGCGTCGTCTCGCTCTCGTTCTGGTTCTGGTCTTTGAGCTTGTGTTCGCCGGCCAACCGCCTCATGCAGCTGCAAGAAGTCTTCATGTCCGTCATCATCGGCGCCATGATCTGCGGTTCGGGCCTGGGGGCTCGTCTTCTACGCCGGCGGCAGCACGGGCGGAACGGACATCATCGTGGCCATCATCAACAAGTACAGGGACATCTCCATCGGCATGGGCATGGTGTTGCTCGACTTCCTGATCGTCAGCAGCTCCTACTTCCTCTTTGCCAACGTGGATAAGATTGTGCTCGGACTTATCGAGATGGGCGTCAACTCCCTACATGCTCGACCGCGTGATGAACGCCAACACACAGTCGGTGCAGTTCATGATCTTCTCCCGCAAATACGACGAGATCGCCGGACGCCATCATCCACCGTCTGCAACGCGGCTGCACCATCCTCGAAGGCGAGGGCGGCTATTCGCACAAGCCGATCAAGGTGATCGTGCTCGTGGCCCGCAACCGCGAGCGGACAAACATCTTCCGCCTCATTAAGATGATCGACAGCCAAAGCCTTCATCTCGCAGAGCACCGTCCGCGGCGTCTACGGCGAAGGCTTCGACGCGATCAAGGTGTAGGCCAAACGCCCCCTCGTACCCGTTGACAACTGTCAGAGGCATGCTCCGGTGAGTTTTCTGCCCTCTGACTGTTGTCAATGATTAGAAAAACCCAGAGTTTTCTACCCGTTGTCCATTGACAATGGCCGAAAAAAACCAGGGTTTTCTGTCCTTCGACGATTGTCAATGATCAGAATCCGCAAGTTTTTCTACCCTCTGACTGTTGTCAATGACCAGAAACCCCGAGTTTGCATGCCTCTGACTGTTGTCAACGGGGCATCTCTTAAAAAGATTTAACAGATTGCTGATTGCTCATCGGGCCTATCCCTGCTGTACATGCTTGAAGACGGGCAAGCCTCCCTGCCCGGCAGGCCTTTCCCCTTTTTCTCTTTTACGCGTACGTTTGTCCGCCGAAAAATCCCCCATACATATGATCTACAAACGAATCCTACTCAAGCTAAGCGGCGAGTCACTCATGGGCAGCCGCGCTTACGGCATCGACGAGGTGCGCCTCGGCGAATACACTAAACAGATTAAAGAGATCTCCGATCAAGGCATACAAATCGGCATCGTCATTGGCGGAGGCAACATCTTCCGCGGGCTCGCCGGCGCCGCCAAAAGGCTTCGACCGCGTCAAGGGCGACCAGATGGGTATGCTGGCCACCGTCATCAACAGTCTTGCCCTCAGCTCCGCCCTCGAGGCTTTCGGCGTAGAGGCCGACGTGCTGACGGCCGTACGTATGGAGCCGGTCGGGACGTATTACAGCCCCTCACGCGCCGCCGAACTGCTTCGCGACGGCCACGTCGTACTCATGGCCGGCGGCACGGGCAATCCCTTCTTCACCACCGACACCGCCGCCGCCCTGCGCGGCATTGAGATCGGTGCCGACGTCTTGCTCAAAGGCACCCGCGTGGACGGCATCTACACCGCCGACCCGGAGAAAGACCCCACGGCAGTGAAGTTCGACGAGATCACCTTCGACGAGATCTACTCCCGCAACCTCCGCGTGATGGACCTCACCGCAACGACGATGTGCAAGGAGAACAACCTCCCCTCGTCGTCTTCGACATGGACACCCCCGGCAACCTCAAGCGCGTGCTCTCCGGCGAGAACATCGGTACACGCGTCACCCTCTGAACAACTTTAGAACTCTCATCATATGGCAGCAACAGACACCAAACAAATCATCAAGGGACGCCGAAGCGAAGATGAACGCCGCCGTCCAGCACTTAGACGACGAGCTGGCACGCATCCGCGCCGGCAAAGCCAGTGCACGCATCCTCGACAACGTCCGCGTGACTTACTACGGCGACCTGCGCCGCTCTCGAACGTAGCCTCCGTCACCACCCCTGACGCCAAGACGATCCTCATCACCCCGTGGGAGAAATCCCTGCTGAAGGAGATCGAAAAGGCCATCCTCGCCTCCGAGGTCGGCATCACGCCCGAGAACAATGGCGAGACCATCCGTCTGGGCATCCCCCGCTCACCGAGGATCGTCGCCGCAGCTCTGGCCAAGAACGCTGAAAGCAACAGGCCGAAGCCGCCAAGGTCAGCATCCGCAACGCCCGCCGCGACACGATCGACGTGATCAAGAAAGCCGTCAAGGACGGTACGCCCGAGGATCTCGGTAAAGACGCCGAGGCCGAAGCACAGAAGATCCACGACAAGTATGTCAAGAAGGTAGACGACCCTACGCCGCCAAGGAGAAAAGGAGATCATGACGGTCTGACCCCTCCCTATCCCCATGCACGGATTAGTCATTAAAAACACCGGCAGTCGTTATACAGTTTGTATCGACGGCGGCCGGTGTTTCGATTAAAGATCAAGGGAGCCTTTCGCATCAAAGGCATCCGTACCACCAACCCGTGGCCATCGGCGACCGCGTCGCGGTCGAAGTGCCCGCCAACGAAGCGGGACACGGCCTACATCACCGCCATCGCTCCCCGCCGCAACCATACGATCCGCCGCGCCTCGAACCTCTCCAAAGAGTCGCACATCCTGGCCGCCAACATCGACCTCGCCCTGCTAGTCGCCACCATCGATTTCCCCGCCACCACCCTCACCTTCATCGACCGTTTCCTGGCCACCGCCGAGGCTCACTCTATTCCCCGCCCCTGTTAGTGTTCAACAAGATCGATCGCTACGACGCCGACGCCCGCCGTACGCCTCGACGACACGTCGCCCCTATACACCGCCATCGGCTATGACTGCCTCGCCCATCAGCGCGCCTCACGGGCGAGGGTGTCGAGGCCTGTGCCGAGCGTCTGCAGGGGCAAATCACGCTCCTCTCCGGCCATTCGGGCACAGGCAAGTCGACGCTCATCAACCGCCTCCTGCCGCACGCCGATCTGCGCACGCAAGAGATCTCGGAATACCACCGCACGGGCGTCCACACAACGACCTTCTCCGAAATGCTCCCCTCGCCGACGCCTCAGGCTACCTGATCGACACGCCGGGCATCAAGGGCTTCGGAACGATCGAAATGCAAGGCCCGGAGGTGGCCCATTACTTCCCGAAATCTTCCGCGCATCGGCCGACTGCCGCTTCAACAATTGCACCCACACGAATGAACCTCGGGTGCGCCGTACGTCGCGAGATGGATGTGGAAACATCGCATCGTCGCGTTACCGCAGCTACCTGAACATCTTGGAAGACGCCGACGGCAACAAGTATCGCGAGGCGTACTGACATACAGCGTGGCACAGCAATGCACGGACAAGCCGCTTCAGCGTTATCGGAAACGCGCTCGAAATACATTTTGGATCCAAGCAAACTTCCCGGCCTCAGCAGAGGCCTGCGCAGACCCAAACAAGTACTCGATTGGCTTCGCGCAGTGTGCGCAGACCCAAACAGGCGCTCGATTGGCTTCGCGCAGTGTGCGCGGACCCGAACAAGTACTCGATTGGCTTCGCGCAGTGTGCGCGGACCCAAACAGGCACTCGATTGGCTTCGCGCAGTGCGCGGCCCAAAAGCAGGCACTCGATTGGGGCGTCAGGGACGTTTTCGCCAGGTTTGCCGGGCTACAAAGCACATTCCACCTCATTCTTGTACCAGGCAAACTCCTCCCAGCCTCGGCAGAGGCCTGCGCGAAGCAAAACAGACGAACGGCCTCCCCCTATGATTGATCCGCAACGAAAGACCGCATCCTCGAGGCTGGCCAGATTGTCGATGTCGTCTCCGAGTTTGTCACGCTGAGGAAGCGCGGCGTCAACTACGTCGGGCTGTGCCCTTCCATGCCGACAAGAACCCTCGTTCTACGTCTCGCCCGCCAAGAACCCTCTGCAAGTGCTTCGCCTGTGGCGAGGGCGGCTCGCCCGTCTACTTCATCATGAAGCACGAGCAGCTGAGCTATCCCGACGCCCTCCGCTACCTGGCCAAGAAGTATCACATCGAAACCGCGAACGGGAACTCACGGACGACGAGCTGCGCGCCCAGAGCGACCGCGAGAGCATGTTTATCCTCAACACCTGGGCGCAGAAATACTTCACCAGCTGCCCTCATGGAGCACGAAGAGGGCTCGCATGATCGGCCTCTCCTACTTCGCGCAGCGCGGATTTCGCGAAGAGACGATCCGCAAATTCCAGCTGGGCTACGGTCTGGAGACGCGCGATGCACTCTACCGCGCCGCCATGGCCAAGGGTTTCAAGCGGGAATACCTGAAAAAGACCGGCCTCTCGAGCTTTCTACGAGAACGGCATGGTGGCCGACCGCTTCCGAGGGCGAGTGATTTTCCCCATTCATGCCATCAGCGGTGGGTGGCCGGCTTCGGCGGACGCATCCTGGACTCCACCAAGAAGGTGGGCAGTACCTCAACCTCGCCAGAGAGTGAGATCTCACCACAAGAGCAATGAGCTTTACGGACTCTATTTCGCCAAAGCGAGTCATCGCCAGAGGCCGATAAATGCTATCTGGTGAGGAGGATCACGGACGTCATATCCATGCATCAGTCCGGCATTGAGAACGTGGTGGCTTCGTCGGGCACGGCACTCACGCAGGGGCAGATTCACCCTCATTCACCGCCTAACGAACAACATCACCGTGCTCTACCGACGGCGATGCAGCGGGCATCAAAGCCGCCATTCGAGGATCGATTTGCTACTCGAGGCGGGCACTGAACGAAAAGTATTACTGCTGCCCGACGGCGAGACCGGACTCTTTCGCCCGCTCGCGCAATGCCTTCGACCCTATCGGTGTCCTCAACAACCACGAAACGGACTTCATCCGCTTCAAGACACAGCTCTGCTCCGCGAAGCCGAGGGCGACCCCATCCGTCGAGCCGCATTGATCACAGACATTCTGCAATCCGTAGCGCCTTGATCCCGACGCCATTAAGCGCTCCGTTTACCTCCAGGAATGCAGTCGGATGATGGAGATCGAGGAGACCGTGCTTCTGGGCGAACTGAATAAGATCCGCGCCACGCGTCGATCGGCGCCCCTCTCGTTCGCCCCGCTGCGCCACCGCCCACTCAGCCAACTCCTCAGAACACCATCCGGAGCCGTCGCCCGACGACCCATCCACGACTACCGCACCGACGCCCGCCCCCACGTCGCCTCAGCCAGTTCAGCCGGCCACAAAGCCGACATCGCGCACCGTGCGTTCGCCTTATCGCGCAGCCGAGGAGGCACCGATGCGCTACGTCGTGCTCCATGGCGAAGAGACGCTCTATGACTCACACCGACGAGGAATCGGGCGAGCACGTCGTCATCCACATCGCGGAGTATATCCTCTCCGAATTGCAGCGCGATGGGCTTTCGCTCTCCGTGCCTATCTTCCAATCCATCTTGATGAAGCCGTTTCACACGTCTCCGAACCGGGATTCCTGCGCCGAAAGTCACTTTCTCGCACTCCGACGAGGGCGTGTCGCGCGTAGCCATGTACCCCATGGACGACCGCTACCGAACGACGAAGAGGAGCCGGAGGACAACGACCGACTGACAGATGATGAGCGAAAAGAGATCGCCCAAAAGCGCCTCAAGGAGCTTGAAAAAGCCATTGTGCATGACCTCTTCGCACTCAAGGGGGCCTACTTTATTGCAACGCATATCCGCCATCAACAGCCGTATTAAGAGCTTCAGACCGAGGGACGCCTCGATGAAGCTCATCGAACTGATGAAGGAGCAAAAACAACTGAACGAAATCAAGGTGGCACTGAGCCGTGAGCTGGGCGACCGCATCATTTTTGAAGATGTAAAGCGGGCGACCGTCGGCCACTCGCCCTCCTCATACGTTCCGATAGGAGCGCATGAGCCAAAGGCGCTCCTGTTGGGATGTCCGACAGAAGCGCCTTTACGTTAGTGGCACGAGACAGTTGAGGAGGGTAGGCCGATGTGTCCGCCCGTGGGGTTCATTCCATACCTTCCGACGGAAGGTGAATAGAATAGATGCAACTCGACTTCCGCCACTTCTTCATACGATTTCTCTGCACTGCGAAGAAATACAACGTATAAATCATAGGTTGTCGAGATAGTCGTTCAACGCTTCTTCAGAACGTATCACGGTGCAATTCCCGGATCGGATCTCCTCCCGAGCCTTGTCTATGCGGGCTTGCAGCTCCGGGGTGATCACCTGCTGCGTGGACGACGGTTTGTAGCCGATACGATAGAAGATCGACTCTATGTAGTTGCTGCAGAGGCTTCTGTTTTCGTGTTTGGCCCGGCTCGAGTCTGCTCCAATACGCCCGCATCTATACGGATGTGTGCTGATGATTTTTCGATTGTTATAGCCATGATTACTTTTCTCTTTTTGTTGTAGGCAAAAGGTAGCGGCTTTAGCAAGGGAGGGAATGGGCGCACGGCTTGGAAGGGGCGGATCGGCCTGTACTTTTGCCGCCCCTCATTATGCACACGAACATCATGTATTTTATAGAAGCTGACAACATCGTCAAGTCAATACGCTAACCATCGTGCCCTCGATGGGGTAAGCCTGCGTGTCCCGGAGGAAAGATCTTCGGCTGTGGGGCCTAATGGCGCCGGAAAGACGACGCTCATACGTATCATCAACCGTATCACGGCCCCGGACAGTGGCTCCATCCGCTTCGACGGACACCCGTCGAAACCGGACGACGTCCGTCGGATTAGCTATCTGCCCGAGGAGCGCGGCCTGTACAAAGAAAATGAAGGTCGGCGAACAGGCGCTCTGCTGCTCGGCTCAAGGGGATGAGTGCCACCGATGCTCGGGCGAGCCTGACGGGTGGTTCGAACGGTTCGACATCACGCTGGTGGAACCGTCGCCTGGAGGAGCTCTCGAAGGCATGCAGCAGAAGGTGCAGTTCATTATCACCGTCGTGCATCGGCCTGCACTGCTCATCTTCGACGAACCCTTTAGCGGCTTCGACCCCGTCAATGCCGAGCAGCTCAAGCGCGAAAATGCTCCGCCTCAGGCGAGGGGCGGACGCTGATTTTCTCTACACGCACAACATGGCCTCGGTGGAGGAGGGGTTTGCGACGAGATCCTGCACTCATCGACCACTCCCGGTGGTGCTCTCCGGCAATGTGCACGAGGTGCGGGAGCGATATAAGGAGCACCTCTTCGAAGTGGAATATGTCGGCGCCATCACCCCTCCAGCGATCCCACGCGATACACCCTGATCAGCGCCACACCTCAGGCGGCGGTACTGCGATCCGAATCCGTAAGTCGCCGACCGTAAGCAACGCCGAACTGCTCACCTCTCCTGAGCGCCCAAGGTGAGTTGCGCAGCCTTCCTGCGAGTGCTGCCTCCATGAATGAGGGTATTTATCAAGACCGTAAACCCGACCAACACCCCATCATGAAATCGGGCCCTCCCCTGATCATCCGCCGCGAGTACCTCTTCCGGGTACGCAAGAAATCCTTCCCTGCTGCTGACGCTACTCACGCCCCTGCTGCGATGATCGGTATGATCTTCGTGCCGCTCTGGTTAGCCTCGTTCCCGAGCCGACGACGTGCGCACCGTGGCCGTCATCGACCGCACCGGCCACTACGCACCGCTCTTCACCGACACCGACGGCTATCGCTTCGTCACCACGCGGACCGACGACCCCTTCGCCACGTTGGAAGTCACCGACGACCTGCTCCGCGACCTCCGCCGCCACGCTCTATTCCCGCCAGCAAATCCCCGCCGACCTCTCGCGCTTAGTCAACGAGACGCTCCCGCCAGCGCATGGAGCACGACAAGATGGCCGCCTATGGCATCCCCAACCTCGAGCAGATCGTCTGCGAGAGCCACGTGGATTACCAGATCCGCACCGGCCGAGCTGAACGACGACGGCTCCGAGAAGCACCTCCTCCACCCAACTGGCCTACATCATCGGCATCGTCTTCACCCTGGCCGTCTACATGTTCATCACCCTCACGGATCGATGGTCATGCGCAGGGCGCGTCGGAAGAGAAGACGAACCGCATCGTCGAGCTGATGGTCTCCTCGTGCGGCCCTTCGACCCGATGGCGGGTAAGATCATCGGCATCGGACTCGTCGGACTCACCCAGCCCTACCTGGGGCGTGCTGACCCCTGGGCTCGGCGTCGGGGCCATCACAGCCCTCACCGGCGCCGCAGTCACCCCGACCGACACCGCCGCAGCGCCTCGCCGACGTGGCCCAGACGGCCGAATGGATGGCGGCGCTCAGCTCCTTCAACCTGCCGTTGCGCTCTCTTCGCGGCCTACTGTGGGCGGATACTTGCTCTACGCCTCCTCTTCGCCGCCATTGGCTCCGTGATCGATCACCCGAGGACGCTCAGCAGTTCAGATGCCCGTGATGATGGTGCTCATCTTCGCCCTCTACGCCGGCATTTACAGCCCCTCGACAACCCCGACGGCCCGCTGGCCTTCTGGTGCTCCCTCATCCCGCTGACCTCGCCCGTGGTGATGAGATGCGCCTGCCGTTCGACATTCCTCTGGCGCCCCTGCTATCCATCGCCCTGCTTTACGCCACAGCCCTGGGCGTGGTCTGGCCTCGGCCGCATTTACCGCGTCGGCATCCTGCTTTTGTGGCAAGAAACCGAACCTGAAGGAGATCGTAAAGTGGATCGGGTATCGATGATACATGCGCTGGCGTACACTCGTCGCCGGGGCTACAATAACAATCTTTACGAGCATGCTGGCGACTGACTGCCGCGCCACACACCCCATGAGTGTGCCATGGCGACACGTCGCTCGGGGCTACCACCATTTACGAGTATGCCGGCGACACCGTCGCCGGGGCTATCACACCCATGAGCGATGCATGGCGACACCGTCGCCGGGCCATCATACCCCACATGAGCACGCTGGCGACACACCTCGCCGCCGCTACCACACCCCATGAGTGTGCCGGCAGACCATCTGCCGGGGCTATCATACGATGAGCGGCGTCGGCAGACACCTCAAGCCGAGGCCACCACACCTCACGAGTGCGCTGGCAGACATTCTGCCGGGGCCATCATACATATGAGTATGCCGGCAGACATTTCGCCGAGGCTGGGTCACACCCCATGAGGGCGTCGGCAGCATCATCTCCTGCCGAGGCTATCACACCACGAGTGTGCCGGCAGACATTCTGCGTCGAGGCCATACCCTACCATGAAGGCGTCGGCAGACATCTCTGCCGCTATCACGCTTACGAAGGCGTCAGAGACATTCCGCCGAGGCCATCATACCCTCCATCGGCCCATCATCGCTCACGCCGCACCCGCATTAAGAAGCGGCTCGGGAACAACCTCAGTCCCCACCCCAGAACACATGAAACAGAAGAAATCCCCTTTATCGTCCTCCCGACGAGCCGACCGCGTGCTGCTCCACGCCTCGCCGCGCACCCTGCTCCAGCGCCATCTTGGAGTGGATATGCGGGCCGTTTCGGCCGCAACTCCCGACGCCGATCTTTTGCAACCCGAACATCTTCCCCTCGAGGAGCACACCGAAACGCAAGTGCCGAGCTCCAGCGCCACGCTGCGCCTCGGTGTCCCTCCACCGATGCGGGTCTGAGCGACCGTCGGGCGGTGCCAGCGCGTCCGTGGCTTAGGAGTCATCGAACCGGAGCGCGGCGCCTGCCGTCAGATGTGCTAGCCAGTGGTGCGGCTCTCGAGCATCGCGTGCTCGCCATGGTCACACGAGCACGACTTCCCGTGCTTCACCACCACCCTCGCCTCGTCGCGGCGCTGGAAGAGCTCGAGCAGATCACTGCGCGTCGGTGCAGCGGCTGGCAGCGCGCTATCCGCTCACCTTCTGGGCGCAGAACTGGCGCAAGTGGTGGCCCTCGTGCGACCGCCGCCGCAACGCACCGACTCGCGAACAGCATCTATAACCAGAACTACTGCAGACGCGTGAGTTCAGCATCCGACCAGTAGTCGCAAAACTCATCCAATGAACAATCAGAAAGAACCGAAAGCGACCCAACGCCTGAATCGTGACGAGCGAGAATCTGCCGCTTGTCCTCCTCCCCGCCGAATGGGAGCCCGCAGCGGCATCCAGCTCACCCGCCGCACAGCGGCACCGACTGGGAGCCTATGCTGCCGACGAGATCTCACAATGCTACGCCCGCATTGTTCATCGCGAAATCATCCGATTTCGAGCCCGTGATGATCGTCACCCCGAGTGCCGACATCGTCCATCCTCACATCGAAGACCCTTGATCAGGGACCGCATCACATCTGTGAAGTCAGGCACCAACGACACCAAGGGTGCGCGACTTCATGGTGGCATCAACTGTCGCCAAACAACGACAAACCCGCGGCTCTTCAATTTCATCTTTAACGGCTGGGGATGAAGTGATCCAGCCAACTAATACGACAACCAGATCGCTCCTCGAGATGGAAAAGCGGTCAGGCCTTCGCCCCCGGTATCAAAAGTCTTTAGTCCTCCCTTCGTGCTGGAGGGCGGCAGCATTGAGTCCGGATGGTGTGGCATGAGTGAAGCTTACCACCGCCAGTTGCATCTTTTCAAGAACCGCAACGAGCGCCTGTCAAAAGATACGTCGATCATGGGCATCATAGGGCATATCTCGATGCCGACCGTATTCTTATTCTGGAGAACGGATACCGAAGCAGACGACACGGACGGCCACACGTGGACACCCTGGCGCGTTTTCGCGACCCGGAAACGATCGCCCAAGTGTAACAGTGCACCGGACCCGGAAGACAGCCATTTCGACGAGCTACTGGCCATGGAGCGCGAACTCTCGCCCCACGCACGGCCGAGGGGAAGCCCTACCGCCTCATTTCGCTCGCTGCCAATGGCTGGAGCTCGGTCTTTTGACGAGGATTTCGTGCTATCAGCTGCCAGCCACGCATACGCGAATCCCTCATCCTAAACGAGCCGTGCTGGTGCCTCGCCCACGGTAACGACGAGCTGGACGAACGAGGCTCGAGAGGTTCTCCAAACAGCTTTCCCGACCGCGAAATCATCAGTGTGGACCCGCCTGCCACTCATCCAGCAAGCAGCGGTGCCATCCATTGCGCCAACACGCAGTATCCTGCGGGCGTGCTCAACGTCTATACCGACGACGCGATGACGCGGAGTCGGATTTCGTAACATTCTCCCTTTAATCCCCTATTTGAACGATGAAAATTGACCCATTCAACAGCATAACACGGCCACACGACCGGACAACATCGCCCGCCTTACGGACGCTATCCGGACGTGTGCCGCCGAAGGTGCTTCTGCTCATAGTGCTTTCAGAGCCGCACAACGGCCTCTATTTCTGTCAGACGGAGGACACCGCCGTCTTCGACATGGCTGACGATCCCCGACCTCGACCGCGCACTGGCGAGGCAGCAGCGCGTGCGTGGTGTGCTCGCGCGCCGTCGCTCTTTGGAGCGACGTGCACCGCGAACACAATTGCCGGCCGTCGTGATCGAAAAGACGGAACGATAGCAGGGCGGTACCGCAAAACTGCACATCCCGACGATCCGGCGTACTACGAGAAGTTCTCACTTCACGCCCGGCGACCTCGACTTCCGGCCCATACCGACCTCCGTGTGTCGCCGTCTGGCGTACTGGTTTGCTGGGATCAGTGGCAACTCGGAGGCGCTCGACTGATGGGCCCGCGTGGTGCGGATCTCGCTTTATCTATCCCACGGCCATTGGCTGGGAACGTTCCGATCGGGCCTCCGGAAGAGCAAAGTCGGCAACTCGACGCCCGGCGGACGGTGCAGCCATGTCGTGCAGAACGGCCGCCGTCGTTACGGCTAACCGTGTCGGGCACGGAACAGACCCCTCTGGGCAAACCAAGCCGCGCATACAATTCTGGGGAAACAGCTTTTCGCCCTCAGGTCCGCAGGGGGAAATTCGACCGAATTACCGACCGATGCGGAGGCTATCCGTGTGAGCTCGGTCGATTTGCAGCGTAAGCGAATACGTGCGCCGCTGGTGTGCCTTTCCACGCGACCGTCGGTGGATCGATGCGTTTGGCCCCCTCACGCGTCGATATTTGGACGAGGAACAAGCGTCACAGCCGTGTGACCCGAAAAAGCGCTCGCGGGCCTTTGAAACATCGAGCGCTTCATACGTGAAAGAGGCGCCCGTTTTGGCGATTGGTGCGTGGAGAAACTGGTCAGACGACTCGCAGGATGGCTGCCACTTGATCAGCGTGAAGTTGCCAATCAGCGGCAGGGGTTTCATGGCCTCCCACCAGCTGCGTTGATAAGCACCGATGATGAAAATACGAATCCAGCACAGGTATCCGGACGGTGTGATGAGGCCAGCCAATCTCGAAATGACCTCAAGATACCGCACACGAACACAAACAGACAAAATAAAGCCCCTGGTTGGTGTGATAGCGTGCATAAGCCGACTCTCTGCAGCCAAGAGAGGATCAGGAACAAAATTCCGAAAGTCAGGGCCAGGATGGCCATCACTTTGTTGCTCTGCACATCGTTCGATCAGGGCTAACATTTACTTCTTCCATACTTTATCACGATTTTTAAGTGGATAAAAAGAATGACTTCAATCATCCCTCGGCCATGATTTCCTCATGGAATTTAGCACGGGGACGGCGGCAAAGATAAACCCTCTTAAAACATCAAAGGAGGCAAATAGATAGAAGAAATGAGTTACGCACGATTCTTGTCTACATCTGTATTTTTGTAAGGCAGAATGCAAATTGTCCCTCACAAATTGTCTCTACCTTTTGCCATCCAATGAATGGCTGTTTAGGATAGATTAAAAGAGGAAGCTGCAGAAGGGCATCGATACCTTTCGAGGCGTTTTTCTTGATGGGCGCCATTCGGAAGGATCTCTGTTTCATTGCAGGATGGGGTCGCGATGATGACGACCATAGCTGACCCAAACGAGCCATGCGTGGCAGCGAAACGACCGAATAAAAGCCGAAAATGTACCTCTGCAGCCCCAACAAGTGAACACATCAAACTAAGTAGAAAGAAAAGAATTTTTCTCGATCTTTCCTGAGGCGCCGCCAGTGCACTGGCCGACGCTGCGGCGGACGGGCCTTTTCGCTTCGGACGTCCATCTTTGCACCTTACCGGGCGCGTCTTCAATGGTTGGTCCCTTATTTTGCCGACGGAAGGTGCGCCGGTTGCGTTTGTAAGGCGTCCTGCTGACTGCGATTTGCCGGTCGAGGCGGTTCGCGTGCATCGTCCGGACGACATGCCCGGCTGGTTCAGCAATGCACTGACAATCACGCCCAAACACATCCTGTTCGCCAGCCGATACACTCGTATAGCGATTACATGCGCCTTTACAACCTGTTCCAGCCCGAAAAGGCTGAAACGTCTCCTGCTGCCATGCGGCACGTACGTATGATTAAGACACCCCTGGAAGTGGAGCAATTGCAGGCTCTTCCAAGCGTCATGCCGAGGTCATGCAGAAATCCCGGACTGTTTCCACCCTGAAAATGACTGATCTGGAACTCGCCGAGATCGAAAGGCGATGAGGTTTTCACGGGTCGATTGGCATCTTCCGACTTACGGGCCGAATATGAAACATCTTCATGGGCAGCATCTGGCTGGCAGAATGCAGAGCCGCGTCACCTTTTCGACTCTCGCTTGGCGGCGCAGGACAAACGCCGATATGTCCCATCGGTGCTAAATGGCATGAAATTGACGGACGGACGGCATCATGGTCGATATGGCGGGCAAATTATACGGGCTCACATCTCTGCACATGACGCGCGTTTTCTCCGTAGGAAGGCTCAGTGAAGGCCTACCGTGCGCATGGCACGGCAAGAGACATCATGGCGCTGCCGAGGTAGTTATGCAACCCGGATTGGCATGTAGCGAACCTCACAGCATGGTTGCTGGCATGGCAGAGAAGGCCAATCTGGCTGACCGCTTTGGCATGGGAACGCGCGCCAACAGGCCAAGTTTAGGGCCACTGGCATTGGTTTGGAAATTAATGAGCCACCCGTGCTCACTCTCGCTCAAAGATGCGCTGCAACCGGCATGGTGACTTCGCTCGAGCCTCACCAGTGATCCCAGAGGTGGGCGCGGTAGGTGTCGAGAACAAGTTATCTCATCACAGAGACGGGCGCGGAAAAGCTCACCCATTGAAGAGTGGCATTATCTCGCTGGACGTGGCAGAACGCCGAAATGAGCATCTAAAAAGGAACGTGTCCGGGCACGTGTCTATCGTGATACAAAGCGACCCCAGACATTCACCAGTAGGGTAGGGCGAAGCAGTTGCCCCCGCTATTTTCCAGAAAGGGAGATCTTAAAAGAACCGCTCCAGAAAGTGTGCAAGAAAGATATCGCTCAAAAATACACTTATCCTATTTATATTCATCCTATAATCCGTTTAATCAGGATGAGAAAGACAACATTCACGCTCTTGTTGCTCGTTGCGATGGCCCTGTGCGGACGTGCGAGCGATCGATCCGGCCGGATGTGAAGCCGGTCAAAACCCGATCCTTGATCCCCGATGGAACGTCTATTGCGACCGTGTCTACGGCTCGCTGGTACCAATGGTACAAAAGATCCCCAATCGGCAGCACCCGGGTCATCGACCATGGCTTCTGTGGTACGGTTCGACCTTCCAACGCCCCAATCGGCGATTCTGCACCTACGACCTCCTTGTTATGTGACCGGGACATCCGAGCCGTACACAGGTTATATCGCTACCTACCCGCCGGTTGATCCGGGCAATGACATTTTCCCCGCAGATCCCTCGCGCGCTTATCAGCCCATGATCACTCTGCTGGAGTGCCATGCGGCTGGCACAAAACAAGGTTACCGGTTTGGTTGTTGTCACTTGCGAGTTCACACATGCCACTCCTGCAGACTGCTCCGCACATAGTTACAGCCGAAACGCCATAAGTGATTGATTGTGCTGCAGATCGGTTCACAACGATGTAGACGTTGTGATGGCGAGGCCACCTTCGGTCGCGGGTTACAGCGTTCCCGCTTCCGCACGATCTGCCGGTATGCGCGACAACAATGGCAAATGGGGTCTCTTCGGTAAGAAGGAGATGGATTACGACCCGATCGCGATCCTGCCCAACAGCTCGCCCTCGAAGAGATGACACGAAAGGCCCTCGAGAAACTGTCCAAAAACGAAAAATGGCTTTTTCTTGATGGGTTAGTTGAAGTAGCATCGCGGCGCATGGCAACGATCCCGTGGGTATGTTACCGAATATGTGGCTCATCAAGGCTTTGTGCCGTGGCGCTTGACTTCAAGAAGGACGGACAGACGCTCAGGCTGTCGCCCGGGATCATGGCAACAGTGGTTTTAGTCTGGGGCGCCGCGACCGAAGGTTACGACAAATTGACCAAGGATCGCTCTTCAGCTTTGTCACTGGCGTAAAAATACGGCTCCAGGGCTTTGTCAACAAGCTCAACGCGGCGCTATCGACAGAGGTGCAAAAGATCTTCAAAGAAAATGCCGTGGATTTGAGTTGACCGACGAGAGCTCCAGGCCCTTACAACTGCAAAGATTATAAGAACAGCTCCCATCCCGAGGCCGATCGTACGGGAAAGAGTCCCCTGTCGGTCTTCACAGTACCCTTCTACGGATTTGTGGTTAAGCTACTTACCTCCAAGACCTGTTTTGCTTACCACGGCGGGCACACTGGCGAGGACGTTATTTTGGCCGCATATCACCCCCAGGAACCCTTTCCCATAGGTGTAAACACGAATATCGACCCTCCGATCGCTACATGGCTCGCCGGTAAGCTCTTTTAGGAAGCCCGACGAACTCACCAGGAGTATTTTGTGCCCACATGAATTGTTAAAGGTCATAAATACACTATCTTGCCGGCGAAAAACGGAGAAGGACAATCCCACGCTCGTTGTTATGGCAAAAACAACAGCTGACGATCGTGCCCTCACACCAACATCATCCGGAAAAGGGAAGAAGGCAAACGACGAGATCCGTTCGGACCGTGATTAGTTCACGTAGACAAGAACAACACCTTCACCCAAGCCGCGATCTATCACAAAGTATCTTTGAATAAGAAAGTCTTTCGATATGTCTTTTATTCGCCCAGTGTGGATATGTTTTGATTGGGTCTTGGCCGTCTTATTTGCTCCTTATATTATTATGATAAGAGGTGCACCCGCGACGGTCCACCTTTTTATCTCCGAAAGAGGGAGAGGCCAATATGCATGAATATTTCATGTACCCGGAAACGATGCCGCAAAACCGCATGAGACCATTTCATATCCTTCGTAGGGCGCAACAGAAGTCGCCCCACAAACGACCCGAACGGGCGAATACGTGCAGTAGAACGTTTCCTTGGTCGTAATCAGGCACGGATAATGACATCCTGCGCGTAACGTTTTCAAGTCCCCGTGTAGCGTGGTCACGCCCCACAAACGACCCGGAACGGGGCGATTGGCTGCAAAACCGCATCAAACATTCATGTGCCCGAAAATGGATGACGCAAAACCGCATGAATCCCGCATACATCCGAAATGGATAACGCAAATAAAGACGGCATCTGTTTTCGCCGAAAACGTTCAGGGCGGTATTCAATACGCCCCTACACGGGGATGAAAATGGTACGTGCGGGATTGCGGCGTTCGTTTTCACCGAACGTCTGCGTATGCAATACGCCCCTCACACGGGACGAAAATGAAGGCATGGATTGGTGGCATCCGTTTTCTGCCGAACGTCCGTGGGCGTATGCACACGCCCTCACACGGGGACGAAATTGTACGCGGGACAGGCATTCGTGATTGGGGACGAAAATGGTACGTGCGGGGTGGCATATACCCGATCTGTTTCATTATCCCACCTTTTGCGTTATGAAAATGAATACACCCATGAACACAAAAGTATGATCCGAAGGTGCACCACCGTCATTCTATGCGTTTATACGGATATGATTATTCGTGTGATGTAATATATTTCATCACCCTGTTGTCAACAACGGATGTGCCTATTCGGTGAGATCATCACAATGAAATGGTTTTGAATGAAGCCGGACATGTCGCTAAAGAGGAATGGCTGAACACGATTAACATTCGCCCGGTCAGTGTCTTGCTACGAATATGTGATTATGCCTAATCATGCATGCCATCGTTGAAATATTGTCCACATCTTTATTTGACCCCTACGCAGCATATAACAACGGGCACGCAGGACGGAGGTTGTGGACGATATCCCATTCCGCCGTTCCCTTCTCACACATTAGCTATTGTAAGAGTAGCATAAAGTGTCTAAGATCAGCTTCACTGTTTGGCAACGTAACTATTACTTAGAACATATCATTCGAAATAGTCAATCGTATCAAAGGGTATTTCGGAACACATCATCATCAATCCAGAAAATTGGCAAGGCGATGATCTATATATCGATGAATAACAGAACCCGCAACGACCGTTTCACGTGCAATTGTGCGCGTAACGTTTCTCGTCCCCGTGTAGGGTACAGAATACGCCTCACGTTCATTCCCTGAATGGGGCGAATACGTGCAAAACCGCACGACTAAGCCTTACACGTACCGGGCACGGATAACGACATCCTGCGCGTACCATTTTCGTCCCCGTAGGGCGTGCTCCTGGCAAACGACCCGGAAACGGGGCGAACATGTGCAAAACCGCACGAACGTTTTCATCGCATCGGGCACGGATAACGCAAAACAGCACGTGAATCCCGCATACATCCGAAAATGGATGACGCAATGACGGTATTCGTTTATCGAAACGTCTGGCGCAATACGCCCCTACACGGGGACGAAATGTAATGCGCGGGATGGTGGCATCCGGTGATCGGAGACGAAAATGGTACGTGCGGAATTGTATATTCATATTGGACATCGCAAAAACGTTAAGGTGTAGGGTTGCAACGTCCTCGCTTGGGATCGTAGGACGTGCGGAGTTGTAGATTGCTTAAATGACGGAATGTTATTTAGTTGCTCTTGATAGAGCAATTAAGTTGTGCAAATGTTTCTTAGTTGCTCGATGAAGCAATTAAGTCGAGAAAATGTCTTTAGTTGCTCTGATGGCCAATTAAGCTGAAAGAATGTTTCTTGATCTGCTCTGGTGAAGCAAACCAACAACATGCGTGTTGTTTAGTATTTTGCATTGCATGTTGGAGTGCATGAAAAATCTCCCATCTGGCATGGCACGTCAATCTTTTGTCTTGAAAGGCTGACGACTGTTTGACATGTATCACATCACAACAAACAGAGTTTACAATGCCAGAGACACCTTCTGCTCCTCAAACCAAGGTCGGCGGGGATTGTACCGCCGATCGAAATCGACCACACACTGGTGTATCACGCTGATGACCAACGGTGCGCACTTTGTTTATGAAGAAACGTGAGCGACCGCACGGCCACCGAAACGGCCCTTTTGGCACAACCTGAAGATCAGTGCCGCCGATCTGTCTCGCCGCGGCGACCGCAAGAAAGAGGCACTTTGATCGTTACGCTAAGTCGCAAAAGCCTCATTACGACCGGACATCCGCTGCCAAAGCGGATCAGGAAAGGGGATCGACGTTGAACGCCCTAGCGCAAAACATTGAAAGGTTTTGCAGACCATCCGGAAGTTTCGCTGCTGGCTCGATCGGCCGCAACGATTCGGCAAGGTGATGACCGCCTCATCGTCTCGACGCCCGTATGCAGCTGGAGCGAGAGACCAGCCACTGCATGCTTCGTCCGTGAGACTGCGAGAAAACGTCGCGACCGACGTTTTCGCCGCTGGGCGTTAAGCCGTACATGTCGACTCGTTGAAAAGCTGCCAACGAAAAATCGAGAAGTGCTCGACCGCGTTCCGACAACATGCCGCAAACGCTCGGCTCACCGCACGGCCCGCCGCTTTTGAGTCGGATTTCGGCTTACCAGTGGCTCGCAGGGTAGTCAATGCTCATGCTGGTTGACGATGACTCGACACGGCCCCTTTATCATCCATAAGGCGAATAAGGTGGTCCATCGCAACAAGACGCAAGTGATCGGATCGAAGAAGAAGAAAGACGGCGAGGATCCCGAAAAGCCGAAAGATCCGAAGCAGCCGAAAAAGAACCGAATCCTGCAAAGCGGGAAAGGATGACGGCAAACCCGACATCCATCTCCCTTGAGGATGGAAGATTCGAAGAAACCAGACCCCAAGATCCGGAGTAAGCGAAGAGAGAAGCCCAAGCAACGAGGCAGCCAAGGCAGCGGGCCAGATATTACCTGCCATGAAGAATAGACCGTCGTTATTAATGATAACATTTGCAGTTGGCGTTGCGCAGCATAGGTTCGCGCTCATGTATGTGCCCGGCATTTTCTTATGGGGTTCGTTTTGCTCGAAAATGAACGACATGCGTGATCGGCGTGAACGTGTTGGGTGTTTTTCATCATGTGAAACCGCATGAACGTTTTTACCCAATCGAATCGGATAAGCGAAAACTGCATCATCTTGCACACATCCAAAAATGGATGATGCAAATACACGGTATTTCGTTTTCACTCGAAAAACGTGTCGTAGGGCGTCTGTGCAATACGCCCTGCACACGGGGACATGAATGGTCTGGCGCAGACGGTCGCGAGGTGTTTTCGTTGTTCGTTTTTCGTTATGCGTTTTCGCATCTTCTTTCCATCATCCCATTATTGGGGGATTGTGAACAGCATTCTTCTACGTTCTACCTTTTGCAGCCGTATTTGCTTAAGTGCAGAATGTACTTTTATATTGTATCATAAGAACATGAAGAAGAGAAACACCCTATGGATGCTTTTCGCGTGCCTGCTGACGATCGCTTGGAGTACGTCCACGGCGCAAACGGTCAGCGCCGCACGGGCGTCGCACCGACGCTGCGAACAACGAACCGCTCATCGGAGCCAGCGCCTTATCGAACAACTCGAAAACGGGAGAGGTGACAGACGCCAAGGCAACTCGATCCAAAAATTTACCCTCTCGCACCCCACACGGTCCGATTTGATTACGCTGGGCTACGAAAGCCATTCGAACGGATCACGCTACGCGAAGGGAGTGTGCGCCGCACAAAGCAGTACAACCGCAATCGGAGTCGAAATCGCTCAAGCGGAAGCAGTGGTAACAGCCGAAAGTGCGGGCCCGGACAATTGCGCGCGAACAAGCTGATGCCCATCTCTGTCATATCCATGAATCAGTTGAGCGGAACGAGGCAGGCATTGCAGACATCTTGTCGAAGACGGTCGGAGGACATTGCGCTCGTCTGGCGGAGTGGGAGGCGCTACAAGACCGTCCGTGCGCGGCTTGAGGGAAAGGATCGGTCTTTATCGACGAGACGCCCAGGAACGATAATTCGGACTTTATCGACATCAACGATATCCCTATCGACATGATTGATCGCATTGAGATTTACAAGGGTGTCGTTCCGGCCAAATTTGGAGGCTCGGCAATGGCGGGCCGTCAATTTGGTGCTCGAAAGAGTATCCGGCACGTTACGCGGACTTTTAGTTACACGCTGGAATCGTTCAATACGCACAAAGTGCAAACCGTTTTGAAGCGAAAATTTGCGCAATCAGGCCCTCGTGTTCGGCATCGGCGGCGGATATACGTACTCGGACAATAACTACACCATGCTCGCCCTATGTGGACGGCCTGAAGATCCGCCGCGACCACGATGGATTCCGAAAATTGATCCTGCGGCCTCGAAGCCCACAAATGGTGGTTTGACAAGGTGGAGATTGAACCGCCTTTCGCTTTTGACGATCATGAGATACAGGCATTGAGGATATCCGTAAAGGCGGAAACGCACTCCATGCTCTTTGCCCTGGCCAACAAATTGGAGAAAAACTTCCTGACGCCTGGCTGGACTTCGATATGCACCTGGCAGCGGCCATTACGTCTTACGGGCTCGTGGATACGGCTCAAGCAATGGGTACGACTGGGATGGACGGCCTATCCCTCACCATCTATTTACTGGCGGAGAAGTGGGCAATCGTTATGCGTCGCATTCTTCGGATAAGAAGTTTACCATCAGCCACAAATTGAACTTAGAATACTTGCTGCATAAGCAGCACTCGCTCAATTTCAACTCACTTTTTACCCTGGCAGACGGTTTCCCCCAAAGATTCGCTGCGAGAATTGAGCACGGGAAGAGAAGCGGTCTCAATTCGCGCATGAGGAGTTGGTCGGCAGGCTTAACGTCACGATTTTCGCACGCCGAAAAGACGCCTGCTGAACTCCTGACCGTCCGTTACTACCTATACACGATGAAGACACGTCAGGCGGACATTTTTGGCATCGGTGAGGTGCGGGATGTGGACGTCAACAAGAGCGCTGTGGGCGTTAATGATGCCCTGCGGTTCCGCATCTTTCGCCAGATTTGATGGCGAAATTGTCCGCAGCTTGACGTGCGTATCCTTCCGAAACGGAACTCTTGGGCGATGGTTGCACGGTCTCACCGGCCGAAAATTTAATGCCGGAGTGAAACACGAGCCCTCAATGTGGGCTTTTTGTACGACCTGACGGGTCGGGCAGCAAGCATCTTCAGATCGAAGTCAATGCCTTCTATATGTATCTGCAAGATATGATCCGCTATACAGAAGGGAATCCTCGGCGCACAGTATCAAAAATTTTTGAGATGCGTACGATGGGTATCGAGGCAGAGTGAAAAGTCGACATAACGCCTTTGGCTCTATGGGTATGCGAACGCTACGTTCCAAGATCTTCGTGATGTACGTGAGCATGATGAAGGAAGTTCGCCACCAATCCTACGAAGGGTCTGCGCATGCCCAACATTCCCTATTTAATGGGCAATGAGATTGGAATTCCATAAAGAGAATCTTTTGGCGGCCGCGGACAGAACACGCGTCTTTTTGAGCGATCTCATCTTTTGCGGAGGAACATTTCTACGACTTTCGAAATGGCGGCAGATCAACGGCGGATACCCGCAGCACGACCGTCGACCTTGGTTTGGAGCATAGCTTTTCAACGCTTTTCTCCTCGCCAAGATCAAGAATCTGACCGACGCGCGCGTCCTCAGCGAATTTAATCGCTGCCAGGTCGCAGCTTCGGCGTTAAGGTGAGATATGTTCAAGTGAAACGTTTCAGGGACTTTTTCCACGTGTCGTTGCGGTCTTGCAATCCGAGGAGCTGTGGGGCGTATTGCACACGTTTCCACAAACGTCCCAGCATGGGACGAACCATCCTCCGAGCATCTGTCGCTGCGATCCTGCGGGCCCGTCTGAGGGCGTAGTAATACGCCCTACAGCCCTACCGGCAGGAGAATCGAGGCCTGAAGCGATACGGCAGGAACCTATTTAGAGCAAAAAGACAGACAGCTGCATACGTTCGCGAACCTCCGCCTCTGATGCAGCGTCTTGCAACGCTCACCGTCCCTTTCCGATTGGATCAGGGCGAAAAGCCCATAACCCCTATAACCGACAAAACGTATTGAGATGATGAACAAGAAAATGATGGGCAGCATGCCTCGTTGTTCTAGTGATGACCACTGGATGTGGAAAAAGACACTCCCCGGAACCCAAGCCCAACCCAAACCGGACACGACGAATACCGTGGCTGGCGGCAAAGGCCAGTACCTCTAGAGACGACCGTGAAGAATCCTGACGTATGAGCGGCTCGTGTCTATTTGCAGCCGACGAACAACCCGAACGGCTCCATCGACAATTCGAAGGGCATTCAGATTGCTTTTAAGCCGGCATGATCTCCGTGATTGACAACCGACATTCTGTCCTGCCCACCCGGTGTGGAAAAAGATGCAGAGTTTAAGGTCCGCCGCCACATCGCATGACCCAAAACACAGACGATGGAAAACCCTCAAGACCTTCGATGCCCGCTGGAGCTACGCCGTACAATGTCCAGAAGGTCGCCGACAAAATATATATGCCGAACTATTCTTTGGGCAACGTTTGGGTGATGAATCCCGACCACGCTACAGAAAAACAGGCGAGATCGACCTGAGCAGTATGCGTACAAAGACGCAAGCCCCGAGCCCAGTCGGGCATTCTTCGTGGCGATCGGTGGCCTCCTTACCTCGAACCAAACCGGCGGGTAATTACATGCCGTATGAAGAGAGTTGCGTAGGCAGGTGGAAGCGGCTGTGATCGACCCGAAGACCGGACAAAGTGTTGAGTGATCACCGAGAACAGCAAAAAGATCGCCTTTCCGACCAGACCGTTGTATATGAGGGACGATCTTACCGACGAACAGGGCGATATTTAGATCGACGTGCGCTGGTTACTTTCGGTTATGACCCGAAATATCGGGGAGAATGGATTTGCTCGCATCCCCTGCCGGGCAAGGATGAATTTGACGCGTCGCGTACGTGGGAGATTTCCTGGCGTAACGATTGAAGGCTGCGCATACAAATCATCCGCGATCCTGAACTGTAAATACATAGGTACGGTAAAAGTGGTGGCTGTCGTGGCCATTCTGGAGCTGAACGGACGAATCCATACACGTCTAAGAGCGCAATGGCTGCAATCAAGGATCTCGAGCGCCAAACGATCAAAAGAATTGAGTGGAGTCCCCATGACGGATGGCCATTATAGTACAGCGGATTGAGACCCGCGGCAATTTGGTTCTCCTCGGTGCCTTCGGCGAAAACAGGCGGGCCTCTTTACCTATAACTCCGGCTGGCGGCAAGGCAGGCCTCTCGCCGAGCACAGTAGGCAATCTCTCCTCATACACATCTCGGCAAATAAGCATCAGCCGTGATTGATAGAAAAGCCCCCGGTCCCTTCGCGCAAGGAATCGGGGGCTTGGTTTTTTGTTGCGCAGAATGCAGTCCCCCGTATGTGTCTCTCAGAATGATTCGGGAATCACGTATTTATTCGGTACGCATCGATCGTTCCGCGTAGGTTGGCGGAACCTATCGGGCGGTTACGCCAGCCGGAAATCGAGCTGCTTTACGTTCCAGGTTGGCATGCTCTACCGTGATGGTGATCGGGTCTCCTAAACGATAAGTACGGTGTCGACGACGACCGACTACGCATAATTGGCTTCATCAAACTCATAAAAATCATCGTCCAAGTCTCGCATGGGCACGAGACCTTCGCATTTATTGTCGTTCAGTTCCATACAGTCCCCATTCGGTGACGCCAGATATCACGCCATCAAAAACCTGCCCGATTTTGTCGCTCATAAACTCCACCTGCTTGTACTTGATCGAGGAACGTTCCGCGTTGGCCGCCAACTGTTCCATCTGCGAGCAATGATCGCACTCTTCTTCACACGCGTCCCAGGAACGCCCGACCACCGTTCGCGTAACGCGCCAAGAGCCTGTGCGCCATCATATCAGGATAGCGGCGGATGGGCGAGGTGAAAATGCGAATAGTAGGCAAAGGCCGCTCATAGTGCCCGATGTTTTCCGTCGAGTAGCGGGCCTTCTGCATGGATCGCACGGCCAATGTTTCGATCAGATTTTCCTCCGGCCGCCCCTTCGCATCGTCTAACAGGCGATTGATACTGCGGGTGATTTCGTTTTTACTGCCGTCCGTCTTCAGTTTATATCCAAAACCGTTTGACAAACGTGGCGAACGTCTCCATTTCTTTTTCTGCGTCGGGTTGCTCATGAATGCGGTAAACGAACGTCGCCCCTCTACTGCCCGAACCTTTCCCGACGGATTCCGCCACCGTGCGGTTTGCGATGAGCATAAACTCCTCGATCAATCGAGTTGGCGTCCTTCGACTCTTTGAAATACACGCTCAAGGGACGACCCTGTCATCGATCTCGAACTTCACCTCGTAACGATCAAAGTCGATGGCACCCTGCGCGAACCGCTCGCTCGCGGAGGTAGCCAAACGGTTCAGCGTGTTGATCTCTTCGCTGAAATCTCCGCTACCGGTCTCTATCGCCCCTGCGCCTCGTCGTAAGTGAAACGGCGGTCACTACGAATCACCGTCCGCACGATGCGTGAGGGCGAGGATGTCAGCCTCTCATTCATCTCAAAGACGACGGAGAAGGTCAGCTTCTCCTCATCCGGCCTCAACGAGCAGAGATCGTTTGACAAACATTCCGGCAGCATAGGAATCGTTCGGTCGACAAGATAGACGGAGGTTGCGCGCTCGTATGCCTCCTTGTCGATGACACTGCCCGGCTTCACATATGCGTTACGTCAGCAACATGGACGCCCACCTCCCAGCGGGCCGTCCGTCAGGCGACGGATCGAGAGTGCATCATCAAAGTCTTTGGCGTCTTTGGGGTCGATCGTGAAGGTTGTCACCTCGCGGAAGTCCTCACGCTCGGCGATATCCTCCGCCGTAATCTCACGTGGGATGCGCGCAGCTTTCCGACATTTTCCGGATAACGCGTCGGTAAACGCCGTGCCAAGATGGCGTGTATCCGCGTCGTTATCCCCCGCGCGATCGAGCACCTCAGACCACTTCGCCCGTCGGATTCGACGCGTGTTCGGCCACTCGACAATACGCACGATGGCTTTATCGCCCGTGCGACCGCCCCGAAGCGCTGCTTTGGGGATAAAATGTCGCTGGAGAGCGTGCGATTCGGTCACAAGGAAGGCGTAGTTCTTGGAGACCTCCAGCCGACCCACATAGGTGTGTGGCGCACGCTCCAAGACCTCCATCACCTCCGCCTCAGGCTCGCCCCCGATGACGTTTGAAGAGTTGCACGTACACGATCGCCATCCAGTGCGTGGGCAAAGCGTTGCGATCGTCCACATTGAGTGGGTTCTGGCGTCGGTGCGTCACCGTCCGCATTTCGTGCGTGCGGGAGTGTCCGGAATAAAGGTGCGTCGGCGTGCTACGGCGCCGAAAGAGTTCCGGTAACGGACCTCGCCGATGATTCAAGCGATAACGCCTGCGTTCGGTCTCCCGTGAGACATCATCGTCCGCCAAACTGCGCAGTATTTCGGCCCGTTTGGAGCTTCTGCACTTGTGCTTCGACGCCGATAGCCTTAGCGATCTGCTTGTAGTTGTAAATCGTGCGAGGATTGAGTTGGAACATATCCGAGATGGCCCTTGTGAGAGCGTCTTTTTGAGGATGCGCTTGCACGTGATGGGCGGACTGGGTGGCTCTTCTTGTTGCCTCGCGTGTCCTCAGTCGTTTCGTCGACTTTGCTTGCCCGCCGACGTGGGCTTTTTACGTGTAATCTTCATTCTGCTTATTTATTCTCTGCCCGAAATAGTTCGGGGATACGCCTATGGCTCCCGGTTTACACGAGAAAATGCAGCCACTCAAGGGGTAGGCCGCCAGCTCGTTGGTGAGGTCTCGCGGGCCGTAGGTGATGTAGAGGATGTCCATGTTTTTGCCACCAAAAGCACACGAGGTGACGTTCGGGCAGGCACTTTCCACCTTGGCGATCAGCTCGCCGGTGTAGGCATTGTAGCACAGACACCAAAGCCGCCCCACTGGGGCCACCCAGAGGTTGTCGTTGCGGTCGATGGTCGTACCATCGGGCAGTCCGGCACCCTCGGACATGTCGACAGCGATAAGTTCTTTTGATGATGTCACCGAATGCTGGTGGTAGCGATAGCGGCGGATCTTACCCGTAGGCGTATCGTTATAATAGATGTACTTTGTTGTTGCGCGACCAGACGATGCTGTTGAGATCGTCACGCCGTGAATCATGGCGTCGATGCGCCCACTGGGACGGACGCAATAGAGTTGCGTCATTCGACTTTTCGTCGATGCTCATCGTGCCCACCCACAGCCAAACCGTTAGGCGAGCATTTGCCGTCGTTGCAGCGCAGCCGACCGCCCTTGGTGTCGACGGGGTGATCCCTCTTTTCTGCTGGTGTTTAGATCGAAGCGGACGATGCTGCTCAAGCGCCACGATGACGGTGGATCCGTCTCGAACGACGGTCGTCACCTTCCGATCGAACTGCCACGAGCGGCATTTCTCTTCTCCGGGCATAAACTCATAGAGCGTGCGCTTCGATGTTCACCCAAAAGAGGGAGCCACGATCGGGGTGCCAGATGGCGCCTTCGCCCAGCTGGGCTTTCGTCCGGTAAGCCACCCGGCGCTGCAGTGCCTCACCTCCGAACAGGAGTTAGCGAGGTGACAGCACCGCACTGGCCGCCACTAGCGAGCAGCAGCCCGCGGGTGGACTTGATGATCGACTTCATGCCACGTATCACTACTTAGAAGCTGTCTTTGATTCAGTAGGGAGTAGAAAGAACCGCATCGGTAGCATCATTCTTTCCTCTCCGCCCTCTGTTGACTTGAATAATTCGCTTGATCTCACCAGCTTATTCAACGCTTCGAGCGGCGTGAGATTGTTTTAGCTCGAGGTTTGCAGATCTCGTCGCGCACCTGGCTGAGCACCGGATCGTCTAACTGGAAAGAGCTCAGCTGATAGGCCTGGGCCTCCCTGATTTTGGGCACATCGACCACTACGGTCTTGGCTTGCGCCCCGCCTCGCTCCAGACGAGCGAGGATCTCGCCCGACCGCTCGACGATGCTCCGCGGCATGCCCGCCATACGCGCCACGTGGATACCGAAGCTGTGCTCACTGCCCCCGGATACGAGCTTGCGCGAAGATGACCCGATTGCCCTGACTCCCGCACCGAGACGTTGAAGTTGCGTGATACGCGGAAAGCTGCGGGCCATCTCGTTCAGCTCGCGTACGGGTGGCAAAGAGCGTGCGGGCCGACGCCGTCAGGTGCTCATGGACATACTCGACGATGGCCCAGGCGATGGAGATGCCGTCATAGGTGCTCGTGCCGCGTCCCAACTCATCGAAGAGCACAAGACTGCGCGCAGAGAGGTTGTTGAGGATGTTCGCCGCCTCGTTCATCTCGACCATGAAGGTGGATTCGCCTGCGGAGATGTTGTCCGACGCTCCGACGCGCGTGAAGATCTTGTCCACCCAACCGATACGCGCGCCTCGGCGAGCACAAAGCTGCCCACCTGGGCCAGCAGGGCGATGAGGCTGTCTGGCGAAGCAGCGTAGACTTACCGCCATGTTTGGCCCGGTAATGATGAGGATCTGCTGTTCACGACGATCGAGATGACGTCGTTGCACATACTCGTCCGAGGGCGTTGTCGCTCGATGACGGGGTGGCGCCCACCTCGAATATCGATCACATCGGGTCGTCTACCACCGGCCGCACATAACGCTGGCTGGAGGCCGTGCGGGCGAAGGAGACGACGCAGTCCAGCTGGAGCCACGATTTGCGCGTCACGCTGGATGGGGCGGACGAGGTGCGTCAGATCGGCCCGTCAGTCGGTTGAACAGCCTCCGCTTCCAAGGCCACGATACGCTCTTCGGCGCCGAGGATCTTCTCCTCGTATTCCTTCAGCTCCTCCGTGATGTATCGCCTCGGCATTGACCAGGATCTGGCGCAGGACTTCCACCTCGTGCACTGCTGTCTTTGTGCGCGTGCGGACCTCGATATAGTGTCGAACACGTTGTTGAAAGGCGATCTTGAGGCTCAGGATGCCCGTCCGCTCACTTTCGCGCTGCTGCACCTTCGTCGGTGGTCCTTGCCCGAATAGGCCGCCAGCTGACGCAGCTCGTCAAGCCTCTGGCTTTACTCGGCGATAAGCCCTCCTTTGGCTATCGTAACGGGTGGCTCACCGACCAACCCGCGTCCGATGCGTTCGCTCATCCCGAACGGGGATCCAGCGCCCCACCCCAAGCGGCACCGCAAGTTATCCGACGCCATCGAGCGCGAGCGTATCCGTCCGATGGCTTCCAGAGGCACGCTTGAGCTGCACCACCCTCACGCGGCGACACCCGCACGGCCACCTTGGAAATGATCCGCTCGCATCGCCGCCCACTTCGGCCCGGCGGCTGCCCGATCAGAGCCTCGCGCGGCAAGGCGTCGCCCGCAAGCAAGGCCACGGCGTCCTGCCGGCGACTGATCTCGGCCTCGTCGCGGAGTGGAAAGAGCAGCCAGCGCTTCGAGCGAGTCGATGCGCCCGCGCGGGCGAGGTGGTCTCGTCGAGTCGTTTCAGACGAGGTCGCCGCCTTCGCCTCGTCGATCGCACAAGCCTCAGGCAATAGGACGGTGAATTTGTCCGAGCCTGCAACGTAACCTCCTCCTCGATACGCAGGAGCGACGTGATGTGTCCTCATCGCGTGTGCTTCGTGCGATCCACAACAAGGATGGCGCCTGCGGCCATCGGTGCCGTCCTCCAGATCCTCGACGCCGAAGTCTCAGCCTGACCGTCTCAAAAGTGGCACGGAGCTGATCGCGAGCCGTGTCGGGGCATGAAGACCCATCCTCCATCTCGAGACACACTGCCCACGGGCCCGAAGGTGCACGCAGCGGTCGCGCAGCACGGTGGCAGACCAGCACCTCCTTAGGGCGCAAAGTCCGCCAGCCCACTTGTCCACCGTCTCCACCGTGCCTCGGCTGTGAGGAACTCGCCCGTCGAAATATCCGGAAAAGCCACGTCTTACTTGGGACCTCGCAAAATGCACCGCAGCCAGAAAAGTTATTCTCCTCCGTCTCAGCACATTGTCATCCATCGAAACATGTTAGGTGACCATTGCCAGGCAGGATCCTCGCTTGACCCGGTTTGGCTCGTGTTTCGGATCCTCCAGCTGGTCTTGCATACCGCCACCCGCCAGCCCGATTTTACCAGCTTCGGCAGGTAGGCATCGAGCGCGTCATAAGCGGAAGCCCGCCATTGGCACATCCTGCGACGCGCCGTTAGAGCGCCTCGTCAGCACAATGCCGGGCGTCTCAGCCCCATCGACAGCGTCCGCCCGGCGCGATTTTCGCCGCAGTCGCCCAGCCGCGAAAGAGCAGAATGGCCTCTGGATGCCTGGCCTTGATCGCCCAAAATGCTGCGTCACCGCGGGGTTTCGACGGAGTTTTGCCACGAGTGAGTCTTCCTTTCCTTTTAAGTGAGGACACAAAGTATGGCTAATCAGAAAGCCCGCAAAATCAGCGCTTCCTGCCCCTGCCACGCCTCCGTTCCGCGCCCAGAGCCCATCCGAAACGCCCTGTCCATCCTTCCCCCACCCTGCCCGCGACGTCCTATCGCTCTTCCATTTCCCAGCCCGTCCCACGAAACGTCCCACGTTTTCCATTTCCCTCACCCCGTCCCACTCCCGACGACCGCGTCATTCCCCCAGTTCGTCGGACTCCCAAACAGGTCGCCTCTGCCATTCCCTCACCCCAACCCACCTCTCAAACGTCCCACGTTTTCCATTTCTCAGCCCGTCTGACTCCCCAAACAGGCCACGGTCTCGCCATTCCTCCGGTCCGTCGGGCGGATTATTTCCTTGTGCAAATCGGATTCTATCACACCAAAGCCTCACCTTATGCACTGCCATACAACCACTTCACTATAAAAAGCCACTCTCTGCGATGCGTGCAGTACGTTCTCGATGTAGAAGCCTCAACTTATGCGTCGCATAAGGCATATTCCTTACATTAAGCCTACCCTCATGCACCGCACCAGTGCATGCTTTTGACTCAGGAAGATTCTATCCGTAGCTGCATAAGATATCTTTTTAACTCGGGAAGATCCTATCTGTGCTGCACTTTGCTAGGCTTTTATGCTGTGAATATATCTTTATGCACGCACAAACCATACTTTTGGAGTAGAAGAATCTTATCTGCGACGCATGTAGTAGGCTTCTATTGCGCGAGAATCGTATCTGCACGCCATCATAGACTTTCAGTCTAAGAGAATCCCGATTTGCACGCAAGCAACCGCCCTGACGGCCCGGGGATGGCGACGGGCATTTGGGAGTCAGACGGCCGAGGCATGGCGAGGCGGCCTGTTTGGGAGTCGGACGGACCGAGAATGGAAAAGCGTGGACGTTTGGGAGTCGGACGGCTGGGGAATGGCAGAGGTGGGGCGTTTGGGAGTGTGACGGGCTGGGGAATGGAAAAACGTGGCTCGCTGGGAGCACGACTGCGAATGGAAAACGACGTTTGAAGCGAAAGCGGGTGGGGAATAGCAAAACGCCACATGTGTGCCGACCTAATTTGGTGGATGATCGTAGACGTTCACTGCTTGATCGATCACGCCCCTGAGGTTGTCCTCAAGGGCATGGTATACGCCCTACCCGACAACGACAGATTGAGGATCATGGAACGACTCCCGCCGTCAGGCTGTAGGGCGGCGTATGTATACGCCCACATGTGATGTGCGCCGATCTAATTTGCTGACATCCGTTTCCCCCACCGCCTGATCGCACGCCTCTTGAGGGATCGAAATCCCAAGAGGTGTATGCCCTTGCGTCCTACGGCCTGCCGGCGGGCTTCGCCTTTTCGCTTTTCTTTGTCTTTAGCGTCTCGAAGAGGCTGCGCTGATTGTGTCGGGGTGCGACTGCGAGACGATGATGAGGCAGCTCTTCGAGGGCGGTCAGGGCGGCGAAGAGAGTGCAATGCGCAGGGCCAGTTCGCTCGATACGGGGCCGCGCACCAGACGAGTGCGCACGAAGAGAACGAAGGCGATCACGGCGCTGATCTTATTGCCGCAAAGGTGTGGATCGGAGAGCAGTCGGCGGAAGCGCAGCAATTCGCCGACAACGATCGCAGCCGCTCGCCGGGCACAGCGACCACGACGAGCTCCGTCGGGCAGGAGCGCACCACGGACTCGTAGCGCGCGCAGAAGGCCAAACAGGGCGAGGAAAGAGACGTCGTCGGCCGCGAGTCGAGGCGGGCGCGACGCGTCGCGTCTGACAGCCTCGAAAGCGACCGCGCAACGATCCCGCGTCGACGGCGTCGGTAGCTCCGGCCAGCAGCATCAGGGTGGCCAGTGGCGGGGCCGATCGGCTGTATTAAGGAGGACGAGGCGAGAGAAGAATGCGCAGAGCGGAAAGGAGGTTGGGGACGTGCTTCCATTGTTCGGGTACGTCGATGGGGGTGGGAGAGGACGCCATCGGGAGACGCGATGCGGAGGACGTGTCGAGCAGGTGGCGATCGGTGGGCTTTATCCTTCTTGATGGCCTTTGGCGAAGTGGCACGAGGACAAGCTCGTCAAAGTTTCGAAGGCCGACCATGACGTTGCGCCAAGCCCCTCGAGTAGTGCTTTCGATGGCAGCGTCCTTGCGGGTGGCCAGGATACGGTCTTGCGCCGAAGAGCCACCGCGTTGCAGGTGGCAGAGCGATGCGGAGACGCGGACGTCAAAACCGTGGATACTCCTTCTCGACGCGTTCGGCTACTTTTCCATGGCGCCACCCAAGCATACCTCGTTATAACTTTCGGCCAGCGAGCGATGCTGCGGTTTCTTTCGACTTGCGACCCTCAATCATCTCGCCGCTGGCCCTTTCTCGAGCGAGACCTCGGGGATGATGGCGGCCGGTCAGGCGATGCACCGTTGAGGCGCGAGGAAGCCGGCGTCGCGTCCGCATGACCTCGACGTATAAAGAGTCGCTCGTGCGGAGGCCGTATCACGGATCTTGTCGAGCTTGCACTCCATGATGGTGTTCAGGGCCGTATCGTAACCGATGGTGACGTCGGTGCCGAGCAGGTCGTTGTCGATCGTGCCGGGCAGGCCGACGAGTGGGGAAGTTGTGCTCCTGGGCGAAATCGCGGTTTAGCGCCGCCGCCGTCGCCGCCGATGACGACGGGGCCTTCGATGCCGTGTTCGACGATCGCGTCGAGCTCACGTCGGCCCTCGGGTGCCGGAACCCGTCGCAGCGGGCGGTCTCTGAGGTGTGCGATGCCACCACGCTGGATGATGTCATGACGCTTTTGCGGGTTTCCCGAGCGAGGTGATCTCGTTCGTGATCAGTCCGCGATGGCCGCGGTAGATGCCTTTTACGATGATGCCGTTGGCGATGGCCGTACGGGTGACGGCCCGGATGGCGGCAACGATGCGGAGCGCCACCGCCAGAGGTCAAGACGCCGATGCGTTGGACGTTTGCTGCCATGTGGTGAAATGATTAGGGGTGACGATGATAAATGGGCTGTAGAAAAGAGCCGGAAGCGTTTGTCAACGTCCGGCTCCCCAAGGAGTTTAATTCAAAGCAGCTGCTGTCCAAGATGCTAAGTGAGACAAAGACTGGTTATGATCGCGCAGAAACGGCCCTCTCAACTCATGCACCGAGGAAGCCTAACAGTACGCCTGCGGCCACGTGAGCCGATCCTGATCACCCGCTGCAGTCGGACCCATGGCGTGCATGAGCAGAGAAGTTGCGACTCGTACCTCCAGACCGAGGTTTTGAGAGATGCGCGCAGAAGTCAGGCACGGCCGACACGCCAGCGTTACCGATCGGGGGTTGATCTTGTTGCCTCCTTGAGTGCGAGGTTGCCAGCTTTCACGAAGAGTACACCGGCGCTGGTGGCTACCATAAACGAGAAGGCGCCCAGGATGAAGATCTGCACCGACTGGAAGCGGAGAAACTCATGGTAGCCTGCGTAGAGGCTCCGACGGTGACACCGAGCAGGATGGTGACGATGTCGATGATCGGTCCGCGAGCCGCCTCAGCCAAAGCGACGGGTGACGCCACTTTTCCTTCAGCGGGTTGCCGAAGAAGAGCATACCGAGCAGGGGTAGCAGTACAAGCGAAGGCCGTCAGCAGAGGCCGATGATGGGGAAGACGATCTTCTGGTCGCGTCTGCGCCACGCGCGTGGCGGCTTCATACGGATCACGCGCGCCTTCTTCGTGGTGAAGAGCGCATGAAGGAGGCTGGATAATGGGCAACAAGGGCCATATGGAGTAAGCCGAAACGCGCGATGGCGCCCGCGAGGTTAGGGGCGAGCTTAGAGGAGAGGAAGATGGCAGTGAGGACCGTCCGCTCCCGCCGATGACGCCGATGGCACCGGCCTGGCTGGGATCAAAACCGAACTGTAAGGCGACGATATAGCGCGCGAAAGATGCCGAGCTGTGCAGGCCCCTGATGAGATAGCTGCCAGCTGGAGATCAGCGCCGAGAGGTCGGTCATGGCTGATACCGAGGAAGATGAGCGGCGGATACCAGCCTGCTATGGACACCCTGGTAGAGAGGATGTTGAGTTGCGGAGCCTTCCTCGCAGGATACCGATCTGCAATCGCGTCTGAGGATGTGCCGGATCAAAATGCCGAATCCGATGGGGATAAAGTAGCACCGGCTCGAACTGTACGTGATGGCCAGAAAGATGAAGACCAAGTCAGCGAGGAGCATGATGATATGGCCCCAGGTGTGCGTTGGCGAATCCGGTGTAAAGGAGAGGGACGTCTGCATGTTCTCTCCCAAGAATGTCAAGGAAATTCATCGCGCGTTGTGCTCGCTGTATTATTTTGATGATTACCAGATCGGCGCCCTCCAGGACGTGGAGTCGCCCTTTGCCGACCTTCGTCTCTACGATGATTGGCCGTCCCGATCGGAGGTGATGATGTTTTCCATCTTCATGGCTTCGAGCACGAGAGCTTGCCCACGCTTGACGGTGTCAGCCCACCTTACGGTCGACGGTCAGGATAACGCCCGGTAAACGTTGGCGACTTGAACAGCGGCCGAGGTTTCCCGGCCGCGTCGTCCGATGACTACTGGTGCGCCTGTTGACGGTGTGCTTGCCAGCAGGACGGCCTTGATGGTGACAAATTCTTTCCTTTGGCTGGGCCATCCATCTCCACCTTGTAGGGAGTGCCGTCTACTTCTGACCTCGGCCGTGGTGTCCTCCACTTGCAGTTGGCGGAGACGTGCTGCAGACCGTTTGCTGATGACATGTGAATTGTTTCATTTGAGAGTGGATGATAAAAGTAGTATGTGTACGCACGATGCGATGACTGACTAACAGGAGTTATCGCTTCGCCGGGAGGTTCCTTAATCCAGCAGATTTTAGAGTTCCGCGGAGGAGCATCGACGCGCCACCTTGCTCACGCGAAAGCACCGTACACAATATCGTAGGGTATCCTCAGACACTTCGTAGAGTGCCAATGCAATGGCGCAAAGATTTCGCCTCGCTCCTGTCCGCTGCTCTGGACGGCGGCAGCAGTACCGGCTGCCTTCTCGCAGGCGTCGACGATCATGGCATGGATAGCGATGCGTCCGACTTGTTTGAAGAGGAGAGTAGAGCGCAGATCAGCCCCGCAAAGACGACGGCCATTGCCGTTACGGTCATGCTCACGCCCCAGGGGTCATCTCGTCCGAAAGTTCTCGATCTGTCATCATCGGGTCCAACACTTTTGATTTGATTCGTGCCGTTGCTTTCGAGTGTTGCGTGTCACCCCCGTCGAGTGTCAGGCCACATACGCACGTCGGGCTTTTGTCCAGCTGGGACGGCACTATCGATCAGCGTTTTCCCGTCAGAATCGGATGAAATCGTGTTTTTCACGCCTGGATCCAACGTAAAAGTTTCAAATGAAATGTTCCGCGTGAAGCCTTGTTGTCGGCCCAGAATGGTGCGTGCTGGCGAGGTGGGATCTTGGTCTTGACGTCGCCTTTTGATCATGCGTATTTGCGATGTTGACGTCGTTTGTCAGTGTAACACCCCTTCAAGGATCGATCGTTCCAGGCGAGGTTGTTGGAAGAGTTCGATCCATCCGCCTCATGATCCATAATCATCGACGAAGTTGTCGACGCGATGACCAGCACCGTTCAAGGCCGGATAGAAGAAGCGGACTCGCCCCGCTTGCAGCGAGGCTGCGACGAGACAGTACCATGGCCAAAAACATTCTTTGTTTTCATAAGACCAAACGGTTGCTTTTGGTTCTACAAGAGGTTACAAGGGGATATTTCCGTGCTTCTTAGCTGGGTTAGTCGCTTTGGTCTGAAGCTGCTGCAGGGCGCGGATAATGCGGAAGCGCGTGTTACGCGGCTCGATCACATCGTCGATGTAGCCATAACGTGCGGCGTTGTAGGGTTAAGCGAAGAGCTTGTTGTACTCGCTTCACCCTTCCGGCCATCAGCGCAGCAGGATCGGCACCCTTCAGCGTCCATGCGTGAGCACCGCGGCGCCCGATCCGCCCATTACGGCGATCCGGCGTCGGCCAAGCGTAGTTCAGTCGCCACGAGCTGCTTACAGCCTCAACGATGTGCGATCCACCGTACGACTTAGCGCAGCGTAACCGTGATCTTGGCACTGTAGCCTCGCCGTGCTGGGAGCAGTCGCTCCGTGCAGGATGACGGCGTTGTACTCCTGACCCGTTCCGGGGAGGAAGCCCGGCACGTCAACGAGCGTGATGATGGGGATGTTAGGCGTCGCAGCGAACAAAGCGGGCACCCTTACGCGAAGCATTGCAGTCGAGCACACCGGCCATGAACTTTGGCTGGTTGGCCCACCACACCGACGGACTGGCTGCCGTGAAGCGGGGCGAACCGATGATGATGTTCTTTAGGCGTAGTTGGGCTGGATCTCGAAAAAGGAACTCGTGATTGTCGACGATGGTGTTTGATCACCCTCGTACATGTTGTAGGCCCGGTTGGGGTTGTCGGGAACAATCTCGTTCAGGTTTGTCGTCCAGACGGTCGATCGGGTCGTTGCATTCCTTCAGCGGAGACTCCTCGAGGTTGTTCTGCGGAATGTAGCTGAGCAGCTGGCGGATGGTGGCCAGACCTTCTTCTTCGGTCTTAGCCGTGAAGTGGGTCACGCCAGACTTGGTGGAGTGCACGCTGGCGCCACCGAGGTCTTCTCGCGTCACGTCTTCGCCCGTCACGGTCTTAACCACCTTGGGGCCGGTGAGGAACATGCAGGATGTGCCCTCGGTCATAAGCGTGAAGTCGGTCAGGGCCGGAGTACATGCGCCACCTGCGCAGGGGCCGAAGATGCCCGAGATCTGCGGGATGACACCCGACGCCAGGATGTTACGCTGGAAGATTTTGAGTATCCAGCCAGGGCGCGTTGACGCCTTCCTGAATACGTGCGCCACCCGAGTCGTTGATGCCGATGCAGGGTGCACCCATCATCATGGCCTTTGTCCATGACCTTGCAGATCTTCTGCGCCATGGTCTCGGAGAGTGAGCCGCCAGACGGTGAAGTCTTGGCAAAGACGTACACCAGGCGTCCGTCGATCGTACCGCTACCGGTCACCATGCCGTCGCCAAGGATCTTCTTCGTCCTGTCCGAAGTTCGTGCAGCGGTGCTCTCGCCGAACATGTCCATCTCTCGAAGCTGCCTTCGTCGAGCAACATGCTGATGCGCTCACGGGCGGTGGTATTTACCGCGCTCGTGCTGCTTAGCGATGGCTCTTTTCGCCGCCACCCAGGCGGGGCTTTCTCACGCTGGGCGATGAGTTCTTTTTACCTTCCGTTGATTGCTCATTTCCTTCATCTGTTTAAAGGGTTCTCATTTCATGCAGAGTTCGGTGAGGACTCCGTGTGTGATTTGGGGATGCAGGAAGGCGATGTGGGAGGCTTCAGCGCCTGGGCGCGGCTTCTTGTCGATCAGCTGCACACCTTTCGATGCGGCTTCGCCGGCGGGCGCCTTGTACGTCGGGCGTAGCAAAGCGGCGATGTGATGGATGCCTTCGCCGCGCTTCGATGAACTTGGGCGATGGTGCCTCAGGGCTGGTAGGCTCCAGAAGCTCGATCTTCGTCTGGCCAAACTTGAAGAAGGCGGTCTTAACCTTCTGGTCTTCCACAACCTCGATGTTGTAACACTTTAGCGCCCAATACTTCTGCAGTAAGGCAGCTGTTCGATGCTCTTCACGGCGATGCGAGATGTTCGATGTGGGTAATTTCATTGTGACTTTGCTTTATTAGTGTGAATAATGTTAATGTGGGCAAAGCAGCGTGACGGATTCAATTTCCTATCCGGTTTATCTCAAGAACAAAGACCAGCGAGGTAATTCCGTCCTTTTATCCTGCTTATCCGGCAAAATCTTATCGAAGCGGCATACTTATCCTAACTTTTGTAGCACCAAAAGCCCTGAAAACCGCCTCGTGACAGTACCTCTGGGAAAAAGGAGATCCGTCATCGCCCTCACTAACAGTACCTCTGGAGAAAAGGGAGGCCCGCCAGCACCTCGCGGCGGTACTTCTGGGAAAAAGGAGATCCGTCAACGCCTCATGAAGGTACCCAGGAAAAAGGAGGTCCGCTCATGCCTCTGGCAGTACCTCTGGGAAAAAGGAGACCCATCAACGCCTCGCGACAATAGGTCTATAAAAAGGAACCTCGAAAACCTTGTTCATATTGTTCTATATCTGGAAATATGGTGCAAAATGAAGCATAGATTGATTAGTCATTTTGAGATATGTATCTATCTTATATTCCGCCAATAGCTCATCTCAAAAATAAGATCTGATCCGATCATACGCTACTATCTCATTCCAAATACGTATCAAATACGTGATTCATATTCTATCTCATATGCAGTCCACCTCAGAGCACCCATCTTATAGCGCATTTCAAAATGAGTATCTACATACCCTCATACAGCTATGTATTTTGAGATATACTTCAAACCGGATTTCATACATCTATATATCATAAGATGAAGTATAAAACAAGGCCTCAATCTCTACCATATCTCGAAATATGATAGGATCAGAACCAGAAGATCGGCTTCTTTTTCCAAGAACTCCTGTCTCAAGGCATCGACAGGCCTCTTTTTCCAGAAGTATTGCCACGAGGCACGGGCAGGCGTCCTTTTCGCCCAAAAAGTCTTGTCGTGAGGCACAGATGGGCTTTTTGGACAAAAGGAATGCTAAACGGAGCTTCTTAGTTTGGGCTACTTTTGGGCTGCAAACAGGCGATTTTTGATACGTTATATAATGTCGGGCACATGTAGAATGGGCCTATCAAAAGGAAGAATCAATGTCAACGAAAGAGAAGTATTGGAAGTATTCGCTCGTCACGCTCATTTTGGGGCTGGGGGCGCTGATTGTGGGTGAACTGTGGGCGTTTGTCAGCGGACTGCTGGGAGCGTTCACGATTTTTGTGCTCGTACGTGGGCAGATGATCACGCTGACAGAGCGGTGGCACTGGCCAGCGATTCCCGGCCACGGTGGTGGTGCTGTTGGAGGTCGCCGTGATAATTCTGGGGCCGCTGACGCTGATTGGCTGGGCGACGGTCGACCGGATACAGCATATCAACATGGACATTTCGGGGCTGCAGCAGATGGTGGACGACATTGACCGGCAGATCAAGCGGCGCCTCGATACGACCTCTTCACGTTCGACAACCTGACGATGGCCACGGGTTAGACGAGTCGCGGGGTGCAGTATGTGCTTGGGCAGGTGAGTAGCATGGCGGTGACGCTCGTCGTGCTCGTCTTCTTCCTTTATTTCATTCTGATGGACTTCCGTCGCATCGAGCGCTATGTCTACGAATTGCTGCCGTTCAAGGAGGAGCATCGGATGCGGGTCGTCCGTGAGATCTATCGGATGGTGTATTCGAACGCCGTAGGAATCCCGAGTGCTGGCCATCGTGCAGGGGCTGGTGGCCTACGCGGCGTACCTTTCTTCGACCTACTGAGCGCACTGCTCTTTGCTCGTCCTGACGTGCTTTTGCGACGATCATTCCAATCATCGGACGGGCATCGTGTGGGTACCGCTGGTTGTCTACCTGCTATCCTCGGCCGATGGGTTGATGCGGCGGGTCTGGCGGCTTACTGCTCAATCATTCTGATCAACATCGACAACGTGGTGCGCTTCGTCCTTCAAAAAAAGCCTGGCCGACGCATCCGCTGATCACCGTCTTCGGCGTCATCCTCGGCCTGGCTGTGTTTCGGCTTCTGGGGCATCATCTTCGGCCCGCTGCTGATCTCCATGTTCCTCTTGCTGGTGAATATCTTCAGGAGGAGTATTTGGATGAAGAGAAAGAAATTCACTCACGATAGAAAGGAAAACGAACAATGAAAGAGTTGACTACATCGGACATTGAGCGTCAAAACGTGCTCAACAACCGTTTCGCTGTCGATGAAATGCAACGACAGCTTGGGATAGAGGGTATGCTCTTTGAAGGAGAATACCGATTCACGAAAAAGATGGTTGCGGATTTCTACGACGTGGATATCTCGACGATCAATCGATACTTGAGTTCGAACAGCGAGGAGCTGAATCATAACGGATACATTTTATGTAGGGTAAAAACTCTTAGAGTTCAGTTACAATTTGCTCATCTCATAAGTGAGGACAGGCAAACAACGCAACTCGGACTCTTTCAATTTTTCGTGCCTTCCTAAACATGGGGATGCTACTGGCGGAAAAGCGAAAGGCCAAAGCATTGCGCAGCATGATCCTGGATGTGGTCATCGCGACGATCAATGAAAAGAACTGGAGGTGGAACGAAATACATCAACCGAAGGGATGTGAGATTACCCTGACCGCGGCCATTACGGAAGAGAATTATCTTGCAGGAACCTGACTGCGGCCATCAATCAATATGTGTACGGCCACCCGACCCTACAAAGTATGCCCAGGGTGACAGATCTCATCTATGAAGCCGTGTTCGGAGAGAAGGCTAAGGGTATCGTAAGATTCTTCGCTTGGCGCCGAAAGACAATGTCCGGCAGACGTTGTATGCAGAGGTTCTACTCGTCATTTCGTCATTTGAAAACGGACTGGCCGCATACATAGAAGTATACTTCGAGGAGAATGAGGGCATCCCACTTACCATCGAAGACGTGGCGGAGCTTATTGACAAAATGTCCGAACACCCCATGCAAAAAGCCCTATCCATGACGCCAGAACGAAGATGGCTCTCGCGATTACAGTTTCGCGATGCCTATCACGGGAATATAGCAGACTATCTGCGGGCCGTCACGCCGGAGGAGTTCGAGCGATCATCGGCGATCAGTCGGTTGATTTCGATCAGATCCTGGCCGAGAGATAAAGACGTACTCAAACGTTTGAAGCAGGCAGAGGATGAATGAGGCGATCCGGTATATCGATTATGACGAGACGTTGGTAGTCTATCGTAAGATGATCTCAGCCAGCGACGGCGGATTCTCCGGTGTGCGCGACGAGGGTGGAATTCGAGCCACGTTGGAGTTCGTACAGAACGATGACTATTACCCCACGTTCACGGATAAGCTGTCCTACCTTGTCTTCACCTTCTGTTCGGGGCATTACCCGCGGATGGCAACAAGCGTATCGCACTGACCTTGGGTGCCTACTTCCTGCATAAGAACAGAACATTATTGGAACGCATGTGTCTTCATGAAACAGTTTGAATCAATCATTTATCACATCGCGGCCTCACATATCAGTTCGGACTTATTGCTTCGCATGATGTATGCTTTTATGATCGGCGAAGACTATGACGAGGCGCTGAAGCTGGATATAGCCCGTGCGACGAGCTTAGGAGAGTTAGGCGTACAAGGCGAAGACTACGACCGAGAGGAATCAAGGAATAGGCACAGAGGGGCACACACCTATATATACGGTCACGGCGACGATGGGGAGCAGTTCCCTGTCGCCGCCGTTGCTTTATACCCACCTTTATATAAGCACCAAGCCCAATTCCCGGCTAAGTCCTTTTTCCACCGCCCATCATTGATCAGCACCCACACCTCATTCTATTCATCTTTTCTTTTGAAATCTTCTATGAGAGGGAATATAGGCGGTGGAAAGCGTTGATTCTTTTTCGAGCGAAGATTTGGCTGTATGGCTTATGAGCGTCTCCGGCGTGCTTTTCAAACAGATATAAACGCCATAGAAGTTGCATTTCATGCGTGTTTATTGAGGTTATAAACAAGCAGCGGAAAAACACTTTCAGGGGATTAAAAAGAAGGAGGGTAGGAGGGGCGGTTGATCGGTGGAATGCACCGTGAAGAATACGCGAAGATTCCTTAGAAGTTTGCTTTTAGCGTTATGAGAAACACGTTGGCTTATGCAGCGCATCGAATCTTCCAAATCTATTTATGAGTAATTCTTCACTGAGTTATCACGGGCTTATCCTCCGCGTTATTCACGACGCCGAGAGGAGTGAGGGAGGAAACATATGAGCGGGATGAACACGTCGTATTTGTCTGACTTTTTCCACCGGCGATAATCATCCACAATCTCATTTTATCATCTTGTGATTTTCTATGGTGGGGATGATAACCAGTGAAAGCGTTGATTCTTTTTCATCGATTATTTGGGTATCCGGGTTATGAGCGCTTGAGCGTACATTTTCAAACAGATATGAACGGCCTAAATGTGCTTCAGAAGCGACTTTATCTAAGTTATAAACACCCTGCGAATAACTTTTTGAGGGATTAAATCGGACTGTGGAAAACCTCTTTCTCGGTGGATTTTCACGTGGAGAGTATGGGTACGATTTGTTGGAAATTTCTTTGGCAAAACGGGAAACAGTTCCTCTTATAGCGCATCTTGATTTCTCCAAATCTCCTTTTCAGTAGTTGTAAACGGAGTTATGAGTGGGTTTTCAACCGGATAGAGAGGCCGTTGAGGCGCTATTTTGCAGGGATCTGGCTGCGGGCGTACCTTTGTAATCGCTATAAGTAGGAGTTACAAGTAAGATGAAGTTTGATTACGACGTGATCGTGGTGGGTGCGGGTCATGCTGGCTGCGAAGCGGCGGCAGCGGCAGCTGGACTGGGTTCCAGGACGCTGCTCATCACTCGCGACATGAATAACATGGCCAGATGAGTTGCAACCCCGCTGTGGGGGCATTGCCAAGGGCAGATCGTTCGTGAGATCGACGCCTTGGGTGGATGGATGGGCCGTGTGACAGATCGCACGACGATTCAGTTCCGTATGCTTAATCGGAGCAAGGGCCAGCTATGTGGAGTCCGCGTGCACAGTGCGATCGCGCTCAGTTCGTGCGTGTTTGGCGTGAAACAATCGAGGAAATTCGAACCTCTATCTCTGGCAAGACACCGTGAATCAGCTTCTGCTCGATGGGCAGGGAGGTGCGCGGCGTTCGGACACAATTGGGCATCGAGTTTCACGCTCGCTGTGTCGTGCTGACTAACGGTACATTCTTGAACGGTCTAATGCACGTAGGGAGTGTTCGGTTTTCGGGTGGTCGCTGGCTGAGCCAGCCGTTACAGGTCTCACGGAGCAGCTTGTCTCGCTCGGCTTCACTGCCGACCGTATGAAGACGGGTACACCGGTCCGAATTGACGGTCGAAGCGTTCAGTCGAAGAACTTTACGGAGCAAGCAGGGAGACGTTGATCCACATCGATTCTCCTATTTAGACAATGTCCGTAGCGAGCTGAAACAGCTGGTTGCTGGACGCTCTATACCAATCCAGCTTGCCACGAAGTATTGCGCAGCGGGCTCTCCGAGTCGCCACTTTACAACGGTAGTATCAAGAGTATCGGTCCGCGTTACTGTCCCAGCGTCGAAACGAAAATCATGCTCTTTGCCGATAAAACACAACACCAGCTCTTTCTCGAGCCTGAAGGAGAACAGACGAACGAATACTACCTGAATGGCTTCTCCTCGTCGCTTCCATTCGATGTGCAGCTTCGGGCGCTACAACAGCTCCCCGCCTCGCGATATTCATCTCTATCGCCCTGGTTACGCCATTGAATACGACTTCTTCGACCCGACAGAATTGCTCCACACGCTTGAGACAAAAACGTATCTCGCGTCTATTCTTTGCCGGACAGATCAACGGAACAACGGGCTATGAGGAGGCAGCAGGGCAGGGGTTAGTAGCAGGTATCAATGCACACCTACGTTGCCATTCGGAGGAGGAGACGTTTGTCTTGCGGCGTGACGAGGCTTTATATCGGTGTACTGATCGACGACTTAGTGACGAAGGGTGTCGATGAGCCGTATCGCATGTTCACCTCGTGCGGAGTACCGGATCCTGTTGCGTCAGGATAATGCCGATATGCGTTTGACTGAGCGTGCCTATCGTTTAGGTTTTGGCAGACGACTACCGCTACCGATTATTCTCGAGTAAGAAACAAGCGTGCGAGGGTAGCAAACTTCATTCGATCTTTTTCTGTCACGCCCGGAACGGGTGAATGATTTACCTCCTGCGTTTGGGGACGTCGCCGCTGAGCATGCATGCAAGTTGGTCGACGTATTGTCTCGCCCGCAGGTCAAATTCTGACGCCATAAATGGCATATTTGAGTTCAGAGAAATCATTGACGCCATTTCCGGCGAATTATAGAAATGAAGTTTTGGAGGCTGTGGAGATCGATGTGAAGTATGGGGGCTACATCAAACGCGAGCGATTAGTGGCCGATAAAATTTCTCGACTGGAAAATATACGGATCAAGGGGGCGTTTCGATTATGCGTCATACAATCGCTCACCATTGAGGCACGACAGAAGCTCGCCCGCATCAATCCAGAAACACTCGCTCAGGGCGGGAGAATTCCAGGTGTTTCACCGACGACATCAATGTGTTGTATATTACTCGGTCGGTGAAACTCAGTTTGTTTCACGTGAAACAGGAAACATGGACTATGAACGATCGATTGAATTATCACATCCCTACTCTCCACCATACCTGAGAAGCGGATGCTACCAGTATTACGACGCGAAAGGACGGTGATCTATGTGGGTAAGGCTAAGAATCTACGCAAGCGTATCTCCTCGTACTTCCAAAAAGGAGCACGAGAAACAGGAAGACGCGCGTGTTGGTGAAGCAGATCTACGACCTTCGATACATCGTTGTCGATTCGGAGGCGGATGCGTTACTGTTAGAGAATAACCTAATCAGCAGTATCGCCCTCGATACAATGTGCTATTGAAGGACGATAAGACGTATCCTTCGATCGTGATCAAGAACGAATCCTTCCCACGCATCTTCCAAACGCGCAACATTATTCGCGACGGTTCGCTGTGTATGGTCCCTATTCATCAGTGCACTTTTATCCGCACGCTACTCCACCTGATCAAAGAGCTTTTCATCCGATTCGTAATTGCAAACACGCATTGACGCCTCGAGGCTATCGGATCGGGTAAATACAAAGTCTGTTTGCAGTACCATATCAAGCGCTGTGGCACCATGTGTGGGGATGCAGTTGGCGGAGAATACAACAGGAACATCGCCGACATCAAGGAGATTCTGAAGGAAAACAGCTCCAAGGTGAGTGAACTGTTGTGAGCGGATGAAGGTGCTTTGCTGAAGAGATGCGTTTTGAAGAGGCGCAAAGAGGTAAAGCGACAGTATGATTTGGTGGAAAGTTTCAGGCTGAAATCTATCGTTGTGCCGATGCTTCACAACGTGGACGTGTTCTCGTTGGACGAAAACGAGACGTCCTTTTTCATCAATTACATGCATGTTGGGGAGCGGTGCGATCGTTCAGGTCTACACCATCGAATATCAAAAGAAAACTTGACGATGAACAGAAAGAATACGTCCTTGGGCTGGGTATTGTGGAGATGCGTGAGCGCTTTCGAAGCCATGCAAACGAGATTATTGTGCCGTTTATTCCCGAAGCGTCTTCCCGGAAGGGATCAGCTTTTACCGTTCCGCAAAGGGGGATAAGCGGAAGTTGCTCGAGCTTTCACTTCAAAATGCGAAGCAGTATAAGGTGGATAAACTGAAAGCGATCGGAGAGATTCAACCCCGAGCAACGTGCGACACGTCTGTTGACTACGATCCAAAAGGATTTGCATTTGCCCGTTTTACCGATGCAAATAGAGTGTTTCGACAACTCAAATATCCAGGGGACGAACCCCGTGGCTGCTTGTGTGAGTGTTCTAAGAAAGCGAAGCCGTCGAAGAAGGATTACCGCCATTTCCATATCAAAACCGTCGGAGGGCCTGACGACTTTGCTTGATGCGAGAGATCGTCACACGGCGCTATACACGACTTCTGGAGGAGAAGGCGCAGCTACCGCAGTTGATCATTATCGACGGGGGCAAGGGGCAGCTGAATGCAGCTACAGAGGTGCTTCGTGAGCTGAATCTCGTTAGGTAAGATCACCATTGTTGGGTTAGCTAAGCGGCTTGAGGAGATCTTTTACCCCGGCGATCCGTTTCGCTGGTGCTCGACAAGACGTCTCGAAACGCTGAAAGTGATCCAGCATTTGCGCGACGAGGCGCACCGCTTTGGCATCACTTTTCACCGGCATATGCGCAGTAAGGGGCAGATCGTCTCCGAATTGATACGATAAAAGGCATCAGGGGAGAAGACGAAAGAGGCGCTGCTGAAGAAGTACAAAAGTGTGAAGCGTATTCGAGAGGCACCGTCCGCGGAGCTCGAAGAGCTGATCGGAAAAGAAAAAGGCCACGTCGGGTGGCCGAGGGATTAGGTATGGAAGTGCGTTGACGGTTGTCACGGCTGCTCCGCGGAGTTTTCTCGCCCATTGACAGCAGTCAGAGGCATCTAAAACGCGTTTTTACCCTCATTGACAGCAGTCAGAGGCACCTAAAACGCATTTTTTACCCCATTGACAGCAGTCAGGGGCATCTAAAACGCGTTTTTATCCCATTGACATTAGTCAGAGGCATCTAAAACGCGGTTTGCATGCCATTGACAACAGTCAATGAGTGATCTGTTATGATTTTAACGGGAAGAATGTATTGAACGATCATAATAATAGAAGAGAGAAGATGAGAACCATAGTAACGCGTACGAGAGGCCTCCGTGGTCGTAGACGCAAAGTGTGTAGCTGAGATAGGGTAGGGATGCTGCTATTGGTAGGGTTTCGAGGATGCGGACACGTCGGACGACTTGGAGTGGACAGCCCAAAAGGTGGCCAACCTGCGCATTTTCGACGACGCAGAGGGCGTGATGAATCGCCCGTGAAGGATGTGGAGGGCGAGCTGCTCGTCGTTAGTCAGTTCACGCTTACGCCTCTGTAAAGAAGGGCAATCGGCCCTCGTATATCCGCGCTGCAAAAGCCGGATGTAGCTGTGCCACTCTATGAATCGTTTTGCGAAACGATGAGCCAATACTTTAGGAAAACGGGTAAAGACGGGCATCTTCGGCGCCGATATGAAAGTGTCGCTGGTGAACGACGGACCCGTGACGATTGTTATAGACACGGCTATAAGGAATGAACGAGATGGAAAACCGACGATAAGAGACGTCAACGTCGTCGACGACTGGATCAAGACCACGGCGTACGCTACTTCAGTGAGCTGACGAACATGGCCATCCTACCGAAGAAGTAGGAGAGGTGGCCCGTATCATGGCGCGTCGATATGGCGAACAATCGTTTAAGGCCAGCGATACGAAGCATGACTTGGCCGATGAGATGGCCGATGTGCTGTGGGTCTTGGTCTGTTTGGCTAACCAGACGGGCGTCGACCTGACCGAGGCTTTCGAGAGGAACCTGAAGAAGACCGAACGTGACAACGAGAGGCATTTACACAATCAAAAACTGCAATAGGATGAACAGAAACGAACACGAACATCACCACGACTGCGACTGCCATCATCACCACGATGAGGAGGAGATGGCGGATAAGTATCACGAATGCTTCAACCGCTTTCAGCCCGCTCTGACGGACGCGGAGGTGGCCGAAAAGACAGCCCAATTGCTGGCTGAAAAGGCGCCTAAGCACTTCACGGACGACACGCTGAAGCAGCTCCACGGCCTGATCGACCTCACCACGCTGACCACCTTGGACACGAAGGATTCCGTCTGGCAGATGGTCGATACGGAGGTCAATCAGTGGGAGGGAACCCGCCCGGATGTATCCAATGTGGCGGCCGTGTGTACGTCATCCCAATTTCACCGAAACCGCTCGGCAGGCCTTACGAGTCAAGGACGTTTCTATAGCTGCTGTAGCGGCTGGATTCCTGCCTCGCAGACCTTTCCGGAGGTCAAGATAGCCGAGGTCGGTATGGCCGTCCCAGCCGGTGCAGACGAGATTGATGTGGTCATAGACACTTGGGGGCTTTTTCAAGGAAGAGGCCTACGAGGAGCTGACCGACGAATTACAGGAGATCAAAGAGGCTGTCGCGGTGCACGGCTGAAGGTGATCCTTGAGACGGGCGCTTTGGCGTCGGCCGAGGAGATCCACCGAGCTACCATCCTGGCCCTCTATTCGGGCGCTGACTTCGTCAAGACGTCTACGGGCAAGGGGCTATCCTGGCGCCACGCCTGAAGCCGTCTACACCATCTGCCGTGTGCTGAAGCAATACCAAAAGATCAGTGGGCGACGCGCTGGCCTGAAGGTCTCCGGAGGCGTACGGACGGCCGAGGACGCGGTGAAGTATTATACGCTCGTCCGAGTTGCTCGGGAGCCGAATGGGTGCATAAAGACACCTTCGCATCGGCGCCAGCAGCCTCGTACAAGACATTCGCAAGAGATTATAGATCAGCAATAGATATATAACCATTAGACAAGAGAGAAGAAGATGAAAAAGTTGATTACATGCTTATGCATGGCTCTTGCGGCGACACTGGGAAGTGCCACCCTGAAGGCACAATATGGCCCCCTACCCGGCGGTGGTTATGGGAATAGCTCGATAAATTGGAAGTATGAGACCGCCACGCGCACCTTGACCCTCACGGGTTACGGCCGCATCCCGGACTATTCCAACTTTCAGCCCGCACCGTGGGCCAAGCACCGCCGAGATCAAATCGATCGTTATCGGGAGCGGCATCACAAGCATCGGCTGAGTATGCTTTTGCAGGGAGTAGCGCCCTGACCTCGGTGCAGATCCCCGCTGGCGTGACTCAGATCGAGGATTACGCCTTTGCGAATTGCTCTGCCCTGCCTGCCATTACGCTGCCTGTTGGCGTGACTGAAATCGAAGAAGGAGTCTTCCTCACTGTCTCCTCGCTGCGTTCCGTTGCGCTGCCGCAGGTATGCAGAAGGTGGGCGACGGCGCCTTGCGAACTGTACCTCCTACTCTCCATCACGCTGCCCCTCGGCTTGCGTGAGATCGAAAAAGGGAGCCTTCTCGGGCTGTACCTCCTTGGCCTCCGTCTCTTTCCCCGCGGCTGGCCTGACGGACATCGACGAGGGCGCCTTCTACGGCTGTACGGCCCTGAAGGCCGCCACGCTCCCGCTCGGCCTGCGTGAGATCGATAAGAACGCGTTCTGGGGTTGCACTTCCTGACGAATGTTTCTATCCCCGCCAGTGTGACGGAGATTAAGAGTGGTGCCTTCGGTGGGTGTACAGGCCTGCGCAGCGCTGACCGTAGGGTGGACCGTTCCGCTCTATGCCGCGTCATCCGATCTTCCCGTCCGTACCCGTAGCTAACGTGCAGCTGAATGTTCCTCGGGGAACAGAGTCGACGTATCGCTCGATGCCCGTTTGGAACGAGTTCCTGAAGATCGGTACCGTGGCCAACGCCGAGGTGGACGGTCGCCAGATCTACACCACCGATGGCGTGCTTTACCTCACGCTTCCGCAGCCGGAGCTTGTCCGCATCTTCGACGTTAGCGGTCGACTGTTGCAGACGTTCAGCGCTCCCGCTGGCTCCTCCACCCTCCGCCTGAAAGCTGGCTGCCACATCGTCCAAAGTGGGCGACACGGCCGAGAAAGTGTACGTGAACTAAGAAGTGAAAAGTGAAAGCCGGGCTGTTGCACGATGAGACTCACGTCTCATCATGCGGTGCCCTGGTTGTTTTTCGTTTTCTCGCTGTTGCGTTTCCAATCCAAGTGGTTTGGGGTGAAACCGAGCTCCGATTTTTGGTCAAACCAGGTGGTTTGGGGTGAAACTCGAGCTCCGATTTTGGTCAAACCAGGTGGGTTTTGGGGTGAAACCGAGCCCTGATTTTTGGTCAAACCAGGTGGTTTGGGGGTGAAACCGAGCTCGATTTTGGTCAAACCAGGTGGTTTGGGGTGAAACCGAGCCCTCGATTTTTGGTCAAACCAGGTGGTTTGGGGTGAAAACCGAGCCCCTGATTTTGGTCAAACCACATGGTTTGAAGTAAACGCACCCGCAGTTGAGTCAAACCATGTGGTTTGATCAAACCCAAGATGATTTTATATATAGAACAAGAGTAACCACCTTTCTAAAAACAAAGAGTATATGAACGAATACATTGAGATTAACAAGGTCGGGCTGCCTCAGCTCGATAACGGACGGCATTACGAGTATCACAACTTTGTGTATGGCCTCCTCAGCGCGGCCGACGCTACGAAAAATCGGTGTCCCGCTGCGAAAAATCACTGAGTACAAGGGTTGCCTCTGATGTCGAAGGCGAACTCAACCTTGAGACGCAAGCCAACTCGAAACACAGCGCATGCTGAAGAAAGATGCCGAGCGCGACCGCCTGCTCTCGTTCCTCTTCAACACCATTCGCGCTACCAATCTCGCCCGAAGCGGCCGAGGCCGAGGCTGCCGATGAGTTGGAGATCGTCGTAAGACCTTATTACCGTATTCAAAAAGGCGGGACTCGATAAGAGTCAGCCGCCATTGATGACCTGATTGATCGACCTCGAAAGGCGAAAAATACGCCTCATCTCACCGCACTACGTCTCACCAACGTGCTGTCGAAACTGGAAACGGCCAATGCGGAGTTTCGCCAGTCTACGCCGAACGCACCTCGACACGGGCGGACGACAAAGACCTGCCCGCCGCTAAAGATGCTCGCGCCAAGACGGACGCCGTATTTGATCGCATCGCTTTCATCCTGCAAGCGGCTTACTACTCTGGCACTGCGCCCATCGAGCGCGCCCTGATCGGGTCTCATCGTCAAGCAGATGAACCAACGCATGGAGGAGACTTACGAGAAGTATCGTTACAGTCTGGCCCAAAAGCGTGCTGCGAACAAGAAGAAGCCCAAGGAGCCGAAAGATCCCAAGCCACCCAAAGATTCTGAAGGATCCGAAACAGCCAAAGGATCCCCAACCCGCACCTGATCCCAAGCCTCAACCCGACCCCAAACCTCAGCCAAAACCGGGCGGAGACGACGGCGGCCCCGACATTCATCTACCGGAGGAATGATCGATTTTCTATGTTTGCGCCCGCAACGAGTAATACAACGATTTCAAGATGGATACCTCTTATTTCCGGAATAAGTTATTGGGTCTGCAGGACTACATGATGAACTTTGCGCTCACCCTCACGGCCGATCGCGAAGATGCGATGGATCTGACGCAGGAGACGTCGCTCCGTGTCTTGGACAACCTGGAGAAGTACACGGACAACCGCAACTTCAAGGGCTGGGTGCTGACCGTGATGCGGAACATCTTCATCAATAACTACCGCCGTGTGCTGCGTCAGCAGACAGTTGTGGAGCAGGACATCGACCTCTATCACCTCGAGGCTACTACCGAGTCGAGCATCGAGACGCCTGAGAGTGCCTGTCGACTGCAGGAGATCACGAAGGCCATCAGCGAGCTGAACGACGAGCTGCATGTGCCCTTCACTATGTATGTCAGTGGCTATCGCTACAACGAGATTGCCGATGCGCTGGGCATCCCCTTGGGGACGGTCAAGAGTCGCATCTTCTTTGCCCGTCAGGGCGCTCAAGACGAAGATCGAAGAGAACTGAATCAGTAATAACGAAAAGTGGGAACAGTCCTGCTGGACAGTGGGAGAGGGGGAATCAGATCCTTTTTCTCGCGTCCGGCAGGACTTTTTGTGTGGTGTCTCATTGTCTCATTGCCTTCTTTTCTTCCCTTGATAGAAGAAAAGAAGCAAAAGAAGATCAAGGCGTCAGGGACGCCTGCCAGTTGGCCTGGTACCAGGCAAAGTTCCCAGCCCCGGAAGGCCGTCAGGACGCCAGCCAAGTTGGCCTGGTACTTTTGACTACCGCACAATTCTTGCGACCATCTCCCTTTGAGCTCCGTGAGGAAGGCCGAGGCTTCGTAGCTGCCTTCGCTCGATGCCGCGGAGCTTACGCTCCCATTGGCCCGTCAGTTCGGGGCTCTTCAGCAGCTCCTCGTGGATCGTGTCGATCAGGCTGACACCCGTCGGGGTGGCCACCAAATGCTTCCGCTCACGGCGGATATAATCGCGCTTGAGCAGTGTCTTGATGATGTTCGCACGCGTGGAGGGTCGGCCGATGCCATTCTCCTTCATCAGCCTCGCGCAGTGCCTCGTCGTCTACGAAACGGCCAGCCGTCTCCATGGCCCGGAGCAGCGTGGCCTCGGTGTAGGGCTTCGGCGGGGTGGTCTGTTTCTCTACGAGCGATGGCCGATGTGGCCCGCTCTCGCCCTTTCGGAATGCCGGAAGCACAGCCTCCGCCTCTTCCTCCTCCGCCTTCTCTTCCTTCTTGCTGCCCTCCCGCTCGAAGACGGTGCGCCATCCGGGCTTCAGGATCTGCCGACCGGTGGCCCGGAAATCGACCTCGGCAGAGGCGCCCGTGACGGTCGTTGTTGCGACCTCACAGTCGGGATAAAAGCGGCAATGAAACGTCGCGCCACAAGGTCGTACACCCGTCGCTCGTCAGCCGTGAGCCTGGCTGGAGCCACCGTACCGGTGGGGATGATGGCGTGGTGATCCGTCACCTTCTTGTTGTCAAACACCCGCTTGTTCTTCGGGATCGGTGCGGCTGTGAGTGGTGCAGTCAGGGTGGCGTAATCCGTCATCCCCTTCAGGATTCCGGACACCTTCGGGTGGAGGTCCTCGCTGGAGGTACGTCGTGTCCCACGCGCGGGTAAGTGGTCACCTTCTTCTCATAGAGGGATTGGATCAGGCGCAGTGTCTCCTCGGCCGGAGCGAGAAACGGCGGTTGCATTCCACCTGCAGCGAGGTCAGGTCGAAGAGCTTCGGGGTGCCTCACGGCCTTTCTTTTTGGCGATGTCGGTCACGGTGAAGTGCTGCCCCTCGATGGCACGCAGCAGGGGCCTCGCCCTCCTCCTTCTGCGAATCGCCCGTGTGAGGCCGTGAAGGTGACGTCTCGATAGACCGTCTTTAGCTCCCAATACGGCTCCGGCCGGAATGCCTCGATCTCGCGCTGCCGACGGACGATCAGGGCCAGCGTGGGCGTCTGCACCCGTCCGATGGAGGCACGCGTCCAGGCCCACCGAAGCGTAGGCTGTAGAGCCGTGTGGCGTTCATGCCCAGGAGCCAATCGCCGATGGCGCGCGCCAGACCCGCTTCGTAGAGTCGCTGGTAGGCCGAGGCATCCTGAGTCGGTGGAAGCCTTCGCGGATGGCCTCCTCCGTGAGCGATGAGATCCAGAGCCTTTCACGGGACACTGGCAACGCGCCTTCTGCATCACCCAGCGCTGAATCAGCTCCCTTCTTGACCCGCGTCGCCGCAGTTGATCACCTCGTCAGCCTTCGCGATGAGAGCCTCCAGCACGCGAAACTGCCGCATGCAATGCTCCTCCTCGATCAGCTTGATGCCGAATCGTGGCGGGATCATCGGTAGGCAGCGCATATCCCAGCGTTTCCACGCCGGCGTGTAGTCGCCCGGATCCTTCAGCGTGCAGAGGGTGGCCGTAGGTCCACGAGACCACGTAGCCGCTGCCTCATAAAACCCATCTCGCCGCGTGTTTGCCCCCAGCACACGCGCAATCTCCAGAGCCACGCTCGCTTCTCCCGCAATGCAAAGTCTCATTCTCTGTGTTATGATACGTGTTAGGCGCGCAAAGGTGCATCGATCAGTCGGCCTCACCGAGCCCAGCCCCACCGAGACAAGGAAATTGGTCAGGTATCCGGCTAACTTCCTCGGCCTCGGTGAGGCCTTGATCTTCTTTGCTGCTTTTCTTCCATCAAGGGAAGGCTCTTCCGAGGCAGGGAAGTTTTTCCTGGGTACTTTTTCAAGGCTGATCATATCATATACCCGGCCAACTTCCCGGCCTCGGTGAGGCCTTGATCTCTTTGCTGCTTTTCTTCCATCAAGGGAAGAAAAGCAGGTAGAGAAAACGTTCCGTAATTCCGGATTACAGCGTGTTGCTAGAAGAAACGCACCCAAATTCCGATTTAGGGCCCATTGCTAAGAAGCAACACGCCCAAATTCCCGATTTAGGGCGCGTTGCTCGGAAGAAACACGCCGTAATTCAGGATTACGGGCCTGTTTTCAGGAAGAAATACGCTGGATTTCTAGATTTCTGGATTACGGGCCTATTTCCAGAAGAAACACAGCAGAATTCCGGATTACAGGCCTATCGCATCCAAGCGACAAGCCCTTTTTGCTCCGGGCGGCATACATGTTGGATAGAAACAATTACGTTGGTCTACCTTTGCGATAGAAACGAATAAGACTTCTGGTTTTACACGTCATACATCACATCTATGCAATCCTCCACACTCCCTCAGATCGAAGAGATCAGCGTCAAATCTGTTCTCACGCGCTCCAACCTGCCTGTTAGCGACTACTCAGTCAATCCTTATGTTGGTTGCACCCACGCCTGCGTCTATTGTTATGCCTCTTTCATGAAGCGGTTTACGAATCATCCCGAGCCATGGGGAGATTTTCTCGACGTGAAGCGTTGGCCAGCGATTCGGAACGCGGAGAAATACCGCAGCAAAGAGCTCTTTTTCGGTAGTGTCACCGATCCCCACGTCCCACAAGAAGCCGTCCACCGACGTACCCGGGCGTTGCTCGAGGAGTTGCGGGGCAGCGGCATACGCCTTCAATCGCCACCAAGTCCGACCTTGTTCTTCGGGACTTTGACCTAATCAAAACCTTCCCGATGCTCGCGTCAGCTGGTCCATTAATCACCCTCGACGAGCCGTTTCGTGAGGACATGGACCGCGCTGTCGGCATCGAGCGCCGCTAGAGGCTATGCGTGTCTTTCATGGAGGCTGGGTGTCCGCACCACTTGCTTCATCTCGCCGATTTTTTTCCCGGTATCACGGATGTCGAAGCCATCATCGATCGAGCCAAAGAGCGTGCAACCCTCGTCTGGCTCGAAAAACCTCAATCTCCGCGGGAGCTATAAGCCCGTCATCTTTGATTACATCCGCCTCAAATACCCCTCACTACTCCCGCTCTCATGAGGAGATCTACAACCAGCGTCGCCGCGACTACTGGGAAAGTCTTGACTGTAGCCTACGCGCCTATGCCGCCCGCATCGGACTTGATTACGTTCGCGACGACGACAGTATGCGCCGTCCTTTCACGGCTCCGCCCATTATCGTCAACTACTTCTATCGTGAAGAAGTAAAGCGGTCAGCCAAGAAAGACGCTTGATACATCAGAGGCTCCCCATCAGCCATGCACGACCGATAAGAAGCCTCTGTCTCTACCCTCTATCCTCTACCTCTACTCACAGATCCTTACTCCCGAACGACAGCGGAAGCAGCGCCTCGGCTGACTCCACGCAGCAATACTCCGTCCGTCCGCAGAGGTAGATACGGATGGATTGCCCGTAGCGATGCTCCACCTCCGAGATCACCTGCCGACAGCCGCCGCACGGCTGATCTTGTCCTGCACCACGCCGTCCTTCATGGCCCACCACATACAGCGCCCGCACCGCCACGTCCGGATGCTGTGCCCCGGCCGTGAAGAGGGGCCGTCCGTTCCGCACACAGCCCCGACGGATACGCCGCATTCTCCTGATTACTGCCCGACACCAAGGTGCCGTCTACCAGTTCTGCAGCCGCCCTGACGTGAAATCCCTGAGTACGGAGCGTAAGCCTTTTTCGGCCGCCGTGCGCACATCCATGCCCCGACGTTCGTCCGCCGTGAGCTCCTCGATACGCCCCTTTTGGAGGCGTATCTCAATCCTTTCTTCTCGCATATTTTAGGGTCTTTGGTTGGGCCAACGAAGGTAGCCCTGATTTTCCTAATAGGTTAAAGGCGTTCTGGTTATTTTCTATCTTTGCCCCTGATTCCTAAAAAGAGACGGCCCTGATGATCCCTCGATGTATCAGATACTTTATTCTCATTTTCTATACAGGCTTCACGATCGTAGCGGCAGGCCATGCCGAGCGAAAGCGACACCCTGCTTATGAGAAATACATTACCCAATACGGCTATATTGCCGTACAACAGGGTGATCGATACAACATACCCCCCAGCATAACCCTCGCACAAGCGCTGCATGAATCTGGCGCAGGCTTATCACGCCTCTCTTTAGAATCCAACAACCATTTCGGAAATCAAGTGCCACAAAGACTGAAAGGCGCACGTACCTATTGGGACGACGATCTCAAGGGACGAATGCTTTCGCAAATACAACAACGTGGCCGAATCCTATGAAGATCACTCCCGTTTCTTAGTCGACAAAAAGCGCTACAGCAAACTCTTCCTCCTCCGCAAGACGGACTATCGCGGATGGGCCAAAGGCTTGTAAGAATGCGGCTACGCCACCGATCGCGCCTATGCCAACAAGCTGATCAAAAATGATCGAAGACTATGAACTCTATCTCTTTTGACACCGGCAAAAAGGATAGCGCGTGAGGTCCAGGAGAAAAACGAGAAACGAACAGCCTCGAACAACGCCTACCACGCCCAGTCAGAAGCCCTCTACCCGACCCCTTACCGAGCTGGGGAAGAAAGAAGGCACCTTCTTCGAACGTCTATTCGGCAAAAAGAAGGCCGAGCAGCCTCAACCCTCATCACCAGACGAGAAGGGTCTGAAACCCCGTGACGTCTACAAGACGGGTGGCCTACTCTATACCATCGCACGCTACAACGACACCTTCGATCGGATCGCTCAGGATCCCGGCTTCACGGCACGCGAACTGGCGCGATTCAACGAATCACCCGAGAACTTCTCCCTGCGACGGGGGATATCGTTTACCTGGAGAAAAAGAAGAAACGGGCCGATATGCCCCATCTTTATCATCAGGTGCAGATCGGAGAATCCACGCACAGTATTTCTCAGTACTACGGCATACAGGTCAGTACGCTCTATGCCCTGAACGAGAAAAACCAAAGTTATGTGCCCCTGAGAGGAGAGACACTTAAACTCAGATAATAGAACTTTCATACATGATGCGCCCACGTACATTATCACTACATCGTCTTGCCGTTATTATAGGCTGTATTACGCTTGCCAGTAGCCCCGTGCTCGTCGAACGCATGGAGGCTGGCAAAACAGAGGTTCGAAATGGATGCTTGTGAAGAGTATATCCAGGCTTTATCATCAGGCTGCTATCCATCAGCAGACCAGACATCGTATACCCTGCCAGTATTACCTTGGCACAGGGTCTCCTTGAATCGAGCGCAGGGAAAAAGTTACCTGGCTATTCAGGGTAACAACCACTTCGGTATCAAATGCGGAAACTGGACGGGTGACTATCTCTACAAACAAGATGATGGTCGCTTGGAACGCTTTCGTAAGTACACCTCCGTAGAACAATCCACTGAGGATCACTCGCACTTCATCGCTGACAGATCGCACTACAAGTCGCTCTTTTGAGCTCGGGCCAACGGACTATGTGGGTTGGGCGCATGGATTGAAACGATGTGGTTACGCCACCGATCCCAAGTATGCCAGTAAGCTGATCGAGCTGATTGAGCGTTACGAGCTGCACGCCTCATGACCTGGCCAGTGCCTCGTCCTCCGAACCCATCGCCTCGAGACCCGCAAGGAGCGTCTCCACACCATCGGCACCGGCTGTTCCGCCACCACCTGAGGTGAAGCTGAGCGCAAGAATCCTGCGGAAACTAAACCCGCTGTTGCCACGCAACGTGAGCCGGGAACGAAGCCCACAGCCCACGGTATCAAGGTGCCCAAGAAATCGAAACCGGAAGCGGCCGCTCCCAAAGCTCAAAAAGAGCCAGCTGCCCAACCTGTTCCGACGAAACCTGCACCGAAAAAGGAAGCTGCTCCAGCTGCTAAACCAGCTCCTGCTCCCAAAGCAGATGCTCCTAAGCCCGCCGCGAAACCCGCTGCTGATCCGAAAGCTGCTGCTGAGAAAAAGCCAGCTCCGGCTGAGGTAAAGAAACCAGCACCCGCCCCAAAACCAGATGCTCCTAGCCTGCCGCGAAACCCGCTGCCGATCCGAAAGCTGCGGCCGCCAAGAAGCCAGCTCCGGCTGACGCTAAGAAACCGGCCTCTGCCCCGAAAGCGTGGACTCCCAAGCCTACTGCGAAACCAGCTGCCGATCCGAAAGCTGCGCTGCCAAGAAGCCAGCCCGGCTGACGCTAAGAAACAGGCCTCTGCCCCGAAAGCGTGGACTCCCAAGCCTACCGCGAAACCCGCAGCCGATCCGAAGGCCGCTGCTGCTGTAAAAAGCTCTGCGACTGCCGTCAAGAAGTCAGCCATAGCCAGCGCCAAGAAACCGGTGGCGACGAAGAAAGCCGTCTCCCCACCCGCCGCGAAGAAGCCTCGCCCCTGACACCGAAGAAACAGTCGGGTAAGCTCGTGGCATCGTCGGGGAAGTCTCAAAGCGACTCCAACGAAAAAGGTCATTCCTAAAGATCAGCGCGCTGCAGGCAAAGAAGCCTGCGGCTTCTGTCGTTATTAAGGCGAAGACTCCCGCTGCTAAGCCGGCCGCCAGACCGACTGCTGCCAAGCCCGCCGCTAAACTGGCTACAAAGTCTGCTGCCAAACCAGCAGCCAAAGCCACCGCCGCGAAGCCGACGGCTAAGCCCTGCAGCCAAAACGGCTCTCGTCAAGAAGATCAACCCCTCAGGCTTCTCAGAAAAAGAAACCCAAAAACACCGCAGAAAATGTCTACCCTCAGAAGACAAAACAATAATGAGCGACCAACGGTACACACTGGCGCGGCGTCAGCGCCTCGAAAGAAGACGCATAACGCCATCCGACGCATCGACAAGGGCCCTTTTCCCGAAGGCCTTTTGCAAAATCATCCCAGACATACTTGGTGCTGATCCTGCTTACTGCAACATCATGCACGCTGATGGCGCCGGCACCAAGTCGGCGCTTGCTTATCTATACTGGCGCGAAACGGGCGACCTCAGCGTCTGGAAAGGCATTGCACAGGACGCACTGATCATGAACATCGACGACCTGTTTTGCGTCGGCGCCACGGACAACATCCTTGTCCCGCACCATCGGGCGTAACAAACTGTTGATCCCCGGCGAGGTGATCTCAGCCATCATCAACGGCACAGACGAGCTGCCGTCCGAGCTGCTGAGATGGGCATCGGCGTTTACGCCACGGGCGGTGAGACGGCCGACGTGGGCGATTTGCGCACGATCATTGTCGATAGCACCGTCACCTGCCGCATGCGCCGCGCCGATGTGATCGACAATGCGCGTATCCGCCCGGCGACGTCATCGTCGGATTGGCCTCTTTCGGTCAAGCCTCCCATGAGCATGCCTACAACGGCGGCATGGGCAGCAACGGACTCACCAGCGCGCGCCATGATGTCTTCGCCCACTACTTGGCCGAGAAATACCCCGAGAGTTTTGACGCCGCCGTTCCTGACGATCTCGTTTACGCTGGTGGTCTCCGCCTCACGGACGCCATCGAAGGCCTGAACGTAGATGCCGGCCGCCTCGTCCTCTCTCACGCGCACCTACGCCCCCTGTCGTCAAGGTCTCTGCTCGACGCCATGCGCCCCGAGATCCACGGCATGGTGCACTGCTCTGGCGGTGCGCAGACGAAGATCCTCCACTTCATCGGCGACAACATGCGCGTCGTCAAAGACAACCTCTTCCCCCTGCCGCCCCTCTTCCGCATCATCCGCGAGCAGAGCGGCACGGACTGGGCCGAGATGTACAAAGTCTTCAACATGGGGCACCGCATGGAGGTCTACTTGGACGCCGCGCGAGCAGAAGAAGTCATCGCCCCTCAGTCGCTCTGTTTGGTATCGACGCCCAGATTGTGGGCCGCGTAGAGTCTGCTCGAGCGGAAGGAGCTGATCATCCGTAGCGAATTCGGGGAATTCCGGTATTGAAAGTGTTTGCAACACTGTTGCAAGTCCCGCGAAAAACTTTTCAGGCGTTTGCAACACTGTTGCAAGTCTCACGAAAAACTCTCGGCGTTTGCAACACCGTTGCAAGTCCTCTGAAAAATTTTTCTCGCGTTTGCAACACCGTTGTAAGTCTCACAAAAACTTTTTGGCGTTTGCAACACTGTTGCAAGTCTCACGAAAAACTTTTTGGCGTTTGCAACACTGTTGCAAGTCCCTCGAAAAAACTTTCTGGCGTTTGCAACACCGTTGCAAGTCCCGCAAAACTTTTTGGCGTTTGCAACACCGTTGCAAACACTTCCGGAATCATCAAGTAAATATCAATCAACAAGCATATGAGCACACTGAAAGTGATTATCCATACAGAGAATCCACATGATCATCAAAAGGTAAGGAAGGGCAAGTTGGATTGTGTGATGACCGTGCTTTCGCGTCGCTTTTGCGAAATAGCCGACCTCTCCAAAATCGAAGAAATGGATCGCCCCTGCCTCTATTTGCTCGTGGATGAGGGGAGAAAAGCCTATATCGGACAGACGACGAGTTTCGCGTCCGCGTAAAAGATCATTTAGGGAAGAAGAGATGGTGGACACGGGCATACGTCTTTGTTTCGGGTTCCAACCAATACGACCAGGCCAGCATTACATATTTAGAGTATCTGGCTATTCACGAAGGATTGGCAACCGGGGCGTATGACTTGTCGGAAAAACGTGGGCAAAGGCCGACGAAACCGATTTTGTAAGAGGGGATAGCTCGGATTATGACGAGATATTTGAGGAGATCAAGTTCTTTTCTCGAATATGAGCGGTGCTTCGTCTTTGTAAAGCCGGAGGTGAACACAAAAGCCGGAGGAGCCTTTGCAGCAAAGGTCGTCGTGCCGCAGCCCTGCAGCCAAAGAGTATCCCTCTTTTCTTGAGGCATACGAATCACACTTGCGTGGCGCGAGGCTATCCGCTGAACGATGGGACGAAGTCTTCGTCGTACTGAAAGGATCAGAGATCCTCAGTAAAAGAGAGCAACACTAAAGCGCGGCAGTGCACGAGTCGAGATGTTGAAGCATTGCATCGCTGTGCGGTGATGAGAAATATGTTCTCAATGAGGATCTTGTATTCAAAACTCCGAGCGGAGCCTCCGGCGCCTGCTTGGGGCAAAGCAGCAACGGCTATGATGTATGGAAAAACTGAAGATGGTGTAATGCTCAAATCGTATTTGGAAAACCCCAAACAAACGCATCCCTAAATGAACACTCAACCCCATCCTTCAAAGCTCGACGGCCTTACGGCTCGTTTCGAGGAAGTGTCCACGCTGATTACTGACCCCGAGGTCATCGCTGATCGCAACCGTTTCGTGCGGCTGACCAAAAGAATACAAAGGCTCTCGAGGAGCTCTTGGCCGCAAAACGCGACTACGAGCAACTGTTGGCCAACCTCGACGAGGCGCGAAGCATCGCCGCGAACGACGACGATCCAGACCTCAAGGAGATGGCCCGCGAAGAGATCGCGGCCGGTGAGGAGCGTCTGCCCGCCCTGGAGGAGCAGATCAGCTCATGCGTCGTACCTGCCGATCCGGAGGACGCTAAGAACGCCATCGTCGAGATTCGCGGCGGCACGGGTGGCGACGAGGCCGCACTCTTTGCCGGCGACCTCCATCGGATGTACGCCAAATACTGCGAGATAAAGGGCTGGGGAGTGGCCGTGTCGAGCGTCAGCGAGGGCACCTCGGGCGGATCTAGGAGATCATCTTCACCGTCACGGGCGACAACGTGTACGGCACGCTTAAATACGAGTCGGGCGTGCACCGCGTGCAGCGTGTGCCGCAGACCGAGACGCAGGGACGCGTCCACACGTCGGCGGCTACCGTGGCCGTCTTGCCCGAGGCCGACGAGTTCGACGTAGAGATCAACGAGGGTGAGATCTCGTTGGGACACCTTCGCAGCAGTGGCGCGGGCGGACAGAACGTGAACAAGGTGGAGTCGGGCGTCAGGCTGAACTATACGTGGCGCGAATCCCCGTCACGGGCGAATCGGAAGAGATCCGCATCGAGGTGCACCGAGACGCGCGACCAGCCGAAGAATGAGGAGCGCGCCTCTCGCGCCTACGCTCCTTCATCTACGACCGCGAGCACAGCAAATACATGGACGACATTGCCTCGCGTCGCAAGACCATGGTCTCCACCGGCGACCGTTCGGCCAAGATCCGCACCTGCAACTTTTCCCCAAGGTCGCATCACCGACCACCGCATCAATTACACCATTTACAACCTCCCTCGCCTTCATGAACGGCGACATACAGGACTGCATAGACCGTCCCACGATCGCCGAAAACGCTGAACGTATCAAGGAGAGCGAGCTGTGATAGCTAAAAAACGAAAGGGGAAAAACGAAAAACGATGAGTAACCGGCAGAGCTTCCTGGTCCTCGGCAGAGGCCTTGACTTTTCTTTTTCGTCTCCTTTTCTTGTGTCAAGACAAGAAAAAGGAGAATGAGGATCTTCTTTTCTTCCATTAAGGAAGAAAAGAAGCAAAAAGAAGATCAAGGCAGCAGGGCTGCCGACCAATTATGCCGGGCCCCGAAAGACTATCTCCGAGAAAATTCAAAATGACATAGCCACATGAATAAGAGACGAACTCATCCAGAACATCCGCCGCAAGAAATCCTTCCTCTGCGTCGGGCTTGACACGGATCTGAAGAAGATCCCGCCGCATTTGTTGAATGACGACGACCCTGATCTTCGCTTTCAACCGAGCCATCATCGACGCCACGGCCGAATACGCCATTGCTGTATAAACCCAACCTCGCCTTCTACGAGTGCGCCGGAGCACGCGGCTGGTTGGCCTTCGAGAAGACCGTTCGCTACCTCCGCGAGCATCATCCGGACACATTCCTCATTGCCGACGCCAAACGCGGCGACATCGGCAACACATCGGCGCTCTACGCCCGCACCTTCTTCGAAGAGACCGACGTGGACGCCCTCACCGTTGCGCCCTACATGGGCGAAGACAGCGTCACGCCTTTCCTCGGTTACGACGGCAAGTGGGTCGTGCCGCTCGCCCCTGACGTCGAATAAAGGCTCGGCGGACTTCCAGCTCACAGCTTCGGCCGACGGCGAACGCCTCTTTGAGCGCGTCCTCAGGCAGTCGCAAGAATGGGCCGACGACGAGCGGATGATGTACGTCGTCGGAGCCACGCAGGGACGCATGTTTGAGGATATCCGTCGCATCGTCCCGCGGCACTTCCTGCTTGTGCCCGGCGTTGGCGCACAAGGCGGATCGCTCGACGAAGTCTGTCGCCATGGCATGAACGCCGACTGCGGACTGATCGTCAACTCTCGCGCGCCATCCTCTATGCCGACCGCACCGAGGCCTTCGCCATGGCTGCCGCTCGCGAAGCTCGCACCGTGCAGCAGCAAATGGCAGCCTACCGTGAGATAATTGTCAATGGTAATCATGACCCAACGGCAACAGGGTATCCGGCTAAGTTGGCTGGCGTACGTGACCAAACTTCCTTACACCCGGCTGGGCCTTCCTTTCATCAAGGGAAGAGAAGAAGATTTCATCAGGGATGAATTAGAAACGAAAAGTCCTGCCGAAAGAGGAGCAAAAGACTCTCTGCGGGCAGGGACTTTTTCTGGGTGTGATACGCCATCTTCTTAGCCATGGAGCCTTTCGATGATATGAAAGTGATCACAATCGCCTCGTGCCCTTTTCGCGGCTTCACGGCCATCAATCTGATGGGCGTCGTGTTCGCGAGGGTAGAATATCGAGCCGACTCGACCGCCATCCTTAGGGCACGAGGCCATCCACACGGCGCAGATGAAGGAGACGGCCTTCCTTTGGCTTCTACCTGATCTATATCTCGGAATGGCTGTGGGGGACTGTTGCGCAGGCAGAGCTCCCTCGCGGCCTATCGGGCTATCCGCTTCGAGCGCGAGGCCTACCGCTAGCATGGCCGATCCGAGCTACCTCACCGGCGGCACTATGCGTGGGCTTCAATGAGCCAATGATGACTAAAGGGGATAGCCCTCGGTCATCGTGCAAGCCACCTTGCACGACGGCTGCAAAGCCTGCTTAAGAGCGTCTCTTAAGTCTGCGTTGCGAGAGACGCAACAAAAAAGGGTCCGCACATATATGCATACGCTCCCATCCTGTAGCCATCCGTTTTTAGCTTTTTCGTTTTTAGTTGATCTGTTGATCCGTTGATCCGTTGATCAATGCGCCTCGAGCCAGTTGCGCCCAACGCCACAGTCGACGGTCAGCGGGACACTGAGCTTGGCGGCGCCTTCCATCTCTTCGCGGACAATCCGGCGGACAACATCCAGCTCCTCCTTCCGGACGTTGAAGTTGAGTTCGTCGTCACCTGCAGGATCATGCGGCTGCGGAGGTGCTCCTGGCGGAAACGGCGCCGGATGCCGACTGCATGGCGATCTTAATAATGTCTGCGGCTGTACCCTGTATCGGGGCATTGATGGCGCCCGCTCGGCGTAACCGCGGACGACGGCGTTGCGCGACCGGATGTCGGGCAGGGAACATCCGGCGGCCGAAGAGCGTCTCCACGTAACCCTGCTCCGTGGCCGTTTGGATCGATGCGTCCATGTGAGCTTTGATGCGGGGGTAGGGAGGCGAAGTAGCCGTCGATCAGCTCGCGGGCTTCGGCGCGGGGGATGGCGAGGCGCTCGGCCAGGCCAAAGGCGGAGATGCCGTAGATGATGCCAAAGTTGGCCGTCTTGGCGCGGCGGCGCATGTCAGAGGTGACCTCTCGGGGGCGACGCCGAAGATCTCGGCGGCCGTGGCGGCGTGGATGTCGGCACCGTGGCGGAAGGCGTCGGTCATGTGTTCGTCGCCGCTGAAGTGGCCATGATGCGCAGCTCGATCTGCGAATAGTCGGCCGAAAAGAAGACGGATTCGGCGTCGTCAGCGGTGAAGGCTTTGCGGATCTCGCGGCCCAGTTCCTCGCGCACGGGGATGTTTTGCAGGTTGGGGTTTGACGAACTCAGTCGGCCGGTCGAGGTCACCGTCTGGTTGAACGAGGTGTGGATCTTACCCGTTGCCGGGTCTACGCGCTCGGGCAGGGCGTCGATGTAGGTGCTGAGCAGCTTCTTCACCCGTCGGTAGTCGAGCAACTTGTCGACGATGGGGTGTTTGCTGCGCAGCTGAGCACCTCTTCGCCCGTGCTGTAGAGGCCCTGTCTTCGTCTTCTTGACCTTTTCTTCTAATCGCAAATGTTCAAAGAGCACCGTGCCGACCTGCCGCGAAGAGTTGATATTGAACTCCATGCCGGCCAACGTGTGATCTCTCTTCCAAGCTGCGGAGGGTCGCGTTCAGCTCTGTCGGACGACTGCCGGAGCGCCTCCGTGCCGAGCGTCACGCCGGCCTCTTCCATCTCGGCCAAGACAGGCACGAGGGGCATCTCAATGTCGTGAAAGAGTTGCTCCACGCCGTGTTCCGCGAGCAGTGGGCGGAAATGCTCCATCAATTGCCACGTCACGTCGGCGTCCTCCGCGGCGTATTCGCAGACATCCTGACGGGCACCTCGCGCATCGAGCGTTGCCCTCTGCCACGCGGGCCCCGATGAGCGACCGATGGCGATGAAGGCGATAGCGGAGGTAAGTCTCGGAGAGGTAATCCATGTTGTGGACGCAGTTCGTGGGGTGGAGCAGGTAGTGGGCGATCATCGTGTCGAAGAGTGGGCCGTCGACTCCGATGCCGTATTTGATCAGCACCATGAGGTCGAACTTGATGTTCTGCCCCACCTTACGGATAGCGGTGTTTTCGAGTGGTGCGGCGAAGGGAGCGACCGTGCGCGCGCCTCCTCTTCGTCGGCCGGCACGGGCACATACCACGCTTCGTGGGCACGGACAGCGAACGTGACGACATGCCGACCAACCGCGTGTGGAGTGCGTCGATGCCTCCGTTTCCGTGTCAAACGGCGAAGGCTTCAGCGTGATTCAACTGTTCGGCAAGGCGCGCCGTGCCCTCGGTATCGACCAAGTGATACGTGTGCGGCGTCGTGGTGGCGTCGGTCGTATCAGCATCGTCGGGCGATGGCGGTGGGGCCGTCGGTTCGTTGGCGAAGAGCGAAAGCTGTTGACCCGGTGCGGGAGTATCGGTTGGCGGTGCGTCGAGCTTCATGAGGAAGCTGCGGAACTCGAGTTCGGTGTAGAGCTCACGCAGCGCATCGCGGTCGGGTTCGCTGATGGCACACGCAGCGGCGTCGAACTGGATCGGTGCGTCGGTGACGATCGTGGCGAGGAACTTGGAAGCGGAATCTGCTCGGCGTGCGTCTCGATCTTCGTCCGGAGTGCACCCTTGAGTTGGTCGGTAGACTCGAGCGGTCGCTCGATGCCGCTGAACTCGGTGAGCAGCTTCTGCGCCGTCTTCTCACCCACGCCCGGGCAGCCGGGAATGTTGTCGAGGCGTCGCCCATCAGCCCGAGCAGGTCGACCACCTGACGGACGTCGGTCAGGCCATACTCGCGAGCACCTCGGTCGTGCCCATCGTCTCGTAATCGCCGCCGTGGCGCGGTCGGAACTGGAAGATGCGGTCGGTGACGAGTTGCCCGTAGTCCTTGTCGGGCGTCATCATGCAGACGTCGAACTGCTCCTGCGCGGCCTGTGGCGATGGTGCCGATCACGTCGTCGGCCTCGTAGCGTGCGACCTCAAGCAGAGGGATGTGCCGCGCCTCGATGAACCGGCGGATATAGGGTACGGAGGCGTGGATGTCCTCGGCGTCTTCTCGCGCTGCGCCTTGTATTCGGGGAAGGCCTCGTGGCGGAAGGTGGGTCCGCGGGATCGAAAGCGATGGCGGCGTGGGTGGGCGTGAGTCGTCGGAGGGCATCGTCAAGCGAGTTGATGAAGCCGAAGATGGCTGAGGTGTTCATACCCTTCGAATTGACGCGAGGATTGCGTATGAAGGCGTAGTAGGAACGGTAAATCAGTGCGTAAGCATCGATGAGGAGGAGCTCATTTTGGGATGTATGAGTTTGGATTTGCGGGCGTAAAAGTAAGAGTAGATCCGGCGGGGCCCCTGCCGGAGTCAGGAAGTTTGGCCGGGTACATGTGAGCATGCCCCAACGAATCCTTTCGGCAGAAGGGGCGATTGTAACGGCGGATGGGGCCAGGATGAAAGGATAATTCCCACCCTCTATCTACTTTTGCCCGACATTAAAATACACCCAGAACATGATCAATAAACGGGATATAGAGCGGCCGGTGGAAGAGGCACTGCGCAGTTTCGGAGCAGAATACACTGAGGCGCTACAGCGATGTGCGCACGATACGTGCAGCCATTGAGGCTGCATACCACTCCGGCGGCAAGCATGTCCGCCCACTGCTGCTGCTGCTCACGGCCGAGGCTGCGGGCGGCGTCCGACCTGATTCGGTGCACTCGGCCGTCTTCATCGAACTGCTACACATGGCCTCGCTGATCCACGACGACGTGGTGGACGATACGCGTCAACGCCGCGGACAGCCCTCCATCAATGCGGTGTTCGACAATCGCATCGCCGTCTTGGTGGGCGATTTTTGTGCTGTCCGAGGCGCTGATCCGGGCCGCCCGAACGGGGAGTGCGCTGATCGTCTCCATCATCTCCACACTCAGCCGACAGATGGCCGCGGGCGAGATCAAGCAGCTGGAGAACGCGCGCGAACAGCTCCTTACGGAAGAGGATTACTTCTCCGCGGTGGAGAAGAAGACGGCCATGCTGCTGGCTGTTTCGTGCCGAGATCGGGGCGGTCACGGCGGGTGCGGACGCAGAGGTGCAGGCGCACTGCCGCGAGTATGGCCGGCTACTCGGCTACAGTTTCCAGATCCGCGACGACCTCTTCGACTACTTCGACATGCCCACCACGGGTAAGCCCGGCGGTAACGACATCCGTGAGGGCAAGGTGACGCTGCCGCTGCTCTACGTGCTCGCTGCGACAGCCGAGGCCGTGAAGGCGCCCTTCCTGCGCAGATCCGTGAGCGGGAGTTTACGCCGGAGAACGTGGCGGCGCTGATCCATTTCGCCAAGGAGCACGGCGGCATAGCCTACGCTGAGCAGCGCATGAATGAGTATCGCGACCGTGCCAAGGACGAGATCCGTTTCCTGCCCGACGGCCCGGCCCGTGAGAGTCTGCTGGCTTTGGCGGACTATATCGTGGGCCGCAACGTGTAAGAGGCGCAAGGGTTACACGCGAAACGTCCTGCCGGCGGAGAAATCCCTTGTCGGCAGGACATCTTGCTTTTTATCTGCACACATTTCCACCCGGAAATGTGCCTCAATCCGAATTTCGCCCCGTTTCTTCTGGAGGAATATGCCGTAATCTGAAATTCCGGCCTGTTTCTTCCAAGCAACACGCCTAAATCGAGAATTCCGGCCTGTTTCTTCCAAGCAACACGCCTAAATCAGGAATTCCAGCCTGTTTCTTCAAGCAACACGCTGTAATCCGGAATTACAGGGGCTGTTTCCAGGCGGAAACGGGGCTCAATCGGGAATGGCGGGGCTGTTCTCTGTCCGCTTATTCCTCGCTCCAGCGCGGTTGGCCTTCGTAGCTGCTGACGATGCTGAAGCGGACAGGGCTGCCGGGCTTGAAACGGAAGAGGGCGGGGCCGCTGAGGAGGACGAGGTCGTGAGGTCTGGCCGCCGTCGTGGGTGATGAGGCGGAAGGTGCCGCTTGCGGTCGAGGGAGTGGTCTTTTCGACGATGTCCGGGTTGGTGTCGCCACTTCCAAAGGCGGTGTGCGAGCGCATGAGATAGCGGAACTCGTACTGTCCGGACTTGGCGTCGGCCTTCGTCTGGAAGACTTGCCCAGCGTAGTACGCGATCGTGCCGCCCTCGCGCGATCCGTCGATGAACATCAACCTCCAATCGGGGTAAATGCGCAGTTCATACTCCTCGCCGTCGACATCGTGGAAGAGTGAGCGGTAAGGCTTGGGCAGGAGGTTGGGGCGGAGTGCGTGTTTGCCGCCTGACTTGTCGATGGCTTGGATCGCGTCGCCCTCTTGGCGGAAGCCGGTGATGTCCTTCAGGTCGGGCAGTCGGCCGCTGGGATGAAAGTCCGCGCCGCTGTTCGGTTGAAGCCGCTGATGCTGGTCGGACAGAAGGCTTCCACGCCGCCGTCGTCCATGAGCAGGCAGAGGAAGAACAACTTGTCGCCGCCGATCTCGCCCTGCGAAGAGTCCGACGCAGCGACCCGTGATGCCCTCCAGCACATAGAGTGCGATTCTCAACGGCGCCGAAGGGCTTCTGCACGTCGAGGAAGACGCGCCCCTGGAGCGATACGGGCCGTGATGGGATCTTCGGGGCACTCGACGGACTGCGGCAGGCGGCTCGTGGGCAGCGGCTGCGTGATGTCGAGCACGGAGCCTTCGCCCTGGTTGACGATACCGGGCGTGACGAGCGAGCCGTCGTCGGTGGAGAGCTGCGGGCGGTGGATGATCTGTCGGCCGTTGTTGTCCACGATGATCATTTCAGTTGTTCATCATGCCGCCGCTGCTTTGACAGCGGACGAAGAAGGGCGTGCCCGACTCGCTCTTGTAGAGGATCGGGCCATAGACGTCGGCGTCGGGGTCGATGAGGCGTTCGACGGGCACGTCGTTGATGGCTACGGAGGCGTTTGGATCGCGGGGATGACGAGGTAGAGCTCATTGTCGGTGGTGCTCTCTTCGCCTTCTTCGTCCTTGCGGCTGATGCAGCTGATATCGTCGGGCAGGCCGTAGCGCTGCTTCAGATCGGCGAAGGCGAGGCGTCTGCTTGGAAGTCTTCAAACGAGGCGCCGTGGCCCACGAAGGCGACAGCCACGATGTCGGTTTCTCCCAAGGGAGTTCGGAGACGTCCGTCGCTGCAGTGCCTTGGGCGTTGCTGCGGTGGCAGCCGGTGGCGGTGAGGGCGAGCAGCCCGAGTAGGAGCGTAAAGAAGGAGGTTTTCATATCTGTGAGGTGTGAGGGGGATTAGTCGGTTACGAGTTGGGGGCAGGAATATCGCTGTTGCGGACGCGTCTGTAACGTGCCGGGGAGCCCTTCTCAGTGGCGAAGGGAAGGGGGCCGCTGAGGGACGATGCGAGGTCGTAGCTGCGGCTTCCGTCTTTGTAGGTAAGGCGGAAGGAGCCGCGCCTCGGTGGCAGGCTGGGGACGGGCGTTTTCGTACGCTTCCTCGTCGCCTACGGGCGGGTGAGTCGAAGCGGGTGAGCATGGTGTAGCTGTACTCGTGAGACCTCGTTTTCGTAATCCATTTTGATCGGGCGGAGGCGGCCGGTGTGTAGTGATGGACGAGTTCGCTTTCGGCGATGCCGAGGGTGAACAGGAAGGTCAATCGGGATAGATGACGAGTTGTTGTTCCAGGACGACGCCTGTGCCGCCTGAAGAGTAGCTGTAGAGGCGCGGAGAAGGGCCGGATGCAAGGCTCGATCTCGTGCTCGCGGCCTTCACGATCGATGGCGAAGATGGTGCCGTAATCGGCGAAAGCCATACTCGTTCATGACGGGGCCTTCACGGAAGCGTGATGTCCTTCAGACCGGGCAAGCGGCCGGAGGAGGTGAAGCAGAGCGTACGCCCGTAGGCCTCGTGGCCGAGGCTGGTAGGAGAGAGCCCACGCCGCCGTCGTCCATGAGCATGCAGAGGAAGGTTGGTGTCTTGGCCGATGTCGCTGACGAAGAGCCCGACGCAGCGGCCTGTGAGGCCTTCGACGAATTGGGTGGGCTGGGCCAACCGGAGCTCGTCTGTTTTGGCGATGAGGCGGACGCGTCCGTCTACGATCTCGGCGCGGACAGGGTCTTCCGGCCGGTCGACGGATTGAGCGACTTTCGGCGTGGCGCTGGCCGTTTCCTGCGCGTTGGCCGACTTCCGCGTGCTGGCAGGGCGACAGTGAGTAGCCCGATCAATAAAGTAATACAGGGGCGAAGCGCATTCGCCCCAAAGAGATTCGTTTTCATATCGGTTTCAATTTATCTATGATGAAGAGGGATCAGTATCCGCAATCGCTGTCCTAATTGGGCGAGAGGTAGCGCGATTCTATCCAGCCGATGTGAGTTGGTGGTGGCCATTTGCACCTTGACCCAGCCGTGGCGGGCTTCCAGGAGGTGAATGCGAGCGCCACCGACGCTGATTCGCATGTCTCCACCGCATAGAGGCGGCGCGAGGCGAGTGTGGGCTCGGCGTAGAGGTGGAGCATCAGGTCGAAGGGCCCGTCTTTGTCGGCGATGTCGACGAAGAGCACTCTGCGGGCATCCAGGCGCGGCGGAAGCCGGTGGCGTAGTCGAGGCTTTTGCCGGAGGCTGCGGGTCAGATCTACCGGGCATCGATCGCCCGGCTGTAGCGTAGGCGATCCCGGCCCAGTCGCCGCGGGACGCAGGTGAGCATGATGAAGTACTCCCTGCTGCTCCGCGGGAGTCAGGCGACGGGTGATGATGCCGTTCGGGGCGTCGTAGAGCGGGGCGTCCTTCGCGGCCGAGAGGTCGGGCATGTTGGGCGTCTGATAGAAATATGCTCGGGCAAAGAGAGCCACCTCGTTGCTTTTCGCGGGCTTCCGATATCGCCTCGGCGGCGCCGTCGAAGATGAAGGCGTCGCTTCCGTTCCAGCGGAGGGTCAGGGTGTCGGAGGGGTTATCCCAGATGGGCTTTATGTGGATGTCTCTGCCTTTGGCGGGGCAGGTGGGCACTCAGCATGGCGGGGTTGTCGTGGTAGCCCTTGATGGGGGACTCGGGGAGGGGCGCCGCGAGGCGGGTCTGGGGTTGTAATCGTAGAAGAGGAGACAGCTGATGCCCCGGTCGCCCCAAGTGAGGCCCACGAGCCGATGATGCGTTGGCGGTGTGCAATAGCACATCTCTAACGAGATGGTGCAGTCCGCACTCGCAGCTGAAGGGGGTATCGACGGAGAGGTAGCCGTGGGGCACGTCGATGAGATAGCGGAACATGCCGTTGTCGGGCTTCGGATAGAGACCGTCGAGCCGGGCGAGGATGGCGCGGCTGAAGGAGCTGCTGTATCGCTTCTGCTTCAGGAAGGCGCGGGCGAAGTCGGCAATCGTCGGCCCTTTGCTTGTGGAGGCGTGCACGAGAAGTGCCGGTTCGTGAGCCCAGCCTTCGATGCTTAAGGAGCGCATGATCTCCATCTCGTCGGCGTATTCGTCGCCGTAGTCAGTGTATTCGTCGTATTTTGTCGTCGTCGTCTTGTGCTGGGTGGCGGGGACGAGGAGAGTGAGTCCTAACAGGAGGAGGAAGAGAGGTCTCATAATGATCCATTGTGAATTGTCGATGATTATCCGGGTATCCGCGAAAAGAAGGGTATGCGGCCGAGTCAGCAGTCTCACGCCCTCGAGCCGCAGAGGATGCGGGCCTCGATCCAGCCGGTGATGCCTAAATGGGTGGTGCGGATTTTTGACCCAGCCTTTGCGGATTTCGAGGACTTTCCACCAGATATCGGAGCTATTGTCCTGGGCTTCGTTGGAAGGTGGCGACGCGTGTGAGGCGCGGGTGGGCCTCGGCGTAGAGGTGGTTGGGTGACGGGCCGGCAGGGAGGACGTAGAGGGAGGTGCAGCGCATCGCGCTACCTCGGATGAGCCCTGCTCCCAGCAAGTTATTGCCGTGAGTCGACGTAAGCCCAGCCATTTTCTGCGCGCTTGACCCGCAAGTCGTAATCGAGATCATTGTCGGTAAGATGACGGATGACTTTGCCGTCGGGGGCGTCGTAGAGGTCGACGGGTTCGCCGCCGGTAGTTACCTCTGGTTTGAAGAGTGCAGGAAGTCGGCAGTGGTGGGTTGGTTGGGCACGGGCTGTCGGTAGCGCTCAGCGGCGTCGACAAGAGTGAATCCATCACGGCCATTCCAGCGGAGGGTGAGGGAGGCGGGGCCGCCCTGCCCACCAGCTTTTCATGTGGATGTCTTTGCCTTCGCGGGGAAGTTGCACGATGAGTTCCCCGAGGAGCTCGTGGAAATCTTCGAAGGGCGGCTGGGCGAGGGGCGTCATGAGTCCGGTAGCGGGATTGTAGTCATAGAAGATGAGAATGTAGGTGCCGATATCGCTGTAGCTGCAGACGGCGACGAGGCGGTGGTCGGTGTCGGTGCGCCAGTAGCATACTCCAGGATTTGGTTCGATCTATGCCGCCTTCGCCGAAGGTGGCAGGCGCGGAGGTAGCCGTGTGGACGGTCGATGAGGCAGGTGAACCGGTCGCCTTGGGGGAGCTTTGGGTTGGCGGCCGTCGATCCGGGCGCGGGTGGCGCTGAAGAGCGGATCCTTCTCTTGGTCGGCGCTGGCAAAGGCGCGTGCGAAGTCGGCGATCGTGGGCTGCTTTGCCCGCAGCGGTTTGCACGCGTAAGGGGCGGCGGGAAGTAATCGGGAGAGTCGTCGTCTTGCAGGCCGGGGCGGCGGAGGAGAAGGCGAGTAGGGCGAGGAGCAGGGCGAGTGAGCGCGTCCAAAAGAGATTCGTTTTCATATCTGTTGAGGAGTCGTTAGAGAGATTTATTGCACGAAGTCGGAAGAGGAAAAGCGTGATTCGACCCATCCGGTGACGTGTGTACGGAGGTGGCGCACTTTCAGCCATCCTTCGCGGGCGTCCAAGAGCTGCCAAGGGAATGGACGGATTTGGGAGTCATCGACGTATTCGTTTTTGATGGTTTGAGGGGGCGCGAGGTGCGGGTAGGCCTCGGCGAAGAGGGTCATGGCGACGCTTTCGTGTCTGGAGCGTAATAAGACGTAGAGCGAGGAACAGTCGACCCAAGCGTAAGCGTATGAGGGTTCGACAGTGGGATCTCGGACATTTGAGCGTACTGGATGTACGCCTCCCGTCTGCACTTTTTCACGGTGATGTCGTAACAGAAGTCGCCGGGTGTGATGGGATGGGTGGCGGAGCTGCTGGGCCCGTTATATCGCGGAATGGATTCGTCGGCTTTCCCGAAGTGAATATTGAAAGGGGTCGGGTATTCGTCGGAGTCTCCGAAACGGGTCTTGAATGTGGCCGGGAACTGGCCGTTTTGATAAAGACCGGCCCCTGGCCGTTGATAGCGTTTCGGCTGCGCCGACCAGGTGAATCCGCCCAGTCCGTCCCAGCGGAGGGTGAGGGGGCGCGCTTCCGTCTGACCAGCCTTCCAGCTGGATGTCTTTGCCCTTGCGGGGAGTTGGACGATGAACCTCGGACGTCGTCGTAGAAGTCTTTGAAGCGGGGCGCTGCGAGGCGTCATGAGTCCGGTGGCGGGTCGTAGTCGTAAAAGACGAGGAGGAGGTTGCCCATGTAAGGTGCCATTGACGGCCATTAGCAGTGACCCGCCTCGGTGCGCCAGTAGCACATCTCCATCGTCGGGTAGTCGGTCCGATTGCAGGTGTTCTCATGGAAGCTGTATCTCAGATAGCCGCTGGGGGCGTCGAGGAGGTATTCCAATGTGCAGCTCTTCGGCTGTGGTGCCTGCCGTCGAGCTTCAGCCAAGGCGGCGGTGTTGAGCGGGGTGGGATATTGCTGGAGTGAAGGCGCGAGCGAAGTCGGCGATCGTGGGCCGCTTGCCGGGCTGATGTGTACGCGTAAGACGTGGGTACCCCATTGCTTATTGCCGTCGCTCTGTGCGTGGGCAGCGGAGAAGGCGAGGAGGGCGAGGAGTAGCGTGAGAATGAGGGAGAGTTTTTGTTTTCATATCTGTGAGAATTATCGATGGTCAATTATCAACCTAAATGGGTCAATGGCCGATTGGGGATTATCGAAAGTTCTTGGATGTCCGACTCCCGCCAGCCGCCGTTGCCCTCGGACGACCTGGGTAGGGGCGCTTTGAGCCATGCTCCTGATCCCAGCGGAGGAGGTCGTAGCTGATGCGTTCCGGGGGAGAGATCGTCTTGCTTCACGTCGCGCTTTCTTCATGCGCTGATACCAGCGCTGGCGCTCTATCTCCTTTACCGGGCTAAGAGAAGCGAGCGCCGTAGCGGGCGGTCAGCCTCGAAAGAGAGGAGCCTGGCTTCCTCGAAGCCGAATTGCTGCATGATGCCGTAGGTCAGGATGCGCATGCTGGGGAAGGGCATTCGCCGGGTACGCTCGGTTTCGGGAAAGTAGCGGCGGATGGTGCAGAGGCAGGCCACGGTGTCGCCGTCCACCCAGCGGTCGCCCCGGCGCGTGGCACGGCGGATGATGAGGGCGTCGCACTTATTCAGCCCTCTCGAAACGCTGCCTTTGAAGACATGGTAAGCCGATCCGTCGGGCAGCAGGATGACGTTCACTGGGTCGCCTCCTTCGCGGGCGAAGGTGTACGCCACTTCGCCGCCGCCGGCGGTGAGTCCGCTGACGGCCTGACGGTCGGGCGCGAAGCGGATCGTGCGTCCCTCATCGGGTGCGGTATTCGCCCGAGAGGTAGTAGTAAGCCATGTGTCGCTCTACGGTGCGGATCAGCTCCTCGTAGGGCCGATAGCCGTCGCCTGCGCTCGCAGGCCGTGGGGCGATGATCTCGAGGGCGGCGCAGGCGCGTCCCCGCTCGTCACGGGCGATGAGGTAGGGCCGTGCCGTCGAAGCCCTCCAAGCGGATGGCGTCGCCCGAGCGGGCGTTCCTGAAGGCGCGTCCGTGGCCCTCGATGTGGTAGTCGGCGCCGTCCCGACCGTCGGGGACGAGCTGGAAGCTGACGTCGGCCTCGCGTTTACGACAAGAGATGCCGCGGAAGCGGAGCGCTCCGCCGTTCGTCCGACTAACCACGAAGGCGTAGTAGCCGTCGCTCCAGATGTGGGCCGTGGGGTCGATGCGGACGGCCATAGGCTCAGGTGTGCGGTGACGGCCGGGCACCTCGTTCCCGTCGTCGCATCGGGCGAGGACGACCAGTAGCACGGCCAAGGGGCTGAGTAGGAAATGTATTGCGTTCATCGGCGTTTTTGGGGGATGGGTGGTTAGTCAGTAGTGGTCAGTGATCTATTCTCAATGAGTGGCACCATGCTCCCCGGTGTATCTCCGGGGAGCATCATGGATCATTCATCCTTGTTTCTTATCCATCTCAATGCCGGCAGGTCTCGTTAGTCATCATCTCTCCGCACGTCGGATCATGGAGATGTTGAGCGCATCGAGCTCGGTGAGGCGGTCGGAGACGTCGTCGGCTTCGGGGTGATACCAGTCTTCGACTCGAAATGTCGCTGCATCTCTCCGCCGCCGGCGAAGCGCAGTCCACGGCGGGCATAGATCTCGTGTGCGCATGATTCGGAGATCCACGTCGGCAAGGCGGCTCAGCTGCCTCTATCGTCAGGGCCCGCATGGCGGTGCAGGGGAAGTCGCCCGGCAGATCGTCCAGCTCCGAGAGGAAACGTGTGCGCCGCGCATTGCGGATGATCTCCTCGCCGTCGCCCGTCCAGAGACCCTCCTCGTCTTGGGTGACACGGTGGATGGTGAGCCCCAAGTCGGTCTTCCACCCGATAGGCCGAGCCGTCAGGCAGGATGACGACTTTCATGGGCGTGTTGTACTCCTCGCCGAAGGTGTAGGGTACGGCCTCATCACCCTCGTCGGCGAGTCCCTGCACGCGCCGCTTAGAGGTGATGGAGGCAGGGTAGAAGGTGATCGTGCGACCGTTCGCGGTGCGGTATTCGCCAGCTAAGTAGTAGTTCGAAAGGTCGTCCTCGATCCGTTGGCGGAGGTCACGGATGGGCGCCAGCACGCTGAACGGGAGGTTCTTCTCGTCGTAGACCACGAGATACATCTCCGGGCCGTAGGGCCTGAGGCGGACAATGTTGCCCGACTCTGCCCAGGATGGGGATGTCGCCCGGCCCGGAGCCGGCTGCAGGCGGTAGAGTCGCCGCCCTCGGGCTTGAGGGCGAAGGCATACCCACCCTCATAGAGGGATCCGCCCTCGAAGAGGAGCAGGCCGCCCGTGCCCCGTCGCACGGTGTAAGCCGTGAAGCTGTCGCCCACGTGCGGCGCGTCAGGTCGTGCTTACCCGTCTGCTGCCTCGATGGGCGCTGCGCCGAGGGTCATCAGCCCAAGGAGGAGGGCCATGAGCCCTGCGTAAAAAAGATGCTTGGTCGTTTTCATTGTGTGTAAAATGAGGGGTGATTACTGGTCGTAAAGATCCGCATAGTCGCGGATAATAGCCAGCCGCGTTAGGTATCCGAGCCGTAGAGATCCATATACTCGAAGATGATGCGTTTGGCCTCGTCGTTCATCGTCGTCCTGAGCGTGGTGTTACGGCGTACGGCGTCGGTCAGCCGGTAGACCTCGCCCCAGTCGCTGTCGAAGGCTATTTGTGCCTCGATGAGGGCGCAGATGATGTTCACCGTGTAGCTGTCCGGGTGCATTTGCCGTGCCCGACGCGCCATGCGGGCTGCCTCTTCGACGTTGGAAATAGTTGTCCATCGCCTGAGGTAAGCGGGCCGAGAGCAGCAGGTCGCCCGGGCGCTTCTGGTAGAGATCTTTTCTCCCGCTTGCAGATGCCTTTGGCGCTTGAGGTAGCTGAGGAAGAGTTGATAGCTGTTCTTGCCCTCGAAAGCCCATCCGATCTTGTTGATGATGGCCATCTTGACGGCCACGGGATTGTCGGGTGCGGCGAGGTAGGCCCACGTCTCGTCGGAGGGTGTTCTGCCCCGCACGATCTGCGCCACAATGGGTTCGTCGGCATAAGCCTGATGGAAGTCGGTCGAGGTGAGCGGCGAGTCGGCCGCGGCGCGCTGTGCGCAGAAACAGATCAGTGCGATCAAGCCATGCGATGATGCGGTGCGTAGTTTTCACTGTGTGGGTGGGTTTGAAAGTGTGATATGAATAAGAAGTCATGACCCTTCAGGGCGTCGCACGGTGAGGACGCCCGAAGGGGGACAGGGTGGGCTATCATTCGGCCTCGAAAAGACGTAGTGCCTTTGATCCACTTTCAGTACCTCGGGCTTTGGCCCGACGGTCAGACGGTTCGTAGAGACGGATGTCGTAGCCTACGCGGGCGCAGCTCCACGATGCGTCCGTCGATGCCACGCTCGAGTCCGCGGCGTACGGGCATCGGCGTGATGGGGGCTCATCCGGTGCGTCGTGGGGTCATAGTCGTGAAGGCCAGCAGACCTTCCTTGTCGCTGTTGTAGAGGTCGACCATGCTCACGGCCACCATTCGATGGCCCTCTTCGGGAGGGTCCAGTAGCAGAGCTCGAACCACGCGCCGCCGTCCATCGCGTAGCGATACTTGGAGGTAGCCGTGCGGAGGGTCGAAGACGAAGGTGTTCGGGTCCTTGCGCGTGTTGTTCGGGTCGTTCAGCCGGGCCACGATGGCGTCGGTGAGGTCTGAGGGATAGGCGCGGGCGAAGGTGCGGGCAAAGTCGGCCAGGCCAGCCGCACGGTTGCCTGAGATCTTGACGGTGAGGGTTGGCCTTCCCATATTTCGCGGATGGCCGACAGGTCGGATTCGCTTCTGCGCCTGGAGCGGCGGGAGCGATGCAGAAGAGCCCTACGGCGAGGGCCAAGAGGATTCCTAAGAGGTTGCGTTTCGAGTTCATGAGTTTGTGTGGTGTTGTAGAGAGAGGGCGGGCGGAGGGGAGGAACGGTTGCTGCCTCCCCCCGCGTCCGCCTGCTCTCTGGGGGTTACGGTGTGCGTGAACGATTAGTTGAGCAGCTTAAAAGAAGACGAGCGCGGCCACCTGGGTCGGGTCGACGTTGCTATAGCTGCGATGCTGGAATGTGAGGCGTTGTAGATCGTGCTGCTCTTGATCTCGCCGATGCTCTGGCCGCTGCGGTTGTAGACGGTGCCACTGCGCACTTCGCCGACGCTGGAGCCGCCGCGGTAGATGCTGTTGCCGCGGATCTCGCCGACGCTCGCGCCGCCGCGATTGTGGAGCGTGTTGCCGCGGAACTGGCCGATCTGGCTGTTCGAGCCGTTGTAGACGTTGCCGTCGGACTTGACGACGTAGGCCACGGAGCCGCTGAGGCGGATGTCCTGCGCTGCGGCGGGGTTAATGACTGCCATCAGCCCCAGCATGGCCAGGGCGAGGATGAGGGTGAATGCTTTTGTTTTCATCTTGTTTTTGGGGGTTTACGATGTTAATATGTTGGGGCTGCGCCCCGTTGAATTGTTTATGCGTTTAGGGTGTTGATGTGGGCCCGTCGGGCCGCCCCTGGTACCCGTGCGCCCTGTAGGGGCGTTGGATCATAGCCCAGGGCGAAACCCTGGGCGGGCGGGCACCCGATGCGGTCGAATACGGCGGGGCGGTTCATCCATTCGGGCCCGGGGGCCCGTTTTTGAGGGGCGTATGCCGTTGCGCCCCGGGGTTTCGCCCTCGGCTATGATTCGGCGGCCCCTACAGGCCGCTCCGGGTACGTGCATTCGCTCCGTTGGGGCGTTATAGGTGTGGAGCCTGCGGCCCGTTGGTTTGCTGAGGCGGGTACTCAGCCAAACGTCTCAAACGCTCAAACATCTCAACGGGGCGCAGCCTCAACAACTAAACACCTACCTAACCACCACCTTCTCGGTCAGCGGGCCGACCTTGATGATGTAGGTGCCGGCGGGGAGGGTCATCGAGGTGTCGCCGGCGGGTGCATCTCAGGTGCGGTAGAGCGTGCCGGCGAGGGTGTAGACCTGCACCGCCTCGGGCGTCGGAAGGAGAGGTAGAGCGTCGGGCCGACGGTGTAGACCTTCGTCCTGCGGGGCGTAGGGCACGGTGTTGGCGACGGTCGAGAGGACGTTCACCCGCAGCGGGCGACGATGCCACTGCCGTCTGAGGCGGCGGCCGTGATCACAGCCTACCCTTGCCGACGATGGTCACGAGGGCGTAGTCGTCGGCGTCGGGGGCGAAGCGCAGCTGGGGCAGTGCGGCCGACTGCTTCGGGGTGAAGACTTGCACGGTGGCCACGGAGGCGTTGGAGCTCATCCACAAGAGACCCTTGTTGCGGGGCGTTGTCCGGCGAGACGATGGCTGAGATGAGCGCCGTGGAGAGGTCGCGCGTTGACGGTGAGAGCGTGGCCGGGTCGAGGGTGACGTTAGAGACTTTCACCTCGGCGGGTGGCACGACGCTGCCGTCGTTGCCCTGCTGGTGAATGGTGACCTTCAGCTCGTCCATGCCTTGCTCGGTGCGGACGGTGATCGTGCCGTGACGCATCTCCTGACGGGTTGGCGGCGAGGCTGAACGTGAACGAGCCATTGCCGCGGCTCTACGGCGCTCTCGAGGCGGATCCAGTCCTCGGTCGTGGAGCTGGCTCCAGAGGCGACCCTGTCACGACGCTGATCGAGCTACCGGCGCCGTCCGACGGGGCCGACGGTGATCTCTTCGGGGTTCAGCGCCAGATCGTAGTCGTATTCCTCGGGTGGGGTGCTGCCGGGGGCTGGGCGTGGGCTTGCGTTGGCCGGTGCGCTGGGTGAGGGTGAAGGTGCGTTCGGCTTTGCGCTGTCGTCGCTCTTGACGGTGAGCTTGCCCGTGCGTTCGGCGCCCGACTCATTGCGGTCGAAGCGTACGATGACGAGGCGCGTGCCCGAGCCACGTGTGGCGTCGGGGTGCATCCAGTCGGGGCTGCCGCTGATCGTCCATCCCTTGCCGGCATAGACGTTGAAGCCGACCGTTCCGCCGCTGCCGCCCATGGTCATGGCTGCGGGGTTGAGCGAGATTCCGGTGGCGGCCACGGGTGGCTCCACGGCCTTCGCAGCTTCCTGCGTGACGAGGATGCGGCGGGTGATGGGGTTGCGGCTGCCTATCCGTCTCCTGGACGAGACCACCTCAATCGTTGCGCCGCGCTTCTTGGTGCTGGTGTTGGGGGTGACTTCCACGACGATCGTGCCCGTCTTGACGTCGGTCGTGAGCTTCATCCAGCTTGCCGACTCGGCGCTGGCCTTGGTGTCCCAACCGTAGTCGCTTTTTGACGTTGACCGTTTGCTTGCCGCCGCTGGTGGGGAAGGTGAGCATATTGGGGCCTGAGCGTCAGCGTCGGCTTCGCTCTCCGGCCCGGCTTGGTGCCGGTGCCTCCTGCGTTACTTTGAGCGTGACGTCGCCTTTATCGGTATGGAAGATGATTTCCATCCGTTCGGCGCCGGTGTTCTTTGGATGTTGAAGGCGCAGACGCGGCTCTTTTCGTCAGAGGTAGCGGAGGAAGGTACTCGCTCCATCCAGCTGGGTACCGTCACCTTGTTCAACTCAAACGCCTGGTTACAGCTGAGCTTTACCTCCTTCTTGCCTCCGTCCGCTTCCATCTTCAGCTCTTTCGGCTCGAGGGTGAACTTGGCTTCGGGCTTCGGCTCAGCTTTGCGCCGCCTGCCTGCGTCACCTTGAGCGTGACTTCGCCCTTTGTCGGTTTTGAAAAACGACGTCGGCCTTGCGTTCGGGGCCGGTGTTGCGCTCGAACTTGAACTTGAACGTACAGCCATGGTACAACGTGCTGTACTCGAATTGTAACAGACTTATCCAGTCTGGCCGCTTTACATCCTTCACCTTAAAAATGGTCGGGTAGCTGATCGTGACCTCCTTCTTGCCTCCGTCCGTTTCCACCTTTAGCTCTTTTCGGCTCGAGGGTGAACTTTGGCTTTGGGCTTTGTGTTGCCCGCCGCCTGCGTGACCTTGAGCTTGACGTCGCCTGCGGTGGTTTTGAAGGTGATCACGCCCTCGCGCTTGCTGCCGGTGTTGGGGTAGACGAGGATCGTCATCTTTTGGATGGCCTCATAGTCGCCGCTGTTTCGCCAACCGATAGCCACTCCGGCTTATCGGCACCGGTGATGCGATAGGCATGTTGCAGCTGAGGGTAAATGATACATCGTTTCGATTCGCATCCACATCCAGCTCCTCAGGGCTCGAGGGTGAACTTGGCTTCGGGCTTTTGTGCCGGCGGCCGCTTGCGTTACCTTGAGCGTGACGTTGCCTTTTTAGTGGTTTTTCAAGATGATCGCATCCTCGCGCTCGGGGCCGAGGTTTGCTTGGACAAGGATCGTCAACTCTGGACGGCCTCTTCTGTGAGCTTCTGTCCGTTAACCGACAGCCAATGCGGTTGAATGATCTCGGAGATTCTATAGGGTTGGGTGCAGCTGAGGGTGAACGATACATCGTCTCGATTCGCATCCACATTCAGCTCCTTCGGCCTCGCGGGTGAACTTGATTGTGCCTGCGGCCTCCTGTGTGACCTTGAGATTGACTTCGCCAAGGGTAGTTTTGAAGGTGATCACGCCCTCCGCTCGGGGCCGGAGTTTGCTTGGACATGGATCGTCATCTCTTGCCGTACTCATAGTCGCCGCTGTATCCGCTAACCGATAGCCAATCCGGCTTAACGATACCAGTGATTTTATAGGGATCGGTGCATGCAAGCGAGAATGATACAACGTTTGGAAGCTCGTCTACCTTTAGCTCCCTATTGGGGAAGAAGGTGAACCGCGCCGTCGGCTTGCTGCCCGGCGTGATGGTGACTTGCTTTGCAGGGCCTGCCGTTCAGCATGACGGTCTCATAGGATTCGCCTTTTATCGTTCTTAAAACTCTCAATGACGGCTCCCGAAGGTCTTTTATGATGCTACCAAACACAACCATATGGACGGGGGCAATGAATGCGCTGTGGTCATAGGAAAGATCCACTTTCACCGTGGCTTCTTTGATCCATATGCTGTTCTTTTACACAGATCGGTCCATTGGCGATGATGGTGCAGCCCTCTATATACAGCGAGCCCCTGCTATTTAGGAAAATGGCATTTGCCGACGTCTTCGACATCAGCGTCAGCGTACCGCTGCCGGAGATGAATAATTCCCCGGCTGTCTCCGATGTTTCAATTGAGTGGCGGCGCGATATGATGGTGTTGTTTCCGACGAGTACGATATGCAAGTCCCGATAGCTCTTGGACTTGTTGTAGATGCCGAGATCGTTTGCTTCGATCGTGGCATTATTCAGTGTCAGCGTGAAGGAAGCGGGGTCATACGTCACCGTGCCGCTCTGGACGGCTTTTGAAACCACCCGAGGCGGAGATGTTGGTGTAATTACCGGAGGTAATCATCTTGCCGCCGATATGGATACCGTAGTCCTCCGCCACCGCTGTCTGCGGCGCGATCGCTCCTGCCAGCCCCGCGAGGATGAGCAGCAGGGCGAGGAGCATGTGCTTGTAATTTGTTTTTGAGTCCATAATTCTGAATGTGTTGGGGCCTTGCGGCCCGGTTGATGTTGTTGAGATGTTGGGGCCTAAAGGCCCGTTGAGGTGTTGAGATGTTGGGGCCTTGCGGCCCGTTGAGATGTTGAGGCGGGCCCGTCGGGCCGCCCCGGGTACCCGTGCGCCCCGGGGTTTGCCGCCCAGGGGGGGTGCCGCCCAGGGTTTCGCCGCCCAGGGTTTCGCCGCCCAGGGGTTTGCCGCCCAGGGTTTGCCGCCCAGGGCTATGGTCCACGGGCCTACAGCCCGGCCGGGTACGTGCATTCGTTACGTCATTGCCCGGGCCTTGCGGCCTGAGCATAAGGCGAACACACGTCCCTGGGTTTCGCCGCCCAGGGTTTCGCCCTGGGCTATGGGTCCGGCGGCCCCTACAGGCCGCTCCGGGTACGTGCATCGTTGCCTGCAGACGCCTACTCTTCTGGCAGATGGATGTCGGGATCGCCGTCGCCGCCTCCGGGCTTTTCGGGTTTCTTACCGCCCTCGTCCGGCTTCTGGGATCCTTCGGCTTCTCGCCATCGGGCTTCTTCGGTTCCTTCGGTTCCTTGGGCTGCTTGGGATCTTTGGGATCCTTCGGCTGCTTAGGTTCCTTGGGTTGCTTGGGATCGGTGGGATCCTTGGGCTTTTTGGCGGCCTTCTTCTTGGCGAGGCTCTGGTTGTATTTGTCGAAGATCTCCTGGGTGCGTTGGTTGATCTGCTTGACGATGGAGGCGATGAGTGTGCGCTCGATGGGCGAGGCGCCGAGTAGTAGGCGGCTTGCAGGATGAAGACGATGCGGTCAAAGACGGCGTCGGTCTTGGCGCGGGCAGCCTTGGCCGAGGGGCAGCTCTTTGTCGTCGGCCCGGGCGGAGGTGCGCGTCTTGTAGATCTTGCGAAAGTCGATGTTGGCCGCCTCCAGCTTGGGCAGGATGGCGGTGAGGCGTAGCGTGGTGAGGAAGGGCGTGTTTTTCGCCTCTCGGAGGTCGATCAAAGGCCGTCGATGGCGGCTGACTCTTGATCTACGTCGATCTTTTGAATACCGTAATAGGGCCTGATGACGATCTCCAGCCTCGTCGGCTGCCGCTGCCTCGGCCGCTTCGGGCGAGAAGCGGTTGGTGCGGATCATGCCGAAGAGGTACGAGAGGAGGCGGTCGCGCGCCTCGTCAGCCTTCTGCATCCGCTGTGTCGAGGCTGGCTTTGGCTCGCGGTTGATCTGACCTTCGACGTCGATGCCGCCCTTGTACTGGGTGATTTTCTCTACGGGGACACCAATTTTCGTGGCGTCAACCTCGTGTAGCAGGTCGTACACATTGTTGTGATACTCGTAATGCCCTGCCGTTGTCGAGCTTGGTTAGCCCGGCTCTGTTGATCTCAATGTAATCTTCCATAAAATCTGGGATTAAGAGTGATAGTTCTTGATTCTGTTCGTGAAAAACGCCCCTGAGGGGTGTCTGCGGACACCGGCGAAGTTTGCCGGGTACGGGCTTTTGATGTACCCGACCGGCTTCCCCGCCTTTCCGACGCGTCGGAAACGTTCAGCGGCGCGTTTTCGAGCTTTCTGAGGCCTCGGAAACGTTCAGCGGCGCGTTTTTGAGCTTTCCGAGGCCCTCGGAAACGTTCAGCGGCGCGTTTTTTGAGCTTTCCGACGCGTCGGAAACGTTCAGCGGCGCGTTTTGACACTTTCCGAGGCCTCGGGGCGTCTGGCGTACCCGTGTAGCGGGGCGTATTGCATGCCCCACCAAACGACCCGGTACGGGGCGGATACACGTCCCTGGGTATGATCATTCATCCCTGCGGGATGTTTGGGGGCGTATTCAATACGCCCCTACACCGGTACGTGCATCGTTACGTGCGCCGGGTACGTGCATCTGGGTACCCGGCCGAAATTCGCCGGTGTCCGCAGACGCCCCCGGCTAAATTCGCCGGTGTCCGCAGACACCCGGGGGTATGCTCTGGGCATCATCTCGACGACCGACTCGTCGGGGGAGAGGAGGAGGCGGCGGGGTCTTCGTGCAGCTCGAAGTGCAGGTTGCTGAGCTGCTCCTTCAAGAGCTTGTCGGGGGTGATGACGATCTTCAGGTCGCGGATCATGTCCGGGGTGACGTGCTCGGGCTCTCCATGCCGTCGCTGGTGAAGGAGATGCGGGAGCGTGCCCAAGGGCGCAGGCAGACGCTGCGCCCGGAGAGGAGGTGGCGCACGACGGCCTCGAGAAAGACTTGGATGATCTTACGGACGATGCCGTAACGGATGCCGAGGGTCTCGGTCAGCTGGCTGGTGAGCTCGGCCTGACGCACGCGGCGCTCCAGGAGGGGCGTGGCGTACCATTTGGCCTTGCAGCGGTCTTGCGGGTTAGCCCGCTGGTAGGGATGATGTATTTTCATATTGTTTATGCGTTTATGTGTTGGGGCCTTGCGGCCCTGTTGGTTTGTTGAGGCGTTGGGGCCTGCGGCCCGTTGAATTGTTGGTTTGTTGAGGCGGGTACCCGTGTAGGGGCGTATTGCATACGCCCCACCGGGCGCCACCGTCGGTGGCGAATACACGTCCCCGGGTATTGATCATTCATCCCTTGCGGGATGTTTGGTGGGAGCGTGTGCGATACGCCCCGGGGTTTCGCCCGGCTATGGGTCCGGTGGTCCCTACAGGCCGCCCCGGGTACGTGCATTCGGGTCAGAACTCAGAGCAATATTTCTCGATCATCGACCAGAGGCGGGGCTCGTCGACGGTGAGGATGATGCGGGCCTGCTGGCTGCCGACGGGCTGGTTGGAGTCGAAGGCCAGGGCCTGACCGTAGGAGAAGCCAAACTGCGAGTTGACGTCCACGTAGCGCTTGACCTCTTCGCGGATCAGCGTGGGGTCGATGAGGATGGAGGCGGCGATGACGTCCCAGACGTAGTGCGTATAGGTAGGCTCCTCGAGGAATTTTTACGTTCAGGTAGTTGCGCTTCATCATGCCCTTGATGCCCCTCGTTGCGGACGAGGTTCGTGATCCGCTCGTAGCGATCCTTGCGGAAGGCCATCTTCTCGCAGACGTCAAGCCCGACGATCACCTGCTCGTCGAAGGGCGTGCGGACGCAGATCTTGGCGGCCTCGGGTCGAGCCACCAGTTGAACTCGGCCGTGGGCGTGGTGTTACCCGGGCGGAAGAAGGATCCGCCCATCTAGATGAGCGCGCTTGATGAGGGGCACGATCTCGGGGGCGATGCGCACGGCGGTAGCCAGGTTGACGCAGGTGCCGATGGCCAGGATGGTCACCCTCGCCGGGGTTGGCCTTGACGCGGTCGATGATGAAGTTGACGGCCTTCATAGTCGAGCGGCTGTACGGACGGCTCGCGGCCGTACTTCTGGAGGTAGACGGCGCGCCAAGAGGCGGGCTCGGGGTATCCGGCTGCGCCCACGTAGGCGTCGCCGATGCCGAAGAGGATGCGCTCGTTCTTGATCGTCTCGAAGCGGTTCGGATAGATCGGCTGACGGATGCCGGGCACGATGGGGATGTTCTGTCCGATTGACGCACTCCAGCTGGCGGATGCCGTAGGCGGTGCCCTCAGGTACCCAGGTGTTGCCGATGACGATGGTGACGCCCAGGAGGTCGATGTTGGGCGCCTTGGCGAGCATCATCATGCGCCACGCCGTCGTCAAAGACTTCGACCATGTCGGTGTCCAGGATCACCTTTTTCTTTCTTCTGCGCCGCGGCGCGTTCGGTGGTCATGCCCATGAGGCCGACGAGGGCCATGAGGCAGAGGATTCTTAATGTTGTTTTCACTGTTTGGGGTGTTTAGGTGTTTGGGGATGGGGGTTTGGGTGCGGGTGATTGTGTTGGGTGGAGATTGGGGCGGGCGTGTACACCGGACGGTTTCACGGGCGATCGGGCGGCGCCCGCCCCGGGAGTTGAGTTGAGCGTGAGTGAGCGTGAGATTTTAGTCAGCAATTGTTTGAGGGAGGCCTTGAATTGGAGTACTGCTTCTTGTACTTGTTGTACGCCTGCTGCGTGGTGTAGTGGATGCCAGAGGACGTGCATCGTTTCGTCTTCGCGCACCTCCTGATAGCTGCGGGTGTAGCTGCCGTCCTTGGCGCCGATGGTCCAGTAGGTGACGGTCTGGCGCTTGCCGCGGGTCACTTTACGCTGGCCCTCGCGTTCGTTCTCCGAAAGTTCGATGTCGGTCGGGTCGCCTGACCACTGGGGCGAATAGACGTAGAGGTGACGGAGCCGTCGGGCGAGGTGAAGGTGGCGCTGTCAAACGCTTCGTCTTCGCCCGAGGTGGCCGAGGGCAGGGAGCCTTCGGCGGTGAAGTTCGCCGGGTATTCCACGGTGAACCATGCGCCGCGGAAGGTCTTGGTTTTGGGGCCGTCAGCGTCGTGGTGGCGGCCAGCGTCATCGCGCAGAGGGCGATGAGGATGAGGAGGGAAATCGGGTTGCTTTCATTTTGAATCGTGTTAGGGGGAGACTTGGGGGCTTGGATGGAGTTGATGACCGGGTCGACATACTTGCTGAGGATAACCTTGTTGCTCTCGGTGTAGTTGAAGACCAGCGTGAAAGAGCTTGTTTCGCTGACCATAAGTCGCATGGTCATGTAGATATTCTCTTTTGCCGAGCTGGGGTTGACGCCGGACTTGCGCAGCAGGACGCCGTCCGGGTAGGCTTTGGCCCGTGGCGTCAGGGAACTCTCTGAGAAGCTCCGCAGGGCCTCTTCGGCGTCCTCGAGGGTGAAGTCGTCGTCGCCTTCCAACTCCTTCACGGAGCAGGCGATGGAGTTGGTAACGTCGTCGCCGTAGAGCGTGAGAGCTGAGCCTTCTGCTCTCTGTCCGCCAGCTGGACGGGCTTGAGGATCGTGGGGCAGATGTAGGAGAAGCCCTTGAGGGTCACTTGGCGGAACGCGCCTTCCGGCTTCGGCCCGGGGTGTCCTTCTTACAACCGGAGGCGGTGAGGGCTATAAGCAGTGCCACTAAGGTGGTCCAAATCATATTCGTTCTCATAATGGTTCGGTGTGTGTAGGGGTTTGTGGGGTTTGTGAGAATCCCCTCCCCACCTTTCACCCCGACAAAGGATCAGGGGGCGTCAGGGGAGGGGGAAGGATGATGAAGAAGACTGTTGTCTCTCTCTCTGGGGGCAGACTTAATCGAGCCCCAAGAACTTATGCTCGTACGAGATCGGCGCTACCTGCACGTACAGGCCCGGACAGCTGTTTTACAATGAAATACTTGCCATCGCTCGGTTCGTCCGGCTTAAAGGTCTTGACCATGAGATGATCTCGAAGCCCTGCGAGCGGCCTTGGGTCTTGATGCGCAAGTACACGATCGGGGCCTGGAACGTGTAGTCGCTTCGTGCTGTCATACTTGTGCCCAGGGTCTGCCGTGATCTCTATCGTGTAAGGCTTCGTGGGATTGTAGCCGTTGTCGGGACGGGCACCCTTCAGGAAGGCTGCCATCAGGTACGGACGGGCGTAGGAGTCGCCGGCGCGGTAAAGTTCCCTTGAGCCGCCCCATAGCTTTCGCCCTTCCGTCCCGGTGCTGTTCAGCTCGATACACGCGCGGCTATCTCTCGGTCGCGGCGGAACATCTCATGGGCCATGACTTGCAGGGGCGATGGCGCCTTGCGGTTCACGTCCGATCTGCTCACGCACCTGCTTGAACTCCTCGACCGAAGCGGGGAAGCGGTTGAAGGTGATCGTGGCCGACTGGCCAGCGGTGTACTGCGTGTGGTTGATCGAGCCGGTCATCTGCACCTGGATCGGTGCGAGCGCTTGCTGCTCCTTCTTGACCGTCACCCTGACAGGTCGCTCTTGCACTGCCGCAGCTGGCCGTGAGCGTCGCCTTACCGGCGCTCTTGCCCTACCACTCGCCACCGTCCGTCACCGTGGCTACACTTTCGTCGCTGCTCTTCCAGCTCACGAGCTTGACTGCAGCGTTGGAAGGCTCTACCTCGGCCTTGATCGAGGCCCGCTCGCCGACCTTGAGCGTAAGCTCCGTCCGGTCCAGCTTGATCGACTTCGCCTCGCCGCCCGGGTTGGGGTTCGGATTCGGGTTGGGCGTCAGCTGCGGATTGGGGTTCGTTGCGGCTGTGGCTGGGGTTGCGGCTGCGGAATGGGTTCCGGAACGGGATCGTCTTTGCAACTCGCGAGGCAGGTTACGCATGTGACGGCCACGATGGCCATCATCATCATTGAAATAAATCGTCTCATTTCTGTAGGGGTTTTTGTTGTGTGATACATGTTTGTTGGGTGGGAAGCATTCCCTTGTTCTGTTTACTGGAGGCCGGTCTGGCCTTGTTGTTCGCGTCAGCCTCTCTGCACGGATGGCAGGTGGGCGGGGGCACTTGTCGTGGCGACAGCGGGCTATCGTTCGCCGTTGCGCTTGTTCGGGGCGTGTGACTGTTGGGGTTGTCGAGGGGTGACAGGCATTCAGGTAATGCGCATACACGTCGATCAACCGCTTCAGTGAAGCCTTCGCTTGCTCCCGATTGTAGGGAGGTGGGGAGGCTTGTTGCTGGTTCTGTGGCTGTCGTGGTTCATCGCTGTCTCAGAAACTGTTTGAGAAGCTGTTTTGAATTTATTGGATGATTGTTCTGTGGAGCTGTCTCCGAAACAAAGTTCCAACAGCTGCTTAATTGATGCTGATCTTCTGTACGGATTCACCAGCGCGGACGATATAGAGTCCGGCGGGGAGCGTGAGGGAGGTCTCGCCGGCGGGGGCGGTGAAGCTGTGGAAGCATTGGCCGAGCAGGGTGTAGATCTCTACGCGGGAGGCTGTCGGAAGACTGATGTGGAGTGTGCCGTTAGCGGCATAGATGCGTGCGGGGGTGGCTACGGTGGCGTTGCCGACGGTGGAGAGGACGTCCACCTCGCACGAGGCCGACTTTGCCACTGCCGTCCATGGCCTGGGCGGTGATCACGCCTTACCCTTCTTATGGATGCGTACCTCTACGGCGGTCCCTATCGTGACGCCCGACTTGAGTCGTGAAGCGGAGGCTGAAGTGGCGTGCACCGTGGCTACGCTCTCGTCGCTGCTCGACCATTGCAGGCGCTTGTCGGTGGCGTCGGCGGGATGAGACGGTGGCGTTGAGGTTGAAGCGGCTGCGATCGCCATTGACCGTTACGCGGGGCAGGTTCATCAGCAGCGAGCTGACCATGACCTCGGTGGGCTTAGTGCCCTTCTGCGTGATGGTGAGTGTGGTGGTGATGGAGGGGTCTCTGGTGGACGATAAGGTGACGGTGAGCTTGCGATCGTCCGAGCTTGTGTTCGGCTCGACAGCGAAGGAGTAGTCATCATCCGACGCTATGCCGTTGCCACCGATGGCTGACATGCCGGTATTGGTGAACCAGCCTCCGTTTCGTTTTGAGCGCCCCGTTGGGGAGACGTCGCTGTTCCAGCCGTAGTTGCTGGTCACGGTGAGCGTATGCTTGCCGCCGCTGGCGTCCATAACGATCTCCCTGCTCGGAGAGCTTGACGAAGGGGTGGCGGGGGTGGCGGTCTTCACCCTGCCCCATGGTGTACTCGGTGACGTTCTCATCCTCGTCGTACACGGCCACGATGACGTAATACGTCGTGCCCGGTTCGAGCGTCTCGATGAGCTGCTGGCCGTCGGTGTACTTCTCTATGGTGGTTGTGAAAGTGCCCGCTTGGGAGGGATTCGACCCATTTTGGTCGTGCGCCGCGGGGAGATCGCTGTCAAAGGAAAGGTCGGTCAGCAGCGAGGGTTTGTCGGCCACGTAGACACGATACGTCAAGTCGTTTGCGTGGGTCTTGTTGTCCTTCGCGGCGTGCCAGGTGACGGTGATCGCGTCTTCGGTGGCCGAGAGGGTGAGCGCCTTGTTGGCCACGGTGGGTGCGATGAATTCCCCGAGAGCTGCGCGATGACGTACTTGGAGGTGTCCACGTCGCCGGGGCCGCCGGCATACGCGTATTTGGTCTTGAAGTAGAGCGTGTGACTACGTGTAGGGCCGATATTGGGCATGAAGGTGATGGTGATGTCGTGCTCGCCCAGATAGTCCTTATCATTGCTTCGCGGCTCCAGATACGTCACCCAAGAGGGTGGGGCGGAGCAATTCAGAAATAACCCTAAGGCCTTCATCTGAATCTTGAAGGTGCCGCCTTCGGCCGGGACGATGAGCTTCTCAGGGCGTGAACGTGACCTCGTGTGCGTGTGATTTTTTTGTGCCCAGCTGTCGCTTGTGGCGCTCATCAGCCCCAAGAAGGTGATGAGGGAGGATTGAAATGCGAATTTTGTTTTCATATCGTTTGGGGGATGTGTAGGAAGTGAGGAGGCTGTCCGCACCGCTTATGAGTTGATAAATGGAAATTTCTGATCTACCGTATACTTATTCATCTTGTTTATCTGCGATCGAAATCTTGTCCGATTGCGAGTGCAAAGTTCCGGCGGTAAAGAGGCGTGTCAATACGTAATATTACGTATTTCATTTTATCCGTGTCAACGACCGGAATGTTCATTTTCAAGTGCGCTATCCGCTGTTTATCAGACGTCTATCGAATCCTATGGATCGCCTGAAACTGCATACAATTTACACTTTGTTACAATCGACTTTTTCGAGAAACACGTCAGATTTTTCCGGAAGAGGGTAGGTAAGCGTGCGTAGTCGCAAAGTTTTCCGGGTACGAGAGAGGGGGCGTAGGCATTGCGTCCCCCTATACGTATTATATATGGCCATACTCGTCCCCGGCGATAGGGTCTCCATCTGGGTCATTGACCATTAACAATTGAAAAATTGCCCCGGCGGCCGTTACTTTTGCGCGACATTCAGATATACAGACAGAGAGATGAAGAAGATCTTACACCGTGCCGGTATCAGCCTATTCTTAACCCTGACACCACTCTTGGCCGTGGCGCAGAGCGACGCGGATGTGAAAGCTCCTCACCGGTGAGTTTTGAGGCGGCCCACCCCGGAGCCAACGCGCCGAGGCCGCCAATCGCCTGGCAGCCGTCTTGACCCGCGAAAAGGCGCTGTCGAACACGTATCATTTCACCCGCAACACGACGGAGGACGGCCTTCGATGGATCCTCTATAGTGGCCTCGCACAGTACTATTACGACCAAGCGCTCTTCCGTAAGTGCATCCACAGCGCGCAGCTGGCCATCCCGCCCACATGCGCCCTGGAAGGACACTGCCGGCTGGTTTGCCCTCCTGACCATGCAGACGGAGGCCTACGTCCGCACGGGCGACTTGACGGCGCCCGGCAGAGCATCCGCACCTGCCTCGAGGTGGCCGAGAAGCAAGGCAATCCGGAACGTTTGGCCTCGGCCTACAACAACATGGGCGCGCTCTATCACCACATGCGCGACGACTCCTTTTCTATCGTCATGTACCGCAAGGGGCTCGAGACGCTCCGCCAAATCCCGGCGCCGGAGTCTCTGCCCATGCGCGCCGAACTGCTCCGTAACCTCGGCGGCGCCTACGGCGAGATGAACCGCCCGAAGGAGGCCATACAAATCCTCCGCGAGCCCTCGCCATCAGCGAACAGCTCGGCGACACGATGGGCATCGCCACCGCCCAGTCGTCTATGGGTCTGGCGGCCATGGCTGCCGGCGACTGGACGCAGGCCGAGCGGTATTTCTCTCAGGCGCTCGACGGCGTCCGGCGCCTCCAGCACCCCGTGGGTATGATCTATTGCCTCGGTTACCTGGGGCAGGTCAAGCAGAAACAAGGACTCATCGCTGAGGCGGCAGCCTATTACCGTCAGGCAGACGAGATGGCCCGCGAGATGAACTTCCGGAAATGGAGATGAAGGCTTTGCGAGCAGCTCTATGCGCTTTATCGCACCTCGAACCCAGCTCTCGCGTTGGAATATCTGGAGCGTAACAAGGCGCTGGGCGATTCGCTCTATCAGATGGACGCCGGACGCAGATGAAGGCCTTCCGTGTGGAGTATGAGACGGCCGAAAAGGAGCATCGCATCGCCATCCAGAACGAGGAGCTGAAACAGCGCTACCTGCAACTCTGGCTCTTGGTCGTCGGCATCGTGGCCTGCCTCGTGGTACTCTACTTCGTCAACCGCTACCGCCGACTCGTCCGTCAGCGCAACCGTGAGCTGCGCGCCATTAATGCGACGAAAGACAAGCTCTTCTCCGTCATCTCGCACGACCTCAAGTCGCCCGCTGTGGCGCAGAAGATGGCTATGGAGAGATCCTGGCTAACCTTGAGGATTACGATTCGGAGACCCTCTCGCGCTACCTTGGTCTCTTCTATCGCGCCTCTGAAGCGCAGGTTGATCTGCTGCATAACCTCGCTCAACTGGGCCCACACGCAGACCGATCGCATCACTTACGAGCCCTCTCGCTTCGACCTCCGCGACGTCATGCGCGACGCGATGGGCCTCTACATCATGTCGGCCGAAAACAAGGAGATCACGCTCCGGACCGACTTCTCCGACGAGCCGTGCACCGTCCGGGCCGATCGCCAAATGGTCCACACCGTCCTGCGTAACCTGGTGAACAATGCGCTCAAGTTCTCCGAATCCGGCAGCGAGATACGCCTCGTTGTCAAGCGCAGCGGCTCGACCGTCTCCGCCTTTGTCTGCGACAGTGGCCAAGGCATGACCGACGAGCAGATTCATTCTATCCTCCACACCGATGAGCTCGTCACGACACGCGGTACACGCGGCGAGAAGGGTAGCGGGCTTGGCCTGAACATCTGTCGCGAGCTCCTCGTCCGTAACCACAGCAAGCTCATCCTCCGCAGTCGCGGACAAGGCACCGAGAGCCGGATTCGAGATGGGCTATGTCAATGAATAAAGATCATCCACCCCAGAGAGAAAACGAACACAGATAAACAGTACAACATCGATCACCCTATGGAAGAAACAAAACAACATTTCAAACGCACCCTCATCACCTCCGCTGCCCTACGCTAACGGGCCGGTGCATATCGGACACTTTGCCGGTGTCTACCTGCCAGCCGATATCTACGCGCGATACCTGCGACTCTGCGGCCGCGACGTTCTCTTCGTCGGCGGGTCGGACAGCACGGCGTGCCCATCACCCTCCGCGCCAAGAAGGAGGCGTCACTCCGCAAGACATCGTGGACCGCTACCACGCGCTCATCAAGGACACCTTCGCACGCTTCGGCGTCTCTTTCGACGTCTACTCCCGCACCTCCTCCGAGGTGCACCATCACTGGCCTCCGACTTCTTCCGCACGCTCTATGACAAGGGCGTCTTCATCGAGAAGGAGAGCGAGCAGTATTACGACGAGGAGGCCGGACGGTTCCTCGCCGACCGCTACATCACCGGTACTGCCCCACTGTGGCAACGAGCATGCTTACGGCGACCAATGCGAGCGTTGCGGTACGTCGCTCAGCCCGACGGAGCTGATCAATCCGCGCTCAGCCATCAGCGGCAGTGCGCCCGTCATCGCAGCACGAAGCACTGGTATCTGCCGCTCGACCAGTACGAGCCTTTCCTCCGCCAATGGATCCTCGAGGATCAGTAAGGAATGGAAGCCGAACGTTTACGGTCAGTGCAAGAGCTGGCTCGATATGGGCTTGCAACCGCGCGCCGTCAGCCGCGATCTGGATTGAGGGTATTCCCGTGCCTGTTGAGGGCGCCGAAGGCAAGGTGCTCTACGTCTGGTTTGATGCGCCGATCGGCTAGCATCAGTAACACGAAGGAGCTGTGCGACGCGCAGCCCGAAAGCGCTACGGCAGCTGGGAGACGTGGTGGAAGGATCCAGAGACGCGTATGCTGCACTTCATCGGCAAGGACAACATCGTCTTCCACTGCATCGTCTTCCCGACCATGCTCCGGGCCGAAGGATCCTTCATCCTGCCGGACAATGTGCCCGGCTAACGAATTCCTGAACCTCGAGGCGACAAAGATCTCTACGTCGCAGAACCGCGCCGTATGGCTCAACGAGTACCTCGACGAATTGCCCGGCAAGCGGGATGTGCTCCGCTATGTGCTTACCGCCAACGCGCCCGGAGACGAAGGACAACGACTTTACCTGGAAAGATTTCCAAGCCCGCAATAACAACGAGCTGGTGGCCATCTTCGGCAACTTCGTCAACCGTGCACTCGTGCTGACGGGCAAGTACTCGACGGTGTTGTGCCCGAATGTGGCGAGATGGACGACTACGATCGCGTTACGCTCGCCGAGTTCGAGTCTGTAAAGGCTGAGTTGGTGCGTCTGCTCGATACATTCCATTTCCGCGATGCTCTGCGTGAGGCGATGAACCTGGCCCGCATCGGCAACAAGTACCTCGCGGACACTGAACCGTGGAAGCGCTTCGCCACCGATCCTGCGCGGGTGCAGACGATCCTCCACGTCGCCCTTCAGATCACGGCTAACCTCTCTATCGCCTTCGATCCCTTCCTGCCCTTTACGACCGAGAAGCTGCGCCACATGCTGGCTATCGATGCGCCTTTCGCTTGGGATCGCCTGGGCGACTTCCATCTGCTCACCGCCGGCCACAAGCTCGGCAAGGCGGAGCTGCTCTTCGAGAAGATTGACGACGAGGTGATCGAGCGACAGGTGCAGAAGTTGCTCGACGCGAAGCATGCTAACGGGTGGCCGAACATCGTGCGGCACCCATCCGTGAGGCCGTCGCCTCTGACGACTTTACGCGCCTCGACATCCGCGTCGGCCGCGTCACGGAGTGCACCAAGGTGCCCAAGGCCGACAAGCTGTTGCAGTTTAAGATCGACGACGGGCTGGGTGGACGCACCATTGTCTCCGGCATCGCCAAGACGTTATGCCCCGAGGAGCTCGTCGGGCGACAGGTCTGCTTTTGTGGCCAACCTGGAGCCGCGGCGCATCAAAAGCATCACGTCCGAGGGCATGATCCTCTCGGCCGAGGGGTGCCGACGGACGCCTCGCAGTCATTTCACCCGAAAAAGAAGTCGAACCCGGTAGCGCGGTGAAGTGATGGAAACGATTCAAATGGTAGACCTCAAGCGGCGTTACGCCCGCCTGAAATCGGAGATTGATAAAGCCACGACCGACGTCATGGCTACGGGCAGCTTCATCGGTGGCCCGGAGGTGGACGCCTTCACCCGCGAACTGGAGCAGTATGTCGGCACACCGCACGTCATCCCCTGCGCCAACGGTACCGACGCCCTCGAGCTGGCCCTTCGTGCCCTTGGCGTGCAGCCGGGCGACGAGGTCATTATGCCCGCCTTTACCTACATCGCCGCCGCCGAGGATGGTCTCCCTGCTGGGCGCCACGCCTGTGCTTATCGATGTACGTCCGGACACGTACAACGTCGATCCGGCACTCGTCGAGGCAAGCCGTGTCGAGACAGACGAAGGCCATCGTCGTCGTTCACCTCTTCGGACAGGCGTGCGACATGGATCCGATCCTGCGCGTGGCCAAAGTATAAGCTCGGCGTCATCGAGGACAACGCCCAGTCGCTCGGAGCCGACTATACTCGTCCGACGGCCGCACGCGCAAGGCGAGGCACCATCGCGCGCCTCGGCACGACGTCGTTCTTCCCCACTAAGCCGCTCGCCTGCTATGGCGACGGGGCGCCGTCTTCACCACCGACAGCCAGCTGGCCGGGCGCATCCGCAGCCTTGCCAACCACGGACGGGCAGCCAAGTACGACCATCGCGCCATCGGTCGCAACTCCCGCCTCGACGCCCCTGCAAGCCGCCATCCTACGCGTCAACCTGCGCCATATGGACGACGACATCAGCCGCCGCCGCGCCGTGGCCGACCGTTACGACGAGGGTCTCCGCGCGTTGCCTGGCTCAGGCTCCCCGCCCGGTCGAAGTTCTCCGCACGTCTTCCACCAGTACACCTTCCGCGTCTCCGACGGCCGTCGCGACGCCCTCCGCGAAACCTTACGTTCGCAGGGCATCCCCTCGATGGTTTATTATCCCAAAGCTATCCACGAGCAAGAAGCCTACAAATGGGTCGCCCGCACGTGCGGCAGCATCGGCCGAGTCCGTCCGCCTGGCGCGTGAGGTGCTCTGCTGCCCATCCACACCGAGATGACCGACGAGGAGGTGACGTTCATCACCGATCGCGTCAAGGCCTTCTTCCAGAAATAGGGGCCTCGGCCGGGGTCGGGGAAGTTGGCCGTACACTTCACAAAGCAGTCCGAAAGGGCGCTGTCGAAAGAGATTTCGGCAGCGCCCTTTTTGTTTCCCAGAAATCAAAGAGGAAAAGACCTGCGGGTTGTCGTCGGGGAAAAAGTTAACTGCAAACAGTGTAGCGCGTTGTGCGATCCCCCGATATGGGGCATTATCTCGCTGCCTCAGCCATATAAAGCCCCACGTAAAAATTGAAGTCACTAGGATGCCCTGATTAGAAATTATCAGGTCACTTTTTTTATGATGATCAACTATGATAAGTAATTATCAGGTCACTTTTTATACAGGAAAAATATTTCACTAAATAGGAAGTGACAATTTGTATGTGTAAAAATTATTAGGGATATAAATGTCTGCTTATTGTTACTGAGCAAGGTTTGTCAGAAATAAAAAGTGGCTTTTTAATAGGCGAGAAATATTTCCACGAATAAAAAGTGACCTTTTAATAGCCGGAAAGATTCTCACGAATAAAAAGTGGCTTTTTAATAGGCGATAAATATTTCCACGAATAAAAAGTGACTCGATAATTCCTAAAAATGGTGGGTCCTGCCGATAATGCGTGGGATCGGGCCATTCATTTCGGGGGTAGGGGCCAAATACTTTTACCTATAGAGGAATCACACCGAAGAGCACGCGTTTACCGTTGTGCAACGGCTATATACACCGATCCGTAGAGGCATTCTCATGGAAAATCTCCGTAACGCCCAGCCTGCTCCTGGCTTTGTCGGCGCGGTTTGCCTCAGCTTTTTCTAATCCATACGGCATGTTACCTTTGCCGCTCGGAAAAAGAGAACAAATAAGTATCGCACTCGATAGATCTTACATACAATGATTAACAGGGTCCTAATCCGCATCAAAGTGCTCCAGATCTTGTTCGCTTATCAGCAGAACAGGAGCAACGACCTGAAGCTGGCAGAAAACGAACTGCTGCTGAGTCTGCGCCGGTCGTACGACTTATACTACTACTTCCTACTCCTCATCGTTGAGGTCACGCACCTCAAGAGCGACGGCTCGATATGCGTCGCAATCGCTATCGCCCCGCCGAGAAGATCTGCGCCCCAACACGCGTCTGGTCGACAGTCGCTTCGCCCGTCAGATCGAGGCCAACCTGGCGCTGCAGGCTTACGTCAAGGGCATGGCATCTCGTGGGCCAATGAGACGGACTTCGTCAAGAGTGTCCTCGACCTCATCCTCGGCTCCGAGATCTACGCCCAGTATCTGGGGGCCAAGACGGACTCTCGAGGTGGATCGTGACTTCTGGCGAGCCGTCTTCCGCCGCCTCATCTGCGGCAACGAGTCGCTCGAGGACGCCCTGGAGGACATCAGCATCTACTGGAACGACGACATCGAGATCATCGAGACGTTCGTCATCAAAACCATCAAATACTCCACCGCCGCCGACGGCCCCGAACGACCCCTGCTGCCGATGTTCAAGGGACGCCGGGGACCGTGACTATGCCATCCGTCTGCTTCACCTCACCATGCTGCGCGGGCAGGGTATCTCGCCCGCATCGACCGCCATCCTCAAGGGTGGGGAGTCGGATCGTGTGGCGGTATGGACCGTCTCATCATCGCAGATGGCCGTGGCTGAGTGATCAACTTCCCCACCATCCCGTCAATGTGACCCTCAACGAATACATCGACGCGGGCCAAGTATTACAGCACGCCCAAGAGCAGCACCTTCATCAATGGCATCCTCGACGCCGTCGTTCAGGATCTGAAGGAGGAGAATAAGCTCGTCAAGGTGCCCTTGGCCAAGGTGCGCGTAAGGACACTGACGACGACGATGACGACGAATAGCGTGTCCCCCGCCTCGCCCCCTGACTAAGCGATAACTACCGCCCCACAAGGCGCACATAACTATCCGGCCACAAGGCCGTAACTACTTTATCAAACTCCCTATCCCAATGAACCTACTCAGCGTATTTCTCCAGATCTCCGGAGCACCCGCAAGCGGCGGTGCCGGTTACATGAACATCCTTTTCATGGTCGCCCTCGTGGCCATCTTCTACTTTATGATGTTGCGCCCCCAGCAGCAGCGACGAGAAAAGCCATCCGCAAGGCTCGCGAGGCCATGAAGGTGGGCGATAAGGTCGTCACCTCGGGCGGTATACACGGCAAGATCAAGGAGCTCGGTGAGCAAACGATGCTCATCGAAGTGGCCGACGGTGTCCGTATTCGCATAGACAAGAACGCCATCTTCGCCAACTCCGAAGACGTGCCACAACAGCAGAAATAGTCTACTCCCCGCCCCTTCCCCTCTCCCTTATGTCAGAACACGGGAACGCCTCTCCGCTACCGACCAAAGCCTTGCGGGTCAAAGCCTTCTTCCGTCGCATAGGATGGCGCGATGTGCTTGTCTTTATGTGTTTCGTCCTGGCTTCGCTCTTCGTCTCTGGTTTCTGCAAGCCTTGCAGGATGATTATGAGATCAACATCGCTCTGCCGGTGAGATACAAGAACATCGGCCAACATGGTGCCCGCAGCTGACAGTCCGACGGAGGTTGTGGCTAAGGTGAGGGACAAAGGGACGGTGCTGCTCAACTACCTCTGGACGGGCTCCTTCTCGCCGCTCGAGATAGACGTTCAGTACGTTGCCCCGCGAAGCGAGCAGCGAAGAGCTGACCGTTACGCGGCGCATCCTTGAGGCTGGCATTCTGAAGCATCTGGCCTCGTCTACCCGCCTGCTCAGCTTCGAGCCGAGCACCATCCGCGTCACTTACACCGAGCTTGGCAACCGGGAGATCGCTGTCGAGGCCGACCTCACGGTCGAGACCGAAGTCGGCTTCCAGCTCTCGGATCGGGTTACGATCACACCAGCCAAAGTGCGCGTCTATGCCGATCGCGCGAAGCTGGATAGCCTTCGGGCTGTACGCACCGTCCCCATCCGCCTGACGAGGCTTGAGCCGCACTAAGACGCTGACGGCACGCCTGGCCGAGATCGCTGGCGTACGCTTCGAACCACAGTCGGTCAAGGTGACTGTCCCCGTGGAGGAGTTTACGGAGAAGCGCCTCACGCTTCATATCCCGTTGCGACAGTGTCCCCGCGGGCTATGCCCTGCGCATGTTCTAACACCGCGCGGAGGCCGTCTGCAACGTGCCCTCTCGCACTTCAAGGGAGCTGTGCGAAGACCGTCTGGACATCCTCATCCCCTTCCGCGAGTTTGAGGCCCACCGTGAGGGAGGGAAAGATCACGCCCGCCTAACCAAAAAGCCCGATTGGCTCACGGATTACGATCTGAATCCGGACGCGATCGAGTTCATCCTCGAGGAGCAGTAACCTTCGGCCTTGTCATGGTGGGCGTTATCATTGATAGATGGATTGTACATGACGACGATTGGTATCACTGGTGGCATCGGTAGTGGCAAGTCGATGGTCTCCGCCCTGCTCAGGGTCTATGGCGTGCCTGTCTACGACGCCGACCGGGAAAAGCAAGCGCCTCCCTTGTCACCTCGCCCACCATCCGCCGTGGGCTGACGGCCCTCCCTCGGCCCCGAGATCTATCGCCCTGACGTCACGCTCGACCGTACTCGTATGGCTGCGCTCATCTTCGCTGACGCCGATCTCTCGGCACGCGTCAATGCCATCATCCACCCTGCCGTAGGCGACGATTTCGATGCTTGGCGCAAACGACTTACAGCCCCACTTTGCGCCATGGAGTCCGCCATTCTCTTCGAATCAGGTTTCGATCGACGGGCCGATGTCCGGCTGACGGTCTATGCCCCCGAGGCCATCCGTCTGCAGCGGGTCATGGCTCGCGATGGCGCTGCGGAGGCCGATGTGCGTCGGCGCATGCAAAGCCAGTGGACAGACGAGCGTAAGGCTGCCCTCAGTGATGCGGTGATCACTAACGATGGCCTATCGGCGCTCATTCCGCAGGTGGAAGTCTTTCTGAATCGATGGCTGTAGGGGGCTTTGGCTTCACACTTCTCGCCCCGGATACATCAGGGGAGGCTGCTCGTAGTCAATCCTGCACGCCGCATGGCATGCGTTGCGCCCGCCCTGAAGCAGATTCAATGGTTGGGTTACTTTTGCCCCCCGAATTTTATTCCCCATCATATTCACTAAGTAGATAAAGAGTTATGCTGAAAAATTCTGTCCGTGTCGGGTAAGCCCGGCTTATACAAACTGGTATCTCAGGGAAAAAGCATGTTGATCGTTGAAGCATTGACCGACGGTCGGAGGCTACCCGTCTATGCTCGCGAGAAGATTATTTCGCTGGGTGATATTGCGATCTATACCGACGGCGACGAAGTGCCCTCTACGAGGTGCTCAACAGTGTAAAGGCGAAAAGAAGAAGGCAAGGCTGTCAGCTCCATCGACGCGTCACGTGCTACGCCCGACGAGCTGCGTGCTTACATGGCCGAGGTGCTCCCCAACTTCGATCGCGAGCGCGTCTACCCGACCGACATCAAGCGGCTCCTCAGCTGGTATAACCTCCTGATTAGCGCCGGCATCACAGACTTCGATCCGCAAGAGGCGGCCGAGGAGGCGGATGTTGAGACGCCCGAAGCCACCGTGAAAGAGACCCACGCTACGCCGCCCCCGGTGGTGAAGAATACGGCTCCGAAGGCTTCCGCCGCAGCCAAGACACCCGTCGGGAAGTCCACCCAACGCATGCGCCAGAAGTAATCACCCAGCCACGAGAGATGAGCGAAGCAATCCAACAAATAGCCGAACGGCTACGCGGTCTGCGCGACGTGCTGGGGATCTCTGTCGAGGAGATGGCTGAGGTTTGCCGCCTTACGCCCGAGGAATACTTGCGTTTGGAGAGTGGCACGGAAGATATCTCGATTGATATGCTCCACACCATTGCGTGGAAGTATGGTGTGGAGCCGGTCACGCTCATGTTTGGCGACGAGCCGAAGATGAGCACCTACTCGTCACCCGTAGCGGCCGCGGTGCCTCCGTGGAGCGTACGAAGGCCTACAAATACCATTCGCTCGCAGCCGGCTTCCTCAGCCGTCGGGCCGACCCTGTTCATGGTCACCGTGCACCCTAAGCCAGAGGGTACGCTGATCTTCCTCAACCGGCATACCGGGCAGGAGTACAACTATGTGGTCAGTGGTCGGATGCTGCTTCAGATCACTGGCAAGGACCTGATCCTCGAAGCGGGAGACAGCATCTACTTCAACTCCGATCTGCCTCACGGTATGAAGGCACTCGACGGCGAAGAGGTGCGTTTCCTGGCCATCATCATTCCATGATCATTCCCCGATTGATATTGCATTTTCTCATATAGACCTTGCGGCGCTCTCCGAAAAAAGGGGCGCCGCAAGGCGTTTTATCCCTGTCATCCCTCTTTTTCTTCCCTTGATGGAAGAAAAGAGGCAAAGAAGATCAAGCGCCACCGGGGCGGGGAATTTGGCCGGATAGCGGGCTTTTTCACTTTAGCTTTTCACTTACAAGAGATGGTAGAACGTTTTTGACGCAGACCCGTTCGCGTCGCAAGAAGATTTCAAACACAATTTCCATATCCGCGTACCCGAGGACTTTAACTACGGATACGACATCGTCGATGCTTGGGGCCGAAGAGGAGCCTGCGCGACGCGCCCTCTGCTGGACGAACGATCAGGGCGAGCACATCGACTTCACTTTTTGCACAAATCAAGGAGCGAACGGATCGTACCGCCTCCTATTTCCAGTCGCTCGGCATTGGCCGCGGCGACAAAGTGATGCTCATCCTCAAGCGACGCTACGAGTTCTGGTTCTCCATCATTGCGCTGCATAAGCTCGGCGCGGTGGCTATCCCGGCCACTCACCCGCTGACGAAGAAAGACATCATCTATCGCGCCAATGCGGCCGACATTAAGGCCGTCGTCTGCGCCGGTGAACCGGAGATCCTCCGCCACATCACGGATGCACTCGCCCGACGCCCCACGCTCCAGACGCTGGTCAGCGTAGGCCCGGAGATGGCGCCCGGGTTCGACGACTTCCAGCAGGGCATCGAGCACGCCGCGCCCTTTGTTCGCCCCGCATGCGTGAACACGAACGACGACACATCGCTCATGTACTTCACCTCCGGCACGTCGGGTGAACCGAAGATGGTGATCCACGATTTCCTCTACCCTCTCGGCCACATCACCACGGCCTCCTTCTGGCACAACCTGCATCCGGACAGCCTCCACCTCACCATCGCCGACACGGGCTGGGGAAAGCCGTCTGGGGCAAGCTCTATGGACAGTGGATCGCCGGCGTTACGGTCTTCGTCTACGACCACGAAGTTCGTGCCCGCAGACATCCTGCGCATGATCCACGATTACCGTATCACCTCGCTCTGCGCCCCGCCCACCATCTTCCGCTTCCTGATCCGCGAAGACCTCACGCGCTACGACCTCTCCTCGCTCCAGTATTGCACCATCGCTGGCGAGGCGCTGAACCCGGCGGTCTACGACACCTTCCTCCGCCTCACCGGCATCCGCCTCGCTGGAGGGCTACGGCCAGACGGAGACGACGCTCACCATCTGCACCTTTCCCTGGACCACGCCCAAGCCCGGGTCGATGGGCCTGGCCAACCCGCAGTACGACATCGATCTGCTGCGCCCTGACGGCACACCGGGCCGAGGACGGTGAGCTAGGGGCAGATCGTGGTCCGCACAGACAAGCGTCGCCCGATCGGACTCTTTCAGGAGTATTACCGCGACCCGGGCGCACGCGTGAGGCCTGGCACGACGGCGTCTATTACACGGGCGACATCGCTTGGCGCGACGAGGACGGCTACTGCTGGTACGTGGGCCGCGCCGACGACGTGATCAAGAGCTCCGGTTATCGCATCGGCCCCTTCGAGGTGGAGAGCGCGCTGATGACGCACCCGGCGGTTGTGGAGTGCGCCATCACGGGCGTCCCGGACGAGATTCGCGGGCAGGTGGTGAAGGCCACCATCGTCCTCGCCCGCGAGTATCGCGACCGCGCCGGCGACGAGCTCATCCACGAGATTCAGGATCACGTCAAGCGCGTCACGGCGCTCTACAAATACCCCGCATCGTGGAGTTCGTCGACGCCTTGCCCGAAGACCATCAGCGGCAAAATCCGCCGCGTCGAGATCCGCGAAAAGGATGGCGGGAGGGGCTAAAACGTGAAGGTGAAGCGGCGAATGCACGTAACGGGGTGGGGGAGGGCGCTGTTTCTATTCGTCGAACGACCTCGCTCCACGAAAACGGCCTGTTGCGGTGACGCGGCAGGCCTTTTTCCCGATTTGAGTCTGTTTCCCCAAAGCGAATGCCCCGTTTTTCCGGATTCCAGCGTGTTTCTCGGAAGAAACACGCTGGAATTCTCGATTTGGGCGTGTTTCTCGGAAGAAACGCGGCAGAATTCTCGATTTAGGCGTGTTGCTAAAAAGAAACGCGCTGGAATTCTCGATTTAGGGCGTGTTGCTCAGAAGAAACACGGCGGAATTCTCGATTTAGGCGTGTTGCTCGGAAGAAATTCGCCGTAATTCTGGATTTAGGGCCGTTTCTTCAGAAGAGATACCCCGGATTTCGAGTTGAGGCCTGTTTCTTCAGAAGAAATGCGGCGTTTTTCGGGATTGAGGGCCCGTTCCGTTAAAGAATCCTCGCCAGAGAGATCGCGAAACGACTTCCGACGGGGATTCACTGACAAAAATCAAGCAACTTCATGTCATTTGCGGAACGGCGGCTTGACGATCGTCGCCTTCCAGGTCGCGATTGCGGACGCGGATGGCGATCTCGGTGCCGATCTTGGAGTGATCCGTGCGGATGTAGCCCAGCCGACGCCGATCTTGCGCGTGGGCGACATGGTGCCGGAGGTCACGTGGCCCTGATCACCTCGCCTTTCGAGCAAACGATGTCGTAGCCGTGGCGGGCACACCCTTATCTTGAAGCTCGAAGGCGCAGAGTTTGCGCTCCACACCCTCTTTCTTCTGCTTCTCCAGGGCGGCGCGGTTGATGAAGTTCTTGCCGTCGACAAACTTCGTGATCCAGCCCAGGCCGGCTTCGATGGGCGACGTCGTCTCGTCGATGTCGTTGCCGTAGAGGCAGAATCCCATCTCCAGACGCAGCGTGTCGCGTGCGCCGAGGCCGATCGGCCCTGATGCCCTCGGGCTTGCCAGCCTCGGAAGAGCGCCTCCCAGATCTTGAGTCCATACTGGGGGTAGAAATACAGCTCGAAAGCCGCCGCGCATGGTGTAGCCCGTGTTGGAAATGATGACGTCGGGGGCAGCCTGCGAACTCGCCCGTCTCGAAGCAGTAGTAGGGATGGCGTCGAGGTTGACCTTCGTCAGGCGTTGCAGCACCTCCTTCGCCTTCGGGCCCTGTACAGCCAGCTGGGCCATGTTGTCCGACGCGTTCTCCAGTTCAGCGCCGATGCCCTCGTTGTGCTTCTGGCACCAGGCCCAGTCCTTGTCCAAATTGGCAGCGTTGACCACTAAGAGGTACTTGTCGTCCTCGTAGTGATAGACGATGATGTCGTCCACGATGCCGCCCGTCTCGTTCGGGAAGCAGCTGTATTGCGCCTTGCCCACGCCGATGGCAGAGGCGTCGTTGGAGTGATTTTCTGCACCAGTTCGAGCGCCTTCGGACCCTTGATCCAAATCTCGCCCATGTGCGACACGTCGAAAACACCCACGCCGTTGCATACGGTCAGGTGCTCCTCAATAATTCCTTCATACTCGATCGGCATGTTGTAGCCGGCAAACTCGTGCATCTTGGCGCCCAGGGCGATGTGCACGTCGGTAAACGGTGTTGTTTTCATCTCTTGTTCTATCTATTTGGTGATGATGTGACATAAATGGATGATCGTCTCCATGCTCTTCTGGAGCGACGGGACGAGCAGGTATTCGTAGCGGCCGTGGAAGTTCATGCCGCCGGCGAAGAGGTTCGGGCAGGGCAGCCCCATGAATGACAGTCGGGCGCCGTCCGTACCGCGGATAGGGTCGTTCGATAGGCGTCACGCCGGCTGCCTTCATTGCCTGTCTTGCCCACGCGATCAGTTCGGGGCGCTGGTCGATGACCTCGCGCATGTTGTAGTATTGGTCACGCATGTCCAGCGTGCAGCTTTCGGGATACATCGCATGGATGCGTCGCACCGCCTCGCGCAGTGTCTCTTTTTCTTCTCAAACAAGGCGCGGTCGTGGTCGCGAATGATGTACGTCAGCCGTGCTCTTCCACCGATCCCGCCATCTCCGTCAGATGGAAGAACCCTCGCGCCCCTCGGTCGTTTCCGGACGTTCAGCGGGCGGCAGCATCATTGAGCGCATAGCCACGAGCGACGCGTTGATCATGCGCCCCTTCGCACTGCCCGGGTGGATGCTGCGTCCCCGCAGGGTGACGACGGCTTGTGCGGCATTGAAATTCTCGTACTCCAGCTCGCCGAGCTCGCCCCGTCCACGGTGTAGGCGCCGAAACAACCGAAGCGCGCACATCGAACGGTCGGCACCACGCCCGATCTCCTCGTCCGGCGTGAAGGCGATGCGCACCGTGCCATGCTCCACCTCGGGTGTGCCAGAAGATACTCCATCGCCGATACGATGGCCGCCACGCCCGCCTTATCGTCGGCCCCGAGGAGCGTTGTCCCATCGGTGACGATCAGCTCCGCCCCACGTAATGGCTCAGCTCTGGGAACACGTCCGGCGAGACACAATGCCCAACGGTTCATTGAGTACGATCTCGCCCCCAGCGTAGAGCGACGATGCGCGGCTTCACGCCCCGTCCAGACATGTCGGGACTGGTGTCCACGTGCGCGATAAAGCCGATGACGGGTACATCCGTGCGGCGTGTGTTAGCCGGCAGTGTAGCCATGACGTAGCCGTTCTCGTCGAGCGAGATATCGTGTAGCCCGAGGGCTTTCAATTCTTCTGTAAGGGATTCTGCGAAGCGCATCTGCCCGGGGTAGAGGCATAGTCCAGTGCCTGTTCGTCCGACTGCGTGTCGGACGCGGCGTAACGGAGAAATCGTTCGGTGATCGTCATGTATCTGTGCTTCGTTTTACTATCTATAACGCAAAAGTACGCGAAAAACCATGTCTATGGAAATAAACCCCGGCAGTTTGGGGAATTTCGGGATTGGCGTATATTTGCGGCGGGAAAGTCCTGCACGACCAGCTCCCTCGGAATTTCCCAGGGCTTGACCGCAGCAAGGGTACTTGGTTGTAGCGGTGCGATGCAGTTCCAGCTTTCCACTTTGCCTCTTTAGCTCAGTTGGCCAGAGCACGTGATTTGTAATCTCGGGGTCGTTGGTTCGAATCCGACAAGAGGCTCAAGCAAAGAGCTCCGCAATCGGTCTTTCAGTTGATGAAGATCGGTTGCGGTCTATCCTCACCTCACACGTTTTACCCTCACCTCACACACGATGATTGCAACGATTCTTACCCTCATTGTCGCCCTGGAGCACCTCTACATGATGTACATGGAGATGTTCGCTTGGGAGACGCGCGGCAAACGCTTTTTTTCCGCTCGCTGCCCCTGATCTATTCACGCCCACGCGCTCGATGGCCGCCAATCAGGGGCTGTACAACGGCTTCCTTGTGGCGGGACTGGCGTGGAGCTTTTTCATCGGAGACCCGATGTGGAGCGCGAACGTCCGCCTGTTTTTTTCCTCGGTTGCGTGGCTGTGGCCGGGACGTGTGGCGCGCTGACGGCGTCGAAGAAGATCTTCTTCGCGCAGGCCTTTGCCCGCCATCGTGACGATGGTTTGCGTGCTGGCGAAGGTCTGAACCGGCACACGGCGGTATCAAAAATCATAGAGAGAACCTTTTGTGGCGCATGGCGTAGGCCTGTTTCGCGGTCGCAAAGGGGCAACGGAGCTTTCGGAGACGCTTGCGGCGGCTGTCGAAGGCTCCGTTTCGTTTGTGGAGACGCTGCTTTTTCTGCGAACGGTTCACGGAGGTGTTGCTCTTATTTTTCGTGTGTGCACAAAGAGTTGTATGTGTGTGATTATATATTTATGTGATGGCAGGAAGATTGTTTTGATCTGTTTTTCCTATGTGTTCGCATGCAGGATGATATGGAACAATCTGTTTTATATAAATCTGCTTGGAGGAAATGATGTATAGACTTGTTTTCACATACACCTGCTTGCATGAAAATTGGAATAAATGATTTTCATAGGAATATGTGTGCAGGAAGTTATAAATAATAAGGTCTACATATCATTGTGTATGCGCAGACTTAGATTACTTATTATCAGGTATAAGTGTGCGGATGAAGAGCGTTTGATAGATGTGTAAATGATGTTCCTGCATACACGAAGAAGAGAAACGCATGCTTTTTATGTTCATGTGCATGCACGAAGACATGAAAAATCCCTCGCGAGGCCATTGCTGATTGGTTACGGTCTCGCGGGGATGGGTTTGATGCTATTGCGTGATTGATTCGGGTGTCTCGGATCTCCTTTTTCTTGTCTTGAGACCTCCTTTTCTTGTCTTGACACAAGAAAAGGAGGCAAAGAGTCAAGCTCTCAACCGGGGGCAGGGGAAGTTGGCCGGATACATGATTGAAATGATCGTGCACCCGGCTTTCATTTTTCACTTTTCGTTTTTCACTTCTCGTTGGCCCGATAGAGGGGTAGGCGGCTTGCCAAACTTTGTTGAGGAGCAGGGGCGGATAGCCGGGATTGGCGTCGATGAAGTCGAGCAGGGGCGCGGTAGGCCTCGGGGCTGCGGTGGTTGCGCAGGAGGGCGCCGACCCAGTCGCGGGGAAGAAGATGTCGCCGGTGCGCTGGACGTCGCGGAGGGCGTCGAGGGCGGGGCGGATGTAACGGACGGCGTGGCGCTCTGCGGGTGGGATGGTTGAGCCAGCCGAGCAGCGCGGAGGTCCAAGGCTCGATGCGGCGATTCTCGGGGATGAGTAGCGAGCGGAAGAGGGTGTCGAGGGCGGCCGTGTCGGGCGTCATGGCGCGGGAGATGAAGTCGAAGCGGCGGATGCGATCGGGGTCCGTCAGGCGGGTGCGCTGCGTGCGGACGATCGAGTCGCTGCGGTCGGGCAGGCGCACGGCGAGCGAGTAGGCGAGGTCGGTGTAATCCGTCTCGTTGAGGAGCGGCTCGAGCGGTCGCGCCAGATGGCGTAGAGGCGGGCCAGGCTGGCGGGTGCGGCGGCGCTGTGGATCAGCATGCGAGGAGGCGCTGCCGGGAGGATCGCTGCGGGATGGCTGGCGCTGAGGCGCAGCAAACCTCTTCAGGGCCTTCGCGGAGGGCGCTCGGGAGTGCGCGGAGGGGCGTGGAGATGTACGACGTGATGGTGGAGAAGAGGAGAGGGTTCGTCTCCGCGCGGAGTCCGTTCATGAGGGCGTCGAGCCAAAGGGCGTCGGGGATAAGGCAGGCCTGATAATTCTCGTGCAGAAGCACTGAGGCGGGCCAGGCGCGTGGTCTCGTCGGTCGTTTCGTGCCAATGGGCGAGGAGCCAGTCGCGGCTGGCGGTGTCGGGGATGAGCAGGCGCAGGCGCGGGCCGTCGGTGTTGGGCAGGACGCGCTCGGGGGCGAAGGGCAGGGTGAGGCGTACGAGGCTGTCGCGCAGATTGACCTCGAGGGTGGTGTCCGTTTTCCCCTTTGGCGGCAAGGGTGATGGCGAAGCGTTGCGGACGGACGATGCCGGGTGCGTAGCGATCTTTTTGACGGATCTCGAGCGTCTCTGCCGCGCGGCGTGAAGCGGATGATGGGCATGCCTTTACGGTTCACCCAGGCGTCGTTGAAGGCGATGAGATCCTCGGGCGTGTGGCGGTCGAGGATGTGGATGAGGTCGTCCCACGTGGCGTTGCTGTAGGCATACGTGCGGAGGTATTCGCGGATGCCCTCGCGGAAGGCGTCTTCGCCCATGAGCTCGATGATTTTTGCCCATCACTACGGGGGCTTTGTTGTAGATGATTTGCCCGTAGATGAGGCCGGCGTTGCGGAGGTTGTCCAGCTCTTGGTGGATGGCGTTCGTGCCCGGGGTGCGGTCCTCAGAAAGGGCGGAGGCGAAGAAGGTGCGCAGGCGTTGCAGCTTATGGTTGACACTGGGGAAGAGTGGCTCGGTGATCCAGGCAGAGAAGTGGTTGGCGAAGACCTCCTCGTCCACACGTCGTCAAACCAATCCATCGTGACGAGGTTGCCGAACCACGCGTGGGCCGTCTCGTGCGCGATGAGTTGATGCGTCGCAGCTCCTCGTCGGGCGTAGGGTTAGGGGCCGAGGAAGAGTTGCGTGTCATTATATAAGGTAGCGCCGACGTGCTCCATGCCGCCGAATTGGAATCCGGGCAGGATGATGAAGTCTTGCTTTGTCGAAGGGGCAGGGCATGCCGGTGTAGGCCTCGAGCCAGCCGAGTGCGGCGGCGCTCTGTCGGAAGATGGTGTCCAGCTGGGCGACCTTCTGCGGGTCAGTTTCGCGGTAATAGGCCGTCAGTGTGCGCCCTCGTTGCGGTAAGTTCGTTGCTCGGAAACGTCCCGCAGCGAAGGCGAAGAGGTACGTGCTCAGGGGCCGTGTCGGTGCGAAGTGGAGCGTCTTCTGTCGGCGTGTTTTTCCTCTTTCGTGACACGCGTGTTTGACACACCGACCCATTCGGCGGGCAGTTCGAGCGTAAGCGCGAAGACGGCCTTTGGGTTGGGTTGGTCGAAGCATCGGAAGATCGTCCGCGCACGGTCGGGCACGGGAGAGGAGTAGAGGTAGTCGTCGTTGCGGTTGAGCGACTGGTCGCCCGCGGTGAATCGTACGCTGATCGCGTTTTCGCCCGCTTGAGTCAGCGCGGCAGGCAGGACAATGTGTTCGTTGCGGAAGGTGTAAGCAGCGGTCTTTTCTGTTCACCCCCACCCGGCGATCTTGTCCTTCGCCTCGCGGAAGTCGATGACGATCTCGGTGGGTGCATCGAGTCGGAAGCGGATGCGCCCTTCGCCCGTGACAGGGTGCGTGTTTGTCTCGGGGGATGGAGAAGCGTAGGTCGTAACGTAAGTCTTTGATCTCTGCTTGCGCAGTTGAGCCAGTTCGCGTGAGACGCCGGCGTCGTGCATAGCGTCAGTCGTTTGGCCGTGCCCGGTGAGGCAGTTCATGGCCAAAAATCAGAAGGAATGCGTATCGTATCATTAGGGTAATAAAGTAGATGTTCAGCGTTAGATGCCGAGTATGTCCGTTCCCGCATCGGCGGGCAAAACTACGTAAAGCGTCGGGAGTGATTCGGGTGAATGATAGCTTTTGATGCGGTGAGGACAGGGTTTTCATGCAAAAAGCCGGTACGGAACTTTCGTGATATTTGCCGCGCTTTTTGAGGCCACCCCGTTGGGAGTGACGAGCCTTTGGCGTATCATAGAGCAAGCAAAAAAACATGAAGCCGATTCGTTTTTGCCGTCGTAGGTTGCGGCCATATCGGAAAGCGTCACGCAGAAATGATCTGCCGTGAGGACGGTGCCGAGTTAACCGCTTTATGTGACATCCGTCCGAAATCGGAATTGGCCATTGACGCTTATGCTAACGTGCCGTTTTTCGGCAACTTGGACGATCTGTTTGCCAGTAGCCTATCCTACGATGTCGTAAACGTTTGCACTCCGAACGGGTTGCACGCCCAGATGGCCATCCAAGCAATCGAGACTGGTCATCACGTCGTCATCGAAAAGCCAATGGCACTCACCACAGCTGATGCAGAAAAGGTGGTTTACGCCGGGTTAAAGTTTCGCAAGCAGATCTTCTGCGTGATGCAGAATCGTTACTCACCGCCTTCTGTGTGGATCAAAGATCTGATTGAGTCTGGTCGGTTGGGACATATATATATGGTGCAGCTCAATTGTTATTGGAATCGCGACGCACGTTACTACCGTCCTGGCGGTTGGCATGGCACAGCTGATTTAGATGGAGGAACGCTCTTCACCCAGTTCTCTCACTTTATCGACATCCTTTATTGGCTTTTTGGCGACATCACCGATATACAAGCGCGTTTCGCTGACTTCAATCACGAGCACCTCACAGACTTTGAGGATTCAGGCGTTGTCAGTTTTCGGTTCACAAATGGAGGCTCGGTTCGCTCAACTATTCGACGTCGGTATGGGATAAGAACCAAGAGAGCAGCTTGACGATCATCGCTGAAAAACGGTAGTGTCAAGATCGGCGGACAGTACATGGATAAGGTTGAATATTGTCACATCAAAGACTACACGATGCCAGATCTTCCTCCCGACTAATCCCGGCAATGATTATGGGGCATACAAAGGTTCGGCCCAGAATCATCACTATAGTCATCCGCAATGTTGTCAATGTCCTCTGAGAATACAACCGATACGATCACGACAAACGTTCTCGAAGGAATGAAAGTCGTGGATATTATCGGGCGGATTTATGCAGAGAAGAAGATGGAAATAACCCCTATATGGAGATAAATCTTTCTAAAGGATTGCCTCTATCAATTTTTGCATTTGGTTACACGGTGTAGAAATTTGATTTCGATTATAGTTAATAGGACTTAGAGATGTTCTGCTAAGAAGGAAATGGCGGAAATTAAATGCTCACAACGATATTCATCTAAAGGTGGGAGCTTCATCTTATAGACAGGTGTATGCCGGAAGATATTCTTATGGAAGAATTTCTGTAGTCATATTTAACACAGTAGATCGCTTATTTATAGGTAATTTTGTGTCAATTGCGAATGGAGTGCTCTTTTGTAATAGGTGGAGAGCATTGCATGCAAAATCTCACAACATTTCCCGTAGATAATTTAATCACCAAGAGTTTTAGATACAAGGATGGTGTATCTAAGGGAGGGATAACGATTGGGATGATGTATGGATTGGCACCAATGCTATAATTTTAGGAGGGGTGAAGGTGGGACAAGGTGTTATTATTGGTGCTGGCGCTGTTGTAAATAAAAAGATATTCCACCATATGCGGTAGTTGTAGGCAATCCTGCTATAGTTGTGAAATACTCGATTTTCTGAGGACTTGATACAGAAGATGTTGAAGATAGACTTTTCAAGAATAAACAAATCATTTCTTTCATCCAATCTATCATTGTTATACAGCAAGGATATGAATGCATCTGTCGATCAGATCCTAAAAATACTTAACAGGGAGACTTCTGTGTATTGAGGAGCCCTAAAACACTAAAACAGAAAAACGGCCAAAGGAATCTTTTTGGGGGAAGTAACATTATCCAACAAGCTGTTGGGATGGTTTTTGGCATCGTTATTGCCCGTATTCTTTTCCCCGACGACTACGGATTGGTGGCTATGCTTTCCATCTTCACTTCCGTAGCAACTATCCTTATGGATAGCGGGTTCTCATCAGCTTTGATTAATCGACCAGAGATCGAGCATCGTGACTATAATGCCGTATTTTTGGTTCAGCCTTCTAGTCGGTGCTAGTTTTGTATGTTGTGTTTTTCTTTCGCAGCCCCACTCATCGCCCATTTTTATCGTCAGCCAGTATTGCAGACCTCTCAAGGGTGCTCTTCCTTAGTTTTGTATTCTCTTCGCAGGTATAGCCTCACAACACACTACTGGTAAAGAACATTATGGCCAAGCAGCGTGGCGTCATCGACATAATAGCCGTAGGCGCTTCGGGTCTTATCGGGATGGCTTTGGCTCTACGAGGATTTGCCTATTGGGGGCTGGTTGTGATGCAGCTCGTGCAAACGCCGATCGGCACGTTGCTCCGCTGGTATTTTTGTACGATGGAGGCCAACGTTTCGGATTGATTTTACTCCCTTGAAGGAGAGTGTTTAGCTATGGTGTTAAGGTGACGGTGACGACCATATCAGCTCAAGTAACGAACAACCTGATGTCCATCTTTCTAGGGCGTATCTACGGAAAAACCGACGTGGGTTACTATGCCCAAGGCAGCAAATGGGCCATACAAGGCAGTTCAGTACTTGTGGTCGCGCTTAATAGCGTAGCACACCCGATTTTAGCAGAAACGCGTGACGATCGTGAACGTCAGCTCAATGTATTTCGCAAGATGGTTCGGTTCGGCTCTTTCATTGCTTTCCCTCGCTCTTTTGGCTGATGTTAACGGGTTATGAATTTATTGTCATTACACTTGGTAATAAGTGGTTATATATGTGCCATTTCTGCAGCTCTTTTGTCTTTGGGGGATATTCTACTACTTGATTGCGCCTCACACCTCGTTGGCTTTGTCGCATGGTAAATCGTCCATTTAAGATGAATATCATGACGGCAACATTTGAGTGCAGCTCATCACGTTAGCCCTCTGTTACTACTTTGCAGTTGGAATTTTGATAATGACAGCCATTTTATATCCTCGTTCTCAGTAGTAGTATATTCTTTTGGCATCATTGCACGGCTAGACTGATAGGGCTTCGTTTTCGTGATATTGCTATGGATATTGCACCTTATTTTTGGCCGCCTCTAGGCAATCTTCGCGGCATGGTTGGCCGCTGATTCGTTCGCGAACGTCTCACTTGCGCTTTGCTATCAAGGTAGTTGTCACTGCCAGCGTTTATGCTGTGATCTTAAAAATCACCCGATCGGTCATCTTTAATATGAGGTCATGACTTACCTAAAGAGAGCAAACCATTAGTGAGAATTATGTATTTTCCCATAGTAGAGAGCGTGATAGTTAATGATCGCTTTTATAGAAGCGGGAATCACTCTAATAATAGATTTAAAAATGAATATATATCTCCAGACGATCTCATTGGAACTTGATTCTCTAGCAAAGAGTGCCTGAAAAACTTCTTTCGAGAGCTGGCGAATTATCCAACCTTTTCGTGAGGCTCATACGCTTCGTCGCCAGTTAGTTGCCTACGGGTCTCCGTGGCTCATACGCAAAAGCCATGCCCCTACTGCTTGAAAAACCTTCGGCAGGAGGTGTGAACAGTGGGCGTGGGCATTACTCTTTCAGGATCTTTAAGCAGCTCGACACATCTACCGAGCGAACTCTAAGCGGCATATTGATGTCGGATCGCGTGTAGATGGATTTATTGCCCATGTGGCGGTCTTTCGAGAGATTGAGATTATTGACATACGACCAGTGGATAACATTGCGAATGTTAAATCACTTGGTGGCTGATTTTATGGAGCCTAATATGCCATACGAGGCTATTTTGTGACTCAGCTTCGAGTTTGAGTGTTATAGAGCATTTCGGACTAGGGCGTTATGGTGACCCTATAGACATTAATGGTGCAATGAAAGGCATGGTTAATCTGCATCGACTTCTTAAAGCTAGGCGGCACCCTCTATTTCTCTGTGCCGATAGGGCCTTTATCGATCGTCTTTAATGCTCATCGGGTTTTTCAGTCTCGACTATTTGCTAAGGGAGATGTTTCTGAGGGAGATTTACATTAGATGAATTTTTCATTTGTTGGATGATGCTGGTTTTTTACACGAAAACATTCTGTTGACCGATGAGGTGATTCGAACAAATGCTGGATGTCTTTTGGATGCGGTTTGTTTAAACTGATCAAAATCTAATATTGCATGGATTTTTCACGTGGATTATCGATTTTCTAAAATTAGAATGGAGCCAAGCTTTGGCTGTATAGAGACGACAAGATGTGTTATTTCGTGGTTGCAAATCATTACTAATGACGAACACTAAGATTGTCTCTACCGCCACTTTGACGGATAGTGGGAGGTCGTTTATCATTCTACTGGAAAGGGCATCTTCTATGAGTAAGACAGACGGCATCACAGTAAAGACCGACAGCTACTACCTGATCTTTCTCGAGATTTTCTGTATCTGTAACCGTGTCTACATAATTTTTCTTATGTGGAAGCAACTGATTTTGTCCGTATTCGATGGATTCTAAAATCGAAGTGCAGTTAGACGTAGAGCTATTCGTGATTATTTTGGTAACTTCTAATTACTTACTAAAGGAGAAATACTTATGATTTTAGAATCTCTTTATTGCCGACTTTAGGCAAAAACAATTCCAATGGCTTTACACTCGTCTGTACAAAGTGTCGTTGTTGGGGATGAATGCTTCTGAGGTGGAGACTTCAGAATGAGTGGCGAATTGCATGTATGTCGCTACATTGAACAGAAAATTGCAAAAAGAATATCCTTCCCACATTCGGTGGCTGATCTTTGATGTTGGCGCTAATAAGGGATTCTACGTCAAGGAACTTTCTAAGTGCTTTCCTCAAGCTGAGATTCATAGTTTCGAACCTTCCGGAAAAAGACGTATCAATTATTTGTAGAGAATACGAGGGATTGTTCCAATGTTCATCCACATAACTTCGGGTTTGGTTCTGAGAAGGCTCAAAATGACTCTCTACTCTGATTCTGAAGGCTCCGGCCTATCTAGTGTATACCATCGGGAACTTTCGCATTACAACATAACAATGGATCGTCATGAGCCCTGTAGAGTTGACAACAATTGATGATTTCTGCCGCGAGAATGGCTTTGAGCGGATTCATTTCTTGAAAAATTGATGTCGAAGGGCATGAACTCGCCGTTCTCCATGGTGCAGAGAGTCGATGCTTAGAGATGGAAGGATCGATTTTATCCAGTTTGAATTCGGTGGCACTTGTATTGATTCGAAGGTTTTCGGGACTATTGGATTTTTGTTGCATGAGCGATATCGAATTTATCGCATACCATGGGATAGTCGAGATTAAGCGATATACTGAACATGAGGAGATCTTTTGTACAATGAACTTTTTAGCGGAGAAAAAGTAAGGAAAGAAACAAGATGATTATTGTCCCATTCTCCGGTGGGGTGGCAACCAGTTGTTCCAGTACGCATTCAGTTGCGGTTTATCTCGACAGAACCCATCACATAAAATATACTATACAGACTATTTAATCCGGAGAAATCCCGCACATAACGGTTACGAGTTGGCTTACCTATTTGGTATAACACTCTCTTCAACTCCGTATGTCGAGTGTTTGGCCCGTCTCAGTAGAAAGGTTCTGTTGTTTCCCCGGGTTAAACCCATAGTTTTCTTTTCTTCTCTCGCTTGCACGGATTTATGTGCGTGAAGAAAGCCGTTATTGTCTCATTCGACGTTTCTTTCATGACGGCTCGTAAAGGCGTGAATATCTACATAGGCTATTGGCAAACGGCATTGTACTTCCAGTCTATAACAGATGAGATCGTTCGCAAGTTTACATTCGATATGGGGGCATTGTCCCAGCGTTCGAGGGAAATGATGTATTTAATAGAGCGCAGTCAGAGTGTCTCAGTTCATATCCGGCGGGGAGACTATCTATCGCCTAGTAATGTCGCTAATGTTGGTACTATTTGTGATCTCTCTTATTACCGTTTAGCTATGGAATATAGTGAGAGAACGTTTAGGGCGATGTGTGTTTCTTCATCTTTCCGATGATGTAGCGTGGGCCGTAGAGCATATAAGAGATGAGAAAATAATCGTCATTTCAGGCAATGATGGTAAAGCCGCATGGCAGGATATGTGTTTGATGTCGAAGTGTCGCCATCACATTATTGCCAATAGCACGTTTAGCTGGTGGGGAGCCTGGCTGGGTCCGGAGCGAAGACAAACTCGTAGTAGCTCCCTCACGTTTTTCAAAGGATATTGTCGGCGAGGATCTGATCCCTCCTCTGGATTAGGATCTGAATAAACGCGAACAAGAAGATAAAACACAGTGATAATTTCAACTATTTACAGAAGGTTATTCCCTGTTCGTTTGCGAAAATCTATATATGATTTATTTTTAGGGGATACACTGAAAATTCTGTCGAACTTTAAGGTCGTTTCTGAGTTTTTGGGTCTCACTGACTGAAATTTCTACTTAAGAAAACGGAGAAAAATCAACTCTACATTTTCTTGGGTAAATATGGAATACACCCTTGCCGTATGAATTTAGATTGAAATATGAGCAGTTGCCGGTGGATGTGCGACGTGATTCCAAATACGATTTGCCGTACGTTGTTTTTCCGGATGGCAAAAGACTCCGCGCTCGTATAGTGATTCAGAGGTGAAAAGAATCTACAGAGGACTGTATGCAGAACAGGATACAGAATCACCTCATTATTATTTGCATCGTGGAATAGAGGAACTTAAGGGACGGATATTTTTAGATATTGGCGCAGCTGAAGGTTCTCTTCATTGCAGTTTGTCGATTGGGTTGACCGTATATATCTATTCGAATACGAAGATGAGTGGATTGAAGCGTTGACAGCTACATTTCTTCCGTATCAAGACAAATGTGAAATTGTAAAAATACGTATGTGATTCGGATACGGAATCGACGATCACCTTGGACACGTTTCTTTTCAGACAAGAGCAGCTCAAATTTATTTTGTAAAGATGGACATAGAGGGGCTGAAATATCGGCGCTACGTGGTGCAGATCTCACATTGTCGAATGGAAAGAATATCGTGCTGTCGGTGTGCACTTACCATAATAAAGAAGATGCAACTTGCATCGCTAAGATCTTCGATGCAAAAAGATAAATTACACATTCTCTCCCGGATATATGTTTATAAATAATAGCCTGAGAAAGGCATTGATTAAAGGAGAAAGATTGTGAAGCAGCTCGATGTGTCGATTATATATGTAAACTACAAGACAGCCTCGTTGATTATCAACAGCATAGCCTCCGTCCGACAACGATCTGAAGTTGTTTTAGCTATGAGATTATCATTGTAGACAATCATTCAAGGACGACTCGATTGTACGACTAAGAGATAAATGTCCTGATTGTAGGATTATTGAATCACCTCGAATATTGATTTGGGCGAGCCAACAATTTGGCTATATCCGAGGCTAAAGGGCAATGCCTTTTCTCAATCCAGACACCATATTACTGAATAATGCAATAAAAGTACTATTTGAGCATCTCCAGACAAACCCTCGTTGTGCCGCTTGTGGTGGTAATCTGTACGATGAGAAATTAAAGCCGACGTATTCCTTTAGTACGAAGGATCCCTAATCTTTTTCGATGAATTACTTCTGACATTTTATATTGCCCGTCTCATTTCCATCGCCTAGATCGTCTTTATTTTAATCGAACAAATCACCCCTTGCGAGTAGCTTCAATAAGTGGTGCTGATTTGATGGTTCGTAGATCTGTCTTAGACGTGGTCGGAGGCGGCTTCGATCCGGTTTTTTTATGAATGGTGAAGAAACCGATCTATGCCGAAGCGATGATAGACGCCGGCTATTTAATCTATTCAGTTCCCCCAAGCACAGATCATGCACTTTGAGGGACGATCGTCATACATCTCAATCTCTAGGGCAGGAATTCCTTTTTGATTCTCAATTCATCACAGCGAATAAAGTTGGGGAGGGGCGGCATGCGTCTGCTCTACCTCATTCTCTTTGTTTAGAACGAACTTCAGGTGGCTGTTACTATTTCTTTTTCCGAATAAGCGCAAATATTGGGCGCAAAAGAAACGATTGCTAAAAAGTCTATTATGCGCGCTGGAAATAGAAAAACATTTGTTACGCTCTTCCCTGCTGCAGAGAATGTACATCTTACTAAGGATGTGGGCATGATACCCCTATATCATGGGGCGTGATTATGGTTATGAGGCTTCATTAGTATGCTTTACTAATGGGGAATATCCTACATATAAATATCTAAGGCCTTTTCTGAATCTTACGCTGCTTGGGAGGAATCGCAACACATCATAACAAGGCCTTTCGTTCCGAATGATTAGGTATCTCTACCGTAATGCGAAGAAAAATAGATGTGCTCAATTTGTATCATCTTACTTACGAAACAATTCTGTATGGAATCATCTATCGTCTATTCCATAAGAAAGGTCGAGTTTATCTGAAGTTGGACATGGATTCCGATGCTTTTTATGCGGCGTAAGCGGAAATACAGTATATCACGCTTATTCTTATTTGACTTTTTATTGGGAAAGATGACGAATCTTGTCTCTTATGAAGTCTCTAAGGCTGAAAGAGTTTTACAGACTGAACTCCCAGCTCTAAGGAAGAAGATTATACATATCCCGAACGGAATAGATGATGGTTGTGAGTTTGTTAAGAACATCCCACGCATTCCGTTTGCTAGAAAGAGGACTTAATCATATCGGTTGGACGGATCGGATCTTATCAGAAAAATAATCAAATGCTGTCGAAGCTTTTACTTCGTGTCGATTTAGAAAACTATGGAAAGTAGTCTTTATTGGTCCCATTGCAGAGAGTTTTCAGCAATATATTTCAGATTTTTGAGAAAAAAATTCAGCGTATAAAGAGTCGATATTCTTCACAGGATCGATTGAGAATCGAACAGCATTGTACGATTGGTACAATCGAGCAAAAGTTTTTGCTTAACCTCTCGAAGTGAAAGTTTTGGAATCGTGTTTCCTGAGGCTTTTGTTCTATGGTGATTTTATTATTACAACGGATGTCTATTCATCCAAAGAGATTGTTCCTTCCGATGAAGTAGGATGGATAGTAGATTCTGACACAGATTTATCCAATAGAATTCAGCAAATCATAGACGGAAAGATAGATATAGGGTTCCACCCTATGAAGACAGGATAACTCATTCACTTACGTTTAGGTGGACGCACATTTTATCTCATTTACATGAGAGGATAGAGCTCCTTGATTTGTAACTATTCAGTGGACGCAGGCGAATATGTGTATAGAGGTTAGGGGGCGAATAAAACGATATCTCTTATAAGTTACTTTGAAGTAACTCGCCAAGGAAGGGGAATCGACAAAAACGGGCAGAAGATTTGGCCATACTTTTTGCTGGATATCCATTTGATCCCACGGTGGAAGCAATCGATCGGACGCGATTGGTTGAGGCGCGCCCCGAAGCTGCACGTCTCTACCGAAAGGTTTCTTTTTGATGAAAACATATGCAGTACTGTCAGCAATACGCAAATTGTGCGGCGGTAATGTTGCCTCAACGAATTTAACCGCAAGATGGCGGCGACTTTTCGTTATAATAACGAAGGTGCTTACATAGATGTCTCCACTATCGTTATTGTAATGAAGCGTTGCGCATAAAGGAAACGACCTTTGTTACGGTAATGATCACTTCTATATGACTGAAACACTCATTGTCATCATAACGAACAAAATAACAGCTTGGAAAAATGGGAAAGAAAAAGCCAATGAAGTATTTACACATCGGCCAGTCGGACCACTGAGGTGGATGCCGTTTCTGATCAGATTATAGCGATGTATGAAGCCCGAACGGCGCTGAAGACGGAACCATATCTTTGCGGTTACGATGGCGACGTTGAAAAGCCAATCCTGAACAGATTACGGAGGCAATTAAACGGCTTTAAAAATTCTGAGTGAGTTAGAGGATCTCGATGCTGTTCGAGACCGAGCGATCAGTGCGTTGGGACATGTGCTTAATGGATATGCGAATATGCCGACAGACGATGCACGTCAACATACGCCGCCTCTGGAAAAAAGTGTTTGATAATTATACGCTCTCTATTACTCGAGAGAATTATGAGTGAATCGTCTTTGATCGAATCGCTGCTTGCTGATTTGAGCGCAACGGCATTGCAAGTGCATATTACAGCACTTCCGGGTGTGAGTGAGGCACTGCAGCTGTACGCACGGCGCAGTCTCGCGTTTACTACCAAGCAGGTAGTATATTTGGAGGCGTTAGCTAAAGACAAGACTTGCAGAGTGCCAGTGTGCTTAAACTCGCCTTTGTTGACGACGATTAACACTAAACTTATTCGCCATCTTGATGTGATGAAGGATGTCGATGCGGAAAAATATGCTGATTTTTCCACGGCCGTTGCACAGGCTGTCGATGAGCAGAACGCTGTCGTCGCAATGCGTCACACCCTCGATGAGAAAAAGAAGAAAGAGGGAGACGGTGATGGCACCAAGAAGAAAAAGGGTAAGGAAAAAGACAAAGAGAAGGACAAGAAAAAGGAGAAAGATGACGAAGGCGATGATATTACGTTGCTACGGAGTAGTGGCTTTTTATCGGAAGAGGAATAAAGATGAAAATAGCAATTATAGGATTGGGATATGGGATTACCGTTGGCGGTAGCGTTTGCAGAGCATTATCCAACTGTTGGCTTTGATATCAATCGTAAACGGATCGGCGAATTGCAGAAAGGGCTTGATCACACCCAAGAAATGGATCGTGACAGGCTGCAGGGTGCCCTATCCAGTACAGAAGGAAAAGGCTTGACACTGACTGACGACAATGAGCAGTTAAGTGATTGTACGGTATTTATTGTGACCGTCCCAACGCCGATCACGAAATTTAAGACCCTGATTTAGCTCCGCTATTGGCTGCGTCGGCTACGGTAGGTCGGGCGTTAAAGTCTGGGGATATTGTTATTTACGAATCGACGGTTTACCCCGGATGTACGGAGGAGGACTGTGTGCCTGTCTTGGAAAAAGCCTCAGGGTTAAAGTATAATGTTGATTTCTTCTGTGGTTATTCTCCTGAACGAACTCAATCCCGGCGACCGAAAAATACATTAGAAACGATCCAGAAGGTTGTTTCTGGTCTCGACTGAGGAGGTCGCCGAGAGGTGGAAATACTTTATCGATCAATCGTTCCCGCCGGTACGTTTCGTGCGTCGTCGATTAAGGCTGCCGAAGCGTGCAAGGCGATCGAAAATGCACAACGTGATGTAAACATCTCATTTGTCAATGAATTTCGTCGCTAATTTTTGATCGTATGGGAATAGATACGCAGGAGGTGCTTGAAGCAGCTGCCACAAAATGGAACTTCCGAGTTGCACCCTGGCTTGGTCGGCGGACATTGCATCGGCGTTGACCCTTATTATTTGATGCATAAGTCGCAGTGTTTAGGCTATAATCCCAGGTTATCCTTTTCTGGCCGCTCTATCAACGATGGAATGGGCGTTTTGTGGCTTCAAAGACGGTTAAATTGATGATTCGTCACGGCATTCGGATAGTCGGGAGTCGTGTATTGGTCCTTGGATTTACATTTAAGGAGAATTGTCCGGACACACGGAATACGAAAGTGGTTGATGGATCGATGAGTTGAAGGATTTTCGGCATTCATGTGGATGTGTATGATCCACATGCATTGCGTGATGAAGTAAAAGCAGAATATGCCATTGATTTACTCGCTCAGCAGCCTGATCCCAAACAATATGACGGTATCATTTTGACGGTTGCTCACGACGAATTTTGTTCGATTGACTTCAGCTTTGTTCGCAACCAACCTACTGTCTTATTTGACGTAAAAAGGGATCCCTCGATAAAATCGCTTGTCCACGGGCGACTTTAATTGATTTGTTTTTCATTATGATGCAGATTAGCACCTATAGTGCTCTTCACATACAATCGTCCGGTGCATACTCGCCAGACGGTAGAGGCATTGTTGAAAAATGAATATGCCTCGGAAAGCGATCTGATTATTTATTCGGATGGTCCGAAAAACAGTGCGGCGGAAGAGAGAGTACGTCAAACAAGAATATACATAAAGGGATCACCGGTCTTTCGTTCAATCAAAAATAATTGAGCGTACAGAAAACATGGGGTTGGCGGCAAACATCATTGATGGAGTAACTCAAGTTGTGAATGAGTACGGCCGAATCATTGTCTTGAAGATGATCTGTTGACTTCTCCTATTTCCTCAAATTCATGAATGAAGCACTGACGATGTACTGAGCATGTTGAGGAGGTAATCAGCGTGCATGGGTATGTGTTTCCGATAAAAAGGAGGTTACCGAGGTCATTTTTATTCGTGGAGCTGATTGCTTAGGATGGGGAACATGGAAAAAGAGGCTGGGATTTATTTACTCCCCAATGGTGCCGAATTGTTGAATGAAATAAAAAGCTCGCAAGCTGGAATGGATATTTGACTTCTCGGGCAGTTATCCTTTTACAAAAGATGTTAGAGAAACAAGCAAAAAGGATCCGTAAGCTCATGGGCTGTACGGTGGTATGCTTCTGCATTATTGAAAGATAAACTGACTCTCTACCCGGGACGCTCTCTTTATTTTTCACAACGGCAGTGATGGGAGCAGCACTAACTACAGTGGAGATAATGCGCTTGATGAAACTATCTGATCGTCCGATCGTACTTGAACCTCTTTTACCTGCAGAAAAATATGAATGCAAGAAAAGCGTTTATTGATTATTTCCGTTATACGATGCTATGGCATAAGATCCGTACCAGATAAAATCTGATTCGAGATATAATGAGATAAAAGCTTAATGTAGCTAGATATAGCTCTTCATCACCGAAGAGGATGAAGGGTTATCTTAAAAGCGTAAGAGTTCTGGACTCTTTGATGGATTATTTACAAAACCAATACCCCTGTCGATGTGCATAAACTTACACTCAGATTCTGTATGGGGTGATATTGCGGGATAGTAAGCAAATCTGCGGGTGAATGAAAACAGAAATTATACAGGCGATTCCAGATTGGATGTTTGTTGCACTGAAGAAATGGGGATGGAAGGGAGCTTTTTGATTCTTGGGAGGCAGCACAGTTATGGTCAAATGGATATAATGCCGATAATAATATTACAGAAATTTTTGGCCGCCTCATTGAGAGTAAAGGAGGGAGACGCTCTTTTTGAGCGAGATTCCGTTTTATTTTATAAGAAAAATATTGCTGAGAGTTATTGGCTGCGTTAATGTGGATCGCCGCTCAACACGATGGTCTCTGAATATCATTGATTTTGGAGGCTCCTTAGGAAGTACGTATTATCAGAATAGATTATTCCTAGATTCTTTAAAAATATCTTCAATGGAATATTGTAGAACAGCCTTCCTTTGTTTCAGAAGGGGCAACAGTTTTTTTCGAGAACGAGTCGTTGAGATTTTATCGATCAATAGATGAATGTTTGCAATCTTCTCAAAAGAGCTACAGGCAATCTACTCTCTAGCGTTTTTACAATATTTAGAACAGCCATATTCTTTATTGATGGAGATAATAGAAAGAAAGATTCGCTATATTGTTGTTGATAGGACTGGTTTTACTCTCCATAATAGGAAGGATCGTTTTTGACTGTACAGATAGTACATCCACAAATATATAGAGGGTCTTACCCTTGCTGGTTTTTCAACGAAGCGAAATTTCTTCGTTTTTCTCAGAGAGTGGATATGTATTACGTGGTGATTTTTCACTTCTGATGTAGCTAATATTCCCTCTGTTTTTAAAGGGTTTATTTTTCGAATTACGCTCTGATGCTTAATTTCTGCACTCTCTTTGACTCTGTCTATCTTTCGACGAGGCTTAGCGATGTATGAATCGCTTTGTCGCCAGTGCCAAGAATTTCATTTGTATGTTTTTGCATTTGATGATGCTTGCTACATGACATTGAGCTCGTTACGTCTGAATAAGGTGACGGTGATCTCATTGAGTGAGTTTGAGGATGATGAATTACTGCGTGTTAAGCCGGTTCGTACACGAGGCGAATATTGTTGGACATGTACTTCGTCTACCATACTGTATGTATTAGATCGGTTTAATGTAGAGAGCTGTACATATTTAGATTCTGATCTCTATTTTTTCTCATCCCCACAGTCCTTATTTGATGAGATGGGGGATGATGCAGTGATGATTACCCCTCATAATTATACACCTCAATACGATCAAAAGTACAAGAACCGGAATTTATTGTGTACAGTTCGTTGCTTTCAAAAATAACGAGCAAGGACGGGATGTTTTGAATTGGTGGCGGAAAGCGTGTATAGATTGGTGCTATAATCGTTTTGAGAACAATCGCTTCGGCGATCAGAAATATTTAGACGATTGGCCAAGACGGTTTGATGGAGTACATGTTTGCAGGAATTTAGGTGCAGGTGTTGCGCCGTGGAATATGCAGCGGTTTTCTTTTCAAGAGGATAGAGGGTATATTGTGGCTACAGAAAAAGAGATAGGAACTTCTTTTTGAGGTCGTGTTTTTCCATTTTCACTCTCTTACGTTTGTCACCCCTCTTATTTTTCCCCTCGACCTTACTATCGGAGAAGTAAAAGTGCAATTCAACTAATGTTTAACCCATACGTATCGAGGGAGATCAGAAACAAATATCCAGAAGTTGCTGCTTCGGAAAGATATCTCTCAGGATTCGATAGAGCAAAGTATTTTCTCGAACTTTTTGCGCGTCGAGGGTGGAGTGAAATTTCTTCGATAAGAGCGTTGCACCAATAGAATGGCAGAATTAATAGATCTCAAAACATATACTGATCGACGCGGAAATTTGACCGTGATTGAGAAGGTTATTCCGTTTGATATTAAGCGAATCTTCTACATTTATGGTGTAGATGACTCCCGTGAGAGGTGGGCACCGTCATCATAAAACTGTACAGGCCGCCATTTGTCTTCAAGGCCACTGCATCATATCCAATCATACAAAAGAATGGACATAAGGATTTTATCTTAGACTCTCCTCATAAGTGTCTTATCATTAATCCAGAGGATTGGCATACAATGCATCATTTCAGCAAGGATGCAATCTTAATCGGGTGTTGGCTTCGGAATATTTCGACCCTCATGATTACATCTATGAACCCTATAAATGACAGACAGCATATTGAAAGAGATGCTTGACCTATTTCATACATACTACCTAAGGCAGCGATTTTTCCCAATTGGTTTAGCGTTTTCATCAACCCATTTTATTTTTATCCGCAAGCGGTTGATAGAGAAAGTGCGGCGACTTGCACCACAATTAGAAGGTGAATTGCTTGATTTTTGGGTGTGGAGCTAAACCATATCAGGAGTTGTTTCCGCATTTAAGGTCCTATCTTGGAGTAGATATAGAGAACGAAGGTCATAATCATAAAACGGAAGCAATAGATGTCTACTATGATGGAGTACGCTTCCATTCAACGATGATTCGTTTGACGCGATATTGACAAGTGAAGTGTTGGAGCATGTGCCTAATGTAGACGGATGTCTTACAGATCTTGTTCGTGTATTGAGACCGGGTGGAAAGATGCTGGTTACCGTACCTTTTATTTGGGCGAGAGCATGAGTTACCGTATGATTTTTAGACGATTCTCTCTTATCGGTATTCGAAAACACATAACAGATCAGGGATTGACAATCCTCGCCGAAGAACGTAAGCGGACATTTTGCGGAAAGTCGTTTTGCAATTGTGGATGGCATATTTACGAAGCCTGTTTTTACGTCAAGAATAAATATGTCAACCTTCTTATGAATGCCATATTCATTGCACCGGTTTGTATTTTGGGCGGTGCGATTGTTTGGTGTGCCCCTGAAAAACCTGAACTGTATTTTTAATACGATAATACTGGCTCAAAAAGAAGATCTAGATGCTCCCTCTCTTCTCCATCATCACGGTCAGCATACAATGCTCGGAAGGCGCTCGAGCGGACGTTGCAGAGTGTCGGGGTGCAGACGTATGGCGAGATGGAGTACCTCGTGATTGACGGGGGATCGACTGACGGGACGATGGAGCTGATCGCACGTTGGGAGGCGGAGATGGCGGACGAACGCACGCGGCGTGGCATCGAGCCGATGCGGTGCGTAACCATTTCGGAGCCGGATCGTGGACCGTACGACGCGATGAACAAGGGCCTGCAACGGGCGACGGGCGACTATGTCTGGTTTTCTCAACGCAGGCGACACATTTTGGTCGCCGGAGACTGTGGCGCAATTGAGCTGATGTGGCTGAACGAAACGATCGGCCGGATATTCTTTACGGTGAGACGGACGTGACCGACAGCGAGGGGCGATTTATCGCCGAGCGTCGACTCGAAAGCGCCCGAGGTGCTGACTTGGCGCGGCTTTCGGACGGGGATGCGTGTCAGCCATCAGGCGTTTGTCGTCAAGCGGAGCGTGGCGCCGACGTACGATTTGCAATACCGGTTCTCTCGGCCGACTTTCGATTGGTGCATCCGGTGCATGAAACAATCGCAGCGGATTGTCAACTCACGAATGCGGTTAGTGAATTATGAAGCCGAAGGGATGACGACGCGCAACCGTAAGGCGTCGCTCGCGGAGCGCTACCGCATCATGTGTCGCTACTACGGGGCGTTGCCCACGCAGATGCGCTCACCTTTGGTTTGCCACCCGATTCCTCTGGGCGAAGTGTGAGCGGAAATAAGGCGTAGCGCGAGAGATCGTCCGAGAGGGCCTCGGACACTCATCCCGCAAAACAATAACACAACGCTACGGGCCGACGCCCCGCGGAAAAGAGAGATCGAGCATGATCGAACGCGATCATAACGAGATGGAATAAAGCGACCCCTATCGAGGCCGCTTTTTGTGGATTGTCGGAACCCCTTTGCGAGGTCTGCTACCCGCTCCAGTACTTGTCTTTCGTCTTGCTGGTTCCTGCCATTGCGGGGCTTGTGTGCAACCGAGGGCGACGGTCGGCACCGCGCGAGCTGCGGCTCGAGACACCACATTTGAGGGGCGCGATCTTGACTTTCGTGGTCCTCTTTCTGGCCATACAGCGGACCGCGCTGGCTGACGGCACTCGACGATCCGAGGCCTGCGCCGACGGCATGGCGACGGGCGGCGCACGCTGTGCGAGGACACATCGTGGAACGCCTCGAGCAGCTGCGCCTTTCGCCCGATGAGCACGCTGTACTGGCCTCGATCACTGTCAATGACCGTAGCGGCATGACGCGTGACTTGCGCCGCCGATTCTCCACCGCTGGCGTGGCACACCTCTTAGCCGTCAGCGGCTTTCCGTGGGACTGGTCAGCGGCGCGCTTGCCCTGCTACTCGAGTTTTCTGCCGCCGACTACGCCCTGCCGACTCTTTCGTTGCGGACTGATGATCCTCGTCGCCTGGGCCTACGCCGCCGTGTCGGGCCTTTCTGCACCGGCCGTCCGGGCGGCCACGATGCTCACCATCTCACCTCGTTGGCGTGGCCCTTCGCCGCACCCCCGAGCCATACAACACGCTGTCCGCCTCTGCTTTGCTGATGCTTTTCGTCGATCCCTTCAGTCTCTTCGACGTCGGGTTCCAGCTCACCTTCGCGGCCGTCTTATTCATCCTTCTGCTCACGCCCCGCATAGCTTGCCTCATCGATGTGCGCCGCCGGTGGATCGCCCTCCCTTGGCGACTCGTGGCCGTCAGCCTGGCTGCTCAGGTCGGCACCTTCCCGCTCTGTTGCTACTATTTCGGCCGCATCTCCTCGTTTTTCTCTTCGAAATCTCTTCCTCATGCTGTCCGCCACGCTGCTTATCCCCTGGCCCTCGTGTGGGTCGCGCTGCCCGTTGGTACGCCCGGGAGCTTCGGATTGCAGAGCGCGGTGGAGCGCGCTTGACGCACACGCTCGTCGCCGTCGTCGATCGGTTCAGCCTCCTCCCTGCGGCCGGTATCCCGATGCGCTTCGACCTCGTCCTGCTCATCGGTTCCTACGCCGTCCTTCTCTTTGGGCATCCACGCTGCGACCCGCGGCGAGTCGACGGACGCTTTTTGCCTCCTTAGGGGACGCTTTCCCTCATCGTTTACACCCTTGCGCAGCATCAGTTTGGAGGGTGACAGACACTCGTTTCCCGGATAAAACAGGGCGGAGGCGCTGTCGGATTGGGTTCCGGCGAGTGCCTTTTTGTTTTTAGCCTCCATCGGATGCGTTTCGGCCTACTCGCTCCGTTTTTGCCCTTTGATCGTTCCAGCCCCCTTCATTGTTAACGCGAGTTCGGCGTGGGCAATCCTATCGCTTACGATTTCTGAGGAAATGAGCCGAAAAAGTTTGTGGCGAGCGATTTCCTCGAGAAAAATGGGCTGAAAAAGTTTTGTGGCTGCCGATTTCCTGAGGAAAATGAGCCGAAAAAGTTTTTGTGGCAGGCGATTTCCTGAGGAAATGAGCCGAAAAAGTTTTGTGGCAGGCGATTTCTGAGGAAATGAGCCGAAAAAGTTTAGCTGCCGATTTCCTGAGAAATGAGCCGAAAAAGTTTTTGTAAGCAGGCGATTTCTGAGGAAAATGAGCTCGAAAAAGTTTTTGTGGCTGCCGATTTCCTAAGGAAATGAGCTGAAAAGTTTGTGGCGGGCGATTTCCCTGAGGAAATGGGCCGAAAAAGTTTCTGGCAAGCGCAAACGGGGAGGGCAGGCCGCGCGTATGGGGGCTTTTTGCGTTACTGGCTTAGTTTTTAGATCCCTCTATCTTTGCCCGCCGTTAAAATGAAAGGAATAATTGTGGCAAATCGAAGTACATTTTTGTGACAGGCGGTGTCGTTTCGTCCCTTGGTAAGGGGCATCGTCTCGGCGTCGCTGGGCAAGCGCTGCAGGCGCGCGGCTACCGCGACGATCCAAAAGTTCGACCCTTATATCAACGTAGATCCGGGGACGCTCAACCCTATGAGCACGGCGAGTGCTTCGTCACCGTCGATGGGCACGAGACAGACCTCGACCCGCACTATGAGCGCTTCCTCAACCTCCCACCACTCGCGCCAACAGCATCACCACGGGCCGCATCTACCAGAGCGTCATCGATAAGGAGCGCCGTGGAGACTATCTGGGCAAGACGGTGCAGGTGATCCCACATCACGGACGAGATCAAGCGCAACGTCAAGCTGCTCGGCGCCAAGAATCAGTTCGACTTCGTCATCCACCGAGATCGGTGGCACGGTGGGCGACATCGAGTCGCCGCCCTTCATCGAGAGCGTCCGCCAGCTGCGTTGGGAGCTGGGACGCGACCGCCTCGCGCACCTGACCTACGTGCCTTTCATCGCCGCCGCGAAGGAGCTACAAGACGAAGCCCACGCAACATTCCGTCAAGCAGCTCCAAGAGCTGGGCGTGCAGCCCGACATGCTCGTCCTGCCGCACGGAGCATGAGCTCAACCCGAGATCCTGCGTAGGTGGCCCTCTTCTGCAACGTGTCGAAGGAGGCCGTCATCCAGTCCATCGACGTGCTCCACCATCTACGAGGTGCCCCTGGCGCTACAACGCCAACGGATGGACTCCATCGCGCTGGAGAAGCTCGGCCTCGAAGTCGGCCCCACGCCGGAGCTGAACCCGTGGAAGGACTTCCTCGACCGGAAGAAGCGCGCCACCGACGTGGTCCGTATCGGGCTCGTGGGCGAAGTACGTCGAACTGCAAGACGCCTATAAGTCGATCGACGAATCGCTGCTCATCGCTTCCATATATAACGACCGCAAGCTCGACCTGCGGCTCATCCATTCGGAGAAGATCAACGACGCGAATGCGGCCGAGACTGTTGGCCGATATGGACGGCGTCGTCATCGCTCCGGGCTTCGGACAACGGGGCGTGGAGGGCAGTACCGCCATCCGTTACCTCCGTGAGCACGACATCCCCACGCTCGGCATCTGTCTAGGTATGCAGGTATGGTCATCGAATTTGCCCGCGATGTGCTCGGCCTTGAGGGAGCCAACTCCACGGAGATGGATCCACAGACGCCTTATCCGTGATCGACCTTATGGAGGATCAGAAAAACGTGGTCAGCATGGGCGGCACCATGCGCCTCGGCACGTACGACTGCACCCTGCGCCCCGGCTCACATCTCGTGCGGCCTCATGGCAAGGAGCACATCCAGGAGCGCCATCGCCACCGCTTCGAGTTCAACAACGAACACAAGGACCGCTTCGAGGCTGCTGCATGTGCAGTGCGTGGGCGAGAATCCGGATACGGGGCTCGTCGAGGCCGTTGAGGTGAGCGGCCTGCGCTGGTTCATCGGCGTGCAGTATCACCCGGAATATACCAGCACCGTGCTCAGTCCTAACCCGCTGTTCATAGGATTCATCAAAGCCGCGATCAATAAATAGAGGGTAGAGATGAGAGGGTGAAGAGGCAGCCTCTTCTTCTAACTACCCGGCCACAAGGCGTAACTACCGCGGCGCAGCCAGCATAACTACCGGAGGCGTAGCCTCCATAACTACTCGAATAAAGAATATGTCAATGGATAAGAATACAGTGATCGGTTTCATACTGATCGGGGTGGTGCTGGTGCTTTTCGTCTGGTTCAACCGCCCGAGTGAGGAGCAGATCAAGGCACAACAGCGTTACAACGACTCGGTGGCCCGAGTGGAACAGGCCGCCTTTGGCGCAGATAGACTCAAGCGAAGGCCACGGCCGATCTTGCTCCGACAACGGCCGCGGATACCGTCGGCCTGCCTGACTCCGTACGTGAGGAGCGCCTGCGTGGCACATACGGTGCCTTTGACGCGCCGCCGATCGGTACGGAGGAGTTTGTCACCCTCGAGAACGACAAGGTGGAGGTGCGCATCAGCACCAAGGGTGGCCGTCTCTGCTACGCCCGACTGAAGGAATACACCACCTACGACAAGCAGCCGCTCGTGCTCTTCGACGCGCGCGGACGAGTCGGCCCTCAACCCGACGATGATCACGGCCAATCAGCGCGTCATCAACACGGCCGACCTCTACTTCACGCCGATCGAGGGCGCCGACGGTCGCTCGGTCACCATGCGTCTCGAGGCGGGCGACGGCGCGCACATGAGACTTCACCTACTCGCTTGCACCGGACGATTACATGCTGCGCTACACGATCCTTTCGGCCGGCATGAACGGCATCCTCGCCTCCCTCCACCCGCTCGCTCGACCTGACCTGGACGCAGCACGCGCGCCAGTTAGAGCACGGTCGGGAAAGTACGAGAACCAGCACACGGCCCTCTACTATAAATACGTGGCCGACGATGTGGACAAGCTGAGCGAGACGAAGGATGCGGACAAACAGATCTCCAACCGCCTGCAAGTGGATCGGCTACAAGAACAAGTACTTCGCCACGGTGCTCAGTGCCGACGATGCCTTCACGGCTTCCAAACTTGAGTCGCGCTTGACGCCCGAGCACAGACACGGCACCTGAAGACCTTCACGACCACGACGAGCGTCGACTTCGACCCGTCTCGCCCCTGACACCATCGGCTTCAACTATTTCATCGGCCCGAACAAAGTACAAACTCTTTGGCGCCTACGATAAGGGTCGCGACAAGGCCGACCGCCTCTCGCTCGACGAGCTCAGTGCCGCTGGGCTACAAAATGGGTGCGCCCCATCAACCGCTACTTCATCGTGCCCATCTTCGACTACCTCGGCCGCTTCCTCACCAACTCACGGTGTGATCATCCTCATCCTTACGCTTATCGTCAAGCTGGTGCTCTTCCCGCTGACGTACCAAGTCAGTACATGTCGACGAGCCAAAGATGCGTGTCTTGCGCCCGCAGGTGGAGGCGATCAACGCCCGCTACCCCAAGCAAGAGCAGGCGATGGATCGCCAGAAGGCTACGATGGAGCTGTACAGTCGCGCCGGGGCCAACCCCGCTGAGCGGGCTGTTTGCCGATGCTGCTCCAGATGCCTATCCTGATCGCGCCTCTACTGGCTCTTCCGACGGCTATCGAGCTGCGTCAGCGAGTCGTTCCTCTGGGCCAAAGACCTCTCGACGTTCGACGCCGACTCATTTCGTGGGACGCCAACATCCCGCTCATCAGCTCCTTCATGGGTAACCACATCAGCCTCTTCTGTCTGCTGATGACGATCGTCAACGTGGTCTACTCCAAGATCAACATGAACATGAGCAACACGGGGCAGCAACAGATGCCCGGCATATGCCATGATGACGTACATGATGCCCGTGATGTTCTTCTTCATCTTCAACCAGAACGCCGCGGGTCTGAGCTACTACTTCCTTGTCTCCACGCTTATCACCATCCTACAGACGGCCTCGTTCCGCTACTTCATCAACGAAGACAAGCTCTTGGCCAAGCTTGAGGCGAACAAGAAGAAGCCTCGCAAGGGCAACAGCTTCATGGAGCGCATGGCCGAGATGCGGAAAAAGCAGCAAGCCGAACTGGAGCGTCAGCAAAAAGCAACGCAGCAACCAGCGGCAAGCGCAGAACGCGAAACGGCAGAGCGCAAGCGATAATTCTTTATGTAGGGGCGTATCGAATACGCCTCCCAAACATAATCCGCAAGGAATGAATGCACAACATGCGTTCGCCCCCTTTCGGGGCGTTGGGGGGCGTCGCACGATACGCCCCTACTTGTAACTTCCTCTAACTACCCGGCCGAAGGCCGATGACTCCCTCTGACTACCGCGGCGAAAGCCTGCTAACTACCGCGGCGAAGGCCGTATAACTACTCTCCTATGCCACTTCCTTAGCATCATCCCTGCGCGTTACGCATCGACGCGCTTCCCCGGCAAACCGCTGGCCGACCTGGGCGGTAAACCCATGATTCAGCGCGTCTACGAACGTGTGCGCCCCACCGTGGACGAGCTCTGGGTGGCCACCGACGACGAACGTATCCGTCAGGCTGTCGAGGCTTTCGGCGGCGACGTCGTCATGACCTCCGACACGCACCGCAGCGGCACTGACCGCTGTCGAGAAGCCTGCGATAAGGTGGGCGCCACGGCCGACGTGGTGATCAACATCCAGGGCGACGAGCCCTTCATCCGCCCTGAGCAGATCGAACAGCTCAAGCATTGCTTCGACGAGCCGACGTACGCATCGCCACGCTGGCCAAAGCCTTCGACCCCGAGGGCGACTTCGAGCGAGACGCTCTTCAACCCGAACACGCCCAAGGTGGCCTTCGACATCCACGGCGACGCGCTCTACTTTGCAGCCGCTCCATCATCCCCTACATCCGCGGCGCTGTGCACACCGAGTGGCTCCGACGTCACACTTCTACAGGCACATCGGCCTCTACGCCTACCGCGCCGAGACGCTCCGGTACCATCACCCTGCTGCCGCAGTCCGACCCTGGAGCGCGCGAGAGCCTCGAGCAACTGCGCTGGCTCGAAAACGGCTACCGCATCCGTGTGGCCGTCACCCCTACGACACCGTCGGCATCGATACCCGGACGACCTCGCCCGCGCCGTCGCCCTGCTCGACTGAAGACGGGTTGTCATGCATCAATGATTATGAGACAGAAATTCACTTTGATCACATTAGAGTAAGAGACTTCCTAAAAGGCGTTGGCTTTCTATGAAGGCTTAGGGCTGGAAACGCTCAGAACAGAGTCAGGAGGATTATGCCCTGTTCCTTTGGGGGAATCGTTTTGGGGCTGTATCCGATTGAAGAGTTGGAAAAAGACACCACGCTCAGCCGACAGCTCACTGATTTTTCTGGTATGACGATCAGTTATAATGCCACATCAGAAGAAGAAGTGGACGAGGTGATGCGAGAAGCCGGCCGTTTGGGAGCAAATCCATCGTGAAGCCAGCTCAAAAGGTATTTTGGGGAGGATACAGCGGCTACTTCAAAGACATGGACGCTAGTGTGTTTGAGGTGGCTTACAATCCGTTTTGGCAGATGGACGACGAGAGGAATCTTGTCTTGTAGCTCATCGATATACGACCTCGTCCGCGCCGTCGCCCTGCTCCGCTGAAGACGGGTTGTTGACTCGCTCACCTCATGGTTTGAAGCCAGACCGGCCCCCGATTTGAGCCAAACCAATGGATTTGAAGCCAGACCGGCCTCCGATTTGAGCCGAGACACGCCGCTGAACCCATGCGCACCCGCAGCCGCCCGTTTTCCACTTTTAGTTGAAATGAACATGCACCCCCTCGAAGCCCTGATCGCAGAAGGCGAACACCAGAGCAAGACTTCAAGTTCGAAATCAGCGACAGTAAGAAGATCGCCCGCACCCTCAGCGCCCTTCGCCAACACCGACGGCGGACGGCTGCTCATCGGCGTAAAGGACAACGCGACGCATCGCTGGCGTACGCAGCGAGGAGGAGTATTACATGATCGAGGCTGCCTCCGAGCGCTACACCGCCCGCGGTGCCCTTCACCGCCCGACGGTGGGAGGTCGGCGGACGCACGGTGCTGGAGATCGACATCGAGCGCGGCCCCGACCGCCCCTATCTGGCGCCCGATAAGGACGACCGTAATACGTGGCTTACCTGCGCGTGGCCGACGAGAACCGTCCGGCTGACCCGACCCTGGTGCTGGCCTGGAAGAGCTGCGCCGCCCCGACGGCCGACTCTTCCGCCTCACCCGTCCCGTCGAGGCCCTGTTTCGCCACCTCGAGACGCACCCCAGCGTCTCGCTCTCCGAGATTCTGTCGCCTGGCGCACATCCGCCGCCCGGTTGCCGCCACATCCTCAGCGACCTCCCTGGCCATTGGCACCCTCCGCTACACCTTCCTCCCGGACGACGGCCGCCTCGTCTACAGCCGCGCCGAGACGGAGGAGTAGGATCACTCGGCGCATCAGTTGCTCCGCGAGGAGGAGATCCATCGGCGTGGTGAGCTTGATGTTCTCGCGGTTGCCAGGGGACGAGGCGGACAGCCACGCCGGAGGCTTCCACCACGGAGGCGTCGTCGGTGAAACGCGGATCGTAGGGCGGGCAATGGGCGGCGCGCGCAGCACGTCGGCGCGGAAGACTTGCGGTGTCTGCACCACGCGCAACCGTGTGCGGTCGACGGGCCGACTGTCGCCGTCGGCGTCCACCTCGCGCACCGATTCGACCACGGGCACGACGGGCACGGCCGCGCCACCGTCAGCCGCCGCAGCAAGCAGGCAGCGATGACCGACGGCGCCACGAGCAGACGGACGCCGTCAGTGCACCGCGATCAGTCCGTTCTGACGCAACGGCGCTGGTCCGTTCCGCACGGAATGGAAACGAGTCTCGCCACCGGCCACTACGCGGTGAATCCGGCCGAACGACATGCGCCTCGCATAGCCGCTTCCACGTATCGATTTGGTCTCGGGCGGCACCACGATGAGGCGCGCCGACGCGTCCCAGCGGTCGAATGCCTCGAGGTGTGCAGTAGCAATGAGCCGGGCCGAGCCAGCTCGAGGAACTGCTTCGGCTGCGGGCCGCCCATGCGTGTGCCGCGTCCGCCGGCCACGATGAGGATGGTGTGCTTACTGGTCAAGCTCATCGAGGATCTTCTTTACCTCCTCGTCGGCCTTGAGGAGCTTGTCTTTGCATAGTTGGATGAGCCGCCCGGCCTCCCGGACTTTGGCCGGAAAGGACGTCGACGTCCAGCTCTCACGCTCGATCTCTTCAATGATCTGCCGCAGACGGGCCACGGCGCTGTTGTAGCTGCTTTCTCTTCTGACATGGGTTGTGAAACTAAATGTGAAATCATTGTAGACAATCCGCCCTTCTCGCTCGCCGTCGGCAAAGCGGATGGTAACGGCGTCGCCGGGGAGAGCGTGGAGCGCGTTTGACGACCGAACGCCGTCGCGCAGGGTCATCGTATAGCCGCGCTGGAGGAGCACGTCAGGCGAGGCCAGTCGGATGTGCTGCTCGTTCGGCTCGAGGTCGTGTCGGCGACGCATCAGCGAACTGTCCGCAGCGCTGCGGAGGCGCTCCGGCAGAGCGTCGATGCGTTCGCGATGGCGTGCGATGCGTTGCGGAACGGCGGCGCGCCGATAGCCGATGCCACTCCGTGCGCCGTCGCTCGATGAGCTGGGGGACGGTCGCCAGGCGTGCTGGGAGTCGGAGCCACTCGCGCGCCGTCGCTCTACGTGTCCCGAGACCAAGAGCGGAGCGTGCGACGACGCTGCGGAACGTCTGCTGCTCCCGCTCGATGCGGACCGTGGCCGCCCGATAGAGTCGGTCGCGCAGCTCGTTTGATATCTCGCCAGCTGAGTCGCCATACAATCGATGAGGAACGCGGCCACGGCCGTCGGTGTCTTGAGTCGCGTATGGGGCCCACGAGGTCGACCACCGTGTCGTCGCGTTCGTGGCCGATGCCCGGTGATGATGGGCAGGGAACTGCGCACAGTTGGCGGCCAGGGGCGTAGGAGTCGAAGCTGCTGGTCGGCCGTGGAGCCACCGCCGCGGATGATGACGACGACGTCGAGAGGCCTCGCGGACGGCACAGATGCGATCCAGCGCGGCGATGATGCTCGCCTCCCGTTCGCTCGCCCTGCATGAGGGCGGGGTAGAGCCGGACGTAGAATGGGAAGCCATACTCGTTGCCGAGCGGCTGGTCGGTGAGTCCTCGTAGCCCGCGGCCGTGGCGGACGAGATGACGGCGATGCGCTGTGGCCGTGCTGGGAGCGACAGGAGCGCGGTTGAGGTCGAAGACACCGTCGGCTTGCAGCTGCCGGACGATCTCCCTTGCGCCGCCGCACCAGGTCACCCACCGTGAACGAGGTCGATGTCGTGGACGGTCAGGGAGAGGCCGTACAGCTCTGTGGAAGTCCACGGCCACGCGCACGAGCACCTTCAGCCCCGACGTGAAGCGGCGGCCCGTCTCCTCCTCGAAGTAGGGGCGGATGACGGCTACTGCTGGGCCCAGATCGTGCCGCGTGCTCGAGCGCGCACACCTGCCCGGTGCGCCTCGTCCCTTTTCGACAAACTCCAGATAGCAATGCCGAATAGCTATTTACGCGCACTTCCGCTCGTCCCGGCCCGCACCCAATACGTCTCGGGTAGGGCGTCGCGCAGGGCCTGCTTGATGTTGCGGTTCAGCTCCGTGAGTGAGAGGACGCTGGCCGGATCAACGGTGTCGAAGAGGTCGGCTCATGCTTGTTCTAACGTCTTACCGAGGTTGAGGAATGCCCGTCGATCCCTCGGCCGGGAAACGCCTCGATGGCATAGCGGAGGGTGGTGCGAAGGCTGTGGATGTGTGCGGAGGGAAGTCACAGAGGGCGACGATGTCGCTTGCCGGCCTCTACGGAGCAGCCAACCATTGGCTTTTGTGCATGAGGTCGTGCGGTGGGTGAGGGTTGCGGAGGCCAGCTCGAAGCTCAGATCCGTGTGCCCCCTGCCTGAGCCAGTACATGGTGGCGACGATGGCAATGCGTTTGTCCCACATCCGCTCAGAGTCGGCGAGGCTGTGTAGGAGGTCGGCGTTGTTCGTGTCGAACGTCTCGCGGCCGAGGATCTTATACGCCGTCAAGTCCACCAAATCCCAGTTGTCGATGTGTGTGCGATGTCGCAGATAGAAATCGGCCGTGGCCGCACGTACCGCTCCGCGTCCGGGTCCGCCCATATCGCCCACAAGCATCAATAGAACCGCAGAGGCGCACCTCGTGGAAGTCGCTCTCAGCAGCCGACACAGATTGTCGTCGTCCGCCTCGGCATAATGCCTACGCGCCACGCTGCGCACCTGGCACACAGGGCACCCCGAGGGAGCGATCGCCCCCGCCATACCCCCGGCCGGTCTTGAAGAAGCGTGCCAAGTCGGCCGCCTTCCGGTGGATCCGAGGGCTTGCAGTTCGCGCAGTATCTCGTCCGTGATCATGGCCCTCCTTCCAGATCAGCTCGACAGCGCGCTTCGGCACATGGTGTACGCCCGCGGCATCGCGCCAATAGCGGTAATCGCCGTCGGGCGACATCGGCTCGATGACGACGGTCTCTCGCGGCCGTCCGATGGCCAGCACGGTGCGCACTCGAGATAATCAGCAGGCGGAAAGTCGGCCTGAATCTGTTTGGCATTAAAGGCCTTGATGATGCACCCGCCCAGGCCGCGCTCGGCGAGCGAGAGCAGGGATGGCGAGGGCCTGGATGCCGTCGTCGCAGTAGGGATCGCGACGATGCGTATCGAGGAGTTGGATGAGGTATGCCGCGGGTCGTTCTCTGGCCGGTCCGCCCCAGTCCTTGAGGGTAGGCCGCCCAGCGGGAGCGTGGGCAAGAGTCGGTTGCACTCGTCGCGCTCGGTGACGAGGCGGTACTTCAGTGGTTGAGCGTTGCGTGCCGAAGGGCAGAGTCGTGCGGCATCAATGGCCGCGAGTGAGCACATCGGCGCCGAGGCGTTCGTCCGTAAGCGCCGGAAGCTCCGGGTTTGTAGCAGTAAATCTTTTCCAGCATGATCGGGTGTGACAAAAATGAGGTGGCAAAGCTGCGCCGGATCTGATCCATCTCGTTCCGGAGTCGAGTGATCGATTCAGGGGCATTTGCTAGCAGTGCGTTTTCACTACCCGCACAGCGTTGCAAAGTCCGAAACCCGCCGAGTTTTGCTACTCGCACGGCGTGTAAGCCCCGAAACCCGCCGGGTTTTGCTATTCGCACGGCGTGCAAGCCCCGAAACCCGCCGAGTTTTTGCTATTCGCACGGCGTGCAAAGCTCCCGAAAACCTGCCGGGTTTTGCTATTCGCACGGCGTGCAAGCCCCGAAACCCGCCAAGTTTTGTTACTCGCACGGCGTAAGCCCCGAAACCCGCCGGGTTTTGCTATTCGCACGGCGTGCAAGCCCGAAAACCCACCGAGTTTTGCTACTCGCACGGCGTACAAAGACAAAGAATCCCCGCCGGAAGGGACCCGACGGGGATTCGTGTCCTCTTTCCCGAGGGGAAATGGGAATCTCCTTCCGTTGTGCTGCGCTCTTGCTTTACAGCTTGTCGTAACTGAGGCTGAACTTGCCGGGCACAACGTTTCCGAGGGTCTTCAGGCGGCCAGGTCAAAGCGTTTTTGGCGTGTTTCGGACTTCTTCGTGCGGTCTTCGTAGATGACTGTCTTGTGGAGAAGTTCACGCTGGTGACCTCGTGCACCCGGTCATTTTTCTTGTTGCGCAGCTTACGCTCCCAGCCAATCAGCTCGAAGCGTCGGTTCTGGAAGCGGAAGATGAAGCTGTCGTCGTTGTCGTAGGCATGTGAGCCAGGTCAGGAAGAACTTTCGAAGGGAGTGTACCGTCTTGATACTCTGCGTCGACAAAGGCGTCGGTGTTGCCTTTGGGAGCGATGAAGCGGCTGCCGTCTTTGTCTCTTGAAGCACGTATCACGCTTCTTCGTTTGCCGAAGGCGATGGCCAGAATGTAGCTGCCCGAATCATCGTTTTGCAAGATGAAAGCGATGTCGTCTACATGGTCCTTGTTGAGGGTCGCCATTCTCGATGAAGTACACATGCCACCCTCGGGGGCATAGTCCTCTGCCGAAGCCCCCGCTTTGGGGCAGCTTCAGTCTGTGCGGCTATTGTTCCAGCAAACAACAGCATAGCGAAAGCAATCAGTCGATTCATAGATGTGTAGTTTGTTAAGGGTGAGTGCGTGCGGATTTGGAAGAAGGTCAAGGAAAATAGGAGTTCAAAGTCGGCCGGGGACCGGGTTGAGGCGCCCCCGGCCGTTTAGCAACTGTTCACGAGATGCGCTCGAAGCCGGTGTGGTAAGGCACGAGCACTTTGGGGATGATGATGCCTTCGGGCGTCTGGTTGTTCTCGAGCAATGCGGCCACGATGCGGGGCAGGGGCCAGAGCGCTACTGTTGAGCGTATGAGACTGCACCTTCTTATCGGCGTCACGGTAACGACACTTCAGGCGGTTGGCCTGGTAGCTCTCGAAGTTCGATACGGAGCTGACCTCCAGCCAACGCTTCTGCACGGCGGAGAAGACTTCGAAGTCGAACGTCAGGCGGACGTGAAGCTCGCAGATCGCCGCCGCAGAGTCGCAGGATGCGCCACGGCAGCCTGCGCCCCAACGAGCTGAGCGGACGTACGTGACCATCTCCTCGAGCGATGTGTAGGAGTGCCCGGCCGATCGATGCGGACGATCTCACCTTGTCGAACTGGTGCAGGGCGATTGAGCCCGCGCACACCTGCCGTACGAACCGGCTTCGCGGCGGAAGCAGGCGGAGTAGGCCGTGTTGCGGATGGGTAGGTCTGCCTCGTTGAGGATCACGTCGCGGTAGATGTTTTGTGACGGGCACCCTCAGCGGTGGGGATGAGGTAGAGGTCGTCGAGGTTGGCGGATACATCTGCCCTCTTTGTCGGGCAACTGTCGTGCCTGTAGCCCGATTCCGGCGTTGACGACGTAGGGCGGTTCGATCTCGACATAGCCGGCGTCGCGGGCGCAGTCGAGGAAGAAGTTCACGAGCGCGCGTTGCAGCCGTGCCCCTCGCCCTTGTAGACGGGGAATCCAGCGCCGGTGATCTTGACGCCCAGCTCGAAGTCGATGATGTCGTATTTGCGAGCCAGCTCCCAGTGCGGCAGTGCGTCGGCGGGCAGTTCGGGGATGGTGCCACCCGTCTCCTCGCAACGGTTGTCGTCGGCGCCCGTACCTTCGGGCACGGAGGCGTGGGGAGGTTGGGGATGAGCACGAGCAGCTCGTGCATGTCTTTTTTCGGCCTGTGTCTTGTCGGCCTCCAGCGTGCGGTTGGTCTCTTTCAGGCGGGATACTTCGGCCTTGGCTTCGTCGGCTTCGGCACGTTTGCCCTCCTTCATCAGTCCGCCGATCTGCTTGGAGAGACGGTTCACCCCGGTGAGGTTGGCGTCGAGGGCGGTCTGGGAGACGCGTCGGGTCTTATCGAGTGCAATGATTCGGTCGATGATCTCGGTTGCGTCGAATTGCTTGACGGCTAGTCGGCGGATCACTTCGTCGCGTTGTTCGGTGATGGTTTTAATTGTGAGCATGGGGGCATTCCTGTTTGATGTTTCTTCTGGGTGACAAAAAGTAGGTGCTTGACTCCTTACTGTGCAGTGCGCCCAATCTTCCTCACGTAGAGAACAAGAGGCCGCCCTCATGTGATGATAGGACAGCCCTCTTCTGATTCGTGTTACTCTCTCCGGGGGAGCGGGCGGCGGTTATGCTTCTGCCGGTTGCTCCACCTGTGGCGCCAGGGCGGCTTCGAAGCCCCTCGACGGAGATGTATGAACGATTCTCGCGGCCGCGCTTGAAGACTACGATACCGTCGATGAGTGCATACAGCGTGTGATCGCGACCCATGCCCACGTTCTTGCCGGATGGAACTCCGTGCCGCGCTGACGGGCGATAATGTTACCGGCCTTGGCCTTCTGGCCACCGAATAATTTAATGCCTAAGCGTTTGCTTTCTGATTCGCGGCTGTTCTTGGAACCGCCGACTCCTTTTTGTGTGCCATTTCTCTCGTCTTGTTGTGGTTAAATGGTTAAGCGATGATTTGTTTGATGCTCACTTCGGTAAACTGCTGGCGGTGTCCGTTCAGCTTGCGGTAGCCCTTCTTCTCTTCGTGGAAGACGAGCACCTTTATCGCCCTTAACCAGCGGCGAAAGCACTTCGCAGATCACCTTGGCACCTTCCACCGTGGGCGCGCCCACCTGTACACTGCCGTCGGCATCGACCAACAACACCTTGTCGAACTCCACCGTTGCGCCGCTCTCGACGTCACGGAGGTGATGGACAAACAACTTCTTCCCTTTGCTCGGCCTTTTAAACTGCTGGCCGTTGATTTCACAATTACGTACATTGATTATTCGTATTAATCGTGACTCCTGGGGCGGACACGTCGGGGTCCGACGGATCTCTTTTTCATGCCCTCTGCGGATTATTGAGGCGCAAAAGTAGACCAATTAACACGTTGCGCAAATGGCGATGCATGTCGGAAGTGGTGAATGGCAGGGTGTTCTGTGTGCGACGGGGGCGCCCCAGAGGTCGTCCGGCTGCATTTCGGTGAGGTGGGGCCAGAAGTGGATGGGCATATCTTGGCGCTGCTTGCGGGGGTTGAGGCGCTCGCGGATGGTGAGGAACGGAAGTAGGCGCGCCAGAGGGCTTGGAAACGCTGCTCGTCGGTGGCCAGGAGGTCGGGGTCGAGGCGGGAGCGGAGGGCGGCGTCGTCGGCCAGGGTGACTTCACGCGTGGTGTGGAGGTCGTAGTAGTAGCCGTAGCGACGGCAGAGGCTCGTAGATCACCCAGGGCTGGTCGGAGAAGCGGTCGGTGAAGTGGGCGCGGCCAGCGGGAGCGCGTTGTAGAGCGGTCGGATGGGGGCGACGTAGAGCCCGTCGGCGGTCTTGCTGAAGCGGACGAATTGCTTGAGCTTGTGGGCTTCGCGGCTGACCTTGAGGGCGAGGTTGCGCACCTCGAGGACGTCCGATCGGCGAAGTTGAGGGCGATGGACCTCGGTGGTGTCGAAGGTTTTGCGGATGTAGCGGAAGAGGAGTTCGTCGACGGTGGGCTGCTCCCTGAGAGCCAGGCACGGAGGGATCGGGTGGTGACTTCGGACGGGAGCTTGCGCATGAGTCCGAGGCGGACGCGTTCGGCCCGGCCGTGTCGGTGACGACGGTGTATGTCTCTGTCGGCAAAGAGCGAGCGCGGGTTCGCCCACACGCAGCAGATGGTCGGGGAAGGTGCGGCGGGTGTGAGCGTCGAAGATGGCCGTGAGGGAGGCCCTCGAAGGTTTTATCGTGAAGAAAAATGAGCACAGGGGGAACCGAAAGCTGAAAACGAAAAACGGCCCCGGGTAAGGCTGGCCTTTGGGTAGCCGGTTGATAGGGTGAAATGACTCGGGAATGCTTCAGAAACCATGTTTCTCAGCTGAAACCGTTCGGGAACGCTCCAGAAACTGTGTTTCTACGCTGGAAACCGTTCGGGAATGCCGCGGAAAACCGTGTTTCTGCATTGAAACCGCTCGGGAATGCTCCAGAATCAGTGTTTCTGGGCTGAAACCGTTCGGGAACACGCGAGAAATCATTCCCAGACGATGCTCAGCTGCCGGGGTCGAGCTTCTTGCTGCGCGATGGGGTGGGAACGAGGGCGCGGCGCACTTGCTCGGGGGTGACTTCGTGGATGGTGCCGCCGATGGGGAGCTCGCGGCAGGGTGATGAACATACTGCGCCTTCTTCATCACCACGCCGATGCGCCGGAGGCTGTCGGAGGTGAGGCTGCCGAAGCGGCGGAGGCGACGATCATGCGGGCGGACTTGACGCCGATGCCGGGCACGCGGAGGATAAGGGCGTAGTCGGCGCGGTTGATGTCGACCGGGAAACACTCCGGGTGACGCAGCGCCCAGGCGAGCTTCGGGTCGATCTCGAGGTCGAGGTTGGGGGTGGCGCTGTCGACGATCTCGTCGGCGCCGAAGCCGTAGAAACGCATCAGCCAGTCGGCCTGGTGAGGCGCACTTCGCGGATGAGGGGCACGCGTCCGACGGCCGCGGGCAGGCGTGTGTCGTAGGTGTTGACGGGCATGAACCGAATAATAGACGCGTCGCATGCTCGGCCGACGGTAGAGGGCGGAGGAGACGGAGGATGTCGTGGTCGGTCTCGGGCGTGGCGCCGACGATGATCTGTGTGCTCTGTCCGGCGGGCACGAAGCGTGGTGCGTGGCGAAACTTGCGGCGGTCTTCTTGGCTTTGCAGCATGCCCTGGCGGATGTAACGCATCGGGGCGAAGACGCCTCGAAGTCTCTTGTCCGGGGGCCCACGCGTCGGAGGCCTCTCTTCGGTGGGTAGCTCTGGTTGACGCTCATGCGATCGGCGTAGAGCCCGCCCTCCTCGACCAGCTCGCGGCTACAGCCGGGGATGCTCTTGAGGTGGATGTAACCGTTAAAGCGGTGCGTGGTGCGGAGGTCTTTGACCACGCGCACCATGCGCTCCATCGTAGTCCGGGTTACGGATGATGCCGGAGCGAGGAAGAGCCCTTCGATGTAGTTGCGGCGGTAGAACTCGATGGTGAGGTCTACGAGCTCGCGAACGGAGAGTGTGGCGCGTGGGCGGTCGTTCGTGCGGCGGTTCACGCAGTGAAGCACAGTCGAAGATGCAATGGTTGGTGAGCATGATCTTCAGCAGCGAGACGCAGCGGCCGTCGGCGGTGAAGCTGTGGCAGATGCCGACGCCGCCGACGGTGTTGCCGATCCTTCCCGCCGTGTTGTGCCGCACCGTGCCACTCGAGGAGCACGAGACGTCGTACTTGGCGGATTCGGCCAGGATCTTCAGCTTTTCGAGGACGGTGTCGGTCATTGCTTATTGGGGTGTTGGGTGTTTAATTGTTTGGGGATACAAACGTGTACCCGGCAGGTTGGCCGGGTCTCTGACCCCTAACAGGCAAATTGGCCGGGGTCCCTGCCCCTTAGTTCTGGTCTTGAGGATCACTGTCGGCGCACCACTGCTACGATGCTGGTGGAGGAGACGAGCGTGATCTTGGCGCGCTGTTGCAGCTCCTCGAGCGTGATGGCGCCGCAGCTGCACATCGTGGCGCGGATCTTACCGAGGGTGATGTCGAGGTTGTCCTTCATCTTGCCGGCATAGGGCACGTAGCTGTCGACGCCCTCCTCAAACTTCAACGCCTCGGAGCCGCCCATGTCGTAGCGCTGCCAGTTCTTGGCGCGGTTGGATCCTTCGCCCCAGTATTCCTTCACGTAGTTGTTACCGATGCGGAGCGTCTGCGTGGGCGACTCGTCGAAGCGGGCGAAGTAGCGACCCATCATCAGGAAGTCGGCTCCCATCGCCAAGGCCAGCGTCGTGTGATAGTCGTGCACGATGCCGCCGCTCGCCACAGATGGGCACACAGATGCCCGTCTCCTCACGATAGGCGTCGCGGGCACGCGCCACGTCGATCAGCGCCGCAGCTCGTCCGCGTCCGATGCCCTTCTGCTCGCGGGTGATGCAGATCGATCCGCCGCGATGCCACTGATGAAGTCCGCCCGGCGTCGACCAAGTAGCGGAAGCCTTCGCTGTCCACGATGTTGCCTGCACCCACGGGGATGTGGTAGTTCGATTTGACCCATTCGAGGGTCTCCCGCTGCCATTCGGAATAGCCGTCGGAGGAGTCGATGCAGAGCGCATCCACGCCGGCCTCGATGAGCGCCGGGACATCGCCCATGTAGTCGCGCGTGTTGATGCCCGCGCCGACGAGCAGCTTCTTCCGTAGCGTCGGATAGCTCGTCCGGTTCTTGCGGTGGCTGTCGTAGTCTTTGCGGAAGACGAAGTCAGGCCAGACGGTCGTCGGCGTCGATGATAGGCAGGGAGTTCAGCTTGTGCTCCCAAAGGATGCGGTTGGCCTCGCTCAGCGAGATGCCCGATCGACCGTAGATGAGCTGGAGAAGGGCGTCATGAAGGTGCCGATCTTCATCGCCGGATCGTCCTTCTCGGCGCGATAGTCCCGACTGGTAACGATGCCTAAGAGTCGGCCGTTGAGGCGTACCGTCGTCGGTGATGCCGATGGTGGAGTGGCCCGTCTGGCGTACCAGCTTAACCACGTCGGCCAGGGTTTGCTCGGGCGTGAGGTTGGAGTCGCTGACTACGAAGCCGGCCTTGAACTTCTTCACCTTACGCACCATCTCGGCCTGACTCTCGATGGGCTGTGAGCCGAAGATGAACGATAGGCCACCGTTGCGCGCCAGCTCGATGGCCAGCTCGGGGCCGGACACGGCCTGCATGATGGCCGAAACGAAGGGGATATTCAGCCGGATAGGCGAGGGCTCGCCCACGGCGTGCGCTTTTACGAGCGGCGTTTTTGAGCGACACGTTGGTCGGGATGCACGCCTTGGTCGTCAGACCAGGGATCAACAGGTATTCTCCGAAGGTTCTGGAGACGTCTTCTAAGTAAACAGCCATATCTAATCTCTTGAGTGGTTAAAGTAGTCAGGGGTGAGTTATTGAGTGGGGAGGTTCCCCGGCCGAAAAAGTGGGGCAAAAGTAGCACGCCCCCTCTTCCAAATCGCCGAACAGGGAGGCTGGCCGTGGTGGTCAACTCCCGTTCCCAAAACGTCGTCGCTATGTAAGTCTCAATAGATATCCCCACTTTCAGGCCCCGATAAAATCTCCTCGTACGCCGGCACGGGGATGCCGAGCCGCTCGGCCTCACGCACGATGTATCCGCAGAGGCTGTCGACCTCCGTGGGCCGGCCAGCGCGGAAGTCGCGGTGCATGGAGGTGGTGGACTTGTCGTCGCTGCCCCACGCCCGGAACAGCTCCTGCCAACAATACTCCTCCGTCAGGGTCGAAGCCCCGAGCTTGGGCCACGCTGGTGGCCTCTTGGAGCCAGTTGGCGACACTTGGCTGCGTGGCGCTCCAGGGCCAGCAGCACGGGCAGGTCGAAGTAGGACGTGGCTGCGGCCGAGACGGAGATGATGATGAACTTCTTCCACACACCTGCAGCTGGATGTCGTCGTGCCACTCGGCCTGTATGCCGGCCTCGCGCAGCAGTCTTCCAGCTCTTGGCCGCGCTCTGCATCGCGGCTGACCCGAGCCGAAGAGCAGTTTGCCGCGCCCGTGCACATTGCGGATCGTGCCCAGGGCCGTCTTCATGGCCACGACGTACGTCAGGCCCGTACCACACCTGCCCACGGTCTTTGAGCTGCTCGGACGACGCGGTCGCGGATGTCGGCGCCGTTGAGCAGCGGCACGATGACGGTCTCCGGACCGATGATGGGTCGCAGCTTCTGCACGGCCGCCTCCAGGTCGTAACTCTTCGTGCAGCAGAGATGTAATCGGCCGTGACGCCGAGCTTCTCCGGCTGCTCTACGACGCCCTCCGGACGCACGCGAAACGAGGCCCTTCAGGGGTCTCCACCTGCAGCCCGTGCCGAGCAATCTCCAGCCCGTGCTCTCCTCTGGCGACGAAACTACACCTCAACGTCTCTGTTGGTTGCATAGGTGCGCGCCAGCATGCCGCCTAAAATATCCGCCGACGCCTCCTATACCATGATTACGAATTCGCTTCACAACAAATAAGATTTAACGATAGCTTGTTGTTTCTGCAAAGATGGTTCAAAAAATCGGGGGTAGATCGAATGGAATGCTCCGATCGATGCCTCGAAAGGCACTATCCGAGGCCACAACCCCCGTTGAACATGAAAAATGCACGCATACAATCGGGGATCCTTGAGACGGAGGTTACGAGGCCGCTACGCAGGTGACGAAAGACAGATTTTCGTACTGTTTTTACGCATGAGGAGACTTGTTCGGAAATAAAAAAAGTGACTTTTTATAGCTATGCAGATAGTGTCAGGTATAAAAAGTCGACAGTTTTTGTTTTTGTGTACTATATGTGAGGATATAGCAGCTCACTTTTTGTTTGTGTCAATTCTTATCGGGTTATATTGTGTCACACTTTGTTTCTGTGAGAAGATTTTCAGTTAGAAAAAACTAGCTGTTTGATTCTGTATAGTAATGACACCTATAAAAAGTCACTTTTTGATGCTGTAAGTAGATTCTCATCTACAAAAAGTGACCTGATATAACCTGAGATTTATTTTTAGATCGAGTGGGTAAACAGTTATAAGCCGAAAAGAATTTATCAGGATCAGGAAGCCACGGTTTTATAACCTGAGTAAATTTTTGCAGAGGAGGTGGCTGTTTATAATCTAAAGGAAGTCGTATTTTTGCGAGAACTAATAGGAAAGGGATAAACAAGATGAGCGAAACGACGTTGAAGATACCGCATGCGGTAAAGATCGAAGAGAGCAACTGTGTGAGCTTCAAAGTGGGGCTGCATGCCAGTTTACACCGCAGCCAATACGACCTTTTGCAGAATGTCAGTCCGGAGCTGGTGCACTTCCGAAGGGGATGATGGAGCGCTGGGAGGAACTGATAATGATGGAGTGCCAGTCGCCGTCGAAGGGGCGGACGTACTCGCGTTTTACGCCTTTGATGAACGAGAAGACGCGGAGCGACGCCGATTACTGGCCTCTTTTTCGGCATAATCCGCGGAATATCTACCTGCCGGATGGGCCGAAGCGAGGCGGCACTGAAGCTCGATGCTAAGCTGCACCGCTTTCGGGGCATGCAGCACGGCGGGTCGAAGATGGCGCGTAGCGCGCGCATCAGGCCTTGGAGAAGGATCTGGAGGAGCTCAAGAGCGAGGTGGAGACGCTGGGCCTGACCGCAACGGTGCAGCAGCTGCATGAGGTGACGACGGCGTACGAGTCGCTCAGCATGGAGCGCGTGAAACAGCACGTGGATGAGAAACGGCCGACGATGCTCGAGACGCGTCGGGAGGCGGATGTGTATTACGAGCGGGCCTGTCGGCTGGTCGAGGCGGCACACCTCATGGCCACGACCGACGAGGCGCGCAAGGCCATCGAGCGGTTGGTGGATCTGATGAATCGGGCGGTGCGGGGAGTCTAAACGGACGTATCACGAGATGCTCGGTCAGCGTCGCCGGTACAAAAAGAAGAGGCGCCGATCGACGGGGTGTCGACGGCGCCTTTGATGATATCGTAAATGGCCGGGTATCTTCCGGGGCGATACTTCCTTTTCTTGCCTTGATGCGGGGAAAAGGAAGGCATCTAGGGATGCCGGCCAAATTTCCCTGCCCGGAAGGGGCCTCACCGAGGCCGGGGAAGTTTAGCTGGGTGGAGGGGCGGCCATTGATCGATGGCCGATTACATGTGGGAAGATGGCCGAAACGGTGATGTTGCGGCCTGGCTCGAGGAGCCACTGGATGGTGTTTTCGGCGGCTTTGGCGTAACGCTTATCGAAGAGGTTGTCGGCGTTTAGCTGTAGCGTCCAAAAACTTGTTGCAGCGGTAGCTCACCATGGCGTTGGCTACGAAGGCGGGGTCGAAACGCATCTCGTTGGCCATGAGTCGGCGTACGACTCGCTGGCGTAGTCGAAAACCGAGGGCCGAGGCGGAAGAGGTGACGCTCTGAGTTGTTGTTCAGAAAGAGCCAACCGAAGGCCGTGGACGGGCGAGTAGGGCAGAATAGTTGTCCTGAAGGCCGCCTTGGCAAATTCGGTGTTGGAGTATTCGCCCACCTTTGGCCAGCGTCAGGGTGTAGCCTGCGCGCAGGTCGATGTAGGGGCGAGGGGGTGAGGGTGGCGTCGATCTCGAAGCCGTCGGAATGGACGGTGCCCACCTGCCCGATGACGCTCTTGCCATCGGCATTCTTACCAAACTTCTGCACGATGTTGCTCTTCTCGATGTGGAATCCGGCCAGCTCCAGGGCCAAGAGGCTACCGAAGCGGGAGTGGATACCGGCCCTCGTACTGCATGCCGCGTTCGGGGGCGTAGACCTTGCCGGTGGAGTTGGGCGTGATGGTGCGGCCCTTATTGTCGAGGTAGACGTAGTTGTTGTCGCCTACGGTGCGGACGGGGCGGAAGGAGTTGGAGACGGAGGCGTAGATGCGACTCTCGGGGGTGAGTTCGTAGACGAGGCCCACCTTGAAGGTCGGGGGCGTTGTCGATAAGAATAGCGGGCTCACCCTTTTCGGTCACGACGCGGTTGTCCGATTTGCTGGTTGTGATGTTGCGGCGGAACATGTTGTAGCGCAAGGCGAGCATGGCCGCGAGGCGGTCGGTGACGTTGATCTGATCGAAGGCCGCCAGCGAGTGGTAATACTCGATGAAGTCGACAATCTGCGAGAATTTTTCGTCTAAGTAGCCCGGGTTACTGATCGGATTACGGATAGACATGACGGTGCTGATGGCGGGTCCGGAGAACACCTGCCTGCCAGCGCTTGAGGCTCATGTAGAGAAGTCGTAGCCGAAAGAGGCGAGGTGACGTATGCCGAGGGGCCTCGAACTGGCCTTGCACGGAGAGCTGATTGCCGGCGTAATAGTTATCGTAATCGAAGTGGAAGGGCTCGCGCAGGATGGAGTCGACGCTGATATAGACCTTCTCGTCGCCGTTCATGTAGTAGTGTTTGTAGCGGCCGGGCGTCTTGGACGTCAGGTGTGAGAATTCCTCCGACTGGAGGTAGCTGAGCGTGTTGTACGATAGCCCAGCACGTCGCGTAGCAGCCAATTCTCCGACAGGTTGTGCTCCCAGATGCTGGTCGAGGAGATGTGCTTGTCGTTGAGGTGGTCGTTGACGTACGTGAGGGCTCGCTCTGGCCAGGTCGATGCCCGTGGGGATGTCGCCCTTGCTGTAGACCTTGTTGCCGTTCTCGTCGAAGATGTCGTTCTGGAAGCGAGGGATACCCGGATCGGTGTGCACGCGGTTGTCGTAAGCCAGGGCCGAGAAGGAGAACTTGTTGCGATCGTTGGGCCGGAAGTCAAGCGCCGCGTAGACGTTGTTCGATCGGCGGGTGTTGTCCCTCCAGCCGTCGCTTTGAATGCCGGTGTAATCGAGGCGGAAGTTGACCGTGGGCGAGGGGCGCCGGTAGCTCCCGCTGTGCCGTGTACGTGTTCCAGCTGCCCACAGCGATGCGTGCATCGACCGATGTGCGGGCCGAAGGCTGGCTGTAAAAGCACGTTGATAATGCCGCCGATGGCCGAGTGTCCGATCAGTGCGGACGACGGACCCTGATCACTTCCACGCGGTCTACACCGACGAACGATGAAGTCGGTGCGCAGGAATAGATCTCGCGCGCTCGTCACGGATGCCGTTCGGAGAGCAGTACGAGGCCATCCATACCACGTGCGCGGAACATGTGGAAGCCGCCGTAGTTGTTCATGATGCGAATACCGGCCGTTGTCTTGTTGATCTGCAAGAGGGTCGGTGATGTTCAGATCGCGCAGCGCTTTAGAGTCGACGATGGCCATCGTCAGCGGCGCTCTCGGAAAGGGTTACGGGCAGTCGGAAGAGGCTCAGCCGTTTCATGCGGTGCCCAACGACGACCTGCTCGTCGAGATAGAGGGTGGTGTCGACGTCAGAAGGGTCGACAGTCTCGTTCGGTACGGCCTGCTGCGCCCTGTACGGCGCCCGCCATCCCCGAACACAAAAGCAAACTCAGGATGAAGTTCCTTTTCATTTCGGTTGATTTTTAGTGTGTGTAATGTTTATGTATGGAGAAAAATTCTTCTGATCTCCGTGTGTGGTGTGTGTAGTAATGAAGGCTCCACGAAGCCTCAGCCGTCGGGGCTGATGAGGCCGCATCGGATGGCGTACTGGAGCATTTCGTGGGTGTTGTTGATGCCGAGCTTTTGGAAGATGTGCATTTTGTGGGTCTCGACGGTGCGACGGCTGATGTAGAGTCTTTTCGCCGATCTCGCGTGCGGTCAGTCCTTCGTGCGATAGGCGGATAATCCGGCTTCGCGGTCGGAGAGACACGGGCCCCTCTTTGCCCATTTTCCGCTTCATGGCCACGATCTCGTACATCAGCGACGAGATGTCGCGTCCGTAATAATTCTCGCCCTCCATGATCACCCTGACGGCTTTAGTCAGCTCTATGGAGTTGCAGCGCCGCTTGCTGATGAAGCCATCGATGCCGATGCGAAGCAGGTCGCTGACGGTCTCCATCGTATTCTCAGCCGAGAGGATGAGGGATCTTGATTTCTGGAAAAGGAGTCCCGTAGCCGTCGGGCGATGTCGATGCCGGTTGTGTCGGGCAGGATGATGTCGAGAAAGATGAGGTCGGGCTTTAATGTCTTGAGCAGGGTGAAGAGTTGCTTGCCGCTCTCGGCCTCGCCCAGGATGCAGACGTCTGCCCGCTTGAGCGATCCGCGTATGCCGAGCCGGAAGAGCTCGTGGTCGTCCACTAATATCACGTTGGTCATAATCGGCCGGTTCTCGTTGTCTTACATTACAATCGGGTCGCAAAAATATAGCTTTTCCTTGCTGAGAAAAGTGCCGATACACTAGGACGTTTGCCGCGCTTCAATCGCGGGATGTAGGGATAAAAACGGGTCGGGCACGGGACCCACGTCCAATGCCCGACCTCCAACAACTAACAATTAAACAATTAAACAAATTAACAGTACAGACAACACCGTGTCAATACCGGTAAATCTCGGATTTGAATGGCCCTGTCGACGGGGACGCTGATATAGTCGGCTTGCTTCTGGGTCAGTTTCGAGAGCTTGACGCCGATGCGGGCCAAGTGCAGGGCGAGCCACTCTCGTCGAGGTACTTGGGCAGCAGTGAGACGCCCGGCTTAGTAGTCCTTCTGCCAGAGATCAAGCTGGGCGAGCGTCTGGTTGGTGAGGAGTTACTCATCACGAACGATGCGTGGCCGGTGGCGCAACCCAGGTTCACGAGGGCGGCCTTCAGCCAAGAGGGAAGATGGAGTGACCGTCGGGGAAGGTGTACTTGTCGACCTGCGGCTTGATGTTGAGGCGGACGATGCCGGGGAAGTTCTCCAGCCGGTCTACCTGGATCTCATTGTCAAAGTGGCCGATGTTGCAGACGATGGCCTGATCCTTCATCTGGCTCATGTGGTCGATGGTGATGACGTCGCAATTGCCGGTGGTGGTGACGAAGATGTTGCCCTCCTTCACGGCCTCCTCCATCGTGGTGACCTCGAAGCCTTCCATAGCGCGGCCTGCAGGGCAGATGGGGTCGATCTCGGTAACGAGCACACGGGCGCCGTAGGAGCGCATGGAGTGCGAGCAGCCTTTGCCGACGTCGCCGTAGCCAGCCACGACGACCACCTTACCGGCGATCATCACGTCCGTAGCGCGCCTTGATACCGTCGGCCGAGGGATTCGCGGCAGCCGTAGAGGGTTGTCGAACTCGACTTCGTCACGGAGTCGTTCACGTTGATGGCGGGCACGAGCAGTTCGCCGCGCTCCATCATCTGGTAGAGGGCGATGCACGCCCGTGGTAGTCTCTTCGGATACACCCTTCATCTCCTTGAGCATGTCGTGCCAGCGTGTCGGAGTGGCGGCGTGTACGGCCTTGAGGAGGTCGATGATCACCTGTTCCTCTTTGTTACCGCCCTTGCGATCGAGCAGTGGGGTTGTTCTCGACTCGCATAGCCTTGGTGTACGAGCAGGGAGGCGTCGCCACCATCGTCAACGATCAGGTTCGGACCCTGCCGCCGGGGAAGCTGAGGGCTTCGTTCGTGCACCACCAGTATTCCTCGAGCGTCTCACCCTTCCACGCGAAGACGGGTACACCGGCGGCGGCGCGATGGCTGCGGCGGCATGGTCTTGGGTGGAGAAGATGTTACAGCTGGCCCAACGTACGTCGGCACCCAGATCGACGAGTGTCTCGATAGGACGGCGGTCTGGATGGTCATATGGAGCGAGCCCATGATGCGTGCGCCGGCCAGGGGTTTTCTTCCCAGCGTATTTCTCGCGCAGGGCCATGAGGCCCGGCATTTCGTGTTCTGCGATCTCGATCTCTTTACGGCCGAAGTCGGCCATGATTGATGTCTGCCACTTTGTAGGGTAGCTTTTTCCGTTGATTCTTTTACCATGATATGGCCTTTCTCTGTTTTTGTTTTTGAAATGAATTGGCCGCGAAAGTAGACTAAAGCTGGAGAGGGCGACGGAGCCCCTGATTACTCTGTTAGTGCGGCGGAAAGCAGATCGTAGGTCGTTTGATAGGGAGAAACTGGGGGCTGAGGGGTGCGTGATGGGGAGGATGCGTGGGCTGATCGTCGGCCGTGGCGCTGATCTGGAAGAGGCTGTCTGTGAGCGGTGTCTTGGGGAACGGCAGGCGCTCCCAGAGGCGATAGCCCCAGACGACGATGAGGTCCGGCCGGCAGTCGCGCACCACCTCTCAGAAGGCCGCCTCGCATTCTGTGAACAGCTTTTTCGACGGTGTTTGGCGGGTGTTGGCCATGGGTTCCTGTATGTAATTGTAGAAGGCGGTGTGGCTCCGAAGTCGGCAATGCCCGCGAAGGAAAGGTTGCCGTTGTAGAAGGCACGGGCAAACTTGGTGTAGGGTGCCCATCCAACCTCGGTAGTTCATTCGACTACTGAGATAGTTGAGGTAACGCTGGACGATGTCGCTCGTGAAGTGGCGCAGCTGGAGGATAGTCGCGAAAATGGTCGCGGCCTTCGTCGTCATCGTTGATGTAATGGTTTCTCGCCGAGGGCGAGGATCTTTTGCCTTTGTAACCCTGCGGGTAATTGGGGCCGATGTAGGGGTGAAAAATACGTTGTCCATATGGGTAATGTTGTTTGATGGGGCAAAGGTAAAATCCACGTTAGATGTAGAAAGTCGCAGGGGTATGGACATAGGTCGAGGCTTCACAGTCTGACCTTTCTTCAAATCAACTAAAAACAAACAACTATTTATCTCATAACCGGCCGGGGGGTAACCGCCGACCTTCGAACATAAAACGCTCCCGAATGGTGAAGGTTCATAGGGGAGCCTGTTTTTGGGGTCTTTAGGCTTGATCGGCTGGAGAAAAAGAGGAATAGAAGGCTGGACAAACGACTTTGGCACGTGGCGTGACGGGGAGCGAATACCGCCGAGAGGCGTCTCCCCAAGCCGCCTTCTATCTGGGCTCACGGCCTTCCCTTTTCTTTGCGCCCTCCGATCATTTATATAGACACCTGACATGAAGCAATATTTGGATCTACTCGACGAGGTGCTCCGAGAAGGAACGGTGAAAGAAGACCGCACGGGCACGGGCACCCTCAGTGTGTTTGGCCGGCAGCTGCGGTTCGACCTCGACCAGGGATTCCCTGCTGTTGACCACGAAACAGCTGCATCTGAAAATCCATCATCTACGAACTACTCTGGTTCCTCAGCGGCGACACGAACGTGCGTTACCTTCAGGAGCATGGCGTGCGTATTCTGAACGAGTGGGCCGACGATCGCGGCGACTTGGGGCACGTCTACGGCTATCAGTGGCGCTCCTGGCCCGACTACGACGGCGGGTCGATCGATCAGATCGCAAACCATCGTGGACGATATCCGCCGCACGCCCGACTCACGCCGGCTCATCGTCAGTGCTGGAACGTGGGCCGACCTGCCGCGCATGAATCTGCCGCCCTGCCACCTACTCTTCCAGTTCTACGTCGCTGACGGGCGCCTCAGCCTACAGCTTTACCAGCGCAGCGCCGACGCTCTTTCTCGGTGTGCCGTTCAACATCGCCTCTACGCCCTGCTGCCACAGATGACGGCGCAGGTCACCGGCCTCCGTCCGGGCGACTTCATCCTCACCCTCGGCGATGCCCACATCTATCGCAACCACCTCGACCAGGTGCGCCTGCAACTCTCCCGCACGCCGCGCCCTCTGCCCCGCATGGAGCTGAACCCCGCGCGCAGCAGCCTCTTCGACTTTCGTTACGACGATTTTCGCCTCGTCGGCTACGATCCACATCCCCATATCGCTGGTCCTCGTCTCCGTCTGAGCGCTCAAACGTATCCGGCTACGTCCTACTACTTATTCCTACTTGCCCACTACTTCAAACTACATCTCAATATGATCACTCTCATTGCCGCCCTTGACGAGCACGACGCCATCGGACTGGGTAACACCCTGCCGTGGTATTTTGCCTGCCGATATGAAGCATTTCGAAGCCCTCACCGTGGGCCACACCGTCCCTCGCGGGCCGTCGCACGTTCGACTCCCTGCCCAAGGGCGCCCTGCCCGACCGCCGCAACGTTGTCCTCACCGCTCAGTCCGACCTTCAATGCCCCGGCTGCCTCATGGTGCACAGCATGGACGAGGCGCTTGAGGTCTGCCGCACCGTGGACGAGGCCTTCATCATCGGTGGCCGCGAGGTCTACCGCCAATTCCTCCCCGTGGCCGATCGCCTCTGCCTCACGCGTGCATCACGCCTTCCCCGAGGCCGACGTCTTCTTCCCCGACATCGATTGGCGTCTCTGGCGCGAGGCGGAGCGCACCGACCATGCACCCGACGAGCGTAACCCTACGCGCTCACTTTCGCCACATACCCGGCGGTAAAGGCCTCGGCGGGGCTATCTTTTTCGCCAGAAACGGCCGCAAACTACTTTTTGGACGTTTCGGTGGCCCGAAAATGGCTGCAAACCTCTTTTTGGGTCGTTTCGGGTGAAAAGATGCGTATCCGACCCCCTAACTACTTCGAACTCCCCCTGACTACCCTCTAACTACCCTTGACTACCTCAGACTACCCTCCAACTACCCTCGTCTATCTTTGTCCGCAATCAAATATCAAACACTCAAGATGAAAAAGAGACACCTATGTACTGTGATTTGCGCGGCGCTCGTGGCGGCTGCGCATGGAAAGGCTCGACGAGGCGCGCTCTTGCGCTTCCCGACCACGAATGGCAATGAGATCGTCTTCTCGTATGCCGGTGATTTATACAAAGTGCCCGCTACGGGCGGCGAGGCCCGACGGCTGACGGCGCACCCGGGCTATGAAAATGTTTCCGCGCTTTTCGCCCGACGGCCGCACGATTGCCTTCACCGGCCAGTACGACGGCAACACGGAGGTCTCACCATCCCCGCCGACGACGGCGAGCCGGTGCGCCTGACCTACACCTCGACCAACGCCCGCGACAACCTCGCGCGACCGCATGGGGCCGAACAACATCGTCATGGCCTCGACCACGGACGGCGCGCGCATCGTCTATCGCAACCGCATCAGCGACGGCTTCAGCGGCCGACTCCTCACCGTCAGTCGTGACGGCGGACTCTCCGAGGGCGATCCCCCTGCCCGAGGGCGGCTTTTGCAGCTACGCGCCCGACGGCCGACGTCTGGCTTACAACCGTGTGATGCGTGAGTTCCGCACGTGGAAGTATTACAAAGGCGGCATGGCCGACGACGTCTGGATCTACGACCCGGACAAGAAAACCGTGGAGAATGTGACCCACAACGACGCCCAAGACATCTTCCCCCATGTGGGTGGGCGACGAGATCTACTTCCTCTCTGACCGTGACCGCACGATGAACATCTTTGTCTACAACACGACGACGAAGGAGACGAAGAAGGTGACCGACTTCAAGCGACTATGACGTCAGTTCCCTCCACCAACGGCCGGCTGATCGTCTTCGAGAATGGCGGCTACATCTACTGCCTCGACCCGGCCACGAAGCGGGCCGAGAAGGTGCAGATCACGCTGGCGTCGGACAATGTCTACGCCCGCAGCGCCATCAAAGACGGCGGTAACTATCTGCGCGGCGCCGGTCTCTCGCCGGACGGCAACGGATCGTGGCCACGGCCCGCGGCGGAAATCTTCAACCCGCCCGTAGAGAAGGGCGTGACGAAAAACCCCACCCGTTCGCCCGGCGCACGACCGCAGCGGCGCCTGGTCGCCCGACGGCAAACACATCGCCTACATCTCCGACGCCACGGGCGAAACGGAGCTATGGATGCAGCCCGCCGAGGGTGGCGACCCGATCCAGCTGACGAAAAACAATGACACCTACATCCGCAACTTTTCTTGGAGCCCGGACAGCTGTTGGATCGTCTACACCGACTCGCAGAACCGCATCCGCCTCGTCGACGCGGGCCACGAAGGCCGCATCGAGGTGATGCAAGACCCGCGCAAAGGAGCCGTCTGACGTCTCCTTCGCCCGACAGCCGTTGGCTGGGCTTGCACCGCATGGCCGACAACCAGTACGACATCATCTACGTCTATCGCATTGCCGACAAACAGGAGTACGCCGTCACCGATCGCTGGTACGACTCGGGCGAACTCGGTCTTTAGCCCGACGGCCGCTACCTCATCTTCAGCTCCACGCGCGACTTCCAGCCGATCTATGGATCGAAGGAGTGGAATCACGTCTACGGCTACACGAATGGGGTCTACCTGCGCTGCTGTCGAAGGATACGCCCTCGCCCTTCCTGCAAAAGGATGATGGCGCAAAGGCTGATCGGAAGGTGGAGATCAAGGTGGAAGAGGGCGGCAAAAGAAAGATGCAGCCGCCGAAAAGAAGTCTGAAGGTGTGACCGTAAGGGTGGACGGCGACGGCCTGACGCGACGCATCGTCAAACTGCCGCTCACCGCCGATGGCTACTACGGTAACTTCTACCCGACGGCAAGAGGGTCTACTACGCTCGCAAAGGCAACACGTACGTCTTCGACCTGGAGAAACAGAAGGAGGAGACCGTGGCCGAGGGCGCCCAGATGTGGGTGGAGCCAGGCGGCAAGAAGGCCGGCTTCTTCAAGGGCCGTCAGGTGTACGTCACGGACATCCCCACGGGCAAGGCCGACTTGAAGGACGCCGTTAACACGGCGGACATGAAGATCACGACGGACTCATCCGAAGGAATGGGCGCAGATCTTCGACGAGTCGTGGCGTGCCTTCCGCGACGGCTTCTATCTCGAGAACATGCACGGCGTGGACTGGAAGGCGATCAAGGCCAAGTATGCCGCGCTGCTGCCCTACGTGAAGAACCGTCAGGACTTGACGTACATCATCGGTGAGATGATCGGCGAGCTGGCTGCGGTCATGCCTACGTGACGACGGGCGAGATCGACGCCCCGAAGCGTGTGAAGATGGGACTCGCTCGGCGCTAAGATCTCGCGCGACAAGAGTGGCTTCTTCCGTATCGAGGAGATCCTTCCGGGCGAGACGTGGGATCCGACGCTCCGCTCGCCGCTTGCTGATCCGGGCATCAACGCCAAGGTGGGCCAGTACATCGTAGCTGTGCGACGGGGTCGCGGCGAACACGGTCGGCGACCTTTACGCTTTGCTGGTGGGTAAGGCTAACGTGCCGACGGAGCTTTCGCTCAACGATCGCCCGCAGATGGCCGGTGCACGCCGCGTGGTGATCCGTCCGTTAGAGAACGAGTATCCGCTCTACCATTACTCAATGGGTGCAGCGTAATATCGCCAGGTGGACAAGGCTTCAGGCGGTAAGATCGGCTACATCTATATCCCCGACATGGGTCCGGAGGGGCTGAACGAGTTCACGCTTTACCTACCCGCAGCTCGACAAGAGGACTCATCGACGACCGTGCTGACGGTGGCGGCAACGTCTCGCTGATGATCCTCGAGCGCTTCTCCGCGAACCCGTATCGGATGACGATGCGCATCGATCGATCTTCAACGGCACCGTGCCCGACGCTGTCAGGTGGGGCCCGAGTGTGCCTTATCAACAAGTATCCGGCTTCGACGGCGACCTCTTCTCGTGGGGCTTCCGCTCCGAAGCCGCGTCTGATCGGTACGCGTTCGTGGGTGGCATCAGGCATTAGCAGCCGTTGCTATTCATCGACGGACAAGACCTGCGTGTGCCCTTCTTACGAGCTACGATATGCAGGGTAATTGGATCATCGAGAACCACGGCGTAGACCCGGATATCCGTGCAGATAACGACCCGATCAAGGAGTGGAACGGCGAAGACGAACAGCTGAACCGCGCCATTGAGGAGGTGATGAACTCAGCTCAAGGACCGCAAGCTGCTCCTCAAGACGCCTGCGCCGCGGGTAAGGAAAGCAAGTGATCGATTTGAATATTTAGCAGGGCAACTGACGCGTCGGGGGTGCCCTCATTGTGCATGCAGGACAGGTAGCGAAGAGCTCCGAATGACACCCAATCGGACGAGCTTGATCACCGTCCTATCTCATCGATCCTAGATGAGCAGGAAGTCGCTACCGATATGACACCCATGTAGCCTCGATAGTTTCCCGTCAATAAATGCATACTCGTGGCACTGTTCCTGTCTCCCAATAGGTCTATCACAACATTCAAGCTGAATAGCTCAGATTATTCTGAATCCGCTTCAAGTCCTTCTCAAACTCGGTTTTGTCGTTTTTCATAACGACTTGACGTAGTCGATGAAGTTGTCGACGTCCAGTTCTTCTAATTCCACGCCACCTCAGCCTCTCTCATCGCCGCGAGCGTGGTCTCGTTGGGTTGAAAATACAGGCTGTCCATAAGGATACCTTCTACAAAGTCATTCAAGCTCCGGTTCTCTTTTACTGCCTCTTTTTCTCCATTCTTTTCAGCAGATCGGTTCTTCAACCGAAAAGAGGTCTGCTTTCTTTTCTACAATCGTTTCCATGACTGTTTATCGCTTATCGTAAATGTGATACAAAGGTATGCCCATAAGGCAATCGCTTCAATCCTTGATCCGGCACGGTATCAATTGATCAAACTGCTTTTGTCCTTTGAAATAAAAACGCCGCAAGCAGCGACCTATTCATCTGTTCCGGGATAGGACTCGAGGGTGGAGAGGCGGAGGTTCTCGACGCGGACGGGGGTGTACCCGGGCGCAGGCGGCGGAACTCGCGGCGGGCACGGACGACGGCTAGGTTCTTCGCGTGACCCGTCAGGAGGAAGTGAAGCGCCGCGAAAGTAGTCCAGCACGCGCCGTAGACGCATCACGCGGGGCAGCTCACGGTCGGGCAGGTCTTTGTAGATCATCAGCAGGTTGTTGCGGAAATTGAGGAACGTCTTGTAGGGGCTCTCCGTGTGGAGTGTGCCGCCGCCGACGTGGAAGACGACCGACTGAGGCGCAGCGCAGACGATAGCCCCGCGAGCGGAGTCGCCAACAGAGGTCGATCTCCTCCTGGTGGGCGAAGAAGCGCGCATCTAACCCACCCCACGGCGGTAGACGTCGGTGCGGATGAAGAGGCAGGCGCCCGAGGCCCAAAGGATGTCGGCCGGCGTGTCGTACTGTCCGCGATCCTCCTCCACGACGCTGGAGCACACGCCCGCGACAGAAGGGATACCCGTAGCGATCGATCCACCCACCGGCTGCCCTGGCATACCTGAAGAACGAGCGGTCGCGGCGGAGAGTAGCTGGGTTGCACGGCCGCCACCGGAGGCGTCGGCATCCAGCTCCTCGAGCGGCGCCAGAGCCAGCTGGCGTCACCTCCACGTCGGTGTTGAGCAGCACTGTACTCCGCCGTGGTCTGCTCGATGGCGGTTGTAAACCCTCGGCAAAGCCAAGTTGCGGTCGAGCAGGATGAGACGGACACCGGGAAGCGCTCACGAAGCATGGCACACAGAGTCGTCCGTCGAACCATTGTCGGCTACGACCACCCTCGGCCACGTCCGACGGCGTATGCGCCACGACCGACGGCAGAAACTTCTCGAGCAACTTTCGCCCGTTCCAATTCAAAGGATGACAGATACTTTCATTGATGGGTTCGTAAATGGTGGCGGCAAAGTAAACCGAGGGGCCAATCTGCGAGGTGGCTGCGGGGCGGCTACGGCCGCCAGCGAAGTTTTCTTGGTACCCGGCGAGCTTGGTCGGCATCCTTGACGGCCCCTTCCGGAGCAGGGAACTCAGCTTGGTACCCGGCCAGACTTTGACTGGCGTCCTCGATGGCTCTATCGAGGCAAGGAAATGTTTCTGGTACCCGGCCAGACTTCGCCGGCGGCCGCAGCCGCCCCGAGGCCTCGGAAATGTTTAGCGACGTGTTTTGAGCCTTCCGAGGCCTCGGAAATGTTCAGCGGCGTGTTTTGATGCTTTCCGAGGCCTCGAAATGTTCAGCGGCGTGTTTTGATGCTTTCCGAGGCCTCGGAAACGTTCAGCGGCGCGTTTTGGAGCTTTCCGACGCGTCGGAAACGTTCAGCGGCGCGTTTTGACGTTTTCCGAGGCCTCGGAAGGGGGGCAAACATGCGCCACAGGGCGTTCCCCGCCCATCCCGCCTATCTTTGCGGCCGATTATAGGGTAGATGGATGCACGAGGATCCGAATACTGCTCCGACAATGTATGACTACCCATCACTACTCTTCTAACAATAACTGATATGGCATTACAGTGTGGAATCGTAGGCTTCCAACGTGGGGAAGTCGACCTTGTTTAATTGCTTTGTCGAACGCGAAGGCGCAGGCGGCGAATTTTCCTTTTTGTACCATCGAACCCAACGTGGGCGTCATCACCGTGCCCGACGAGCGGCTCACACGGCTGGCCGAGCTGGTTCACCCGCGGCATCGTGCCCACGACGGTCGAGATTGTCGACATCGCGGGCCTCGCGAAGGGCGCCAGCCGGGGCGAAGGCTTGGGGAATAAGTTCCTGGCCAATATCCGCGAGACGGACGCCATCCTACACGTGTTGCGCTGTTTCGACGACGCGAACGTGGTGCACGTGGACGGCAGTAAGTCGACCCCGTGCGCGACAAGGAGATCATCGACGCCGAGCTGCAGATCCGTGACCTGAGACGATCGAGAGCCGTACGCCAAGGTGCAGAAGCAGGCACAGACGGTGGCGACAAGCAGGCGGCGTTATCTCCACGGCGTGCTGGCACGCGCAAGGAGGCGCTCGAACAGGGTCGGAAACGCCCGCTCGGTGACGTTCGATACGAAGGACGAGCAACGTGTGGCTCGCGATCTTTCCTGCTGACGAACAAGCCCGTGCCTACGTCTGCAATGTAGACGAGGCGAGCGCCGCATCGGGCAACGCCCAGGGAGCAGGTGCGCGAGGCCATCACGACGAAGGCGCGGAGCTGCTCGTCGTGGCAGCTAAGATCGAGAGTGAGATCGCGGAGCTGGACACCACGAGGAGCGGCAGATGTTCGCCGAGGCGGGCCTGAGGAGTCGGGTGAACCGGTTGATCAAGGCGGCTACCGCCTGCTGGACCGAGACCTTCCTCACCGCCGGGCCGGACGAGGTCGCGCCGGAATCATCGCCGCGGCAGCAAGCGCCCCAATGCGCCGGCGTATCCATACCGATTTTTTGAGAAGGATTCATCCGTGCGGAGGTGATCAAGTACGACGACCTTTTATTCAGTACGAGCTTCGAGTCGGCCGTCAAGGAGGCCGGCTGCACGCATGTCGAGGGCAGAGATGGCGTCGCAAGACGGAGACATCATGCATTATCGATTCAGCGTAAACCTGAGGCCGTGGCCTCCGGTAGTTTCGAGCTATGCCCCTCAGGTAGCAAAGCACATCCCTACTACCTCTAACTACCCTCTACTACTTCTAACTCCCCCCTAACTACTTATCCAATTATGCGTTTAGACGGAAGAAGAGAAAGCACGAATGTGGAAGACCGACGCAGTGGCGGCGGTATGTCGGGCGGCGGTCAGGCGTCGCTCGGCATTGGCGGCATGATCATCGCGCGCTGCTGACGTGCCGCGGGCGGCAATCCGCTCGAGGTGTTGCAAGGCGGTGCTCGGCGGCAGTGAGGCCGGCGATGCGTCGCCACAGAAGGAATATGTGCAGAGCGAAGAAGAGGCTGCACTTTTCAGCTTTACGAAGAAAGTCTTCGCCAGCACGGAAGACGTGTGGACGGAGCTTTTCAAGGCCGAAGGCTTGAACATCGCCAGCCGAAGATGGTCATCTACCGCAACTCTACGCGCTCGGGCTGTGGATAAGCTCGTCGTCCACGGACCTGTTCTACCGTCCCGCTGATCAGACGGTGTATATCGATCTCTCGTTCTTCGACGAGATGGAGCGGAGCTTGGGCGCCGGCGGCGACTTTGCCTATGCCTATGTCATCGCTCACGAGGTCGGCCACCACGTCCAATACCTCCTCGGTAACATTGAGCGGTCAATCGCGAGACGGCGCGCCCGGCAAGAGCAACCGCCTCAGCGTCCGGTTAGAGCTCAGGCCGACTATTGGCGAGCGTCTGGGCCAACTACGAGAACAACGCTGGAAGTCGCTTCAGGACGGCGACCTGGAGGAGGCCATCAACGCCGCCTCGCAGGTGGGTGACGACCGACTGCAAAAGGCGGCTGGAGGATCCGTCGTCCCCGACGCCTTCACGCACGGTACTTCTGCGCAGCGCATGCGTTGGCTCAAGCGCGGCTACCAATCCGGGAAGCTCAGGGGCGGCGACACGTTCTCAGTCCCTTACGACGAACTCTAATCATGCAACGACTCAGCAATGAATAAGCCCTTACTTATCACACTGGCTGCGCTCGCCCCTGCGTTGACAGGGTGCAGCGAACGCAGCCGAGCAGGCTCCAGCCGCGACGTCGAACGAACCCGTGATGGTGCCCAGTAACGAACCCGAACCCGGACCGGTCGTCGCGAGTTCGACAAGACGCAGCTGCGGGCGAGATCACCATCGCCGTGTTGTCCATCCAGTCCATCCGTGACGCTTTGGGAGCTTGCCGACGCCATGACTCAAGGCGGCAAGCAAGTCAAAGCACTGGTGATGATGACGCCCCGCCGGACTTTGTAGGACCTTCCGGGCAGCGGCAGCGATTGCAGCCTCACGAGATCCGTTGCCCTGATCGAGAGCGGGCAGACGCGGCGGCGGGTCGGCGGCGCAGCCGACTCTCCACATGGCTCGCAGCTCGAGGACTCACGCCATCCCCGACGCACCCAGTGGCTCGGTGAAGGTCGGAGAAGACAATTTACGTCTGCGAATGGACTCTACCGGTCGTGTTCCATCTTACCGACGATGAGGGCTTCAATGATTTCGTCTGAACGGTGAGCGAGAGGGTGCTCAATCGTTTTACAACTCAGCTAAGATAGTGATGAGCGAGAGTGCTGAATAAGGGCTCTTCGCTTTGTCTTTTATCTCTTTCTTTCTTGTCTTGACACAAGAAAAGAAGCAAAAGAAAGTCAAGGCGCTAAGGGGCGCCGCCAACCGGCCAGGTACGTGCCGCTAATTGATCCTCTACCACTTTTTGAGTTTTTAGCTTTTCCATCTCCTCCGACATTAGAAGAAATCTCCGCACCTGTCGAGCGGTGCGTCGTTACACAGACGAGGCGATCGATGCCGATACGGTGCGCCACTCGCATCGACTTCAGTACGCCTGGCCCCACCAGCTCCAACATGCAACTCTGGAGGCATCGCATCACCGACCCGGACACGATCCGCTTACTGGTGCTCGCCTGCTTAGATCAGACGGCCGTATCGATGGCGCAGCAGCTGTCGCCCTCGTCACCCGACGCGATTTGTTCCGCTGCCGCGCCGCCGCGGCACTTGCTTTTGAACGGGGCAACGTAGCGCGTAACAGTCCCGCCGACAGACAGGCTCATCGCACGAAGCGTTGGGAGTTGTAATACCAGCGCGTGATGCTCCTCCACGGCAACGCGTTCGCTGCTCGGCCTGCTGCGCAAGACGCTCGTTATGGCTGTCGGACTCTCCGCCTCGATCACGCGGCAAGTCTCGGGCTGATATGCGCGTAGAGGTGCATAAGAGCTGCGCGCTGTTGTGCAGACGTTCGCGCTGGCCGCGACCGATGCGGGCTGTGACACGTGTCCGATGGGGGCTTGACAGCCTACGGGTGAAGCGCATCCTCCGCTCACACGCCGTGCTGAGGTCATATATGACACGCTGCGGCATCCGCGACGAAGGCGTGGCGCTCGCGAACGGTTCCGCGTGCCAATGGAAGAGATCATCGATATGAAGAGGGTCGAGCAAAGAGGGTAGCCAAAGATAGAAGCAGCTTATAACCTCATTATAACCACCCTCTGACTACACTTTGATAACTACCCGGCCAAAGGTCGTAACTACCGCGCCAAAAGCGCACCACCCCTATAACTACCTGATATGATCGCCAGCATTACAACAGGTAGGCGAATACGTCCTACTGATGCGCAGCGCTCACCCGCCCACGCGTTGGAGCATGTTCTTCAGCAGCTTGTGCGCGATCTACAAGCCTCGGCGTCGACTCGATCGGATCGTGGTCATCATCTCGATCTTTATCGGCACCGTGATCGCTATACAGATCTCGCTCAACATCAGCTCACCGCTCATCCCTAAGTTTACGATCGGTTATACCACGCGCAGATCATCCTGTTGAGTTCTCCTCGTCCATCATGTGTCTTATTCTGGCCGGTAAGGTGGGCAGCAATATCACCTCGAGATCGGCACGATGCGCGTCACGGAGCAGATCGACGCGATGAGACTGGGCGGCGTCACTCTGGGCCAACTCCTGATCATGCCCAAGATCACGGGCATGATGATGTTCATCCCTGTGCTCGTCTTCTTTAGCATGACGACGGGCATTCTGGGCGGTGTCTCGCCAGCCATGTCGTCCGCGCATGACGCCATGTCAGCCGAGTTCGGCTTCAGCACTACTTTCAACCTGCGTTCACATCTGGTACCCAGTCATCAAGTCCGTCGTCTACGCCTTCCCTCATCTCGTCGATCTCCTCCCACTCGGCTAAGCAAACGTCAAGCGGGCGCCTCTTAGAGGTGGGCAAGGCCAGCACGAACGTCATTGTGATCAGCAGCGTCATGATCCTGTTGGCCGACGTGAATCCCCACATCATGCGCTTACGAAACGATCGAAACAGAAACATCTGGTCAAGTCGTCTCGACGGGCGCGTGATCCTGAACGGCATCAGCGCCAGTCTTCGAGACGGGCAAGACGAACCTCATCATCGGCCGAAGCGGCTCGCGAAGACGGCGACGGCGTGAAGCAGTATCACCAGCGTCGTGAAGCCGGAGCGTGGGCGCGTGCTCTACGACGGCGCGACCTGCGTCGGATGCAGAACAAGTCGGAGTTGCAGCCACCTGCACCGCGAGATGTGTATGCTCTGCGCGGCCCGCACCGTTTGATAGCACGACGGTGCTCGAGAACGTGCTCTTTCCGCCTCGACATGTCTCGCGCGAGACGGCCTCGCGAGCGTGGAGCGCCGCGCCCTCAGTTGCTCGAGCGCGTGAGACTTTCCAGCCGCGCCCGCGACCTACTCGGAGATCAGTGCGTGCGGTAGTGGATGAAGCGCGCCGCCATCGCGCGGGCCATCGCCCTGCAAACCGAAAATAATGCAGCTCGCGACGAGCCCAACCTTCGAGCCTCGATCCGAAGACGTCGCTCGTGATCGATCGCCCATTCACAGCATCACCAGAGTACAACATGACGACGATCATCAACACGCACGACACATGAACCTCGGTGATGAAACATCGGCGAGAACATCATCTTCGATCAGCTGAGGGCCGGAAGCGAGTGCGGCAGGCACGAAGGAGCAGGTGATCTCGTCCGCAACAAGGCACTGAACGATTTATCTTCGCCTCGACCCCGCTCCGCAAGGCAACAGCGAGCTTCAGGAACTGGAGGAGGAGACGGGCGTCATGCCCACGCGCAAGTTCCCCGCCGGAGTGATCGCGGGAACGATAGCGAAAAGCGGCACCTCCGACGTGCGTTGTCAGGGGTGCCCTTTTATGCGTGTATCATCGAAACACATTCAGCCGTAGAGGAGGCGGGCTTGTCTCAAATCCACGAACAGGTGTTGCTTTCCTCATCAAAAGCATTTTTCAGGAGCTTAACTACAGCTGGCGTACGCCGATCGAGCGCTTTCAGAGCCAACACAGCTGCCGCATAACGTATCCACTGCGCGCTTTTAAGGTCAGATCTCAACTATTGTATTGGGTCGAAAAGCGCTCGGCGCCGCGACAACATTGTATCGGGGTCGAAAAGTGCTTTTAAGCGCCTCGACAACTAGTGCATTGGGGTTGAAAAGCGCTTTAGGTGCCACGACAACTATTGTATTGGGGATTCACCCACTTACTACCTCCTCTGAGTTAGCGTCTGGCTGCAGTCGCCCGGCAGTGCGCTCCTGAGCTATGCTGAGGCGCCACCGGCGATGCGTCGGTCGTCACCCGAGAGGAGTGACGTCCCGCACCGCCAACCCTTTTTGTATCTCGCCGGGCGGTAGACGGGCGGGGCCAGGAGGCCGCCGCAAACGAGTCGTGGAGAGGGCGCTCTCGCTCGCCGCCGATCACGCCCGGGATGAGACGCATCGGTGGCGTCGGCGATGATGCGGCTGCGTACAGGTTCGCGCCGCCCGCTCAGCGCATAGTCGCTGACGGAGATCTCGACGTGATGACGTGCCCGCGGATGCGGTAATCGACGCCCTTGTAGTGTCCGCAGAGGATGAGGTTCTGGAGCAGCGAGAGGCGGTTAGCCATTGGCTGGTCGAAGCGTTGGCTGTCGGGCGAGGTGTAGATCACCGTCGTATGTGCGCCCGGCTGCAGCCGAATGGCACGCGTCGACCGGCCTCGATCTAGTATCACCATGCCGGCCCCGCCGCCGAAGGGATAATCGTCCGTGCGTCGCCACTTGTTCGCCGCAGTCGCAGGCTGTGGAGGTAGATCTCGGCCAGTCCGCGGCCCGCGCGCGGCGGAGGATGGAGCGTTCAGGCAGCCATCGATCATCTCCGGCAGCACAGTGAGGAATGTTCATCAAACCGCATGAAGGCTGCAAGATCTCGCCAGTTACCGACTAATTGCTGCGAGGAGCGGAACCTTTCCAGCGCATCTTTTCGCCCGAAACGGCTGAAAGAGGTTTTCGGCTATTTTCGGGTCACCAGGAAATGACTCAAAAGTAGTTTTCGACCATCGCGTCACCGGAAACGACCGTGAGATCGAGGCTGCTGACGGAAGGTGAGTTTTGATCTACCCGTCGGCAGCACGGAATAAATCAACTCGAATGGCTCAGAGGCTACTTCGCAGATTTCACACGTATCCGAGGCGATCATATACTCGTCCGCAGGCACGACGAGCACCTCACGCGGCTGCTGGGCTTGCTGGAGCACCACCCTCACGACCGCGTACGCCATCGGTCTTTCCTCGCGCTCGACCGAGCGGAGGAACCCATGTCGCGGCAGACCACTCGTCGCGTCGAGTTTGACCCTCGCCCACGCCACCGGTGAAGACACGGAATGAGCCCGCCCAAGGCCGCAGCGTAAGCGCCGGCGTCTCTTGATCCGGTAGTCGCAGATGGCCAGAGCCAGCGCCGCGCGCTTGTTACTCGACTCGATGGCGCCTTTCTGACGTCACGCACGACTGACGATTTGTGAGACGCCCGCCGCCGCTCTTTTGTGCCTTGCAGCCTCGGCCAGTCCGTCGGCGCCGAGGCTCTCCTTGTGCGGCGATGAAAAGGCAGTGCGCCCGGGTCGATCGCTCGCCGGTGTGTGCCCATCATCAGCCCCCTCGGTCGGGGTCATACCCATCGAGGTGTCGATCGACCGCCGTCTCTCGATGGCCGTGGATGGCGCGCGCCGTTACCGATGTGTGCGGTGACGATGCGCCGCGATCGCGCACGCCGAGGATCCGCACGCGGCGCGACACGTAGCGATGGCTTGTGCCGTGAAGCCGTAGCGGCACACCGTAGTCCCATATGCGCGCAGGCGGGCGAGGCGGCGTAGTCGTGCATGGTCTGCGGAACGCCGCGCCGAAGACGGCCACCTGAGGGTGCCCGCGCATGATCTTCTCGATCGCCCGCTGATACAGCTGGCTGCTGGCTATGAGCGGTGCCAGCGGGCACCCTTTGACCTTCTCCAACAGCTCTTTAGTGATGAGCACGCTGGAGGCGAATTCCTCCGCGCCGTGCACCACGCGATACCGACGGCGCGACGTCCTTGAGTCTCTCAGGCAGCCATACTTTGCGTCGGTCAGGTGCGAGGATGAAGCGCGATGCCCACCGTATGGTCGGGATGGCCTTTTCGAGGATCACCTTCTCGCCGTCTTTAATGTAAACTTGAGGAACGAATCCGGGAGGCCCACTTTCGATAGCACTGCCCCACCACCCTCGCCCGAGGTCATGTCGAAGAGTTTGTACTGATGGAGTTGCTGCCGCAGTTCAGTACCAATGTCTTTTCATAATCCTGAGGTCTCCCTTGCTATTTCTGGTCTTTATGCGATGGCTTTGAGTTGCAGGCGATGGCCACCGTGCGATAGATAGTCGTCCACGGAGCAGCTGCGCGAGAGAGTCGTTGACCGGCGCCGCCATGCCCTGCAGATCGGGCCTACGGGCCCCGGCGCCACCCAGACGCTGCACGAGCCAGCCGATGTTGCCAGCCTCGAGCGACGGGAAGACGAGCACGTCAGCATGTCCGGCCACCGTGCTACCCGGCGCCTCTGAGGCGCCGCCACATCGCTCCACGAGCGCCGCGTCGGCTGCTACTCCGTCCACCTGCGGCGTCGGATCAGCTCGTGCCAGGCGTGTAGCCCGGCCACCCTATCCACGCGCGCTGCAGGCGCTCCCCAGTCGAGAGCTCAGCAGCCACGCGCGGCTCACTGCCTAACATGGCGCGCCCGTGGCGGCCGATGAGACGGGATCTCAGCAGCTCCGCAGCCGTCGGGTCGGGCAATACGGCACAGTCGGCGAAGATCAGTATGCCCGCGGCCGTACGATGGATCCTTGACAACATCAGGAAGGCGCCTCCGATACGCACGAGATCCCCTCAAGCGTCTTTGATAATCTCGCAACGCCGACGGAGCATCACTGCCCGTCGTGTTAGCAGTCTTCAGCGACTCGCCGTCGGTATCCGCCGCGCCTTGATTCACGCAGGGCCAGGCAGAGCGGATCCTCCACCAGTCTCGCGGCCTTTTCCTGGGCGTCATACGCGCGGTCGACGCGTGTCGAGCAACAGGTGGTCGCAGCCAGGGCCGCTTCTTCTCGGTCTTCTGTTGAGGCAGACGTGCGCTGATGTGTTTCAGCCCGAGTCGGCTCGCACTTTTACGGAATACGTCATCAGGCCACGATCAGGATGGATGCTCGCCACCCGTCGGCTGGCGAGCCTATCGGCGGTCACCAATGCGCCCCTGCTTCGGGGTAGACGATGCGCTGCTTGTTCGCTTTTTTGCGGACGATACTTTAACCAACGAGTGGTTCCGTGAATGCAAGAATGATGAATTATGTGGATATATCTGAATCTGCCACGTGATGCTGTTCTTCCAAACAGCAGTGTCTGTCGGCAAAGGCCCAGCATCCCTCGGTTGCGCCAGAGCGCCTCTCTGGCTTCCTCCTAGCTATTCATCGGAGAGGGGTGTTGCAAAGGTTACTTTTACAGCATCCGTCACAGACTTTGCGCTCAACCTTATGGCAATCACAGAAATTGCGACAGCAAAAAGACAGGATGAAGCCAGCCGCAGTGGCGGCCTCATTCTGGTGCTGACTGATCTGGTGTGGAAATCTACTGAATAGCACCTGGTTCCCTACCAGATCGTGGTGAGCGACGGCGAAGTCCTCTGCATACAGACAAAGATACTACGTCGAACGTCGGCAGTCCATATGGCGGGCAAACCGTCGGCGGCATCTGGGGGCATGGTGCTTACATCGCCTCGACTGGAACGCTGAAGGACTACCTGCATCGAGACCCGAAATGCTTCTCATCTTGCCCAGAAGGGACGGGCGCATCTGGCAAAGACCTCCTGAGGACGAGAAAATGGGCACTTTACAAATAGCCGCGCATGAGCCCGTACGAACACCTACGACGCTGCTTCGGGCGGATCACCTTCTCGCCCGAACGCGCCTGTGCGGCTCGGGCCTTTGCGATTATTACACGAAGCCTTTTTATGGACGACCGATGGATCATGTCTGCAAGAGCTACGCCATCCCGAAGCGGCGCCATTAAGGACCCTGCACGCATGGCACAGATGAACGCCTTTACCGGCAAACGTTCCAGATATGCCTATCATTGTCCGTCCATGAGCGCAGGCACAAGCCGCTTGTTCCTCGCTAAGCGATGCGGGTCCGACGCGCGATTTTGTTCAATCACCATCGCCAGTAATAAGGAAAAGGAAGAGCGACCACCTGCCCGCCTCCGACCCAGCGCAAGAGGTCTGAAGCCGACGCCGATGCGGGCTACACTGAAATACATCTGGATCGTGCCCTTATCCTCGTACAAATGGTATGGAGTCACGGCGCATTATGGCGTAGAGGAGTGCGGATTTTCGCCTGCTGCTCGACCTGATTCTGCCCAGGCCATCTCGCGTAGTTGGCACGTGCAGCTGGCTATCTCTGGATCGCCACCCCGCGGCTCACATGGATTCTGAGCATCGCCCCCGCTGTGTCGGGCCAAGAACCGCAAACACCAACGCTTTGGGAGTGAATGTGCTCTTCATCGCCTTGCTCATCGCTGTCCTTGGTTCGCTGGCCGGACAGTGGTTTGGCGCTGGCAAAAGCTGGGCTGGTCGAGAACTTCGGTTTCGGGCCATCAGGGCAGGAATACCTGAGCTGGCCGCTTCTGCAGGCACCCTGCTTAGCCTTCCTCTGGCCTTCCTCATGGTTCGCGCCCTGCCTGCGCTCCGTCGGCGCGACGAGAGTCGCCACCTGCTTGTGCGCCTTCCTCTGTCCCATCTTCGATCGCCATCGCAGGCTTTGCGGCGCAGGACTACGCCACGCTGACACATATGGCCATCGCTGAAATACCGGCGCTGGTGGGTTGCGCAACCCCGTAAGGCTTGAAGTTCATACCGTCGTAGCCGCCTTCCTCCCGCATGGGACTGGTTACGCCTGAAGGTGGCCAGCGTCTCGGTGCTTTTCGACCATCATCTTCAATACGCTGGTGGCATCCCTTGCGACCTTCCGGCCTGCCTCAGATTTCAGCGCCACGCCCTACAGCTGAAGAGCCTTGCGCCACCTTCAGTGCGCTGGAGATCGAACCCCTGGTGTCATCGGCTATGAGGCCTATCACAACTATAGCCTCTCTGCCCATTAATTCTGGAACAGCCTACAAGTGGCCCATCTACTACTTCATCGCCATGCTTTTGGAACTTTGGGCGCTGGCATCTTTTGGTTTTGCCATCAATCCGCCCGGGCTGCATCCAAGGCCTGAAACATCGACGGTTGCATACGGACGCTGCGCTCTTTAAAAGATCTCGGCATCGGCTTGATCCTCTTCAACCTCCGCGGCCCATCCTGACCGGGAGTGGAACGACAAGTTGTTTCGGATGGTCCTTCTGGCCTAACAACATCGGCCTCTTGGTGATGCTCGTCGGGAGCTCGCGTCAGCCTGCAGGCCGGAATCATCCAGAAATACCGTCAGCCCGCCGTGAGTTTATGCAGACAGACACGATGCAGGCCATTCGTTGGCTGCGTGTGCCGGGCGACCCTGCTGGCCAGGCGAGCTGTTGCTGGTCTACTTATATCGGTTTACACGACGGGCTGGCCGCCAAAGGAAAGCGATAAGCAAAACGATCTGGTCATCCGTTTCCTGGAGGCGCGGTCAGACTGCGATCAACAAACATTCCAACTATCTAGAAAGGTCTTGGCGGAAGTCCATCCTGGTCAGGGCCTTCGCCTTTCCGGTGCCCGGTAGAACCCTGCAAGGACGCTTTTCCCCATTTTTGGTGTTTGCAGAACTTCTGCAAGAGCGCTTTTCTCCATTTTGGCCTTTGCAGTGAACTTCTGGTAAGAGAGCGCTTTTCTCCATTTCTCGGCCTCGTGCATCCCCGCAAAGGCGCTTTTCTCCATTTTGGCGGTTTGCAGAACTCCCGTAAGGGCGTTTTTCCTCATTTTGGCGTTTGCAAACTGCAAGCGCCCTTTCCATTTCGGTGCTTGTAGAACTCCCAAGTGCCCTTTTCCCCATCACTTTTTGGCGTTTGCAGAACTGCAAGAGCGCTTTTCTCATTTTGGCGTTTTGCACTTGCAAAGGCGTTTTCCATTTTGGCGTTTGCAGAACTTCTGCAAGCGCCCTTTTCTCCATTTTGGTGTTTGTAGAACTCCTGTGGGAGCCCTTTTTCCATTTTATGTTTGTAGAATCCTGTAAGCGCCCTTTTCTCCCCTATTTTTGTTTGTAGAACTTCTGCAAGAGCGCTTTTTTCTCCATTTTATGCCGTTTGTAGAACTTCTGCAAGAGCGCTTTTCCATTTGGCGGGTTTGCAGACCCTGCAAAGTCCAAAGCCTTTTTCTGCATTTTGCAGCATTCCCCAGAGACCAAAAAAGTTTTTCATGGCGTTTGGCATTCCTGCAAGGCCAAAAGCTTCGTGGCGTATGCAGCATTCTGCAGGCCAAAAGTTTTTTGAGGCACTTGCGGCCCTGCAAACGCCAAAGCTCGAGGCACTTGCGGACCCCAAAGCCCAAAAGTTTTCTGAGACTCCCAGGCTCCCGCAGCCCCAAAAGCCTGAGGCCCAGGATCTGCAAGCCCCAAAAGTTTTCCTGAGGGACTTCTGCAAGTCCAGTGTAAAAGTTTTTGAGGTATCGGGCCCCGCAAACGCTAAAGTTTTTCGAGGCACTTGGTGGAGTACCCGCAAAGACCTCTTTCTTCTTGACAGTGAAGAAAGCCTGCTGAAGGAAGACTTCGACAGGCTTATGAATTGTAGATAACCCTTTATCGCAGCCAGAAAAGTATAAAGAGAGGCCCAAACAGAAATAAAACAGAGAAGATGGACTTCGAACCCACGACCCCTGAACCACAACCGATGTCGAATCCAACTGAGCCACTTCCTCATCATAAAACGTGTTCTTTCGGAATGCGCCAAAGATATACCAGTTTCTACACTGGCAAAGCCTGCCTGGGAATTATTCTCTTTGCCGAACACGCTTTCGTGCCAGCCAAAAGCGGGCAGTGCATCAGCGAGATGATTGTCATCGGCCCTACGCCGCCAGGTACCGGCGTGATGTAGCTGCACTTCGAGCCACTCCCCATGGAAGGCTACGCGCCCATCAGTCGGTAACCGCCTGGTCACACTGTTTGTGGCCGCGCGTCGCCGACGCTGGATCACTACGGCGCTTTTCACCATGCGCGTCGCCTTTGGTGAACTCCTGCACACCCAGCGCTGCGATGATGATGTCCGCACTGAGGCACATTCGCAGGTTCTCCGGACCGACTGTGGTAGACCGTCACGGTGCAGTCACCCGGATTGTCCTTCTTGCATCATCGTCAGCATTGGCTATCGTGGTTTGCTGACAATGTTGCTGCGGCCCATGATGACGCAATGTTTGCCTCTTCGTCGGCCTGCAGGCGCAGCAACTGATATGCTTCGCGGTGTGGCTGGCTTGAAGCATGGCAGGCCACGGGATATGCGCCTGACACACCGGGTGGGAAGCCATCCAATACCCGGTGGTAGTCGATGGCCTCTAAATGACGCGCTGCGAAGAGATGTGTCAGCAGCGGCATTTTGTATCGATCAGCCCGTCCACATCACTGCCGCCAGCGTTCAGTTCGTTTTACCTTTGGTCGAGCAGGGCCTGGCTCCGTCATTGCCGTCCTCGAAGGAATGAGCACGAGCGCAGCCTGATCCCTCTTCGCACCTCACCCGAGTTCCCGCCAGGCTTGGCTACCTCCGCTCGACCCACCAGACGCCACGAGGTGCGGCGGCCTTCCGTCCGTCCCGGCTTAATTTTCACCGCGTCTCGATCATCGCGCCAGGCCTTGCCGTCGACTGTTGATAGCTGTGCCTTCCATCCTCTTCAGCACCCACAGAGCCCGTTTATTTCAGGAACGGTGCAGCCATGCGGCTACCTCGGCTTTGCGTGGTGTGACTGCGCGCATCATCTTGCAGCGTCTCGTCGAATTACTGATGAGCTTTGTTTATTCTGCACCGACGTGCCACTGCCTGGAGCGGTTCGCTGGCGCCAAGCAAACCGTTCAGACTCCAGGAACAAAGCCCTGCGGAGTGATGATTGCCTGATGCCCTTTGAACGCGTTCTCGTCGATGTCGATATTCTTCAGCGCCTTGTCACGCCGGGATCATCGCGGCCAGGCCTGAGGTTACCCATGCGCTTGATCTGCTGGATTCGCCCAGCAGCTCGCCGGAAGCCGAACTATTCCTTGGCCAACTTCTTCGTAAGCGCCGCGCCCGGCTTCGTCATACTGTTCCCGTGCGCGCTCCACGAGCGAGACCACGTCGCGCCCATGCCGAGGATACGGCTGGCCATACGTCTGGGTGAACACATCGAGCGCCCATCTTTCGCCCGTGCTGATGAACTTGATACCACGACCACCGTGCGGATCGAGAGCGCTGCACCACGCGTGTCGCCACCGAGCTTCCGTGAGCACCACGCCTGAAAAGTCGAGCGATCGTTGAACCCTTGGCCGTATTCACCTGCGTCCTGACCCGCCGCGGAGTCGACCACGAAGAGTTGCTTTGTCCGGGTTGATGGGCCTGCTTGATGGCGGCGATCTCGTGACGGTTCTGCTTCCATTGAGCCATTGCTGTCATGGTGTTGATGACCGCGAGAAATGCAAACCCGCGCCGCGCCTGCTGCGGTGCATGCTCAGCGATTCCGGTACTGGTTCTGTTCTCCGTCGAAGACAGTGCTGTCAAGGGCGTTTTATTCATTCGCCGGATGGCGACGTCGCACGCAGCCAGCAGCGGCTTTGTCTTTCTTGCTGCGCGCCATTTAAATTGCGCCCAGGCGTTCAATGGAGCCCCGTGTCGCCGCGTGATGACGGCTGAAGGTTCCTTCAGCCTGAGTCGAGGCGCCCATGAGCGTAGCCAGTCTGTCGTGCACGATCTTCACCATCACCTGGTTCGGCTTTGAGGGCCGTGAGCACATTCTGCCCATGGCCTGGTCTTGATCGTGCTGCGGAACCGTTTGGCCACCCGGCAGTTTACGTCGGCGTTGCCAGTGCGCGTCGCACATCCTTGAGTGTCTCCGCCATGTCTAGTCTGATCTTCCTTCTGCCCTTTCAGCAGCTTGAATGAGTTGCTCTAATCTGTCGCTTTAAGCCAAACATAATTCCGTGTTATGGAGTGCGCGCAAAAGTAGGATGCCTGAAACCCCGCGCAAACGGCCTCCCAACTTCCCCATCCTGAAATACGTTCGTCGGCCAGCCGTGCCTCCGAAAAGTCCCCAAAATGAAATGCCAGTCACGCCCTGAAGCTCTTCGTTTCGACTAAAACAGCAAGTGGTGTTAGATAGGAGTGCTGTTTTCTATAGATAGTATTCCAAATACATAGATTGTATCGTATATACAGTACAACAAAATCATATTTATCTATATTCTGATTATATGATGGTCGGCAACCATATGGATGATGCCTGCGATCTAATCTGTGCGTAGTGATGAATGATCCTGTCTTTTGTTATGGATGATAGATATATAGATTTTGGCGGATGATCACATGCAAACAGGAGGTTAACTACCGTAGATACTTTGGCGGCAGAGCGCGCTAAAAGTTCTCGGAGGCTGCGTCAGATCAGCAGGAGAGGTATAGGCTATGAGAAAGCCTGAAGCTCTTTCGCGGAGAGATAGAGAGGGCCACGCGCCGTCGAGTGGCTTATGAATAAAAGCCCGCCGATGAAACAGTCGGAAGCAGGCGGAAGAAGCAAACGACGGAGGTAAACTGGAAAGGATGTTAAGAAGGAAAGGCTGATGGATCGCGGACGGGCCCCAAAAAGGCAAATGGAGGGCAAGCCTGACAAGATTGTTTGAGGAGCAAAATGGCATTCCTGCCCCACGATTTCAAGTCCATAATCAACACATCAAGAAATGAAGAGAGTGATTTTGATGCAGCCATCGCAGTTGCCAGACACTGCGCAGCCCTTTCGGCCAGCGCACAGGACGTGAAGAAAGAAGTACGTAGATCGGAGCAGAAGAGCTGCTGCAGCAAGATATAAGGACAAGAAGTATCAGACAAGGCCGGCAAGAAGGACTGCAAGGCAGCTGACAGCAGCCGCTGTAAGGACAAAGAAGACGGTAAAAGCAGTAACAAGGTTAAGACGGAAGAGGCGAGGAAGGGCGGTAACTGCCTCCAACGGAAGGCTTTAGGTCTTGAAGATCCTGGCGCGAAAGCGTCGATCTTTTTTCAGTCTGTATCTTTGGCCCATACAATCAGCCAGCATCACAATATAAAAACAGATAGATCTGATAAGCCCGTATGTGATTGGGATAGATAGTCGGCGAACGAACCTGCCTGGGGTCGTCGATACGCGAGGTACGTGCTGGCAACGGTCTGATTAAGACCGGGAAATACGAAGACGTGGAACGACTATGTCCGTGCGCTGGCGAAGGCCAGGCCGTGACTGACTGGCTGCGACGGATAAGATCAAGGGTATCGGCGTGGCGCGCTGTTCGTAAATCCATTTCAATGGCTGCATCGAGTTTCGCGCCAACCGTCGTGAAGTGTGCGAAAGCCGCCGGCACCACGCGACCGCATGGGGGCATCCCCGTGACGTCACGAACGACGCCAATGCAGCGGCCATCGGCGAGATGACCTACGGCGCGGCGTGGGTCTGAAGGACTTATCGTCATTACGCTCGGCGCGGGGCAACGTCTGCGGCGGCAATCTGCGTACGGCCACGACGCGTTTCACGCGAGCTAACACACGACGGTGCGACGCGAGAACGGTTTCGGTTTGCGGGCTGTGGTCGCCACGGCTGCCTTGAGACGTGCATGCCCGGCTACGGGTGCGGCCTGTACGGCACGCGAGAGTTGTTGCTGACGATGCACGGACGCGAGCCCGGTTGCGAGCGCTGGAACCGGACAAATCACCTCGAAGGATCGCTCCTCGACGCGGCTTGTGATGGCGTCATTGATTGACCGACATCACGGTGAGATCTGGTGAAGCGTTCGCCAACTTTGTACTTCCAGTCTCGAGGCTATCATCCTGTTTGTTGGGTCTTAAAGCAAGACCCAGATCGCGGAGCCGTGAAGACTGATGCAAGAGCTGAAGGTGTTCCAAGGTGATGCGCCTCTTGTTCTCGCAGCCGGCGAGAGGACGTGCCGTGTTGGGCGCCAGTGCTGGTTGGAAGCGAAGGACGAGCTGATGGATGCCTTAGTTCGATTCTGGCTACGGCATACCTATATATGATAGGCCCATCAGCAAGTAAGGCTGTCAGCCAAAGCGCCCCTCGAACGATGAATCTTTCGCCTTTATCCGATCTGGAAACAACAGACATCAACTGGCACCGAGAAAGTCTGGTTACTTATGACTACATCACTACGCATGGTCGGCGCATGTGGCGACGGCTGCAAACCGACGAGCATCCAAAGATCGATTACACGGTGGACGCTTCTGCCGACATTGAAATCTTGCGCTACGAGGTTCACCGGAGAAGCCAGTCGCCGCGCAGCCAGCGCCCATCACCTCTGTGCCCCGCGGCGTGTGGATATAATCTTCGACTGAACCGCCGCTACAATCTGGGCGGCCTGGCGAGCGCTGGCGTCAACGGAAATATCGGGCGATCAGCGATGCACAATTCAAAGCCTTGAGACATACCGCGCGTATGGCTCGCTAACGCACTATTTCATCATTACGGCGAGGATACAAGTTCGCCCGCCGGATTCACCAGATTACTTCGCGCAGTGCATTTTGCAGCTTTGGATCCGAAGTATGCACCCGTGTGCGTAAGGGCCAGACGGGTGGATGTTTGGCTCAAGGAGATCACGCCCGTCATCTTCGATCCGAAGGTGACAAAGCGTACGGCAGAAGTGGCAGCGGAGACCCCTGGCGTCGTAATAACTATTATGAGGGCGGTGACGCAGCAGGAGGCCGGGAGAGATTCACGCCGCAATGCACGAATTGATCTTCACCACCTCCCATGGCTTGAACAGCCGGCTGAGTAAGTCGGCTGACAAAGCCCAGAAGCGTGAAGGTCATGGCTGTACACTGAGGTGACTGAATATATCGTGACGAGCCCAGTTGCGGATAGTTCGCTGAGAACAGGGCGCAGCGAGCCGTGATCGAGAAGCCGTCGAGTTTTATCGCACGGGTGATCTAAGATATCTGACGCTTACGCCATCCCCAGTAAAGCGATTACGGCTCAGAGGTAGACCGTGAACGGATTCACGGAGTCATACGGCGATCCGTCAAACAGCGCCGCTGGGAGTAAGGAGTAGCCAACTTCATCAATCGCAAGGCGACCAAACGCACGCGGATAATCAGCGACAACGCGCAGGTTCAAAGACAATGCGCTGATGGATCCCCGCCTGCAAGTAGCATGTATGGGTATCACGGCCAGTGATTACCGTCACAGGTTAAGGACTGCTATCCGACTACAATTGACTGGTATCAACTTGCCGAACGCGGACTGGATCTGTAAGGATCAGTGGGCTCAAAGTCGGTCACCAGAGAATATCAATGAGGCTTCCACGACAAGGCGTCTCGGCATGTGGTTTCGCGAGGAATTCGTTGAACGACGGAGCATAATGCATCGATAAGGTGGCTTTATCAACACAATCCAGTAATAATTGATCTTCTACGAGTGTTTGGGTCACGCCTCGGGGCAACTGCTCGAGGGTACCGATCCCAATGCGCTGGGAGCCTACAGTTCCAGACGCGTTGGAAGAGGCGGCAGCAGACATCTTCGCCTTTACCCAATCCAAGTTGATCGAGCTTTGACCGTTGAGGATCCTGAAGTACAAGGCGTGATGCCGCAGCCTGAATGGCTGATGACACAGCTGTGCGCATTCAACCGGGCAATGATATAGAGAAGCGCGGCGCGGAAACCGTCAACATTGCCTGCGTACGAAAAGGGTCGCGACCCAGCGGGACTTCGCGGCGAAGCGTGACGGAAAGACGTTTGTCGTTGTGAAATCGGTCATTACGCGAAATCTGGTGTGGGCTGTTTGCGGAGCTGGCTGAGCTTGCAGCGAATCAAGAGCGAAGGTGATTTTGAGGCAGTATTTGAAAGCTGCGGAAGACTACGGTGAAGGTGGACCTCGTGCCCTGCACGAGGAGGTTAGTTCTTGCGCGCTTGCGCCCGACTCATCTGCGCTCATATAAGGGCTCTTGTTAACCCGGTGATGAAGCTTCCATCCGTGACGCCCAGGGCAAGGGACCGACGTTACGCCGGACTACCCTGAGGACTATTACGTGATCAGATGTATACAGCCGGAACACTTCACCTGACCTACAATTAACTCTCATCCCTGGCTAACGTCCGAATACAGATACGCTGCCGATAATTTGCGCCTCGAACCGCTGTTCGCCTGCTTTCACCGAGCGTGGCATGAGGAAGACGACGGAACGCTTCACGATCCTGGAGCACATTTGCCGGATAGGACATTTGACGTAAATGCCATTCGTCAGCTCGACGAAGCGCATTTTCGATAGCGTCGGCATCCACCGGCAACACGCCGAAGCTGCCGACGGACCGCGGTCGTGGTCCGACACCAGTTCTCATCCCAACTTGTGCAATATGAGCTACTATGGCCGCTCACCACTGCGCCATTCAGAAGCGCTGCGCCAGAGGAGACGATCGACTGACGCGCGAGCTGGCTCACTGGCGGATTCCCAAATTTATTTAAGACTGCCATTCGCTTTACATCTACGGTATAGTCTAAATGCAAAATTCCGAATGCGGAGCTGAAGGAAAAGCGAGCGCTTGAAGGGGAAGCGTGAACCTGGGCGAATCCTGCATGAACTACAAGGGAAGGTGACCTGGATGATCCCTGATAAGAACTGGATGAGGTGAATTAACGAGTTGAGGTAGGTCCGAAATGAACTGCGAAGGGGAAGCGATTCCGGATGATTTCAAAAGAATCAATGAGTGAATTAATGGGTCCGACATCCCCTGAAATACCGGACGAAGGTGAATCAGTCACAACACTTCAAGGGATCCCCGAAATGAAATGACGAAGGGGTTGCAATGACTTAGGATAATCCCAAAATGAATGAACGATGGTGGCAGATTGTTTATTAGCTCCAATGGGCGACGAAGGCAAAGGTAAAGGGCCTATTGACGTCAGCACATGCAAGTGGTTCCATGGGGACCAATGCATATGTTTGAGTTTGCGGAGTTGACATACCTGCCCATCCTCTGGTATATTCTAGGGTGGGAAGACAAACATAATTTGGTAACGGGTATATCGATCCGCTTCTTTATGAGGAATAAAGGCCAACTGCCATCCTAGCGCAGCAACTGATGATCTCGAAAAGCCCATTTGATCATGCCACCATCGGATACTCGATCGGCTAACAGCCAGCGGCGATCGGAAAAGAGGTACGACGGGCAAAAGTATCGGCCCAACGTATACCGATAAGATCGCTGAACGTGACCCGGTAGGCGACCCATTGGAAAAACCGACGAGAAGTATTCCGCCGCCAAACGCCGACACGAGTATGCTTCGGGCGATGAACTCGAGTACAACTTGATTGACCTCGAGCGTCCGTCCCAGTTCTGGTTCGTCGGTGGCTTCTGACTTGTGGACAGAAGGAGCATGAGTATGAGTGCCCGTGAATGCGCCTGCCGCCGAGGGTGCGCAGGGTACGATGTTGACATCACTCTCGGTTCCCATCCCTTCGTCACCTCAAATATAATCGCGCCGGATGCCGTACAGGCCTGGGAGTCTCGCCAAAGACGGACAGCTGTACGTATCTCAAAGCCCGGCCGCACACGTGGCAGGCCCACAGTGAGCAAATACAGCCGAGGCTAAAAGATGTCGAGTTCGGATCGGTTACGGGGCGCCGTCGCCGATGCGGGTGGATTGACCTGCGTAGTTTTGCGTTACGCTGTGACGATCGATCGGCGTAACCCAACTGGATTCTAGCGATGAAGAGTGGACGTCCTGGACACTTTAACGTCATCAAGGCTTGTGTGGCCTATCGCGTGGACGGGTGGAGACGGATCGCTTCCCTTTGCATCTTTCAGCACGAAACCCATATATGCGGAGCTGCCCGGATGGCGTACCGATATGTCAAGGATGTAAGAGCAAGACGAATTCCCCGAGGAGTCTCAACGCCCATTTGGACTCTTTCTCGAGTGATGAGCTGCTGGCACCCATTAAGATCGTCTCAGTCGGCTGATCCGAGCAGACCATCATCCGCTATCACGAGTAGGTTGTCTGGCATTCTTTTGCCTTCAACCGCACGGGCTGAAGGACAAAAAGCATAGGTCCTCCGGAAGCTCGAGACGTCACGAGCGCCTCCCATCCCTCTCGTGGAGGACTCATTATTTTGCCTCGACGATTCCCCCAAACAGCATTATCACCTATCCCTACAAACCAATGATTACTCTTCAACGGCCCTTGCTCGGGCCACTTTGTATCGGTGCCAGCCGCGCGCTGAGCTGGCTGGTGTCAAGTCGCCAGACGCAAGTTCGCAGCATTCTCAGGTGCCCTTGCCCGAGGCCTGACGGGACGCGAAGCGCCGAGCGCATGCTGACGCGCAGTCATGGCATCGAAGACGTGCGGGTCACGTCCGGTGGTACGCAGTTTGACGGATCACCACATGACCCCGCGCAAAGAAGACGGTCAACCCAGCGACCTCGCCCGCGCCAGCAACAGCATCGCTGCCGCCGTGGTGGCTGCCCACGAATGCGTGACACGCCGTCCAACACGTGCTTGCGCCTACGCTCCGCTTTAAGCTCCGCTCAGGCCGGTCTCCCCATAGTCAGCTTCCCACCGAATATCGTCCAGCGGGTCTTACTGGCTGCAGCGCTCATCAAACCTTCTGCAACTCACGCTGATAGTCATTGTGATGTTCGCATCGACCACACTATTTAGTTTTTATCACCCTCCCGGTCGAGAGACAGATGCCAGTCGGCGCGCTCTTAGCCTGAAGTCGAAGACCTCCGGACTCAACCTCTCGGGAAAGTCCCATAGCACGGCTCGCGACGCTCTGCAGTCGGCCGCATATACTTATGTCGTGGCAGCCTCTTGGCCTCCATTGGCTACCCTCCTTTATTACATTCATATTCACCCTCAGGGCTGGGCAGAAGAGATTAGCATGGCACAGGAAACCTTCAATCCCGAAAGGACTCGCAGATTTTACGCCCGTGGAGATGTCCCGGCGCACCACTACATATTCGGAACCATACGTCAGGGTTTACCACCTCACGGCTACCGGCAGATCGAAACGCCCGCCATGGAGCAACCATCCACCCTGCGTGGCATGGCGAAGAGGGCGACAAACCGCTGTCAAAATCCCAAACTTCGAGCGACTTTCTCCTCGGCCATATCACCGACGACGACTGGAAGGAAAAGCCTTCCGAAGGTCCTGGCCAGGATCTCCGAGAAAGTGCCTTCGATACGATCTTACGGTACCCTTTGCTCGATCTGTAGTCCAACACCGACCCGAATTTGACCTTCCCTTCGCGTTACCAGATACAACCCGTATGGCGTGCCGATCGCCCGCAGCGGGGCCGATACCGCGAGTCTTTCCAATGCGATGCGGACGTAGTCGGCAGTGACTCGTTGCTATGCGAAGCGGAACTCATCCAGATCATGGACGCGTCTTCCGGACGTCTGGGCATCAATGTGGTGATCAAGAGGAATAAACGCAAGATTCTTTGCCGGCATAGCCGAAGTGATCGAGGCCGAAAGGATCGTCGTGACATCACTCGTGGCGATCGACAAAAGTTAGACAAGATCGGACGCGAGGGCGTAATCGCCGAGCTTTTCGATCTGCATGGGCATCAGCGATTCGGCCATCGATCGCCTGCAGCCGGTGATAGACCCTTCGAGGTTCCAATCGACAAAAGATGAGGCTGCGTAGCGCATTGCAGGCTCGAGACAGGCATCCGCGGCGAGGACGGCACCCGGACACGTGCATGGATCACATAGCTGCCGCTGCTGAAGGCCCACTTTCAGAGCACCGATCCCCACACTCGCGCGCGGCCCCACTACTAAGCACCGGAGCTCACTTCGAAGTCGGGCGCGATGCGGAGAGATCGAAGCATTACGGGCGGCGGTCGGTACGACACAACCTGACAGGCGTTCGGTATGGCCGGCCTTCCGGTCGGATCTCATTCGGCGCAGATCGCATTTGTTACGATGTCCTGAACCAGCTTGATCTCTATCCCGAAGACATCGTTGCGTGAACCACCCAGCTGCTCTTTTCGTGCACTTCGGCGAGCGTGAGCAACCATCTCGCTGCCACCGATAGCTCGCGTGCGCGCTGCCGGCATTCGCTGCGCTGGAGCTTCACCCCGACGCGCGAAGATGAAAGCAACCGGCTGCGCCGGACGCAAACGCAATCTTTCGTGGCCCTCGCGGTCGGCGAAGACGAGATGTCCACCGGCCGCATTCAGCCTTGCAAGAGACATGCGCAGCGGGCGAGCAACGCGCCGTCATCCTCGACGAGCTAATCGCCGCTCAGCGAAAGCCATGGCACCAACCTCTATACTCCATCTCCAGCCGGATACCAGCCGAGTCGTCGTCTGAGCCGGTAGTCCGGCTAGCCCGCCCCCACCAATCCCTGCGGACAATCACCAACATCCCATGGCGAAACCACGCAGCAATCTCTGCGCCGATTCAGACGAAACTCTATGTGAAGGCCAAAACAAGTCTCTGCGCTCATCCGGACACACACCATGCAGGCCCAAACAATCTCGCAGTGCCTATTCTGGCAGAACCCCATGAAGGCTCAAATAATCCTTTCGCACCTTATACGGATGAGTCCGCGAAGGCCAAAACAATTCTCTGCATCTATCCGGCCAACTTGAAGGCAATCATCGCATTGATCTTTCTTGCCTCCTTTCTTCCATCAAGCAGACAGTGGTGAAGTCGCACGACGAAGCCCCCGCGAAAGCTCCAGAACGAACCTCCGCTCATACGCACGCGAAGGCCACGCTTCTCGCCTATTCGGACGAATCCTACGCGAAGGTCCAAACAACTTTCCGCGCCCATTCGGACGACTCGATGGCGATCATCGCCTGATCTTTTGCTTCCTCTTTCTTCCATCAAGGGAAGCAGGGCGAAGTCGAGGTGAGGAAGCTCTGCGAAAGCCCCAACGAACCTCTTTACACCTACCAGACGCCACCGCATGAAGGCCAAAACAACTCTCTGCAGTCTATCCGGATGCACCCTATGAAGGTCCAAACAACTTTCCGCGCCCATTCGGACGACTTAATGGCACGATCGCACGAATCCTCTGGTCATTCCATCTTCGCACCGATAAGAGAAGCAGGTGCGGTGTATAGCCGACTCTCCGCCTAAGGTTCAGCAAGTCATTATCGACCATCCAGCGGATCAAATGAAGCCTCGATGAATCTCGATTTTGCTTTCGGAGTGTCCGGGAAGCTAAAATCGTAATTCATTTTGGCGACCCGGACACCCAGTGAAGCAAAACCGCACATTTTGGGCTCCGGACACTGGGAAGCGAACGAGGATTCATCGCCTTCCAGAGTACCCAAAACGCGAAATCGTAATCTCATTTTCGCTTCACTGAGTGTTCGAAGACGCAAATCGAGATTCATTTTGGCTTCACTGAGTTTCTGGAGACGCAAACGAGATTCATTTTTATGCTGCTGACACCTGAGCAAAATCGCACCACTGCTCCAGAGTACCGTCGGAAGTCAAATCGAGATCTCGTTTTTGGCTTTGCATAGTGCCTGGGGATCTGAAATTGAGATCGTTTTCGGCTCTCGCGGAGTGTCCGGAGATCGAGATGAAAGCGTGTTTTGGCTTCGTGGACGTCTGAGGTAACGAAACGAAAATCAGTTTTTGATTCGTGGAGTGTTCGGAGATTGAGATAGAGAGTTGTTTTGTTTCGTGGAAATGGGCGTGAGATAGCCCATCGAATCCTTTGCTTTCCTGCACAGCCGCCATGCCAGAGGCCCAATCATCCTCCGACGGGCAATCGCCCGCATCATCGATGCCGCGCACAACGACAGGTGCCGAGCACGCGGGAGGTGAACCTCCGCATGCTCGACTATGACCTACCCGGCCCCTACCGGGCGATAGGTCTCGTTAACCAGGTACCCCTGCCAGCTCTTGATCGCAGCATATCCTTCCTTTCGCCTAAGTTGCAGACAACAGCTCGGATGAACGCCCGCCAGTCGGGCATTTGTGATCAGCGGCATATTGTGGTCGATAGCTGCCCTCCGAATCTTATATCCGCTTTGTCAGCTCACGCCGGCTGATTCTGAATGTTGATGACTAAGTCGAGTGGCATGGCGACCACTAAACACACGGGCAGAGCTGTCAGCCTCCGTCACGCCCATCGGGCCAGCACAGGTGTCACTTCACCCGTTGTCGCGGTAGAAAGCCGCAGTGCCTTGCGTGGCGTATATCGTGTAGCCTCGCTCACAGAGCATCCGACAGGGTTCCAACAACCCACCTTGCTCTTAGCTCCTCCCTGAAGAAAACCATAATCCCACAAGCGTGGGCGAGGAAGTTGCCCACGAGCAACCGACAGTGCGAGAAGCGCCTCGTCGTCAAAGTCATCACCAATACAACCGCCCACTTCTGCCCGTGTAGAACTCTGCGCGTCGACGCTCGGGTACGGGTCTGCATTTGACAAACGCCCGAATGAGAACTGTGAGGCTTTTAACTCCGATCCAGTCAATGTCAAACTCCGTTCTATGTTAGGGTGGGGTAAACGGTGCGTCGAGCACGATGCGCGTGGCAGTATCGATAAAGTTTTGCCGTAGCACTTTTGCTGACAAACGGAAACCGCGTGAGGCTCGCAGATTGCATCTCTATCACCCTCACGTCATTGTCTTTCGCCGCGCATTGTACGTTGAAGGGACCGCTCATGGGCAGCCTCGGGCGATCTTTTCGGCCAATCTTCTCGATCCGACGAACGGTCTCAGCGCGCAGTACAGTTTCTGCGGTGGACGACCAGGGTGGCACTCGCCTGAATGAATGCCTGCGGAATCGATGTGCTCCGGAGATAGCGTACTCGACGATCTCTCCGTGACGCGCGGCCGGCATCGAACTCGATCTCCTTCACAGTCTTGCAGTGGAACTCCGACACGACGACGGGATACCTTGATACGGAAGTGCTGTACGCTGAGGAATCTCGATTAGCTGATCCTTGTTGTAGCACACATATCATGGCTGCTACCACCCGCACATGGAAGGTGGAGGTCGAAGTTACACCGGAAGCCTACGCGATGGATAAAGCCATCGATTTCGTCCATGTCTCAGGAGCTCCGGCCCAACGTGGCTGGTCTATTCCGGAGGGTATCAGCTATGGCGGAGAATTCGGCGGCGGTTCTCTGCGCGGTCGATCGATACGCCGGCGAGGCTCCGAGAATCGGAACTTGCCCGGTAGAGCTTCGCGGCCAGACGATTCGGAATCGTCCGCCGACGGATACAATGACACCGCGCGGTTGCTCTAAATCGACATCGTACGAGGACTCGCTCCAGCGCAGAGTCTCGCCGATAGAGTCGGTCGCAGATGTCGTCGTCGGTAGAGACTCGTCCTGCCAGAGGTTGATCATAATGGACTGTAGCCCAGACCAGCGAGCGGTGCGCACAGCGTTAACCGGAACACCAGTCGAACCTCGACGGACGATCCAATGCGGTAGGCTCCCGAACCGAGGACAATCGCACTCGTCATCTGCTATCAGAATGGTATGTCGTGCTCGTCTCCGTCGCAGAGTCGCCAGAGGGTGCTCCGAGGTGAGGTAGAGGATTCGTGAGTTCCAGCGACTCGGAGGCGACAGTGTCGATATGTCGCACGGCTGGCAATATACCACATGTCGCTTACGCAAGGCACGCATCGCGGAGAGATCGCGCTCCATGTTACCCCAGGGTGCTCCGTAACGCGCTATTTGCAGTCAGGAGAAACCGAGTCGCTTAGCCGCCCTCGCTGCGGAGCACGTCAGCCGTGAAGGTCCCTCGATCTTCTGAGTATTGTCCGAGTACGCCAGTGTAATCGACGATATCTTCAGTCGCTCCAGGAACCAGGGTTGATCTTTCGTCAGCCTGCAGCAGGATGCCTCAATCGTGTATCCTTCTCTAAGGCCTTCCGAGCTGCCGCCATGAAAATGCGCAGGTCAGTTTGACTTCCAGTTCGCTATCCAGGCTCTTCGAATTCGATTGTTATTACCCACAAATCCATGCATGCCCTCGTCCGATCATTCTTCCGTAGACCCTTCTGCATGATTTCTTCGGAAAGATCGGGCTGATAGACGTGATCTCTCCGCACTGACTTCATGCTGGATCCGATCGGGCGGCTTACACCAGCAAATTTTGTAAGGTCCCAACGGGGAATTTGGCGATCAGATGTCCACTTGAGGCTACGGCGGCTGATCCGGTCGTTCCCGGCTCACCGATCTCATCGAGCGCGTAGCCGATGGCCACTGGCAGCGACGAAAGCCAGCGGATAGCTGCTTGCCGGTCGGATGCAAGGGCCGAGGAAACGGCTCAATCTGGGCGTTGACCCTCAATGATGCGATAGTCGCCAGTGCGACTGTATGCGTATTGATATTGCATTCGCCGACGATGCCTAAATGGACGCGCGCACGGACGGATAATTTTGAAGCCGGAGTGAGTTCGTCCGCTCAGTCAGAACATGTCGGGGCAACTACAATACTTTCATTCGTACACCCGCTGGATCTGACATTTTCCACGCTCACCACGGTAAAACACCGATCTGTCCGGTCACGGATCACTTCAAATTCGATTTCTTTCAACCTTCAGCGAGTTCCTCCGCAAGACTGCGGGCGAAGGCAAACGCACTTCAGCCAGTGCCCGCAGCTCGCTTTCTGTCTTGGCGCAAATACCGCTACCAAGTCCCTCCCAGAGCGTAAGCCGAGCGTACCATGACGGACAACTGATCTGCTCGGTTGCGGTGGATGGCATCGCTCATCGTTTCGACGGCCTGACTGACGGGCGCGTCTTGAGATCTGCACCGCGCAGTTTGCGTACGAAGAGCCAGCGATCCTCTGTATGCCTGGCGATGGCTTTCACCGAGGCACCCAGCACTGGACGCGTGCACGTTCCAGCGTGCCCCTCGTTGTAGAGTTTGATTCCACAATTGAGAGCTGCTGTCCGCCGCCGAAGGCCAGCAGTGGATACCATCTGGATCGTCCCCAGCAAATGACTTGCTCGGACAAAAATAGGGCGTTACCGGAAGGAAGATATATGCTCTCGGCCACGCCTTTCAGAGGTCTGAATGAGCGATGTTAGGATCGATCAGCACGGACTTTGATTCCATCCAGCTTGAGAGGCCTTTCAGCGCTAGCGATGAGCCGGAGAATGAACCTCGCCGGCTTGCCCAATCGTCAGCGCGCCGGAGCCAAGCACAAGGACTTTGTGGACATTGTTCTTTGACATATGCGTAAAAATGTCTTTTGACTCATTTGATGAAGAAGAAAGTAGGAGAAGGATGACGATAGTGATGGCCGTCAAACAACTGAATCTTCTGATTCCGTTCGGCATCGAGGCGGATTCCTTTTCGAGTGCAGCCTCGTTGCGCGGCCGGATTTGCTCGTCCACTTACGCCTGGCGAGGAATCAGTCGTGAAAGACTCGATGCCGTGAGCGCGTCGATCGTTGCCGATCCAGCCTGAGTTATAGTCCGCCAGCATGTCGAGCGTATCTGCGATCTCGGATTGCTGCACGTCATCGCGCCAGTCGAAACGGTGGTCACTTCAGCCAGCGCATGTTTGGGCCAGTGCGGACACTTCACCGACAGATTGCTCTTTTCGCCTGTGCCGCCGACTGCGCCCATTGTGCGTGTAGTAGCTTCGAGCGACCGTTGCAGAGCGTTGCGTGCGTTCCCGTGCGGAGCTGTTCCGTAGCCTGGGGCGGAGGCTTTCAGCTCCGTCGGAGGTCCTCGGTCTCCGCTTTTAGGTCTGACCGTCTGAGCTCGACGTGGGCTGCCGCTTGACGGAGCGTCTCCTCGGTGTTGACCTTCAGCGCCGCCACGGTTTGGGCTGCTGCGGAGGCGTGTCGTGTCAAGGAGCGTCTCTTGCTTTCCGACTTTCAAGTCGGCGACGACCTGTGTTTCAGGCGTGAGGGTTAGCCAGACGAAGCGTCTCCTGCGTCGCAATTTCAGCGATACCCGACTGTGTGGAGGTGGCGAGGGCCTGCTGCAGGAGCCAGCCCGGCATCGGACTTCACAGAGCCGTAGCCTGGCCGGGTTTGCCCACTTCTGTCGCGTGAAACGAGCCTTTCCGTCGTGCCGATGGCGTCGGTCCATCGGCCCGTGACCCTCCAACTGTTCGGCGAAACGGCTAATCACCGCCTGTATTTCTCGCTGACAGCTGGTCGGCCAATTGTCGCCCACCTCCGTCCGACAGCCGAGCGTGGCCTCGACGAGCTCTCCGGAACTGCTGCCTCAGACCTGTGCCACTTGCAAAGCGCGCCGCATCCAGCTCCGCTCAGTCTCCCGCAGCCGCAAGAGGGCGACATTATCATCTTCTATCGTTTCCATTTATCCCAACAGCACGTTGTAATTCTGTCGTATAAGTCAAATGCGTGCTCAAGATGTCCGCCGCAGCGGATCAGAAGCGAGGCGCGAGTGCCGCCCATATCCATGCGCCTTCGGTGGTAGCATCGTCCGAAGCGTCCGCCATGTTGCGCACGCAGCGATTATAAGCCTCAAATCTGTTCCTTTGGAAGCGCAAGATCCGGCATTGAGTGATAAAGCCTCACGATGCCCTGCTCATAACTCGTAGAGAGATCCCGCCTGGGCGGCCGCGCGATCTGTAACGAGATAAAGCAGGCAAAAAGTATCCAAGCAGTGGCAACACCGGATGCGTATGACTCGCCCGACGCAGCGGTGCAGACCGACTCGTGTAGCGCATGGATACGCCCTGTGGCGATCCCTCGGAGGAATCATTGACAAGATGTAGGAAACGGAAAAGTACTTCGTCCGAAGTTGCCCGCGAGTCGTCGAAGCGAAATCCCGATGAGTCGCTCGGTCAGTGGCGTGTGGGAAGCGGCAGCGTCGGGCGCAAGCTACCGTTATCGCAAACGTAGCGCGTCAATCCGGTGAGGCACTTATATAACCTCACGTTCGTCGCGGAGCATCACGGCGGGCATTCCCGCCCGTGCAGCAGTCTCTTCCCGCCTCGCCGGCGTTTCCTTGTATAGTAGCGATTGAAAGTAATCGCAGCGGCCGTTTGCAGATCTGTTCCGGCGGTGCAGCTACAGCACCACGAGCAGGAAGCACTTTCGCCCTTGCCGCGAGCCACGCCATCGATCGCAGTCTCGAGGCATCCCATGCGGTAGAGGGATACGTATGAAGCGCGCTTCGGCGGCTTTTGTCTCTCGTGTGCTTTTCGCCTCCTCGCCCGCGTGGACGCTGGATAAGACAAGCCCACAAGGCGTGCCCGTCCGCCAGCAGTGATCCCGAGCACCGGAGCGATGTGGTCTCCATTCCCATTTCGCGGATCATCTGCTCGATGTCCTTCCCTTCTTCCGCCTCCGAACGCGATTCTAACGACATGGCCACGGTAGCGCTGGCGGTGACGCATTCTGATCGCGGTCGGGAGTGCCGAGGAATCGACGGGGAGTAGCGCTCTCGTTCGACGCGCAGCAGCACATCGAACGACGCCTGACCCGGCGTAGCGAGCGTGACTCGTTCCTCTCGCGGTCGCGCATATCGGACGCGCAATCTTTCCCGCGCAGAGATAACGAGGGTCAAAATGGACCCATTCCGAATCTCTTCTGCGCTATCAGGATACCATAAGCAAAATATACGTCTCACGACAGAGAGGAAGCGTTGTTGTAGGTGGGCTCGAGCCAACCGTCTCCGCGGAGATCGCAACGATATGGAGTGCGGCTGATTCCACGCGGACGCCCCTTCCGCTCACGTTCTCAGCATCCGTCAAGTGCGCGTGTGGAGGCTGGCCCATCAACGATGATCTTGCTGCCGCGCTCGTCGACCAGCTCATCAGCCGTTTAGCATCTGCGCGTCAGGACGACCGCGTCACACCCGGCCGCGACAGAGCGTCAGCGCCACCGCTGCACCACGCGCATCCGTAGGAAGTAGCGCCGCCACGCTTTCGCCGGCGAAGTCATCCGGTCGAGAATGGCACTCCCTACTCTGGCCGAAAGCTCTCATGACGGGAGCAAGATGCCCATAATATAAATGTGGCGCAGCCCCAGCTGTTTCTCTGATGAGGTGTGCCGCCCGATGGCGTCGCGGATAATGAGCGGGCGGTGGGCGATGCGCAGTGAGCACCGATCCAGTCTCGCGTTTCGCGCGCATGCGAGCCGAGCGGACGATGAAGCCAAACAATCGTCGTGGCAGTTCGCTGTGTACGTGCCGATGAGCGGGCGTCTCAATGCCCGCACGTCGCAGCAGCAATGGAGATGTCGATGACTTCAAATCAGTACGCCGTCTTAGCGCGGTGCTCCTCGGTCGCTCCAGCCGAGCGGCACCACGTCGGCATGCCGTAGTGGCGAATCGACAAACCCGGTGTACTCGATCAAGCATCAAGCGTCACTTCCTGGAAATAAAATGTACCATCCCACTCTGCACGAGCGCCAGTCGGCGCTCAAACAGGCTCGCAAGTCCGATAGAGCCGCCACGGCGCAGGGCACATCGCGCTCCACCACGAGTACCTCCCAATGCGGCGCTGCGAGATCTAATCGTCCGGCCATAAGAGCTTCCAAAATGACCTTCCGATGCGTGCTACACCATAGGAGTAAGCACATATTGCAGCGTGCGGACCCATTCGCTATCGAATGGGCGACTGAAACGCGGAAGGCTCGTCCGCACATAGTCGCTATCCAAAATAGCCGAAAGCGCATGTCGCTCAAATGGCCGTCGGAGCAGGTCTCGCAAGTCCGTTCATGGCCGCCAGATCGTCGACGTTGTTTCTCGATGCGCCGCTGATCCATAGTGGTTCGCACAGTGGGATCCTCGATCTCGATCACGAATCTGTTGTGCCTACGTCCCCTCAGATCTTTCGTCGGATAGGGAAAACTCCGAGCGAAAAATCGATACGCTGCGTGCAATATTCGCGCTGCTCGGTCAAGGTATAGACGTTCCGCTGCGGTTCGAAGCTGTCGGAAGGGTGGAGGGGCCACCCGCGGTGATGTATTCCCGTTGCAGGTCGCTTTCGAGTGCGTCCACGCCGAGTGGTCTCATCTGGCTTAAATCGAGGGTCAATCAGGGTGTAAGGCCTCGAACAAATCAGACGGATAAAGGTCTCGCGCGGCGGGTGATCCTTCCCTCCTCGTTCCATCTCTTGCGATTGCCCAGCGGTGCGAAATGCATCTTCGAGTAGAGGCGAAGCGGCGGTAGGCAGACCGCGTGTAATGAGGTTACTCAGCACCGCCAGCAGCGCGGCAGGTCATTATGGGCGCGAGGCAGCCACGTCGTAGCCGCGGAGACCTCAAATCGCGAAAGGAACGGTAGAGCGGCCACTTTTTCGCGTTCCGTCTGCTGTAATAGCTCCGGACGATATCGAGTCGGAAAGCCGCCTGCCATTGAACGCGGGCGAAAAGGCCGTGTTAAGCTCAAACGTCGTCGGCGCGAAGCCGAAAAGCTTTGCAGGTCACGCATACGGCTGACTGCAGTGGGTAATACGTCTCGTCCGTGAAAAGCCCGGACTATTGAAGCAGCGATAGAACGTCTCAATCGATCGTTGCCATGTCAGTGCGTCCACGCAGAAAAATGAAAGTGTCCCATAGTAGCGCCCAATCAGTTGCGCCAATCGGCGTAAATCGATCTCAGGATGCCCCAAAACGTCGGTAAAGAAGTGAAATGCACCGGTTGATGGGTCTCGATGTCGAATCAGATCACCGTTGATCGGTTTGTGGATGGTCGCGATGCGATCCAGTCTCCATAGTAGTTCAAGGTGCCAGAGGGCGCTCCGCATGGGCTTCCGCATCGGTATCGATCAGAAAAACCTGCTGGACACGATTCTCCCGCCGTTACGACGGATGGAAGTGCGCAGACCGTATTCACGCCCCTGCCCACACCGCCAATCGACGACGTCGAAGGTTGTGCCGCAAAGAGCTTCCCTGGCATCGTGCCGAGCACCCTATCCACCTTGCTTTTTGCGCACACCGTCGTCAGAGGGCTCTGAGGAGCATTTGTCCGCGATCCGCCGCCATGTCGGGGGATGGAAGATCGGTGGGAGGGCCGTCCGCCATCCGTAGGAGAGGGGAAGGAAAGAGTGAGCGAGCTGGCCGGATCAAAAGACGGATTGCGTAGCAGACGCAAGCGTCTCTGTAAAGATGGCGTCATGAGAGGATGAAGGGTTACTTCGATAAACATATCCGCAATCGTTTTTCGGGCCGCCAAAGCAAAGAAGCGACCTTTCGACGCAAATGAGCGGACACCCTCCCCGTCCCACGTCGGCGCATGCCCCATCCGCAGCGCGTTGAGACCATGCCATGCGTGAATGCGCGGACCGCGCTTCAATCGTTCCACAGATGCAATATATCCCTAACGCGATACTATCAGGGCATGTCATTCGATGAAATACGTAAAACGGCGTTGGATTGTTTCACGGTTTAGCATGTAAAACGCGCCGCGTTCGGGCATATTATTAGGTGGGATACGAAAAATAGGCTGCCTTTAGATGCTATGCGGTGGGAGGGTGGAAAAATGTGGTGCGTTTACGTGTCCCTCGTAGCGTATTGCATCGCCCACAAACGACCTCCGAAGCGAGAGCCTGCCTTGGTCGTGGACAGGCATTCGCCATCCATGGGCGATGGCGCTTGTAGGCGTAGCAACATACGCCCCTACCCTGACGGCCATGATCGCGGGGTCAGTGTTTTGAGGGTGAATATGAAAAATAGGCGCCTGCGTATGCGCGGGTGGGAGGTGAGAAAAGTGCGTTTTTATGTCCCTGTAGCGCGCGAATAGCCCCATACGCATTTATGGGGCGATGATCCAAATGATCGATCGTCGACCCATTTCGCCTGCAGATATTTTGTGGGGCGTGCCATAGCTACCCTGACGGTCGAAAAAGATTGCAGGTCGGGGTGTGCTTTAGGTGGATATGAAAAACAGCTGCCTTTGGGGAGGCTATGGGGTGGGAGGTGGAAAATGTGGCGCGTTTTTATGTCCTGTGTAGGGCGTATTGAATACGCCCACAAACGACCCTCGAAGCAGGGCCCTCGCTTGGTCGACAGGCATTGCCATCCATGGATGGCGCTTTGTGCGAGGCCATACGCCCCTACCACGTTACCCGAAAAATGATCGCGTCCGGGGTATGTTTTGTCGTGTTACCCGAAAAACAGGCTGCCTTTTAGGGGATGCGGTGCGTGGGAGGTAGAAAATGTGGGTGCGTTTACATGTTTCTATGTAGAGGGGGCAGGTATGCCCCACCGGCGACCCATTTATGGGGCAAAATGATCCGAATGATCGATCGCTGATGCGCATTCTTGTCCCCTACGGGGTTATTTGGTGGGGGCGTATGCCATACGCCCCACCCTGACGGTCGAAAAATGATCGCGGCCGGGGCATGTTTTACCGCGTTACCGAAAAACAGGCGCTCAGGGATGCGGGTGAGGTGGAAAATGTGGGTGCGTTTTTATGCCTGCTGGGCGATTGCATGTCGCCCCACCGGCAGGTCCCATTTATGGGGGCGAATGATCCATCGATCGATCATCGATGCGCATTCTTGTCCCCTGCGGGGCCATTTGGGTGGGGCGTATCCCATACGCCCCTACCCTGACGGCCAAAAATGATCGCGGTCGGGGCATGTTTTGAAGTGGAATACGAAAAACAGGCTGCCTTTTGGGGATGCTGCGGGGTGGGAGGTGGAAAATGTGGCGCGTTTTTATGTCCCTGTGTAGGGGCGTATTGCATACGCCCACCGGCGACCCATTTATGGGGGCAATGATCCAAATGATCGCATCACCGATGCGCATTCTTGTCCCCTTGCGGGCCGATTTTGTGACGTGTGCCATCGCCCTCACCCTGATGGCCGAAAAATGATCGCGGCTGGGGCATGTTCTGCCGTGTTACCCTGATAGAGCTTTAGGGGATGCTATGGGGTGGGAGGTGGAAAAATGTGGTGCGTTTGATTATTTCTACGGTTGTGGTATGCATAAACCGCGGCGCGTTTTATGTCCCTGTGGAGGCGTATTGCACGTCCTACAAACGTCCCATTTATGGGGCGAAAGTGATCCGAATCGATCGATCACTGATACGCATTCTTGTCCCTGCGGAGTACCGTTGCGGGGGGCGTATGCATACGCCCTCACCTGACGAGTCCGAAAAATGATCACGGTCGGGGTCTGTTTTGCGGTGGGATGCGAAAAACAGGCTGCGTTTTGGGAGGCTATGAGGTGGAGGAGGTGGAAAAATGTGGCGCGTTTTATGCCCTCTGCAGAGAATTATCCCTGTGCAGAAGGTGCGGGTATTGGTTGCTCCAGACGCTACATTCGCCGCCGTTACGACAGCGGTCGTAGACATCTTTTGAAAATGATGGGCACCGTCAGGATCGGCATCGGTGGGGTGACCTGAACTGGTCATGGCAGGCCCCCATCCGGAGTTCGATCGATCTAACGCGACGAGTGCAAGCTCTACTTAGTAGAAGAGATCGAAACGCGCGCGTTTGTGACTTACCAGGTAGCAAGACTGAAACGCGCCGCGTTTTGAACTTCCTACCAGGGTAGAGACCGAAACGACGCCGCGTTTTGGACTTCCTACTAAGTAGCAACACTGAAACGCGCTGGTGTTTTGGACTCCTACTAAGTAGCAGACTGAAACGCGCCGCGTTTTTGACCTCCTACTAAGTAGCAAGACTGAGAGCGTATCGGCTTCGGGCTTCTCTCTTGGTGGAGATCCTCTAGGGGCATCATTGATCACCATAACACAAACAGTAAAATGTATCATTATCAATCAAGAAAGACGAGATGAAAAAGGGATTAGTTATTGAACGCGTCGGGATGAATAAGCTCGATAATGCACAACATGTGCAACTGCACAGCGCTTTGTGGCCATCATGGCAGAGTTTGATCTGACTAAGATCGGTATGCCAGAAGAAGCGAAGACGGAGGGACGGCAGCCTGCATCTGGAGAAGGATCTGAACATAGAGACTACGGCCAGCGCTGTCGGAAACTGCTAAAGAAGAAGGGATGAGGCGCGCAACCGATTGGCGCTGTTCATTTTTAGTCAGGTGCGAGCTTTTGCTGTCGCCGGAGACGGATGAGGCTGAGGCTGAGCGTCTCTATGTCGTGACCAAGGGATATGCTGGTATCCAGTTAGGAATCGCAAGATCGGGAGACGGCACATATTGACGGCTTGGTGGAGGATCTGAAGAAGACGGAGCATGCGGCCGATATGACCAAACTGCGCCTGACCTCGGCACTTACTAAGCCGAGACACTCAATAAGGAGTTTGCGGAGCGCATCTTCAGCGCACGAAAGAGCGGCGGCGAAAAAGTTGCCGGCTACAGCGAAGGTGCGTGCCGGGCGGGACGAACATTTTGAACGTATCTTGGACTTACTCAAGTCAAACCATCTCTTTGGCAAGACTCCTATCGAGCCGACATTGATCGAGATGCCGTTGTCGGACGCTTCAATCAGCGCATGCATGAGAGCGACGCGGCTCATCGGCAGGGTCAGGCGATAAAAGAAGGCGTCGGCGGACAAAAAGAAGAAGCCTGATGCATGTCTAAGAATCCAGAAAAGGATCCGAAGATCCGAAAGCCCTAAAAGCCAGGAAGGACGACGGCAAGCCTGACATCCACCTCCCAGAGGGTCTCAGATCCGAAAAGCCAGACGCACCGAAGAAGCCAGAAGGTGAAGGTGGCGGAACGGGCGGCGGTGGCGCCAAACCAGGCGGTGGCAGTGGCACGGGCGGCGGCGAGCAGCCCAAGAAACCGAAGAAGGTGGCGGCGACAGTGGCAATCCCGACATCCATCTGCCCGAAGAGTAACCGTACGGGACAAAAACGAAGATCTAACAACTGAAAAGGGTCGGGGATCCGATCAAACTGTCATCCTGATGACCCTTTCCGGGGCAGGGAATTTGGCCGGCATCCCTGATGCCTTGATTTTCTTTTTCATCCTTTTCCCGTATCAAGACAAGAAAAGGATGTAGGGGTTAGAGCAACGCCTCCTTGCAGTTGAATCGCGCCGACTCTCAAAAATTTCCCTTCCCATCATCCTGCACCCGCCCCTTTATCGAGTCAGTTTCAGGGGCGTATTCAATACGCCCCTACCCGAGACAACAGAAAACGAAAGATGAACAACGAAAAATCAGGTACCCAGCTGAATTCCCCGGCCTCGGTGAGGCCTTGATTTTCTTTTCGCATCCTTTTCCCCGTATCAAGACAAGAAAAGGATGTAGGAGTAGGGGGCAACGCCCCTCCTTTCATGCGTTGCATGCGCCGACCTGTAAAAATTTGACCCTTCCCATCGTCCTGCATCCGCCCCTCGTCGTTTGGTCGGGGCGTATGCAACACGCCCTGACGAGACAACAGAAAACGAAAGATGAACAACGAAAAATCAGGTACCCGGTCTGAAATTGGCCCGGCATCCCTGATGCCTGACTCGCTTCCTTTTCTTGTATCAAGACAAGAAAAGGATAGAGGGGGCGAGCAGCGCCCCTCCCTCCATGTTATATGCGCCGACCTGTAAAAAATCTCTGGCCTTCCCATCATCCTGCACCCGTCCCTGTCGTGTTGTGCAGGGGCGTGTGCAATACGCCCCTACACGGGCACATCGAAAATAGGGCATTCTTTCCCTTTCGGAGGCTATTTTTGTTCGGATTGACGGCCACTATCCCGGCCGCAGCCTCGAGCGCGGTGTACCATTCGGTTCCGAACTGGCTGATAAGAGGTTCACGCAGGAAACGGTAGGCTGGAATGCCCAACCGTCACCCAAAATTTCTGCGGGACGGCATACCTCCCACCGATGAAGGTTGACGCGTACGAAAGCGACGGTACTGCGTGTGATGCGAACAGGGGTACAGTCGGCACGAGATAGGCTTCACAAACGTCGTGCGACTCCTCTCGGAAGGCTTGTTCCAGAGCATCAATGGCAGGTGCCATCCGGTGCATAACGCGTAAAAACACAATCCCGACCGTTGACAATCGACGTCACCTCGTCGCCATCGGCATCCAAGTACGAGACACCCTGTTGGCGGATCACTTCCCGGGCATCCTCTTCAGCTCATCCCACACCTCGGGCAAGGCCAGCCGAAGCTGCTCCGCTTCACCCTCCTCCAGCGGCGCGCCCGACTCACCCTCAATGCAACAAGCGCGGCACTGGCTCAAGTCACACATAAAAACGTCGCTCGATCACATCGAGACTCACAATCGTATCTTCTATTTGAATCGTACGCAGGTAGATCAAAATGGAAAACTCAAAAACGAGAGGGTCGAGTACCCGGCCAAATTCCCCGGTATCCCTGACGACCCATTCCGGTACCCGGCCAAATTGGCCGGCATCCCTCGATGTACCCCTTCCGGGTAGGGAAATTTGGCAGGCATCCCTGATGCCTTGATCGCATCCTTTTTCGCCTTGATGCGAAAAAGGATGGATTCCGGGAAAAATTGATGGCAAGCATGATAGAAATATCTCCGCCGGTGAGCGTATTGCATACGCCCCACATGTATCCCGCAGGGATAAAAACACCTACCCATAGATAGATAAGATCGCCCCTTTGGGTCGTTTTGTGGGGGCGTATTCAATACGCCCCTACCCTGACGGCCGAAAATGGGGCATCCAACAACATGAATCCGCCCCTTCGGGTCATTTTGTGGGGCGTATGCTTTGCGCCCCTACCCCTGACGGCCGAAAATGGGGCATCCAACAAACATGAATCTGCCCTTTCGAAGTCGTTTTGTGGGGCGTATTCAATACGCCCCTACCAGGGACAACGAAAAACGAAAAATGAACAACGAAAAAGCCAGGTACCCTGGCTAATTTGGCCGGCATCCCTGATGCCTTGATTTTCGTTTCCTTTTCTGCATCAAGGCAAGAAAAAGGAAAGATCCCCCTGAAAATGAGAGAGAACAAACACAAAAAGCCGGGTCACGCGCAGGAAGAACCAGCTACGCACCCGGCATTTTTACGTTCCGTCTGGGGCGATACGCTCTCTCGTTATCGGATCGTTGGCGATCGAAACAATATCGGCAAACACACCCGCTGCGGTCAGCGTCGGCACCGGCGCTGCAGCCCTCTGATAATCATCGGATACTCGTGGATAACGCCTCGGTGGAGATCATAATAATGTTGTTGCTCTCCACTCTCGTAGAAAGCGATGGGTGCTACAAACCTCCTCTGCTTTCAACCTCGCAGGCGCCGTCGACTATACGAGCCACGAAGCGCAGACGCTTGTTTTTCGGCAGCGAGTCGTTTGCGCTCGGATTCGAAATGCGCGTCGAGTTCGGGGATACGTGCCCAGAAATTTTCCGCCGACCCGTCGAAGAAGTCGGCTGGGATGAAGAGGCGTTGCTTCACGTCGGCTTGCTCGACCCTATAACCGGCCTCGCGAGCCAAAATGACGAGCTTGCGAACGACATCTTTCCCGCCCTCAGGTCCACGCGCGGATCGGGTTCGGCGTATCCCTGAATCGACAGCCAAGCGGATGGCGCGGCCTGCTGGGGACTTCAGCGTCGATGGTGTTGGAAAAATGTAGTTCAATGTGCCAGACAGTACGGCCTCGATACGAATCGCATGGTCGCCGCTGTTGATCAAATCGTTGATTGTATGGATGATCGGCAGCCCGGCACCCACATTGGTCTCGAAAAGGGAACTTCACATCGCGTCGGCGAGCCGTATCTTTGAGCAAACGATAATGATCATAGGCCGACGAAGGGGCTATTTTTGTTGGCCGCAACGACGGAAATAACTTTATCCAGGAGTGATTCGTAGATAGCAGCCACGTCCCTCGTTCGAGGTACAGTCTACAAAGACGGAATTGAAGATGTTCATCTGCAAAATTTCCTCCTGAGCAAGGCTGGAGACGACGGAACGCCCTCGTTTTTCAATGCTTCTACGAGTCCTTCGGCCTTCAGTCCTCGCGGCGGAACAGCATTTTCGAGAGTTGGCTACGCCGACAATGTTGAGCTTTAATCGGTTCTGCTTCTTCAGATTTTCCTGCTGGCCACGGACTGTTCGAGCAAATTGCTTCCCACCGTGCCCACGCCAGCGATAAAAGAGGTTGAGGACTTTGTATTCCGAGAGGAAGAAGGAGTCATGAATCGAGTTGAGGGCCTTACGCAAGACTTTCGGAGCGGATCACGAACGAGATGTTTGTCTCTGACGCGCCTTGTGCGCAGGCTATGACGCTGATGCCAGCCCGTCCGAGGGTGCCGAAGAGGCGTCCTGCGATGCCGGGGTGCGCTTCATGTCTCGCCGACGATAGCCACCGTGGCAAGGCCCTTTTCGGCGGTCACGTCGTTGATCTCACCTTTGCGAGCGCTCGAGCGAAAACTCTTTGTTGAGGGCTTCTACGGCGCGGTCAGCGTCTTCGTTACGCACGGCGAAGGTGGTGTTGTTCTCCGAGCTGGCTTGCGAGACCATGAAGACGCTTTACACCGTTCTCAGCCAGGGTCTTGAAGATGCGGGTGATTGACTCCAATCACGCCGACTATGCCGAGGCCTTGCACGGTGACAAGGCAAGTGTTGTCGATAGACGAGATGCCGGTGATGAGGGCCCTTTTGCCGTCCTGCGACAGTATTCCTGCGTGATGAGCGTACCTGGCGCTTGGAGGTTAAAGCAGTGGCAGACGCGGATGGGGATATTTTTGTGATAGACGGGGTAAATCGTTGGCGGATAGATGACTTTCGCACCGAAATTACACAGCTCCATGGCCTCGATGAAGGAGAGTTGGTCAATGACGTAGGCCGAATTGATCACGCGCGGGTCAGCCGTCATGAATCCATCTACCGTCCGTCCAAATTTCGAGCTGTGATGCACCGAGTCGAGCCGCCAAAATAGACGCGGTATAGTCTGATCCGCCGCGACCAAGGTTCGTAATCCGCCCGTGACGGCATCTGTGGAGATAAAGCCCGGCACGAGGGCCACGCGCGGCAACTTTTTGAACTCGTTCACTGATCAGGCGGTCCGTGACCTCGAAGTCTACGATGTGTTTATCGAAACGGTCGACCGTTTTGATGAACTCGCACGAGTCGTAAAAGCACTGCGCCGTCGATGATATGGGGAGATAATGAAGGAGGAGAGTCGCTCGCCGTAGCTGACGATCGTATCGGAGGTCTTGCGAGAGAGGTCACGGATCAGGTAGACCCCTCGATAGATGTTTTCAAGCTCTCCGAGCGTCTCGCGAACGTGCCTTTACGCTTTCACGCGACACTTCGGGCACGATACCGTCTATCACCTCGTCATGACGGCGCACAATCTCCGCGTATTCGGCTAACAGGCCTCATTACCCTCAGAGGCTAATTTTGAGGCTAATAAAAGTCGGTCGGTAAGCCCGCCCAAGGCCGAAACAACAACCACTATAACCTCCTCGTCTATGGCTTCACGATGCGTTTTACGTCTGCCAGTCCCTTTTGACAGACCCTACCGAGGTCCCTCCAAACTTCAATACTTTCATTTTATTCTATTCTTTGATCCGATGATGTGATACAATTCCTTTTGATTTGGCCGTTTTCCTATGCATTATGGGCACCGTTTGGGCTTGAATGTGGAAAAATAAACGGCAAAAGCGGCCGCAAAGGTAAACTCCTGCGCCGATTAAGCAATTGATGGCCCTCAAATGTGGATCGGATCGGTCGCCCGCATCCAGTTTTCCGCCTCTATCTGTGGAGGATCCTCCGCCCTTCCACCTCCTGCCCCTCATTCTTTCATGCATGCCCCATCGACGCTGCTCCATCCCCTTCCAACCGAGAAGCATTCCTGTTCTGGATTTTTGAGGAGGGTATTTTTCCATGGCATGTCTCATCACTGCTGCCCATCCCTTCTAACTGAGAAGCGTTCCCTGTTCTGGATTTTTGAGGGGAACGTCGTGAGATGGGTGACTTTGGCGTGTAGGAGGCTTGTAATTGAGACGGATCCTTCGCCTTGCATTTTTGAGGAGAATGTTTTTCGTGAGATGGGTGACTTTTTGGCGCGTAGGTGGCTTTGTATTTGAGCTGGATCCTTTACCTTACATTTTTGAGGAGAATGTTTTTCGTGAGATGGGTGACTTTTTGGCGCGTAGGTAGCTTTGTATTTGAGATGGATCCTTTGTCTCGCATTTTTGGAGGGGAATGTTTTTCGTGAGATGGGAGACTCTTAGCGCGTAGGTAGCTTGTAATTGAGACGGATCCTTTGCCTCGCTGAGGGGAACGTTTTTCGTGAGATGGGTGACTTTAGCGTGTAAGTGACTTGTATTTGAGACGGATCCTTTGCCTTGCATTTTTGAGGGGAACGTTTTTGTGAGATGGGTGGCTTTTTGCATGTAAGTGGCTTTGTAATTGAGATGAATCCTTCGCCTGCATTTTTGAAGAGAACGTTTTTTCGTGAGATGGGTGACTTTTTAGTGTGTAAGTGGCTTGTATTTGAGATGAATCTTCTGCCTTGCATTTTTTTGAGGAGAACGTTTTTCGTGAGATGGGTGACCTTGGCGCAGCCCCCTGAGCAAAAGGCATGCGCTGTCTCTCAGCCCGGGGGTGAATAGTTTGTTTGTAGCGGCTTGCTATTCCATCGTCAAATCTTGATGTAAATATTCCGCTTATAGAGCACTGCAGCCAATGCACCAACATGAACAGACAAGGAGAAAAGCGTAGGCTAGCTGATCCGGGGTATTCACCGAGCAGAGGACGCAATACATCGCCGTAGAAGTAGCCTCCCAGTGAGACGGATTCACCGTCACCGTGTGGAATTCGGATATCTCGCAGACAGAATAGCGAAAACGGCAGCTAATACGTACATAACAGCGGGTTGACTCTCGAATGACTCGAAGAATCTGCACCATCTGCGGTGTCCGCGTACGTCAATAATCCACACGAGCAGGGCCAACAGTGAGGCAGCCATACCGCATGTGGTAAGTACGAACGTTGGCGACCAGATCTTCTTGTTTATCGGGCAGCCGTAACTCCAGTAATCCAGCCACTGAGAGCCATTGCCGTACCGACGAGGAAGAGTCGGAGCATCTTGTCTCACATCCGTGACGCCGATGAGCAATGCGCCGCAGCAGAATCCGACAAGCACGTGCGCTATGGCGGGTAATGCGCTGAGGAGTCCTTCCGGCTCGATACCGTTGTCCTTATACATGTGGTCGGGGCCGAGTACGGCGCGATCGACGACGGATAAAACGTTTGTCTCATCGTACGCGAAACCATTTCCGAGGAAGAGTAGCACGGTGTATCCCGCAAGGATGGCACCGATAAGGAGAGGTATGCGTCGGTGAGGGACTGTAATAGCAATGAGGGCGGCTGCGCCGTAGCAGTGCAAGTCGCGGCATGACGCCGAGGATACGTAGATGATCGAAGTTGGTCACTGCACGCCAGAGACGGCTCGCAAAGGACAGATCAGCTTCTTCGGCCAAGGCGTGCCAGTGTTCTGCAGGAAAGTCCAAACCAAGCGGATGGCCAGTCCGATAGCAAAAATGACTGCGGTACGGCGTACGATCTTCCGCGCGGCACTTGCACTATAAGTGAATTGATACTTGCGCAGGGAAATGTAGGTCGAAATGCCCATGATGAACATAAAGAAGGGGAAGACGAGGTCTGTCGGTGTGAGACCATTCCATTCAGCATGGCCGAGCGGAGCATAGACGTATCGACCAAGAGCCGGGATTGTTCACGGTGATCATTCCGGCGATGGTGATGCTGCGCAAGATGTCGAGCGCAAGCAGTCGTTGAGTAGGTTGATGGGACATGGGTGTTCGGTAGGCTTATTTGTAGAGATAGTATTTGCGAGAGAGGCGTCGGAAGGCCGCAACATCCTTCATCCAATAGTCATGCACGTCGTTCCAACGGAATCGTTGCGTAAAGAGCCGACGAACCTCGGGGCTGCCGCATACTTTATCGAACATACGGAGGCGGGATGAGTCAGCTTCTTGAAGTGGACTATGGTTAGGGTAGTGCGGCGGCCTCCTGCATAACGAGTGCAATTGCACCGAGCGGCGCGTGCCGTGTGTCGATCAAATGTACCTGAATACCTTGGATGAATTCACCCTTGAATGATGCGTAGAATGGCTTGAGGTAATCGGACGGAAGATCACGCCGGGCACACTGGAGGGTGCTTCATACGCCGCGCGAGTTGTGGACCGTTGATCCAGGGGGCTGCAAAAAGTTGGAAGGGGAGGGTGTAGCCTACACCAATGGAGGTCGTGCCGAGTTCGCCGAGTATACCTGTAGCGGGATAGTAGTGCTGTTTCGGGATGAGGGATGTGCGGTGAGGGTAGTACCCACGGCAGACCTGTCTCTGCATAGGGACATCCGACGACGCCAACCTTTCATCTTCACGACTTGTAGTCGGCAACGCGTCGATCATCCTTTCCTCATTGAGTAACCGGCCAATCGCTCGCAGGTAGGCCGTAGACGTAGGGAATGGGATATGGGCTGACGAAAGACTGGCATCCGTCTTCCACGATACAGCCCTCTATGCGTTCGCCACCCAACGGATTGGGCCGGTCGAGTACCATAAACTCATGCCGGCTTCAGCGGCGGCCTCCATCGCCAGACCCATCGTGCTGATATAGGTGAACGACCGACAGCCAATATCTTGTATGTCGTAAACGAGGATGTCAATCCCGCGCAGCATGTCGGGCGTTGGCTTGCGGGTATTGCCATACAGCGAATGGATGGGTAACCCTGTGGCCGGATCGACAGTTCCGCCGACCGTGTCGCCTGCATGGACATTGCCGCGACCCATGTTCGGGACCGTAAAGAGCAACCAAGCGGACGTTGGGGGCCTCGTGCAGGATGTCGATTGTCGACCGTAGGCGGTGATCAACCCCGTGGATTTGTGATGAGCCCCTACGCGCTTGCCTCGAGTCGCCGAAAATGTTCGTCTTGAAGACCTCATACCGGTCTTGACACGTACTTTCTGCGCCGAGGCAACTGTTCCGACTGCGAAGTAGAGATCAGGAAAGGAATAGGTACCGTTTCATGATTTCTTCCCGAAAGCGGGATCTATTTTGTTCCTAACTAAGACGGAGGCCAGAATGCCGGGCAGTGTACAGACACACACCCAGACGAAGAAGGGCGGTAGCCGATCGTATCTTGTATCCATCCGGCAGCCATCCCGGGAAAGCATCATCCTGAGAGCCAGTGAATCCGTGCCGATGGCATAGTGTGCGGTCCTATGTTCACCTCGGCGATATAGATCGTAGAGCATGTAAGCCGTAAAGCCAAATCCGTAGCCGAGTTGCTCGATAGCCACGGCCACGATGACCTGCCATGCGTCCGGATGGACTGCCGATAGATAGATGTAGAGGGCATCGGGCAGATTGATGGCCAGGGCCATCGGAAGAATCCAGCGACGGAAGCCGTGGCGAGAGACGACAATCCCACCCAGTACACCCCCAGTAACAGGGCAATAACACCTATGGTGCCGTAGATCATCCCACCGTCGCAGTGGACAGTTCCAAACCGCCCGCCACATGCTTGTCCAGCAGAAAGGGCGATGCGATTTTCACGAGCTGCGACTCCCCCAAGCGGTACGTGAGGAGGAAGAAAAACATCAGTCCGAGGTGCTTCTTCTGGAAAAAGGTAACGAAGGTGTGGAAGAAATCGCTGGCCAGCTGTCTGACCGATAGCTCGGTGCGCGGCGCATCACTGGCGGGCCGCGGGAGGACTATCTGGCGGTAAAGCGTTAGGCCGATGAACAGTGCGGCCAGTAGGGTAAAACGTCAAGCTCCAGGCCATCGGGATGCGAAGCGGGGTATCAGGAGCAAACGTACCGGTCTCTAATGCACCCGCCAGCATAACCAAAATGCCTTGGCCGAAGATAGTGGCCAGGCGGTAGAACGTGTTGCGTATCCCCACAAAGAAGGACTGCTCTGCCGCCGTCTAAGGCTAACATATAATATCCATCGGCGGCGATGTCGTGGGTTGCCGATGCGAAAGCCAACAGCCAGAAGAACGCTAAGGACAGTTGCAAATAGTACGCCGTTGGGATGGAGAACGCTATGCCGGCAAAGCCTGCGCCGATCAGCAACTGCATCGTGACGATCCACCAACGCTTCGTCTTAAGCAGATCGACAAATGGGCTCCAGAAAGCGCTTTGATCACCCAAGGGCAGGTAGAGCCAGCTGGTATAGAGCGCGATGTCCGTGTTAGATAGTCCGAGGCGCTTGTACATGATGACCGCTATGGTCATCACGGCCACATAGGGTAGCCCTTCGGCAAAATAGAGGCTGGGAATCCACCGCCAGGCAGATCGTTTCGGTGAAGAGTTCGTGAGATTTCTTCGTGCATGCGGATCCGCGCTTGGAGCTCCTAGGTGCGGATTTTGTCTTGTAGAAGTTATTGCGGTTCGATCGGGTAACGTCGAGCGCCGCGTCTGAGTTGTCCTCCCACCGACGGCAGATATAAATCGGATCGTAGATCCTGCCAATGCGATAGTTCCGCGACATGGTCAGTCCGATGGCATAATCCTCGCCGTAGCTTGTGTTGGGTAAAGGCAACGCACGGAGCAGCGGCGTGTAGAAGGCCCTCGGCGCCCCCAGACCATTCACCCGGAGCGCATTATTATGGCCATTCTCGGCGTCCACTCCTTATGATCAATCAGACCGGGTGGGATGGGCTGTAGATGAAAGTCTGTCATTTGGTAAGATCCAATGACCATCGCGCACTGTTCTCTGTGGAATGTTTCGACAACGGTTCGTAAGGTGTGTTCGTCTTTATAGATGTCGTCACTGTCCAATTGCACAGCGAAACGCCCGCAGGCATCATGCTGCACGCCGAGGTTCCAACAGCCGCCGATCCCGAGGTCGTTCCGCTCGGGGATGAGGTGAATCACGCGCGGATCATCTATTGCGTAGCGGCGGAGGATGTCGGTCGTGCCGTCCGTCGAGTGGTTATCGATGACAATGAGATTAAAATCAAACGACGCTTGCTGACTCAGCACAGAGCGGACTGCATCTTCGATCGTCCGCACCCTATTGCGCACGGGGATGATGACCGAAGCCTCGCGTGTAAACCCTGTGGCGTCGAGTGCGAGGGGCTTAATCTCATCCGGCGAGATATGCGCCGACAGAACGGAGGTAATCCGTGCATACGCGTTCCATCTCAATTTGCGACTCCCTCATTGCGGGGATCTACGTAATCAAAGATCTTCTCTCCGCTCTTCCGCTGATCGCTGAGCACCTCGGTATATAAATACTCGTCGATATGCACAATCGGAGCCCGTTCGGACAGTCGGAGGCGCAGATCATAGAGCCCGGCGAAATGGTACGAACTACTCATTGTCACGGCCGTGGCATCGAAAAGACATTTGCACGGAACATCATCACGGAGCCGAACTCAAAATCGTCGCGCAAACTGCCCTCTGATAGTCGATGACTGGTGCCGGGCGTTGCTCATCGCCATCCCTGTTGATAGCGGTCTGCATAAACCATGCTCGCATGCGTATTCTCCATCACTTGGACCATGCGTTCCAAAGCCAGATAGCCCAGCCTGATGGGTTGTATACTTCGTATAATAAATAAGATAGGGTGTCCCGCGGCTCATTCGAGCCATTGTAAAAATGAGCTTCGGTACTCTGGAGCGACGGCACATAAAGGATATCTTCTCGGCCAGTGCTTCGTGCCAGCTGCTCGTCTGTAGTGAGCATAACGATGCGACTGACCATCGGGCTGGCGGATAGTTCTTCAATGATGGGGGCTACTTGCTCTTTGTCGGCTAAGGGGACAAAACAGGTAATCTGATCTTTCATTTTGATGTAAATGGTTGGGGTGCGCCTCAGGCACACCAGTTAAGCGGTTTAAATGATGGGGCAAACGTAGCTGTTTGCCTGTTGGTTATGAAGCATGGTTGATAATCATTCCTCGTCAGGCCTACTCCGCAGTGCGATCAGTTCTCGTCCAAGAAGCCGAGCACGGACTGCATGATGCGATCGCGATCTGACGCTTTCTTGATCGATTCGAAAGGAAAGCCGAAGATGCAGGTGCGGTATTTTTCCCGCATAGATCTACGCCGGCGCTGATCCGTGTCTCCGCATAACGCATGACCGTATGTCCCGACTCATCGGCTGGTTCGATGCCATCAGGCGACTCAACCACGTAGCTGTCAGGGTTAGGGTTCCGCATAATATTCGAAGGTCCCGTCGAAAGCGAGGTAGGGCGATATGATGCCGCGCACCTGGCCCGTGGACGACGCCTGCCCGACGCGCCATTTGAAATGTAGGGTATGTGTGGCGAAGAACTGGTCTGCGGGCGTCGATTGAGGACTGTTGAAGAGCTCCGATCCCACGTAGGCGCCAGAAACGAAGATGCGCCCGCCGCGCTTATAGTGATCTGTCAGCGCGCGCTGCATTCCGCGGCTGAATGCCTCAAATTGCAAAGGCGTGACGCCCCCGTCCCATCTTCGTGCGTCGCTGTTTGCCTAAGATCAAGTCAATGATCCGGTAATTCTTGAGGTCTACCATTTGATCTTCTACAGCCTCGTTGCTGCATGATACGAAAGAATAACCCGCACGCAAGATGGACTGGCCGTGCAGGGGCGGGATAGTCGAACGTATTACCAGCTATGACGACGGTATCATAGTTCGAACGACTCGTCGCCGAACCCAGCCGCGTCATCGTCCGTCCACTGTGCCGAACGCCGAAAATTCCTTCATGCTGCCGATATAACTGATATCATTAATGTAGGGCACGCCATGATCTGTCCAATCGGTGAACCCGGCTAAACTGTCTGTGGAGAAATCATCCGGCGCGCTAACCCTGTCGAAACCGTTGACTCACCATGACTACGCCGCGCTCCTGCTTAGCGCGTCCTGCGGAGAGGGTCTCCGACGGGAAGCCTCGCCGCCGTCATTCACCGCGGTCACCTGATAGCTGTAGACCACGCCTGGCTGCTGCGCATGGCGGAAGGTCGGCTTGCTGACTAAGGTACCATTATCGAATGCACCATCCCCTCGCGGATGTATACAATATATTGTTTGGCTTCGCAGTCGGCTCAGGGGTCTTGCATAGCGCGCCACGAAAGCTCGGCCTCCCCTCGCGGAGGAAGCGCAACTGCATATGATCGACAGGCAATGGCTGCACGGCATACTTCCGTCCGTAACGATTGGCTAAGAAGCGCAGCATACCCTTATAAATTGCTCGGCTGACGGTGAACCGGAAACGCGGATCAAGTCCCAATCGCATATCGGCAAAGTTCTGGTGCGAAGGGCAGCTCCAGCAACATCGCCGGCACGCGGGTGTCCGCGCCTCAGAATAAGGCCTATTCCACATCGCCCGACGCCTCCAGCGCGGCTCATAGAGGTGCGCACGTCATGTACGATGAGCTTTGCACCATATCGGTGAGGTCTCGCGAGGCGTAACGTGTACTGCCGTCTGCAAAGACCTCCGTCGTAAAACATCCGTACAGAAGATGCCTAAGGTGCCGACCATAGTCGAGTCGCTTCGTTGTCGTACCCGCATCGGAGTGGAAGGCAAAAGAGATCGATCGGATACCCAATCCCGGCTCTTGGGGGTTCGCCGAGGTGCCACCGGCTGAGCATTCACCCATTTGCCCTCGTCCGCGATAATCGTCCGTATAGTCATTCTTACCGCCCGATGGCGAATAGATCGAATCCGGCACACCCGCCCACCGCATCCAGTAGCGTGCCGCTTCGGTGAATCGGGGGTATCCACTCGTCTCGCTGGGATAGGGCGTCGTCGGCGCCTCATCCTCCTCGGTGGACGAGGCACTATGCACATTCGTCGTGGATCGCTTGTCGAGCGTTACCCCACGCGCAATGTTTCTTTCTCCACCAATCTTCACGCCATCTGCCGTAACGATCTCGCCGCTGCGACCCGTCAGGTTGCTGAGTACTACACGTCCCGAAGGATTACGACCCCGGTCAAAATCGAAGTGCCCTAAATAGATCCATGTACCGCCCCCATGCGCTGATTGACGGCAAATCGTGTGCTGCCGCCCTTATGGTGCACCGTGTAGAGGGCTTCTTCGGTGCTATTTGGCAGGGTCTTATAAGAAACGTATACCGCATAGCGTCCTGCGCGTGGGATGTCCGGCGTCCACTCCGTCGTGCTCTCTTTCCCCTTAGCAATGCTTTCTACTGCGCGATAGGTGCCCTCACGAAACGGATTCTCCTGTCCCGTATAACGATCTCTGAGGTGGGCAAAGCCTTTACCCTCCCCCGCGCGCCAGGCTATCTTCGCGTTTTTCTCCGTGTATATCGATCGGTTGCGACACCCGTCATTATCGATAATGATTTCCACCCCTTGCGTGTCGCGCTCACGCGGTAGGAGTACGTTGGCACCGGCCCGCTCCAGCATGGGTACAAGATAGGGCAACACATAGCTCTGCGTGTAGAGATCTTCCACGGTGCCAAATGTCCGTGCGCGCTGCCATTCCCAGCGCCCAAGTTTGCGTTCGTAATAGAGTCCATGACTCTGCCAAAGGGCGATATGCCGGCCGTTCAGCCCATGCTTAGCCGTCGCAGGGGAGGATAGCCGAGTGATAAGCGGATGATCAGATCCCGACCGAGGAGGGTCGATCTTTTTACTTTCTCCGGTGTGGTATGCCGCTGGCACAAGGTCGCCAATGGATTGCCCGTCTGTCCTGATCTCTACGCTGTAGTCTCGATAAGATTTCGGGAGCATGGCGCTCAGGTTGAGGAGGGCATCTTTCACATCCGGTTCACGCATCGGGATATAAGAGAGGGTAACGTCCGCATAAAAGACGACCTTTCGTCCAGTCGTCTGGATAGAGTCCACGCTGACGTTGCCCACATGGGCGCGTCGTTTGGCCCATGTAGAGATATGTTGCCGCCTTCTGCGAGAGTCCTTGGGAGTGTTTGCGCCGCACTATTAGCGGTCGATAGGCTGCTGAGTATAAACAAGCCCAGCAGATACCGTCCTGCATAGCGCGCGAGACAGTGGATCGTGTGATTATTCATGTGGTGTATGCTTTTTGTTCATCTTAAAATGTAAAACAAAAGGTACCCATTCATTCGACAATGACCAAGTGCGAGCAAAGTTTCTTATCCATTTCGTGCGCTGGATCATGTATAGGGCATTGTTTTGTGAGGTCTTTTCCTAGCATGATGGATCTATAGGATAAGGTAGGAGTCTATACGCACTGTGCGTGATTTATGTGTTGAGTAATTTTTGCTTATTTCGCGGATCGTAGAATGGTCAATCCGATGCAGTGAGATCTGCTCCGCGCATCCAATGACTTGCAAAAAGGATCTGTATATGGCTTCCTATATAGAGATGGGTTAGTAAACAGCCAATGTAGTGGCCTATCTGACGCTAAGTAGGGATGGGAAATCGCCTAAGTAGCTATGATTCATTGCGCTGTAGGATGCAAAAACAAATGCTGATTTTGCGTTCCGCAGTGTGCAGAGTACAGAAAACAAGTTTTGAATGGCCACTCCGCAGCGTGCAGAGTCCAAAAACAGACTTTGTTTTTGCACTATGCAGTGTGCAGACCCCAAAAACAAGTTCTGTTTTTGCATTCCGCAGCGTGCAGACCCCGAAAACAAACTCTGATTTTGAACTCTGCACGCTGCGAAGTCCAGAAAACAAGTTTTGTTTTTGAGGTCTGCACGCTGCGGAGTCCAGAAAACAAGTCTTGATTTTGCATTCTGCAACGTGCGGAATGCAAAAAACGACGCTTGAAAGGCTGTCAAATAATGAAAGCTATCGACTGTATTTTCGTGAATAGTATGCAAATATATAGAATAGGAGTCAATGCGTGGATAGCTTGGGCATTCAATGATCGACACAATAGGTAATCTTTATACCGTATATCGATGGAATGATCTGCATGATTATATCGCCGTTTGATGTAGATTAATCCCGCAACGAAAGGGGTTGATAATGCAGATGGTTTTACAATGGATACGAATAAGTGACTTACATTTGCGGCCATAATCATCATGATTCATTCACACATCAAAAAAACATAATACGATGAGAGATAAAAAGATCGCGAACGATACAACGCGTTACCCTATGGCTATGCATATCGATATGCAGGAGCAAATCTATGGATTGATTCAGCCCTTTGCACCGGAAAAGATTCTACTGGGCACAACGGATATCCCTCCTGGAAAAAGGACATCGATCAAGAGAAAGATGCGGTGCGAGACACGCCGCCGTCGGAGTCTATTCCATTCTTAACCGCCATAGGGAAAAAGCGGCGGAGATCGTTTCATCCTCTTTTTAGAGATCCGCGCCGCGTCGACTTCACCCGTCGAAACCCGCGCGAAAGCTGCTCACCGCCTCCGCCTCGTCAATCGATTCCTATAAAGGTCTTCAGCGTGAGAACTGATTGAGGAAACGGCCACGTTTCTGGACTGCTCAACGATCTGGATAAGCCTGCGGCTACCGCAGACCCTAGCCACCCCTTGGGTTGACTGGAGGTCGTACAAATGCTCCACACAGTCCATAATGAATATCTCGCGCTCCGAGGATCGCGCGTGAAGGACCTCGCATCCGACACCCTACCTTCTGGCGCATCGTTGCGCGTGAAGAACGATGCGACGGCTGACCAAATCTTTCGCCATATCGAAGCCGCCTATCTGTCCACTACCACCGACGACGACCGCAAAGCTATTGGCGAGCTAATAGACCGCATCAACGCGCCGTGCTCGGTATGATCAAGACGACGTATCGCCAGCGAATCGCACAGAAGAAAGCCTCCTCTGAAGAAGAAAAAGGGTCAAGGATAAGGAGCCGAAGCAGCCCGAGCCGCCGAAGAACCCTAAGAAAAGGAAAGATGAGCCAGATATTCGCCTCCCGGAGGATGAGAAACCGAAAACGCTTGATACCCCCGGAGGCGACACGCCCAAGAAACCCGAAGGCGGCGGTGAGACCCCCGAGCCTCCCGAGAGAAGCCTGAGAGGCGGCGGCAGCCCTGAGATTCATCTCCCGGAGGAGTAACCGCGCACTGTATCTCTGAACCGTTCGCCCGGCAGAGTTCCTCTGCGGGCTCGAGCATTCTACCCTTCTGACTGGAGGGTCTAATCGCAGGTTCAGCGTTCAGATCCTTCCGACCACAGTATAGGTCGCGCGTTTGTCGCATGGCAAACGGGCATCCTGCAAAGCTAGGGTGCCTATTTTTGTATGCTACCTTTCCGACCGAGGAATCAGGTTCAGCGTCCAACCCTCCGACCACAGTATGGGTCATGCATTTTGTCGCATGGCAGACGGGCATCCTGCAGAGTCAGGGTGCCCGCTGTATGCTCACCCTTCCGACCGAGGAGCCTAATCGTAGGTTCAGTGTCCAGACCCCTCCGACCGCAGTATAGGTCATGCACTTGTCGTATAGCAATCGGGTATCCTACAAAGTCAGGGTGCTTGTTTCTTTGTATGCTACCCTTCCGATCGAGGGAGTCTAATCGCATGTTCAGCGTATAGGCTCCCTCAGACCGCAGCATGGGTCGTGCGTTTGTCGCATAGTAATCGGGCATCCTGCAAAGTCAGGGTGTCCGTTTTTGTATGCTACCTTTCCGATCGAGGAGTCTAATCGCATATTCAGCGTATAGGCTTCCTCCGACCGCAGCATAGGCTATGCGCTTGTTGCATAGCAATCGGGCATCCTGCAAAGTCAGGATGCCCGTTTTTGTATGCTTACCGCTTCCGATCGAGGAGTCTAATCGCATGTTCAGCGTATAGGCCCCCTCCGACCGCAGTATAGGCCATGCGCTTGTCGCATAGCAATCAGGCATCCTGCAAAGTCAGAGTGCCCGTTTTTGTATTCAGTCCTTCTCTCGGAAGGACTTTCATTCTCTTTCGGTTAGGGTTATCATTCCGCTAAAGGCCCGGCTCCTCCTGCTCGGTAGGGGTAGGCGTGTACCGCATACGCCTCTCAAACGTTCCCACAAGGGGCAACCCATCTCATCGTTGGGTAGAATCGTGGCATCCATCTTTTTCACCCCATCCTGCGACAGGGGTAGACAAAGAGGATCGAGAAAAGGATAATCCGGCGGCGGAACAGGGTGACAAAAATCCCGCCGATGCATCTCTGCGTCGGCGGGAAGACACATGTATGACAAGGGAGAAAACTCCCAAAACAGTCGATTAGTTCCTATGTTCTGGTCGAAGCGGGTCGTTGACCGTCTTGACAGGGTTGAAAGTTCTCGATCGGCACCTCTACGAAGACCGTATTCCAGTCGCTCATCGCGCCGTTCCACAGTCGGGCAGCTCAAGTGCCTTAAGCTCACGCCCATCCTTACTCTTCTGCGTGATGAATCCCGTGTTACGATCAACAAAGTCAGGCGAGTGGTACTTACGACCGTACGGATCGCGCAGCGCACAGACTATCGTCGCAGGGATTGAAGTGCGTACCTTGCTCGAATAGGTGGCGCGCATGGGGATCGCTCATATTGATCTGCGAACTTTCGAGGATCTGCAGCGAGATGGTGCCATCCGGATCGACCGCAAAGAAGGGTCCACCGCCCGGTTCACCCGTATTCTTCACCATGCCGCACACCCGGAGCGGCCGCATGAGCTACGTCGCAAATAGGCGATGCGATCGCGCTTCAACTCGGTGAGGGCATAGACGGATTACGCACGCAGAGCGTCTCGCAGACGAAACGGTCGATCTCGTCCACCTGTTCGGGCGAGCATGCACCGCTGTCGATCAGTCGTACATAGTTAGGAAATGCGATCGTGCAGGTCGACCAGTATGCCCGCCGAAGTTGTTTGTAGGTTACGGTCACGGGTTTCAGGTGCGGTCGGGGACTACGTTGTCGATATTCCTTAAGTGAAAAGCAACATCCGCGTCCATCGCGTCGAGGTTACCAATCAGCGCGCCGTGTCCACCGGGCGGAAAAAGGATCGTACCGTCCGCCTCGCGGAAGGGCTGATTCTGCAAATCCACGGCAACCGTGTCGGTAGAAGGCTGCTGCGTGCTGAACGAGATATCGTACTGTACACCGTAACGACTCTCATATGCAGGGTACGACACGCCGCACCAGCTGCTCGAAGAGTGCCTGATGTTCAGGCGAAACGGTCAGGTGGATGTTCACGCCCCGCCTGATTGCGTGCGTAGAGTGCACCCTCCACGAGGTGCTCCTCGAGTGCCGTCCGCGGACCGTCAGCCGATCCGTGGAAAGGGCAGTCCTTCGGCAGTTCGCCATGGTCCATCCCGCGCGCCTCGAGCAAGTTAGCGACGACAGCTTTATACCGCCCGCGGCGATCAGCTCATGCCGCCCATTCCCTCATTGGTGCGGCATGCGGCGTCGAGCGTACCGAAGAAGGCGAACGAGCTCAATCTGGTCGAAGAAGGTGCGTTCGAAGTCCGTCGACGGACTATCCGACGGGGAGGACAGGAATGCGAAGAGGTTCTTGAACATCCGGCTGGCTGCACCAGAGGCCGGAACGAATTTGAGAATGTGGGCATCGCGCGTCAGATAAGTGTTCCAACGTTCAATGTACTGGGCAAGCTCTTCATCGGACACTACGCGGATACCGTTTCCCGCAGTTGTGGAGGCCACGAGGAGAGAAATGGAAAGCCGTTCGCGAAGCATGCCAGCTGTTCATTCAGTTGGGCTTCGGTGATTTTCTTATCGGCCAGATGCCGAATGTCGTCTGAGCTAAGTGTCATAAGGCGTATTATTTATGTTGGTTGATGCCCCAAAGATCCGCAAGGTTCCTCGATGCTGCAAACGGTCCATCGACCGTCTGCGTAGCAGCTATCCCGCACCACGCAGCATCCTACCGACAGCGTCGTCCGACCGGTTATTCCTTGCGCAGACTCCTATCGCGTAAAAACGGAAAACGTACCGCCCCTGAGCGCTGGCTTGCGCTTACATTTTCCGCGACCCGTATAAACAGACTGAGGGCGCCGGAAAAGCGTATCCGACGCCCCTCAGTCCGTATGGCGGTGAATGAGTGATCACGCTTCGAAAGGGATTCTCATCTGTATGTGGGGTGATGATTCAGCGGTACAGACGTCCCAGAGCATACTGCGGAATAGGGTCGTTCGCAGACAAAATCAATCCCGCCTTATTGTCCCGGATCAGTTGATTGCATCCGAGAGAGTGGTCATCTCCCACATTACCCGGGAAGGCGAAGACGTCGCGGCTATTGGCGAAGGCGTGGGTGGCCGTGGAGAGTGCCCCACCCCGCTCAAAACGATTCGACGACAACGATTGCATCTGAGAGACCGGCAATCAAACGGTTGCGCTTTAGAAGTTCCTCACCTGCGATGGGTGTCTCGGACGGGTAATCGGTAAACAATCCGCCCCGCTCGACCATCCTCGCGCGATCTCGCAGTGGCTCTTCGGATAGCAATTATCGAGTCCGTGAGCAACATACCCCGACCGTCGAAGCCCGAGTTGCAATGCTGTGCGGTGAGCACATACGTCGATACCATACGCCAACCCACTAATCACAAGCATCTCTGGAAAAACTTTAGCCACATCTCGAAGTAAATTCTCCTGCAAGCCGTAGTCCGTAAGGGGTAGCACGCCGAGTCCCCACCACGCCGATCACCTTCCGGCGCATTAAGATCGGCAGTTCCTCGGTAGTAACATACGATGGGCGGATTGTCATATTCAGCCAAACGGCGCGGATAGTCCGGATCCGTGATGGTGTAGAGGCGTATGCGATGCTGCTCGATAAACCGCGCTTCTTGCTCAGCACGCCTCAGCCCTTCCTCCATCCGACTAACAATCCGCGATGCAGGATATCCGCTGCCCAATCCACGCGCAATCTCCCACGGATGACTGCGGGCCGCAAAGACTTCAGTCGCCGTTCCAAAATGATCTAATAGTATGTGCGCCTTGGCGTTGTTGATGCCTTCTGTCATCGCCAGAGCCATCATGCAGATTCGTTCATTGTCAATCATGTCTTTTGGTTTTTGTGTGATGTGGACAAAGGTAAAGATTACGTCTGATCCCAGATGGATATGAGAAGAGGCGCCGAAAACAAGTTCCGACGCCCTCAGTGCGTATTGTCGTGCTACTCGGACATCCGAGTGCAGCGTGAGGATCAGTCTTTGAGCTTTGCTGAGATGAACTCGCGGTTGAGGCGCGCGATGTTCAGGACAGAGATACTCTTCGGACATTCGGCCTCACAGGCACGCGTATTCGTACAGTTACCGAAGCCGAGCTCGTCCATCTTGGCCACCATCGCCTTAGCGCGGCGTGTAGCCTCAACTCTTCCCTGTGGGAGGAGTGCCAACTGACTGACTTTGGCCGATACGAAGAGCATGGCCGAGCCGTTCTTACAAGCGGCAGCGCAGGCGCCACAGCCGATACAAGCAGCGGCATCCATTGCGAGGTCGGCATCCTTCTTCGGGATCGGTATGGCGTTGGCGTCAGGGACACCGCCAGTGTTGACCGATACGAAACCGCCAGCCTGCATGATCTTGTCGTACGCTTGACGATCCACCGTGAGGTCTCGGATGATGGGGAAGCCGGCCGAGCGCCACGGCTCAATGGTGATCGTTTCGCCGTCGTGGAATTTGCGCATGTGGAGCTGGCGGGTGGTGATGGCGCTGTCGGGGCCGTGCGGGTGGCCGTTGATGTAGAGCGAGCACATGCCGCAGATACCCTCACGGCAGTCATGATCGAAGAGACAGGGCTCGCGGCCTTCGTTGACAAGTTGCTCGTTAAGTACGTCGAGCATCTCGAGGAACGAGCTGCCCTGCGAGATGTCCTTCAGTTGGTAGGTTTCAAAGGCGCCCTTCTCTTTTGCGGTCCTTTCTGGCGCCAGACTTTCAATGTTATATTGATATTCTTATCCATGATTCGGTCGTATTTGAGTAGGGGTTACTTCTTGTAGTTACGTGTCTGCGGTACCACAAACTGATAGTTCCAGCATCTCTTTCTGCATGACGGGATCCTTGTCCTCGCCGCGGTATTCCCAGCAGGAGACGTACATGAATTTGTCGTCGTGACGCAGGGCCTCACCTTCCTCTGTCTGGTGTTCGCTGCGGAAGTGTCCGCCGCAAGACTCCTCGCGGTCGAGCGCATCGTGCGCCATAAGGGCACCCGTCTCGATGAAGTCGGCCAGACGGAGAGCTTTCTCGAGCTCTACGTTCAGGTCGTAAAGGCTTACCCGGGATACGGACGTTCGACCAAAATTCCTTCTTCAGCTCTTTCAGCATCTCGATAGCTTCCTTCAAGCCGGCAGCATCGCGCGCCATACCGACATGTTCCCACATGATGTGGCCAAGCTCCTTGTGGATGCTGTCCACGGAGCGCTTGCCCTTGATGTTCATCAGTGTCTCGATGCGGTGGCGCACCTGTTTCTCTGCTTCTTCAAACTCGGGCAGATCGGTGTGGAAGTGGGGCACCTGGATTTGGTCGGCCAGATAGTTCTGAATCGTGTAGGGGAGCACGAAATATCCGTCGGCCAAAGCCTTGCATCAGCGCCGAGGCACCGAGGCGATTGGCTCCGTGGTCGGAGAAGTTGGCCTCGCCGATGGCGAAGAGTCCCGGAATGCTGGTCATCAGTTCGTAGTCAACCCAAATGCCGCCCATGGTGTAATGGAGCGCGGGAAGATCATCATCGGCGTCTCGTAGGGATTCTCGTCGACGATCTTCTCATACATCTGGAAGAGGTTGCCGTATTTCTGCTCTACTACGTCACGGCCGAGGCGCTTGATGGCGTCAGCGAAGTCGAGGTAGACGGCGAGGCCCGTGTTGTTCACGCCGAAGCCTGCATCGCAACGTTCCTTTGGCGGCACGCGAAGCTACGTCACGCGGTACGAGGTTACCGAAGGCCGGATAGCGACGCTCGAGGTAGTAGTCGCGGTCTTCCTCTTTGATCTGCGTCGGTTTCAGCTTGCCAGCGCGGATGGCTTGTGCATCCTCGAGCTTTTTAGGCACCCAGATACGGCCATCGTTACGGAGCGACTCGGACATCAGCGTCAGTTTCGACTGGAACTCGCCGTGAACGGGGGATACAGGTCGGGTGGATCTGTGCCATACAGGGGTTGGCGAAGTAGGCGCCCTTCTTGTAGCACTGCCATGCGGCCGAACCGTTCGAGGCCATGGCGTTCGTAGAAAGGAAGAAGACGTTGGCGTAACCGCCCGTGGCGATCACTACGGCGTGGGCAGCGTAACGCTCAATGGCGCCGGTGACGAGGTTGCGGACGATGATGCCGCGTGCACGGCCGTCGACGATAACGAGGTCGAGCATTTCGTGGCGCGTAAAACATCTTCACTTTGCCTTTGCCCACCTGACGGCTGAGGGCCGAATAGGCGCCCAGAAGGAGCTGCTGCCCCGTTTGGCCGCGGGCATAGAAGGTTCGCGATACCCTGTGCGCCACCGAAGGAGCGGTTGTCGAGCAAGCCGCCGTATTCGCGGGCGAAGGGTACGCCTTGCGCTACGCATTGGTCGATGATGGCGTTCGAGACTTCAGCCAGACGATAGACGTTGGCTTCGCGGGCACGATAGTCACCGCCTTTGATAGTGTCGTAGAAGAGGCGATAGACGGAGTCGCCGTCGTTCTGATAGTTCTTTGGCTGCGTTGATACCACCCTGTGCGGCGATGGAGTGTGCGCGGCGCGGGGAGTCCTGAATACAGAAGTTGAGCACGTTGAAGCCCATCCTCGGCGAGCGAGGATGCGGGCTGATGCGCCAGCCAGTCCGGTGCCGACGATGATGACGTCGAGGCGGCGCTTGTTGGCGGGGTTGACTAACTTCTGATGGTCTTTATAATTGGTCCATTTGTCGGCTAATGGGCCTTCCGGTATTTTTGGAATTGATTTCTGCCATGATGATTTCGAATAATAAATGAGGTGTTTCTATGCGTCACACCTACACATAAGTAATGCTTGTCTTTCTCTCTCTCTTGTTAGTTGCTGAGGCTTTGCGCGTAGAAGAAAAAGGGTTACGAAGGCGAAGCCTACGCAGATGAGCGTAGCCACGATGGTGGAGATACATTTCCAACGGTTGAACCATTGTTGGTTGTTCCAGCCGATAGTGTGGATGGCGCTCCAGAAGCCGTGCGTGAGGGTGGAACCACAGAGCTACGTACCAGATCAGATAGCCCAGAACCACGAGGGGCTGGCTGAAGTAGTAGCGGATGAAGGCGGCTCCGTCTTGCGGAGAGACCATCTGGCCGCCCAACGCCACTTCATGGTGTCCGGCGAGTTCGGCGAACATCATCTTGTGCCAGAACTGACACAGGTGAAGGCACATGAAGCCGATCACAACCACTCCGATGGCGAACATGTTTTGCGATGCCCAGCTTACGCCCGCCGGACGGGTGTTGACCGCATAGCGGTCGTTGCCGCGTGCCTTGCGATTTTGCAGCGTCAGCATCGTTGCATAAACGAAATGGAGCACCACGAAGCCGCCCAATACAACGGTAGCGGCCACAGCGTACCAATTCGCACCCAACAGTCCACAGATCATGTTATAGGCGTCCGTTGAGAAGACGGCCGCCACGTTCATCGATAAGTGGAACAACAGAAAGAAGATCAAGAAAAGCCCGGAGATACTCATCACCAACTTTTTCCCGACAGAAGATTTGACTAACCACATAAGTAAATAATTTAATTGTTTTCTCTGTTCATTCTTTGTGGTGCAAAAGTACGATAAGGCCGGGCATTCACAACTGTTTAGGGAAATATTTCCGTAATGGGTGGAGGTTTTGGCGGAACAGACCTGTCGGGGCTGTGTTTAGCGTCGAATCATTTGGGCAGCTCGCTTGTCGGTGCTCTCAAAGCATGGCTACAGGGGTGTCGAGGGCCCAAAACGGGCCGCCTTTTTCATGGCTACGGGGTGTCGGGGCCCCAAAAACGTGCCGCCTTTTTCATGGCTACAGGGGTGTTGGGGTCCAAAAACGGGCCGCCTTTTGCATGGCTACGGGGTGTCGGGGCCCAAAACGGGCCGCCTTTTTTACACCGCGACGGGGTGCGCGGTCCAAAACGGGCCGCCTTTTTCATGCCGACAGCCTGCGCGGCGAAAAAGGCGGGCTGTTTTCACGATTCTTGGGTGCGCGGTGAAAACGGCGGGCTGTTTTTCACAGTTCTTGGGTGCGCGGTGAAAACGGCGCCCTGTTTTTCGCAGTTCTTGCCTGCGCGGTGAAAACGGCGGGGGAGCTTCGAGGCGCCGAAAGGTGTATCCAGCGGTGCGGAGCCACGTGACAACGCGCGGTAGGGGCGTCGAACATCCGCAGGGGCGGCCTTGGGGGAGTCGTGGAAGACGATGAGGGAGCCGTTGCGGGCGTAATGGGTGGCGTTATGGAAGACGTCGTCGGGGGTGAGGCGGGGACTGTAGTCGCGGGTGACGACGTCGAACATGATGAGTCGGTAGCCAGCCGCGCGGAGGGCTGCCTGTTGAGCGGGGGTGAGTCGACCGTGCGGGGGCGGAAGAGGGGGCTGTCGATCAGCTTGGCGGCCAGGCGGACGTCGGCCATGTAGTCCGACGCGGGCAGACGGAAGCCGCGGATGTGGGTGATAGGTGTGGTTGCCGACGGTGTGTCCGGAGGCGAGGATGGCGCGTAGGCTTCGGGGTAACGGCGGACGTTGTCGCCGACGCAGAAGAAGGTGGCGGGGACGGCGAGCTGGTCCAGCACGTGGAGCAGGCGGGGGTGGTGACGGCGTTGCGGGGCCGTCGTCGAAGGTGATATAAACACAGGGCTCTTCCGCAGGCAGTCGCCAGACTGACCCGGGGAAGAGCTCCTGTAAAACCAAGGGGGGCGCTCGATGAACATACCCTACGGCTCCGCAGAGCAGCACGTCTGCACTACGCTGCGAAGTCTACTTGGTTCATTGCTTATTGCCCAGCTGCGGGGCGAGGGTGTTGTAGAACTTGGTGAACTCGTCGACGTACTTGGCGCCATAGTTCGGGTCGTAATGCTTGCCAACACCGATGACGTTCTGCACGATGGCCATGTCGCGCTGGAGATCTTCGCGTATGCTGGCGAACTGAGCCGGTTTGAGGCGGACGTACCAGCGGATGTTGCGCAGGAATTCTCAACGATGGCGTCGAGGATGGGTTCGCCCTTGTCCTTCTTGCCGAGCGCCATGTAGGTCTCGCCGATGGCGATGGCGCTGTAGTCAAGTGGGACGTTGACGGCCGGGAGCACCTTCATGGCCTTGTCCGCTACGGCCAGCGCCTTGTCGCGTTTGCCTTCGCGGATGAGGGCTTGGGCCAGCTCGCCGAAGACGTACATACGGTAGCTCTTGCACATACGCATCGTGTTCTCCTCGAGGTAGACACCGGGCTTGTCGGCACCGCCCCACTTGAAGCGGTTCATGACGTTGTCGTACATCTTTTCCGTGTTGATCGGGCGGGCACCCTCGGCACGTGTCGAGAAGGGCACGAGGCGGTAGGGCCAAGCCGGTCTTTTGGAAGTAGGGTCGAGGCGGACGAACTGGTTCGGGTCGACGGTGATGGCGAAGTAGATGGGGCGCTTCCAGTTGTTGGTCACCACCATGTCAAGGATGGTGATGGCTTCTTACCGATGGCTTGCTTGCCGGAGAGGTCGATGAGGAGCTCTCGGGCCATCATCAGGGGCGTCTTGCGGATCGATGGCGTTGTTCTGGCGCACAGCATTGAGTCGATCGGGTAGACGAACTTCTCGGCCGGCAGGGTAATCGATCGGCTCATTGACGCCGGGGACGGTCTTCGTGCGTGGGTCGTCGCTGCGGAGCCACTCGAGGGCCTGATTGAGATCCATCTGCTCCACGCGCTTGATGAGGGTAGGCGTGGTCGCGGGTGCCCTGGATGTATTGGGCGCGCGTCCAGGTGATGGGCAGCGGATCGGAGTTGTAAAGCCTGACGCTTCATCTGATCCGTGTACCAGTCTGTTTGCAGGTAGCTGGTGTTGCAGACGCGCACATCGGTGCGGATGCCTTCCACCTCTTGGGCATACCAAAGCGGGAAGGTGTCGTTGTCGCCGTTGGTGAAGATCACGGCGTTCGGCTCGCACGACTCGAGGTGAGTTGGCGCCAAAGTCGCGGCACATATAGCGGCCCGAGCGGTCGTGGTCGTCCCAGTTCTGTCCGGCCATTTGCAACGGTACGAGCACGCAAAGCACCGTGGCGATGGCTCCGGCTGCAATGCCCGGCAGCTTGCCATATTTCTCTATCGCCCGTGCGATGGCTCCGACGCCCAGTCCGATCCAAATGCAGAAGGCATAGAACGATCCAGCGTAAGAATAGTCGCGCTCACGCGGCTGGTAGGGCGTCTGGTTCAGATAAAAGCACGATGGCGATACCGGTCATGAAGAAGAGTAGGAGGTGATCCAGAACGACTGCATGCCGCGGCGTCCGCTGCCTAACTGATAGAAGATGCCGAGGATACCGAGCAGCAGCGGGAGCATGTAATAGACGTTGTGGCCCTTTGTTGTTGATGATGTCGTTCGGCATATTGTCCTGCGGACCGACCATGAGGGGCGTCGATGGGTTTGATGCCCGTGATCCAGTTGCCGTTCAGGATCTCGCCGGCGCCTTGGATGTCATTCTGTCGGCCGGAGAAGTTCCACATGAAGTAGCGCCAGTACATGAAGTTCAGCTGGTAGCGAATGAAGAAGACGAGGTTCTCCGCGAAGGTGGGCTTCATAGCCGTCTTCGTCTCGCCCATCAGCTGATACTTGATCGGCGTACCCTTCACGTTGCCCCAAGACTTATACGCCTCCACGTGGCGCGGGTCGGAGCTGTACATGCGGGGAAAAAGCATTTCGGTCTCGCTGACGTATTCGTAATCCGGGGTGACGTAAGAGACGTAATAGCGATCCTTCTCCGTGGGGCTTTTCTTGATCACGCGGCTCCAGGTCTTGGGGCCGTCCTTCGATGCAGCCGTGCCGTCGTTGTTGCGAGCCACCTCTGAGACGTACGTCGGGCCGTAGAGACAGGGCACGCTGCCGTATTGTTCGCGGGCCAAGTAGCTGCGGAGGGTGAAGATGTCGCTCGGGGCGTTTTGGTTCATCGGCGTGTCGGCCGTCGAGCGGATGAGGATCAACGCGTAGGAGGAATAACCCACCACGATGACGAGCAGCGAGACGAGCGTCGTGTTCAGTGCCGCCACATGGAGTCGCTTCATGCGGAAGGTGCCACACCCAGCGCTGCGATCGGCAGCAGACCGAGACACGGCCTTCGCCAATGAAGGGATACCCAGCAGGACGATGGAGAGCAGGAACGATACACGCACCCGCATCGGGTTCGGATCCTGTCGCATCGTCTCCCCAGATGGCCCACGCCAAAGACGGCAGCCCTGATGATGACATAGGCATAGACGCCCGTATTGTACGGCATGCCCAGCACGTTGACGAACAGCGGTTCGAAGAGTCCGCATACCTCCACCAGACCTTGCACTACGCCGTACATCATCACGGCCACGAGGGCAAAGGAGATAAAGCAGTGCGGTCAGTGTGCCCTTCAGCGTAGGGTTGGGGTACTTCCTGTAATAATATACAGTACGATGGCGGGGGATACAGAGCAAGTTCAGGAGGTGCACCCCGACGCGACATGAAGTAGGCGAGTGAGCACGATCCAGCGATCGGCATGCGGCCGGTCGGCCACTTCCTCCCATTTCAGGATCAGCCAAAAGACAAAGGCCGTGAAGAGGCGACGACGAGGCGTAAACCTCACCCTCGACGGCGCTAAACCAGAACGTGTCGCTGAACGTGTAAGCCAGCGCGCCCACGATGCCGCAGCCCATCACCATCACGGTGCGTGCCAGCGTCAGCTCGCGCTTCCCTTCCTTGAGGATAATGCGCCGCGCCATGTGCGTGATGCTCCAGAAGAGGAAGAGGATAGTCAGGGCGCTGAAGAGGGGCCGACATCGAGTTGACCATCTTGGCCACCTGAGCCGTGTCCGAGGTTAGCTGCGTAAAGAGGTTAGCCATGAGCATAAAAATGGGGCTCCGGGCGGGTGTCCCACTTCAATTTGAAGGCCGACGAGATGAACTCGCCGCAATCCCAGAAACTACCCGTCGGCTCGATGGTCGACAGATACGTGAACGCCGCGACGAGAATACGAGCCATCCCGTGACGTTGTCGATTAGCTTGAAATGCTTCATAAAACGATGATATTGTATGCTTTTTAGATGTGTCTAAAAAAGCGCGCAAAGGTACATGCGTGATCTGAAAACGAAAACCGCGGGCCTCTGGTGAGAGATCAGAGCAGTGCGGCCGACTCACGTATCCGTGCCAAAGCGTGTGGCCAGGCTTTGGTCTTCTTTGATTAAGCGCATCGCGTAATCTGTCTGCATACCCATCAAAAGATCGGATGATACGCCAAGAGCTGCCTCAAAAGAGCAGGGGCTGTGGTCGGGGTTAGTGCACGACGCTCGTTGAGGATGTCGTTCAGTAGTGTGGCTGATACGCCCATCTGTTTGGCCAGCTGGGCCTGACGGATCCGCGATATTCGATCTCCTCCTTCAGCAGTTCGCCAGGGTGGATCGGGCGGGCACATACGTGGTGTTTCATCGTCGTCATTTGTAGTGGTTTGCCGTTTTATTGGACGAAAAGCGGGGCTACTTGCTGTTTGAGTGTATGGGGGACGGGCCCAACGCCCATCCCCACTTGGTTTACTCCTTCTTTTCGACCTCGGCTTCGGGCACGAGCTTCAGGTATTCACCATAGCCCTCGGCCTCCATGCGGTCGCGGGGGACGAACCGCAGCGAGGCGCTGTTGATGCAGTAGCGCAGGCCGCCGCGTTCCTTCGGGCCGTCGGTGAAGACGTGCCCCAGGTGCGCGTTGCCCGTCTTGCTACGCACCTCGGTGCGCTCCATGCCGTGCGAATGGTCGGCGTGCTCCGTGATGAGGCTCTTGTCGATGGGCTTTCGAAGGCTGGCCAGCCGCAGCCCGATTCGAACTTGTCGGTCGAGACGAAGGCGGTTCGCCCGTGGTGATGTCCACATAGATGCCGGGGCGGAACTCGCCGCAGTAGGCGTTCGTGAAGGGGCGTTCGGTGGCGCTGTTTTTGCGTCACGTCGTACTGCTCTTCGGTGAGCGTGCGGCGGAGCGTGGCGTCGTCCTTGCGGCTGTAACGCGGCGCGGGGTTGGCCTTGCGTGCCATCTCGAAGAGGGGCCGGCGAGATGTGGCAGTACCCGGTCGGGTGCTTGACGAGGTAGTCCTGGTGATACTCCTCGGCGGGGTAGAAGTTCCGGAGCGGCCCTCCTCTACGGCTACGGGTTTGCCCAGCTTCACGGCCAGGGCAGCGATGGCGCGATGGATGGTCTCGGCGTCCGCTTCGTCAGTGTAGTAGATGCCCGTGCGATAGCGTGTGCCTTGGTCGTTGCCCCTGCCGGTTGAGGCTCGTCGGGTCGATGGTTTGGAAATAGAGTTGGATGAGCTGGTCGAGGGTGATCACCGCCGGATCGTAGGTCACGCGGACCGTCTCGACGAAGCCCGTCGTCTCGGTCGACACCTCCTCGTAGGTCGGCGCCGTGTCCGTCTTGCCGTTCGCATAGCCCACCTCGGTGCTCACCACGCCACGGATCTGCTTGAAGAAGTGTTCCGTGCCCCAGAAGCATCCGCCGGCAAAAGCAGATGGTCTTCGTTCCCGTCTCGTTGTTCGTTAGGGTGGCGGCATTGGCGCCCACGTGCCACGGCGCTCCTTCCGGCGAAGAAGAGCGCAACGACACCGGCCGCAGCCGATGCCCACAGTAGGGATCTGTTTCTTTCTCATTGTCGTATTCGTTTAATATGGTAGGGCAAAGATAGGGGCGTGGGGGTTACCGGGGTGCACGATTTCCTGACGAGATCGGTTGGACAAAATGTCGAGCGACAAGGGCCAACTAAGGATCAAGGGAGGCGTTTCTTTGAGTAATTTTCACCGACGACCTGCCAACGGTGAAAATTACTCAAGGAAATTCCTCCAAAAGAGATCGGTTGGAGGAAATTACTCGGAGAAATTCCTTCAAAAAGAGATCGGTTGGAGGAATTTACTCGAGAAATTCCTTCAAAAGAGATCGGTTGGAGGAATTTACTCGGAGAAAACACCTTCAAAAGGGATTGGTTGGAGGAATTTACTCGGCGAAACGCCTTCAAAAGGGATCTGGCGGGGGAATGTGGCGATAGGACACTCCTTTTCTTGCCTTGATGTGGGGAAAAGGAGCAAAAGAGAATCAAGGCGTCAGGGATACTGGCCTAATTGGACGGGTACCAAGCCCGCTTCTTATTCGATGCGCTTACGGAGGCGGGCGAGGTAGGCGCGCATGGCCTCGGTGTCGTGGCGGGCGATGATGCACTGAGCTCGGCCAACTCCTCGCGGATACGCTCAATTTGACCGGGGGTGCGGGGGTTGAAGAGGATCTCGGAGAGCAGGTAGTCGTCTTCGGAGAGTACGCCGCGGGCGATCTTCATGCTGGCGCCGGAAGGTGGTTCCGGGTGCGTCCTGATGTTCCATCGTGGCCACGAAGACGAACGTCGAGGCGAAGGGGATGCCGAGCGACTGGGCTACGACGCGGTCGTGCTCGTCGAAGGTGTATTCGAAGATGTTCAGCTTCAGCCGGCCGTAGAGGTCCCTGAAGAAGACGCGGCCAAGGTGGTCGCCCCTCGGAGATGATGATGGCGTTCTCGTTCATCAGGTTGCCGAGGTTGGCGAAGGTGGGGCCGAACATGGGGTGGGTGGAGACGTAGGGGAAGCCGCAGCGGGCGTAGTATTCGGCCAGTCCGGTCTTGACCGAGGCGATGTCCGAGATGATGCAGTAGGGCTTGAGGTGGGGCAGCACGGCGTCGAAGGCCCTCGAGGGTGCGGCTGAGTGTGACACAGTTGATGACCAGCTCGGGGCGAAGGCCTCCACCTCGTCGGGCGAGGCGAGGCGGAGGGCGTTATAGATGAAACGCATGCGGCGCGGGTCGGACTCGAGGACGGCCACCTCGTGATCGAAGCTGAGCAGGTCGGTGAAGAACGAACCCATCCGACCCGCACCGAGGATAAGGATCTTCATGACTCGGCTGCGTTTTTCGCCTTGGTTCATAACGATCATCTGCTGGCGCACGGACTCCTCGTGGATGTTCTTGAGGATAGCCTGCACGAAGTCCGGATTCAGCTCCATCGCGGCGCCGGCCTTGGCGCGGTTCTCGAGGATCTCGCCGTAGCGTGGTGACTGGAGGATGGGCATGTTGTGCTCCTTTTTGTAGACGCCGATCTCGCGCGAGATGCGCATGCGCTAGCCAGGAGTTCGAGCAGTTGCTCGTCCACACCGTCGATCTGTCGGCGCAGGGCGGAGAGGTTCTCCGTCGTTTGCGTGGCGTCACGGATGACGAGCAGGCTGAGCACTAGTCGAGCACATCGGGCGTGATCTGCTGTGCGGCGTCGCTCCAAGCCTCGTCGGGCGAGCAGTGCGACTCGATGATCAGGGCCGTCGAGTTCAGGTCCATCGCCTGCTGGCTGAGCGGTGCGATCAGCTCACGCTTTCCGCCGATGTGGCTCGGGTCGCAGATGATGGGCAGGTTGGGGATGCGTCGGCGAAGCTCGATGGGGATGTGCCAGAGGGGCAGGTTGCGGTAGAGCTCTTGTCGTACGAGCTGAAGCCGCGGTGGATGACGGCGATGCGTCGGATGCCGGCGCCGTAGACGCGTTGGATGGCGCTGATCCAGAGCTCTAAGTCGGGGGTTCACGGGGTTCTTGATCAGTACGGGGATGTCCACGCCCGAGAGCGCGTCGGCCACGTCCTGCATGGCGAAGGGGTTGACGGCCGTGCGGGCGCCGATCCAAAGCACGTCCACGCCAGCCTTGAGCGCCTCAAAGACGTGGTCGCGTGGCCACTTCGGTGGCTACGTACATGCCCGTCTCCTCCTTCACGCGTTTGAGCCACTTCAGGCCCGGTGCGCCGACGCCCTCGAAGCCCCCGGCCGTGCGCGGCTTCCAGATCCCCGCGCGAAAGATCTTCACCCCACGGCGGCCAATGCGTTGGCGGTAGTCATCACTTGCTCTTCGGTCTCCGCGCTGCACGGGCCGGCAATCACCAGCGGACGCTTCTCGTCGACCCCGGTAATACGATGGATTTCAAATCCAAATTCTCGATTTTCTTGCTCATTGTAGTATATGTGTAGATGTATGATTCATTGTTAGTCGGGTGCCCGGCTCTCATTTTCCGATTTTCGTATTCACTCTTTCCAGCGCCTCCTCGAGCGCGTCCTCCGGACAACAAAGCGAGATGCGCACGTACTGATCGCCGGGCCGACCCGAAGATGAAGCCGGGCGTGATGAATACGTGGGCCTGCTGGAGTACGCGGTCGGCCAACGCCTCGCCGCTCTGTGCCGATACTGGCACCCGTCCCCAGAGGAACATGCCCACCTGATTCCGGTCGTACTGGCATCCGAGCGCGTCCATGATGCGCTCCGCCAAAAATGCGCCGACGGCGATAGACGGCATTCATCCCGTCGTACCATTCGCGCGGCGCTTTGAGCGCTTCCACCACGGCCGACTGCATCGGGCGGAACTGCCCCGAGTCTACATTGCTCTTCACGCGCAGGATCCACGACACGAACTGTGCATTCGAGGCCAACATGGCCATGCGCCAGCCCGGCATGTTGTGCGCCTTGCTCATCGAATTCAGCTCGATGCACACCTCCTCGCGCCCTTCACAGCGAGGATGCTGCGCGGGTGATCGTTCAGAATGAAGCTGTATGGGTTGTCTGACAGATGACGATGCCGTGCCGACGCCCAAAAGTCGACCGAGGCTCCAGCAGCTCGTCCGACGCGTCCGCACCTGTCGGCATGTTCGGATAATTGGCCCACATCAGCTTGATCGGTGGGCACAACGCCGCCTCACGTTCGGCCACGAGGTGCTCCAACGCCTCAAAGTCGGGCTGCCATCCGCGCGACGCCTCAAGCGTGTACGGAATCAGCTCCGCACCCACCAGACGGCTCACCGAGCTATAAGTCGGGTATCCCGGGTTGGGCACCAAGACGCCTTCGCCGGGGTTGAGGAAGGCCATAGAGACGTGCAGGATACCCTCTTTCGACCCGATGAGTGGCAGCACCTCGCGGTCAGCATCCAGTGTGACGCCATACCATTGTTCGTACCATGCGGCGTAGCCTCGACGCAGCTCGGGCATACCCGTGTAGGGCTGATAGCCGTGCACATCGGGGCGTGCCACCTCGCGCTGGAACGTCTCGATGGCCACCTCCGACGGAGGCAGGTCAGGGCTGCCGATGCCGAGGGCTGATCACGCGTTTGCCGGCGGCATTCATGGCCGCCACTTCCTTCAGTTTCTTGAGAAGTAATACTCCTGCACCGTGCCGACGCGGTGGGCCGGCCGTACGCTAAATGCTTTGTTTTCCTTGTTCATATTCGCCCAGTATTTTCAAGTCGTTAGTCAGTGGGATGATGGCCTCAGGGCCTGCCGATAGCGCTGTAATCCTCGAAGGTGAGGTTGACGTAAAACATGTACTCCCACTCGCGTCCGATGATGGGTAGCGACTGGATCTTGAGAGGTTCATGTCGTAAAAACGAGAGGATGGTGAGCACCTTCGAGAGGCTACCGGAGGTGTGCGGCAGGGCAAAGACGAGCGAGGCCTTGTTTCTCACCGCCTCTTGCTGCATGTGTTCGGCCAGGTCGGGGCGGGCGATGACGAGGAAGCGCGTGTAGTTGCGTTTGTTCGTTTCACACCCTCGGCCAACACCTCCAGACCGTATCATCTCGGCCGCACGTCGGGCACAGATTACGCCGTGACCGTGCATTTGTTTCTCAGCCACCCAACGGGCGCTGCCGGCCGTGTCGTCACACTCTACGAGCTTGCGCCCGGCAGTGATGTCCAGGAAGTCGCGACATTGCATCAGCGCGATGGGGTGCGAATTGACTCGGTGATGTCCTCCGCCCGCGTGCCTGGCAGCGCGGCGAAGGAGTGCATGATGCGCAGTTTATACTCCCCACAATGCGGCAATTACCCTCGCGGATCAGCTCGTGGTTTTGCAGCAGACTGCCGGCGATGGTGTTCTCGATGGCCATCATGCCGACGGTGCCGGCGGATACGTGTTCGATCACTTCGCGAAACGTGTCGCAGGGCACTGGCTCCACGGCCTCGCCTTCAAAATAGCGTTGCGCCGCCACGTCGTGATACGACCCCGCTATGCCTTGTATGGCTACTTTCTTCTTCATTCCTTTTTGTTCGTCGTTTATATCCGGTCGATCCTCCTTTTTGCGAATGGGGAACCCATAGAAAAGAAAAGATCCCACCATTTACAATGGCAGGATCTTTCTCAATTCCTTCATAAAAGTCTCTTCTACTTACGTGCACCGGATCCCGCCTTTACTTCGCTGTCGAGGTAAAAGAAAAATAACCGTATGCGTAAAATCGACCCATGATCTCTTCGTTAAATCGTCGGCAAAGATAGAACCGCATTCTTTTCTAAGCAAGGAATAGGTAGAAGAAAGCTGTATGCCGCCTCCCGCCCCCACCTTCTTGCTGTACCTTTGCCCGCGTATTATTAAAGCATATATCACACGAAGAAATCATGATTATAGTTAGTGGTTTGGACATCCGATTCGGAAAGCGGATCCTCTTTCAAGACGTCAATCTCAAGTTTTTGCCCGGCAACTGTTATGGCATCATCGGTGCCAACGGTGCCGGTAAATCCACCTTCCTGCGCGCCATCAGTGGCGACCCTCGACCCGACGCGTGGCACAACTCAGCATGGGGCCCAGGCGAACGACTCTCGGTCTTGGCGCAGGATCACTTTGCCTTCGACGATTACACGGTGCTCGACACTCGTCCCTCATGGGCCACACACAGCTCTGGGCTGTGATGAGCGAAAAGAATGCGCTCTACGCCAAGGAGGACTTTACCGACGCGGACGGCATTCGGGCCTCGGAACTGGAGGAGAAGTTTGCCGAGATGGAGGGCTGGAACGCTGAGAGCGACGCGGCGGCGCTGCTCAGTGGGCTGGGCATTGAGGAGGCGCTGCACGCGAAGATGATGCGCGACCTGAGCGGTGAGCAGAAAGTGCGTGTGCTGTTGGCCAGGGGCGCTCTTCGGTAAGCCGGACAACTTGCTACTCGATGAGCCTACGAACGACCTCGACCTGGAGACGGTATCCTGGCTCGAGAACCATCTTGGCCAACTTCGAGCACACGGTGCTCGTGGTCAGCCACGACCGCCACTTCCTCGACTCCGTCTGCACCCACACCGTGGACATCGACTTCGGGAAACTCAAACTCTTCGCCGGCAACTACAGCTTCTGGTACGAGTCGAGCCAATTGGCCTCCGCCAGCAAACAACAGCAGAACAAGAAGGTCAGGAGAAGAAGAAGGAGCTGGAGGAGTTTATCCGCCGATTTAGCGCCAACGTGGCCAAGTCGAAGCAGACCATAAGCCGCAAGAAGATGCTGAGAAGCTCAACATCGAGGAGATCCAACCCTCGTCGCGTCGTTATCCGGGCATCCTTTTCAATCCCGCTCGCGAGCCGGGCAACCAAATCCTGGAAGTCAGCGGTCTGACGAAAACAATCGATGGACACACGCTCTTCCGCGACCTGAACTTCAACGTGGAGAAAGACGACAAGATCGTCTTCATCAGTCGTGACCCGCGCGCCATGACGGCCCTTTTCCAGATCATCAATGGCGAGGAGGAGCCTGACGCAGGCAACCTTCCGCTGGGGGCAGACGATCACCACGGCCTACCCTGCCGCCTCGACAATGCGCGCTATTTCAACCTCGACTACAACCTCCTGGAGTGGCTCGCAGTTCGCCAAGGACACGAACGAGGTCTTCTCAAAGGCTTCCTCGGCCGCATGCTCTTCACCGGCGAGGAGCTAATGAAGAAGGTGAGCGTCCTCTCCGGCGGCGAGAAGATGCGCTGCATGATCTCGCGCATGATGCTCCGCGACGCCAACACGCTCATCCTCGACACGCCTGCACGAACCACCTCGATCTCGAGTCGATCCAGGCCTTTAACAACACGCTGGTGAACTACAAGGGCAATGTGCTCTTCGCCAGTCACGACCACGAGTTCATCCAGACCGTCGCCAACCGCGTCATCGAGCTTACCCCGAACGGCAACATCGACAAGATGATCGAGTACGACGATTACATCTCCGACCCCAAGATCTCCGAGCTGCGCGAGCGCCTCTACGCGGGGAAGTGATCGTAAAGCCCACTGTTTTTCAGGCCCAGAACCGCCTGAGACGTTCTGAACCTCTCGCGACACGTCTAGAACCTCTCGCGAGAGGTTTTTTTATGTGTCGCGAGAGGTAAAAACGTCTCCCGAGAGGTTGCGGACCTCTTCCGAGAGGTTCTAGACGTGTCGTGAGAGGTGAAAAATGTCTCGCGAGAGGTTGCGGACCTCTCCCGAGAGGTTCTAGACGTCTCCGGACAGGGTTTTTACCTCTCAGGCCCCAAACGCGGGTGGAGCAGGCAGGGTGGAGGCGAAAAACTTCACCCCACCGGAGCTCCCCACTGCGTCTATATTTGCGCCGCTGACTCTCACGCGGGGTGACAGCCCGTTTTTAGTTTCTCATTTTTCACTGATTATGGATGACATCTATCGGTCGGCGGGCGGACGCCGACTTATACATCGATGATACCGCCGACACCTGGCCGAGCTCGACGTGCCTCTCTCCGAATGCATGGTGGCTACGAGCTGGGCGATACGCACGTTGTGACTTATGGGCGACACGACGCTAGCGCCCATCCTTTGTTTTCATGGCGAATACCTCACCGGCCCTGCTGGCTATGCGCCCTTTCATCGAGGGGCTGGATCTGGAGCGGGTGCGACTTTCGTGCCCGATGTGCCCGGAGCCGTCGGTTTCAGTCTGGGGCGCCGATTGAGTGCCTCGAAGGGGGAATATGGGCGATGGGCGCTGCAAGTGATGGAGGCGCTGGGGCTGCGTGGATGCACCGTTCTGGCTTGGTCGCAGGAGCACGCATTGCACTGCAGCTCTGTGAGACGGCCGTGCTGAGCGTCAGCCGACTCATGTTGGTGCAGCCCGCTGGGTTCGCCTCCACGTCGCTGGCGCGCACCGATCGTCTGCTCAGCGCCCGAACGCCCGATCTGGACCGTCTACAGCTATCGGATCAGGCCGTGCAACGCGCCTTAGAGCCAGCCCTGAACTTTGAAGCTCCTGAGTGCTGAGATGGCACGCCCTCATTTATCTCTACCTCCGACCCGAGCCCGAGGAGTGGCGCGAGGTGAAGAAGAAAGCCTGATAAGTTTCGTGCACCGGTCGGCATCGTGGCCTGCAAGTCGGACTGCCTTTTCCTGGGCGATGAGGGTGGTGAAGCATGCGCGGCGTGTGGTACCGTTCATGGAGATGTCGCGTGTTGTCGACCTCGGCTGCCACTGCGGATTCTTCGCCGACACCGATGCCAGCGCACGAGGCCATCGCTGTCGTGTCCGACTTCCTGCTCCGCGGTACGGATTGATCGCCTGCACTTACCGGGCCAACCTTCCCGCTCTCGGTGAGGGAAAATGAAGAGGGGCGCAGATCCGATTGATCCGCGTCCCTCTTTTCGTGTGCTATGAGTGAAGACCGAGGGGGCCTATCCGTGTCGGATATGCGCTCGCCGTTCTCCAGCTTCTCTTTCAGTGCAGCCAGCTCCTCGATGTCGCCCAGTGTGGTCTTTTTCGATCACGGGTGCGTTTACCATCTCGGTGCCGGAGCATGGTGACCGCCGCCACCGTTGTTGCCGCCGCCGCTGTTGCTGTTGTTACGGGCACGACGCTCAGCTGCACGTGCGCTGCGCTGCTCGTCCTCGAAGGTGCGGCTGTGCGAGAGGATGATTCGCTTCGCATCCTTGTTGAACCTCGATCACCTTGAAGGGCAGCTCTCGTCGAGCTTAGCTGGCGATCCGTCCTGCTTGGTCAGCAGATGGCGCGGGGTGGCGAAACCTTCCACACCGTAGGGCAGCGATACAACGGCGCCCTTGTCCAGCATTTCGATGATCGTGCCGTCATGCACGGAGCCGACGGTGAAGATCGTCTCGAACACATCCCACGGGTTCTCCTCCAGCTGCTTGTGGCCGAGGCTGAGGCGACGGTTCTCCTTGTCGATCTCGAGCACCTGTACATCGATGTTGGCGCCGATCTGTGTGAACTCGCTCGGGTGCTTGATCTTCTTCGTCCAAGAGAGGTCGGAGATGTGGATCAATCCGTCTACGCCTCTTCGATCTCCACAAAGACACCGAAGTTGGTGAAGTTGCGTACGCGAGCCGTGTGCTTCGATCCGACCGGATCTTGATTCGATCTTCTCCCACGGATCTTCGCGGAGCTGCTTCACACCGAGCGACATCTTGCGGTCTTCGCGGTCGAGCGTCAGGACGACAGCTTCCACCTCGTCGCCTACCTTCATGAAGTCTTGAGCGCTGCGCAGGTGTTGCGTCCAGCTCATCTCCGAGACGTGGATCAGACCCTCGACGCCCGGAGCGATCTCCAGGAATGCGCCAGTCGGCCATCACTACGACTTTGCCCTTCACGCGGTCGCTTACATCCAGGTTCGGGTCGAGGGCATCCCACGGTGCGGCGTAAGCTGCTTCGGCGCGAGGGGCAATGCGTCTTCTTCTCGTCGTCGAAGTCGAGGATCACGACGTTGAGTTTTCTGATCGATGTGCACCACCTCGTCCGGGCGCGATACGCGTCCCCAAGACAGATCCGTGATGTGCACCAGACCGTCCACACCGCCCAGGTCGACGAAGACGCCGTACGAGGGTGATGTTCTTTGACCGTAACCCTCGAGCATGGCCCTTCTCCCAGTCGAGGATGATCTCGCGCTTTCGCTGTTCCAGTTCGGCCTCGATGAGGGCTCGTGCAAAACAACCACGTTGCGGTATTCCTTGTTGATCTTGACGACCTTGAACTCCATCGTTTTGCCGACGAACACATCGTAATCGCGGATCGGCTTCACATCGATCTGCGAGCCCGGGAGGAAGGTGTCGATGCCGTAAATGTCTACGATCATGCCGCCCTTTGTCCGTCCGCGCACATGGCCCTTGAGCACCTCGTCGCGCTCGAAAGCGTCCGTGATGCGTTCCCAAGAGCAGGCCGAGCGGGCCTTCTTGTGCGAGAGGATCAGTTGACCCTTCCTGTCTTCTTGATTCTCAACAGCAGACTTTCACTTCATCGCCGACCCTTGGAGATCGGGGTTGTAGCGGAATTCAGACATAGGCACGATGCCGTCCGATTTGTAGCCGATGTTGACCACCACTTCGCGCTTAGTTCATCGCTGTGACGGTGCCCATCACTACTTCCTTGTCCTTCATGGCTCCCAATGTCTCGTCGTACGTCTTGACGAGTTCGTCCCGATCGACGTTCGGTGTTGAATCGCCTTTTTCATACGAATCCCAGTTGAAGCTCTCATCGGGGACAATGTCTTTCAAATTTTCCATCTTAAAAAGTGAGTACTCTGTTTGCTTAAAAGTTAGACCATTCTTGTTATTACTCTCTGAATCTCAAAAATTGAGGGCTGCAAAGATAGAGGCCTTTTTCGAGAACGATGGAAGTCAGGTGCAAGGTGACAGTCTGGGCGTTTGGAGTTCATGCGCAGTCCGTTTTCGCCTCATCGCCTCCGCGAGAGCCTCTCGCCACGTTTTCGGCTCGACGCCCGACTGAGTCAAGATTCGGAAACAATTTTCCGGAGAATGTCGTCTGCGGTCATTTGCCGCAAATCACTTGCATGATAATAAATTACTTGAGTCATTTGTCGCAAATCATTTGCGCGGTAATAAATTGCTTGAGTAATTTATCGCAAATCTTCTGCATGATAATGAATTAATTGAGTCATTTGTCGCAAATCATTTTGCGCGGTAATAAATTGCTTGAGTCATTTATCGCAAATCGTCTGCATGATAATGAATTACTTGAGTCATTTATCGCAAATCATTTGTGCGATAATAAATTGTTTGAGTCATTTGTCGAAAAATCATCTGCATGATAATGAGTTGCTCTGATAAGTTGTCGCAGATCATTTACGCGGTAATAAAATTGCTTGAGTCATTTATTGCAAATCGTCTGCATGGTAATAAATTGCTCTGATAAGTTGTCGCAGATCAGTTTACATTACAATAAAATGCAATGGTAATTCTTTTCTCATCATATGAAATGGGATAAATTATTGCAGTTGTTTTCTCTTTTCTTCAATGTAGAGCGAGAAAATCACTCTGGTGCTGATTATAAATCAGGAGATGTGGGATGATGTACCGAAGACTTTCTTCGCCCGAGAATGGGGCGGAGATAATCGGAGGCCGATGGTGTGGGTACGACGGTTCTCTACCTTTGCCCGCATCAAAACGCTTCACTACACATGATTCCAATGCATTCCCCCTTCGCCCCATCATGCTCGCTGGGTACAGGGCAGCGACGTCGGCAGAGCGTGATCGCCGCCGCACTCTGTCGCATCTTCCTCCAGGATGGCTACCATCCTGCGCCCTTCAAGGCGCAAAACATGGCGCTGAACTCCTTCGTCACCGCCGACGGTCTCGAGCTGGGCCGCGCGCAGGGCGGTGCAAGCCGAAGCCGCTGGCGTGCCCTGCCATACGGACATGAATCCGCTCCTGCTCAAGCCTTCGGGCGACAGCACCTCGCAGGTCGTCCTGCACGGTCGTCCGACGGGCAGCCAACACCTCGGCCTACTTCCGACGCGAAGGCCGTGCCGAATTGAGCGAGAGGTGCATGCCGCTTTCGACCGACTGGCTGCGCGTTGCAACCCTATCGTCATGGAGGGTGCAGGCAGCATCTCTGAGCTGAACCTTCGCGACGCAGACCTTTGTCAACCTCCCCATGGCGCGTTATGCTGACGCCTCCGTCTTGCTCGTGGCCGACATTGATCGCGGCGGCGTCTTCGCCTCCGTCTACGGCTCCATCATGCCCAAACCCCGGAGGGACAGGCGCGCATCCGCGGCGTACTTATCAACAAGTTCCGCGGCGATATGAGCCTCTTCGACAGTGGTCGTCGGATGATCGAGGAGCTTTGCGGTGTGCCTGTCGTTGGCGTCGTGCCGCACTTCACCGATATATATATTGAGGAGGAAGACAGCGTCACGCTCCGCACCAAAGCAGCGCGAGGCCGTCGAGGGCGCATCAACGTGGCCGCTGTGCTGCTTCGCCACATGAGCAACTTCACGGATTTCGACGTCCTGGAGCGTGACGAGCGGGTGCATCTTTTACACCAACAACACCGAGGAACTACGCAAGGCGGACATCATCCTGCTGCCCTGGCTCGAAGAGACACGCTTGACGACCTTGCTGATCTGCGTCGCAACGGTGCGGCTGGGGCCATCCAGCGTGCCTATCGCGACGGCGCCGTGCAGTGATGGGCATCTGCGGAGGCTACCAAATGATGGGGCGCGAAGTCTGCGACCCGGATCACGTGGAGGGCGACATAGAGCGCCTGCCCGGCCTCGGGCTCCGCCCGTCTCGACCCGCCTGACAAAAGAAAAAGACCACGCGGCAGGTTAGTTTCCGCATGGTCCATGATCCGCGGTATGTGTCGCGGCTATGAGATTCATATGGGGAGACGCGCCTCGAGGCTGGCGCATCGGATGTGCTTCCGCTGACTGAGGGCGATGGCGTCGATACGGGTTGGCGCGCGGGCGAGCGTTGCATGGGCTCATATATCCACGGCATACTCGACAACGCTTCGGCCATCGATTGTCTGCTGCCCCGTCATCGGCCGCATTGATACGCGCCGCACGTTCGATTACGCCGCCTTCAAAGAGGAGCAATACGACCGCCTGGCCGATCATGCGCGCCGCCACGTGGACATGTAGCGCAGATCTACGGGATGATGAAGAAGAGGTAGACGATGCCGGCAATCGCAGTCAGCATGACGGCCATCGCCTCGGTGCGTTGGGCTACGAAGGCCGAGTTGACGATAGTCGTCCATCGTCAGCGGTCGAGGGTTGGTGCCGATGTAAGGCTTCTCACAGGTTGGCCGGGAAGTAGGGTGTGCGTGCCGCCGAATCGGCAATCGAGAATGCCCGCCAGTGCCGCCTCCGGATAGCCCGAGTTCGGACTCTTATGGCAACGTCCGTAGCGTCGCACAAAGGGAATGAGTGAGCGCCGACCGCTGACGGCCAGCATGAGGGTAGAGCAGTCAATCGGGCGGGGATGTAGTTGGCTACATCGTCGATGCGTGCAGCGATACGTCCGAAGCGCAGATAGCGTGCGTTGCGATAGCCAATCATCGAGTCGAGCGTGTTGATCATCTTATAAGCTATCATGCCCGGCACGCCGAGGAAGGCGTACCAAAAGAGTGGTGCAACTACACCGTCGCTGAGGTTCTCGGCCAACGTCTCGAGTGCCGCTGCACGCACCTCACGGGCCGAGAGCTGACTTGTGTCGCGTCCTACGATGCGGGCTACTTGCCTCCGACCTTCGTTCGTCGATCGACGCGTGAAAACACTTCGCGGACCTCATGTAGCAATGTCCGCCCCGCTAAACCGAGCCAAACAAGCAGCGTCGGCACCACAATGCCCCAGCGTCCGCCATAGCGATAGCCGGCAACGATTAGCGCCCATGTGGCGGCGAACGTTCCGACGATTAACACGACTGCCAGCAGACCGCCTTTCAACGTGCGATGTCTTCCGCGGTTCAGCCATGTGTCGCCCCACGCAATCAGTCGCCCGAAGAGGACGATGGGATGGGGCATCCAGCGCGGATCGCTCAACAGTTTATCTAATAACCACCCGCCCAGTAGCGGGATCAAGAAAAAGTAAGTATGCTTCCATAGGGATAATGTTTGTATCAGTAGATCGTTATCGGCACGACTTTGTGTGGCGATGCGCACGAAGGAGGCATCGAGGCCTTCGAAGTTGGACGCATCACGGATGAGCAAGCCGTGCTCCTGTATGAGATAATGCTTCAGCGCCGCGGCTGTACCCATACGCAGTCGGGCGAGGAAGAAGTGCGTTTCTGTTGGCCAGAGGTCGGCGATCTTAAGATCTGCCAGCGCGGCCATGAGTCGGTCTCGCTCGCGCCATAAGATCATCGATCGGCGGTTGCAGAGGGGATGCTCATGGAGAAAGAACTTCCCGCTTCTACGGCCAGTGCATTCACCGACCACGGCATGCGTTGCACGCGGATTCGATCGATCATCTCAGCCGATGCAGTGAGGGCAGCCAAAGCCGTCAGACCGGGGACGGCATGACGTTTTTGTGGCCGACCGAATGACGATCACGTTGCTTCGTTCGGCCATTTCGCTGCGGTTGGCAACGGTTGGCGGGTGAAAGCGCCATAGCTCTCGTCGATGACAAAGCAGACAGAGGGTGAGCGTCGATAAGTCGGAGCAACGTCCGTCGGTCGCGGACCCTCACCCGTCGGGTTGTTCGGATTGCAGAGCCAGACGAGGTCGGGCGTGTCATCGATGGCGTCGTCGGTGAAGAGGGAGCGGACGCTATGGCCGTGCATGCGACAGGCGTCGGCATATTCGCTGAAGGTCGGCTGTCGGATGTAGCTCGTGACGCCGCGGAAGGCTTGTGCGGTGAGATAGATGGCCTCGGTGGCGCCGTTGGTGACGCATATTTCTGCGGGGAGTAGCCCGAGGGAGTCGGGCCCAGAGACTCTCAACACGTAGGGTTCGGGTTCGTAGTGGCCGATGACGCTAAGATGTGCCGAGAGGTGTTGCTGCAACGCCGAGAGGTCGGTTGTAGCAAAGATGTTCGAACTGAAGTTGGCGCGGATGGTCTGTCCGCAAGTGTGTAGGTCGTCGCCGTGGCCGTGAAGCATGATTAGAGGGGTGAGGGGATTACTGAATATCGAAAGAGAGCTTCTTGCCCAATCCTTTTTCTACAATATCCAGCAGAGTGGCAATGGTGAGGTTAGAACCATCGTTTTTCCACACGGGAAATGAAGGCTCGCTTCTTACCAATGCGCTCAGCCAGCTCGGCTTGAGTCAATTTAGACTCCTGCGGGCGTTCCGAATCAGGATTCCTATTCTCAAAACTTCCAATTCACGATCTAATTGATCACGTTTCTCGGAACCTTTCGGGCCGTAGAACCTATCTTTCAATTCGTCTAGTGTTTGCAACTTCATTCTTGTTTGTTCTCCTTTTTCGTTATGATAGATCTTCATGAGTCGTAGTACGCGCTCCAGCTCTTTTTGCGGGGTCTTTTGCGTTTTTCTTTTTGGAACCCACCCAAGAGGATGATCAGTCTGCCATTGTCGAAGAAGCAAAAGATCCGGAAAATACTGCTTCCAAGTTGAATACGTATCTCAAACAGTCCGTCACGCAGGTGCTTTAGATAAGTTTCGGGGATACGATCTATGGTCTCGATGATCTCGAGCACCTTCAATATCTTCAATCTGACTTGTTCGTTCTGTTTTTCGAAGAAGTCAGTGAAATAATCGCCATAGATCTGTATGTGTCTCCTTTTTCATAGCCCGCCATGAGCGCGTTGGGGGAGGGTGAGGCGTCAGTGAAGGCGGAGAGGGGACGCGGCGAAAGGGTGCATCGAGGAGGGATGACGTGCGGCGAATCGGCTGGCGGTCGATTGGAGGTGCCGAGGGGCGCATGGGGCGGGGCGGAGACTGTATCGTCGTTGTATCCATGATCGTGTCGTATTCTGTCCCTGCAAAGGTAGTGGCATTCGGTGGGGATAGAGGGAGGGGCTTATCGGGCGGTAGGAAGGGGCAAAGAGAGCGATCCGGGGCCATGCATGAACCGAGGAGTTACGTCGTCTTGCGATAATTGAGGATGGCAGAGAGATGGAAGAGGTGGCGAAAGCCGATGGTGATCATTAAATGTCTGCGGATGTCGCTCCAGCCGCCGCCTTTGAGGATAATCATTCGGCAGACCTCCATAAAATACGTCACGGGTTAGCTCGTGCGATGGCGCGATGCCCAAGCGGGCATACTTTCGACAGGGGTAAAGAGTCCGCTCATCAAAATGAAGATCATCATGAAGAAAAATGTGATGAACATGACCTGTTGCTGGGTCTCGCAGGAGGTGGCAATGAGCAGGCCCAGGCGCTATGGCGATGAGATAGACAATGAGATAAAGGTAGAGCAGGGCGACGTTGCCGACAGGGGACAATGCCGTAGAGAGGGCGGGCGATGGCGAAAAAGTCCGACGGTAAAAATGAAGAGACCAATGGCCAGAAAGGGGATGGTCTTGGAGAGTAAGAAGATGGACTTGCCTACGGGGTGACGTTCATCTGTTCTATCGTGCCGGCTTCCTTCTCGCTGACCAGGTTGAGGGCACACATGTAGGTGGAGATCATCGTCACGAGCAGGGTGAGGGATGGCTGGCACCATGAAGTGGCGATAATTGCCTGCGGATTGAGATCGGCGGAGGGAGGAGGTGGCTATCACGCTGTGGAGCCGACTCTTACTTCGGGCGGTGCTCAAGCCGGAGATCGTCGGCGAAAGAGGCGACGACACGAGTCAGATAGGCGCTGCCGGACCGGCTTTGACGCCGTTGATGGCGTTCACGGCGGCGAAGAGCCGCATCCACGCCCGGAGGAGAGGTCGCGCTCGAAATGGCGGGGATCTCGAGGATCATGTCTGCCTGATCGTTTTCGATGAGGGGGACGGCATCGTCGTAGTGGCCGGGAAATCGGTGAGGCGGAAGTATCCTGACGCTGTGAGCTTCCCGTGAGGCGCCGAGAGGTGCTCGAATGATCTGAGTCCCACGATTGCGATGTCGAGATGCTTGATCTCATAATCTGCGGCCCAGGGCAGGACGATGAGTTGGACGAAAGGCATCGAAAAGATGAGGGGAGGGATGTGCGGTTGCGGAAGATTCGGATAAATTCCTTCTGAAGCAGGGAAAAGAGAGTTCTCATGAGAGTCGAAGATTGAATTTTTGTAGCCGGCGAGGAGTAATACGAGCGTAGTAGTGGCCAAGATGAGCGTTTCACGCCATGCGGCGGCGAAACCAGTGCCTTTGATCATCACGTTTTTGACTATGACATAGAACCAGCGCGAAGGCACGACGTTGGCAAATAGTTGTAGGGGCATAGGCATGTTTTCGATCGGAAAGACGAAGCCTGTAAAAGCATTGTCGGGCACCATGAGGCCGATGAGGGAGGATAAAATGGCGGCTTGCTGGGTGCGCACGAGGCTGGAGATGAGTAATCCGAGGAGAGAGCCGTCAAAATGAACAGCAGACTCTCTGCTAGCTGAGCAGCGGAAGGCTTCCGCGATGGGGGACACGGAGCACGGTGGCACTAAGGGTGAGAATCTGTGCAAGTTGACGAGCGATAAGACGAGGTAAGCGATCAATTTGGACAGGATGAGGGTCATCGGGGCGATGGGAGAGACGAGCAAGACCTCCATGGTGCCATATTCCTTCTCACGAACGATCGAACGGACGTCATCAGCACACTAATCATCATCAGAACGAACGCAATCACCCTGGGACGAAGTTCACCGCCGAACGAAGCTCCGGATTGTACAGCGCACGCACATCGAGGTCGATAAGCGGGGGCGGTACGGGCGCGTTCGGACCGTGTGCTCATGGCATAGCCGCGGACGACGCTCTCGACGTACCCGTCAATAAATCAGCTGTGTTCGGGTCGGAGGCATCGGCACAATTTGAAGTTCCGCCGAGTGTGCAGCAGTTGGTCACGAAATCTGGCTGGAAGACCACGGCGAGCTTCACGCGCCCACTCCGGAAGGCTCTGTCTATCTCTTCGTGGCCTCGCGAGGGACCTCTACAATAAAGTTGGGGTGGCCGCGAGCAGTTGGACGATCTGTCGGGAATAGGTGTCGTGAGCGTAGTCGCAGACGACGATCCGATGCGTCTTTGATCCGTTCGTCAGGGCAAAGCCGAGCAAGACAACGAGTGTGATGGGCAATCCGAAAAGAATCATCAAGGTGCGCACATCACGGAACATCTGAATGAACTCCTTCCGGAGGAAAATAAGGAACTGAGACATAAGAAATGAAATGAGCTAAAACAACAATCGAAAAAGAGGAGGCAAACGCATCACGTTTTGAGGTCGCAGGTAGGGCGTATTGCATACGCCCCACCGAATGGCCCCGTAGGGGACAAAAAGTCGTGCGTTTGGTCGCCTTTGCAGATCCTGTCCCCTTGCGGGAATCGTTTGATGGGGCGTATGCACACGCCCCTACCCGCTACATAAAAACGCACCTCGTTTCGGTGTTCCTACTAAGATGGAAGAGGCAAAACGCGTCACGTTTCGAGGTCGCATGGTAGGGGGTACTCAAATACGCCCCACCGAATGGCCCCGTAGGAGACAAAAAGTCGCACGTTTGGTCGCCTTTTTGCAGATCCCGTCACTTGCGGGAACGTTTGCGGTGGGGCGTGATGCACACGCCCCTACCTGGCACATAAAAACGCGCCACGTTTCAGTGTTGCTACTGGCAGGAAGCATAAAACGCGCCGCGTTTCGGTGTTGCTACTAGCAGGAAGTGCAAACGCGCCGCGTTTTCAGTGTTGCTACTAGTAGGAAGTGCAAAAACGCGCCGCGTTTCGGTGTTGCTACTAAGTAGGGAAGTGCAAAACGCGCCGCGTTTCAGTGTTGCTACTAAGTAGGAAGTATAAAACGCATCACGTTTCGAGGTCGTGATGGTAGGGGCGTATTGCATACGCCCTACCGGAATGGACCCCTGTAGGGGACAAAAAGTCGCACGTTTGGTCGCCTTTTGCAGATCCCATCCCCTTGTGGGAACGTTTGGTGGGGCGTATGCACACGCCCCTACCCGGGCTACATAAAAACGCATCACAGCTCAAAACGTCCATCTAGGGTGGAAGTACAAAACGCACCGCGTTTCAGTCTTCCATCCAAGATGGACGTTAACAATCGCTTCACATTTCGACTAATCATCTCCGCGGGTGGCCTTCCGGGCCAGCTGAAGGAAGACTTCATCCATGGTGGAGGCCTCAAATTGGCGCTTGAGGGGCAGCTGGACTGTCGAGGGCCTCAATGCGGCCGTCGACCATCATAGAAACACGGTCGCAATACTCGGCTTCGTCCGTGCAGTGAGTCGTTACAAGACGGTGATACCGGCGTCGGCGGCCTGGATGATGAGGTCCCAGAAGCGGCGGCGGGTGATCGGGTCGACGCCACCGGTTGGTTCGTCCAGGAAGACGATACGCGGGCGATGGATGACGGCTACGGAGAAGGCGAGCTTCTGTTTCCAGCCTAAGGGAGGGATCCCACCCGGTGGTGAGCCTCTTCTTGCAGCTCGAGACGGCTTATGAGCTCCTCGCCACGCTCTCGGATGGCCCGTTTGAGAGTCCATAGATGCCACCAAAGAGTCGGATGTTTTCGGCGACGGTTAAATCTTCATAGAGTGAGAAGCGCTGACTCATGTAGCCGATATGATGCTTGATGCGGTCGGCCTCGCGATAGACGTCGAAGCCTGCTACCCTCGGCGCGACCCGCGGTGGGGCTGAGCAGGCTGCATAGCATGCGCATGGCCGTCGTTTTTCCGGCGCCGTTGGCCCCTAAAAAGCCAAAAGATCTCTCCGCGGCGCACGTGAAAGGTGATGCCATCTCACGGCGGTGAAGTCGCCAGAAGCGTTTCGTGAGCTTCTCACTTCAATGACCTGTTCTTCTGTCATATTTTTCGTTCTGTAGGGTGGAGGGGGCGTTTTTCGTCTTGACCCTCTTAATGTACCCGGCAGACTTCCCCGCCCTCGACAGAGGGCCTTTTCTTTCCTTGATGAAAGAAAAGAGGCAAAAGAAAATCAAGCCATCACGGATGGCCTTTCCTCCCGGGTACGTGAAGGGAAGGAACGAAGATGGATGCTTGATCAGGGCACGGTTTTATCTCATTTGTTGGATAAAGCAGTCTTCGATGCTGGGGGTGATGGGCGCTATCTCGAGGTTAGTGCAGCCCGCAGCCGTGAGGCGGCTCTCATCCGCTGGGGGCCTCGGCGTCGTCGCGGCTGAAGGATACATGGAGTGAGCGCCCGAAGGCGAAGCAACTTTGGGGACTGCATCTCTTGCGGATCTCGTCCGTCAGCTGCCGCATGTCTTCGGCTCGTACTTCGAACAGGGCGTCGGGATAATTTTCGATGATCCCCTCGGTGTCTCTATGCTCAGCAGTCGGCCGGACTGGATCAACGCGATGCGATCACAGCGAACGGCCTCGTCCATGTAAGGCGTAGAAACAAGCATCGTGATCCCTTGTCGCTTGAGACCACTCAACATGTCCCAGAACTCGTGTCGCGAAACGACATCGACACCCGTCGTCGGTTCGTCTAAGAAAAGCACCCTGCGGACGGTGGATCAATGCACAACAGAGGGGCCAATTTTTGCTTCATGCCCCCAGATAAACGGCCTGCGCGTCGGTTGCGGAACGGCTCGATCTGGACATAAATGTCACGGATGAGGTCGTAATTGTCTTCGAGACGTGTCCCAAACAGGGTGGCAAAAGAATTCCAGATTCTCTTTGACGGTTAAATCTGGATAGAGTGAGAAGCGGCCGGGCATGTAGCCGACCGCCGCACGGATGCGACGGTAATCCGTGGCAATGTCGAGGCCATCCACCGTGGCGCGTCCGCCGTCCGGAGGCATGAGGGTCGTCAAAACTGAAAGAAGGTCGTCTTGCCCGCGCCGTCGGGGCCAAATCAGTCCGTACAGCTCCCCACGGCGGACGCGGAGGAGATGTCTCGAGTGCCGTCAGCTGCCCAGCGCTGATGCCTTCTGTTACAATGAGGTCCATCGCCGGGAATTATTGGAAGGTGATTTCGCCATACTGCCCATCTTGTAGCGCCCTCGGGGTTCTGTACACGTACCTTGACGGCGTACACCAAATCGGCGCGCTCATCTCGTGTGCGGATGGTCTTCGGCGTAAATTCCGCGCGGTCGCTAATCCAAAAGATGGTGCCCTCGTCGCGATGCATCGGCTTATGCGTCGATCGCCGAGTCGGTAAAGACGTTCACCCGCTGACCCAATCGGACTTGCGAGAGCTGATCGCCGGTGATATAGACACGGGTGTCATGCGCGAGAGGTCGGCGATGCGATAAAGGGCTGCCGGGTGCAGTCGATCTCGTTGTGCGCGACGTAACGGGTCATCACGGTTCCACGCGTGGGGTTCACGATGTGGCACCGGCGCAGTCGGTCGTCCATTTGCTCACTTGCACGGCCAGGGCGTGGGCTTCTTTGTCGATGCCGTCGGTCGAGGTGCGCAGGGTGGACCTTTGTGCGGCGATTTGCTTTCAGAGCACGGCCACTTGTGCCGTTGCATCGTCGTTGCTTGCCCGTCGCGGCGCTCGCCGGCCACTAAATGGGCCACGCGCTCCCGTTCGCGCACGGCCGCAGCGAGTAGTTCCTCAAGGCAGCCAGCTGCACAGCCGTCTCGGGCCTTCTGGCCGTCAGGGCCTCGATGCGGGCACGACGAGTTGCTCCCCTCGTCAGGAGAGGTCAGTCGTATCCACGCAACCGACGGTCGCTCCACTGTCGATCACAGCCCCTTCCTCCACGTCGAGACGCAGTATAACGCCCGGGACTGGGACGAGACGACCGTTTCCTCCGCTTCAAAGGCGCCGGAAGCGTCAAACGTTTGTTCGCTCTTGCATCCTCCCGCCATGCACATCAGTGCCAAGGCCGGGAAGAGGGAAAAATATCTCTCATATCAATAGGTATAGAGTGGTTATGCGACTCTGTCGCGGTAGTAGGGTAGAAAAGAGTAGTTATGCGACTTTGTCGCAGTAGTAAGGGTAGATGTAGGGCAGAAGGCCCTCTATGATGAAAGAATGCGCCGTGCCGGCCAGCTTAGCCTCAGGCGCGGCAGAGGCCTTGACCTCTTTTGCTTCTTTTCTTGGGTCAAGCAAGAAAGAAGATATCGCCGCGGTAAAGAACTACTCTCCTAACGTCATTTTGATAGTTATACGCTTCCCAGAGCAGCTGTAATTCATGTTGTGCAAGGCCGAGCCGCCCGATTTTCCGCATTCACATGCAAGATATAGTCGTTCGTCGTCGCCGTTCCGAACTGCAACTGATTTCAGTGCTCTCCTTTACCCGTTCTCGGAGCCGAATCACTCGCATCCGACGCCATCAGTCGGCGCAGCTTCTCCATCTCCGAGGCATGTTTGTTCAGCGTCAATTTTGTCTCCAGTAAAGACGTTTCATGCTGCATCCACCGCGCGAGCATTTAATTCCACTGACGTTTTCTGTTTCCGCAGCGTGTATAGGCCTGCTATGTTCCACACCTAGCCGCAGCCACCCACGGCATAGGGCTTAAAGTGTTGTCAAGCATGTTCAGCGCCGGCCTACCGTACCCTCCTGCACAAAAAGGCTGATATGCGGCAAGTTTATGTGTACAGCAACCGCCGATTGACGTCAATCGACGCTTTTTGGGCTTCAAACAACCGCAGTTCTGGCCGACGGATCTCGCCCGACGGCTCCGTCTCGCCATGCCGTCGGCCGACTGAGCGCCACGTCGCCCTCCAACTCCTTCCAACCAGCAAACCGAGCGTGCTGACGTGGTCTCGCGCGTAGCCCCTCACCTCCGTGGTAGCCGTTGTTCAGCTACCATCAGCTCAGCCCTCAGCGCATCGGCCGCACTTCGGGCATCACCCATGTGCGGCAGCCGTATCTGCCGGGCGATCCCTACCCGCAAGTCTTCAGTCATCAACTCAGCCATGCGCGCCTGCTCATCCAGCATCAGAATGCCGAAAAAGAGGCGCGTTTACACGCACCTTCAGCGCATGCATCTCCACATCGATCCGGCTACGCTCTGCTCGCGTTAGCTGTACCAAACGCACGTTGTCGCGCACTGTCAAGAGTCCGTGGTGGCTGCACCGCCTCGGCATAGACCCGATCACTGATCTTTAGCCACCTCCGGCGGCTCGAATCCGGGCAGTGTGAGGCGGGACATGCGTCGTCGCCGACTGGATTGAGGGCTTGTCCGCCAGCGTAAGCTGCGGCAGCCGCCTCTGGCGCATACTCGCCGAGGCATCCCGTTCTCCGCCGCGATGGCGTAGCGTTTCGCTGTAGGATGGTGCTCCGCTGCCCGCCTGACGGCTATCGAGCGAAAGAGTTGGCCGGCTATCCTGGAGCCGTGAGCTCGCATCGCCGTGAGGGGCGCTCCCATCGCCACGGCACGAGGCGCCTCCTCGATACCGTAATATAGCTGTCCGTCTCATGGCTTCAATCGGCTGAGGATGGTCTCTTTAATCTCCGTCCGCCGACGGCAGATGAGTTCCAGTACTCCGCGTCGCTCATTTCCACATTTTGGAAAACTGGGTGTGATCAAAAACGTACCGAGGCACAACGTCAGGACAGACGATGATCAAATCGATGGTCTGAATGGGACGAATTTGTCCATTGGAGGATGCCTGCGCGCAATTCCGCATCGATCGGATGCAATAATGTCCCAGGCCTCCCGCAGTCGGTTGGTGATATGCTCATTGATGGCCGGCGATTGCCGCGCCTCGTACAGCAAGGCAGGGAGTCGTGGGCTTTTGGCTGGGAAGTCGAAATACACGCCCATGATCTCCGCGACTCGCTCCTCCAGGGGACTTCCCCGAACCACTGATGGCCGTAAGGCTCTCGAGAACGAGCAATTTTCTCACCATATATCCGCTCGAAGAGCTGCTCCTTAATCCGATAATGAAATAGTGTACCATCTGGGAGTTACATCCCGCCTTCTTAGCGATTTGAACTGTCGTCGTCTTCGCGAAACCCGATCAATCAAACAGTTCTCTGCCGCTTTTTCAGGATGGTTTTGCTCCATGTTTTTGCTTCTCTATCTTTCATAATCAATCGAGTTGTTTAACTGCAAAGTTAAATGAGTCGATGAAAACGGAAAGAAACGGGACTATTTTTCGGAAGGGAGAGCTAAACGAGCCGCGTTTCAGTACTGCGATGAAGTAAGGGAGATGGAGCGAGGTGGAATTGGAGGCCTCTTGGGGATTTGAGGGGCAGGAAAGGCGCGGGACTGAAAAACAATCAGGCCCAAGGAGTCTCTTTTTCGAGAAATCCTTGGGCCTGATCGATCGAGGGACTGTCCGCGCAACGGTCAACCGTTGCTTTGCGTTGCTGATGCGGGGTCTAATTCGATGCGGAAGGTGGTGCGCTTTACCAGGTTCGGAGGAGCGAACGTAGATGCGGCCGCCGGGTGATGTCTCTACGATGCGTCGCACGAGAGAGTCCGAGGCCCCAACCACGTTTTTGGTGGTGTATCCGGGGCTGAAGACGGTCTTAAAAGCGTGACTTGGGGATGCCTTTGCCCGTGTCGGTCACGTCAATCCAAATGTGTCGCTTACGGCGGCCGGTGGTGATGGTGATCATGCCACGACCTTCCATGGCATCGACGGCGTTCTTGGTCAGATTCTCATGACCCACGAATAGGGATTCGTTCATCTGCACATAGAGTGGTTCTGGGGCGGGTTGATAGACAGATCCGAACTTGGCCGAGACGCGTGTGCTCATGTAATTGCACGACGAACGTACCGCCTCGTTGATATCGAGAGTTTGAGCGTGGGGACAGAGCCCACCTTAGAGAACCGGTCGGCTATGACTTCGAGCCGCTTCACGTCCTTCTCCATCTCGCTGAGATAGGTGGCTTCGACATCTTTGGTCTTGAGGTATTCCACCCAGGCAATGAGCGACGAGATAGGTGTGCCGGAGTTGGTGTGCGGTCTCCTTGGTTAGTCCCACCCAAACCTTGTTTTTGCTCGGCGCGTTTGGTGCTGGCCAGGGGCCAAAGAAGGCGATGAGGATGAAGACGAAAACGACCGTGAGCTGCACGTAGGGGGTAGATAAGTAGCCGCTTGAGGAGAATGGAGTCGTCGTAGAAGGGATACTGGTAGGGAGTTGTTGCCGATGTCGACAACGATAGGCGTGTGTTTGGCTGAAACTCGCGCACTTTCCGCTTGAGAAAGACGCTGTCTCCTCGGCGGGGACGGGGGATGTTGCGGTGGCTAAGGATATTCCCATGATCATCGCAGAGGATGACCGGTATGGAGGTGTTCCCCTCAATGATGCGAAGGATGACCATGAGGGGTTCTGGTCGGTGTCTTCTGTGGTTGGGACGCGGTAGGCCTCGGTCCATATCTCCATGCGCGAGCGTTCTTCCTGCGCGAGCTTCTTGATGAGGAGTCGATACGGCCACTGAGGCCAGCGCAATGAGGATCGCTCACGATGATGAAGACGTATTTCAGTTGCTGTCGCGATTCATAGAGGATGTTCAGTGACTTGGTCGTTCTAAAAACACCTCAATCCAACGGGGGAAGGGGGTGAATATTGCTGCGACAGGGAGGGATGCAACGGACAAAGTGCTTTTTGGAAATGCTTGCGGAGTCCCGCAAGTCTCTCGAAAACTTTTGGTGCTTGCGGAGTCCCGCAAGTCTCTCGAGAAACTTTTTGGCGTTTGCGGAATCCTGCAAGTCTCTCGGAAAACTTTTTGGCGTTTGCGGGAGTCCGCAAAGTCTCTCGGAAACCTTTTTGGCGTTTGCGGGAGTCCCGCAAGTCTATTAGTATGGAGGAAGCCTAAGGAAGGCAGTGGGAAAAAAACGATCGGGTTTTTGGGTGATAAGTGCATCGGTTCTAACGGATTTGCATCGGCAAAGAAAAGGCAAAGCGTTGGGATCGATGAAGACGGAGCGTAACCAAATCGTTACCTATGATTCGAGAGGTAACGAAAACGCAAAATGCGGCGGTAAACGCCTTTTGGTGAAACGTGCGTACTGCGCTTATTTGTAGCGTTTTGTATAGCTCTGAACACTTCGCTGACAGGTAACTTTGTACACCCTAAAAACCGAAGTAATAGAAGAGGAAAACGATGAAGGTTTTTGCTCTACCTTAAAAAAGAGCAGCATAGACAAATCAGGGACGAGGCACCAATCATGGGGCGTATCACGTATACCGGGACAATGGCTCAATTCGGTTTGTAAAATTCTCTTGCCCGCCCGACCTCTGGAATCCCCGCGAGAGCCGCCTTAGAGGCAAGAGCCGGGAGGCCGTCGTCACCAATGAGAAGTTAGACGATCTGATGTTGGCCATCAGTCAGGCTTACCGGACACTGGCCGATCAGGGGTGTGGCTTTCACGGCCGCCGACATCAAGGAACGATTGCAAGGCAATGCCCACAGTCGGACGACCTTCCTCGAACGCTACGACCGGCTATTGAAGGAAGTAGATGCACGCGTCGGCGTCGATCTGACGAGGCATTCGGCGCTGAAATACCATCAAGCGAGAAAGCACTTCGCCTACTTTATACGGAGCCGTTTCAGCCGGGAAGACATGACTTTCAGTGAGATGACGGAGGACTTCTTCCCGCAGTTCGAGCGCTATATCAAAGGGAAGTTAGGACTCTCTGACAACTCCTTTCTTCGGCTGTCTTGCATGCTGAAGAAGGTGTGCCGGCTGGCTTACCGGAGGGTCTCCGACCGACCGCTCTTCGAAGGAATTCGCATCACGCGTGAGAAACGAAGCGCACCACGGTCGCTCGACCGGACGGCCTTCGACCGACTGCTGGCACTCACCTTTCCACCCCATCAAAAGGACTTGGAGATCTCCCGCGATCTGTTCGCGTTTACCTGCTACACCGGGGCGGCCTATTGCGACATGGTGCGGCTTACGCGCTCACACCTCTTCCGAGACGATCGCGGCGACCTGTGGCTAAAGTTCAAACGGCAAAAGACGGAGTCGCTCTGCCGGGTGAAGCTCCTGCCCGAGGCCGTGGCGCTCATCGAGCGTTACTACTCCGACGAGCGGGAGACGATTTTTCTCGCCAATCCCTCACTACACTACCTCATCCGACTGAAGGCCGTCGGACTGAAAGCAGGCCTCGCATTCCCGCTAACGGCGCACGTCGGGCGACACACATTCGCTACGCTGATTACGCTTGAAAACGGTGCACCCATTGAAACCGTGAGCCGCATGTTGAGCCACGGTAGCCTCAAATGACCGAGCGATACGCCCGCGTCACGTCGCGCAAACTCTTCGAGGAGTTCGATCGTTTCCTAGCCTTCACCCAAGATCTTCATCTGACTCTTTAACCCCGGAATCCCATGCGCAGCACATTCAGAATCCTGTTTTACATCAATCGAAACAAGGCGAAAAGAACGGAAAAGGCGGCCGTGCTCTGTCGAATCACCGTGGATGGCCGTTCGGCGGTTATCGCTACCGGTGAGGAGTGCGCGCCGAGGCGTGGCAGACAAAAATCGGGTGAGACGGTCGACCGGAAGATCAATCTCCGCTTGCAGGCTCTCCGCGAACGAATCGAAGCAAGCTACGACGACCATCCTCCGCCGGGAGGGTGTAGTTAGTGTCGAACGACTGAAACTCCGATTGCAGGGGTGAACGAGACTCCGACGATGCTTTTGGAAACGAGCACAGAGGAACTGCGGACCGTGGAAGCCTGCGTGGGCCGCTCAAGGAGTCCCGGCACTTATCAAAAATAACCGCCGTTCTGACAGTGGACTGCGGGACTTTTGTTCGCAGCCGTGGCGAATCGGACATTCCGATCCCGACACTCGCGCCGGACTTCTTCGATACGTATCGTTTATTTCTGAAGCGAAGGGGCTACGCTGCGTCCACGACAAAACCGGTACCTCCATTGGCTCGGCTGATTGATGCGCCGCGCGATCGCCCGCGGCGTGATCCGTTTCAACCCTTTCGAGGGGTGCGATACGAGACGGAGAGTATCGCCCACGCTTTCTGCAAAAGCATGAAGTGGAGCGTCTCCTGGCCTTTCCCGTCCGAGACGAAGCCACGGAGCTGAGTCGCCACATGTTCCTCTTTTCGGTCTTCACAGGGGCTGGCTTACGCCGACTTGCGGACGCTCCGAAGGTCGCAGATCGAAACGGACGGCGCGGGTCGGCGATACATCCGAAAGGCGCGACAAAAGACCCACGAGGAGAGCCTCATCCCTCTTCACCCGATCGCCGAACAGCTCCTTTTTCGCTTTACCTGAAAGATGATAAAACGGAAGACCGCAGGATCTTCCCTGACGCGAGTTACTTCCTATTAACCCATCGCCTCAAGGGCTATTGGTAAGGCATGCGGCCTCCACGAACCGCTAACCTTTCACGTCGGGCGTCACTCGTTCGGCACGCTCACCCTCGAAGCAGGGATCTCTATGGAGAGCATCGCCCGCATGATGGGCCACGCCTCCGTCACCACCACGGAACTCTACGCCCGCATCACCGATCAGAAGATTTCGGAAGATGTGGATCGGCTCACTGCCCGAAGAAGGAAGGCGGGGGAAGGCGGTGCCGCGCCGGGTAACCGGATGGGAAAAAGCCCGGAACAGGGCGCATAGGTTTGCAGTTGTGACTGTCAGATAAGACAGAAGAATAACCTCAAGAAATGAAGTGATTATGGACTATGTTATCATCGAATCGTCCGCATGGGAGGCGCTGAAATGCCGCATTGAAGGGCTGTGCGAACGCATGAGCGAATTGTTCGGATCGAGAGCCGAACCGACAGAATTGCTGCCCGGCGAGGCCGTTTGCCGGATCCTCGGCGTCAGCCGTCGCACGTTGCAATACTATCGGGATACGGCGGCGCTACCCTTCGTCCGCATCGAGCACAAGTGTTACTACCGGCGAGAGGACGTGGCGGCACTGCTCGCCGAAAGCGAAGCCCCGAGCCTCCCCAATCGGTTGCCGGAAGGAGTGTGAGGAGCCATTGTATCATACAATCGCACGGAAAAACTTTTTCGGCCCATTGTATCGTACAATCGCATGAAAAACTTTTTCGGCCCATTGTATCGTACAATCGCGAGAAAAAACTTTTTGGGCCCATTGTATCGTACAATCGCATGAAAAACTTTTTCGGCCCATTGTATCAGACAATCGCGCGGAAAAACTTTTTGGGCCAAAAAGCAGAGGCCATGGAGCCTCACAAAGCGTGCGTCCCCCCACCCGTTTTTTTCTAATGACCAAACAAGAATAAACCAGCAGAAATCATCAGGCGGAATCGCCTGAAATGGAAAGCGCTCTTCGACGGGCTCGCGTCCGTCGCGGAGCAGATGAGCGAGATTGCCGCCACGCACCGCCCTCTCTTCGGCGGTGATGTCTACCTGACGGGTAGCGAGGGTGACAGAAAGGCTTTTCATCAGCCGCCGCACGCTACAGGATTATCGCGACCGCGGCCTCCTACCCTACACCTGAATCGGCGGAAAGATGCTCTACAACTCTCCGATTTGGAGCATCTGCTCCGAGAGAATTACCGGACGCAGACACCGCCCCGTCCCTCCATCGTATCACCCACAAAACCCCCAAAACCCCATGACACAGAGAAAAAGAGTTCTCCTATTACCGACTGCGGTTAGAGTCCTATTTGAAAGATTATCATCCCTGAACGGCTGGCCGACGAGGCGTTTATCCGAGACCGATCGGACGCTGCGGCGCAGGCCTATGAAGACGCCTTTCGGCAAGGTTATCCTGTTCTCGAAGCCGGGCATATCGCCACGGAAGTCCTCTTCGCAGGACTGTATTTTTCACCGTATTACATGCTCGAACAGATCATCGAGAACGAGTTTGCCAATGTGGTTCCGCCTGAACGCGCCGCGGATTCTGCGCTGCGGCTGTTGCAGAGCAACTCCATCCGCGAGACCATCGCGAAGTACGAGCCGGGCGACGATTTCGACGGCAGTTCGGAGTACGACCAGCTCTACACCGAGCTGACGGGCGTCATCGCCCTGAGCTACTCGAAGCGGACGGCGTGAAGGTGCTGCCGTAGCCTTCTTTTTCATCCCGTTTCATTCGGCCGTGGCATCGCGCTGCGGCCGTTTTTCTGACTCCGATACCTGCATACCTAATTCCGAGGATCTTTCCTCTACGGGTTTCCCTGCTTCCACTTTTTGTTCGCGGCTCGGAGCCGATGTCGGTTCCCTTGTCTTCGGGCAAAGGTCAGCAGACGATAAGGGTGACGTCAAGGCCGAACGTCCCAAAGCTTCGCCACCGATAAAAATCTTCCTGCTTCACAGCGTATTTTATCGGTGTAGAGCTCTGCTTTTTCCTCATCGTCTGCCCTTTGTGGCCCTCGAAACGAAAACCGGCATACTCCGAGCTTTTGAACGCAAAAATGTCAGCACGATGAAAACGGAAAGATCTTATCACCCCCAAAAACAGATTTGAAACGAAACGACGCCTCCTTTGCATTACCGCAAAAATCGTTTGGATCGTCGTCTGTGTTGTGGCGTTGAAAGCCATAGGCGTTTCGGAAGAATTGACTGCTATCTTGATGCTGTTTGCCTTCGTGTATCTTATTCGAGCAACACTCTGAACGGCACTCCGCGTGCTGATCTTCCTCATTCGATGGATCTGTATTGCTGCAGCATTGGCTTGGATTGTTTATGGGCTGCTGTTTGTGACATTCCAAGAATGCTTCCATAGGGAATCATTCTACTTGATCATCCCCAGAGTGATCTACTACAGGAAACGAAACGCCGAAGAGCAATATAGAAATTGGACGCAAGCCTTTCCGAAGGGTAAAGCCAAACCATCCCCAGCACTAAAGAATCGAATCCACCAAGGAAAAGAGTGTCAAAAATGCCTATTCCATTCTTTACGCTTTATCTTTTGCCTCGCAATCCCGTGAAAAGGGAGTGCGCACAGAATTATTCACATCAAAAACATCAATGATCATGAACAAAAAAACTAATGATGATCGGCTTGTTTCTGGTGGCCATGCTTACCGGATGCAGCCACGACGAACTCCCGAAGCGGTGGATTTAGGACAGACGAATGTGTCCGCCGAGTTTGTCAGTGCGGATGAAGCGACAGCGATTGCCGCAGCCGTTCAATTCGGCCCTGCCGAAGCGACCACGGCCGGTGGCAAAGCGACGACGAGGAGCGCCGGCCTCAACAAAGAGGTGAGAGCGTGACCCGGTGCCTGATGCAAGCGGAGCGACTGCTTTCACGTAATCAATTACAAGGGCGGTGGTTTTATGATCCTCCCGGCCGACAAACGTAAAACCCTGTGTTAGCTTTTTCCGAAACATCCACATTTCCGATGAATGATGTGAATGGATTTCGGAAGGACTTGTTGGTTGGATGACAAGTACAAAGGCCTATGTCCAATCTGTTCGGGTAAAGAATACACTTCTGACCGAAGAAATGAAAGGGGCTTGGAAACTTCTTCCATTCAAGTCATGCTTGGCCCCCCACCGAGCGACCCTTGGAATCCGGGGGATAAACCACGCCCAGGTAACGAATGCATAAAACAAACATGAGCGTGTAGGTCCTCTTCTGACAACACACTGGCTATCAAGGTGCAGACTTTAATGCTTCTTCTCCATTAAAGCCATGCGCTAACCTAGGAAATAGAAGAGCTTATGTTGGATGTGTCGCCATTGTGATTGGGCAAGTGATGAAATATCACCACTATCCGGCTTCCTATAATTGGAATAATATGCCAGATCTTCAGGCTACAACAGAAACGGCTAGAATGTTGAGAGATGTAGGGTGGCTGTTGGTATGTACTATGAATGTTATGGGTCATTTTGCAAGTCTCCAAGGAGCAGTCGGAGGACTTCAGAAGTTAGGTTATTTAGTCAAATCAGGAGGGGCTGATTACGATGTGTTGATACAGGGAGTTAAAAGCTAAGAGACCTATCATTTTTGGCCCATGATACAAAATGGACAGAATGGTCATGCCTGGGTTTTGTGACGGATGGCAGTACACCGTAAAAATACGACCATTGTATCCCTTATGAGAGTGAGTATATACATCTAAATTGGGGTTATGAGCAAAAATACAATGCTTGGTATTTTCCCGCTTCTTGGAAAATGAAAGGTGCAGAATATAACTTTAGAGGATCGACAATCCTCTATGAAATCAAGCCAAGGTGAGCCATGAAAAATGTTGCTTTTACTGTTTTTCGTAGTAATGATGCAAAAGCTGTACGAAGGATAAAAGCCCCAACAATACCGCCTTATGGCAGAGTCATTGAGGGACGTATTACCTTTTTGGTTTCTGATGCACAGGGCCACGATTTACTGAATCCGACTTCTGCGTCACCTAAGGCTGTGAATTTAGACAAAGTCAAGGTCATTTATATCGAGGATGGAAAGGAGAAAGTGTTCTTAAATAGCTTTTCAGATGCTCCGCGAGCTTTTAGCTTAGTCAAACCGGAAGCAGAGTTGAATCAAACTCATTACATGCTGTTTGTTTACACGGACTGCGGCGAGACGGAAGAAGAAACATCAACTGCTACTACGATACTTTTGAATGGGATGATGGCCATCGGGACGTTGTCGAGATGGGAGTTCTTTCCGCCCAGGAAATGGTTCGATCTTCCAAAGAAAGGCTTGGGTAAACGGCAAGCTAATTTGGGATTCAGTACATAAGATCGGTGTAACTGGGACGATTGCAGGACCTGTATATGAAATCACGCGCTAGGGTGCTACGCTACGTGCTTAGTATTATAACGAGCGGCGCCATGTCGGGAAGTAAGATGCCGGCATGGCGCCGCATTTTTGTAACTATTGAGAGAACGAATCCGACAAATGCAACACACAAGGGTAATTACATCAAATAGCGTTACACATACGTCTTAGCAAAGCAATACTGTTAGACGTCATAGATTGATGTATATGATTACTCACTTGGGTGCAGATAAGGTTGAAAATATCTTTTGCTTCGCGTGGATGCGTTTGATGAGGTAGGGAATTCAGTGCACAAAGGGGCATAAGCAAGCTGTCCTATAAGTCTCCTTTATCACAAAGACAACGGGGAGAGGATCAGCCCCGAGACCTCTCCCGTCACATTTCATAGAGCAGCGCAAGCTCCACGCGGCGCCATAAACGCAGCGCTTTCAGTGCTTTGCCACGGTAACGACAGAATGAGATGTATTCGCCTCGGATGTCTCTGTCGCCCGATTCCAACTTCTGAACGAGGCGACTCTTCGGCTGCTTGCCGTAGCCTAAGAGGCGGTATTCACCGACGTTGTGCGACAACACGGCAAGAAGTAAGGAGTCGCGACCGAAGCGACGAAACGTGACGAGCCGTTTCTTTAGATCTGCGCGACAGAGAGTCCGCCTGCCGTTTTGTCATCGCACACGAAAAGCCGCTCACCGGGCAGCAGACGGTGACCGTAGCCGACATAAGGATGGTTCTTCGGGCCGTGTAGCCCTTCGTAATGTTTGATGCACGCGACGGCACGCTCGAAGCGTGGAAGGCTGAACAGCCGATCGGCTCCGCGCTGTGCCTGCGCGTTGGGTGCGGCGAGCGCTTGGATACATACAAGGAGCGCGAGCAGGCCGCGTCCGATTTTCGTTTTCATGGGGTGGTCTGATGTTTTTGGGGTGGATAAAAGATAAAAGCACCGATCCGTCACGGACAGATGCTTTTCATGTCAGGGTTATGAACAAAATAGGCGATGAAAAAGATGTATTCAGACAGAGATGTCTTCCGAAGAGACTTTGTTCTCCTTATGGTTGAAGTCGAAGGCGAGCGTTTGACTCTGGCCGTGGTTGTCCTCGATCACGACTTCGAGCGACTGCCGCCTCGGCAGAAAGCGAGTGGTAATAGAGGGTGAAATGTCCCGGCGCGATGGCATAGCGATCGTTCGGCGTGAGTGGTTTACTGCGTCGGCCGATGTGCAGCGCCCCCTGCCGTCGTACCGAAAATAGCGCAGGGTGTGGCGCGTGCCCTTCACGATGCGTTCGGGCGCGAGCGTGCAGCGGATCTCGACTTCTTCGCCCAGCGTGAGGATTTTCGGGATGGGCATCGTGGTGACTTGGAACGGGTAAAACCGTTCGTACGTCCAGACGGCGATCACAGCCGACCAAACAAAACCCGGCCAGGAGCAGGACGCCTATCGCCCATGCCGCATTACGGATGTTCGTTTTCGCGATTCTTATGGGGTTAGAGGTTGATGCGAAAGCCTGCCGAGGATAGCGAGGGCGGAAAGGATGAGACGTCCGAGCCGAAGAGGAACAGTCCGCGGCCGCCGACGACAAAGAGCAGGTGATCCGACAGGAACAGCTCTACAGTAAGATGCAGCCCGCCGCCTCCGACAAGGCGCGAACCGCCTTGTGCTCTTTATCGATGTCGGCCTTCGATTGGAGTGGACGTTGGTGGCTTCCATAAGGATTTTCTCAGGGACGAGCGGCTGGATTAGTCCGGATAAAACTCTTGTAAACCGGCATGCATACTCAGCGGGCAATAAATAATGTGAATGGGTGGTGGGAGCGGCGAGTAAAACCGTGGAAGTTTCTGCCAGAGGCCCTAACAGCCGTTGGAGATACCGTGGAAGTTTCTGCCAGAGGCTCAACAGCCGGTTGAAGTGCCGTAGAAGTTTCTGCCAGAGACCCAACAGCCGTTGGAGATACCGTGAAGTTTCTGCCAGAGGCTCAACGAGCCGGTTGAAGTGCCGTAGAAGTTTCTGCCAGACTCTACAGCCGTTAGAGATACCGTGGAAGTTTCTGCCAAAGGCCTAACAGTCGTTGGAGGCACCGTGGAAGTTTTCGCCAGAGGCCCATCTTCCGTTGGGGTACCGTGGAAGTTTCTTCCAGAGACCAAACAGCGGTTGAGGATACCGTGGAAGTTTTCTTCCAGAGGGCTAACGGCAGTTAGGGACAGCGCGGCTCATGCCTTGATACAGGTTGCCGGTAGAGCGCATCTGCGTGCGCAACGTGTCGGTACTTGTAGCGAAGGTTGTGGTGATGAATCCGCAGCAAAGGATGGCGGATAGGAGGAGTTTTTCATGGGGATCAGATGATGAAATGAGGATTACTTTGGCTTGGACGAGGAAGAGTCGGTGACCGCTTTTGACTGTCACCTTGATAGTCCGGAGCTTCTTCTGTAGAAGCTGACTGGCGCCCTGCATCACGCCTCGGGCGGTCTCGGCGATAAGTTGGTCTTTCAGCCGACGAGGCGAAGGTGAAGCTCGTTCCGATTGTTCCACCGACGCCCGCGCCCACTCTTTTGAGGGCCGATACTTCCTCAGAGCCGGGGATAGCTAAGCCTTCTTGCCCGTCGAGATCGAAGGCAGAGGAAAGCTTGACGGCGAGGATACGGCCGGCGTGTTCTACACTCGTAACATGGAGCTTCATCCGGTTGCCGTCGATCGTGGACTCGCGCAATAAGCACCGTATTGGGGGCAGCGTCATGCGCCCTCGATGCGGGCCGATTCTGCGAGACGAGGCGGAGGAAGTCGCCCTGCCGGATGGTTGTTGTGCGATCGACAACGACCGACAGCGTGTTGCGGGCAATGGAGGGTGAGGCCTTCCCGACGGAGCAGAAGCCCATGTTGCGCTCTTTGTAACCGTACTCGGCGATAAAGGTGGAGTCACTGATCGGCTGATCGAGTGAAGAGACGACCGTCTCCCGTTCGAGCGATAGCTCCGCGGCGGGTAGTTCAGAAGCGGGTGGTTTGACCGTTGACTTATCCGAACTGTTCGCTGACTGATTCGGTGTTGCGTTGCCGGAAGGGAGGTACTTCGCGGCCATCTGATACGACTTCTAACAGTTCCAATTGATCGACTTCGCCGTTTGCTTTGGCTTTCTCCTCCTTTAGCGCACCGAGTTCGGCGCGGAGGGCATTGAGTTCACGTTTGACGTCATCGTCTTCCACGGCGGGCAGGGTCGTAAAACGATTCCACTCGCGAGCGGTCTCCTCGTACTTGTCGATCGACCGACCGATAGCCGCGGGGACTTCCTCGCTCGGTTCCGGTTCGGCTTTCGCCTCGCCTTCCCGATTGAAGTAGTCAGCGAGCGTGCCGAGGAGCTGGCTCTTGCGCCCCTCCGCCTCTTCGTCGCGCCCTAACTCGTAGGCCTTGAGCTTGCTTGTGGGCAGCTCATCGGGCGAGGCTTGTGGGACGTCCCTTGTTCAGCCCTTGCGCCGCGGCCGACTGTTCATCGGCGGACGGTCTGAAGATGAACCAGATTGACAGGGTAAACAGCAGCCCCAGCCCCAAGAAGACAAGGGTGCGCTGTAGTTGTTCTTTGCGTTTGGTGTCCATGATAGGTTAGGGTCTTTATGGGTTCAATAACGTGGCGGTGCAGGCTGTCCCGCTGGATCGGACTGTCTACGAGTCGGCTGACGGGAACGGCTGGTTCATGCTTCTCCTCAGGAAGGAAGAGCTGCGCAATCATGGCTGCTGCGCAAGCGAAATAGACGATGCAAAGTCCGAAGACAATCCGCTCTGCCACTTGGGACTGAGGCGGTCGCACTGTCTGTGCAGCCATACGTGTGCCCTGCAAGTAGCGGCGGGTGAGGGTGAATCTTATGCTCATGGCTTAGCGTTTATACGTCTGAATATCCCGGTTTTTCACGGACGAGGAAGTGCTCCATGAGAAAGCCTTGCGGGTTGTTGTCTGAGCGGACGGCGTTTTGCAGCGTGCACGTCGTGATCAGGTTGCGCTCCGTCACGTTGCTCGGACGGACGATAAACTGGCGGGCGTAGGTCGTCACCTCATACGGGTAGCGATCGAAGTCGCAGCGGATCGAGTCCACCTCCACGCGCTGGTTGATGTTGCCCGAGATGATGCGATTGAAGTAGCCCTTCTCGGCGAGGTCGCGGTAGTAGTCGTATGCCGTTTTGTCGCACAAGAGGAAGGCGCGCTCCATGTTCTTCTCGATGGCATCCTTGTCGGGTGCGACGGTGAAGAAGAGTTCGTGGAAGCGGCGGACGTGCTCGCGCGCCTCCACGGGACGGTTCGCGGCCGCATCCTGACTGAGGGCGAGGATGAGCGACTTGCCGTTGTCCAAGACGTAGATCTTCTCCCGTTGGCGGTTGGCAAAGGCGTACGACGAATGAGACGACGATGCCCGTAATGACTATGCACAACACAACGAAAGCGGCGGCGTAGAGCCGGATCTGCTTGAATGAGGGTCTCTATGTTGGTGAGTGATCTGAATTCCATCATACATGCTTATTTAATGAGTAAACCCTTGATCCGTCCGCCGGCATTGCCGAGTGCGGCACCCGTTCCGGCCATCGTCACCTTGCCGCCGGTATATGCGCCTTACGCACCACGTTGCGCCGTCTGATTGACATTGCGACCGTAGTTACCGATACCGCCGCCGGCCTCGATGATCCAGCCCGCGACCGTCGGACGCAGAAGAAACCCACGATACCAATGAGGAAAAGACGATGTGGTACCAGTCGCCGGAGTCGGGGACGTAGCCCGATTCTGTAGTTCGGCGATGGCAGGGGTGCGCCCGCAGCGAAGTTTGCAGGGTACTCTGAAAGCGTTTATGTCAACCCAGGACAACCCAAAATGATTGATTCCATGAATAAGTGAGGGGACCGTTTACTCTCTGAAAGGGCAACTGGGTTATCCTTTCAGAAGTCACCTCAAGGGGTTACTCCATCTTCGGAAATCCCTGTCGCTATGGGCACACAGGGCATCATCTCCCGTAGGTGGCGTGCAGCAGCGTGCAGGTCGGTAAAAAGTCCATCGCGCATCACCAATAGCGGTTATCGGCCGACCCGTAGAGCGCGTTGACGCGAGCTATCTCGCCCTTCTTGGCCGCGCGTACGAAGCTGACGGAGATGTTCTTACGCGTGAAGTACGACGTGGCCGCGCGGTACTCCTTTACCTCGTTGTAGATGCGATCGATCAGCTCGATCCGCTCCTTATCGTTCATCGAGGAGGGCGCCGCTACGGACGAGCGATTTCAGCTCCTTGAGCGACTTGCTGGAGCGCTCCATCAGCTTGGCATAGCCCGCCGCCATGGCCGACAGCTCCTCGGGCGAGTAGTTCGGATCGGAGAGCATTTTTCTTGTACGCGCCAACGTACATCTCCGTCATGTCGCCCACCATGAGTATGGTTTTCCTTGACTTTATACGCGTCGCCGATCAGGTCGTTGACCTTCTTCAGCGCGTCGTAATAGCGCTTGGTGTCGTTGTAGAGCTTTCGACTTCCTCGAAGTTGCTCAGCGTGTTGTTCACTCGTTTTGGAGGCGGGTGGCGATCTCTTTGATCGTGTTCGCGATGCTGCCTGCCAAGTTGACAGGGGTCGGTAACGATCCATTGGGCGTGTGCCGTTCGCGTGAGCAGCAGGCCTACACGAGGCAGAGGATAAGTTTGTGTTTCATGAGGATTGGGGGATAAAGGGAAATGAGGGAATAAAGCAGTTCTGGATTATACGGGTGATCGATTCACTTTTCTGTGATCAAAATTTGATGACACGCCAGCTTTTTACTCTTGCATGATCAAATTTTGATCACGTAGAAAGCTATTCAGGAATATCCTCCTGAAAAAGAAGAAGTTGCTCGGTCGTAGGCATTGGACGGGTAACGAAGTAGAAACGAGCAAAGCGCTTGAGGTTGCTGGAATCTGCACAAACAAAAGGCGCTTGTTATTTGAGGGTGCAATGTTACTATGACTATTTGAAAGACAGGCGTTTTTGATGCGATTTCCTCGATTTGGCTTTCGGCTGGGAAAGGTCTGGATGAACGACCAAATGAATGTTAAAGCTCACACCCTCCGCCCCCCGCTTCTTCTTTTTCATAGGGCTTGGTTCCTCAATCGCCGGTGCCATGCGATCTCAGCGTAGTCGACGCCATGTGTCTGTAAGGCAGTGACCTCTACAGTCTCCGAAAGAAGGCTTTCCGCGCATCTAAAGCAGTGTCTCAATCGGAACCTGTTATTTGTATGATAGGGGTACTGTCGTTCGTAGATCTCGTGGAAAAATGGGTGAAGGGATGATGGACTTCTGCGCATTGCCGATCTCGAACTGTTTCGGCAGGATGCGGTAGCCGAACTCACGGCCAATCTCGGAGGCCTTGAAACTATGGCCGTCGTAGGGTGAATCTTCAGTCCGTAGACTTTCCCTGCTTGTTCTTCATGTGCTCGATCGTGACGCCACTTCGGTGGAGTTCGTAGAGGAACATGGAGTGACCCGACAGGCCTTTCCCTCGGTATTTGTCAGTAGGGGCGTAGCAGATGTTTCTAATCTGCCGCTTTGTCCGCTCTCTTGCGGAATCAGCTTGGGCTTTTCGATACGGTACGCGGAGCGGAGCTTCGTTGGCAGATGGCCAGTCCGTACTCGCGACTGAGTTTTTCGACAACTCTGGCTGCTCGATTGCCAACGAAGGTGGTATCGTAGACCTGTCCGCAGAGGCTGATTCGATTGGCGATGACGTGCATGTTGTCGATGTTTCTCTGGTGCTTATTCTATGGTTTTGGCCGATGAGAACGGATGTGATTACGGCCCTCTCCACCGACCGACAGGGGCGGGGAGCAAGCGCAGTTTGTGGGAACAAACTGACGTCTTCACATTACCGTCGTCACGCTTTGGTACAATTCAGGAGTTTCGCCCATGATCACTGCATGCCATGCATTCAGGGCGGTTGCTGATTGCTTGACGTGCATATTGTTCGTGGACTCTTTGATGGATCCGTGTGCTCGGATTACAGCTTCCGCCATTCCTCGATTTCCTCGGCGTAGTCCTCCAAATGGGCGCGCAGGATGTGCTCCACGAAGCTCGAGAGGTTGGCGCCTCGATCTCTCAATCGACGGACAACGAAGTCGGCGCGCTCCTGAGTTGCCCGACTCCAAATGAACTGCCCGGCGTCTGATCAGCTCAAGAGATCTCCGTAGGGGTGGAGATCAAAAACACTGTCGGGGAGATCTCCGTAGGGGTACGGAGATCAAAAACACATAGTCGAGGAGATCTCCGTAGGGGTACGGAGATCAAAAACACTTGTCGGAGAGATCTCCGTAGGGGTACGGAGATCAAAAACACTGTCGGGGAGATCTCTGTAGGGGTACGGAGATCAAAAACACTTGATCAGGGAGATCTCCGTAGGGGCACTGGAGATCAAAAACACTTGTCAGGAAGATCTCCGTAGGGTACAGAGATCAAAAACACTTGTCGGGGAGATCTCCATGGGGTACGAAATTAAAAGTACCTGCACTTGGACTTATCGCCAATTTGACGCGGTTGCCTGTGCTCCCGCCGCGGCCTTTGGAATAGCCAATCCACAGGTCTCTTCTCAGTGTCTACTTGAAGCTGGGGTGGCGTTCATCACGCAATGGTGAACGGTACATGTATAGGCTGCCACGACCGTCGGACTGCCTTTCATTTCCAAGTACGCCGTGATGGGGTACCGTTTGATGGTCGATAGGTTTCTCTTTCATGGTGATTAAACATTGAGATGGGTAATGAAATGGTGTGGTGTTTTATTGAAATGCAAGTGATTTAAGATCAAACACCCGTGCTTTTTGGTCCTCTTACTACAAACTACAATCGCCATAATCGATTGTTTTCCAATAGCATCCATGCAAATCAGAAGTCACTACGCGGCTGACTACATGTTACTACTACAGATTTGAAGGAGGGAGTTCAGTGATCCACTGAAGTCATTTATGTTGCTTCCATCCTGCCTGTTTGGCTGGTTTGGATGAGTTTTCGAGAAAGTGTAATGAGCATCCTGCATCCAAGCATGCAGCGCATCCAGCATGATGTTGCGTCTGTTTGCTGCCGATTTCTTCAGAGAATAGGCTTTACAAGGAAGTGATTCGCCCATCCGATAAGACAAAATGGCATTGAAAGGAAAAAGAGCTTTAGGGACGATTCGCAGATTGATATCTGCATTCAAATGCTGCTGTTTTTCCGAATGATGATAGCCACACCATGCTACGCCAGCCATTTCCTCACTGTTTTGCGAACGATCTCGACATCAGCCCTCGCACTTTGCAGGATTACCGCGATCGAAAGATCATCCCCCACACGCAGTTTGTCGGTAAGATCCTTTACAAGGTCTCGGATCTCGAAAGGATCTTGGAGGAGAATTACAAAAGACTGAATGGCATTTGAAGGGGAGATGTGAATCGAACGATACCCTGCAAACAAATAGAGACGCCCACACAGAAATGGGCGTCTCTAACAATCAATTAAAAAGAGTATGCAGGGGTATTTCCCCTTTATTCAGAACGGATTCTGCTCGCAGAGCTTGTTGGCTCGGAGCTCAGCATACGGGATGGCGAACTGCCATGCGTTGTCGTCGGCTGACTTGGCAACTTGCTGCGAAGGATCCCGAGTTACGCGTGACGGCCGTGACGCTGTCCTCGCCGTGCAGGTACTTCGTGATGTTCCGATACGTTGAGGCGATTCGGCACGGCGCTGAGGCGCTTCATGTCGAAGAAGCGTTGGCCTTCGGCCCAGAGGTCGATGCGTCGGTTGCGGAGGATCTCCTCGATCAGCTCTGTTACCCGTGGCGGTGGTCTTATGAGTCCGGGTCGCGGGTCACCATGATCTCTTCCAAGGTCTTCTTCGCCTCGGCGTCTTTGCCCTGGCGTGCCTCAGCTTCGGCCTTGATGTAATACATCTCGCCGAGGCGCATGATCAACAAGTCGCCGTGGGTGTCGTTAGCCGATTTCGCGCGGAACTTGATGTTCTGCCCGTGATCTCCCATTTCGGCTCCCTTGGTGCCGCCCTCGAAGTAGTCTCACGTAAGCATCTTCCGGGATGGGATCTTTCCGATCGAGGCAGACCCACCAGCCGCGGCGAGCATCTTTCTCGCCCATCTTGTCGTAGATGTCGCGGTTGACGGCAAACTTGAACCCGCTGATCTTCCCTTGAAGTTGTAACCATAGGTGGCGAAGAAGCTGGCGTAGAAGAAGTCCTGCAGGGAGTTCTGCGTGTAGCCCCACATCCACTCGGAGGCCGAGGCTTGCAGAAGCCGTCGCAGAGGGCAGCGCCGCTTTGCAGCGTGGCTCCAGACTTTTGGATGGCCAGGTCAGCGTATTTCGCAGCGTCTGCCCATCTGACTTGGTCAGGGGCGATGCGGGCTGCAATGCCGCAAGCGGTGGGTAACGGATAGCATTCTTGCGTCCGAGGTCGGGAGCTTTCGCGAGGGTTCTCGAGGCCGATCTTCATGTCTTCGTCGATCAGGGCGTAGACTTCGGCCACGGTAGAACGCTCGGCTGCGTCGTAGCTAACTTCCTTACGGATGATGACGCCGAGGTTGTCGTTGGCTGCACCTTTCACATAGCGCTTGCCGAAGAGCTGCACGAGGTTGTAGTGGCCCAGGCCCAGCAGCGTGTGGGCCTCGCCCTTGAGCGATGCCACGTCAGAGCTGGGGGCGTCTTTGAGCTTCTCGACGCCTGTGATCACCTGATTCGCATGCTGGATGACCTTGTAGTAAAAGTCCCAAGCGCTCGTTGATGTCGCCGTACGGATCGGTGTGATCCTCCCAACGATGAGACGGACATGTGTAAGCGGCCATGGTGTTGATGGAGTCGTCGCCCAGCATGTCGTAGTGAATGTTGAAGGCCGGCTGACCGAGCGTGAAGCTCTGATCAGAGTCAGACGAATAGGGTAGATCATGTTATGGATACCCTCGATAATGCTTCGAAGTCCCGAAGCACTCTTAGAAAGCCATGTCGTCGGTGATACTCGTCGTCGGGTCGTTATTCAGAAAGTCTTCTGAACATCCGCTCATCAACAGGCCTCCGGCAAGGAGAGCGCCAAAGAAATAATTTGTCTTTTTCATATCGCAGACAGGATTAGAATTTGATGGAAATGCTTGAGGGTTAATGTTTTAGCGTAATCGTAGAAGGCGGTAGCCGTCACACCGCTGTAGTTCATCATCGGGTTTCAACCCCTTGCGGGCGGAGAGCAAGAAGAGGTTTTCGGCAGCTACGCTCAGGCGCAGTTCGTCAACGCCGGGTTTCTTGACCCACATGCGGGGGAAGGTGTAGCCCACGTTGATGGACTTCAGCATCAGGGCATCGCTGGAGATGAGGAAGCGGTCAGAGCGTTCAGCGTCATACCGACCAGCGTTACCAGCATCTAAGCGCGGTACATCGGTTTGGTCGCCCGGGTTTTTCAAGCTCTCTCCATGTCTTTGTGCATGGCGCGTCCACCGCTCAGACTGCGGCCCATGAGGTCTTGATAGCCGGTGTCGAAAGTCTTCCTCCCAGCTGGTAGGAGAGAGGATCTCCGCGTCGAAGCCCTTCCACTCGGCGCGTGTGCCGAATCCACCGTAGATGTCGGGGATGGCAGTGCCACAGAAATGCTTCCGAGCGAAGCGGGCGTCTTTCGTCCATGGCGGCTTCGCCTTCCTTACCTACGCCTACAAAGTTGGGGCTTGGAGGGTCTGCATAGTCGGCATATTTCTCCGTGTCTAAGCGATACATCGCCATGCCGTCTTTCGGGTCTACACCGATCCACTCGTTGAGGTAGAAATCATAGACACTGCGACCTTCTTCATACTTCTTATACTTGAACTCGACTGCCGTCCTTGCGGTTTTCGTCTGGCAGGCGGACAATCTTGTTCTTGAGAATTGTACCATTCAAGCTGAGGTTCCACTTAAAAGTCTTTGGTGGAAACGGTGTGCCTTTGCAGTTCAAACTCAAGCCGTAGTTACGCACCTTACCAATGTTGCGGTTGATGGACTTCGCTCCCACTTGATTCGGGCAGAGGATGGCCGAAGATCAAGTCCTTGGATTCCTTGTTGAAGAATTCCACCGTACCACGCAGGCGATTGAAGACGCCAAACTCTACGGCGATATCGGTGCTTGTCTGTGTCTCCCACCTTAAGTTCGAGGTTGCCCAGCTCTACGAGGCGCACTCCGGGATAATCTCCGTTGTTGTATCCCAGTTGGTACAGCGTCCGATAAGCATAATACGAGTCTTCGTCTGAATCGCTAGCCCAAGAGATGAGGTCGTTACCCGTCTGTCCGATAGAGGCACGGGTTTCAGCTCATCGAGCCAATCTTTTTCGCGAAGGCTTCCTGGGCGAGGTTCCAGCCGGCACCGAAGGACCAGAAGTTACCCCAGCGTTTGTCCGGAGCCATGCGTGAAGTACCGTCGCGACGATAAGAGATCGAGAGGTTGTAACGGCTGTCGAGGTCGTAGTTCACGCGACCGAGTAACCCCTCTTTAGAATAAGTGTCCGTGCCAGAGGTCATATTGACCGGGGTGGAGAGGTTCGGCATTTCATCGATACCCAAGATACCCATACCCTTTTTACGCATATCGGTGCTTTGCATTTGCAGCCAATAGATCTCATGTCCCAGCATAGCGTCGAAGTTAGTGAGGCCGAAGCTCTTCTTGTAGCTCAACAGCTGGTTGAAGGTGATGGTAGGTAACGATAGTCCGAGATCTGCAAGTAGCCTGCGGGCTGGTCGCCCATGACGTTATTGTAGCGTTTCTTGGAGAGTCCACGAACGAGGTCGTAGAGAGGTTGGTGCGCAGCTTCAACTCAGGAATGAAAAGTAAACTCTGCAAACGAGCGGCTGGTGATAGCGTCGCGATCGAAAGTAGAGTGGTCAAGTTCACCCTCTTGCACGGGGTTGAATCCACCGATGTAGGGACGCAGGTAATTGTGGTCATAGATCTTGTTCCCTTGTTCGTCGAGCTCGCTAGCTACCGTCGGCTTTGTGGCGGTGGATGGGGTGAATCGAGACAATGCCCTCGCTTGAAGTAGAACGGGTTAGACGAATAGCTATCGCTGGCCGTCTTCGGAGCCGTGTTGTGTACACGCGAGAAAGAGACGTTGCTACCGATGGAGAACCACTTATTGACGTCGTAGAGAGGTTGCCGCGACCAGAGAAACGCTGGAAAGAGGTGTGGCGTTTGTAGCCCTCTTCGCCCAGGTAGCTGATCGACGCGAAGCTCTTCATCTTGTCCGTATTCAAGCCGCCGCTAAGGGAGTACTCGCTGCGATAGCCGGTGCGGAAGAGCGCCTTCTCCCAGTCCATGTCGTCACCCCAGAGAGTCCGTTGATTTCGGGATTCAGCTTGCCGTCAGGGGTTACGATGGCCCAGGGTGAGGTGTCCCAGCCTTGGTGTGGGTTGTTTGTCATGGTGATCTCGCCGGTCTCCGGATTTTTCTTCGTAGACGGATTTCAGACCAGCATGGGGGTTATAGCGCAGGTCGCGATAGACGTAATACGCTGCCAGTTTGCCAGCCAAGTCGTCGCTGCGGCCATTGGAGTATTTCTCTTGGTTGAACCACTGCTGCCAGCGCATGGTGTAGTGGTCCATTGCACCGACCTTCTCATAGTCGGCCTGTCCGCGACGGGTGGCACCTTGATTCATGGTGAAGGTAAACTTGGGTTTGCCGTCGCGTGCGCCATGCCGCTCTTGGTGGTGATGAGGATCACACCGTTACCGGCGCTCGAGCCGTAGAGGGCGGTCGATGCGGCGTCTTTGAGGATGCTGATGCTTTGGATGTCTGCCGGTGCAATGTCACCCAAAGGCGCCGTTGTAGATGGCTCCGTCCACTACGTAGAGCGGGGCAGAGGGAGGCATTGATAGAGCCAAAGCCACGGATGCGGAGGGTGCTGGAGCACCTGGCTGACCAGTGGAGGTGGTCGCTTGTACGCCGGAAGCGGCACCGCTCAAGGCACTCGTAACGTTTGTGATGGGGCGTTTCTCAAGTCCTTAGATGACACGGACGATTGGGCGCCGACGACGGATTGTCGTTTCTGCGTACCGTAGGCTACGACAACCACCTCGTCGATCATCTCCGTGGCGGGTTTGAGCACGACGCGCAGCGTGGGAGCCACGCCGACTTCCTGGGTCCTCATACCGATGTAGAGACAACTAACAGTTTGGCAGAACTGGGCACATCCGTCATGACGAATTTGCCGTCCATGTCGGTAATCGTACCGACCTGGGTTCCCTTCACAAGGGAACCGAGGCACCGATGACTGGCAATCCGTCTTCTTCCGAGATTACCGTACCCGTGACTCTTTGCGTTTGGGCCGAAGCCCAGCAGATGCCTACAACGAGGCACATCAACAGCAGGGATAATTTCCTTTTCATTTTTCTCGTTTTTCAAATGGGTTAATACTATAGTTGTTACTTGAAGTGCGATGGAGTAGACACTTTGCGCTTGCTGTCAGGACACAAGCCAGTGGAGGGACTGAGGACACATAAGACGACCTCTTTCCTCTCCTTTTTGTTGTTCTGCGCAGTTGACGACGTCTGCACAGATCAATTTGCAAACTTTTTATTGTATAGGGGGTATTTTTAACGGCTTCCAAAACTGACAGCGCTTGAGGGCATACCGATACGATGCAACCGGGCGGACAGGGTGGCCCCCGGTTCGTATATCGCTTCAATTCGATCATCACTTGCGGCATGGCGTCGTAATTTCTGTTTAATTCTGGATCTGTTTTTATTGCCTTGAAACCGTAGCAAAGATAAAGATTTAACGTTAAAAGCAAGTCGGTTTAGAAAAAAATCACAGCAGTGACCGGCTGGGAATATGGGAGATGTTACTCTTTCCTTTCACAAGAAAAAGATTTCCGGTTCTCCAACACCCTTCTGTAAAGAGTGCCACGAGCGACAGACGCCATTCTATGAAGAAATTTCGATCACGGGAGAGGAAAAAGCGTCTTGCGTGGTCAAAGTTTGGTGACAGTAACAACAATGTAGAACATAGCTTTACGGGGAAGAAGAAACTCATATCGTGTTATGTAGTTAGAAGGTAGTATGAAGGGGTTGGGGCTTCTACGACATTCTAACTTCTATTTCCTCAAGCTGTTATCCCCGTTGTAGTCATGTAGTAAGATCTATTCGATGAAAGGGAAAAAGGTCTACCGCCTCACGTTGGAATAGCTGTCCGGGGATCACGCTAACGCTGCTTGTTGCTTCCGAATCAACTCGTCCATGTCCTCCGAGATCTTTTTGTCCGTCACCTGCGCATAGATCTGCGTGCTGGATATGGACGCGTGCCCCATCATCTTGGCGATGCTCTCTATCGGGATACCAGCACTGGTGACAGGGTTCCGAACGTGTGACGAGCCATGTGGAAAGACAGGGCGTTGTCTGATGCCACATGCCAGCCCCACAGTGCTCAGTTTGTTATTCATCGTACTGCGGCTACAACTGCGTGGAAAGACAAGGTCGTCACCTTTCTCTTTCACCGTTTGTTCCTCTCGGCATCTGCTAAGGATCTCCTCCGCGATCGGATGTAACGGTACGACGGATTCACTTTCGTCTTCTGCCTTTCCTTGCGGATATACCTCCTACCGTCGACAGATGTTTGGATGTGCGAGAACTTTAGGCGCTCCATGTCCGCAATAGCCAGTCCGGTGAAGCAGGAGAAGAGAAACATTTGCCGGGCCTGCTCCGCTTCCTTGTCGTTTACCTTCAGCGCCATGAGTTTAGCTACGTCGCTCTTTTGTAAGAAGCGTATCTTCCGTTCTTCTTTTTCATAGGTGGCATCTTCAAATGGGTTATAGCGAATGATCCTTTTGCTGACTGCACGATACATCAATCGGCTGAGCCAGCAGAGGTGCCGATTGACCGTCTTTGCTGTAAATCGCTTCTTTTTGAGGTAGAAGCGAAACTCCTCGAACATCTCTTCTGTAACAGCGTGGATAGGCATGTCCTTTCACCCTTTGTCTGCTATCCACTCGCGAAGCATCTTGTCCGAATAGGTGTGATTTCGATAGGTGCCTTCTGACCTTGACCTACCGACACATGCCTTAACGGATTGCAGTTCCACTTCGCTCATGGCCAAAAGGGTAGTCGGTGCGGCAGCGGTGCCCTGCAAGCGATTCTTGAGGAGTTCTGCACTGACCACACCGTCTTTCGTGAGCATTTCCGCGTAGGTCTTTTCCACAAGCTCCCTGAACGCTGCGAAGCATTGGTTGATTTTCTTTTCGTCGGTTATACCCTGTCTGCTGTTCCATTCGGCTGGCAGACATTCTTCGCCAGTTGTCATCCCACACTTCTGCCATCGATGGTGATGCGGCAAAAGATAGCCGTCTGGCCGTCTGCTTTGTCTTCTGTCTGTTGATGTAAAACAGGATCTTGAACGTACTTCTCATGTCGTCTGTGGTTAAATGGTCAGGTGTAAATCTTCGGTGAAGGTGATCAAGCGGTCGAACTCCTCAAATAGCTTTTGGGGAGTGACTTCCATATCGTTCGGTCATGCGCACAGTACTATGCCCAAGCATCTTGCTTACGGTTTCGATGGGAACGCCCTGTTCCAAGGTAATGAGCGTGGCGAAGGTGTGCCGGGCGGTGTGTGTGGTGATGGGTAAAGACAGTCCGGCCCTTAGCGAAATCGCCTTCAAGCAAGACAAATAGGTGGCATAATTCATATGAAAGGAAGCAGCGTTTCTCTGGCATCGCTGTGTAGCTGCTCCAACAACTGAAGGGCTTCGGGCAACAACTTTACACGGCAGAGGACGCCCGTTTTCTGTCTGTTGAACTTCAACCAAAGGGCGCCCTCATCGTCGCGAATAAGATGCTTATGGTTCAGCGCCATCAGATCGCAATAGGCGGCACCGGTGTAACAGGCGAAAAAGAAACACATCGCGGGGAGGTTTCCATATCCCCGTCTAAACCGTCAAAACGCAGCGCCTTCAACTTGTCTAACGCATCCTTGTCGAGCGCCTTGGGCAGATCGACTGTCTCCCTGTCTACATGCACATTGTCGAACAGCAAGAGTCTGCCGCTCCTTCACGATACGCCAGCTTGCAGACCTCCTTGATAAGGACGATCGTGTTGTAGCAAGTGCTTTGTTTCAGACCAACTTCTCCGGTTACATACTGCTCGAACTGCTTGATGAAGTCCTCCGTAAGCTGCGAAAAAGGTCAAGTCGGAGACTTTGTATTTCGCTCGAATGAACTGCTGTAATTGCACTCTTGTCTGACGGTACGCGGCCAAAGAATTTTCCTTGATGTCTACACCGACGTGATCCTTCATTTTCCTCGATCAGGCCATCGAACCGTTCTAAAAGCATCATTCGACTTTGCACGCAGCCTTGGAAATCCTCCTTGATGTCGGTTGCGTCAAACGGTAGACCCTTGGCAAGCAAGGATTGATAGGAGGACTGAACGGCGAAGGAAGTTGTCCAATTTGGCATTGACCTCAACGGCTTCGCGACTCTTCCCGTCCATCCGACTTTCGCGCGGGTTCCACAAATCGGGATTGCAGAACAGCTTGCAACTGAACTGTGCAATGGAACGTCCCAGTGTGATGCGTCCCATGATCGGCGCCTTGTCCGACCTGTCGCGACTGCTCTTTTAAGGTAGAGCAACACCTTCATTTTCATGTCATCCATACGCTTTGAAAACTGTGGGCAAAATTACCCGGTTCAAAGCGCCCGTTACCTAATGCAGATTCCTGTATATCAATGCAAAAGACCATATGCAAAAAGACTCAGTTACCTGATTTTTGCACCATCGTTACCCTGTCGCGGGGCGGGGTAATGCTTTGGTAACTGAACTTCTGCTTAAGACCGCACTTTTCTGCCTTTTTACACTCTATGCAATCAGAAGCGAGATCGTTCCTTTCCACCTAATTATCAGCCCGCTTGCTTCAACCTCGGAGCATCTGCTTTTTAGAAAATAGTTGATGACACGTGATGAAACTTTGATGACGCGCGAGCAAAAGGAAGCTGGCGTGTGATCAAATTTTTGTTCACGCGTCATCGAATTTTTAATGACGCACGAGCTTTTTAGCTCTCATGTGATCGAATTTTGTTCGCGCCAACCTGCTATGGCCTGCTCGATGTCTCCGCCGAGCGTCAGCTAAGCGCATCACTTCGACCTTCTCCGTCCTCCTCGGTCGAGTACGCGAGATACTCCTCGCGCAGGACCTCCCGTGGCGTAAACGGCCGACTGCATACCGCCTAAGCCGATCCAAACCTCCTTGCAACGCCGCTCGGGGTCGTTGTTTTGATTGATCGAGAGGGATCTGGCTTTTTCTCCTTCTCCGACAACCCAAGCAGCGCCTGTATGCCGTCGAACTTGGTCATGTACTTCCGCTGGTCGAGCAGGGATCTTGCGGTCGGAGTTGTTGATGATCGACTCCTTGACGATGGGCGACGAGATGATGTCGTCGACCTCCTGCGTCACCACGATCGCCTCGCCGAAATACTTGCGGACGGTCTTGTAGAAAGTGCTTGATGTAGTCTGCCATATTGGCCGATGCGATCGCCTTCAACCTCCTCGATAAGGATCATCTTACGCACGCCCTTGAGCCTTCGCATCTTGTTGATGAACGCCTCCATGAGTGATGATCGTCACCACGGGGAAGAGGTCTTTGTTGTCCTTCACCGCGTCGATCTCGAAGACGATGAAGCGTTTGGAGACAGGGTCAATGTTGCGATCGGGTTGAGCAGGAAGTCGTAACGCCCTCCCGCCATAGTACTGTTTTTGAGGGTCGTCAGCGGGTTGTCGATGTTGAAGTCGGAGAGGGTGACGCGGATCTCCCGGCGACCCATCTCCGGGCGATAGACGTCGCGCAGGTACTCGTAAAACGTATTGAACGGGGGTGATTTTCCGGTTCGTTCGGATCGTTTCGATGTACGCATTGCACGGCTGAACCTAACTCGCCCGCCTCTGTCTTTGTGACGGGTTCGTCGGCACTTTTCCAGAGCGTAAGGGCAGCGTGCAGATGCTTTCGCGCTTCTCACGTCGAACACGTAGTCGTCGGTGTAGAAAGGGTTGAAGGCGATCGGCCGGGCGTCGGTGTACGTGAAATAGATGCCGTCTGCGCCCTTCGTCTTTCGGTTGATCAGGCCGCAAAAGCCCCTCGTAGGAATTGCCCGTATCGACGAGCAGCACGTGTGCGCCTTGCTCGTAATACTGCCGCACCATGTGGTTCGTGAAGAGACGATTTGTCACTGCCCGAGGGCCCGAGGATGAACTTATTGCGGTTCGTGATGATGCCCTTTTTCATCAGCAGATCGGAGATGTCGAGATGGATCGGGCGGCCGGAGAGGCGGTCGGCCATTTGATACCGAAGGGCGAGGCGAACTGCGGTAATTCGTTTCGGCGGTGAAGAAGCAGAGCGCCGGATCGATGAAGGTGTAGAACGATTCTTCGGCCGGGGAAGTCGGCGGCGTTGCCAGGGATGCCCGCCAATAGAGCGTTGCCGCGTCGACCGTATTGTGCCGTGGGCGACATTCCATGAGCGCGAGAGCACTACCGACGTCGTTCTTGATTTGGCGCAGCTCCTCCGCGTCGTCGCTCCACGCCAGCACGTTGAAGTGTGCACGGATAGAGGTCAGCCCTTACGACCGCGCGAGGTTGAGATACTCCTGAATCCACGCCTCGTTGATCTGATTCGAGCGACTGTAACGCGCTAACGAGATGCATGTTACGCGCCTGTTTCTCGAAACGGTTCAGGTTCTCCTCGCTATCCTCGATAAAGAGGTCGAGTAGGTCGGGGCATTACTGCTCCCTGACCCTCAAGAACTCGTACGTGAGGTTTCCCCTCATACGGCTCAAGCAACTCAAAGTTTCTATTATGAAACCGGCTCATAAGCTCTAATTTTACGGGTAAGTGTACGACTGCATCTATCGTGGGCGATAAACTAGTATCTGCCGGACTTGTCGGATAATTCCTTGATAGTCCAGATTTTATCCGGTTCGATAATCTCACCGCACAACGGACAACGCTGGTTTTTGTTTTTCCCACATTCTGAGGAAGCCCTGTCTTCCTTTGAAAGTGCTAACATTTTCATTCTGTTACGCATCTCAAAGTATGGACGCCATTCCGGGTCGAATGGGTTGGCTTTACTGCGGATTTTTGATAGGCTTGGTCTTCATGTCAATGTCGGATAGATACTTCAGTGTGTGCGGGAATGTCTTCCGTTGTTCTTCAGTGTCGTACCGAATGTCCACGCCCGGCCTTTCTTCGACAGAAAATACTTGTTGTAAAACCCAGTTCTTTCCCTTGTGGCGGTGGCGGCGTAATGCCCACGCCCACAGTTTGTAGAAAGATTTGTGCGTCTGCGTTCTTGAATGTTTTGGCGGCTACGCAACCTTTGTAATAGTTGCCCCAACCAGTTATGAAAAGGATTTAGAAGTCCGATAAGTTTGTCCTGCCTAATAGCTTGATTCTTACGAATGATGCCTTTAATTTTTGGCAAGAAACTCCTTAACATTCTTCTTTGACGGCTTAATAAGCAGCGTACCTTTGTATTTCCTGATATTGAAACCCAGAAAAATCAAATCCTACCTCGATGTGAGTAACCTTCGTCTTTTCTTCTGATAGGGTAAGCCCCTTGCTTGAAGAAACTCGCTTACTGCGGGTTTGATTAGCGATTCAATGTTTCCCTGTCGGAACAGGTAATAATGAAAATCGTCTGCGTAACGCACAAGATTTACCATAGGGTTGAAATACCCCTTGTTGATACGTCTTAGCTTGAACTTTTCCGCAAGCATAGCTTGCAGGGCCGTCAAGTGCCATATTAGCGAGTAGGCGATATAATACCGCCCTGCGGCGTTCCTTCCTCGGTGGGGGAATAGTTGTCGGTTGAATACAAATCCACTTTCCAGCCATTTTGCGAAGCATGACCTTATCCATAGGGATATTGTCGAGCAACCATTCATGACTGATGTGATCGAAACAACCTTTGATGTCCCCTTCGAGTATCCATTGCGGAGACACCTTTTGAAAGTACCGTAAAGCATTGTTCTATCGCATCGACCGTACACCTTTCCTTACGGAAACCGTAAGAGTGCCTGTCGGCGGTAGTTTCTGCCACTGGGTTTAGTGCCATCAGGTATAACGCCTGCATAGCCCCTGTCTTTCATCGTGGGTATTCTAACGGACGGAGTTTGCCGTTACTCTTCTTGATATGTACCCTTCGTAACGGTTTGCGGGTTGTAGCCACGCCTTTTTCAGGTTGGCGATTGCACCCATTTTTGCGTTGGGAGTAGTCCAGAGAACTTTATCCACTCCCGCAGTGTTCTTACCTTTGTTAGAGGTAACTCGCTTGACTGCCAATGCTTTGGCGTAAAACGAATGGGTCAGTGTCCATTGCAAGGCTTTAACCTTGCCCGGACGACCTTCTTTCTGAGCCTTTACAATACGTCCTTGCAGCTTCTGAACCGCAGTTTCGCATCTGACCCAATCAATGTCGGTCCAGTTGTTCCACTGCCTACGGTCGGCAGGTGCACGATAAGATTAATCTCGTTCATTTGCATTCCTTCTTTTTGAAAGTTCTACATAGTTTCTTGTAAAGAGTTACTTTGCAGAAGTCTGCCCGCTTTCGCGGCGGAGTAACGTTGAAACTCCTATCCGCCCCGTTACAGGACGGCATTCGCTTTTCTGCGTTCCCATACCCGCACCCCATTCGGTCTTCCTTGCGGTCGGCTTACCTGCCCATAGGCAGGAGATACGAGGCTTACCAAGTTTCGTGTAAGTAACAAATGAGTGGGTTAGGTTCTGTCCATTGCGCCGGCAGTGCTTTGTCCGTGTAACCCCACAATACAAGGGGGTTATCCGACTGCGTTACCTTTTTGGTTCAAGCCTATCAGCAACTTTGGCTTGTTCATACATTACGACGCTTATAACAGTTCGCTTGTGCTAACCATACCGCCCAGCCTCGCTCCCCAGCTCTTTTGTGCTAAGAGCAGTTGCCGTTCCCTCGCGGTTCAGGCTCCTCCTTGCGGAAGGGCTACTTTGTCCGCCAGCTTCGCACCCCGCCTTTTGAGCGACGCACGTGACCGTAGGCTACTATTGACGGAACAATAGGTTTAATCTGACTTTAATGACATTTGTTACTTCATTTAATTGTTAAACAATTACTTACGACTTCTTGTCGCACGTATTGGTTGAAAAAGGTGATTGCACGATAGCATAAAGGCCGACGGGTGCGGCGAACGAGAGTCGGCAGTCGCTGCGGTCGGTCGAAAGGCGTTCGTAGCGGCTGTCGGTGGAGACTACGGCGGGGAGGTCGTCGGTATCGCTGAGCGTGTGCAGGCAAAAGCCGATTGTCGCCTACCCGGACAAGATCAGCGCCGAGGGCGGATGTCCTCGAGTGACGCGTGACCCGTGTCGGAGAGCGAGTAGACGATCAAACAAACCACTTTTTCTCCTTCAGTGCCGACAAGTTCTTCCTCGGTCATGCGCGTCAGGCGGATTCGGTCATCGTCGTTGATGATCCGCTCGAACTGGTCGACGGACTCTATGAACTTGGCCACCTCCTCGCGGTTCCCGACCTCCTTCGGCAGGATCGTACCACGACAAAGCGAGGAGAAGTTGCTCTGCCGAGCCATGCGCTGGCGCGTCGTTTTGGTGAGGAAGAGGTAGCAGGCATGGTCGAGGAAGGGGCGTTCGTTGAAGTGGCGTTCGGAGGCGCGAGCGAGGAAGCTCAGCTCGCCGTCCGAGAGGCGGCCGGCGTAGCGCTCCTTGACGAACCAATCTTGCTTGTGCACGATGGTGAAGTCGGGTAGCACCTTGACGGCCTTGTGCCACGCCGCGTGCATCGCCTCGTACTCGGCCGAGGTGACGGTGAAAGAGTTCGGGCAGCTCGACGCGGAAGGCGACGGTGATGTCGGCATCTTTCGAGACGATGCACCCTTGCTCGACAGCCAGCAGCGGAACTTGGATTCTAAGGTGGTGACCTTCGATGTGTTTCTCATGAGATCTTACTTGTGTTTTTGGAGGTATAACCCGTGTCATCGACGTGTCGATTTCAGGCAATGAAGAATGTGGCGGACAGAGCGGCGATTCAGGGAGGTAGCGTGGGTGCATGCGAACGGCGGTGCGTTTCATCAGACCACTAGCGGCCGAATCGGCGGTTCAGCGCGAACGTTTGCCACACCACGAGCGTGGCACCCGTTGCGCCGGGCCGAGGACAGAGTACTGATCCATGCCGCACATGCTAGCAGATGACGACAAGGAGGAACGTCGCCAGCAGTCCACCGGCAAAGAGGAAGAGGTACTGCGCCTTCAGCCCCTTGAACTCCACCGTCCGCCCCACGCCTTTATTGATCTCCCACGAAGCCATCAGAGGAAGAAACTTCTAAGGATCGTGGCGGCCACAATCAGGAAGATACACGCCCCGAACCACGAGGCGGCGGTCTTCGACGATGTCTGGGTCGCCGGACGCGAACTTTTGATACACCTTGATTCCTCCGATCGGTCCGATGACAGCGCCGATGGCGTAAATGAGTTTTCGTCCCGGGTCGAAATAGGAGGTGACCATTTTCGTGGCCTCGTTGATGCCCGACAGCCCGTTGCCCTGCGCGAAGGCGGAGGAGGCGAGGAAAGCAGTAATGCGGCGGCAAACAGTCGCCCGATTCGTTGTTTCATATGGTTCTGGATTTATAGGTTTTCATTCATGTTGCTATCTGTTACAAGTAAGCCATCCACGCCGTGTCGTTGACGTCATTCGAGCGAGACTTCTTCGATGCTTCGGAGGGCGAGCGAAGTAGCTCGTCGAGCACCCGAGCGCGTTCCCGCTCTTTCGACGCATACTCGCGGAGCTTCTCCATGAAGTCAGTACCTCGGAGCTTGACGGCTGTCTCTTTGACTTGATCCAAGTCTTCCGCGGTGAGACGATCCGGCGTTTCCACAGCCGTTTGCAGGCGGCGAAGCTCGCGGGTCGTTACACTTTCAGTCGAGACTTCAATATCTTCCTTGAGTAACAAGGAAATCGCTTCGTCTTCCAGGGGTAACCTCTGGTTCGTCCGCCTGTTCATCTTCGGCGAAGGCGTTTCGATAGGCAAAACTATCCTTCGATTCCGTCCCTCCGTAAACCGATTCCCCGGCTTCCTTCACGCTTCCCTCCAATGGCAAAACCGTACGCGTTGCCCCGACCAAACCGTCGTCCAAGGTGTCATCCGAGGTGTTATCGGAAGGACATCTTCTCGAGTCGGTTGCTCTGTCCGATAGAGATCACGCAGCAAGACACCTAAAAGGATCGCCCAAGTGATGAGCAGGAAAAAGTGTCATAGCAAGGAGGAATTAAAGGGGTTCTTTCTGTCGCGCTCGATGGCCTCGGAGGAGCGTGCGGTGGCGGTCGATGTGATCGGCGAGGATGTTCCCGATGTAGGCCGCGAGAGAAGTCCTGCATCGAGGGCGTTCAGCACGCGTCGCAAACAGTCGATAAGCGCCCGATCGCAGGAGAGGGTCGTCCGACTTTCCGACGAACGGTGAGCAAAGAATCGGTCTCGATAAGTCGATAGCAATTCGTCTGCAAACGGTGTTTGAATACTGCTTAAATCGCTTTTTCAACGGTGTTTCTTCGGGCGTGATGGGCGGCGCATCGTCGCCTGCCATTTGCTGAATCCGCTCGGCGATTCGCCTACGGCGTTGTTCTTCGATGGTCATGGGCGGGCCGTTTTCAGGTTACATTTTTCGATGAGCTCCTTCACGAACGGCTCGATACCGCTACCCTCAATCAGACTTTTGTCTGGTGGTAGATAGGTGGATCGGAAGGCGGGCCGGCCGTCTGCGGTGAGTTCCTTTTTGAAGCGGGCGGAGCGCGGCAGCTGCGTGTCGAACAATCCCAAGCCTTCGCGCTTGATCGCCTCGTTGTAGAACGCGATGACGTCCGTCCGCACCCGTCGGTCGATCTTGTTCCAAACGAGGTAGATCTCTTTGATACGGCACCTATCGTCCGACACACCGAGGTCACGGATGGCCGGCGCGTAGGGTCATGGAAGCTACCAGCGATTGGCGGTCGGGCTCGATCGGCGAGATGAGATAATCCATGCCGAGGGTGAGCTCGACGAGTCCGGGATCGTCCGCGCGGCCAGGCAGGTCGAAAAGGATCAGGTCGAACGTTTCACCTGCACGCTCGGCCATAAAACGGCGGACATCCTCCTCCGCACGTGCAGCGGTGCTTTTGATGACACGGTAAGCCTCCCGGCCGAGCGCTAAAGTGCTTCTTCATCCGTGCCTGCAACGCCGGTTCACCGTTCTGTACGGTTTGTTTGTCGCGTTCGCGCAGTCCGAAGAAGGAGTATTGCGAGTGGTCGCAATCGACGACGAAGAGGCGCAGCCCTTCGGTGAAATAGAGATAGCTGGCCGTGATCTCCGCCAGCGTGCTTTTTGCCCGTGCCGCCTTTGAGCGACCCGAAGCCGATCCGGATCGGGCGGCCGGGCGAGTGTTCATGGTTTCTTCTTTCATGGGTTCAAGGGTCTGAGGGTATATTATTAATAGTACGCGCGTACATTATATATATAGACGCACTTGTGAGTAGCTGTGTAAGTATATTCATATACTCACTCACTTATATGCTTATGCAGTTACTCACTTATGCAGTTACTCACTTATACAGTTACTCACTTATACAGTTACTCACTTATACAGTTACTCACTTATACAGTTACTCACTTATACAGTTACTCACTTATACAGTTACTCACTTATACAGTTACATGTGAGTAAGTGAGTAACCACACAAATAAACAGCTGCACAAACACAGCTATATATAAAGGCTTTTCAGGGGGCTTCCCCGGCGTGGCTTCCGATTGAAAAACAAACGTTTTACCCACGAAAAGCGCTGCCCTAACTTTGCCGCCGAATTGAAAGACTTTGGAGAGCCGAACCTTCTTCTCAGACATACGGCCCAAAAGGCCGAGCAAGGTGTGTTTTTGTGCTACAAAAACCGTTTTGTGCTACAAAACGCCTTGCCCCCGGAGCGGCCTCTGCGGCGGTTCGGCTCCAAAGTCGCCACCTGATCTTATACGAAAAAAACCATCCCAGAGAATCGACCCCAAGCCCCCGAAATGGGATGCTCGCATCGGAGCTGCCCCCAAAGCTGAGGGGGCGATGAAAAGGGAAGTGAAGGGGGCGATACCGTTCGTCCATACGAAAAATCAGGCAGGCCAAAGGACTTTTCATTCCTTCGGTCTGCCCGATAATGGTTCACTTGTACGTTGCTTCTACACTGCAGCCATTTCAAGGGGCTGGTTCTTGATCAACTTCTCAGTGTAGGTTTGTCCGTCTTTGATGACGCGCACGAAATAGAGCCCGGCCGGAAGTCCCGCGATGGGGATTTGGAAGGTCAGTTGATTCGTCTTGAATGACCTCAACATCGTCAGCCCATTCCAAAAGCTGAATCTCATACGTACTTGTAACGCCCTTTGTGGTCAAAGAGCCTTGACCTTGGGGAGATAGAATGCCATCGTCCGGTTCCGTCAGTTTGAGTGTCACAACATCCGTGGCGGGGTTGGGGAGAGAGAAAAATGGTGCTAATCCCGGATTAATTGTGCCATAATCATTGCAAGATCCACTCCAACCGCAGTTATTTCTCTTGCTTACTTGTATGTGAAAAAGCACCTTGACTAGCTGTTTCTACACTCAAGTGAGAAGCTCCTTGACCTCCGATGATTCTTCAACCCCAAACAGTCCATTCTATATAATCTGCATCCCCAGCATCATCTATCCAAAAATCCATACTGAGAATTAGGCGCCAATTGCCTCTTCATTCCTTTGATTCTGGTAGGCCGTGATGGCCGTGCGCAGATTAATACTTTTTCTGAGAATCTTGGTGGTGTCAATGGATTTCCTCATTCTTTCTATCTGCCCATTGGTGAATTTTTGTTCGGCATGGAGGGTAAGCATATGACATGTAATTCGATGCATCAGGAGAGTACTTTTTGTTTATGGCCATCCTTTATTATGCCGGTATATGCACAAGTATTCGTAGACCAAATGCAGGGATCGGCCGGGGTATCTGAAATATAATCCCCACAGGTAGTAGAATTACTTCCATCTACAAATTCCTGACATCGCCTTTTGTCGTTAGAATCCTTTTTCATCCCACGTTCCGTGATGGGTATGATAGAGTCCGAGGCAGTGCCCATCTCATGGGGTAATGCCGAGAGTGTTACGATGATCATTGCGTACGATAAGAGCCGTTGAAGGGATAGAATCGGCTATGCCAACTCTTGTCCATGAGATCTTCCGGAACTACATATATGTCAATAGCATTTGTATGTGCATTCATCTTGAATAGTTCCTTTTCTTTGCCATATAGAGGGTTGAGAGAATTATTGCTATTAATAAAGTCCGAACCCAGTAGTACAAATTGGATACGCGCATTTTGCGAAAGCGCCATTTAAATCGTTGATTATCGACGGTGCAATCGTTGGACTCGCCCCTTATCATTGCCACTTCGAACTATATGTACAAAGATGTTTATTCGGTATAACTTATTCACTCTGACAGATCTTAGAGATGGATTAAATATCCATTGAGGAGGTTCCGGTGAAAGGTGTTGAACACATCTCTTGTGCATTTATGATTGTAACACAAGAAAAACAGTGACAACCTTAATTCCGCAGCACTTTTTCTTGTGATATGATTTTAATGTGTTGAGGCGTCTTTTGCCTCTACATGTGATAGGAAGCGACCTTAGACTGGTATTAGTCCTTGCAGGCGCATAAAATCCCCACCCAAGCCAATGGGGAAAATGAATGCCACAAAGAAATGCTGTTTATTCAAGGAAAAACTTCAGAGTAGTATGCTTTATTGGTATAAAGGTTTAGAACGTTCTGCCTTCCTGTGCGCACCCATTTCGCTGAGCACACTGACAAAATGCAGGATAAAGGCTTTCAATCTGCTTGTCTTTTTCAACGACTTAACCTTTTCACTGATACGACGGACGAGATAGAGATAGAGTTCTTCAGCATGGCGGTAACCATCAGTGAACACCATGTTCTCAGCCATAAAGGAAAAGGGCAGATGTGCCCAGCCGAAAGTCATTATTCTGTATGTCGAAAGTTCTTTTCACTTGCTCCTCGTCCATTGTAAAAATGTAATGATGTCTTTTCTCGGTTGATACCCAGTCATTGGTAAGGATACAGCGATATGTGTATATCACTCGAACATATCCGTCTGTTTCTTACCACCCTTGTCCCATAAAGGACTTCGCTGTACGACAAGCCTGTATGACTTTCCTTCAATGAGGTTGTCCATGTTGATGGATGTGACATCGTATTTTTCATAACCAACCTCGACGCTCTTCCATTCTTTCAGTTGGCGGAACTCTTCATAACGAGTGCCACAGTTGGCAGCACGTATATAGAATGTGTTACAGCGTTGCTCTACAGTTTGGATAATTTCCTTTGAGAACGACCCACAGTCGGCACGGAAACGCTCTATTGTCACACCAAGTTCTGAGATTACTCGGTCCATAATGCGACGAAGCGTGTCTTCCTGATGAAATTTCACATTGGTGTTTCCATCACGATTCTCACCTCCAACGATAATGCCCCCAATGGAAGCCCAACCAAGGAAGTAGCCAAAATCCTGTTTGTAAGAATATTTTGCATCGAACTTGTGGGCAGGAATAAACTGATGATCAAAGTCCAAGTCAACATGGCTGCCTACCTTTATAAGCCCCATCTGTCGTATCATTCGCAGAAGTAAGGTGTCCAGTTTCTCTGCTGCATTGAAGCTATACGACTTCCCAGAGATCTCGCTCTTATAGACGATATTCTCTTCGGCAAGTTCCTTAAGTCCACGTCCTACAGTGTCGGCACCAGGCAGTTGCGTACCAGGTCTCTGCCTGAACTGCCCTATAAGTGTATTGATATTCTCAAGACATTCTCCACCACAAAGGTAACTGAAGAAGAGAGAACCGAAAATGCTTCCATGACTAAAAGCCTTATCGCTACACCCACGTTTGCCCAAGACAGATTCTGTAAGTTTTTCAAAGCCCAACTTTGAAAATACGTCCATAATATGATAAATTCCACCGAAAGAAGTGATATTCTCGTTTTTAATTGCTACCTTTGCCATGTCAGATTTTTGCTTACTTGTTATGTTTGCAGCACCAAGATAGGTGAAATTTCTGAGCATATCCAAGTGTTTTGAGAACTTTGTTTCTCAGACACTTGGAGTTCTTACAAGAATTTATGCTGCGGAATTAAGGGAGACTATACTTATAGCTTGGGAAGTTATTTATCGTTTGACAAGCCTTCATCTAATCGCTACCGCTTATAGCCTTTATTTTGCTTTAGGGTTCTTATTGAGGTCTAATGCACGTGATGGGATAGGGAAGACGATAGTATGTCGGTCGGCTTCCGTTGCGGGTGCTGTACGGATGTCGTAAGACTTATGAAATCGGTTGAAACGGATGAGGTCATTACGACGCCAGCCTTCCCCATTAGTTCCATAATACGTTCGTTTAGGATATTCTCTAATGTTGCTGTTCTATTTCCCATTCCACTACGGCTACGAACAAGGTTCAGTTCTGTGTTGCCATTCTCTCCGTTACGCACAGCCGCTTCTGCCTTCATAAGTAAAACATCAGCATAACGGAAGAGAACAATGTCATTGTTAGGGATTTTTTTCCATCATTGTATGAGGTGCGGTCTACCTCATATTTCGCCATTCTCGCACCTGCAGTCTTAATATATGAACTGTTGGTAAGGTTTATCCCTACGGCAAGCGGCATATAGACAAGTGGCTTCCCATTCTCTAAATATACAACATTCCCATCTACTCGAACTGTGTCTGAATAAAGGTTATAGGCATATCGAGTGTCAACATTATTCGTCCCATACCCAAAGGTATTGACAGTAGATATCGTTGCACAAGCCCCGTTCTCAGCCCCTGTACCTAAAAGCGCTTCCGTGTGCATAGTGACGAGAGCGGAAGAGATATTGGAATTGGTTCTTATAAAGGTGCTTGTCAACAGGAATGATAAATATATTCTCTGGTGAGGTCTCGTTGTGAACTGAGAAGTTACTGAGGTAATCTGGTGCTAACGTAAATCCATCAGCAGTGACTTTATCGCAGTAGTATTTGCAAGCCTGCCATATATTCATTTGCTGACCATCAACGGTAAAAGTAAATTTGTTTACCATTAGGTTGCTGACTATCTGTCCAATCTGAATCAGAATAAACCTCACCATTCAGCATTAACTTGGCAAGTAAGAAGTTAGCCACAGAGCGCGTTACACGTCCATAGTCTGTGCCTGCAAGGTTGCTATGCCCAGTGGAAAGCAGTGGCATTGCCTCTTGTAGTTCCTTTACAATAAACTTATATACCTCCGGGCGACTTGTTTTGTTTCGTGTTCTCAGTATCTTCGCTTACAGTTGTTACCAATGGTATGTTACCAAACATATCCATTAGATAATAGTAGTATAAGGCGCGGATTGCTCTGACTTCAGCCCGATAAGCCTTGTATTGATTGTCGGTCAGTAGCTGTCTGTTCTTGTCGATTGTAGCAAGTGCTTCATTACTGAAAAACAATGACCTTATAGAGATACTTCCATGTGTCGTAAAGTGGTTTTACTATCTACTGCCCAGTTGTGTCTGTATAAGTCTACCCAGAAGCCTCCGTCATACCAATCACCACCACGGACCGGTATGATAGCTTCATCTGTTGTGAACGTATTATAGTCGTACACACCACGATAAGTACCTTATAGCCCCTCGCTATCTTTGTCACCTCCTATGTAGTTATACAAGATAGCGACAGCATTAATATAAACGTCATTGTCTGTTGTATAGACATGCTGTGTATCGAGACAATCTTTGCAGTTCTCGTCCAGGCAGCCAGTTAACGTGAGGATGCTAAAAAATAGAGGTCGAAAGTAAGTATTTCATTTTAGAATAGTATGCTTTGTTGTAATCAATTGCTTAGAACTTAATGCTTACTCCGAAAAGAGTAAGTACGATAAGGGGGATAGGTGCGCTTGTCGTCAATGCCTAACGTGTTGTCAACTACATAGCTATTAATAATCGGTGTCAAACCACTATAGCTTGTAATTGTTGCGAGGTTATTGATGCTGAAAGATACACGTAATGAACTGATATATTTGTTTCTAACGGGTGTGTTCCAACCGATTGTAAGATAATCGAAGTTCAGATAATCACCACGTTCAACCAATAGTCAGTCACGTTTTGGTCAACGATATTCCGTGCTGGAGCTTCTGCAAGGACGTTATAGTCTGGGAAATTCGACATATTCAGATAAGACAGGGCTGTGCCGTTAAATATCTTATGCCCGAAAGCACCATTCATCTGTAAGGAGACATCGAAGTCTTTGTATCTAAAACTGATGTTTGACCCCAACGTCATCTTTGGTGTAGCCTGTCCTGCAACATATCTGTCACCATGATCACTGAGGTCGATTACGTTATCATTATTCAAATCTGCAATGTCGTATTTGTTGTGTCCATGTCCGTTGTCAACGATTCCTTTTGCAATGAGGAAGATAGAAAAACACCTAACGGTTGACCTACTATCTGATAAATAATATCATTATAACCGCCATGAAACCGGCACCATTCATGCCACCGATAGGAGTAATATCTGATGCTGTCATATCCCTTCCATTGAGTTTGCCATTGAGGGAGAGGAGTTTATTCTTTTTGCCATGCCATATTAATGTTAACATTGAGCTCCATGTCTTTCTTTGAGATAGGAACGATGCCTATGCCCAACTCAAAACCACTATTAGACATTGAACCGATATTTTGCCAGCAGCTTATCAAAGGCGAAAGTTGGTACTGGTACGTCATATTCATAAAGCATATCAGTTGTCTTAGAATAGTAATACTCTGCTGTGAGCAATAATCGATTTTTGAAGAAACCAAGGTCAGCACCAATATTAAAGGTGCTACGTGTTTCCCAACGTAGGTCAGGATTACTATTTCGTAAGGTACCCATTGTGACCGTTGGTGTTCCATTATATGAGATTAAACCAACCGGAATATACTGTTTTTAAAGTCAGATAAGAACTGATTCCACCAAGGCTTCCTGACTGACCATAGCCTGTTCGTAGGTCCATAAGACTAACCGTATTGTTATCACGAAGGAAACGTTCTTTCTTAATATTCCATGTTGCTGAGATAGAAGGGAAGAAACCCCAAGTATGGTCTTTACCAACCATTGACGAACCATCTGCACGTGTTGTCAGATTAAGTGTGTATCGATTGAGCAATGTATAGGTAAGTGTACCCATAAAGAGGGCAAGACTTGGGTCGGCATAACTGCTCCCCGTACCTCCGTAAGGACGATCTGAAGCTACACCAAGGTTGTTATAACCAAAGTAATTGTTGGCTAATCCCTTTACTTGTGTCCAAAAGGCAGCCATCTTCTTCTTCTGATATTCAGCAAGAATGGTGGCAGAGAGGTTGTTTGCACCCCAACGATGCTTCCAATCAAGAGAGATATTACCTAATGTTTCCTCTGCCTTTCGTTCTCCTCTATAAGCTAATCCCTGTGCCCATACCCATGTAGGAGCAAACTTCCCATTCTCCGTTGAGGTATAGGAATAGGAACCCTAAGGCAGACAACTGCAGGTTATGAGGAAGCTGCAGGGATAATTGTAGATGTGAATTGAACGTAAGATTCTTCTCGTCGTTTCGTTCAAAAGAGCAGTGGTTCAGTCGGTGCAATCTGTGAAGCGTTGTTGTTCCTTTGCCATCCATTTCCAACTTTATGGAATGAAAGTGTTGGATTCATTGCGGCGGTAGAATAGGAAAGTGCCTGAAGATCGAATATCTTTTTCATCTTGCTGGGAAGAGACCGAATACGCCAAAATCTATTTTTCAATTTCTCATCAAAGGCAAGTTGCGAGATATCCAACTTAGCCATGAAGTTATTGTAATCCTTAGTTTTTATAACCGTCTGTCCACGCACATAGCCTAATGAGGTACGATAGTTGGATTTGTCACTACCTCCACTAAAAAGCCACATGATGTGAATTGACAAATCCTATTCGTACTATTTCTTTCTGAAAAATCAGTGTCATAACCTTTGTCAACGTAATCTAACCCTAAAGCTTTTGCAGCACTAATATACTCTGCTGCATTCAGCACACGAAGACGTTTGTATACTTTTATCAAAGCCTACTGCTCCATCATAATAAATCTGAAACTTACTGCCATTTCCACGCCTTGTCTTTACCTCAATAACACCCGATGCTCCTCGTGAACCATACTTAGATGTTTCTGACGCATTTTTAAGAATAGTAAAGCTCTCTATATCAGCTGGATAAATAGTAGATAGCGTTGCCAAATCACTTGAAACACCATCAATGAGGACCAGAGGGTCGTTACCACCAGTAAGTGATGTGGTACCACGAACGCACACTCGTCAACATTGCCATACGGTCCTGACCATTCAGTAACGACATTTACACCGACAGCTTGTCCTGAAAAGGGCATTGATAGCAGAATTAACTAAACCTTTATTCATCTGCTTTTTCACCCACCTTTGCCATTGAGCCGATAACAGGAAAGGTGTCATTGACAAGGAATAATGGCTGCCTTTGCTCTGTGGTGATCGCTTTATGTCGTCTCTGTGCATTGGCAACATCTGTAACACCAATTACCAAAAGGCAGCAAACAAGAGGCGGGTTAGAATGTATTGTCTATTCATGTTAGGATGCAATAAATGTTATTTATACTGATTATCCAAGCAAATATACATATTTTTCGTGAGACAGATCGGTGATTAGAGTTTTTGTTACTTTTGCTTTGTTATCCTTATATACCTTAATTCCGCAGCACTTTTTCTTGTGATATGATTTTTGTGTGTTGAGGCGTCTTTTTGCCTCTACATGTGATAGGAAAGCGACCTTAGACTGGTATTAGTCCTTGCAGGCGCATAAAATCCCCACCCAAGCCAATGGGAAAAATGAATGCCACAAAGAAATGCTGTTTATTCAAGAAAACTTCAGAGTAGTATGCTTTATTGGTATAAAGGTTTTAGAACGTTCTGCCTTCCTGTGCGCACCCATTTCGCTGCTTTGTACACTGACAAAAATGCAGGATAAAGGCTTTCAATCTGCTTGTCTTTTTCAACGACTTAACCTTTTCACTGATACGACGGACGAGATAGAGATAGAAAGTTCTTCAGCATGGCGGTAACCATCATGAACACCATGTTCTCAGCCATAAAGGAAAAGGGCAGATGTGCCCAGCCAAAGTCATTGTTCTGTATGTCGAAGTTCTTTTTCACTTGCTCCTCGTCCATTGTAAAATGTAATGATGTCTTTCTCGGTTTGATACCCAGTCATTGGTAAGGATACAGCGATATGTGTATATCACTCCGAACATATCCGTCTGTTTCTTACCACCCTTGTCCCATAAAAGGACTTCGCTGTACGACAAGCCTGTATGACTTTCCTTCAATGAGGTTGTCCATGTTGATGGATGTGACATCGTATTTTTCATAACCAACCTCGACGCTCTTCCATTCTTTCAGTTGGCGGAACTCTTCATAACGAGTGCCACAGTTGGCAGCACGTATATAGAATGTGTTACAGCGTTGCTCTACGGTTTGGATAATTTCCTTTGAGAACGACCCACAGTCGGCACGGAAACGCTCTATTGTCACACCAAGTTCTGAGATTACTCGGTCCATAATGCGACGAAGCGTGTCTTCCTGATAAATTTCACATTGGTGTTTTCCATCACGATTCTCACCTCCAACGATAATGCCCCCAATGGAAGCCCAACCAAGGAAGTAGCCAAAAATCCTGTTTGTAAGAATATTTTGCATCGAACTTGTGGGCAGGGAATAAACTGATGATCAAAGTCCAAGTCAACATGGCTGCCTACCTTTATAAGCCCCATCTGTCGTATCATTCGCAGAAGTGGTGTCCAGTTTCTCTGCTGCATTGAAGCTATACGACTTCCCAGAGATCTCGCTCTTATAGACGATATTCTCTTCGGCAAGTTCCTTAAGTCCACGTCCCTACAGTGTCGGCACCAGGCAGTTGCGTACCAGGTCTCTGCCTGAACTGCCCTATAAGTGTATTGATATTCTCAAGACATTCTCCACCACAAAGGTAACTGAAGAAGAGAACCGAAAAATGCTTCCATGACTAAAAGCCTTATCGCTACACCCACGTTTGCCCAAGACAGATTCTGTAAGTTTTTCAAAGCCCAACTTTGAAAATACGTCCATAATATGATAAATTCCACCGAAAGAAGTGATATTCTCGTTTTTAATTGCTACCTTTGCCATGTCAGATTTTTGCTTACTTTGTTATGTTTTGCAGCACCAAGATAGGTGAAATTTCTGACATATCCAAGTGTTTTGAGAACTTTGTTTCTCAGACACTTGGAGTTCTTACAAAATTTATGCTGCGGAATTAAGGTATATAAAGATAAGAACCATCTCAGTCATAACCGCCTATAAAGAAATGGTCGTCTGTGGCATTTCGAGGTCTTTCCCGAATGTTTGCCGTAATAATCGAAAACGGTTGGCGGCTTTCATCAGTGCTTCTTTTATAGTTTCTTCTTAACCCGTCTAAACAAAAGGTTCCAACCAATATGTCTAACCCATTGCTTACATCTAACAAGAATTTTTTATAATCGATGGGAATTTCCATGCCCAATTCTTTCTCCAATGCTTGGACATCGTTCTTACTTAGCGGAGGATACAGGGTGTTTAGCCAAGCCTCGGGGGCTATATGGGGCGCTTTTCCTATAAGGATTGCACCGGTGGATTGGGATTCTTCAATACCCTGGTTCTGAAATCTATAAATTAAATCCCTATATGCTTTATTCATATTCTATTTTTCTGTATACGCTATACTATTTTTATGGCAAAGGCTCATCATTAAAATGATGAATTTGACAATAGTTGATTTAATCTCTATTGATTTTCTTCCCACTTGATGGATTCCTGTAATTACCATTATGCCTACTAAGATATTCTCCACCTTTCTTCACAAATTCAATATTTAACGGATCACCAGCATCTTCTGGATGTCCTTTTACACTATTAATGTGATGTCCTTCGTAACCCTTTACTTTTCCTGTTTCTTTTGATTCCTTTAATTCTTTCTTTGTCCATCTTCTGGGAACTGCGCCTGGCCTTTCCACCAATCTTTTCTCTGCTTTTCCATGCATCTTTAACTGCTTTTTGTCTTACCTTAATTCCGCAGCATAAATTCTTGCAAGAACTCAAGTGTCTGAGAAACAAAGTTCTCAAAACACTTGGATATGTCAGAAATTTCACCTATCTTGGTGCTGCAAACATAACAAGTAAGCAAAAAATCTGACATGGCAAAGGTAGCAATTAAAAACGAGAATATCACTTCTTTCGGTGGAATTTATCATATTATGGACGTATTTTTCAAAAGTTGGGCTTTGAAAAAACTTACAGAATCTGTCTTGGGCAAACGTGGGTGTAGCGATAAGGCTTTTTAGTCATGGAAGCATTTTCGGTTCTCTCTCTTCAGTTACCTTTGTGGTGGAGAATGTCTTGAGAATATCAATACACTTATAGGGGCAGTTCAGGCAGAGACCTGGTACGCAACTGCCTGGTGCCGACACTGTAGGGACGTGGACTTAAGGAACTTGCCGAAGAGAATATCGTCTATAAGAGCGAGATCTCTGGGAAGTCGTATAGCTTCAATGCAGCAGAGAAACTGGACACCTTACTTCTGCGAATGATACGACAGATGGGAGCTATAAAGGTAGGCAGCCATGTTGACTTGGACTTTGATCATCAGTTTATTCCTGCCCACAAGTTCGATGCAAAAATATTCTTACAAACAGGATTTTTGGCTACTTCCTTGGTTGGGCTTCCATTGGGGGCATTATCGTTGGAGGTGAGAATCGTGATGGAAACACCAATGTGAAATTTCATCAGGAAGACACGCTTCGTCGCATTATGGACCGAGTAATCTCAGAACTTGGTGTGACAATGAGAGCGTTTCCGTGCCGACTGTGGGTCGTTCTCAAAGGAAATTATCCAAACCGTAGAGCAACGCTGTAACACATTCTATATACGTGCTGCCAACTGTGGCACTCGTTATGAAGAGTTCCGCCAACTGAAAGAATGGAAGAGCGTCGAGGTTGGTTATGAAAAATACGATGTCACATCCATCAACATGGACAACCTCATTGAAGGAAAGTCATACAGGCTTGTCGTACAGCGAAAGTCCTTTAAGGGACAAGGGTGGTAGAAACAGACGGATATGTTCGGAGTGATATACATATCGCTGTATCCTTACCAATGACTGGGTATCAACCGAGAAAGACATCATTACATTTTACAATGGACGAGGCAAGTGAAAAAGAACTTTGACATACAGAACAATGACTTCGGCTGGGCACATCTGCCCTTTTCCTTATGGCTGAGAACATGGTGTTCATGATGGTTACCGCCATGCTGAAGAACTTCTATCTCTATCTCGTCCGTCGTATCAGTGAAAAGGTTAAGTCGTTGAAAAAGACAAGCAGATTGAAAGCCTTTATCCTGCATTTTTGTCAGTGTGCCAGCGAAATGGGTGCGCACAGGAAGGCAGAACGTTCTAAACCTTTATACCAATAAAAGCATACTACTCTGAAGTTTTCCTTGAATAAACAGCATTTCTTTGTGGCATTCATTTTCCCCATTGGCTTGGGTGGGGATTTTATGCGCCTGCAAGGACTAATACCAGTCTAAGGTCGCTTCCTATCACATGTAGAGGCAAAAGACGCCTCAACACACAAAAATCATATCACAAGAAAAAGTGCTGCGGAATTAAGGGACAAAAGAGAAAAGCGATCGTCTTTTTCATCTCATTTCGTAGTTAGAATGAATATCAGTCTATAATCTTCAAGGCGAGCGTGGGGAGCATCGAACTTTGTCGGATCGGCTTTCGCCAAATAGATACGATATGGTGTATGATCTATGGAGGCACCTTTTGCCAAAGAGGCGTTCAAAGGTATCGAAAAACCAAGCGCTGTCACCTTGTGCTGCTGGCGCATCTCCGATTTCGTCAATCAGTCGGAAAACGTCCTGCACCTCTTCCGACTTGTCTTTACAATAATAGCTTACAGTTCCACATGGCTTGGAGGAACTTCCAACCGGGTGCTATCTCCATTTATATTCAAGTAAGCATAGATTTTTGATCTGCTCCATCATTTGAATACTGTCAAACTGAGCCAGTGAGCAGTTTGTATCCACGTCATCTTTGACGTCTTGGAGTGAAATCAAGATTTCTCCATTTTTCACCCACAAGCCACTTTGCATGCCTGATGAGTCGTTAGCTCAAAAACCGCAAACTCAAATTGTGTGGAAATATCTGTTTCTTCTTTTGTCTTGGCCTTTTCTCTTTCTCGCACCCCGTCGCTATCACCAGCAGAAGGGAGAGGATACTAAACCATAAAATCTTCTTCATTTTCATTTTTCATCATGTTTTTCCAGTTAATCACGATTCCGCTTCCGGATCGATTTATCTCACTGCACCTCGGAGTGCGGTTCCTAAGGGCACTCAAATAGGTCTGGTGGAGTATTCTCTGTAGCTTTCATAAAAACTGATCTATTAATATTCGACACAAATATAGAATATATAACCGTAATACAAAAAGTTGTTTTTCTGTGATTCTTGGTGATTTATCCCTAGAAAAATCTCTTTTTCTTGCGGATTAATTTTTCTCAATGAGAAATTTTGTTCTCCTATTATTGCTTCTCGTATCCTATGGGATTCACAGAGAGAAAAAATTTCTAACAAGTGGTCATTAGTCAATCGCTCCTTAAGCCCTATATGAGCGCGGAGGAAAGACCCTTCGCCATCGACAGCATTTCGGAAAAGGAAGCTACGCAGTCATCGAAGGGTAGGCTTTTCTTACCGTTGTAGGGGCTTCGAAGGATTCAAAACTTTTGCTGTGACGTTTTTCGAAGATTTTGGCGTCCTTTGCGGGCGAGAAATGAGATGTCTTATGACTACAGCAAAAGAGACGAAAGCAGGAGAATCTCGCTCGTTTCCTATTCGTTCCCTTTGGGCGAGCAGAGTGATCCGTATCCACTCATTGACAAGCACTAAATCCCTGATCTTTTTGTTTTATGGGGAGATTTGCGATTTCCGCACGGCCAAAGGACATCGGCATTGACCGTCCGGAGAAGCGTGAGATCCCGCATCACATCCCACCCACGCCCGAGCAAGAAGCGTTTATCGGCAAGCTGATGGAGTTTGCCAAGACGGGTGACGCCACCCTCTTGGATCGTGCCCCACTGAGTGAAAAAGAGGAAAAGGCCAAGATGCTTATCGCCACAGATCTCGCCCGCAAAATGAGCCTCGATATGCGGATGATCGATCCGATGAAATACTCGGATCACATCGACAACAAAAGCCAGCCATTGCGCCAAAGCTACTCAGCGAGTATTACCGTAAGTATGACGAGCAAAAGGGTGCACGCAGTTCGTCTTCTCCGATCTCGGAACATACAAGCCGGACGAATGGAACGTGTACTCGGAGGTCAAGCGCAAGCTCGTGGAAGACTACGGCATCCCGGCCTTGGAGATCCGTTTCATACAAGAATGCAAGAGACAGAGAAGGCCAAAGAAGGCGATGGTGGAGGCCGTGAACCGTGGCGACATCCGTATCGTTTTCGACTCGACATCCATGCTCGTGCACGGGCGTGAACGCCCAGCAACGTGCGGTGGCAGTCCATCACCTCGATATAGTTTGGAGGCCTTCCGATCTCGAGCAGCGCAACGGTCGAGCTGTCCGTAAAGGCAACGAGGTGGCCAAACAGTTTGCCGACAACAAGGTCGACGTGATCATCTATGCCGTAGAACGATCGCTCGACAGTTACAAGTTCAACTTGCTACACAACAAACAGCTCTTCATCAACCAGCTCAAGACGAACACGCTCGGCAGTCGCTCCATCGACGAGGGGTTCGATGGACGAGGACAGCGGCATGAACTTCTCAGAGTATGTGGCCGTGCTGTCGGGTAACACCGACCTACTCGAGAAAGCGAAGCTGGAGAAGAAGATCGTCACTTTGGAATCGGGCGGAAGGGCTTCCCTAAAGAGCGCGACACGGCGGCGGCCAAAGCTCGATGAGATCAAGTGCTCCATCGCCTTCCATTCAGACAAGATCCGAGAAGCCCGGGCGGATCGAGGCACATTTCGAGAGCCAGCTACAGCGTGACACCGACGGTGTGCCGGCCAATAAATTATCGGTAAAAGGTGTGCCGGACGGTGCAGACATCAAAGGCCGTGGCGCGCGCTATGCAGGAGATCGCGGAGAAAGCGCGCACCGAAGGCAGAGTACAACAAGATCGAGTGAGATCTACGGATTTCCCCATCATGGTGAAGACAGAGAGCACGGCGAAGGATCTTTTTCGATTGTTCCGTCAATCGCTTTTTCGTGCAAGGCCGCAGCGGCATCCTCTATACCTATAACAATGGTCGTCTGGCCGCTGATCCGAAACTCGCCTGCCAAAACTTCCTGAACGCTTTGGAGCGGATCCCGAAAGTCATCGAGACGCACGAGAGGAGTTGGCCAAGGTGAAGGAGCAGATCCCAGTCTTCGAGGCCGCTGCCCTCAGGCGTCTGGCGGAAAGAGGACGAGCTACGTACACTGAAGAGGAACGCGGCGGGAGCTGGATCGGAAGATCGCGCTCTCACTTGCACCACCGACGCCGCCGGAAAAAGAGGAGCAGGCAACGGACAAGAACGTGGTCGGGCAGGGAATAATGCCCGCTTTCATCAAACGGACAAGGTGGAGCAGGACGTAGCGAGTCATGTGGTGATTGGGATGGTGGGATGGAGATAAACAAGCACCCTTGTTTGCCTTCGCGCCGGCCTCTGCCGAGGCAGGGAAGTTTGCCTGATACAGAAATAGCGGCGATTTATCCAGTACCCGGCCAAACTTCGCCGGCGGCCGCAGCCGCCCCCAAACAGGCGCCCGTTTGCTTTCGCGCAGACTGGAGTGACCCAAACAGGCACCTGTTTAGCTTCGCGCAGACTGGAGTGACCTAAACAGGCGCCTGTTTAGCTTCGCGCAGACTGGAGTAACCCAAACAGGCACCTGTTTGGCTTTGCACTGAACTGGAGTGACCCAAACAGGGCCTGTTTGAGATTGTCTTCATCCACCCTATTTCTTCAGCCCATCTATCAACTGTGCTCGCACCGCTTCATATCCGGCTTGGGGGTCGAACGGCCGCTCGGGGCGCAAGAAAGACGCGCGTATCGCCGAGAAAAATCTGAATCAGCCATTTTTCGCCTCCATGTTCGCCATCAAACTGCTTATAGGTCGGGGGCTGCTGCAGAGAAAGCCATGTAGCGGTTGTAGCACTGCAAGATTTCGGAAGTGTTCACTTCGGCTTCCGTCAGAGCCACATACAGATCGAAGAGGTCGCGCCCCTTTTTGCGCTGATACAGCGCGCGGAGCCTCGTGCCCAACAACTCATTCAGCGCATACGTCGTGATCGCACATTGCCCCGCAAAACCAATGACTCTTCACCGCGAACGGCATCTTCACCAGCCCCAGTTCGTTAGAAATGCTCGACATAATTGATCTCGATTTTTCAATCGTATGGGAACGACCGGAGGCACCTCCGACTCCATCCGAAAAGAGCATCGTGTTATTGTATCGCTTTTTGCTGGGTGACGATCGGGCAGGGAAGTCCAACACCTCCCCGAGGCGGAAGAGAATCGGCTTGATCGGGCCGGGATGAATCTGTACCAAATCAATGTCTTCGCTGTATCTCGGCTGGGGAGAGGTACAGTTTGTGCAGCGCCGTGCCTCCGCGAAAGGCCAACTGCGAGGCCAAGAACTCATCGCTGAAGATGGCCACCAGTGCGCGGGAGATGATCAGATCTTGCTCCACTTGAGCGGGATCGTTCCAGGGCACCCAGCCGGCCCATTGCGTGATGGATGCGCGGTCTATCATAGGTCGTCCGGCTCGATAGTCATATTGACGTCGATCTTCCAGCGATCGTTTTTGTCGCCATCGCCTCCGTGCTGCGCGTGGACAGCGGTACATACCGCAGCCTTCCGGCATACGCACGTAGCTTCTCATGCAGCGCGTCGGCCACTTCCGTCTGCAGCAAAAACTTCTTCTAAGACATACCCCAATCGTTGGAGGGTGGCTTGCGAGGTGTAGTCGAACAGCCGCCCCGAGACACAACGGAAGTCCAGCCTCTCCGACAGCTCAGGCCCAAGACCGTCGCCGCCTCAGACAAACCGCCGATATATTGCTCGTATTGTATCAGATCGATGGCCGTCAGTTCGGCATTGGAGTAGCGGATCCTGCCGGTCTCCGAGTTTTTCGTCAGCAAAAAGTCCGACGGAATCTCTTTGCGATACGACCACACCAGCAGTTGTTTTTGGAAGGGGACACCGAAGGCTTCGGTAAAACGGTGGTGACGAAAAACTTCTGCGGCCGTTGGTGCGCAGCCCCAGCAATGCCGCTGCGCTGAGCAGGCTGATGTAGTAAGGCTTGTTTTGATGGGCCATCAGCCGATCGATGTAGTAATGCGGCGGGACAACGCCCCGACTGGCATAGTGCGGCGGTATGATCACATAAAATCCACGATATGCGGATACGATGATTTTCTGCGCAGACAACCGGAACAATTCGTTCTTGACGACTTGCTCCGAAGCGTTGGGGAAGGCTTGGCGCACCTCCCCGAAAGTGAGCGTGGGCATCCCGCCGATCTCCCGCTTTCTGATTCATTCTCTGACTGTCATATGGGTTTGTTTTGAGGCAAAGGTAATCGCGACCTGATTACCGTTGCGCCAATTTCGCGCAGAAGAGACGGAGAAACGGGCATGGATCACATCCTTCCAGTGGATCATTCTTTTTCATCGACAGCTCACTTCTCCTGCTTTTTGAACCCAAGATGCCCTCAGCGGGAAAAGTAGCGGCGGTTGCCGATCTTGACGGAGGGCAGCATGCCCCTCTTTCCCCAAATTAGGGCCGTCTTGTGGTGGATGCGCAGGATACGAGCCACGTCAAAGGCATCGTAATATTTCGGTTCATCTGGTTTGGTTTTCATCTCGTTCGTCATTTCTTCAATGTGTAATGGTTGTCTTTCTGTAGCTCTATCAGGCCGCTCACTTGCATGTGGCGGATGTAGTCTTTAACGGTCCGCTCTTTTACTTCTACTGTCTGCATGATCAATCGAAGAAGCTCGTCATGCGAGAGCGGTCACGCTCACGGAACACCTCACGGGCGATCAGCAACAGCTCGGCCGTCTTGCGTCGCTCACGCTCTTCTTCCGACTCTCGCCGCGGGAAACGTGCATGTCGCGTTCCTTTGTCCCACCCGAAGAGCATGATCGGGACATCAAGCGGACTGCCGTCGCGCACCTCAAAGCCTTGACGACCGACAGTGCAGGATTGTCGTCCTTCTCAATCGACAGGATGGCGGCCGACTTTCGTTGCAGTTCCGATCCGATGTGTCGCGTAGCTTGATGCCGTTGGGGACGAAGTGGAGTACGCAAAGGATACACGTGTGGTAGATGCCCGCCAGCCGATAGAGCTCGTCCACCACAGCGATGCTCTCGGCTTCGTCGTTGGCCGAACGGATCAGGTCGGCGATGCCGTCGATGACAACAAGATGGATGCCGCCGTGCCGATGATGGTAGAGGTCGAGGCTGTCTTTGATGAGTTGCAAACGGTCTTTTGCGAGAGAGTGCGGCGAGGAAAGCAGGGGTGGTAAAACGTCGGCATTGCATCGAGGTCCGACCCTCCGCAGGGTCTTCCCCACGTTACGGTGAAGCTGGTACTCGGATTGCTCTGTGTCGTAGTGCAGGACGGCCTTGTGCGACGCGTTGGGTGTAACCTCCAACCCGAGCAGATCGGGTGGAGGTGTTGGAATCTCGGTTAGCAGTGTCCCGGCGATCGGTGCCGACATAATTGCTTTTCCCCGTCCCTTCGCCACCGGTAATGCAAAACAGGTTATCGTAGGTGCCCAGCGGGACACCGTGCGACGTGATCACCGTTTGCGAACGGTCAGGAGGATGGCGGTAATCGATCTCGCACGAGTTGAGCAGCATGAGTGTTTGTGCATAGAGCCGCTCCAAGCGGTCGGCAATTAGGGCGATGGAAGTCCTCCGCGCTGTATCCCAAACGAAAGTAATCGGAGATGTCCTTCTCGGCCTTCGTTCCGGCCAGTGGAAGTGCGATGCGTCGGACGTTGTAGGCAGCATACTGTTCGCATCTGAGGGTGGAAGCCTTCACGCCCGTCTCGTCAGCGTCGTAGAGGAAGAAGACGTGACGGAAGCGTCGGACGAGCATCTCGATGATGGAGGCGTCGATCTCAGCCGTCTCGCTGTTGAAGCAAATGGCGTGAAAGCCGTGTGCGGCAAGCGACATCACATCCTTCTCGCCGCCGGTGATGAACAGCATATCACCCGTTGCGGGAGTTGCTCTATGCCGAACGTAGATGTCCGGCAGGCGACCGCCATAGACGAATCGGGTCGCACTTGAAGGGCGATAGATCTTCACGTAATCCTTGCGCACGTAGCCGAATAGCGGCTCGTGGGTGCTGCTCATGAAGCCGTAACGCTTCCCTTCGGCCGTCTCGCTGCGGAAGCTGCGGAGCGATCGGACGCCATAGCGCTGCAACACGTGTGGTGTGATGCCATACTGCCCCAATAGGCGCGTTTGCTTTCGTCGAGGCCTTTTCCTCAATGCTGTAAGATCTGCCAGCCGGCTCCGTAGGCGTCGGTGTTGGTCGAGGCATTGGAACGCTTTCGACTTGTGATCGAATGGATCCGGAAGCACTCTCCGGCAAGGAGATAGACAGAGATAGGTCACGGATGATTTTTCTCCAAGATGCGGGGAAGTCCTTTTGCAAATCCATGCCGTGCAGCGCCGCTACAAACCAGAAGCAGTCACCCTGAACAAGTCGGATCTCCGAAGTCATTCATGCGGTAAATGCCTGTTTGCGGCACCTTGTAGATGAAGCACGACGCCCGCCGATCGTCGTAGAGCGGATTGCGGAACTTCTTCCCTGGTGTGATGGCGAAGGAGTGTAATGGCGAAACACCTGCAGCCCGCCATCCGTGGCATGCAGGATCAATGCTTTCTCTTTCTATGCTTCTTCTCCTTTCTCTGACTTGTGCACTCCCTTTCGTCTAATATCTCCCGGATGAGATCCTTTATGATCTCTCGAAAAAGCGCGTTGTCTCTTTCAGAAAGCCGATGATGATGTTGGAACATATCAATAGGATCTTCCGCAGATACTTCATCAGCTCTCGATACTTCCTTCCATTGCAGAATCCGCAAAAAGCTCTGCCGGATCGATCTCCAATAGCTCGCAATAACCGACGAGAAGCGCCGTACGAAAGCTCTTCGCCTTATTTTCCATCCGATAGATCGTGGTTGGATTAACTTGCACTTTTCCAGCGACATACTCCATGAATAACCTCTACTCAGTCGCTCCTCTCTCAAGTCTATCTCCGATGTTGTACATATGTGTAAAGTTAGAGTGCACCTTGACAGCCTTCCTGCATCGGACACCAATCTATTGCGTTTTTCGTAGGAAATATTGCATAAAATGCAAGAGTTATCTTCTTCACCAAAAAGGGAGGGCCTAGAGCAAACCGTATCAAGATCAGAAACCACGACGATTTGAACTTTTCACTGCTTTGATGTGGTTGTCCCGCACAAGGGATCCTTTCCTTGATGGGACTCTATAAACAAGAAAAAAATCTCCGATACAACCCACTTGAAGGTGTTAGCCGTACCGGAAAAATCTATTTGGGGTATGAGGCAAGAGCAATTATGCTTGGATCGTTACTTCATCAGAACCATCTTTGAGGATGACGTGAATGTAGATCATCTTGCTGTGCGACCAGACGACCGTGTCCACCCTAGTGACATCGATCATGGAGGCATGGATCCACAGCTGGCTCGTCAGGGTCAGCCACAGGCGCCGATAGGGCTTGAAGTGCAGGTGCTTGGAGTAAAGACCCACTAATCCTGCTTTTTGTAGAAGAGGGGAACAGAGTCCACCAGACTTGCAGTTCGTCACAAACTGTAATCTGGTGGACTTCTTTCAACTGAATTGAAGCCAAACATCTCTGTTTCCATTGCATTTTACAAAGGAGGTGAGATAGGCTAGGTTCACGTGCCATCATACATCTCAGTGCGGTCGCATGAAGACATGAAAAAGGGAAGGAGACCATTGGACAAGATTGTGCAAAGGCACTCTCTTAGTCTCTTAGAGAGCTAACCTTCGCATACGTGCAAAAGCATCGGCGTACAAACAGGGTGAGCACTTCACTCATATGGGGGTTGTAAATACACAGGAAGTACAGCTTTTTAATAATTGAAAAGAGAGAGAATACAGGTACAACTGCCGAAGCCAAATGAATTGGCCTTGTCTATCCCTGTTGATCTGATAGGTCAGGGGAAATGTTCCAGCCCGTATAAACACTTGCTTTTTCCATGTCTTTTACTCCGTTTGTTCGTCTAACTGAGAGCAAATGTAAAACCCGTATTCATGAACACAAAAAGGTGCTTTTCTTTTCCCCATAAGGATATAGACCCGTCTGCAAGCAGAAAGTCGGCGGATAACACGCCTAAAGAGGCAGGCAATCTCTTTAGGCATCATTCGGGGAAAGGGACGTCTCCCCAAAGGGGCCATTCCCCGTAAGTAAAAACACCTCCACAGGTGGATACCCTCCGAGAATACGGTAGCAGGCAGCATGCCACAGGTTTTGTGCCTAAAGGCAGAAACCTATCCCCATAAGGTAAAAACATCACCACAGGCAGAGACCCTCCAAGAAGGCGGCAGCAGGTTTGCAGGCTTTTACGCCCAAGGTCAAAACCTGTGCGACAACATTCCGTCATCTCGCATAGGGCACAGGGATGACAGACCTTATCCTGATTTTTGCCTTCATCTTGGGGGTGCAGTATTCAAACCCCTTCTGGGTGCACGGGCACGTCCCCCCCTTAAAGGGGGACGTGCACCGTGACACATGAAGAGGGGTATGAGACTGCAGAGAAAAAGAGATTGCGTGATTTGAAAAGAGAAGCATCCTGCATGGATTAATCAACAACCTTACTATCAACACATTACATGGTTAAATAGAGATTATCTACCTTGTCGTTTCACGACATTTGACCGTTATGACTATGGGAAAAAGACCGTTTTGCACCTGCTTTCGTTGGTCACAAATAGGGCACCTGAAAAGAACAATCGAGAGAAGATTGTAGTGTTCTGCATATGAAAGTCGCAGCAAAACGGCAACGTTCTCACGAGGGAAAAACTATCTTTTGCGGACAGAAAAGCGAGTGTTCTCATGTTATACATGAACAAAGCAGGGTCGAAGCACTTAGCTCATTATCCTAATCGTTACCTATTCCCTTTTAGGGTTATAGGTAACATTCTCCCATTCAGATAGATAGGCTCTCGATGCAGAGTTCCTGCAAGTGCCTCGAAACCTTTTTGGCGTTTGCAGGGAGTCCCGCAAGTGCCTCGGAAACCTTTTGGTGTTTGCGGGACTCCCGCAAGCATTTCCAAAAAGCACTATGGCCGTTGCAGCGCACTATTGAGATGAGGTGGACCTGAGGATACGCGTGTTTTCCGGATCAATCACCGTCCGACGACGGTGCCGATGATGGCCGTTCGAGGATGGGGCCGAGGTGGCGGGAGTCGATGGCGGCGTCGGGGTTGTCGGCCAGGATCCAGTAGTGATCGTGGCGGAAGCGGTAGCTGTCGGTGGGGTGACCGTCGAGGTAGAGGCGGCCGGCACGGAGAGTGGCCCGACCCTGTGCTTCGCGGAGCAAGGCCCTCGCCACAGAGGCGGAGAGTGTAGGCATCGATGGCGTAGTCGTGTCGGGCTGCGGGAGGATGAACTCGAGGCGAGGCGCCTCGTGGGGAGGCGGTGTGGGGAGGAGCATGCGGGGAGAAGTTCGCGGACACGATGAGCCTCCCGTAGGGGTGAGGCAGAGACAGAAGTGGGCCGTGTCGTCAGACAGGTGACGGATGGGGATGTCGAGGGAGAAGAGGAGGCTGAGGAGGGAGAGTCGGAGATCGCGTGGGACCCGGTAGGTGTCGAGGATATCTGCTGGCGCGGGGTAGAGACAGTCGTGGATGAGGTAGCCGTCGGGGTGACGGTGACGGTGTCGCCGGGCAGGCCTACGCAACGGCCGAAGTGCAGGGCGTCGCCATCCTGCGCTCTGGGGCTGCGATAGAGGACGATGGCCCCACGAATCGGTGTGCCGCGTTTATCCACCGCCACACGGTCGCCCGGACGGGAGCGCAGGCTGCATGGCGCGTGTGGCTACGGCGTAACGCTCAACCCAGAAACGCCCACGGTGAGGGCTATCAGCAGGGCAGCTAATAGCACGACGACGCAGCGGATGAGGGGGCGTTTCATGGGGAGGCGTAGACGAGGCGAATCAATCCGAGCGGACGCGTCGGAACATGCGGTTCCATCGGATGCCGCCGTTGAAGAGGCTGCGATCCTTGTCGATGGAGAGCCAGATGAGGGATGGGTTTGCCGATGATGTGATCCTCCGGCACAAAGCCCCACGAGCGACTGTCGGCGCTGTTGTGGCGGTTGTCGCCCATCATCCAGTAGTAGTCGTACTTAAAGGTGTAGGTCGTGGCTGGCTGACCGTTGATGAGGAGGGTGCCGTCCGAGCGACGCTCCATGCGGTTGCCTTCGTAGTTGACGATGCAGCGGCGGTAGAGGGCCAGGTTGCGCTCGTTGAGATCGATGGTGGCGCCTTTGCGTGGGATCCAGATGGGGCCGAAGTCGTCGCGTGTCCAACCGGTGACGTACCCGGCGGATGAGGTCGCTCCGCCAAGCTCAGCGGGCTCCACCTTGATGGTACGCACGAAGGGGAGCTTACGCAGGTAGGCCAACGCTTCGGCGGTCAATGGGAGGCGATAGACGGGGTTGTAGCGTCCGTCCGCATTGGTGGTGAAGCCGAGGTAAGCCAGGGCTTCGTAGTAGTATAGGTCTTCGTTATGCTGCCCGGCGGAGACCAGTCTGCAGTCCTCGCGGCTGATGTTCATCTTGCGGAACTGCTCCTCGGTGAGGAGTGTGCCGTTGGTCTCGACGAAGTAGCAGAGCTGCATGCAGACGGGATCTTTCTGGAGGCGACCGTTGATGTAGAGCTTGTTGTTGCGCAGCATCAGGGTATCACCGGGCAGGCCGACGCAACGCTTGGACGTAATTCTCACGCTTATCGACAGGCCGGTAGACGATCTTGCCGAAGATGTCGCGGCGGGTGTTGACGACGTCGTACCCGTTCTCTTGCGTGAGCCAGTAATGAGTCCGGGTTCTGCTGGAGCAGGGCCACGGTGTCGCCCGTGGGGAGGTTGAAGACCACGATGTCGTTGCGCTGCACATGCCCCAGGCCTTTGACCCGCTTGTAGCCCCAATGCGGCCAGTCGAGGTGGGACTTGCAGTTGAAGAATGGCATCGTGTTTTGCACCAGCGGGAAGGAGAGGGCGTGTTGGGTACACGCGACCCATAGCTCAGTTTGCTGACGAAAAGGTAGTCGCCCACGAGGAGCGTTTTCTCGAGCGAGGCCGTGGGGATCTGGTGGTTCTGAAACACGAACAGATTGATGAAATACACGGCGATGAGCGCAAAGAGGGATGTCGTCCACCCATTCCAGTGCCTCGCGTACGTGCTTGTTTTTCGAGCGTTTCCATGCGCCCCAGGGGACAAACCGGGTGAGGAATATGTCCGCCAAAACGAACAGCCCGAGCAGCAGCCAGAGGTTTTCCATCCAAATGCAAAAACAGGACGTACAGCGTGGCCCAGATGCCGAAGCCGATCCATTGTCTTCTTGAAATCTTCTTCATTGTGCTATTGTGTGTGTAGGGTGGGTGGCCGCCTTAGGCGTTCACCCGGGTAAATCATTCATACCAAAGACGCCCCTTCGCCCGACGATGAACTCGGCTGCCAGGAGGGCTCCGAGCGCGAAGCCATCGCGGCTCTTGGCCTCGTGGATGAGGCGGATGGGTGTCGACGGGGAGTCGTACGTGACCTCGTGAGTGCCCGGCACTTCGCCCTCACGGACGGACTCGACGCCGATCTCGTCGGCCTGCTGCGCCTGGCCGCGCACCCACCGCGTCTTGCGGTCTATCCGGCGGACGATGGCCTCGGCCAGGGTCACGGCCGTGCCGCTCGGGGCGTCGAGCTTGTGTATGTGGTGCGTCTCTGAGAGGCGGACGTCGTAGTCTGGATAGGCGTTCATCAGCTTTGGCCAGATGGTCGCTCAGGGCAAAGAAGAGGTTCACACCGAGGCTAAAGTTGGAGGCATAAAAAGGCGCCCCCGCCGCGAGGCAGTGCTCCTTCAGTTCGTCCATGCGGGGCGGTCCATCCGGTGGATCCGCTCACTACGGGTAGGCCCGCGTCGATGCAGCGGGTGATGTTGTCATAGGGCCGTCTGGGGGCCGGTGAACTCGATACACGTCGGCCCGACGGAAGGCGTCGGAGTCGAAAGCGGTGCGGTAATTATCGATGTCGATGAGGGAGACGATGCGGTGTCCCCGGGTGGGTGCGAGGCGTTCGATGGTGTGGCCCATCTTGCCGTGGCCTATCAATGCAATGTTCATCGGGCGTGAAATCTGTGAAAATGAATGGCGCAAAGATAGGACGCGGTCGCTCGAATGCATCGTACCGGGGCCATCTTCCGGCACTCAACGTCGTATGCGGCGGAAGAGGGCGTCGACCGTCCAGAGCAGGAAGACGAGTGCGCCGATCTGGAAATAGAATCGGCAGGCCGCTAGGGTCGGGCCACGTGATGTGCAGGTCGGGCCACGGCAGGGCGACCTTCAGCACTTGAGTGACGACAATGAGCGTCACGATCGGCAGGGGCGAACAGGAGGGCCATACCGATGCGTTCCCAGCGGCGCCACCGCGCCTCCGCCAGTTGGGCCTCTCGGTAGATGCGCTCCATCGTGCGGGCGGCGAATCTGTCGGGCAGATCGGCCTCAGGCCGCTGGGCGAACAGCTCGCGCAAGGGGTCTTTTTCCTTCTCTTCTATCATGGGTCAATCCTCCATAGCTTGCATTAAACTCATCAATTTCTTACGGGTGCGGTGGAGCCTGACCTTCACGTTGGAGAGGCTCAGCCCCGTGATGGCGGGCCAGCTCGTCGACCGTCTTTTCTTGCTTATAGAACATATGTACGAGGGCACGATCGTCGGCTCGGAGCTGCGCCAAGGCACAGTCGAGGCGGCGGAAACGCTCCTCGTTGGCCTCCCGTCTCGTCGGCCTCGTCGTCGATGGGGTCGGCAGGCGCTCGATGGCCGTGTCGTCGTCCATCGAGGCCGGCCGGTCGGGGCGCTTTTTGCGCAGGGCGGAGAGGGCCGTGTTGTAGGCGATGCGGTAGATCCAGGTGGCGAAGCTGCAATCGCGTCGGAAGGAGCGGAGCGAACGGAAGGCCTTCAGGAAGGCGGTCCTGAGCCAGCTCTTCGGCGTCGGCGCGGTTGCCCGTCATGCCCACCAAGAGGGCAAAAGACGGGTCGGCTGTAACGCTCCATGAGCGGAGCGAAGCCGGCCGTATCGCCGTCCAGAACGCGGTTGATGTATGCTTCATCGTCGATCATCCCTAAGTCTCGTTTTTGTCGTGCAAGGATATGACGCAAAGGCGTGCCGCAGGTTACAATCGGCGCACTCCACGCCTGCGACGGGCCAAACCGCGCCAGCCTCCGCAGCCACCCCGACCAGTGCGATGCCAATTAGGGCCCGTTTACCCTATCCGACGCCGGTGTCAGCCCCGAAAAGTGCCTCGTTTGCCTATCCGACACCGATGTTGGTTCCAAAAAGTGCCTCGTTTCCCTACCCGACACCGATGTCAGCTCCAAAAAGTGCCTCGTTTCCCTACCCGACACGCCTGCACGCCCCAAAAAGAGGCGTTTTTGGAAAAAGCCGTCTATCAGTCCGTGCTTATATACGGAGTATATTGGATCCGCACCATCAAATCGGACCAAATATACGGCGTATAGATTTGTCCACTGTATAAATCGGATCTCATATTCATCGTATATCAGAATCAAGTGGACAAATCGGCTCAGATATACGCCGTATAGACCTGTCGCTTATGTGAAGCGGCTTATATTCACAGCGTATATTTGATTCGATTCTACGAGTTGAGTTAAATACACTGTGTTTATTCGATTCGCTTGAATAGTGCGATAGAAATACACGGGGTTTATTTAAGGCGATTCTGTGGAATGATTTACATGTACGATGTATAAATGATCCCGTTTCTATGAAGCGATTTACACAAACGGCTATTTTTAGGGCTTGCAGGGCGTGTCGGCTGGGGAAACGAGGCACTTTTTGGAACTGACATCGGTGTCGGGTAGGGAAACGAGGCACTTTTCGGGGCTGACACCGGTGTCGGATAGGTAAACGAGGTCTGATAGGCATCGCACTGGTCGGAGTGGCTGCGGAGGGCGGCGAAGTTTGGCCCGGCGCAGGCCTGGAGGCGAAGATTGTAACCTGCGTCCATCCCTTGCGTCCATAGGGCAAACAGAAACGAGAGAGATTTCAAACCGTATTTAATCAGCGTTTAATTGAAAGGATAGCGTTATGCATGAATTAGTGCCTATAGGTGTTGTAGGGATCGTGTTTTACTTCACGTATAAGATGATCGAGTTGCCTTCGCGGCGTAGAGGCGAGAGATGATGATCGAGCGGATGGGCCGTACGAACGGCACGGTGCCGAATCTGTTGAGTACAGACCTACCCAAGCGGTCGTTCAGTGGGCTCCGGTTGGGCTGCCTGTTGATTGGCGTCGGACTGGGTCTGCTGGTCGGGCTGATCATCAACACGGCCCTGGCGCACGGCGGATACAGCATGAACAAATGGTCCGAGGAGCAACTCTTCGAGGTGGCTTACGGAGCGCCGGTGCTCATCTTCGGAGGCCTTGGCCTGCTGTGTTCCTACTCTGTTGGAGCGTCGGCTATCGACCGACGACAAGCAACGGAGCGAGCGACCGTAAGCCCCTCCGTCCCCGCCCTGCTACTATGATAGAAACAGCCCCCATCCGGATCTTATCGGGTGGGGGCTGTTAAAGCGATATAGATAGGTATGGTAGGGTTTTACCTATCTATCATCCTGTTTTTCAATTGTACGACTTATGATATACGGATACATCAGGGTGAGCAGCGACCGACAGACGGTGGAGAATCAGCGGTTTGAGATCAATAACTTTTGCCAGCGGCAGGCGTTGCCGGTAGACGACTGGATCGAGGAGACGATCAGCGGAACGAAGGACTACGATAAGCGGCGCCTGAGGGCGACTGCTCAAGCGTGTCGGCAAGGACGACATCATCATCTGTAGCGAGCTCTCGCGACTGGGGCGCAACCTGTTTATGATTATGGAGATCCTCAACATCTGCATGACGAAGGAGTGTCGTGGACCATCAAGGACAACCATCGGTTGGGCGAGGATATACAGAGTAAGGTGCTCGCCTCGCCTTCGGACTCTCGGCCGAGATCGAGCGCAACCTGATCAGCCAACGCACCGCGAGGCGCTGGCACGTAAAAAGGCGGAAGGGGTCGCCTCGGGAGGCCGAAGGGCGCAAGACTGCCCCAGAAAAAGCACAAGCTCTATCCTAAGCGTGAGCTGATCCGGGGCTTACTCGCGGAGAAGGTCTCCAAACGGCAGATCGCTAAAAATCTGCAAGTGCGACCGCAATACATTGGCGCGATACATCAAGGAGGTAATTGAGAAGGAAAAGTGCTAATCACTTACGAGTGTTTTTATCGCAGCAATTTTCCCCACCCTCAGTTGGGTGAATAGTCGAGAAGTAGGACGTGTATTCGTCAGTGGATTACGGCACAAACTCTATCAGTCTTTCATAATCCTCCAAATTATGAAGGATGGAGGTAGTTTTGCGCCCTCAATAATGTGAGTTCGATGTAAGCAATTCATTCGCCGATACAGGGAGGAGACGCTTTTGCACGCGGGTTGCAAGCCATTGGGGAAGATGCTTCCTCGGTGTGGAAGTGGATTTCTTACATCGAACTCACGTTCAATAGCAAGAAATGACATGGATAGACCGATTGAATATCCCCCGCAAAAGGGATGCTGAGCGAAGAATCGAAGGCCTTGATGTATGCCTTCACCCCGGAAGTGCGCGCGCTGAATGCCGATTACCCCTACTGGGACAAGGTGAAGTATCACCGGAGCGAGATTGACCCGCGCATCCTGTGGCAGGCGCTGAAGTTGCTGCGCAGTCTCGGACGCACACCCTTGCACTTCGGCCGATACGCGTTTAGCTATAACAGAACAGACGAAATGCTCAGCCTGCTGCATACGTTTGATATGCACGTCGGGGGAGCCTCTCCAGCAGCGACCTGGACTTACTGCCCTGAGAATAAGCGCGCCTATTACCTCGTATCGTCTGCGATGGAAGAAGCCATTGCGTCGAGCCAGATGGAGGGCGCCTCGACGACGCGGCGGGTGGCTAAAGAGATGCTGCGCAAGCAGGAGCGGCCGAGGGATCGCAGTCAGCAGATGATCCGCAACAATTATCAGACGATCCTCTACCTGAAGCGATCACGCAGCTGAGCCGTTCTCTGTCGAGCGGCTCCCTGGATGTCCATCGCATAATGACGGAAGGCACACTGGACAATGCGTCTGACGCAGGTCGCCTGCGTAACCACGACGACATCCTTGTAATGGACGGCATCTCTGGCGACGTGGCTCACCAACCGCCCGCCCACGACGAGATCCCTGCTCTGATGGCCGACTTGGAGCGCTTCTTTAACTCGGACGACGAGGGACACCTTCGTCCATCCCATTGTCAAGGCCTGCATCATCCATTTCATACTGCTCACATCCACCCCTTCGTCGACGGCAACGGCTGCACGGCGCGCGCACTCTTCTATTGGTACGTGATGCGGCGCGGTTATTGGCTGATCGAATACCTCTCCATCTCCAGCATCATCTATAAGACGAAGCGTGGCTACGAGCGGGCGTTTTCTCACACCGAATACGACGACAACGACCTGACCTATTTCATCCTCTCATCACCTGCGCACAATACGGCAGGCACTCGAGCGGTTGAAGGATTACCTGCGGCGTAAGGCGACGGAGGGATCAACGACGCCCACCGGCTGATGTCCGTGGGGAACATGAATAGCCGGCAGGCGCAGATGGTTCAGATCCTTCGCGAGAAGCCCGACATGATGTTCACTGTCCGCGAAATCGAGCAGCGCTTTGCTGTGACAAACGCCACAGCACGTACCGACCTGAAGGGCTTGGTGGAGCGAGGCTTCCTTGTTGAGGTGGCTATGAATAAGGTGAAGCGGGGCTATGTACGATCAGCCGACTTCGAGGCACGAGTGGTGGGAAGGTGAGTTCACTTTCCCCTGGCTTACTAAGCAGCTCATGGGCGCCTTGAGGCGGGCGGCGCTGCGGAAGTAGACCTCGGCGTAACCGATCTTCAGCTTCGCGCGGATCTTGATCGGCAGAAAGTCTCGTCGTCGCCCACCCACAGCTCCGCGGCCGAACGCGTCTGCGTGAAAGCGTCGTCGTGGATGTCGATCGAGAAGTGGTGCGTGCGATAAGCGCGCTTTGTCGCGCTCCACAACGGCGGGGCCGTGATAGCGCAGGTTCACCTTCACCAGATCATGTCCCACGGCAATGATGGCCGGAAAGACGTCGCCCGCCTTGAGACTCGTCCGGTTGATCGTGCTGCAGGAAGTAGGTGGCGCCGAGCATGTCGAAAGCGCAGCCGGAGCGGACGTAGAGCGTGGTGTCGATCTTTCATCTCCAGGGCGTGTAGCGGCGCGAGCGGATGGTGGTTCGGCTCTTGGCGGGATAATAAAAAGGTAAGCTCGTCCGTCAGGCGGTAGTCGTTTTCGTTCGATCGCTTGACGCTGTAGAGCAGGGCGCCTCGGGCGTGTAGTAACAGTCGAGGGTGTCGCGCATACGGTAGACCGACTCAAAGATTTTGATCGTGCGGAAGAGCATGCGATAGCGACGGGCCGTGGCGCCGCGAAACTTCGTCGTGTTATATGAGATCGTGGCCTCACCAGCGCGCGACATGATCACGCCCCACTGGAAGTAGAGGTCGTAATTGACCGACCTCGCCCACGTTCAGCGGGATGTTGGCCGGGGGCACTGCGCGGGCCGCGGCGAACACCAACAGCAGTGCGCACATCATGGCGGCGGCGCGGCGTGAGGCCTCGGTCAGAACGGGAAGCCGCCGCTCGGTTGCGATCACCGGAGCGACCTTCGTCTTTGTAGTTACGTTTCTTCGGAGTCTCATCTTTGGGTTTTATTTTTGTGATTGCGATAGGCTTCTGTCGGTCGAGGGCAGCGCTCTGGGCGCCCACGTCTCCTCGATCTCCCAGTTGGCGCGGATGACGTATTCCTTGGGGGAATAGTAGACCATCTCGGGCTGCCGATGGGTAGCGTAATCACCCGTATCCCAGCGGTCGTTGGCGTTGGTGTCGACCGTGAGGCGGGCGTAGTAGGTGGCGGGCTGCAGGTTGGCAAAGAGTACGCCGCTCTTTCACTCGAACGCGTCGCAGAGGCTCGTCGGAGGTGTTGAGTAGCTCCACGAAGGCCGTCGTGTCGATGCCGTCGATGTTGATGTACAGGTGGCCGTAGTCCTCGCGCTTACGGATGCTAAAGGCCGACCCATAGGCGTCATTCGTATGTCCGTAAATGCTGCGGAGGCGTGCCGAATCGACGGCTATGCGATAGTTGGCACCGTAGGCCCAAGCGTGGCGGAGGTTGTACTTCAGTAGATCCATGCTGTCTTGCTCCAATGCAAACTCAACGGGCGTCCAGACCGTGTCCACCTGTTGCTCCAGGCGGAAATCCTCGCGGCGGAGGTCGGTCATCGGCTCCTCGAAAAGGAAGGCCACCGTATCCGTCACCTCTACCATGCCCGAGGCGTTCGATTGGAAGACGAGCGGACGGCGCTCAGGTTTGTTTTTCGCTGTCTTTCGACTTACGCCGTGCACGCGGCTTTCGCCAGACTAAATGGAGCGTATCCGTCTGCGGGCGGAGTGTGTTCGTAGAGTCGCTTTTTGAGATAATCCACGCGCAGATGCACCGTGTCGCGCGCCCAAACGGCCGAGTCGGTGATCCGGTAACGGACAGCCGTGCGACCCGCCATCGGTTGGGTGAGGAACCACGGTGCGTTGCGTCGTGCACCATCGAGTAGCGAGACCGTGGGTAGGAGTCCAGCGGGCGCGTTGAAGTGCAACGTGAAGAGGTCGGCGCGGTCGCGACCGGGGCGAAGTCATGTATTGGCGTTGGGTGACCCTCTTTGAAGAGCCGCAGGGTGACGTCGTCAGGCAGGAAGTGCGTGTAGTGAACGGTGCGGATCGTATCGACGGTGACGGAGTCTTTCCACGTCGTGTCCTGTCGGGTGGCGAAGCGGAAGGTGGGCGTCACGGTGGAGTCGAGGAAGCGATGGCCTCGCCGGGCTGATCGAAGCGATAATCCCGATTGGCGTCGGCCAGGGCGTAGAGGCGATACGTACCGGTGGCAATGTTGCGGATCGTGAAGCGTCCGCGATCGTCTGTCTTGGAAGTTCGATCGAAGGGCAGGGCGGGTGAAAGCCGTGTCGGACGGATTGGCGTGCAACCCGACGACAACGTCAGTCATCGGCTCCAAGTTCTCGGCATTGAGCAGCACGCCGCCTACCTCGAGCGAGTCGATCACGTTGCCCGTAGAGAAGGCAAAGCTGAAAATGGCCGATGGGGTTCTTCTCTGTTGTTGTCAGAGATGGCATGACCGAAGTCGATGGTGTACGTGGTGTTGGGCTCAGCGTGTCCTTGAGCTCGACGCGGATCTTCCGCCCGACGATTTGAATGCTGGGCAGCTCCTTCTGTGGCGGAGCGATGACCACGTTTTTGCGACGGTTTATCGACCTGAATCAGTTCATCGAAAACGACTCCACGCGTCGCCCCTAGTAGTTCTGTTTGCTGCGGTGGCGCGGTGTACTGCTGCAGCAAACCTGGGCGGCTTCTCGTCATACGGCCCACCGTTCGGTCCCGCCATATTGGCGCACGCCACAGCGCCCCTGATCAGCAATCCCACCCCAGTCTTTTTCATCACGTGGCACGCACCGCCTTCATTCGTTCATTCATCCGCCTCACCTTTATAATGATCGGGGGCAAAGATAGACGCGCTTCGAGAAAGGCTCCGGGACGCGGTGAGGGGGCCTAAAGACCATAATCCCCCGCTAATACTCGCTCCCCCACAGCCGCCGCATACGCTCCACGAGCTTATCCTCGGCCGCGTTCGGCTGCCCCTCCCAGATGCGCGCGTTTGAGCAGCTCCTCGGGCAGGAAGTCTTGCTTCACGAAATGCCCCTCGTAGTCGTGTGCATACTTGTAATTCTTGCCGTAATCCAGCTCCTTCATCAGCTTCGGGGGCGTTACGAGGTGGAGCGGCACGGGCAGGTTGCCCGTCTCACGCACCAACGCCAGCGCACGGTCGATGGACAGATAAGCCGAGTTGCTCTTGGACTGCACGCCAGATAGACCGTCGCCTCGGCCGGGATGATGCGCCCCTCCGGCCACCCGATCTTCTTCAGCGCATCGAAGCAGGCGTTGGCCAGCAGCAGCGCGTTGGGGTTGGCCAGCCTGATGTCCTCCGCCGCAGAGATGACCAGCCGACGCGCAATGAACTCCGGATCCTCGCCCCCTCGACCATCCGCGCCAGCCAGTAGACGGCCGCATCCGGGTCGCTGCCACGGATCGACTTTGATGAAGGCCGAGGATGATGTCGTAATGCATCTCGCCGCCCTTGTCGTAGGCTGCGGGGTTCTCCTGCAAACGCTCGACGACCTTCCGATCCGTGATCTCGATCGGCCTCAGGCTCAGGCCGCGATGACCAGGTCGAGGATGTTGAGCAGCTTTCGCGCGTCCCCACCGAGTAGCGCACCAGCGCGTCGGTCTCCCGGACCTCGATCGTTCGCTCGCGCAGCTACCACGTCCTCGCTGACCGCCCGGCGGATGAGCGTCAGCAGGTCTTCCTCTTCCAACGGCTTCAAGACGCATAGACCTGACAGCGCGAAAGCAGCGGACGGATCCACCTCGAACGAGGGGTTTCTCCGTCGTGGCCCCGATGAGCGTCACCACGCCCGTCTCGACGGCATTCAGCAGCGAGATCCTGCTGCGACTTGCTGAAGCGAGTGTATCTCGTCGATGAAGAGGATGGGCGCGACCGTCCCCGTCCGAAACAGCGAGCTGGTTTCGCGCCCGGTCGATCACCTCGCGCACCTCCTTCACCCCGAGCTGACAGCGCTGAGGGTATAAAACGGCGCTCCAGCCGCGACGCCACGATGCGCGCAAGCGTCGTTTTTGCCCACCCCGGGCGGCCCCTCAAAGGATGAATGAGGGCACGCGTCCGGCCTCGATCATGCGGCGGAGCGCCGCCGTGGGCCCCGTCGAGGTGGCGTTGCCCGATGTACTCATCGAGCGTCTTCGGTCTCAATCGTTCTGCAAGTGGCTGACTCATGCCGCAAAGATAGCCGCGCCTGCTGGCCCTCGTCGCCGTCCCGCGCTATACGTATATATATGGCCTTAGACGATCAGCCCTCGGCGGACATCCCCGACCTTCTTCCGAGGGCTTTTTCATCCGGGGTGTTTTGCCTCAAATCAAGTGCATAGAGAAAAGTACTGCGGTAATTTATCGGAAATCAACTGCTTTAAGACTACTTACTGCGGTAATTCATCGCAATGTAATTACTTTGCGACTGATTACCTGAGTAATTTATTGCAATGCAAATGCTTTGCGACTACTTACCTGAGTAATTTATTACAATGCGATTACTTTGCGATTATTTACCGTGGTAATTTGTCACAATGCAAGTGATTTGTAATCATCGAACTCATTACTTGATTGCAATGCAACTGCTTTGCGATTATTTACCACGGTAATTTATTACAATGCAAGTGATTTGTAATTATCGGACTCATTACTTGATTATAATGCAACTGCTCTGCAATTATTTACCACGGTAATTTGTTGCCATGCAACTGCACTGCAATAAAAGTAACGCGGAGTTTGATCGGAAACCGGTTGCATGGCGATCAACCCGGTGGGAGATGTTTCTCGGCAATAGATGGAGGATCGTCAGTCGAAGCCTTTCATCGTACGTCACACCGGCAGCGATGGATAGACTGCGACGGAGTTTCCTGCACGGTAGCCTCGGCCCGTCCCCCACGGGTTGGAGGTGTCCCGCAGAGGGGCTTTTGATGGCCCAACTTTGCCGTTTTGAAGCCACATCTGGTTATTCCTTCACAATCCTTGCACTTTTCTTTTTGGCACATGGTTTTTGCGCCTACATTTGCCCGCGGTTTTAACACGCAACACATTTGATAGTATTATTTTTCGATCTTATGAAGAAGCACAATTTTTTTATGCAGGACCCCTATTTTGAGTGAGTACACGATCAAGAACACGGCCGACGCCGTACTGAATTTCGCAGGCACAGGCCTGTCGCTGCTGGAAGTCTCCCACCGCGGAAAAGAGTTCGTTGCCGTAAACGACGAGGCTCGCGCGCTGGTGAAGGAGCTGCTGGATGTGCCCGAAACGCACGAGGTGATCTTCCTCGGCGGTGGCGCCAGCCTCCAGTTCTACATGATCCCTTCAACCTGATGAAGAAAAAAAGGCCTCGTATCTCGATACAGGTACGTGGGCATCCAACGCCATCAAGGAAGCCAAGTTCGTTGGTGAGGTGGACGTTGTGGCTTCGTCAGCGGACAAGAACTACATACATCCCGAAGAACTACACCATCGCACCGGATTCGGAGTACTTCCACATCGACCAACAACACGATCTACGGCACGGAGTTGCATAAGATCCCGGAAGTGAACATCCCGCTGGTGGCTGATATGTCGTCAGACATCTTCTCCTTCCCGTTGACTTCTCGAAATACAACGCCGTTTATGCCGGTGCACAGAAGAACCTCGCCCCGCTGGTGTGACGATCATCATCGTTCGCAAAAGACGCGCTGGGCCACGTAGACCGTCCGCTCCCCACGATGCTGGACTATCGCACACACATCAAGAAGGATTCGATGTTCAACACGCCTCCCGTACTGCCTATCTTCTCTGCGCTGCAGACCTGAAGTGGTATAAGGAGCAGGGCGGCATCAAGGTGCTTCAGAAGAAAGAACCAGGAGAAGGCAGCCGTGCTGTGCATGACGAGATCGACCGCAACAAGCTGTTCCGTGGAACGGTGGCTGTCGAAGACCGCTCGCTGATGAACGTTTGCTTCGTGATGAACGACGAGTACAAGGAGCTGGAGAAAGAGTTCGCAGACTTTGCCGCTGCTGCTGGCATGGTCGGCATCAAGGGCCACCGTTCGGTGGGCGGTTTCCGCGCTTCGCTCTACAACGCTATGCCGATCGAAAGCGTGAAGGCACTGGTTCAAACGATGCAGGAATTCGAAAAAGGCACATTAATGTTGAGTTGTTTGGTTGTTGAATCGTTGAGGTTGTTTGTTTGACTGATGCACTTGTATGCCTTTGAGAGGTTAGATGTATGGCAAGTCTCAAGAGCGTTCTGTAAAGGAAGTGTATCGACTTCTGGCGCAGTTCCCAGACTTTGAAATGTACAACCTGACGAATCAGATAGGGCGTGCAGCCGTTTCCGTCTCTCTAAACATCGCCGAGGGCACTTCCGAAATTCATTGAAAGAGCAATCGCGTTTCTCTGAAGTTGCCTACGGCTCACTGCTCGAAGTCCACTGCTCATTGCTTATCGCGAAGGATTTGGGGTTATATCGATGAGAACGATCTATCCGGTATATCCGTCCCGGATTCAGGAATTATCGAATAAGCTGAATGCGTTAAAGCAGAGTCAGATCAGGCGAAGCGAGATTCAACAACAAACGAATAAACAGATAAACAATTAGAGACATGAAGGTACTCGTTGCAACAGAGAAGCCCTTTGCAGCCGTTGCTGTGAATGGCATTCGTGAAGCTGTCGAGAAGGGCGGCTTGGAATTGGCACTGTTGGAAAAATACACCGAGAAGGCACAGTTGCTGGACGCCGTGAAGGATGCTGACGCGATCATCATCCGTAGCGATAAGGTAGACGCCGAAGTGCTCGACGCAGCTAAACAGCTGAAGATCGTGGTTCGCGCAGGCGCTGGCTACGACAACGTAGATCTGGAAGCTGCTACGGCACACAACGTGTGCGTGATGAACACACCGGGTCAGAACTCGAACGCCGTGGCCGAGCTTGCGCTGGGTCTGATGGTGTACGGTGCACGTAACCTCTATAACGGCACGTCGGGCACAGAGCTGAAGGGCAAGAAGCTGGGTATCCACGCCTCATGGCAACGTAGGGTCGCAACGTGGCCCGCATCGCCAAAGGTTTCGGTATGGAGATCTATGCCTACGACGCATTCTGCCCCTCCGGAAGTGATCGAGGGCAGACGGTGTGAAGCCCGTCGCATCAGCTGAGGAGCTGTACAAGACCCTGCCAGTACATCTCGCTGCACATCCCGGCCACGAAGGAGGACGAAGAACTCCATCGGTCACGCCCCTGCTGTCGAGCATGCCCAAAGGCGCCGTGCTGATCAACACCGCCCGCAAGGAGGTGATCAATGAGCCGGAACTGGTGAAGGTGCTGGAGGAACGTCCGGACTTCAAGTACCTGACGGACATCATGCCCGGTAACCACGCCGAGCTGGCTGAGAAGTTTGCTGCCCGCTACTCAGCACGCCCAAGAAGATGGGTGCGCAGACGGCTGAGGCTAACATCAACGCCGGTATCGCTGCTGCCAATCAGATTGTAGACTTCCTGAAGAACGGCAAACCGCAAGTTCCAAGTGAATAAGTAATGAATCACAGCAAGCTCCCTGTTATCGCAGCCCCTCTCAAAAGAGAGAGTCCGGTAGCGGGAGCTTCTTCACACACATTCATATACATCCAATCATGAAGATCAAACCATTCAAAGGCGTCCGCCCACCGAAGGAATACGCTGAGCAGGTGCAGTCGCGCCCATACGACGTGCTGAACTCTGCCGAGGCACGCGCCGAAGCTGAAGGGAACGAGAAGTCGCTCTACCACATCATCGCCGGAGATCGACTTCCCCGAAGGCACGGACGAACACGATCCGAAAGTCTACGAGAAGGCCGCACAGAACTTCCAAATGTTCCAGGACAAAGGCTGGCTTGTGCAGGGATGGCAAGGAACGCTACTACATCTACGCCCAGACAATGAACGGCAAAAACGCAATACGGCCTCGTGGTCTGCGCCTATGTCGACGACTACATGACGGGCAAGATCAAGAAGCACGAGCTGACCCGCCGCGACAAGGAGGAAGACCGCATGAAGCATGTGCGCGTGAACAACGCCAACATCGAGCCGGTAGTTCTTCGCCTACCCCGACAACAAGGACGTGGACGCTATCGTAGCCAACATACACCAAGGGCACGCCCGAGTATGACCACACGGCCGAGCTCGACGGTTTCCGCCACACGTTCTGGATCATCGACGACGACGCCGACATCCAGCGCATCACGGAGCTGTTTGCCGCCATGCCCGCTATGTACATCGCCGACGGACACCATCGCTCCGCCGCCGCTGCACCGTTGGCGCAGAAGGCTAAGCAGAACCCGAACCACCGTGGCGATGAGGAGTACAACTTCTTCATGGCCGTTTGCTTCCCCGCCAACCAGCTTTACGATCATCGACTACAACCGCGTGGTGAAGGACCTCAACGGACTCTCCGACGAGAGTTCCTCGAAGCTGTCCGAAGACTTCATCGTGGAGAAGAAGGGCACGAGATCTTCAAGCCCTCGCGCTTGCATGAGTTCTCGCTCTATCTCGGTGGTAACTGGTACTCACTGGTGGCTAAACCGGGTACGTACAACGACAACGATCCGATCAGGGTGCTCGACGACGATCTCTTCGAACCTGATCCTCGACAAGATCCTCGCATTAAAGATCTCCAGTGATAAGCGCATCGACTTCGTCGGTGGCATCCGCAGGGCTGGGCGAGCTTAGCGCGTCGACAGCGGAGAGATGAAGGTGGCCCTCGCGCTCTCCCCGTCTCCATGAAACAGCTGATCGACATCGCCGACACGGGCAACATCATGCCGCCTAAGACAACCTGGTTTGAACCCTAGCTCCGTTCGGATTAGTCATCCATAAGCTGAGCTAACCCTCATTCTCGAAAGAGAAACCACACCAATCAATCGCCAAAAGAGGACACGGGGCCACGACGAACACTAACCTGTTCTCCACCCGTGTCCTTCTCATCTCCCCACATCATAATGATCAACAACATCGTATTCGACATGGGCGGCGTGCTGGCTAAGATCCATCCGGAACGTGCCATCCGCAGCTTCGAGGCCATCGGTGTATCCGACGCCGCAGACCTTATCAACCCCTACAACCACAGCGGACTCTTCGGCGACTTGGGCGCGGAACGATCGACACAGACGAGTTCGTCCGCCAACTCTCCGCCCATTGTGGCCACGAGCTCAACCCGGAAGACGTTCGCCACGCATGGCTCAGCATAGCCAACTCCCGCGGAGGTCGAAGCTCGACCACATCCTCCGTCTCCGGCCCCGCTACCGCCTGCTATGTGCTCAGCAATAACAACCCCATCGTCACCGGTTGAGCGCGCACGAGCGAGTTTTCCGCTGCCGGTCGGCCCGTCACGGACTACTTCGATCGCCTCTACATCTCCTACGAGATGCACTGCATGAAGCCCTGAGCCCAGGATCTTCCAACGCATGATCGAGGACAGCGGCATGATGCCCGCCGAAACACTCTTCATCGACGACGGCGCCCATCATCTCGTCACCGCCCTGATCGCTCGGCTTCCACACCCTCCTCGCCACCAACGGCGGTGACTGGCGACCAGACGTCGACCGGTTCCTCAGCGAAAAACAAGTAGTAGGGACGCCCTGCGGGTCTCCGGTAGTCCGAAAGTAGTTAGGGAGGCAGCCTTCACTCCCGCAGCGACGCCGCATAGACACATCCTCTATCCTTATGAAAATCCCTTCCGCATTTCACTCCTCGGATGGGTGGCCATAGCTATCGTAGACGGCATCTTATTGGGGCAATTTCCTGCCCACGGCCATCGTCCGAATCTTCGTCACGTTCAACAGTCTCTTTGGCAACTTCTCTCGTTCGCCATTCCGCTCATCATCCTCGGCCTCGTGGCCCCCGCCATCGGCGAGTTGAGGCAAGGGTGCGGGAGGTCTGCTACCATCACGGCGCTCATTGCCTACGGATCGACCATCTTCTCCGGTTTCTTCACCTACTTCACCGGTGTGGCGGTCTTCCCCCACCTCCTCACCGTTGGCACCCGCAGTCGCTCGAGGCGTTGCAGAACCCCGAATCGGCCATGCTCACGCCCTATTTTACCGTTGCCATGCCGCCCGTGATGGACATTACTGACCGCCCTTCTGCTCTCCTTCGTCGTCGGTCTCGGCCTCGCCTCCATCCCCAGCGACACGCTCCAAAAAGGGCTGCGTGAGACTTTCGTGACATCGTCTCGCGCCTCATCGAGACCGTCATCGTGCCCCTCTTGCGCTCCACATCTTCGGCATCTTCCTCAACATCACCGTTAGCGGACAGGTGGCCGGCATCATGTCCATGTTCCTTCGGGTCATCCTCGTCATCTTCGTGCTGCACGTCGTGCTGCTGCTCATCCAGTTCAGCATGGCCGGTGTCATAGCGGGCAAGAATCCGCTCCGGCTCTTGAAGAACTATGCTGCCGGCTTACGCCACCGCCCTTGGCACACAGTCGTCGGCCGCCACCATCCCCGTGACGCTCAAGCAGACGCTCCGGAATGGCGTCCGGGAGAGCATCGCCGTCTTCACCGTCCCACTCTGCGCCACGATCCACCTGGCCGGTAGCACGATGAAGATCACCGCCTGCGCAATGGCCATCCTCCTCGTGTCCGGTCAAGCGATCGACCCGGCCGCATTCAGTGGCTTCATCCTCATGCCTCGCATTACGATGGTTGCTGCGCCCGGTGTGCCCGGCGGCGCCATCATGGCGGCCCTCGGACTCTTGGGGCACCATGCTCGGCTCGACGAGACCCTCAAGCGCTCATGATCGCCCGTTTACATCGCCATGGACAGCTTCGGCACGGCCTGCAACGTGACGGGCGACGGCGCCATTGCCGTCATCGTCGACCGCATCGCTGGCCCAGCGCCCCGGCGAGCCACAAAACGCATAAGCCCGACGCCGTAGCCGCATCTGGCCATAGCCTTGCAGGGATCTGCAGATCCCCAGCGGATGAAATGGCGACTGCTATCGAATCAATGCCTCCAGCCCACTCGGTTGGAGCGCATTATCGTACTATATGATTAAGCCGCAAAAATTGTAAGTTAACGTCGCTGTGCTGTAGCGATTAAGCCGCAAAATTGCAAGTTAACGTCGCTGTGCTGTATAATTAAGATGAAAAATTGTGAGTTATCGTCGCTGTACTACATCGTTAACTCACAAAAATTGTGAGTTGCCGTCGTTGTACTATATCGTTAACTCACAAAGTTGTGAGTTGCCATCGTTGTACAATGTCGTTAACCTCTGCAAAGTTGAGAGTTGCCGTCGTTGTACTATATCGTTCACTCGCAATTTTGCGCCTTATTATTTGGCAGGACTTATCCCTCTTGCGCATGGGTGAGAACAGGGGTTGCGACCGTAGCCCTAACGCCCCCAGGCCGGCCGCATCGCCGGAAGTAGCCTGCTTTTGCCCTGTACAAAACCACACTCGAGACAATTAATAACATCGATTTTATGGGAAGATATTAGTGATCGGCGCCGGGGGCGTGAGCACCGTTGCCGTGAAGAAAATGGCTATGAATGCCGATGTGTTTACCGACATCATGCTGGCCAGCCGTACGAAAAGCAAATGCGATCGCATCGCGGAGGATATTAAGAAGCAATACGCGTGTGCACGGCTCGGGTGGACGCTGACAACGAGGACGAACTGGTGCGCCTCTTTGAGGACTTCCGCCCCGAGCTGGTAGTCAACCTCGCCCTGCCTTATCAGGATCTCCACATCATGAACGCCTGCCTCAAATACGGCGTCAGCTACCTCGACACGGCCAACTAGAGCCGCTCGACGAAGCCAAATACGAACACAGTTGGCGGTGGGCCTACAAGGATCGCTTCCGCGAGGCCGGCCTGACCGCCATCCTCGGTTGCGGCTTCGACCCCGGCGTGACGGGCGCTTTATCGGCCTACGCCGCCGGCTACCACTTCGACGAGCTGCACACGCTCGACATCGTCGACTGTAACGCCGGCGACCATCACGAGGCCTTCGCCGCCAACTGCAATCCCGAGATCAACATCCGCGAGATCACTCAAAGGGCCGCTATTATGAAGATGGAAAGTGGCACGAGACGGAGCCGCTCTCCGTACATCAGGAGCTGAACTACCCGAATGTTGGGCCGCGCGAGTCGTACCTCATGTATCACGAAGAGCTGGAGAGCCCTCGTTAGACTACCCGACGCTGCGCCGCGCACGTCTGGATGACCTTCGGGCGGGAATATCGTGACGCACCTGCGCGTGATGCAAAACATCGGCATGACTGAGCATCAAGCCGATCCTCTCTACAAAGGCGTGGAGATCGTGCCCATCCAGTTCCTCGAGCCGTCCTACCCGATCCCGGCGAGCTTGGAGAGAACTACGGGCGAGACGTCGATCGGCTCACATCCGCGGGTTGAAGGACGGTCGCGAGCAGACCTACTACGTCTACAACAACTGTAGCCACCGCGCCGCCTACGAAGAGACCGGTGCACGGGGCGTCGACACTACACGTGTGCCCCGCATGATCGGCATAAGATGTTCCTCGAGAGGCAGTGGCGTCGGCCGGGCGTGGAATGTGGAGGAGTTCGATCCCGATCCTTCATGGAAGGAGCTCAACGTGCAGGGTCTGCCGTGGCACGAGATCTTCGGTGGCGATTTGGAACTCTAATCCCCGTCGTTTTATGGCTATACAAGTGCAGGCGATCGCGTCCCGACCTGCTCGGGACGGATCAAGACGGAAAGGAAGTGCGCATGAGCGATTATCGTGGTCGTCGCGTCGCTCTGTACTTCTACCCCAAGCGACAACACCAGCGGATGCACAGCCCAGGCCTGTAGCCTGCGCGACGGCTATGCCGATCTGCAAGCGGCCGGCTACGACGTGATCGGCGTCAGCAAAGAGCAGCGCCCGCTCGCACCGCGGATTCATCGAAAAGCAAAGCCTGCCTTCCGGCTCATCGCCGACACAGACACCACGCTGCAGCAGCAGTTCGGTGTCTGGGCCGAGAAGAAGCTCACGGACGCACCTACATGGGTACCCTCCGACCAGACGTTTCTCATCAACGCTGAGGGTGTGGTGAGCGCGTGATCGAGCGTGTGGAATACGAAAGATCACGCCCGCCAGATCTCTCTGAGGAGGCATAACCCCACATTTATAACAAGCAAAGCACATACATGGCAAAAGAGAAAAGGAAGCCGCCACGGGCGGAGTCGGACAAAGCTCGTCGGCCCTCAAGGCGGCTATGGATACAGATCGAGAAGAACTTCGGTAAGGGTTCGATCATGGCGCTGGGCGACCGGCAGGTGGAGGAACATCGAGGTGATCCCACACCGATCCGTCGGGCTGAACGTCGCGCTGGGTGTCGGAGGCGTACCCGCGGACGCATCGTGGAGGTCTTCGGCCCCGAATCGTCCGGTAAGACGACCATCGCCTGCGTATGATCGCCGAGGCACAGAAGGGAGGCGGTATCGCCGCTTTCATTGACGCCGAACACGCCTTCGACAGCATCTACGCCAAGAAATTGAGGCGTCGATACGGACAACCTGCTCATCTCGCAGCCCGACAACGGCGAACAGGCGCTCGAAAATCGCCGAGCAACTGATCCGCTCGGCTGCGGTAGACATCATCGTCATCGACTCCGTGGCCGCCCTCACGCCGAAGTCTGAGCTGGAGGCAACATGGGCGAGAGTCAGATGGGCGTTCAGGCCAGGCTCATGTCGCAGGCCCTGCGCAAGATGACGGGTGCGATCAGCAAGACGCGCACCGTCTGCGTCTTCATCAACCAGCTGGAGAGAGAAGATCGGTGCGCCGTCGTGCGGCAGTGGTCCTCCCGAAACGACGACGGGTGGCAACGCGCTGAAGTTCTACGCCTCTGTCCGCCTGGACATCCCGCCGCAGCACACCGATCAAGGATGGCGATGTCATCATCGGCAACCTGACGCGCGTCAAAGTGGTCAAGAATCAAGGTGGCGCCGCCCTTCCGCAAAGCAGAGTTCGACATGCATCTACGGTGAGGGTATCTTCACACCGGCGAGCTCGTCGACGCATGGGCGTCGAGCTGGGACTGATCGCCAAGAATGGCTCGTGGTTCAACTTCGGCGAGATACGCCTCGGTCAAGGTCGCGATTCGGCGAAGCAGTTCTTCAAGGATAACCCCGAGGCTGCCGCCGATCTGGAGGCAAAGATCTCGGAGAAGATGAAGAACCAATAACAGAAGGAGGGGAGCCGTACTGCCGTGGCTTTATCTGAAAAGAGATCTACCGCGCACCTGCCGCACGGAAGACGGTCTCCCCTGTTCTCTCGCGACTGGTGCTCGACGCTGCTTGTGGCGAGGATCACTGGGATGCGTTGATCATCGAGGAACACGGACGCATCGCCGCCGCTATGCCCCTCTACCAGCCCCTCGCGGGCGTTGTCAGTATGCCGTCCTACACGCAGACAATGGGCCCGTGGTTCGCTCCCCTGGCCGCTGACACGAGTATGCATCTGCGTGGCGCGCCGCCGAGGCTGATGATGCTGCTGGAGCGACTGACAGCCGCCGTGCCTTCCTGCAAAACTTTCATCACGCTGTCACCGATTGGCTGCCCTTCTACCGCGGGCTACACACAAACCACACGCTATACCTACCCTCCTGCACACCATCCACGATACATATGCATTGCGCGAACGGATGAGCCAAAACATCCGCCGCAACCTCGTCAAGGCCCGTGACCGACACGGTATCACTGTCCGCGCAGGCCTTTCTACCGACGCCCTCCTCACCGTGCAGGAGCAAACATTTGAACGGCAGGGGTGTCGCCAACAAGCAAGATCCACGCACTTCGTCGCCTCGTAGAGGCAGCCAGCGGCCGCGGCCAAGGCGAAATTTTCGGCGGTTACGACGCCGGGGCCAGCTGCATGCGGCCGTCTTTGTCGTGGCAGGCCGAGCGGCGCGAGCTACATCGCCGGCGGTAGCGACCCTGCCCTACGCGCCTCTGGCGCTCACGCGCTCACCCTTTGGGGAGGCCGTCTGCCACACGGGCCCAATACACTGACATCTTCGACCTGGAAGGCTCCATGCTACGCGGGCGTAGAGCGCTTCTTCCAGCGAGTTTGGCGGCGTGCAGACGCCTTACTTGCATCCGTCGTGGGCGGCCCAGCTTGTGGGATCGCGCACGGATGAAATGGAGGATAAAATGGACGAGATACAATCCCACATCCTCCGCTTCTTGCTGGGCGACAGCGTCCCAGGATGCCTGCCGCGCTGTGGGCTATACCGCCGACGCGCAGGCCTTTCACACTTTCCGTCTCGTCATCCTCCTCGGGCTTCTTCGATGAGGACGTCTACGGCACGGCCCGCTCGATGCCCACGCTCACCGATGCTCAAAGGGAGGCACAGGAGGCGGTAGATGGCGACCTGCCGATCCTCTTGGCCGGCCGGAGATCACGCGGCGCGGACACACCATCGTCTTGCACGCCGACGTCATCGCCGGCGCTTACTTTCTGCTCAGCCGGTATGAAGAGTGGATGCGGCCGGATGTCGCGATATCACGGCCGTTTCGGGCAGGGGAGTCGATCGCCCATCGCGCCGGCTTCCTCCCGCCGCCCGCTCGTCGACGATTACGGCCGCTTGCTGCGTCGGCTGCTGCGCGAGGTCGGCTGCGTAGCCCTCCGAACCGCATGCCGCATTCAGCCAGATCAACCCCACGCACGACGTTGATGCGCCCTTCTTCTGCCGCACGCCGCGCAGCATGGCGCGAGCTGCTCCGAGGCAATCTCAGTGGGCGTTTTCCGTGGCTATTTCGGCCGGCTGGAGGACGACCCTTACCACACTTTTCCCTGGATGCTGCATGCAGGACGACCGCATCGCGCACCATCTTCGGCGCTGACCACTCGTCGGCCGATCCTCTTCTTCCGCGCAGGCGGAAACGACGTGGAGGATCGCCCACACTCACGACCTTCACGGGCGCGACATCGGCTGCCTGCTCAAACTCTGCCGCGATTACGACGTCGAGATCGGCCTGCATGCCAGCCACGAGGCGGGTCGCCGGCCGGAACTGATTGCCCGAGAGAAGCGCGGCCTTGGAAAATGCTATCGACAGGCCTGTCACCTTGAATCGCCACCACTTTCTCGGCCTCCGTGAGCCGCAACATGGAGGCCCCTCGAGAACGCTTCGGCATCACGGACGACTACACGATGGGATACGCCGATCAAGTCGGTTTCCGCCCTCGGCACTGCGCGCCCCGTCCGCTGCATTTACCCTGCCACGCGCCACCTTTCGCGCCGCCTCATCCTCCACCCGCTGACCGTCATGGGTGCACCCTCAGCCGAGCGCTACATGCACCTCGACGAGCGTGACGCCCTCCGACTCATCCTCGAATTGGCCGACGAGACGCGTCGCTCCCACGGCAGCCTGACCCTCCTCTGGCACAACACCTCCGCCACACCCCGCGGGCTATCTCAAAAAATCTCACAGCCGTACGCTCGTGTTGCTGGCTAACGGCGTCCATGGATCGCAGAGAGGGTAGCTGCGAAAGGGGAGGGGAATCATTTTATAGCTCGTTCTTCGTAGCGCAGAGATGGATTTTTATTCGTCTCTGCTGGTGATTGGTGTGCGTTTGTTACTGCTGAAAACGTTGAGAGTAGGTCTGCGAGGTAATCCCTAAATATGCTGGAAGAAAAAGTGATCATTAGTTTGGACGGATCTTTATTGCACGAAGAAATAAGCATCAATCTATATGCAGGGATGCCATTTTTGTGACTACAATAATGCTCCTTAGAGGGAAACTGCAATCATATCGCACTGGGCATGCTCCTCACGGGAGCACTGCCAATGACATTGCAATCGGGCATGCTCTCTCACGGGAGCACTGCCAATGATTTCATTGCAATCGAGCATGCTCCTCACAGGAGCACCGCCAATGACATTGCAATCGGGCATACTCATCACGGGAGCATGACTGTTGATGATGCAATCGGCGGCAGCTCCTCGCGGGAGCATAGCTATTGACGTTACAATCGAGAGCGCTCCTCACGGGGGCATGCGCCCGTTGATGCTGCAATCGGTGGTGCTCCTCACGAGAGTATACCTATCTGCATTGCAATCAGGTGTGATCATCGAAGAGGGTATCCTGTATTCAATAAGGTAAAGTTACAATGCAGCTTTTTTGCGCCCGCAGAGCTCGCGGAAGGTGCAGTAACTCCGCAAGATTACTTTTCTTCGTCGGTCTGTACGAAGGGGATACGAGGGTCAAAAGAGTTCGTCAAGCACATGGCGCATAGCGATCTCGAAGTCGGGTAGGCACTGGCCGACAAAGTCGTCAATGAGGAGGCCGTAAGTTCTTTGGCCTTCTTCTTTGGTGTAGATCGAGGGGTCGAAGGCGTCTTTGAAAAGACTGCGCACATAATAGATGGGACGGCCGAAGCAGGCTTCGGGTGAGGTTTTCGGCGTGCAGCATCAAGCGTAGATGAGTACTTGCATGACGGCAGACTGGCGATTCAGCCCCTTCTCCCGATCGAAGAGGTCGGCGGGAGTGGCGAACTGCATCTTTTTCTCTGTACCTGTCTTATAATCTACGATGCGGGCGTGAGCGGTCGACCTCGTCGAGTCGGTCAATCGTAGCCCTTGAGCCGGACGCGGCGGCCGTCGAGAGGGGGAAGGCCGCGGATGCGCTCGCTCGGAACCGACAGACGAAGGGGGCCAGACTCTGGTCGTAACGAAGGATGCGGAGTATATATTTTTCGATCATGGCAGCGGTTAAGCTATTTTGGCCGGTGAGGGGGTGGACGTCGCCCGGGTGTGGAAGAAAAAGTTCAGCGAAGGCTTCGTCGATCTTATGCCGCAGGTTTTCGCGATTGGCTATGACGGAGCTAACCATGCCTTTGTTGACGGTGGCGTTGCAGAGCGGCTTGTAGATCCCTCCGCTGACGCGGTGGAGGATGCTGCCGAAAAGGCGGTTCTCAACGCTTTCGGTGATTTCATCCTCTTCCTGTAGGCCCATGACAGAGGAAAGGCGAGAAACGCAGAGGGCAATCGATGGAGCTGTTAATCGTACTCGCAGAGAGCGCTTTCTTACCCTCCCCGAGGAACGATTCTAACTGATGGAGCACATCGCCCGTTTTGTCTATCCGCAGACGGAGGTTGTCAGACGAAGCGATAGCGAACGCCGGGCCTCGTCTTTCATGCGGCACTTCGTAATGGTAGCGGGTTGGTGGATGAAGCGGCTGACTTCACCCGTGGTGCGAAAGCCATCCGTGCGGGTGTCGTAGGGAGGTTCACGCTACGGGCCCGCGAGATCATACGATAGAAATAGTAGGCAAAAACACTGCATCGCGCAGCTCGAAGGTAGGCAGGCCGAAGCCGTGGCGAAGGGTGTGCCGGATGAACGACGGGTGGCGCCGCGCGCAGGGGAAGAGGCCCTCGTTCATGGAGAGGATGATGAGTCGGTCGAAGTCGAGGACGCGCGTTTCGAGCACGCCCATGATTTGGAGTCCGGCCAGCGGTTCGCCGCGCGGAAGGGGATGGATACGCTTTCGATAAGGCGGAGCCAGAGGCGGGTATGGTATCGACCGACATGGAGATTTGGGCCTCGGCGATGGTCGTTCATGCGCGTTAAGGTGGTGTAGTAGGCGTGGGTGAACTCACCTTCGACGATGCGTCCATACCGACCGGGTCGGTGGCGTCATCGTCGGCCGTTTCATCGATCCTGTCGGGGAAGAGGCCGTTGAGCCCTTTGAGTAGGTCGATGAGATAGCGCGAGGGTCGGCTGCGGAGCGTACGCGGCGAAAAATGAGTCGGAGGAGGTCCGTCTGGGCCAAATCATCCGCAGAGATATAGATGCGGTTATTGGTGATGATATTGCTGAGTAAGTCGGTCACGATGCGCGGCGCAGCACGGCGGACATAGCGGTGGTTGAGGATGGCTGTCACCTCGCGGTGGTAGTATTCCACGCCGCCTCCGGAGGTCGTGCGGAGGTTCTTCTGCAAAGCTAAACGTCCCTCGATAAGCGAGGCCACGGGAGTGCCGGAGAGGGATATCCCAGGGTGATATTGATGTGCGGCACGGTGTGGGGATGGCGTTGAGGATGGGGATAAGCAGCTGTTCGTCAGGCAAGACGACGGCTGTTCGAGTGCCTCGTCCTCCGTCATGCTGGAGGCGTCCGTCGGCCATGCGCAGGAGCAACTCATGGACGTGTTTCGTTTGTCCGATGCGCGAGGGCGCAGGCCGGTAAGGGTGATTACGGGCTCGTTAGGGCTCCTCCGTAGGGGAAGGTCGGAGGGAAGCGGCGGAGATAGTCGCGAGGAAATGTGCGGCGCGGTTGTCTTTTTGTCGAGCACGCGTCGGAAACCGTCTTCGCCCGCGTCGGCGTTGATCGTTCCGGCGTCCCAATAGAAGTCGGCGATGCCTTGTTTTTGAAGCTCACCAAGAGTGCCTCCTCGGCGCGCGAGAGCGCATTGAAGCCCACGAAGACGACGCGGCTATAGGACAAATCGGCGCCCCTTCGCGTCGGATACGCTCCACGACGTCGCGCGCGATCATACCCTCGTAGCCACGCCCCCGGTCGGTGAGCTCGGCGCGGAAATCGAGGTAGATGTCGTGCAGGATGTCCCAGACGCCGAGGAAGGATCGGCGGTTGCCACATCGTCCTCGGTGTCGGGACGGAAGGCGGCCCAGAAGCTGCGGATGGATTCGACTTGTTCAGGCTCGAGATAAGAGAGATCCTTCTCGAACTCGTGGAGATGGCTGGCGTTGGTGAAGAGTTGGCGTGCGTCAACGAGATAGTTGTCGACATCGTTGAAGTCGCTGAGCAGCATTTCGCCCCAGTGGACGAAATCGTCGAACGTTTCCTGTCGCTGGCTGCGTCTGACATAGATATGGTAGAGGAGGAAGAGCATCTGTAAGTGATCCGCAGGTTGGAGCGTGCTGAGTTGCTCTGGAAAGAGACCGTTGAGGGTGAGGATGGTAGGGAAAAATCGGTCGGCCCTACGGTCTGCGAGAGGTATTTGCGAAAGAAGAGGCTCGGCACGGCGGTTGGGGAAGATGAAGGCCATCTGCTGCACATCAGCACCATAGGCATCATAAAAACATTTGGCAATCTGCTGAAGAAGGAGTCATGGAAAAACGAAAAACTAAGAGTGAAGAATAGGGGAGGTGACTGTAACGCCATATTTTGATCCAATCCGTAGGGATAATCGTCGGAATGGAAATAGAAAGTTATCGCGCAGGTGGGCGCAGGGCGACAAAAGAGTCAAAAAGAAAGGGGCAACCCGTGCGGGCTTCCCCTTTTTCTGATGACATGTAGTGCGGAGGCCGGTCAGATGGTCTCGCGGCTGGAGATATATTTCATGAATTGCGTCCGCTCGTACATCGATGCGTCGGCGGCATTCGAGAGGCTGAGGCGGCTGCGAACTCCTCGACGGATTCGTACTTCGTGCGCTCCATCCAGTCGGCGATCTGCGTGATCATCTCGGGTATCACCTTCGCACCGTGCTTGTAAAGTGTGCTGCAAAGCTGCACGGCTGAGGCTCCGCCAAGATACATTTGATGGCGTCCTGCCAGCGTATCGCACCCCGGTGGATGCGGCGATGGGCATGTCCGGCAGCGCGCCTGAGACAATGGCCGTCCAGCGCAGCGTGTCGCCCAGCTCGGACGGGTCGCTGAAGGGCGGCGCAGCGACGATGCGGCAGCGCTCGATGTCGATATCCGGCCGGTAGTAGCGATTGAAGAGCACCACGGCATTGGCACCGAAGCCTTGCAGACGGTTGACGAAGGCGGGGATGGTGCTGAAGCCCTCGCCGATCTTCGCATGATGATGGGGATGGAGATGCGGATGCGCACGTCTTTTAGAATCGAGCTGTAATGCCGGAGCACTTCGCGGCTGTCGGAATGGATGTCGGTGTCTAAGTAGAACACGTTGAGCTCGAGGGCGTCGGCGCCCGCACGTTCGATCTCGGCGGCGAAGTCGGCCCAGGTGTCCCGCGCGGTAGCAGTTCACGCTGGCAATCACGGGGATCACGCGGCAGGCGGCTTTGCTATCGCGGATCAACTGGAGATACTCTTCGCGTCCATTCGCGCGGACGTAGGCGCGGACATAATCTTCGGCCTCTGCGTAGTCGCTTGCGCCGGCCATTAATAGGTCACCTTGCGCCTCGATCTGCTCTTCGAAGAGCGATTTGAGGACCACGGCCCCCGCACCTGCTTCTTCCCATTTGCCGTTTTATCAGCCTTGCTCGTAAGTCCCGAACTGCCGACGATCAACGGGTTACGCAGCGTCAAGCCGGCATATTTTGTCTCTAAATTTCTCATTGGTTATGCTGTTTTCGTTTACTATTCAAATTCCTAAGTCGGATCCTTAGCTGTACTGTCGCGGCCCGAAGATCTTCGTGCCCACGCGGACCATCGTGCTACCGGCCTCGATGGCCGTCGGATAATCGTCGCTCATACCCATCGACAGCTCCGTGAAGCATGAGTCGACGGCTTCGGGCATTGCCCGTACCTCGTCGAAGAGAGCGCGGAGCCGATCAAATTCACGACGCACCTGCTCGGTATCGTCCGTGAATGTCAGCCATGCCCATTAGGGCCTGCGATCTTGAGCGTGTTTGTAGGCCGAGAGTGCACCGTCAGCAAACAGTTTGCGGCACTCGTCCACGCTGAATCCGTGCTTCAGAGTCTTCTTCGGCGATATGCACCTCAATCAGTACGCGGATCTGCCGCCCCACGCGTTCTGCTGCCCGATCCACCTCGGCCAGCAACTTTAGCGAGTCAATGCTTTGGATGGTGTGGATGAAGGGAGCGAGGTATTTCACTTTGTTGGTCTGTGGCGATCCGATGAAGTGCCACTCGATATCATTGGGAAGTAGAGGCTGCTTGGCTACAAGCTCCTGTACGCGACTCTCACCGAACAAGCGTTGCCCGGCATCGTAGGCCTCGCGCACCACTTCAGCTGGGTGGAACTTCGATACTGCCACCAACTCCACGTCTTTGGGCAACGTTCTCCGGATGGCTTCCAGACGTTCTGCTACCGTGCTCATGCCTCGTCCTCCGCAGAGCTTTTTCGGTGCTTTCACCTTGCCGCGCCTTCGCGCCCTCGGAGAATGGGAAGACGTCTATCAGCGGACTCTCCGTAATGGAGGCTACTTCATAGTCAGCCATAGAGCCCTTCATCCCTCATCGATCGTGTCTAACGCTTCCCCTCACCGATGAGGCTGGGGCCAGCATCTGGACGGTGGTGCGTTTCTCCATCCGCTCTTCTCGTCGAGCGAGATGTGCAGACCTTCGCTCATAGTATCGGTCGCCCTGTTCGTTGTAAAATAGCTCAGAGTCGTACCCGCTTGATGTCGGCTACTAAGAATTCACCTGTGATATAGGGGCTGCAGCTCCTCGATGATCCGTGCCTCAGCCTCGGTGAACGACATCGCATCCACCAGATAAGGCTCTGTAACCTTCTTCTGCATCCCACCTTCGATCATCTTTTCGTATGATACCTTGCATTCAAACCAATTCATGAGATCTGTCTTTTTCTGCTTGCTGTACTTCATATAATCTATTTCACCTTATCTGTCCGCAAACGGCTATACACCTCTAAGTTCGTATAGTCGACCGTTAGCTAATCGTGCCCCTCCACGCTCCGTCCCCTCGTGTACGAATCCCAGTCGCTCCGGTATGGCCCGGCTACGGATATTTTTCCGTCGCATTTGATCTGCACCCTGAACATCCGCTGTATCCGAAATGCCCAGCGACATAATGCCTTCACCGATTCTGTCATGAGTCCTCGACCCTGATACTCCTCACGCAGCCAGTATCCCAGCTCCGTTCTGCGGTTTTCTCGATCTGTATCCTTAAACCCGATCAATCCTGCAAATTGCTCCTCGCAAACGATCACAAACACGTAATCGCCCTGTTCAAAATCAAGCATTGAGGTTCGCATATAGCGGAGAGTGTCTTCAATAGTCCGTGTTCCGCTCACAAAAGGTAGCCATTGAGCTAAGTAACGGCGTTGTGTGTCGATCGCGTTGAAAAATATCCAGTGCATCCAGAGGAGTTAACAGTCGCAGAACTGCAGCCGTGTTCAGTTTTATCTTCTCCACATTGTTTTGGCCCTCCTCATGTGCTACTCGTATAATAAATATGTATGTTGATTGGATTTCGCTTTATCGTAATCGTATTTCGGAAGTGCAAAGCTATGATATTTTCCTACTCCTCCCTAATAAAAGTCTCAGTTAGGCATAGAGATCGGCATAGTTGCTACGACTGCTATGATACTCGAAGTGTTTCTTTTGCCTCTTGAATTGGCTGTCTCAATAAAAAGAGCGGTTCTCGCTTTTTGCATAGTATCTGAAAATCAGCAATCAAGCATAATTTAACACAGGGGGTATGGTGGTAAAATTTGGATGAGAAGAAAGTCCATGTACTTTTGCACCCTTTCTCGAGAGGGAGCGACGATAAAGATGAAAATGCTGGAAGAGCGAGACAGCAAGAGTCGTCAAAGAACTTGAAAAGTAGCCTTCTTCTTGGTTAATGGGAAGAAGTTGAAATGTTCAAGTGTAGAATTTGACGACGAGAGGCTCGATGAGAGTTATCCTCTCAAATGTGAGTAAAGAAGCAAGCACCGTTCAACAAGAGAATCTACTCAATCTCGAAAAATTTGGTGGAATGAAATAAAGGGTTTTTATCTTTTGCGCCCCGAAACCTGCGAGAGACAGCAGGACGGAAGAAAGATGCTAGAATAGAGAGAGTCAATAATAGATTCCTCTATCAGCAAAAAGAGCGATCTTTGTAAGATTTACATGTATACAAGATGTAGTACAGAAAGAATAGAAAGTACCGTCAATGATACAATAAGAAAAGAACATCTATGAGGCGAAGCAAAGGATATAAACAATATCAACAACGGAGAGTTTGATCCTGGCTCAGGATGAACGCTAGCGACAGGCTTAACACATGCAAGTCGAGGGGCAGCAATTTGTAGCAATACAAAGTTGGCGACCGGCGCACGGGTGAGTAACGCGTATGCAACCTACCCACAACAGAAGAATAATCCGGCGAAAGTCGGTCTAATACTTCATAAAACAGGGACACCGCATGGTGTTATTTGTTAAAGATTTATCGGTTGTGGATGGGCATGCGTACCATTAGGTAGTTGGTGAGGTAACGGCTCACCAAGCCTACGATGGTTAGGGGGTTCTGAGAGGAAAGTCCCCCACACTGGTACTGAGACACGGACCAGACTCCTACGGAGGCAGCAGTGAGGAATATTGGTCAATGGGCGAGAGCCTGAACCAGCCAAGTCGCGTGAAGGATGACGGCCCTATGGGTTGTAAACTTCTTTTGCAGGGGAATAAAGATATTCACGTGTGGATAGTTGTATGTACCCTGCGAATAAGCATCAGCTAACTCCGTGCCAGCACCGCGGTAATACGGAGGATGCGAGCGTTATCCGGATTTATTGGGTTTAAAGGGTGCGTAGGGTGGACTGTTAAGTCAGTGGTGAAAGTTTGTCGCTCAACGATAAAATTGCCGTTGAAACTGGTGGTCTTGAGTATGGATGAAGTAGGCGGAATGCGTGGTGTAGCGGTGAAATGCATAGAGATCACGCAGAACTCTGATTGCGAAGGCAGCTTACTAAGGGCATAACTGACACTGAAGGCACGAAAGCGTGGGTATCAAACAGGATTAGATACCCTGGTAGTCCACGCAGTAAACGATGATTACTAGGAGTTTGCGATATAGTGTAAGCTCTACAGCGAAAGCGTTAAGTAATCCACCTGGGGAGTACGCCGGCAACGGTGAAACTCAAAGGAATTGACGGGGGCCCGCACAAGCGGAGGAACATGTGGTTTAATTCGATGATACGCGAGGAACCTTACCCGGGATTGAAATGTACCTGACGAACTGCGAGTGGTTTTCCAGCAATGGCAGGGTATGTGGGTGCTGCATAGTTGTCGTCAGCTCGTGCCGTGAGGTGTCGGCTTAAGTGCCATAACGAGCGCAACCCTGACTGTCAGTTGCTAACAGGTTAAGCTGAGGACTCTGGCGGGACTGCCGGCGTAAGCTGTGAGGAAGGTTGGGATGACGTCAAATCAGCACGGCCCCTTACATCCGGGGCGACACACGTGTTACAATGGCAGGGACAAAGGGCAGCTACCGAGCGATCGGATGCAAATCTCTAAACCCTGTCTCAGTTCGGATCGGAGTCTGCAACTCGACTCCGTGAAGCTGGATTCGCTAGTAATCGCGCATCAGCCATGGCGCGGTGAATACGTTCCCGGGCCTTGTCACACACCGCCCGTCAAGCCATGAGAGCCGGGGTGCCTAAAGTCCGTAACCGTTAAGGATCGGCCTAGGGTAAAAACTGGTGACTGGGGCTAAGTCGTAACAAGGTAGCCGTGCACGGAAGGTGCGGCTGGAACATCCTCCTTTCTGGAGCAAGCTCAAAAAGATGTTCGATTTTTCTGTAGTATAGTCGAGTACTTCGTTTTTAGTATGTACTACTTTCTTGTTTGCATGTTATAAATAGAAGAATAAAAGAAGCTGGAAGTTGATTCTTGGATGTTCATCAAACAATCATCATGATGAGGCTAAAGAGAAGTTTTCCATATTCCCGGCGGAAGTTGAAGAGAGTCCTATAGCTCAGTTGGTTAGGAGCGCTACACTGATAATGTAGAGGTCGGCAGTTCAACTCTGCCTGGGACTACTTAAAGTATAGTATGGGGATTAGCTCAGCTAGCTTTCGAGCACCTGCTTTTGCAAGCAGGGGGTCAACAGTTCGAATCCGTTATTCTCCACATGATTATCAGAGCCTATATTTAGGGAATTGATAAGAATGAGATCTTTGACATTGATGGACAAAACAAAGTAAAGACTTCGTATTGAAGTAATATGGGAGAAGTATTCTCAGAGGATATTCTGATCAAGATAGCTTCAATGCAAAGGAGACTAAGAGAAATTAAGGTGAAAATCGAAAAGAAGAGCCTATAGATAAAACGGATTGTACGTTCAGTGATGAACGATCAATTAAAGATAAAAAAGTAAAAAGAAGGGCAGACGGTGAATGCCTTTGGCTCTCGGAGGCGACGAAGGACGTGATAAGCTGCGAAAAGCCCGGTTGAGGTGCAAATAACCCTTGACGCTGGGATGTCCGAATGAAACCCGATTGGTAGAAGACCAATCACATCGAAAGATGAGCGAACGTGGGGAACTGAAACATCTAAGTACCCATAGGAAGAGAAAATAACAATGATTGCGTAAGTAGTGGCGAGCAGAACGCGCAAAAGCCCAAACCATAGATGTTTTTGGCATCATATGGGGTTGTAGGATCGCAATGTGGCAAGAAACAAAGGAAGTGGGAACCCGCTGGAAAGAGGATCATAGAGGGTGAAAGTCCCGTACACGAATTTTTGTAGAAAGCCTAGCGATATCCTGAGTAAGTCAGGACACGTGAAATCCTGACCGAATCTGCAGGGGACCATCCCGTGAGGCTAAATACTCCCGAGAGACCGATAGTGAACCAGTACCGTGAGGGGAAAGGTGAAAAAGACCTCGAATAGAGGGTGAAATAGACCCTGAACCCGTCTGCCTACAAGCGGTCGGAGCATCTTTAAGGTGTGACGGCGTGCCTTTTGCATAATGAACCTGCGAGTTGTGGCAAGGTTAAGCATCAGTAGGGTGCGTAGCCGAAGCGAAAGCAGAGTCTGAATAGGGCGCCTAAGTCAAAAGGAGCAGACGCGAACCAAGTGATCTACCGATGGCCAGGCTGAAGGTTGGGTAACGACCAACTGGAGGGCCGAATGGATATACGTTGAAAAGTGTTCCAATGAGCTGTGGGTAGGGGTGAAAGGCTAATCAAACTTGGAGATAGCTCGTACTCCCCGAAATGCATTTAGGTGCAGCCTCAGGTAAGGTACTGATGAGAGGTAGAGCGACTGATTGGATGCGAGGGCTTCACCGCCTATCAAGTCCGGCCAAACTCCGAATGCTCATCAGCAACATCCCGGGAGTGAGGGCATGGGTGCTAAGGTCCATGTCCGAGAGGAGAAGAATCAGATCACCGGCTAAGGTCCCAAATAGCAGCTAAGTTGCATTAACGAAGTCCGACCGCAGCGACAGCCAGGATGTTGGCTTGAAAGCGAGCCATTCATTTAAAGAGTGCGTAACAGCTCACTGGTCGAGGGTCGGGCATGGATAATAATCGGGCATAAGCTGTTTACCGAAGCTGTGAGATCGAAAAGATCGGTAGGGGAGCATTCCATTATCAGCGTTGAAGATGAGGGGTGACCCTTGTTGGGCGGATGGAAAAGCAAATGCAGGTATAAGTAACGATAAAGGGTGAAAACCTCCTCGCCGAAAGACCAAGGGTTCCTGATCAACGCTAATCGGATCAGGGTTAGTCGGGACCCAAGGCTAAGCCGAAGGGCGATGCCGATGGAAGAGACCGGTTAATATTCCGGTACTGCTTTGTGGAGTGATGTGGAGACGGAGAAGTGACAGCTCGGCCATCTGACGGAATAGGTGGTTGAAGGGTGTAGACGTTGATTGTTGTAGGCAAATCCGCAACAAGAGTCGAACCTGACAGTATACAGCGTACTTGTACAATGTAATAAGAGCATAATCAGGCTCCCAAGAAAACCCGCTAAACATATCTACAAAAGCACCCGTACTCGAAACGGACACACGTGGTCGGGTTGAAAATACTAAGGCGCTCGAGTGATTCACGGTTAAGGAACTAGGCAAAAATGGTCCTGTAACTTCGGGATAAAGGACGCCAATAGCAATATTGGTCGCAGAGAATAGGCCCAGGCGACTGTTTAACAAAAACACATGACTATGCGAAATCGAAAGATGAGGTATATGGTCTGACACCTGCCCGGTGCTGGAAGGTTAAGAGGAGATGTCATCCTGTAAGGGAGAAGCATTGAATTGAAGCCCCAGTAAACGGCGGCCGTAACTATAACGGTCCTAAGGTAGCGAAATTCCTTGTCGGGTAAGTTCCGACCTGCACGAATGGTGTAACGATCTGGGCACTGTCTCAACTGTGAGCTCGGTGAAATTGTAGTATCGGTGAAGATGCCGATTACCCGCGATGGGACGAAAAAGACCCCGTGAACCTTTACTATAGCTTTACATTGAAATTGGGCATGCGATGTGTAGGATAGGCCGGAGGCTGAGAGACGGTGACGCCAGTCATCGTGGAGCCGCTGTTGAAATACGGCCCTTTGTGTGTTTGGTTTCTAACTCCCGGGAAAGGGAGGACGGTGTATGGTGGGTAGTTTGACTGGGGTGGTCGCCTCCAAAAGCGTAACGGAGGCTTCTAAAGGTACCCTCAGACCGATTGGTAACCGGTCGTAGAGTGTAATGGCATAAGGGTGCTTGACTGAGAGACCTACAAGTCGATCAGGTAGGAAACTAGAGCATAGTGATCCGGTGGTTTCCGTCTGGAAGGGCCATCGCTCAAAGGATAAAAAGGTACTCCGGGGATAACAGGCTGATCGCCGCAAAGAGCTCATATCGACGCGGCGGTTTGGCACCTCGATGTCGGCTCGTCACATCCTGGGGCTGGAGAAGGTCCCAAGGGTTGGGCTGTTCGCCCATTAAAGTGGCACGCGAGCTGGGTTCAGAACGTCGTGAGACAGTTCGGTCTCTATCTATCGTGGGCGTAAGATATTTGCAGGGGATCCTGACACTAGTACAGAGAGGACCGTGTCGGACAGACCTCTGATATGCCGGTTGTTTCGCCAGGAGCACAGCCGGGTAGTTAAGTCTGGAAAGGATAAGTGCTGAAAGCATCTAAGTACGAAGCCTTCCTCAAGATGAGATATCCATTAAAGGGTCGTCGAAGACTACGACGTAGATAGGCTGCAGGTGTAAAAGTCAGTAATGGCAAAAGCTGAGCAGTACTAATTGCCCGAAACTTTTTATCGGAAAAGAGTTTACAAGACGTTTTTATCGCTACGGCAAGAAGATCCCTTAAAGAAGAGTAGATATCCGATGTAAAGCGGAGTCTTAACTCTTTGTTTTGTCCTGAAGATGTCAAAAAGAAAAGATATTAAGGTGGTTATAGCACGGGGGATCCACCTCTTCCCATTCCGAACAGAGAAGTTAAGCCCCGTAACGCCGATGGTACTGCTGAACTAAAAAGTGGGAGAGTAGGTAGCTGCGTTTTTGAAAGGAAGTCCCTCTGTTGATCGATTAAGATCGGCGGAGGGATTCTTTGCTGTCATTCCATGTGCTTCTCTTGAGGAAGAAGAGAAGAGGACGAAGGGAAATCAATATCTCCTCTGGGAGCGGAACAGGGGACTTTGAGGGACTAATTCGGATTGAGGTGGGCCAAGAAGATAGCTGCCTCTGTCGGTGGAGGAGGAGCGCATGCAATACGCCTCATGTGTCCCGGACCCTGATCACAGGCCCCTTCACAGGCCCCATAAGAGGCGAATGTGATACGCACTCTTGCCCTAGTGCTCTCTCTTATCGCCGATTGGGGATGAATAAGAAAACGCCCACCGCCTACGATGGCAGTGGGGCGTTGTTTTAGGGAGGGGACGGAGGCTTTAGTCCGTGAGGGTGAAGGCTGGGTGAGCAGTGAGCTCTCGCTTTTGGCGCCCAGAAGTCCTCGGGGAGATGGGGCGGGTGAGGCGTTCAGAGGGTGACTTCGTAGCCTAAGGAGAGGGCGTCCTTGATGGTGTAATAGACGCAATAGTCGGCGGCCAGACCGGCAACCGTGAGTCGGCCGATGCCGAGACCACGGAGGTAGCCGTCGAGGCCTGTCTGACGTCGGCGGAGGTTGTCGAAGAAGGCGCTGTAGCTGTCAATGTCGGGGTGGATGCCTTTGCGGAAGATGGCGGCGATGGGTGCCGTATCGAGTAGGGGTGGAGGGCAGCGCCGTCGCTGGCCTGTACGCAATGGGGCGGCCAGAGGGTCTGCGACTCGCCGTCGCGCTCGATGGTCTCGAAGGGGCTTTCGGCCGGGGTGAGAGGTGTGGAAGCTGAAATGCGTGGCGGGGTGCCAGTCTTGGGTGGCGATGACGTACTCGTAATCCGTCATGCAACTGTTTACGGGGTTGATGATGGCTGCACCGTCGGGGACGAGGAGGCTGCCGGTGATGAAGTCGTTTTTGGATGTCGACTAAAAGGAGGGCTGTTTTCATTTCTGGGTGTGGATTGAGATGCTTAATAATATTATTCAGATTTGAGGCGCCTCAAAGGGCTGTCAAGTTTTTGTTACTTCTTCAATGAATTGGGGTCTTCATCGCTAAAGACGCAGCGCCAGGGTTGGGCTACGATTTTTGACGCTTTTGTCCATGTATTGCACCCTGAGGCCGGTAATTTTTGCAGAGGACATGGTGGAGCTGTAAAATACGTGCTTAAAGCTATAGCTGCCAGATTCGTCCGGGAGGATCAGGCCGACGCAGGTCAGGGTTTTTGTACCCACGCGATCATCGACGGGGTTGCAGCCAGTGACGGTGACATAGATGTACTTGATCGTCTTTTTCGTCGGATTGTAGAAGGTGAAACTCACAGACTTCGACTCCTCAACATATTCTTCACTACCCCAAGACCAGTCTGGTATGGCTATTCCGTGGGTCTTGTATTTGCGAGAAGATCTTGGTAAAGCGAGGGTAGTCGCTTTCTTGGAAACTTCCCAGAGAGGTTTTGTGAACAGTGAAAACCGCTCTTGCACGGCTTCTGTACACTGATCTAAAGTGTCCAGCCGCGCATGAATGACATCATCATAGAGCGATACTTTGGCGCTATCGATATAGAATCGGATTCCGTAGAGGTAGGCTTCGTAATACGTTTTCGATTCGTCGAAATACGTTAAGGTCGTAGGTCTACGCAGGCGCTTACTGATAAGGATGAATGTGTTGGGCGCCAAATAGGCGGTCGGGCCTTCAAATAGCCTGTAAGAGGAGCTGCCGTTTACCTTGCTACCGATCTCAGCGGGTGCTGACAGGGTCCCTGCCTAAAATGAAGGTGAAACTGAAGGGAAGTCGCTTGACGAGGGTGTCCGCCGTGGCCGACTCTTGTGCGTGGAGTAAGGCGGGGTAAGAGTCAGTATCAGAAGAAGCCGTCGGCTTATGGTTTCAAGGGAATGAATGAAGGCAGTTGTTGTCGTTCGCATGATTGTCTTTTTATGTTGAATGAATTAGTTTGAATCGCTTTGGTGTATGTATTGAATCTGATTGGGTTTATGCGCCCAATTTGTTTGGACTTATAACTCAATCTGTTTGAACTTATAGCCCCAATCTGTTTGGACTTATAGCCCCAATCTGTTTTGGGCCTATAGCTAATCGTTTTGGGCTTATAATGCGGATCACTTTGGACTTATATACGGACGGCTTGCGTCATAAGAAATATGAGCAAGCCGTCCATGAGGTTCGAGATCGAAGCGCCATATCCGAAAGAGTCAGGAGACGGTCAGTTCCATGTCGTAGGTTGAGGCTCTTGGTTGTTTTCAGCTCCTTCGTGCCGCCGGAGTACTGCGTCACGAGCTTGATGTGATACTTGCCCGCGGTGAGGCTGGGGATGATGGCGGTGAGTTCGGAGGGCATGTTGCGGACCAGGTGATCTGGCCTTGGTCTCGGTGCCGTTCGCGGCCACGAACCAGAGCCTACTTTGAGTGTCCTTGCCGGAGATCTTCAGCCTTGTGCGAGATTTTCACCACGCCGCCGGGAGTGAGTTTCTCGTTGTCCGTCCCACTGACCACGTCCGTTACGCGATAGATATGTGCCTGCGCAGGGTTGAAGTCGACCTTTTGCAGGTGGATCTCCTGTTGTGTGCTTGAGCAGTTTGCCCTTTTGTACGGTGATGTTGAGGGCGATGGCGGCTGGGTTCGAAGGAGTCGTCCGTGCCCTGAAGACGCCTGAGATGCTGAATCCGGTGCTGAAGAGTGGCAGTGTCACCGTGCCGCCCTCTTTGTGGATGTCGACAATGGTCTCTTCCATAAAGCGTTGATGACGGCCAAGATGTCGGTTCGAGTGAGCAGTGTGCCGCGTTGCAGGATTCGGCTGATGAGTGCTTCCTTGTCATAGGAGCGTACGTCGTTGATCTGTGCTCGATGAGTCGCCTTTGGCGCTGTGAGCGTGTTCTCGGTTAAACTGTATTCAACCATAAGTAGTGATTGTTTGAGGGGGTTATTACTGTGTTGTGAACGCCGCCGAAAGTAGGTCAGTCCTTTGAATCGGGCAAATCGGCGAGGAAATTTTCGCGGTAGGGTTGCGCTTGAAGGCCTCGTCAGCGCCGTTGGCGATGGTGTTGAAGTCGGGGGTAAATGGTCTCTTTTCGTTATCTTAGGCTTCAAATACTCCTCGCGGATATAGGGAGCGAGGGATTTGTGGATGTCGAAGCAAGCGCTGCATTCTTTAGGGATCCTCTTTTCCTTTTCTTCTAAGAGTCTTTCTTCCAAAAGGCTGCTTCTCATGAGTATTAAGCAGAAAACAGCCCTTTTGAGCAATGATATTGGGATTAGACCAGTATAGATTCGGAAGTACAATAGAAGGCCGCTCTATATTTAACGGATTGGTCAGGAAGAGAATGGTTTTGTCACATAGTCCAGAACTGCTGGTTCTACTGTTTCGAAACCAGTCTAACCAGTGAAGATACCGTTCTCTAGCTTCTTTTGTTGCAACTATAAGAGTCTTCTTCAGCAGCTTCTCTTTTTCTGTTTTCGCGATACTGCTTTGTCGATTTTCTTTTTGATCATGACGTCCAATGATTTTACTTTATCCGATAGAATGATATAGATGGAGAAATAGTTCTCGATGCCTTGGCATCCGGAAGAACTTCCCTGCATATGTTCCAGTGCAAAAACAGAGCGACTTTCGGATCTGTCGTCAAAATCTAATAGCGGACTAGGTGCCCCGTAATGTTGCAAGAAAGAGAGTAGTAGCAGGTCGTTTATAGCGATATTCATAGATCGGAAATAGTCTTTGATGAAATCTGTCTTTATATGATCTAATAGTCTACCAACAAATTCGGAAAGGTAATCCCTTGCAGCCACCATTCGTTTGTCATCCATTCTCGCTGAGCAGAGGGTATAGAGCTTGTATTTTGCTTCACTGACACCTCTGGTAACGAGAACGACATCAGTCGAAGGCTCTCCCGCCTTTTTGATAATGGTCTCTTCTAGTTTCTTGGTCGTATCAACCCTGCAATAAATGAACCATATTCTTCTCATTATTGAAGAATTCCTCTTTCTCTTCCAATGATCCGTATGTCTCTAATGTCATCTTATTATCCATTTGATATCCGTTAAAATGTTCCGCAAATATAGATCCAGCCCTCACCCCATCTCCTGTCGGAGCTGCTGTTCGGCCAGGAGGCGGTAGCGGCGACCTTCGACGGCGATAAGTCCCTCGCTACCATTTACTGATCTCTTTTTTGAGAGTGCGGGGCGAGTGACGCAGAGGTAGTGCGCCAGTTGCGAGGTGTTGTGCTCGGCCGTGAACCATCCGTCGGGGCTGGTCGGGCGATCCAGCAGGTAGGCGACGAAGCGGTTGCGGACGGTTCGCTGCAGTGAGGATGCGTAGGCGGACGGAAGTGCAATGGCTGCAGTTGCCCGAGACATGCAGGAAGTTCTTCAGCAGGTAAGGCTCCTCGCTGATGAGTCGAAAGACGGATTCGCGCGGGGCCATAAGCAGTGTGGAGGGCATGGTGGCTGTGAAAGTGGCCGGCAGCGTTTGGTCGCGGCTGAAGAGGTGGGGCGTGGCGAAGGAACGCGGTGCTACGATCGTTTCAATCATCACCCGATTGCCCCATTCATCGACGAGGTCGGTTCGCACACGCCCTTCGAGTAGCATCGTAAAGTACGCGGCAGACGGTGCCTTGATGAGCGACGATTTCGTTCTTTTCCAGCGCATAGAGTCGGGCGTCGAGCCGCTCTGTAAGCGACGCGCGAAGACTCTCCGGGGCCCCTTCGAAAAGTGGGATCCGGAATAAGGTCTGTTGATGACTCAGTGAGTGAGATCTCATTCATGGTGCGTGTTCAGTCCTTCTACTTTTATTCTCAAAGGCAAAGGTAGCCCATATATAGAGTCGTCAGGGGGAGTGCAGTGCGCGGCGGCGTAATAAGCATGACGGCCAATGAACCGAATAACCCCGTCCTTTGCATCCATTAATCAAGCAATGGAGGACCAAACAATGAGACGAACTATGTTTTGTATGATCTTTTCGCTTTTCGTGGGCGGGAATGATGGCACAACCGGGCGACAATCAAACGACGGTAGACGTGCAGGTTCGGCCGCGAGCCGAGTATCGTAACGGGGCACTCTTTCCGCGTGATCGGGGAGAACTGCCGGCTCGGTTCATTGCCAATCGAGCACGCCTCTCGTTGGGCTATGAGCGCAGCTAACTTGAGATGCGCCTCTCCGCGCAGCATGTAGGCGTCTGGGGGCAGGATCCGCAGATCGACCGCAACGGGCGCTTCATCCTTAACGAGGCTTGGGCTAAGCTCCGCTTCGGCCACGGCCTGTTTGCCAAGCTGGGGCGCCAGCCACTATCGTACGACGATGAGCGCATCCTCGGCGCACTGGATTGGAACATGGCCGGGCGTTACCACGACGCCTTGAAGCTCGGCTATGAGTCTCGACGGGATCTCCTGCACCTGATCCTTGCCTTCAATCAAAACGGATGAGCGGGTGATCGGGGCACGTATTATCACCCCGGTGCACAGCCCTACAAGTCGATGCAGACGCTCTGGTATGCCCATTCCGACGAGCATTTCCGCGTTTCGGCCTTGGCGATGAACTTAGGGTTAGAAGGCGGCACCGCGGATCGTGCTGAGACGCGCTACCAGCAGACCTTCGGGGTGAACCTCGGGGTACGTCCGGATCGTGCCTTGGATCTCTCCGGTGCGTTTTACTATCAAACGGGACGTACCGCGGCCGATGTCTCCATCTCAGCTTGGATGGCAGCCCTGCGCGCCAACATTCACGCCACCGAAGGTCTCTCGTTCCAGCTCGGCTCGGACCACCTCTCGGGCGACAAGCGCGAGCACCCGCTCTGAAGCCTTCAATCCGCTCTACGGCACGCACCACAAGTTCTATGGGGCGATGGATTACTTCTACGCCTCTCCTTCGCCAATGGTCTGAACCCCGGACTGTGGACAACTACGCCGGACTGAACGTGGCTGTCACCCCCAGCTTGAGCCTCGGCGCTACGGGTCACTACTTCAGCACTACGAGCAACCTTCAGTCAGCCACTGGTCAGCGTTCGAAGGGCTTAGGCACGGAGGTCGATTTGCAGCTTAGCTGGAAGCTCATGAAAGACGTCAACCCTCATGGCCGGCTATTCCTTTATGTCCGGTACGGAGACGATGGACTATGTGAAGGGCGGCGATCACACGCGCTGGCAGGATTGGGCGTGGCTCTCGGTGAACATTCAGACGCGCGTCTTCCAAGCCATGTGGTGAAGATGGCTGCCTATGTGCTGATTGCATCTGTAATTCTTATTACACTCTTGTTTACACTTCGGGGCTACCTTTTGCCCCCGTTGATTGTAGCCCCGATCCGTTATGAAGAAATTATTGACCTCCCTACCGCGTCAGCTTGTCCTTCCCCTCTTCGTTTTCGGGGAATCTTGGCGGGCTTTGGCGCTTATGCGGCTTACATGGCGAGGATACACACGTATCCGGCGACGACCCTTCGGTGTGCATCAACTGTCACATCATGGCGCCCTACTACAACTCGTGGGATCATAGTTCGCACGGGCGACGGGCAACGTGTAACGACTGCCATGTGCCGCATGACAACGTATTCCTCAAGTATGCCTTCAGGCCAAAAGACGGACTGCTCCACGCCTCCGTCTTCACGCTGCGAAGTGAACCTATGGCGCTGCGTCCGCGCGAGGAGAGCTATGAGGTGATCATGAACAACTGCATCCGCTGTCACACGCAGCTGAATCAGGAGTTCGTCAACACCGGTATGATCTCCTACGTGGATGCTGTGAATGGCAAAGGCAAAGCCTGCTGGGATTGTCACATAGTGTGCCCCACGGCAAGCGTAGCAACCTGAATGGTACGCCAGACGCCGCGTTGTACCGCTGCCCAAGTCGCCCGTCCCTCGACTGGCTGAAGAAGATGATGGGAAGCGGGAAATCGAAAATCTAAAGACGAAGCGCTGAGCACTCTCGTAACTCCTTTCCACCACCCTCTCACTACTTCTTACAACCCTTTGACTACCCTCTAACTACTCTTACTACTATGTTCAAGAGATTAACTGACACCATTAGGCGCCGACCCATCGTCGGTGGATCCTGTTCTTCGCCATCATGGCGGGCGTGTTTCGCTGGGTTTATTAGCCGCATCCATCACGGAGCGACGCGCCGAGATTGCAACGATTTACAACAACAAAAAGACCGACATCCCGAGTTCGAGACGCGCAACGAGATCTGGGGCCTCAACTTCCCGCGTGAATACGAGACTTGGGCGCAGACGGCGGACACCTCCTTCACGTCCGAGTTCAACGGTAGCCACGCCGTCGACGTGCTGGCTGCCCGGCCACAGATGGTTATCTTCTGGGCGGGCTACTCCTTCTCTCGCGAATACAATTCGCCCCGTGGCCATAAGCATGCCATCGAGGACATGCGCGCCATCCTCCGTACGGGTAACCCCGGTATAGACGGCGAGGGCGACATTCAGCCGGCTACGTGCTGGACGTGTAAAGGTCCGGACGTACCCCGTATGATGCACGAGATGGGTATAGCCAACTCTACAAGGCGCCGTGGAGCCAGCTGGGCGCCGAGATCATGAACCCGATTGGCTGCGGCGACTGTCACGACCCGAAGACGATGGATCTGAAGATCACCCGTCCTGCGTTGATCGAGGCTTTCCAACGCCAAGGCAAGGACATCACCAAGGCCACCCCGCAGGAGATGCGCTCGCTCGTCTGCGCCCAGTGCCACGTGGAGTATTACTTCAAGGGTGAAGGCCAATACCTCACCTTCCCGTGGGACAAGGGCATGACGATGGAGGACGCCGAGGCCTACTACGACGAGACGGACTACTACGACTACATCCACGCCCTCAGTCGTGCACCCATCCTCAAGGCGCAGCACCCTGAGTATGAGATTGCTCAACAAGGCATCCACGCGCAGCGCGGCGTAGCTTGCGCCGACTGCCACATGCCTTACAAGGCTGAAGGCGGCATCAAATACACCGACCATCACATCACCAGCCCGCTGCAATACATCGACCGCACCTGCCAAGTGTGCCACCGCGAAAGCGAGGAGACACTCGGCAGAAAGCGTCTACGAACGTCAGCGTAAGGTCAACGAGGTGCGCAACAAGCTCGAGGATGAGCTGCTGCATGCCCACATCGAGGCAGAGTTCGCTTGGAAGAAGGGCGCTACCGAGACCGAGATGGCACCCGTGCTGAAGTTCATCCGCCAGTCGCAATGGCGTTGGGATTACGGTGTGGCATCGCACGGAGCATCCTTCCACGCACCGCAAGAGGTGACACGTATCCTCAGCGCAGGTCTCGAGCGCGCAATGAAGGCTCGCCTTGCCCTCTCCCGCATCTTGGCCAAGCACGGCTACACCGACGAGGTGCCCATGCCTGACATCTCTACGAAGGAGAAGGCACAGCGCTACATCGGTCTGAACCCCGAAGAACTCCGCCGCAAGAAGGGCGAGTTCCTCAAGACCGTCGTTCCGAAGTGGATCGAAGAGGCGAGGAAGAAGAACCGCATCATGACGGCTGACGCATCAAAAGAGCTAAGAAGCTGTTTTTGGAATTTATTTCGAGGATATTTAGAGGATATTTCCGGGATTTTGTTTCATCTTTCAAGGAGCATAGCGAGCTATGTGACGAAAAAGATGGGACAAAAAGGGCGGAAAATAGACCCTCAAATAGCCCGAAATAGAAATGGAGAAAATCCGCACAAACAGTTCCTTAAAACAATCACTCAATAAATTCAAAACAGCTTCTAAATGGAGCAACAACACCGCCGCCCTATGTGGCAACATCCCTGGCACTGGAAAGAGAGTATCGCTTTCGTGTCAGGGATTCTTCTGACTGGGTTGCTGCTGCAGCTCATTGTCGGCGAGTTCGACTTTGAGCTGCTGCGTTATCCCATGAATACGATCGTCGGTGGCGTGATCGTGCTACCGTCTGCCGCCATTGCGTGGGGCACGAAACGCAGCGCCGTCTGTCGTTGGTACACGGGTGTGCCGCTGGCTGTGACGCTCATCGTCGCCTTCGTGGTGACGGGTATCATCATGGGGCTCACGCCGCAGTCGACCGCTCGGCCTGCCGAGGAACGATGCACATTACCTCCCGCCTCGGTCTCGACCGGATGACGCGTGCTTTGGCCTTTTGTCCTCCTCTACTTCCCTCACGCTGCTTTCGCTCGAGTGCACTCTTCATTCGTCGGTTGCTCCACCTCCGACGGTCGGACTATGCCTTCACCTCAACCATGCCGGCCCTCTGGCTGCTGCTCTTCGCTGCGGGCCTCGGTGCGGCGGACATGGAGCGCTTCCTGATGCGTGTGCCAGAAGACGAGGTGGAGTGGCGTGGCACGGACAGTCACGGGCGCGTCATGCAGCTGCCTATCGCCATCGAGCTGTATGACTTCAGCATGGAGGAATATCCGCCTTCGCTGACTATCATCGATCGGAAGACGGGCGCCAGTCAGCCGGTGGAGAAGCCCGAGTTCTTCCCCATTGATCCGAAGATACCGCGGGCAAACTGGCCGGCTGGGACATCCAGCTGCTGGAATACATCCACGATGCTGTCCGCAACAGCGACAGCACCTACCGCGAGATCCATATGCCCGGCGCCTCACCCGCTGCACGCATCAAGGCTCGCAACCCCGTGACCGGTGTTGAACGCACGGGATGGGTTTGCGCGGGCAACATCTCCCAGCTGTATATGGTGCTCAACCTCGACACCAACCTCTGCGTGGCCGCGACTATGCCCGAGCTGCGTCGCTTTGTCTCCGACATCGAAGTCTCATCGCAAAGACCAAGACGCAGGCACCCGCACGAGCCTTGAGGTGAACCGCCCTTCCGCACTGGCCCCTGGACCATCTACCAGCATGGCTACGACAGCGAAGCCGGCAAGCTCTCCGAATACACCGTCGTCGAGCTTGTTCTACGATCCCTCGGCTCACGCTTGTTTACATCGGTATCATCCTTCTGGCCGCCGGCTCCGTCTGCATGCTGTGGGGCGGACGTAGAAGGAGTAGTGAGGAGTAGGGATGGCCCTCTCGTGGGTGCCTGGTAGTTAGGAGTAGGGGGCGCTCCATTGTTCGCCCTCGTTTTTAGTTTTTGATTTTAGTTTCCCCATGACCTGGAACGACTTCCCTTGGTTCGCCCCTGCCCGCCATGCTGTGCTGGGTGGCCGCCGGTATCACCGTATATAAACTACAGGAGCAAGCCATGTGCTGATGCTCCTCGGAACCCTCATCTACGCCGTCTTTATCGGCGGCCTGTGGGTTGGCCTGGAGCGACCACCCATGCGCACCGTTGGCGAGACACGTCTCTGGTACGCCTTCTTCCTCGCCGCCGTAGGCTACGCCACCTTCCGCCGTCACCGCTATCCCTGGCTGCTCAGCTTTGCAGCACTCGTGGCATGCGTCTTCACGTGCATCAACCTCTTCAAGCCCGAGATCCACCCAAACACCTCATGCCTGCGCTCCAGAGCTACTGGTTTGTGCCGCACGTGACGGTCTACATCCTCTCATACGCCATGCTCGGCGCGGCCACCGTCGGAGCCTTCATCCGTATGCACGCCCTGAGCCACGGCCCGACACCTCCACGGACGAGGCGCTCTATCGACTGATGGACAACCCTCGTCTCACACCGGTTTCGGCTTCCCCATGTGCGGCATGCTTATGGGCGCCGTCTGGGCCAAGGAGGCGTGGGGCCACTACTGGTCGTGGGATCCGAAAGAGACGTGGGCCTTCGTCACCGCCGCCGCCTATCTCGTCTACATCCACCTCCGTCTGCGCCACGCCCCGAGCGCGTTGTGCTCTGGACGCTCCCCCATCTCCTTCATCCTGCTTATGATCACATGGATCGGCGTCAATTACTTGCCGGCGGCGCAAGGCAGCATCCACGTTTACAGTAGTTGATCGGAATGGAAGGGCCGCCTGCTTGGGGGATGTGCGCTGAAAAAGCTGAGCTTCTGCCCGGGAAATCCTCCGAAGTCCACCCAAGCAAGCCCTGAAATGAATGGCCTTTGGTCTCCCTGCGAAAAAGAAAAAGCCCCAATGACTGAATCATTGGGGCTTTTCGCCTTCTGTGAATCCGGCAAACTCGCCGATCAACGCCTAAACATACGTGAGTCCGACGTAAGCACTCACGTGAAATACCCTTCAGAACGTGGTGAAATACCGTTCCGAGGTGGTCATCGATACGTTCGGAACCCTCATTAAATACCGCTTCGAGCACAGTGGAATACCCTTCGGGTGGTATGAAATACCTCTCCGGGACGTCATAAATACCCCTCCGAACATGGTTATGACCACCTCCGAACGGTATTTAATACCCTCTGAACGTATATAATTACCCTTCGGGACGTAGTTATAACCACCTCGAACGGTATTAAATACCCCTCGGGACGTAATTAAATACCCCTCGGAACGGTATTAAATACCCTTCGGGACGTAATTAAATACCCTTCGGAACGTAATTAAATACCCCCTCGAGACGGTATTAAGCATGCATGCGCCAAACATCACTTATATACCCGCTTGAGGGTCTCGAGGTCTTCGAGGCCGTGGCGGAGGATGATCTTGTCGACAAACGCGCGGAGGAAGCCGAGTCCGTAGCCGTAGATCTGGATCAGCGAGGCGACGACGGCGCGCAGGGCGATGCTGAGGCTGCGGGTCTTGATGAGAGCGTCGACGAAGAGCAACACGAGGTAAAAAGGCGGGCAGGAGCAACCACCACGGCGACAGCAGGACGGCGCATCACGAGGACGCCGACGCTGCCGAGGACGAACACGGCGGGGAGTGTGTGGACGGCCTTCAGCGAGTCGGGGTAGAGCTTGAAGAGGTTGATGCGCGCCTGGCCAAAGATGTGCACCTGGCGGAAGAACTTGCGGAGGTTGCCGCGGCGCTTATGGTAGACGTAGGCGTCGCGGTAGAGGCGGGTGGTGAAGCCGGCCTGATGGATGCGGGAGGCTGAGGTCGATATCCTCGCCATACATGTCTTTGAAGCCGCCCACGCGCTCGTAGACCTCACGCGAAAAGCCCATGTTGAAGGTGCGGGGCTTGAACTTCTCCAGGTTGGTGCGGCCGCCGCGTATGCCGCCCGTGGTCCAGAAGGGAGGTCATGGCGTAGCTGATGGCCTTTTGCGTGGGGGTGAAGCTGGGGTGCTCGCGGTCGGGGCCGCCGAAGCAGTCGGCCGGCTCGGTGGCGAGGTAGCGGCGGACGGTGGCGAAGTAGTCCGGCGGGATGATGCAGTCGGAGTCGAAGAAGATGAGATACGCACCGTGGGAGGCACGCATCCCGACGTTGCGCGAGTCGCTGCGGCCGGTGTTGGGCTGACGATGTAGTGGATCGTGAGGCGGGAGCGGAAGGCTTCCACCTCGGCCGTGCAGGGCCGGGTGGAGCCATCCTCGACGAGCACCAGTTCAAAGTCTCTATCGGTCTGCGCGGCGAGGCTTTCGAGCAGTTCGCGGGCCCTCGTCCGGGCGATTGTAGATGGGGACGATGATGGAGAAGAAGGGCGTCGGGTTCATTTTACCAGCTTGAGTTCTTGGATCAGGCGTGGGCACTTGCCCCAGCGGTCGATCACCCAAAGGACGTAGCGGATGTCGACGCTGATGGTGCGTTGCAGGTCGGGCTCGAAGGCGATGTCGCCGCTCATGGCCTCCCAGTTACCGTCGAAGGCGAGTCCGATGACGCGCGCATTGCGGTCGAAGACCGGGCTGCCGGAGTTGCCGCCCGTGATGTCGTTGTTCGAGAGGAAGCAGAGTTGCAGATCGCCCTGCGGGTTGGCGTACGAGCCGAAGTCGCGGTTGCGGACGAGGCTGAGGATCTCGGCTGCACGTAGAACTCCGAGCTCGTCGGGTCTTGCTTCTCTAAGATGCCGCGTTGGGTGGTGAAGTAGTTATACCACACGGCGTCGCGGGGCTGATAGCCGCCGATGGAGCCGTAGCTGGCACGCATGGTGAAGTTGGCGTCGGAGTAGAAAGTGCGCCCGGGTGCATCTTCTGTAAAGCCTTCGAAGTAGAGGCGTTCGCCGCGCTCAACATCCTCCAGAGAGGTGGAGAGGAGCTGCCGCACGCTCATCAGCGACAGGATGGTGGAATGGGAGAGTTTGGCGGCAGGATCCTTCTTCATCACCGTCTTGTAGTGCTTCTTGTCCTTGAGCAGGGCGGCCACTTTATCGGGCGAGGTGAAGAGGGTGCGCTTGAAGAGGTCGTTGGCGTAGCGCTCATAGTCGCCCTTGTATTTCTTGTCGATCGTCTTGTAGATGTCCGGCAGGAATTCGGCGGGCACACGCTCCTTGACTACGCGCAGCATGACGGGCAACACCTGACGGTCGAGCTCCGGCTCATAGTCTTTGTAGAAGTCGTGCAGGCTGCCATTGATCCAGTCGTCGATCTCCTCGGGCGTGCTCTTCTCCACGTCGACGCTGTTGATCATGCGTGCCAGGCGGACGATCTCCGTGCCGCTCATGAAGGCTTCCAGAGGTAGGTCGCCATGTTGGTGTACTTATCCGACTGCGTGTAGCCCTTCTCGAGCAGCTTGAGCACGTCGCCGTAGCGCGCCTGACGTTCGGGCGACTGGGCTACCCATGCCGCAAAGGCGACCTCTTCGGCCCGTTTGCGGGCGATGACGTCGAGGTTGGCCAGGCCACGGTTCATACCGATGGAGTTCTTCCAATAGTTGGAGCTGCCGGCATACTTCGAGGCGTACTTGATGCGTACGGCGTCGCTGGCTTTGCATGGCTTTGCGCCAGATGTCTTGCTTTGAGGCCTCGCACTTCGATGCGCGGCTTGTTGGAGTTCTCGATGCGTTGGTTGACGCCCCAAGAGGAGAGGTAGCGGTCAGTGCTGCCGGGGGAAGCCGATGGTCATCGCGTAATCCTTCTCGCCGTAACCCTGAGGGAGACTTCGGCCACGTAGCGCGGGTGATAGGGTTTGTTGTCGGCGCTGTATTCGGCTGGCTTTATTGTCGGCGCCGGCGTAGACACGGAAGACGGAGAAGTCGCACGTGGCGTGTCCACATCCAGTTGTCCGTATCGCCGCCGAACTTACCGAGCGACGTGGGCGGAGCGAAGACGAGTCGGACGTCGCGAAAGACGTCGTAGACGACGAGGAAGTACTTGTTGTTGTTATAGAAGGGCAGCACCTCGGCGTTGGTGAACTTGTCGCCCTTGGATACAGAGTCGGCGATGGCACGGGCGATGGAGTCGGCTGTGCTGATGCGCTCATACTCGTCGGTGATACCCTCGAGCTGCGGCATGATGCGGTCGGTGAGGTCGACCGTTTCGCGGAGGTACTGCACTTTGAGACCTTCGACGGGCAGCTCGTCCTTGAAGCTCTGCGATACGAAGCCGTTCTTCAGGTAGTCGTGCTCCACGCTGCTGAGCTTCTGGATGGAGCCGTAGCCGCAATGGTGGTTGGTGAAGATGAGCCCTCGTTGGAGACGGTAATTCCGGAGCATCCGCCGCCGAAGATGACGACGGCGTTGGCTACGCAAGGGCTCGTCTCGCTGTAGATGGTTTCGATGGGCACATTGAGGCCCAACTCCTGCATGCGTGCGATGTTTTGTTTGTTCAACTCTTTCAGCACCCACATGCCTTCGTCGGCCCGGGCGCCCGTGGCGAGCAGCATGCACGCGGCTACTGCAGCCATGATCTTGTTTGTTCTGTTCATGTTTATATGAGTTATTATAAGTAGTTATCGGCCTGTGACTGGGTCGTTATGCACTTTCGACGCGGTTGTAAGAAAATAGTTACGGCCTTCTTCGGCCGGGTAGTTGAGGTAGTTAGAAGATCTTCCACTGACTACTTCTGACTACCGCGCCGAAGGCGCGTAACTACCTCTAAACTACTGGGCGCACCGTAGTGCGCCCCTACCGGTCGATAATGAGTTTGATGTTCTTCTCTTCGGTGCGCGCGCCCATCCATTGCGAGAGCTTGCGCTGCTCGTCGGGGGTGAGTGCGTTTTTGACTTTGACGTAAACCAAAAGCACGGTGTCCGGCTTGTCTTGGACGGTGTTGGCGATGATGGTCGGCGTGCAGGCTAAGCGCTCCACTTGCGGATAGAGCACACGCAGCTCGGGCGTCAGCGAGAGGGCCAGGTGAGAGGCACGGCGATAGCGATCCACGGTATGCTTGAGCGAATCGATCTGCGCAGCTTGTGCTTGGATAAGCTCCTCGTTGTCTTTGTAGAGATCCTTCATCAGCACGCTCTTTAGCTCATTGATGTCTACGTCGCTGCCATTGAATCCCTGACGGACGGTGAGGCCGATGCTACCGAGGCCATAGTCCGTCATGCGGGCGCGAGGCGGCTTCGATCATCATAGTCGGGCACTTCGTCGCCGAGCAAGACGACGTTGAGCGCTTTGCGTCCTGCGGTGTCGACAGCGACGGTTCGGCTGAGGACTTGCGTGTTGGGGAAGTCCAGCTCTTTGTTAACGAACGACTTCACCTGCTCCTCGAAGACGGTCGTGCGGAGGACGCGATAGGTGAGGTAAAGGCTGGGGATGATGGTGCAGGTGACGATGATCATCATGTAGCGCCGAACGACCATAGCGCGCTTCTTGTCGAGGAACTCCTTGTTCGATACTTCAGCACCCGCACCACGATGTAGGTGGAGAGGCTGATGAAGACCGTATTGATGAAGTAGAGGTAGAAGGCACCGAGGAAGTAGCCTCGTTGCCCGTCGCCAAGCCGAATCCGGGCCGTGCAGAGGGGCGGCATGAGGGCGGTGGCGATGGCACGCCGGGGATGACGTTACCCTTCGATTTGGTGGAGCCGGCTACGATGCCGGCCAATCCGCCGAAGAAGGCGATGAGCACGTCGTAGATGGTCGGAGAGGTGCGCGCCAGCAGCTCGCTCTGCGCCTCGCTGATGGGCGAGATGAGGAAGCAAATGGTGGCGGTGACGACGCTGAAGAGCGTTGCCGTAAGGTAGTTGCGCAGGAGCGCTTAACCAACTCGAAGTCCGTGATGCCGAGGCTCAGCCCGAAGCCCATGATGGGGCCCATGAGCGGGGAGATAAGCATGGCGCCGATGATGACGGCCGTGGAGTTGGTGTTCAGCCCGAGCGAGGCTAGGAAGATGGCGAAGATGAGGACCCAGAGGTTGGTGCCGCGAAACTCGACGCCTTTCTTCAGCGATTCGATCGTTTCTTCTTCGTCTTCTTTCTCTTGTCGCAGATCAAAGTGGCGCGTCAAGAAGAACTTGACTTGTTGCAGTAAGGGGGTTCCATTGTTGAACTTAATTACGTGTGATTAATGCTATGTAGTGATGAATTCTATCTCTGTGAATGAAGGCCAATCGAGCGCTTGTTTGAGGTCGCGCAGGCCTCTGCCGAGGCCGAGGAAGTCTGCCTGGTACCCGGCATACTTGGCTGGCGTCCCTGACGCCCTGCGCACACTGCGCGAAGCAATCGAGCGCTTGATCGGGGTCGCCGTGATGGGGCTTCATGCCGCCTTCCTCCTTCCATGAATCAACGGCAGCTCGGAGAGCGGCAGGTCGCGTTTTGATGATAATGCCGACAAAAACAAGCAGGAGCGCGGTGCGATAGACCATGCGCCAGACCGTGTTGTCGATCTCAGGCCACATTCCTGCGGCGAAGAAGGCGGCGGCGAGTAGGGGTGTAAAAAGGCAGCTGAACGGAGGTCGTAAGGCACGGGGTAATACCGCCGCCCGACGAGGTAAGAGAGCACCATCATCAGCAGATTGCTGGCAAACGAGGCCCAGGCGCAGGCCATGAAGCCGTAGTGAGGCACAAAGAGCACGATGACGGCTACGGTCATCACGCACCCGGCGGTGGAGAAGCAGGCGCCCCACTGCGTGCGGTCGGTCAGCTTGTACCACACCGAGAGGTTGAAGTAGATGCCGAAAAACAGCTCCCCGAGCATGACGATGGGCACGACGCTGAGGCCGGCGTAGTAGCGGGCGTCGACGTAGTGCTTGAGCAGGTCGAGGTAGAAGGTGACGCCGAGGAAGATGACCCATGAAAAGATGATGAAGTAACGCATCGCCTCGACGTACGAGCGGCGGTTGTCGGCGTCGCGGGTCTTGGCGAAGACGAAGGGCTCGTAAGCGTAGCGGAAGGCTTGGATGAACATGACCATCACGACGGCGATCTTGAAGCAGGCGCCGTAGATGCCCAGCTGCGCGTCGGCCCGGCCTTGTCGGCAAAAGAGGAAGGGGAAGAGGATCTTGTCGGCCGTCTGGTTGAAGATGCCGGCGATGCTCAGGATCAGGATCGGGAAGGAGTAGGCCAGCATCTGTCGGAGTCGCGCCGCGTCGGGTCGGGCGCGGAGGCCGGGCATCGCGTCGGGCAGCAGCATGAGTAGCGTGGTGGCGGTGGTAAAGACGTTGGTCAGAAGATGTATCCGATGCCGTAGCCCGGGCGATAGAACCACGCAATCCACTCGGGGTGCGACTCGTTCAGCTGCGGACAGACGACAAGTAAGAAGATGTTCAGCACAATGTTGAGGAAGATGTTGGCCAGTTTGATGGCGGCAAATCGCACGGCTTTGTTGCGGTATCTGAGGTAGGCGAAGGGCAGGCAGCAGAAGGCGTCGACGGCCACGATGCCGGCCATCATGCCCACGTATTCCGGGTGCGCCGCGCAGCCCAGTGCTCCACTGATCGGCCCGAGCAACATCCACGCCGCCACCATGAAGAGGGCCGACGTGAAGCCCACGCAGTAAAGCGCCGTGGCATAGACGCGCATCGGTTCGCGCTCCTCCGGCTTATTGACGAAGCGGAAGAAGCCCGTCTCCATGCCATACGTCAGGATGACGAGCAGCAGTGCCGTCCATCCGTAGAGGTTCGTCACCACGCCAAACTCATTCGTGTTCGCCAGCACCCGCGTGTACATCGGCACCAGCATCCAATTCAGGAAACGCCCCACGATGCTACTCAGCCCGTAGATAGCCGTCTCCTTCTGCTAACTGCTTTCATTCCTCCGGCCATAATCTCATTCAACTAACAACTAATAAAAGGCGGCCCTCGCCTGTCTCTGCCGAGGCAGGGAAGTTTGCCGGGTATCAGGTCAACTTGGCCGGCACCCCTGGTGCCTTGATCTTCTTTGCTTCTTTTCTTCTATCAAGGGAAGAAAAGAAGGTTCTGCCTTTAAAAACAATGTGCCTTGCGACGGCGTCGGCACCTTACCCAGATGCTCATACGCCAGTTGTGTCACCTCCCGTCCGCGCGGCGTACGCTTCAGGAAACCCTCTTGAATCAGGAACGGCTCATAGACCTCCTCCAGTGTGCCCGGATCCTCGCCGAGCGCCGTGGCGATCGTTGTCAGCCCCACCGGTCCGCCGTTAAACTTGTCGATGAGCAAGTTCAGGATCTTGTTATCGATCAAGTCCAGTCCGTAGCGGTCGATGTGGAGCGCCTCGAGTGCATAGCAGGCGATCTCGCGATCTACGCGGCCCGATCCCTTCACCTGTGCAAAGTCGCGCACCCGGCGCAGTAGCGCGTTGGCGATGCGGGCGTGCCCCGACTGCGTCCGGCGATCTCCTTCGCCGCATCCGTGTCGCAAACCCACGCCGAGGATGTCCGCACTGCGGTGGATGATCCGTGTGAGCGTCTCCGTGTCGTAATACTCCAAGTGCATGTTGATGCCGAAGCGCGCCCGGAGCGGCCCCGTGAGCAATCCGCTGCGTGTCGTGGCACCGACGAGCGTGAAGGGCGCCAGGTCGATCTGTATCGAGCGCGCGCTGGGTCCCTTGTCGATCAAGATGTCGATGTGGTAATCCTCCATCGCCGAGTAGAGATACTCCCTCCACGATGGGGCTGAGGCGGTGGATCTCGTCGATGAAGAGCACGTCGTTTTTCTCGAGCGACGTCAGCAGTCCGGCCAGGTCGCCCGGCTTGTCGAGCACCGGCCCAGACGTCACCTTGAAGCCCACGCTCAGCTCTGTTGGCGATGATGTTCGAGAGCGTCGTCTTGCCCAAGCCCGGTGGGTCGTGCAGCAGCACATGGTCGAGCGCCTCTGACGCATGCGAGCGGCCATGACGAACACCTTCAGTTCTCCACCACTCGCGTTGGCCGCTGAAGCTGTCGAACGAGAGGGGCGCAGGGCGTTCATAGTCGCGCTCCGTCTCCGGCGTTGTGCCGGCAGCCTTGCGTATGTCGAATTCAGCCATAGGTGTGTGAGTTACGAGTGATGAGTTACGTTACGAGTGGGGCGGGTTCCCGCAAGAGCCGCAAGTGTACCTGCGAGTCTCGCGGCGTTTGCCGGGGCGTTTGCGCAGCTTGCGCAAGTTTCGCAGCGTTTGCCGAGACGTTTGCGCAGCCTGCGCAAGTTTCGCGGCGTTTGCCGGGCGTTTGCGCAGCCCGCGCAAGTCTTGCGGTGTTTGCCGTGGCGTTTGCGCAGCCCGCGCAAGTCTTGCGGCGTTTGCCGAGACGTTTGCGGCAGCTTGCGCTGGGTCTCGCGGCGTTAACAGAAAAAAAGAGGGGAACAAGCCCGCAAAGAGCTGCTCCCTCTCTCTTCTCCCAAATCGTCGGATGTCTACCCCCTACCCTCCATCCTCTACCCTCTATTAGAACTTCACGTTCCGCATGTCGCCCGTTTCGATGAACGCCCGATGGAAGGCGAAGCAAGCGTCGAGGCTCTGCGGTGTGTGACCCTTGACGCCGCGGTCGAGGTAGGCGTGCAGCAGCGGACGATACTCGGGGGTGCGCAACGCTCGATGATCCGCGGGCACGCTGTACAGGCGACTTGCCGCGCAGGTCGGCCACGCCGTACTCCGAGATGATCACCTTCACCGAGTGCTCGCTGTGATCCATGTGCGACACCATCGGTACGAACGAGCTGATCTTGCCATCCTTCGCCGTCGAAGGCGTGGTGAAGATCGAGACGTAGCCCGAGCGCGTAAAGTCGCCCGATCCGCCGATGCCGTTCATCATTTTCGTGCCCAGCACGTGTGTCGAGTTGACGTTGCCGAAGATGTCGGCTTCCAGGGCGGTGTTGATCAGATCACCCGAGTCGGCGCACCACCTCGGGATTGTTCGAGATCTCTTGCGGACGGAGCAGCAGCTTGTCCTTGAAGAAGTCCAGACGGGAGTAGATCTCGCGCAGCGCCTCATGACTTACGCTCAGCGAGCAACCGCTGGCGAACGTCACGCGACCTTGATCCATGAGCTTGATCACGGCGTCCTGAATCACCTCGGTGTAGACCGTGAAGGGCGGGATAGCCTCGTTTTCACCCATGCAACCGAGCACGGCGTTGGCAACGTTGCCTACACCGCTTTGGAGTGGCAGGAACGACTTCGGCAGACGGCCCGCCTTCATCTCGCCTACGAGGAAGTCCGACACGTTGCGGCCGATGGCCAGCGTGACGTCGTCCAGCGGGGCGAACTTGCTGCCGTCCGGCTCGCGGTTCGTCTCCACCACGCCGACGATCTTCTTCGGGTCGACCTTGACGAAGGGTTGGCTGATGCGGTCCGACGGCTTGTAGACGGGGATCTCGCGGCGCATGGGCGGATCTTCGGGCTCGTAGATGTCGTGGATGCCGCGCAGTTCCTTCTGGGTGGAAGCGGTTTAGCTCGATGAGGATCTTGTCCGCCAGACGGCAGATGGTCGGCAGGATGCCCACGCCCTCGGCGGGTACGATCTCGCCGTCTTCCGTCACGTCGACGGCTCAACGATGGCTACGTCTACGCGGCCGAGGGAAGCCGTAACGCAGCGACTGCGCCAGCTCCGAGAGGTGCATGTCGAAATACCCGCGCCGTGAGCGCTGAGTAGCGTGCGCATGTCCTGTTCGATTGGTAGGGGTGCGGAATTTCACAGCCCTCGGCGCGTGCCAATGCACTGTCCAGGTGGTCGCCGGTAGAGGCGCCGGTGAACATTCCGATTTTTGAAGGGCCGTCCCTCCTGTGGTCTTTTGTTCCGCCCGTCGCGCGATGGCTTCGGGATGACCTTCGGACAGCCCGCAGGCGTAAATCCGCTAAATCTGACGTTGTCGTCGTGTTTCACATAAGTGGCGGCTTCTTCCGCCGTGATGAATTTCAGTGACATGATTCTGTTTCTTATTTAAGTAGATGTGTATTTGCGGGCAAAGATATGGATCGGGAGTAATAAGGGAAGGATGGAGCCCAGTGGCGCACCGCCGAGGGCGCTTATTCCGTGCGAATGGCCCCTACACTTGCACCCGTTTTCAATCCCTACACAAACATGACACATGATTTCCTACGCGTTGCGGCCGGTGTGCCGCGACTGAAGCCGGCCGATTACCTCCACAACGCCGACCAGATCATTACGATGATGCGCAAAGCATCCAAACGGGGCGTCGACATCATCGCCTTCCCCCACATGGCCATCATGGGGCAGCACCTGCGGCGATTTGCGTTTTGATCAGCGCTACAACGAGGGAGTGACGTTTGGGCTGCTCGGCGTCTTAGAGGCTAACGGGCTCCCTCCCATCGTCGGTATTGTCGGCGCACCGCTCCGCGTCGGCGATTGCATCCGTGAGGCCGCCGTCGTTTTTCCAGTCCGGGCGGATCCTCGGTGCGGTGGTTAACGGCGGGCCGGGCGAGCGCTTCCCCACCACGAATGTGCAGATCGCTGGCGTCTCTTTCAACGTCGGTTCCGAGCTGCGTTTTCGTTGCGAGACCTTCACGTTTGCCGTCACGCTGGGCGACGACCTCTTCCGTCCGGTGTCCACCAGTGCCCAGTGTGCTACGGAGGGGCCAGCGTCTTTCACCTCGACGCCATGCCTACGCAGGTCGGCCGACACGATGCGTTGCGCGACGTCGTGCGGGAGCACGCCCGCCGCTGCATAGCTGGCCTCGTCTACGTATCGGCTGGGCATGGCGAATCGTCGACGGATCACTTCTTCGACGGCGAGGCCTTCATCGCTGACCGCGGTCGGATCGTGGCCGAGTCGGAGCCTTTCTCTGCCGACGAGCAACTCCTCATCAGCGAGGTGGATCTCGCCGCCTTGAGCCACGACCGCTTCCGCAGCCCCTGACTTTACGGGGCGTAACCCTTCGCACCGCAGGGCCCAGCGCAGCTTGCTGGACACCATCCCCTTCGAGGTGCAAACGGACGACAGTCCGCTCAGGCGCACCATTCCCCGCATCCCTTCGTGCCCGAAGATGCCACCGCACGCGATCGGCGTTGCCGCGAAACGTTCCGCATCCAGTCGCACGCACTGGCCGAGCGACTCCGCCATCCGCCTGCGGCGCGCCGTGATCGGCATCTCTGGCGGACTCGACTCTACGCTGGCGCTTATGGTCACCATCGCTGCTTTCGACCTCTTGAAGCTGCCCGCTGAAGGCATCATCGGCGTCACCATGCCCGGCTTTGGTACCTCCGATCGCACGCACGACAACGCCCCTGGCCCTGATGGCGTCCGAGGGCATCACCCCGCGCGAGATCTCCATCCGTGCCGCCTGCGAGCAACACTTCCGCGACATCGGTCACGACGGATCGCCCTGACACGACTTACGAGAATGTCCAAGCGCGCGAACGGACGCAGATCCTCATGGACCTGGCCAACATGGAGGGCGCCTTGGTGGTCGGCACGGGCGACCTTTCGAGCTGGGCCCTCGGCTGGTGCACCTTCAACGGCGACCACATGTCGATGTACAGCGTCAACGCGGGCGTGCCCAAGACGCTCGTCGGCGCCGTCGTGCAGTGGCTGGCCCGTCGCACCAAGCGCCCTGAGACGTGCCGTGCCCTCCTGGACATCGCCGAGACGCCCATCAGCCCCTGAGCTGCTCCCGCCCTCCCCGACGGCGCGCACACGCAGCAGACGGAGCGCACGCTGGGCCCTCACGAGTTGCACGACTTCTTCCCTCTATCGCTTCATGCGCTTTGGCGACGCCCCCGGCGGATGCTCTTCCTGGCCGAACAGGCCTTCGGCGGTCGCTACACCCGCGTGGAGTTGCTCGGCGTGCTGCGCACCTTCCTCCGCCGCTTCTTTGCCCAGCAATTCAAGCGCAACTGCATGCCCCGACGGCCCCGCCATTGGCTCCATCAGCCTCTCTCCACGCGGCGCCTGGCAGATGCCCTCCGATGCGTCCTCCGCCCTCTGGCTGCGCGCGGTGGAGAGATGGAGAAAGCGATGAAGGAGGGTGAAAAATGAAGCGAGGGCGGTGAATGATGGGCGCCAGATGATGTGTTCGGCCCTCACGGGGCCGTCTGGAGGGCGTATGCGATACGCCCCTACCGCGTTACACGCATTCGTTTCCGATCGCGCACCGAATACCACCCGTTTTCAGTCCCCTGATCCCTCGATCTCGGTAGGGCGAAAAATGGTTTTTGAGCGGAATCTGAGATGCTGGTTTGTTACCATTTGGTTTCAGGCCAGTGTCTCGGGATTCTTTTGAGTCAAAATGGAATCGGAATAGATGACATACTATTCGATGGAATACAAAACTGTTTCGGATCGGATCGCATGCAATCTGATACAATACAGAATTGTTTTGTGTTGGATTGCATGCCATTTGATGGGATACAAAATGGATTCAGATTGGATTGTGTGCAATCAGGTGTGATACAAAAATTGTTTTGGATCGGATCATGTGCAATCTGATGCAATACAAAACTATTTTGATCGGATCGTGTGCAATCTTGTGTGATACAAAATTGTTTCGGATTGGATTGCATGCCATTTGATAGGATACAAAAAAGCGCCAATACATATTCTATGTAAATTTGCCGGAAACAAAGCGGAGATATATCGCTATGTGTAACCACTCTTATGATACAGAGAATGAAACAGATCGAAAGCATCTACATGGCCCGCATACCGGGCGGGGCGCACTTCCTGTTCGTCAACAATGTGTGCGAACGGGCCGAGGCGGACGCCAAGATCAAGGTCGGCGCTAAGGCCGAGCTCGAGGCGCTACGTGCGACGCGCGATGAGGAGGACGCCGCGCTGGCGCTGTCGCGAAAAAGCCTCCTCTCGGACACGATCCGCGAGGCGGACAAGCGTCGGAGCAGCTCTACGTCACGCTCCGCAACATCGTCAAAGCCCTATCGTACCTTCCCGTCGAGGCCGAAGCTGCGGCGGCGCGGCGGCTCGTGCAACTGCTCAAGGATTACGCCATCAACCCCGCATGCAGCGCGACGCCGAGACGGGACTCATGGTGCACCTCCTGGACGACCTCGCCGGGCAGTACGCCGCGGACGTCGCCACGCTCCGCATCGGGCCACTCGTCGAGGCCCTCAAGGAGGTCAATGAGCAGCTGCGTAGCTACCACCGACCGACGGTCTGACGAGCGGTCGGCCTACGTGGTGGGTCGGCTGAAAAAAGGCGCGAAAGGAGGCCGATCGGGCTTACAGCGCGTTCGTCCGTAAGGTCAACGCCCTGGCCGTCGTCGGCCGTGCGGAGGATTACGCCGCCTTCATCGATGACGTCAACACCGAGGGTGGCCCATTACCGCCACGAGGTGATCCCGCCGCGCAAGAAAAAGGAGGCCCCGCTCGAGGCCGATCCCACATCCGCCCCCGCCGATAGCAAGGCGTGACGCTACTTTTGCGCGCAGAAAGAATCACAACCTAAACCCCTCATTAGACTTATGACAACGAACCAACCCATGGCCGCGCTCTTCGATTTGGACGGCGTGGTCTTCGACACCGAGCGGCAATACACCGTCTACTGGCAGCAGGTCGGGCTGCGCTATCACCCCACCCTCACGGACTTTGCGCAGCGCATCAAAGGGCGCACGCTCGTGGAGATCTTCCAGGCGTATTTCGACGGACAGGCGGAGGCACAGGCCGAAATCAGCCGTGGGCTCGTCGATTTTGAATCCCGTATGCACTACGACTATATCCCCGGCGTGGAAGCCTTCCTCGACGAGCTGCGTCGGCACGGTGTGCCGCGGGCCGTCGTCACCAGCTCGAACCGCGCCAAGATGGCCTGTGTCTACCGCGCACGGCCGGAGCTGACGACGCACTTCGATGCCATCCTCGTGGCCGAAGATCTGGGTCGGTCTAAGCCTCATCCCGACGGCTATCTGCGGGCGGCCGAGCGTCTCGGCGTGGCGCCGGAGCGTTGCGTGGTGTTCGAGGATTCGTTCAGCGGATTGAGGCTGGCCGACGGGCTGGAGGGGCCGTGGTGGGTTTGGCGACAACGAATCCGGCCGAGGCGATCGCCGATCGCTGTGATCGGGTGATCGACGACTTCCGCACCTTCACCGTCGACGACATGGTGTCACTGATTCAAATGATAAACAGACGATGAATACATCCCCCTTCTTCACTCCTGAGGAGAAACGCGAGTTCTTCTCCGCTTACCGCCGACTGCTCTCGGGCCTTTCGTCCTGCCTCAAGCCGGAGGACGCGCCCAGATGAAAGCGCTGATCCGTCGTGTGGTGGCCCTCGATTGTTACGGCCGCGATCGCAACGGCATCAACGGCCTCCTGCGCAACATCAACACGGCCGTCATCGCTACGCGACGATCGGCCTGAAACGCACCCCGTCATCGCCCTCTTGCTCTATCGCCCGGTGATGAAGGAGGCCATCACGCTCGACGAGGTGGAGCAGACGTTCGACGCCGATGTGGCGCTCATGATCCGCCGCCTGCTGAAGACTTCCGACCTCTACGCCCGCAACACGGCAGTCAATTCGGAGAACTTCACCACCTGCTCTTCTCCTTTGCCGAAGATGTGCGCGTCATCCTCGTCATGATTGCCGACCGCCTCTGCATGATGCGCATGGGCAAACAGATCCGCGACGACAACGACCGCATCCGCTTGGCTACCGAGGTCTCCTACCTCTACGCCCTCGCTGGCGCATCGCCTCGGCCTCTACACGATCAAGAGCGAGCTGGAAGATTTGTCGCCGAAATACATCGACCCCGACCGCTATCAGTACATCAAGCAGAAGCTCAACGAAACGAAGCGCTCGCGCGACCGCTACATCGCCGAGTTCATCCGTCCTGTGCGCGAAAAACTCGAGCAGGCGGGCCCTGCACTTCGACATCAAGGGGCGCACGAAGTCGATCCATTCGATCAACAATAAGCTCAGCAGCAGCACGTCGAGTTCGAGGGCATCTACGACCTCTTCGCCATCCGCATCATCCTCGACACGCCGCCCTGAGGCCGAACGCTCGGAGTGCTGGCGGGCGTATTCGATCGTTACGGACATGTACCAACTGAACCCGAAGCGGATGCGTGACTGGCTCTCGGTGCCGAAGAGTAACGGTTACGAGAGCTCCACATCACCGTCTTAGGGCCGGACAAACGTTGGGTAGAGGTGCAGATCCGCACGCGGCGCATGGACGAGATCGCCGAACGCGGTCTGGCGGCGCATTGGAAGTATAAAGGAGTGAAGGAGGAGCGTGGGCTGGACGAGTTCCCTGAGCGACGTCCGCGCCATGCTCGAGACCCAGTCGGCCGACCCTGATGGACTTGATGAAGGAGTTCCGCACGGACCTCTATCAGGGACGAGATCTACGTCTTCACGCCCACCGGCGAGGTGATCAAGCTGGGCAAGGGCGCCACCGTGCTCGACTTTTGCCTTCGCCATCCACTCCAAGATCGGCTGTGGGTGCATTTCGGGTAAAGTGAACGGCAAGAATGTGCCCATCCGACACACGCTCCAAAACGGCGACTCGGTGGAGGTCGTCACCTCGCCCACGCAATCGCCCAAGCGCGACTGGCTGACGTTCGTCAAGACCTCCAAGGCGCGATCGAAGATCAAGCAAGCGCTGCGCGAGGAGTCGGCCAAGGCGGCCGAGTACGCCAAGGAGCTGCTGCAACGACGCTTCAAGAACCGTAAGATCGAGGTCGAGGAAGCGCTGCTGATGCGTTACATCAAAAAGTGTGGCTACAAGACGGTGACGGATTTCTATGTCGACATGGCCGAGGGCCGTCGCGACGCGAACACGGTGATCGAGGAGTACCTCGAGCTGGAGCGCCGCGAGCATGGCGAGACGTCGGAACACGCGGAGATCCGCAGCGCCGAGGAGTTTGTGGCGCCGTCGGAACCGGTCGAGTCGCGCAGCGATGTGCTCGTGATCGACAAGAACCTGACGGGCGTGGAGTACCACCTGGCCAAATGTTGCAAACCCCATCTTCGGCGACCCCATCTTCGGCTTCGTCTCCACACGCGGCATCAAGATCCACCGCACGAACTGCCCCAACGCGCAAAGACATGCTCAGCCGCTTCGGCTATCGCACCATCCAGGCGCGCTGGAGCGGCAAGGGCACGGACGGTTACGCCGTCACGCTCCACATCGTCGGCAACGATGATCTCGGCATCGTCACCAACATCACGTCCGTGATCAGTAAAGAGTCGGGCGTCATGCTCCGCTCCATCAATATCGATTCCGTGGATGGGCTTTTCCAAGGCAACTTCACCGTCACGGTGAAGGATCGGCCTCGCTCAGTGTCCTGACGAAGAAGCTCCAGGCGGTCCGGGGCGTGAAGAATATCGAGCGACTAAACACGTGATTCGGCTCTCCGCATAGCAGCGCATCTGCTGCGTTGCCGCCCCCAAAACAGGCGCCTGTTTGCCTTCGTGCATATTGCGTAGCCCCAAACAGGCGCCTGTTTACTCTCGCGCAAATTGCATGGCCTCAAACAGGCGCCTGTTTACCCTCGCGCAGATTGCGTGGGCCTCAAACAGGCGCCTGTTTACTCTCGCGCAAATTGCATGGGCCCCAAACAGGCGCCTGTTTAGCTTCGCGCAGATTGCAGGACACCAAACAGGCGCCTGTTTGCTCGCGCGCAGATTGCGTAGCGCCAAACAGGCGCCTGTTTACCCTTGCGCAAATTGCATGGCCCCAAACAGGCGCCTGTTTAGCTTCGCGCAAATTGCGTAGCGCCCAAAACAGGCGCCTGTTTGGCGATATACACAAAAATGCAGGACTCTAAACAGGCGCCTGTTGACCCTCTACATAACTAAACAAGCTGCGCAGCGAGCCTCAGCAACTCAACAACTCAACAATTCAACCGGCGAACGCCAGCGAGCCTCAACACCTCAACAATTGAACGACTCAACCCGCTTGAGCCCCATCCGTGCGGCGCGGTCGTACATGAACTGGAGGGCGGCGTCGCGTTCGTTGGGGATCACGCCGTCGAGGATGGCGTTCTTGATTGCCTCCTCAAAGCACACCTACGGGGGCGCGACGGCGCGAGTCCGAACGCCGCCATGATCTCCTCGCCCGTGACGGGCGGCTGGAAGTTGCGCACGCGGTCCTTCTCTCGATCACGGCCATCTTCTCGCGCACCAGGCGGAAGTTGTTCAGGAAGCGCGCACCTTCTCGGGTTCTTGCTCGTGATGTCCGCTTCGCAGAGCTTCATCAGGTTGTCCACATCGTCGCCCGCCTCGAAGAGCAGGCGCCGCACGGCCGAATCCGTCACCTCGTCGTCCGCCAGGCTGATCGGCCGCATGTGGGCAGCACCATCTTTTGCACAAACTTCATCTTCTCGTTCATCGGCAACTTCATCCGTCGGAAGATGCGCGGCACCATGCGCTCGCCCACCAGCTCGTGGTTGTGAAACGTCCACCCTGAGCTTGTAATCGAAACCGCTTCGTGGCCGGCTTACCGATGTCGTGCAGCAGCGCGGCCCAGCGCAGCCAGAGGTCGTCCGAGGTGCGGCTCAGCCGGTCGACGACCGTCAGCGTGTGCGAAGTTGTCCTTATGGCCGATCCCTTCGCGCGTCTCCGCCCTTTCGGTGCGCATAGCTCGGGGAAGATCAGCTCCAGCAGGCCGCACTTGTCGAGCAGGTCGAAGCCGATCGAGGGCTTGGGCGAGAGCATGATCTTGTTCAGCCTCGTCGGCGATGCGCTCCCTGGATATGATGGCGATGCGTTCGCGGTTGCGGGCGATGGCGTCGAAGGTCTCCGGATCGAGGTCGAAGCCCGAGTTGCGAGGCGAATCGCACGGCGCGCATCATGCGCAGCGGGTCGTCGCTGAAGGTCACGTCCGGGTCGCGCGGAGTGACGATGCGCAACGCCTCCAGGTCGTCCAGCCCACCGAAGGGGTCGACCAATTCGCCGTATCGCCCATCGTTCAGGCAGAGCGCAAGGGCATTGATCGTGAAGTCGCGTCGGTTCTGATCGTCCTCTAAGGTGCCGTCCTCGACGATCGGTTTGCGGCTGTCGCGGCGGTACGACTCGCGGCGTGCCCCGACGAATTCGATCTCGCTGTCGCCCACTTTCACCTGTGCCGTGCCGAAGTCTTGAACACACTCAGGTGCGCCCGTCGTCCCAGCCTTCGCGCCACGGGCCCGTGCCAGCTCGATGCCACTGCCGACGGTCACCACGTCGATATCCTTCGACGGTCGCCTAAGGATCAAGTCGCGCACATAGCCACCGATCACATACGTCTCCAGCCCCAGCCTGTCGGCTTCCTCCCTGATCATCGGGAAGGGTTGCCCAGCCAGCGCCTCCGCAATATCTTCTTCGTAATACATCATCTGATTTTCTCTTTGAAATAAGCCAAAAGCCTCACGCAGCATTTCCCGCTCCAAGCCTTGCATGTAAGCCGACATGAATGCCCAGTCCGGGGTGCCGTCAGGGAGTGATGGGAGATAAAGTCTACCCGCTTCAATCTTGTCAAGGTCGCTCCATAGCTTCCCCAGCTGAACTTTTGGACGAGTATCTTAATTGCTCGAATAACGAAAAGGGCATTGTGTCGATTGAGTTTCGGATGTCGAACAACGGTATGTTTTGCCCCGTATAAAAAGCACTCGGTTGATAAAAGACGGTTTTGCGTGTCAAGCCCGATGGTGATCACGTTTCCTTCATCCATCTTATAACCCTCTTGTGAACAAACGAAAGAATCGACGCCATTCTGGTTTGTCACTTCGGGTGATATAGGGGTAAATACTATCGCCCTCGGAGAGCTTCTTTCTATCGATGCTACTGCTTGTGGAAGAAATCGAAAACTCTTTCCCAAATACAAACGCCCGCCACTCTCGGCCTTTGAATACGACGGGCTCAGCGTGATTCTCGGCAAGCTGCCGCTTTTAGTCTGCTTATGGCTTCCTTCATAAGCACCTTTTCCTCTTGCCGCATGTAAGCCGACATGAATGCCCAGTCCAGGAGTGCCGTCGGAGATGACAGGGAGCATGATGCGTTCGCGGAGTTATTCGTGCATCACTGATTTCATGATTAAAGCCATATCGCTCAGCCATACGAGAAAGACAGGAGGAAAAGAACAGATAGATATACCTGTCTGCTCCTTCCCGTTCCAGTTTCGTCACATGATCACTCGCCACGAAGGCGTAGGGATGAAAGAAGGCACCGCCGACGCTCCCGCTGTTGGCTGAGCTGAGACAGTTGGCAAAGACTCGAATCCCTCTCCGATTGCCGATAAAGCCGTCTACGCCGTTATTGAGTGCAGAGGCCGATACATAAGGCACGTTGCCTTCGACATGATCAGCTCGCTTGATCCTTTTGCCCCGCTGTATGCTTGGGAAGATCTCAGATACTTTGAACGCCCGCCACTCCCTATCCGTCAGTTTTCAGCGGCTTACTCATCGCCTCCGCCTCCCTGCCGGTCATCGTCGAAGAGGTAGCCCCGCCCGTGGGTGATCATGTTGAATTGGAACGTCAGGTAATCCGCCATCGTGCGGCGGAAATCCTCCTCGCTTGGGATCTCATCGTTGAAGTAATAGGGGAACGAGTGCAGCCACTCGTCTTTCACTTCGATGGTGGTGGTCACACAGAAACGGCTCTCATATTCCGTGATGCGTCCGTTCCAGACGTCAAGAAGGTACTGCCGGCGGTCTTTCGCCGAACTCGTCTCTACTAATCCCACGTGCTTGGAAACCTTGAAGCCGTCGTCTTCGAAGTTGATGAACTTACACTGCTGGTGCGCGAAGTCGTGCGGTATGCCAGCCGTGAAGATGGCGATGCAGGGGTTTGTCCCCACGCGATAAAAGGTGTCTTTGTTGAGCGTGATCACTCCTTCAAGCGTGTGGTGCCGGAGGATGCTCTCCTTGCTCGCTTGCTCCTCACGCGTCTTGCCTGTCAGAGCCGACTGCGGGATGATGACTAATACACGTCCGCCCCGTGTGACGGAGTCCAAGAGATGCTCCGTGAAGTTAATCTCATACAGTCCTGGCGTCAGTTTTGAGCCCTGCAGATACGGCGGATTCATCATCCCCACTGTTACAGCCCTTGAGCTGCAATTGGTGCGGATCGAGCTTCAGGAAGTCCTCGTTGCTGAGATTACTCTGCCATCGCCTCGGAGGATCATGTTTTGCTGCGGCGATGGTAAACATCTAGCTCTGTGATTCGATGCCGTGCAGGCGGCTCCTGTCGGATGTCCATCTTCTCACGCTCCGTTTGCGCCTGCGAGGCATGTGGTGCATGGCTGCGATGAGGAAGCCCGCCGTGCCGCAGCAAGGATCCAGCACACTGTCCGTCGGCTTCACGTCAGCCAGTAGGCAGAACAATTCAGTGATGTGTCGCGGCGTGAGCACGATACCCAATGACCGCCCATCACCACCTGAATACGACATGAACTCGCCATAGAAACGTCCCAAATAATCCTCCGCCGATCGAACGTATTTAATGCCCCGATAAAGTTTGTCGTGAAGGAACTCCGTGTACATATCTGAGCGGCGTTTGCCCAGTGCCGGATGGATCTCGTTGATCACCTTCGTGTCACGGATGACGGCAAATTGGTTCAGCACAAGATCCATCTTCGTTTGCGGCGATACCCGCGCCCGCTTGAGGCTCGTCTCGATCGCATCGTAGAGCTTCTGTCCGTCCGTTTTCCCTCCCGATCGCCGATAAGCATATCGACAGCGAACGTCCGGTGCTCAATCTCTTGCAGCGCCAGCAGGATGCCGGCCACGATGAGCGGTTTGTCCTTATCCTGGATGCTTCCGTAGTTGCGCAAATCCTCGTGCAACGCCTGCGCCTCACGCAATATCTCAGCTGTCTCTTTCTCCCGCTCCGTCGACTCTCCGAGTACCTCACGCTTGTAATATTCCTCGATATTCAAAGGGGCAAACGAGATCAACGTATTCAAATCCGGAAGTACCGTGCATGCCCCCGTTGTCGTCCACAAAAAGTGGTGTGATGCGATGCCGGCGCTCGTCGCCCGAAAATGCCCAAGGCAAAGACCTTCTTATAATGTGTATGCCGAGCCAAGTGTATGCCATAAAACAGTGCCCCATTGACGGCATACTCCATCACCGCCCGCGTCGACCTGTCGAGACTCCCCGTGTCGTCGAAGGTCGCATGCCTGTCCGCGTCAGCCTTGTCCTCGATCACGATCAGGAACTCCCCATTCACCACGCCACAAAACTCCGGGCGCCCCATTGCCTGTCCCGCCTTCGAGGCTGTTTTTGAGTGCCCTGTCGATCTCCCGGATGTCGCTCCCTGTGCTGACAGCCGAATCTCGGCCTCGTCGAGCATGGATTTTACCCAAAAATCAGTCTGGATTTCCTTCTTTGCCATGATACATATATGTCTTTGTTTGACGGCGGCAAAGATAGATGCCACCCTGCCACGGATGAAAGCCCAGTCATGAGTTACCGCAGCGTGACGCCAGCCTCGGCGCAACGGGCCACCATCACTTCGGGCCACAGCGCAGCCTGTACCTCGCCGATGTGGGCGCAGCGCAGGAGGTACATGCAAAGCCGCGACTGACCGATGCCACCGCCCACTGCGGGAGGCATCTCGCCGGCAGCCAGGGCGCGGTGGAAGGGTAGCTCGAGGCGATCCATGCAGCCGGTCATCTCCAACTGACGAAGCAGTGCCGCAGGATCGACACGGATGCCCATCGAGGAGAGCTCCAGCGGCGCGTCGAGCACAGCGTTCCAAACCAGAATGTCGCCGTTGAGGCCATGGAGACCGTCGGGCGTGGGGCAGACCAATCGTCGTAGTCAGGGGCGCGGCCGTCGTGACGCGAGCCGTCGGAGAGGGGCCGCCAATGCCGCGAATGAAGACGGCACCGTAGCGTCGGGCAGCCTCTCGCTCACGCTCCTTTGGGGGCTGAGATCGGGGAACTCCGCGCGAAGTTCCTCGGCGTGCACAAAGGTGATCTCGCGGGGGTAGCGTGGGCGGGATGTGTGGGAAGGCGCGGTGCGTCACGGCCTCAGTGGGACAGCAGGGCGCCGTAGATGCGGCGGACGATGTCCGAGAGGAACTCCACCGTGCGATCCTCCGGGCGGATAGTTCGCTCCCAGTCCCATTGGTCGACGTAGAGCGAGTGGATGTTATCCAGCTCCTCGTCGGCGCGGATAGCGTTCATGTCCGTGTAGAGCCCTTGGCGGGCGGGATGCGGTAAAGCAGCCAGCTTCATGCGCTTCCCCTTGGCTAGCGAGTGCACTACCTCGGCACGTCGGTCGCCCTATCTTTTGATGGGGAAACGATGCAGGGGCGCTCCACGCTGTTGAGGTTGTCGTTCAGACCTGAATCGGCAAAGACGAAGAGTGGCGCCGTGACGCGTCGGAGGCTGAGGGCCTCGGCGAGTTCGGCTTGGAAGGTCTGCTTGAGTAGCTTGATGGCGTCCTCCATGCCTTCCGTAGGGCAGCATGGGACGATAGTCGGGGGAGGTAGAGGTTCATTGTCTAGCAAGTAGTTTGAGGGTAGTTGTAATGGTAGGGATGAGGAGTTAGGGTAGGGGCGGCCTCAAGCACCGCCCGCTATTCGCGCGCAAAGGTAAAAGGGGGATGGGGCTACTTTGGCCCCATCATTTTTACGCAAACAATACGATTTACGCATGAAAACAAATGCACCTCAAGCCTCCCGTTACGCCGGGTATGTCTCTACATCTTGGTCGCTGTCCTTTGCCTCACGCCGTGGGTTACGCCACCGGTGGCGCTCTTTGCCAGGGCTCGTTTTGCCTTCTTCTTCGGCTCACCTTTTCCCCGTCTTTAACCGTCGAGCATCTCGCTATCTGCTGCAAGTCTCCGTCGTGGGACTCGGCTTCGGCATGAACCTCAATGAGTCGCTCCGGGCCGGGGCAGACGGTATCGTCTTCACCATCTTCTCCGTCGTGGGCGTGATGGCCGTTGGCATCCTCTTCGGGCGACTCTTTCGGGTCGATCGTCAGACAGCCTACCTCATCTCCAGTGGCACAGCCATCTGCGGAGAGACAGTGCCATCGCCGCCACGGGTCCGATTGCCAAAGGCGAACGAGGGCCCAGATGTCCGTCTCCTTAGCCACCATCTTCGTGCTGAACGCTGTGGCACTTTTCCTCTTCCCTCCGCTGGGCCATTTGGCTTGGGCTCACTCAGCAGCAGTTCGGCACCTGGGCCGCCATCGCCATCCGACACGAGCTCCGTAGTCGGTGCCGGGGCGGCCTATGGCGACTGAGGCCCTGCGTATCGCAACCACCGTGAAACTGACTCGCGCCTTGTGGATCATTCCCTTTTCGCTCTACACCGCCTTTCATTTCCATGCCCGCAACGAACGCATCTCGATTCCGTGGTTCATCCTCTGCTTCGTACTGGCCATGACGGCCAATACTTACCTCGGTATCCCGGCGGAGGTGGGGCTCGACCATCGTGCGTGTAGCCCGACAGTGCCCTCACACTGACGCTTTTCTTCATTGGCGCAGGCCTCTCGCGCGCACACTGCGGACCGTGGGCGTCCGTCCCTTCATGCAGGGCATCGCACTCTGGTTCTTCATCGGCGCCATTAGCCTGACGTTCGTATGTCTCTATTATTGATTGGCGTACGGTGTGACGCCACTTGCACCACCCTCCGTAGCGCCTCGATTATCAATCTATCTTTGCCCCCGAAACATTTTGACTGACAACAAAGAGATTCCGGCTGGTTGAACAACGCCTCGGCAGGGATTCTTTTTTTACTGAACAAATCATCAACCCAAAAAGAAGGAGACTGTAAGACATGGCTGTTACGTACATGACAGAAGAAGGCTACAATAAGATTTTGGCCGAAATCAACTACCTGGAGAGCGTAAAAACGTCCGGAGATCTCAGCGCAGATAGCCGGGCTCGGGACAAAGGAGACCTCTCCGAGAATGCAAGTATGACGCCGCCAAGGAGGCGCAAGGAATACTCGAAGGAAAGATCGCCCAGCTCAAAGGGGCTTATCGCCAACGCGCGTCTGATCGATGAGAAGCAAAATCAAGACAGACGTAGTGCAGATCATGAACAAAGTGAAGCTCAAAAAGCGTAGCCAACGGCGCCGTGATGACCTACACCCTCGTGTCGGACTCGGAGGCCAACCTCAAGGAAAAACAAACTCGCCATCAGTACCCCCATCGCCCAAGGCTTGATGGGAAAAAAAGGTCGGCGATGTGGCTGAAATCAAAGGTGCCCTCTGGCATCGCAAGTTCGAGATCATGGAGATTTCGATCTGAACCCCTAACTCACCCATTTTACGCATCATGGCAACTGTATTCAGCAAAATCGTGGCGGGCGAGATACCCTCGCCACAAGATCGCGGAGGACAGCGAGTTCTTCGCCTTTCTCGACATTCATCCCGTAGCTACAGGGGCCACGTTGGTCATTCCGAAAGAGGAGGTGGACTACCTCTTCGCCATCGACGACGCGAAGCTCGGCCGCATGATGGCTTTTCGCCAAAACGGATCGCACGGGCGCAAGAGCAGGCCATCCCCTGCCGGCGCATTGGCGTGACGGTCATCGGGCTCGAGGTGCCGCATGCGCACATTCACCTGGTGCCCATCACGCACGAGTCCGATATGTACTTCGATCGGCCCAAGGGCACACCGACGAATGACGAACTGGCCGCCACCGCGGCTGCGATTCGCGAGCTGGCCTAACCGGTCGCGCCAAACTGGCTGCACGCGGTGTGGCCTCAAAAGAGTCCTGCCGGACGAAAGGGAATTCGTTCCCCTTCATCCGGCAGGACTTTTATATGCCACCCATCGTGTCGGGTGGTTTTCGTGATGATTTTCCGAATCGTGCTGCCGTCAGGGCCTTCCGCCCCGGCGAGGAGCTGGGAGCGTCGGCCGTGTGCGCTCCGACGCCCACCGATTGGGCGACCCTGATTTTTCGTCAGGCCTTCCGCCTCGGCGAGGTGTTGGGAGCGTCGGCCGTTGCGCTCCGATTCTCACCGATTGGGCGACCTGATTTTTCCGTCAGGCTTTCCGCCCCGGCGAGGTGTTGGGAGTGTCGGCCGTTGCGCTCTGACGCCCACCGATTGGGCGACCTGATTTTCTGTCAGGTCTTCCGCCCCGGCGAGTGTTGGGAGTGTCGGCCGTTGCGCTCCGATTCCCACCGATTGGGCGACCTGATTTTTCCGTCAGGCCTTCCGCCTTGGCGGGGTGCTAGGAGCGTCGGCCGTTGCGCTCCGACGCTCACCGATTGGGCGACCTGATTTTCCGTCAGGCTTTCCGAACCACCGCGCTGCGGACGGCCATCCCGAGCAGGGGCCAGAAAGACGACGCCGACTACAATCGAGGGCGATGAGCGAGATCCGTGCGCTGCGCAGATGGGACATCGTCCACGCAGCGGAACTCAATCTTGTGCGTGCCCTGCGGGGATCTCCAGCCCGCGCAGGATGTAATCCACACGGATGGGCTTCACCTCGCGGCCGTCGATGTGAGGCGTGCCACGTTTTTGTAGAACACCTCCGAGAAGACTGCCAAACGCGGCGAGGCGCTCTGGCTCCTCGTAGAGCAGGCGGTCGGGCGCCGGGTAATCCGTCAGGCGAATCGTGGCGGCGCTGTCGCTCGAGGCCAGTTGCTGCCACGACGGCAGGGTCGGCCTGCCACGCCTTATCGATGACGGCCGTGCGCACGGGGTTGAAGTCGTTCAGGGCCACGATTTCCTCGTCGGGCGAGTTGACCCAGCGAATCTCGTTGACGAACCAAACGCATCCGGGGGCGCCGGGGTTACGCTGCACCTGCGGCCCTTGGTCGGTGGGGACGATCACGTAACGCGTGTTGAGCATGTTCAAAAACGTTCGGATTGATCCCTTTAGCCGCAAAATGATAATCGATAATATCCTGATAGCGGCGCAACTTGGCGGGGCTATAACCTCCGACGGACTTATGAAAGTACGACGTCTCGGATTCGTTAAACGTACTCTTGGTCAGGTTCAAAACCCGGTAGTTCGGGTCCTTGTCCTGCAGGATTTGCTTGTCTGCCTCCGTGGCCACGATTTCGCGTGCCTGACGCTGCGGCACAAAGTCCTCATAATTCAAAAAGCGCTTATCCACGGCCAGAGATCGGCAAAAACGAGCAGCCCGATCACGGCCACCACGTAATTCGCGTTAAAAGGCTTCTTCAGATAAATGAATAGCAGCGCAGCCACCGCAGCGATGAACCCAAACGAACGCCAGGCATCGGCCGAGAGCATGCCCTGCCGATCGGCTACGAGCGCCATCAGCAAGTCGGGGTATTGCTGAACTGCTCGTCGGCCGGGCCCGAAAAGCTCATCAGTCCGCCCCAAGCAGGGGCGTAGAGTGAGGCAAAAGGCCCCGCTGAGGCCAGCGGCGATGTAGAGCGGGCGCAACAGGGCGCGTTTGTCGTCCGCCTCGAGGATGCGCTTGACGGCCAGGATGGCCAGGGCCGCCATCGAAACTTCGGCCACCACAAGCGCCATGGAAGGCGTTCGGAACTTGTTGTAGAGCGGCAAATGATGAAGAAGAACCTCGTTGATGCCTGCATTTTTGCCCCACGAGAGGAGAATCGAAATGAGCGTCACGGCCAGCAGCCACCAGCGCTCAGGCCCTTTCACGATCAAGAGTCCGAGCACGAAAAGGAAGCAGATGATGGCCCCGACATACACCGGCCCGCTCGTGAAGGGTTGATCGCCCCAGTACATCGGGGCGAAGCGTGTAAACTGGCGCCCTGATCCGCCTGCCCATGATCGGAAAAAGAAGCGGTACGTGTGCGAGTCGGTGCCGATGTTATGATGCGAATCCGAGCCGTAGAAGTTGGGGGATGAGCAGCGTCATGGTCTCGCCCGGCCGTAGCTCCACATGTAGGCATAGTCGATCTCGAGCCCCGAGCTTTTCTTTTTGACCCTCCGCATTGTTCTTCAGCACCGCCCCCCGCGCATGGATTCCTTCACATAGTCGGCTGAGCTGATGAGCTGTCCGGCGGCTGGTGCCACGGCCAGCAGGCCCACCACGAGGAGCACGGCGGACGACTTGAGGTAGGCGCCCAACGTGTGGTTGCGAATCGCAAAGACCAGATAGGTGAGGGCCAAAAACGAGCATCATAATCAATAGGTAATAGCTGATCTGCTGATGACTCCACAGGACGTTGAGCCCGGTGAAAAACAGGGTCACTAAGCTGCCCCAGAGCAGCCGCCCGCGATAGCAGAGGATCACGCCGCCCAGGATCGGCGCCATCGTCGACATGACGAGGCACTTATTGACGTGGCCGGCCTCAATGATGATCAGATTGTACGACGCGAAGGCGTAGGCCACAGCTCCCACCGCGGCCAGGCCCGGGCGACACCCCAGCGCGATCATAAACACGTAGAACCCTACCAAATAGAGCAGCACAAGCAGCGCGTTGCCCGGCAGGGTGTACGCCAGGAAGCGGCTCAGATAGTCAAAGATGTTTACTATCGGCGCGCTATTCGTGTAGTTATGCGGCATGCCGCCGAACATGCGCGCCGACCAGTAGGCGTGCTCGCCGGTTTTCAGATAGTGATCCGCGATGTCTTTTTTTCCCCAGCCCTGAGCGCTGTTTACGTCGCCTTTGCACCAGCCCCTTACCGTCGAACAGTTCAGGTGCGAAATAGATCGCTGCGAGCGCGAAAAACAGGATCACCACCACCACGTGCGGCCATCCCTTCTTGATTGCCTCATTCATATTTGAAAAACTAATTTGATGTCGTATAAATGTCGTCGGATTCGGTCAGAAAAAGCGGGCCCGCTGTGGGCGCGATTCAGAGGCGGATTCCCCGGCCTATTTGTTTGGTTTTGGGGGCGCAAACGTGGGTAAAAAAACCGCGACCCTTTTTCGCCCGCCAGCGCCTGTCGGGGTCTATTCGTCGGAGCGTTTTTCGGGTCGGCGCTGTGAGGGGCGAAAAAGTGCTCTCGGCCGCCTTTCGATCCTGTGCGGCGCGCGATTCCGCCTCTGGGTAGAGTCGATTTTGATTTTTGGGGTGAGTAAAACCCGCCGGGTTTCACTCAAACGATAGTGGCAATGTGAAAAACCCGCCGGGTTTCGCGCTATGTCGTGTGGCAACGTTAAAAAAACCCGACGGGTTTTGCGCCATGTCGAGTGGCAAAGTCCAAAACCCGTCGGGTTTCGCACCATGTCGAATGGCAAAGTCCAAAAACCCGTCGGGTTTCAGGCTATGTCGTGTGACAAAGTCAAAAACCCGCCGGGTTTCGTGCCATATCGTGTGGCAAAGTCAAAACCCGCCGGGTTTCAGGCTATGTCGTGTGCGGGAATATGAAACCCGTCAAATTTTTCATGTATCCGTGTAGGGGCGTATTGCATACGCCCCTGAAATGTCCTCGCCAAAGGTTTGGGTCTAAAATCGGGCAGGTTTTGGGTGTATCTGTGTAGGGGGCATATTGCATACGCCCCAAATGTCCTGCGACAGGGGTTTGCGCCTAAAACCGGGCAGGATTTGGGTGTATCCTTATTTGGGATGGTGAAATCAGGTAGGTTTTTGGCGTATCCCTATTGGGAAAATGTGAAACCGGACAGGGTTTTTCACGTACCCGTGTAGGGTGTATTGCATACGCCCTGAAATGTCTTACGCCGAAGGTTTTGCGCCTAAAAATCGGTCGGGTTTTGGGTGTATCTCTATTGGGAAGGATAAAATCGGGTGCGTTTTTGGCGTATCCGTGTGCGGAAATATGAGACCGGGCGGGTTTTGCACGTACCCGTGTAGGAGCGCAAAAGCATACGCCCCTGAAATGTTCTGCGACGAGGGATTTACGCCTAAAACCAGGCAGGTTCTGGGCGTATCCTTATTGGGAAGGGTGAAATCGGGTGCGTTTTGGGCTTATCCGTGTGCGGAAATATGAAACCAGACAATTTTTGGGTGCACCCGTGTAGGGGCGTATTGCATAGACCCCCAAATATCCTGCGACGATGATTTGGGTCTAAAACCCGCCGGGTTTTTCATGTATCCGTGTAGGGGCGTATTGCATACGCCCCCAAATGTCTTGCGACGAAGGTTTTGGGCCTAAAACCGGGGTGTGTTTTTGACGTATTCAGGTGCGGGAATGTGAAACCCGTCAAATTTTTCATGTACCCGTGTAGGGGCGTATTGCATACGCCCCCAAATGTTCCTCGCCAAAGGTTTAAGCCTAAAAACCGGGTGCGTTTTTGGCGTATCCGTGTGCGGAAGTATGAAACTGGGTGGGTTTTGAGTGTATTCGTATGCGGAAATATGAAACCAGACAATTTTTGGTGTACCCGTGTAGGGCGCAAAAGCATACGCCCTAAAATGTTCCTCGACGAAGGTTTGGGTCTAAAACCGGGCGGGTTTTTGGGTGTATCCTATTGGGGATGGTGAAATCAGGGTGGGTTTTGTACGTATCCTTATTGGGAAGGGTGAAATCGGGTGCGTTTTTGGTGGGTACGTGTTTCGGAAGACGTGGCGGGTCGGGCGTTCTTACCCCCATCAATGGCGACAGGCAAAACGCTTCTCAAATCAGACCTATCTTTGCCGCCTCTAATTAAAACACGGAAAGAACAATGAGTTACAATTTATTGAAAGGGAAAAGAGGCATCATTTTTGGCGCCCTCAACGATTTATCTATCGCTTGGAAAGTGGCCGAAAAGGGCTGCAGAGGAAGGCGCACAAATCGCGCTAACAAATACACCGATCGCAATACGGATGGGCGAAGTCCGGGCGCTGGCGGAGCGTCTCCAAGCGCCGATGATCCCCGCCGACGCGACGAGCGTGGCGGACCTTGAAACGGTCTTCGCGGAGTCGACGCGTGCCTTGGGCGGAAAGATTGACTTCGTGCTCCACTCCATCGGCGCAGGCCCCAATGTGCGCAAGAAGCGCACGTACGACGATTTGGATTACGACCTGCTCTCGAAGACGCTCGACATCTCGGCCGTCTCCTTCCACAAGATGTTGCAAGTGGCCAAAGAAGCAGGACGCCATAGCGGAGGGCGGGTCGATCGTGGCCCCTGACCTATGTGGCCTCGCAGCGCACATTCTTTGGCTATAACGACATGGCAGACGCGAAGAGTCTCCTGGAGTCCATCGCACGCAGCTTCGGTTACATCTACGGCCGCGAGAAAGGTGTACGCATCAACACGATTTCGCAGTCGCCGACGCTCACTACGGCCGGAAGCGGCATTAAGGGGATGGATCACCTGATGGACTTCGCCGACAAGATGAGTCCCTTTAGGCAACGCCACGGCGGATGACTGCGCCGACTATTGCGTGACCCTGTTCTCGGATCTCACGCGTAAAGTGACGATGCAGAACCTCTTCCACGACGGTGGCTTCTCGAGCATGGGCATGAGCCTCCGCGCCATGAATCAGTATAGCAAGAGCTTCGAGGAGTTTAGGGACGAGTCAGGGAAGATCATTTACAGGGTGATCGTTGGGGGGCGGGAGCGATCCTTTGTCCCGTCCTCCCCCGAGTCACGAAAAGCAAGAGGCGTCCACACACTGCGGTGCGGGACGCCTCTTTCAGTTAGATTCGACGGCCGGGGCGGTTATTGGGCCCGTCCAGTCGGAGATTACGCCCGATGGATCGGGGTTGAGGATGATGGCCTTGTTCTGGTCCGTTTCGTACTTATTAAGTAGATGTTGAACCACGGCGCGCAGTATCCTTCGAGCGAATTCATGCGGTAGCCTACGGGGCAGTTCGTGCCCTTATATCCACGGGTGACTTTCAGCTCGAGGCGTTTGTAATCCCAGAAGATGATGCCTTCGCCCCAGAATTCAATGCGTTTTTGGAGCATTAATTCCTTGCGGAAGTCGGCCAGGGTCGTGGCTGAGCACTTATAGGAGTCGTAGCGATACGTCTTCATGAAGCTCTCAAGGCAGAGACGCCCGCCGCAACGCCCTGGCTTGCGGCCAGCGCTTCAGCCTCGATGAAGTACATCTCCTCGACGCGCATCAGCGGATAGTCCATCGCGGCGCCCACCTTGTAGTCGATCATGTTGCCTTCGTTCGGCTTAAACTTGAGTCCGGTGTAAGCGGGCAGCGCATTGAAAACCGTCGTCGGTGAGGAGGGTGCGATACTTCGTGCCCGGGCCCTTACCCGTGTCGGCGGGTGAGATCCAGGAGGCCTTACGCCAGTCGGCGTCGGGGATCTGATCGAAGAGTGCCTTGCTGACGGTGCGCATGGCGAAGTAGGTAGAGTTCGCTACACCGAAGGTCTGCTCAGGGGCACATGTTAGAAGCGAAGTTGACGTAAGAGCTGTAGACGTTGGCCTCCTTCATGATAGAACCCCACATCCAAGAAGAGGTGAGGATGGAATTGAAGCCCGTCGTGTAGCTCTTGCCACCGAACCAATCGCTCTCAGTCAGGGGTTGTGCACCGCTGGCGGTGATGGCTTCGCGGGCAAACTGCGCAGCCTTAGCGTAGCAGTCTTTCGCAGAGGTGATGTCCGAGCGAACGGCGGTGAAGGCGGCCAGATCGGCCGGATACTTCTCGAAGCGTGTGCCCAGCTCTAACCAGGTGCGTGCCTTCAGACCGGCAACAACGGCGGAGTTGGGCGGGTTCTTCGCGGCGCGGGTGTATCCATTGAGGAGGTTTCCGGCTGTCTCCAGTTCGTCGAGGATGTATTTGTACATTGTCTGGAAGGGGACGCGCGGATTGTTGCGTGCATCAGTCTCGGAGGTCGTCTCGGTGACGAGCTGCGTGGTGAGACCATAGATCTTGTTGGCGGCCGCTTCGTTGTCGAGCTTTAGCGATGCCCGTTTTTCTTGTATTCGTAGAGGCGCGCCATATCGAGGTAAGCCAATGCGCGGTAAGTGTGAGCTACGCCGGCATACTGCTTCAGGAGCGGGTCGGTGGTGTTCGCATCGATCAGCCCGACGAGGTCGTTGGCTCGCTTGAGGAGCTTGAAGTAGTATCCGTAGAGCACGTAGCCCATCGAGTTGTTCACGCCGAGGCTGGTGCAAAGGCCAAACGAGGAGAAGTAGTCGTAGTCGGAGCTGTAGACATAGAAGTCTTCGCACATCACGTCGCGCATGATACCAAAGGCGGAGTATCCGAAGTCATAGTTGTAGTCGGCACCATAGCTATCGTATTCGTTGATGTAGCCCACGATGGAGTTTTGCAGGGCTTCCATCGCGTTCTTTCGACTTCATGGCTTTGATCTCTTCGTCGCCGTGGACGACTCGGGGAAATTCTCTTCGATGCAACTGTTCAGGCCGACTGCCATAAGCAGTACGCAGCAGGCAAGGGCTTTCGTGATCAGAGTTATCTTTTTCATTGTGATCATCCTTTCTTAGTTGTTATACAAGGGGATAAGGTTGGAACTTAGAATTGCAGGCTGAGGCCGGCAGAGTAAGTGCGATAGGGCGATACGCCGGCTGAGGAGGATGCTACCGGTGGTGGTAGTGCGCGGATCCAAGCCTTTGCGTTTAGACCAGTAGTAGATGTTGTCGCAGGGTGACGTAGAAGCGCAGGTTGCGGACACCGCCCAGACGCTTGGTCAGGTTGTCAGGCACCGTGTAACCGAGCTGAATGTTCTGGAAGTTGAGGTAGCTACCGTCGATGAGGAAGCGGTCAGACTGTCCGGCGGAGTTGAGGTCGTCGAAGTACCAGCGAGGAAATTTCAGAGCTGGTGTTCTCGGGCGACCATGCGTTGAAGACGTCCTTGTGCAGGCGGAAGCCACTGGCCGAAGAGGCGATGGGGTTGAGACATCATACCTGCATATCCGTAGTCGTAGATCTTGCCACCCACGGGTAAGAGAACTGTGCCGAGAGGTCGAAGCCGCGGTAGCTGAGCGAGGAGCCAAAACCACCGTAGAGATCCGGATTCGGGTCGCCGCAGAGGTAATAGTCAGCGTTGGAATAAGTGTCCGTCGTCTTCTCTTCGCCGGTCGTCTTGTCGGTGTAATACCACAGCGATTTGCCTTCGGAAGACAGACCTGCAAAGCGGTGGATACGCCACGTGTTGATGGGCAGGCCTTCACCGTAGTAACGGATGCCATTCACATAGCCGTCGTATCCGCCCACGTTGTTCGTCTTCTTTTCTTCGGGCAGGTAAGAGATCTTGTTCTTGTAGTGGGTCAGGTTGAGGTTGATGGTCCACACCAGATCCTTACGCTTGATGGGCGTGTAGTGCAGGTCGACTTCGACACCACGATTCTCCATGTCGCCCACGTTGTCGTAGTAGCCGTCGTAACCCAGTGAGGGGCACGGTGAACCAGTGCTGAGCATGTCGGTCGTCTTGCGATAGAAGAGCTCGACGTCGCCCGTCAGCTTGCCTTTCCAAAGCTCGAACTCAGCGCCGAGATTGACGTTCGTGTCTCGTCTCCCAAGTGATGTCCTCTTTGCCTTTGCCACTAAAGGAGAGCGAGAGGGCGTCGTTGTTGTTGGTAATGCCATAGCGGTCGGTGTGGTAGAAGCTGCCGATGTTGTCGTTACCCTGCTGACCGATGGAGAACTTGATCTGCAGGCATGTCGAAGGCTTTGCACTTGAAAGAACTCTTCGTTCGAGATCAGGTAAGCGCCACCGAGGGAGTAGAAGTTACCCCAGCGATGCTTCGGGTGGAAGCGTGAGGAGGCGTCGCGGCGGAAGGAGGCAGAGGCGAAATACTTTGCCGTTGTAGTCGTAGAGCCCACGGAAGAAGTAGCCTTCTGTATTGTAGTTCGTGGCGTAAGAGTCGGAGTTCTTACCGTCGATCACGGCGCCTTCCAGCCTCATGATTGCCCCAGTAGGAGAACATGTTCTTCTTGGAAGCTGAGAGCTGCACGTAGTTGTACTTTGTAATACTCATGCCCCCAAGAGAGCGGAGAAGTTGTGGCTGTCGCCGAAGGTGTGGTTGTAGTTCAGCAACTGCTGGAGGTTGAGCGTGGTGGTGCGATAATGATGAGACCGAAACGCGTCCTTTCTCTTCGATACCCCAGCCGTAGAAGGGTTTGCCGGTGTCGAAGTAGCGCCGTCCAAAAGACAGACGTGGCGGCGTTGAAGGTGAACTTCAGTTCGTCGGAAAAGAGGACGTCTGCAAAGGCATTGCCGTTCAGCGAGTGCAAATTGGTTTGTTGCAGATTGATCTTCATCGTTTGGATCGAGAGGTTGGAGTAGGCCGGGCGCACCAGCTTGGGGCCAGCCGTAGCCACACCATAGTCGTACATCTTACCGTTCTCGTCGGTGCGGGATGTTGCCGTTGGCGTCGCGCAGGTAGACGGGGATAAATCGGCGCAATGCCTTGCGTGAAGGCAGTCGGGTCGGTCGATTCTGACTCGGAGAGCGTCTGCGTGGTACTGTAGACATAGCCCACGTTCATGCCATGCTTCAGCCACTTCTTCGCTTGGTGCGAAGCCTTGACGCAGGGCCGAACAGCGCTCATAGCCCGAGTTAGGCAGCACGCCGTTGTCCTTGAGGTAGCCGAAAGAGGAGTAAAGCTGCAGCGCGTCGTTGCCACCCGTCACGTTCACGTTATACTCTTGGCGCAGCGAGGTGCTGTAAGCCTCTTTCGTCCAGTCGTCCGGCAGCAGCATGTGACCGTTCACCACGCGTCCCAGCGTCGCGTTCGGGTTCAGCTTGCCATCCTTACCGATCAGATACTGCCCGTCGGGATAGCTGTAGACGTTGTAAGCCAGGCCGCCCCTTCTCTTTCACGCCGCTCACTAGGGTCTTGGTTGGCCTGCACATAGGCGTCGTCGGCTGAGAGAGCTTGTCCACGTAGTGGAAACTTGTTGTAGAGTGCGCGGTATTGTGCCTCGTAATACTGTCCGGGATCCTTGATGTAATCGTAGTCGATCGTACCGCGTGTATTGGCGCCCCACTTCGCAGAGGCCGTGATGACGGCTTCGCCCGACTTCGCATTCTTCGTCGTGATGATGATCACAACCGTTGGCACCCGCGTGCACCGTAAAAGCGCATTGGAAGCGGCGTCTTTCAGCACGGAGATGAGACTCCACGTCGGCCGGGTTGATGTTATTCCAACCGCCGTCGTAAGGAGCGCCGTCGACGATGATCAGCGGGCCCGTACTGGCGTTGATGGAGCCGATACCGCGGAGCAACATGGTCGGCCCGTCGCCACCGGCCTGACCCGAGCCACTCGTCATCTGGAGGCCCGCCACCTGTCCGCCAGGGGCCTGCACCACGTTCGTAGCCTGCTTCTTGGTCAGAGCGTCGGAATTGATCACGGTGGCCGAACCCGTAAAGGCTGATCGTTTGAGGTACCGTAAGCCACGACGATGACTTCATCGAGCTGCTCGTTGTCGTCCACCAAGACGACCTTCATGCCTGCCGCGGCGGGCAGTTCTTGCGTTTTGCATCCCAGCATGGAAATAACCAGCGTGCTACCCTTGGGCACCGAGAGGGCGAATTTGCCGTCGATGTCCGTGATGGTACCTGTCGTGGTATTGCCTTTCACATGCACGGTGACGCCGATCATGGGCTCCTCCTGCTGGTCAGTCACAGTGCCGCTGGCCTGTGTCTGCGCCATCGCGGCCCCTGTCCCTATCAGGGATAAGAGCCAGCAACATCATTAATCTCTTTTTCATACTGCTATAATAATTGGTTTAGAAGGGTGTCTATTGGGATCGAAGAGGCACCTTTATGAGTGTATGGATATTATGCCGGCCGCAGGGGCGAAGCTGCGGGGCGCGTCAAACTTGCTATTTCTATTCGTGTGGTTCACTGTGTTCCCTCTTCTGTTAAATTTCGGGGTGGCAAAGATGGCTGTTTTTACACTAGCCGGTGAACTGAACTAAAAATCGCACCCACGAAAAGGTTTCTTGGCGAACGATTGTCTCGCACAATCGCCCCACCAGGAAGTCTGTGGCTCGAAAAACTCGCACAATCGACCCACCGGGAAGTCTGCGGCTTGAAAGACTCGCACAATCGCCCCACCAGAAAGTCTGTGGCGTGAAAGACTCGCACAATCGCCCCACCGGGAAGTTTTTGGAGCGAAAGACTCGCACAATCGCCCCACCAGAAAGTCTGTGGCTCGAAAGACTCGCACAATCGCCCCACCGGGAAGTCTGTGGCCTGAAAAACTCGCACAATCGCTCCACCGAGAAGCCTGTGGCGTGAAAGACTCGCACAATCGCCCCAACGAGATGGTTTTTGGCGTGAAAAACTCGCACAATCAGCCGCCACGAAAGTGTTTCGGCCTGTTGTCCGCCGCAGGCAATCCACGATTTTAAGGGTGATTCACAGCCTAAGGCTTTCCGACCAAAAACAGCTTAGATGAAGGTCAGCCTTCGGCTTTCGCTCGTCGACTTTGTCAGTGAACCGAAACCTTCCGCTTTGGGTTGTCCCTTTTTGTATTGCATGAAAGCCTTCGGAAAAATTGTTGCTCGCCGCTGTGGGGTCAGAAATCCTCAGGCAAAAATCCTGTTTCTCATTTTCTGCGTTCAAAAGCCTGAGGGCAAATAGGTTTTTACACTGATGACGTTCAAAAGCCTCAGGCAAATGGGTATTTCCACTGATGGCGCCCAAAAAGCCTGAGGCAAATGGACGCTTTCGCTGTTGAGAGCCAAAAGCCTTAGGCTAAAGTCCGATTCACGCTGGCGAGAGCATTTTACCTGAAGCAAATTGATGTTTCCAGCGAGAAATGTCATTTTGCCTGAGGCAAATTGGTGTTTCCAGTTGAAAAATACATTTTTGCCTGAGGCAAAAACGCTCTCGCCAGCGTGAATCGGCCTTTAGCCTAAGGCTTTCGTGTTTTTACGGTGTCTCCGCCCAATTGCTTGAGGTTTTTTTAAGTGCAGAAAAAGAAAAATGCCTGACAGCTCGGGGCTATCAGGCGTTTACTTTTTCGAGGTCTATTTTCTTGAAGGTTAGAGCGGTCTACGATTCGTTTTTGGCCGCATCTAACGTCTCGGAGACCTCAGACCAACGATTCATCGCGTCGGAGAGCGCTTTTGTAGATCGTTATGGGCGGCGAAAAGCGACGTATCGGCGGCGCCTTCAGGCGTATTCATCTGCACTTCCAACTCGGCGCTGCGGCGCTCAAATCGGAAATCTCACGTTCGACGTCGGCCACGGCCTTCTCCAGTCGGCGGATCTTCCGCACCTGCTCCTTTTGTTCCTCATAAAGATCTCTTGGCCGACGGCGCTCCGCTTTCCTCCGCCGACACCGACACGGAAGGCGCAGCCGTACGCCGTTCTAACTCACGCAGATTCTCGATCCTTTTGCGCTCGAGGAAGTCGTAGATCCCCCGAGGTGCTCGCGGACGCGGCCCCCGCCGAACTCGTGCACACTTTTATCCACCAATCCGTCGAGGAATTCGCGGTCGTGCGAGACGACGATGAGCGTCCCGTCGAAGTCGCTGAGCGCCTCCTTAAGCACGTCCTTCGAGCGCATGTCTAAATGGTTTTGTCGGCTCGTCGAGGATCAGCAGATTGACGGGTTCGAGCAGCAACCGAATCATGGCCAGCCGGCTGCGCTCTCCGCCGGAAAGCACGCCGACTTTCTTGTCCGACGCCTCGCCGCCGAACATAAACGCCCCGAGGATGTCACGAATCTTTTGTCCGTATGTCGCCCGTGGCTACATAGTCGATAGTTTCAAAGACGGTCTTCGTTTCGTCTAAAAAGTTGGGCCTGATTCTGCGCGAAATAGCCAATTCGGACATTGTGACCGAGGCGCAGCGTGCCGCTATAATCCGCGATCTCGCCCATGATACACTTGACGAGCGTCGATTTTCCCTCGCCATTTTTCCCCCACGAAGGCGACTTTGTCTCCGCGATGAATCGTAAACGTGGCGTCCGAAAAGACGAGGGTGGTCGCCATATCGTTTCGTGAGATGTTCCGCAATCACGGGATACGAGCCCGAGCGCGGCGCCGGCGGAAAGCGGAGGTGGAGCATGGCCGTATCCTCGGCGTCGACCTCGATCCGCTCCACGCGCGCCAATTGTTTAATGCGTGATTGCACCTGCACCGCCTTCGTAGCCTTATACCGAAAAACGCTCGATGAAAGCCTCCGTGTCGGCCAACATTTTTGTTGGTTTCATACGCCCGCTGCTGTTGTTCACGCCGTTCACGTCGGAGCTGTACATATTCGTCGTACTTCACTTTGTAGTCATAAATGTGTCCCAGCTCGATCTCGAGTGTGCGGCGCGTGGTGTTGTTGATAAACGCCCGGTCGTGGGAAACGAGCACCACCACATTGGACGACGTGGCCGATAAAAATGCTCTAACCACTGGATGGATTCGATGTCCAGATGGTTCGTGGGTTCGTCCAGCAGCAAAACGTCCGGCCGCCGGAGCAGCAGCTTAGCCAGCTCGATACGCATGCGCCATCCGCCGCTGAACTCCGCCGTGGGCCGGTCGAAGTCGTCGCGCGCAAACCCGAGGCCGAGCAGCGTCCGCTCTAACTCCGCCTGATAACTCGTGGCGCCGATCAGCTGAAGGCGTTCGCTGAGCGTAGTCATGCGCTCGATGAGCGTGTGGTACGTCTCGCTGTCGTAATCCGAGCGCTCTGCAAGCTCCCGATTGAGGCGCTCGACAGCCGCCTCCGTTTCGTGGATATGTGCAAAGGCCAGCTCTGCCTCTTGGCGCACGGTACGTTTATCCTCGAGTTGCATCTGCTGCGGCAGGTAGCCGATCGTCGTGTCTCGCGGTACGCTGACGACGCCGCTTGTCGGCTGTTGCAATCCGGCGAGGATCTTGAGCAGCGTCGATTTGCCCGCGCCATTTTTCCGACCAGCGCGATCCGGTCTTTTTGTTCACCACGAACGAGAGGTGGTCCAGCAGTGTGAATCCGCCAAATTCGACGGTCAAACCTTCGATTGAGATCATAAAAAGGAACTGTCTATCGGTGCGGGACGTCCGCCCGCCACTTTAGGTTACACATTATATAATAGGTACGCGGCGCCCGTCCTCCGTAGAGATCGACCCGGTCGACCCGATGCAAAAACGCGCGCAAAAGGTAGACGTGCACCCGCAATAGCCCGCAGCCCGAGGCTATGCTTTGTCACCGACGAAAGGGCGTGTCGGCTTCAGGCTTCGGGAGGATAAACGTAGGCGAGACACCATCGCCTCAGGCTTTGGGAAGATCAAAAACGGAGCCGCACTTTTCCAAAGGTGATGGTAGATCACAAAATGGGAGCATCTCTCGCCGAAGGTCTTGGATCACCGACCGTGTAGGCAACCCCAAGCCGACGGTCGGCCATCGCTTTCCGAAAACAGCGACCGAAAGCCTCGGGCTGTGACTCAGCCATAAAATCACGGAAATCCTGCGGCGGACAACCGGCCCAAACACTTTCGTGGCGAGCGATTGAGCAAGTTTTTCGCCCAAAACCGTCTCATTGGGCCGATTGTGCGAGGCTTTTCAGGCCACAGACTTTCCGTTGGGCCGATTGTGCGAGGCTTTCAGGCCACAGACTTTCCGTTGGGGCGATTGTGCGAGTCTTTCGCTCCACAGACTTTTCGGTGGGCCGATTGTGCGAGGTTTTGAGGTAAATGGACTTCGTGGCGGGCAAAAGACAGAGACAATGGCGCGACAAGTACCTGATTGGGTTTCTATATCGGGGGCTACCTTTGCCATGAAACAATATCCTCTTATGAACACCCACCTCGATTCCTCCACCATCTGCGCCCTGTCCACGCCTGCGGGAAGTGGCGCGTTGGCCATCGTGCGCGTCTCCGGACCGGGAGGCGATCACGCTTTGCGACCGTTTTTCCAACCTCGCTCGGGCGTATCGCTCACCGAGCGTCGCTCGCATACGGCCACCTTCGGCCGTCTTGTCCGCGACGGCGAACTGCTCGACGAGGCTGTGGCTACCGTCTTCCGTGCCCCGCATTCGTTCACCGGTGAGGACACTCGTGGAGCTGTCTTGCCACGGCTCGACCTTCATCCAACAACGCCTCCTTGAATGGCTCATCGACTGCGGAGCGCGCGCTGCCGCACCGGGCGAGATTCACCCGACGCGCCTTCCTCAATGGGCGTATGGATCTCTCGCAGGCGGAGGCCGTGGCCGACCTGATCGCATCGACTTCGGCCGGTATGCATCGCGTGGCGATGAATCAAATGCGTGGCGGATTCTCCGACGAATTGGCCACGCTACGCGCACTGTTGCTCGAGTTTGCCCTCGCTCGTGGAGCTGGAGCTGGACTTCAGCGATCACGAGGAGCTGGAGTTTGCTGACCGCACACGCCTCGGCGAACTGGCCGACCGCATCGCCCGACGTATCGACACGCTGGCTGCCTCGTTCGCCGCTGGCAATGCGCTCAAACACGGATTGCCTGTGGCCATCATCAGCCGACCCAACGTGGGCAAGTCGACGCTGCTGAACGGGCTGCTCAACGAGGAGCGCGCCATCGTCTCCGACATCCCCGGCACGACGCGCGACACGATCGAGGAGACGCTCACCCTCGACGGCCGGCTTTTTCCGCTTCATCGACACCGCGGGCTTGCGCGACCGGACGACGGACCGCATCGAGGAGATCGGCATCCGTCGTAGCTTCGAGAAGGCCGATCAGGCCGCCATCATCCTCTACCTCCTCGACCTAACCGACAGCACGGCCGCCGATTGGCTCGAGGCCAGCCGCTGGCTGCGGCGCTACGAGAGCCCGTGCTGATGGTCGGCACGAAGAACGATCTGGCCCGCCGTAGCCCGATCCACGACGACGGACAACGTGCAGGCGATCCACATCTCTTGCCGCGAGCCGGCTGACATCGAGCGTGTGAAGCAGCGGATCGTTGAGCTGGCCGATACGCTTACGGTGGGCACGCACGACGTGATCGTCACCAACGTGCGGCATTACGAGGCGCTTTGCCGCGCGGGCGAGGCCATCCGACGCGTACTGGCGGGACTCAGCGACGGTTTGCCGGGGCGATCTGCTCGCGGAGGATCTGCGCGACTGCCTCCACGCGCTTGGCGAGATCACCGGTGGCGAGATCGTCACCGACGAGGTGCTCGCCAACATCTTCTCAAGTTCTGCATCGGGAAATAGGGGCGGTGAAAAACGAAAAGTCCCACCGGCTGGGGAGACGGGCAAACCCATCCCCGCCTGCCGGCAGGACTTTGCGCTTAGAATGGTTAGCTGTTGGTTTCCGAACACCAGCTGCCCCTCGCGGAAGTCCACCTTGACGGCATGGCCGCGATCGATCTTGCCGCTGAGGATCTGCTTCGAAAGCTCGTTGAGGACAAGCTCCTGGATGGCGCGCTTGACGGGGCGGGCGCCGAACTGCGGGTCGTAGCCCTTCTCGGCGAGGTAAGCCACGGCGGTGTCGGAGAATTGCAACGCGATGCCGTTGGCGGCCGCCATGCGCTCGATGCCCTTCAGTTGTAGGCCGACGATCTGGCGGATCTCCTGCTCGGTGAGCGGGGTGAACATGATGATCTCGTCGATGCGGTTGAGGAACTCCGGACGGATGGTCTTCTTCAGCAGGTCGAGCACCTCGGCCTTCGTTTTCGGCCACGACGCGCTCACGGTTGGCGTCGGTCAGCTGCTCGAAACGGTCGCGGATGAGCGACGAACCCATGTTGCTCGTCATAATGATGATCGTGTTCTTGAAGTTCACCGTGCGGCCCTTGTTGTCCGTCAGGCGGCCGTCGTCGAGCACTTGCAGCAGCACGTTGAAGACGTCCGGATGCGCCTTCTCGATCTCGTCGAAGAGGACGACCGAGTAGGGGTTTGCGTCGGATGGCCTCCGTGAGCTGTCCGCCCTCGTCGTAACCGACGTATCCCGGAGGCGCCCCTGACGAGCCGCGTGGCGCTGAACTCTCCTGATACTCGCTCGCGTCGATCCGCGTCATCATGTTCTCGTCGTCGAAGAGGTATTCGGCGAGCGCCTTGGCCAGCTCCGTCTTGCCGACGCCCGTAGTGCCGAGGAAGATGAACGATCCGATGGGGCGCTTGGGGTCTTGCAGCCCCTGCCCGACTGCGACGCACAGCGTCTGCAATGGCGCGGATGGCCTCGTCTTGACCTACGACGCGCCGATGCAGCTCGTCCTCCAAATGCAGCAGTTTTTCGCGCTCGCTCTGCAACATCTTGCTCACCGGGATGCCCGTCCAGCGGGAGACGACGTCGGCGATGTCTTCGCTGTCCACTCTCCTCTTTGATCATGGCCGAGGCGCCCCTGCATCTCGTGCAGCTGACGCTGGATGTCGGCGTTCTCTTCCTCTTTTCGTCTTGATCCGCCCGTAGCGAATCTCGGCCACCTTGCCGTAGTCGCCCTCGCGCCTCGGCGCGGTCGGCTTCGTACTCAGCGACTCGATGTCGATGCGGTTCTGCTGGATGCGGTCGATCAGCTCCTTCTCGCTCTGCCAGCGGGCCTTCTGCTTCTTCTCGTCCTCCTTCAGGTCGGCGATCTCGCGGCTGAGCTGCTCCAGCTTTGGCTGATCGTCTTCGCGCTTGATGGCCTCACGCTCGATCTCGAGCTGGGCGATGTGGCGCGACACCTCGTCGAGCGACTCGGGCACGGGAATCCACTTGCATGCGCAGGCAGGCCGCCGCCTCGTCCATCAGGTCGATGGCTTTGTCGGGCAGGAAGCGGTCGGTGATGTAGCGCGAGGAGAGTTGCACGGCCGCGATGATGGCGTCGTCCTTGATGCGAATCTTGTGGTGATTCTCATACTTCTCTTTCAGTCCGCGCAGGATGGAGATCGTGTCTGCCTCGTCCGGCTCGTCCACCATGACGGTCTGGAAACGTCGCTCCAAGGCTTTGTCTTTCTCGAAATACTTCTGGTACTCGTCGAGCGTCGTGGCGCCGATGGCCCGCAATTCGCCGCGTGCTAAGGCCGGTTTGAGGATGTTGGCCGCGTCCATCGCGCCGTCGCTCTTGCCTGCGCCCACAAGCGTGTGGATCTCGTCGATAAAGAGGATGATCTGCCCGTCGGACTTGGTCACCTCGTTCACCACCGCCTTGAGTCGCTCTTCAAACTCGCCCCTTGTACTTCGCACCAGCGATCAGTGCGCCCATATCGAGCGAGAAGATCTGTTTTGCTCTTCAGGGTTCTCGGGCACGTCGCCGCGCACGATACGGTGCGCCAAAGCCTTCGGCAATAGCTGTCTTGCTGACGCCCGGTTCGCCGATTAGGATCGGGTTGTTCTTCGTCCGTCGACTCAGGATCTGCAGCACGCGCCGGATCTCCTCATCGCGTCCGATCACGGGATCGAGCTTACCCGACCGCGCGCGTTCGTTCAGGGTTGATGGCGTACTTGCTCAGCGAGTCGTACGTGTCTTCGGCCGATTGGCTCGTCACTCGGTTGCCCTTCCGCAGCTCGTCGATGGCCGCGCGCAGCTCGCTTCTCGGTCATGCCCGCATCCTTGAGCATCTGCGAGGCATCGCTCCCCTCGGAGAAGAGCGCCAGGATGATGTGTTCGAGCGATACGCATTGATCGCCCATCTTGCCGCAATAATCCACGGCCTTTTGCAGCACCGCGTTTGCTTCGCGGCTGAGGTAGGGTTCGCCGCCCTCCACCTTCGGATAGGAGGCGATCTTCCGATCCAAGCGCCGCGTTCAGCCCTTGCGGGTTGATGCCTAACTTTGGAAGAGAAGTTCACCACACTCTCACCTGTCAGTATGACAGCTTTCAAAGAGGTGCGTGGCCTCGATGCTCTGTTGGTTTTGCTGGCCGACCAGCTCCACCGCCTTCTGCACCGCTTCCCTGCGAGTTTTGATCGTGAAATTGTTCAGATTCATATGTGTTATGCGTTTTATTTACTGTTTGATGATTGTTTCTGGAGTCCCCTATGGTCAAATCTGGTGCCGTGGAATAGATGGTGACAAAATGGCAGAATAAAGCCCCGCCGACCTGATCGACGAGGCTGATCTCTTAGGTGCGAAGTCTGTCAGGCCGCCTTCCAAAGTGGTCGGACACTCCGGTGACGTTGGCAGGCCGCCTGCCGGGACTATCGGACACTCAGGTGATGTTGTCGGGTCGCCTGCCAGGGCCACCGGACACTTCGGTGATGTTGTCAGGCCGCCTGCCAGGGCTATCGAACACTCAGGGTGATGTTGTCAGGCCGCCTGCCGGGGCCTGCCGAACACTCTGGCGATGTTGTCAGGCGGCCTGCCAAGGTTTACCGGTCGACGAGCGGGATAGGAACTACGGCTGCGTGGGGCTCGTTGATGACCCGCATCTCGCAGCGCGCGCAGTCGAACTCGAGTCGGAGGCGTGTCCCTCGTGCAAGAGAGTAATACGGCTCGCGGAAGGGCGACCGGCCCTGTTGGTATCCGGGCACCAGCCCATGCTGTAACGCAGGCAGTGGCGCGTGAACATCAGTGGGACACCTGCGCGGGGTTGCTCTTCGTAAGCTCGCTCGACGGTGCGCACGCCGTGGCTGCGATAGAAGGCCTCGGCTTTGGCGTTGCTGATGTTGGCCGTGTAATCGACTGTGGAGCTGGGGTAAACGGCGGTCGGGGATTCGGCGCGACGCCTGCGACGTGTGCGGCGAGCGGGCGTTCGGACAGCAGTCGGTCGACGGCCTCGCGACGCATTTCACCGAGCAGATGAGGAGGGCACGAACAGGTTCTCGTGCATGTCCACGGTGACGCGCGCAGCCTCAAAAAGTGTGGTGCCGAGGCGCGAGTTGGGTGCGGATGTTCTCCCCTTGCGGTTTGACGGCTGGCTCGGCAGCGAAGGTGCGCGTGACGGTCACGCCGCAGCCCGTGGCATCCGTCAGGGTGAGCGCAAAGCCGTCCGACGTGTCACTCCACACGATGTCGATGGCGATGCGGCGCTCGGCCGATGGTCAGCGAGAACGGCCTCGAAGGCGCTGTCGACGTTGCGATATAGCAGTGTGCCCGGCTTGACGGCCGGCATGCGTGCAGCGACGATGCGCCGACCCTCAGCTCCGGTTCACTCGGAAGCCTTCGAGCTCGCCTCGCGGGGTTGAAGAGACCAGTCCGTCGCCGTTGTGGAGCGGCTTTGTGCCGTCTACGAGAAGTCCGCCACCGCGACTCGCACTGGCGCGTCCGAGCGGTTCGCCTGTGGATTTAGGGCGTGTCGAACGAGGTTATGTCGGGCGTGCGCCCATGGAGGAAATAGTCTGTGAATCCGCGGTTGAAGCTCTTCTCCGGCCGCGGCTCGAAGGTGTAGGGTGGATCGCCCGTCGGACGCCTGTCGGAGCGACGGATCGCGCACCAGAATCTCGTCGAGTCGCTGGCGATAGTAAGCGGTGACATTCTTCACGTAGGCCACATCTTTTAGTCGGCCCTCGATCTTGAGCGAGGAGACACCGGCGGCAATCATGGCCTCGAGGTCGTCCGAACGGTTCATATCGCGGAGCGAAAGCAAGTGCTTGTCTCGGGCTATCGTCCGTCCGTCCGCGTCGACCATCGTGTAGGGCAGTCGGCAACACTGCGCGCATGCGCCGCGGTTAGCGCTGCGTCCCGTGAGGGCCGAGGCTGAGGTAACATCTGCCGCTGTAGCTGACACGCAAAGGGCACCGTGGACGAAGGCCTCAAGCGATACATCCTTCGGCGTGGCGTCGGCTATGCGACGGATCTCCTGGAGAGTCAGTTCGCGTGCTAACACCACCTGCTCGAAGCCCGCTTGAGCCAGAAAGGCGACCTTCTCCGGCGTACAGTTGTCCATCTGCGTGCTGGCGTGCAGAGCGATCGGGGAGATCAAGCCGTGTCAGTCCCAAGTCCTGCACGATGAGCGCGTCCACGCCCGCGTCGTATAGCGTTGACAGATCATGCGCTCGGCCTCCTTCAGCTCGTCGTCGCGGAGGATGGTGTTGAGGGCGACGTAGATTGACACGTATATATATGGGCGAAATCGCAGAGTGCGCGGATGTCGTCAAGCGAGTTGCCAGCCGCGGCGCGTGCGCCGAATTTGGGTGCACTCGATATAGACAGCATCGGCGCCATGCAGGGATGGCCTCCTCGGCCGCACGCCAGATCCTTGGCCGGAGCCAGCAGTTCGATAGGTCGGGGCCATCGGTCAGAGGTCGCCTAAGTGACGGGATGTCGTTGAGGGTGGTAAGGTGTAGCCTGATAGACGTAATAGTTGAGCCAGTTGGAGAATAGTAGGTTGGCGTGTCCTCGCCACCGCACAATGGGCGGCTTCGATGGGTCATTGTCCAGCGTAGTATCCCCGTGGGCGGAGCGATGGATAAGCCCTTCGCAAGGTCGCGTCGATACTCATCGTCGAGCGTATTGGGCGCGTACTCGGAGTGCCCGGTGATAAAGACTCTCGCCCCCACGCGCCATCGCCATATAGACGCCCGCCTCATCGCTCTCTGAGAGCAACGTCAGCCCGGGTATTCCGACCATGTCGCTACGTCGCACCTCCGTGTGCCGGCTGTGTGGCACATAGAATTCGTCGTCAAAGCCGCGGAAGATGGGCAGGAATGGCTCGTTCATCGTATGGCGGAAGACACCGAACATCTTGCTCAGTAAGTCGTGCTTCTGTACGCCGAAGAAGTGATACAATGCCGCCTGTGCCGCCCAGCATATAGAAGGTCGACGTCACGTGTGTACGTCCCCAATCAAAAGATCTCGGTCAGCTCGTCCCAGTACCTCACCTCCTCGAATGGCATCCGCTCTACCGGCGCCCCAGTGACGATCATACCGTCGTAAAATTCGTTCCGCATACTACTCGAAATCCCGGTAGAACTCGCGCATATGCTCCACTCGGCGTGTTCTTGGACGTGTGACCCTTGATCTTCATCAGCTCCAGCTCCACTTGTAGCGGTGTATTGCTCAGCAGCCGCACGCAAATCGGTCTCGGTGGTGATCTTGAGTGGCATCAAATTGAGCACGACCACCCGTATAGGTCGGATGTCTTGCGAGTTGGCTCTGAGTGAGTCCATCACGAAAATATGTTCCGTCTTGAGTAGCTCTACGGCCGGCAGATTCTTCTGTAGATTGAGTGGCATATACTTGATTTCCCTTGCTTGTTGGGGTGATTTTTGATCGGGCGGCAAATGTAGCAAATGGCGGAGAGGCATTACGGACAGTGCGAATGTGCTTGTTGCTACGTGTGTCCTTATCGTGGGCTTTCGATAATTATTTCGTGCGAGAATTTCCTTGTTTTCTTCCGAAGGCATACTTTTTGCCATCAAATTTTTAACCATTAAACAAGTGTGTATATGAACAGGAAAATTGTTACGTTATTATTGGCAGCGGTGCCCTGGTTGGGGTCTCATCTGTTGCAAGCGCACAGCTGACAGGTCAGCCGTGGAATCCCATGTGGGATATGGTAATGAGAGGAAATGATACCACAATTAGGCATCTTCCGAATCGTCCAGCAGCTCCTCGCCCAAGTTATCCGACTGCTGCTTGGCCTCGATAGCACTCGTATTCGTCTTTATGAAGGATGTGCGGTACAGGTAGATACGGCATTCATCATCCCTGGTGGAAAGAATCGTCGGATCGTCTACAAGAATATGCCGAAAGACCATCTGGGACGGCATTACATTGTAAATGCGGTTACAGATAAGGTGTATACGGAGTTCGATACGATCAAACTGCCGGATGATACAGCTAAGACTGTTCTGTCGATGAACCTTTAAACACTTCAAATTGAGTGATGGCGAACCGACTTTGCGTGATGGCTATCTCGGTGATATCCTACTTCAGGTTAAAGTAGGCAATATGTGGACAGGAACAGCTTATGGAGGTGCCTCTGGGGACGGTTGATACACTCAAGTATCAGTACTTCAACCTTCCTCAGATCACGAATCGTAGGAAGGTAGACCCCTCACCTCGGGATACTGGACGCTTTGCTTTCAAATGGAGTGGAGCATTGGTAAACGGTGCTAATGGCGATCCTTACGAGCATTGGTCAAGCTGGGAGGATACCTCTATCCATAGTGGAGACAGCGTATTCTATGTTGCTCCTGCATACTACAGTTTGGACCGCGGTGCTACGTGGTTGCCATGTGAGTCTGAAGGCGTCGATCTGAATGCTCGAGACATTGCAGATATGGGTCGGGATGTACCTGTCTTGGTAAGAGTACCAAACGGATGTGGAAGCTATCAGGTGATTGAAGCACAAAGTCGACCGAATCCTCCTGTGGTTACGACGAGAAGTAACCATTGAGAATGCAGATGGTGGAACGGTAGATCCGTACAAGAACAAGATAAATAGTGGTAGTGATTTCACCTTCACTGTTCGTCCGACCGGGTCCAATGTGCCGAATGTCATAACGAGCCGAGACAAGGTAATTCCTGATGCGAGATGGTGTATTGTGGAAGAAAAATGCAGATGGTTCATACACATATACTGTACGTCGCGTTCAGGAGAACCTGACAGTGAAACTCTCTTATACGCAGTCTAACGCTGAAGTGGCCGGAACGCGTGTATGGAGTGAGAACGGACAACTCTACGTTACAGCAGCTGTTTCTGGTAGAGCGAACGTGTACAACGTACTTGGTAAGTTGAATCGTAGCCTGACGTTCTCTGCAGGTGAGACGAAGAGCGTGTCTGTACCGGCTGGTATCTATGTTGTATCGCTGAATAACGGTAAAGGCTTATAAGGTGGCCGTTCGTTAATCGTAGCGGATTAGATTCAGATTTAGAACAGAAGGGACTCGGAGCTGAATAAGGCTTCGGGCCCTTTGTCTTTTTGAGGCGTCAGAGAGTCCATAGGGGCTTTTGTTGCATACATACAAGCCATGCAGATTCATTTGAAAGTGCTGTTGTAGGCGAGAGCCGCATTGCTGTTTTCCTATCTTTGTGCCCGTTTCAAACGCAGATATTATTACGCAGAGGTGGCTAAACGCCTCGGATATTCTAATCAGTAAAAAGAGTAAAGAGATGAGAACGGCAATTGTTAGAGCCAGTGGCGCAGTGGGACAAGAATTCCTTCGGGTACTCGAAGAACAGAGACTTCCCGGTGGATGAGCTTGTGCTCTTTGGTTCGTCGCGTAGCGCAGGGGCGCGAATATAAATTCCGCGGGAAAAACATACACAGTAAAGAGTTGAAGCATAACGACGATTTCCGTGGAGTCGACGTGGCTTTCGTATCGGCTGGAGAGGAACGTCCACAGCTTTTGCGGAGACGATCACGAAGCACGGTGCGGTGATGATCGATAATTCCAGCGCATTCCGTATGGATGCGGACGTCCCGTTGGTAGTGCCCGAAAATCAACCCGGAGGATGCGCTCAAACGTCCGAAGGGAATCATTGCAACCCGAACTGTTCAACGATTCAAATGGTTGTGGCGCTGAATGCGATCGAGAAGCTGTCGCACATTCGGCGTGTGCAGTAGCTCGACCTACCAGGCGGCCAGTGGTGCGGGTGCAGAGGCGATGAACGAGTTGCGGACGCAATACATGCAGTTGGCGCAAGGAGAGGAGCCGGTGGTGGAGAAATTCTTCTACCAGCTGGCCTACAACTTGATCCCGCAGATCGACGTCTTCACCGACAACGGATATCGAAGGAGGAGATGAAAATGTATCACGAAACGCGCAAAAATCATGCACTCCGACGTCGAAGTGAGCGCCATGTGCGTGCGGGTGCCGGTAATGCGTGCACACAGCGAGGCGATTTGGGTAGAGACGGAGCGGCCCGTGTCTGTCGAAGAGGCGCGCGCGGCGTTTGCAGCTGACAAGGGAATCGTGTTGCAGGACGATCCCGCCAAAAAGGATTCACCCCATGCCACTCTTCGTGGCTGGACATGATCCGGTTTGACGTCGGCCGAATACGCAAGGGACCTCGCTAACTCGAATGAGCTTGATATTCTGGACTGTGAGTGACCAAATCAAGAAGGGTGCAGCGCTCAATGCGGTGCAAATTGCCGAATATTTGATCCAGGCTGGAAACATCGGAAAGTGATCGATCGATAGCCGAAAGTTACGGGAGAACGGACGCGATTCGTTCTCCCCTGTTTTGTGTTCGGCCAAAATGTCATTTGATAGCGACAAAATGAGTCAAGAGTCTTTACCCAACGTCTTTGTAGAGCGCATGCGCCGGCTGCTGGGCGACGATTACGAGGCCTTTGAGCGGGCATTAGAGGGCGCGCCCACGGTCAGTTTGCGTGTGAATCCTCGGAAGGCGGCGGACGGGCGAGAGATGCCGATGGGGAACCGTGTGCCGTGGTGTGAGACAGGGCGTTACCTCACGGAGCGGCCCGCTTTCACTTTCGATCCGCTGCTCCATGCGGGCGCCTATTACGTTCAGGAGGCAGCCTCTATGTTCCTCGAGCGGGCCGTCGGCCGTTACGTGACGGAGCCGGTCGTGGCGCTTGACCTCTGTGCTGCGCCCGGTGGCAAGTCGACGCATCTGATCAGCACGTTGCCCGAGGGTAGTCTGCTGGTAAGTAACGAAACGATCCGCAGCCGCAGTCGCATTTTTGGCCGAAAAACATGGCCAAGTGGGGCGCCCCGAGCGTTGTCGTGACCCAGGCTGACGCGAAGGATTTCGGTCGGCTGACGCACCGTTTCGACCTCATTGTGGCCGATATGCCGTGCTCAGGGCGAGGGAATGTTTCGTAGGCGCCGTCGGCGCGGGCGGAGTGGAGTCTGGAGGCGGTGAGGCTCTGCGCCGCTCGGCAGCGTCGCATTGTGCATGATGTCTGGCCGGCGCTTCGCCCGGGCGGACTGTTCGTTTATTCGACGTGCACGTTCAATACGGAGGAGAACGAGGACAATCTCCACGCCTTTGCGGACGCCTTCGGCTCCGAGGTGCTGCCGGTCGATACGCCCGAGGCGTGGGCTGTCGGCGGTGCACTGACGGGGACGCTGCCCATCTGTCGGTTTTGGCCCCATCGCACACGTGGCGAGGGATTTACGCTGGCTGTGATCCGAAAACCGGACGACAGTCCGCTGCGCACTACGCGTCTGCGGCCGACACGCCGTCAGCCTGCGGCGGCTGTACCCGAGGAGATGAAGCGGTGGCTTGCGGCGCCGGAGGATTACGCCCTGGAACGCACGGCGGACGGACGTGTGCGGGCTCTCCGCGGGCGTTTCGCGACGTGGTGACGGAGCTCGAGGCGCACGTCCATGTGCTTACTGCGGGCGTTCCGCTGGGTGAGGTCAAGGGCCGTGACGCCGTGCCATCGGCGGCGTTGGCGCTGAGTTCGGCGCTGCGTCCGGAGGCGTTTGCGACGGTCGACCTCCCGCGGCCGGAGGCCCCTCCGATACCTGCGGCGCGAGGCACTCGCTCCCGGCTGATGTGCCGCGCGGATACGTCCTGGCTGCCTACGGCGGCCTGCCGCTGGGATTCATGAAACAGCTTGGGCCGCGGGCGAACAACCTCTTCCCGGATGAGTGGAGAATCCGCAAAGAATTGATTTAGATCGAAATAAGTGATACGAAAAAGGTCCTGCCGGACGAAAGGAGCAAGTGGGCTCTTCTCGTCCGGCAGGACTTTTTGTACTGCCACGAAGGTGTTTCCTTCCGACCTATCCATGTGCTCACTGCGGGCGTTTCGCTGGGTGAGGTCAAGGGCCGTGACGCCGTGCCATCGGCGGCGTTGGCGCTGAGCTTGGCGCTGCGTCCGGAGGCGTTTGCGACGGTCGACCTCCCGCGGCCGGAGGCCCTCCGCTACCTGCGGCGCGAGGCACTCTCGCTCCCGGCCGATGTGCCGCGCGGATACGTCCTGGCTGCCTACGGCGGCCTGCCGCTGGGATTCATGAAACAGCTTGGGCCACGGGCGAACAATCTCTTCCCGGATGAGTGGAGAATCCGTAAAGAATTGATTTAGACCGAAATAAGTGATGCGAAAAAGTCCCTGCCGGACGAAAGGAGCAGTGGGCTCTTCTCGTCCGGCAGGGACTTTTTGTGTCGCCACGAAGGCGTTTCCTCCCCGGCCTGTGGCTGCGCTCAGGAGCAGAGCGAAAGCTCGATGCGGTTTTCGGCCATCATCCGTCGCATGTTCAGGATGGCGTAACGCATGCGGCCGAGGGCTGTGTTGATGCTGACGCTTGTGCGGGCCGCGATCTCCTTGAAACTCAGCTCTTCGTAGTAGCGCATTTCCAAGACTTCGCGCTGATTAGCGGGTAAAAAGCGGATCATCTTCTTGACGTCTTCGAACACCCTGTTTGTTGACCAACATTTCCTCTATCGTCTTGTCGCTGAAGCGCATATCGTTGAAAAAGATCCACGGCTACCTCGTCGTTCGAGATGGTGTTCTCGTTGCGCTCCTGGCGGAAGTGATCGATGATGAGGTTGTGCGCGATACGCGTAATCCACGCCTTGAAGCGGCCGGATTCGGTGTATCGCCCTTGGCGGATGGTCGTGATCACCTTCATGAAGGTCTCTTGAAAGAGATCTTCCGTCAAATCATAATCACGCACGCTGAAATAAATGTACGAGTGGATCGTTTGTTTATAGCGCTCCAATAGCGCGTCGAAAGCGTCGTTATTCCCGTTCGCATACATCGCAACCAACGTCTCGTCGGTCTCCGATTTCATTTTACTCATTACGTCTTTTAGTTTTTGGTTTAAGAGTAATGTCTTGCAATAGGCAGCGGGGGATTTGGGGGATTAATAGATGGATTCTTTTGTTGTTTGACGGCCGCAAAGTAACGCAGAAAGGCCTTGCCGGCCAAACCTCGGCCGGCGTTCGCGCGCGCAATGCGGCTCATTTTGTACAAAACCCGTGGCTTCGTTTTTCAGATCAATGGCCCAAAGGCGGAAGGTGAATTTTGTGCACAAAACATGCTCGTTCATCCACCGAAGACTCTAAGGTCATTCGTAATGGCCATATACTGAAAGGATAAGGACTTCGACCGACGCTTCATGCACACGATAAACAATACGATGCTCATGGTTGATTCGCCTCGACCACGTCTCTTCGCCATAGTGTTTGAGTCGCTCAATTTGTCCTGTCCCAGTGGTAGGATGCAATTGGATCTCCTCTAAAAGTGCGTTCAATTTTTGATTGCATTCAGAGCTTTTTATGAAGGATCTTTAGACCTCTTCGGGCATCATCCGTAAAGACTAATCTGTACATAAAAGGCGTTCGATAAATGCGTCAACCGACTCTCCGTCGTGTTGCCGCGTGACGCTTCCTTCTTCTGCTTGTTTTAATGAGTGATCAATCTTGGCATAGAATTCCTTTTTCACTCATTGTGGCCTCATCATCTTCCTCTTTTACGGGTATAATTTTGAAAGCGCCCTTCCCCGGAGCTTGAGGGTGAGCTCTTGGCCGTTGATAACTCATATCTAAGTATTTTCCCTGATTGGCTCGAAATTCCCGTCCACTAACTGTGATCATAATCGCTATCCAATAAAATTCGTTGCAAAGATCATTACATTATCGCAATTCCAAAAGATACCCTCCGTGAAGATCGCGCGTATTGCTGTCAAAAAAACAGCATCTATACAAAGTCTCAAAAAAATGCTGACGTTGAAAAAGTTTACACATCAAAAGCCTTAGGCAAACGCTTGCCAATAAATAAATAGTCCGCAAAGCGCTGAGAGATATGTAGTCTGTGGAATGTGGGACTCAAAAAGCCTTAGGTTAATGCTCGTCAACGGATAAATTGTCCGCAAAGCGCTGAGAGATATGTAATCTGTGAAATTCAGTACTTAAAAAGCCTAAGAGAAACGATCGACAACCAGCAGATTGTCCGCAATGAGCTGAGAGATATGTAATATGTGAAATGTAGGACTCAAAAAGCCTAAGGAAAATACTCTTCAATAGATAAATTATTCGCAGGAAGCTGAGAGATGCGTAATCTGAAAAATGTGATACTCAAAAAGCCTAAGGCGAATTGGAGTTTATCGCTGTCGAGAGCAATTTGCCTTAGGCTAAAGGATGAATCACGCTAGCGAGACGAAATTGCTTCAGGCAAATTGAAGAATCACACTAGAAATTCCAGATTGCCTTAGGCAAATCGACGTTCTTCACTGGAAATGCGAAATTGCCTCAGGCAAATTGATTTTTCCAGCGTGATTCTTCAATTTGCCTGAGGCTTTTTGCTCTCGACGGTGAAATCACTCATTTGCCTTAGGCAATTGAATGTCGAAGACTTGATTCTTCCGTCCGCCTGAGGGCTTTTTCTTGTATCACAATTGAATGGATACATTTCTTGAAGCGGTGAAGCGTCGACGACTTGATTTTTTTCGTCCGTCTAAGACTTTTTGGTCATCACGTATTGAAGGGATACGTATCCGAAGGGGAATGGACGTTAGGGGAAGGCGATACGCTGCGACTTGAGACTGAGGCGGCAGAATGAGGAGCCGAATGAGATTGTCATCCGGCTCCTTACGGTTTTTCGAGGCGCCATCGCGGCGCACTGTGTGCGGTTTAATTGATGTGGCTCAAAGCAGCTAACGGCTTGTGGCTCAGAAGCGGTAGCCGAAGGTCAGGAGCGTGCGCGTGGTCTTGATTTGCGTCGACGCTACGTCCGCGCTGAGGGCGCTGAGGTGACGCGAGGCGTCGGTGATGGGCAGGTCGGAGAAGGGGTGCAGCTGCTCTGCGGCGCTGCGGTAGAGGCAAGCCAAATCCACGTAAAAGTTAGGCGTGAAGCGGTATCCGAGGCCTACGGTGTAGGTGTTGGCGGTGCCGACGGTGGAGTAGTGTGTGACGGTTCCGGAGGTGAAGATTTCGCCGCCCGCGGTGAGCCGTCCCTGCATCGGCGAGGCCTGCCAGACGTAGCCGGCGCGCACGGAGAACTGGGGTGTGACGCGGTATTCGGCGCCCAGCTTGATCGTCTGCCCAACTTTGAAATCGCGCTCCGCCTGCTGCGTGATGTCGCTGTAATAGGTGTCGTCGTCGCGGTTCCCGAGGCGCATCTTTCGATAGTCGGTCAGCTCATAATCCAGGCTCAAAAGGGCCGTTTGCCCCACCACGCCCGCCAGGCTGAAGATCCAGCGGTCTGGCGATCGGAAGGCGTAGCTGAACGAGCCCTTGTCTTGCGGCGTCGAGCTGGACATTAGCGGATTCTTGGCGTCAGCGGAGGAATAACTTTGGGCCGGGCGTAGTAGTAGTCAGTCATGCGGTACCATTTGGGGAGTTGTAAGCCACGCCCAAACGGAGCTCGTCGATGGGCCGGATGATGGCGCCGAGGGTTGATGGAGTATCCCGAGCCGTCGGTTTCGAGCGCGTTTTTGGAGGGCGGCGTAATTATTAGCGCCGAAGTCGTCGCGCTGTGCCGAATTGAGGGTGGTAGGAGATGTCGGTCACGGCGACGGTGGCGCCGAGGAAGACGCGGTCGGAGATGTTCATCGATCCCGAGAAATTGTACTCCACGATTTGTCCACTTTCGTTAATCTCCATCGTCGATTGGCTTGGCGAGTTCGAGGTCCAAACGCCGCTGCTGTTGTAGGCGCCAAAACTGCTGCCGTAGACATCGTTGAGATCTTTTGTACCTGGTCCGAAAAAAAGCCCGCCTTGTAGCAGAGGACGGAGAGCCAATCGCCGGTGAGGTCGTTATACGCAGAGTTGGCTGCCAATTTGTCTTCTGAAAGGCCGAAAAATCCTGCCGTTTTGTTCGCGCGCGGTGGAGGTGCGCATTGCGGCGTAGTCGGCCAGCGACCGCGTGGGGCGGCCCGTCACGTGATAGGCGCGGTTGAAGTCGCGCACGCGGTTGTAGGCCACGCCGAAGTTCCAAGCCTTGATGCCGCTGTCGTAGCCCGTGGGCACGTAGCCGACGTACGAGAAGTTGTCGAAGCGCATCCGCACCAGGCTCTTGCTGTCCTTCACGCCCGTCCAGGTGGCGTCGGCGTCGGTTCGGGTCAGGGCGAGCGTGGTCTGGAGCTCGGAGCTGCGGTAGACGGCTATTCCGGCCGGGTTGTGCGACGCTAGCGGACATATCTCCGCCCAATGCGCCAAACGCGCCCCCATACCGATAGATCGGGCCGTGCCATTGAGATCCATCGGCGAGTAGCGGTGGCGTCCATTTCCTGCTGTGCCCAAAGTGTGGCGGCGCTCAGGCTGAGCAGCGCTGCCACATAGATCCTTTTCATCTTCATCTGCTTTGTTCTTCTTTTTGGTTTAACGTGTCATAAAAAAGAGTGTGTGCCAAACGGGATGAACCGCCGCCACACGCTCTTTGCTTTGCTATGATGGATGGTGATGAGAGCTTATAGCTCAATTTTTTTCCTACGGTTACATCGTTTTAGCGCCTTCCGCCGCCGCTGCTGGAGCGACTGCTTCCGCCGCCTCCGCCACCGCCGCTGCAGCTGCCTCCGCCACCGCCGAAGCTGCCCGAACTGCTGGAGCGTGTGCTGCTTTCACCAAAGCTGCTGGAGCTACTCGAGCGCGAACTGCCGTAGCTGTTGTCGTAGCTGCTGGAGCGTGAGCTGTTGCCGCTATAGGAGCCGGAGGAGCGGGTGCTGCTGCCGTTGTACGAGCCCGACGAACGGGTGCTGCTGCCGCTGTAGATGCTGGACGAACGACTGTTGCCACCGTCGTAATAGCCTCCGGATGAGCTCCGTGACGAGGCGCTGCGACTGCTGCCTTCGTACACTGACGAGCTGCGTGAGGAGGAGCCGTTGCTGCCGCCGTCGTAGTATCCGCCGGACGAGCTGCGGGACGAGGATCGTGAGCTGCCGCCATCGTAATAGCTGTCGGAGCTGCGCGAGGAAGAGCGCGTGCTGCTGCCGTCGTAGCTGGATGAGCTGCGGGAGGATGAGCTGCGGCTGCTGTAGATGTCGTCCGCCGTGCGGCTGTAGCTGGAGCTTCGGCTCGAGGCGTCGCGGCCGCTCCGGGTGTATCCGTCGGATGACGAACGTGTGGAGGTCGAGCGCGTGGAATAGACGTCGCTGTAGTTGCCGCCATCAGAAGAGCTGCGGTAGGTGGTCGATCGCGATGAGTAGTCGCGGCGGGTGTCACGGTTTCCGTTGTCCCAACCGTAATAGTAGTTGTTGGTTGTGGACGAGTAGGGATAGTAATAGTCGGCGCAGCGATACCCCCAGTAGCCGCCATAATATCCGCTCCAGCCGCTGTACCATGGGTCGTACCAGGGTCATACCAGCTGGCGTAGAATCCCCCAGCCGAAGCTCCACCCCCAGTAGGCGTTGCGCCAGCGCCAGGCTGATCGCCAGGGCGAGTAGAATCCGCCGTAAAAACCACGGGTCGTACCACGAATACCAAGCGTCCCAGCCGTTGCCGACGTTTACGTTGATATTCACGTTGGTGCTGCCGCCGGAGTAGTCGGTATCGTAGCTGTAGGAGTAGTATCCGTCGCTAAGATTGAGATCGACGTTGTCGGCGCCGGTGATGGTGATTTTGCTTGGGGAATGGTAGCGAATGATGCGTTCGGGTACTCATTGTCGCCGCGGCGTTCGCTCGCCTTGGCCTTGCGGTTGTCGTCGCGAGCGTCACGGTCGTAGTCGTTATAATCCGCCGTCGAGCTGTCGGTGTAGCGGCGGTTGTAGGCATCCACATCGCGATCGCTGTCGAAGTTGTCGCGATCCCGATCGTAGCGCTGGCGCGACGCGGGCCGGTCAGAGGCCGACATGCGTCGTTCGTCCGTGCGTTCTCTTTTTGCTCTTTGTGGAGAAATACACGTCGTCGTAGTAGTCCTCTTGGGCCGTGGCGCTGATGGCCGCGAGCAGCAAGAGGCTGGTCAGGTAGACTGATTTCATCGTTTTCATCATCGTAATCTCCTCGTTGATTAATGTGTGGTTTTTGTCCCCGTTTGACGGGGTACATTGCTGAAGTTTAAGTGGCTGCTAAACCGTTGATTCCTTACGAGAGACAAACGTACGCATCTTTCGGAGGGCGGTTTTGCAGGCCGATATACTTTAACAACCCGAACGCTTTCGGCTGGCCACGTTTTAGCCCATCCTCTGGGTCAAAAAGTCGCGCAGAATGAGCGCATGGTTGTGGTCTGTCGCCTTAGCGGCGGAGAGCAGCGTGACGGTGTCGTATGGCCGTATGCGGCTGATCACTTCGTCCACGCTGGGGGCGGTGGCGAGCTCTGACCGGTAGCGCTGGCTAAATTCAGCCCAACGTCCGTCGGGATCTTCGTGAAACCAACGGCGGAGTGCAGGGCTCGGGGTGAGATCTTTGGGCCAGAGGTCGTAGGGCAGGGCGTCTTTACGAATACCGCGCGGCCACAGCCGGTCGACTAAAATGCGAAAGCCGTCAGCGGGATCGGCAGCCTCGTAAACACGTTTGATTTGAATGCAGGGCGTCATTATCTGAATGTTTATGGTGTAATAATGAGAGGGGAACGGCAGCGGGTTCGCTGCATGGGGCACTGGAGCTTTCGGCAAATCTTATTCCAAAGTGGCTACCGTTGGAGGAGAGGGGAACGAAAAAGGCACCCGTTGCGGGGTGCCTTCTTCACGTTGATCCGTGCGATCGGACGACGCGGATGGGGAGGGCTACTCCTCGGTCTGCGTAGCGGCGTACTCTTTTGAGCAGCTTCTCCTGCACGTCGGTGGGGACGAGCTCGTAGCCGGAGAACTTCATCGTGAACGAGGCGCGGCCGCCGGTGATGGAGCTCAGCGAGGTAGAGTAGCTGGACATCTCTTTGAGCGGGCACCTTGGCCATCAATTTCTCACAGCCGCGCTCGCTATTCATGCCCATGATCAGGGCACGACGGCCCTGAAGGTCGCTCATCACGTCGCCCAAGTAGTCGCCGGGGACGAGCACTTCGATGTCGTAGATCGGTTCGAGGATCTTCGGCGCAGCATCGCGGAAGGCGGTGCTGAAGGCGTTGCGTCCGGCCAGCATGAAGGAGATTTCGTTGCTGTCCACGGGTGCATCTTACCGTCATAGACGCAGACGCGGGACATCGCGGGCGTACGAGCCGGTCAGCGGACCCTGCTCCATGCGGCCCATGATCCCTTTTAAGGATGGCCGGGAGGAAGCGAGCATCGATGGCGCCGCCTACGATGCAGTTGACGAAGACGAGTTTGCCGCCCCACTCGAGGTCGTAAACCTGCGTGTCGCGGACGTTCATGCGATACTCTTGGCCGCCGAAGCGATAGGTGCCGGGTGCTGGCATGCCCTCGTAGTAGGGGCTCGATGATGAGGTGCACCTCGCCAAAACCGTCCGGCGCCGCCAGACTGTTTCTTATGGCGATAGTCAGCCCGGGCGGACTTGGTGATCGTCTCGCGGTAGGGAATTTTAGGCTCGAGGAACTCGATGGCCAGCTTGTCGTTGTTCTCGATGCGCCACTTGAGGGTGCGGAGGTGGAACTCGCCTTGACCTGAGACGATGGTCTGCTTCAGTTCTTTGGACTGTTCGACGATCCACGTCGGGTCCTCCTCGTGCATGCGGGAGAGGATCTCGCTCAGCTTCTCGGCGTCGGCCTCGTTGACCGGCTTGATGGCGCGGCGGAATTTGGGCTCCGGGTACTTGATGAAGTCGAAGCGATACTCGCAGCCTTTGCCATTGAGGGTGTTGCCGCGGCGGACGTCTTTGAGCTTGACCGTGGCGCCGATGTCGCCCGCTTCCATCTCGCTGACTTCGCTGCGGATCTGGCCGTCGACGGCGAAGAGTTGTGCGATGCGCTCCTTCGACCCACGGTCGGCGTTGGTGAGATCATCGCCCACCTTGACTTTGCCCGAAACAACCTTGAAGTAAGACACCCGCCCGATGTGCGGCTCGATGGTGGTCTTGAAGAAGAAGAGGCTGGTCGGACCCGCAGGATCGGCCGTGACTCGATACCTTCCGTGGTGACGGGGCGCGGCATTTTGTCAGTACAGGGGACGACGTTGCCGAGGAACTCCAGTGTGCGGCGCACGCATGTCCTTCCCCGCACAAACGCAGAAAATGGGGAACATACCGCGGCTGACGAGGCCTGCGCGGATGCCTGCGCGCATGTCGTCCTCGGAGAGGGCGCCCTCTTCGAAGAACTTCTCCATCAGCGTGTCGTCATGCTCGGCGGCGGCTTCGACGAGCGCCTTGTGGAGCCTCGGTGGCCTTGTCCAACTCCTCGGCGGGGATGTCGAGCACGTCTGGTTTGCCGCCCTCCGGCTTCCAGCGATACATTTTCATCTTCAGCACGTCCACCACGGCGTTAAACGCGGCCCCGGTCTGCACCGGATACTGGATCTGCACGGCTTTGGCGCCGTAGTTTTCGCGGAGCTGATGGACGGTGTTGTCGAAGTCGGCCTTGTCGTTGTCCAGCTGGTTGACGACGAAGATGACGGGCTTGTGAAACTGTTCGGTGTAGCGGAACTGGTTGATGGTGCCCACCTCGACGCCATACTGGGCGTTGATGACCATCAGGGCCGTATCGGTGACGTTGAGGGCCGAGACGGCGCCTCCGATGAAGTCGTCCGATCCGGGACAGTCGATGAAATTCAACTTCAGCCCGTTCCATTCGACGCTGAATACAGTGGAGAAGACGGAGTAACCGTAGTCCTTCTCTACCGGGAAATAGTCGCTGACCGTGTTGCCGGCTTCCACCGTGCCACGGCGTTGATCACTCCACCCTCGAAGAGCATGGCCTCTGCCAGGGTGGTCTTACCTGATCCTGAACTCCCCAGGATGGAGATGTTCTTGATTTCGTTTGTCTGATAAACTTTCATCGTAAAAAGTGTTTTTGAGTGATGGATAATCGAGAATTGTCACTTCCATGCCGCCTTTTTATCGGTGGCGACGGCAAAGAAAGCAGGTTTGTTGTGAATGGGGATAGGGAGGTGTTTTGGGGTGTGCAATTCGGTGTGAAAAAGGGTCGGCCGCGCTCGTCTGGGCATATGGCGGAAGGTGGAGGGTGTGGCGGTGGAAAGTGCATTTTTCAGACGGTAACGTGGGGTAATGCCCCGCATGTTTGATCCTTTCAGGCAAGGTGAAAAGATGATACACTGAAGCGAGACTTGTCGCTTTTTCGCAATGGATTTTATGCACGTGGATCCTCGCTATGTTTCACACGATGATAGAGTCATCAATATGGAAGCCTCTCATGTCTCAGTCGATAGCCAATTCATGCACCATGAAGCGCTCCATGTCCTAGGCGGTGGCGCGTTCCTATGTTATGAATGAACCGTTGTCTCAGACAATACTAAATACCTTGTCGAGGGATTCACGATCGTCTGAGATGATCGTAAATAAGAATCGCTCCATTTATTATTGATCGAGTGAATAACAAATGAGATTGCTTTTATTTGTTATTGATCGAGACAACAATGAATGCCTCGATCAGGTATTTAGTATTGTCTGAGACAATGGGATTTTTCTGTTCGGGGAGTGGCTTATCGCTTCAGACAATAGGACTTTTCACGTATAGGTATCTCTTATTGCTTCAAACAATAGAGACTTTCACATAGAGGAATCGCTTATTGTCTGAGACAATAGGGGATTGGAGGACAAAAGCAAAAGATTACGCCCCTGAGGATTTGGGTCAGACGAAGAGGGAGGAGATGATGCCGTCGGAGACGAAAAAGGCTTCCTCGGTGAGGCGGATGGTGTCGGCTGGGTCATGCAGGCGGACGAGGCGACCGGAGGCGATGTAGGGCGTGGCGTGGCGGAGGAAGTGGGCGAGGCGGCGGGGGCCGAACGTGTCGCGGAGGTGCGACAGGCTGATGCCCCACATGGTGCGGAGGCGGGTCATGAGGTACTCGTTGTAACGCATATCGTCGTCCGTTACTTCGCGCTCTCGGTCGGGGCGGTCGGAGAGGATGCCGGCGACGTAGGCGGGGAGCGAGGCTACGTTCCAGCTGCGGGCACGGCCGTCGTAAGAGTGCGCCGAGGGGCCTACGCCGATGTAGCGCGCACCGGTCCAGTAGGCCGAGTTGTGTCGGGCAAAGCGGCCGGGGAGGCTGAAGTTCGACACCTCGTAGTGCTCCCAACCGGCGCGGGCGGCGCGCTCGATGAGGAGGCGGTAGAGGCGGACGCTGACGTCCTCGCTGACGGCGTGGATGCGTCCGCTGAGGAGCTGCCGGTGGAGGGGTGTGCCCGCCTCGTAGGTCAGATGGTGAGCCGAAAGATGGGAGACGCTCGAGGCGGGAAGGCCACGTCGAGGTTGCGCGCCCAGGCTTCCGGGGTCTGGTCCGGGAGGCCGTAGATGAGGTCGATGCTGATGTCGGTGAAGCCTGCCTCGAGGCAGCGGCCGACGGCCCGGATGGCGCCCTGGGGTCGTGGCGGCGGCGGAGGCGGCGGAGGTCGGCGTCGTCGAAGCTCTGCACGCCGAGGCTGATGCGGCGGATGGGGAGCTGGGAGTGGAGCTGGCGGAGGTAGTCGGCGGAGAGGTCGTCGGGGTTGGCCTCCAGGGTGATCTCGCGGCAGGATGAGACGTCGTAGTGGGCGCGAATGGTGCGGAAGATGGCGCGGGAGCGCATCGATGGGGAGCTGCGAGGGGTGCCGCCGCCGAAGTAGATGGTGTCGAGCGGCTCATGGTCCAGCTCCGCGGCGCGTTCGGCCAGCTCGCGTCGGAGGGCGCGGAGGTAATCGGTGCGGAGACGGCTGTCGGTTTGGGTGTAGAAGTCGCAATAACTGCAGCGCTGGGTGCAGAAGGGGACGTGGGACGTGAGGCCGGCCATGGGGTGGAGGAGGGGTGAGGCGTGAGGGGCGAAACGTTCGGACTGGCCGCGGCGTGAGGCGCAGTGGGCGATCCGGCGGGGAGCTTCGTCGGTGGGGGCTACTTAAATCGCGTGGCCAATTCGTCGTCGGTGAGGAGGATAAGCACCGGTTTGCCGTCCGGTGTGAGCTGGTTGGAGTCGGTGGAGAAGAGCGTGGCGACCATCTCCATCTCTTCGGCCGAGAGCGGTCGGCCGGGGCGGATGGCGGCGGATCGGGCCAGGGGCGAGGGCCAGCCTTTCGGTCAAGGCGTCGGAGGCGGCGGGGAGGGCGTCGGCGGCGCTGTCGAGCAGCTCTTTGAGCAGGCGCTTGGGGTCCGTGTCGGGGAGGCCGGTGGGGAGGGCGGTCACGGAAAAGCTGTTGCCGCCCATGGGGAGCTTAGCTCGAAGCCGAGGCGGTGCAGGTCGTCGAGGAGGCTGGGCAGGAGCGCGGCCTCGGAGGCGGTGAGCTCCACGAGTTCGGGAAAGAGGAGCTGCTGGGAGGCGGCCGTGTGCTGGCGGACGTTGCGGAGGTAGCGGTCGTAGAGGATGCGGACGTGCGCGCGGTGCTGGTCGATCATGACCAGTCCGGACTTGAGGGCGGTGAGGATGTATCGGTTGCGGAACTGGAAGCAGCTGGAGGCCGCAGGCGTAGGTTCGGGAAGAGGGGCGCCGTCGTGGACGGGGCCGTGGGCGAGTCGACCTCCGGGAGGGCGGGTCAGCCGTCGCGTTCGAAGTCTGGTAGACTTCTCCCCAGTTGCGGTCGGCAGCGAGGGGAGGCGCGGCACGGAAGGGTTGTAACGCGTATTGACCTCGACGGATGGCTGCCGGACGGCTGTGCGATCGGCCGCGGGGTTATAGACTGGGATGTCGATGGCTCCCTCGGTGTCGAAATCGATGCTGGGTGCGGCGTTGAACTTTCCGAGTGTCTCGCGGACGGCTGAGGATAGGATTTGCCAGATGGGCTGTTCGTTTTCGAACTTAATTTCTGTCTTGGTCGGGTGGATGTTGACGTCTATCGTGGCGGGATCTAAGGTGAGGTAGATGAAGTAATCGGGCAGTTCGCCGGGGGCGTGAGGTTCTCGTAGGCGCGAATGACGGCCTTGTGGAAGTAGGGGTGGCGCATGTAACGACCGTTGACGAAGAAATAGTTGCGGTAGCCGCGGCGGCGCACGGCATCGATTCGGCCGACGAAACCTTCAATTTTACGAGCGACGTATCCGTTTCGACAGGCAGGAGTCGGCGGTTGAAACTTTGCCAAACACGTCCACAATGCGCCGTCGCAGGGGGCGGCCGGCAGATTCATCACTTCGGTGTCGCCATGCACGAGGCGGAAGGTGATCTCGGGGTGAGCGAGGACGACATGCTCGAACTCGGTGAGGATGTTGCGAAACTCGGTTTCGTTTGACTTGAGGAACTTTCTGCGCGCGGGGATGTTGAAGAAGAGGGTTCTTGACGGAAAAGATGGCCCCTTCGGCGCAGGCATCGGGTGCGAGGTCGACCAGTTCGGAGCCGTCTATTTCGAGGCGCGTTCCCAGCTCTGCCCCTCGGGCGCGGGTGCGGAGTTCCACCTGTGCCACGGCCGCGATGGAGGGCAACGCCTCGCCGCGGAAGCCCATCGTGCGGAGGAGAAGAGATCTTCAGCGGCAGCGATCTTCGACGTGGCGTGCCGTTCGAAAAGCCATGCGAGCGTCGGTCTCTGACATGCCCTTGCCGTTGTCGATCACCCGCACGAGCGTCCGTCCGGCATCCTTGATGATGACAGTGATTTGGTCGGCGCCGGCATCGACGGCGTTCTCCATCAGTTCCTTGACGACGGAGGCGGGTCGCTGGATGACCTCTCCGGCGGCGATTTGCTGGCGATGTGGTCGGGGAGTAAGTGGATGATGTCGCTCATTCTGTGTGGTTGGGGATGGTGGGGGCGCGCAGTGTGCACCCGGTCGTTATGGGGGCCTTGGGCCGAGGGAGTTAGCGGTGTGTGCGCTCCGGGGTCACCGGAGGTAAAAGGAACCAGTAGATGGCGGCGGGAGGGCCAGGAGGAGGATGAGGCGCATGTTGCGGTAGAGGCGATCGCGAGCATCGTCGCCCTTATCCTTACTCTTCTTCAGGTGGTGCGTACCGACGAAGCTGCCTCGGATGGCGTCTTTGTATTGTTCGTAGTCCGTCTCCTCCACGCCCATTTCCATCTTGACTTTGTGGATGCGCTGCTCGAGCTTTTTCCTTGCGGGATCCCAGTAGATAGGCTTGTGCTCGAACTGGCGTGGTTTGCGCATGTTGTAGAAAGAAAAACATTCCCATGATCGGTCTTGCTGTGATAGGTTGTTGAAATATCTGGTGAAGGAGGGCGCCATTGCGGGCGTCGGATCACTCTCATGCTGCGGAACTTGTTGCTGCGTTTCGAGGGGGCGTCGGCTTCGATTGAGCGGCGGGCGTTGCGGAAGATGTCGTCCTTATCTCGGGGGCGGAGGTCTTCGTACCAGTGGAAGTCGCGGAGAGTCATCCGGCCCGGAGAGAGGTCGGGCAGCGGGGTGAGGGTACCCTGCGGCGAGGGCCAGAGGCGGAGCTTCTCGATTTTCCGATCCTTGATCCAGATGGTGAGGTAACTGCTCTTCGTTTCGTTCATTCCCACCATGCTACCGTCGTCCTCGAGGGGAAGAAGATCGATTCCGCGTTGCCGTCTAGTGTCAATGCAGTCGCACTTCGCGGCCTTCGAAGTAGGCCTTGAGGTCATTGCCTTTTGAGTTGGTTGAAGTGACTCGTGTCGACCTGCTCAATGGAGAAGGCGAGGCGGATGACGTGCACAAAGTCTATGGTCGTGATCGGCCATATGGACGACTCATGGTGTCGCCGTAAAGCTGGTTCCGGTTGTTCCAGAGCACTGGGTCGAGGTAGAAGTAGAGCGTGGAGTCGACGGTGTTGAATTGCATCGAGTCGCAGATGCCCTGGAAGTCCGCGCGGAAGAAGCGCACGCCGCGGTAGGCCTTCACCTGCCGAGCAGTGGAGTCTATGGAGATCATCTCAAACGTATCGGCGTGCATATAGAGCGTGTCGCCCTGCGAGTACTCCATGCAGCGTGCGCTGTCGGTGGCCAGAGCGTGGCCGGAACGCTCGTCGTACGAGCCGTAGTTACCTTCCAGCATCACCCTTTCCGTCGTGTCGCGTAGGACAACGCGTCCGAAGGCCTCCCGAAGCCCCTGTCACGATCATAGGCGATGGTGTCGCCGACGAGGATGCGGTTGCCGGACGTGACCTGCGAGCGGTCGAGCAGTAGGGAGGTGTTCTGCACCGTGTTGTACCAGCCGCGGGAGGTGTAGATGTTGCCGCTGTCGGAGATGATGACTGAAGGGCCGAGGATGGTGGCCACCTTCGTCTGGGTGCTGTATTGCAGCGTGTCGGAGTAGAGCGTGAACTTGTCGTTGAAGACTCGCACGCTGTCGTTGAAGATGGCGATCCGCGTGGCGGGCGAATACTGGCCGTAGTACGAGGAAAGCTCGTTGGCATCGTTCTACTATCGTGCCGCCATCGAAGTAATAGCCGATGTTGGTGACGCGGTCGTAGTTGAGGCTGTCGGTGAAGAGGGTGACAATGGAACCATCGGCGCGACGCTCTCCATACGGACATTGTCACGCATCTTCGCCACGCGTATGTTTCCGTCGTAGTAGAGGTAATCGCCGCAGACGAAGAGCGTGTCTCCCTGCTCCATGCGCACTTCACCGAAGGCCTCGAGCGAGCTGTTGGCCTCGTAGAAGTAGGCGCTGTCGCAGTACATGTAGGAGTTGTCGTGGCGAAAGCAGACGTCGCCTGATAGCACTTGCCGGTCGGCGCTGACCTCTTTATCGAAAGATTGCACGTCGGCATGTTCCAAGAAGACTTTCGTTTTACCGGGAGGCGAGGCGAGGGGTGTCTGCGCCGACAGGGAATCTGTGAGGGTGAGGGGCAGGAGGAACAGGAGGAGAAGGAAAGGCAGGCGTCCGACCGAGCAGACCTCAGGGGCGTTGCACCCATCTCTCACCCCTTTCTTCCCTTGACGGGAGAAAAGGAGGCCAAAGAAGATCAAGGCGCCAGGGGCGCCGGCCAAGAAGGCCGAGTACACGGCAGGCTTCATCATTTCTTGATCCAGCCTGGGAACTTAAAGTCGCAGTTCCGCCATCCGTCTGCGATGCGGACGTAGGTGGTCTTCGCTGCTTGGTGATCCAGTCGTTGAGCAACTCTTCGCGCTTGTGGTTCTCCACCATCGTCTTCATCACCTGATAGTCGTCGGCCAGGTTGGCGCGGTGGCTGTCGGTGCGCGCTTTCAGCTTGACGATGGCTACCACCCGCGCTGCTTGTCGGTGAGCATGCGGAAAGGCTTGGAGATGTCGCCCGGCTTCATGCCGCTAGACCACCTGTGCTGATGTCCTGCGGCAGCTCCTGCATCTCGAACTTGGCGTGCCCACATGCGAGCTCTCATAGTTCTGGTTCACCATGAGGCCCTTGTTGTTGCGCGTGTCCTTGTCGGCGGAGAGGTAGGTTGCGGCGTCCTCGAAGGTGAGCTTGCCGGCCTCGATGTCGGTGTAGATCGAATCCAGCGCGCGGTAGCCTCCTCGAGTTCTCTGTCAGAGACCTTGGGGCGGAGCAGGATGTGGCGGCAATTGATTCGGTCGCCACGCTTCTCGATCAGCTGGATGATGTGGTAACCATACTCCGTCTCCACAATGTTCGAGACGCGCTTGGGGTCGGTTAGGTTGAAGGCCACGTTGGCAAACTCAGGGCACGAGGCTCGACTTGCCCACAAAAACCCATCTCACCGCCGCGCGAGGCCGAGGCTGGATCTTGGGAGTAGAGTCGGGCGAGGGTCGAGAACTCCATCTTGCTGTTGTTCACCCTGCTCGGTGAACTCACGCAGACGGGCCTGATGGCATCCGTCTCCTCGAAGGGATCTTCGGCTCCAGAGTCACGATCTGCACCTCGACGGTGGCGGGGATCATGGGCAGGCTGTCCTGTGGCACGTTCTGGAAATAGTGGCGCACGTCCGAGGGCGTGAGCTTGATCTTACCCACGAGCTTCTTCTGCATTTCCTGCACGATCTGCTGTTCGCGCACCATCGTCTTGCGCTCTTCCCTTGATCTGCGAGAGCTTCTTATTGAAATACCTTCGAGCTTTTTCGCGTCCGCCCACCTGATTGATGGCCATGTTGATCCACTGATCCACGGAGCGCAAGACCTGGCTTTCGCTCACGTCGATACTATCGATCTTGGCTTGGTTGAGGTAGAGCTTCTGGATGGCGATCTGTTCGGGGATGATGCAGTAGGGATCGCCGTCGAAGCGTTGGCCCTCGTTCTGCATATAGAGGCGTTGCGTCTCCACGTCGGAGCGGAGGATGGCCTCGTCGCCCACCACCCAGACGATCTCATCCACCACGTTATCCTGTCCGTAAGCCGTGCCCGCAAGGCAGACGGCGAGCAGACTCAAGCATGCTATTCTCTTCATTTCTTCTTATTGTTATCCTGTTTGGTGTCGTAAAAAAACGTCACGTCGCCCTTGCGGACGGCGTCGCGATAGAGTTCCTCCTCGAAGTTGCGCAGGAAGTCCACCTTGCGCTGGTTGATCATCGTCTCCTCAATCTCGGGCCGAGCATAGTCGTAGGGGGCGATGCTGCCAGCGGTTACATAGCGCGAGATGTTGAGGAAGTAGCAATAGGTGCTGTCGGTGGTTTTCGATGGCGCGGTTGGTGCGGAGGAATTGGGCTTTGTCCGTGACTTGAATGGGCATCTTTTGGAGCACCTCGTCCAGATCCATCCAGCGGTCGTAGAAATACTCATAGACGGCGGCGTTACTGAGGCTGTACTTCTCAATGTTTTTCGACGGCGTCGGTCTTTTCCGAACGGTACCACTTGCGCACATCGTCCAGCCCTGGCGCATCGGCGGGCACCTTGACGAAGAGTCCGCGGATAAGGTTCGTCTTGAGCACAAAACGCTGGCTGTCCTCGCGGTAATAGGCCTGTTTGTCCTTCTCGCTGATCTGGGCCGAGAGCTTGTCGTCACCATGATGTCGAGGTAACGTTGCCGCAGTAGGGCTTGGCGATACTCCTCCACAAGGCGCTCGATCTCCTCGCCCCGTTGCCTATGTTGCGCTCGGCCACCTTGTAGATCAGCACGTCCGTGATCCACTTCTGATGTAATTCTCGGCGATGAGCAGGCTGTCAGCAGGCGAGCTACCCTCGGGGATGAGCTTCGTCACCTCGCTGCGGGTCAGGGTGTATTTGTCGATCTGCACCAGCGTGTCGGCTTCTTCTTTGACGGCGGATCCTTTGCAGGCCGTGAGAGCGCAGCAGAGTGCGAGGCCCAGCAACAGTCAGGGGCAGGTTCTTCTTTGTCATAAGCATGGAGGATCTTGTTTGATGAATGAAACGAATCGATGACCTTGAAACATATACGGAGGCGCTGGGGTTCAAATTTTTCTGAGCGGCGCTAACCCCTGAGCGTTCCAGCCCTTCTTTTTTTCTAAGTGACGCTGAACCCTGAGGGTTTAGCCCTTCTTTTTCTAGCGAAGCTGAACCCTGAGGGTTTGAGGCTTCTTTTTCAAGTAGCGCTGACCCCTGAGGGTTTAGCTTCTACTTTTTCAAGTAGCGCTGAACCCTGAGGGGTTTGAGGGCTACTTTTTCCAGTAGCGCTGACCCCTGAGGGTTTAGCCTCACTTTTTCAAGTAGCGCTGACCCCTGAGGGTTTAGGGGCTACTTTTTCTAGCGAAGCTGAACCCTGAGGGTTTGGGGCTTCTTTTTTTCTAGGAAGGCTGAACCCTGAGGTGCCGGCGCTCCTTTTCGAAAAAGTAAGACCAGCCTTTCGCCTCGCGGAGTGTGCCCACCTTTTTGAGGCGCTCGTCAAATACGACGGGACAGGGCTCCCTGACGCTGCGGGGTCCTGTCCCTTAAAGGCGGTTGTGACAAAAAAGACATGAGTGGCGTCAACGCTTCATTTCTTGGACGTCGGCGCGATGTATTGCTTGAGGTTGCTGAGCACCTTGCGATTGATCTTGACCGCATACTTCCGGTCGAGCTCCTTTAGCCAGTCGGCCTCCAGTTTAGCCTGTTCCTCGACGGGATGGCTCCAGACGCGCTCGTTGCTGATGTTGAAGAGCAGGATGCCGTCACGATACTCCTTCATCAGTTTTTCCAACTCGGGGTGGTTGGCGTCCAGCTCGCGGCGTTCGAGGTTGTTCGTGATGTCGCGGACGAAAAGCTGGTAGACTTCGCTCATGAAGTCGCCCGAATAGGTTTTGGTGGAGAAAGGATAGAGGCGGAGGTATTCGGCGAACTCGCTCTGGGGGATATCCGTGTCGTGGATGCGGAGCAGCGTCTTGTGCATCTGTCGGGCTTGCTTATGGAAGTCCGAATCGGTGGGGAAATAGTTGTCGCAAAGGCGCTGGAGCTCTTCGTAGGCCTCGGGATAGAAGACGTAGCCGTACTTCTGCTTCATCATGTCGTCATACGTCTTGAAGAGTTCAAAGTTGCGGTCGCCCTGACGCATGGTCGTGTAGTAGCTCTTTTCCATCTCCCTCGTGGGAAAGGGGCATGGGGCGCTTATCCAGCAGCTTGATGATGTGGTATCCGAAGCGGGTGCGGACGGGGCGGTGAAATCGCCCGTGTCTTTGAGGGCAAAGGCGGCCTCCTCGAAGGGGCGCACCATCTCACCGAGGGAGAAATAGGGCAGAATGCCGCCGCTGTTGCGGGTGCGTCCGTCGGTGGAGTAGGTGTTGACGAGTGAGCTGAAGCTCTCGCCCTTTTTCAGCAAGTCATAGACCTCATTGGCGCGTCGGAGCAGGGGCTACGGTGTCCTGATGATCTTCGTCAGATCCGATCAGGATATGGGCCACGCGGCGGCGTCCGGGATTGGGCGTGAGTTGATCCAGGCGTAGGATGTGGTATCCGGCCGGGGAGCGCACGGGGCCCACGATCTGTCCGACCTTCATATTGAAGACGGTATTCTCGAGCGACTTTGCATGAGCTGCAAGGGGTAGATGTACTCACGTGGTCGAAGAAGACGGAGTCGTCGTCTCGTCCGGGGCCAGCTCACGGGCTACTTTTGTCGTAGTTCTCGCCTCGGCTGATGCGGTCGTAGGCGGCTTTTGGCGCGGCGATAGACGGCTACGGTGTCTTTTCGATACCGTTTTTCTCAGGCAGGGGAAAGACGATGTCGCTGAACGAGGGGAGCATCTTGCCCCGGTTATAGACGGTGCGGATGGCTTCGGCCTCGCCCCGCTTGTCGGAGGAAGCCGGCACGCAGCTGCACCTCATAGTCGCGCAGTTCGTTGCGGAAGTTTTTCCGTTTGGTCGTACTGGGCGGCTTCAGCGTCGGCCACCTTTTGCTTGAAGTGCTTGAAAAGCGTCACAAAGTCGTCGAGCGACTTCTTGTTGTTCAGGTCCACGCCGCCTGTCTTTTTGGGCGATGAAGAGGAACTCCGAGACGGGGATGTCTTTCCCCGCCACGTTTCATGATCGTCGGGTCGTCAGCTGCCTTTTTCTGTGCGAACGCTCCGCTGAGGGGCATGGCGCAACACAGGGGCGACCCATAAAAGCCTTCTTTTCATTCTATCGTTGATTGGTTGATGATTGATCTGTGAGGCCGTTAGTTGGCCATTTCGGAGAGGAACTTGATGCGGACAAGCCGGATCTCGTCCTCGGTATAGTCGCTACCGAGCTCTTCGATGGCCTCCTGGAGGCTGTCCGTGGTTGACTCCTTGAAGTATTGATAGATGTCGTCCACGCGATCCTCGTCGATGGCGTCGAAGATGAAGTAGTCGATGTTGATCCGGGTGCCGGAGTAGACGATGGATTCGATCTCGTCCAGCAGCTCGGAAAAATTCCAGTCCTTTAGACGAGGCGATGTCGTCGAGGGCCACCTTGCGGTCGATGCTCTGCACGATGTAGACCTTCAGCTTCGATTTGTTGGCTACGGTGCGCACACGCATGTCTTCGGGGCGTTCGATTTCGTTTTTCCTCGACGTATTTCTTGATCAGGGCCACGAACTCCGTCCCGTAGCGTTTGGCCTTGCCGGATCCTACGCCAGGGATGTTCTGTAGCTCCTCCAGTGTGACGGGATAGGTGGTGGCCATCGCCTCGAGCGAAGGATCTTGGAATATGACGAAGGGAGGCACATCGAGCTGTTTAGAGAGCTTCTTCCGAAGGTCTTTCATGATCGAGAAAAAGGGCTGGATCGACGGCGCTCGCACCGCTGCCACGCATCGGCATGTCTGCGCCTTCATCCTCCTCGAATTCCTTGTCTTTCACGACGCGGAACGAGGTGGGGTGCTCCATGAACTCCCGCCCCTTGAGGGGTGATCCGGAGGGTACCGTAGTTCTCGATCTCTTTTCGTTAGATAGCCTGCGATGAGGGCCTGACGAAGCACCGCGTTCCAAGTCTTGTCGTCCTCCTCTTGTCCGCTACCGAATTGCTCCATTTCGTTTTGCTGATAGGAGACGATGTCGGCCGTCTCTTTACCCATCAGGAAGTCGACGATGTGTTCCGCCTTGTAACGTTCACGCAGGAGGTCGATGGCTTCCAGCGCCGTTACGAGCAACTCTTTGCCCTCGACCGTAGTGCGCGGCGTGAGGGCAATTGTCGCAGCTGCCGCAGTTCTCCTCCGTAAACTCTTCGCCGAAGTAGTGCAGCAGCACTTTACGTCGGCAGACTGCGGACTCGGCATAGGCAGCCGTCTCCAGCAGCAATTGTTTACCGATCTCCTGTTCGATGATGGGCTTGCCTTGCAGGAACTTCTCCAGCTTCTGAAGGTCTTTGTAGGCGTAGAAAGCCAGGCATCGGCCCTCGCCACCGTCACGTCCGGCACGCCCCGTCTCTTGGTAATACCCCTCGAGACTTTTGGGTATGTCGTAATGGATCACATAGCGTACGTCGGGCTTGTCGATACCCATACCGAAGGCGATAGTGGCCACAATAACGTCAGCCTCTTCCATCAGGAAGGCGTCCTGATTCCTCGATCGTGCTTGCGAGTCCATACCGGCATGGTAAGGCAGAGCCTTGATACCGTTGGCGCAGAGAATGTCGGTGAACTCCTCCACCCGTTTTTCGGCTGAGGCAATAGACGATGCCCGACTTGCCCTCGTTGGCTTTTGATGTATTTGATGATCTCGCGATCTACATCCTTACCCTTCGGCCGTACCTCAGAGTAGAGGTTGGAGCGGTTGAAGGAGGACTTGAAGACCGTGGCATCCAGCATGCCGAGATTCTTCTGGATGTCGTGCTGCACCTTAGGCGTGGCCGTAGCCGTCAAGGCGATGAGGGGATGCTTGCCGATCTCGTTGATGATGGGTCGTATGCGACGGTATTCGGTCGGAAGTCGTGCCCCACTCCGAGATACAGTGCGCCTCGTCGACGGCGTAAAACGAGATCTTCACCTGACGCAGAAACTCGACGTTCTCCTCTTTCGTCAATGATTCGGGCGCCACGTAAAGCAGTTTGGTAAGACCGGATAGGATGTCCTGCTTCACCTGCTCGATGGCGGTACGGTTGAGTGACGAGTTAATGAAGTGTGCCACGCCGTCCGCCTCGCTGAAGTTGCGCATAGCATCCACCTGATTCTTCATCAATGCGATGAGGGGGAGATGACGATCGCCGTACCTTCCATCATCAGCGAGGGCAACTGGTAACAGAGCGATTTGCCGCCGCCCGTAGGCATAAGCACAAACATATCTTTTACCAGAAAGCAGCGTCTCAATGATGGCTTTCTGGTCTCCCTCAGGAATCAAATCCGAAATGTTTTTTTAGGGCCTCGGTGACGTTCATGTCCCCTTTTGACGTGGCGCCTTTGGCAGGCGACTTGGTGCGTGGTGTAGCTGTGGCAGTTTTTCTCGGCGCCACTCCCGGCTTTCTCTCTTCTGACGGCTTTTGCTGCTTTCAGCTTTCGGTAATTCTTCGGCCATGCTTCTTCCTTTTAGACATATCTATTGCCATACTCTCTTCACCTCGTGTGACGCCCTCATGCTCGCTGCAAACGGCTGAGATCCATCTTTTTCGAACTGCTCTTTGGCGTAGCTTTCAGCCCGACGGCCATCTTCTTCCTGTTCTCAGAAGGCAGCCCGTACATGGCGTCCATCATAATAGCTTCCACAATCGACCTCAATCTCGTGCTCCGAGCTTGAACTCGATCGCCTTGTCGACGACGTATTCATAAACCTCTTCGCTGAAGGTGAGTTTTGATGCCGTCCATGTCGAACAGCTTGATGTATTGCTTTGATGATGGAGTTTTTGGGTTCGGTCAGGATCTGCCGCAGCGCCTTTCTGTCCAGCGGATCAAGGTAGGTCAAGATGGGTAATCGACCGATGATCTCAGGAATCATACCGAAGGCCTTGAGGTCAGTCGGCGTGATGTATTGCATGAGGTTTTCCCGATCTACGACGGATGTATCCTCGACTGGCAGCGTAACCCACGACGCGTGTGTTGAGTCGCTGGGCTATTTTCTTTTTCGATGCCGTCGAATGCACCGCCGCAGATGAAAAAGGATGTTGCGTGTGTCCACGGGGATCATGCGTTGCTCAGGATGCTTGCGTCCACCTTGGGGCGGACGTTCACGATCGATCCTTCGAGCAATTTCAGAAGTCCTTGCTGCACACCCTCGCCACTCACGTCACGCGTGATGGAAGGGTTGTCGCTCTTGCGGGCGATCTTATCGATCTCGTCGATGAAAACAATGCCTCGCTGAGCGGCTTCAACGTTATAATCGGTCGCTTGCAGCAGGCGTGTCAGGATGCTTTCAATGTCTTCTCCCACATAGCCCGCTTCGGTCAGTACGGTGGCGTCGACTAGCAGAAGGGCACGTGCAGCTTGCGTGCCACGGTACGCGCCAGCAAGGTCTTGCCCGTTCCCGTGGCACCGACCATGATGATGTTGATTTCTCAATCTCCACGTCATCAGCAGTCGTTTTCTGCATTAATCGTTTATAGTGGTTGAGACAGCCACGGACAGGTAGCGTTTGGCTGTTTCCTGTCCGATGACATATTGATCCAAAAACTCCTTCAGCTCTTTGGGTTTAGGGCACTTCCTCGCCTTTTAGGGCAGGAAGCTGCTTCCCACTGCACGCCCCTGTTGCACGATGTGATACGCTTGTGTCGCACATTCGTCACAGATCGCAGCGGAAAGCCCCGTGATCAGCATGCCTACGTCTTTGCCACTCTTGCCGCAAAAAGGCACAAGTATTCTCTACCCCTTTTGACATCGTCTCTTACTTACGTTTCATGATTTCGTCAACCATGCCGTATTCCAGTGCTTCCTGGGCGTTCATCCAATAGTCGCGGTCGCTGTCGCGGGCAATTACCTCGTAAGGCTTGCCTGAATGTTCGGAGATGATTCAGAGCTCATCCTTCACCTTCAATACCTCGCGTACAGCAATTTCCATGTCGGAAGCCTGCCCTTGCACACCGCTCATCGGCTGATGGATCAACACGCGCGAGTGGGTCAGGCAGCAGCGTTTGCCTTTCTCTCCAGCCACCAGCAGCACCGATGCCATAGAGGCCGCGATGCCGGTGCAGATCGTGGCTACCTTACTGCCGATGAACTGCATCGTATCGTAAATCCCTCAGCCCAGCATAGACGGATCCTCCAGGTGAGTTGATATAGATGGAGATGTCCTTACCCGGATCGCTCGAATCCAAGTAGAGGAGCTGCGCCTGAATAACATTGGCGGTATAGTCGTCTATCTGGGTGCCGAGGAAGATGATGCGATCCATCATCAACCGAGAGAAGACGTCCATTTGGGCGACATTTAATTGGCGCTCTTCAATGATCGTCGGAGAGATGTAGCTGCTGGTGATGTTCATATAGCTCTCCAACGCTATGAGCTCATGCCCAAATGCTTTGGTAGCGTATTTCTTGAATTCGTTTTTCCATCTGCGATTACTTTCCTTCTTCTTTTACGGCATCGTTGTTATTAGCAGTCTCTGCTGGCTAAAGCCTTCTCATATTCTTCGGGCGATACCTCAACGGTTTCGACCGTGATCTGTCCCTTTGGCCCACTCAGCGAATTTCCGATCTGCAGCACGGTTGATCAAGTTGCGTCAGGCCGCTTCATCTTTGAGGAGGTCTCTGACAAATGGGCCCACCAGATCATCCGATGCGGAGAGTATACCATACTGCATGAAATGCGAGCGCGCCAATAGTTTGGCTACCTCCTCGATGTCGGAGTCTTCTGCCTTTTAATCCGTTTTCAGCCATGAAGTACTCTCTGGCTACGTGATACTTCATATCCTCCACGAGGATGGGGTAGTCTCGATCCAGATCTTCGGATTCACCTTGTCGCTGGTTAGCAAAAAGCCAGCGCTCAAGATGTCGTCAGCCAGCGGCACGTCGCCCACTTTGCGAATTAACAAGGCACGCAGATCACGCTCGAAGCCCACTTCACTCCGTTGGTTGAGCGGAGCCTTCATCAGCTTTCTTATTTTCGTCACGGAATTCCGCTTCGTCTTTCATCTTTAGTAGCCCCAGCACCGATCAAACAGCTGCTGATTCATCCCGGCCGGTTTGAGGCGTGAGATGTGAGTGATTTCATAGCGGCAATCGTTCGTGAATTGTTCTGCTGTTGCTTGATCCATGTTGAGCAGTGAGGCGACAGCACGTGGCGTATCTGCCACAGGCGTTTTTGGGGTTAAAAACGATCTGGTCGCCCACCTTGGCGCCGATGAATTTAGCCAACAGCTCTTCGTCCTTAATGATATTCGGAAAGAGCACGGAGTTTTCCACCCAGACACCGCCAGGTTTCTGCCTCCATTTTCCATTTCCACGAGTTTGCCTCTCAGCCAATCCTCACGCCCACCGTCTCCGGTGTTTCTGTCGTCCCTTGATCCTGGCGATAGGCATCGATTTTGCTTTATCCAACAGCGCGTCGTCCACACGGATGTCGTACCATTTCAGGTGATCCTCTTTGGTCAGCTTGACATCCGTCATCTTCGGAGCCAGAGCCACGTCGAACTGGATCTTAAACTCTTCCTGCGTGTCGAAATTGATCGGTTCTTGATCCGCCTTGGGGAGCGGTTCGCCCATTATACCGAGTCGGTTGTCACGAATATACTTAAAGAGGTGCTCCGACGTGAGCCGATTGATTTCATCGGCCAACACGCGCTTGCCGCACACTTTACGGATCATACCCATGGGGGCCGTGCCTTTTCGAAAGCCGGGCAATGTCATCTTCCGGCGGTACAGACGCAGGTTCTTATCCACGTCCTTCTCGTAGTCCTTTTTCTATTGCCACTGTGATGATACCGCGGATGGAGTCATCGCTCGTCAACGAAATATTCATACTGTTCTATCTTAATAATTAATCTATTAGGTTCGCCCTTTTTATTTTTGCAGGGTGCAAAAATTAGACTATAATTTCAATCCAACAAATGAGTGCGGAGGGCCATAAAAGGCGCTTAAAAACAGCTGCTGAAGCCAGTTTTTGGGCGTTTTTGCCGCTCAATTTTCCCTCTATTCTTAGGGCGCTCAGATGCCCCTCTGCTGTACCTATATAATAGGGTCTCTTCCGGTGGGAGCTCTCCTGAAATTCGCTCTGAAAAACGCATCGAGTGGAGGACGGAGACGCTCTTTGCTGGACTAAAAATCACGGTAAAAAGTCTGCATATATCAATCTTTTTATCCCTTTCTTTGCGGCCATGAAAGAAAGTATATATCGAATGTACTTAACAACCTATTCTGCAGCTGTCAATTAGCCGATGATTGAGTATTGTTATGAACTCGCGAAATTCTTGCCTTTCACTGGTTACGACATTCTTTTTAATTTACAACTTATGAATATTTACTTGGGTAACCTGAATTATCGCGTTCAGGAAGAAGATTTGCAGAAACGATGGAAGAGTACGGGGCAGTGGATTCCGTACGGGTCATTAGGGATCGGGAAACGGGCCGTTCGCGCGGCTATGCCTTCGCTGAAATGCTGAACGACGAAGAGGGGCGAATCGGGCAATTGCCGAGCTCAATGACCAGACGTTCGAAGGACGTCGGTTGGTAGCTAAGCGGCGCTGCCTCGCCCTAAAAATCTCCGGTGGGGGCGTTCCTCCGTAGCATACGTTTCAAACGAACGCTGGACACTTTACCACAAGATCGGATAGTACCTTTCGCTTTTCCTTGATGGGAGGGGCGGAAGGTGATGTCCGGAAAATCTGGCTGAGCCTTGCTGTCGTGTCGCAGAGGCCAACCGCGATGTGGAGGGCAAAGAATCAACGTGCGAAGCTGTGTCGGGAGACAGCGCGTCGCCCTTATGGATGATCGAAGACACGGCGCCGCTTTTTCTATGTTTCGTGACTGCATGATGGAGTTCGTCTCTCATGTCGCCTATAATTTGTGCGAGCAGGATGTGTTTCCTGCCTATTTTCTATTGTAATATGGCGTACGGGAGGATGTGATATGATTGTGTTTGCGTTTACGTGTGTGCATAGAATGCTGTAAATCACATTTTTAGATGAAAAATCCATGGCAATCTATTCGTACATAATGTAACCTTCATTTGTGTGGTGGTGATGGATTGATAGCGTGTTATTCATAGGATGATGATGGCACGTAGTATTGTTTCTAATTATCTATATGAATTTGTGCGGTCGGGATTATTTTTTTATTTGTGAGGGTGTTCTCTATGACATGATGGCACAATTTAATTTTGCGTATTGATTCTTTTATCATGTGCATGCACTTTTAATATAATGACAATGAGGATAGACAGGATGTGGGTGGCGTGGTGAGCTGATGATTATGTTTTCATATCGTCGTGCGAGGATTTGTGTGTGGATACTTGATGATGATATCTTCCTGATGTCACGAAGAAGCGTAAAGCCATCCTTCCTTATGCTTGTGGAGGCAGGAAGAAGCGGAAAAATGACGGAGAGGTCGAAAGCCGGGGGCGAAAGGCTGACCGAAACCTCGCGGAGGAGATTTCCGGCTTATTTTTTTGCGCCGATCATCCGAAAAGGGTAAGAAATGGACGAGTATTCAGACGGAAATTATTACACGGATCAGCCGCTACCGCAAGAAACGGTGCCGGAAAAACGCGTTGACCGAAGAGGAATCAAAAAGCGGGCCGCGATTTTTGGAGGAGGTGCAGCAGGAGGTGGGCGAATGCTGGGGAGCGTGTCGTGGACCTGGACTCGAGATGCCCAGTCTGGAGGATGTGAATAAGGCGCCGGAGAAGATCCTCGAGCTGTGGCGAATCTGCCGACGGACACAGTGGTCGCCGACGCGTAACCGCGATTTCTACAGCCGCTCATCTACGCCTCCGATTGCGAAGACAACGTGTCGAGGATCGAGCTCTTTCGCTTACAACCCCTGTTTACCAAGATATGAACCTGGCGCAGATGCGCAGCTATTTCACGCTACGGGCGAGGTGGCGCCGCGGCGAATACACCCCAGAATATTTCGATATCGTACGTCTATGTCTACGTCTACGAGCTGCTGATGCAGGTGGGTACATGGCTGCCGGACGATGGGCTGAAGAAGCTCGAACAGATCCGCGACAATTATGGCCCGTTGGACGCGAAACTGCTGCGGAATATGAAGGAGTGGCTGAAGGATTACGTCACGTTTTACGGGATGATCGACATGGCGGAGACGTATTTCGCTGAGGAGCAAGCGGAGGACGTGGCGGTGGAAGTGCTGGAGAATCTGGATGACTCGGACGACGTGGAGCTGTTTGAGGCCGTGGCGCCGCTCTCGGCGTATCACATCAGGACTCACGACTCTACAAGCGGCACGAGGAGCTGGTGACAACGATCGGGGGCGCATTATCCGGAAGGCGGCGCCGATCCTCGAGGAGCGCCACGGGCAGTCGATCCGCCGTGTGCTGGTAGGCCTGCGGGAAGTATCTGCCCAGGCCGATGTTCTCCTCGGCTGTCTTCTATCGTCGCTACCCTTATCGCAAGCGCTATTATCCGTTCACGGAGAACCGCTATTTCACTTGCATCAAGGGATCATGGACGAAGGAGACGTTTTTGCAACGCGCTGGATGGCGAGAGGCGGGGCGAGGTGCTCGGGCGGCTGATGCAAGAGATGGATCGGCAGCTGCGAGCAAGGATGAAGGGGGAGGGCAGCTCACGAAGCGCATCAACGACCGGACGCTGGAGGCGGTGGTCGAAAGGGAGGTAGAGCGTTACTGGGCCGAACAGCAGGAGGCTGAGCGGCAGGCTAAGCTCGACGCCGTGAAGGTGGATCGTTCGCGGTTTGACCGGATACGCAGCGATGCCGACGTGGTCCGTGAGGCGCTATTGACGGACGATGATCGCGCGGAGACGGCTCCGCTGACGGTGACGCATACGCCGTCGCCTGAACCGGAGCCTGCGGCGGTGTCTGCCTTTACCGATCAAGAGCGACGCTTCCTGCATCTTCTGATTGAGGGGGCGACTGGGCGGGCTATCTGCGCGACATCCGTGTGCCCATGGGCGTGATGGTGGATGGGATCAACGGAGAAATGATGGAGGCGGTGCAGGACGTCGTCATTGCCGACCGTGAAACGGGCCGGAGGTGATCGACGATTATCTGGACGACTTGGTTCTGCAGGATATGAGAAGCCCGCACTTCTTACCCTATTATATTACGAGGACAGGGCAAGACGGCCTCGAAGGGCTGCTTGCTATGGCCACGAGCACTTCTAACTCTAACTACTTACATGAATATGGATAACAAACCGACGAAGATTCCGCGGCGCATAGCGCAGACGGTTGTGAACTCACTCAAGGAGGCGTGGTGCCTCGCGTGGGACCGCCCTCACATCACGGTGGGGCGAAGGCAAGAGATCGAGGCGCTGCTCCGCGATGTAGATATTGTCAGCGAGGGCGGCGCAGCGTTCCGCTTCATCACGCGGAACTATGGCAGCGGGAAGTCCTTCCTGCTGCAGACGATGCGGAACTATGTGATGGACCGAAATTTTGTGGTGATGGACGCCGACCCTCTCGCCCGAGCGACGCCTTTATGGCAATCAGGGACAGGGTTTGGCGACGTATCGCGAACTGATCAAAAACCTCAGCATAAAGACGCAGCCCGAGGGTGGAGCGCTGGCCAATGTGCTCGATCGATGGATCAGCACGGTGCAGATGCAGACGGCTGAAACGGCGGCTGCGGCACGGACAGTCCGGAGTTTGCGGAGCGTGTAGAGCAACAGATCTTCGCTGTGGTGCGCACGATGCACGACTTGGTGCACGGCTTCGACTTTGCCCGTCTGCTCAGCCTTTACTATCGCGCCTTTGCCGAGGGTGACGACGAGCTGAAGGGGAAGGTGTTGAACTGGTTCCGCGGCGAATACGCCAGCAAGTCCGGAGGCGCGCGCCGATCTGCGTGTGAACGTGGCCATCACGGACGACAACTGGTACGACTACCTCAAGCTCTTCGCCTTCTTCTTCCACAGCGCGGGTTACAGCGGCTTGATCATCCTCAGTGGATGAGCTGGTGAACCTCTACAAGATCCCCAACAGCATAGCCCGCCAGTACAACTACGAGAAGCTGCTGAGTTATGCTACAACGACGCCCCTGCAAGGCAAAGCGCGATACATCGGCACACTGATGAGTGGCACCCGCAGAGCATCGCCGATCCGCGTCGTGGACTCTACAGCTACGAGGCGCTCCGGTCACGTCTGCAAGAGGGCAAATTCACGCGTGAACAGGGCGTGTCGGATCTCCTTCGCGCCCGTCATCAAGCTCGCGGCCGCTGACGGCGGAAGAGATGACCGTGCTCACGGAGAAGATCGCCCTCATTCACGCCGGATTGTACGAGTACGAGCCGCGGCTCACGGACGACGATCTCGTGGCCTTCATCCGTACCGAGTACGCCCGCATTGGCGCTGATACGCACATCACGCCCCGCGAAGTGATCCGCGACTTTATCGAGTTGCTCGACCCGCTCTTCACCCATGCTGACTTGACGCTGGACAGCCTCCTGCAGTCCGAGACTTTCAACTATGCCAAACCCGAGCTGGAGGAGAAGGACATCGACGCCGAATTTGCCGAGTTTACCCTGTAACGTATGGACGTCTACGCTCGCTATTCCCCAGCCATTCGTGACCACATCTACCGTAGCGGTTAGGACACGCTCCGTGCCGTACAGTCGGCTGCCGGTGACGTGCTCTTTGGCGCGACGCCCACCTGTTGCTCTGCGCTTCCACCGCCTCCGGTAAGACAGGCAGCCCTCTTCCCATCATCACGCTCGACGCAAGCAGCGCCGACTTCCATCGGTTGCCTTTACATCGCGCCTCAAGCCCTCATCAACGACCAATTCATGCGCCTCAACGACGTCTATGCCGAATGCAACATCCCGGTCTGGCATTGGCACGGCGACGTCCCGACTGAGAGGAAAGAAGCGACTCATGCGCCGCCATCGGGCATCCTTTCAGATTACGCCCGAATCGCTCGAGGCCATGCTTTTCAACCGCCACGCAGGCACGTGGCCTCTTTAGCGATCTGCGCTTCATCGTCATCGATGGGATCCACGCCTTCCTGCGTGGCGATCGTGGTGGGCGAGCACTCTGTCTCATCGAGCGACTTCGCGTGCGGCTGGGGTCAACCCGCGGCGCGTCGGACTGTCGGCCACGGTGGGCGATCCTGATTCAGTCGGGGAGTTCCCGCCGCAGGCACGAAACGGCGCACCATCATTCCCCCGCATACAGAGCACGCCGATCAAGTGGCGCCTTCCATGCAGCACTTCTTCAATAACGGTCCGCGAAGCGTCGATACGGATCAGCCGAGCCGATTCTGCACCGAAACCTGCACGAAGCGTCGGACAGCACGGCAGACCTGCTCCCCGTTGACGAACAGCCCACGGACACAGCGCCCGTGGTGGCCGACCCCGGATTGGCCTACATCTTCGAGCATACGCGCGCCGCAAGTGCCTCATCTTTTCCAACCCCGCGAGGAGTGCGAGACGGTCACGGCCACACTGCGCCGCTATTGTGAGGCGCGCCACGAGCCTGATCGCTTCCTGATCCACCACGGCAACCTCTCTTATTCCATCCGTCGCCAGGCCGAAGAACGCATGCGACAATCAGAGCGGCGCTGACGGTCTGCACCACGTCTACGCTGGAGTTAGGCATTGACATCGGTCGGCTTGAACGCGCTTTTCCAGATCGATGCTCCCGCCACCGTTTCTTCCTTCCTCCAGCGCATGGGGCGTCACGGGTCGCAGGGGAGCACCAGCCGAAATGTGGTTCGTCATGCGGGGAGAATCACACGGAGCCGCGCGCCCTACTCCCTGAGACGATCCCTTGGGAGTTGCTCCAAGGCATTGCTGTGGTGCAGCTCTATCTGGAGGATCGCTGGGTCGAGGCGCCGCACAAACGCCGATTGCCCCGCAGTCTGCTCTATCATCAGACGGTGGCCACGCTGGCGTCTGGTGGCGAGATGTTGCCGCTCGAGCTGGCTGCGTGCGCGTGTCTGACGCTGCCGCCCGTTCCGCAATGTTTCGCGGGACGACTGCGCACCCTGCTCCTCCACCTGCTCGAGATCGACCACATCCAGCGCACCGACCGCGGTGGACTCCTTATCGGTTTGGCTGGCGAGCGTGTCGTCAACGACTATAAGTTCTACGCTGTCTTTTCGTGAGAATGAGGATACACCGTCCGCTGCGATTCCGGAACAACGGCACCATCGTCAAGCCGCCGCCCGTGATGAGCAAGGGTTGCCATCGCCGACACGTCTGGGAGGTGGAGGAGGTGGACTATAAGCATCACGTCGTCTATTGCCATCGTGTCGGTGGCGTCGTTCACGCCTACTTTGGCGAGGAACCGCGACATCGACAACCGGATAACTCGAGCGCATGCGCCTCCTGCTTCTCCAGACGGATAACTACGCTTACCTCCTGCCTAACGCTGTCGCTCGTCTGGCCGACACCCGTCGCCTGGCTGCCCGCGCTGGCCTTGGCCTCCGTCCGCTCGTCCCGCTCGGTGGCGATATGTACAGCCTGACACCTTGGCTCGGCAGCTACGCCTTCCTAGCTCTCGAGCGCTTCCTCCGCCTGCGCTGTGCCACGCACCTTTGGCCTGTCGAAAGACTTCGACTCCTTCAGCCGTACTCATGCGCTTCACCATGCAAGTCCCCCGGCGGACTTCTATCGTATCCTGCGCGAAGAGATCGCCCGTCCGCCTCGACCCGATGGATCTCTTTACCCCAACGAGATACCCATCTTCGACAAGTACGACGAGACACTCCCGCCCTCGCTCACCCAGCAAAGGTTTTGCCTACGGTGTCCTCGACGTCGACACCACGAAACAGTGGATCATGGCGCTACCTGATTAATGGCCAATGATCCCCCAGCTCACCCCCACGGATAGGGGCGAAATACAAAGCGGGCGGACACATCGGTGTCCGCCTGCTTTCATTTTGGCGCCTTAGGGTCATGTGAGGCGTAAGCGTGATACCTCTTATGCGTGCTCGCTCACTCCAACGCCTGCTCAGACGGCTTTCACCTCGTCGGGAAGATGCCGCCTTCGTGCACCTTTGCGGCCGTCGATGTAGAATGTCGGCACGTAGTAGTAATCGTACTTGTCGGCCACCTCAGGCTGCTTTCGACCTCGATCATTTCGATCTCGATGTCCTTATACCGATCCTGCTTTTTCAGCTCATCGATCGCCGCCCGCGCCTTATTGCAGAACGGGCAATTCTCCAGATAAAACAATGTGATACGTTTCATTTCTCTCTATGATTTGAATGATGATTTGAATGATGATTTGAATGATGATTTGAATGATGATTGAATGATGATTGAATGATGATTGAATGATGATTGAATGATGATTGAATGATGTTTGAATAACTATGGCCGAGCGCTCATGCCCGACTTGATTTTTCCCCGGCCCCGGTGGGGCCTTTGATGGCCGACTGTTCTTTCATCAAGGAAAGAACAGTCGAGGGGAGACTTCATCTCCGTCCCCCGATCGTTAGTCGCCCCACGAGTCGGTCGTAGCGACTCATCGCTGGGCGATAGAACACGGAGATGATGTACTCGTTTTTCCGTCTCAAACAGGGCTTTCGTCCCCGCCGGCATCCGACCGTGCCGCTCGCCGTTTGGCGCGAACACGTAGCCGTAATTGTAATACCCTGCTTGAGCATCAGCGCCGCCTCGTAACAGCCCGAAGCCTCGTTGTACTGCATCCGACTGCGCTCATCGAAGACGTTCTGCGTCAGGTCGCCCATGACGTAGACCTCCCGCCTGGGAGGCGCTCCGAGACGTACGAAAAGTGCTACCAAGCCATAATCAGCCTCTCGCGCAGCCTCTCCGCAACCGCTACAGGCGGCGAAGAAGCGTCCGTTCTTGATCCTCGTCGTAGACGTATGCCCGCCGCGGTCCGTCTGGCCGCAGATCTACGTCGGTAATACGGGTTGTGGAAGCCGATCCGCTCCACGCCCATCCCCGCGTGGCGGTAGGTCAGGCATTCGAACCGTCGATATTCGTTGCCCGCCTCGAAGATCAGTCGTCGGTCGTTCGTAGCCCAGCCGCGTGCCTCCGATCGAGGTTGGTAGGAGGTCGCCCACCTGTGTCCGGTCGCCGATTTTGCTCCACAACACCTTCAGCTCCCGCTGCGGAAAAGTTCACCGTCAGCGCCTTCAGTGTCCACTGCGAAGTTCACCTGCTGCACGCCTCGGTTCAGCGCCACGTCCGTGTTTGCCGTCGCCTCGCCGCTGATCCCCACCAGCCCTTCGCCCACGTTGAAACGCGCCGTCAGCAACACCTCATTGCGCCGCCCTCGGGGTAGATCTCCACCGCATACACCCCGACACCTTCAGCCGCACCTGCTCGTTGGGCAGCCCTCAGGCGGTAATTCATGTACGGCACGGTGGTGTTGAACGAAGCGCGCGGCGTCGTCCACCTCCATCCCGTCGAAGCCATCCATATACTCCATCGGCACCAGCGCTGACCGTCGGCCGTCCGCGTCGCAATGCACCACCGAATAGGCCAGCCGCTCGCCCGGCTCCGGGTTCAGCATGTCAAACGTCACCTCGATCTGCCGCTCTCCGCCCAGCTCCACATAGGGCTCCGACAGCCGTTCCCCAGCCACTCGCACCTCGAGCGCGCGCACACGGTTCGACCGCACGGCCGTCCCATACACCCTGTCCTTTTGCCGCCATCGCACACACGATCATCGCAGCCGTAATCCATCTTTTCATCTGTCATCGTTTGGAATCGGCGCCAAAGATAACCTCCGTCACAGACGGCTTCTGCCTCTTCGATACGTGAGTTCGACGAAGGCATGAGGCGTCTTGCCCCTGGAGAAGGTCTTTTGCAGCATTTCTGCAAACCCCAAAAGTTCATCGCGGCCCTTGCGGAACTTCCGCAAGCATGAAAAAGTAGAAAGTGGTGTTTGCGGAACTTCCGCAAGCATGGAAAAGAGGAAGTGGTGTTTGCGGAACTTCCGCAAGCATGAAAAAAGAGGAAAGTGGTGTTTGGTGGAACTTCTGCAAGCATCAAAAAGTAGAAAGTGGTGTTTGCGGAACTTCCGCAAGCATGAAAAAGAGGAAAGTGGTGTTTGCGGAACTTCCGCAAGCATCAAAAAGTAGAAAGTGGCGTTTGCGGAACTTCCGCAAGCATTTCCAAAAACGTTTTGGCCCCTCGCGTGGCTTCCGTAAAGAGTCTCTGCCGGTTTTATGCTTACATCGAACTCACATTAAGAGTAAGAGGTGTGCAGAGCTGGCACTTTTCTGCTTCTTTTGCGTGGACAGAAAACAGATGGTTTAACCGATAAACACAAGAAAGAAAAATGGCAAAGATTTTAGTGGCATTCGACACGGTAAGCGAAGGCTTCGAAGCGCTTACCTCTGAACATGAAGTGATTTTTCCGCCTCGTGGGCGCGACTTTACGCAGGCCGAGATCGCCGAACGCATTGGCGATTGCGATGCTCGCTCTGCTCGTTTTTGACATCCCCGTCGGCCGTGACCTGATCGACTGCGGGCATCCCGCTCAAGCTGATTGCGAACTACGCCGTGGGCTACAACAATATCGACACGGCCTATGCGGCGGAGAAGGGATCGTAGTGACTGAACACGCCGCGGTCGGTGATCGAACCAACGGCTGACTTGGCGCTGGCGCTGCTGCTGAGCTGCTCGCGGCGCATCGCGGAGTGGGATCGCGCCTTCCGCCGTGATCGCGATGCGATCGAGCACGGACGCCTCTGCCGACTCGGCGTCAATCTCTACGGTAAGACGCTCGGCATCCTGGGTTATGGCAATATCGGCGCGGCGGTGGCACGGCGTTGTCAGGCCTTCGGCATGACGGTGCTCTCACAACAAACGCACTCGTTACAGCGAGGCCGAGGAGCGTGAACGGGGCATCACGTATGCGGAGAAAGACGAGGTGATCCGTCGCGCCGATGTGCTGTCGCTTCACACGCCGCTGACGCCCGAGACGCGCCACCTGATTGGCGCCCGCGAGCTGGCGATGATGAAGCCACAGCGATCCTGATCAATACGGCGCGTGGAGCTGTGGTACGAGCCAGCGTTAGTGGCAGCGCTCAGCGATGGGCGGATAGCCGCCGCAGGTCTCGATGTATTCGAGCAGAACGACGTGCCTTCGCCCGAGCTTTTTCGAGCTGGAGAACGTCTCGCTCACGCCGCATTGGCACGCAGACGTACGACTCGCGCGTGGAGATGGTGCATGAGCTGTGCAATAACGTCATCGGCTTCCTACGTGGGGATCGGAAGATTGATCGCGTGAACTGATCTCTTTGGGAGAGGTGATCAAACGCCGGCTGCTTTCCGCTTGAGAAGAGGAGGGCAGCTGGCGTTGTGTTGGGCGAGGGCTACCGAAAACGGATCTCTCGGATGACGTCGGTACCCACCCGCTCGTTGAGCGTGCGGACGAGGCGGTCGCGCCACATCATCCAGTTCGCTGCGCAGGACGGCGGAGTCGAGCACAACGTGCAGCGTGGCGCCTCGCACGTAGGCTTCGCGCGTAGCTCTGCGACACGCCCGCCGAGCACTTCGCGCCAGGCATGGACGACGCGTACCTCGTCCAATCGACGACCGATCTCGAGGTTTTGGGTAAAAACTCACGAAGAATCTCGCCAATGGATTGGGCGTTGAGCGCGTTTCATCGGCCGTCCTCCATGGCGGTCACCATTCCTGCGTCGACGTGGAACATGGCGTACTCCCTTGCGGATAGAACTCGAGGATGCTGATCTCAAGTATTTGCGGTTGGTGTCGGTGATGAAGATCTGCCCGAATCGCTCCTCGCCAACGAGCCGGACGATGTGTTCCACACGTGGCATCCAGCTTGTCGAATATATCGTCGAGCAGTAAAAATCGGCAGCGTAGCGTTCTTGGCCGAGAGGAAAGAGTATTGCGCGAGCTTGAGGGCCACGAGGCACGTCTTGTTCTGTCCCTGTGAACCGAGGTGACGGATGGGCAGGCCGTCGAGCGTCATCTCCAGATCGTCCTTGTGAACCCCCGTCGTGGTATAGCCCACCTCACGTCGCTCACGCTCGCGGTGGCGTGCCAGCTCCGCCTCCAAAATCGACTGTCTGCAACTGCGAGATGTGGCGCAGCCCCACGGCCTCGTCGTCCCGCCCGATGGCGCGATAGTATTCGTCGAAGAAGGGAGGAACTCCCTCAATGAGGCGGGTGCGAGCATCAAAGATCTGTCGGCCGTGTTGCGCGAGCTGCATCTCCAGCACCTCGTAAAGGGCAGTGTCGGTGCTCTGTTCGCGGAGCATACGGTTGCGCTGTTGCAGCGCCTTGTTGCAGCGTAGAGTGCGTGCATGGCAAGACCGTCATATTGCGAGAGGATCATATCCATCCATCGCCTTCGCTCGTCGCTCCCTCCGCGAATCAACTCCGCATCCGACGGCGAGATCATCACCAGCGGCAGCAGTCCGATGTGGTCCGACAGCCGCGGGTAAGGCTTTTTGGTTGCGTTTGAGTGTTTGCGTTGGCCGCGTGGGAGGGCGAAAAATGGACTCGGTGCGGTCGCCAAAGAGATATTCACCCTGCAGCACGCAGAGATCTTCGCCTCGCCGGAGGAGTCGCTCTTCGGTGGTGTAGACGTGGCTCTTGCAGAAGGAGAGATAATAGATGGCGTCGAGCAGATTGGTCTTGCCCATACCATTATTGCCAGAAGAAGCAGTTGATCTTCGGCGAGCAAACGATGTCGGCCTGCCGGATGTTCTTATAGTTCAGGACGGAGAGCTTGTTCAATATCATACGAATAAATAGGTAGGGGGAATGTGGAGGGTGCTGTGTGCGGGGCAAAAATAAATTGGGGAGAGACCGAAGTAGGCCTTTCGGGTAAAAATTACTTTTGCGCCTCGAATTTCAAGAAGCAAAAACGAATAGTAAACAGAAAGAAAAAGGATCGTTATGGCGAAAAAGACAACAAACGAGGAGAAGGGAAATAGAAGTAAGAAAAATCGTTCTCCCGATCGGAACAGTTTATTAAGCATAAGCAGAAAATCATCGCCGGGATATCAGTCCATTGCCGTTGTGGTCGGCCTCATTTTGGCCCACCACCTACTCTACGCCGCAAGCTGAGGAGAGGCTAAGCTGGCCATCTTCAAGGGTGAGCAATATCTGGCCATGGACTCTTTCGCCTTGGCGCTGCACGGAAACGGTGTCGACTACGACGGTTTCGAGGCCATTATCGATCGCTTTGGTGGCACCAAGACCGGTAATCTGGCCAAGGCCTACGCCGGTATCTGCTACTATCACCTCGGTGATCCCGAAAAAGCCATCCAGCGACTCAAAGCCTACAAAGGGTGACGACGCCCAGATCGCTCCCACTATCATCGGACTGATTGGCGATTGCTACGTTACCACGGGCAACACGAAGGAAGGTATCAGCTACTTCGAGAAAGCCGCCTCGAAAGCCAACAACTGATCTGATCAGCCCCATCTATCTGAAGAAAGCCGGCCTCGCCTACGAGTCCCTCAAGCAATACCCCGACGCCCTGAAGGCCTACGAGACCATCCGAGACAAATACAACCAGTCGATGGAGGCAATGGACATCGATAAGTACATCACTCGCGTCAAACTCTCTCGAATCCAAATAAGATACCGGAAGCATGGCAACTATCTATCACAACTTGTCGGAATACGACTTCGAGACCGTCCCTGATGCCTCCGAAAATGCGCTTCGGGATCGTGGCTTCGAGAGTGGAATCAGAACGTCACCGAAAAACTCTTGGAAGGCGCCTGCAACACGCTGGAGCGTCATGGCGCCAAAGCAGGGAAAACATTCACATCGAGCGCGTACCTGGTAGCTTCGAGCTCACTTTCGGCGCCAAGATGATGGCCCAGTCGCAGGACGTCGACGTCGTGATCGTCATCGGTTGCGTCATTCGGGGTGATACGCCACATTTCGACTACGTCTGCTCGGGGGTGACACAGGAGTCACGGGCTGAACCTCGAGGGCGACATCCCTTCATCTTCGGCATGCTTACGACCGGAGAACCTCAAGCAAGCCGAAGACCGTTGTGGCAGCCGCTACGGCAACAAAGGCGATGAGGCAGCGGTGACCGCCATTAAAATGGTCGATTTCGCTCGCCGGATTTGCACGGCTCGAAAATAGATCTACCTTTGCGCCGCATTTGACAGAAAAACGGGCGAGTTACCAGAGTGGCCAAATCGGCAGACTGCATCTGCTGGCTTACGCCTTCGGTGGTTCGAATCCATCACTGCCCACCCCACTGGGGATTGAAAAAGTTGTCGCAATGTAACCATGCGGAAGTAGCTCAGTTGATAGAGCATTAGCCTTCCAAGCTGAGGGTCGCGGGTTTGAGCCCCGTCTTCCGCTCTTTTAAGTTTAATAGATTTGGGTGACAGAGGCTTTTACAAAACGATTTTGTAGAGCCTCTGTTTTTAGTGTCCAGATCATAGCCCGACCTTCCGCCTGAGCACAGAGCAACTACCCTCAGGCCGATCCGTACGAAATACAGCCAGAGAAAATCATCAAAACAACACCCCTCATGGATACTTCACGCTCTCCTTCGCACTGCTCTGCTTTACATCGTTCTTCACGCTGACGAACCCGTTGGGCACCATGCCCGTCTTTCTGACCATGACGAACGGTCTGGACGAGCGTCAGCGCCGTACCATCGTCCGTCGTGCCACCATCGTGGCCTTTATCACCGTGTTGGTCTTCACCTTTTCGGGCCAATTCCTCTTCAAATTCTTCGGTATTTCCACGAACGGCTTCCGTATAGTCGGTGGCGTGATCATCTTCAAAGTCAGGTTCGACATGCTCCAAGCGCGCTACACCTCGCTGCGCCTCAAAAAGGAGGAAATCAAGACCTACGCCAACGATATCTCCATCACGCCGCTGGCTATCCCCATACTCTGTGGCCCCGGTGCCATCGCCAACGCCATCGTGCTAATGCAAGACGCCCACACGCTCGAGATGAAAGGCGTGCTGATCGGCGTCATCGCCTTCATCTACCTCTTTGCTTACATCATCCCTCGGCTTCTCACCCACTTGGTGCGTTTCCTGGGGAGACCGGCAACAACGTCATGATGCGACTCATGGGCCTGATACTGATGGTCATCGCTGTGGGTGTTTCGTGGGTGGTGCCCGGCCGATCTTGGTCGAAATCTTGCGAGAAGGCCTCAGATAGCTGCGTCCAGACGCTGAAACCCTCGTTACAGATTGTTGTCGAGTCGTTTTTCTGCGGGTACACCTCATCCCCTCAGGGGATAGGGACTTTCCAGTCGGGTACACCCTCATCCCCTCAGGGGATAGGGGCTTTCAGTCGGTACACCGCCATCCCCTCAGGGGATAGGGGCTTTCAGCCAGGTACACCTCCGTCCCTCAGGGATAGGGGCTTTCCAGTCAGGCACACCTCCGTCCCCTCAGGGATAGGGGACTCCAGCCGGTTACACCCCCGTCCCCTCAGGGGATAGGGGTGATCGTGAAAATGGCTCCCATCATGCGAGGTGATGGGGTGTATTACTTTGCCGCGCCTTGATTTCAAGGCACATTCATGCATCAACCCATGCGCTGGTCACGGCTCAGACCCTCCGGACGCAACTTTTCCCCACAAAAACGAAACGATGACAATGAGAGTTTTTTCCATCGATGGCAGACGATTCTGATAGGCTTCCTTGCCACCATCACGCTCAGTACTTTCGGGCAGAACGTGCGGCTGAGCGACGCCGCTGAGATCAGCCTCCTGACCTGTTCGCCTCCGACGAAGCGGCCTACACGCTCTATGGCCACACCGCCATCCGGGTGCGTGACCCCCACCCTGCGAGCGACTCCATGCGCCCGATCGACTTCGTGTTTAACTACGGTCTCTTCGACTTCTCCAAGCCCCATTTTATCTATCGCTTCGCCCGCGGTGAGACGGATTATATGCTTTGGCGGCAACGACTTTGAGCAGTTCCTGGCCGCCTACCGCGCCCGCGGCAGTGAGGTCTGTGAGCAGACGCTGGCCCTCGACTCCGCCGAGCGGCAACGCCTCCTGGATGCCCTCGTGGAGAACGCCCTGCCGGAGGAATCGCACGTATCGCTACAACTTCTTCTTCGACAACTGTGCCACACGCCCGGCCACGATGATTGAGCGCGCCGTCAACGGATCTATCGCTTGCGAGGAGCGGCGCGAGGTGGAGACGTTTCGCGACCTGATCAACGGCTGCACCCGTCGTCACCCTTTGGCTTACCTTCGGCTGCGACCTCGTGGTGGGCGCTCCCGCCGATCGGCCGATGCATCTGCGCGAATCGTTCTTCATTCCTGAGCGGCTGCGCGAGTCGTTCGACGGCGCATGGATCATCACGCCCGACGGATCGAAGCGTCGCTTGGTCTCCTCCACCCGCCTGCTCTCGGAGCGCACCGCGCCGGAGGTAGTGCCCGACTTTTTCACGCCGCTCATGTGCAGCCTGCTGCTCTTCATCGTCGTGGCGCTGCTGACCCTCATCGAGGTGCGGCGCGAGGCCCTCGTTCCGTTGGCTGGACTTCCTGCTCTTCTTCGTGGCAGGGCTGGCTGGCTGCGTCCTGGCCTTTCTGGCCTTCTTCTCCGTCCACCCCGCCATGTGGCCCAACGTGACGTTCCTCTGGCTCCATCCGCTCCATCTCATCGGCGCCGTCTGCACGGCCGTGAAGCGGTGTAAACGCCTGGAGCTATGTGTATCATTTGCTTACATTCGCCGCGCTTTTTGGCGGCAGGGGTCGGATACGTCATCGTCCCGCAGCATTTCAACGCCGCCTTTTTCCCCCTGATGCTGACCCTGCTCATGCGCTCGGGAAGATATTTGACGAGAAGAAAGAAAATCCGGTTTGAATAATCAATGAGGCGAATCCTATCCTCCCTACTCACCCTACTGGCCGTCACGCAGATCCAGGCGCAACAACAGCGCGCGCCCAAGTTGGTCATCTCATCACGGTCGATCAGTTGCGGGGCGATTACATCGAATATTTCCAACACACCTTCGGCGAGCGCGGCTCAAGCGCCTGTTGGCTGAGGGGGCCGTCTGCCACAATGTCCGCTTCGGCTTTTTCCAACCTCAACCAAGCCTCCGCCTTTGCCACCCTCTTCACCGGCGCCTATCCATCGGTTCACGGCATCACCGGCCTCAAGACATACAGCTGAGACGGCCAAGGAGGTCTCCTGGCTTTACGACGCCGACTATCCCGGCAACTTCACCCGCGACAATTATTCCCCGCAACCTGCTGGCCGCCACGATCGGCGACGAACTGAAAATTGTCTCCGGCGGACGCAGCGAGGTCTACGCCATCGCCCCCGATGCCGAAGCCGCCATCCTCTGCGGGTCACGCAGCCACTGGCGCCTTTTTGGATCGACAACTACAACGGCCGCTGGGCCACCACGACGTATTATAAAGGTGTACCCTGGTACGTCGAGAAGTACAACAACGGCAACGAATCGCTGCCAGTCCGACTTGGGACGCGCGTCTGGCAACCCGCTCTCTCGCCCGACAAGTACGACGCCCTGCCCTGTCTCTCGGGGGCCGAACACCTTCAATACACCTTCAAGGCCAACACCGCCGGCTGCTACCCTGACCTCAAGACGTCTCCGATTTGGCAACGAAGAGGTCAGCCGCCTCTTCAACCAATTCCTCGAATACGGTGCTCTTGGCACCCGCCCCACGCCCGACTGTGGCACTCACCTTTTACGCCGGCAACTACCGTGGCATTCGCTATTCCGGCAACACGCGTGAGATTCAAGACCCCTATCACCGCTTAGACAAAGAGTTAGAGCGACTCATCGACGCTGTCGAGAAGAAAGTTGGGTTGCAGCATGTGCCTTCGTGCTTACTGGAACGGGCCACTTTACGAGCGAGGAGATCCGCCCCGAAGGCACCCGTTGGGTCGGCGGCGAGTTCCACCCCAAGCGTTGCATGGCGCTGCTGAACATGTACCTCATGGCCATCTACGGGCAGAAGAATTGGGTGCGCGAGTTCTACAACAATCAGGTCTACCTCAACCGCAAAGCCATCGAGGGAAGCCAAGATTGACTTGGGCGAAATACAAGCACGAGCCGCCACCTTCCTGCAGGGAGTTCAGCGGTGTGGAGCGCGTTACGACTGACATGACGCTACGCTCCGGTGTGTGGAACGAGAACGTGATCGACCTCAGTCGCGGCACCTATCGCGGCCGTCGTGGCGACTCTCACTGGCGCTCAGCCCCGGCTGGACAGTCGTCAACGACGACAACGCGAAAAGATCGTCCCAAGGTCGTCCGTAATCAGGCCGTACCCACGCCGGTCATCTCTTCGGCAACGGTATTAAGCCGCAGCATCTATCGCGAAGTCAAGGCCGTCGAGATCGCGCGACTGTCACGCATGTCATGCGCATCCGATCGCCCAACGCGGGCGACGCCCTTCCGATACCGGAGATCCGGTAGCGGAGGCACCCTCACAACTCAAAGCGAACAGTCTGCCACCCCCGAAAGGGTGGCACCTTTTTGCCACACCGTGGCACTTTTCCCTCCCCCAATACGTTTATACAAATAGTCAACACATCACACACTCATGGGATTTAATGAGATACTCACTAAGCTGTTCGGCAGTAAGTCGCAGCGAGATTTGAAAGAAATAACCCCTACGTCGACCGCGTGAAGGCCGCCTATCCGGCCATCCAGAAGCTGACTGACGACGAGCTGCACCAAGACGGCCGAGATCCGCCAACACATTCAGGACTACGTGGCCGAAGACAAGAGCGCATCGCAGACCTCCGCCAAGGCATCGACGAGAAGGAACTCGAAGAGCGCGAGGCTATCTGGGCCGAGGTCGACGAGATCGAGAAGAAGATCGCCGACCAATACGAGAAGCGTGCTCGATGAAGTACTCGCCTGACGTCTTCGCCATCGTCAGGGACACGGCCCGCCGCTTCGTTGAGGAAGGAAGAGATCGCCGTCACCGCCACCGACTTCGACCGTGATCTGGCCACGCGCCACGACTTTGTCCGTATCGACGGCGACAAAGCCATCTACCAGAACCACTGGATGGCCGGTGGCAACGAGATCCGCGGACATGATCCACTACGACGTGCAACTCTTTGGCGGCGTCGTGCTCCACAAGGGGCAAGATTGCCGAGATGGCCACTGGCGAGGGTGAGACACTCGTCGCCACGCTCCCCGTCTTTCTCAACGCCCTCACCGGCGAAGGTGTGCACGTGGTCACCGTCAACGACTCACCTCTCCAAGCGTGACTCCGAATGGATGGGGCCGCTCTAGCATGTTTCACGGACTCTCCGTGGACTGTACTCGACAAGTACCAGCCCAATTCCGACGAGCGCCGCAGACACCTCTCGGACATCACCTTGGAACGAACAACGAGTTCGGCTGATTACCTGCGCGACAACATGGCCATCAGCCCGCAAGACCTCGTGCAGCGTAAGCATAACTACGCCATCGTCGACGAGGGTTGACTCGTGTTGATCGACGATGCCCGTACGCCGCTGATCATCTCCGGCCCTGTACCCGCACAGGGGCGAGGAGCAACTCTTCGACGAGTATCGCTCGAAGGTGGAGACCGTGGTCAATGCGCAGAAGAATCTTTTTGCACCAAGCTCCTCACCGAGGCCAAACAGAAGATGAAGAGCGACGACAAGAAGGTGCAGGAGGAAGGCTCCCTGCTCCTCTTCCGTCTCTTTCAAGGGACTCTCAAGAACAAAAGCCCTCATCAAGTTCCTCAGCTGAGCCAGGCATCAAGACGAGCATGCTCAAGACCGAGGAGTTCTACATGCAGGACAACATGCGCAACATGCACATCGTGACCGACGAGCTCTTCTTCGTGATCGACGAGAAGAACAACGGCACTGAACTTACCGACAAAGGCCTCCGACCTGCTGACGGGCAACATGGAGGACCCGCAATTCTTCGTCCTGCCTGACACTGCTTCGGAGCTTTCCCAGATCAGCAACCTGCCCGGCAGCGACGCTGAACGCCAAAACAAAGAAGGACAGCGCTGCTCACGAACTCATTCCGTCAAGAGCGAGCGTGTACAGCCCGATCAACCAGTTGCTGAAGGCCCACACCTCTTCGAGAAAGACGACCAATACGTCGTGATCGACGGGCAAGTGAAGATCGTCGACGAGCAGACGGGTCGTATCATGGAGGGCCGCCGCTATTCCGACGGACTCCACCACAGCTCATCGAGGCCAAGGAACGCGTCAAGGTGGAAGCGCCACGCAGACCTCGCCACGATCACACTCCAGAACTACTTCCGTATGTACCACAAGCTCTCCGGTACCAGCGGTACGGGCTGAGACTGAGGCCGAGCGAACTTTGGAACATCTACAAGCTCGACGTGGTCGTGATCCCCACCAACAAGCCCGTCATTCGTGAGGACATGAACGACCGGATCTACAAGACGAAGCGCGAGAAATACAACGCCGTCATCGACGAGATCGTCCGTACGCGCAACGAGGGGCGGCCCTCGCTCGTGGGTACGACTTCGGTCGAGATCTCCGAGCTCCTCAGCCGTATGCCTAGCATCCGCAAGATCCCGCACAGCGTGCTCAACGCCAGCTCCACCGCCGCGAGGTCGACATCGTGGCCCAAGCCGGACAGAGCGCGATGGGCATGACTACCATCACCGACCCCGACGGCACGGAGCGCACCGAAACGAGCGCATGCTCGGCACCGTCATCGCCACGAACATGGCCGGTCGAGGTACCGACATCAAGCTCTCCCGACGTGCGCAACGCCGGCGGATGGCTATCATCGGCACCGAGCGCCACGAGATCGCCGCGTCGATCGCCAGCTCCGCGGACTGCCGGTCGTCAGGGGCGGCCCCGGTTCGTCGGTCTTCTTCATCTCGCAGGGAACAACCTCATGCGCCTCTTCGCCTCCGAGCGCGTCGCCAAAGCGATGGACATGTTCGGCCGCAAAAGAGGGCGATGTGCTCGAGGCCGGCATGCTCAACAGAGTCTGTCGGCGCGCCCAGAAGAAAAGTGGAGAGCAACTTCGGCATCCGTAAGCGCCTCTTGGAGTACGACGACGTGATGAACTCCCAGCGTAACGTCATCTACACCCGCCGCCGCCACGCCCCTCGCGGGTGAGGCGCATCGGGCCTGACGTGATGAACGCTCTACGACGCCACCGTGGCTCTGGTTGAGCAGGCGCGCGATGGCGGCTTCGACAACTCAAGCTGGAGCTCTTCCACCTTCGCCCTCGAGTGTCCCGTCACGGAGGACACTTCCCGCCGAGGTCAAGACCGACGCCCTCACAGACCAAGTCTTCAAGGCGTCGCTCATGGGCAATACAAGCCGCCGCACCGAGCGCATGGCACAGGTGGCCGACCCGTCATCCGCCAGGTAGTTCGAAAACCAGGGGCGCCATGTGCGAGAATATCGCGATCCCCGTGACCGATGGCTGGCGCATGTACAACGTCTCGTGCAACCTCAAAGAGGCTTACGACACCCATTGCGCGCCATCGTCAAGGCCTTCCAAAAAGGCCGTCACGCTGCTCACCATCGACGAGGCGTGGAAGGAACACCTCCGCGACATGGACGACCTCCCGAGTCAGTGCAGAACGCCAGCTACGAGAACAAAGACCCGCGCTGATCTACAAACTCGAGGCTTACAACCTCTTCAAGACGATGGTCGAGACGATGAACCGCAAGACGGTCGCCATCCTCATGCGTGGCCAGGATCCCCGTCCAAGAGGCACCGACGAGGGGCGTCAGGCCGCCCCTGAGTGCGTCAGGCCGTCCCCGAGCGCCGCACCGACGCGAGCCGTTATCGCACCGAGAAGGACGACGCCGATGCGGCTCCGCGCAGCGCTGACTCGGAGGGCACACAGTCGCAGCCGCGCGGGTCCCGCACCGCGTCAGCCGCAGGAGCCACGTCCGGGTGGAGAAAAGAAAGTCGGCCGTAACGACCCCTGCCCCTGCGGCGGCAGCAAGAAATACAAGGAAACTGTCACGGCCGCGGACTCTGAGACGATTAATGGATAATTGACGAAAGCGCCCTGACCCACTCGCGGGTCAGGCCTTTCTTTCAGGAGACCTGACGGCGCCTTGGTTGGGTCTGCTTTTGAGAGTGAAGCTGAACCCTGAGGGTTTTGTGCTCCCCAGAAAAGAAGGCCTGAACCTGAGGGTTTTGTGCTTCCCAGAGTAGGGCTGGACCCCTGGGGGTTTTGTCTCTTGAAAAAGAGGCCTGAACCCTGAGGAGTTTTTGTGCTCCCCAGAGTAGGGCTAAAACCCTGAGGGTTTTGTGCCTCTTGAGAGAGAGCCTGAACCCTGAGGTTTTTGTGCTTCTTGAGAGGCTGAACCCTGAGAGTTTTGTGCTTCTTGAAAAAGAGGCTGAACCCTCAGGGTTTTTGTGCTCCTCAGAAAAAGTAGGGCTGAACCCTGAGGGTTTTGGTGTCGCTTGAAAAAGAAGGCCCAAACTCTCAGGGGTTCAGCGTCACTTGAAAAAGAAGGGCTAAACCCTGAGGGTTTAGTGTCACTTGAAAAAGAAGGGCTGAACCTCGAGGGTTTTGATGCCACCCGAGAAAAAGTAAGGCTGGAAGCTCAGCTTTCAGGCCCCTCCGCCATCTGGACTGCGTAAACCGCGGACTTACCTTTGCCCCCGTCAAAAAGGAGCGGCTGGCGCTCGTTGAGACGGCTACTTCTCCTCCTTTTTGACTACTCCTAACTACATTATATGACCTCTATAAAGATGATCGAACAACAACTCTCGGCGGCCGTACGGGCTGCCATCGAGGCGCTCTACAACCACACCGTGGCGCCCGAACAAACCGCGCTGCAAAAGACAAAGAAGGAGTTTGAGGGCCACCTCACCCTCGTCGTCTTCCCCTTCCTGCGCATATCCCGGAAGTCGCCCGAAGAGACGGCCCGCGAGATCGGCCAATACCTCCGTGACTACGCAGGCCCGCCGTGGCCGACTTCAACGTGATCAAAAGGCTTCCTCAACCTCACCATCGCCGGCGAGCCGCTGGGTGGAGGCACTCGGCGCGATCCATGCCGACGACGCCTTTGGCGCACGGCCCATCACGGCGGAGTCGCCCCTCGTCATGGTTGAATACTCGTCGCCGAACACCAACAAGCCCCTTCACCTCGGCCGTGCGCAAACAATCTGCTCGGCTATAGCCTCTCTCGCATCCTCGAGGCCAAGCGGCAACCAGGTGGTCAAGACGAACATCGTCAACGATCGCGGCATCCACATCTGCAGAGTCCATGCTCGCGTGGAAGAAGTGGGGCGAGGCGCCACGCCGGAGTCGACCGGCAGAAGGGCGACCCACCTCGTGGGCGATTTCTGCGTCTCTTCGACAAGCATTGCCGCGAGGAGCTGCGCACGCTCGAGGCCTGCGGGCGGCTGACCCGCGAGGCCGAAGCGAGTCGCCACTCATGGCCGGGCGCGCGAGATGCTGCGCCGTTGGGAGGCCGGCGACGAGGCGCGCCCTTTGGGCCACGATGAACAGCTGGTTTACGCCGGCTTCGACGAGACGATATCGCCGCCTTGGCGTCGGCTTCGACAAGATCTATTACGAGTCGCAGACCTACCTCGAGGGCGTGACAAAGTGCTCGAGGGTCTTTCGCGCGGACTCTTCTACCGTCGCCCCGACAGCTCCGTCTGGGCCGACCTCACCGCCGACGGCCTCGACGAGAAGCTCCTCCTGCGCGCCGATGGCACGTCCGTCTACGTGACGCAAGACATCGGCACCGCCAAAGCTCCGCTACGACGATTACCCGATCGACCGCGTGATCTACGTCGTCGCGCAACAGCGGAACTATCACTTCCAAGTCCTCTCTCCCTGCTCGACGAAGCTCGGGTTCGCCTTTCGGCCGCGGCCTGATCCACTTCTCCTACGGCATGGTGGAGCTGCCGAGGGCAAGATGAAGAGCCGCGAGGGCACCGTCGTCGATGCGGACGACCTGATGGACGAGATGAGTCGCCACAGCGCGCGACATCTCCAACGAGCTGGGCAAGCTCGACGGCCTCCAGCCGCGAAGAGGCGGACGACATCATCCGCATCATCGGCCTCGGCTCCCTGAAATACTTCATTCTGAAAGTCGACCCGCGGAAGGAACGCTGACCTTCAACCCCAAAGGGAGTCGATCGACTTCAGCGGCAACACCGGCTCGTTCATTCAGTACACCTACGCGCGCATCCGCTCCGTCTTGCGTAAGGCCGCCGAGCAGGGCTCACCGTCCGCCACGCTGCCCGCCGATACGCCGATCAACGCCAAGGAGCAAGCGGTGCGAGTCGCTAGCCGACTTTGCCGACGTGGTGCGTGAGGCGGGCGAGACGTATCGCCCGGCCTGCATCGCCAGCTACACGTACGATCTGGTGCGGGGAGTTCAGCAGTTCTATCACGATTACTCGAGTCTCGGCGAGGCCGACGAACGCGTGCGGACGCTGCGCCTGACGCTGTCGGCTGAGACGGCGAAGGTGATCCTCACCGCCATGTCGCTCCTCGGAATCGAAAATGCCCGAACGGATGCTAAGCCGCGAAGCTCATCACCATCCTCGGGGCACGTCCCCAGTTCATCAAAGCCGCGACCGTCAGCCGCGCCCTCATCGAGTATAACCGCAGCGTCACTGACCCGGCCCAGCGTATCGATTGAAAAGATCCTGCACCAGCCAGCGATACGGCGCGAACATGAGCGACGTCTTCTTTCGTGCGCTCGAGATTCCACAACCCGCATGGAACCTGCACTGCGGCGGCATCGGCAGTCACGCCGGGCCACAGCACGCATGATGACGGGCATCGAGCGCGTGCTCCTCGACGAGCGCCCCGACCGCGTCCTTGTCTATGGCGACACCGATTCCACGCTCGCTGGCGCACTGACGGCCGCCAAGCTGCATATCCCGTGGCACACGTCGAGGCCGGTCTGCGCAGCTTCAGCCGACGCATGGCGGAGGAGATCAATCGCGATGCTCACGGACCATCTGGCCGACCGCCTCTTCTGCCCACGCGCGTGCCGCTGTCGAGCATCTCCGCCGCGAGGGCGTCACCGACCTGGCGTCATGCACACGGGCGACGTGATGTGAGCCGCCGCCGCCTCATCTTCAGGAGCCTCGCCGCCCGTCGCTCGACTGTCATCGAATCGCTTTGGCCTCACGCCGAAAGCGTTCTATCTCACCACCGTCCACCGCGCCGAGAATACGGACGACGTCACACGCCTCACGGCCATCGTTCGTGCCCTCATCGAAGGCGTCCACGCCTACGTGCCCCGTTGTTTGGCCGTTGCATCCCCGCACGCGGTCGCGCCTCGAAGCCTACGGGTTACTCGCCCCACTGAGCGACGCGGTACGCCTGACGGAGCCGGTCGATTACTGGGACATGGTGCGGTTGGAACAGTCCGCCGCCGCCATCCTCACCGACTCGGGCGGGATACAGAAGAAGCCTACTTCACCGCACGCCCTGCGTCCGTTGCGCGACGGGAGACAGAGTGGACGGAGACGGTCGAGGCCGGTTGGAACATCCTCACCGGCAGCGACACCGACCGCATCCTCCCACGCCCTACGCAATCCATCGCCCACGCGCCACGAGATCGCCGACTTTGGCGATGGCCATGCGGCGGAGAAGATTGTTGAAGCATTGATTCTGAGAGATGAAACAGTGCGAGACTTTGCAGAGTGGTGCAGATGCAAGGCGTCCAAGACCGAGGTGGAGGGTGTGCTGAAGCCATGACCGAACACCGAGTGTCGCAGGCATACGCAACAGATGCGTACCTGCAAACGTCGCAGCGTACTTATTCTTTGCGACCTCTTCCCCCGCCTTCGGGCCACGCATGAGCTACCTCTGCCGCACTCGCGGGTGAGGGCTGGACGCCTGTCGTGGTGACCGAGCAGGTGCCGGGCGACGTTCGAGCTTCCTGCGCGAAGGGGTGAGACGTGACCTATGTCCCTGCGTCACGCATGGCCAGCGTGACCGACGTCTTCTTCGGTCGCAAGACGGCCCGACTCGGGAGCGATGCGGCGGAGCGAAAGCTGGCGGAGCGCCCGTGCGACGTCGTCCTGTGCAGCACCTATCGCGAGTTTCCCTGGCTGCCGCCCGACGCATCGCGCGTCGTCACCGCCTGCCGCTCGTCGTCGACCTGCGCGACATCATCAGAACAGTATGCGGGCGACGAATACTTGTCGCACCCGCTGCCCCGACTCTTCGGCATGGAGCGGATCGTCGCCCGACTCTTCCGCGCGCGCAGCCTCGCTATCCGCAACCGTGCGCTGGAGGAGGCAAAGGCTGTGACGACCATCTCGCCGTGGCATGTGGAGGTGCTCCGCCAACGCAACCCGCACGTGCACCTCATCTATAATGGCTGACCCCGAACTCTTCGCCCGCGCGCACCGTCCGTACGCCGCAGTTTCGCGTCACGTACACCGGCCGACTGCTGAGCACGGCCATGCGTAACCCCGAGCTACTGCTGCGGGCCGTCGCCCGACTTGCGGCCGAGGGTGAGATCACGCCCGAGACGTTCCGCATCCGCTGGTTCACCGACGCAGCCTCGCGGCACATCATCGAAGAGGAGACCACGCGCTATGACTGCACGCCCTTCATGGACTACCCCGGCATGGTGCCCGCCACGGCTGTGCCCGATGTACTCAACGAGAGCTCCGTGTTGCTGCTGCTCACCAACCGCGCCGCGCCCGACGGTCCACAGGGCATTATGACGACGAAGTTCTTTGAGGCGTTGGCCGTAGAGAAACCCATCCTCTGCGTTCGTGGCGACGAGGGGTGCCCTAGAGCAGACCATCGCCGAAACGCGCTCCGGGCTGTCCGCCCACAACGAAGAGAGGTGCACCGCTTCCTGCTCCATCATTAGCCGCCGCTGGCAGACTCGATGAGCTTTCACCACGGCCGATCCCGACCGTGAGGCCGTCGCGCTACTCCCGCCGCGCACAAGCCGGACAGTTCGCACGGATTATAGAGGGTAGAGATTAGAGGGTAGAGCCAGGGTAGCATCATTTGTCTCTCCCCTGCTCTCTCCACCCTCTACCCTCTAAGCTCCACCCTCTACCCTCCACCCTCTACCCTCTATGCTCACCCTCCACGTCATCGCCCTCAACATCCCGTACCCCCGAATTACGGCGGCGTCATCGACATCTACTATAAGCTCCTGGCGCTCCACCGGCTCGGCGTACGCCTCATCCTGCACTGCTACGAATACGAGCGCCCGCGCGCCCCCGGAGCTGGGCGCATCTGCGCCGAGGTGCATATTACCCGCGTCGCACGGGGCTGCTTTGCGAACCTCACGCTGGAGCCTTACAACGTGGCCGGACGACGTAACGGAACAACCTCGTGCAACGCCTCTTGCAGGACGAGGCGCCGATCCTCTTCGAGGGCCTGCACACGCAGCTTTTTGCATCGACGACCCACGCCTTGCGGGGCGCGTCAAAAGTGTTCCGATCGTGCAACATTGAGCACGATTATTACCGCGCCATCGGCCAGGCCGAGCGCCATCCCTCCGCCGACTCTTCTACCGCCTTGAGGCCTGGCGCTTCCGTCGCTACTCTGCCCCACGCCGCCGCGGCCGAAACCTCGTCGCGGCCGTCTCCACCACCGACACCGACGCCCTGCGCCGCCTGTTGCCCGCCCCGCGTGTCGCCTTCATCCCCGCTTCCACGCCCACGACAGCGTCAGCACCGTGCCCGGCCGCTCGGACTTTATCCTTTATCACGCCAAGCTCTCGGTGAAGGAGAACGAGCAGGCCGCGCTGTACCTCATCCGCCACGTCTTCCCCGCCTCGCCCCCGCGCGCTGCATCATCGCGGGCATGAACCCCACGCCGACGCTCCTCCGTGAGGCGGCGTGCCACGCACACTCATCTCGGTCGAGGCCAACTACGTCGCGCGCGCATGGACGGCCTGATCCGTGAGGCGCAAATCCACCCTCCTTGTCACGTTTCAGGGCACGGGCCTGGAAAGCTGAGTTGCTCAACAGCCTCTTTTGCCGTGCCGACACGTGGTGGTCAACCGACCATGCTGGCGGGAAGCGGTTTGGACAGCCTTCTGCACATCGGCGCGACGCCCGACGAGTTAGTCGAGACGTGTCGCCGCCTGATGGACGTGCCTTTTCGCGACGCGAACTCGATGCCCGTCGCCGACCGCTCTCCCCGCCTTTTTCCAACGAGGCGCAGGCGCGGCGGCTGTTGGAGATGATCGAGGGGACGCACGTTTGCATAGATAGGGCGCTCAGAATCAGATTCTGGAGGAATTGTAGAGGTCTGCAATGGCTCAGAATCAGATTCTGGAAGAATTGTAAGGCGATGCAATGGCCCAAAACCGGGTTTACGAGAAATTGCAGGGCGCTGCAATGGCCCCAAACCGGGTTTTAGAGGAATTACAGGGCGTGCAACGCCCCTGTGGAAACAAAGAGCGGGGGCCGGGACCGTATCCCGCACCCCCGCTACATACAAGCGTGTGTAATGAAGACTCTCCGCTACGCGGCAAAGCCCCCACGGTTCTATTTGAGTTCAGACAGCGCTTTGGCGATGCGACGCATGGCCTCGGTGATGGCCTCGTCGGAGGCGGCGGCTAGGAGAGGCGGATGCGAGTCCGGGGCGCGAAGGCATGACCGCCAACGGTGGCCACGTGGGCCGTCTCCAGGAGGTACATGGCCAAAGTCGGCCGAGTCGTAGACTTTGCGATCGCCGGCGCTGCGCCGAAGTAACAGCTGACGTCGGGGAAGATGTAGAAGGCGCCGTCGGGCACAGCCAGACGCACGTCGGGATCTCGCGGCAGAGGCGGCAGATCAGGTCGCGCCGACGCTGAAAGCCACGCGCATCTCCTCGACACACGTCTGGTCGCCGGAGAAGGCTTCACAGGCGGCTTTCTGCGCAATGCTGCTGGGCCCCGAGGTGTACTGTCCTGCAGCTTGCTGGCGGCCCGCCAGCCACAGCGGGGCGGCCAGGAAGCCAATGCGCCAGCCGGTCATGGCGTGGGCTTTCGAGACACCGTTGATGACGGCCACGCGGTCGCGCAACACAGGAAGGAGGCGATGCTGGCGTGGCGGCCGACGTAGTTGATGTGCTCGTGCATCTCGTCGGAGATGACGACCACCTGCGGGTGACGCGGCTAGGACGTCGGCCAGGGCCTCCAGCTCGTCGTGGCTGTAGACGCTGCCCGTGGGGTTCGAGGCGTGCAGAGGATGAGCGCCTTGGTCTTGGGCGTGATGGCGGCCTCGAGCTGCTCGGGCGTGATCTTGAAGTTCTGATCGATACCGGCGGGCAGGATCACGTTCGTGCCCTCGGCCAGCTTGACCATCTCCACGTAAGCTCACCCAGTAGGGGCGGGCACGATGACTTCGTCGCCCGGATCCACGAGGCAGAGCAGGGGTGTTGCAGATGGACTGCTTGGCGCCGTTGGAGACGATGATCTGATCGACGGTGTAGTCGAGGCCGTTCTCCCGCTTGAGTTTGGCGACGATGGCCTTCGCAGGTCCTAAGAAGCCCAGGACGGGGCATGTAGAACTGAGAGTTGTTGTCGATGGCCTCCTTCGCCGCGGCCTTGATGGGGTCGGGGTGAAGAAATCGGGCTCGCCGACGCTCAGGTTGATGACGTCGACGCCTTGTGCCTTCAGCTCATTGCTTTTCTGCGACATGGCCGGTGTGGCAGACGACGAGAGACTCGTCAGGCGAACAGAAAGATGTTCCATTGTTAATTCTACTTTATGGTTGGTTGTTGACATAGGTAGTTATGCTCTCCTTCGGAGGCGGTAGTTATGCGCCTTGCGGCGCAGTAGTTACGACCTTTGCGGCCGGGTAGATATCTAGGTAGTTATGCCTCCTTCGGAGGCGGTGAGTAGGGGGAGTTACAGGCCTACTTCTAATGCACTCTAACTCCTTCTAACTGCCCGGCCGAAGGTCAACTACCTGAGTGCAGCAGCCTCGCATAACTCACCAGGCGACCTCGAAGAGGGCGACCGTAACGGCAACAGCCCTCATTCTACGTTCGTCAGTGTGGCCCATGCGTTCCTTCTTGCGCATGTAGAAGGCGTTGTATTCGTGGGGCGACTTCGATGGGCACGTTCTCGACCACCTCCAGCCCGTAGGCTTCGAGGTCCGACGCGCTTGACGGGGTTGTTGGTGATGAGGCGCATTTGGGTGACGCCGATGCGGCTGAGGATCTGTGCGCCCACGCCGTAGTCGCGCTCGTCAGCTTTTCGAGTGGCAGAGGTGCAGGTTGGCCTCGACGGTGTCCATGCCTTCGTCTTGCAGCTTGTCAGGCGTGGATCTTGTCCATCAGCCCGATGCCGCGGCCCTCTTGGTTGAGGTAAGACCACCACGCCGCGCCCTTCTTTTTCGATCATGCGCATAGCCATGTGGAGCTGTTCGCCGCAGTCGCAGCGCAGGGAGCCGAAGATGTCGCCCGTCATGCAGGAGGATGTACACGCACCAGCACGGGTTCGTCAGGGCGTTCGCCGATGTCGCCTTTGATCAGCGCCGCATGCTCCAGCCCGTTGCTCTTCTGACGGAAGGGATGATGCGGAAGGGACCGTATTCGGTGGGGCAGCTTTGGCTTCGACACCCTCCTCCACGAGCGACTCGGTGCGGAGGCGGTAGGCGATCAAGTCACGGATGGTGATGATCTTGATGTTGAAACGTTCAGCCACCTCCATCAGCTGTGGCATGCGGGCTATGGTGCCGTCCTCGTTGAGGATTTCGATCAGTGCACCGGCGGGATAGAGTCCGGCAAGCGCGCCATGTCGACGGTGGCCTCGGTGTGTCCGGCGCGACGCAGCACACCGCGCGAACGGGCCCGCAACGGGTTGATATGCTCCCGGCCGACCGAGGTCGGTAGGGTTTCGTAGTCGGATCGGCCAGTGCGCGGATGGTCTGTGCGCGGTCGTAGATGGAGACGCCCTAGTGCAGCCCATGCCGAGCCGGTCGACGGTGACGGTGAAGGGCGTTTCTAACGTGGAGGTGTTATGGGCCACTTGCATGCCCAGCCCCAGCTCCTCGCAACGCTCCTCCGTGATGGGGGCGCAGAGCACGCCGCGACCGTTCTTAAGCATGAAGTTGACTTTCTCAGGGGTGATCTTTTCGGCGGCTATGATGAAGTCGCCTTCGTTCTCGCGGTCTTCGTCGTCGACAACAATGAGGAACTTGCCTTCGCGGAAGTCTTCGATCGCTTCTTTGATTGTGTTCAATCGGTTCATTTTATATGAGGGTGTATTTACGAGTTATCGTTAGGGATGAGCGTCTGCATTTCACCCGAGACGCGGAGGGTGGTACGCAGGTCACTGAGTAGCAGCTTGCGTCGGATCATAGAGAGTAGATAGATGGGCAGGGAGACGGGAAGATCCACGCCATGATGCGCCCTGCACGTGGGCTCATACGGAAATCGACAAGGTCGTATCCGCTGAGTATGGGGTAGTCCATCAGCTTGTTGAGCACCAAGTGACGGTCGGGTTGCGGCCCTCCTCGACGACGTCCTCCAGCTGTCGGGCGATACGCCTCCGCCTCTGGATCGCGGCCGCCCTGACGCCAGAAGCGGAAGTAGGGCAGCCAGCGTCGGAGCCCTGGAGGTAGGCTGTGATGTCGGTGTCCAAAGCCGTGATACGTCGGTTCCATGCGGCGTAGTCGAGGGCGTACATGATGACTTCCTTCCTCTCCACCTTTTCGTGTGGGGCGTTTGCCGATGATTCGCTTGAGGGCCTCGGTGTAGGTGTCGGCGTTGAGGATGGCCGAGTCGTTCGACGCTTTATAGGTCAAGAAGATGCCGAGGGGCAGCAGTACGGCAGAGCTGAGCCACATGCCCCGCCAGGGGTTGCCACATGCCGTTGCTGGCCATCTTGAACCCGATGTTGTCGATGACGTAATAGAAGATGAAGAGGAAGACGGAGATGACGACCGGCATGCCTGTAGGCGCCCTTGCGGATGATGGCGCCTAAGGGGGCGCCGATGAAGAAGAAGATGAGGCAGGCGAAGGAGAGGGTGAACTTCTTGTGTGCATCTCCGTGTGGTGGCGGCGCATCTCTTTGGAGTCGCTGGCAGGATTTCGGCCTGAAACTCGTTGTCAGCCTTGATCATTTCGATGGTGTTGCGGGCGCTCTGCATGCGAGGCGGTGCGACGTTCGGGCGATAGCTCGGCCAGCAGACCGTCGAAGGTTTTCGGGCGTGGGCTGCGGCGCAGGTGCGTGAGCTGCGGAGGTGTCGGCGGTGGGGTTGAGGTCGCGGCGGTAGGAGTGGGCGTAGACCTCGCGGGCGTTGGACTCCTGACGCTGTCGAGGCGTACGGTCATGGAGTCGATGGAGGTGCGGAGGCTGGCGAGGTTCTTACCCACGTAGCGGTTTGCGGTATGGCGGACTCGTCGGCGCGGTGGAATTCGAGTCGAAGCGGATGAGGATCTCGCGCGACTTGAACGATTCTTTCTGATAAGGCACTGCGCCGCCCTCGGTGGCTTCGCCCTGATCGCGGAGGTCTCTTGAACATGCGTCCGTCGAAGGGGTAGAGGACGAGGAACCGCTTATCGGTGGAGACTTTCAGCCGTCCGGAGTCGGCCACGATGACTTGCGCGTTGTTGAATCCGTCGGAGTAGTCGTAGATCATCAGGTGGCAGCAGGCCGTCGTGGTCTTTCTTCTTGACGTACACGTTGGAAGCCTGAGATCTGGCTGCAGAAGGTGCTGGGGATCTCGAGCTCCGGGCGACTTGTCGCGCACGGAGCTGAGCAGGGTGTGCATCTTGACCTGCGAGAGGGGATGATGTTGTTCTGAAAAGAACGCCCCGACGGCCACGAAGGCGAGCAGGACGATGAAGGGCTGCATGATGCGGGGGCAGGGAGATGCCAGCTGATTTCATGGCCAGGAGCTCGAGCTGCTCGCCGAGGTTGCCAAACGTCATCAGCGAGGCCAGCAGGATGGCCAGCAGCAGGGCCATGGGCACGAAGGAGAGGGCGGCGTAAAAACATCTCGGCAGGGACGCCGATACCGATGCCCTTGCCGACCATATCGTCCACGTACTTCCACAGGAACTGCATGAGTACGATGAAAAGACAAATACCGAAGGTCGCGAAGAACAACGGTAGGAATGTTTTGAGTAGGAAAATATACAATCGCTTCATCCTGGGGGTGCATCTCTTCGGAAGAGACGAGGGCAAAAAGTAGTACAAAAAGGGGGAGGGATGGGCGTTTGGGCGGCCTCTGCCAAGTGTCGAAGTGTGAAATTTCTTAACAGATGGCCCGCTGACTGTTGTCAACGGCATGCTAAAACGCGTTTTTGAGTGCCTCTGACTGTTGTCAATGGGGCGTAAAACGCGTTTTAGGTACCTCTGACTGTTGTCAATGGCATGCAAAATGCGTTTTGAGTACCTCTGACTGTTGTCACGGCATGTAAAACGCGTTTTGCATACCTCTGACGGCTGACAATGCCCTGAATCCTCGCGAGCATGCCTCTCTGACGGCTGACAATGGGAGGCGGTTCAGAGGCTGTCGTAGTTCCAACGTCGGGTGGGGGATACTTATGCTATTCCCAATCCGGAAATACTGCATCAGTGCGCGATACTCGTCTTGTGCCGTGAGGCAGGGTATCGAGCAGGGTAACGCGTTCATCCATCCCCATTCCCGCAGGCCGCGATGAGTAAAACTGCTTCAGGCGGTCGGTGATGATGAAGGGACGATGGCCCTGTCGAGGCACTCCTGAAGAGGATCCAGTCGGCCGATACGCCCGTTGCCGTCTTGGAAGGGGTGGATGGACTCAAAGCGGTGGTGGAAGTCGATAAGTGACTCGAGCGTCGGGTGAGGATCGGCACGATATGCGGCCAGAAGCGACTGCATGCGATCCGCCACCTCCTCAGGGAGGGCAAGTCTCCATACCGCCCACCTCGTTGGGTAGTCGTCATGGTCGCCCACAGCGAACCATTCCCGTCGGCTGTCCGTCGTGGATTGCTTCAGCATGGCATGGAGCTCCTTGATAAGGGCCTCCGTCAGCGGCTGGTCAGCCTCGTCAATGATCCGATCGACGCAGCGGAAGTGGTTGACGGTTTTCGAGGATGTCGTCCACGTTCACCGCGTCATTCGTTAGCCCGATCGTGTTCGTCTCAAAGATGCAGCGCGTCTGCTCGTGCGTCAGGCGGCTACCCTCGATACGGTTCGAGTTGTAAGTCAAGATCCACTTGTGTGCGGTGATAGATGCCCCCTTCAGTCGGGTGGCCTTCTGCTCACGGAGGGCAGCGAGGGAGCGGTGTGTTCGTGCGATGATTCACGTTGTCAGCTCTTTGTCCCTTCCCTCTCGACCGAAGGCGTCGAGGGGCTTTTGACGGAGCCGTGGAGGAGGAGCAGGGGTACGGGCGCGATCGTAGGGGAGGCCGAGCTCGCCCACCAGCATGCGCGCGCCACGGTCGACGAGCTTCTGGTTGCTCAGCTGCATGTTCACCATCTTGTTGCCCTTCACTCGGCCGAGGCGGATCACTGACCGAGGTGGTGATCATGTTCAGGAGCATCTTCTGCGCCGTGCCGGACTTCATGCGGGAGCTGCCGGTGACGAACTCCGGGCCGAGGATGACTTCGATCGGTATCTCTGCCTCCGTGGCCACGGGCGATCCGGGATTACTCGTTATGCCCGCCGTGAGGATGCCTGCCTGACGTGCCGCACGTAGGGCTCCGACCACGTAGGGGCGTCGTGCCCGAGGCTGCGATGCCGACCACAGTGTCGTCGGCCGTGATGTGACGCTCCTGTAACTCCTGCCAACCGCGCTGGGTGTCGTCCTCGGCGTTTTCCACTGGGTTACGCAGAGCCGTGTCGCCACCGGCGATGAGTCCGATGACGAGTGTGGGCGGCATGCCGAACGTGGGCGGTATCTCCGATGCGTCGAGCACACCGAGGCGTCCGCTGGTGCCGGCGCCGAGGTAGAAGATGCGCCCGCCACGCTGCATGCGCGGGACGATCTGCTCGACCAGTTTCTCTACTTGCGGAATAGCCTCGCCGACGGCTACGGCCACCTTGCGATCCTCGCGGTTGATGTCGTCCAGCAGTTCGCGGACGCTCTTGTTCTCTAAATTGTCGTAGAGCGAATCTTGCTCCGTGATTTTCGTAAATGCAGTCATAGGTAGTTGTGCGCCTTTGGCGCGGTAGTTATCGACCTTTTGGCCCGGGTGGTAGGGAACTTTGCCCGTAGTGAGAGTAATTATTAGAAGTAGTTCGAGGTAGTGGTTGACTACTTCTAACTACCCGGCCCAAAGGGCCGTAACTCCTTCTAACTCACTGGGCGCCCACAGAGGCGCCCCTACTACCCGCCCGTAGGGCATTTAGAATGATGAATAAAACGCCCGGAGTCCTTCCATCGGGCTTTGGGCGATGGTGCCAACGCGTAGGCCAAGGCCCTCAGCGGCGTCGCTGGAGGGAGTGGCTGGTAATGGTGAGCTACGGAGCCGACGAAGTGCACGGGTGATCCGTATAGCCGTCATGTTGCATCACGTTGCGAGCGAAGAAATCGCTGAAGGCGCCACGGACGAGTTGCCGCATGCGTGGATCGTCGAGGTGGCGGGTGATGAAGGGCGAGAAGCTGGCAAAGCGGTTCAGGGAAGGGCTGTCGGTAGACGCGTTCGATGATGTCGGCCGGCGTCAGGCCGTATTCGCTGAGGAAAGCGCTCCTTCAGTTCCTCGCCCAGTTGGTTCTTCAGCAGCAGGCCCACGAGCAGTCGGCCGAGCACGGCGCCGCTACCCTCATCGCCAGAATGAAGCCTAGAGGGCGAGACGTTGGCCGTGATCGCCGTGCCGTCGTAGAAGCAGGGAGTTGGAGCCGGTGCCAAGGATGCAGGCAATGCCCGCCTCGCGGCCGCAGGTGCTGCGTGCGGCGCCAAACATGTCGCTGCCTACCTCTACAACGCCACCATCCACGGGCAGGTTGGCCCGGAGCATCTCTTCCATGCCGCTGATCTTCTCCGGGGTACCCCGCGCCGAAGAATCGGACAGCGGCGTAGGACCAGCTGGAATGTGGGGAGTAGCGCGCTGCGCAGTTCCCGCCCCATCTCTTCGGACGTTTGGAAGTAGGGGTTCAGGGCCTTTGGTGAAGACTTCGCAGACGAGGCTGTCCGCGGCGGATGACGTTCCACTGCGTCTTGGTGGAACCACTATCGGCGATGAGGATCATAAGTGAGAAGTCTAAAAACAAAATTACCCCTTCACACTCCCGCCATTGGCGTGTTCGCAGCCAGCGCAGCGGCGAGGCTCACCACGGAAACGTCGCTCCACGAGTGTGCGCAAGCGCTCCTGAGCGGTTCGAGGCGGACGCGGTCGATGACGTCGGAGGTGAAGGCCACGCTCAGCATCATGCGCGCTTCGGACGGGGGATGCCGCGGCTCTGCATGTAGAAGAGCGCCTGCTCGTCGAGCTGACCGGTGGTCATGCCGTGCGAGCACTTCACGTCGTCGGCGTAGATCTCCAGCTGCGGCTTGCTATACATGCGAGCCTCACGCGTCATGCAGATGTTGCGATTCGTCTGGTAGCCTCCGTCTTGTCGGCGCCCTCGCAGACGAGGATGCGGCCGGCAAAAGGCGCCCACGGCGCGGTCGTCGAGACGTACTTGAAGAGCTCGTTGCTGGTGCAGCGGGGCACGCGGTGCGAGATGTGCGAGTATGTGTCCACGCGCTGCTCGCGGTCTTCGATGGCCATACCGCAGAGGGTCAGCTCGGCGCCTTCGCCATTGATGCGGGCGCGGTAATTGTGCGTGTCTGGCCGTTGTTGAGCGTGATACCGTTAACGAGCACGTTGCTTCCAGCCTCCTGTATGACGAAGGCGAGGAGAAGCGGCGCGTGCGAGATGGAACTCTCCTCGAGGTCGTAATGGTCGACTACCGCGTCGCGGCCAGCGATGATTTCGACCACCTCCGTGGAGAAAAATCGGTATCGCCCATGCTGTGATCGCAGACAAGCAGCTTGGCCGAGGCACCGTCTTCTACGACGAAGAGGATGCGGCGGTTGGCCATCAGGCGCTCTGTGCTGCGGAAGAGGTTGATCAGCTGCACGGGCTGCTCGAGGGCGACACCGGCGGGCACATAGACCACGAGGCCGTCTTGCGCGAAGAGTGTGTTCAGCGCTGCGATCGCATCGTGGTTGGTGTGAGCCGCCTGTCCGTAGTAACGTGCGGCCTGCTCGGGGTGAAGCTCAGCAAAGCCAGCGATGCTGCCCACATGACGCCTGCGGGGAGGGAAGCCTCGAGTCGGCCGTCAGAGTAGAACGTGTCGTTGACCACGAAGCAGGGGCGTGGCGCTGAGGTTGGGCACATTGCAGCGGAAGAGGTCGGCCGTCTCAATGGCCACCGGTCGGCGGTCGAGGTTCAGGCCATAGTCTGGCGCAAAGGCCTCCTGCATGTCGGTGTATTTGTAGTACTCGCTTGCTGTCGACGGGAATCCCCGCGGCGCAGATCCTCCAAAGCCCGGTCACGCGGTGCGTTCTCATGCACGCCGGAGCATGGCGGTGCACCGTGTCGCGGTGACTCAGGTAGAGGGTCGATGTATTGTTGTTCGGAGTTCATGTCAGCAGCGGGTCAATCGTTTTGTTCCTTGATCCAATCATATCCCTTCTTCTCCAGCTCGAGCGCCAGCTCTGGGCCGCCCGTCTTGACGATGCGTCCGTGATAAAGCACATGCACCACGTCTGGCTTGATGTAGTCCAGGAGGCGCTGGTAGTGCGTGATGACGATGGTGGCGTTATCCGGTCGGCGCAGCAGGTTGACACCTTTGGCCACGATGCGGAGGGCGTCGATGTCGAGGCCGCTGTCCGTCTCGTCGAGGATGGCGAGCGTGGGCTCGAGCATGGCCATTTGGAAGATCTCGTTGCGCTTCTTCTCGCCGCCAGAGAGCCTTCGTTCACGCTGCGGTTCATCAGGCGGTTGTCCAGCTCCACGATCTCGCGCTTCTCACGCATTAGCTTGAGGAAGTCGGTGGCCGAAACGGGCTCCTCGCCACGGTACTCGCGGCGGGCATTGACGGCCGCGCGCATGAAGTTCACCATGCTCACGCCGGGGATCTCCACGGGGTACTGGAAGCTGAGGAAGATGCCTTCGCAGCTGCCGCTCTTCGAGGGCCAGCTCCAGGAGGTCTTTGCCCTGGAATGTCACCGAGCCTTGAGTTACCTCAAAAAGCAGGGTTGCCGACTAGCACACTGCTGAGTGTGCTCTTGCCCGAGCCATTGGGGCCCATGATGGCGTGTATCTCGCCGGCGTTCACGCGGAGGTCGATGCCTCGTAATATCTCTTTGCCGTCGATGCCGGCATGTAGGTTGTTATCTCTAATAACATAGTAGGGGTGATAAGGGGTAGTTTATATGTATGTAGGGTGAAGTAGTTGGGGGCTTCTTCTCTGCTTTTTCTTTGCTCCTTCTTTTCTTCCCTTGATGGAAGAAAAAGAAGCAAAAGATCAAGGCCTCCGGGAGGCCGGCCAAACTAGCCAGGTGCCCGGTAAACTTCCCCAGCCCCGGCAGGGAGGCCTGCCCAACTTAGTAGAGGAAGTTGTCGAGTATCATATAGAAAAGTGTCCAGGCGTCGTCCTCGCGGAAGCAGAAGGGGAAGTTGACCTTGAGGCCGACGCTGAAGTCGTGATACATGCCGCGATCGGCGTAGTTGGATCCCATGTCGATGCCGCCACCGGGCTGATTGATCGCCGTGCGGGCGTCAGGGCCGACGACAAAGTCGTAGCGCAGTGTGAGGGCGACGGACGATAGCAGATAGAAGTCAGGCCGATGCCGGGCGAAAAGGGACGAGACGCGGGTTGCGGAGTGATACGTCGCGTGGCTGTTCAAATAGGGGGCCGTGGTGCGACGGATACGTTCGTCGAGAGTTGCCCCCGAGGCCGAGGCCACGAGGAAGGGCTGCACGGGGAAGCGGTCGGGCAGGGAAGTAGCGCTTCATCCCCAGCCGCAGGCCCTGCATGGTGCGGGCAGCGTCGTTGTCGTAGACGATCTCCGTGTGGAAGTAACCCGCTTCGATGGCCCCTTGTCGGGCAGTGCGAGCTCGCCGGTCACGAACCACTCCGTGCCATGCGTCACGACGATAGCGCGGGGTAGCTGCCCGTCTGCACGGGTTGTGCGAAGGGCGATCCGCCGGCGTTGATGAGCCCACCGGCGCCGACAATCGTCTTGGCCGAAGGCTGTCATCCAGCCCACCGCCACGATGGACAGCAACAGGAGGAGCCGACGCCGTGTCATCCCACGCTTCCCTCCAGCGAGATCTGCAACAGCTTCGTAGCCTCGACGGCGAACTCCATCGGCAGCTTGTTCATCACCTCGCGGGCGTATCCGCCGACGATCAGGCTGACGGCCTTCTCCGTGTCGATGCCGCGCTGGTTGCAGTAGAACAGTTGGTCTTCGTTCACCTTGCTCGTTGTGGCTTCGTGCTCACGACGGCCGTCTCGTTTTGCATGGTCGACGTAGGGGAACGTGCAGTGCGCCGCAGGTAGAGCTGAGCAGCAGGCTGTCGCACTGGCTGTGGTTGCGGGCGCCCTCGGCGCGCGGGTGACCTTCACCAGGCCGCGGTAGCTGTTCTGGCTGTGTCCGGCGGAGATGCCCTTTGAGACGATCGTGCTGCGGGTGTTGCGGCCGAGGTGGATCATCTTCGTACCCGTGTCGGCCTGCTGATAGTTGTTGGTCACGGCCACGGAGTAGAATTCGCCCACGGAATTGTCGCCGGCCAGGGATGCACGAGGGGTATTTCCACGTGATGGCCGATCCGGTCTCCACCTGCGTCCAGGAGATCTTGCTACTCTCACCCTTACACATGCCGCGCTTGGTGACGAAGTTGTGAGATACCGCCGTTGCCGTCCTTGTCGCCCGGATACCAGTTCTGCACGGTGGAGTATTTCACCTCCGCGCGATCCATAGCGATGATCTCCACGATGGCGGCGTGCAGCTGATTCTCGTCGCGCATGGGCGCGGTGCAACCTTTCGAGGGTAGCTCACGTAGGCGTCGTCGTCGGCCACGATGAGGGTGCGCTCAAACTGCCCCGTGTTGGCGGCGTTGATGCGGAAGTAGGTGCTCAGCTCCATCGGGCAACGCACGCCTTTGGGGATGTAGACGAACGATCCGTCGGAAGACGGCCGAGTTGAGCGCGGCGAAGTAGTTGTCGCGATAACCGACCACCGAGCCGAGGGTGTTTCTTAACCAGATCCGGGTGATGCTTCACCGCCTCGCTGAAGGAGGAGAAGATGATGCCCTTCTCGGCCAGCACCTCCTTGAAGGTGGTCTTGACCGAGACGCTGTCCATGACCGCATCGACAGCCATGCCGCTGAGGGATCTTCTGCTCGTGGAGCGGGATACCCAGCTGTCGAACGTCTTGAGTAGCTCCGGGTCCACCTCGTCGAGGCTCTTGGGTCCGGCCTTCTGTTTCGAGGGCGGCGTAGTAGATGATGTCTTGATAATCGATGGGGGATGTTGAGGTGTGCCCATTGGGGCATCTCCAGCGTCTGCCAGTGGCGGAAGGCGCGGAGGCGGAAGTCTAAGAGCCATTCGGGCTCCTCCTTCTTTCGTGAGATCAGACGGATCACGTCCTCATCGAGTCCGCGGTGCAGCAGCTCCGTATCGATGTCCGTAGTGAAGCCGTACTTGTATTCGCTGCCGGTGATCTCGTCCAGTAGCGGGTCGGTATTCTTCTTTGTTTTTCTCCATTTGTCTGTTTGTGTGAGGGTGATATGTAGTCGGCTACGCCTTGCGGCGGCCGTTGATGTCTCGTTTGGGTGGGGCAGGGAGAGGATTGACCCGCCTCACGCGTGCTAAAAACGTGCCAAGTTTTACCTCCGCACGTCGTGTAAAGCCACAAACCGGGTTTTTACGCCATTGCAGGCATTGCAATCGTCCAAAACCGGGTTTTTAAGCCATTGCAGGCGTTGCAATCGCTCAGAATCAGATTCTGGAGGATTTGCACGGTCTGCAATGGCTCAGAATCAGATTCTGGAGGATTTTGCACGGTCTGCAATGGCCCAGAATCAGATTCTGGAGGATTTGCACGGTCTGCAATGGCTCAGAATCAGATTCTGGAGGATTTTGCACGGTCTGCAATGGCTCAGAATCAGATTCTGGAAGAATTGCACGGTCTGCAATGGCTCAGAATCAGATTCTGGAGGATTTGCATGGTCTGCAATGGCCCGGAATCAGATTCTGGGGTGCCCTGCGCACAAACCTCAGGGCTGGAGATGAGTGCCCCCGCGGCTTGTCGGGGTGGGGCGATGTGACTCCTGTAGATCCCGCTCTCGCCAGACGAAGAACTTGGGCGAAAAGAGGGTCGGGACCGTCTCGCGGATGAAGGGATAGGTGCGCGAACGGCTCTTGGTCTCCTCAGTGAGGAGGAAGCCGTGGCGGTCGATCCCTCGACGAAGTTCAGCGTGAAGCTGCTGACGAACAGGGCGACGCTGGCGGCACAGAGCGCACCGGCCAGGCGGTTGGGGATGTTGAGCGCGCTCTCGTCTACCCAGTGGTCCATCCATCGACCGGCCAGGGCGGACGGTGGCGAAGATGAGGACGAAGGCGCCGATGTAGCTGACGAACGTCACGCTGCCCTCTGACACCCACCCTGCGCTTAGAACGAGCGCGCGCAGCCAGTGGGCCACGCGCGAACAGCAATAGATGACGGCCATGACGGCGCCAAGGAACAGCCACTTGACGGACGAATCCGTCGTGCCAGCCCTTGACGAGGCCCCCTCCGACAAGGCCTAAGACCACGATATCCAGCCAGGTCATGCGCGTCCGGGAGGGTGCGGGTTACAGCGTCTTCTTGACCTCTATCTCGTCGAACGGCTCGATCATGTCGCCCTCTTGCACATCGTTGTAGTTGTTGATGAAGAGGCCACATTCCTGTCCGGCCACAACCTCCTTCACCTCGTCTTTGAAGCGCTTGGTGAGGCCAACTCGCCGGTGTGGATCACGATACCGTCACGGATGACGCGCACCTTGTTGGCGCGCTTGATCTTGCCTTCCTTCACGGGGCAGCCGGCCACGGTGCCCACCTTCGAGATCTTGAAGACTTGCAGCACCTCGAGGTTACCGCAGATCTCCTCCCGAATCTCGGGCGAGAGCATGCCCTCCATGGCCGAACGCACCTCCTCGATGGCGTCGTAGATGATGGAGTAGAGGCGGATCTCGACGCCCTCTTTGTCGGCCAACTTACGGGCGGCCTGTGCTGGGACGCACCTGGAAGCCGATGATGATGGCGCTGGATGGGGCGGCCAGCTCGACGTCGGATTCGGAGATCTGCCCGACGGCTTTGTGGATGACGTTGACCTGAATCTCTTCGGTGGAGAGCTTGATGAGCGTATCGGAGAGCGCCTCGACGGAGCCGTCCACGTCGCCCTTGACGATGAGGTTCAGCTCGTGGAAGTCGCCCAGTGCGCGGCGGCGCCCAAGCTCCTCGAGTCCGAAGCGCTTCTGGGTGCGGAGCCCCAGCTCACGCTGCAACTGCTCGCGGCGTGCAGCGATTTCGCGCGCCTCCTGCTCGGTCTCCAAGACGTTGAGCGTGTCGCCCGCCTGTGGCGCACCGTCCAGACCGAGGATCAGCACCGGCTCCGATGGCCCAGCGCTCTCCACGCGTTGGTTACGCTCGTTGAACATGGCCTTGACACGCCCGTAGTGTGTACCTGCCAGCACGATGTCGCCTTGGCGCAGCGTTCCGTTGCTCACCAGTACGGTGGCTACTAGCCGCGCCCTTGTCGAGCGACGACTCGATGACGGAGGCCGTGGCGCGCGACGTTTCGGGTTGGCCTTCAGCTCCAAAGGTCGGCTTCGAGCAGCACCTTTTCGAGCAAGTCTTGCACGCCGATGCCCTTCTTGGCCGAGATGTCTTGGCTCTGATACTTGCCGCCCCACTCTCGACGAGGTAATTCATCTGCGAGAGCTTCTCCTTGATCTTGTCCGGATTGGCGCCGGGCTTATCGATCTTACTGATGGCAAAGACGATGGGGACACCGGCCGCGGAGGCGTGGTTGATGGCCCTCGACGGTCTGCGGCATGACGTTGTCGTCGGCTGCGACGATGATGATGGCGATGTCCGTCACCTTGGCGCCACGTGCACGCATGGCGGTGAAGGCCTCGTGACCCGGGGTGTCGAGGAAGGTGATGTCGACCGTCGGGCAGGGGTCACGCTGTAGGCACCGATGTGCTGCGTGATGCCACCGGCCTCACCGGCGATCACGTTGGCGTTGCGGATGTTGTCCAGCAGCGACGTCTTACCGTGGTCCACGTGGCCCATAACGGTCACGATCGGTGGGCGCGGCACCCAATCCTCGGGGTTGTCCTCCTCTTCCTTAATGGCTTCCGACACCTCGGCGCTGACGTATTCCGTCTTGAAACCGAACTCCTCGGCTGCGATGTTGATCGTCTCCGCGTCGAGTCGCTGATTGATGGAGACCATCATACCGATGCTCATCGCAGGGTGGAGATGACCTCGGAGACGGAGACGTCCATCATGTTGGCCAGGTCGTTGGCGGTGACGAACTCCGTGAGCTTCAGGATCCGGCTTTCGCGTTCTTCGGCGCGCAGCAGTTCCTGCTCGCGGAAGGCCACAACATCACGTTTCTCGCGGCGATACTTTTGGCGCCTTTTGTTCTTGGCTCCCTTGCTGGTCAGACGGGCCAGCGTCTCCTTTACCTGACGCTGCACATCGCCCTCGTTCACCTCCGTATGCACGGGGCGTTTGGGGGCGCTTGTTATCGTTCGATCGCTTGTTGTCGTTCGACCGTGCACCCGCATTGACGGCGGCGTTGATGTCGATGCGGTCTTTCTTGATGCGCTTACGCTTCTTCTTGGCGTCGGCGGATGCGGCGGCCGATGGGGTGGCAGGGGGCATGAGGCGTCGCAGATGTAGCGGGCTTAGCTGGGGTAGCAGAAGCCTGCGGCTGCTGCCGCCGACGGTCACGGTTACGCTCGAGCCCCTGCGCTTGGGGGCGCATGGATTGGTTGATGGTGGCGAGGTCGATCTTGCCTGTCACTTTGATGTTCGACTCAAGCGAGGTGTCTCCAGACGGAACACCTCGTCCTCCTTTTTCTCCGTCGATCCCGTCTGCACCGTGCTGTCGGCCGATGCCTCCGGTTTTGGGCGTTTCGGTGACGGTCGGTGTTGGTTCTGCGGGCGCTTCGGCGATGGGTGCAGGCGCTTCCTGCGTTTGCGCTGTGGGTGCAGAGGCCTCCGTCTTGATCTCTGCGGGAGCGATCACTTCCTTCGGTTGCTCTACGCTGGGGGCAGGGGCCTTAACGGTTGGAGCGCTTACGGCTGGAGTCTCCGGCTTAGCCTCCCTCAGAGGGCGCTGGAGTGGCGGCCGCAGGCTTCGTATCCGTGTGGTGTGTGGTCGTGGAATGTCCACTGTGTTTACGCCGCCGGGAGTGCGACGATCCGTGTCCGCTCGTTTCGGGTAGATCGATCTTGCCTTTGGTGACGAATTTGGGGAGGATGTCGTCCGGTATCTCGGTCTTGATCACATCCGGTTCCGTCTTGGTGGGTTCCTGGGCTACGGGTTCCGGTTTTGGTTCTGGTTTCACGTGCGTTTCTGTCGGTGCAGCTTTTTCGAGCAGGCGACTTCGTTCGGACTCCGGCAGGGTTTTTGCCGAATTCCTTAACGAGCAGGGTGTACTGCTCATCGGGAATGCGGACGTTGGGGTTGCTTTCGACCTCGAAACGCTTCCCGCGCAGATAGTCGACAACCGTCTGCAAGCCGACATTCAAGTCCTTCAATACTTTGTTCAATTTAACAGGGCATATCTCTCTTCCTCGTGTAGTTATCTCTGATTTAATCCTCCCTCTTTTCGTCGGTGTCGTCTTCTTGAAACACTTCAGGGGTGTCGTCGTCCGCTTCTTCGTCGGCGTCGTCTTCTTCAGTTCATCTTCTGTCGGCGTCTCGTCCGGTTCGTCGGTGGATTCAGCGGGCTGTTCGTCGACGGATTCGGATGCGTCGGTTGCGTCAACGGGATGTTCGTCGACGGGTTGTTCCTCTTCCGGAGCATAATCGTCGGGTGCCGGTTGAGCTTCGTCTTCAAACTCGGCTGAGAGGACACGCAGCAGGTCGTCCACCGTCTGCTCTTCCAGGTCGGCACGCTCCATAATCTCTTCGGGGGCCAGGGCAGCACAGCTTTGGCGGTGTTGCAGCCGATCTCCTGAGGGCTTCGATCACCCAAGGCTCCACCTCGTCAGCGAACTCGTCGAGATAGATATCCTCCTCGTCAGCCGTATCGATGTCGCGGAAGACGTCGATGGTGTAGTCCGTAAGCATACTGGCCAGCTTGATGTTGAGTCCGTTCTTACCGATGGCCAGCGAAACCTCTTCAGGGCGCAGGAAGACTTCCGCCTTATGCTCCTCTTCGTCAACGCGGATGGAGGAGACTTTGGCCGGACTGAGTGCGCGCTGAATATAGAGTGCGGTGTTGGTGGTGTAGTTTACGACGTCGATATTCTCGTTGCGCAGCTCGCGGACGATGCCGCGAATACGTGAGCCCTTCATGCCGACGCAGGCACCGACGGGAGTCGATGCGTTCGTCGTACGATTCGACGGCGATCTTGGCGCGTTCGCCGGGGATGCGTGCGATAGAGCGGATGGTGATCAGGCCGTCGTTGATCTCGGGCACTTCGATTTCGAAGAGGCGCTGCAGGAAGGCCTTGTCGGTACGAGAGAGGTGAGATCTTCGTGTTGTTATCCGTCTCTACCCGCTGCACGACGGCACGTACGGCCTCGCCCTTGCGATAGAAGTCGCCGGGGATTTGCTCCGATTTGGGCAGCAGGAGCTCGTTGCCTTCGTCGTCGAGTAGCAGCACCTCTTTCTTCCATACCTGATAGACGTCGGCCACGACGATGGTGCCGATCAGCTCGCGATATTTGGCTGTGAGGTTGTCCTTTTGGAGCTCCAGGATCTTCGAGGGCCAGCGCCTGTCGGAGGTTGAGGATGGCGCGCCGGCCAAAGTCGGCGAAGTGCACCTCGTCGGTCACTTCCTCACCGATGGTACAGTCGGCGTCGATCTGTTGCGCATCGCGTAGCGAGACCTCCAGATTGGGGTCGCTGACGTGTCCGTTTTTCCACCACGGTGCGGTTGCGCCGATCTCGAAGTCGCCCTTTTCGGGGGTTGATGATCACGTCGTAATTCTCGTCCGTGCCGAACATTTTAGCGATCACGTTGCGGAACGACTCTTCGAGCACGTTGATCATCGTCTCCTTGTCGATATTCTTCAGGTCTTTGAACTCCTGAAGGCTGTCTATCATGCTGACTGTTTCCTGTTTCTTGGCCATATTCTCTTGTCTTCTCTCTATTTGAATCGGATTTTACTTTTCGCGTATGCTATCTCATCATATCGGTACGTTTCGTCTTCGTACACGGTGGTCTTGCGACGGGCACCTTCGGGCTTTACCTTTTTGGCTACGGTGAGCGTGACGCCCGTCTCGTCAGCATCCTTGAGCACGCCCGTGCGGAGGGCACCCTCGCGGGGCTTGAGCTCGATTTCACTGCCGATATGCTTGCGGTATTGGCGGACGATCTTGAAGGGGCGATCGAGGCCGGCGGAGGTAACCTCCAGCTCGTAATCCTCGGCGTCACGGTCGAGGTGCTGCTCGATATATTGGCTCAGGGCCACGCAATCGTCGATGCTGACGGCCTCGTCGTGGTCAATCTCCACAACGATGGCGTTGTCGGCACCGATGACGACATCCACAAGGTAGCAAGCCGAGTCGGCCAGGGGCGGCTTCAGCCAGACGCATCACTGTATTTCGTTCGATCATTATTGTGCAAAAAGAAAGGGAACCAAAGTGTTCCCCGTCGTAATTTCGGGGGCAAATATACAATCAATCAGCCTTTTTCTAAGGAAAGGCGTTTTCCAGGCTTTGGCTGGAGAGGTGAAAGCGGATTGGAGGCGTGGCTTAGATGCGAGACCGGGGCTGACCTTTTCCAAAAGATCCCTTTTTAAGTACGTTTGCACCGTTTGAAAACAAAACACCTATAGATATATGAGTGAACTGCATATCATTAATCACCCGATGATCTGCCACAAGTTGACGCGGATCCGGGATGTAAACACGGGTGCGAAGGACTTCCGCGAGTTGCTCCGCGAGATTGCTATGCTGATGGGCTACGAGGTGACGCGCGATCTGCCGCTGACGGAGGTCGAGATCGAGACACCGATGGAGCGCACCGTGGCGTATGAAATCTCGGGCAAGAGAGTTAGCTATCGTGCCCATCCTCCGCGCCGGCCTCGGCATGGTGGACGGACTGCTGAGCCTGCTGCCTGTGGCTAGGGTGGGGCACATTGGCCTCTATCGCGATCACGACACGCACCGCCCGTCTTTTATTACTGCAAGCTGCCGGAGGACATCGACCGCCGTATGGTGATCGTCACCGACCCGATGTTGGCCACGGGCGGCGGTGCTTCGGACGCGATCCGTATGCTCAAAGAGAAGGGCTGCACCAACATCCGCCTCATGTGCCTCGTGGCGGCGCCTGAGGGTGGCCTACGTGCGAAGAACCACCCGGACGTGGACATCTACACCGCCTCGCTCGACCGCGAACTGAATCCGCAGGCTTACATCCTGCCTGGGCTGGGCGACGCGGGCGACCGCATTTTCGGCACAAAGTAGGCGTCGCCTAACAGCCGTAACGCTAAGCATCCTCTCGACAGGGGCCTCTCAAAAAGGTTCGCTGTCGGGAGGATGCGTTTTTTGTGCCCCGATAGAAATGCGGTTTCATGTGACATGAAACGGCATTTTCGATTGGAAAAGTCATTTCATGTCACATGAAACCGCATTTCCGACTGGAAAAGTCATTTCGTGTCACATGAAACGGCATTTTCGATTGGAAAAAGCCATTTCGTGTCGCATGACGGGGCATTTTCGATTGGAAAAGCCATTTCGTGTCGCATGACGGGGCATTTCCGACTGGAAAAGCCATTTCGTGTCGCATGACGGGGCTTCGAGCATTGTCCCCCCCATTTTTTAGATGAAAACGACTTCAAACGACGACGGAGGCGGGAGCATGAGGCGCGTTCAGCCTTGCGTGATGATCAGTGCGCGGCGCGTCTTTTGAGGTGATGCGAAAACGGTTGTCGGTGCGATGGCCCACGATCCAAAAGGATCCGCCCGAGGCGTCGCAGAGGATCCACGCGGCGGCTTTGCGGAGGAGGCTGAATTTGTGGTCGGAGAAATAGTCGCTCAGCTTCTTGCGACCTGTCATGCCGAAGGGCACAAAGCTGTCGCCAGCGCGCCAACGCCGGAGGGTGAGTGGCAGGGGCGATGCGATCGGCGTCGAAGGTGGCCACGTGGGGGCTGCGGCTGATGGTGAACGCCTCGTCGACGATGCGCTCCTCGAGGCTGAGGCGGATGGGCGCGGTGAGTTCGCTGCCCGGAGCGAGGAGGAAGGCGTCTGCGGACACTTCGTCGGCGGGGTATAGGGATCAGGTGGAGGCGATCTTTGAGGAGGTGCCATCGGCCGCCGGGGGCGACGAACGAGCGACCGGATTCGCCGCTGAGGGCGCGGGCGATGTCGGCGCACTGTGAGGGTGTGAAGCCATAAGGCGTGAGCAGTTCGAAGAGCACGGCCTGCGGGGCGGGCGTGCGGAGGAGGGCGTCGATCGATATGCGGCCGTCGGCGTCGATAAGGTGCGCGCGGTGGCTATCGATGGCGTTGCGATAGATGGCTTCGACGTCCGTGAGATGGCCAGCCATGCGCAAGATGGCGTCTCGGACCGACGGGTTGAGTTGCTCCATGAGCGGCAGCAGGCGGAGGCGGACGAAGTTGCGCCGATAGACGTCAGAGGCGTTCGAGCTGTCGGTGCGGAAGGGGTAGGTGGCGATCGGCAAGCCAGCGGACGATCTGGTGGCGGTCGACCGAGAGCAGCGGCCGGACGATGTGCCCATTGCGGGGCCGCATGCCGCATAGCCCGCTGAGGCCCGTGCCGCGGATGAGGTTGAGGAGGACGGTCTCGACGTTGTCGTCGCGGTGATGAGCCACGGCGATGGCCTCAGCGTCCAGCTCGCGGCGGAGCGTCTCGAACCATTCGTAGCGCAAAGGTACGGGCAGCCATCTCCGTGGAGACGCCGTTTTGGTGGGCATAGTCGGCTGTGTCGAAATCGATGCGACGGAAGGGGAGGCCGAGCGCTTCGGCGGTCTGTTGGGCAAAGTCGGCGTCGGACTCGGACTCGTCGTTGCGCAAGTGGAAGTTGCAATGGGCAGCCACGCAGGGGTAGCCGAGTCGGGTGAGGATGTGCAGTAGGGCGACAGAGTCTGCGCCGCCACTCAGTCCGACGATGACGGGCGCCCCGGGCCGGAGCAGTTGGTGTTGCGCGATGTAGGCTTGGACGGTGGAAAGCATGGGGTTGCGAGGTCGTTATGGGGGTAGTCAAAAGGGAGTTATAGGGTAGTCAGAGGGCGTGTGAAGTTGTATGTGGGGCGAATGATGCGCGCGCAAAAATAGATGGGGTGGGAGAGGGGCAATGAAATCAGCGACTTATGTTTGCCCGCACATGGAAAAAGAAATACGGTTATTTCAAGCGAGACATCAGTTGGTTGTCATTCAATTATCGCGTCCTCCTGAGGCCGCAGACGCCACCCTACCCATCTATGAGCGGATCCGCTTCCTCTCCATCTACGCCTCCAATCTGGAGGAGTTTTACGAGATACGCGTGGCCGATCAGCGCGGCGCTATCACTGAAAAAGAATTACCGCGCCGACAATTCTGAGAAGGCCGAGGGACGCTCAACGAGATCACCACCGAGGTGAACCGTCAGCAGCAGGATTTCTACAGCATCTTCAACGACGGCATCCTGCCCGAGCTGCGTCGCCAGCGCGTTTACCTCTATCAGACGCATGAGCCGCTGCCCTTCCATCGCGACTTTGTTCGCCGCTATTTCGACGAAGAGATCTTCCCCTACCTCTCGCCCGTCACGCTCCATGAAGGTTTCCGCACCTTCATCCGCGACCGCCGGCTCTATCTCATCGCCCGTATCCTCAAGCGCGAGACGCGTGAACCGCTCTATGTGCTGATCAAAATACCGCACTCCAATGTGCCGCGCTTTATCGCCCTGCCCGAGCATGAGGGCATGCACTACTTCATGTTTGTCGACGACATGATCCGCTACAACCTGCCCGCCATCTTTCCCGGTTACGTGCCCGACGGATGCTACGGGATTAAGATCTCGCGCGACGCCGATATATACGTCGAGGAGGAGACCCCGCAGAGCATCCTTCAGGCCATTCGCACGAAGGTGGGGAAGCGGAAGATCGGCGCCCTGAGCCGCTTCATGTACGACCGCGAGATGCCGCCCGATGTGCTGGCCTTCGTGCGACGGTCGTTCCACATCGCGGCCGACGACCTCGTCGTGGGTGGGCGTTACATGAACCTGCAAGACATGATCCGCCTTCCGAACCCCATCGGGGCGGAGCTGGTGCGTACGCCCCTGCGCCGCTGCGGGTGCCGTATCTCGAGGAGTTGGCGTCCATGTTTCGCGCCGTGGAGCGGGGCGACGTGCTGCTGCATTTCCCCTATCAATCGTTTGACTATCTGCTGCGCTTCCTCATGGAGGCGTCGTTCGATCCGGACGTGGAGGAGATCAAGATCACACAGTATCGCGTGGCGGAAAACTCGGCTGTGATCCACTCCCTGATCGGTGCCGCGCGCAATGGCAAACGTGTGACGGTCTTCGTGGAGCTTAAGGCGCGCTTCGATGAGGAGAACAACATGAGCACGGCCGAAGAGATGCGTCAGGCGGGGATCAAGATCATCTACAGCATACCCGGGCTGAAGGTGCACGCCAAGGTGGCCGTCGTCTTACGTCGTGGCGAGGCCGCTGACTTTGCCTGCCTCAGCACGGGAAACTTCAACGAGAAGACGGCCAAGGGCTACTCCGACATGGCTCTCCTGACCTGCGACAAAGCCATCGTGGGCGACGTCTGCCGTGTCTTTGAGGTCTTAGAGGGGCGCCTCGCGGAGCATCACACTTCGACCGCCTATTGGTGGCGCGTTTCAACATGGTGCCGGAGCTGATCCGCCTGATCCGACGTGAGGCCGACCTGGCGCGTGCCGGTCGTGGAGGGCGAATCATTCTCAAGATGAACGGCCTCCAGGATAAGCAGATGATCGACGAACTCTACGAGGCTGGTCAGGCGGGCGTGGAGATCGACCTGCTCGTGCGCGGCATTTGTTGCCCTGACGCCCGACCGTAGCTACAGCCCCAACATCCGCGTCACGCGTATCGTGGACATGTATCTCGAGCACGCCCGCCTCTGGTACTTCCGCGGCGATGGCGAAGAGACGATGTACCTCACCTCCTCCGACTGGATGCGGCGCAACCTCAATCGACGGATTGAAGCCGCCGTGCCCATCCTCTCGCCCGACGTCCGCCGCGAGATCCTCGACCTCCTCGACATCCAGCTGCGCGACAACGTCAAGGCCTGCCACATCGACGGCCAGCTGCGCAACATCTACATCCACAACGACGCCCCCCTTCGCGCCCAGCAAGCCACCTGCGAATACATCAAGCGAAGGACACACCCAGAGTAGAGGCAAATCACATACGCCCACAGGGTACCCGGCCCCGGTGGGCTCTTGACCTTCTAACATACACCCCACAGGTACCCGGCCAACTCTCCGGCCCCGGTGGGCCTTGACCTCTTTTGCTTCTTTTTCTTGCGTCAAGGCAAGAAAAAGAAGAAGGAAAAACGGGAAAAAGAAGAAGGAGAGGCAAGAAAAGGCCGGGTACCAGTGGGGCGTATGCAGTACGCCCCTACCCCAGGCACATCCAAATCACCGATTTGCGTCAAGGCAAGCAATATTTCCCCCGTTTCGCCCGTTTCATCCCACCAAATACAGAGAAAGAAAAACTTCATTTATAGCACATACATACACCCATACACAACAAACATCCCCCATTTTCTGCCTATGAAAAAGATTACCCCTTCCGCCCCCGCCGAACGTCCGGACAACCCCTCAACCGTCCCCCATCCTGCGGCCCTCGCCCCGAGACCCTCGCCCTGCTCAGCTGGTTCGCCCGCATTTATACGCCGGACAATGCGCCCAACTCCGCCCTCCCCATCGCCAACTGACGCCCGCCTCGCTCATACCTTATATATAGCGCACAATGAACCATCTCATAGCCCCATCGCTCCTTTCGGCCGACTTTATGCACCTCGGCCGCGACGTGGAGATGATCAATCGCAGCGAGGCCGACTGGCTGCATATCGACGTCATGGACGGCGTCTTTGTCCCCAACATCTCCTTCGGCTTCCCGGGTCATGAACGCCCTCCGCGGCGTCTGCCACAAAGCCCACGGACGTGCACCTGATGATCGTCGAACCCCAGAAATTCATCCGCGAGGTGGCCGACTCCGGCGCCTACATGATGACTGTCCACTACGAGGCCTGCACCCACCTCCACCGCACCGTCCACGCCATCCGCGACGCCGGCATGCGCGTCGGTGTGGCCCTCAACCCCATACGCCCGTCACACTCCTCGAGGACATCCTCGGGGATCTCGACATGGTGCTTCTTATGTCCGTCAACCCCGGCTTTGCCGCCCAGAGCTTCATCGGCCACTCCGTCGTCAAGACCGCCAAGCTGCGCCGCATGATTTGCGAGCGCGAGCTGAAGACGCTCATCGAGGTAGACGGCGGCGTGAACACCGAGACGGCCCGCGTGCTCCTCGATGCCGGCGCCGACGTGCTCGTGGCCGGCAGCTACGTCTTCCGCTCGCCCGACCCCGAGGCCACCATCCGCGAGCTGAAGGCGCTCTAAACTATCGCCTACCATTTTCTTTGAAAAGCGACCGCTCCGACACCGTGTCGGGTGGCCGCTTTTCCATTTCTGGGGACACGGGAGGGCCCGGAAATAGTGTATTTCGAGCATTGCAAAACCTGCGGCGGCCAGAAATAGTGTATTTCGAGCATTGTAAAGTCTGCGGCGACCGGAAATAGTGTATTTCGGGCATTGCAAAAACCTGCGGCGGCCAGAAATAGTGTATTTCGAGGCCATGCAAGTCTGCGGCGACCGGAAATAGTGTATTTCGAGCGTTGCAAAACCTGCGGCGACCGGAAATAGTGTATTTCGAGCGTTGCAAAACCTGCGGCAGCCAGAAATAGTGTATTTCGGGCATTGCAAAAACCTGCGGCGGCCAGAAATAGTGTATTTCGGGGCCATGCAAGTCTGCGGCGACCAGAAATAGTGTATTTCGGGCATTGCAAAAACTTGCGGCGACCGGAAATAGTGTATTTCGGAGCCATGCAAGTCTGCAACGGCCCGTCGCTGTGTGCGATATTAAGAAACATGACAGGGAACTGACTGTCGCTGTATGCGATACTAAGAAACATGCAGGGAATTGACTGGCGAAGTGTTCGATATTAAGAGACATGCAGGGGAATTGACTGGCGAAGTGTTCGACACTAAGAAATATGCCGGAAACTGACTGGCGCTGTGTGCGACATCAAGAAACATGCATGTGATTTATTATCGCTGCGAATTTTTGGGGCCTGACCAACCTGCGACATTCCGCCGCTGTGCTGTTTCCGGATAAAGTGTTCGATTTTGGCGTCTTACGGATTGGCGTATATTTGCCCCCGCTTGATCCCCCTTCAAATAGCACCCATTAACCCCGGGAACGAGGGTCGGACGAAAAAAGCAATCCTCACGATATATACAATTGATAGTTACATCATAAGCGAAGAGCCTGGTGGCGCGTGGACGCTGCGTATACATGTCCGCTTCTGCCCCGCGTACCCCCGCTAATTCTCCATTTATCCACATAACAACATGGTCAAATACAACATTGTCGAACTCACAGACATGGATCTCCCCCGGCTGCAAACCATCGCAACCGATCTGGGACTCACGGACATTAAAGGTGTCGAAAAACAAGCCCTGATTTATCAGATTCTTGACCGACAAGCCGAATCGGTAGCCGGTATGCAAAAAGGAAAAAGAAGCTCGAAGTCCGAACAGAAACGCCGCGGCCCCGGCCGTCCACCCAAAAACAAGTCGGCCGAATCCGCCGCTGAGGCCTCCGCCTCCGAAAAGGAACCCAAAGCCGACACGGCCGAAAAAGCGGAAAGCAAACCCGCCAAACGTCGCCCGGGCCGCCCGAAGAAAAACAAAGCGGCAGAGCCGACGGAAGCCGCCGCTTCAGCAGCTCCAGCAAAAGGCCGAGCCGACGGAAGCCGCGCCCAAAGGCCGAGGACGAAAAGAGGAGGCCGAGGCAGCGGAAAGCAAACCCGCCAAACGCCGCCCGGGGTCGTCCGAAGAAAAGCAAGTCGGCGGCGGCACCCGTCGCTGAGACACCCGCCTCCATCGCCGAAACGGAGCCGATCCTGGCCACCGAGCCGATGCTCGAAGCCGAAGAGATGCCCGTAGAATCGCCCGTGGCTGCCCCATTGCTCCCCGTATCGCCCGTCGTTCCTCCATCCGCCGCAGCTGAAACGGCGCCCCAAAGCAGCCGCCGCAGCCGCTCATGAAGCGAAGCCGTCGCCCGAAGCGCCAACAGCGGCACCGCCACTCCCCCGCGCCCGAGGAACCGAAACGCACCATCTTCAAGCATGCTACCGACCGCCTTCCGTCCTCGATCAGGTGCTGCCCATGCAGCCTCCCGCGCCGCAGCCCAAAAGACAAGCAGCAGAACGAAGCCAAGAAACGCCCCCAACAGAATCATCGGCCCAACAATCCCAACCTACGCGAAAAATACTCCCGTCGTGCCGCCCCCGCCGATCTACGATTTCGACGGTATACTGACCGCCGCTGGCGTCCTCGAAATCGTGCCCGATGGCTGCGGATTCCTCCGCTCGTCGGACTATAATTACCTCGCTTCGCCGGACGACGTCTACGTCTCGGCCTCACAAATCAAGCTCTTCGGACTCCGCACCGGCGACCTCGTCGAAGGTCCCATCCGATCCGCCGCGCGAAGGCGAGAAATATTTTCCGCTCGTCAAGGTGGACACCATCAACGGCCGACTGCCCGAAGAGGTCCGCGACCGCGTCCCCTTCGACCATCTCACACCGCTTTTCCCCGAAGAAATTCAAACTCACCGACCGCCGTTCGCCGAAGGTTTACGACCCGTACGCCGTCCGCGTAGTCGACCTTTTTGCACCCATCGGCAGGGGCAACGCGGGCTCATCGTGGCACAACCGAAGACTGGTAAGACGATGCTCCTCAAGGACATCGCCAACGCCATCGCCGCCAATCACCCGGAGGTTTACATGATCATCTTGCTCATCGACGAACGCCCCGAGGAGGTGACCGACATGGCCCGTAGCGTAGACGCCGAAGTCATCGCCTCCACCTTCGACGAGCCGGCCGACCGCCACGTGAAGATCGCCGGATCGTCCTCAATAAGGCCAAACGCATGGTCGAGTGTGGCCCGACGTAGTCATCCTGCTCGACTCCATCACCCGCCTGGCCCGCGCTTATAACACCGTGCAACCGGCCTCGGGCAAGGTGCTTTCGGGTGGCGTGAGGCCAATGCCCTCCAGAAGCCGAAGCGATTTTTTTCGGTGCTGCGCGTAACATCGAGCACGGCGGCAGCCTCACCATCCTTGCTACGGCTCTCACCGAAACGGGTTTCGAAGATGGACGACGTGATCTTCGAGGAGTTCAAGGGTACGGGCAACATGGAGCTGCAACTCGACCGTAAGCTGGCCAACCGTCGCATCTTCCCAGCGGTCGACATTCAGGCCTCCAGCACGCGCCGCGACGATCTGCTGCAGGACGAGAACACCCGCAACCGCCTATTCGTACTCCGCAACACCGTACTCTCGGACATGAATACGGTCGAGGCGATGGAGTTCGTTAAGAAGCGCTTGGAGGGCACCACGGACAACGCCGAATTTTTAGCCTCCATGAACGGCTGACAGCCGGAGGAGCGTCACTATGGCCTTTCGGACTTAGGGAGGCACCGCAGAAACGTCCTGTCGGGCGAAAGGGATCCGGTCGATTCCTTCCGTCCGGCAGGGACGTTTCGTTTTACATCCGTCCGCCGTTGGCGGAGCTTTGAGTCGTGGCTCCGCCGCCTCATCAGTCGGCCCACGGCATTCTCAAAGAGACTCTGTCGGCTCAATGATGTTATACCCCTCCCAGAAGTTGGCGTCATAGAGTCGGCAGCTCGGTCGAGTCAGGGGCGTCACGCGAGCGAAAACGCCTCGCGGTAGGGGAATTTTCTCTGCGTGTGTCTCGTCACGATCGGTGATGGCCATTTCCGACGTCACGACGTACGATGTGGCGAAAAAGCCGCCGATGCCAGTCGCAACGAAAGGCCGTTTCGCAGCGCACGTAAGCCAGGCTACTGCGACCGTCGACCTGTCGCCGATAGGTGACGAGGAAGGCCAATCGCTCGGGGCGAAAGCGCAGTCCGGCGGGTTTCTTGCGGAGCATGGCCTGCGTGGCCTTGAGGGCGGTCGGTCATATCGAGGCTGAACTCCGCGCGGGAGATCGTCCGCGTTTCGCTGTCGATGTAAAGCAGCCCTTCGTAGAGCGCATAAGGGCAGACGACACGTGGCATGAAGCGGATCTCAACGTGCGGACGATCGTCTATCAGTGTGGTGCGATTGTAGCGGAAGGCGTAGTGTTCCATCTCGTCCGGGGGCGAATATCAAATCGCTGTTTTTCACCACGTCGAGAAAGATGGAGAGCGTCGGTCCGCCTTCGAATTTCACGATGAGCGTGTCGCCCGGCCGTTGGCTGAGCAGCCTCCGCCCCTTCTCGAGCCGTACCCGATCGGCGTTTGTGCCCACGCCATTGTAAGGCGTCTTGTGAGAGCCCGACGATGGCCTCCCGAAATGTCGATGTAGCGCCGCCCTTGCGGATGACTTCCCGATAAAAACCAGTCAGGCGATTGGCCCGCTGCGGATAGTTGTCCGTGATGCGATCCACAGCCTGGCGCACGAGGTCGCGCGCATCACCGCCCATGACGGTCACCTCCTCCAGGAGGTTAGCGTTCGGTGTCAGTCGGATGGAGGCCGCCTCGACCTGCGTACCCGGTCGAATTGGATAGGGTAAGGAGCGCGTAGCCGATGTGCGAAAAACTCGATCCGATCGGCGGAGGAGTCAGCCACATGGAGCGAAAAATAACCGTCGGCATTGGTCACGGTGCCGACGCCCGTACCTGGCACGGCGACATGTACCGCCGGCGGCACACGGTTCGTGCGGGTATCGCGCACCGTTCCGCTGACGGTGGCGTACGGTCTACGTGCTGGCGCATCCGTCTGCGCCGCGCTGCGAAAGCCCACCATACCGGTGGCCATAAAGAAGCTCCACAGCAGAACTCGAAAAAAATCGTTTCAGTCTTCATGATTCGGTAGCGTTTGAATAAAATGAATAGAAAGAGGGGCGTGAAGTAAGCTGGGAATAAGTAGCACGAAATAACAAAAATCATCGGTAAGTAGACCTAAAAAGTTTTAGCGCCTGTCCGCTTCCGGCTGCCTTTCCACACCGATCGCGAGGCTCCCCAAAGCGACCCGCTGCGATAACCCGAAAAAGTACAGCTCAGACAGCCTTCGGCTTTGGGTCAATTCTCTGCAAAAAGTCTCGCCAGCCTTCGGAGATATACCCCGGAAAAAAATGTTTACGCCCGTCCGCTTCCGGCTGCCTTTTTCCCACCGACCGCGAGGCTCCCCAAGCGACCCGCTGCGATAACCCGAAAAAGTACAGCTCCAGACAGCCTTCGGCTTTGGGTCGATACCCTGCGAAAAGTCCCACCAGCCTTCGGAGTGTGCTCTGAAAAGACGTTCAGGCCAGGCCGCCTCCAGCTTTGGGAAGATCCTCTGCGAAAAGCCACTCCAGCCTTTGGAAATGTACCCCGAAAAAATATTCCCGCCAGACAGCTTTCGGCTTTTTGGTCAATTCTCTGCAAAGTCTCGCCAGCGTCCGGAAATGTACCCCGAAAAGACGTTCCGGCCAGACAACCTCCGGCTGCCTTTTCCCACCGATCGTGAGGCTCCCTAAGCGGCCCGCTGCGATAACCCGAAAAAGTACAGCTCAGACAGCTTTCGGCTTTTGGTCAATTCTCTGCAAAAAGTCTCGCCAGCGTCCGGAAATGTACCCCGAAAAAGACGTTCCGGCCAGACAACCTCCGGCTGCCTTTTTCCACCGATCGTGAGGCTCCCTAAGCGGCCCGCTGCGATAACCCGAAAAAGTACAGCTCCAGACAGCTTTCGGCTTTTTGGTCAATTCTCTGCAAAAAGTCTCGCCAGCGTCCGGAAATGTACCCCGAAAAAGACGTTCCGGCCAGACAACCTCCGGCTGCCTTTCCACACCGACCGCGAGGCTCCCCAAGTGGCCCGTTGCGATAACCCGAAAAAGTACAGCTCAGACAGCCTTCGACTTTGGATCTATACTGAGCAAAAAGCCTCTCAGCGTTCGGAAGTGTACCCCAGCCATTCGCCTCGGGCTATCGGCTTTAGGCTGTAACAAAGATAAAAAGAAATGGGGCATGAGGGTTGTAGGTAAGGTGTAAATTTCCAAAAGATACGTCTTATAGCCCAAGACGCGCTGAGAAAAAAACGAACTGTTCTACAGATAGCCTTCAGCTATGTGAAGAAGCGCTTCGACGACTTGAAAATGAGCTTCAAGATGCCCCTTCCCGAAAATGTGTATCGGCCTCAAATCCAAAAACGCGCTAAGGAAAAATAAGATGTTCTACAAACAGCCTTCAGCTATGTGAAGAAGCGCTTCGGCGACTTGGAAGGGCCTCAAGATACCACTTTCCGAAAGTGCGTATCTGCCTCAAATCCAAAAACGCGCTGAGGAAAAACGAACTGTTCTGACAGATAGCCTTCGGCTATGTGAAGAAGCGCCTCGGCGACTCGAAACGGCCTCAAGATAGTCCTCCTCGAAAGTGCGTATCGGCCTCAAATCTTATGGCCTGCGGACCGAAACGGAGCGAATGTGTACGCAGCCTCTTACTTTTGCGCCCCTAAAAAGGGGACTCCAAAAGATGATTGATAGTGCTTATTTTGAAGATAAAAGGCGGCCTACTACACGCTGGGTTGCAAGCTCAATTTCGCCGAAACGTCCGCCATCGGCCGCGAACAGCCGATCATGGCATCCGGCGTGCGCGCGCCGGGGAGCAGGCTGACGTCTGCGTGGTGAACACTTGCTCCGTGACGGGCTTGCCGACAAAAAATGTCGCCAATTGATCCGACGCATTCGCCGCCAACACCGAAGGCGTTCGTTATCGTCACGGGATGTTACGCGCAACTGAAGCCGGACGAGGTGCTCGCCATCGATCACGTCGATCTGGTCTTAGGCGCTGAGCAGAAGGGAGATGTGATGCGTCACCTGCGCGAGCGGACGGCTGGCCTGGCGGTGACGACCGACACGAAACGCATTCGCGCTTTCACCCCTCCTGCTCGGCGGACGATCGCACGCGCCACTTTTTGAAGGTGCAGGACGGCTGTGACTATTTCTGTTCTTTCTGTACCATCCCGTTTGCGCGCGGACGCAGTCGGAATGGCCGCATTGCCGACCTCGTAGCGCAGGCCGAGGGGGTGGCGCGCGAGGCGGGCGGGAGATCGTCCTCACCGGCGTCAATATTGGCGACTTCGGGCGCTCCACAGGGCGAGACTTTTTCTGGACCTCCTCCGCGCGCTGGATCGGGTCGAGGGCATTGCGCGCTACCGCATTTCCTCCATCGAGCCGAACCTCGTCACCGATGAGGTCATCGAGCTCGTAGCCGCCAGCAGCCGCTTCATGCCGCACTTCCATATCCCGCTGCAAAGCGGCAGCGACACCGTCCTCGAGCTGATGCGCCGACGCTACGACACGTCGCTCTTTCGCCGCCGCGTGGAGCGGATCCGCAGCCTGATGCCGGACGCGTTTATCGGCGTGGACGTGATCGTGGGTACCCGCGGCGAGACAGGCGTGTTTTGCCGAGTGCCACGAATTTCTTGAAAATTTACCCTTCTCGCAGCTTCACGTTTTTAGCTATTCCGAGCGGCCGGGGACGATGGCGCTGCGGATTACGCCCGTCGTTCCGGCTGATGTCAAGCACGCCCGCAGCCGCACGCTGCTCGATTTGTCGGACCGCAAACTCCATGCGTTTTACGACGCCCACATCGGTCGCGAGGCCTACCGTCCTCTTCGAGCACGCCCGCAAAGGCGGCCGCATGCACGGGTTCACGGCGAACTATATTAAGGTCGAAACGGCGTACGACAGCGCGCTCGCCAACCGCCTCACCCCGTCCGCCTCGACGGGTGGAACGCGGACGGCACGGCGCTCACGGCCACTCCTCAGCCGCCCATGAAAGCCTTCGCGAACACGCTGATCTATGCGCTGCTTTACGCCGTGGTGCGCCTCCATGCGCTGCTCCCGATGGCCGTGCTCTACGTGCTGTCGGACGTGTTTTATGTCCTCATCTATAGGTTAGTAGGCTATCGTCGGCGTGTAGTCCACAGCAACTTAGAGGGCGCCTTCCCGCACCTCTCGCCGGACGAACGCCTGCGGCTGGAGCGCCGTTTCTATCACCATTTCTCGGACTACATCGTCGAGACCATCAAAACTGGTCGGGATCTCGCACGAGGAGCTGCTGCGGCGGGCTCACCTGCGCAATCCGGAGATGGTCCGCCCGCTGCTCGAATCCGGCCACAAGTCGCTCATCCTCGTCATGGGCCACTACGGCAGTGGGAATGGTTCACCGGATTTCCTTCGCGTTTTGGGGGCTCTTGAGGTGTGTCAGATCTACCGCCCGCTGGATAGCCCCGCTTTCGACCGACTCTTCCGCCACCTTCGGACGCGTTTCGGCGCCCGCTGCGTGCCCAAAAGACGTCGTCCGTGAACTCATCCGCACCGCCGCCCCACGTCGCCCCCGCGCTCTTCGTTTTTATTGCCGATCAGACCCCCAGCCGCGCGAATCTGCACTACTGGACCCAGTTTCTCAGCCGCGACACCGCCGTGCTCAACGGCCCCTGAGCGGTTGGCCGTCAAGATGAATCTTCCCGTCATCTACGCCGACGTGCGCTGCGAAAAGCCGCGGGCATTATACCGTTGATTTTCAACTCCTCACCGACGCCCCGCGCTCCAAGCCCGAGAACTGGATCACCGAAGAATACACCCGGCGTATGGAGCGCACCATCCTGCGCGACCCGCCGGTTGGCTCTGGACCCACCGCCGCTGGAAATACAGCCGATAGCCTCCGCCCGCGCCGCAAAAACGTTCCCCATCTTCTCATATCCCTCCGCCGCCAGCTGTGAGGGGGCGTTGCTCCCCTGTCCCCCACCTTCTTTTCTTGTCTTGACTTGGGAAAAGAAGGCAAAAGAAAAGGTCAAGCCCTCGCGAGGGCCTTTAGCTGCCTAAAGGCGGAGGGCTAAGGGTGTTTTTGATTTGGATTGACTGAAAGCCTGAGGCTATTGATCTTTTTCTCATTGTCGACGCTTAAAAGCCTCAGGCAAATGAGCGTTTTTCATCGTCGACACCCGAAAACCTCAGGCAAAAGATCAAATCACTTCGGCGAGACGAAAATGCCTCAGGCAAAATGACGTTTTCGGTTGGAAACATCAAATTGCCTCAGGCAAAACGGAATTTCAGTTGGAAACATCAAATTGCCTCAGGCAAAAAACGACATTTCCAGCGAGAAACAACAATTTTGCCCTAAGGCTTTGGCGTCTCGACGGTGAAAACGCTCATTTGCCTAAGGCTTTCGGATGCTTACGTGTAGATTAGATGCATAGCTTCAGGCGTTTAGGTAAAACAAGGAGATAGATAGCAAAAAGAGTAAAAGCGGCCTTGTGTTTTCGTCTGTTTGGGTTGGCTATCTTTCGGCTTCCTTGAACTGATCGAGAGAGGGGCGTATGCCATACGCCCCTTACGCCTACTCGACAGAAAGGCGCATCCCGACCTGCCGCTATACCTTGTATGTATATGAATACGACCTACATCCTTCCGCCTTTAGTTATGAGGGGCGTTGCCCCCTGTCCCCCATTCTTTTCTTGTCTTGACACAAGAAAAGAAGGCAAAAAGATCAAGCCCTCGCGAGGGCTTTTAGCTACCCTAAAGGCGAAGGGCTGAGGATAGTTTTTTTCCGTCGACATATTAACGCTTTAGGCTGTGGGTCATCCACTTATATATATAACGTATAGCCGCAGGGCTTTCGAGCCGTTCAGAATCGTCGCGTTACGTCGGCCGCGAGCGGTGCGCGGTGGAAAAGATTGAAAAAATAGCGCCGAACGTTTTGGCAGTAAAGAAAAAGGCGTATGTTTGCGGCATGATACCTGCATAAAAATTACAATAACCACATAATAAATCCCGATGGAAAAGATTCAAATCAATGTGCCTCGCACGATTACCTTCGTCAAAGGCTAACAACACAAAGTTGAACAATTCGCTGCACGTGCAGTATCACCGCAAACAGTATGATCTGGTCACGGCCGTCGACAAAACGAAGCTGAAGCTGCCTGCCGACCTGCCGGAGAAGTGGAATACGGGAATCACGTATGAAACGAAGATCGACCAGCACTCTGCGCTCTCAGCCGACACGGCCAAACTCAAGAAGAAGGATGCGGAGCGAAAAGACCAGTTGATCCACATTTTCCTCACGATACGCGCCCAGGAACGGTCACATAAGGAAGATGTCCGAGACGCTGCCCTCCGACTCGCCGCCACGCTCCATCCGTACGAGAAGATCTACAAACTGCCCTACGAAATGGAGGCGGCCGCCTGCTGAGCATGGAGGACGATATCAAAAACGATGACGGCCGAGATCACGGCCTTGGGCCTCACCGATGCCTTCGAGAATCTGAAGAAGATCAACACCGAGTTTGAGGCGCTGCACGTCCGCCGTCGGACGGGTGACGCCGACGGGAAGCTGCCCAGGCGGTCGAGATCCGTCCGCAAACGGACGCGGCGTTCGACGCCGTCTGCCAGTATATCCAAGCCGCCTATCTCAGCGCCGCTTCGGACGACGATCGCGCGCTCATCGATCAGCTCGTGGACCGAATGAACCAGACTTCGCGAGACTTCAAAACGATGCAGCGCTCCCTCACAGCCTCTCATCGGAAAGACAACAAAAAGAAGCCCGGAGAGAAGAAAAAACCGAAGAAGAAGCCGGACGACGGTCCCGACATTCGGCTGCCGGAAGACGGCAATCAGCCTAAAAAGCCAGAGGGAGGCGGTGGCGGCAAACAGCCCGAAACGCCAAAACCGGGCGGCGCTGGCGAGGGTAAGAAGCCCGAGACGCCTCAACCGGGTGGCGCTGGCACGGGAGGAACAGGTGGAACGGGCGGCGGCGGTCCGAGATCCACCTACCGGAAGAATGAGGCGCATAAGCTGAAAGCGGACGACAAGAAACGGTTCCCCGCGAGGAGGCCGAAAGCGAACAACGAACGACGAAAAATGCCGGGTACAGGAGCGAGGCTATCGCTCCACTACCCGGCATTTTCCTATCCGCTCTCGGCTGTGGATTGTCGTTCATTTTTAGCTTTTTACCGCCTGACGCGTACGCACGGAGTTTTTGTCGTCGACTTCTCGCTTCCGGCTGCCGTGCGTCGCTCATTTTCAGCTTTTTACCGCCTGACGCGTACACACGGAGTTTTTGTCGTCGACTTCTCGCTTCCGGCTTCCGTGCGTCGCTCATTTTCAGCTTTTTGCCGCCTGACGCCTACGCACGGCATTTTTCGTTGTTAGTCTTTAGCCTCCGGCAATTGCGCGTCGCTCATTTTCAGCTTTTGCCGCCTGACGCCTACACACGGCGTTTTTCGTCGTTAGTCTTTCGCTTCCGGCAACCGCGCGTCGTTCATTTTCCAGCCTTTTGCCGCCTGACGCCTACGCACGGCGTTTTTCGTCGTTAGTCTTTCGCTTCCGGCTACCGTGCGTTGTTCATTTTCAGCCATTTGCCGCCTGACGCGTACGCATGGCGTTTTTTCGTCGTTAGTCTTTCGCTTCCGGCTGCCACGCGTCGTTCATTTTCAGCTTTTGCCGCCTGACGCGTACGCATGGCGTTTTTGTCGTTGACCTTTCGCTTCCGGCAGCCGCGCGTCGTTCATTTTCAGCTTTTTGCCGCCTGACGCGTACGCACGGCGTTTTTTTGTCGTCGGCTTTTCGCTTCCGGCAGTGCGCGTCGTTCATTTTCAGCTTTTTGCCGACTGACGCTTATGCACGGTGTTTTCGTTGTCGAGTCTTTCGCTTCCGGCTGCGGTGCGTCGTTCATTTTCAGCTTTTTGCCGCCTGACGCGTATGCACGTCGCTTTTCGTCGTTGGCTTTTTGCTTCCAGCTGCTGCGCGTCGTTCATTTTCAGCCTTTTTGCCGCCTGACGCCTACGCACGGCATTTTTCGTCGTTAGTCTTTTTGCTTCCGGCTGCGGGGCATCGTTCATTTTCAGCCTTTTTGCCGCCTGACGCGTACGCATGGCGTTTTTCGTCGTCGGCTTTTTGCTTCCGGCTGCCGCGCGTTGTTCATTTTCAGCTTTTTGCCGCCTGACGCGTACGCGCAGCGTTTTTTCGTTATTAGTCTTTCGCTTTTAGCTCGCTCCGCTTTTCATTGATCGCCTCGTTGAGGCGGCGGCGTTCGATCTCATTGTTTGAATCGTCGGCCGGCGGCGGGAGCAGATTGTACGATTTATAAGCCTGAGCGTGACGCGCGTTGCTTTTTCGCCCGGTAACTCGGCCAGAAAAACAAAGCGGAGCATATTCTCGAAATTGACCGGAATACTGAGGCCCATCGGCAGCATTCCCGAGCCTACATGCCCAGCGCGTCGCAGCCCGATGCGTCGCAGCGCACGGAGGTCGCTAACCGTCGCAGCCGAAAGCATATAGCTGCCCATCGGTGGGGTAGGCTGGGGAGGGCGGCTGGCTCGTACAGCCGATAGACCGCGGGCGGCAGCTGGTCGGGCGGGCCGTCGGACCGCCAGTGGGGCGAATGCTGTCGAAGAAATGACCAAGGGGAGGTCGGCCGGACTATGCCGCAGCGCCGGAGCCGCCGACGCGGGCGAGAGAAGCGAACCGGAGCGGATGGCCCGCAGCGTTTCCTCGTTTAGCTCCAGCTCGCCGCTGCGTGCTCGCCGTAGCCAGGCCGTGTCCACGGCCGCAGGCTCCTGCGCCGCGACGAGGGCAGGGATAGCCAGCAGCCAGCCGAGCAGGGTGACTTTTTACGAGAAACCACGCGGGAGGGAGGCTTGAGAGCGTAGTGTAGCGGCAAGGCGTCCAAGACCAGGAGGAAACATGGTTGAGTGCATGGCCAAACAGCGGGGCGCGCAGGCAAGGCCACGGATGCGCTGCGATGTGAAGCCGAATCAGATTTCCTGTTCGATCTTGTAGCTGTTCCGATTCGGCGAGTTACGCGAGATCAACTCCCGATAAAGCCCGAAAAGGAAGAGCTGCGAGCCGATGATCATGGCCGTGAGCGGAAATGTAGAAGAAAGGCGACGTCGTGACCAAGGGCGCAAATCGCCCTCCATCATCGAGGCCAATTTCATCGCAAGACGATGACGAGCGCAGCGAGCCGATGAGAAACATGCCGCTGCCCCAAAGCCCGAAGATGTGCATCGGTTTCTTTCCGAATTTTGACGTAAACCAAAGCGTAATGAGGTCGAGATAACCGTTCACGAAGCGATCGAGTCCGAATTTCGTAACGCCATATTTCCGCGCCTGATGGTGGACTACTTTTCGCCAATCTTATTGAAACCAGCGATTTTTCGCTAAGTAGGGGATGTATCGGTGCATGTCGTTATAGACTTCGATGTTCTTTACCACCTCGCGGCGGTAAGCCTTGAGTCCGCAGTTGAAATCGTGCAGATTGATGCCGGAGAATTTGCGTGCCGTGGCGTTAAAAGAGCTTCGACGGGAGGTTTTTCGTCAGGCGATTGTCATATCGCTTCTTTTTCCAGCCGAGACGATGTCGTAGCCGTCTTCGCGGATCATGCGATAGAGTTCGGGGAATCTCGTCGGGGGCTGTCCTGCAGATCCGCGTCCATGGTGATCACCACGTCGCCCTCCGCGCGGTAGAAGCCGCAATGGAGCGCCGGCGACTTGCCGTAGTTGCGTCGAAATTTGATTCCCTTCACATGCGTCGACTGTCTCGCCAGGCGTTCGATGACGCCCATGAGCCGTCGGTGCTGCCGTCGTTCACATAGATGATCTCGTAACTGAAATGGTTTTTCGTCCATCACTCGCTCAATCCATGCGTGCAACTCAGGGCGAGGGATTCCGCTTCATATATAGGGGTACGACAACTGATATATCCATCGTTCGGTTCGTTTCTTTTTGAGACGCAAAAAGTAGGCCGGGATTTGAATTATCTCGGTGCGTCTGCCCGCGAAGCGCAGAGGTCGTCGGACGTCGTCGGCGCCGCGTAGCCTGAGGCTTGGGGAGATCACGTATTTCGGGGGAACGTATCGGTTGGCTGAGGGTCGTTTGGCGTCGTCGGCGCCACGCAGCCTGAGGCTTTGGGGAGATCACGTATTTCTGGAGGACGTATCGGTTGGCTGAGGGTCGTTGGACGTCGTCGGCGCCACGTAGCCTGAGGCTTTGGGGAGATCACGTATTTCGAAACGTATCGGTTGGCTGAAGGTCGTTGGACGTCGTCGGCGCCACGTAGCTTGCGGCTTTGGGGAGATCACGTATTTCGGGGAACGTATCGGTTGGCTGAAGGTCGTTGGACGTCGTCGGCGCCGCGTAGTCTGAGGCTTTGGGGAGATCACGTATTTCGGGGAACGTATTTGTTACGCCCTCACTCAAAAGGGGTTTGAAGCCGCTTGGATACCGACTTTTAAGGTGTTTGCGGGCGGTATGTAAGCCGCATCCTCAGCTGCAATTCGGCAAAAATAGCGTATTTCGCAGCCGGTTCACAGAGAGCATCGAATGAGAAAAAGCATCATCGTCGTGTTGGCGACACTTGTTTTCGCCGTTATCCATGCGCAAGACAAGAAAATTCAGCAGATCCGCAAAGGATTACAATGAACTGAAGGCCTCCATCGCCCAGTTGACCTCGGGTGGGTCGGCAGGCAGTGGGCTGCTTTGCGTCACCCTCGACAATAATCCCTTACGGCGCAAGCCTATCCGGCCGTTGGCTCTTATCACACCACAACGCAGTTCTATTACGAGCCCTACGAGGACGAGCGCCTCAGCCCGAATGGCTATCGAGCATTACGCGCAGCCAACCAAAGATGTACACCGAGGTGCTGTACCGGGAAAATCGGCCCGCATTCGTCTTTCTGAAGAACAATTACGATGGGGATGATGATCGCAGACTCTACTTAGAAGGCGATCAGATCATTCAATACTCAGAGAATAACGCCGTCAAACCCTTATCCGAGCGATGACGACAGACGCACGAACTTGATAGACTACGCCGAGGTTTTGCTCAAGCAGTTCAAGGCTATTAAGGGATACGACCGCTGAACATTTCTCCCGACGTCCTCTTTTGCATATGAACCGGTTATGAGAAAAAGTACACTTGTCTGCACTGCTGTCGCTCGCCATTCTTGCAGCCTTTGCGCAAAAGCAAAACCATCGAGCAAATTCGTGCGGATTACAACGCGTTGAAAACAGAGGTCGCCCGACTGCACAGATGAAAGAGACGGGTATCATGTACTGCCTGATTATCGACGACAATCCGCAGGGCGCTACTTATCCAGGGTCGGTCATTTTCGCTCCAAGACGCACTTTTTATTACGACGTCGCTGGTGATGAGCCGCCCGTGCTGAGGTTGGCCGTTGGAGTCGTATGAGGGTGGCACGCAGCGCACGTATACCGAGGCGATGTGCTGACGAGCGAGGAGAGCCTCCTTTGTTTCGTCAGTCAGCGGACGGTGGACGGCCAGCCTGTGGTGGAGCAACGTCTCTACATGGAGGCGACAGCGCGTTGGATTTTACCCTGAATAAGATCGGCGCGGCGGAAGGTCTTCGCGCAAAAGTCAGCGCGATGTATGGATGAAGGCCAACCGGCTGGTGAAGCAATTTTTGAGTGTTATGGGAGGCGGCGATGAGTGATTTTCCCCCGCCTCTGGCTACGTAATTATAGATATGAGAAGAAGTATAATCACGGCCTTGGCAGCGCTCTGCCTGACCGCCGCCGCGCTGGCGCAAAACGCGAAAATTGACGGCATCCGCAAAGAATACGCCGCCATCAAGGCCGATGTGGCTGACCTGCAACGCGCAGGCGCCAAAGGCAAATGGTACGTCCTGACGCTGGACGATAACGCTTACGGACGACGTTATGTCGGCTCAGATCATTTCGCGCGCGGCTTCATTTTTATTACGAGCTGGAGAGTGAGACGGTCATCCCCATCCTGCGTTATGCCACCGAAGAGGTGGAGGCCGACGAGCAACGTATCCGTCGAGGGCGCTCTACACCGACGGACAGCCCGTTTATATCTACGAGAAGGACAGCGACCAGGATAATGTCGAACGCACACTCTTCTTGGACGAAGGCGAACCGATACAGTACGCCGAAAACAACAAAGTCCTGACCGGCGATAGAGGCCACGGACGCCGCCGGTATGTTGCTTTGGCAGGCGGAGAACCTGATGAAGCGTTTCGAGGGATCTTTCGGCGACTCGCCCGAGGATACGCCCGATGACGACGGTGAGGTGATTCCCTTAGGCGACGAATGATTTTCGATTTCGGCACCCAAACACCTCATTCCATCAAAAGAAAGCGATGAACAAGCACCAATCGCATGCCGCCGCCTCTACCGCCGAAGCGCCCAAGGACACCCGACTGGGCTTCACGGGCGTGACCTCCTTCACGGTGGCCAACATGATCGGCACCGGCGTCTTTACTACGCTCGGCTTCCAGCTGCTCGACCTGCACACGCCTTTCGCACTGCTTGCGCTCTGGATCGTGGGCGGATTGATCGCCCTTTGCGGTTCGCTCGTCTACGGCGAGCTCGGCGCCGCCATGCCGCGTTCGGGGGCGAATACCACTACTTGTCGGTCATCTATCATCCCGCCGTAGGATTCCTCTCCGGCTTTGTCTCGCTGACGATTGGCTTTGCCGCGCCGGTGGCGCTGGCCTGCATGGCGCTGGGGCACTACACTGAATCGCTTTTTCCCGGGGGCGTCACGGCGCAGATGATCGCTGTCAGTGCACTCCTTATCATCACCGCCGTCCATATGTGGAGTGTGCGTGGGGGCAGTCGGTTCCAGAACGTTTTTGACGCTGCCTCAAGCTGGCGCTGATTGTCGCTTTCATTGTGTGTGGCGTCGCAGCCGGTGGCGACAAGCAACCGTTCCTGCCCGTGCCTGACGGCGCGGGGTGGCGGGAGCTGCTCAGCCCAGCGTTTGCCGTCTGTCTGATCTATGTCTCCTATGCCTATTCGGGCTGGAACGCGTCGCGTATGTGGCCGGTGAAGTGCGCGATCCGCAGCGCACGCTGCCGCGATCGCTGCTCTGGGGCGTGACCATCGTGGCCGTAGCCTACGTCGGGCTGAACGCTACGTTCCCTCAGCCTCGTGCCGCACGAGGAAATGCAGGGCAAGTTGCAGGTGGGATTTATCGCCGCGCAACACCTCTTCGGACCCACCGGCGCGAGCCTGATGGCGGGTGTGATCGGACTGTTACTCGTTTCGTCGATCAGCTCGATGATTTTTCATCGGGCCGCGCGTTTCGCAGGTGATGGGTGAGGGACAACAAAGTCCTGACCGGCGATGAGGGCCACGGACGCCGCCGGTATGTTGCTGGCGGGCGGAGAACCTGATGAAGCGTTTCGAGGGATCTTTCGGCGACTCGCCCGAGGATACGCCCGATGACGACGGTGAGGTGATTCCCTTTAGGCGACGAATGATTTTCGATTTCGGCACCCAAACACCCTCATTCCATCAAAAAAGCGATGAACAAGCACCAATCGCATGCCGCCGCCTCTACCGCCGAAGCGCCCAGGACACCCGACTGGGCTTCACGGGCGTGACCTCCTTCACGGTGGCCAACATGATCGGCACCGGCGTCTTTACTACGCTCGGCTTCCAGCTGCTCGACCTGCACACGCCTTTCGCACTGCTTGCGCTCTGGATCGTGGGCGGATTGATCGCCCTTTGCGGTTCGCTCGTCTGCAGCGAGCTCGGCGCCACGCATGCCGCGTTCGGGGGGCGAATACCACTACTTGTCGGTCATCTATCATCCCGCCGTAGGATTCCTCTCCGGCTTTGTCTCGCTGACGATTGGCTTTGCCGCGCCGGTGGCGCTGGCCTGCATGGCGCTGGGGCACTACACTGAATCGCTTTTTCCCGGGGGGCGTCACGGCGCAGATGATCGCTGTCAGTGCACTCCTTATCATCACCGCCGTCCATATGTGGAGTGTGCGTGGGGGCAGTCGGTTCCAGAACGTTTTTACGCTGCTCAAGCTGGCGCTGATTGTCGCTTTCATTGTGTGTGGCGTCGCAGCCGGTGGCGACAAAGCAACCGTTCCTGCCCGTGCCTGACGGCGCGGGGTGGCGGGAGCTGCTCAGCCCAGCGTTTGCCGTCTGTCTGATCTGTGTCTCCTGCCCTATTCGGGCTGGAACGCGTCGGCGTATGTGGCCGGTGAAGTGCGCGATCCGCAACGTACGCTGCCGCGATCGCTGCTCTGGGGCGTGACCATCGTGGCCGTAGCCTACGTCGGGCTGAACGCTACGTTCCTCAGCCTCGTGCCGCACGAGGAAATGCAGAACAGGTTGCGGGTGGGATTTATCGCCGCGCAACACCTCTTCGGACCCACCGGCGCGAGCCTGATGGCGGGTGTGATCGGACTGTTACTCGTTTCGTCGATCAGCTCGATGATTTTTCATCGGGCCGCGCGTTTCGCAGGTGATGGGGTGAGGATTACACGCTGTTCCGCTTCTTGTCGCACCGTAGCCGACGGGGCACGCCGGCCGTGGCCGTGGCCGTACAGTCCGCCATCGAGTCTGCTGTTCATCCTCTCCGGATCGTTTGAGCAGGTGGTGACTTTCTCCGGTTTTTATCCTGTCACTGTTCACGTTCCTCTCCGGTGTTGGGCGTATTCGTCCATAGGCGACGTTATCGAGGCTGGGCGACCTTATCGGACGTGAGGGCTACCCGTGACTCCGATTCTCTTCTTGTTACTGACGGGATGGACGATGGTCTTTCTGTTGATTGAGAAAACGTCCGAATCCGTGCTGGGCATCTTTACGCTGGGCATCGGACTCGGGGCCTATGCCGTGTGCCGAGGATGGGAGATGATGAAGCGATATAAAGAACATCGGGAGCAGGTGGCTGAGAGGGTAGCGGCGGACACAAGTCGCGACCTCGAAAAACGGGCGACATACCCCTGAATGACGCGTAACCCGAAAAAGCAAGCAAACAGTCTGCGGGGCATCACACCCCACCGAACCGGTGGAGACAGGGAGACCGCCCGCAGCACGCAATATCAAAAAAACAGGAAGAAAGCAAGTCTATGGTGATCACGTATGACGGCCCGGAAGACGTTGAAGAGTCTCCGAATCGTAAGCCGAACGACCGGGAGGAGGGTATTTCCGCAGCTACCGCAGTTACATGCAGAGCTGGTGTACGGTCGTGAGCCGTATGACCCAGAGGCCGATCGTGGCGACTGTAGCGATACGGACGACAGCGGCGAGCCGTCGACTACGGAAGAGGCGCAGATACCGATCATCAATAAGCTGGCGCAGTTTGGCCTCAAGGAGGATTATTTCAAGCCCGGACTCTTCTCGAGGGCCGTACGCTTTTCGGTGCGAATGATCCACTTCCTCAAGGCGGGCGAAAATGTCGAGCCCAGTGACGACCGTCGCTCTGTGCGACACCGAGCACTGCTCCGTGAGCTGGAGCACCCCAACCCGACGGTGCAGCAGGCGGCGGAAGACTTTTTCTATTCCCCAGTGGCACGCTGGTGGACCTCCTACGGCACCTCGTCGAATTTTGCCGCGCCCAAAACCAACACGAACGACGGATACAGCATCCCTTTCGCCCGCGGTGACATCGCTGAATGGGCCGACTCACGCCCTTTACGCGCTCTCAAGGCAGCCGAATGGGTGACGATGGATTCACCGGGCCACACATGAATTGAGGGTTATCAATGATGACCCACCCCGGGGCCTCCCCGTCTCTTCCTCTCATATGGATCAATAATCGAACTCGTAACAATAAAAATGAACACAGGAAAACTACTACTCTGGGACTTATCTTGCTGACATGCTGCGGGGCCTGCCGACCGAAATCCGGCCTTAAGGAGGCCGCCGAGGCTGGACCTCGCGGCGTCGAATCCGTCTTCGGATCGAAGGCCGACAGCGGCCTCGAAGAGCCCGCCTCGCAGCCTGAGGTGCAACCCGATCGTGACCTTACCGACGTGGCCCGATTCATCGCCGGTATGGCTCCATCAGAGGGCAGCCGCCTCGACTCACTCGCTCACACCGACACCTGGAAACGCTACGCTGCACACGCTGACTCGGCTTGGACACGCCACCGACGCGAACAAGCCGACAGCATCCGCCAGTGGGCGCGCAACGAGCTACCCCAAGGCACGGACACCATCGCCACCGTCTTCTACCCCTTCAGCGGCCCGGACTACTTCAACGTCAGCCTCTACTTCCCCAACGCCCGCAACTATATCCTCTTCGGCATGGAGGCCCCGGGGCGTGTGCCCGAACCCCGCACTGACGCACGACAGGTCGGACTCGCACTACTCGCCGCCTACGGCCAGGAGGTCTCCGGCATCCTCCGCCTCAGCTTCTTCCAAACCAAGCTCATGGCCACCCGCTACGAGACGCAAAGAGATGTACGGCGTCACGCCCCTCCTGCTCCTCTTCCCTGGCGCGGGCCGATGAGGAGATCGTACGCGTACGCCCTTCGCGTTCACCGACGGCGGCCGTAAGCACTACCTCGACAGCGCGCCACGCTATCGCGGCGACGAGAAATACGGCAAGGGCGTCGAGATCGAGTTCACCGACCGTGACCACCGTACGCTCCGCACCCTGACCTACTTCTCGGCCAACATCGCCGACGGCGGCCTCTCCGTCAACAAGCCCACGCGTGACTTCCTCCACCACCATCGACTCCGGCTGCGTGACCTACGTCAAGTCCGCCACCTACCTCATGCACAAGGCCTACTTCAGCACCATCCGCAACATCGCTCTCCAAGGCCTCCGTCATCCTGCAGGACGACCCGGCATCAAGTTCTCCTTCTTCGAGTCCCAGCCGCTGGGACATCCGCCTCTACGGCATGTACGATCATCCATTGCGCTCTTCGGCAACCACTTCGAGCCGGATCTATACGCCGCCTATCGTCGTGGCGCTGTCCGTCCGCTGCCCTTCCGCCGAGGCTACAACAGCCAGTCCAACCAGCTCCTGGCCCGCCGCCTCCGACCGGGGGAAACGAAGAAGCAAGAAGCTAAACACTGAACCTAAAGCGAAAAGCCGGGTACATGTTGAGGATCTCCTCAGCGTGTACCCGGCTTTCGTTTTCCCTGCCCCCAGAAAAACCTGACCTCCGGGTGTTAATTGCGACGTGAAGGATTGTTTACGGCTCGTGGATTTTCGGGAACACCGCGGGAAGCATACGGCGCTGATAGGCAGTAAATGGGCGCCTGCAAAATGAACATTCCGGCCATGTGCACGGGCGAGATGAAATACGTAATATTACGTATTGACACGCACGTCTTACGTATAGACCTTTGCCCTCGCAAACGGACAAGAAATCCGGAGGCAAAAGCAAGATGAAGACGTACACTTATTCCTATCAGAACGTAAAAAGCCGGCCCTGCCGGGGCAGGGAAGCTGGCCGGGTACCCGAAGGACCCGAATGCATGTACCCGTGTAGGGGCGGGCCCCTGCGGGGCCGGCGAATTTGGCCGGGTACCCGAAGGGACCCGAATGCACGTACCACGGTAGGGGCGTATTGCATACGCCCCCAAAACGGGCCCGTGGGCCTGAATCGGGACGTACCGGCCGGGCTGTAGGCCCGGTGGACCCATAGCCCAGGGCGAAACCCTGGGCGGCGAAACCCTGAGGCGCAACGGCATACGCCCCCAAACGGGCCTCGGGCCCGAATGACCGTAACGAATGCACGTACCGCGGTGGCACATTCGCCACCGATGGTGAGCGCGGTGGGGCGTATGCGATACGCCCCTACACGGTACCCACCTCAACAAACCAACAGGGCCGCAAGGCCCCAACATCTCAACACCTCAACGGGCCGCAAGGCCCCAACAACATCAACCGGGCCGCAAGGCCCCAACACAATCAGAATTATGGGACTCAAGAACACATTACAAGAACATGCTCCTCGCCCTGCTGCTCATCCTCGCGGGGCTGGCAGGAGCCATGCGCCGCAGACAGCGGCGGCGAAGGAGTACTATGGCTTCAGGATCGGCGGCGTGAGGTCACCTCCGAGAATTACACCGACATCCTCGGCCTCGGGCGGCTTCCCGCCGTCCAGAGCGGGTACGGTGACGTTTGACCCCGCTACCTATACGCTGACGCTAAATAATGCCACGATCAATACGGGCGAAGTAGGAATTTATATCCGAAGACAAACCACCCTCGTGCTGCAAGGCAGCAATACCCTAACAACATCCCGCCACGGAATCGTGATAGATGGAATGACGATAGATATCATCTCGTCGAACATCACAGGCTCGAAACTTGACAATCCATTCAGCTGAACGCATGGGGATCTCTTCCCCGTCAGATGGCCTGAATATCACCTCGTGCACCTTGACGGTAAACGGAGGGATTAAATTGCCGGGGGGACTGACCATCCGTAGCAGCAACGTGTATGTCCAAGGTGGTGGATTGAAAGCGGGAGATATATCGCTGTCGGGATGTAAGATCGTGCATCCAGCAGACGCCGCCTCCGAAAGGATCAAAAGGCACTCCGTATTACGCTGTCACCCTCATCATCCGGCGAGATCTGCTCTGGAAGTCTGCATCAGCACAGGCAACCAATGTCATGAAAGCACTGGCCCCAGCACACCCACCACGTTCACCTTCTCCCCCTCGGAGGTAATCCTGAATGCGGCCGGGAATCAAATCACAGTGACACTCACCTGCAACAAGGAGTTTTCTATTTCAAACTACGATTGTCCGATATGGATATCTATACCCCTATTACAGCCATGGCATAGGGTGAGAAGCTACCGATATCGATTTCAGCCAACCCCAACACCGGCGACAACCGGCGGAGGGATGAAATCGTCTTCCATACCAGCTTGGGGCCGGCGACGCTCAAGGTGACGCAGCTGGGAGCCAACACGAAGCCTGAGCCGGAGCCTGAAGCCAAGTTTACCCTCGAGCCGAAGGAGCTGAAGGTGGATGCCGACAGAGGCAAGAAGGAGGTCACGATCAGATGCAATAAAGCGTTTAGTGTCGATCAGGTTGATCTGCCGGATTGGATAAGTATTCCGAGTTCATGGATTTCAGAGGATGACAAAAAGCCTCAAATATTCGCTCGAGTTCACGCCCAACCCCGGCGCCGAACGTAAGGCCGACGTCGTCATCAAAAACCGACAAGGGCGAGGTCACGCTCAAAGTGACGCAGGCGGCCGCAGGCACAAAGCCCTAAGCCCGAGCCCGAAGTCAAGTTTACCCTCGAGCCGAAGGAGCTAAAGGTGGACTCCTACGGAAGTAGCGTGTTGGTGAAGCTCAGCTGTAACCAGAAGTTTGTTGTCTCTGGTATAAAAACAGCCGGAGTGGGTATCGCACTTCTCTACCCATTGGGATCCCGAAGCCAATGTCTATACCTGTAAATTTGACTGTAAGTCTAATCTGGGCCCCCGAACGCAGAAGGGAAATCGTCTTCAACACCACAGAAGGCGACGTGACGATGAAGGTGACGCAGGAGGGCACGGGCACCAAGCCGGAGCCGGAGGCCCAAGCCGACGCTGACGCTCAGCCCCAATATGCTCACCTTCCCCACCAGCGGCGGCAAGCAAACGGTCAACGTCAAAAGCGACTACGGTTGGGACACCAAGGCCAGCGCCGAGTCGGCAAGCTGGATGAAGCTCACGACCGACGTCAAGACGGGCACGATCGTCGTGAAGTCACCCCCAACACCAGCACCAAGAAGCGCGGCGCAACGATTGAGGTGGTCTCGTCCAGGGAGACGGATAGGCAGCCGCAACCCCATCACCCGCCACATCCTCGTCACGCAGGAAGCCGCGAAGGCCGTGGAGCCACCCGTGGCCGCCACCGGAATCTCCCTCAACCCCGCAGCCATGACCATGGGCGGCAGCGGCGGAACGGTCGGCTTCAACGTCTATGCCGGCAAGGGATGGACGATCAGCGGCAGCCCTGAATGGATGCACCCCGACGCCACACGTGGCTCGGGCACGCGCCTCGTCATCGTCCGCTTCGACCGCAATGAGTCGGGCGCCGAACGCACGGGCAAGCTCACCGTCAAAAGCGACGACGGCAAAGCCGAACGCACCTTCACCCTCACCCAACGCGCCGGCCAACGCAAGCCCACGCGACCCTCTGACGACGGCACGTACGACTCACGACCTGGCGCTGAACCCCGAAGAGATCACCGTCGGCCCGTCGGACGGCGCCGGTAGCACGATCAGCGTCGTGACGGGCCGCCTCTGGGCCGGCTCCACGACCGAGGACTGGATCCGCCTCGAGGCGCCGTCGGCCGCGGCAATGGCTCGTTCACGTTCAGCCTCGCCGCCAACCCGTCCAAGGAGATGCGCCACGGCACAATCACCGTCTGCACCGAGCAAGGCATGGACGAGCTGAAGGTCGCTATCCACCAGCAGGCAACGACGGCAGCGTCGTGCCACCGGCCGAGTGAAAGTCTCTAACGTCACGCTCGACCCGGCCACGCTCACCGTCAACGGCGACCTCTCCACGGCGCTCATCTCGGCCATCGTCTCGCCGGACAACGCGCGCAACAAGGGCCTCTTGTGGATGAGCTCCAACGCCTCCGTGGCCACCGTGCAAGTCTTCACCCCGAAGCTGTCGGCCGCACTGCCCCAGCTGCGCTTCGCCCCGGCGCCGACGACTACGCGCTCGTGACCATCGTCGGCGGGCGGGTAAGGCTGCTGATCGCCGCCACCGCCTCCGACGGCAGTGGCATCGTCGCCCGCTGCGAGGTGAACGTCCTCTCGACCGTCGCCAACACCGTGCCCTACGCCCCGCAGGCGAGGTCTATACCGTCGGCCCGACGCTCTACCTCTCCTCCCGACGCCCGAGACGGTACAGGTCTACACCCTCGCCGGCACGCTCTACCGCACCTGGCAAGCCCCCCGCAGGCGACGACGTCTGTCACCCTCCCCTCGGCACGTACATCATCAAGGTCGGACAGCTGACGGAGAAGGTGGTGGTTAGGTAGGGTGTTTAGTTGTTTAGTTGTTGGGGCTGCGCCCCGTTGAGATGTTTAGGCGTTTAGACGTTGGACCGGGGCGTCTGCGGACGCCGGCGAATCTGGCCGGGTACCCGAAGGACCCGCCTCAACAAACCAACGGGCCGCAGGCCCTAACACCTCAACGCCCCATCGGGGCGAATGCACGTACCCGGCCCACCCAGGGTTTCGCCCTGGGCTATGATCAGCGCCCCTACAGGGCGCACGGGTACCCGCACCAACAAACCAACGGGCCGCAAGGCCCCAACAAACCAACAATTCAACGGGGCGTCTGCGGACGCCAGCGAATCTGGCCGGGTATCCGAAGGGGTGCCCGGCCTTTTTGCAGTGTACGAATCTGCCACTTTGGTCCGCCATTACGATACGATCATATCGCTATATTCCCTTTAATATCTTTTTCGACTCCACCAAAAAGCGCACTATCTTTGTGGCAAATTTTCACGTAAGATGCCGTTAAAGTTGTATATCATCAGTTGTGTGGCCTGGTTTGCTGTGTGCATGTGGCGAAAAAGCGACCTACCGGGTGGAGTTGGATCTGTCCAACTTGGAGACACAGAACCTTTACGCCGTGTTTGAGTCGGATGACCACAAGCAGGTCGACACGGTCGTTTACCGTCCTGGAAAGCCTGTGCAGATCACACGCGACGAGGGGCAGTTCGACCAGCTTACGGTCTATTTCGAGAATCATAAAGAGGGCATTACCATCTATTTGGAGCCAGGGCGAAAGATCACAGTCACCGGCGACGCTCGCTATCCGCTTACCCTACAGGTGAGGGGCACGCGTACCAACGACTTGCTCTCTGACTTTCGTAAGCAGGCTACCACGCTGCTCAAGGAGAAGACGGAGCTCTCCGGTGCCGCCCTCCCCGAGGCCGACGCGGGACGAGCCGCCGAGGCGAGTCAGGGCGGAACACCTTCCACGGCTGGCTAACATCGACCATGAGCTGGCCCAGATGGCCGAAAAACTTCATCCATAAACACCCCAAAAGACGAGGGCCTCAGCCATCCTTATCCGCGACTATATCCTCGATCCCGAAGACCCTACGCGTGCCGAAAAAGATGATCGGTACCCTCAGTCCCAAGCTGGAGAACACGCGTACCCTGCGCAACCTCCGTGCTTACTGTGAGCGGGCTATGCACACCATGGTCGGGGCTAAGGCGCCGGACTTCACTCTGCGCAATGTCTACGGTGCGACGCTCACCCGTGACTCCTTCGCGGGTCGCAACTTAGTGCTGGCCTTCACCGCCGCTTGGTGCGACCTCTGCAAGACGGAGAAGCTGCTCTTAGATAAGATCCAAGCCGACTTCTCGCGCCAAGACGTTGCTGTGGCTCTTGTTAGCCTTGATGAAGCCCCAAGCGACGTGCGTAGCCAAATGCGTACCGACACGACACACTGGAACGTCTTCACCGACTCCGCCGGACAGTCCATCCGTGTCTTAGAGGCGTACAACGTCAACGCACTGCCTGCTGCTTCCTGATCGATCGTAGCGGGACAATCGTCCTCAAGACAGACAATGGCATTGAGCTGCGTCGGGCCTTGGAGGCACTACTGAAGAAGAAATAGTGTGCTAAAACAGAGCTGCCCGCAGCGCTTTACAGCACGGCAGGCAGCTCTTACTGAACCAACTTATTTCAATATGAAAAAGTCTCTCAATGGCTTGAGGGCTATGGATTACATCATGCCGCCCATGCCGCCACCCATACCCGGATTCATCAGGGGCATCGGGGAAGGTCTTCTTTCTTCTCGGCTACGACACACTCGGTGGTCAGGAACATGCCAGCGATTGAGGCGGCATTCTCCAGCGCGATGCGGGTCACCTTGGCGGGATCTACGACACCTGCCTGATTGAGGTCTTCGTAGACGTCCGTGCGGGCGTTGTAACCGAAGGCAGCTTTGCCCTCCTTCACGCGCTGCACAACTACGGCACCCTCTTTACCAGCGTTGTTGACGATCTGACGGAGCGGCTCTTCAATGGCGCGCTTGATGATCTCGATACCCGTCGTCTCGTCTTCGTTCTCGCCCTTGAGACCTTCCAGTGCGGAGATGGCGCGGATGTAAGCTACACCACCACCGGGCACAGTACCTTCTTCAACGGCTGCACGTGGCATGCAGGGCATCGTCCACGCGATCCTTCTTCTCCTTCATCTCAACCTCCGAAGCGGCACCGACGTAGAGCACAGCTACGCCACCAGCCAACTTAGCCAGACGCTCCTGCAGCTTCTCCTTGTCGTAGTCCGACGTGGTCGTTTCGATCTGCGCCTTGATCTGGTTGACGCGTGCTTCGATGGCCTTCTTGTTGCCATGACCCTTCACTGATGGTGGTGTTGTCCTTGTCGACAGTCACCTTCTCAGCCGTACCCAGCATATCCATCTTGGCGTCTTCGAGCTTCATGCCCTTCTCTTCGGTGATGACGGTGCCGCCGGTCAGTACGGCGATGTCTTCCAGCATAGCCTTGCGACGGTCGCCGAAGCCCGGAGCCTTCACGGCGCACACCTTGAGGCCGCCACGCAGACGGTTCACAACGAGGGTAGCCAGCGCTTCGCTGTCGATATCCTCAGCGATGATCAGCAGGGCGCGGCCCGACTGTCACTGACTTGCTCGAGGATGGGCAGGAGGTCCTTCAGGACGGAGATCTTCTTGTCGTAGATGAGGATGTAGGGGTTCTCATACTGCGTCTCCATCTTCTCCGTGTCGGTCACGAAGTAGGCGGAGATGTAGCCGCGGTCGAACTGCATACCCTCGACCACTTCGACGGTCGTGTCCGTGCCCTTAGCCTCTTCTACGGTGATGACGCCTTCTTTCTTCACCTTCTGCATGGCCTCGGCGATCAGCTTGCCGATGCTCTCGTCGCCGTTGGCGGAAATCTTAGCCACGTGTTCGATGCGCTCCATGTTCGAGCCCACCTCTTCGGCCTGTGCGGCGATGCTCTCTACGACCTTGGATACAGCCTTGTCGATACCGCGCTTCAGGTCCATCGGGTTGGCACCGGCGGTGACGTTCTTCAGACCTACGCCGATGATGGCCTGTGCCAGAACGGTTGCGGTAGTCGTACCGTCGCCAGCCTTGTCGTTCGTCTTGGAGGCTACCTCCTTAACCAGCTGCGCACCCATGTTTTTCGTACGGGCAGGCCAGCTCGATTTCCTTTGGCCACCGTCACGCCGTCCTTGGTGATCTGCGGTGCGCCAAATTTCTTCTCGATGATCACGTTGCGACCCTTGGGGCCGAGCGTTACTTTGACTGCATTTGCCAGTTCGTCTACGCCCTTTTTCAGTGAATCGCGGGCGTCGATGTCGAATTTTATCTCTTTTGCCATGATTGTTATGTCTTACTCTTTTGTTTGTGATTCTGTTATTTAGATGATGGCCAAAACGTCTGATTGGCGCATGATGAGGTACTTCGGCACCCTCGAGTTCGATCTCCGTACCGGCATACTTGCCGTAGAGCACATGGTCGCCCGGTTTTGAGCACCATCTCCTCATCCTTTGTGCCTTTACCTGCGGCGATGATCTCGCCCTTGAGGGGTTTTCTCCTTGGCCGAGTCGGGGATGATGATACCGCTCGCCGTCTTCTCTTCAGCTTCTGCTGGCTTAACCAGCACTCTGTCTGCTAATGGCTTTTACATTCATGATTGTTCCTGTATTTATTGTTACTGATTATGATGTTCATCTCTCTTGTCGCTCGCCTCGCTTAGGAGCGACACGGCCCCTTCTTGCGAATACCATGCCAAACTTTCCCGTGCCTTGAGTCGCGGATGTCTGCGGCGAGTGCACGTGTCATATTGCAGTCGTTTACGCAGTTGAAGGTCGGACAATGTGTCAGTATTCCGGAGGCGATGTGTCAGGAAATGCTTCGTGCGACTCATTGACGATTGGCGCTGGCGTCTGAAAGGCATTTTTCAAGCCTTCGTCTACGGACAATAGTCTGAGAAACGCACATAAATAGCTGTTGTCTACAGACAGAGTGTCGAAAAATGTCGACGTGTAGCCTCCGACGAATGTCAATGAGCCAAGACGCAGAGCTTTTATCCCGCTAACAGTTGTCAATGGAGAAAAAGGCGCTTCTTTGCCCGGCAATCAAAAATACCGAAATGAAAGAGCAAAGTTTACCGACCTTGGGTGAGTTCATTATCGAGAAGCAGATGGATTTCAAATATTCATCTGGCGAATTCTCCCGCTTGATCAGCTGTATCCAGATCGCCTCCAAGATGGTGAACCGCTTCATTAACAAAGCGGGTATCACCAACGTGCTGGGCGAGGCGAGGGAACCGCAACGTGCAGGGCGAGGAACAGCGAAGTTGGACGTCATCGCCAACGAGATCTTTATCAATGCCCTCTCGCAGCGCGAGGTGGTCTGCGGTGTGGCCTCGGAGGAGAATGACGACTTTATTGAGATTCGGAGCGGCGCTAACGCCGAACTGAGCAAGTATGTCGTGCTGATGGATCCGCTCGACGGATCGTCAAACATCGACGTGAACGTGTCCGTGGGGACGATCTTCTCCATCTATCGCCGTATCACCCCCGCCGGCACCCCCGTGCAGCTGGAGGACTTCCTGCAAAGGGGACGAACCAAGTGGCCGCTGGATACATCATCTACGGCTCGTCCACCATGCTGGTCTACACCACCGGCAACGGCGTCAACGGCTTCACCCTCGACCCCTCGCTGGGCAGCTACTACCTCTCCAACCCCAACATGCGCTTCCCCGAAGACGGCAAGATCTACTCCATCAACGAGGGCAACTACATCAAGTTCCCCCAGGGCGTGAAGGACTACATCAAGTACTGCCAACGGGAGGAGGAGAATCGACCCTACACCTCGCGCTACATCGGCTCGCTGGTGGCCGACTTCCATCGTAACATGATCAAAGGGGGTATCTACATCTACCCCTCCACCTCGCAGTCGCCACGTGGCAAGCTGCGTTTGCTCTACGAGTGCAACCCGATGGCCTTCCTCACGGAGCAGGCTGGCGGTAAGGCTTCGGATGGCTTCCGCCGCATCCTCGACATCGAGCCCACGGAGCTGCATCAGCGCACTCCCTTCTTCTGCGGCAGTCGGAAGATGGTCGAGAAGGTGGAAGAGTTCATGCGTAACGCCCCGAGTGATTCGCGCTGCCCATTAAAGAGAGAAGAGCTACGAGAGTCAGCAAAGCCCCGTAGCTCTTCTATTTATTATGTAGCATGCTCCCCCTGTAATTTGAAATGAGTAATTGACCATGACCCTGGTCTACGCCAACATGAAGATGAGCGAGGCGATAGAGAGTCACCTCGCACTCGTGCCCGTCGTCAATCGCTTCGGCATTCGCCTCGGCGTGGGCGACGACACGGTCAAGGCCGTCTGCGATGCGCACAACGTAGACCCGGACTTCTTCCTCACCATCGTCAACACCTTCATCAACGAAGACTATTTCCCGGAGAAGAAGCTCCAGAACTTCCACCTCTCGCAGATCATCGACTATCTGAAGAAGACCAACCTCTACTATCTCCAGAACCAGTTGCCCAACATCGAGCGCCACCTCCACTTCTTCCTCCACGCCTCGGACAACACTTCTCTGCGCCTTCTGGGCGACATGTTCGCCAGCTTCAAGGAGGGCCTCCGCCGACGCATCGAGGCCGACGAGCGAGAGTGGTTCCCCTGCTACTCACCCCCCACCGATACGAAAGAGTCGCCGCCGCCCACGTCCCAAAGCCCACCTCTGACGACGACGAGGCCATCCAAGCCACCCTCGACGATATGCGCCATATTATGCTCAAGCACCTCTCCGGAGCCTACGACGAGAACCTCTGCTACGCCGTCCTCTTCGCCATCGACACCCTCGGCCGAGACATCCGCCAGCATAACCGTATCCGCCACCGCATCCTCCTGCCCATGATTGACGACGAGAGCAACAGCCTCTCGGAGCGCGGAAAGGACGTCCTCCGCCTCATTGTCGAAGGTCTGACGAACAAAGAGATCGCCGCCCGCCTCTACGTCAGCGTCAACACCGTCCTGACGCACCGCAAGAACATCACCGCCAAGCTGGGCATCAAAACCACGCCCGGCCTCACCTTCTACGCCATCACCCACCGCCTCATCCCGGAGGTGAAGTGAAGGGCGGTTCTTCCTCACATCTTCATCAAATACAACGCTATGCCCCGTCGCAAGATCAGCAACACCCAAGCCGTGTGCATCCTTTTTCTGTGGTTCCTTTTGGTCTACATGCTCCTCCGGTACAGCCCGACGGTGGACTTCATGACCGTCTTCACCATCATCGCCTCGGGCGTCATCGTCTTCGTGCCCCTCTACAAGAATCGGCGGCACAAGGACCGGTAGCGTCCTCCTCCTTCGACGCTCGTCGGAGCCGTGAATCCTGAGGGTTTTTCCCTTCGACGCCCGTCGGAGCCGTGAACCCTGAGGGTTTCCTCCTTCGACGCCTGTCGGGCCGTGAACCCTGAGGGTTTTCCCTTCGACGCTCGTCGGAGCTGTGAACCCTGAGGGTTTTTCTCCTTCGACGCTCGTCGGGCCGTGAACCCTGAGGGTTTCCCCTTCGACGCCCGTCGGAGCCATGAACCCTGAGGGTTTTTCCCTTCGACGCCCGTCGGAGCACTTCATGCGCCCCCATACATGCGGGATAATCGGCCATCTCGCCTCCGTGCGGATATAAAAAGGCGTAAGCGTGATAAACACTTACGCCGACACCCCGGAGAGAAACGCTTTGCCTTAAAAAGGGGGTGAAAGAACGAGATCTCCCTCTTGTTAGGGAAAGAGTAATTATAGATCAACGGCTTTCACCTTAAAGATCCGTCCGTTTCGAGCGAAGACCAGCTCGCCGTTCTCTTCCTTTCTCTTCTTCACCAAACGTTGGAAGGCCAAACTCGCACCTTTCACCACGTTCTCTTCAAACTTGCTCAACTCTCGTTCATTCATAAGTTTCCAATTTATTATAAACAACAGGGTTATAGATCTCTCTCTTTCCGTTCTTGAAGCCCTTAGCGATCACCTCCATCGGCGAGAGGGGAATTGTCCGTGATCATCCAATAGTCGCAGATGGGGATGTAGAGCTGGAACAGGTTCTGAATACCCGCCGTGTAGCGCCGCCTAACGGTGCTTTTCGGTGACATTGTGGCCGCCCGATGCTACTCGAGTTACGTACGCGCTCTACGGCCAAGTCCGGCGTGTTCAGCCAGAAGTAGAAAGCAGGGTCACGTAGTAGCCCTTTTTCCTGCGCATTCTGTAGCAGTTTGGCTATCGAACGGCTGGCCAAGGTCGTCTCTAATGCAAACGTCTTGTTGGCGGCCACTAATTCCCGGATGCGCCTGTACACGATCCGGCTGGCCTCTACCGCTACGGCGATATTATCGGCGTTAAAGGGCGACAATCCCTTCGCGATTTCGTCGGAATTGACGAACTCCTTGCATCCTAACATTTCGGGCAGGGATGGTGTAGGAGGCGGTCGTTTTACCGGCGCCGTTGCAGCCGGATATGATGTATAAGTAGGGCACTGTTCTGGGGGATTACTTGACGCAAAAGTAGGTTATATTTCCGTAACCCCGCGTTTGGGTACGAAAAGTGCAATAAAGGGGACAAAGCGGCGTTGCTCCCCAGCGACTTCTGATTTTCTATTACGGATGAAGCGAAACAGGGGCGAAACGTCATCTTTCCGGGGTGTCTTTCTCCCATAATGACTGAAATGAAACAGGTAACAAAACCGACCTATGATGAACTGGAATGAACGCTTGAAAGCCCTTTGCTGAGCGACCGCTCTTTTAATCGCTATGCACCGATCGGGGTGGTGTGGGCTGTGGCGGCCATTGCGGCTGCTCTACTGAAATTCCCGAACAACAACTTCACCATCTTCCGACATGTGTTTTGGCACGTTTTGGGAGGGGCTACCGCTGTATGTGCCTTATCCGAGGTGTATCACGACGTCAATCTCTACGGCCCAGTGTTCAGCTGCGTCGTGGCGCCGTTTGCGGTCTGTCCGCCGCTGATGGGGCTTGTGCTGTGGCTGTTGGCGATGGCGGGGCTGCTGTTCGTAGCCGTGCGAAAGCTGCCCATAGAGCGTCAGGGGCGGATCTTCATTGCCTGGTTCTGCGCCAATGAGCTATTCACGGCGCTGAGTATGGCGCAGTTCAACGTGGCCATTGCGGCACTGCTGATCCTCGCCTTCGTGCTGATTGAAGAGGGGCACGAGGGCTGGGCTGCATTAATGATTGCCGTGGGGACCTTCGTCAAGCTGTACGGCATCGTGGGGCTGGCGTTCTTCTTCTTTGTGCGACGTAAGGGGCGATTCCTCGGGGCGCTGGCGGGGTGGAGTGTGGTGCTATTCCTTCTGCCTATGCTGCTGTCGTCGCCGGGAATACATCGTGGGGCAGTATGGCGCATGGGCCGAGGCGCTCACGGTGAAGAATGATGCGAATCTCTTTGCGTTGCGCCAGAACATCTCGCTGCTGGGCATGGTGCGGAAGATCTCGAGCCGGGCGGACTACTCTGACTTGTGGCTCATCGTGCCCGGGCTGATCCTCTTTTGCGCTGCCCTACCTCAGGCTCGACCAGTATCGCCACCGCGCGTTCCGACTCATGTTCTTAGCATCGGTCATGCTGTTCGTGGTGTTGTTCAGCACGGGCAGCGAGTCCAGCGGATATATCATTGCGCTGACCGGCGTGGCCATCTGGTACGTCGGGGTGCCCAGGCGCCGCAGCCGATGGGACCCTAGCGCTGCTCATCTTTGCCTTGCTGCTGACCAGCTTTTTCGCCCTCGGATCTCGTTTCCGCGGCGCATCTATCATCATTATATCATACCCTACGCCCTGAAGGCATTGCCCTGCGTGATGGTATGGCTGAAGCTCATGTGGGAGATGATGACGCGTGATTATGAGGAGTGAACCGTATGGAAGCCACTTTTTAGTTTTTAGTTTGACATGATCTTACTCAGTTTTGATATCGAGGAGTTCGACCTGCCGACGGAGTACGGGCTGGCGATCTCATGGGGAGGAGCAGCTCCGCGTTTCGTGCGAGGGGAGCGGCCATATATTAAATGTACTGGCGCGCCACGGCGTACGGGCCACCTTCTTTTGCACCGCGCGTTTTGCGGAGGCGGCGCCGGATGTGCTGCGTGCCATCTGCGACGGCGGTCACGAGGTGGCCTCACGGCTATGCGCATAGCGCCTTCGAGGAGGCCGACCTGGCGCGGTCGCGAGAGATCCTCCGGCGGATGTCGGGCCAGCCGGTCACGGGCTTTCGCATGCCGCGCATGATGCACGTGGCCGACGAGGGCGCTCCTGCGGGCCGGCTACCGCTACAACTCGTCGCTCAACCCGACCTCATCCCCGGTCGTTACAACCACCTCAACCAGCCGCGCACCTGGTTCCGCCGCGAGGGCCTCCCTACAGCTGCCCGCCTCCACCACGCCGCGCGTGCGTTTCCCCCTCTCGGCTCTCCTTCCACCACCTGCCGCCCGCGCTCTACCGCCGCCTGGCCCGCCCTCACCCTGCGCCACGACGGCTACCTACTCCCTCTACTTCCACCCTTGGGAGTTCATGCCTCTGCAAGGCATATCGGGGTTGCCGCGGCTCGTCACGCGTAACAGTGGCACCGCAGCCGTGGAGCGCCTCGATCAGCTGATCGACGACCCTCAGTCGCCGCGGCTCAGGCTTCGGCACGTTCACGGAGTTCGTCGACAGCTTGCCGAAATAAGTAGCCACTACGCCCGACAAAAAGGTTCATCCATACATTTCGTAGCCTGTTGTCTATAGACAAAGAGATGAAATACGTATTTCGAATCTCTCTGTCTACGGACAACGGGCTTATTTATGTCTATATACATGTTTTGTCTGCGGCAGATATAGCCTGTGAACTATGAATAGATATTTTTGTCCGTAGACAATATGGCGCAATATGTATTTCAAGTGCTTTTGTCTACAGACAACAAGCTAGTTTATATCTATACATATGATTTGTCTATGGACAATATCTCCTTTTTATGTCTATACGTGTGTTTTGTCTATGGTAGATAAGCTATGCAATATATGAAAGCCAATTTTGTCTGTAGACAAAAGTGAGTGAAACATATATGGGTATCTATTGTTTACAGTCGATGGAGGTCTATATGTATTCCAACGCCCATTGTCCATTGACAGCGCATCCGTTTATGTCGGGCTGAGCGTATTGACGGCGGACTCTCCCCTACAAGCGGCGAGTGGGAGGGCATCGTCAGATGGATGCCTCACCATACTTCCCGGAGCGATCGCTCTCGACCGCGGATGCTGACCTTGACACGACTCCGGCATCCATGATGATGGCCTGAAATGAACCATTCGCACGGTCATCTGTTGAATGAATTGAAATGAGATCAACCCCTAACATCCATTCCGCATCAATCATGAAGCAAACTGCGCCGGCGCTCGTATCGACGGAGATCAACGAATACATTCTGGACAATGGCCTGACGGTATGGCTCAACGAAGACCACAGCCAGCCGAAGGTCTTTGGTGCTGTTGTCGTGATGGCTGGATCGAAAGATTCCCCAACACGGGCATAGCGCATTACTTTGAGCATATGATGTTTAAGGGCACTGAACAGATCGGAACGACCGACTATGCCGCCGAGAAGGTCCTCCTCGACGCCATCGAAGACAAGTACGAGGAGCTGGCTGCAACCAAGAACAGCAAGCGGAGGAGGCCATTCAAATGGAGATCAACGAGCTCAGCATCCGGGCCGCAGATTTCGTCATCCCCAACGAGTTCGATCGGCTCATTACCAAGTACGGCGGATCGAAGTTGAACGCCGGCACGTCGTACGATTACACCGTCTATCACAACCTCTTCTCACCGCAATACTTGGAGCAGTGGGCCGAGCTCAACAGCGAGCGACCTCATACGGCCCGTCTTTCGCATGTTCCAAAGCGAGCTCGAGACCGTGTACGAGGAGAAAAACCGACGTGACGACATGATCCTCAACCGTTCCATCGAGCGATTGATGGAGAAGTACTTTCACCCACATCCCTATGCCTACCTGATCATTGGAAGCGCGGAAAACCTCAAGAATCCACGCCTTTCGGAGATGAAACGCTTCTTCAAGACCCTATTACGTCTCCTCGAACATGGGGCTGATCCCTGAGCGGCGATTTTGACACCCGACGGGCCCCTGCCCATCATCGAGCGCACCTTTCACGTATTCCGCGGGGTGTGCCAGACGCGGCGCCGACGGTCCGTATCCGCCCTTTCCGAGGCCGCGAGCGGACTACGATCAAGATCCCCTTGCCGCTACTCAAAGCCGTCGCCTTGGGCTTTCGCGGCGTACCCGCTAATCACCCCGATCAGCCGGCACTGGACGTGGCCGCGGGTATCCTCAACAACCCAATGGCACGGGCTACCTGGACCGCCTAATGGTCGAGCGGCGCCTGATGGGGGCCATGATCGGCGGCGAGTCTTTCAATGAAGCGGGCTTCATCGGGATCGTGGCCGTGCCGCGGTTGTCTCATACATGCCGTTCAGCTGAGCGCACGATCTGGAGAGAACTCGAGCGGGTTAAGCAAGGGGACTTCACGGATGAGATCTTCAACAGCCTCAAGCGTGAACTGCTCCGCCGCCACCTGACGGAACTCGAGGATATCGATTCGCGCAGCCAGATCATGGTGCGTCTCTTCTCCCAAGGCAAGACCTGGGCCGACTACCGCGAGGAGTTGGCACGTGCCGAGGCGCTCACGAAAGAGGACGTGGTGCGCGTGGCTAATAAGTATTTCGGGGCCAATTATCTATTCGTGAAGAAAAAGACCGGCCGTTACCCCAAGGAGCGGCTGAAGAAGCCGGGCTTCGCACCCATCGTGCCTAAGCATGCCGACGCAACCTCGGCCTACAGCGACTGGCTCGACCGTATGCCTGTCGAGGAGGTGCGGCCGCGCTTTGTCGACTTTTACGCACGATGTGCAGACACTCCGACCCGCCGACGGTCTCACACTTTACATCACGCCCAACAGGGTCAACAACATCTTCACCCTCAAACTGTCCTATGCGATCGGACTCACCGAGGAGCCGCGTCTGAAACTCCTTACCGGATACATCCCCTCCTCGGCACGGCCTCCCTCACCTTCGACGCGCTACACACCCGCCTACAGACGCTCGGTAGCACGCTCGACCTGACAGCCGATGAGTACAGCCTCACCCTCAAGATCACCGGCTTTGACACGGCATTCGACGAGACGCTGGAGTTGGTCTCCGGGTTCGTGTCGGGCGTGAAGGCGGACGACGCCAAGCTCAAAACCCTTAGTCGACGACGCAAGGGTGGCCGATAAGGCCTTCTTCAAATCGAACAATGAGGTGGCCGAGGCGCTCTTCGAGTTTGTGCAGTACGGCCCCGAATCGCAATTCCCTGACGCGGCCCCTCTGCGTGACGTGAAGCGCACCAAAGGGCGCGAGCTGGTCAACTTGTTCCGACATGCCGTCCGACGCGAGTGCACGGCCCATTACTGTGGCACGCTGCCTGCCGAACGCGTAGTCGATCGCACCCTCCGTTGCTTCTCTCCGGGCCCCGACGGACGGATCGCCGCCGTGGCCCCCTATCGACGGCTCGTCAGCTACGACTGCCCGCGCGTTTACCTCTACCACATGCCTGACGTCTTCCAAAAACATCATCTACGTCTACATGCCTTGTCAGCCCCTGCCCACCCTCCACGAGCGGCACACGGCCGACCTTTTCTCGTTGTATTTCGGAGAGGGGCATGTCGTCGCTCATGTTTCAAGAGATCCGCGAGTTTCGTTCGCTGGCTTACTACACCTCGGGAGCGTACCGTCTGCCGCCCTACCGCCTGTCGGATCTCCCCACGCGGTTCGTGGCCTACCTATCCACGCAGAGCGATAAGACGATCGACGCCCTCGAAGTGCTTGATGCCCTCATCAACCACATGCCCGAACATCCTGAGCGCATCGACTCCCTGATCCGCACAGAGATCAATCGGGTCAATAATGCCTATCCGGCCTTTCGCGACATCTCGACGCGATTGCCGAATTCCGACGTGACGGCTATACGGACGACCCCCATCAGGGCGCTCTAGACGACATCCGACGGATGACAATGGACGACATCACCCGGTTTTACTCAGCCCACATCTGCGGACGTAAGCCTGTCTACGTCATAGTCGGAAACGCGCACCGCATAGACCGGCGCCGACTGGCCACGTTTGGCGAGATCGTCCGCATTCACCATCAGGAATTTTATCGGTAGAGGAAAGCCCCCATGCGCAACAGAAACATCGTCGAGATCAGAGTCGCTATCCAGCAGTACAAGAACTACTGGTGGCTTGCCTGTTCGGCAAACCGGACATTGAAGTGACCAGCCCAACCGAAGAGGACGTCAAAAAGTCAGATCCGAGACCACCTCTACGAACAGCAGTCGCTCGGTCAGTATCCCCCAAGGCGGTCTTCGAAATCATGTACGTCTACCGACCGCCTCGACTAAACCATTAGCCCTATTGCCTCTCGTCTCATGGGGGCCTGACGGGCCGGGGTCGTCGGTAAAACGTCGTACCTTGCGCCGTCTTTCATAGCAAGTTATACATCTCATTATTAACCCAAAAACAATGAACAGTATGATCAAAAACTTTAAGGTAATGGCAATGGCGCTCGCCTGCGCGTCGCTCCTGCTGACAGGGTGCGGGCAAGCAACACGGCCAAGGGTACGGCTATCGGTGTCGGTGGAGGAGCTGCCGTCGGCGCGGGCATCGGTAAGATAGCCGGTAACACGGCGCTCGGAGTCGTCATTGGTGCCGCCGTCGGTGGCGCCACAGGAGCCATCATCGGTAAGAAGATGGACAAACAGAAGAAGGAACTGGAGAAGGTGCTTCCGGATGATACCAAGGTGGAAGTGGTAGAGGAAGAGGGCGTGCCCCGGCTTTGCGTGTCACGTTCGACTCAGGAATTCTCTTCGCCACAAACTCCAGTACCGTGAGTGCTGCGTCCAAGTCCGCCCCTGCGTGACCCTAGCTCGAAACTTAGAGAAAAACCCAGATACCGACCTCCGCATAGTCGGTCATACGGACAATACGGGTCGAGTGGACTACAACCAGAGTCTCCGAACGTCGTGCCAGGAGTGTTTACGACTATCTGCTTGACCAAGGCGTAAGCAGTCGACGCATGGTCTATGAGGGCAAGGGTATCCATCAGCCCGTGGCAAGCAACAACACGGTGGAGGACGTGCCCAAAACCGCCGTGTTGAGATCCTGATCAGCGCTAACGAGAAGATGGTCAATGACGCGAAACGCGAGGCCGGTGAGCGTTAAGTTCGCCTGACAACTACGGATCCCGGAGCTCTGGGTGCATCGTTCAAAAAGGTCCTGTTGGTTTTCGAACCAGCAGGACCTTCTTTTTGCTCTCAGAAGTCGTCAAGGGAACCCCGGAAACGTAAGGGGACAAAAACAATCATGTCTTTTCGACCGCGTCAGGGTAGGGCGCAAAAGAATACATATCATAGAGGGCAAGGAATAGCGTTTTTAGTTCCATGGATGTACCCGTTGTCAGGGGCGTATCGCATACGCCCTCCAGACGCCACCAACGGTGGCGAATACATGTCTTGCGTTCGTCCCCTTGGCGGGGATCGTCGGGGAGGGCGTATGCGATACGCCCCTACCCATTCGGACGAAAAAGGGAACCTGTACATTTTTCAGCGTTATCCTGACGGATGAAATGAACTGCGGGGCGCCGCGGTTCAAAAATGGGGTTGTTGGGATAACGGCCCCAAAATATGGGTTCAAAAAGATCCCATTAGGCTAACCCTAAAAACATAGGACTTCAAAAAAATGGGATTGTCGGGGGAGGGGGCGATCACTTCCTTAGCCGTTTGAAGACATACCTCGGACCGTCTACGGATGCTTTATCGGTCATCGTTAGTGTTTCGCCTTCCAGATTGTAGGTGAAGTACGCCCAACCGATAAAGAGGGTGTTCTTCTGGCCCCACGGATGATAGCCGTAGTGTAGCTTATCTTCAGGTATGCTGCCAAAGAGCTTATATCCTTCAATATCAACATACCCACTCTTGTGGAACGTTATCGTCCGTTCGCCAGGCTCAAAGACGACTGGAGGCTGTGAGAAGGTGATAATCTGGGCCAGTGTCCACTTCCCCAGCAACTCGGTGGATGGCATGGAGGAGACGAGCGAGAGACCATCGCGGAAGAGTAGATAGTCGCGACCTTGGTTATAGAAGATCTTCAGCAGTCCGTCCTTCTGCAGTTCAAAACGTTCCGCCGCATGCAACGCCTGGATATATGTCTCGCCATCTTGGGTTTCGTTCACCTTGGTGCCTCCGCCTACCTCTATACGGAGCGACTGGTCATCCATGGAGTAATCGCCGTTGAACATATTGGTCGAGGAATGGGTGTATAGCGAGCCGTCAACTCGGAATTCGAGCATGAAAGACTGTTCGCGGAGGTTATAGCCTTCTTTCGGAATCTGCAGCGAGCCACCTACGGTGTGCCCGAACCCGATGAGTTTCCACGGTCGGCAGAGGTGCTCGTTGATGCGACCTGTCCCGATCTTTGCTTTTTTTGGAAAGTGAGGTACGTCTCCTCTCCACCCTCATAGAGCCGCAGCTCATTGCCGTGGATCTTGTAGCTCGTCACCCGTTCCAGTTCCTGACGGAGGTAGTAGGCTTCGTTCGGGTCCATTTTCAGCGATGGAGGTGTGAGGGGTGAAGTGCATCGACTGACCATCGGTGCGGAAGGAGCCCGTGAGCTGTCCACTTGAGAGTTGGATCACCCAAGTGGTATCGGCGTTGAAGCGGAGTCGGCCTGTCTCGATATTCGGGAGAAGGGTCTTCTTTCCGTCCTTGGTCTGCACATAGCCGCGGAAGATCCACGTGGTGAGTAGGTCTTGCGGAACAATAGCTGGTTTGGGGAGTGTCGTAGGCTGGTCCCTGAAGAGCAGATAGCGCTGCCCCCGGTCGTAGAAGAGCCGCATTTGGTGTTCATTATCGACACGGTAACTCGCGATGCCCAGCAGTGCCTCGCGATAACGCCGAATCTGTTCTGGCATGCGCTTTTCGTCCTCGGCGTTGAGCTTGATGTGGATGGTGTCCCCCGCCCAGGGTATAGCTGCCATTAACGTAATGGCCATAGACGAAGCCTTCGCGCCAGATCTCCAAGGCATAGCTGACCGAGTCGATGGGCGTGACGGTGGTGTCGCCGACACGGCCGAGGCCTTCGAGATACCATTTGCCTAACAAGGCAGAGTCGATGGCCGTGGTGTCGGGCTTTGGCGCTGGCCTTTGGCGGGACGTCCGGATCGTGTGTACAGGCTGCCCAGACGATGGATAGCAACAGGGCGAGGAGCCCTAAACGTGCAATAGTTTTCATATCTGTGTGTGTTTGAGAAGTGAGACGTCTATGGTTAAGATGAAGGGGAGGGGAAAGTGCTGCATCATGCAGGCCATGGAAATGAATGGAATGTTTAGCGAACTACAGCACCCCAGTGGTTCTCATTTTTCATCCGTCAGGGTAGGGGCGTATTGAATACGCCCTCCTGACGTCCCCGCCAAGGGGACGAATGCAGATACCCGGTTATATCGACGGCTATTTCACGACAACCATCCGGGCCCTATCGTGCCCGATTGGAGGACGTATGCAATACGCCCCTACCCTGACGGCCGAAAAACACGTTCATTTTTTTGAACTCGTACGTTTTTCAGCCCTCACCCATTCGGACGAAAATGGGGACTGTGTGGGTATGATGGTTGATGGATTGTCCTTATCGGACGGAGTGGGGCGAAAAACAAACCCCGGGCGTACCCTCGACAGGCGAGGCCGTTCCCGGGGAGACTAGATATGAAGAAAAACTAAAGAAAGTGCGTTCCTTATTCTTCTGGGAGGTGGATCTCGAGGGCCGCCACCGCTGCCGCCGGCTGCCTCCTCCGCCGCCTTCGGAGGGCTTACCGCCTCCGCCGGTGCCTCCGCTGCCGCCCTCGGGATGCTTACCGCCGCCACCGGTGCTTCTGCCGCCGGATCCGCCCTGTACCAGGCGTGCCGGCGCCGCCTCCGTCTGGCTTCTTCGGTCTTTAGGTGTCTTCGGGTCGTCCTCCTCGGGTAGGTGGATGTCGGGGTCAGTGCCCTTCCTGGGCTTCTTGGGTTTCTTGGGGTCTTTGGGATGTTTCTTCCGCTCGGCGGCCAGTCGCTTGAGGGCGAGGCTCTGGCTGTAATGCGTCTTGGTGTAGCTGAGGACCGTGTTGATGCGATCGATCAGATCGCCGACTAACTTCCGATCCTCGTCTGAGGCAGCTGCGATGTAGGCAGCCTCGATGTGACGGAAGATCTTCGTGGCTGTCGCGTCGTCTCTTAGCTCTGTAGGTCGGTGCCTGCGGTCTGAGTGTCCCTCAGCCTCGGCTTTGAGGCGTTGGGTGCGCAGGGTGACGAACTCGTCGTTGATGTTCTTGAGCATAGGCACGGTGGTGGCGAGCCCGAGGGTCGTCAGGTCGGCTGTGGCTTCCGGTTTGCCGAGGTCGAGCAGCAGGCCCGTGACGTGACCGGTCTTGTTGGCGATGTTCTCGCTTTGCAGACCTTTATAGGCGTCTACGATCAGGAGAGACGATGGCCCGCCTTCTGTCGATCCTCGACCATCGAGCGAGCTGCCATGCGGATCTCCTGGAAGAGGGAGGTGACGATCTCGTCACGCTTCTTGTCTTTCTCTTTCAGATACTTAGTCTCCGCGTAAGCTGACGGCTCACGGACGGACTCTTTCTCTTTGTCGATGTCGGACTTCCAGGCGGGGAGATCAGCGGCGTCTAAGAGGATTTTGGCAGGGGCGACGGGCTGTAGTATGTCGTACAGCTGCACCTGCATGTCAATGTGCATACCCAACGGGTAGTGATGATTGATTCCGGAGATGGATTTAACGTCTTTCATTCTCGTATGTGATTTATATATGTGAAAAGTGGGTCTCTCGACACCGCAAATATAGGGGTGTATTTTTGAATTGCAACTCATTGATGGTAAAAATGCGAGGCGGGAGGGCTGACCGCCATCGGCCTGCCCTTCTCTATACCTATATATGGGAAGCGTCCGGGCCCAGCCGTGCCCGTTTGTGGGGCGTATGCTGTTGCGCCCTACGTCCCCGGTTTCTGTTTTTGACCGTCAGGGGTAGGGGCGTATTGCATACGCCCCATAAAAGCGTCCCCGGCAAGGGAACGAATGCGGGTGCCCGGTTATTTCGCAGGGTGATTTGTTTGGGGCGTCCGGGCCCTGCTGTGCCTGATTGTGGGGCGTATGCTGTTGCGCCCTACGTCTCCGGTTTCTGTTTTTGACCGTCAGGGGTAGGGGCGTATTGAATACGCCCCATCAGACGTCCCCGATAAGGGGACGAAATGAGGTACCCGGTTGTGCCGATGGGTGATTCGTTTGGGGCGTCCGGGCCCTATCATTTCCCGATTCGGGGCGTGAGTGCAATACGCCCCTACCCTGACGGTCGATTGTTTTTCATCCGAAGGGTAGGGCGCAACAGCATGACGACTCATCAGACGTCCTCGTCAAGAGGACGAAATGCGGGTGCCCGGTTATTTTCGCAGGGTGATTTGTTTAGGGGCGTCCGGCCCCTATCGTGCCCGTTTGTGGGGCGTATGCACACGCCCCTACCCTGACGGTCGATTGTATGGGATCATTTTTGCCAATCGTCCGACCTTGACGCCTCGATAAAAACGTCTCCGTCAAGGGGACGGAGGTGGGTGTCGGGTTTGGATGTCGCGTCCGTTTTTTTGGGACTGCGGAGGGGCGGTGGGACGTGACGGGTCCGTATTTTGGACTGCCGAGGGGTGGGGACTGCCAATACGGCAGGTATTTTGAACTACTGAGGGTGGTGACTGAAAAATACGGCAGGTATTTTGAACTCCTGAGGGTGGAGTATGACAATACGGCACCGAATTTTGCACTCTACCACTCGGTACTTCAAAAATACCTGCCGTATTGTCGCATCAATAGTGCTCGGTACTTCAAAATACGAACGTGTTAAGGGTACCTGACCCCTCAGGAGTTCAAAAATACGAACGTGTTTTTCGACCGTCAGGGTAGGGGCGTATCGCATACGCCTCCAAACGGGCACGATAGGGCCCGGATGGTTGTCCCTAAAATAACCATCGATAAAAACCCGGTACGGGTGTTCGTCCCCTTAACGGGGCCGCCAGGGGAGGGCGTATGCGATACGCCCCTACCCATTCGGACGAAAAACATCGACCGCCGGGCTGTCGAGCTTCAACATAGAGCACAAAATGAACCCCGACTGAGCCGGGGTTCATTGGATGGTGTCGTCTGTGGGACGGTTGGCCGCGGGGCCTTGACCTTTAGTAGCCGCCGCGCGGACCACTATTGCGCCAGAGAGAAGCGGAGGCTGATGCCATAGTCAGCATTGGAGGTCGGGTAGGAGTTGTTCGAGATGAGCGGCGTATTGATCTGGAGATCGTAGTAGGCTCGAACGGTGACGGCACGGCTGAAGGCATAGTCGGCGAGAGAACTGTAGGCTTTGGGTCATCGTACCGGCGGTCAGCTGCATATAGGCATTCTCGATCTTACGGATCAGTGACTGCAGTGCGCGGCGGCTGTAGTCGAACCGGAGCATGAGGGTCGTTACTGAAGTCACCTTTCTTGCGCATCTTCAACACCTTATTGAACTCGGCGTATTTGTAGCCTAAACTCACCGTGAACTCCCCACTGTGGGTCTCGACGACTTGATAAGAGGTGATGTTCAGGTTCAGGTTGCGCGTCTTTTGGTACTTCAGACCGGCCGTGACATTGTTGAGGAACATGGCGTCAATTCCGATGAGGGGCGAGAAAGCCTCAGTGATGCTGGACCGACGCTATGTCATACGGCGATGACGGGCGAGGGTCGCCCGAGGCGTCTTTGATGTAACCGCGGGTCGCCGCGACCGATGCCGACCCAGGATAGGTGTGACTGGTAGGTGCCGACGGTGCAGACGCAGCGATACTGGTGGCTGAGGGTCATGGTCTGAAGTGGCGACGGATGAAGGGATCTGCACGAGTCCGTCGTACGAGAGGCGCCAGTTGGGTAGTAGGCTGAGCATGGAGGAAGGCGGTCAGGGCCACGCGGGATGCGCTGCGGCCGGTGTATGCGGCCAGGAAGGCGGGGATGAGTACGTCGGACGCGTTCTGACTGACGGGGCTTTTTGTCGCGTTGTGGGCCTTACCGGCCAGTTCGGACTGGGCCAGGAAGCCTTCGCTGGGATAGGTGGCCCCGGCGTACTCACGCTCGATGCGCGAGGCTACGATGGCACGGTTCTCCACGAAACGTCGGAAGGGTCCGGACTCGTAGCCATTGGTGGAGCTGCCGAGGCTGGCAAAGGCGCTACCGATCGTAGAGGTGGTCATCGTGAAGGTGCCTCGGTGCATGGTGGGCATGCCGGAATAGAGATACTGAATCATCGCGTCGCGGAGTCCACACTGATTGATGTTGAGCTCGATCTTCATGCCCACGGCGGGTTCAATGGTGGCCGATCCGGGTCGAGGTGCGGCTGCTATTGATCTGGGCCAGATAGTTCTGCTCGCTTTCTGTCATCAGCCAGTGGCGGTCGTAAGCCTCGCGGACATAGCTCTCGCGGACGTCGCCAAAAGCAAAACCCCATCCGGGTGCCCGACCGTAGGCCGTGGAGGCTTGCCCGATCCAGTCGCCAATCTGAGGGCTGGAAGCCGTCCACCTTCATGCCATCCGTCTGCGAGAACTGTAGGTTGACGCGGCGCACCATCATCAGGAAGCGTGCGGCGTACTCCAGACCCTTGTAAGCGGGCGTTTCCTCTTTGGCGGGGCAGGGACGACGACGATGCGTAGCTCCACCGAGTCCCGATTCGTAATGCGGATGCGGGCGAAGTCGATCACCTTGTACGTGATGTTGTAGCGCGAGCTGTCGTCGGTTCGCCGCGCCGTGACGCGGGCTAACTTCTTCGTCATCAGGCTGTGCGATACGATCGTACTACTGTCAGGGGCTGAGCCGGATGGTGGCCTCATAATTCTGCTTCACGCGACGTCGGCGGCTCCCTCGCTGCGCTGCGCATCGGCCAGAGCGCCGTATTTCTGGTTCACGGTCTTGAGGAACGAACTCTTGTTGTAAAGGCCTTGCAGGTTGAGGCCGGCGGTATAATTCATTTGGCGCTGGTCTTTGATCGTGTTACCGGTCTTGGTGGTCTGGTCAACGCGAGAGCCGCTCTCCCAGTTGTACTGCGCATTGTAGGTCATGTTAGCCGCCACCCAGTCGAGGATGGGATGTACTGCAGGGCAGGCTGTAGGTGACGTTCAGGGTTTGGTCGTAGAGCAGGGGCGTGCTGCTGGGCGATGCTGCGCTTGATGGAGTCCTTCCAGAGCTCATAGTCCGAGCGGTTGAGCTTCTTGTTGACCCTGCACGTGCGGCTCCTCGATGCGGGCGTTAGTTCCGGCGGAGAAATCGGCGGTGAGGTTCGTCAGGGGGCTCCATCGGATGCTGGAAGCTGCGATCCCAGGTGAATAGGCTGCTGAAGGAGACCGGCAGGGTGGTCGCGGAGGCTGCGTCGTCCAGGTGGTCCATGTCGCGGAGCTGAAGCTCGTTGCAGTTGCGGAGCATGGTGGTCTGGAAGGTGATGGTGGAGGGGAGGTAATTGAAGGCCAGTTGCTTGATATAGCGGGTATAGCCATTGCTCTTCTGCAGCTTCGAAGGGCTGGAAGGGTCGGATGTAGGGGCGTATAGATGTAGCTGAGGTTGCCCTTGATAATTTTTCGTAGTCTCGTAGACCGTCTCTGGGTCTTTCCGTTCACGCTCGTTATAGGCGTAGCCGAAGGAGAAGTTCGACGGGTCGTAAGGCATAGGTGTCTTGCTTTGATGTTCACGTGCGCGTTCGAAAGGGCGACGCTCTGGTGGTGACCCTCTGCTGCGTGAGGTTGCGGATGGAGTCCTTTTTGGGCCAGCGGTTACGGCGGCGTCAAGGGCATCGCGGAGGTGGACGTCGCCGTCTCAACGGGTTGTATTCCGGCGAGATAGTCTCACGCGAATAGTATAGTAAAGCGGCAGGTTCACCTGAGCCTTTTCGGGGAAGAACTTGCTGAGCTGGAGGGAGGTAGAGACGGCATACTGCGTGAAGTTATCCACGCTGCGCTCGCCGATGGATTGGTCGATCTGCCCAAACCGGCTGTCGTCGATCCGCCCGGCAGCCTGAATCGTTCCGAGGTCCGAGAGGGCCACACTGAGCGAGCCATTGGCGGCCCATCCGCCTCGCTCGTCGAAGTCGGTCAAGCGAAGCTCGTTGACCCAGACCTCGCCGCTCTTGAGGTCTTTAGCGTTGTTGCGGACGCCGATCATAATCGTGCGCACCTCAGCGAGCGAAGGGTTGCTCACCACGCTCACCTTTATTCATCTGCCGCTGCGGATCCATCTCGGAATAGACTGTGGCAAACGATACCCCCCGCACGACCCTCACGTTTGGCCCGGTTGCGCTTATTCTTCAGATTGGTAAGCACCTCGGTCGGGAAGTCGACTCATATTGCTTTCCGGCCAAACGGTGGAGCGGTCGGCCTCGCTGCTGCTATTGTATCGTCCGGCAGGGGTGAGGGTGAGGGGTACCCCATACCGTAGTAGTTGTTCTTGTAGTCCGATCCGAGTCTGATGAACACGGACAGCTCGCCATTGGCCAGGCTGGTGACGTCGTTGATCAATCGCTCGGCGTGAACGAAGAGCTGGAGGCGCTTGTAGCGACGCATGTCGTATTTGGTACTCTTGTAGATGGCGCGTGCGTCTTGCGAGGCCAGATTGGCGACCTTCAGCGAGAGGGCCTGCTCGTTTTGCTGCCTGATCTGCGGCTGGCTGGGGTCGGTCATTCGGGTGACGCCCGGGGGCAGGATATAGTTGACCGGCTCGCGGTCGCCATTCTCCCTATGTTGACAGAAGTGACGTCGAGGGTGCCGTTCACTGACGGGGGGCGCGCCGATAGGTGCCAGGCTCTGGAGGTAGGTGCGCCAGTCACCGCGAACGAGGTCGAAGGTGCCCAGACGTAGGATGGTGGTCTCGTAAAAGCTCAGTCATGTAAAGGCGCATGAAGCGGATACCTTGTACCCCTGAATGGTGCCCACGCGGCGGAGGTACTCCTTGACCGGTACCTTTGAACTGGTACCAGGTGACGGACGTCGTGTCACCATTAGCAGGCGAACGCGGACGCGTCGCTCGTTGACGATATGGTTCTGCCCCACAACCACTGTCCTTAGGGCGGATCGGAGACACGATACTCATAATAGCGCTCCAAGTCGCCTCATGGTGTTGTCTCCGTTGATGTCTTCCACATCGGGGTTGGTCTTGGATGAGATGTCGTAACTCTCTGGAGAATCTTCCGAGGCGGTGGAGTTGCCCTCCGTACCGTTGTAATGCTTGTATCGGGTGAGGATATCTACCTGATCACGGTCGTAATCCGAACCGCGGAAGTAATGGTAGTCGTCGCCCGCAGGGTCATTGACGGGTGAGAAGGGGTCGGCTCCATCGCATCCATGTGTCGGCCGAGACCTTGGCGCGCAGCCGTTCCACATAATTCTTGTACGTGGGGAAGGCTCGCTCCTCGGTGGAGGAGAGACCGTTAAGGCCCACGTCCTGCACACGGCGCGCACCGGTGGTGTTGTCAAAGGCATAGACAGTGCTCTGCTGTCGGGGTATCCGGCCCCAGACGTTCGTGTCAACCTGGCTCAGGTTGCCGTTGACGGGCAGACCATTCTCGGAAGAACTTCTTGCCGTCCCTCAGTATGTCTTCCGATACGTCGCCGAGATAAGAAGAGGTCGCCCCCTTGGTTGTCTCCCCGGTTATAGATGAATGGATCCATCATCCAAAACTCGATGTACTCAATATTGAAAGCCTCGAAGTCCGTCTGGTCCAGTCGTCGCATCACTGCCACCCCAACGGCGCTGCGGATTCGCTAAGGTGCCATCGGCGTTCATGCCATCTACGTCCAGGTTGTAGGGGCCCTCGCCCGGTCGGGTAATAGGCCAGGTTGAGGGTGTTAAGCATGTTGGTCTCGTTGTATGCCAAACCTTGTTGGGATAGATCTCGAATACTCGATCGGACGGACATAGTGGTTCGAGATGTCCTTGTCCGTAAGATACTTCGGTCGGAGGCTCGAGTTGCGGCGAGTAAAGAGTCCGTCGATGTAATACCAAGCAAAGAGCGCGCGGTGTCTTGCCATACTCGACGTTATTGACGAGTGAGGCCTCGGGGAACTTTCGCTGCGGCGCCGTTATCGTAAGTGTGCTGGCTAGCGACCAGAGGTAGGGGTTCAGTAGGTCGATGCTGTTTCGGTGGACTCAAAGTCGTCGAGGCGTAGGAATAGCGACCCGTGTTCTCGTTCTGGTAGTGTCCGGCGATGAGGTGAGCGAACTCCGCATTGAGGGAGATCTGGCTGGGCTGGGTGAGGTTCAAGAGCGGGAGCTTATCCACTACGTTCGTCAACCACTGACTTTCTCCCCTTGTAGGCAGATTGGCCCCCAAAGGGTGTTGTTGATCGACCCTCGCCCATGGCGGTTTTTTGTGGTGAGGGGCATTTCGGAGAGGTGCATCACGGTGGCTCCGGCTGAAAAGTGCTTCGAGAACTCATCAGTTCAGGTCGAGGCCCATCATCGCTCTTTGCGTTGCATGCTGTAGACGGACCGGTTCTCTAACGATACACTGATGGAACTGCGATTGGCCAGTACGCTCTCGTTGATGATACTGACGATACCGGAAGCGTAGTCCACGACGTAGTCCACATTCTCGGTCAGTCGAACGCCCCGGCAGTGACGACAACAGATCCTCGAGCCACGTTGGTCGAACCCAGGTTGATGTCCGATGCCGATGACGCACGGTACTTGCCACGTAGCTTGAACTTGTTCTTCTCTGCAATCTGTTGGGCAACGGTCTTGGTGGAGTCATAAAGTTCCTGAAACACGTACCGATCGGCAATGGCGTTGTTACCGATAGCCTTCCGGAGGTGCCGTCCAAAGGGCTCCACGACGGGGAAGAATATGCGTCCGTTGGCGGGTTGGATGGTGTAGCCCTCCACGAAGTCGAACGAACCGTTCGGATAGGGCTCATTGTTGACGTCGAGGCGGTCGAGGTTCATCACCTGCAGCAAGGTCCGCCCGGCGATATTTCCCTCTTTGGATGCTGTAGACGTAAGTGCCGACCGTGTCGCTCTGGTGAGACAATGTCTAGTTTGAAGCGGTCCTTCTGCACGGAGAATGCCTCGAGGGAGTAGACATTCTTCATCATCAGATCCCAGAATGGCATACCCGGAGCCTCATTGATACCCTTGATCAGCTTGACGAAGAGGCATCCACTGGTGTTATTCGTATTGTCGGTCGAGATCTCTCCCACCTTAAACGTCTGCCCGCCATAGGTGTACTCAAAGGCCACCGCTAAACTCTCGTCTGGTTGCAAGGCGGTCGAGAGGGAGATATACCCTAAGGCCTCGTTAAGCGAATATTCGGAGGGGCTGAGTAGGCGTGCACTACCGATCTTCTCATAGTCGCGCCCGTCCTCCAAGAAGCTCAGTGCCCCGTTGACGCGGTCGATGCTGCGCGCATCGGTCAAGGCGTTGACGCGGGAGTAGAGCGTGTTGGCCTCGTTGTGGGTCATCCGCACCGGGTACCCGAAGCCTGCACCTCGGCCGTGTTGCCGATATGGACGTTCTCACCGAGGTCGGAGAAGGCGACAATGTCTCGCGCCTCATTGTAATTGCCACGGCGGTTGGTCACCCATACCTATCTTGGTGATCTTGGCACTCGACGCCACGAGGGGCAACTTGGCCATGGCCTCGTCGTAGCGGTCACGGAAGAAATGACCCAGGAAGAAGTGGCGGTTTTCGTCATAGTTGTCGATGTTGATCTCGAAGTCTGTCGTCTGTACGCCCCCTGCGAGGTGATGGTACGCGACTCGGAGTTCTGTAGGGCCAAGAGGGCGTTGACGCGCAGTTTGCCAAACTGTAGCTCCGTCTTAATCGCCAAACAGGGCCGCCCCACCACGAATGAGTGAGTTGCCCGTATTCAGGCTCACGTTACCGGCCTCGATGATCTTTGATGATCTCGTCCTCGTCGCCCGTGTAGGCCAGATTCAGCGTGAAGCGTCGAACTCGAACGAGGATTGGGTGTTGTAGTTCAGCCCGAAATTGACCTTCGTGCCGACGGAGGCCCTGCATGTTGAGCTGTACGTTGTTGTCGAAGTTGAAAAAGGTATGGTTGCGCGATCGTTCGGGTAGAGTGGGGTTCTTCGTGCCACTGGACTTCATGCCCACCTTCATCTCCGCCGTCCCCTGCGACTTGACGCGTATACCTCCGGGGCCGAAAACCCGATCAGCGGCACCGATGTTGAAACGCATGTCCATCAAGTTCAGCTTTTCGCCACTTGCCCTGTCGGAAGTTCTCGTCGTTTCTCTGGCGATAATAGGCCTTCATCGACTGCTGCATGCTGTACCGCTGGTATTGCTCGGGAGTCATAGTGATGGGTGTGCCGAGCTCCATGTCGCCCACGCGCGTACGGACGATATACCGGTTTGTGAGGATGTCGTACTCAACGGTGGTTTGCAGATTGTCTGGGTTGTGGAGGTCGGCAGGCATGGGCTGTGTCAGGTCGCGGTAGAAGAGGGGAGCGGTGCGTGCCACGGGGAAGCGTGGCTGCCCAGCGTAGCGATGGTCGGGGTGACGGAGTCCTTGCGCGCGGAGTCAGCCGGAGCCTGCGCTGCGGCGCGCCCTCCGAACCAGAGTATGGCGAAGAATAGTGCAAGGAGAAGGGTGGAACGATAGGGGCAACCTGTTTTCATACGGATGGGGAATAGTGACGGGAAACGATGCGTCAAGGCGATCAGAGCACTTTCAGGGCACTGCGTACGATCTGTTCGACGGGCATGTTGGGATCCTCCTTGAGGAGTTTCTCGACGGCTTTTTGCGAGGCGTTTTTCTGGAAACCCAGCATGACGAGTGCCGCCACGGCCTCTTCGGACGTGTCGGTCTCGTGACCCTCGCGAGGCTGCAGCACGCCGTTCGTCGAGTCCGGCCACGGGGCGCACCTTACTCTTGAGGTCGACAACGATGCGCTGGGCCGTCTTGTTACCGATGCCTTTGACGGTGGTCAGTGTGGCGTCGTCGCCAGAAGCGATGATGTCGATCAGATCCGAGGGCTTGAAGGACGAGAGGATCATGCGCGCAGTGTTCGGCCCGACGCCGGAGACGGATGTGAGCAGCAGGAAGAGCTCGCGCTCTTCACGGCTGGCAAAAGCCGTAAAAGCAGGTGGGCGTCTTCACGGATCACTTCGTGGACGTAGATCTTGCCCTCGCGGAGACCGTCGAAGGTGCTGTAGGGTGGTCAGTGAGATATTGAGTTCGTAGCCCACGCCGCCGCACTCCATGATCATCAGTGCGGGTTGCAGTTCTACGATTTCTCCTTTGATGTATTCGATCATAATGTCTATGGGTGGTTCTTGTAGGGGGCTGATTCTATGTCCCAAACAGTTCGGAATGGGATCCCATGCGAGAGAGCCGGATGATCTCTTCGTTGTTCGCATTAAGTTCTATCCAGATCAAAAGAAGATCGCCTTCGATGTGAAGCTCCATGTATCCGGCATAGTCACCGATGAGTTTATGAGGCCGCATGGATAAAGGAATCGGGGAGTCCTTCTGCCAGTATTTGGATCGCCTTCGTGATCTTGGCTCGCTTCTCCGGCATGTGGCGAAACTTCTTGAGGGTCTCTCTTGAACCTCACAGTGTATTCAATCTTCCGCTTCTTCATCTCCGAATAGCGAGGCTTGATTGTCTCTCGACTGGTTGTATCAACGACGCCGGCTATTTTACCTCTCTGGCTTCCCGACAGGCTTGCACGGTCTCTTCGTTATAGGGGCCTGTATCCCATCTCGTCAAAGCAAGGCCTCCAGGTAGCTGCTTAGGCTCTTGTCTTCTTTCTTGGCTTCTTCTTTCAGCTGCTTCCAAAACCCCGGAGTTGATCCGAATAGACGCGGCGGATTTCGTGAGAGTCGTATTCATAATCGAGCGATATATCATTTACATGTAAACGTATTTGAGAGGTGTACGGTCGCTTCTGTTTAGGCTGTGAAGCCCTCTCAAGAGATTGGTTACGTGTCCCCTCATAACGGCTAAAGGATTGAAAAAGTATAGCGAGAGTCGGGCTCACATATACCGCCGGACGAAGGCGCGGACACGGGCGTGTATTCGGCGCGGTGATCGTGATAGGGAGAAGGCGTGGGCTGACCCGGGGGCGATCCAGAGCTCGCGGCCGCCGCGGCGTTTGGCTTCGTAGAGGGTGAACCATTTCGGTGGGCACATAGTCGTCTGCCTCGCCGTGGATGAAGAAGATGGTAGCTCTGAAGCGGCCACTTTGCGCCAGCGACGAGGCCTGCAGGAAGTCCCACCCGCAACGCGCGGCAGAGCGCTGGTGGTGTAGAGCAGGGCATCTCGGCAGGCCGTACTGCGCGCGCAGCTCCTTGGCAAACCTCGTCCCAGACGCTGGTGTAGCCACAGTCTTCGACGAAGCATCGCACGTCGGCCTCGCTGCTTTCGCCGGCCACCATCATCGTCGTGGCGGCGCCTCATCGATATGCCGTGCACGGCGATCGTGGCCTCGGGGCCGAAGAGCTCGTCGGCGACGCTCGTCCAACGGATCACGTCGTAGCGGTCGAGCCAGCCCATACTGGGATGTAATCGCCACCGCTTTGACCTGGCGCCGTAGAGGTCGGGCAGGAGGATGTTGAAGCCCAGGTCGTGGTGATAGAGATAGCCGATCACGAGCATACGCACGGCGCAATCCTGTAGCCGTGGACGATGACGGCCGATCGGCGCGTGGGCCCGTGGCGCGGGCGTAGAGGGCATGCAGACGGACGCCATCGTCGGCGGTGATGAACGTGTCGCGCAGGGGCGCCCGCACGGCGGAGGCTGTCCACCCAAGGCCGCAGGAAGGGGTAAGTCTGAAACATGTAGCGTACGATCCCTCCGTGTCGCGCCCCTCATTGTCGGCCGGTCGGGAGGGCATAGTTGAGCAAGAAGAAGCTGCCTGCGGTGAGCGCCACGATGGCGAGCAGCAGCAGTGTGAGCAGGATGTTGCGTAGTTTTCTCATCATGGCTGCAAAGGTAAGGCCTCGCCGGTGCGCAGCCAGAAAGGCCGTTGCTCATACGGCGCCTCTCAGGGTGCACGCATAAAGGCATACCTCACGCCGAAATTGCTTGGGAAAAATGCTTGCAAGACTCCCCTGCAAGTGTTGCATGGTCACGCTGCACCCTGTGAAAAAGGGTGTGCAAGGGATGTAAGGTCGTTTCACACCCTGTGAAAAGGCTGCGCAAGTGTTGCATAGTCACACCGCACACTGCGACGATGCTGTGCAGGTGTTGCATAGTCACGCTGCACACTGTGAAAGGGCTGCGCAGGTGTTGCATCGGTCATTTCGCACACGGTGAAAGGGCTGTGCAGGTGTTACATGGTCATTTCGCACACGGTGAAAGGGCTGCGCAAGTGTTGCACACTCATTTCACACACTGTGCCGGTGCCACGCAGGTGTTGCACAGTCGTATCACACACCGCGCCGGCCTGCGCAAGGGGTGAACGGAGGTTTACGCCCCCTCAGGGGGGATCACTCCGGGCATTGCTCCAGCAGCTCGCTGACTGTGCGACCGAGCGTGGGGTGAACGATCGTGGGGCAATCTCTGCGAGCGGCTCGAGGACGAAGCGTCGGAGGTGCATCAGCGGGTGGGGAAGGGTTAGGCGGGGCGTGTCGAGACAGGTGTCGGCATAGAAGATGAGGTCGATGTCGATCGGACGATCGGCGTAGGTGCCCCCGGGCGAGGGATTTGACGGTGCGGCTCAGCTCGCGCTCGATCTGTTGCGTCAGGTCGAGCAAGGGTAGGGGGCGAGGTCGGTGCGGAGGCTGAGGGGCGACGTTGAGGAAGGGTGCGCCGATTGGAATCCCCACGGCGCGGTCTCGTAGCAACGCGAAACGGCGACGATCTCGCCGGTGCGTTCGGCCAGTAGCGCGATTGCCGATGTGATCAGTCGGTGTCGGTCGCCTAAATTAGAACCGAGGCTGGAGGTAGACGTCAGACATTGTTATAGAGGGTAGAGATTAGAGGGTAGGGGTAGGGGGTAGGGGGTAGGGGGTGGAGATTAGAGATTAAAGGGTAGAGGATAGAGAGTAGAGGATAGGGGATGGAGTCGGATGGTCGAGTATTTATGCTTTACGCTCTCTTTCGTTTTGCCTCTACCCTCTAATCTCTACCCTCTAATCTCTACCCTCTACCCTCTAATTACAGGATAAGCATCGCGTCGCCATGAGGCGCAGAAGCGATATTTTTTTCCTTGATGGCGATGTCGTAGGCTTCCATCGTCAGCTCATAGCCCGCGAAGGCAGCCGTCATCAACAGCAGCGTGGAGTAAGGCTGATGGAAGTTGGTGATCATCGAGTTGGCGATGGAGAACTCGTAGGGGATGAAGATGAACTTGTTCGTCCAGCCGTCAAACTCCTTGAGATGCCCGTCCGTACCGACGGCCGTCTCGATGGCGCGCATGACGGAGGTGCCGACGGCGCAGACGCGATGGTTGGTGTCGATGGCCGTATTGACGGCGTCGATCGTCTCGCGACCGATGATCATCTGCTCGGAGTCGATCTTATGTTTGGAGAGATCCTCGACGTCGATTTCGCGATAGATGCCCAGCCCAGAGTGGACGGTGAGGGTAGACGAAGCGGCTGTCCTTGATCTCGAGTCGGCGCATCAGCTCGCGGCTGAAGTGCAGTCCGGCCGCGGGGGCCACGACGGCGCCCTCCTCCGTGGCGTAGATCGTCTGGTAGCGCTCCTTGTCCTCCTCCTCGGCCTCGCGGTTCATGTATTTCGGAATCGGCGTCTCGCCCAGTTCATAGAGTTTCTTTTTGAAGGCATCGTGGTCGCCTTCGCAGAGGAAGCGCAGCGTACGTCCGCGCGAGTGGTGTTGTCGATCACCCTCGGCCACGAGGTCCTCCATGTTCTCATCCTTGCCGAAATAGAGCTTGTTGCCGATGCGGATCTTACGCGCAGGGGTCGACCAGCACGTCCCACAGGCGCAGGCTCTCGTTCAGCTCGCGCAGCAGGAAGACCTCGATCCGTGCGCCGGTCTTCTCCTTGTTGCCATAGAGGCGGGCGGGGAAGACGCGCGTGTTGTTCATCACAAAACACGTCGCCGGCGCTGAAGTATTTGACCAGGTCTTTGAAGACCCGATGTTCGATCTTACCCGTGTCGCGGTGCACCACCATGAGGCGTGACTCGTCGCGGTAGGGCGCGGGGTGCGTAGCGATCAGTTCTGGGGGCAGGGTGAATTTATATCTCGAAAGTTTCATGTGGCGTAAAAAGGGTATTTGGTCAGTGATTAAATACGTGTTGAATGCGTCGCGCCGAGGGCACGGTCTAAGAAATCCCCGATCTGATCCGGGGTGATGCAGCGGTCGAGCGTCATGTCGCCGCTGCGTGTACGTTGTAGTTCGATGAGGTGGGCACCCGACTGGAGCGCCTCGCCGATGTCGCGCGCCAAAGGCTCGCATGTAGGTGCCTTTGCTGCATACACAGCGGATGCGGATCCTATCCGGCAACTGGCAGTCCAGCAGCTCCATCTCACTGATGACGATCGGCCTCGCCTCCAGCTCCACGTCCTTGCCACGGCGGGCTAAGTCGTAGGCCCGTTTGCCGTCCACTTTGCAGGCTGAGAATGTGGGGGGCACCTGTCGGATATCGCCCGTGAACGCCGTGAGCACTTGCTCCACCATCTCGCGGGTGATGTGGTCTGTGGCATACGTGGCGTCGATGGGCTTCTCTAAGTCGAACGAGGGCGTGGTGGCGCCCAGCCGCAGTGTGGCGATGTATTCCTTCGTGTGACTTTGCAGCTCCTCGATATGCTTTGTGGCGCCGCCTGTGCAGAGCACCAAGACGCCCGTGGCCTTCGGGTCGAGCGTCCTGCGTGCCCTACCTTGATCTTCTTCACGCTGAGGCGTCGCGAGAGGGCATAGCGAAACTTGTTGACCACGTCAAACGACGTCCAGTCCAGCGGCTTGTCGAAGCCTACGATCTCCCCTTCAGAAAGTCCATCACAGCAGCGAATAAACGATGGCCACCGCTCCGGCTATGACACAATAGATGGCAAAATAGATCAGTCGGCCGCGCTTCACCACGCCGATCATCCAGCGGCAGGCCATGACGCCCGTCACGAATGCGGCCAGAAAACCGAGCACCATCGCCGCCGGTGAAATGCCACCGAAAGCTGCCTCGGTCGATCCCGCCTTGAGGATTTTCACGACGTCCAGCAGGGGCTTCACCGAGCACAGGGATCAGCACCATCAGAAACGAGAACTGGCTACCGCCTCACGCTTGTTGCCCAGCACCAGACCCGTCGCAATGGTCGTCCCCGACCGTGACAGTCCGGGCATCACAGCACAGGCTTGCGCCACGCCGATCACGAATGCGTCGCGATACGAGATCTCAGGTTTCTCCATCCGTGGCTTTATGAACGATGCCAAAGCCGAGTAGCAACGCCGTCAGCAGCAACATGCAGCCCACGACGAGCAATCCCTCACCAAACACAGCCTCCACCCAGTCGCGGAAGAACAGCCCCACAATACCCACTGGCACGGCCGACAGCAACAGCTTACCGACCATCGCCGTCTCGTCGTTTCGCCGAAAAAGCAAACAGTCCGCGGATCAGCTCACCGATCTCGCTACGCAGCACGACCAACGTGCTGGAATACCGTAGCCACATGGAGCAGCGTCGTGAAGGCCAGCATCTCCTTCCCGCTATTCATGCCGAACAGCGTGCCCGCTATTGTCAGGTGGCCGCTGCTGCTGACGGGCAGAAACTCTGTCAGGCCTTGGATCAGACCCAGCACAATCGCTTCCGCCTCGTTCATGCCTCCGTCTGATCCTTGTCCGACGCCGTCTTACGGTCGCCCACCAAAAATCCCGAAGACCATCAGTATAAATCCGGCCATCGTCACGATCGGTGCCACCGAGATCCGTTGCTTGCTAAAGATCGCAGGATTGAACGACACACCGTCCGTCGATCCGCCACCGCTCATCAGCATAAAGCCCACAGCGATCAGTACCACCGCGGCCCCGATCAGCATAAAGTTGAGTTTCCCCAACGCAAAATCTTTCATCTTATCTTCTTTATCCATGATTCAAAATCACACATATAATAGGTATTGCCGTCCGCTACTTCTCACTCTCTCCTTACCCGACTCCGGACTACACCGAATACAGCTGCCCCCGCTCCATATACAGATAGCGGTTCACAGAAAAAAATACGCCGCACCGACCGACAGCGCCACGCCCAGCAATGGCAGCACGAGGCATACCGTCACGACCCCACCCACGGGCAGGGATACGGTCCAGTCCGCTCAGTTCGTTCTGTAGATAGACCGCCGTCAGCGCCAGCAACATGTCGGCCAGCCCACCCGCCACCGCACCGTTCACTACGGCGCTGTGGATGAACGGCCGCCGGATGAATTCCGGCGTAGCGCCCACCAGTCGCATGGTGTAAATCAGAAAAACGTTTCCGAGTAAATCAGGAGTCGGATCGTGTTGCTGATCAGTACGAACGAGATCACCGCTGAGCAGCGCGATCAGCAGTGCCAACACCAGCCCGATGCGCCGGATATTATCGTTCACTGTCTGCATGATGTCCTTGCGATAGAGCCAGCTCCATCACACGCACATCAGCCGTCAGTTTCTTCTCAATCTCTCGGAGGTTCTCCGCGTTCGCATATTCCGACTTCAGCGTCACGCCGATCGAAGCATGAAACGGGTTGTAGCCTAAAAACACCTCCGGATCTTCCCCCAGCTCGGCCTTCATCTCCTCCGCCGCCTCGGCCTTCGAGACGTACTCCGTGGAGCGCACGAACGGCTGCGCCTCGAGGTAATCCTGCATGCGGCGAATGTCCGACTCGCGCAGGTCATCTTTCAGTACGACTGAGAACGCCAGGTTCTCCTTCATGTACACCGACAGCCCACGGCTCAACAGCCCAAACACAAAAACGCCCGTCATGTACAGCGCCAATGCGATGCTGATGACGGAGGTCAAACGTGAGCTGAAAAAAGGATGCCGAACCGGATTTTTTTATAGGCCATGCGATGCGCGCGGGGATGATGATGAGCGCGCAAAAGAAAGGCTAATCCACGGCCCGCTCGCCCCTTTGTGATATTTAACGGCCTCCAAAACACCTCTCAAGCCGACTTCGAGGCGTCAATCGAACACCTCCCGACCCAGCAGCGTGGCCGACGTGGCCTCCTCGACCTCGACCCGCACAAAGTCCCCGATCCGATGCCCGCCGCGATCGAAAAACAACCACCTTATTGTGCTCCGTTTTCCCGTACATCCGCTCCCGAGAACGCTTCGAAAAAGCCCTCGACCAGGATCTCGAATCGACGCCCCACATCCCGCCGATTGCTCGCCTCCGAGAGCCTCGTTCTGCAGCGCAATCATCTCCTGTAGCCGCCGCACCTTCACCTCCTCCGGCACGTCGTCCTCGAGGTGTCGCGCCGCATACGTCCCCGGCCGCTCTGAGTACTTGAACATGAAGGCCGAATCGTAGCCCACTTCACGCATCAGCGAGAGCGTCTCCTGGTGATCCGCCTCCGTCTCGGAGTGGAAGCCGCAAAGAGATCTGTCGAAATGGCACACCCGGGCAGGATCCGCCGAATGGCCGCTATCCGGTCCAGATACCACTCCCGGGTAGCGCCCCGCTTCATCACCGCCAGCATCCGCGAGCTGCCCGACTGCGCCGGCAGGTGGATGTATTTTGCAGATGTTCCGGTGTGCCGCCATCACGTGCAGCATCTCGTCGCTCATGTCCCTCGGGTGCGACGTCATGAAGCGGATCCCTGACGTCCGGAGCCGCCTCCGCAGCCCGCTCCAGCAGCCGCGCGAAGCTCACTTCCTCGCCCTCTGCCGACCGATAGAGATACGAGTTCACGTTCTGCCCCAACAGCGTCACATCGCGGTATCCCTTCGCCCGCATATCCTCGATTTCGGACAGGGATGCTGTCCACATCGCGGCTCCGCTCCCGCCCCCGCGTGTAGGGCACAATGCAGTACGAACAGAAGTTGTTGCACCCCGCATGATCGAAACGAACCCCGTCACATGCACCCCAGCCATCTTCAATGGCTTCACATCGCGATACGTTTCCCTCCGTCGAGAGTGACACATTGACAGCCTTTTCGCCGCGCTCCACCGCCCCCACGAGGTTCGGCAGGTCCATGTACGAATCCGGCCCCGCCACCAGATCCACGCCATGCTTCTCGACCAGCTCCTCCTTGGCTCGCTCGGCCATGCAGCCCAGCACACCGACGATCAGCCGCGGCCGCCCCCGCGTTTCAGCGACCGGAAATATTGCAGCCGGCTCACCACCCGCTGTTCCGCATTGTCGCGCACCGAACACGTGTTCACGAACACCGCATCCGCCTCCTCCAGGTTGGCCGTCAGCTCGTAGCCATCGGTTTTGCATCACCGACGCCACCACCTCCGTGTCCGCCACATTCATTTGGCACCCGTACGTCTCCACATACAACTTTTTCGTCTCTCCCTTCATCTTTTCGTTCATCGTATACCTTAAAAAATCGGGCGGCAAAAGGTAGCCGCCGCCCCGAATCTCCCATTGATCGAGGCGACAGCCTTTCCCATTCGCCTCTCGCTCCGAAAAAAACGCGCGCAATCGGTTTCACTCCAGCCGTGATGGCCCCAAAAAACGGCTCAAGGGCTAAAAACTGTGATTCTTCAAGGTGTTGTTTTATTCATAGACACACTGTCCAAAAAAACTTCTATCTACTGTTTTGATCATAAACATTGAGTCTAAAAACATTACTTGATCTGTCTTTGCTCCATACAGCCTTACTTCTATTTTATATGTCCTATCTATCAAACAAACAGATTATATAATCATTTATACATACCGTACGCGATCAAAATAAGCATGTAAATCCTTTTTATATGTTGATCATGACATAAATGAGCTGCATATCGCATTTTACCCCTTGTCTATGATTGATATAAGTTTCCAAACATTTTGTTCATCTCGTTTTTGTCATAGACAGCATAATATATATCTTAGATAGATTATTCTGATCATAAACGAGATTTCGAGCTATTTATACATAAGGATATGCATCAGAACAATAGGAAAATCACTTTTAGAATAGTCGTCAATAGAAAGAAATAGGGATAAAATACATGAGAGATCTCGTCAAGGAGATAAACGCTTTGGAAACACTTTTTGGATATAGTGTCTATGAATAAAAAACATCTGGTTGAAAGTCCATGACATTCGCTTCGCATTCGTTTTTGAGGGTTGCCTGAGGGCGGGAAAAAGCCGATGGCGTAACGCTTGGGGTGTCACGATCCGGGCGAAGCCGATGGTGTGCGTTTTTGGGAGACGGAGCGGGGTGGAGGTTCGCGTCGTGTGGGGTTTTGGGACTAAAAAGCATCCCCCACCGCGATGGTGGAGGATGCACGAAAGACGTTAAAGAGGCAGGGGCCCGAGCCCGCTTTTCATTCGATGCGCTTACTGTTCTTGTTGAAGAAGAGTGCGCCAGATAGCCGCAGATGATCAATGCCAGCCCGAGGAGGAGCATGGTGTTACTGCTCGTGTCGCCTGCCGTGGTGGCAGCCAAAACGCCGACGCCGATGAGGGAGGATCAGGATCCCTAAATACTTCAAAGCACCCATAGTTCGATCTATTACTGTTGATTGATTACGATTTCTACGCACAAAAGAAGGGATAAAAAAATCAGATCGCATGCGCGGGGCGCTGTAAAAAGTGCCCGAGGGAACGGGGCAAGGGACGTATCTTTGTTGCAAGAAAAGACTGACAAAAACGATGGCTAAATTGCTTTATCCCATTTATTTTCATCCTGATCGCGCTGCCGCTGTTTGTGCTGCTGACGGCGCTGACGGCGCTCTTGACAACGGTAGGCTGCCTGCTGGGTGGGGAGCGCGTTTTTCTCGTATTACCCGGGTATGATTTGGTCGCGACTGACATGCCTATTGGTGCTTTCGCCGGTGCATGTGCGGGGGCGCGAACATCTGCAACGGGGCCGCTCGTACGTCTTCGCGGCCAATCATCAGGGGGCGTTCGACATTTTTCTGGTTTACGGCTTCATCGGCCTCCCGATCAAGTGGATGATGAAGGCTGGGCTGAAAGCGCATTCCGTTGGTGGGCTATGCATGTCGCGCCGCGGGGTTCATTTTTCATGGATAATTCGTCGCCGCGGGCAGCACGCCGCAGCATTGCGGAGGCTGAGCGACGGCTGAAGGACGGATTCTCGCTGGCCGTCTTCCCGAGGGCTCGCGGTCGAAGACGGGCCGGATGGGGCGCTTCAAGAAGGGGCGCTTTTCAGGTGGCGCTCGACCGAGGGCTGCCCGTGGTGCCGATCACGCTCAATGGGCCGTATCACGTTTTGCCGATCGGCCGTTGGTTGGCCTGGCCGCACCGATTGGAGATGGTGATCCATCCGCCGATTGATTGCGGGACGTTGGCCGAGGGCGAGGATGAGTTTGCGCGCATGCAGCAGGTGGCCGACCGTACGCGTGAGACGATTGCCTCGGCGCTCTGGCCGGAGTTCCGATGACCTATCGTCCGGCCCACCGGATCCATCCGCAGCGGCTGACGGTCAGTCCGACGCCGGTTCGGGGGCCGATCAGGCTACCGCGATCGAGGGCCAGCGTGGCCGTAAACTCCCAGCCAGACGGCGCCGCGCTGTGAGCGTCGGGCAGGAGGTGAGGGATGTCGAGGCTGAGGGAGGTGTTGTCAAGCGGGCGCAGCGTGGGGGCGTAGGGGCGTGCCGAAGCTGCGGAGGGTCGAGGCGGGCACGCCAACCCCAAGATCCGGCGATGCGCCCCTCGGCGCCGATGTGCCACGCGCGGATGCGGTTGTGGAGGAAGGCGGGCGAACGGTTGGCGTTGTAGGCGGGCGAGAGGAGGAGCGGCGAGCCGAGGGCGCGCCCGAAGTAGGACGCTCCGGTGGTGTACTCACCGTTATTATAATAGTTGTCCGCGCCGCCGCCGTAGCCGGGATATTTCTTGTGGTCATACTGGATGAAGTGGAAGGGGCCGCTCTGATCCATCGTCGAGAGGTGCTCCACAACGATGCGGCGCAGGTGGGGGAAGGTGGGCAAGTCGATGGAAATTCCCGCCAGGCCGTCGAGCCCGTTGTACCATTCGATGCCGGAGCGATCCTCCCAGAAGTGCTGGTAGTAGGCGGAGATGGCGAAGCGTGGGCCGGCGTAGTCGAGGCGAAAGTCGAATGTGCCGTAATGATTGCCCAGCATATTGATCTGATCCGAGACGGTGGCATCGCTGCCGCCCGATTGTCCAAGGACGATGCGCGCAAAGTCTTTCAGCGACTGTGGCTGACGGCCCATCTTGGGCAAGGTCGATGTGCCACCCCACTGCGCCATGTGGCGTATGCCAATCGTGAAGGCAAGGGAAGGGATGCAGGGCGAGGATCGCGGAGGCGGAGGTAGAGCGCCTTGCGGTGCCACAGGACGCCCTGCACATAGTGGCGCTCGGGGGGCGATGGCAGTGCGCAGATAGTCTGTGTCGAACGATCGTCCCACGGCGAAGTCGCCGCCTGCCGCGAGCCATCCGCCTGTCAGCGGGACGGCCATGAGGCGTGGCGTGTAGAGCGTGATCTCGGGGATGGGACGCGTTGGGCGAGAGGGAGCAAGTCGCCGATGCTTAGCGTTGGGTCGGGGCTGGTCGGGCGAGATGTTGAGGCGTTGCCATCCCACGCGCGACTGCCGATGGAGAGCGCGAGTCGGTCGCGGTAAGAGAGCGCGGCGTAAGCCTCCTCGACGAAGACGTGTCGCCCGATACGTGGTGCGGCAGCTACGAGGCTCATCGCCGCCTCCCACTGCCAACGGTCGGTGAGCCGTCCCGTGTGTTGCACGCCTGCCCTGCATGTAGCCTCCGAAGCCGGTGATGTCCGTGGGCATTTGTCCGTGCGTGTGGCTGGCCATCCAGAAGGGTGTGCCGCCGTCGGCACCGGCGCCGGAGAACGATACCTTATATAAGGTACCGGCAGAGGGTGGGACAGAGGCCGTAGAGTCGGCGACTTCGTCGGCATAAACGTGAACTGAAAGCGCGAGCGCCATCCATGCGAGGACGTGGCGGAGGGAAGAATGGGTGATGTGCATAAGTCAGAAATAATACGGGCGGCAAAGCTATCGTAGCGGCTTCATCTTGTGGCACAACACCCTGACGGTTGTGCAGGTAAGCCGAATATCTATCTTTGCGGCCGAATTTTTAAGCGTAAGTAATACACATATGAACAATTACGAAACTGTTTTTCATTTTAACTCCCGTTTTATCTGAAGCACAGGTAAAGGAAGCGGTAGACAAAGTGAAGGCCGCACTGGGGACAGTGAAGGCAGAGATTGTGAACGAAGAGAATTGGGGGCTGAAGAAGCTGGCTTACCCGATTGACAAGAAGACGACGGGCTTCTACTGGCTGCTTGAGTTCAAGGCCGTACCTGAAGCCGTGGAAGTGCTGGAGACGCAGTTCCGCCGTGACGAGCGTGTGATCCGCTTCCCTGACCTTCCGTCAGGACAAGTTCGCCGCTGAGTACGCAGCCAAAGCGCCGCGGCCTGAAGGCATCGAAAGAGAGAGAATCGGCGAGAAAGCTAACCAGTAAAAGGAGGATTAAACTACATGGCAACGACAAACACCCCCGCAGGTAACAACCAGTCTGAACTCCGCTACCTGACCCCGATGTCGAAGGACGTCAAGAAGAAGAAGTACTGCCGCTTCAAGAAAAGCGGAATCAAATACATCGATTACAAGGATCCCGACTTCTCAAGAAGTTCCTCAACGAGCAAGGCAAGATCCTGCCCTGACGCATCACCGGCACCTCGCTGAAGTTTCAGCGTCGCGTGGCCCAGGCCGTTAAGCGTGCTCGCCACTTGGCTCCCTGCTGCCTTACGTAACCGATTTGATGAAATAACCCCCGTTAAAGCGAAACAGAACTATGGAAGTTATATTGAAAGAAGACGTAGCCAACCTGGGCTACAAAGACGATATCGTACACGTAAAGGACGGCTACGGACGCAACTTTCTGATCCCGCAGGAAGGCCGTGATCGCCTCAGAGTCTGCCCGCAAAGTGCTCGCAGAAGTGCTCAAGCAGCGCGCTCACAAGATTGCCAAGATCAAGGAAGAAGCCGAGGCGCTGGCCGAAAAGATGAAGGGCGTATCGCTCACCATCGGCGCCAAGACCAGCTCCACGGGCACGATCTTCGGCTCGGTGACGAATATCCAAATCGCAGAAGAGCTGGCTAAGCTGGGCTTCGAGGTAGATCGTAAGATCATCCGTATCAAGGAAGACGCAGTGAAGGAAGTAGGCTCGTATAACGCCACGGTGAGACTCCACAAGGAGGTGTCGGTCGAGATCCCTTCGAGGTGGTCTCGGAGGCATGACCCCACACCCGGAGTCTTTTTCCAGAAACCGGATAGAAGCAGAAGAGAGTGTTCGAACATGAGCGTTCGGGCGCTCTCTTTTTGCACCCCAACAGATGCTCCTCCCACCGCCTACTTAGGCCCCATCCCCTACTACCGCCTCATGCACCGCGCCACCGAGGTGCGCATCGAGGCCTGGGGAACACTACCCGAAACAGACGCTCCGCAACCGTTGCCTGATCGCCACCGCCGGCGGTGTGCAGGCGCTCACTGTGCCCGTCGTACGGCCTGACAACCCCAAGGCGCCCACGCGTGACATCCGCATCTCCGACCACGGTCGGTGGCGCCATCTGCACTGGCAAGCCCTGGTTTCGGCCTACGGCATGAGCCCCTTTTTCGAGTATTACGCCGACGACTTCGCGCCGTTTTATGAGCGGCCTTACACGTTTCTGATCGACTACAACATGGCGCTCCAGTCGCTCGTCTGCGAGCTGCTCGACATCAGCCCGACGGTCGGCCTGACCGAGGCGTACATGCCCCCGGAGTCAGTGACGGACGATCTGCGCGAGGCCTTCACGCCGCGTCAGCCACGCCCCGAGCACCCCGACCTGCCGCCGCCCCGACCCTACTACCAAGTCTTCGGGTGCAAACACGGCTTCCAGCCCGACCTCAGCATTGTCGATCTGCTGTTCAATATGGGGAACGAGAGCCTGCTGTATTTATAGCCCATGCACGTTCGCTCTGGGGAGGGAGGCCTCTCGCCGGGCCGCTTCCCCAGAGTAAATTCTTCCAACCGATCTCTTTTGAAGGCGTTTCTCCGAGTAAATTCCTCCAACCGACCTCTTTTGAAGGAATTTCTCCGAGTAAATTCCTCCAACTGACCTCTTTTGAAGGAATTTTCTCCGAGTAAATTCCTCCAACCGACCTCTTTTGAAGGAATTTCTCCGAGTAAATTCCTCCAACCGACCTCTTTTGAAGGAATTTACTTGAGTAATTTTCACCGTTGGCTAGTCATCGGTAAAAATTACTCAAAGAAACGCTCCATTGATCCTTAGTTGGCGCCGTTGTCTCACGATAATTCACCCAACGACCCTCGACCGCCCCTCCCGAGCCCCTCTTTTCAGCCCCGAAAAGGAAATACCTGGCGCCTTTGTCCGTTAAGGGTGAGGCCCACCGCTGCCCCGGGGCCTTTGCCCTATTTTTTTGCCACCGATATTTTTAGACAAAGACAAGATGAAGATTCTACGGTTGATCGGGCTTTTATGCCTCTTTCCCGCATGCCTTGCGGCTCAGCAGGGCAACGAAGTGTTCCGCTTTTTACGTTTCCCCACGTCGGCCCGGGCCGGCGCACTGGGGGGCACACGGTCTCGCTCGTGGAGGCCGATCCGGCCCTCGTCTTTCACAACCCCGCGTTGCTGGGGGCGAGATGAACGGCATGGTGGGGCTGAGCTATATGAACTACATCGGCGGTATCCACGTCGGTAGCGCCATCTATACACGCACACACGGCGACCGCGGCGCGTGGGCCGTCGGCCTCTCGTACATCAACTACGGGGAGCATGAAGGGAGGCCGATGCGCAGCGGAACCTCTCGGGCCACTTCTCGGCCTCCGACGCGGGCCTGAGTGCGACCTATTCCTACGACCTCTCGGATCGTTGGCGGGGCGGGTTGTCGATGAAGGTCCTCTACCCGCCATCGCCGAATACTCGGCCTTCGGACTGGCCGCAGACGCCGGTCTTAGCTACTTCGACGAGGAGGCAGACCTCTCCGTCGGCATCGCGCTGAAGAACATCGGCGCTCAGCTCAAGGCCTACGATTCGCGTCGCAGTCGCCCTGCCGTGGGACATCCAGCTGGGATTCACCAAGCGCATGGCCCATGCGCCTATCCGGCTTTCGATCACGGGCATGTATCTCAATCAATGGAAGTTCAAATACGTCGACGAGACGCTCACGGAGCGCAACGTGGACGATAGCTTCGTCGCCACGCTGGCCAAGCACCTCGTCTTTGGTGTCGACTTCGTACCCTCGAACAACTTTTGGGTTGGCGTGGGCTATAACCCCAAAGAAGCGATGGATATGCGGCTCAAGGACGGCGGCAATCGGCTCGGCGGATTTTCGATGGGAGCGGGGCTGCACGTCTCGCGGTTCGACGTCAGCATCTCTGCTGCACGCTATCACCCCTCGGCGATGTCACTGATGTTAGGGGTTGGGGATATCGCTCAATGACGCGAACCCTTAAGTACCCGGCCAGCTTCCCCGGCGTCTCTGACGCCTTGACTTTTCTTTTTCGCCTCCTTTTCTTGTGTCAAGACAAGAAAAGGAGTAAAAGACGAGGTCAGAGGGCGTATGCGATACGCCCCCTACCCCGTGACCGATTGGGGATCAAGAGGATCAGAGAGGGCAAGCCGGAAAGAGAATCAAAGAAAAAGTACCCCCTAACTCTCACTATGACAAAGAAAATAATCGTGGCCATTGATGGCCTATCGTCGTGCGGTAAGAGCACGATGGCGCGCGAGCTGGCCCGTGAGGTCGGCTATGCCTATAGAATACTGGCGCCATGTATCGCGCCGTGACCCTTTACGCCCTCAGGCACGCGTTGCTGAGCCCCGACGGGGCGGTCGATGCCGCCGCACTCGAACGGCGCATGGGCGAGATCGACATCACCTTCCGCGTGAACCCCGCGACGGGACGCTCGGAGACGCATCTCAACGGCCAGAACGTCGAGGCCGACATCCGCGGCATGGAGGTGTCTGCGCTGGTTAGCCGCGTTTCGGCACTGCCGTTCGTCCGACGCGCCCTCGTGGCGCAGCAGCAGGCGATGGGCCGCGAAAAAGGGTTGGTGATGGATGGACGCGACATTGGCACGGTCGTTTTCCCCAGGCCGAACTGAAGGTTTTTGTCACCGCTTCGGACGAGGTGCGTGCCCAACGACGCGTCGATGAGCTGCGGGCCAAAGGGCACGGACGTGTCGATGGAGGAGGTGCTCCGAAACGTGCGCGAGCGCGACCGCCTCGACATGGAGCGCGCCGAGAGCCCCCTGCGCCGTGCGGAGGACGCCATCGAGTTAGACAACACCCACCCTGACGATCGAGGGGCAGCGCGAACGTCTGCTCCAGCTCTTTCGGCAGGCCACGGAGGGAGAATAAGGTATGGTGAACGTAACCATCGACCAGGATTCGGGCTTCTGCTTCGGCGTCGTGAACGCCATCCGCAGCGCCGAGCGCGAGCTGACGCAGACGGACGAGCTGTACAGCCTCGGCGACATCGTCCACAACAGCCTGGAGGTCGACCGCCTCCGCTCCATCGGCCTACACACCATCGAGCACGCCGACCTCTCGCGGCTCGAGGGGCGCACCGTCCTCCTTCGCGCGCATGGCGAGCCGCCCTCCACCTACCGCCTGGCCCGCGAGCACCGCATCCGGATCATCGACGCCACCCTGCCCCGTCGTCCTCCAGCTCCAGCGGCGCATCCACCGCTGCTACAACGAGATCAAAGGCACCCCCGCGCAGCTCGTCATCTACGGAAAAAAAGGGCCACGCGGAGGTCAATGGCCTGGTGGGCCAGACCGACGGCACGGCCATCGTCATCGAGCACCCGGAGGAGGCCCCTGACTCGCCCTCGATTTTTTTCGCGAGACATCTACCTCTTCTCCCAGACCACGAAGTCGCTCGAGGGATTCGGCCAGACGGTCGAGCTGATCCGTGCGCACCTCGCCGCGGGCGTCCGCTTCCGCTACTTCGACACCATCTGCCGCCAAGTCTCCAACCGCCTCTCCACGATCCGCGACTTCGCCGCGCGGCACGACTACGTCTACTTCGTGGCCGGCAAAAAGCTCCAACGGGCAAATGCTCTACGACCAATGTCGGCTGGCCAACCTCGCTCCGTGTTCATCTCCGAGGCGGCCGAGATCACCGAGCCCTTCCGCCTGACGTCCACAGCGTCGGCGTCTGCGGCGCCACCTCCACGCCTAAGTGGCTCATGGAAGAGGTGGCCGAACGCATCCGCACACTCAATGCCTGGAACCTCGGGGCTCCCAAAAAGATTCTACTCAGGGGAGCCTCCGAGTGCTTTTTAGTCCCATGGAAGTTTCTTCCAGAGGATCCCCGGCGCTTTTAGCCTCGTGGAAGTTTCTTCCAGAGGATCTCCTGGCGCTTTTAGTCCCGTGGAAGTTTCTTCCAGAGGGTCCCTGGTGCTTTTAGCCCCGTGGAAGTTTCTTCCAGAGGGTCCCCGGTGCTTTTTAGTCCCGTGGAAGTTTCTTCCAAGCACCTAAATGCTCTTGGGGGGTTGTCTGAAGAAACTTCCAAGCACTTCCAAGCGCTTGGGGTTGCCAGGAAGAAACTTCCAAGCCCCTTTAGGCTCCCCGGAGCAGATCAAAAGAATCGTTTTATATAATCCGCCCCATCCCATGCTACTTGATAAAGAATATCCCGCCACGCACTCCATGTCCACGGCCTGGTACATGGTGGACGACGACGACAACGTGGCCATCATTGAGTATAACGAAAACGGTCCCGTGCCTTGGGACGTGCCAGAAGGGGAAGGCATATCTTCCTTATTGTTTGGGCCTAATACGGACGAAGACCGCCTCCCAAGGATCCCTTTTGCGATCACCGAAGAACAGGTGGATGATTTTTTTATCTGATCTTATCGAGCATCCGCGTGCGCCAGATGACGTGGAACGATGGAGTCGCTACGTCGTCCAGATCGACCCCACACGAACTGAAGAGTTTTTATGCACGCTGTCGCGAGGGAGGGCTGGCGATCAATACACAGATATCGAAGCGCAGAGGGCTCTACATCGTCAACTTTTTCGAGCTGCATCAAAGAGATTAATGAGCCGACCTATCGCAAAGTGATCGACGAACAATCCGTAATGCGCCAGATGGTCGATAGTGGCATCCTTACGACGATCTACGACCTGAAATTCTTCGATGTCGAAAGTGAATATAATAAAGCGGAGGGTCGCATGGAGTTTTCCACAGAGTTCAAAAACGATGCCTTACTACATCTACGTGCAGCCCTACTGAGTCGCGCATCTGGCCAAACGAATGATCACGCCCCGCCATCCGGGTGAAACTTTCTCAGGTGCCGGAGGAGTTTAGGTCGCGCATCCATCGCATTCCCGGATGCTTTGCCGATAAGGAGTACCTCAAATTGCTCAGCATACCCCCTGTCGGTTCGAAGAGACTCCAAATTTTTCGCTCTCCACCCTACCGCGTGAGGAGGACTATATCCCTACTCGATTGAAAATGATCGAGCAAATCTCTATCGACCTCAGCAACTATTGCTCCAAGCAGTGCCCCTTCTGCTACAACCACAGCCGGCCAGATTCTGCGCAGGCAGTCTTCGAGCAGGTCTCACCCCATCACCGATCATCGTGTTCAAATCGACGGCGACAGTTACCCCATCTATCTCCTCTCTGAGCGCAAGCGCTACGCTGCCGAGATTGAGCATTATGCACAACAGCCTTACCGCGGGGAAGTGTAAGCCCTCGTAGACTATTCATTCTGCGTGAATGATCCTTCGCGTCGATAGCGTATTTTTAGTCTCACTTATTTACCCCTTACAACGATGATACAAGACAAAGAATATCCCGCCACGCACTCTATGTCCACGGCCTGGTACATGGTGGACGACGACGACAACGTGGCCATCATACAGTTCGAAAAATAATGGCCCTATTCCCGTGGACGTGCCTGACACATGGTTCGATAAGTTGCTTTTTGGTCCCAGCACCACAGACAGGGATGACGACCACATCACTTTTTTTCCCTGACGGATGATCAGCTCGATGAGGTCTTAGAAAAATTTGACCTATGCGCCCACCGCGCCGGATGAGGAAAAAATATTGGGATGAAGGTATCACCCAGATCGATCCCTCGCGCGAAGAGGAATTTTTGGCACTCTGTCGCGAAGGGGAGTTGACTGTCGAGAAATGTGTGTCGAGGGTGCGAGGGCTGTACCTCGTCGATTATTATAATTGTTTCAAGCATATAGAGAAGGAGGAAGACAGTCCGCTGCTTGATCCGCAATCGGTGATCCGAAAGCTCATCGACCGAGGCATCATTTTCCGTTATCTCTCCTGTAAATACCTGTCGATCGATGACAATAAGGCAGATGAATCGGGCAAGAAGTTCAGGCTCACTCTCGAATCCCTACCCTACTACCTCTACCAACAGCCCCTACAACGAGGGAGGAACTCTCGAGCGTGTCCTCACGCCCCGTCATCCGGTGAAAACTTTCTCAGGTGCCGGAGGAATTTAGGTCGCGCATCCATCGTATTCCCGGACGCTTTGCCGAGAAACGATACATCCAAATCGCTCAGCATACCCCCTGTCGGTTCGAAGAGAGTCCAAATTTTTCGCTCTCTACCCTACCGAGCGAGGAGGACTATATCCCTACATGATTGAAATGATCGAGCAAATCTCCATCGACCTCAGCAACTATTGCTCCAAGCAGTGCCCCTTTGCTACAACCATAGCCGGCCAGAGGGAGCGACCAGTGGCGCCCGTCGGAGGTGATCCGCCTGGCCACGGATTGCATAGCGCACGGCGTGCGGGCCGTCTCGCTCGGAGGTGGCGAACCGTTCGAGTACGACGGGGTGTTCGACATCATCCGCGCGCTCTACCCTCGGTGTTACCTCACGGTCACGACGAACGGACTGCCGCTGGAGCACGACGCTGTCTGGCTACAACTTCTGCGCGATGCGCCAGACAAGATTCACGTCACCATCCACCGTCCGCACGACGCCGACGAAGTCCGTCGCGTGGAGGGCCTGATCCGTCGCCTTGCCGCAACGCCCATCAAGCCCGGGCTGAACCTGCTCGTTGAATCTGATCGGCTGCCGGACGCCATGGCCGTCTTCACGCGTTTTCTCGGCCTACTTACCCGCCAGCAGATCATCCTCGTACCCCGTCGTCCCGACCGTACTCCGTCGGCCCGGCAGTTGGCGGAAGTCGCCGGCCGACAGCCCTTTCAGGCGCCCGCCTGCCTGACGCGTTGTCTGCGCCCGGAGCGCTTCGTCTCCATCTCGTGGGACAAGCAGGTGAACCATTGCAGCTATGCCGGAGGTAAGGCGCCGCTCCACAGTTTGGACCACGCTGGCCTGCTGGACGCCCTCTCGCGCGTGACGTGGCAACGCTGCGGCAGTTAGCGGCTACGAATGCGGGAGCCAAAACCGGATGGCAGAGTGGGTCCGATCGGGCTTGCATGATGCGTCCAAGACCGTTTGCCTGACAGCCCCCACCCCATGGGGCGTGTAGGCCCAATCGCTTCGGGTGGATAGGCCCAATTCCGCTCGGCGTATGGGGTCGGTCGGGTTCGGCGGTTGGCTCCCATCGGATTGGACGCTGCGGCCCGAACAGGTTCGATGCCCCCTGCTGGCTTAACCGCCGACCACCTCTCCTCAATAACCAACGCCGCCCCGCCGGAAGGGATTCCGACAGGGCGGCGCTGCACCTTGGTGATCAGTCGAGGGGTCAGGGTGTTGGGAGTCCCTCTTCGGCCAGATCGGGGTCGATCATGATACGGCCGCAATACTGCAGACGATGATTTTTCTTCCTCAGCTTGATGTCCATCTGTCGCTGGGGCGGAATTTTGTTGAAGCAGCCGCCGCACTGCATCGCGTTCGATGGGCACCACGGCGAGCCGTTGCGGGCGCCCTTGCGAATACGTTTGAAGGCTGCCAGCAGGCGTGGCTCGATGGTCGTCTCGAGTGCCTTGGCCTTGTCGCGCAGGCGATCCTCCTCCTGACGCGTCTCGGAGGTGATCTCATCCAGCTCGCTCTTCTTCTGCGCCAGATCGCCCTTGCGCCCTTCGAGCACTTCCTTGCTCTGCTTGATCTTCTGCTTCTTGGCGTCTACGGCGGCGTTGAACTCGCGGATTTTCTTTTTCGGCAAACTCGATCTCGAGGCCTTGGAACTCGATTTCCTTCGTCAGGTTGTCGAACTCGCGGTTGTTACGCACATTGTCCAGTTGCGACTTGTAGCGCTCGATCAGCTCTCTCGACTCCGAGATTTTGTTTTTCTGTGCCAGTACGTTCGCCTTATTCTCCTCAATGCCGCTCTGATAGTCTCTTGATGCGCGTCTCCAGTCCGGCTATTTCGTCCTCCAAGTCCTGCACTTCCAGCGGCAGCTCCCCACGCAGGGTTTTTCAGCTTGTCGACCTCCGACATGATCGCCTGCAAATGGTGCAGTGATCGGAGCCGCTCTTCGACCGTCAGCTCCCGGTATTCAGCTGCGGGGGTATGGGTTGGGGCAGCTGTTTCCATCACTTCGGGCGTCGGCGTTTCGGCCTCATTCATCACTGACGTTTCTTCTTTCGTAGTCATACGCTATAAATATGTTATGGGATTAATGCTTGTTTCTGAGTTTCGTAGTGCAAAAGTAGGGTGTTTCGAGGAGATGATTTCGTGAAACAAATCCACCGTGCATCGCTCGCTCTCATAGTGTCCGACTACGGCCAGGAGGAGGCTATCCGCCACGTCGAAGTAGTCGTTGTACTTCGCCTCGCCCGTCACGAACACATCCGCACCCGCCGCTGCGGCGTCGCGCCAAAGGAACGCGCCGCTGCCACCGCAGAGGGCCACGCGCCTCACCGGCCGACCGCACAGCGCGGAGTGGCGTACGCAGGGCACATGGAGCACGCTCTTCAAGTGATGCAGAAAGTCCGCCTCACTCATCGGCTCCGCCAGCTCACCGACGGCTCCCGATCCGGCCTGCGACCAGGCGTTACTCAATGGATAGAGATCATAGACCACCCTTCGTAAGGATGCGCCGCGAGCAAGGCCCGCACCACGGTGCTGCGCAGGTGGCGCGGCAGGATTGTTTCAATGCGCACCTCAGGTTCGACATGCAGCGCGCCGACGGTGCCGACGTATGGCTGACAGCCCTCCGAGGCACGGAATCGCCCCTCGCCTTGGGTGCTGAAGCTGCATGCGTCGTAGGCTCCGATATGGCCCGCACCGGCGTCGGCTAAGGCCGCGCGCACAGCATCGGCGTGCGCTTCCGGCACGAAGGTGACGAGCTTCAGCAGGCCGTCCGACAGCGGACGGAGGATGCGCGTGTTCTGTAGCCCGAGCAGCTCGGCTAGCTTGTAGTTGACGCCGCCCGTGGCGTTGTCGAGGTTCGTATGGGCGGCATAGATCACGACGTCGTTCCGGCAGGGCTTTTGGCCACGCACCGCTGCACGTAGTCCGCACCCGTCAGCTCACGCAGGGGACGGAATAGCAGCGGATGGTGGGCAATGATGAGGTTGCAATCGTGGGCGATGGCCTCGTCGACCACGGCCTCCGTGACGTCGACGCAGAGCAGTGCGCCACGCGCCGGCTGGTTGACGTCGCCCACCTGAAGGCCCGTATGGTCGTACGACTCTTGCAACGCAATCGGTGCGAGGCGCTCTATTTCACGTAAAACATCTCTGATGAGCAGCATGGCGCGTGCGGTTATTCCGGTTTCACGTCGATGTGAAGCTCCTCGAGCTGTGCTGGCTCAAGCGGTGTCGGGGCATCGAGCATGACGTCGCGGCCCGCATTGTTTTTCGGGAAGGCGATGCAGTCGCGGATGGAGTCGAGGCCGGCGAAGAGCGAGACGACACGGTCGAGGCCGTAGGCAATACCGCCGTGGGGTGGGGCGCCGTATTTGAAGGCGTTCATGAGGAAGCCAAACTGCTCCTGGGCGCGCTCTTCGGTGAAGCCGAGTATCGAGAACATCTTGTCTTGCAACTTGCTGTCGTGGATACGGATCGATCCGCCGCCCACTTCGACGCCGTTGATGACCATGTCGTAGGCATTGGCGCGGACGGCCCCGGGGTCGGTCTCAAGCAGCGGGATGTCCTCCGGCTTGGGCGAGGTGAAGGGGTGGTGCACGGCGTAGAAGCGTTGGTCTTCTTCGCTCCACTCCAACAGCGGGAAGTCGACTACCCAGAGGCATTCGAAGCGCGACTTATCTCGCAGCCCGAGCCGGTTGCCCATCTCCAGACGGAGCTCGCAGAGCTGCTTGCGCGTCTTGTCTGTCTCGCCACAGAGAATCAGCATCAGGTCGCCCGGCTCGGCGCCGAAGGCTGCCTTCATGGCCTGCAGCTGCTCCTGGGTGAAATACTTGTCGATGCTCGACTTGACGTGTCCGTCCGGCTCCACGCGGGCGTAGATGAGACCCTTGGCCCCGATCTGCGGCCGCTCCACAAACTTGGTTAGTTCGTCGAGCTGCTTTGCGCGTGTAGGGTGGCTGCGCCCTCAGCCCGGATGCCGGCGATGTAGTCGGCACGGTCGAAGACGCCGAATCCGTGTCCCTTCATCAGGGTCGGTGAGCTCCACGAAACGCATGCCGAAGCGCAGGTCGGGCTTGTCGGAGCCGTAATACTTCATGGCGTCGTGCCACGTCATGCGCGGGAAGGCCTCGCTGGAGAACTCCATACCGAGGACGGCGCGGAAGAGGTGGCGCACCATGCCCTCAAAGAGCGTGATGACGTCGTCTTGCTCCACGAAGCTCATCTCGCAGTCGATCTGCGTGAACTCCGGCTGACGGTCGGCGCGGAGGTCTTCGTCGCGGAAGCATTTCACGATCTGGAAATAGCGGTCGAAGCCGGAGACCATCAGCAGCCGCTTGAGCGTCTGCGGCGACTGGGGCAGGGGCATAGAATTGCCCCGGGTTCATACGCGAGGGAACGACAAAGTCGCGCGCACCCTCCGGCGTGGAGTTGACCAAAAACGGGGGTCTCCACCTCCAAGAAATGGAGGTCGTTCAGGTATCGGCGCACTCGAGGCGCCATGCGATGGCGCAGCTCTGAGTTCTTACGCACGGCCTGCCGACGGAGGTCTAAGTAGCGATACTTCATGCGCAGATCGTCGCCGCCGTCGGTCTCGTCCTCGATGGTGAAGCGGCGGGTGAGCGCCGGGTTGAGCACTTCCAGCTCATCGACGATCAGCTCGATCTCGCCCGTGGCGAGGTGCGGATTCTTGTTCGAGCGTTCGCGGACGGTGCCCGTCACGCGGATCACAAACTCGCGCCCCAGTTTGTTGGCCTGCTCGCAGAGCGGCGCGTTGAGGGCTTCGTTAAACACCAATTGCGTGATGCCGTAGCGGTCGCGCAGATCGACGAACGTCATGCCGCCCATCTTTCGGGTACGCTGTACCCATCCGGCCAGCGTCGCGGTCCGTCCCTCGTCGGTCAGTCGCAGCTCGCCGCAAGTATTTGTCCTGTACATATAAGTATGATGTGTAATGATAGTCTTTGGACAAGCGGCGCCAAAGATAAGTCCGCTTGGGAAAGTCATTCAGTCGGAATCGGCGCAAGCGCGTAAACTTCCGTTCACCCTCTGGCGCTGACCTTTTTCAGAATGTGAGTTCGACGCAAAGAGCCGGCCCGCCCGAGCGACTTTTTTGGCGTCGCTGCGTGCCAGCGGCTCCGTCAAGCGACTTTTTGGCGCCGCTGCGTGCCAGCGGCCTCGTCAAGCAACTTTTTGGTGTCGCTGCGTGCCAGCGGCCCTCGTCAAGCGACTTTTTTGGCGTCGCTGCGTGCCAGCGGCCTCGTCAAGCGACTTTTGGCGTCGCTGCGTGCCAGCGGCCCTCGTCAAGCGATTTCTTTTGGCGCCGCTGCGTGCCAGCGGCTCCGTCAAGCGACTTTTTGGCGTCGCTGCGTGCCAGCGGCCTCGTCAAGCGACTTTTTGGCGTCGCTGCGTGCCAGCGGCCCTCGTCAAGCGACTTTTTGGTGTCGCTGCGTGCCAGCGGCCTCGTCAAGCGACTTTTTGGCGTCGCTGCGTGCCAGCGGCCTCGTCAAGCGACTTTTTGGCGTCGCTGCGTGCCAGCGGCCTCGTCAAGCGACTTTTTAGCGTCGCTGCGTGCCAGCGGCCTCGTCAAGCGACTTTTTGGCGTCGCTGCGTGCCAGCGGCTTCGTCAAGCGACTTTTTAGCGTCGCTGCGCGCCAGCGGCCCCGTCAAGCGACTTTTGGCGTCGCTGCGTGCCAGCGGGCCCGTCATGCGACATTCTGGCGTCGCTGCGTGCCAGCGGCCCTCGTCATGCGACATTCTGGCGTCGCTGCGTGCCAGCGGCCTCGTCATGCGACATTTTGGCGTCGCTGCGTGCCAGCGGCTCCGTCATGCGACATTCTGGCGTCGCTGCGTGCCAGCGGCTCCGTCATGCGACATTCTGGCGTCGCTTTCGACCCAGAGACTCCTCCCAGTGGCATAACGACGAGCGAGCAGAACGCCCGTACGTAGATCTCAAGAAGCTGTTTGAATTGCAGGGCATTTCCCCAAGCGATGGAGGCGACGCCCGACATCATCGCGTGAGCGAAGCGGTGAGCCACAGCTCACGGCCGCGGAGGCGATAGCTATAGGTGTAGAGTGTTGACGGCGCTGAAAAGCGAATAGCTGTAATGCCGACGGTTGAAGACGTTGCGCAGGTCGAGGCTGAGGCGTAAGGCGCGGTGGCGATAGGTGAGGCCGAGGTCGAAGAGGGTGGCGGTGACGGGGCGGCCGGTGGGCCAGGCCTCGGTGGTGATGTCGGACGCGGCCGTGAGGAGCCATGCGGCGGCGGGCTGGAGATGCAGCCGGATGTCGTGCGTCTGCAGAGATGCGACGACGTGCGGCCGCTGCGGATGCGGTTGAAAGTCTTGACGAAGCGGTAGCTATAGGCCAACTCTACGGGGTCGCCGAAGGGCTTAGCGACGACGGTCGGGGTGAACCAAAGCGTGCTCAGTTGGTAGTCATACCGCCGCTCATTTTGGATCATCGCCTGCTGGCCACGCGTGAAGCCCTGCATTGAGCGCCGCCTTGTCCCGACGGACTGGAAGCGTTTGGTGAGGCCGAAGTAGACGCTTGCGTGGCGCGTATGATGCGGCATGGAGCGGACCGTCGCTTCGATCAGCCGCGGACTGACCGCCAGCGACGGCATCAGGCTGTTGCGCTGCTGCACGTACGACGCGCCGACGTAGCAGAAAAGCATTTCGAGGGGCAGCTTGAAGTCGTAATCGGCCCGGGCGGAAAGCGTGCGGCTACGGGCGAGCAGGCCGAGGCCACGCCGCTCGGACGTCAGGCGATTGCGGATGGGCGCGGTGAGCAAGTCGGACAAGTCGCCGTCCGTCTCCGCATACGCCCCTGCAGTCGGACGATGGATCGCGGCGAGAGCGCATAGTAGAAGTAAAGCGACGGGGCGGCGGTCCATCGGCTCGTCCGATAGGCCGCGGGGAGGCTCCCCGGTTGGTGTAGTCCTGAAACACGCCGCCCAGGGTGGTGGAGGCGCGAAAAGATGAATCGCCGCAGCGGGTGGGTGTATCGTATTGTGGCGAGAGGAGGATGCGCAGCGACGCACCCTCCAACTGGTTATCGGCCGCGACGGTATCCTGCTGCAAAGCCGTCGTCACCCGGTCCGCGCCATAGTCCACCGTCAGCGGCAGGTAGAGGCGCGACGTCCGCGTCTCGTACGCCGCCGAGAGCGTCGTTCGGACGAGTAAATGCCGACCGGCAGCTCGTTGCGTGAGGCGTTCGCCGTCGCTCGTAGCGATGTCGACACGTCCTCGGGCGTGCGGTTGTAACGGACGAACGAGGCGAGTCCCCAGCCCAGCTTCTCACTTTTCCAGCGCACCGAGAAGCGGTTCTCCACGTTGGCCTCGCGGCCCTTCTCACGCTGTAACGACGCGCCCCACGTGCCGTCCGACATCGGGAGCGAAGCGTCCAGAAACGTAGCGCCGGCCGTGAGGCGGTTCACGACATAGCGCTTCGAGCGGTTGTCTTTGTATTCCATCGAAAGGAAGGGCAGATGCTCTCCACGTCGGGCGCATACTGCTGGGCGATGGTGATCGGCCCCGAGGCGGTGGGGAAGCGTTGTTCGGAGGCGTAGCTGTGCCCCGTGCGGGTGTGTGCATAGCCCACGTTCGCTTTTTAGCGTAGCCTCGGGGCGCAGCTTTTGGATCAGGTTCAGGCTCAAGGCATGGTCTTGCGGGGAGATGTATCGCTCCCGTTTGATCGGGGGATGGGGAGGCATTCAGCTCGCCCAAGACCGCTCGAGCCACGGGCGTGTAGGCGTCGTCCGCAAAATGATCGCGGCCCTCCTGTTCGGCAAACTCTTTCGTATCGCCCAGCTTCAGGGCCGCCAGCAGCTGGAAGCCGGGATTGAACAGCATGCCCGCCCCCGCGAGATAGTAGCGCGTCTTGTCGCCTCGCCCGACGGTCGCCTCGTAGGTGCCGACGGGCCGCAGTTTGGCGTGTCTGGAGAGCTTGATGTTGATCGCCACATCGTCAGAAAACGCGGCTTCGTCCACCTTCACCGGCTGATGGTTCGTGAGCACTTGCACGGACGTCACGTACGAGGCGGGAGGCTCTGCGTGGCTACGTTGTATTTCCCACCGAGCAGATCCAGCCCTTCGATGTAGAAGTCGGAGATGTCTTTCCCGAGGTATTTGATGGCGCCCTCGTCTCGACACCTCCACGCCCGGCAACTTCTTCAGCGCATCGCTGAGCGTATAGTCGGCCGCCCCGGTGAAGGCGCTCAGCCGATAGTTCAGCGTATCGCCCCGCTGATACACCTCGGGAGCCTTGACGACGACCTCTTGCAGGGCCTTGTTCTTGTCCTTCAATCGCACATCGTGACGCTTGTCCCCGACGTTGATCTGCGCCGTGTGCTTTTCGTAAGAGAGGTGAGAGACGACGATCCGGAGCTGCAGCGCGGCGTCGGCCTCATACGTGACGACGTAATCGCCCCGAGCGTCCGTAAAGGCATAGGCGATGGTCTTGTCGCGATCCATGATTTGCACCGTGGCTGCCTCCACGGCCTTGCCCGAGGCGTTCGCGACCGTGCCGCGCAACGTGTGCCCAGCGCGGAGCAGTAACACTCCGGCCAGCACAAAGACGAGGTACAAGAGCCACTCGTTCGACTTCCAGCGGTGTGTATCCGTTAGCCCGCATGCGCAGCTGCACCCCGTTGACGAAGATCGACTTTTGCCCGCCTTCCCTCTTGCGAATCGTCATGTCCGACAGGGCCTCGGGCGGCAGATTGGCCATGGGGTTCTGCTCGAAACGGTTTTTGGCCCTCGATGAACTTCTCGCGCGTTGTCTTGATTTCGTCGGGCAGCTCGCCCATCACAACAGGCCCCGACGCGGCCCGAAACTGTATGGCGGTGAAGCGATGCACCCCTCCGCATCTTCGGCCGCCATCACCAGGCCGGGCAGCCCGACGATCTTCCAAGGCCCGAAGGGGACGGCCACCTCCGGAGTGTACCACGCGATCCATTCACGGCCGCCGTACGTCCCGGTCGCCTTCTTGCAGGGTAGCCGCAGACTTCCTTCTCCTCGTCCACAAGGCGCCGACGATGGGGGTGATCTTCTCCTCGTAGGTGTATCGATAAGGGGGCGATCACGCTGTGCACCGTGAGGCGATTGCTCGGGTCGTTCTGATAGACCGCTTGATCGAAAAAGTGGTCGTTTCGCTCCACCCGTTCCTCCAGCTCCTTCCGCTGCGCTTCCGACGCGCCCGGCTGCCGAACGACCGAATCGAGCTGAAAGGCCGAATAATCCGTGAACACCGCAAAGGCATCGGCGATCTGCAGCAGGGTGGTGCCCCGATCGACGTTTCCGTCCGCACTTTTCACGTCGTACTCATAGATGCACGCATACTTCCCTTGTGCCGCGTGCTGGGCCGACACGCTCATGCAGCCGGCCATCAAAAGACTCATGATTGAAATTCGTGTATTCATACCGTATATCTGTTAGTGGGTGCATAGATAGCGATATGCATCCAGCCTCAAATGGATCTCCCGGACGCTGCGAGCCGTTTGGGGGCTATCTCGAAAGGTCTCTTTTACCCCTTGCACAGGCCGTCGCAGTGTGCGAAATGAGTGTGCAACACCTGCGTGGCGCCGGCACAGTGTGTGAAATGACCATGCAACACCTGCGTGGCCCTTTCACAGTGTGTAAAACGACTATGGCACCTGCGTGGCCCTTTCACAGTGTGTGAAATGACCATGCAACACCTGCGCGGCTCTTTCACAGTGTGTGGCGGGACTATGCAACACCTGCGTGGCCCTTTCACAGTGTGTGAAACGACCATGCAACGCCTGCGCGGCCTTTTCACAGTGTGTGGCGGGACTATGCAACACCTGCACACCCTTTCACAGTGTGTGAAACGATCATGCAAGCCTTGCGCAGCCTTTTCGAGTGTGCGACTTTGGATTACACTCTCGGGGGCGTCTGGCAAGCCTTTCTCAGCGGCTTTGCTGGCAGATAAGCCGGTCTTTTTGCCCCCTTTTGATTGCAGATCATAAGCGAGCAGACCATTCTCGGGTGGAATTTGTTACGGGGGCGGATGGCATTGTGGAAAACGGAATACATTCGGCCCGATTTCAAATCTCTTAGCAAGTACCTATATGTTAGATTTTAATGATACTCAGATCGCCTTTGAGGCGAAATCAGACAGTGAACTGAGAAACGCCCGTCTGCTGTTTGGCACCATCAAACATCCCGGGTTGGTGAAGCTGGCAAAGCTTGGGACGAACATTGCGCTGGGGATCCACTTCCCGCTGGGGTGGATCGTGAAACCGACGCTCTACAAGCAATTTGTGGGCGGAGAAACGATCGAAGGCTGTGCCCGCACCGTGGCCGGGCTGAGGCGCTTCGGCGTCAAGTCGACACTCGACTATTCGGCCGAAAGTGAGCAGACCCCCGAGGGCATCGAGGCCACGATGAAGGAGACGCTCCGCTCGGTGGACAATGCGAAGGGCAACCCGGACATCGCCTACGCCGTCTTCAAGCCTTCCACCCTCACCACCGATGCCCCTGCTCGCCAAAGCCTCCGAGCACCCGAGCAACTGACGGCCGAGGAGAAAGCCGCCCATGAGGCCTATCACCAGCGCTTCTCGCCCTCTGCCAACGCGCTTACGACAACGATGTCCGCATCCTCGTCGATGCCGAAGATTACTGCTTCCAGGATTCCATCGACGCCATGACGGACGAGGCCATGCGTATGTTCAATAAGCGCCGCGCCATCGTCTTCGCCACCCTCCAGATGTATCGCCACGACCGCATGCCGTACCTCCGCCGCATCCTCGAGGATGCCAAGGAGAAGGGTTACACGGCTGGCATCAAGTTCGTCCGCGGTGCCTACATGGAGGGACGAGCGCGCCCGTGCCGCCGCCATGGGCTACCCTGACCCGATCTGCAAAAACAAGCAGGCCACCGACGATAACTACAACCAAGGCGTGGAGTTCGTCATCGAAAACCCTCGACCACTTCCGAGCTTTTCATGAGCACACACAACGAGGAGAGCAACCATCGCCTGGCCAAGCTGATCGAGAAGAAAGGCCTCCGTCACGACGATCCGCGCATCTTCTTCGCCCAGCTACTCGGCATGAGCGACAACATCTCCTTCAACCTCGCCCACGCGGGTTACAACGTGACCAAATACGTGCCCTACGCCAAGGTGCGCGATGTAAGCTTCCGTACCTCCTCCGCCGCGCAGAGGAGAACACCTCCGTGGCCGGACAGACCACCCGCGAGCTGAACATGCTTAACCTCGAAACCGAGCGCCGTAAGCGAGCGAAATGACCGTGGAGGAACGCGACACGGGAAGTCCATCCTGACGCTTTTTGCACCGGAGGGTGCCCGGCTGCTGATGTTGGGCAGCTTTCCTCCGCCGCGTGAGCGTTGGCGGATGGACTTCTTTTATCCCAACTTTCAGAACGACATGTGGCGCATCTTCGGCCTAGTCTTCTTCGGCGACAAGTCGCACTTCCTCACCGACGATGGACGTGCGTTTCGCGAGGCCGAACTTCGCCGTTTTTCTCACCGAGCGTGGCATCGCCATCTGGGACACAGCGATGGAGGTCAGTCGCCTCCAAGGCAACGCCTCGGACAAGTTCTCGAGGTACTTCGCCCGATCGACCTTCGGCAGACCCTGGCTCTGCTTCCGTCCTGCCGCGCCATCGCCGTAACGGGTCAAAAGGCGCTCGACACGCTACTGACACTCGTCTCAGCACCCTCACCACCTCCGAAGACGGGCGAATGGACGGACGCCGCGTTAGACGATCGGCATTTCGACTCTATCGTATGCCCTCGTCATCACGTGCCTATCCGCTTTCGGTGGAGAAGAAGGCCGAGAAATATCGGCGGATGTTTGAAGAGATGGGGCTGAAGTGAGACATTTGTGTAAATGGAAAACGGGTCTATCTTTTGCCCTGTCTTTTTGAAACAAGCCACACTGCTGAGTCAGTAAGGAAGGATGGGTGAGTGGCTGAAACCAACAGTTTGCTAAACTGTCGTGCGGGTTACCGTACCGGGGTTCGAATCCCCTCCTTCCGCTGAAGGTACTCTGAAAAAAAGGCATTCAGAGACTCTTTTAGGGAAAAATGTAAGTGCCATAACTTGAACGAGTTATGGCACTTTTCTTTGTGCCTACCTATCTTTCAGAGCACGTATTGAAGCAGCCGAAACGCTCAAAATACTCCCCAACGGCTAGCAATTTGGCTACAACTTTTTCGGCCAAAATGAAAATTGTAGCCAAGAGTCCGTAGAGAGCACGTCAGGGAGCACTCATATACAGCTGTTTTTCAGTCATCTATGTAGAACTTTGCAAGCGTGATCGAAGGGAAAAAGTTTGCGCCAAAAACACTGTATCCGGCTACAATCGGCAGAGGCCTTGGCTACACTTCTTTTCTGAAGATCATGACTGCAGCCAAAAACAGTCATGTGTATGAAGACCATATTCAGAACCGCTTTCTATCTCAGAAGCAACTACGTGAACAAAGACGGGAAGGTACCCGTCATGCTGAGAATTTATCTCAACAACGAGCGCCTCTCGCTCGGCTCTACCGGTATAGCCATCCTTCGATCTCAATGGGATGGCAAGAAGGAACGTGTGAAAGGAAGAAGCACGGAAGTGCTCAGCATCAATCTCGAATTGGATAACATTCAAAACGGATTGCAAAACATCTTCAGGAGAATGGAGCTGGGTGATTATCTATCCTTGGAGCGCATCAAAATGGAGTTCCTCGGAAAGAAAGAGGACATCGGTACGATCATGGAGCTTTTTGACAGGCATATTACCGATGTCAAGAAGCAGGTCGGCGTGTCGGTTTCTTCCGCGACATTGCAGAAATACAACGTATGCAAAAAGCATTTTACGACCTTCCTGAAAAAGCAAGTACAGCCGCACCGACTTAAAGCTCTCCGAACTGACCTACGTCGTCCCCATGATTTCGATCTATACCTTCGGACAACCGTCGGGCAAGCGCCCAACACGGCCATCAAGACGTTGAAGACTTTCAAGACCATAACTCTCTTCGGGGAGAAAGCTTGGCGTTCTCCACCATGATCCCTTCGTCAATCTCCGCTTTCACATGGAGCCGGTAGATCGAGGCTTCCTGACGGACGAAGAGATCCTCCGAGTAGCCAACAAGATTTAGGTATCCAGCGACTGGAGTTGGTGCGGGACATCTTCATCTTTTCCTGCTTCACCGGACTGGCCTACATCGACGTGGCCAACCTCACGCCCGACCACATTGTGACGATGGACGACAAACAATGGATCATGACCAAGCGACAGAAAAACGAGCGTGGAGACCAATGTGCTGCTCCTCGACATCCCGAGAGCAATCATCGCGAAGTACAGCCACAAGACGTATCGGGACGGCAAGCTCTTTCCCGTCCTGACGAATCAGAAGACCAAATTCGCACCTCAAGGAGATCGCGGACCTCTGCGGGATCAAGAAGAAGCTGACGTTCCACCTCGCTCGCCACACCTTTGCCACCATGTCGCTAAGCAAAGGCGTCCCCTATTGAATCTGTTTCCAAGATGTTAGGCCATACGAACATCCGCACGACGCAGATCTACGCCCGCATCACGAACAAGAAGATCGAACACGACATGGAGCAACTGTCCGAGAAGCTCGGTAAGTTCAACTCCGCGATGGGGATCTGATACAACAGCCAAGTCACATCAAAAACAGAAACACGATATGAAAAACAACAAACAAGAAGGAGTTCTCCTATTACCGACTGCGATTAGAGTCCTATTTGAAAGATTATCACCCCGAACGGCTGGCCGACGAGGCATTTATCCGCGACCGATCGGACGCCGCGGCGCAGGCCTATGAAGACGCTTTCCGGCAAGGCTATCCCGTTCTCGAGGCCGGGTATATCGCTACGGAAGTCCTCTTCGCAGGACTGCATTTTTCGCCGTACTACACGCTCGAGCAGATCATCGAGAACGAGGTTTGCCAACGTGGTTCCGCCTGAACGCGCCGCGGATTTTGCGCTGCGGCTGTTGCAGTGACACTATCCGCGAGACCATCGCGAAGTACGAGCCGGGCGACGATTTCGACGGCAGTTCGAGTACGACCAGCTCTACACTGAACTGACCGGCGTCATCGTCGAACTACTCGAAGCGGACGGCGTGAAAGTGCTCCCGTAGCCTCCGCCCTTCTGCATCCCGTTTTCATTCGGCCGTGGCATCGCGCTGCGGCTGTTTTTCTGACCCCTGATACCTGCATACCCAATTCCGAGGATCTTCCCTCTATGAGTTTCCCTGCTTCCACTTTTTGTTCGCGGCTCGGAGCCGATGTCGGTTTCCTTGTCTTCGGGCAAAGGTCAGCAGACGATAAGGGTGACGTCAAGTCGAACGCCCCAAAGCCTTTGCCACCGATAAAAATCTTCCTGCTTCGCAGCGTATTTTATCGGTGTGAGAGCCTTTTAGTATTTCTCCTCATCGTCTACCCTTTGTTGCCCTCGAAATGAAAACGACATACTCCGAGCTTTGAACGCATGTCAGCACGATGAAAAAACGGAAGATCTTATCACCCCCAAAAACGGATTTGAAACGAAACGACGCCTCCTCACATTACCGCATAAAAATCGTTTGGATAGTCGTCTGTGTTGTGGCGTTGAAAGTCATAGGCGTTTCGGAAGAATGGACTGTCGTATTGATACCGTTTGCCTTCGTGTATCTTATTCGAGCAACACTCCGAATGGCTCTTCGGGTGCTGTTCTACCTTATTCGATGGCTTTGCATCGCCGCTGTATTGGCTTGGATCGTTTGTGGGCTGCTGTTTTGAGACGTTACAACAGCAATGACGAGGAGAGATCAATCCAATCCCCCTCCCGTCACTTTTCATAGAGCAGCGCCAGCTCCACGCGACGTCGTAAACGCAGTGCTTTCAGCTCTTTGCCGCGGTAGCGGTTTGCCTCCTGGCGAGCGACTCGCCGGCTCAAATGAACAGTTTGGCGCTGGTGAGCGACTCTCCAGCGTGAGTGAAAAATCAAAAATCGCTGTTGTCAGCCTTCCTGCTGTTGAAATCAAAAGGCGAGCGAGTGGTAATAGAGGGTGAAAAGTCTCGGCGCGATGGCGTAGCGATCGTTGGGCATGAGCAATTTACCGCGTCAGCCGTGCGAAGCCCTGTACATTTGAAATATAGACCTTCTGTGATGACTATTGAGTCAAAATCTTATGGAGAATCACAACGTTTTTGATTTATCTCTTCTTTTTGCATCTTCTCCGTGCCACTGCCGGTCTTGCCCTGCTTCTCGTTTGTGGATGCATTAAACCCCACTGAATCGGAGGGAGAAGGGTGAGCTATCATTTGATTGATCTGATTCTTGATGTTTATCTCAGAGCTACCGCCGTCCTTCTATAGTCTTCTTTTCTGCAAGTTTGAGAACAAAACCTGCTACAAAGATTAATACAGCAACTACGATAGAAATCGATAGAGTTATTCTTGAATAGTCTCGTAATTTTTCCCTTTCTTTTCTTGGCCATTGTCAGACGGATCTTTTCCTGATTCCCTCTATGGACTTGAAGTATAAGACGCCGATGATGGAGGAAATAAAAATGTAGATCGTCACTGTTAGGGATGAGGTAATCAGCTATGCTACTTGTATCTTTGAGAATAGAAATCTCAACAGAAATGAAAAGTGATCAATGCAACAAATATAGAGAGGATGCTGATCGACTCCTTTCTAGTATCCTGTGCTGCCTCCTGTGCTGCCTCCTGTGCTGCCTCCTGTGCTGCCTTTTGTGCTGCCTCTTTTGTTTCAATGGCCTTCTTCATAGCCTCTTCTTGAGCTTCAGTAAGCCACTCTGTAAATTTGGTTGAACTTGTGGTAGGCTTCATCCTGCAGAGCCTGAGTGTGGAGCAGTTTTACATCCAAAAAGAGGAAATGAAGATCTTCAGGCCTGTCGAGTCTATTTTGTAGAAAGAGTTGGCATATGTCTCTTTTTGCTCGGCAGCCACAAAGTCTTTGTAGATCAAAAAGCCGTTCGTAGAAGCATTTGAGGAGGAATCTCATGGCTTTGGTATACTTGACAACATCTGTCTGATCTTGTTGACTATCCTTCATAATGCTTAGCTCTTTCATGAAGAGAAGAAGATTGTCTAGACGGTGGTGGTGTATCTCATCCCCACTTTTTATCTGGATTTTTCCAATAGGTTTTTAAGAAACTTTTCTAGTGTTGTCTTTTTCTCATCTGTTTTTCCTTTTTTTCCACTATTGATGTATTCATCATATTTTGCGTATATCATCGCCTTGGAGAGTAGTCTTCAGAGGAGGATCAGCACGGCTTAAGCTCTCAAAAACCATTGATTTGCTTACTGAGCAACTTTATCCCTCGATGATTCTTGCGCACTCCCGTCAGGAGGTATTTCTCCCTCATAGAGGATTTCGAAGTTTTTCGCCCTTTCATAGGGTGTACTCTTTTCTAGGTCTATTTTTAGGGAGCTCGGAGGTTATCTCGGGTTTATAGAAGGACTGGAAGAGAAGTAATGAGGTTTTTTAGCTTTGATTGCCTGGAATATCCCCTCAATCTCGATACTCGTGGAAAAGTCAAGCAGTATTGAGTTTTTATTCTTCAGGAGGAGGTCGCATTGCTTTATGCAAGAGAAATAGGTGTGAGATAGCCTGATCGTCAATTACTCCGGAGAAATCTATTCGGGTCATCTCTATGAGTTTTTGTTCCAAGATCGTGAAAAAGGTTTGCCTTTGAGCATTTCTCCTGAGTTGAGGCCTCCAGCATAGGGTTTACGAGCTAAGTAGGAGACTGGAGCATGGAATATGCGCTTATTCTCTTTATCTCCTTATTTTCTTTTATCTGTATCTGAACGCACTTACATACGTACGAGAGTTCTTGGCAAAAGCTCGTGGATGCGGGAACAATGGGGTGCAAGTAAATGACATCCCTCAGAGAATGTGTTATCATAAGTATTCCTGATGACAATCTCTTTGTAGTTTTAGAGAGTAGTTAGCATCCCTTAAAAGTTCTCCTTCCAGTAGAGATTTAGAGAAGGGACCCAGAGATATTCTATGATCTCGTCGAGTTGAGCGCACCTCTCAAGTGTGAGTTTTTCTCCTCCCTTCTTCTGTTATATCTCGGTAAAATTCTCTATTGATTATAGACCGTATGATTCCTTTTTCTGGTTCTCATCATTCTTTTTATATTCATTGAAACAGTCTTTTAGCTTCCTTTCTAATGTTTTGGTGAGCTTTGGCGGAATTTCCATTGAAACCGATAGCTTCAGGGTGTCGACGAGCAATTTTTCTTCTAGTGTTGTTAGCTCTTCTGACTTGGGGATGTCTTTAAGAACTTTTATTCAGAAGATTTTTAATGATCTGTTCTAATTCATTTCCCTCGTCCTTCGGTAAGGACTGGCCTTTTTGAGGACAGAGTGTCATAAATCTCTTTGCTTAATGATTTTTAAGGTTTTCTAGTAGCCTATTCTCAAAATCACCGAGTAGTTTTAGATATGTAGGGTGTTTATAAAGGCTCGCAGAGAGAAAATATCTCATTTTTAAAAGTCTCTCATGTATAGGGAGCTTTTAGTTTTTGATTCCTCCATGGTCGTTAGATAATGTGGTATCTTAAGTCACAAAACAAATTAGGAGGATGACACTTTTTATTTCTGACATCCTCCTTTTTGGGAGCGTTGAAGCCTAAGAGGTTTATATTCTTTATTTTAATTGGCTTTTCAAATTTTTGAATTTCAGAGTGAAGCAGCTCTCTCTCATTTTTAAAAAGCTGGCTAATTTTTCCCTTCTCCTTATTATAATAGAAGCATGCTAGCCAAACATTAGGGCTTAGGTTGTGTGCAACCTCTACTAAAGGTGTCGTGTCCTGCTCTAGAATGCTTTTTGCCATTTGGGAGAATCTTTAATTTCTTGTTCTCAAGCTCAGAATATGCACTGTCAATAGCATCTTGGACTGCCGAGCTTGTTTCGTCCAAGACCTTTTTGGGCTCTATTAAGAATTCGTCCTTCCGAAGTTCTAGCCTTCCATCCTCAAAGGTGAAGAGAAAAACATCCCTTATTGAGACGATTTTCGTAGATATCAACCTCCACAGGTCCATTGAGATATGCCTCGAATGTTAAAGATTTCTGGAGCAAGCCACCATTAGTGATCAGTTTCTTCTGGTGGTTCGGCTCTCCTCCTATTATTATATATCTCTCGTTTTGCATCTGTCAAACAGAAGAAGTAGAGGAGCTTCATATAGCGCGTCATGGAGTACTCGGAGAGCTTGTTATTGAGTTTTTTTCCACGTCGAGTTCCTTCACACTTGGGCTCTTTTTCAAATCTAAGCCTACTAGTTTACTTACAAAAGTATTCGAAGGCGGCCGTTTTTCTAGATTGCACATTTTCAATTCTTTACTGTCCTTTTACCAATCATTCAGATGTCCTTTCTTGATATGAAACTCCTTCTCATTTTTAGGGGATTACGACGGAGAAGACATCTTTAAGGGCACAAATGTGCGACAAAAGTTTCTAATAGACCTTGATCGTCTGAATTTTGGGTGCAAGCAAATAGAACTTTCAAGGGGCATACTTTGTGTAATCAAGGAATATAAAAACAGGTAGAACTCCACCTTTCGTCGTAAACGCAGTGCTTTCAACTCTTTGCCGCGGTATCGGCAGAACGAGGTGTACTCACCTCGGATGTCTCTGTCGCCCTGATTCTAACTTCTGAATGAGGCGACTTTTCGGCTGCTGCCGTAGCCTCAGAGACGGTATTCACCGACGTTGTCGACAACACGGCAAGAAGTGAGTCGCTACCGAAGCGACGAAACGTGACAGAGCCGTTTCTTTTTGAGATCTGCGCGAAGCAGAGAATCCGCCTGCCGTCTTGTCATCGTACGACGAAAGCCGCTCACCGGGCAGCAGACGGTGACCGTAGCCGACATAAGGGTGGTTCTTCGGGCCGTGTAGCCCTTCGTAATGTTTGATGCACGCGACGGCGCGCTCAAAGCGTGGAAGGCTGAACAGCCGATCAACTCTGCGCTGTGCCTGCGCGTTAGGCGCGGCTAGCGCTTGGATACATACAAGAAGCGTGAGCAGGCCGCGTCCGATTTTTCGTTTTTCATGGGGGTGGTCAGATGTTTTTGGGGATAAAAGACAAAAAGCGACCGATCCGTCGCGGACAGATGCTTTTTGTTCCGTGATTATGAACAATACAAGCGATGAAAAAGATTTCGATGGACTCTGGTGAGCGACTCACTGGCTCGCTTTTGATCCAGCGGCCCCGGTGAACGGCTCATCGGGCTGTGAAAGCAAAGAATAGCCATTGCCAGCTTCCTTTTCCTTGCTGTTGAAGTCGAATGCGAGCGTTTGACTCTGGCCGTGATTGTCCTCGATCACGACTTCGAGCGACTGTCGCTCGGCGGAGAGTGAATGGTAATAGAGGGTGAAATGTCCCGGCGCGATAGCATAGCGATCATTCGGCGTGAGGGGTTTACCGCGTCGGCCGATGCGCAGCGCCCCTCTGCCGTCATACTGGAAATAGCGCAACGTGTAGCGCGTGCCTTTTACGATGCGTTCGGGCGCAAGCGTGCAGCGGATCTCGACTTCTTCACCCGGCGCGAGGGTTTTCGGGATGGGCATCGTGGTGACTTGGAACGGGTAAACCGTTCGTACGTCCAGACGGCGATCACAGCCGACCAAAACAAAAACCCGGCCAGGAGCAGGACACCTATCGCCCATGCCGCATTACGGATGTTCGTTTTTCATGATTCATTGGGGTTAGAGGTTGATGCGAAATCCTGCCGAGATAGCAGGGTCGGAAAGGATACACGTCCGAGCCGAAGAGGAACAGCCCGCGGCCGCAGACGACAAGAGCAGGTGATCCGACAGGAACAGCTCTACAGTAAGATGCAGCCCGCCGCCTCCGACTATGCGCGAACGGTCGAGTAGCTCCGCGCCGTCGAAGCAGCACGGACTCGCCGCGGTTGAGTTCCTCGTAGGCCCGCTAACGCGGAGAAACCCGCATAGACAAAGGCATTCTTCCCGCCGTCCGACAGCAGTGGGTGCATGTATCCGGCCAGCAGGAGCACGTCACTCAGCGGCACGTTCGCCTTCCGTAAAGAGCAAATTTTGCCGTTCATGCAGGGAGCAGAGAGGAAGGTGTAATTCTCGGCTTTGAGGTGGCGAGTGAGACGATACGCCCACGGTGAAAGTCTCGGGTTGGATCAGCTTTTCGTTCTGAATCACCGGGACGCCCACCGTGATTTCGACACCCGTCTGCCGAGGAAGAAGGCGCTGTGCATGCGACGAAATAGCGGTCGCTACGACACAGCACAACAGGAGAAATGTCCGTTTCATCACCATTGGGTTTGGGGTGATCGATGCGGCGGGCACGAAGAAGGTCTTCGTTTTGCACGCGGAAAGAGGCGTCCGGCCGCCGTTTCGTTCGTGGATCGTGACCTCCAACTGCTTATCGTCGGGCGGCGAAAACCCTCAAAAGCGAAGACCATGCGCTCCGACCCGTTTGCCGCGTACACGCATCGGCTGGTTAGTAGGCACGCAGGGGCTGCAGCACGCGTTCCTGGATAGCCGTTCGTTTGACCACTTTCTTGTCGACGACTTTGAAGGAGATCATGTCGATTGGGTAAAGGCAGGTCGGTTTCGTTTTTCACCGAGAGGTGGAAGTAGACGAGGTTGTTGTGGACGTACAGGCCGCGAAGCAGGAACTCGAGGCCAAACTGCCGCGCGCCGATATGGCGGACGGTGCGACGGTTACTCTGCTTGATCGTTTTCATCAGTAACTTGACGAGCATGGGCGATTCGCGGCTCAAATTCCTCGAAATAGATGTCGGCGCGGTTGGCGGTCAGACGGCCATCGAGACTGCGAGAAAAATCCGCCATCTCGACAGACAACTTCTCGGGTTCGTCGGCATACTTCACGTTAAAAGAATACAATGAGCCATCATCGCAAATGACCGAGAGGTTCGTCTCCGTCTCAAAGTCGCGTACGGCTGCCTTGACGCGGAGCACGTTCTCAGCGCCTTCAGCTTTGCCCGCGATCAGGTTGTTGCTACCCAAGTCAACGTAGCAAATAGCAGCGGGAAAAATGAGATGCGTTGTCTTGTCAAACGTCACCTCGAGACCGTATGGACGACCATTCGGCCGTTGGGGATGGCGCGGCTCATACCTTGATACAGGTCGCCGGTAGAGCGCATCTGCGTGCGCAACGTGTCGGTACTTGTGGCGAAGGTTGTAGTGATGAATCCGCAGCAAAGGGCAGCGGATAGGAGGAGTTTTTCATGGGAATCAGGGTGATGAATGAGGGATTACTTGGCTTGGACGAGGGAAAGAGTCGATGACCGCTTTAACGGTCACCTTGATGGTCCGGAGCTGCTTCTGTAGAAGCTGACTGGCGCCCTGCATCACGCCTCGGGCGGTCTCGGCGATAAAGTTGGTCTTTAGCCGACGAGGCGAAGGTGAAGCTCGTTCCGATTGTTCCACCGACGCCCGCGCCCACTTCTTTGAGGGCCGATACTTCCTCAGAGCCGGGGATAGCTAAGCCTTCTTGCCCGTCGAGATCGAAGGCAGAGAGCTTGACGGCGAGGATACGGCCGGCGTGTTCTACACTCGTGACATGGAGCTTCATCCGGTTGCCGTCGATCGTGGACTGCGCAATAAGCACGCGTATTAGGGGCAGCGTCATGTGCCCTCGATGCGGGCCGATTCTGCGAGACGGAGGCGGAGGAAGTCGCCCTGCCGGATGGTTGTTGTGCGATCGACAACGACCGACAGCGTGTTGCGGGCAATGGAGGGTGAGGCCTTCCCGACGGAGCAGAAGCCCATGTTGCGCTCTTTGTAACCGTACTCGGCGATAAAGGTGGAGTCACTGATCGGCTGATCGAGTGAAGAGACGACCGTCTCCCGTTCGAGCGATAGCTCCGCGGCGGGATAGTTCAGAAGCGGGTGGCTTGACCGTTGACTTATCCGAACTGTTCGCTGACTGATTCGGTGTTGCGTTGCCGGAAGGGAGGTACTTCGCGGCCATCTGATACGACTTCTCTAACAGTTCAATTGATCGACTTCGCCGTTTGCTTTGGCTTTCTCCTCCTTTAGCGCACCGAGTTCGGCGCGGAGGGCGATTGAGTTCACGTTTGACGTCATCGTCTTCCACGGCGGGCAGGGTCGTACAGTACGATTCAATTCGCGAGCGGTCTCCTCGTACTTGTCGATCGACCGACCGATAGCCGCAGGGGACTTCCTCGCTCGGTTCCGGTTCGGCTTTCGCCTCGCCTTCCCGATTGAGTAGTCAGCGAGCGTGCCGAGGAGCTGGCTCTTGCGCCCTCCGCCTCTTCGTCGCGCCCTAACTCGTGAGGCCTTGAGCTTGCGTGGACAGCTCATCGGGCGAGGCTTGTGGGACGTCCTTGTTCAGCCCTTGCGCCGCGGCCGACTGTTCATCGGCGGACGGTCTGAAGATGAACCAGATTGACGGGTAAACAGCAGCCCCAGCCCCAGAAGACAAGGGTGCCTGTAGTTGTTCTTTGCGTTTGGTGTCCATGATAGGTTAGGTCTTTTGTGGGTTCAATAACGTGGCGGTGCAGGCTGTCCCGCTGGATCGGACTGTCTACGAGGTCGGCTGACGGGAACGGCTGGTTCATGCTCTCCTCAGGAAGGAAGAGCTGCGCAATCATGGCTGCTGCGCAAGCGAAATAGACGATGCAAAGTCCGAAGACAATCCGCTTCACCACTTGGGACTGAGGCGGTCGCACTGTCTGTGCAGCCATACGTGTGCCCGCAAGTAGCGGCGGGTGAGGGAGTGAATCTTGATGCTCATGGCTTAGCGTTTATACGTCTGAATATCGGTTTTTCACGGACGAGAGTGCTCCATGAGGAAAAGCCTTGCGGGTTGTTGTCTGAGCGGACGGCGTTTTTGCGGCGTGCACGTCGTGATCAGGTTGCGCTCCGTCACGTTGCTCGGACGGACGATAAACTGGCGGGCGTAGGTCGTCACCTCATCACGGGTAGCGATCGAAGTCGCAGCGGATCGAGTCCACCTCCACGCGCTGGTTGATGTTGCCCGAGATGATGCGATTGAAGTAGCCCTTTTTCGGCGAGGTCGCGGTAGTAGTCGTATGCCGTTTTGTCGCACAAGAGGAAGGCGCGCTCCATGTTCTTCTCGATGGCATCCTTGTCAGGTGCGACGGTGAAGAAGAGTTCGTGGAAGCGGCGGACGTGCTCGCGCGCCTCCACGGGACAGTTCGCGGCCGCATCCTGACTGAGGGCGAGGATGAGCGACTTGCCGTTGTCCAAGACGTAGATCTTCTCCGTTGGCGGTTGGCAAAGGCGTACGACGAATGAGACGACGATGCCCGTAATGACTATGCACAACACAACGAAAGCGGCGGCGTAGAGCCGGATCTGTGAATGAGGTCTCTATGTTGGTGGTGATCTGAATTCCATCATACATGCTTATTTAATGGGTAGACCCTCGATCCGTCCGCCGGCATTGCGCGGGTGCGGCACTCCGTTCGGCCATCGTCACCTTGCCGCCGGTATGCGCCTTGACACCACGCTGCGCCGTCTGATTGACATTGCGACCGTAGTTGCCGATGCCACCGCCGGCCTCGATGATCCAGCCCGCGACCGTCGGTACGCAGAAGAAACCCACAATGCCGATGAGGAAAAAGACGATGCAGTACCAGTCGCCCGAGTCGGGGACGTAGCCGGGATTCTGTAGTTCGGCGATATCCCTGCTGATCATCAGCACTTGGATTTTGGTCAGGAGTGCGGTGAGGATCGAGCTGACGGGTAGCCAGAGGTAGACGGAGATGTACCGCGCGAACCACGCGCTGAGCGATCCGCCGGGCCGTCCCACACGGCAATGCCGAAGACGATCGGGCCGAGGATGGAGAGGACGATGAGGATGAACGTGCGGAGGGTGTCGATGACGAGCGAGGCCGCGTTGTAGACGAGTTCGAGCGCCTGGTAAATCTTCTTCACAAACCACCGCTTGGTGTTGAAGGCCGTGCGCTCGGCGTACATGCCGGCCAGTGTGATGGCGTCCTCCGGGCCGATGAAGCCCATCTCCTGCACCTCTCGTCCCACGCGCATCGTCGACTAAGTAGGCCCGCGACTTGTCGCGCCGGTAGGACCTCTTCCTCGAGTTTGTCGCGCTGGTCGCGGAGCGATTGCAGGTCGTTTTTGCTGCACATGAACGAGTTTCTCGGTGCCTTGCACGACGGGCGAGGTACGGCGTTGACCGTGCCTAAGACGACCGATCGGGAAGAACATGATGCAGAAGCCGAGGACGAAGGGGCGGAGGGCGGGAAGACGTCGATTGGCTCGGCGCGGGCGAGCGACGACCAGATGCGTGGGGCGATATAGAAGAGTGCGCCGAGGCCGGCGATGCCCTTTGCGATGCCTGTCATATGGGCACACAGGGGCATCATCTCCCCGTAGGTGGCGTGCAGGTCGGTAAAGTCCATCGCGCATCACCAATAGCGGTTATCAGCAGATCCGTAGAGCGCATTGACACGGGCCATCTCACCCTTCTTGGCGGCGCGTACAGCTGACAGAAATGTTTTTACGCGTGAGTACGACGTGGCCGCGCGGTACTCCTTCACCTCGTTGTAGATGCGATCGATCAGCTCGATTCGCTCCTTATCGTTCATCGAGCAGCACGCCGCTGCGGACGAGCGACTTGAGCTCCTTTTGAGCGATCTCGCTGGAGCGCTCCATCAGCTTGGCATAGCCCGCCGCCATGGCCGACAGCTCCTCGGGCGAGTAGTTCGGATCGGAGAGCATTTTCTTGTACGCGCCAACGTACATCTCCGTCATGTCGCCCACCATGAGTATGGTTTCCTTGACTTTATAGGCGTCGCCGATCAGGTTGTTGACCTTCTTCAGCGCGTCGTAATAGCGCTTGGTGTCGTTGTAGAGCTCTCGACTTCCCTTTGAAATTGCTCAGCGTATTGTTCACCGTTTTGGAGGCGGTGGCGATCTCTTTGATCGTGTTCGCGATGTTGCCCTGCCAAGTTGACGGGTCGGTAACGATCCATTGGGCGTGCGCCGTTCGCGTAAGCAGCGGGCAGCACACGAGGCAGAGGATAAGTTTGTGTTTCATGCGAGGATTGGGGGATAGGGGAATGAGGAAATAAAGTAGTTCGGTATTATACGGGTGATCGATTCACTTTCTGCGATCAAATTTTGATGACGCAGAAAACTGTTCGAAAATATCCCTCTGTAAAGAAGAAGTTAGTCGGTCGTAGGCATTGGATAGGTAACAAAGTGGAAACGAGGCGAAGCGCTTGGGATTGCTAGAATCTGCACAAACAAGGGCGCTTGTCATTTGAGAGTGCAATGTTACTATGACTATTTGAATTACAGGCGTTTTTGATGCGATCTCTCGATTTGGCTTTTCGGTTTGGGAAAGGTCGGGATGGATGGAGCGGATGAACGTCTACACATCATATTCCCCGCCCCCGCTTCTTCTTTTTCCCGGCTTGGTTTCTTAAGCGTCGCTGCCATGCAATCTCAGCGTAGTCTGTGCCGTGGGTCTGTAGGATTGTTACTTCGCCACCTCTGAAAGGAGCTTTCCGCAGTCTAAAAGCGGAGCTTGCGACTTGTGCCAATAATGATGTACTGTCGTTCAGTAGTTCTCGTGAAGGGAACATGGAATGACCGACAGGCCTTTCCCGCGGTGTTTGTCCAGTAGGGCGTAGCAGATGCTCCGAACCTCGCTGCTTTGTCCGCTCTCTCTTTCACGGGATCGGCTTGGGCTTTCCGATGCGGTCGTACGGAACGGACTTCGTTGGCGATGGTCAGCCCGTGCTGAGGACTGAGTTCTTCGGCCACTCGCGCGCTCGATTGCCGACGAAAAGTGGTGTCGTAGTACCTGCCCACCGAGGCTGATCCGATTGGCGATGTTGTGGATATGCTTGTTGTCGGTGTTTTCTGTGGTGCTTATTCTATGGTTGGGGCGAGTGAGAACGTACGTGATGCAGCCCTCTCCTCAGGCCCCCAAGGCCGCAAGCTCAGTTGTGGGAACAAACTGACGTCTTCATTACCGTCGTCACGCTCCGTTACGTACCCGCTGTATTTCTTGTAATCAATGCATGCCATGCATTCAGGCGGTTGCTGCTTGCTTGGCGTGCATATCGTTTGTGGACTCTTTGATGGAGCGGTGTGCTTGGATTACAGCTTTCTCCACTCTTCGATCTCATCGGCGTAGTCCTCAAGTGAGCATACTCGATGCGCTCTACGAGGATCAACTGCAATTTGGCACCCCGATCTTCCAATCGACGGACAACAAAGTCGGCACGCTCCTGAGTCGCCCGACTGAGGTAGACCGCTCGACGATCTGTCAGCTTAGCAGGGACGAGGAAGGTCTGCTTGTAAGCTTCCGGTGTTCCCTTGCCTCATTTTGGCGCTGATGCGTTTCGGTGTGGGTGCACTCTCGGCAGACGTTTTGCAGACATCTGCTTAACCCGCTTACCGAGAGGAGGAGGGCTCAGAAGGGCAAGACGCTCAGACCGTCATCGACAAGAGGCTGCAGAGACAGCTACAAGAGCTTCGTCCGCTGATGGGCAGCGAGCAGACGCAGAGGCTACGCCGTGCCCTGCGGATCTGTCCGCCGAGGAAAAGGATGCTCGAGAAAAAGTGACGCTGGCAACTCTGGTTGCCGGTCCGCTGGATCAAAAAGTTCGCTGGCAACTCGATTGCCGAGGCCGCTGGGTCGTAAGTGACGCCAAAGAAAGTCGCTTGACGGGGCCGCTGGGTCGTAAGTGACGCTAAAAAGTCGCTTGACGAGGCCGCTGGCTCAAAAGTTCGCTGGCAACTCTGGTTGCTCCAATCCCATTATACAACCTCATATCCCAAAATCACCATGCAAATCATCCTTGTAGACGGCAAGGCTTGGGAGTGACATCGCTCCGCCTTTGCCGACTTTATCCACCGCATCGAGCGGCTCATCGGCAATCCGCCCGAGGCCGACGAATGGCTCGGACAACGACGCCGTATGCCGCTGGCTGAACATCAGCCCTCGCACCCTGCAAACCTTGAGAGATACGGGCAAAATCTTCTCCATGGTCGGGCATAAGTGTTATTACAAAGCCTGTGACGTCTCAGAATTACTGAATTCGAACGCTGAATGAACGATGGCAGAGCATGCAATCATTACGGAAGAAAGCCCTCAAATGCAACTGTTTGTCCAACTCATGGCGGGCGTATTGAAGAAGCTGGAGCGCTATTGCGCCTCAGCGCGTCCCACGCCTCGCTGGGGAGGTTTATCTCACCGGCGAGGAGGTCTGCGAGCGGCTTAAGCTCAGCACCCGCACGCTGCAGGAGAGTCGCAGCCGCGGCCTCCTGGCCTTCTACAAAATCGGCAGCAAGATCCTCTTGTAAACAGAGCGACTTGCAGGCGATGCTCGACCGACATTATAACCCCATTCAAAAAGCCTTCGGTATGACGATGAAGAGCTACGGCGCGCCAGATTAGCCGCTAAACAGGAAGCGATGGGCGGCATGGGCGGCAATGCCGAAACCAAGTGCAAGGCGGAAGTGGAGGCGGAGGCCAAGGCGGAAGAATCGCTATTCTTTGATCCGCCCGCAGACGGTAAGATGGACAGCAGAACAACGGCAGGCCGTCTTGACCGCCAAACTAAAGGAACTGGGCGACTATGGCGTCAAACGGCGCAGCAGGTAGAAAAGTCACCCTTCTTGATCCGCCCCTCAGAGATCGAGCTGAAAGAAGCCCGCTTGATCCTCCTCCGGCGGATGAGCCTAAGGAAGAAGTCATTCATCCTCGAACGAAGGCGGATAAGCCAAGGGAGGAGCTTATAGCGACCGCTCACCCCTGCTCCTCGAAAGGCCAAGAGCCACAAGGGAAGATTTGGCCGCATTTCGAGAGCGTACCTCCAACCCGTACGCATCAGCCACCGCAGGCGGTCTACGTCTCTGACGAGACTCAGCAAAGGCTGAGACTTCGTTGTCCGCCGAATCGACCTGCGAGGCGCCAGCATCTCGAGCTATGTCGAGCGTGTGCTTCAGGAGCATCTCGACGGGTACAAGGACAGTATCGAACAATGGCGGAAGCTCTGAACACATGTACGCTTAGCGTGTATCGCCTCCCGAACACTTGCATGTAGTGAGTGCAAGTGTTCAGGGTACCTGGCACCTCCTATTCTGGGGCCCGGGCAAGGGTGTGTTTTTGTGCCACAAAAACCGTTTTGTGCTACTAAAACGCCTTGCGCCCGGAGCGAGTCTCCGCGGCGGTTCGGCTCCAAAGTCGCCACCTAATCCCATACGAAAAAAACTAACCTCATGAATCGACCAAAAACACCCGCGTGCCCCCGAAGTGAGACGTACACACCAAAGCCGACCCGAAGCTAGGGGCGATGAAAGGAAGTGAAGGCGAAGTTTCGTTCTGTCCACACGAAAATCGGGCAGACCCGAGGGATTTTCATCCCTGGCCTGCCCGATAACAGTTCACTTACACGCTGCTTTTATACAGCGATCCTTTCGATGCTAATTTCTTTGATCAACTTCTCGGTATAGGTCTGTCCGTCTTTGATCACACGCACGAAATACAGCCCTGTCGGAAGTCCCGCGATCGAGATTTGGAAAGTCAGCTGATTCGTCTTGAATGATCTCAACATCGTCAGCCCGCTCCAAAGCTGAATCTCATCACGTATTCGTAACGCCCTTTGTGGTCAAAGAGCCTTGACCTTGAGGAGACAGAATCCCATCGCCCCCTTCCGTTAGTTTGAGTGTCACTGCATCTGTGGCAGGGGTTGGGGAAAAGAGAGAATGTGCGGCGATTATATACTCTACAGTATAGTACACCGTATTTGAACGCCCACAATCGTTCACACCGGTTGCGGATATGATATAAGTGCCCGCTCTTAAAAATCAAATACTGCACTTGTTTGGAAAGGGGTTATTTCACACCACGTTTTGTCATTACACTCCCAAATACAACTTGTATTACCGAAACATGCGCTCTATAATATTCAGCCCCTGGAGCAGGCAACGATTCATATCCATCAATATCCCAAATATCCGGCTCTCCAACCCAAATACCTGTTTTTCTGTATTAATCGTATTTCCATTGATGATTACTTGGGCTCTAATTGCACATTGTCCCTTGCTCCTTTTTGAAAAATACGGCTGTTCTTGTCCCTTGCCCGAGACTAATTGCAGATTATTGTTGCTTGCTCCCCATTGTACACGTACAGAAGTTCCTGAAGGTAGATTTTGAATGGTATACATCCCCTGATTGCAGACAACGGCGGGTCCGGAGATAGAAATAGAAAAAGCCTCTATTCCATCTAATGTTTGAGAATTAGTGCCTTTTGGATCAAGCCAATCTCTCAGGCGACGACGCGAATCTGATGCTCCATTGCCAGTCCATGAAACGCTTATTTTCCCATAATTCGCAATGAAGTCATCTAGACTCTTCCCTCTTTTCTTATCTTTTTTCAGAAAAAAATCAGTATAAATGCGATATAGTTCCATCCCTCCCAACTGGTTTTGTGTGGTATCGAACCTGTTGAGCACGCTCCTGTATGAGTCCATCCACATTGGTCCTTTCAATGCTGTATCTCTCCTTGTAAAGCAGCTCATCAAATAACTCGTCATCTCTCCGCATCCCTCTCCGCTTATTGAAGGCGACGTTTGGGAACACCTCCTGCTGATGGCAACCTCGCCTGAATAGTGCAGAGTCAAAGCCGGCATCTGCATTGAGAAAGAGCCCCGATACGGACAAGCCTGAATCCTTAATCCCTGCGAACAAATCCTGAAGAACCAGGGAGATGTTGTGAAGGTCGTTGTGAGAACCCAGAAACAGGTGTGGACATGGCAAGCGGTATACCTTGCCGGTCTGTGACATAGATGGCATTGGTGGTCGTTCTTTTCTTGCGTCCTTGGTATCCACAGCACTCCCTATCGCGAAGCGTGGTGGTGTGGCTGCCGTCCAAATCCACACTGGACATGTCCAAGAAAGACCTGTGACGGCTCAATATCATGCCCCAAACCTTTTTCCATTCACCGTTCCTCGACCACTTGCGGAAATGGGCATACACACTCTTGCAGCTCAAAACCCTCCCTGTGAAGATGGCTGAAACGGGAAGCATGTACCACTGACAGCCCGTTTTCAACTTGTAGAGAATGCACTGAATGACCTCCACCAGGTCACTTTTTGTCACATAACCGCGTTTTGCCACCGATAAAAATGGCAAGATCTCAGATTTTATTGTATCTTTGTCCAGTACTTCGTACATGAGAGGAGTGTTTATCTTGGTTTTTACAGTACAAAGACAACAAACTCCTCTCAATTTGTAGAGATTTTAAAAGTATAGACGACTTCAATTATTTCTTAACTAAAAAGTTTATATATGAAAGATAAAAACAACTTCATTACACCAATGCTTTTCCTTGCTTTCATGTTCTCTTTACTTGTGGCTTTGCATTGGGAATCAATTCCTTATTAGTACCAGTATTGAAGGTTTCGCTAAGCGTTTCGTCCACAGAAGCATATATGCTTATAGGTGCTACGTTCTTACCATTCCTTATCTTTTGGTTATCCAGCAGGCTTATTGATAAGTAAAAATTGGATATAAGCGTACGATGGCTGCAGCTTTTGCCATGTTTGCTATAGCCTTCGGAGTGTTTATTCTCTCTGCAGCTGAAAGGGAGTTTCATTATCTTTTTATTGGCATCTTTCCTTTGTGGAACAGCTAATACGTTCCTACAAGCTGCCATAAAATCCTTATGTAACAATCCTTGGACCAACGGAGAGTGCAGCAAAAGAATCTCTATTATGGGCATGATAAACAAGTTAGCATGGCCTGTATCACCTTTGTTTATTGCTCTTTTTGCAAGTAATAGTGGAGGTGTTGGCTTGGAAGATCTTGACAAACCGTTCTTGGTTATAATCTGCTTATTTGTAATCTTAGGTGTCGTAGCACTCATATCACCATTGCCAGAGGTGAAAGCTGCTGGAGAAGATGACGCCGATGCAGATTCAGCAGTATCCGACTACGCAAACAGTAAGCATTCTGTCTTCCAGTTCCCACATCTTGTTCTTGGAGCAATTGCCATATTCTTTTATGTTGGTTTCAGAGACCATCGTCTTGGGTACACTTATAGATTATGCAAGTGAATTAGGGTCTTCCTCATCCTCATACGTACTCATGGATTACCCCAATCAGCATCAGTATAGGATATATCGCAGGTATTATTCTTATTCCTAAGTATCTTTCACAGACGAAAGCCTTACAGATCTGTTCCTTCGTTGCACTGTTTGGAACGCTACTTGTATTGTTACTCCCGGGTGTTTATAGTATTTATGCTGTAGGTATCATGGCATTAGGCTGCTCAGTGATGTGGCCAGCATTCTGGCCTTGCTCTTATGGACTTGGGTAAATATACCAAGGAGGGCTCATCACTAATGACAATGGGACTTATCGGTGGTGCTGTTATCACTGTAGTTGTTCGGACTTATTAAGGATGTTAGCAACATTCAATATGCGTATGGGATCTGTTTTGTCAGCTTCTCTTATATCCTTTTCTATGCATTCAAAGGGCTATAAGTTGAGATAAAAACTTCTTCTTCTATAGCATAAAGATATCGGTAATCTATTTGAGAAGTGATATAAGTTGAATTGAAAACTTCTCCTTCTACAGCTCGTGAAGCTCTTTGTCCTTTTTAAAGGAGGACATAGAGCGTGCGAGCTGAATCTATTAGTAGTCTCTCAGCTTACTGTATATCCATAATGGTCCATATTATTGGTCATGGTTCTGTCGCTGAAACACAATTAATTCTTTGTAAACTGTCGTTGGAACGTTAAAAATCACCGACTGAAGATACATTTTTGATTGCCAATCCGCCGTTTCTCAGTCTGTTCACCCACCTTTTTGAATCGGTAAAGCCGCTACCCTGATGACAAAGCGCACTGACCTTACCTTGAAAAACACAACGGAACGAACAGTAACAAAAATCCTTACACTTCTCACTTCGCTATCTTTCACTTTCCCTACCATATCCCTTCTTTATCACCTTTGTAACCTTCAAGATATCAATAGGTTACAAACGGGCTTTTAAAAGGTGCCCTTTTACATTCTAAAAGATGCCCTTTTGCACATCAAAAGCGCATCTTTTAGAACACTAAAAGGTCGTAGATTAAAAAGCAGATGGGAATAATCTTTACATCTGAACAGTCCTTCCCTCCTCCGTTCTGCCCTAATGCGAGGAGAAAGCGCAGAGATTCCCTAAAAAAACAGCTGTTATGAGCGTGTAAATCTTTATATTAAGATTAATGTTCTCACTACTGATGGTATCCGCGTAAAGCCTCTTATAGATCACAGTCTCTTGTTTTTTTGCTTTTATGTTACCGTGATCTCGACGAATTATAAGTGTCTATGGATTTGGTGATTAGTGAAATTCGTTGTAGCATTAAGGAGCTAATATACAAACAGTCATAAATAAAAACCGTAATAATCACCTATGGAGGAGTTACTGAAATATTTTGTATGGTAGTCGATTCCTGCAAGTTTTTTGATGTAATGATTTGGCAAAAATATACGCTAAAACCTACCGGAAAACGAAAGCATCGTCGTGATTCTATGATGTCAAAGACAGAAGTTATGCTGGTAATGATTCCTTTCCACGGTTCTGGTTATCGCTGCTTTATTGAAACGGTGAATGATGAACTTAAGAACATTTCGCAGGTGGAACACTCCATACATAGATACTTTTGACCGCTTCATCATCAACTTATTATAGGCAATTACCACCTATTTCCTGTTTCCAAAGAAGCCGTCTATCAATGCACAAAGCCTCATTTACACTCTTACATCGTTCTGAATCCGTCGAACTCACGTTAAATAGATAGTTCGAACGATAGACCGTTTGGACGAACGTAAGAATTATCTATCTCTGTGGTTAGATAGATAAATCGTCCGTACGATTAACAGGTAGAATGCTTATTTTATCGCTTGCGTCCAAAGAGCCTGAGTATGCCGTATTCGTTCGGGCATTTCTCTTTGGCGGTCAGCCTACTTTTCGCAAGGTTGGAGCGAAAAATACAACCGTACAATAAATTGGACTTGAATGAAAACCGTTCTGGCAGACAGAAGAGAAAAAGCCCTGCGGTGGAGATTTTTTTCGCTCCATCAGCAGGACTTGACCTTGCAAGAAAGTAAAAGGCAACCGCAATATCCTTTGATGGATCTGAACAATTTGGGTTAGGACACGTGCCTGGACCATAAAGTTGCCCGATAACTCTTCTCTGCTGATTCAACAAAGGAGAGCCAGACGATCCACCTTCTGTAACAGAAATTCCATTAGCTGTTCTCATCCAATTTATCTTCCAGAAATTGTATTTTTCTCCTGAAGAGAAGCAATTAGAATTAGAGGGAGTGATGTTATGTGTAGATATTTTCTTCACATCTCCACTCGGATGATGAATACCGACTCCTCCCGTTCCAGGGTACCCAGAACGACCCCAGCCTAAATAGTAAGGTGTTACTCCTCGTTTGTTGCGAGGATCTTCGGCTAGTCTTAACAGTGCAAAATCCGAGGCTTCGTTGTTTGCTATCACTGTAGCTCCTATAGTTGATAAATGAGGCGGTTCTATGGATACATTACCACATTTGGGCGCCTCATAATGCCAATAAAAAGACCAATGATTTAAAGCTGGATTATTGATTGCATCGTATTGGATATAATTATTCCCGGGACCACCTAAACAATGATGTGCCGTTAAAAGCAATGGGCGATTATCGTTTGCTGTAGTATTGATTAGAGAACTAGTGCAATATCGGGTACCGTTTACCAATATCATTGCTACAGCATTCTTTTTCCTTCTGTCAGCTTTGTCCTTCCGAACAGTTTACATTTACTTGACAACTTCCCGATGAACCTAAATCTCTTGTTGTCATATTACTGGGCAATTCAATGTATCTGTAGCCCTGTACTACGTAAGCTATGGAAATTATAGCCTGTTCGGCGACCTGTCTCGGTTGGTAATACTCCAGCGTAATCTCATTCCCATACAGTAGCCATGTGGCAAAGCCCTGCACATTGTCTCGGCCGCCTTTATTATTCATAGAAGTAAAGGCACCGAGCGAGTATTTTCGGTCAGTCGTATAAATAAAGAACTTCCCCTCCGGAATCCAAAACCTATCATAAAGTAGGTTTATGGAAAGAGCCTGTGGGCAGCGTATGGTCAATTGCCATAATCTATCTCCGTTAGATAGTTCTTGCCATCGACCGGAATTTCCCAGATTGAGGCTAACCTCGTGAGGATAACCGAAGCGAGGCGGAAGGCCGTTTGCTTCATCTTGCACATCTTCTTGTTCGATGCGATTCATATCCAACGTAGGCATGATCCCTAATATCCTGCGGTACCGAGAAGCGGGAAGGTGCGCTATTTTCCCGAAAACTCATGAGGTTCTTTCATCGGTACTTATCTGTGCTTTAACTGAAAAAAAGAGCGCAGATAAAAAGACCTATAAAAACAGTACGTCTCATTGTTGTTTTTCTTTTTGAACAGTAAGTAATTCTTATCTTCATTGTAGTACAACCTAAGTTGTTCAGAAGCTATTTCGTAGTGGAAAGCTTTGCACATGGCTTCGACATATTGAGGTCCATCTAATATCTCATTCACCTCAGTACCGCCCCAATTCGTGATGCGAAATACGCTCCATTTGCCGTATATGTTCCTACTACATCATTAGTAGGGGTATTCCTCTGAACGTTGCATTCGTTAGGAATGATATTGTATAGCACTTCTCGCAATCTCTGGGTTCAGGTTCTCGGAAAGTTTTGCCGGTTACATCTCCAAAACCTATCAGCACCCATGTGCCGACCAGTTCAGAAGGAGAGTCCTTCTCACACCCTACCCCCGCTATCAGCAGAAGAAAGAGTGCACTAAACCATAAAATGAACTTCGTCTTCATTTTTCATCATGTTTTCCGTTAATCACGATTCCGCATCCGGATCGATTTATCTCGCTGCGCCTCCGGGGTGCGGCTCCTAAAGGCGCCTCAGACTGGTCTGGTGGAGTATCCTCTATGGTTTTCATATAATGGCCTGTTGAATATTCGACACAAATATAGTACGTATAGTTTTAATACGAAAGCTATTTCCTGCGATTCTCGATGATTTATCCCTAAAAGATCTCTTTTTCTTACGGATCGAACTTTTTCAATGAAAGAATTTGCTCTCCTATTATCGCTTCTCGTATCCTATAGAACTCACAGAGAGAAAAATTTTCTGAGAAGTGGTCATTAGTCAATCGCTCCTTAAGCCCGATATGAAAGCAAAGGAAATGCCCTTCGCCATCGATAACATTTTCGACAAGGAACGGCTATCCGATCATCGAGGGTGAGTCTTCGCAGCCGTTGTGGAAATTTCGCAGGTTCCAAAACTTTTGCTGTGACATTTGCCGAAGATTTTAGCGCACCTTTGCGGACGAGAAAAAGAGATGTCTTATGACTACTGCAAAGTAACGAAAGCAGGAGCACTTTCGCTCGTTTCCTATTCGTTCCCATTGGGTGAGTGAAACAATCAGTATTCACTCATAGACAAGCTCTTAAACCCCCCATTCTTTTTGTTTTATGGGGAAATTTGCGATTTCCGCACAGCAAAGGACATCGGCATCGACCGTCCGGAGAAGCGCGAGATCCTACACCACATCCCGCCAACGCCCGAGCAAGAGGCGTTCATCGGCAAGCTGATGGAGTTTGCCAAGACAGGCGATGCTACGATCTTAGATCGTGCTCCGCTGAGCGAAAAGGAGGAGAAGGCCAAGATGCTTATCGCCACAGATCTCGCCCGCAAAATGAGCCTCGATATGCGAATGATCGATCCGGTGAAATACTCGGATCACATCGACAACAAAGCCAGCCATTGCGCCAAGCTGCTCGGCGAGTACTATCGAAAGTATGACGAGCAAAAGGGTACGCAATTCGTCTTCTCGATCTCGGAACATACAAAGCCGGGCGAATGGAACGTACTCGGAAATCAAAACGCAAGCTCGTGGAGGATTACGGCATCCCCTCATCAGAGATTCGCTTCATCCAAGAATGCAAGAATGAGAAAGCCAAGAAAGCGATGGTAGAGGCCGTGAACCGTGGTGACATCCGTATCGTCTTCGGCTCGACATCCATGCTCGGCACGGGCGTGAATGCCCAGCAACGTGCGGTGGCAGTCCATCACCTCGATATAGCTTGAGGCCTTCCGATCTCGAGCAGCGCAACGGGCGTGCCGTCCGTAAAGGCAACGAGGTGGCCAAACAGTTTGCCGATAATAAAGTGGACGTGATCATCTATGCCGTGGAGCGCTCGCTCGACAGTTACAAGTTCAACTTGCTGCACAACAAACAGCTCTTCATCAATCAACTCAAGACGAACACGCTCGGCAGTCGCTCCATCGACGAAGGTTCGATGGACGAGGGACAGCGGCATGAACTTCTCGGAGTATGTGGCCGTGCTGTCGGGTAACACCGACCTGCTCGAGAAAGCGAAGCTGGAGAAGAAGATCGTCACTTTGGAATCGGAGCGGAAGGGCTTCCTTAAAAGAACGCGATACGGCCGCAGCCAAGCTCGAGGAGATCAAGGGCTCTATCGCCTTCCATTCGGACAAGATCCAGGAAGCCCGGGCGGATCGAGCACATTTTGAGAGCCAGCTACAGCGTGATGCCGACGGTGTGCCGGTCAATAAGTTGTCGGTAAAAGGTGTGCCGGACGGTGCGGACGTCAAGACGATCGCTGCGCGCTTGCAGGAGATCTCTGAGAAAAGCGCGCACCGAAGGCGAGTACAACAAGATCGGTGAGATCTACGGTTTCCCGGTCATGGTGAAGACGGAGAGCACAGCGAAGGATCTTTTCGATTGTTCTGTCAACCGCTTTTTCGTGCAAGGCCGCAGCGGCATCCTCTATACCTATAACAATGGTCGTCTGGCCGCTGATCCGAAGCTCGCCTGCCAAAACTTCCTGAACGCACTAGAGCGGATCCCGAAAGTCATCGAGACGCACGAGAGGGAGTTAGCCAAAGGTGAAGGAGCAGATTCCGGTTCGAGGCAGCTGCCCTCAGGCATCTGGCGGAAAGAGGACGAGCTACGTACGCTGAAGAGGAACGCGGCGGAGCTGGATCGGAAGATTGCACTCTCACTTGCACCACCGACGCCGCCGGAAAAGAGGAGCAGGCAGCGGACAAGAAAGTGGTCGGGCAGGGAATGATGCCCGCTTTCATCAAACGGACAAGGTGAAGCAGGACGTAGCGAGTCGGTGGTGATTGGGAAGGTTAGACCGCGGTAATAGTATCGTGCCGGCTCCATGCAAAATGGAGTAAAATCGCATGTATTCAATATGTAATCATTTCCTTTGCACAAAATCATACACGATGATTATGTGCAAAAAGATGATTTTGATCAGTAGTGCCGCGTCCTATCTGAATGGAGTAATCGAGAGGAAATGAGATTTTCCCCTAATAGACAAAGTGCTGTTAGGAACCATACCAACAAGTGTTTCCCAACACTTCGATTTTATACATAGGGGGGATACTTTTAGGTAAAACGGTCATTCTCGCCTGTATGAACGACACCAATACCCTTTCTCCACAACAGATGCAAAAAGACATTGCTCTTGTTGGAAAAAGAGGTTGGGGCATACACCGATCTTTGTCGCAAGGGGAAATGGCTGCTTACAATGCTTTTACGACTGATCAATTACAAGGTCAATTTCATCATCCCCAACAAACAAATGTTCCTCCCTGCATTGCTATTGGAGCTAAAAAGGATCGAGCGACGAATACAGATTTGAGTGAAAGGATCCCTCCCGCAGCACAATGCCTACTCCTTTATCATATAGAGAAAGATTCGATAGAAGGGCAAACCGCTAAGAGTTTGGCTGACATTCTTCAGACTTCGTATGTCTCTATGAACCGCGCTATACGCTGGCTCAAGAAGAAAGAACTGATTGCGCTCAATGGTGGGAAGACGAAAGCTGTAGCAATCGCTTGTTCCAAGAGAGAATTATGGGTAGAAGCGCTGCCCTATTTGGAAAGTCCGGTAGAGCGCGTATTGTTCACGGATCAAGAACTGAATATGACGGAATGTGGCATTAACGCCCTTCTGAGTACCGATGCTCAATCGAGAAAACAGAGGGTGGTATGCCCTGACAAAAAGAGAGGTAGACGCTTTGAAAGAGCCGGTTGACAGAATGTTCGGAAAAAAACATCATCCAAATTTGGAGGTATTCCCTCAGCTATTGACAAACAGGCCGGGCGTTGTCGATAAACTATCGCTTTACCTTTCGCTAAAGGACGATGAGGACGAACGTATTCAGATAGAATTGAGAACCTGATCAATGAAATGACATGGTAAGAGGCATAGAGAAATTCAAGGAGCACTTCAAAGGGTTTGAAGGGAATTACGTGATCATCGGAGGTACAGCCTGTGAAATTCACGAGGAGAGAAACGCGCTTCCGGCAAGGGCGACCAAGGATATAGACATCATTTTGATCATCGAGGCGCTATCCTACGAATTTGTTAGAGATTCTGGCTTTTTGTGAAGGAGGCCAACTATGGAGAGAGAAACAGAGGGGTGAATGAGGACGTTCATCCCAAGCATGAATACTACAGATTCCGAAATCCGGAGCGTTCGGACTATCCCTATCAAATAGAGCTTTTCTCAAGAAAGCTTCATCTGCTGAACTTTCCGAGGACGCGCATATAACCCCCATCCCCACGCTGTCAGAAGATCTTTCGAGCCTTTCCGCCATCCTGATGAGCGACGATTATTACCATTTCACGATAGCGCATAGCCAATATGAAGAAGACGTCCACATCGCCAATATTGAAAGCCTGATTTGCCTGAAATGCAAGGCCTTCTTGGATATGACTTCCCGAAAGGCTTACGGAGAACATGCGGATAGTAAAGAGATAGCCAAAGCATAAAAAGGATGTGTTCAGGTTGATCGCTATGCTCGCACCCTGCCGATAAGTTCATCCTACCGACCGTGTTGCAACAAGACATTGTCCGCTTTATCGAGCAAGTCAAAGACCAGTTGCCCAACGCTGATTTTTGAAGCTGCCGGATTGGGCCGCCTTAGCAGCACCCAACTTTTGGCTCAACTTACGAGCAGCTTTTCTGAGTGATGATTAAGATTCAATACGCTTCAGACCTCCATCTGGAGTTTGCTGAGAACGATAAGTACATAAAGCACCATCCGCTCGATGTCGTGGGGGATGTGCTTGTGCTTCAGGTGACATGGGCTATATCGGAGATGAGGGGTACACCCACAACGCCTTTTGGGATTGGGCTGCGGATCATTTTGAAAGGACAATCGTTATCCCCGGCAATCAGTGAATTTTTACAAGTGGTTCGATCTGGGGCAATTGCATAATGATTGAGGCTGCCCATCCGCTCCAACGTGTGTTGTTATTACAACAGCGTAATCGCATTGGCTCCCGGCGTCGACCTGATCGCAACAACGCTTTGGTCTCATATCGAACCAGGCAATGCGTTCTTTATCGAAAAGAGCTGTCTCGGACTTTCGGCGAATAAGATTCGGGAAAGCTCCTCTGACTTGGGAACGTTTCAACGAAGAGCACCGGAGATGTTTGGCTTTTTCTGAAAGAAAGTATCGAACGGAGTGTGGCTGGACATTTCATCGTTGTCTCGCACCATGTGCCATCGTTCCAATTGTTGTCGCCCGAGTTTGAAGGGAGTGCATTGAATGGGGCTTTCACCGTAGAACTGGGCGATTACATTGCTCAAAGTCCGATTGAATACTGGATCTATGGGCACTCGCATCGGAACATCGACGTGTCTATCGGACAGACTCGGGTAGTCTCGAATCAATTAGGCTACGTTTTTTTCAGCATGAGCATGTCTCATTTGATACCGCTAAGCATTTTATTCTACCATAGAATCAAGACCTCAAACAGGCGCCTGTTTGAGCAACATCTCATCGATCTCCTTCCGCCGAAACAGCAGCCGACCGTTGGCCTTGAGATAGGGAATCTTCCCTGCCGAAACCCAATTGTAGATCGTTTTCTGTTCCACCTTCAGGAGTTTGGAAACGTCGATAATGTCCAGGTATTCGCTTCAGCGGTGGGCGGACTGTCGTATCAATCGTCTGTTCGCGCAATACCAACAGGCGGTCGAGCTTACCCTCCATCCGCGCGCAGACTGTCAAGCAGCTGCTTTTGCCACTTGTCAAAAGGCTCTTCTACGTACGACATCGCTCTCCCTTTTGATAGTTTCCCGAAGTGTCCTGCGACAGGATGCCCTGCTCCCTCATGTAGGCGATGTATCGTTTGGCCGTGCGATCCTTGATTTCCATCTCCTGAATCAGCAGTTCGCTGAGGTTTTTGTAGGACAGTTTGGCGGTATGCAAGAAGATTTCTTTGACCACGGCGATCAATTCGTCAGCCTTTCGTCGCTCCTTGTCCTCCTTCGATTTCTCACCGCGGTAGACGTGCATGTCTTGCTGCTTATCCCACCCGAAAAGCATAATCGGACGTCGAGCGGACTGCCGTCACGCACCTTCAGCGCCTTCACGACCGAGTATTCCGGATCGTCGTCCTTCTCGATGGACAGGATGCCCGCGGCTTTGCGTTGCAGCTCCGATCCGATGTGCCCGCGCAGTTTGATGCCATTGGGGACGAAGTGAAGCACACAGATGATGCATGTGTTGTAGATGCCAGCCAGCCGATAGAGTTCGTCCACGATGGCGATGCTCTCCGTCTCATCGTTGGCCGAACGGATCAAATCGGCAATGCCGTCAATGACTACGAGGTGGATGCCGCCGTGTCGGTGATGAAACAGATCCATGCTTTCACGAATCAGTTTCAGACGGTCTTTGCGAGAGAGGGAGGCCAAATAGAGCGAGTGATAGAAGTCCGGCACGGCCACGAGCGAGGCACGCCGCAACGTCTTGCCCAAGTTCTTATGGAGCTGCGCCTCGGACTGCTCCGTGTCGTAATGCAGGACGGCCAGCCGCTTAGGATTGGACGTGACCTCCAAGCCCAGCGTTCGTTCGGCGGGCAACATGGTTTCGCCCAAGGTGCCGGGCCAAGATGGCGGTGATGATAGTTGCTCTTCCCCGTTCCCTCGCCACCCGTGATGCAGAACAGGTTATCCTGCGTCCCGAGCGGCACGCCGTTTACGGCCACCACCGACTTGGGACGCATCGGGCGGATTGTCATAATCGATCTCGCACGAGCGCAGCATCATCATGGTTTGGCTATACATATCGGAGAACATTTTTGGAGAGCAGAGCTTTCAACTCTTTCGATCCGTTCCGAGAGCGAAGTAATCCGAGACATCTTTTCTCCGTCTTGCTACCACAGAGAGGGCAATGTGAGGTTCAAGATCTTATACTCTGCCAGTTGCTCTGTTCGCCTGAGCGCTTCGCGCATGCCCGTCTCGTCTGCATCATATAAGATGATGATATGGCGAAAACGGAGTCGGAGGCTTTCTATGATACTCTCAGGGATTTGCGCCGTTTCGCTGTTGAAACAGATCGCATTGAAACCGTGAGCGTAGAGTGAAAGCACATCCTTTTCGCCACCGGTGATAAAGAGCATGTCACCCTTCGTGGGAATCTGTTCCATCCCTGAAACAGTAGATGGCCGGCATGCGCCCTCCGTAGAGGAAGCGCATTTTTGGCACTGTGAGGGCGATACAGTTTGATATAATCAACACCCGGATAGGCAAAGATCGGTTCGGTGGGAGGCCTTCAGCTCAAATTTCTTGCCTTCTGCCGATATGCTCTCGTAGCGTTTCAGACTTCTCACCTTAAAGTGCCGGAGGGTATCCTCAAAGATGCCGTAGTGTGCCCAGTAATTGAGTAGATCGTCATTGAAGGGGAGAACGTCCATAGTGTATGGACGTTCTTTCTCTCTCTTGCTCTCTTGAGCTATCCTACTCTCTGAATGATGCGTTGGCCAGAAAAACTTCGATACCGGATCAGGGGGCAACAGGTTCATCTTTGAAGAAGGCGTAGAGGCCGAGATCCTGTACAATGGTTTGCAGTATTTGAGAGAACTCGAGCTTGAGATTCATGCCTTTCAATGTGGCCACGAACCAAAAGCAATCTCCCGAATAGGAAGCGTCGCCATGATCATAAAAACTTATAGGATGAACTTTTTCCTGTCATAGTAGATGTGACAAGAAGCCCGTTTGTCTTCATAAAACGGACTACGAAAGTTTTTGTGCAGATTCACCTCGAAAACCCAAATAGTGGGAAAAGACATTCCGCCCTCCCGTGTGAGGGCCAATACCTGTTCTTTGTCTATCATCGGATCACCTGTTTTTGAGGATTGAGACAAGAACTCATGATGAGATTGTCTTTGAAGCGGTTTAATCGACCGAGCACTTCATCGCTTCGCATACCGGAAACTCTGAGCCGATTGCACTTGACAGCAATGACAATGGACTTGAAAAAGTAACGGACATCTCGGCTTTCCGTATAACGATAACGGATCAACTGCTTCTTGCGCCAGCGATACAAGGTTGATTCGGAAACTGATAGGGTTTTCAATCAGATCCTTGTAGACATCTCCAATTCATCGTCGATGTCTTGGAGCAAAATGCGACGTACGATCGATGTACTGCTCGATGCGCTGAGCCTATCCATCAGCTCTTGATAGGCTGGCTTTCTACTGCTATTATTTCCATATTGATATTGTTTGATACCATTGACTATTAGGTGTTTAGGGTCCAAGTTCTTGCACGATCTTGAGAATTTCAGCATAACCCTTTTTCCCGTAAAAGCGCCAACCTCTACCGTGATAAAAAGGCGGAAGAACACCTATTTCGTCACTTGCAAGGAATGCAAAAACCAGTACTGATCTATACCAATGGCAGCGGCATAACGCTGCATTTCCGGGATAGGGTCATCTCTATTTGTCCTGTCTCCCAGCGTGAGACCGTACTTTCACTAACTTCCATACAATCAGCGATATCCGCCTGAGTGTATTTCCTCTTTAATCGTTCTGACTTCAGTCTTTTTACGGGATTATTCATAACTGTAAAGCTGCTAAGAGCACCGTCGCAAGAGCAACCCGCTACGTGCAAGTTCTTGCACCCTATGCAATCCGTCTTGCAGCTGGTGCAAGTTTTTAATTGGTAGCGGATGCACAAGGTCTATCTATAACACATAGAGGGTAGAATGCTGTTTTACACCAGCTTCACTTTCTTCCCTGTACCATATTCCTCGATCAACGCAATCGAGATTAAAGCACATTGGTCATTTCAATCAACATAGCCGGATCATACGAGTCATTCAAGGGTAAAGGATTTTTAGACAGTCAACTTTTTCAGGTCAACACATTTTTCAGTACTCCGGTGTCAGGGTGCAAGACCCCTTATATATAGGGGCTTGCACCTGACACTCGGAAGTGTAGCAGAAATTCATCTCAAACTTTTTGCGGATCAACGGTTTGGCGCGTCGTCCATTTTATACACCTTTGTACCCGTGAAAAGAGAGCGAGCGTGCTTTCAATCGGTCGTCAGAAAGGCTATCATAAGGCAGTCAAAAGACTGCTACAGAAGTGCTACACTGGCGAACTGCTCAAGACAAAAGGAATTGATATACAACGAGATAGAGGGGATTGGTTCATTTCCCCTTCCGCTTGAGGTACTCTGAAAAAGTCATTCAGAGATCCTTTAGGAAAAACGTAGTGCCATAACTTGAACAGGTTATGGCGCTTTTCTTTAGTGCCTACCTATCATTTTCAGAGCACGTATTGAAGCGGCCGAAACGCTCAAAAATGCTCCCTCAACGGCTGCAATTTGGCTACAACTTTTTCGGCCAAATGAAAAATTGTAGCCAAGAGTCCGTAGAGAGTACTCGTACAAAAGCTGTTTTTCAATTAAACAACATCAATATCCGTTCACTTACAGGCTAAAACGAGAACTCTGAAGGCTGTGTAAAGAGGCCCACATGGACAGAAAGGTTTCACTTTGGCGATGTTTGTTGTTGCATTTTTGATCTTTCTTTGCCGCGCTGAAATCGTTAGAGGCTATGTTCTTATCACTCTGGTCAGAAACATATCCCTCTTGCTTTTTCAGGCAGCCTCCATCCAAATAAACTTTGGAGAAGAAGTGTTCGGGCATCCAATTCAGTTTTGGGGCGTTTGCAGCAATCCTGCAAACCCCAAAAAGTTTTTCGCGACGCTTGCAGCATTCCTGCAAAGTCTCTTGGAAAACTTTTGGCGTTTTAGGTGTTTCTGCAAACGCGGATGCGTTATACATGAGCTCCGCACACTTTGCGATTTCACGAACTATATAATTTTACAATTGATAGAGAACGAAAGATGAAAGAAAAAGTACCCAAGAATGTTTTGACGCCCGACCCGCCGCATGGCTACGCCGGGCGATGATCCTCGTCGTCCTCCTCGCGGCCCTGCGGCCCGTGGTGGCACAGGTCATCAACTTCACCGCCGGCTATCCGCGGTTCGACCAAGGTACCCTGGTGATGCTGGAAGAAGAGCGCACCCTCACGATCCGCTTCACCGTCACAGGCAGCGATCTGGACAACGCCGCCGTCGCCATCACTCCTGCCCGACGACGTCAACTACACCGCCGTCAACTCCCTCACCCCGGGTATCACCTTCGCCCCCACCTTGGCGGGGCAAGTATTGACCCTCTCTGCCACCTCCAACGGCGGCACCTTGGTCAAAAATCAAGAGGTAAAGATCGATATCAAGATGCACGCTAACTGCCGCTCAGAGGTGAGTGCCACCATCCCCGTGAAAGTCCTGAGCGCAGGCATATCGAAGGGCACCTCATCCGCCCCGCTGAACATTGCCCGCCCGCAAGTCACCCTTGTGCCCGACGGTAGCGGCATTGTCAGCTACACCACCCCACAGAAACAAAGACGATAGGCTACTACCTGCGCACCGCCACCCCTCACGGCGCCTCCTCGGCTCGCCTCACCTTCACCCTCAGCGCGCAGGTCACCGCCGCCAACTTCCAGCTCAACGGCACACCCATCACGCCCACCGTCTCCACCCCTCCGCAGGCCTGCGCACCCTACACGCTCAACTTCCCTCGCCCGCCGCGATGGGCGGCACCAAGATCACCAACGCCAACGACAAGAAGATCACCTTCACCGCCACCGGCTCGGCCGTCCTCTGCGGGCAACAGCTCATCACCTCCACCGTGCAGTACCCCCTCGCCACGCCCTGCGGACCCACCCAAGCCGGCCCCAACGTGACGCTCAACATCAGCACCGCAGGACTTCCCACATTTATCCCGCAAAGCATCCAATACGTCGCCAGCCCATCGTCGACCACGCCGACCGCCATCGAAAATATCCCGATGAACGGCTCGACGCCGGTGTATGTCAAAGCTGTATTCAAGAACAGCCCGACAGCCGCTGCCCGCAGTGTCAAGCTCCAATTAGTTCAAGGGATGTTCTCTATCATCGATACAGCGAATATGTATATCCAGGTAGACAATGGCCCTGTAACTAAAGTGTACGGAAGCAGCGTTTTCAGCGAAAGTCCCCGTGCAATCCAATCAATCATGGGGCTATGTGAAAGATGCGTTCAAGACGAGGCTCAATCGAATTTGGCTGAATACACCCGTAACCGTCCCCCGGAAGCACCCTGAACTTTTATTACGCCACCATCAATGGCGATATACACGAAAACGAGAAGAAGGATGTCTTCCATCCCCAAGATTGGAACCATATCAATAGCTCTCTTGTCCAGCTGGATGAGGCGACTGGCTTTTGCAACAACACGAATAAAACATCCGTACAACTACAGACGCCGAAGTTGAATTACACGCATTATCAAGAGAAGCCCTCCTCGTCACCTTCAAAGATCAGGAGACGAAAACCGCGAAAGTCAAAGTGAATCCCGGATCGTTCAAGCAGACACCGGCCGTCTTCACCGCAAAAGCTCCGTCGTGGCTGACGATTACCGACATCAGCTGGTTCCCCAGGCGCCGCGTTCCCGGCAGGCGTGACAGTGTCTTATACCACCGTCGGCCCGAATGAAAGATCGGCAAGGATTGTGTCGACGGGTAGCGTGGCACTGCTTTAATGGCTGCCATCTGCAAAGTCACGTACAAAGCCCCGGTGTGCGGGGCAACGAATCTGAACGACACCATCTGGTACACGGCCAAACAGGAATGGTCGGGCGGGCATATCAATAACATATCGCAGGTGTCGCAACCCGTGCAATTCAATTGCGTTGTCGATGGTGTGGGGCTGGATACGTTCTACGTCCACCGGGGAACTCGGGGCTATCCGGACATCAACAATGACGGCAATCCGGAAAGCACCTCGCTGGCGCACGACTCCCTCATCACGCATACGCAATATATCCCCGGCGACACGGGTTACTTCTATTGAAAGGGAAAAATCGGTCCATCCGGCAACTATAAATACCTCGATATACCGCTCGAAGCAGCCAAAACCCTTGGGCGCGGCTTCTTCACCATGGGAGAAGGAGCGTTTGCTATCGATCTGAGTCCGGCCAGCGGCAGGCAGGGTGCTCCTCAACGGCGCTGCGGCCCTCTAACACGACGATTACCTACCATCAAAAAGACGATGCGAATGGATATATCCGGATTCATAAATCGGACGGATTCCCAAACAATGGAATCATTGAGGTCAAAGTGCCGTTCGCGATGACCGGAAAAGTCCGTTACGAAGCTGTCGGAAACATCACAAGCGGCTTCTACGTCAGCCAAAACGCGATTCCCGATCCGTACGATCCTGCCTCTGCCCCCTTGAAAGTGGGCGGCGATGTAAGGGAAATCTGGGTTACGATTTTGGAGCTTTACCCTGTTGTGTACGCTGGCCCCAACACAGCGTTTAAGTTTACTACCCGAGCTCCCAAACCCAATACGCAATTGGCCACCGCAACACTCTATGAAAGCTATATACCCTCCAGCCCCGTGTCGTTTGACAAAGAGGCACGTATTATCGCCTATCCGAAGAGGATCACAATAGCGCTGCCTGCGGGATACAGCTTAGATGATTCGCTGGACATTTACCGCTATCACCCAACGACAGGCGATGTCAAGAAAAATAAATACCCCGGAGAGCAAGGTGATTAACCCCGACGGCACGACGAAGATCACGTGGAATCTTACCGATCTATACCAAACCGTGAATATCGCCGTGCATTGGCCGCTGGAAAATGGCGTCTGCCCGACGAAAAATTGGCGAGGCGTAATTCCCAAAGGCACCCTGAGGGTAGACCCTACAGTGACGGGCTTCAAAGACACCTCGAAAATGTTTGTCTATTGCGAATATTGGGATCCTAATACAGGCCGCCTATAAGGATCCACTACACGGGTATTGCTTTTGGTTCGCAAAAACGAAAACAGACTGATCTACAACTTCAACGTCAAGCTGAACGCCACGCCGGCAGAAGTCCCCTCCTACGGCCCCACCGTAGTCGGCCCGCAGGTGACGCTCACCAACAACAGTGCAGACGCCCTGCGCGACGTGTACTACTCTTCGACGGCCCGATCAAGAACGTCACCATGAAGCAAGTCGTCGGCGGCACCACGACTTACACGCACGCCTCGACCACCCCAAACAAATACGGATGCTGGGTCAAGGTGGCCGACCTGCCAGCCAACACCCGCCACACGTATGAGTTGCAATACACCGACACGGCGCCGCAATGCAGCGGTCACACGGTCAAGGTCTACGTCGGTTCGGGCTACGCCGGCACCTGGACGCCCAACACCGCGCAGGCTTTTAATCCGCAAACCGAGCCACAGTTCGTGGAGCAGACCCTCTTCAAGATCAAGCCTTCCACCACGGCGCAGATAGCCGGCGAGCTCCTGCTGTTCAACCCCGCCAAGCCCGACACCATCCCCGAGGGATCCACCAATCCGGCACAGACCTACACCCTCCGCGCATCGCTCAGCCTCGGCCGGTTCCGAGGGCATGGTACGCCAGCCGGAGCTCCAGCTGACCGTCCCCGTGGGGCAGATCTACGTCCCCGGCAGCGCACGCATGGAGTATCCCATCGGCACCTTCACGCCCCCTGCCCGCAGGATCGGCCCTTGAGGCTGCCCCTGGCCCCGCTCGCCATCGCCGCCGACTCGCCCCCAGGTGCGCTCCGTCCGCCTCAAGTGGAGCGATACGGGCATCCCCGCAGCTCGGCACGGACTTCATCCTGCCCGGCTATCGTAGCAACCGCACCGATGCAGACTCCGTTACGTTGCAGGCGCGCCTCCACCTGAAGTTCCGCGCCATGTGTAACACGCCCTTCCGAGGCATTCAATACGCCGGAAAGGTCTACGCCCAAAACATCTGTAACGCCCCCGCCACGGACAACGGAAACGACGCTACGGCATTCATGATCTATCCCGATGTGGCTTATGATTACCTCTTCAGCGACATCGATATACAAACCACTTCACAGTCCTATGCTTACAATGAAGGTTGGCGCCGCGATACGATCGTACTGAACTTCCGACGCATCCTCGGCACCACCACCAATATGAAGTCGACGGACTACTTGGAAGTGCTCCTACCACCTCAAATGAATATCGATGGTAACAACGTTAAGTACTTCGGTTCCGGTGCGCTGGCATCCCTCAACGCTCGTCCGGCGGACACCGTGATAGAGAACACGCGTACCGTCACCTTCCGCCGATTGAAGTTGCCCTTCCCTACTGCGCAGTACAACGCAGCGACGCCTGTTAAAGGTGTGGGCGCGCTCGTAGAGTGTCGCATTCCTGTCATCTACACGCCAGAGGGACAAACTCGTGCAGCTAATCCTGTTGACTCTGTTCGGGCCACCGTATGGAGTGAACTCCACTTTGGTAACTGCGATCCTGTGCCTACCGATTTTGGCAGCGGCAAACGCAAAGTGGGCCTCTTCACAGCCATAGCCAATCCCCACATCGCGTGGATTGGTGACACGGCGCGTTTTCAGATCACTTCACACGGTTTTGATGGTCAGTGGTACAAGACGAAGACCGGCGGTACAGCGGCCTCATCCAGCAACCCATGGGTGAACATTCCTTTAGATACGTCTATGGTGGGTGACACCGTCTTCTACTTCACACCCTCTATCAACGGCAACTCATTCGGCAATGTGCGCCTTCCTTACTATGTACGGATCTGGCTCCGCCCATGGTTCATCCGCAACCTGCCTCACTTGGTCTATGTCTGCGGTGCATCCGACACACTCCGCGTGAAAGCAGGTGGTATGGATGTGCGTTACCAGTGGTTCCAAGATGGCAATCCTATCGTGGGTGCCACGGGCACTACGCTGGTCGTGACCAGTCCAGGTCTCTACCACGTCATGGTTCGCGACTCTGTCACGCCGCCCAACATCATCTATTCTGACACGACAGATGTAGTTTTTCCGCGAGTATCCTGTCATCACCAAAGACTTGGAAGATATCGTGGACTGCGACAACCTCTATCGACCGCTGGCTGTCCGTCACACGGGCCGCTTCATGCGCTATCAGTGGTATCGCAACGGTCTTCCCATCCCCGGTGCCACAGACTCTGTCTATCGCGCATCGGCCTACGATTCGTCGAGTTTCTATCGGGTCAAAGTGATGAATCCATGCGGAGACAGCGTAATGAGCAGCCGATGCTACGTAGACTTCTGTGAACTCAAATGGGGCGAGATCGTGCGGACGGTCGAGCTGTTTGCTCCAGCCACGGTGGAGACACAACCCGCCGGGAAGCGTCACCAGTTGACCAGCCGCTACGATTTCAACTTCACTCTGCGCGCCCTTGGTGGACAGTCGCTCCGCTACGTGACCATCACGGCCGATCATCCGGCTTGACGGAGAATGGCGGCGGCATCGAGCGTAGTATGATCTCCGACAGTCTGATGACGGTGCGTGTTCGCCGGGTGAATAAGAACCTGCGGATCTACGTCAATGGGGTCACCCCGCTGACAAACCTGACAGTGGATCCTTCCATACGTCGCGTTTGGACGTTTAGCGGTCGCTTGTACATCCATGTCGACCGTCCGCAGTCGGTACGCCTATACACCGTCATGGGACATCTCTACCGCGAACAGTCGTTGCCCGCTGGCCAAACGGTCATCGACCGATTGCCATCTGGTTTCTACATCGTCCGCTTTGCCGACGGTATGGCAGAGAAGGTGAGGGTAGAATGATAAACGACAAAGGAACGTCCTCCAGCGCTCAGACGCTTATGTTGTCATCCGAGGTGCTATTCCGCGGCTTCGACTGGCGTTTGAGCGCTAGAATCATTGATTTCGCGGGTTAGGAAGGCGCCCTCGCCTAAGCCGTTCTGTAATAGATCGTGGACAATAAATTCCAAACAGCATCTCTCTGAGAAGCTGAATGATCAACCAAGGACTTTATCCCCTTTCCTTACGTTGAATTCACGTTAAATACGTTCCGAACGTGATTTATGGTCAACCGGAAAATGGTTTGCGAATCATTTCCATGGTGTGCAGTGCCTTGTGTGATGCATTTGCTTGACGGATGAACACCTCGTCGATTGGAGTCGACGGCGGGGATAATAGGCCTCCTGCTACAGAGATTTCATTATCGTCGCCAGAAGCCGGGTAGAAGGGGGTGAGGACGGTGAAGATCTCTAATCGGCCGACGATCATTAGGAAGGAGAGAACCCACTTGTTGAAGGAGGAGATGGTGGAGAGTTGCCGTCCGCAAAAGTGGCCGATGCCGGGGCCTGCATTGCTGACGGAGGTGGCGGCCAAGCCGAGGGCGTCACCGAGGTCGATGCCCTCGAAGGTGAGGACGGTGCAGCCGAAAAGGATGAGGCCGACGTAGATGATGGCGAAGGTGTAGACGCGCTGGACGACATGCTCGGGGATGACTTGCCCGCCCGACCCGCAGGGGCAGAACGGCGCGGGGGTGTGTTTGGCGTTTGAACTCGTTGAGTGGGTCCTTGACGAGGATCATGAAGCGACCCATCTTGAGTCCGCCACTGGTGGAACCAGCGCACCCAGCCGATGATGATGACGAAGAGGGCGATGACGGCAAAGAAGGAACCCCAGGAGGAATAGTTGACGGTCAGTAAGCCGGTGGTAGAGATGAGTGAGGTGATGTGGAAGAGGGCGTGGCGGAAGGCCAGCTCGGGGTTGGTCTCGTTGTGACGCAGCAGGATCCACGCGGTGGTCACTATGGTGGTGGTGGCGATGACGATGCAGAACCAGCGAAACTCGTGGTCGTGAAAAGAGCTTTTTGGCTGTGTCCGCGGAGGGCGAAGTAGAGCAGTGTGAAGTTGGTGGCGCCGATGAACATGCCCAGGATGACGATATACTCCGTGTAGGCGGAGTGCCAGTAGGCGAGGCCATTGTTTTTGGTGGAATAGCCGCCGGTGGCTACGGTGGTTAGGGCGTGGTTGAGAGCATCGAATAGGTTCATGGGGCCCGATCCAAAGGAGGAGAAAGTATGGCCAGGGTGATGAGGACGTAGAGTCCGAAGATGCGCTTTGGCTACCTGAGTGATGCGTGGGCGGAAGCGGTCGTGGGTGATGCCGGACGTCCTCGGCGTCGAAGAGCTGTGAGGCGGTGCCGCCGAAGATGGGTAGGAGGGCGACGGTGAAGACGATCATGCCAATGCCGCCCTGCCACTGGGGTGAGGCTGCGCCAAAAGAGTAGCCCGTGAGGTAGGCGCTCGATGTCGTCCAGGATGGTGGCGCCGGTGGTGGTGAAGCCGGAGATGGTCTCGAAACAGGCGTCGGTGACGTTCGGGATGTAGCCGCTGATGAGGTAAGGTAGCATACCAAAGAAGGAGAGGAAGATCCACGTCAGGGTGACGCTGATCATGCCTTCGCGACGGCCGGAGCGATAGTCGTTGGCGTGGCGACCGGTGATATACATGGCGAGTCCGGCAGAGAACATGATGGCGCAGGGAGATAGCGAGCGGGATGAGGTCGCTGTCGTTATACCAGAAGGAGACGGCCACGGCGGAGAGCATAAAGAGACTCTCGAGCATGTGCATCGTGCCCAAGAACTTGATGATGAAGCGGACGTTGAGTTGGTGAAACATAGAAGTGAGGGCTAAAAACGAACGGTGAAAGCTAAAAAAACAGCGGGGTACACTTGCTTGACGCACGCCGTTGTTAGCTTTTTAGCCTTTCGTTGTTCGCTTTTTCAGTTGAAGTAATCCTTGAGTTTGCGCATGGCTGAGTCGAAGCAGAAGACCATGACGTGATCGTTGGCGCGGATCTGCGTGTCACCCTCCACCATCATGGGGATACCGTTGCGGATGAGTCCGCCCAGGGTCATGTCCTTCGGCAGACGCATGTCTTTGATGGGCTTGCGGGTGATCTTCGAGTCGGGTTTGGCCACGAGCTCGGCTACGTCGGCACGGGCGAAGGCGAGGCACTCGACGTTGGTCACGTCGGCGTCGAGGAGGAACTGGTAGATGTGCCCCGCGGCGATGAGCTTCTTATTGATTACCGTGCCAATGTCCACCTTGGCGGCCAGGGAGATGTAGTCGAGGTTCTCCACCTGTGCGATGGTCTTGAAGACGCCGTAACGCTTTGGCTGCCAGACAGGCCAGGATGTTCGTGCCCGCGTTTTTCGGTCAGGGCCACGAAGGCCTGTGCGTCGTCGATGCCCTCCCTGCACAAAGCAAGTCGGTGTCGCGCCCATCACCGTGGATGACGAGCACGTTCTTGGGCACCTGTGCGGAGATCTTTGCACACTTGTCGCGGTCGGCCTCGATGATGGTGATGTTAGTATTGTCAGGCAGGAAATGCGCCGTCTTGATGGCGATGCGTCCGCCGCCCATGATGATGACTTCTTCACCTCCGGGTTCAGTTTGCCGGCCTTGATGCGGACATCCTCGATGTGTTCGCGGGTGGTGGTGACGAAGACGATGTCGCCCGATTCGATATGGTCCATACCGCGGGGATAACCATCTCGCCTTCGCCGCGCTGTATAGCCACGATGTGGTAGCACTTCTTGTCGTTCTGCATCAGCTCCACCAACGTGCGATTGATGATCGGCGCCTCGCCGCGCACCTTAATGCCTAAGAGGATGAGTCCGCCGCCGAAGAGTTCCCCTAGTACTGTCGTGTCCAAGGCCGACGGATGGCCGCTACGATCTCTTTGGCCGCCAAGATCTCGGGGCAGATCATGGAGTTGACGCCGATCTTCTGGAAGAGCTCATTGTTGCGCGGCAGGAGATACTCATGGTTGTTGATGCGGGCGAAGGTCTTGCGTGCGCCGAGGTTGCTGGCCAGCATGCAGGCCGTGATGTTGGTCGACTCCTCCGTGGTGACGCTGACGAAGAGGTGAGCATCGCGGACGTCGGCGTTCTCCAGATCGTGCAGCGAGGTGGGATTGCCGACGATGGGCAGGATCTCCATGCCCGTCTTGGCGAAGGCCAGATTCTCCTCCTAGGGTCAAGGAGGATAATGTCGTGGCGTTCGCGCGAAAGCATTTTCGCCAGGTGGCGGCCTACCTCGCCGGCACCCGCAATGACGACTCTCGTGCCTGGCCTCCTTTCTGTCCGACGAGGGAGCGGATGGCCTCGAGGATGTGCGGAGCATCCATGCCGCAGAGGTTATAGAGTTCGGCTATGCTGCCATGCTCGATGAAGCGGTCGGGGATGCCGATGCGTTGCACGCGGGGTGTATAGCCATGCTCCATCATAAACTCCATGACGGCCGTACCCAGTCCGCCGACCACGGTGCCGTTCTCTACGGTGATGATGCGCGAGTAGCGACGGCCGATCTCATGCAGCAGCTCCTCGTCGATGGGCTTGAGGTAGATCATATCGTAATGCGCGGCGGAGATGCCTTCCTCGGCGGCGGCCTCGATGGCCTGACGCGCCACGTTGCCGATGGGGCCGATCGTGACGACGGCTACGTCCGTACCCTCACGCAGTCGACGGCCACGACCGACGGGCAACAGCTCCATCTCGTTCTGCCAATCGCGCAGCTCGCCTTTGCCGCGCGGATAGCGGATGACGAAGGGGCCGCGGTCGGTCTTGTAAGCCGTAAACATGAGGTTGCGAAGGTCGATCTCGTTGAGGGGGGAGGAGATGATCACGTTCGGGATGGGGCGGAGGTAAGCCAGATCGAAGGCGCCGTGGTGTGTGGCGCCATCCTCGCCCACGAGGCCCGCGCGGTCGAGGCAGAGCACGACGTGCAGCCGGAGGATGGCTGCGTCGTGGATCACCTGGTCGTAGGCGCGCTGTAGGAAAGAGGAGTAGATGTTGCAGAAGGGGATCATGCCCTCCTTGGCCATGCCCGCGGAGAAGGTCACGGCGTGGCCCTCGGCAATGCCGACATCGAAGGCGCGATCGGGGAAGGCTTTCATCATGTACGTCATCGAGCAACCCGTGGGCATGGCTGGGGTGACGCCCGTGATGCGCCGATCCTTCTCGGCCAACTCCACGAGCGTATGGCCGAAGACGTCCTGATAGAGCTGCGGCTCGTTCGTCCGTTCGGGCAGGAGGCGCTGGCCGGTATCCTTATTGAAGCGCCCGGGGGCGTGCCAGACGGTGGCCGACTGCTCGGCGGGTTTGTAGCCCTTGCCTTTCTTCGTTTTGATGTGGAGCAGCTTGGGGCCCTTCATTTCCTTGATGTCGCCCAGCTTCTTGACCAGATCGCCCACGTCGTGGCCGTCGATAGGCCCGAAGTAGCGGATGCTGAAGCCCCTCAAAGAGGTTGTGCTGGCGGTTGATGAGGGCCTTGAGGCTGTTATTGAAGCGCAAGATGTTCTCGCGCCGATCTTCAGAGATGAGGTTCAGCTTGAGGAGCTTCTGGTAGACCCTCGTAGCGGATGTGGTTGTAGGTCTGGCTGGTGGTGATGTCGACGAGGTAACGGTTCATGCCGCCCACGTTGCGGTCGATCGACATGTCGTTATCGTTAAGCACGATCAGCAGGTTGTTGGGGTCGATGGAGGCGTTGTTAATGCCCTCGAAGGCCAGTCCGCCGGTCATGGCGCCGTCGCCGATGACGGCCACGACGTGTCGCCCCCTCGCCGGCTATCTCAAAGGCGGTGGACATGCCCAGAGCGGCAGAGATGGAGTTCGAGGCGTGCCCGGCGATGAAGGTATCGTAGGCGCTCTCTTCGGGGTGAGGGAATCCGCCGATGCCCCCGAACTGGCGGAGGGTGGAAGGCCTCGCGTCGGCCGGTGAGTATCTTGTGACTATAAGCCTGATGCCCGACGTCCCAGACGATGCGGTCGTCGGGCGTGTCGAAGACGTAATGCAGGGCCACGGTCAGCTCCACGGCGCCGAGGCTGGCACCGAGATGTCCGGGTCGCTCTGAGAGCACGTCGATGATGTATTTCCTCAGCTCATCGCATACGGCGGGGAGCTTATCGACGGCGAGTTTCCGCAAATCAGCCGGACTATCTATCCGGCTCAAGAGATGATATAGGTTGCTATCAGCCATTCCTGTATTCCTTACTGTTTGTTTTTATAGGGCAAAGGTAGCACCGGAAGTAAGGGCGGCAAGGGAGGTGCACTCCCAGCCTTGCCGGTAGACCATCGAGGGTCATTTCGGTGCTCGCACGGCATGCAAGGGGGCGAAATGAGGGTCATTTCGGTACTCGCACGGCATGCAAGACGCAAAATGAGGGTCATTTCGGTACTCGCACGGCATGCAAGAGGCAAAATGAGGGTCATTTCAGTACTCGCACGGCATGCAAGACGCAAAAATGAGGGTCATTTTCGGTACTCGCACGGCATGCAAGACGCAAAATGAGGGTCATTTCGGTACTCGCACGGCATGCAAGGGGCAAAATGAGGGTCATTTCGGTGTTTGCACGGCGTGCAAGGGGTAAAATGAGGGTCATTTCGGTGTTTGCACGGCATGCAAGAGGCAAAAATGAGGGTCATTTCGGTGTTTGCACGGCGTGCAAGGGGTAAAATGAGGGTCATTTCGGTGTTTGCACGGCATGCAAGGGGTAAACGGCCCCCTGATGGCTTTGGGGCTATAAAGCAACAGAGGCAGCCGAGGGAGGAGTTTCTCCCCGGGCTGCCTCCGTCGGCTGGTTGCCAAGCCTGCGAAGAGGCTTCGGATCAAAGCTCAATCGCCGACCGCCGCATGGCTTTGTCCTGCCAACGGCCGTAGTAGATCTGGACGTATTCGTTCCCCAAGGCCTTCACCGTGCTTTCCTCTGGCATACGGCTGTCGCCGGTGGCGACGATGCGCAGCAGGCCGTCCCCGAGATTGTAGGTGTCGTGGGCGGGATTCGGCCGATAGAGTAGGGGCGATTCGATGGTGTAGGCCAGGTGCAACGCCGGTTTGGCGATGCTCGTGCGGGTGCCGGTTCCTTCGAGCTGGATGGCGCCAGAGAGGTCGAAGCGTACGGTCCACGTTGAGGCGTCGGTAAACTCCCGATCGTGCCCGCTGTGCTTCACCACCCATGCGCCGTCTCCGCGGGCGCTGACGTGGAAAAGTGTCCACCGAGCGGTCCGTTGGTCGGCCGTACTTCGTGCCGAGGCCTTCACTGACGACGGTCCATGTGACCCCGACAGTGTGGCCGAGCGCGTGCTCAGCGTAGACGGTGATGGTGCGTTCGTTGCCGTAGCGTTCCCGGAGGTTGAGGGTCCACGTCGGAGGTGAGGTATAAGCGCACAGGATCTTCACGCGGCTGAAGTAAAGCCGATCGACCGAGTCGCGCCCGGTCTGTGAGGTTTGCTCCAGGTAGCAGTTGAAGCGGCGGAGGTATTCCATCGCGGTGCCACTGCGCTCGATCAGTTCGGCGGTGTAGTCGAAGGCTACCCACCCCGGTGCGATCCCGGATTTGTTGCTGCGTTTCTCGACGCAGGCCGCAAGCGACGTCAGGAGGATCCCTGCGGCAATGATTTGTTTCAGGTTCATTGGTTGATGTATTTGTAGGGGCAAGACTTGTGTCTGCCCTTTGAGTTATCGCGGAGTATGATGAGACGCATGTAGAGGTTGTGGCGTGAGGCTGGGGTAAAAGAGGGCGACTCGAATGTGTCGCCTCTCATCATGAATTGAATGGGAATTACAGCTTGAAAGCGACGCCGCCCATGAGCCAGAAGCCGGCCTGGGGCACGTTGCCGATGTCGTAATAGGTGACGTTGAACATGTTGTTCAGGTCGAGGTGGAAGTCAAACCTGCGGAGGGCGTAGTTCAGCTTCAGGTCGAGGGTCGAGAAGGCCGGGTAAGGCTCCAGGCCCATGTCCTTCTTGTCCACGTATCGGCGGTAGCTGCCCATGCGCTTCTGCGCGCGGAAGTGCCACGAGGCCGTCAGCCCGCGAAAGATCGGGTGCTGCAGTCCGATGGTCACCTTGTCGCGGAGGTAGTTCAGCGAGTAGCGCGACTCCAGCCCGTGGCTGTCGGCCGTCTGATTCATGCGTGCATAGTCCACGTTGAGGACCGTGCCGCGCATCGAGGGCCAGATGGCGCCCGGGCGGAAGGTGGCGCCCACCTCGACGCCCTGCTTGTCTATCTCCGTGAAGTTCCACGACGCCCACTTGGCCGTGCCCGAGTCGCGCACCCAGTCGATCACGTCGCGTCCCCACATCAGGTAGCCCGTCAAGCGGAGCGATACCGCGGGGCGCGTGAAGGTCACACCGAGGTCGACCGACTCAGAGCGTTCGGGCTTCAGGCCCACGTTGGCCGTGTGCGTCTCGGTGGTGTAGTAGAGGTCGGCGAAGGTCGGCATGCGGGTCGAGCGGCTCCAGGTAGCGTTCAGCTTCAGGTCGTCCGTCGGGCGATAGGCCAGGCCGGCGGAGGGGTAGCGGACGCCGTCGAGGAGGGTGTTGCGCTGCATCATCACGCCGGCCGAGGCGGCCCAGCGCTGCCACGTCCAGGTGTGCTCGGCCGTAGCGCTGACGATGGTGCGGGCGTCGCTGCGTGTAGTGACCGTTCGGGGTGGCCATCGGTGTGCCGAGCTTGCTGCTGATGATCTCCTCGCGCCGCAGTTCGCCGCCGAGGCTGGTCACGCCGCCGCGCCAGGGTATATTGGAAGATGAGGTTCGCCCCGTACGTGTCGCCGCGGTGGAAGTTGCGGCCCTTGTCGGTGTCCTTGATGAGGTCGAACTGATCATAATGACGATTCCAGTAGAGGATCGGCACCACCTTCAGCGCGCCGCCAAAGGCTCCTTTGACGGATCCGGCCCAGGAGCTCGTGCGCTCGTATTGGCTGGGGGTAGAGGGCGGTGTAGAAGGTGTTGGCGCCGTAGTTCTTGTTTTCATAGCCCGCCTGGATGTCGAGGCGGTTGTCGCCGCTGAAGCGGACACGCGTCTGCCAGAAGGCGTTCCAGATGGCGTAGTCGCTGCCCGCGATGTATCCGTCTGAGGCGCGATGGCCGACGGAGAGGCTGCTTGTGGTGGGTCCCGCCTCGAGTGCGCTGCGCACTTCGCCGCCGCGCAGGGCGTGCATACCGGCTTCGGCTGCGAGGTAGAGGGAGTTTCGACTTTCTGTTTCGTGATGATGTTGATGCCGCCGGAGAAGGCCGACGAACCGTAGATGAGCGCCGATGGGCCGTGTACGATCCGATGCGCTCGATGTCGGAAAGGTTAATGGGGAGATCGAAGCTGTAATGGCCGGTGTGAGGGTTGGAGAAGTTGACGCCGTTGAGGAGGACGGCTGTCTGGTCGGCTGAGCCGCCGCGGATGGAGATGTCGGACTGTACGCCGTGGCCGCCGCGTTGGATGACGTCCACGTTAGCGGCGTAGACCAGCAGGTCTTGGATGCTTCGGACGGGCGCCTGCTCGATCTGTGCGCGGGTGATGACGGTGACGATCTTGGACGTCTGGCTGAGCGGCGTCTCGAGGTGCGAAGCCGTGACGGTCACTTCCTCGAGCGTCTCTTCGCGGAGGCTGTCCGTGGGCAAGGCGTCGGGTGCCGCCGCGGGCTGTGCTGCCGTCTGCGTGGCGTGGGCGAAGGTCAGCATGCAGCCGGCCACCACGCCGATGTTTGCTACTACCGGTGCATACTGCTGAAAGCACTGCATGCCTTGCGTGCAAACCGCCGGAAGCGGAAGGTGCACGCCCTGTTCAGGTGTCTCTTCCTGTTCATAATTAATTAGTGATTAAATGATGTTTGTACCGTTGTTAAACGGCTTGCAAAAAGAAGGGAAAAGGGAAAAACGAGCGACCGGGGCTCTCAGAGAACAGCTGCTGCCTGACGTATCCGTGCCAACGTGCCGCTGAGCTTCTTGTCGGTCTGAGCCATGTGCAGATCGTACTTCAATTGCAGGCGCATCAGAGAATCGGCTGGCACGTTCAGCGCTGCCTCAAAGCGCATGGCCGTCCGTGTCGTAAGCGACCGCCGCTCGTTCAGTATATCATTCAGCGCCCGATGAGGAGACGCCCATTTGTCGCGCCAAGCGTGAAAGCGAGATGCCCCGGCATTCAATCTCATCCCGCAACACTTCCCCGGATGCGTCGGGGTATAGCCGTAACCTAAATTTCCCATTGCTGTTATTGATAATGATTCGACAATTCTATGATGTTACAGATCGTGACGACCGTCTCGGAGACGACTCGCTCTGTCTTGAACTCGATGCGGTATCGATCATCCACGCGCACCGACTCCAATCCCGCTTTATCACCACGCAGCACTTCGTAATGCAGGCTGTTGTATCGGAACAAGTCCTCGACAACGGAGACGGACTCAAGAGGTCGATCGTCTTACGATACTTCCGGACGGTCTGCGGCTGGAAGCGATGCTTTTTATCGCCCGTCTTTCCCGTCTCGTAAAGTTCTTTCAGATACCTCTTATCAAACGTGATCTCCATCTCTTTCGCCCGTTTAATTCGTGGGCAAAGATACCTCCTTCGCATCCTTCGCCTCCGCGGCCTTTTGCGCGGCCTTGGCGCGGCGTTGCGAGAGCTCTGCTTGTAGGAGGTGTTGATGCGGGCTGTGAGGGCGCTCAGGCGGTCGGCCAGCGTCTGGATCTCCGTGCGCACGGCGTCGGACGGGGCCGTGAGGTGAGGCCATCTGGAGCACCATCACGACGCGCTGGTAGATTTCGTCCGACTGTCGCCGCACCTCGATCATCGTCGGTTGCTTCTTGCGCTCCACGCGCTCGTCTCGACGCTGTCGACTCAGCGTTACAGTACTCCCCGTCGAGCCTTTCCAGCGCCGCCACTGCCGCCGTGAGCCCGAGGCGCTCTGGGTGCGGAGCGAGTTCGGGCTTCCTCAGGTCGTAGATGAGCGACAGCAGGTCGGCCGAGCGCCGCTCGACGGAGAGGTTCTGTAGCCGCACATATTCACGCGTCACGATGCGCAGCAGGCGGGCAGATTCGGCCTGCGCCAGGTCTGGCGAGAGCCGCATGGTGCGCACAATCCCGAAGATGAACGTCGCGGCGCGCGTGCGTTCGGCATCCTTCTCGCGCATTTCTCCGGGTATAGACGGTGGTGCGGGGTTCCGTGGCCAAATCCACCTCGTCCCTCGGCAAGGGTGTGCCATTCATCGGCCAGCTCGGCTGGCACGTTGGTCGTTGTTGCGTCCACCTCGCGCACCAGGTCGCAAGCCTCGCCGTGGAACCGTGCATGCAGCGCGTTGTCGAGCTTATCCAAGCCGATTTTCTGAATCCGAATCGTATGCTTCATCTGATTTTTGTTTGAAATAGGGATATGCATCTCGATCGGACGGCCTCACGCGCCGCGTTTTCCGATCATCTGTACCTGCAAATAAAGTGATTTATCGTGTTTCGAATAGTATACGGTGTATGGTGGGTTAAGTAGACCCTCTTTGGGAATCTATACAAAGTATGGATTTGAAAAACAGACTCTTTTTCTTAGTCTATACAAGGTCTGATCTATAAAATAGACTCTTTTTATGGCCTATACGAAGTCTGGAGTGAGAAACAGACTCTTTTAGAGTCCATACGACGGATTGATCCATCATAGCCTCTTTGCGTGTATCGATACAGTGTATAGCATGCCAAATAGAGTCTATTTTATAGTCTATACGATGTATGTATTGAGAAATAGAGTCTGTTTCTGACTTCATACAACGTACGAGGTCTGAAATAGACTCTCTGTTTGACTTTATACGATGGATGGGTTGAGAAAAAGAGCCTGTTTTTTTCAATGCAGATTTTGTGTACTGATTGAACCGCGATGAATTGACCTCATGTTTTGAGGGGCATGTTCCAAAAATTTGACGCGGGAGGCACTTCGCAGAGTGCACGGCCCCAAACTCGTCGCGGGAGGTACTTCGGAGCTGCTGCACCGACCGATGCGCGCCGCGTTGGGGAGACCGTAAAAGAGCAGGGAAGAAAGCGCTGTGGCTTTCCCCTGCTTTTGCGATTAGCATGGTGCGCTCCATAGAAAAAGAGGCACCACAAGGTGTAATAGTTACGTCTCGACCTGAGATTACTTATCAAGCTCTTAGCACGAGCTTCCAGTTTGGAAACCGGGAGGTAGATCTGAGACCTACGTTGAGCGAAAGGCCGTTTACGGTGCCTTTGCCGAACTGGCCGTTGTAGAGTGCCAATGCTTCAAGCGCTACGTGCTCGTTGAGGGAAGTAGCGTAGCCGGGACCAAAGTTGACGTTGAATCCAACTTCTGCGCCCTTAACGCCACCCAGACCGACGCCGACTTCACCAAAGAAGTGGCCTTCTTTCGGGCCGATCTCTACCTCTTTATTGCCGAGATAGTAACGACCGAAGCCGTTGATGCTGTAGCTGAACGTGGTGTTGTCACCGCGCTGACCGGTGAAACCGGCATTCACTTTGGCACCAAAGGCCAAGTTGTTCTGCACAAAAATAGCCTACACGCGGAGTGAGGTTGATCGAGAAGTTGCTTCCGCTACCCAGACCGAATTGATGTCGCCGATGCCGCCACCGACCAATACGCTACCTTTCTCGAGCTGTGCGTTTGCTGCTCCAATGGAGCACAGTGCGAATACAATCGCACTCATCAGAAATTTCTTCATACTGTTTTGTTCTCTTTGTTTGGTTCTTTTTATTCCTACTCTATTCATATGGCCTTTTTCGGATACTGCCGCGGCAAAGGTATGCGGTTTTTTGTAAGTCGGTTTGTAGTGAGCCCAAAAAGAGGCAGATAAACAGGAGCTCAGAGGTCGATGACGCCCCGACCTTGGCGCAGGATGGTGAAGGGGAAGCGGTGCAATCGACCACGGTGGAGCCTTCGGCGCAGCCGATGCCGCCATCGATGACGAGGGTCGACACGTCCGTCGAACTTTTCATGGATAAGCTCGGGGTCGGTGAGGTATTCCGGCCCTCATTATCGCTGGCGGGGTCGTGGACGGACATGGTGAGGAGGGGTTTCCCAGTGTGCGGACCAGTTCGAGGGCTATGGGGTTGTCGGGGATGCGGAGGCCTACCTCACGTCGGCTTTTTGTAGATGCGCGGAAGGTCGGCGCCGGCGGGCAGAATGAAGGTGAAGGGCGCCGGGAAGGTGGCGCTTGAGGAGTTTGAAGGCATTGTTATCGATGCGCGTGTAGGCGCCGGCCTCGGAGAGGTCATGACGAGACGATGGAGAGCTTGTTCTTTTTGCGGGTCGACGCCCTTGATGCGGCAAATGCGCTCCACGGCGCGGACGTTGAGGGCGTCGCAACCGATGGCATAGAGCGTGTCGGTGGGATAGATGACAAGTCCACCGTCACGCAAGGTGCTGGCGACGCGATCCAGATCCTTCTGGTTGGGGTTGTTGGGGTAAATTTTTAGAAAGCATGGTATGGGCTGTTTGATGAGGGTCGCAAAAGTAGAGACTTTGGGTAGTGATACGATGATGAAAGCCCTCAGACGGGGTGTGCTGAGGGGCTAATTTTCCCGCATGATTAGCCAGATTTGCCTGTGGCATTTTTCTACTTTTTGCGCCCGCTCCATCCGTAGATGGGCGATTATTAGTAAGATAAGCGAATGTAGTTATGACGAAATATGCGTTGGTTACAGGGGGCTCACGAGGCATTGGGCGGGCCGTTTGCCTGGAGTTATCGGCCGCGGGATATGCGGTGCTGATCAATTGTCGGGCTAACCTCGAAGCGGCATCCGAAGTCGAGGCTGAGGTGAGGGCTCGCGGCGGAGTGGCAGAGGTGATTCCGTTCGATGTGGCTGACTCTGCGGCGGTAGATGCTGCTTTTGGAGGCTTGGGAAGCGCGTCACCCGGAGGATGCGATCGAGGTGCTGGTCAACAATGCGGGTATTCGTCAAGACGCGATGATGATCTTCATGCAGGATAAGGATTGGCATCGAGGTGATCAATGCCTCCGTCGACGGGTTTTTCTATGTCACCCGCCGCGTGCTGAAGCGGGCATGCTGATGCGCCGCCATGGACGCATCATAAATATGGTCTCCCCTGTCCGGTTTGAAGGGTATGCCGGGCCAGACGAACTATTCGGCGGCTAAGGCGGCCGTGATCGGCGCCACGAAAGCCCTGGCGCAGGAGGTGGCGCGGCGTCATGTGACGGTGAATGCCGTCGCCCCGGGCTTTATCACGACCGACATGACGAAAGATCTGGACGAGGCGGCGCTGAAGCAGACCAGTCCCTGCGGGGCGTTTCGGTAGGCCGGACGAGGTGGCTGCATTGGTCGGCTTTCTTTAGCCTCAGACAGGGCCGACTACATCACTGGTCAGGTCATATCTATCAACGGAGGCCTCCCCGTGAAGGGCTTCCTTGGGCCTAAAACTCCCTCCCTCGGGAGGCGTATATATAAGGTATAGGACACATACACGAAACAATCAAGAAGACTATAGAGATGAAGATGGAAAGAAGAGAGATAGAAGAGAAGGTGAACGACTTTTTTTAGTGGAAGAGATGGAGATCGAGGCGGAGAAGATCAAACCCTGAGGCCTTGCTGAAGGAGGATCTGAGGGTTAGACAGCCTGGATTTTGTGGACATCGTTGTGATTGTCGAGCGCACTTTTGGCTTCAAAATCAAGCCCGAAGAGATGGCCGACGTGAAGACGGTGGGTGCCTTCTACAACTATATCGAATCGAAGCTCTAAAGACGAGACTGGAAGGATCGATCAAGGCGTCACGATGGTGCGGAAAAAGCGACGAATGGGACGGCGTATCGGGCGGCACGACGCTCGGACAGAAGGCCATGAAGGTCATGCTGTCTATCCTCGACGTCCGCATCGGCTACGTCCTGTTGGCCTTCGTCGTCCCCTTCTATATGCTCTTTCATCACAAGGGTTACGTGGCTATCTACGGCTATTTTCGCCGTCGTCACGGCTATGGACCGCTGAAATCATTGCTCAAGACCTACCGCAACCATTTCCTTTTTGGTCAGGCCATGCTGGATCGGTTTGCGGTCTATGCTGGAAGGGCAAAAATTCAGCGTCGATAACCCTGATAACCCGCTTTTTTCTCGCCATGCTCGATCGGCCAGAGGGCTGCATCGTGGCCAGCGCCCATGTGGGCAATCCGGAGTTGAGTGGTTACCTGCTGAGTCAGCAGAAAAAGCGCATCAATTGCCCTCATCTATGGCGGTGAAGCCAAGGAAGTGCAGAAAAATCGCATCAAAAATATTGGAGCGGAATAACATCCGCGCCATCCCCGTATCGGACGATTTGTCGCACATCTTCCTCGTCAACGAGGCGTTACAGGAGGGCGAGATGGTAGGTATGCCGTGCGATCGCACGCTGGGCAGTAGCAAGTGTGTGACGTGCGAATTCCTCGGTGCGCCAGCTGACTTCCCCATCGGCGCTTTCGTGTTGGCTGAGCAATTCGGGGTGCCTGTGCTGGCTATGTTCGTGCTTAAGGTCCGGCCTCAGGCTATCGCATCCATGTTTCTCGCATCCCTTCGCCCGCAGGGGAACAAAACGCGAACGCATCGAGTCCATGACCCGCGCCTATGCCAATGAACTCCGAACGCATCGTGCGGCGTTACCCCGAACAATGGTTTAACTTTTATACGTTCTGGAAAAAGATGAAAATGTCACCCGCTCTTGAGCGGACTTTTTACCAAAGATCGGATGAGGATCCTCGAGGCACAACGGCGAGCACACGAGATCGCCTTGCGCCAGTCACTTTTCAGGTGGCAAGACTCATGCGCAAGTTCGGTCTCTTCGCTTTATTGAATGAAGCACGCCAGGCTTGACGCTGGAGGAGCTACCGAACGCTCCCCAGCGCTTTCGCACCATGCGGTGCAGGTACTTCTTGAGTCGGCCTCACGGCCGGGATGGTTTGCTGCACGGACGATCGATTTGTGCTCTCAAAGCTGGGCTGGATCCTACTTACAGATCCGCTCATTGCCGTAAACATCGACTTTAAACCATGATGTCAACTACCTCGGTTTGCATCGCATGGAGCAGGCGCTCCTTGAAGGTAAGCCAGAAGGCTTGCGCGTGTTTGGCGATTGGAAAAACGATCTACGAGGGCCTCTCCGAGTTGCCCGATCCGGCACGTGAAAGTTGGTTCCGCTTCGATCATTTCTATTCGGATCACTCTTTCGACGAGGCATTAGAGATCGTCTTTGCCCAACGACCGAAACGCTTGCTCGATGTAGGTGGGAATACGGGCCGATGGGCTGCACGCTGCGTGGACTATTCCCCGATGTGCATGTGACAATCATGGATTTGCCACAACAGCTCGACATGGTGCGCCGCCAGATGGCTGATCGCCGCGGTGCAGATCGCATCGAAGGCTACGCCATCGACTTACTTTCGACGTTACGGCCCCTTCCCACCGGGGCAGACGCTATTTGATGAGCCAGTTCCTCGATTGCTTCTCGGAAGGTGAAATCACGAGCATCATACGACGTGCCGCGGAGGCGATGACAGATCGCACCCGCCTCTGTCGTCATGGAAACGCTCTGGGATAGGCAGTCGAACGACATTGCAGCCTTCTGCCTGACGCAGATCAGCCTTTACTTCACCGTTATGGCCAATGGCAACAGCAAGATGTACCATTCCGACGACCTCATACGCTGCATCCACGCGGGCGGACTAGAGGTGGAGACGATCCACGATGGTCTAAAGGGCGGCCACTCGATCCTTGTCTGTCGGAAACCCGCTGAGCGGTCATGATTCGTCCCTTCGACATCCTCGACCTGCTGCCGCAGCGTCCGCCTTTCGTCATGGTCGACCGGCTGATCTACTCACGATCCCGTCGTGGCCCGATCTGAGTTTACTATCCGCCCCGACAACATCTTCTGCACCGGAGATGGACGCGTGGAGGAGGCTGCACTCGTGGAGATTATAGCCCAAAACATGTGCTGCGAGGATGGGCTATCGCGAAAAGACGGAACCTTCACGCGATGGCATGGTCAAGATCAGCTTCATCGGCATGATTCGTCCGCTGCACGTCCTCCGTGCGCCGCGCACAGGCGAGATGCTCACCACAACCGTCGAGGTGAAGGAGGACATCTCTCCACCACACTCGTTGAGACTTTCGTCGAAGCGAGCGGTGAGACCATCGCCACGTGTAGCATGAAGATCTTCCTGACCGACCGTGTACCGACAACAGCTTAAACGCCCTGACTGGCCTACAAAACCATAAACTACGAGTTACGAGTATCCGTCACTTGTGGCTCCCTAACCCGTAACTATAAACAATATGAACAAGAGAATTCTGCTTTTTATCATGGCAACCCTGCTTGTTGCCGTCGGCACGCTGCGGGCGCAGAGTGCCTCAACCCCCGCTAAGTTTCACACCGAGCTTGGAGCTCCTTTGGCACCGGTTCATTGAACGGTAGCGACTACCACTTCACTTCGCGCGACTTGAATGTGTCGTTTTGGCTACGCCTTCACTCCGCGTTTTTCTGCTTACGTCCCCCTCACGCTGACCACCGGACTCTTCCGGGGCGATAGTCCCGGCCTCCATAGCACTTACGAAAATACGGGTACCGTCGGAGTCGGCGCCGGATGGAACGCCATCCAACGCTCGCTTTGGCGCCTTCGCATCAATGGCGAGGCGGGCTGCTCACCCAATAGTAAGACCGATCCTTGGAGCTTCTACTATTACGACGCTGGTGCGCGCCTCTGCCTTGGCGAACAGGATCGCTTTGTCAACGCCTACGTTGGCCTTGGCGTTAGCATATACTCACGCGCACCGATGGGCGTAGCGACTATTTCACGCCCTACGTCAGCATTGGCTTCCGCCTCAATGCCCTCGGCCGATAAGTAACAAATGGCAAGCGCCAGATGCTTGCCGCCTTTTTCTTCTAATTACTCTTCTTGACCTCTCTCCACTTTTTGACTTCTCCCATCCTTCAAACATCCAAGACCTTCGACATCCGCTTCAGTGAGGTCGATTCGATGCCATCGTCTGGCATGGCTCGTACGCCCTCTATTTCGAGGACGCTCGCGAAGAGTTCGGGCGTGTCTTCGGACTAAGCTATTCGAGCTATGTCGAAAATGGTTGCTACGCTCCGCTTGTCGATCTGCAATTCAGCTACCGCCAACCGTTGCGCCACGGCGAACGCGCTCGCACGGTCATCACCTACCGCAACACGCCCGCGGCCAAGGTGGTCTTTGACTATGCCATCCATCGCCTCGACGAGGCCGACACGCTCATCGCCACTGGCTCCTCCACACAGGTCTTCCTCGACCTCAATTATCAACTGATTTGGACCAATCCCCTTTTTTACGAAGCATGGAAAATCCGTCACGGCCAGCTATGACCACCGTCTTTGAGGCCACTAACATCGTCTCTGCGCTCGGCTTAACGACCGACGAGGTGTTTGACAACATCCGTCAGGGGACGCACCGGCCTGAGCCTGCAGTCTGACCACTTCGACTTGCCCGAACCGTTCATGGCGTCCCTCATCGACCGCGCACGACTGGACGAGAGGCTTTCGACCGACTGCATCCGCCTACCTGGCCAGACGGCGCCTATACCCGATTCGAGCAGGCAGCCATCGTTTCTGCGGATGACGCGCTCCGTCAGACGGACATCGACCCGACCACTTTGCGCGTCCGCTTCTTCCTCTCCACCACGAAGGGCAACGTCCATCTGCTCGACCCACGTGAGACGGCTGGCTACAGCGCCGACCAACTCTACCTCTGGCACACCGCCTCACCGCATTGCGCATTTCTTCGGCAACATCACGCCCCGCTCGTCATCTCCAACGCCTGCATCTCCGGTGCCGCTGCACTCATTGCGGCTCGTCGCGAACTGTTGGCGGGTCGCATCGATACGGCCATCGTCATCGGCGCAGACATGCTTTCGCGCTTCGTCGTCTCGGGCTTCCAATCCTTCAAAGCGCTTTTCCCCGAGCCCTGTCGACCCTTCGACGCCGATCGGACGGGCTTGAACCTCGGCGAGGCGGCCTCCACCGTCATCCTTACCCGTCGAGCCGTGAACAATCTGGAGCCCTCCGACGTGCTGCTCACCGATGGAGCCATCCGCAACGACGCCAACCACATCTCCGGACCTTCGCGAACGGGCGAAGGATGCTTCCGTGCCCTCCGACACATCCTCCGCAACATCCCTGGGGAACGCCTCACGGACGAAATCGCTTTCGTCAATGCCCACGGCACAGCCACGCCTTACAACGACGAGATGGAGTCCATCGCCCTCACCCGTGCCGCCCTCGACCGCGTGCCCGTGAACAGCCTCAAGGGCTATCTGGGTCACACGCTGGGTGCCGCCGGTGTGCTTGAGACCATCCTCGCCGCGGAGTCTTTGCGCGCAGGCATCGCGCTCCCTACCGCCGGTTTCCATACGCTCGGAGTCACTCACCCGATCCGTGTCACCAACGCCACGGCGCCCATCACGGCCCGCCGCTGCATCAAAATGCTCTCCGGTTTTGGCGGATGCAACGCCGCCCCTACTCGTTTCCCTTCCTGACTGCTGACCCATGATGTATATCCAGAAATCCTGTCGCATTCACGACCGCCGCGTTATGGTGAGACGGTCAGACGCGCTTCGAAGCCTCCGATGGACACGCTTCCGGAACTGACTTTTTGGCCGATGCGTTCCGAAGCATGGGCATCGATTATCGCAAGTTCTACAAGATGGACCCCCTTTCGCGCCTCGGATTCTTGGCCGCGGGCTGATCCTCCGCAGCCTGCTGAGGCCGACCCTTCAGGCGAGGAGATGGGCCTCATCTGCTTCAACAGCACCGCCTCGCTCGCTGCTGATCGGGCTTATCAGCGCACCATCCCCGCGGGCGACGACTTTTTCCCCTCGCCGTCGGACTTTGTCTCACGTTGCCGAACATCGTCACGGGCGAGATCGCGATCCGACATCACATACAGGGGCGAGACCGCCTTTTTACGTCCTGCGTGCCTTCAACCCCGAGACAATTTGTCACATCGTCCGCGAAACAATCGCCGACGCCGACCTTCATCGCGTCTTTGTCGGGTGGATCGACATCGACACCGATCGCCTTGACGCTCGGGCCGCATGCTTTGCGTCGACCGGCCTCATGGAAATAGCCCCGAGCTGACGCCCGAGGCCCTCCTCCAACTGTTCCCCTAACTACTTATTATAGACTACAATGGAAGAATTGATCTTAGAATTAAAGAACAAATCATCAACGTCCTGAACCTCGAAGGCGTCAAGCCGGAGGACATCGCCACCGACGACGAGCTCTTTGGCGGCGGCCTCGACTCGACTCCATCGACGCCCTGGAGCTGATCAGTGCTCCTGGAGAAGAACTACGGCATCAAGCTCAAAGACCCCGCACAGGGCAAAGATATTCCGCTCCGTCCGCACGATGGCCGAATTTGTCCAAGCCAATCGCACGAAGTAGCGGACACGCCCACCGAATGCGTAAAGCTCCCGCCCCAAGGATCACATCAAAGATCCTCCGGCGGAGCTTTCTTCTGTCCGACGTTCGAAACAAATTGCGTAGGAATTTCTTCGTCGGTCATTTCTCGCAAATCGTCGATGGTGATAAATTACTGTGTTCATTTCTCAAAAATCACTTGCATGGCAATCAATTACCGCAGTCATTTCTCGTAAATCACCGCGATGGAGGTCAATTACCGCAGTCATTTCTCGTAAATCACACGATGGAGATAAATTATCGAGACTCATTTCTCGCAAATCGCTTGCATGGTAATCAATTACCACAGTCATTGATTGCAAATCATTTGCATGGTAATCAATTACGCAGTCATTAATCGCAAATTAATTGTGTGGCGATAAATTACCGCAATAATTTCTTGCAAAAGCAATTGCATGGAGATCAATTACCGCGTTCATTGATCGCAAATCAATCGCATGGTAATAAATTACCACGTTCATTGATCGCAAATCAATTGCATGGTAATCAATTACCAAATTTATTTCTTGCAAATCATTTGCATGGAGATCAATTACCACGTTCATTGATCGCAAATCATTTTCATGGTAATCAATTGTCAAAGTCATTGATCGCAAATCAATCGCATGGCGGTAAATTACGGATGAGGGTTAATCTTATGGTCAATGGAGAAAGAAGAATCTTGCTGGGTGATATTCTTCAATCTGTTGCATACGGAAAAACGCGGGAGAAGTTTTTCACCCTGAACGGGAAAGGTGATTGTCGACGAGTGGCAAAAAGACCTACCTTGCGCCCGTTTTCATCCAAGACCATGCAGATATCCTTCCACAAAAATCAAAACAAAAGAACCTCGAGTGCTGGCACAGCAAGTGATTCAGGCTTCCAAAAGCGGCACGTACAAGTTGCCGGAAGAACACGTGCTGCTCAAGAAGCTCGAAGACGAGTCAAGGGAATACACCCAGGCGTACACGAAGCCCGCCTACAGCCAAAAGGGACGCAGTGTGCTGGCGGCTGATGCGGCGCGCACGAAGGCTTACCAACGGCTCCGAGCCTATCTCAGGCTTATGGCGAGATGCCGCTGCTGGCTGATTATAAGGATGCCGCGGGCTGTATAAGGTCATGAGGCGGTTTGATATTCGGCGGATGAACTATGCGGAAATCGGCCGAGATGAAGCTGCTGGTCGAGGAACTGGAGAAGCCGGAGCATGCCGAGCGACTCAAAAAGCTGAAGCTAAAACCCGCCTTCGATGAGCTGAAAGCGCTCTATGAGGGCTTTGAGGATCTCTACGCTGAGCAGGCTTCAGCCAACGCGACCCTACGTGCCACGCCATCGGCCACGGCCATCCGTCGTCGGCTCGAGCGTGCCCTGCGCGACTACATCAACCTCCTGACGGCCATGCGCAGCCTGGAGGGTTGGGATAGCGATTTATGGCGAAGTCAACGAGCTGGTAAAAGCCGCCGCGATCGTCTACAAGAACGATCGGAAGACAGACAAAGTGGCGGTCGCCCCAACAGACAAGACCGAGGCGTGAAGCGCTTTTCACTGCTCTGCATCTCCTGCTGCTACTCCTCCACGGGAGCCTGCGCGAAGAAAAAGCCACGCGAGGGCGCATTCCAAGTGATGAGTTACAACGTTGAAAACCTCTTCGATACGTCCGACGATCCGCATACGAACGACAACGAGTTCCTGCCCGATGGCACGCCACTGGACACAGAAGCGCTACCGCAGCCATTTTGGAACAGACGGCACGTGTCATTCTGGCAGCTGGTGCGTGGAGTCACCGGCCCTCGTTGGACTGTGTGAGGTGGAGAACGAGGCCGTCCTCCAGCAGCTCATCCGCCATACGCAGCTGCGTAGCGAGGGCTATCGCAGTTGCATCACCCGCGGCAACGATCCGCGTGGCATCAACAATGCGCTGCTCTATCGTCAGGACCGATTCCGATTGCTCGGTTGGCGATCCGTGCGCATCCCTTTGCTGATCGTACGAAACGCTCGCGCGATCTGGCTTCACGCTGGGGACGCATCGCCTCGGGGACACGCTCGACGTCATCGTCTGCCATTTCCCTCGCGTCGCAACGGTCGGAAGGCATCCGAACCGAATCGGATAGATGCTGCGCGATGCGTGCGTCGGCTCTGCGACTCGCTCGGTCGTGCGCGTCGCCGCCCACAGCTGATCGTCATGGGCGACTTCAACGATACGCCCACAGATCGCAGCCTCCGCCTCATGACCGACGGCGGCGCACGTCACCTCCGCCTCACGAACCTCTTCTCCGATCCGCACCGGACAGGGCTTCGCAGGGCAGTCATTATTACCGCGGCGCATGGGCGCAGCTGGATCAAATGCTCGTCAGTCCCCTGCTGGCCGAAGCGCGTCACATCGGCACGTGTCTTTGCTCCTGACTTCGCTGCTCACCGACGACGGTCGGCGTCGTTCCCGTCGCCCACATCGCATCTACAACGGCTTTCGCTACGAAGGCGGCTTCAGCGATCATCTGCCGATCGTGGCCACATTCTGATGAGGCGCAAATAACCGTAACGGAAAAGCCCGGCCCATTTGTGGAACCCATTCATCATCATATAATCATCATATCATTATGGAGAATTCGGAATTATTGGAAATCGTGAAAGAAAGCTCAGGTCTGGCTGAGCCCGAGTATGACGAAGAGACCCGTTGCGAGGTGCAAGCCCTGCTCGACAAGGACGACCCGACGGACCTCATCGAGGCCTTCTACAAAGACTTGAGTTCGGCACTGAGGCCTGCGCGGCATCCTGGGCGTGGGCACCAATCGCATGAACATATACCGTGGGGCCGCCACGCAAGGCCTCTCGAACTACCTAAAGAAGGAGTTCGCGGAACTGCCGCAGATTAAGGTCGTCATCGGCCATGACTGTCGGAACAACAGCCGTCGATTCGCTGAGATTTCGGCCGATATATTCTCAGCCAACGGCATCAAGGTTTACCTCTTCGACGCCCTCCGTCCGACACCCGGAAACCTCGTATGCCATTCGCCATCTTGGTTGCCAGAGCGGCATCATCATCAGCCTCGCACAATCCCAAGGAATACAACGGCTACAAAGGCCTATTGGGACGACGGCGACAGATGATCGCACCGCACGACAAGAACACCATCGCCGAAGTGAACAGATCCGCAACGCCTCCGACATCCACTTCCATGGCGATAAGTCGCTCATCGAAATCATCGGCGCAGAGATGGATGAGCGCTACATCCGTAGATCTGACTGCCATCTCGCTCTCCCCGACGTTATCCGTCGTCAGCACGACATGAAAAATCGTCTACACGCCCATTCGCATGGCACGGGGACGCACATCATCCCCAAAGCGCTCCAGGCCTTCGGCTTCACCAACGTGATCCACGTGCCAGAGCAGGACGTGATCAGTGGCGACTTCCCCACCGTCATCTCGCCCAACCCTGAAGAGGCGGCTGCGTTGCGCTTAGCCGTCGAGAAGGCGCGTGAGACAGACGCGGATCTCGTGTTAGCCTCCGACCTGACGCCGACCGTGTCGGATCGGCCGTCAAGAACGAGGCGGGCGAGTGGGTGCTTTGAACGGCAATCAGAACGCCATCCTGTGCGTCTACTATCTCCTCACCCGATGGAAAGAGACAGGTCGGCTCACTGGGCGGGAGTATATCGTCAAAACGATCGTCACCTCCGAGACCATCCGGGCTATTGCAGAGCGTAATGGCGTGGAGATGTACGACGTCTACACGGGCTTCAAATGGATCGCCGACATTATGCGTCGCAATGAGGGCAAGAAGCAATTCATTGGTGGAGGCGAGGAGAGCTACGGCTTCCTTTGTGAGGACTTTGTGCGCGACAAAGACGCGGTATCCGGCTGTTGCATGCTCGCCGAGATCGCGGCATGGGCTAAGGATCGGGGCTTGACGCTCTACCGTCTGCTGGAGGAGATCTACCGCGAGTACGGTTACTCGAAGGAGGTGAACATCTCTAGTGGTGAAGAAGGGGTAAGAGCGGCGCCGAAGAGATCGAGGCCATGATGACCCGCTTCCGCAACAATCCACCGACCGATTTGGCCGGGTCTAAGGTGGTCATACTCTACGATTACTCGTCGTTGAAGGGACACAGCTTTACCGACGGTGAGAATTTCTCACTCCACATGCCAACCACGTCGAACGTGCTTCAGTATTACACGGAGGATCAGACGAAGGTCTCTATCCGCCCATCTGGCACGGAACCTAAGATCAAGTTCTATATCGAGGTACACGTGCCCCATATCCGTTCTGTGGAAGACTTGCATGCCGCCGAGGCACATGCCTTGGAGAAGGTGGAGGCTATCAAGGCTTCGCTCGGTATCTGACCCGAACTGTCCGTCAGCCGACGGGCACACGCATAGCTGTTTGAAAAGGCACTCCCTATCGTAGGGGGTGCCTTTTTTCGTGTCCGTCGTCAGGCATGGAGAGGGCGACTGGACGCCCCGCGAGCTTGCCTATAGACGGACGTATCCCTACCCTATCCCCAGAAAAGTACCCCTTGAAAAATATACCTCTTTGTCTCATCTTCAGAAGGGTAGAATCTCCGAAAATATCATCCTTACTATCATCTCCAGAAAGTAGGTTCTCCAAAAACGTTATCCTTAGTCTTGCCTTTTGAAAGCAGGTTTTCCAAAAAACGTTATCCTTAGTCTTGTCTTCTGGGGTAGAATCTCCGAAAATATCATCCTTACTATCATCTCCAGAAAGTAGATTCTCCGAAATGTTATCCTCACTCTTATCTCAAGGAAGTAGATTCTCTGAAAACATTATTCTTTGTCTCATCTCCAGAAAGTAGGTTTTCTGAAAATATTATCACTTACTCTCGTTTTCAGAAGGTAGAATCTCCGAAAAACGTTATTCTTAGTCTCATCTCCAGAAAGCAAGCTCTCCAAAAAAATGTTATCCTTAGTATTGTCTTCTTTGAGGTAGAATCTCCGAAAACATTATCCCTAACTATCGCCTCCAGAAAGCAGATTCTCCGAAAACGTTATCCTTTAGGGATTGTCTATGAGAGGTTGCAAATGCGTGTCTGTTCATTGAATCCTTGTCAGCCGATAGGGTAGGGGCATATTGCATACGCCTAACTAAGCGCTACCAACGGTGGCGAGGAATGTCCCGTTTTCATCCCCTTTGGGGACGCTTGTGGGGCGTATTCGATACGCCCCTACGGCTGGGTACATGTAATTCTTCGAAATACCGATGTGATTTTCCAACTGAATATGTGCGGCCCTTAAAAAAACTATCCCGTTTTTGTCCCCTTCGGGGCCGCTTGTGGGGCGTATTCAATACGCCTCTACGACCGGGTATGTGCGGCCCTTCAAAAAACTGTCTCGTTTTCGTCCCCTTCGGGGACGCTTGTGGGGCGTATGCGATACGCCCCTATGACCGGGTATGTGCGGCCCTTCAAAAAACTATCCCGTTTTCGCCACCGTCGGTGGCGTATGGTGGGCGTGTGCAATACGTCCCTACGACCAGGTACGTGTTGCCTTTCAAAAATGTCCCGTTTTCGTCCCCTTCAGGGGCCGTCTGTCGGGGCGTATGCGATACGCCCCTACGACCGGGTACGTGCGGCCCTTCAAAAACTGTCTCGTTTTCGTCCCTTCGGGGTCGCGGGGTGGGCGTATGCGATACGCCCCTACGACCGGGTATGTGCGGCCCTTCAAAAACTGTCCCTGTTTTCGTCCCCTTCGGGGCCGTCTGTGGGGCGTATGCAATACGCCCCTACGGCTGAGTATGCGATCCTTCGAAATACCGATATGATCTCTCGACTGGAGGGGCGGGGGCGTTTTGGGATGTGGGGCGGTGGGGGCTACCGTTTGCGGGGGAGACGGGCGTGAATGAGTTTGGCGAGGAGGAAGACGACGATCAGAACAACGATAATAAAGGCGCCTGAGGGGACTTGCAGCACAAACGATAACCATAAACCGCACACGCAGGCGAAGAACCCCAGAGCGATGCTGCCGAAGAGGATCCGGCGAAGTCGGCGGTGAAGAGGTTGACTGTCATCTGGGGGACGGTCAGGAGGCTCATCAGGAGCATGATGCCCACAAGGCGGATCGAGAGGACGATGGTGATGGCCGTGAAGAGGGTCATGGCGGACTCAATACGCCGGACGGGGGAGGCCTTGCACTTGGGGCAAAATCGCGGTCGAAGGCCGTGTAGACGATCGGGCGGTAGAGGAGGGCGAAAAAGAGACTCAGGCGGTGGCGAAGGCGGCTGTTAAACCGATGTCAGCACAGGAGATGGTGAGGATGTTGCCAAAGAGATACGACGACAGATTGGGAGCGTAGCCCGGCGTGAGGACGATAAAGATGGCTCCGACAGCCATGCCGGGCGACCAGAAGGCGGCGATGGCGGAGTCTTCGCGGACACGCCCGAGCGCCCTACCCACTCGATCCCGAAGGCCGGAGGACGGCGAACGTAAGGGCGGCCCAAAACGGATCCAGACCAAGGTAGAAGCCGAGGCCGAGCCCTCCGAAGGAGGCGCATGGGTGACGCCACCGCTGATGAAGACGAGTCGGCGTGACACGACGTATGTGCCGACTATGCCGCAGGCGATGGCCGTGAAAAGTGCTCCGAGGAGGGCGTTCTGAAAGAAGGTATATTGAAAGATGTCCATAAAATAGGTAGTGCGGCCTTCGGCCAGTAGTTATGCGCCTTACGGCGCGGGGAGTTCGACCTTCGGCCGGTAGTGATGCGCCTTGCGGCGCGGGTAGTACGGGCCTTCGGCCGGTAGTGACACGCCTTGCGGCGCGGGTAGTACGAGCCCTTCGGCCGGTAGTGATGCGCCTTGCGGCGCGGGTAGTGCGGGCCTTCGGCCGTAGTTATGCGCCTTGCGGCGCGGGGATTACAGCCTTCGGCCGGTGGTGATGCGCCTTACGGCGCGGGGAGTGGACCTTCGGCCGGTATTTATGCGCCTTGCGGCGCAAGGAGTATGGCCTTCGGCCAGTAGTGATGCGCCTTGCGGCGCAAGGAGTGCGGCTTTCGGCCAGTAGTGATGTGCCTTGCGGCGCAGGGAGTACAGCCTTCATCCGGTAGTTATGCGCCTTGCAGCGCAGGGTGAGTTCGACCTTCGGCCGGTAGTTATGCGCCTTGCGGCGCGTATAGTGGAGACATCAATAGGTAGAAGCTACATTAAATTACTTTAACTACCCGCGCCAACGGCGCGTAACTACTGGGGCGCAGCCCCCACTACCCCGGCCAGAGGGCCGGAAGCTACGGGCGTAGCCCTTGACTACCCGCGCCAAGGGCGCGTAACTACCGTGGCGCAGCTCTACTACCCCGGCCAGAGGCCGGATGCTACAGGGGATTAGCCCAGATATTCCCGCATCATCGGTTCGAGGTCGGACCAGACGCGGTCGACTGTCACCAGGTCGAAGCGTTCGAACGGGTAGCGGTGGGGAGGGGAGATGTCATCCGGGCTGATGCCTCGGTGTCGCGGACTGTCGCCGGGCAGCCATAGCCGCCGACTGATGCCCGGGGGATAGATGGCGTACGAGGGGGTGTCGAGCGCTTGAGCGATGTGCCGGGGCCGCCCTCGTTACCAAAGAAGAAGTCGCAGAGCGAGGTCAGGGCGCGCAGTTCGCGTAGCGTTGTGGCCTCGATCTTGGGAAGGATATGCGGGTCGTAGTCCATGCGCTCGTAAAGCATGAGGCTTATCTCCAGCTCGCGGTAGCCGGAATGGTTCAGGATGATCTGGGGTGGAAGGTGTCAATGATGCGTCGGAGCACGCCGATCATGCGCTCCATCTCCCAGCCTTTGCCTCGATGCGTGTTGCAACAGCCGCCAGCACGATGGGCTTCGTGAAATCTGACCCCTTTGCCCTCCATATAAGCGCGGTAAGTCCCGATCCTTGTCGGAGGCGTAGAGGCGGAACGTGGGATCTAAGCGCAACGGGCCGAGTCGCTCGAGGGGCGAGCAGGAGCAAGTCGCGCTGCACCATGTCGAGCGAGGGGGTCGATGCGGTCAGCTACGCGATAGTTATGGAGGAGGCGACTGTAGGGCTTGCGCGTCCCGATGCGATAAGGGTACGGAGGGAGAAGAGGCTGAAGAGCAACGTCCGCGGGGTAGCGCGCATGTCGATCAGGATGTCGTAACGTGTCTTGCGCATGGCGTCGAAGACACGCCGGACGTACCGCCATGGGTTCGCATTGTCCGTATCGGTAAACGTGACCACGCGATCGATGTCCGGATGACCCTCGAAAAGGGGAGCGATGGCCTCGTTGAGTACGAACCACACGGATATCGGGGAAAGGAGCGCTTCGAGGGAGCTGACGCGGCAACCGCCAAGACGGCGTCGCCCACCCGGCGGAAGCGGATCACGAGCGCGCGGAGCGACCCGTCACCCTTCTTTTCTTGCCATACAGCACGGGGTTGAGCGAGGGATCGTTGTACATTTTCATCTGTCGGTAGACTTTTCGCGTACTACGGCCCGCCGCAGTGTCCGCCAGCAGCTGATCCAAGGCCAGTGAGAGGTCTGCGCGCTGCTCCAACAGCACCGCCAGCTTGCGCCGGCAAGCCTCCCGATGAGCCCTCATCGACATCCGTACGGTCAACCTCCTGACGCATGTGGTAGATCTTCAGGGCCCAGTATCGAGAGGCGGTCGACAGCCCAAGCTGGGCTTTCAGTATTGATCGTAGCATCTGCCGCTGGCTGCACGTCCCTTGTATAGGGTCAAGAAATAGCTATCAATGCGCTCCACCAGATCCGTCCGCTCCTGATTCGAGCGATCTATCCGGCGCTTGATCTGCAGGGCACGGATAGGGTCGATCTCAGGGTCGCGCACAATGTCTTCCAAATGCCATTGCACCGTGTCGATCCAGTTCCTGAGATACAAAGTCAGCCCTCAATCCCGGGCGCGGGGTAAGGATTACGGATAGGTGCGTCGACATCGTCTGAGACGTGATAATCGTCTGTAGCGCGTTCAAAATCGGATAGGCGGTCTCACTGAAAGGTGTCGCGTAAGTAGGTCTTTAATACGTTATTCTTGAAATGAACGGCCCCAAAGGTAGGCCAAACCTCCCGGTCATGGTTACCCCCATTGGACGAATGTTGAAAAATAGGGTGTGTTTTTCTGTATGTGGCGTGTATCGGGTCGGGGAGACGTGTCCGTATTTTTAATGTATGGTATGTATTCGGTACGAAAAATATGTCCGTAATTTAATGTATGGCATGTACCCGGCGGTAGGGGCGTATTGCATACGCCCCACAAACGCCACCCGTAGGTGGCGAAGACGTGTCCGTATTTCCAACCGCCGTCTCCAAAAACTGCCCATAACATGACCGAATACATAGGTGCTGCCTTCCGTGGTGGTCGTAACACGACCGTATTTTCAACCATAGAACCCGTGATACCCCGTAACACGACCGTCAAGACAACTACCGAGCACATATGCATGACAATACGGCGGGTATTTTGAACTGCCGAGCTTCGAAGTTCAAAAATACCTGCCCGTATTTTCAGTTCCTACCACTCCGGAGTTGAAAAATACCTGCCGTATTTTTCATGTAATACCCTCGGTAGTTCAAAATACCCGCCCGTATTGTCATATCACACCTATAGGCAGTTAGAAATACGGCCGTGTTATCCCAATTAAGGCGTGTCCCCCGGTTGTAGGGGGCGTATTCAATACGCCTCACAGACGACCCTGCGAGACCGAATGACGGTCGTGTTATGGGTGGTTTTGGGGTGACGGTTGGGGATACGGATATGTTTTCGAACCGGGTGTATGTTTTCGGTTGAGGGATACGGATATGTTTTTCGAACCGGGTGTATGTTTCGGTTAGGGATACGGATATGTTTTTCGAACCGGGTGTATGTTTCGGTTAGGGATACGGATATGTTTTCCGAACTCGGTACACGTTAACCATCAAAGATACGGCCGTGTTTTCCGAACCCGGTACAGTTATCTATCAAAATACGGCCGTGTTTTCCGAATTAGGCGAAGGCGTAGACGAGCCCGAGGATGGAGAGGAGGATGATGGCGGAGCCTACGATGCAGTTCAGTATGCGGATACTACGAATGTTGAACCATCGGCGGAGCGCGACACGAAGATGGTGATCAACAGCCACCACAGGACGGCTCCGGCGTCAATACCGGTCAGGCCAATGGGCACGTCCCAGACGCTGGCCGAAAAAGACGAAGGAGAACCGGGCAAAGAGGCCGATATATAGGAATACAATCAGTACATTGCTCAGGGTGAGCAGAAAGGCTGAGATAAAAATCTTGCACCAAGGAGAGGCGCGAGGCGCTGTTCTTGCGTAAACGTTTGACGGGATTGGCCTGGAAGATGTAGTAACCAAAGGCGCCAGAGTACCAAACTGCCAAATACCTCGAGCGGCTTCTGATGTGCCTCGACCAAAAGTTGACCACCAATCCCATCGAGAGGGGCTGTCACGGCGGCATAGATCACGTCAGAGGGCCGCCCCTGAGTCCGCTTACAAAGCCGTGCCAACGACCTTCGGAGAGGGTGCGCTGGATGCGGAAACATGCCGATGGGGCCCATCGGAGCCGACACCAGTATGCCTATAATCATCCCCGTGCGAAAGAGTTCCAGTAAATCCACCATCATCTTGTTGCGTCAAAGGAAGTGTGAGGAGTCAGGGTTGGGCAAATCGTAGGGTCATTGTGGACTGTCTGCGCATGATGGTTTGCAAAGGTAGCAAAATCGCCTCGCCCTGGGGCCGCCGCAGGTTCACGTAACCGACCCAGATTGGGAAGTGATACGTTTGGGGATTCACGTAACCGGTCCGGATTTTTGATGTGATGCGGTACCCGGCGTAGGGGCACAACAGCATACGCCCACAAACGGCCCCGCAGCGACGGCCGCAGGATAGGGTGTGTTGAACCGCCATAGGGTTTAGGGTTCAGCATACAGATATATATTTTGGACCCCCTGCGGGAGTACACCCACGGCAAGAACCTGTATTTTTGCGCATCGTTAAACGGTGGTAGCGCAGCGCCCCGATGGCTGATGACTCCCGGCACTCCTACCCCTAACCACTCGTAACTACAAATGATCCAATTCTTCCACCTACCCGCCGGAACGGTCTATGCCGTTGAAGTAGACCACGCCCCTGACCGAGGATGAACGCGCCCCACTCAGCTGGCTCTTTGGCCAGGCAGCTGCCGTGAGACTCTCCTGAAATCGAAGGCCGATTCGTCGGGCCTCGCCGCGAAATGATCACCCCTGGAGCACCAACGCCGTGGAGATCACCCAAAACATGGGTCTCAAGGGCATCTCGCGCATCGAGGAATACCTGCCGCTACCGATCAGGCCGACTGCGACCCCATGCTACAACGCATGTACGACCGCCTCGACCAACGCCTCTTCACCACCGATCGGCGGCCCGAACCCATCGTCTATATCGACGACATCGCGGACTGCAATCGCCGCGAAGGTCTTGCCCTCAGCGACGACGAGGTGCAGTTACCTGAACGACCTGAGCCACCGACTGGGGCGCAAGCTGACCGACAGCGAAGTGTTCGGATTCTCGCAGGTCAACTCTGAGCACTGCCGCCACAAAGATCTTCGAGGCAAGTTCGTCATTGACGGCGTTGAGCAACCCGATAGCCTCTTTGCAATGATCGAAGCGCGTCGTCCGTCAGCGAACGGTCTCGTCTCAGCCTACAAGGGACAACGTGGCCTTTAACGCCGGGCCGACCGTAGAGCAGTTCGCCCCCGCTTCGGCTGACGGGCCTGATTTCGTCACGCGGCCCATCCCTACCGTGCTGGCGCTGAAAGCCGAAACGCACAACTTCCCCACTACCGTCGAACCCTTCAACGGCGCCGCTACCGGCACCGGGGAGATCCGCGACCGTCTCCGGAGGCGGCCACGCCTCGCTGCCACTGGCCGGTACAGCCGTCTACGTGACAGCCTACCCGCGCACGGACCCCGATCGCGCTTGGGGAGCGCGTCTTGGACCCGCGCTCATGGCTCTACCAAACGCCCGCGCAGATCTTAGTCAAGGCCTCCAACGGTGCATCTGACTTTGGTAATAAGTTCGGCCAACCGCTCATCTGTGGCTCCTTGCTGACGTTTGAATACAAAGCGCCGGACGGCCCGCAGTTACGCCTACGACAAGGTCATCATGCTGGCCGGCGGCGTGGGCTTCGCTAATCGGCGCGACGCCTGAAGGGGCAGCCGAGGCGCGGGTGAAAAAGTGGTCGTGTTGAGGCGGAGACAATTACCGCATTGGTATGGGTGGCGGAGCCGTTTCGTCGGTTGACACGGGCCGCTACGCCTCTGGTATTGAACTGAATGCTGTGCAGCGAGGCCAACCCAGAGATGCAGAAGCGCGCCGCAAACGTGATACGGGCTTTGGCCGAATCGGACGACAACCCCATCGTATCGATCCACGACCACGGCGCAGGGGGCCATCTGAATTGTCTTTCGGAACTGGTGGAGGCCACCGGTGGGCGAATCGACATGGACGGCCTACCCGTCGGCGATCCGACCCTCTCTGCACGCGAGATGATTGGCAACGAGAGCCAAAGAGCGCATGGGCTTGTTGATTAAGGAGGAGGATACCGCCCGCGTGCGGCATCAGCCGAACAGGGAGCGCGCACCGATGTACGTCGTGGGCGAGACTACGGGCGACATGCGGTTTGTCTTTGCCCAGCGCGACGGCACCTGCCCCATCGACCTCCGCTTGGAAGATATGTTCGGCAATCCCCGCGCACCATCATGGAGGACACCAACCTCCATCCGTCGTTCCCCGCCTTGACCTATCGGTTATCCGAACTGCACACCTATCTGGAGAACGTTTTACAGATGGGAAGCCGTAGCCTGCAGGACGGCTGACGAACAAAGCGAGACCGGGCGTCACGGGCCGCGTGGCCCGACAGCGGTGTGGGCGAGTTACAGCTACCGCTGAGCGATCTGGGTGCCGTCGCACTCGACTCCACGGAAGGCACGGCATAGCCACCTCCATCGGTCACGCCCGCAGCGGCCCTCGTCGACCCCGCAGCTGGCTCGCGGCTGGCTATCGCCGAAGCGCTGACGGATATCGTCTTTGCCCACCTGGCCGACGGCCTACGTAGCGTCTCCCCGAGCGCCAACTGGATGTGGCCCTGCCGCAACCCCAGCGAGGACGCACGTCTCTATCATGCTGTCGAGCGGCATCTGACTTTAACGCGCCCTCGTATCAACATCCCGACCGGCAGGATTCACTCTCGATGACTCGAAGTATGGTGAGAGAAGGTACTGGCGCCGGGCACGGTCATCATCTCCGCAGCCGCCGGGTGAGTGACATCCATCGGATCATCTCCCACGTACTATCGAGACGACCCAGCGACGGCCGTCTATTATGTAGATTTCTCGGGCTGCGAGCTAGGGTTAGGCGGGTCGGCCTTCGCCCAATCACTCCGGTAGCGTGGGGGTCGGAGGTGCCGGACGTTTTGGATACGGACTATTTCCGCCGAGCCTTCGAGGCCCGTGCAGACGGCTGTCGAGTCGGGTCTGGGTGCAGGCCGGGCACGACGTATCAGCCGGCGGCATGCTGGTAGCCCCTGGAGATGTGTTTCGCTAACGTTGACGGAGGCCTCGAGGTCGATCTGGACGCCATCCCCGACCCGGATCTGGTCAAGATCCTCTTCTCAGAAAACCCCGCGGTACTCTTGCAAGCGCCCGCAGACGACCGTCTGGAGGCGATCCTTCGCGAGGCCGGCGCGCGGTTCTATCGCGTGGCCCGTCCGACTGACGAGCGCCACTTGCTCATCACGAAGGACGGCGCCGATTACCACTTCGGCATCGATTATATGCGAGACGTCTGGTATCGATCCTCCTACCTGCTCGACCGTCTTCAGAGCGGCGAGGTGCGCAACTACCCGTTACGAACAGTATAAGATGCAGCCGCTGCGTTTCCGTATCCCTGACACATTCGTCGGATCGACCGCCAGCCTCGACTCTCCACCACCCGCACCGAACGGGCGGCGTCCGTGCGGGACCATCCTCCGCGATAAAGGCACGAACGGCGAGCGCGAGATGGCCTACGCCCTCTATCTGGCCGGGTTCGACGTGAAGGACGTCCACCTGACTGACCTCGCCACGGGCCGCGAGACACTCGACGACATCGATTTTTGCCGTCTTCTGCGGCGGTTTTTCCAACTCCGACGTCCTCGGATCCGCCAAAGGGCTGGGCGGCAGGCATACTCCATAACGACCGCGCTCGCTCTGCCATCAACCGCTTCTACGACCGTCCGGACACGCTCAGCCTTGGCGTCTGCAACGGTTGCCAACTCATGGCCCACCTCGGTCTCCTCTACCCTGACCACGGAGCGTCACGCCCTGCTCCACAACCGCTCACACAAGTTTGAATCGAGCTTCGTCACGCTCGACATTCCGCAGAACGATTCCGTCATGTTAGGGCTCCCTCTCCGGCGCTCGGATCGGCGTATGGGTAGCCCACGGTGAGGGCCGCCTGACTTCCCCTATGAGGAGGCTCGCTACCGCATAGCGGCGCGTTACAGTTACGACAGCTACCCGCCAATCCCAACGGCTCACAGTGGGGCGTTGCCGCGCTGACCTCCGCCGACGGCCGTCACCTGGCCATGATGCCCCATCCGGAGCGGTCGATCTTCCCCTGGCAGTGCGCCCATTACCCCGCCGACCGTCGTCAAGACGAGGTCACGCCCTGGATGCAAGCCTTTGTCAACGCGCGCCGCTGGGTGGAGAGCAAGCGGCGTTAGCCGTCAGCCTTCCCGCTGAGAACAACCGAGTCCTGCCGGATGAGGGGCCATGATCGCCTCTTCATCCGGCAGGACTCTTTGGTAGGGGGGACTGTCTCGAAGAAGGGACTGCGGATCAGTTGAGCTACAGGGTCTCCAGCAGCTCTTCAAATTCGGAGGGTGATAAGATCCGTGCGGTCTTGAAAGGGTTGAGTGCTAATAGGTCAGCGTCTCCTGTCACTAAAAAAATCAGCTTGGGAGAAGTCTATCAGATCTAATAGGAAGTTGTCTTTAGGGATCTCTGCAAATCGTATGCACTGGAGTTGGAATGTGTACTTTTTCAGCTATCAGCTCTAAAAAGCTCCATCAGTTCATCTACACTTTGGGGAGCGAAATACTTCCGGAGTTTCTTCCGTCCTGTCACCTCCTTAATCTCCCAGAGTAGGAGGTCGGTGGTGACAATCTGTATTCGCCCGTCGGAGATATATGGCCTTATCCCGGACAGCCGTTTACCGATAAGGAAGCTGATCCATACGTTCGTGTCAAAGATGACCTTAACAACTCTGCTTTTTATAGAGTTCTTGCCTTTACACTCTCCACCTCTTGTGTCAAGGTGTCCCAGTCCAGTTCGTCGGTTCGGAAAGATTGGAGCAAGCGAGATAGCCTATTGTCAACAGCTTCTTTTTCCAAAGCTTCTGTTAGCAGGAGCTTCTGTTGCGAGGGGCAATTGCTTGACGATATCACGCACCTGGTCGAAGGTCAAATCGACGTGTAGCAAGGTTTTTCATATGCGATGTTGGGTTTACTTGATTGTCATTCCGAGTTCTACTTGTAGAGACAAAGGTAAACGCTCCTGCCCAAACGTCTTCCCTCGCAAATCCCTTTGAAAGCCACTGATGAACGATTTGAGTGTACATTTGGCGCAATTTTTGAAGTAAATAAGATAGTAAAAAAAGAACGAACAAGATGAATGTGATTCAAAAGACGATTGATCTGGGTGACGGACGAAGCATCACCATCGAAACGGGGAAATTGGCTAAGCAGGCCGATGGATCCGTGACCGTACGCATGGGCAACACGGTGTTGCTGGCTGCGGTGTGTGCCGCGAAGGACGCGGTGCCGGGCACGGATTTCATGCCCCTTCAGGTGGACTACAAAGAGAAGTATGCGGCCTTCGGGCGTTTCCCCGGTGGCTTTACGCGCAGAGAGGGTAAGCCCTCTGACTACGAGATTCTGACTTCTCGTTTGGTGGACCGCGTACTGCGCCCCTCTTCCCGGACAATTATCACGCGGAGGTGTACGTCAACGTCATCCTGCTCTCGTCCGACGGCGTCGACATGCCCGACGCACTGGCTGGACTAGCAGCATCGTCGGCGCTGGCTGTCTCCGACATTCCCTTCGGCGGACCGATCTCAGAGGTGCGCGTGGCACGCATCGACGGACGGTTTGTCATCAATCCCACCTTTTGAGCAGCTGGAGAAGGCTGACATTGACATCATGGTGGGTGCAACGTACGAGAACATTATGATGGTGGAAGGCGAAATGGATGAGGTGCAGGAGGCCGAAATGCTCGAGGCTATCCGTGTGGCCCATGAAGCCATCAAGCAACACTGTCTGGTGCAAAGGAGCTCAAGCTGCCTGCGGCAAGACGGTGAAGCGTGAATATTGCCACGAAGAGAACGACGAGGAGCTGCGCCAAAGGTGCACGATGAGCTTTACGCCAAGGCGTACGTCATCTCTGTCTCCGGACAGGGCAAGCAGGAGCGTGCTGAGGCTTTCGAAAAGATCGTGGAGGACTTTAAGGCGAACTACACCGAGGAAGAGCTGGAGGAAAAGGCAGCCCTCATCGATCGCTACTATCACGACGTGGAGAAAGAGGCCATGCGCCGCGCCATCCTTGACGAGGGCAAGCGCCTCGACGGCCGTCGCACGACGGATATCCGCCCCATATGGATCGAACCAGACTACCTGCCGGGACCGCACGGATCGGCTGTCTTTACCCGCGGCGAGACGCAGTCGCTGACGACCGTCACGCTGGGCACGAAGAGCGATGAGAAGATCGTGGACGATGTGCTCAATCAGGGTCGCGACCGCTTCCTGTTGCATTACAACTTCCCGCCCTTCTCCACCGGCGAGGCCAAGTCGCAGCGCGGTGTGAGGCCGTCGCGAGATCGGTCACGGAAACCTGGCTCACCGCGCCCTCAAGCGCATGATCCCGAAGGACTACCCGTACGTACTACGCGTCGTATCTGACATCCTCGAATCGAACGGCTCCTCGTCAATGGCCACCGTTTGCGCTGGCACACTGGCGCTGATGGACGCCGGCGTACCCATCCGCAAACCGGTGTCGGAGCATCGCCATGGGCTTGATCTCCGAAAACAAGGGGACGAACTACGCCATCCTCTCCGACATCCTCGGCGATGAGGATCACCTGGGCGACATGGACTTCGAAAGTGACCGGCACGCGCGACGGCATCACCGCCACACAGATGGACATCAAGGTGGACGGCCTCTCGTACGAGATCCTCGAGCGCGCCCTGGCACAAGCCAGGAGGGACGCCTGCATATCCTCAACAAGATCGTCGAGGCGCAACCCGAGCCGCGCGTCGAGCTTAAGCCGCACGCTCCGCGCATCGAAACCTTCACCATCGGCAAGGAGTTCATCGGCGCCGTCATCGGCCCGGCGGAAAGATCATCCAGGGCATCCAGGAGAAGTCTGGCGCCACGATCTCCATCGACGAGGTGGACAACGTCGGCATCGTCGAGGTGGCCGCCACGAACAAGGAGTCGATCGACGCAGCCCTGCGCGCCATCCGCGCCATCGTCGCTGTGCCTGAGGTCGGTGAGACGTACGAGGGTAAGATCTCGTCCATCATGCCTTACGGCGCCTTCGTCGAGTTCATGCCCGGCAAGGACGGCCTGCTGCACATCTCGGAGATCGATTGGAAGCGTCTCGAGACGGTCGAAGAGGCCGGCCTCAAGGAGGGCGACCGCGTTGTGGTGAAGCTCGTGGACATCGACCCGAAGACGGGCAAGTTCAAGCCTCGCGCCGTGCGCTCATGCCGAAACCCGAAGGCTACACGGAGCCGGCGGCCCGTGGCAGTCGTCCGCCTCGCCAAAGGTGGCAACGGCGGCGGTCGTCGGTAAGCCGCGCCGACTGTCGATCGCATGAAAAAAGTCCCCGGGCATGGATGGTAGGTCCATGGCTCGGGGGACTTCTTTGGGGGAGACGATGGCGCTTGATATACTGTATATCGGGCCATGCAAGCCTGTTTGGGCGTGATATACTGTATATCGGAGCTATGCAAACCTGTTTGGGCGTGATATACTGTATATCGGAGCCATGCAAGCCTGCTTGGGCGTGATATACTGTATATCGGAGCCATGCAAGCCTGCTTTGGGCGTGATATACTGTATATCGGAGCCATGCAAGCCTGTTTGAAGCTGATTTACTGTAAATCGAGTCCATGCAAGCCTGCTTGACGCTGATTTACGGTAAATCGAGCCATGTAAATAAGGAAGCAACAGACTGGCAGGGATCAGGCGGTGCTCACTGCGCAGGGATCGCCTCGCGGATGCGCACCAGCCGCGTGAGCAGTCCCTCCAGCCGGTCGAGCGGCAGCATGTTCGCGGCGTCCGACAGCGCCGAGGCCGGGTCGGGGTGCGTCTCAGGGAAGATCCCATCCGTCCCCACGGCCACGGCCGCGCGCCCGATGGTCTCGATCAGCTCCGGCAGTCCGCCCGCACACCCGACGCCAGGTTCGGCTGCTGCAGCGAGTGCGTGATGTCCGTCACCACCGGGTGCCCGAAGGCCTGCATGCGTGGGATGCCGCGGAAGTCGACCACGAGGTCGGTGTACCCAAAAAGTCGTCCCGCGCTCCGTCAGCATCACGTTCGGGTTGCCCGCGTCGACCACCTTTTGCGCCGCAAAACGCATCGCATCCGGCGCCAGAAACTGCCCCTTTTTAATGTTCACGATCCGCCCCGTATGCGCCGCCGCGATCAGCAGGTCCGTCTGTCGACAGAGGAAGGCCGGGATTTGCAACACGTCCACAAACTCCGCCGCCAAGGCCGCCTCATGCGTCTCGTGAATATCCGTCACGGTCGGGATGCCCAGCCGCTCGCGCACCTTGCCGAGGGATGCCGAGCGCGCGCTCGTCGCCGATGCCCGTGAAGGAGTCAATACGCGATCGATTCGCCTTGCGATACGACCCCTGAAGACATACGGGATACCCAGCCGGGCCGTGATCTCCGCCACACGCTCCGCAATGCGCAGCGCCATCTCCTCGCCCTCAATCACGCACGGGCCGGCCAAAGAGGAAGAACTGTTTTTGTGCTTGTCAAATCATTGATGTTCATTGTTTATCTCATTCGTTTGATGGTTTAACTAAAATCATATCCATATCCCCGGGGACCAAACTTCCCCGCCCCCATTCCCTATACCTTATATATAAGCTCCTCGGCACGTTGGATCATCTCCTCCACGGGTCGCGTGGCATCGATCCAATGGATCGTGAAGCCCCGCCGTTCCATGCCGCGAAACCATGTCATCTGCCGCTTGGCAAACTGGTGGATGGCGGTCTCCAGCCCGTTGATCATTTCGTCGCGCGATCGTAGCCCCGTCACGTACTCCGTCACGAAGCGATATTCCAGCCCGTAGTACATCAAATCCTCCGCCGCGATCCCCTCGTCCAACAGCCCCCGCACCTCATCGATAAGCCCCTCGTCTAACCGCGCAACGAGCCGCCGCGAGATGCGTTCACGCCACAGCTCTCGGTCGATGTCCAGCCCGATGATCAGGCTGTTGATAGGTGCAAACTCGGTCCGTTCCGGCGACTGACTACGGTAGTACTCCTCGATCTCGATCGCACGGATGGCACGCTGCGCACTGTCCAAGTCCGTCTTGTTGTGCAACGTCTTATACGACGCCAGGATCCGCTCCAGCTCAGCCAGTGGCACGTCCTTCAGCCGCTCCCGTAGCGCCTCGTTTGGCGGTACATCCAACAGGTGATATCCCTTCAGCACCGCCTCGATATACATCCCCGTTCCGCCACAGAGAATCGGTACCAAGCCGCCCTCACGCAGCCGCCGAAAAACGTCGAAGAAGTCGTGCTGATAACGAAAAACATTGTAGCGTGTGCCCGGCTCACAGATGTCGACAAGGTGGCAGGGGCACCCGTTGCCCCTCGACGACATAGTCGGCCAGATCCTTACCCGTTCCGATATCCATCCGTCGGTAGACCTGCCGCGAATCGGCGCTGATGATCTCCGTATGCAAACGGAAGGCCCACGCCGCAGCAAAATGTGTCTTGCCGCAAGCCGTGGGCCCTAAAATAGTGATCAGTTCGTACTCCTTCATCGTGCAATGGCTATCGATGCTGCCACGAACCATCCACGGTCAGAATAGACCGTAGCTAAAAGAACATGTTGTAGCACGCGATAAACTTTTGTCTCTTGTTTTTTACGCCTGCATGATTCTCTCCACGGACCGCTGTCGCCGTCCGTTCACCGGGCGTCTCAGCCCGGGGTTCCTGACTTTCGCAGTAGTAATCCTTTTTCTGCTTCAGGGTCACTCTTTGCGATGTCACTGTTACGTGTGTGTAGAATCCACGTGGGATTCTTCGGGAATAATGTTTTCATCGCTCTGATAATTTAAGAAATTAGACGTTAGTGGGAGGTGATGAATCCACGCTTGGAATCTCTTTCCCGTTGTAAATGTAACGCCTAAGTAGCAAAATCGTTGAGGTGCCCTGTCTTGGATTGGCGTGTTTTACGATCATTTAACCACTGCATGCATGGCATGTCATCGCCTCTTCATGGCCCCACGATCAGCACTTTTTGTCGGCATCAATAGTTAATCCCCGAAAACTGTTTCCTTTGTCCACCGAGGATAACGGAGGAAGGCCCTCCTGTAGTAATTAGAACAGCGAAATGGAATTGACAAAAAGACACCAATGAGACGGGCATGCCGGAAATGGATCGGACGCCCGAGCAACTTTCGGACAATCTGTCTGAAAAACGTGGAAGCACAAAACGTAGAAACCACACCCGAACAAAACGTAATCACAACAGAGCCTGCCCCAGAAGCAGCTCCGGAGCCGCCCGCTGCGTCAACGCCTGAACCGACCACCGAGCAGTCCGAGCCCGCTACAACAGCCGAAGCCCCCGCCCAGCAAGAGGCACCCGCTGAGACGGTACGCGAGATCGTCGTCAACGAAGCTACGGTGCAGCAGGGATCCGCAAATGAAGGAGCTGCCCACCACGCCCGACGACTACTGCGGAGAGTTACAGGGAGGCTATTGAGACGGGTGCAGTCGGTATGCTCAACAAGCACGAAATCATCGAGAAACTCAAAGAGGCGGTCGACCGTGCGGAGAGCGCGCCGCGCGATGAGATCGATCGACTGCGACAGTCCTACTATCGCATCCTCAAGGCCGAGGCGGACGAGCTCAAGCGCGTCTTTGTCGAAGGTGGTGGTAACGAGGACGATTTCGAGAATCCGTCCGACGAGACGCTGCCCGTCGTCAAAGACCTACTAAACCGATACAAGGAGCGCCGTGCCGAACTGGAGAAAGAGAGGACGCGTGTGCGTGAGGAAAACTATCTCAAGAAGTTGAACCTCATCGACCGTATGAAAGCCCTCGTCGAAAGCACGGACGACTTCAACCGGCGATACAACGAGTTCCGCGAAAATCCAGCAGAAATGGAAAGAGTATGACCCCGTACCGCAGGAGCACGTCAAGGAACTTTGGAACAACTACCAGATCCAAGCCGAACGTTTCTACGACATCGTCAAGATCAACCATCAGCTGCGCGATTACGACTTCAAGAAGAACCTCGAACGTAAGCTGGAACTCACCGAGGCCGCTGAAAAAAACTGGTCGAGGAGCCAGACGTCGTGTCGGCCTACCGCAACATGCAGCAGATCTTCCAGCAATGGCGCGAAATCGGTCCTGTGCCTCGCGAACAGCGTGACGAGGTTTGGAATCACTTCAAGGAACTCATGACGAAGGTCAACCGACGCCACCAAGAGCACTTCGAGGTCATCCGCGCCCGTGAGGAAGAGAATCTTCAAGCCAAAACCGCCCTCTGTGAGACCGTCGAAGGCGTCGTATATGACGACCTGAAGACCCACCGCGACTGGGAGAAGAAGGCCGCAGAAATCATCGAGCTGCAACAAAAATGGCGCACTATCGGCTTTGCCGCCCGGAAGCAGAGACCAGAAGATTTACGACCGTTTCCACGCCGCCTGCGACGAGTTCTTCAAGCGCCGCAACGAGTTCTTCAAGGAGATCCGCAAGGACTTCGACGAGAACCTCCGTCAGAAGAAGGCCCTGCTCGAGAAGGCTGAGGCGCTCAAGGAAAGCACCGACTGGAAGGAAACTACCCAAGCCTTCATCGAGTTGCAGAGCCAGTGGAAGGCCGTTGGGCCTACGCAGCGCCGTCAGTCTGACGCCGTTTGGAAGCGCTTCAACGCCGCCTGCGACTACTTCTTCGAGCGTAAAAACGCCGCCTTCTCCGGCCAGCGTAACGAGGAGAAGGCCAATCTCGATGCCAAAAAACGAGATCGTTCGTAAGATTCAGAATCTCGACGAGCCTTTCCGCCGACGAGTCCATCACCACGCTTAAAGGCGCTCATCAGCGAATGGAACGCCATCGGCTACGTGCCTTTCCGCGATAAAGAGAACGCCTACAACGCCTTCCGCACCGCCGTCGACAAGCAGTACGACCGCCTCAACGTGGCCCAGGCCGACCGTCGCATGCAGGCCTTCCGCTCCGGCCTCTCCGAGATGGCTGAGCAGGGCAAAGGCCGCATCCACAGCGAGCGCGATCGCCTCATGCGCACCTATGAGCGCATGAAAGCGAGGTCCAGACCTACGAAAACAACCTCGGCTTCCTTAACATCTCGTCCAAGGGCGGCAGTGGCCTCCTCAAGAGATGGAGCGTAAGCTCGAACGCCTGCGCGAAGAGATGGCACTCGTGGTCAAGAAGATCGAAGCCATCGATGAGAACCTCGAGTAGGCGCCTGCACCGTTTCAATCCGGGACACGAGGCGGCTGTCGGGATCAGCAAAGCCAACTATACCCCCGACGCCGCCTCTCGCCGGATGGCGGACGACCTCGAAACCCTTCCACTTTGGTACGCCGATAGCGGCGACAGCGTTTGGATAACCCACACCGAGGGGGCGGATCAATTCCTTGATTCGCTCCCTCTTTTTGCGCCCGGACGTCCGACTGCTGACTACTGATGCGCTCTGTCGGCTGTCGGCGGACGTCGAGGGCCGCTCTCGCCACGCCTTGGGGACTCTCGCCCGACGTCCTCGCCGCCTTCGAACGCCTCCGCCGACGTGGCGCCCCGATCCTCGTCCTGCGTGGGCGACGCCCTCCGTACGCTCACCCACCGACAGACCGCCGCTCGTTGCTTGAAACGCGTGCTCTGTCGGTTGCCCGAGATGCCGCCCATTGCCGTGCCCCCGCTTCTGTGCGTCGGTGGGTGAGGTCGTCGATTACGTGAAGACTTGTCAGACACCCTTTATGCTCAAGACCCCCTTCTCCTGCTCCGGTCGCGGGATTCTCACTCTCGAAAACGCTTCGATCACTGATCCAGAGCGACGTTGGATCGAGGGCGCCCTCCGTCGATGGGGGTGGTCAGCATCGAGCCTAAGCTGGACAAAACGGCAGACTTTGCCTTGGAGTTTCGCAGCGACGGCCACGGTTGCGTCACCTACGCCGGCCTCTCCGTCTTCGACACGCACCCTCGCGGAGCCTTCACCGGCGCCCGGCTCGGAGACCCCAACCGGCTCCGAGGGCAGTTGCCCGACATCCTCCGCGGCCCCCTTTTCGACCGCCTCCGTACGGCCGTCACCGACACCCTCTGCGATACCGTCGGCCCGCATCTACAGCGGCTTCCTCGGCGTCGACATGCTCGTCTACCGCCGGGCGGACGGCTCCGCGGCCGTCCACCCTTCATCGAGCTCAACCTCCGCTACACGATGGGCTTTGTGCCGTCGAGCTCAGCCGCCGCGTGGTGCACCCCGACGCCATCGGCCGCCTCCTCATCGCGCGCTGCCCCGCCCCGGCGACGCCCTCCGCGCCCATCAGGCCGACAGCCAGCGCCTCCCGCCCGCTTCGCTGACGGTCGACTGCGCACGGGCTACCTCAGCCTCGTGCCCGTCACGCCAGCCAGCCTCTTCCGCGCCTTCATCGAAGTCGTTTGACGCCTCCTCTGCCGCGCCAAAGTGCCGCCGAAGGCCTCGCCGCCTTTGCCCAGCCGCGTCGGCTCCCCAGCGAACACGTCGTTGCTAATCTCCTGTCAGCTCAACCCCCGGAATACCCCTCGCCACGCTTTGCATGCCGTGGACGAGGGGTTGTTTCGTTTATGAACAGCTATGAAACAATTTGGACATACTATTTGTGATACGAACAAGGACTATAATTGATATTCCTTCTATCTCCGATTATAGACATGATATAGAAATAGATTTACATCTTGTATGTTCTAAAGAAAGTATCTAAAATAGACTTTTTCTACCTGTTCTTGATAGAGATAGATATCCAAAAATACGTATATATACTGTCAATAATATGGACGATATATGAGGGTGTATTTGAGATACTGCTTAGATCATGAACAATATCACGGTAGAAAAATATATCGTTTTAGTTTGCGGTTTTACGGATAAGTACTATTTTTGCCTCCGAATATGACATAATCAAGGTAAAATACTTTTTTTGGATCGCAGAGTTTTGATCGTAAACGGGGAAGAGAGGTTTTTGGAGCCAATGCTTATGATGTGAATAAGCTGATCAAGCGTTTGAGATACTGATTTTTGCGATATAAACAGGGGGTGTAAGGATTTTTCGACATCCCGTTTATGGTCGAAACGACAGTTTGATGTATTTAGATAGTGTGTTTATAGAAAAAAATAGAAGATACAGACTTTTTGGATAGCGCGTTTAGGAAAGAAACGGTCCTTCTATGGAGGCTGTAAAGCGCAGAGAATGATCTGACAAGAGATACTATGAAGGAAAAGATAGAAGAGTTGCCCTGGCGCTCGGTTAAGATCGAGCCGGGAACGCAAAAAACGTTCGACGCGGCGAGTCATGCGGTCTTCATCAACTCGCAGTACACGCTGCTGAAGGAGTTTGGGGAGGAGCGGTTGCATTTCCCCGAGGGGCTGATGAAGGCGCTGGGCGAGATGGCCGATTTGGAGACGAGCGCGCTGGTTGAGAGGAAAAAGTCAACGCTCACGGAGCAGCTGAAGGCCGAGGATGCGGAGCGCGACAAGGCGCTGCGCTACATTTTTGGCATGATCCGCACGCAGCTACATTCGCCTCACACGGCGGAGCGCGAGGCGGCGGAGGAGCTCGACATAAAGCTGCGGAACTTCCGATACATCCGCCATCAGGGCTACGACGTGGAGGTGGAAATATCGACAGCATGCTCATGGATGCCGAACGGCTCAAGAAGGAGATCGGCACGCTGCACCTCGAGAGTCGTTCGACTGCCTGAGGGAGGCCAATAAGGCGTACGAGAGGCTGGTGAAGGAGCGCGATGCGGAGCGGTTGGCCAACAACCGGCCGAGCATGCGCAATCTGCGGCCCAGGGCTGACAAGCTGTACGAATTGGCCTGCCAATATGTCCAGGCGTCATACCTCTTCGCCCAGACGACGGAGGAGCGGAATAAGATCGAAGAGCTGGTGGCACGGCTGAATCAGCGGGTGCGAAACATCAAGACGTCGCACCGCAAAAGCGCCAGCCAACGGCGGCGGCGCGGGAAGGAGGACGAGGCCGCGGAGGAGCATGAACCATACATTGTAATAAGTAACGAGAGAACAGATGGAAGATAAAAGCATCGTGTCGGTGATCTTCGGCGCGTCGGGCGACCTGACGTGGCGCAAGCTCGATGCCGGCACTTTATGATATGTATTACCGCGGGCTGTTGCCGGGCGGATTTAAGGTGCTCGGCGTGGGCCGGGCGCAGCTGACGGACGAGTCGTTCCGGGAGAAGATGAAGGAAGGGCTTGACCGCTTCGTGCCGGCCAGCTTTGTGGATCAGCAGCGGATGGCGCACTTCCTCCAGCAGCTGCATTATCACGCGATGGACACGAACGAGGCCAAAAGGATTACGAGGGGCTGCGGCGGCGCCTCGGGGAGCTCTCCCAGACGGCCGACCGCGACGATTACCTCTACTACTTCGCCATGCCGCCCTTCATGTACGCTCCCGTGGCGTCGTACTTGCACACGGTCGGGCTCACGCGTCGCACATCGGCCCAGAGCGGCTTCCGGCGCGTGATCATCGAGAAACCGTTCGGCCACGATGCGCCCAGCGCGGTCAATCTCAACCGCGAACTGTTGCGCTACTTCAGCGAAGATCAGATCTATCGCATCGACCATTACTTGGGCAAGGAGGCGGTGCAAAACATGCTCGTGATGCGCTTTTCGAACGGCATCTTCGAGCCGCTCTGGGAATAGGGAATTACGTGGAGTACGTCGAGATCACCTCGTCCGAGGCGCTCGGCGTCGGGTCGCGGGCCGGATACTACGAGTCGGCCGGGGCACTGCGCGACATGGTGCAGAACCACCTGCTGCAGCTGCTGGCCATCGGAGCCATGGATCCACCCGTGTCGTCCGATGCGAACGCGATCCGCAACGAGATGCTGAAGGTGTTCCTCTCCTGCGTCGGATGACGCCCGAGCAGAGTGCCGGAGTACGTCATCCGCGGGCAGTACACGGGTGCCGTGCGGTGTGGCGAGCCACTCCGGGCCTATCGCGAGGAGAAAGGCGTGGCACCAGAGTCGAAGACGGAGACATTTGTGGCCATGAAGTGCTACATCGATAATTGGCGCTGGAGCGGCGTGCCGTTCTACATCCGTACGGGCAAATGTCTGCCGACACGCGTGACGGAGGTGGTGGTACACTTCGACCCAATCCGCACCACATCTTCGCCCGTCGCAGTGGCATGGAAAAACGTGGGCAATCAGCTCGTCCTGCGCATCCAGCCCGACGAGGGCATCCTGTTGCGGTTCGGGATGAAGGTGCCCGGCGCCGGCTTCCACGTCGATCAGGTGAGCATGGACTTCCACTACTCGTCGCTGGGCGAGAAGCATCCCCGACGCCTACGAACGTCTGCTCTCCGACTGCATGACGGGCGATGCGACGCTCTATCAGCGCGGCGACGCCGTGGAGGCCACCTGGCAGTACGTGCAGCCCATCCTCGACGCTTGGGCCAGCGACCCCACCATCCCGCTCTATGGCTACCCGCCGGCTCGTGGGGGGCCGGAGCAGGCCGACACGCTTCGGCCGCTGACGGGCACGCGTGGCGCTACCCTGCAAAAAAATCTTACCTCTGACGACGGTTATTGCGAGCTGTAGACAAGACATTGTACACACCGAATTATGCGACAGATACAGATCTACGAAAACGCAGACATCCTCTGCGGAGAACTGGCCGAAGCGCTGCCGATATCCGTGTCCATCTCCGAGCCGATTCACATCGCCCTCTCGGGAGGCTCCACGCCTACGCTCTTGTTTGAGAAGATGACGGCAGTCGACGATCCGGACGCGTTTATGAACACCCACTTCTACTGGGTCGATGAACGGCATGTGCCGGAGGATGATCCGGAGGTAACTACGCTGTCTTCCGCCGCCTCTTGGTCGACACCGGTATTGTCCCCGTGGAGAATGTTCACCCCATCAAGTATCACCCGGATATCCACCAAATGAAGGCGAACTATGAGCAAGAACTGCGTAAGCACTTGCCCTTCGAGGACGGCTATCCCTGTTCGACGAGATCGTCCTCGGTGTCGGCGAGGACGGCCACACGGCTCCATCTTCCCCGACCGCCTCGACCTCTTTGAGACGACGGACATCGTGGCCACGACGCGTCACCCCGTGACCGGCCAGGGGCGCGTCACCCTGACCGGCAACACGATCAACAATGCCTACGGGGTGACGGTGCTCTGCACCGGGGAGAAGAAGCGCCGCATCCTCGACGAAGTGCTTCGGAGAACAAGCCCGAGTATCCTATTTCGCACGTCAAGCTGAGACCGTTCGCGTCAGTCATTTTTCAAGCTGGATCTCGCGGCCTCGCTCTACGGCGCGTAAGCGGGTCGGCCCCCGATTGTTTAATGGTAAAAAGAAGCCCGGAGACGTTTCGAGTTCGTCTTCGGGCTTTGTGCATTTCTCCGGCAACTCGATTGCCGGTCCGCTGGCTCAAAAAGTTCGCTGGCAACTCAGTTGCCGAAGCGAAAAAGTGTTGTTCACCGAGGCCTTTATCAGGGTTTTGGGCAAACCTCGCAGCGAGGTGCCCTCGCCCTGGGAGCGGAACTGCTTACGTCGCACTCACGGTCAGGTGATATGCGCCGTTTGAGGAGCCGTTTATTCATCGTTTAAAAACATGGATAGCGTGACGGGCTGCCAGCGCCGCCGTCTCCGTGCGGAGGCGTGTGCGCTCAGTGAGACACCGCGGTAGCCGGCCGATTCGGCCATGGCCACCTCCTCTGCGCTGAAATCGCCCTCCGGCCCGATGAGGATCAGCACATCGCTTCCGCGAGGGTAGCACGTGCCCATCGTCGGCAGCTTCGACGCCCGACAGTGCGCGATCAGTCGGCAGTCCGCCGTCGCAGGACGTGCGATGAAGTCGGCAAAAGTCCGTCATGCCCGTGAGTTGCGGCAGGCATGCCTGTCCGGACTGCTTCATGGCGGCTACCAGCACACGTTGCGGGCGCTCCATCTTCACCTCCCGCCGCTCCGAATAACGACAGCGGAGGAGGGTCACACTGTCGATACCCACCTCCGCTGCTTTCTCCAAGAACCACCCGTGCGGTCGATATTTTTCGTTGGTGCCACGCCACATGTAGGCCGTATGTCCATAGCGGCGGCGCCACTGTGCGCTCCACCACCGTCACGCGACAGTGGCGCGGGTGCGCCTCCTCAATCATTGCCCGATAGAATGCCCCACGGCCGTCCGTCACGTTCAGCTCCGCGCCACGCCCGAGGCGCAGCACCTTCGTGCAGTGCGCTGACTCCTCCTCGGGAAGCACGGGATCCGTGTCGATCTGCGGGGCGTAAAAGATGGGCAGCGTCATGGCGTTGGTCAGCTTCATTTCGGGTGATTGGCCGGCTCGCGGCGCATGAGCTCGTCCTGGTAGATTTTAGCCAGCTCGTATTTCTCTTCGCCGACGGCTCGCTCCAGCATGGCCTCGATCTCGTAAGCCTCTTGCCGCTTGAGCCATTTGCGCAGCAGCTGCGGGTCGTGGATCTCCTCCGGATCCGTGTCGTCCGGTGGCATACCTTCTTCCGCCTCGGCTACGGGCGTGATGGCGCAGCGTTGCAGCAGGCTCTCGAACGTGTAGATGGGACACCTCAACCCGCAAGGCCAGCGCCACAGCGTCCGACGTGCGCGAGTCGATGCGAGCTTCCGTCCCGTCAGACTCCTGAAATACAAGCTCAGAAAAGAACACCCCGTCTTCAAAACGATAGATGAACACCTCTTTCAGCTTCAGCCGAAAGGCGTGCGTCATGCCCACAATCAAGTCGTGCGTCATGGGACGCGGTGTGGCCATCCCCTCCAGTGCGACGGCGATGGACTGCGCTTCGGGCAGCCCGATGATCACCGGTAGCCTTCGCGTCCCATCGTCCTTTAAGATGAGCGCATAGGGCGTTCGACTGCACGCGCGAGTTGGCCACGCCTTGTACGGTCAATTCCACTTTGTTGTCCACGATATATCTTCTCCTTATTCAATTAGCGAATAGTGTCAACACCCTTTTCCACCTCGTCGGCCGTGGCCTCCGTGAGCAGGAAGCGCTTCGACTCGTCCAGCATATAAAGCGCGGGCAGGGAGCGAAAGAGGAAACCGTCGGCCGGCATGACGGTCAGGTCGCGGTCGTAGCCGTTGATCCAGCGCGGGGGCACGTACGGGGCATGCGCTGCCCACTGCGCTGAGTCATTGTCTGGATAGATGGCCAGTACCTGCAGCCGTCCTTCGTCAATGAGGGCGGTTGATCAGCTCAGAGCTTGTCAGTCGACGAGTCAGCGCCTCACAGTCCTCGCACGTCGGGTCGTAGAAGTAGACCAGCACGCGCGGTGCCGTGAGCGCGTGTGGGTAGCTGTGGCGCCGGAGGCCTGCGCGTAGGTGAAAATCGCCAGCTATAGCCGTCGAGATCATTCGTTCCGCTGTCCGCCCTCAGTCCGCCCCAGGCCGTGGCCGCAACCAGTATGCTCAAAAGGAGTTTCCGACTATTCATTTTGTAAAACATTTCTATAGGACAAAAGTAGTCATCTGTTTGAAATGGCTTTTCGTTTAATGACGCAGCTTTTTCAACACCACGGCCTGGAGGCGTGATCCCGTTTTTATCGATCGATGGCGAGGGAGGAGAATGAAGAGGTTGTTTGAGTCGATAGAGCGTTCGTTTTACGTAACGTGAGTTCGACAAAAAGAATGAGATACCCTTATTCATAGAGAATGTCATTGATAGCATGTTGTAACGGCTATCAAGTTCTCCGAAGCACTTGCGGGACTCCGCAAACGCCAAAGCAAATGCCGGGAGACTTGCGGGAGTACCCCGCAAACGCCAAGAGCAAACGCCGCGAGACTTGCGGGACTCCCGCAAACGCCAAAAGTAAATGCTGGGAGACTTGCGGGAGTACCCGCAAACGCCAAAAAGTAAATGCCGCGAGACTTGCAGGGAGTACCTGCAAACGCCCAAAAAGTTCTTCGAGGCACTTGCAACAGTGTTGTAGGCATTTCCAAAAACGTTTTGGCCCTCGCGTGGCTTCCGTAGAAGTTCTCTGCTTACACCGAACTCATGTTACGTAAGCGATCCACCCAGTGAGCGGCTCATTGGCTTGCCTGTGACCCAGCGGCTCCACCCGAGCGACTCGCTGACAGGATAGAGAGCGTGAGCGGGCGGGTTGTTGGGCTCGCACGGATGATTGCTGCGTCGGAAGGGCGTGAAAAGTGGCTCGAAAGAGGGCTTAGATGGGGCTTGATAGGGCTATCGTCTGCGCGCCTTTCCCTCTGCGAAGCGCGTCTATCTTTGCGGCCGATTTTTCGGAGTTGAACTACAGAAACATAATTGAGAGGAACATGCAGAAGAATTTGGTGATCGTAGAGTCGCCAGCGAAGGCCAAAACGATCGAGAAATTTTTGGGGAAAGACTACCGGGTGATGTCCAGCTATGGGCACATCCGCGATCTGAGCACGAAGGAGCTGGGTATCGACGTGGCACACGATTTCAAGCCGCAGTATGTGGTGCCTGAGGAGAAGAAGAAATTAGTGGCGGAGCTGAAGAAGGCGTCGCAGGATGCGCGTGAGGTGTTGCTCGCATCCGATGAGGACCGCGAGGGAGAGGCCATCGCGTGGCACCTCAGCGAGGCGCTCGAACTGGTCCCGGAGCGCACGCAGCGCATCGTCTTTCACGAGATTACAAAGCCGGCCATCCTGCATGCGCTCGACACGCCGCGAGGCATCGACATCAACCTCGTCAATGCCCAACAGGCGCGGCGTGTGCTGGATCGGATCGTGGGCTTTGAACTCGCCGGTGCTGTGGCGCAAGGTCAAGCCGGCGCTGTCGGCCGGACGTGTGCAGTCGGTGGCTGTGCGACTGATCGTGGAGCGGGAGCGCGAGATTGCGCGGTTCGTGTCCGAGGCGTCGTTTCGCGTTGTGGCCTCGTTCCTGTTGCCCGACGGAAAGACGCTGCTCAAGGCCGAGCTGAACCGTAGGCTGAAGGATCGCGACGAGGCCGAAGCCTTCCTCTGCGCCTGTCAGCGTCCCGAGGCGGCGTTCACGATCGAAGACACCACGAAGCGCCCGGTGAAGAAGACGCCCGCGCCACCCTTCACCACCTCTACGCTGCAGCAGGAGGCGGCCCGCAAGCTGGGATTCTCCGTGGCGCAGACCATGATGGTGGCTCAGCGACTGTATGAATCTGGGTTCATCACCTACATGCGTACCGACTCGTTTAACCTCAGCGACATGGCGCTCACGGCCTCGCGCCGCTGCCATCACTGAGGAGTACGGCGAACGTTATCACCACCTGCGTCACTACCACACCAAGAGCAAGGGCGCGCAGGAGGCGCACGAGGCCATTCGTCCCACCAACATGCAGGCGCCAACGATCAGTGCCGGCGCACAAGAGATGAAGCTGTACGACCTGATCTATAAACGTACCCTGGCCTGCCAGATGGCCGACGCCGAACTGGAGCGCACGACGGTCCTCGATCGGTATCGGAGGACTCACGGACAAGTCTCGTGGCCGTGGGCGAGGTGATCAAGTTCGACGGCTTCTTGCGCGTCTATCGGGAGAGCACGGACGACGAGCCCGATGCGCCGGAGCAGGAGACGAAGCTGCTGCCCACGGTGAACGTTGGCGACCGCCTCACGACTCGCGAGATCATCGCCACGGAGCGCTTTACGCAGCGTCCGCCTCGATACACCGAGGCTGGGCTGGTGCACCGGATGGAGGAGTTTGGCATCGGCCGCCCATCGACGTATGCGCCGACGATCCAGACGATCCAGAACCGCGAGTATGTGGTGCGTGGCGATAAGCCGGGTGAGGAGCGGGAAGTTCCGCGTGCTGACGCTCGCAGACGGCCAGATCGCGGAGGAGGTGAAACGAGAAACGGTAGGCGCCGACCGCAACAAACTGCTGCCGACGGACGTGGGCACGGTGGTCAACGACTTCTCACCGAGTCCTTCCCTCGAGGTGATCGATTACCACTTCACGGCCAACGTGGAGAAGGAGTTTGACGCCATTGCGGAGGGCACGATGGAATGGACCGAGGCGATGGATCGCTTCTACAAATTCTTCCACCCGATCGTGGAGAAGACGCTGGCCATGCGCACGGATCATCGAGCGGGCGAGCGCCAGTTAGGCATCGATCCCAAGAGCGGGCAGCCGGTCTCGGTCAAGATCGGGCGTTACGGCCCCGTGGCGCAGATCGGGCAGCCGGATCCGGACAACAAGTCGGCCGCGAAGCCGCGTTTCGCTTCACTGATGAAGACGCAGTCCATCGAAACCATCACGCTCGAGGAGGCACTGGAGCTGTTCAAGTTGCCGCGCGTCATCGGCGAATATGAGGGCAAAGAGATGGTGGCCGCCACGGGGCGCTGGGCCTTTGTCCGCTTCGACGGCCTCTTCGTTTCCATCCCCAAGCCGCTCGAACCGACTTCCATCACGCCCGACGAGGCCATCGCGCTGATCGAAGAGAACGCACGAAGGAGTCGCAGCGACACATCAAAAACGTTCGCCGAAGAGCCGGGGCTGGAGATCCTCAACGGTCGCTATGGCGTGTACATCGCCTTCGAGGGGTCGAACTATCGGCTTCCGAAAGATGTTGTCCCGGCTGACCTCACGCTGGAGGATTGCCGTCGGATCATCGCCGAGGCGGCCGACAAGCCTAAGCGGCGTGTGCCGCGACGTCAGTCGAACGGCTGACAGAGAAACGAAAAGTGGAGTTAGGCCGGAGGCAGCTTCGGCCGTCAGCGAAGTTAAAACCGGGTACATGAGGGGGCGTTTCCATTATGTACCCTGGCTTTAGTTTTATGGCCCATCAAGAATGACGGACAAATCATTCCTGATGGGCCATAAATTTCATACGGAAGGCTGTACCCGCTGCTTTATTATTCCTCGTCATGCCGCATGACGGGTCCGCTGGCACGCAGGCTCCCCAGAATGTCGCATGACGGGTCCGCTGGCACGCAGGCTCCCCAGAATGTCGCATGACGGCCCGCTGGCACGCAGGCTCCTCAGAATGTCGCATGACGGGCCCGCTGGCACGCAGGCTCCCCTAAAATGTCGCATGACGGGCCCGCTGGCACGCAGGCTCCCAAAATGTCGCATGACGGGTCCGCTGGCACGCAGGCTCCTCAAAATGTCGCATGACGGGCCCGCTGGCACGCAGGCTCCCCCAGAATGTCGCATGACGGGAGGCTTACCTTGGGCGGACGCTAAAGTGATGCCATGATGGTGGGTGTGGCTACATCCGCCGGAAGGAGTACGCCGGGCCGCCGTCCGATTCGGAGCGGTTCGACAGCCAAAGCTTGTCGCCATTCAAGATGTAGCGGTATTCCGTGCCGCCTATGGTGATGTACTCCCGCTTGTTCCACGGGTGGAAGATGTAGTGCAACGTATTACCCTGTTCGAAGAACGTCAGACCCGTCAGCTCGGCGATGCCGTCGGCTCGGAGGGTGAGGACGTGCTGTCCCGGCGGATAGATGGTGGGTCTGGCGCGGCCATTATGTTGTTCGACGAGTGTCCACCGACCGAGTAGGGCGGCGGGTGGCGTTTTTGCCGATCAGCTCGGGTGCGGCGCGGAAGAGCAAGTAGCTGCGCCCCTCGTTGTAGAAGATCTTCAGCCGCGTCCCGTCGGCGATCAGCTTCAGCGCTCGGAGCGGTTGAGGGCGTTGCGGTACTTATAGCCGTCGTCTGTTTCGCTCATTTCCGTGCCGCCGATATAGGTGATGCGAATACGATCGCCGTTGGCGTGATAGCGACCAAAGCCGCGATTGAAAGCTAAGGAGATAAGCACCTCTCCGCTGCTCAAAAACTGAATTAAGAACCTCGATGATTTTTCGCCGGAATGGTACTATGAAGCTCGGGCAAATACTGCGAGCCGTCGGCAGTGCGGCCAAAGGCGATGAGCTTCCAAGTGTTGAACAGCTTTTTCCGAGAACGCACCGGGCAGGAACATGTCTGAGCGGATGAAGAGCAGGTAGTCGTCATTGTCGCTATAGTAGAGTCGGAGCGAGTCATGGTCAGTAGCGGGGCGATACCACTGACCCTGTCGCAGGGCGTCGATGTAGCGACGGCTGGCAAAGGGCGCTTCCGCTAGCGGTCGCTGGCCCGGCGTCGAAGGTGAGCGTCAGGAAAGGTGCGTCGTAGCGGAACGTACCGGAGAGGCGATGCACGGAGGGCACAGCCCGTCCACGTCCGTTCCTCGAGGAAGATCAGGCTGAAGCGGTCGTCGCCGGTGGGTGCGACGGGCGTCAGCGAGCCGTCGGAGATGCGGCCAAAGCCGGCCAGTCGCCAGTGATGGAGCAGGAACGAAGTGACGGGGAGCTCGGGTCGGGGCGTGGGATCAGGGTCGGGATCGGGCGGAAGGTTCGAGAAATAGAGGTAGCGCCGACCGCTGGCGTAGTAGATCCTCAGCGAGTGGTGGGCCGTATCGATCTCGAAGCGATCGATGTGGCGGAGGGCATTGCGGAGCCGTCGGGAGAGGTCGGGCAGGGCGGCCTCGTCGATGTCGGCGAGGGTGATGCGGAGCGTGGAGTCGGTCAGTGTGTAGCGGCCGCTGACGTCGCGTCCGTAGAAGGTGCTGTCGGAGCGGAAGGTCAGCGTGTAGATGGCCGTATCGATCGTCTCTGAGGCGTACGCCGATAGGTTGCGGATAGCCACCAGGCGCCAGGTTCCTCGATGGGGTTACGGCCAGGCGTCGGCGTCAGCGGGGTCGGGGGATTCGGGTTCGGCGTCGGGGCGGGCGTCGGGTCGTCGTTGCAGGCTGCCCCAATCAAGGCGAGGAGCAGCAGGGTGATCAGTCCGCGGAGAGTAGTTCTCGTTTTCATTATCGTGCATTGTTTAGTGTGAAGCATGTATGCGTAGGGAATCGTCCAAATGTTGGACGCCGTTGTCTCACATCTTGGACAACAAAGGAAGGGGCATCTCGCTGCGTAAACCGGTTGATAATAATACGTTGGGCGCCGGTGGCACCGTTGTTGGATAAAACATGGCGGGTAGGCTGCGGGCTTCACGCTCCGTCTTCCACCTATTAAAATTGATTGAGAAGTTGTTTGAATTTATTTCGGAGGCTATCGGGAGTATGTTTCTGATGATTTTGTTTCATCATTAGACGAGCATAGCGAGCTATGTGAGGATTAATGATGAAACAAAAGGGCAGAAACAGGCCTCGATAGACCCGAAATAGAAGAGGGAAAGCTCCGACCAAATGGCTTCTAAAATGAACACTCAATAAATTCAAAACAGCTTCTCATATGATCCTTCTGAGACGATTACTGAAAAGCAAGTCCCTGCGCATGGTGAACGTGGCGGGGCTGGCGGTGGTCTTTGCTTGCATGCTCTTATCGTATGCCTACGTGGCTTACGAATGCAGCTACGATCGCTTCCACACGAAGGCCGACCGCATCTATCGGCTCTCGCTGCGCACGGAGGGCGAGCCCGTCGACGTGCGTATTCATGGCTTTTGAGACGGCCGACGCGCGGACGGCGGGCGTCAGCGGCATTGAGTCCGTGGTGCGGATGTACAAGGCCGACGGCGTCGAGATCCGCCACGAGGGCCGCATCGACCTGCCCGGACCCTTCTACTTCGTGAACGGGAGCTTTCTCGACGTCTTCGACCTCCGACTGATCGACGGCGATCCCCGCACGGCGCTCGACACGCCCGACAAGGTGATCCTTAGTCGCAGCTATGCCCGCCGACTCTTCGGCGAGGCGCCGGCTGTGGGGCGTGAGCTGACGATGGCTGGCGGACGATTGTATGCCGACCGCCGAGTGTTCGTGGGCGGTGTGACGAGGACCCGCCTGAGACGTCGCACTTCCACTCCGACCTGTTCGTGCGGCTGCCGGACGAGGACGCGGGCATGTTCACCTACGTCTACCTGCTGCTTAGCCCCGGCACACGCCCGGACGCCGTCGCACGAGGCATCGCCGCCAACATGCGTCGGCTGGGCGCTACGGACGATCCGCGACCCGAGAGCCCGATGCTCTTCCCCTCACCGACATCCACCTGCGCAGCCACTTCCAACGCGAGCACGAGCCCAACGGAAACATCCTTTACCTCTACCTCATCGTCGGCGCCAACATCTTGCTGCTCGTGATCGTCCTCTTCAACCTGTGGCTTAACGCCGGACTGATCTTCGCCTTCAACCGACGCTATTACCAACTGCTGAGGCTGAACGGCGCCTCGTCGCGTCGGGTGCTCGTCGACGAGATGATGATCGCCGGTGTCGTCGGAGGGGTGGCGGTGGCCGTCGGATGGGGATTGGCGCAGGTCGTGGCGGCGCGATGGGCCGGAGCGGTGCCTATCGGCGTGGCCGTGGGGATGAGCGCGGCGTTTGTGGCGATCGTCGGGCGTGTCGGTGGTGCCGGTCGTTGCGCGGATGTCGTCCACGCGGTCTCTTGAGCATGCAGGCCGATCCGCGGGTGGGGGCGTGGCGCTGTCGGGCGTCAAATACATGCTTATCGGACAATACGCCATCGTCCTTTTTCGTGACGATCGTCCGTGTGTGCATCTCGCGACAGGTGGGGCGGATACGCAGCTCGCAAGTGGGCGGACGGGAGCCGGCCGTGCTCGTCATGCAGTCGCAACCGATCGACGTCACGCGGCGCTTCGGGCTCTTGCGCTCCGAACTGCTGAAGCAGCCGGGCATCGAGGCCGTGACGACGGCTCATGCAGCTGCCCGGATCGGCCATCCGTGACGGGGTGATGGTGCAAAAAGAAGGCGAGAGCGAGGACAACGTGCGCCGCATCGCTGTGCTGGTGGTGGGCGACGACTTCCCGCCCTTCTTCCGACTCCGCCCCGTGGCCGGCGAAGCCTTCGGGCGACTGCGCCACACGGCCGATGAGGAGGAGCGCATGCTGGTCGCCGCTGCCCAGGGCCACCGCACGGACAACGGATCGGAGCAGTATGTCGTGAACCGCAGTGCGGCCGAGATGTTTGGCTTCCGCACGCCCGACGAGGCCATCGGCCAGCAGCTGCGCATCCGAACCGGCAACGGCGGGCTGGACCATATCGACCGCGGCACGATCGTGGGCGTCACGGACGACTTCAACTACACTACCTCGTTCGAGGCCACCCAGCCGCTACTGGTCGTCCACCGGGCCTTTTTCCAGCATTGCCCCGTGGTGCGGCTCGATCCGGACCGCAGGGACGAGGCGCTCGACAGCTGGCGCGTCTGGGCGGCCGTGAATCCGGGCTACCCCGCGCAGTACACCTACCTCAGCGACGTCTACGATGGCATCTATACCAGCGAACGCTACGCCGAGCGCCTCACGCGGATCTTCGCGGCGCTCTGCCTGGCCGTTGCGACGCTGGGGCTGATCATCGTCGATGGCGTCGGTCGTCCGCCGGAGGACGAAGGAGATCGGCATTCGCAAGATCAACGGCGCGACCGTCGGACATCGTCCGCATGCTCAACTACCGGTTCGTCCTCTGGATCGGCGTGGCCTTCCTCCCGGCCGCACCCGCCGCCTACCTGCTGATGACGCGCTGGCTGGAGAACTCGCCGCCCGGCGCCCCTCGACTGGTGGCTCTTTGGGCTCACGGGCCTCGGCGTGCTGGTCATTTCGAGTGGCCGCCGTCTCGTGGCAGAGCTGGCGCGCTGCTACGATCAACTCAGTGGACACGTTGAAGCTCGAATAGGGGATATTTTTGAAGGCGAATGAGAGGCCGCCGATGGTGAAAAATTTTACGATGGGGCGTCCGAGCAAAAAGACGCCTCGTTGGAGAGTCCGACGGCAGTGTCTTTGCATCAGCGGCCCCTAAAATGGTTTCCAACGGCAGCGCCTTTCTGCCATTATCCGCCCCAAAATGGTTCCCAACAGCAGCGCCTGCGGGTCATTGGCCCTCAAAATGTTTTTCCAATGGCGGCGCCTTCTTCGGGTCATTAGCTCTGAAATGTTTTCCAATGGCAGCGCCTTCGGGTCATTGGCCCTCAAAAATGTTTTTCCGACGGTAGCGCTCGGGCCATTTGCTCTTGAAATGGTTCCCAACGGCAGCGCCTTCGGGTCAGGGGCCCTCCCAAGATGATTTCCAATGGCAGCGAATGAATGGAGGTCGCCTCTATCGGCCGTAGGGTAGGGCGTATTGCATACGCCCCCAGATGTTCGGAACAAGAAACGGCAGCGTGTGGCTGAAAGGTGCCCTATATGTAATTGCTCCCGTTAGGATTGGGTGGGGCGTATGCAATACGCCCCTACTCTTGGGGACACCTTTGGGTCATCCGCCCATAAAATGGTTCCCTGACGGCGGCGAATGAATGGAAGTTGCCTCTGTCGGCCGTAGGGTAGGGGGCGTATTGCATACGCCCCCAGATGTTCGGAACAGGAAACGGCAGCGTGTGGCTGAAGGTGCCCTTATATGTAATTGCTTCTGCCGGGGATTGCGGGGCGTATGCACACGCCCTACTCTGGGGACACCTTTTGGTCATCCGCCCATAAAATGGTTCCCGACGAGGGCGAATGAATGGAGGTCGCCCCTGTCGGCCGTAGGGTAGGGGCGTATTGCATACGCCCCCCAGATGTTCGGAACAAGAAACGGCAGCGTGTAGTCCGCGAGGCGCCTATGAAATGGTTTCCAACGATAGCGCCTTCGGGTCAGCGGCCCCTATAATTTTTCAGAGAAAAACTGCAACAAACGACGCGCAAGTGCGTCTCAATGAGTAGAAACAACCTAACGTATAACGAATATGGAATCAAGAACAGTGAAGATCAGCTTGAGTGGCTGCGGCTGCCTTACTTGTGACAACGGGATGTATCGCCCGCGGATTGCGACACGAAAAAGGGCCCGTCCGTGGAACAAACGCGTGAGGTGGCTGCCCTACACGGCTATCCAAACGGGCGGCGGCATCGATGTGGTTCTCTCCGACGAACTGAAGGCGGGCCAAATCGTGGTCGTGGCCAGTGAAAAGATGCAGATCAGATCCTCACGGAGGTGGAGGGTGGCGAACTGAATATCCGTCTGCGGCCCTCACTCCTCGGTGGTTCGGTCCGGGACCGATGAAGGTCATCGTGCCCAACACGGGCACCCTCACGCGGCTCCGGGCGTCGGGTGGCAGCGACATTTGGGCCGATCAGGTCATGCTGCGCGGCCGCTCGCTGGAGATCGGATGCTCCGGCGGATCGGATTTTAAGGGCAAGGTCACGGTCAATGAGCTTGACGTGGCTTGCAGCGGGGCTCGGACTTCAAGGGCGAAGTGACCGCTACGACCTGCCGCTTCGAGGCCTCGGGCGGCTCCGACCTCGCGCTTTCCGGCAGCGCCAAGGAGTGCCAAGTGGACCCTCCGGCGGATCAGACATGGACGCCAAGCGCTTCGAGGTCGGCGACTATGAGCTCTCAGCCAGCGGCGGGAGCGACGCCACGGTGCTCTGCACGGGCCATCTGACCGCCTCAGCCTCGGGCGGCTCTGACGTGCGCTCACCGGGGGACTGCCAAGCGACGACGTCGGACGACGTCTCGTCCAGTGTCAAGCGTCGGCGCTGAAGAAGCAGACGATAGGGTGGCCCTTCGGAGGCTGCATGGGGGCTTTTGCTCGTAGCGACGGACAGTTGCCCGACAAAGCCCTCCTCCTATCTTTGCCGCCCTTTATGAAATCGCTCGAGAGAACTTTACAAGATTGGTAACGGGCCTCAGCAGCCATACGATGGGTCCCCAACGGGCCCGCTCGAGCCTTCGCTGCGGACTCGCCTGGCGCACACGCCTTCCGTGTCACCCTCACGGCAGCCTGGCTGCCACCGGACGCGGTCACTTGACCGACCAAGCCATCCTCCGCGTGCTTCAACCCCTCGCGCCGACCGAGATCGTCTGGCGCCCGGACGTCGTACCCCTTCCACCCGAACGGCATGCGCTTCGAGGCCCTCGAGGCCGACGGAGAGACTCGTCGCACTCAGCCGCACCGTCTACAGCATCGGCGGCGGAGCCCTCCGACGGCCATTCGCGCGCCGAAACGACGCCCGACATCTACCCCTGACCACCATCGCCGACATCCTGGCCCGCTGCGAACGCGAGGGCTGCACCTATTGGGAGTACGTCGAGGAATGCGAAGGCGCGGGCATCTGGGACCACCTCCGGGAGGTCTGGCAGGTCAGTGTGCGAGGGCATCGAACGGGGCCCGAACAACGAGGGCGTCCTGCCCGGCGGCATCGGCGTGCGCCGCAAAGCCGCCACGTACTACGTCAAGGCCAAGGGCTACATCGGCAGCCCCCACCCGCGCGGCCACATCTATGCTTACGCCCCAGCCACGTCCGGAAGAGAACGCCGCGGGCGGGCGCATCGTCACCGCACCCACGTGTGGCTCCAGCGGCGTGCTGCCCGCCGTGCTCTATCACGTCGCTAAGGCACACGAATTCCGGGAAGTCCGCATCCTGCGGGCCTTAGCGACGGCCGGTTTGTTTGGAAACATCGCCAAGGAGAACGCCTCGATCTCCGGTGCAGAGGTGGGTTGCCAGGGTGAGGTCGGCGTGGCCTGCGCCATGGCTGCCGCAGCCGCCTGTCAGCTCTTCGGTGGTACCCCGGGACAGATCGAATATGCGGCCGAGATGGCCCTCGAGCATCACCTCGGCCTCACCTGCGACCCCTGTCTGCGGCCTCGTGCAAGTGCCTCTGCATCGAGCGCAACGCCGTGGCCGCCGCGCGAGCCCCTCGACGCGAACGTCTATGCGGCTCCTACCCGACGGCAAACACCGCGTCAGCTACGACCGCGTGGTGGAAGTCATGAAAGAGACGGGCCACGACATCCCCAGCCTCTACAAAGAGACCTCCGAGGGTGGCTGGCCAAGAACGCAATCCTCTAACCCCGCCTTATGGAAATCATTCTCATCCTCGGACTCATCCTCCTCAACGGGCTGCTTTCGATGGCCGAGATCTCGCTCGTATCGGCCCGCAAAGCCAGACTCGAATCGCAGGTCAAGAAGGGAAAGCGCTCGGCGCAGAAGGCCCTCGACCTGGCCCAGAAGCCCGATCAGTTCCTCTCCACCACCCAGATCGGCATTACGCTCATCGGCATCCTCACGGGTCTCTTTCTCTGGCGAGGCTTTCGCCCGAGATCTGGCCGGTGTGCTCGCCCGTGTGCCGCTTGAGCCTTATGCGGTCGGGATATCTAAGCTGACGATCGTTGTCATTGTCACCCACCTCACGCTTGTGCTCGGTGAGCTTGTGCCGAAGCGTATCGGGATGAATTTCGCTGAGCAGGTGGCCGAACTTGTGGCTCGGCCGATGGACATCCTCTCCAAGGTGGCTTCGCCGATCGTGTGGGTGCTCTCGAAGAGTACGCAGGGCGTGATCCTCCTGCTCGGGCTCAACCGCACGGGCGAGAATAAGGTGACCGAGGAGGGAGATTCGGGCCGTCGTGCAAGAAGGCTTCGACAGCGGCGAGGTGCAAGACGTGGAGCAGGACATCGTCGAGCGCGTCTTTACCCTCGGCGACCGCGACGTCGGCTCGATCATGACCCATCGCAGCGACCTCATTTGGCTCAACATGCAGGACGGAATGGACGCCATCCGTCGGAAGGTCAAGGAGAATCTTTACAACGTCTCACCCTGTGGCTCGGAACGCTTCGACAACATTGTCGGCGTGGTCTTCCTCAAGGATTTATTCGGGCGCATTGACCAGCCCGACTTCTCGCTCCAGCAGGTGCTCCGTCCGGCACAGTTCGTCCTCGAGAGCCAGAGCGTCTACAACGCCCCTCGAACAGTTCAAACAAGCGCGAGTGAAGTACGGCATCGTCACCGATGAATTTGGTGGTGTGCAGGGGCTCGTCACGCTGGCCGATATTGTGGAGGCGCTCATTGGTCAATTGCCCGATGTGGACGAGGAGTTAGAGATCAAGCAGCGCGCCGATGGCAGTTGGCTCGTCGACGGACAATACTCCTTTTACAACTTCCTCGAGTATTTCTGACATGGAGGATCTCTATGCCGACTACGACTACAACACCCCTCAGCGGCCTGATCCTCGAGCTGCTTGAGCGCGTGCCCAAAACGGGCGACACGTTCAGCTGGCAGTGCTTCGACTTCGAGATTGTCGACATGGGATCGCGCCCGCATCGACAAAGTGCTGGTCAAGAAGCATCCCGTGGCGAACACCTGATGGTCTCCGCGCATAACTACACCCATAACATCCTCAAACGCCCCTCATCGAATGAAATCGAACCGAACCTTCCGCCCCCACCGGGGTGCTCAGCCGACGACCGCCAACCGCGTGGCCAACGCGTCATCGTACGCGAGGCTTCGCCCCTCTTACCCTTCCTTTTTGCCCACCACTGACCGCAGCCGGAGCGCCGTCAAGAGCCTCCTGCGCCACGGGCAGATCTGGGTCAACGGACGGGTCACGACCCATTTCGACATGCCGCTCCGTCCCGGCGATACGGTCCTCATTAGCCACGAGCGCGGGCCGCCCCGCCTTCAATAGCCCCTACCTCAGGATCGTCTGGGAGGACGAATCGCTCATTGTCATCGACAAGCGAGACGGCTTTGCTCTCCGTCTCCGACTCCGTGGCGCAGGAGCGCACTCGCCTGGGCCATCCTTCCCGGCCTACGTCCGCGAGCAAGACCCGAGGAACCGAATCTTTGTCCTCCACCGCCTCGACCGCGGCACATCCGGCCTGATGATGTTCGCCCGCAACAAAGGCGTGCAGGAGAAGATGCGGGAGGGATGGGCCGACATCGTCACACGGCGCTCATACGTGGCTGTTGTCGAGGGTGTGCCAGAGCCTGCGGAGGACACGCTGCGGAACTTCCTCGCTGAAAACAGTCGCATGAAGGTCTATTGCACCGACGCTCTGCATGGTAAGGAGGCCGTCACGCACTATCGCGTCCTCAAGGCCGCGAGCGACTGCGCCTTGGGTGGAGTTCACGCTCGAGACTGGCCGCAAGAATCAGATCCGTGCGCAGATGGAAGCCTTCGGTCACCCCTATTGCTGGCGACCCAAATACGGCGCCCAGACCGATCCTGCGAGCGCCTCATGCTACACGCCTGTCGGCTGTGGTTCATTCACCCCGAGACGGGTCGCGAGATGCGTTTCGATACGCCCATTCCCGCCGTCTTTTTCCGCCCAAGTGCGCGATCGCGAGTAAGAAGTCGTTTAGGCACCCCATGCGGCGTGTTTTTACGCCCTAAAATGTCAGTTTCTGAGGTGACAAGATTGCTGAGAGATTATGTCTAATTGTCAGTCGAAGCCCACTCTGCGATGCGTTTAGGACTCCAGCTGACGATTAGACAGACGAACGTGCCCCAGTGTGGGTACCCGCTTTATGGTTAACGTGAGTCCGATGTAAGCAGAGAGCTCCACGGAAGTCACGCGAGGGCCAAAAACGTTTTTGGAAATGCTTGCAGCGTTCCTGCAAACTCCAGAAAGTTTTCGAGGCCTTTGCAACAGTGTTGCAAGCGTTTCCAAAAACACTTTGGCTGTCACAGTGCGCGCTATCCAAGACATTCTCCAGAAATAAGGAACCTCATTCTTTTCGTCGAACACACGTTCAGTTAGAACTCGATTTCAAGGGCGACCAGCGCCCGTAAAGTCCTTTCTTTCTACTTTTGCGCGCCCAAGGGCCGCAGGGCCTATACGTATTTATGTAAGAGAGAAAAAGAAATGCAGTTGTCGATAGACAGTAAAGAGTTTGACAAGTTTTTTTGATGGTAGGCGACAAGGTGCTGGTCAAGCCGACGAATCCGCAGATGAAGACGAAGTCCGGGCTGCTCCTTCCGCCCTTGGTGCAGGAAGGCGAAAAAGCTACAGACGGGCTATGTGATCCGCACCGGACCGGGTTATCCGCAGCCCTCGCACGTGGACGAGGACGAGGCGTGAAGAAGAAGGACAACCGCAGCGCCTACATCCCCTGCAAGCCCATGAGGGGCGACTTGGCCGTCTACATGCAGAGCGCCGCTTGACGAGGTAAGCATCAATCAGGAGAAGTCATCCCTGCCCCACCCGCCATCCTCATGTTGGTGCGCGACAAGGATTTGTTTGAATGAATAGGACTACGTGATATGAACAGAATCGTAAGCAAGGGAACATTTTCACCCCATGGTGAAGCTCGAAGTCGAGGCTCCGCTGATCGCACGGTCGCGCAAGGCGGACATTTCGTCATCGTACGCGTAGGGGAGCAAGGCGAGCGCATCCCGCTGACCATCGCTTCCGCGGATACATCGCGGGGCACGATCACGCTGGTGGTGCAGGCCGTCGGGCGATCGTCGAAGAAGCTCTGCGCCCTCGGTGAGGGCGACGCGGTGACGGACGTTGTCGGGCCGCTCGGGCAGGCTACCCATATTGAGCGCGTGGGCACTGTTGTTTGCGCCGGTGGAGGCGTCGGCGTGGCGCCCCTTGCTACCTATCGTGGAGGCCTTCCATAAGGCTGGTAACCGCGATTGTGGTGCTGGCCGCTCGCACGAAGCGACTTGATCATCCTGAAGACCGCATGCGCGCCTGCTCTGACGAGGTGATCATTATGACGGATGATGGGTCGTAGGGCACCAAAGGGACCTCGTCACGCAGGGCGTTGAGTCTGTGATCCAACGCGAGCCCGTCAACCCTCTGCGTAACCATCGGGCCAGCCGTGATGATGAAGTTCGTCGCAGCCCTAACGAAGAAATACGAGATCCCGACCGTGGCCTCACTCAACACCATCATGGTGGACGGCACGGGCATGTGTGGCGCTCATGTCGCTGACGGTCGGCGGACGGACGAAGTTCGTCTGCGTTGACGGCCCCGAGTTCGACGCCCATCAGGTGGGACTTTGACGAGATGATGATGCGTCTTCGCTCTACAAGGAGGAGGAACAGAAGTAGAACGCCAGAAACGATAGACAGCATGGAAACCATACCGACTGTCGCCGACCGTCGCGCCGAATCGTGGCGCGAGGAACTCGACAGGGCATGAAAGCCAAGGAACGCACCGCCATCCATCGGGTGGAGATGAACGAGCTCGACCCCGATTATCGCAGCCATAACAACGAGGAGGTGAACCAAGGTCTGACCGAGGAGCAGGCCCTACGTGAGGCGCAGCGTTGCCTCGACTGCGTGACGCCGACCCTGCATGGAGGGCTGCCCGGTGAGCATACAGATCCCCTCGTTCTATTAAGAATATCGAGCGCGGCAACTCTCTCGAGGCTGCCCGCGTGCTGAAAGAAACAAGCGCACTGCCAGCCGTCTGCGCGCGCGCGTCTCGTCCGCAGGAGAAGCAGTGCGAAAGTCGCTGCGCATGTGAAGATGAAGAAGGCGCCCGCGTGGCCATTGGTTACTTGAGCGCTTTGCCGCCGACTATGAGAGCGCGAGAGTGGACAGATAGCAGTCCCTGAGTGTGCGCCATCGAAGGGCATTAAGATCGCCGTCGTCGGATCGGGCCCAGCGGGGCTGTCTTTTGCTGGCGACATGGCCAAGCGCGGCTATGACGTGACCGTCTCTGAGGCGCTCCACGAGATTGGCGGTGTATTGAAGTACGGCATCCCCGAGTCCCGTCTGCCGAATCGCATCGTGGAGGTGGAGATTGACGACTGCGGAAGATGGGCGTGCAATTCATCACGAACTGCATCGTAGGCAAGACGATCAGCTACGACGATCTGCACGCCGACGGCTTCCGCGGCATCTTCGTAGCCAGTGGAGCCGGTCTGCCGAACTTTTGCGAACATCCCGGGCGAGAACTTGATCGGCGTCATGTCGTCCAACGAATACCCTCACCCGCGTGAACCCTCACGCACGCCGCTTCGACGGACGCCGATACGCCTGTCTTCAAGGGCAAGCACGTGGCCGCGATTGGTGGCGGCAACACGGCGATGGACTCTGTACGCACGGCGCGTCGCCTCGGTGCTGCCCGCGCCATGATCGTCTATCGCCGCAGCGAAGAGGAGATGCCTGCACGCATCGAGGGAGGTGAAGCACGCCAAGGAAGAGGGCGTTGAGTTCTTGACGCTCCATAACCCGATCGAATACCTTGGCGACGAGAACGGACGTGGTGAAGCACATGCGCCCTCCAACGCATGGAGCTGGGTGAGCCCGACGCTTCGGGGCGGCGCCGACCGGTACCGGTGGAGGGCGCACTGGAAAACAATCGACGTGGACGAAGTGATCGTCAGCGTGGTGTCTCGCCCAACCCACTCATCCTGCAGGCCTTCGCAGGATTGGAGATCTCGAAACGGGGCACGATCATTGTAGGTGAGGCAGACATGCGTTCGTCGCTTTGCGGATGTCTACGCCGGCGGCGACATCGTGCGCGGCGGCGGCGCTACGGTGATCCTCGCCATGGTGACGGCGGCGCGTTGCCGCCGCAATGGACGAGGCCTTGCAGGAGCGTAAATCGAATTAAATGTAAAAAGCAGCCTTTCTTGAGGAGTGCCCAAAACAATCCAACGGTGGGCTGTTTCATATAGCGAATTTTGATTCTATGTTTTTAATTGCTACAGGTATGAAAAAGAAATTGCTTTATTGTGGAATCGCAGCTTTGACGCTGATTCGTATCGTGTAACCAAAACGCGAAGAACGCTGAGAACGCAGAAAATGCGGACAGCGCAATGGTAGCTGAGCAGCCCGCTGAGGCTCCGGCACCCGCATTTGATAAGGTAGGCGCATACGCCGGCACACCGCCCTGCGCAGATTGCAGCGGTCTGGAGACGACCGTAGAACCGATGGGCGACATGACCTACAAGGTGACGCAAGACGCCAAGGGTAAGAAGGACGGCGGCCACAGCGAGGCTGCAGGTAGCTTCACTTGGGGATCCTGCAAGCGGCATTATCACGCTGGAGAATGCCGATGCACTGAGCTTCCGCAAGCTGCTGATTGAGGGCGACAACGTGGTAGTCGTAGGCGACGATGGCGCCAAGGCTGCTGGAGAACGCTGACAAGTATGTCCTGACCAAGAAGCAACCGGCATAAGGATTTTTGATTTCAACGATAACATGCTTGAAAGCGTGCGGGCTGCGACGGTCTGCACGCTTTTTGTTTGCGCCGGCCTGAAAAGCATCGTCTTTTCGGAACCCTGCGTAACGCAGGAAGCAAAAAGGGTGTCTTTTTCGGAGCCTGCGTTACGCAGGGAGCAAAAAGGGTCTCTTTTCGGGGTCCTGCGTTGCGCAGGAGCAAAAAGGGTCTCTTTTCGGGCCTTGCGTTGCGCAGGGAGCAAAGGCATTGCATTTTGGTGGAAGCTGTGAACTGATCTAAGTTCTGTCTTTCTTTGCAGCCCCTGATTCACTGGGGAGAACTTCGCTTCCTCCATTTTCCCGCTACATACACACTTTATACCATATGTCATTCCACAAGATCCTCTTTCCTCGTTTGCCTTTACGCCGTGGCTGTCCGGCCTTTCGGCGCAAGACGGGAGACGACGCAGGCGCCTGACACGCTGCGCCTCCGATTAGACGAAGCGATTCAAATCGCCCCTCACCGAAAAATCCCACCGTCCGCGTGGCGGATTACGACGTCGAAATCAAAAAGAAGCCCGACGCGAGGCGCGTGCCGGACTGCTGCCTCGAGGCTTCGCTCAGCGCCTCCCTACTCGCGCACGCTCAAGAAGCAAACGATGGTCGCGGAGTTTGGCGGACAGTCCACCAAGATTCAAATGGGTACGGACAACTCCTACTCGGCCGGCTTATCCATCAACCCGCCCTCTTCGCACCTGCGCTCTACCGCAGCATCCGGCTTACGGAGGCGGACATCGAGTTGGCCGTGGAGAAGGCGCGCGCATCACGCATCGGCATGGTCAACGAGGTCACGAAGGCCTTCTATCAGCCTGCTCTTGGCGCAGGACAGCTACCTGTGCTGCAAGAAGCCTATGCGCAGGCCGAGGCCACCCGCATCTCATCGAACGCTTCCACGCTGGGGAGCGCCAGCGAGCGACCGTATCCGCGCCGATGTGCAGGGTGCGCAGCCCCGCCGGACTCGTCTCGGCGGGTAATGGTGTGGCGCTGGCGGGTCTGCAACTGCGTGTGTTGCTTGGTGTGCCGGTGACCCCATCATCGCTGCCCGCGGCAGTCTGGCGGATTGCGAATCGGCCGCGAAGCCCGATCAGCCCATCGCCGAAACGCTGGAAAACAATAGCGACCTACGCCAGTTGGATCCTCAACTTGAGCTACTCAGCCGCAACGAACGCCTGACGAAGGCCAACTCTTGCCCACCATCGGCGCCCTCATACAGCTACTCGTAAGCTCGATGAACAACAACTTTCGCATTCGCAACTACCCTGGTATCCCTATTCGCTCGTCGCGTTGAGCGTCAACATTCCGCTTTTCAAGGCCTCGAACTATCCCGGATGCTGCGCAAGGTGCGCCTGCAATGCAACAGCAGTCCGCGAGACACGCCTCAACGCCGAACGTCAGCTCGGTATGCTCGTACAAAACGCTCGAGATAAGATGGCGGCAGCTTATGAACAGCAGGCCAGCAACCGTGAGGGTGTGGCCCAGGCGGAGAAAGGGCGGCTGATCGCCCGCAAACGCTACGAGGTGGGCATGGGTACCATCCTCGAACTCAACGACGCCGAGGTGGCACTCACACAGGCCGAGCTGGCCTATCGCCAAGCCATCTACGATCTACCTCACCGCCCGCGCCGATCTGGAGAAGACGCTGGGGAATAACGACCTCGAATCACGATAAATCAGAAATAATAGAACAACAATGAAGAGAGAAAACAATCATACGATCGGCAGCCGCCCTGCTGCTTGCGGCGGCTATCGCAGCCCTGTTCGGGCGGAGGAAAACAGGCCGAAGAGACGGAGCAGGAAGCCTCCCGAAGGTGAAGCTGGGCGCCGCCGCGAGAAGAGGTGGAGCAGGTGGAGACATACACCGCCACGGTCGAGGCGCAGGTCACGAACAACATTGCGCCCTCGATGCCCGTACGTATCGAGCGTATCAATGTCGAGGTGGGCGACCGTGTGAGCCGCGGGCAGGCACTCGTGCAGATGGATGCCGCCAGCCTCCGCCAGCAGCAATTGCAGATGGAGAACCTGCGCGCCGACTTCCGCCGCATCGACGAACTGTAGATAAGGTGGGCGGCGTGTCGCGCTCGCAATGGAGGCCTCGAAGACGAGCCCTCGACGTGAGCGAAAACGGCCTACCGCAACCTGCAGCGTAACACCACGCTGACGAGCCCCATCAGTGGCGTCGTCACGGCCCGTAACTATGACAATGGCGACATGTACAACGGCGCGCAACCCGTCCTCACCGTGGCGCAGATCCAGCCCGTGAAGCTGGTGATCAACGTGTCCGAAAGTCAGTTCACGCGCATCACCAAAGGCACCAAGGCCGAGGTGGAGCTGGATGTTTACCCCGGCGAGACGTTCGAGGGCACCATCAACCTGATCCACCCGACGGTGAACGCCACCACGCGCACGTTTGCAGCCGAGGTGCGGTTGCCTAACGCCGATCAGCGCTGCGTCCGGGCATGTTTGGCCGTGTGAAGCTGAACCTCGGCAAGACGGAGCGCATCGTCGTGCCCGATAAGGCCATCATCAGCAAGCCGGATCGGGCGAGCGTTACGTGTACGTCTGCCGCGACGGGCGCGTGTTGCGTCGTACGGTGGAGCTGGGTCGCCGCTTGGGCGATCGCTACGAGCTGCTCTCCGGCCTCGATGGCGAAGCCGACGTCGTTGTCGACGGGCAGTATCAGTCGGCTGTCAAGGATAGCGCACAAGTGGAAGTGGTAAAGAATTAATCAAAGCACCCGCATGAGCTTATACGAAGGAGCCGTAAAGAAGCCCATTATGACGAGCCTGAGCTTTCTGGCGATCGTCATCTTCGGACTCTTCTCCTATCCCGTCTGCCGGTAGACCTCTATCCGGACATTGAAACGAACACCATCATGGTGCTCACCGCCTATCCTGGCGCCAGTGCGTCGGACATTGAGACGAACGTCTCCCGACCGCTCGAGAACAGCCTCAACACGGTCAGCAACCTGAAGCATATCACCTCGCGCTCGTCCGAGAACTTGTCGCTCATCCAGCTCGAGTTCGAGTATGGCAACGACATCAACGGAGCTGACGAACGACGTGCGCGATAAGCTCGACATGGTCAAGTCGCAGCTGCCTGATAACGCTGAGACGCCGATCATCTTCAAGTTCTCGTCAGACATGAGTTCCGATCTTGATCCTGTCGGTCGAGGGCGGAGAGAGTCAGCAGGCGTCGACAAGATCCTCGACGACAACGTGGCCAACCCTTATGCGCATCCCCGGCGTGGGTACCGTGTCGATCAACGGCGCACCCAAGCGCGAGATCCAAGTCTATTGGTGACCCCGCCAAACTGGAGGCCTACAACCTGACCGTCGAGACCATCGGCGCCATCATCGGCGCAGAGAATCGCAACATCTCGGCGGTAGTCTCGACATCGGTAACGAGACGTACGCGCTGCGTGTGGAGGGCGAGTTCAGGGGACGCCCGCGAGATGGAGAACATCGTCGTCGGAACGGTCGGCGGTGCGAACGTTCACCTGCGCGACGTGGCGCGGGTGAGGTCGACACCGTGAGGAGCGCACGCAGTGAGGCTTACACGAACGCCATCCGCGGCGGTACGATCATCATACAGAAGCAATCGGGCGCCAACTCCGTCAACATCGCCATGCAGTACTCGCTAAAGCCGCCCGAGCTGCAAAAGAACTCCTGCCGCCCGACGTGAAGCTGGGCATCATCTGGGACTCGTCGGAGAACATCCTCGAGACCATCGACAGCCCTCACGGAGACGGTGCTCTCACGCCCGCTCTTCGTTGTGCTTGTCGTCTTTCCTCTTCCTCGGTCGCTGGCGCCACGCTGATCATTTCGATCACTATTCCGCCTCGCTCATCGCCCTCATCCGTCTATTTGGCCATCACGGGCAACGCGATCAACATCGTCTCGCTCTCGTCGCTCTCATCGCCATCGGTATGGTGGTGGACGACGCCATCGTGGTCTTGGAGAACGTTACGACCCACATCGAGCGCGCGGGCTCGCGCCGTCGCAGGCGGCCACATGGCACAAACGAGGTGGCCATCTCTGTCGTCGCCTCCACGCTGACGATGATCGCCGTGTTCTTTCCCTGACGATGGTCACGGGTATGACCGGCGTGCTCTTCAAACACTGTGGGCTGGATGATGTGCGTCATCATGGTCGTTTCCACCGTGGCCGCCCTCTACACTAACGCCGATGCTTTTGCTCGCGTCTACTGCGCTTGCAACGCAAGCCGTCGAAGGCCTTCCGCACGTTTTATCACCCCATCCAACGCGCCCCGACGCCCTCGATACGGGCTATGCGCGCCTGCTCGGCTGGGCCGTGAGCCACCGACGGACGATGGTGATTTTGTGCATCGCCTTCTTTTGTGCCTGCAGTCTCTTCTCCGCCCGCTCTCATTGGCACGGAGTCTCTTCCCCAGCAAGACAACGGCTACATCACCGCCAAGCTGAGCCGCCTGTGGGTACGCGTAAGGAGGTGGCTCGAAGAGTTGGCCGCGCGGCTGACGAACGAATGGCGACAGAAGTATCCCGAGATCACCAAAGTCTCGCAACCACGCCGTGGGCCAGGCCGACACGAACACCTTCGCCGCGATACGCGACAACGGGTCGCACATCATCACCTTCAACCTTAGCTCCACGAAATCCAGCGAACGCAAACGCTCGCAGGCGATGATTGGCGACATGATGCGCGAGGATCTCAAGGCGTACCCCGAGTTCACGAAGACGAAAGTCGTGCCCGGCGGCGACAACGGCGGCATGGGCGGACAGGCTACGGCCGACTTCGAGATCTACGGCTACGACATGGCCACCACACGACCGCCTGGCGCAGGAGCTGCGCACGGAGCTGCTGAAGCAGGACGGCGTATCGGAGGTGAACATCAGCCGCGGCGACCACCTCGCCGGAATATCAGGTGGACTTCGATCGCGAGAAGCCGTCCGTGCAAGGCCTCAACCTCATTCACCGCCGGCTCCTACCCGCGCAACCGCATCAACGGCTACACCGCGTCGCAGTATCGCGAGGACGGCGCGGAGTCGGACATCGTCGTCCGTTATGCGCCCGAGTATCGCACGAGCACTAGACGACATCGAGAATATACTCATCTACAACAACCAGGGACGCGCTGTGCGGGTGCGCGACGTGGGCACCGTGGTGGAGCGTTTCGCACCGCCGGCCATCGAGCGCAAGGACCGCGAACGCATCGTGACCGTCTCCGCTGTGCCGAAGCCGGGCGCGCCGTTAGAGCACCGTCGTGGCCGAGGGGCCAGAAGGTGATCGACCGCATGCAGACGCCGAGCAACGTCAAGATCCAAGTCTCCGGATCCTTCGAGGATCAGCAAGACTCCTTCTCCGACCTTGGCATCCTGGCACTGCTCATCATCGTGCTCGTCTTCATCGTCATGGCTGCGCAGTTCGAGTCGCTGACGTACCCTTCATCATCATAAAGTTCTCCGTGCCCTCTCGCCGTGAGCGGTGTGCTGATGGCGCTCTTCTCTCGCGCACCACGCTGAACGTGATGAGTCTCCTGGGCGGCATCATGTTGATCGGTATCGTGGTGAAGAACGGTATCGTGCTCATCGACTACATCACCCTCTGCCGCGAGCGCGGTCGGGCGGTGAAGAACTCCGTCGTGACGGCCGGCAAGAGCCGTCTGCGCCCTGTGTTGATGACCACCATGACGACGATCCTCGGTATGGCGCCCATGGCCATCGGTGGTGGACAAGGCTCCGAGCTGTGGCGCCCGATGGCGTCTCCGTCATCGGTGGCCTCACCGTCTCCACCATCCTCACGCTGCTGCTTGTGCCCGTGCTCTACTGCTCGTTTGCCGGCGTGGGCATCAAGCGCCAACGCCGCAAGATGCGCCGCATGCGCGAGATGGACGACTTCTATCAAGCCCACAAGCACCTCATCACGAAGCCCAAAAAGATCGACCCCTTATGAAAGCTGTATTTATAGCCTGCGATCAGGCCCATCACGAAGACGTCCTCACGCTGCTGACCCACTTCAACTGCCGCGGATACACGGCTTTTGGACAAGTCACCGGACGCGGTTCCCAAACGGGCGATCCACACCTCGGGTCGCACGCCTGGCCGGCGATGAACGAGGCCATCCTGACCGTCGTTGACGCCGACCTCGTCCCCCGTCTGCTGGAGGCCCCTTCGCGCCTCGACGAGCGCTCCGACCAGCTCGGCCTCCGCGCCTTTGTCTGGAATGTGGAAGCGACCGTCTGACGAAGCGCCCTGCGTCATCGTCCGATGATTCAGCAGGGAGCCTCTCTGTAGCCGTCGCGATGCGTCTTGCAGGGGGTCTCCCGGTGTTTTCAATCATGCTTGCGGGATTCCCGCAAATGAAAAATCAACCATTAACGATGCCCTTCCTCGTCCTGCTTCTCGCCTTGATTCGTCTGCCCTGACGGCGGCCACACGGAAGACACGCTCCGCCTCGTCACCGTCGCGGACACGCTTCACTACGTGCAGGTGGCCGACTACGCCGGTCGTGTCGAACGTTGGCCCTTGCCCTATCCCGTCTACCGTTTCCAGACGGGCGACATCAACAGCGATGGCCGCACTGACGTGCTTGTGGGCGTCATCAAGTCCACCCGCTACGACCCGCAGGTGGCACGCCGGCTCTTCATTTTCAAGGTCTACAAAGACCGCTACATCCGCGCCCTGTGGATGGGTTCGCGGCTCAGCCATCCGCTCGTCGACTTCCGTTTCGTGCACATCGACGGCCAGCCGCGCGTGCTCACCATCGAGCGTGACACCACGCCCGAGCGCTACCTGATGGCCGTCTATCGCTGGCGTTCCTTCGGCCTCGACTTCGTCGCTCTACCACGCCCGCGGCCTCCCCTTCGACGAGGCTCGCCAACGGCTGGAGGACTGGCCGATCCCTCTTCGAGCAGACCCCTCAGGGCTGCCTCTCCCTCTGACTATTTCTTACAACCCCGGCGACCGCAAGGCCGCCCCTATAACCCCCTAACTACTTTTACACTACATGACAACAAAAACTTGGTTTTGGGCTGCGAGCGATGACAGCCCTGTGCCTGCTCCGGGCGGGCGCACAGACGGCGGACTACACGCCGACGAAAGAATCTCCAGGCGCGCGAAACGTTCCGCAGCGATCGCTTCGGCATCTTCATTCACTGGGGGCCTCCACACGATGGCCGGCGATGGCGAATGGATGATGCACAACCGCAACGTCGACCGCGACGAGTACGCGCGGCTGGCCGGCGGCTTCTATCCGCGCCGCCTTCGACGCCGATCGCTGGGTCAAGGCCGTGGCCGACGCCGGCGCGAAGTACATCTGCGTCACCACGCGCCACCACGACGGCTTCTCTGTGTTCGCCACCCGCGAGTCGGACTTCAACATCATCGAGGCCACGCCCTCCGCCGCGACGTGATCCGTGAGCTGGCCGACGCTTGCGCCCGACACAGCGTCCGGCTGCACCTCTACTATTCGCACCTCGACTGGCGCCGCGACGACTACTTCCCCGCGGCCGCACCGGCCTCGGCACTGGTCGCACCCGCGAGGCCCGCTGGGACGACTACTGCGCCTTCATGAACCGCCAGCTCACCGAGCTGCTCACCGCTACGGCCTCAATCGGCGCCATCTGGTTCGACGGCATGTGGGACAAGGACATCTACCCGACGGCGTGACCGACTCCACCTGGCACCTCACGCCGCAGTAGCGCGCTCATTCACCGCCTGCAGCCCGCGTGCCCTCATCGCCAACAACCACCACACGACGCCCTTCGCCGGCGAGGACATCCAGATCTTCGAGCGCGATCTGCCGGGGCGAGAACAAAGGCGAGGGCTCTCGGCCAGGCCATCAGCCGCCTGCCGCTCGAGACGTGCGAGACGATGAACCGCTCGTGGGGCTATCGCATGACAGATCAAGCGTACAAATCCACCGCCGACCTTATCCGCCTGCTTGTCCGTCGCGCCGCCGCAACGACGCCAACCTGTTGCTCAACGTGGGCCCGCAGCTCGACGGGCAGTTGCCCTGACACGGCACTGGCGCGGCTGCGTGAGGTGGGCGCCTGGATGAAGACGTATGGAAAGACGGTGCAAGGCACGCGCGGCGGTGTGGTCCGGGCCGCATGAGTGGGGCGTGACGACGCAGCGCGGCCGTACGCTCTTTCGTGCATGTCTTGAGCGACGTCGATCGCCCTCATCTGCTTGCCCTACGCCGGCAATCGAGTGAAGCAAGCGGTGGACTATCGCACGCGTGTGCCGGTGCGCTTCGTGCAAGACGCTGACGGTATCGTCCTCAAGCTCCCCACCACCGCCAAGGCCGACCCGGACTTTGTAGTCGAGGTGGAATTTGCAGAGGAACTAAAAACGACGACAACTAAGGGCGGCTGCCATCTTGCACCCGGCCATCTTCCCCGGCCCTGGTAGGGGCTGATGAGGAGCGTATGCAATGCGCCCCACACCTACCGGGCCGCCGAGGACAACGCCCCTCATTCAGTAATTCGATAAGATCAGCATGGTCTTGACTTGACGCGCGGAGCGCTATGGCGGGTGATCCTCGCCTTCGCGCTGCCGCTGCTGGTGGGCAACCTGACGCAGCAGGTGTACAACCTGACCGACAGCGTCATCGTGGGGCGCTTCCTGCAAGGAGGCGTTAGCCGCCGTCTCGGCCTCTTTCTTCATCTATTACTTTATCATCTCGCTGACCATCGGTGGGGAGCGGCATCACTGTCGTCGTCTCGCAGCGCTTCGGCGCCCGCGATCACGCGGCAGTGCGGCGGCGCCTTCTCGTCGTTTCTGCTCTTCGCGTTGGTGGCCGGCGCGGTGCTCTCCGTCGTTGGCGTCGTCGGCGCCGACGGCTTCTTTCGGCTCACCCGCACGCCGCCCGAGGTGATGCCCTACGCCTTGCGGTACTTCCGCGTCTATGCGCGCCGGCACGCTCTTCTTCATCCTTTCACAGCGCCCTCTCCATCCTGCGCGGCATCGGCGACTCGGTGCGGCCCATGCGTTTCGTACTGGCTACGGCCGTGCTTAACATCGCGTTCGATCTGCTTTTCATCCTCGTTTTCGTTGGGACATCGAGGGGCTGCCGCGGCCACCGTCCTGGCGCAAGCCTGTGGCGTGGCGTTGGCCATCCGGCATATCCGCCGCCACGACCTGCTCCGCTCCGCCGCTGCGACCTCGTTTTCGACCGCCCACTCTTCCTCCAAGGCGTCCGTATCGGCATCCCCACCGGCGTGCAGCACTGCGCCATCGCCATCGGGCTTGTCGCCCTCCTGGGCATCGTCAACGGCTTCGGCGCCGACACGCTCACGGCCTCACGGTGCGGCGGGCAAGATCGACTCTTCATCGTGCAGATCATCCTCACGCTCTCCGGCGCACCGTCAGCCTTCTGCGGACAGAATATCGGTGCCGGTCGCTTCGACCGCGTGCATGCCGGCGTACGCTTCGCTATGCTCTTCAACGTCTGCCTGTGCCTCGTCGTGCTGGCCGCCATCCTCACCTTTGGCCGGCAGATGATGGGCGCCTTCACCGAGGACGCGGACGTGATGGCCATCGGGCAGGAATACCCTGACGATCCCGGCGCCGTGCTCGTCTTCCACGGTGCGCTCAGCATCCTCAACGGCGCCATGCGTGGCGCGGGCGACACCTTCTTTGCGATGGTCACGGGCATCGTCTCTTTTTGGCTCATACGCATCCCACTGGCCACCCTCTTCAGCCGTGCGTGGGGGTCGCGTGGGCATCTGGTGGGCCATTGCGGCCAGCATCACGCTCGCCTTCATCGCCACGCTCATCTATTACCGCACCGGGCGATGGAAACGGAGGCTATCGATTAGCCTCGGCCATCAGAAGGCGTAGCGTTTCTTATCCCAACAGGTCGATTTGCCCCCATTCCGGCCGGAAATAGCCTCGAAATACGCGGCGATAATAAGTAACATGCAAGTTTATTAATGTCGCACACATCGATGATCAATTCCCGTTCGGTATCTTAATGACACACACGCAACAATATTCAATTTCCCCGAACGGTATCTTAATGCTACACACAACAATATTCGATTACCGTGCGGTAATTGAATGCCACACGCAGCGATGATCAATTCCCGGACGGTTTCTTAATATCTCATACAGCGACGATCAGTTACGCGTACGTTTTTTAATGTCGCACGCAGCGACGGGGGCGTCGCAGAGCCGCATGGCTTCGGAAATACACGATTCTCGAGGCTTGCACGTCCGCCTCGGAGCAGTTCGCCCGAGGGATTGCAATGCGCTGCGTACCTTTGCCAGTGATATTAAACGACGAAACAGAACCGAAACGACATGGATAGGAACGAATCAAACGAAGAAAGGGAATCTGCCCCTTCGCCAGCTTGAGGAGGCTACATCGTCCAGCAAGTATTACGACGACAAACGTTTCTGGCGCAGGTGCGGCGCATAGCACAGAAGGTGGGCGGAAGCGTGCTGAAACCTGTGCTACTGCTGTTTTATATGATGAAGAGCGATTCGGTTTCGCTCAAGGACAAGGCCTACATCGTCGGCGCGCTGGGCTACTTTGTGCTGCCGATCGACATCGTGCCCGACTTTCTGGCCGGGCTGGGCCACACGGACGACTTAGCCGTGATCACGCCCTGATCAAGTATCTCAAGGACAACATCACGCCCGAGATCGAGATGCGAGTCGACGCTAAGATCCGCGACCCTGATGGAAACCAAAGAGGAGCAGGAACAGGAAAAAGAGCAGCCGCAGGTGTAACGTGCGGCCCCGGACCGCACGAAGGGCGCCCCCTCCGACCAGACTTCAGTCCAAATGAAGAGGTCGGAGGGGGCGTTGCGTTGGAGGACATCGAGGCGGAGCGTGTCGGGCGCGATGCGGACGCCGGCCTCCGTGAGTCGCCGGCTGACGGTCCCGTAGGCCAGCTCGGGGCGGTTGTTCTCGCGGCTGAGGGTGGCAGAGCCAGACGTGGCGCAAGTCGGGCGCGCGGTGAGCGGCCAGGAGGTCAGCCGCCTCGCGGTTGCTGAGGTGGCCGCCGGGGCCGGCGACGCGCTCCCTTGAGGAAGCAGGGGTAGCGGCCATGACGGAGCATATCCTCGTCGTAGTTGGCCTCGAGGACGAGGTGTCGGGCGCGGGCCACGTAGCGCGCGATCGTGTCCGTCGGCTGGCCAATGTCCGAGGCGATCACCAGCCGGTGCGGGCCGCAGGTGATGAGGTATCCGACGCAGTCGCTGCTGTCGTGCGGGATCTCGAAGGCCCTCGATGGTGAGATCGCGGATGGTGAAGGGCACGCCCTTTTCGATCACGCGGCCGGCGGTGCGGAGGGGCTCGTCGACGTATCGACTGCGGTTGATGCCGGTGTGCACGCGTTCGGTGGCGTAGACGGGGATGTGGCAGCGCTCGCCGAGGCAGCCGACGGTCTTGATGTGGTCGCCGTGGTCGTGGGTGACGAGCACGGCCAGGATGCGTTCGAAGTCGATGTCGGCCTGGCGGAGTGCCTTACGGATGGTGCGCAGTCCGATGCCGGCGTCGACGAGGACGCCGTAGTCAGCCGTGCCCACGTAGTAGCAGTTGCCACTGCTGCCGCTGGCCAGACTCATGAAGCGGAGGGTCACAGTTCTATCGATGATTTATGCGGCCTTGGCCCCAATTCTCTACCGGATTAGCGTAGATGCCGAGGAAGATGGCCTTCAAGATAGCTGGATCGCCGTCGATCTCTTGCAGCATCTGTTGCATACGTGCTTCGAAGGCTGCGCGAGCCTCGGAGTGTAACGGTCGGCATAGGTAGACGTACCGCTGCGGAGGTCGTGGGCAATGAAGTTATTGTCGAAGAGGTGGTAGTTGCGGTGGATCTGTCGGTCGATCTCGTCGGCCACCGTGTGATAGAACGCGTTAGCGTGTCGGGCCTCGACGGTGTCGGGCAGTGAGCGGTCGAGCGGTTGACCGATGGCGAAGTGTACGCATCCCTTCGGCTGTAGGGATGCCCGTGAGGATGCTGTGCAGATCCTCGCCCGGTTGCTTGACATACTTGCGTCCGCCGCGACTGAGGTAGAGCTCACGCGTCTTGAGGATGTCGCACGGCTCCCCACTGGTAGGAGACGGCCACTGGGACGATGTGCAGGCTACGGATAGCGCGCGCCGCGTTGGTGCGGTCGCTGAGGGGCAAACATCTTGACGATGCCGCGGTCCGTGCGGTCGTCGCCATCCTTCGTGCGACCGTTGCGCTGGGCGATCCAGATCGACTCCCGCTTCTCGAGCAGCGTGTGGCGGATATACGCGGAGAGTTGGAGGGAATCGGCCAAGAAGTCGTGCATGTTGCTATCACGTACCACCTTGAACATCTTGTTGGCTCGACCGATGGCCGTGGCCAGTTCGCCCTGCATGAGGTTGCTGCCGAAGGTGATCTCCGTCGTGCGGTGGCCCGCCTCGTGCAGCAGGTTTTGCAGCAGCGAGGAGTCGAGCATAATGTCGCGGTGGTTGGAGATGAAGAGGTATCGCTCCGCCGGGTCAAGGGCTTCCAGCCCGTCGACCGTCAGGCGTGTGATGGAGCGGCGGATGATCCGCAGATTGACGTGATACATGACGCTCATCTGGAACTCATCCGTGGTGTGGATGGCGCGCACCATGCGGCGCACCTCCTCTACGTCGCGGTGAGGAAAGACGTAACGCGCCAGTGCGTCAAAGGCTTCACTGTCGGCAATGCGCTGCATGGCAGCGGGGATCTCGTCCGCAACGAAGGGACGCAAGTCCTCAAACTGATCCGTAGCATCTCATTGGGGGCGATTGCGTTTTGTCGATAAACTTCACCGGCTTGCGGCTGATGTCCGGGTGATTGATGCGGCGCACCTCCTCGGGCGACGAGACGGCGATCTCGGGGGCTACGCGGATACGTGCACGGAAGCGGTCCTTCAGCTCCTTGACCACGTCAAACGCCGGCCGTTCGCGCAGCCCGACGCGGATCACGATTCGGTCGTTACCGTACTCGTTGAGCTGACTTCCATCACGTAATTCTCCACGTACGGCGTATTGTCCAAGACATCGAAGACGGCGGGCGGATAGAGTGTTGTGCCCTTGTATTTGACCATGTGGTTCCGTCGGCCGATGATCGGGCTGATGCGCATTGTGGTGCGTCCGCAACGGCATGGCTCACGGTGGAATCGCGCCAAGTCGCCCGTCTTGAAGCGGACGAGCGGCATGCCCTCCACACCGAGCGTAGTGACGACAAGCTCTCCCGCCTCATCGTCGGCTACGGGCATCCATCGTCGCCGATCAGCTCGCAGATGATCAGCTCCGGGTGATGATGGCCGCCGCAGCCGCAGGGACATTCGGTGAAGGTGGTGGCCATCTCCGTGGAGGCGTAGGTGGAAAAGAGTTCGATGTCCCACTGTCGGCGGATGCTCTCGCCGAGCAGGTTGAGCGAGAAGTCTTGTTCGCGGAGGTTCTCGCCGATGCAGACCGCACGGTGCACACTGCTGGCGCGGTAATCGATGCCGTGCGCCCGGCATAGTCGATGATGCGGGGGAATGAAGGAGGGCACGACGATGATCGTGTCTGGCCGTACACGCCGGATGGTATCCCACTGGAGCTCGGGGATACCGTTACCCACGCGCACGATGCCCGCGCCCAAGCGACGGATGCCGAGGAAGTAGGCCAGCCCGGCCATGAAGCGCTTGTCGATCGTCGTCATCAGCTGGAAGACGCTGCCCGGGCCCGCACCGGTGCACGCGAAGGAGATCTGCTCGTTGTAAGCCAACCGATCCAGATCGGCGTCGGTCATGGCAAACGTCACCGGATCGCCCTAAGGTGCCAGAGGTGGTGATATAATCAATGATACGGGCGCGAGGCACGCAGACGAACTCCTCGTTGTAGAGCTGCAAGTCGCTCTTTTCGGTAAAGGGAATTACGGTCAGATCCTCGATTCGGTGCACCCGCTCTGGGTCGACGCCGTGTTCGCGGAAGAGCCGACGGTAGAAAGCCGAATGGGCAGCTATAACGAAGCGCTTCCCGGAGCTTCACCTCCTGAAAGCGCTTGATCACATCGGCTGGCTGCCGCTCTATGTCTGGGACGATTGTCATTCTTAGGCTGGTCGAAGAGTGCGGTCACTTCCTCGCGCGAGAGTTGGCGGTACGTGGGCGTCCGCTCCCGCCCGTCGTCTCGGGGAAGGTCACTCAAAATATTCCTCGTCGTAGAACGAGAGTTTCGATTGCGTGTCGGGGTTGCACTCCAGGTGGCGCAACTCGGCTGGCGCCAACTGTTTGCGTTCGAAGATTTGCCGCGCCAGCGCGTAGCCAGCCGCCGTGACCGACGTGCCGGGATTGTCTTGATATAGCTCGGTGACGATCACTGTCACGGGTTGGCCAGGGCGGCCGATCAGCTGAGGCCGCACTTCGAGGGCACGTCCCACTGGCCGGAGAAGTCGAACACTTCGTCGTAATATTTTTTTCGGGTACTCTCATTGTGCTAAGAAGTTCGTGTTATCGGTTGTTTTCAGGAATTCCACCATCGCCTCGATCTCGCGATACTTCGGCTGGTCGTCCATGAAGGCGGGGAAGACGCCACGGATGGCTTCGTAGACAGCCCGCGTGCGAGGCGCCATCTGCGGCTGGAGCTTGAGGTAGTCCACCGCCTGAGCCAAGCGCTCATGAAGAGGATGGCCGTTACCTGATAGGCATTCTCCACCACCCGCCGCGCCAAGAGCGCCGCGTTGGTGCTCATGCTGACGATGTCCTGGTTGTCGTTGTTGTTCGGAATGCTGTGCACATACGCATCGGGTTCGACAGCGTCTGGCACTCTGCCGTCGTCGACGTGGCCGTGAATTGTGCCGCCTGCATGCCGTAGTTCAGCCCCGGGATACCGAGGTTGACGAAGGGCGGCAGGATGCCGTCGTTGATGCGGTCGTGACAGAGGTAGTTCAGTTGCCGTTCGGCCAGCATGGCCAGCTTCAGTGACGGCGATCTTCAGCTTATCCATCTCGAGCGAGACGTAGTCGCCGTGGAAGTTGCCGCCGTGGTAGACGTTACGCGTCTCCGTGTCCACGATCGGGTTGTCGCACGCCGAATTCAGCTCGTCGATCAGCACCTCGGTGGCCCGCTCGATCGTGTCCCACACCGGCCCGAGCACCTGCGGCACGCACCGCAGCGAATAGTAGGCCTGCACCTTCCGCTCGAACACCTCCTCCGTGTGTCGGTGAAACATCTCCGCCTCGCGTTGTCTCAGCGACCGGCTGCCTTCGGCCCAGCGGCGCATTTCGGCGGCTACGCGGCGCTGTCCGGCGTGTCGCTTTGGCCTCGTTGAGCACGGGCGACATCAGGTCGTTGTACGATGCCGCCACCTCGTTCATCATCACCGACGCCGCCACGGCCCAACCCGCGAGGCGTCGCGCCTCGATGAGATTCACGAGCCCGATGCCGGTCATGACCGACGTCCCGTTCGTTGCCGCCAGCCCCTCGCGCAGCCTGAGTTGCAGCGGACGGAGGCCTTCTTCCTCCATCACGTCACGCGTCGGGCGGAGCAGCCCACGGTGGAAAAACCTCGCCCTCGCCGATCAGCGCCAGCGCCATGTGCCAACTGCACGAGGTCGCCGCTCGCACCCACGCTGCCGTGCTCGGGGATCATCGGGCAGATGTCACGCTCGAAAAACTCGTGAGCAACAGGGGTAGGTCGCGGTGTACGCCTGAATGACCCTGCAAAAGGTCACGAGTCGGGCCAGCAGGGCCGCGCGCACGCAGCGCATTCCAGCGGACGCCCGGCGCCCGTGGAGTGACTGCGAATAATGTTGTATTGAGTTGTTCGAGCGCCGCGTCGTCCACGCGATACTGCGCCATCGGGCCGAAGCCCGTATTGATGCCGTAAATGACTTTGTCTTTGAAAAATTCTCGAGGAAATCGTACGAGCGATCCACCTTTTGAAGCGATTCCGCCGTGATGTTGAGCCGTCCGCGGCCAAACACGAGCGCTTCTACATCGCCGATCGACAGACCCTTTTCTTCGTGATACGTAACGGTTGTTTTCTCTGTCCATTGTCAAGCAATAAAAAGGCATTTTGTTCAAATGCCATTTTGTCTCATGTGGTCCCACTTGGGCTTGAAACCAAGGACTCCCCTGATTATGAGTCAGGTGCTCTAACCAACTGAGCTATGGGACCGTTTTCGCTGCCGAGGTGTCATGCCCCGATCGAAACGGCGGCAAATGTAGATCTTAAATCCAAACGCACAAACCTGCAGTTTTTCGCCCTCGGAAGCTCGGTGAACCCCCAAAAACGTCTTTTGGACGGCTCATCGACGCTCGTTTATGTCCCGTCGTTTTCGCTTGGGGGCCATCGGCGCCCGTCGGAGTCTCCAAAAAGTCGCGTGACCGGCCATCGACGCGTGTTTATGCCCTCGTCGTTTCGCTTGGGGCCATCGGCGCCCGTCGAAGTCTTCCAGAGTCACATGGCCGGCCATCGACGGGCGCCGATGGCCCCCAAGCGAAACGACGGGGCGTGGACGGGCGTCGATGCGCCGCGGAGGGGCTTTTGGGGAGCCGCCGAAAGCGGAGGGAGGGCGCGGCGAAACTTTCGGCGAATTGGAAGGCAGACGTATCTTTTGGCCGCCTGCAAGCGCGGGCGCCTCTATTTTTCACGTTGAACAACCACAATCAAACAGGCCCCGGAGCCGGCATTACACGGATTATATGACTAAAAAGACAGGTAAAAAGAGACAACGAAGCGGGTCGAACGGCTCGTGGGAGGACGCGCTGCGTTCGTTTTTCGAGCGAGCGGGTGGTTTCTCACAGGGGCTCATCGTGTGCTTCGTGGTGATGTATCTGGGTATCGCCATGACGTCGTTCCTCTTCACGGGCGGGGCGGATCAGAGCGTAGTGGAGAGCATGCCGCTGAGCGAACTGCCGGCGATCATGCCCGGGTGGAAAAAACTGGGCGGGCGTGCGCGGGGCGTACGTGGCCGAGACGGTGATGAATCGCTGGTTCGGCGTGCCGTCGTTCTCTCATGCTCTTCTTCCTGGGTCGGCCGGGCTATGGCTGATGCGCGTCTGCCGGATGTCGCTGCGAAGCGGTTCCTGCTGTGCAGCTCGATGATGATCTGGTCGTCCGTCTTCCTCTCGCTGGCCTTCGCATCGACCGTGGGACGTCGTTTCTCTACCCCGGCGGGCGGCACGGGTGGTATCTGGCAGATGCTTACGCGCAACCTGGGGATGCTCCGGCACGGTGTTGCTGCTCCTCATCACGGCCATTCTTATCGCTGTCTTTACGAGCAGCTTGGTGATACCCTTCATGCAACGACAATTGGTGGGCGGATGGAGCCTGATGGGTGAGCGGTGGCAGCGTAGTCGCGAGGCTCGGCGCACCCGTCGTGAGGCGGAGGCTGAGGCGAAAACGACGCGCGAGACGAAGCCCGCGGAGCCTACGCCCCTCATCTATAATAAGGAAGCAGACACGGAGCCGGCTGCGATGCCGCGGCGCGAGGGCCCCTCGGTGGAAGATGAGGGCGTGCGCTGGGCGAGGACGATGAGGACGAGATAGCGGCGACGCCGATCGTGCCGAATGGCCGTCGGGAGGCTGAGGCGGTGGAAGCACTCGACGATCTTCACCGTCGAAGTGCCGCGGAGGAAGAGCCCGCCACGCCCGCCGAGGGTGGTGGCCGAGCTGGGCGAATACGATCCGCGGCTCGACTTTGTCGAACTATCACTTCCGTCGCTCGACTTGCTCGAAGTACGACCGCAACGACAAGCCGATCGACATGGAGGAGCAGAGTGAGAACCAAAAGCGCATCAAGCAGACACTGAAAACTTCGGCATCAGTATCTCGTCGATCAAGGCCACCGTGGGGCCGACCATCACGTTTCACGAGGTCGCCGGCGCAGGGCGTGCGCATCTCCAAGATCCGCAACCTCGAGGACGACATCGCGCTGAACCTTCGGCGCTTGAATATGCATCATCGCGCCCATGCCGGGCAGGGGACGATCGGCATCGAGGTGCCCAACAAGGATCCGCAGATCGTCTCTATGCAGTCGGTCATCAGCTCGCGGAAGTTTATCGAAAAGCAAATACGACCCGCCCGTGGCCTTTGGGCCGGACGATCACGAACGAAGTCTTCATGTTCGATCTCTGCAAGGCGCCCCACCTGCTTGGCGGCCGGTGCGACGGGCCAAGGAAAGTCGGTCGGGCTGAACGCCATCATCACGTCGCTACTTTACAAGAAGCATCCGGCCGAACTGAAGCTCGTCTTGGTCGACCCGAAGATGGTCGAATTCAGCATCTACGCCGAGATCGAGCGCCACTACTTAGCCAAACTCCCGGACGAGGAGAAGCCGATCATCACGGACTTCAATCACAGGTGGTGCACACGCTCAACTCGCTCTGCAAAGAGATGGACAACCGCTACGAACTGCTCACGCGGGCCCATGTGCGCAACATCAAGGACTACAACGAAAAGTTCATCAACCGTCGCCTCAGTCCAGACAAGGGACACGAATACATGCCTTACATCGTTGTTATTATCGACGAGTTCGGCGACCTGATCGCGACCGCCGGGCGTGAGATCGAAATGCCCATTGCCCGTATCGCACAGAAGGCGCGCGCCGTGGGTATTCACATGGTTATCGCCACCCAGCGACCGTCGACAAACATTATCACGGGTACGATCAAGGCCAACTTCCCCGTGCGGGTGGCCTTCCGCGTATCGTCGATGATCGACTCGCGCACCATCCTCGACTCGCCTGGCGCCAATCAGCTGATCGGCCGTGGCGACCCGCTCTTCTCGCAGGGGCAGCGACATGACGCGCGTACAGTGCGCCTTCGTCGACACGCCCGAGGTGGAGGCCATCTCCGAGTTCATCGGCGCACAGCCGGGCTATCCCAAGGCGCATGAGTTGCCGGAGTATGATCCCGAAGGCGAAGACGACGGCAAGTCGGTCGCCAGCGATCTCTCCGACCGCGATCCGCTTTTGACGAGGCCGCCCGGCTGGTAGTTAGCCAGCAGCAAGGCTCCACGTCGCTTATCCAGCGCAAGTTCTCTATCGGTTACAATCGCGCGGGTCGGCTTATGGATCAGCTGCAAGGCGCGGGCATCGTCGGCCCCTACGAGGGTAGCAAGGCGCGTCAGGTGTTGATACAAGACATTTATCCATTGCACGAGAAACCAAACACGATCAAATGATGACGTACGAATGATTGAGAGCAGCTTTAAGGGACGCTCTCCTGCGTCGCCGGAAGCTCTTTTCGGCACAGAAGGCCGAAGCGTTGCTCGACAAGCCGCAGTGAAAGCGTATGAGAAATCGAACGGCATACAAGCCACTTTTGCCGCCACACCGTGCGCCGCGAGGAAGGCCGGCGTGGCGGAGAGCTTGCGAGGCACGATTCGCATGAAGGGCAACAAGTTCGCGTTAGTGATGCCCTGACATACGCTATCGTGGTACAACGGATCGACGCAGTGGACCTACATGGTGCGATCGAAGGAAGTGAACCTCTCTACGCCGACGGGCGACGAGCTGGAATCGACCAACCCGCTCACACTCTGCAGCACCTATAAGAATAGAAGTTCACGGCCTCGTACATCGGCGCAAGCACAGCCGGCAACGGTCGCACTGGCGGACGACGTGGCGCTCACACCGCGTGGCTGCAGCGACATCGCTCGCGCTGAGGTACAGCTCGAACGCAGCACGTCGCTACCAGCGCGCCCTGACGGTGACGATGAAGAATGGCATGCGCAGCGTGATTCGCATCAGTCGCATGCAGACGGGCGTCAATCCGCTCTGACAAGACCTTCACCTCAACCGGGCCGATTATCCGGGCGACAGAGACAGATCTACGGTGAGATGAAGACGTTGATTCTTGTTGCACCCTCACCTCAATGAATCGCTCATCAACAAGCGATGGGTAGAGGAGTTGTAGCATCCGGATAAGTGCATGAGGCAATCAGCTGTACGAGGCTTATCCGGATGGAGATTGACGTGGCTGCGGAGCAACAATTGATGGAGCGATATGAGCGTATCGTTTTTCAGTACCCCTTGTATTAGTTCAATTGCCCGCCGTTGTTCAAGACGTGGCCTGACGAGGTCTTGACCTATGGCTGGGCGTATGGTAGCCAGAGGATACAAGATGGGTGGCAAGAAGATCGCCTCACATCACCGCCGGTATCGACGAGCATGAGTATGGCCCGGCAAATACCGGTATACGGTGGATGAGCTGACACGCCCGTTCGAGCTGACTTTTGAATACGTGAAGGCTGACCACCGTCCGCCGTTTGTCTTTTATGGCATTGAATTGAACCCATCTGCGGAATGGATCGAACAGAGTGTTCCGTTATACATGAAGTTCCTAGAGGAGTTTTTCGAGATAAACAGATTAACAATAACCCCAAACGAGAAAGATTTGAAAGAGAATATGAAAATGAGAAAGAGTGCTCGATCATAGGCTCCGGGGCCGGCTGGCGTACACGGCTGCCATCTCATGCTTCGCGTGCTAACCTGCAACCGGTGCTGTACGAAGGCATTCAACCGGTGGACAGCGGACAACGACGACGGAAGTAGAGAACTTCCCCGGCTATCCCGACGGCATTACGGGCACGGAGATGATGGCTGATATGCGACGCCGTCGAACGTTTCGGCGCCGACATCCGTGCGGCATCGCCACGGCGGCAGACCTTCGGCGGCACCGCAAGATCACCATCGACGGCGAGAAGGTCATGAGGCTGAAGCGCTGATCGCCACGGGCCCCGGCCAGATTCGGGTCTGCCCGACGAACAGAAGTATGCGGGCATGGGCGTCTCGGCTTGCGCTACCTGCGACGGCTTCTTCTATCGCAAGAAGAAGGTGGCCGTAGTCGGCGGTGGCGACACGGCGTGTGAGGCGGCGCTCTACTTGGCTGGCCTCGCGTCGCACGTTTACCTGATTGTTCGCAAGCCCTACCTGCGTGCCTCGAAGGTGATGCAGGATCGTGTACTGAATGCACCAAATATCACTGTGCTGTTTGAGCACAACACCCTCGGACTGTTTGGCGAAGGCGGCGTGGAAGGTGCGCATCTTGTGAAGCGTAAGGGCGAGCCGATGAGGAGCAGGTAGATATTGCCATCGATGGCTTCTTCCTGGCCATTGGCCACAAGCCGAACTCGGACATCTTCAAGCAGTGGATCAAGACGGACGAAACGGGCTATATCATCACCGAAGCGGGCACGCCGCGCACGAATGTGCCGGGCGTCTTGCTGCCGGCGATGTGGCTGATCCGGCATTACCGTCAGGCAGTAACGGCAGCCGGAGCAGGCCGTCCGCGCAGCCATTGAGGTTGAACGCCATTTGTCGAATCGTTGATGGATACATGTAGGGTCGGGTCTTGTGCCCACCATCCAAAAGGCGCAAAAAAGCATGCGCCCCCTTGCATTTCTCTCGCGAGCTGTAAGCCATACTATAATAGACAAGAATGAAAAGAATCGCATGGTGGATGATGCTGTGGTGCCTGTGCATAGGGGGCGGCGACCGGAGCGGAGGACGAGTATCCGAAGCAGGAGATTCGCGCCGTCTGGCTCACCACGATCTACGGACTCGACTGGCCTACGCGAACAGGCTACCGATTGGGATGGGCGCGAACGGCAGAAGCGCAGGAGCTGCGCAACATCCTCGACCGCCTGCATGAGGCCAACTTCAACACCGTCTTCGTGCAGACACGCCTGCGTGGTGACGTGATTTATCGCTCCAAGATCGAGCCACCCGGCCGTCTTTGCACGGCTCTTACGGACAGTGGCCGGGCTACGATCCGTTAGCTTTTGTGATCGAGGAGTGCCATAAGCGCGGCATGGAGTGCCATGCCTTCTTCGTCACCTTCCCGTCGGAACGGAGAAGATGGTGCGCGAGCAAAAGGCGGATCGTCCGTTGTGCGTCGCCACCCCGAGCTCTGCGCCCAGCACCACGGCAGCTGGTATCTTTGACCCCGGACAGCCCGGAACGACCGACTACCTCCTCTCGCTTGTCGACGAGGTGGTCCGTAACTACGATATTGACGGTATCCAGTTCGACTACATCCGTTACCCCGAGAATGCAGCCACTTTCCTGACAAGGACTCTACCAGCGTTACGGTCGTGGTCAACGCCTCAGCGACTGGCGGCGGGAGAACATCAATCGCCCTCATGAGTCGCATTCACGACCGCGTGAAGCAGCTCAAACCATGGGTGCAAGTCAGCAGTTCGCCGCTTGGGAAATACAGCAAGTCGGGGCCCGAACGCCGAACGCCAAATGGACGGCTTACGAAGACGTCTTCCAAGATCCCAAAGCTGGCACAGGCCGGCAAGCAGGGACATGATTGTGCCCATCGATGTATCTACCGCCGCAGCGACTTCTATCCCTTTGTCAGCACTTTGGCTTGAGCAGTCCGGGCAGCGCAACATGGTGGCCGGGCTGGGCGCCTACCGCCTGAGTCGCGGCGAGGGCGACTGGAAACCTTTCCGACATCTCCGACCAGTTGTATACGTCCGCAAGCGGGCGGCAAGGGTGCGCTTTCTTTCGCGCCGGCTTTGTCATCGGCAACGAGAAGGTTTGTACAACGAGCTCAAGAATCGGTTCTTCAAATACCCCGCCCAGCTGCCCCCACTGACGTGGATGAGCACCACGCCCGCAGCTCCCTGCGAGCCGCAAGAGGTGCACGTCACCCGCGAGCGCGGCGGACTGCGCCTGCGTTGGGAGGGCTCGCCCGACTCGCCTCTACACGCTTTACTACGCCCAGGCCGACTCCATCGACCTCACCTCGGCGCGCTCCATCCTGGCCACCGGTATCCGCACCAACGAGTGGTTCCTGCCCATCAACGCCGACGCCGAACGGGGAGTACACTTTCTGCGTGACTGCCTCCAATCGCTACCGCATCGAGAGTCGTCCTCACGCTCCACCTACTACTATTTTTCTCGCTACGACAAATGACTGAAGAAAGAACTGAGTCGCATCCGCGCCGCCCGTACCCTCAATTGGTACGTGCTCTACACCGCTCCTCGGGCCGGAGAAGAAGGTCGAGGAACGTCTGCGCGAGCGCGGCGTGGAGTGCTACCTACCTCTGCACCGCTCGCCACAGATCTGGTCCGACCGCGTCAAGATAGTCGACAAGCCGCTCTTCATCTCCTATGCGTCTTCGTTCGTTCGACCGAGACGGAGGCCTTGAATTTTGTTCGACAGATCTACGGTGTGGCGCGCGTCGTCTTTATAATGGTCGCCCCGCCATCGTGCAGCCGTCCGAAATCGAAGCCATTCGCGCCTTCCTTGAGCAGGCCGCTAACCATCCGCTCTCTGTGGGCGAGGAGGTGGAAATCCTCAGTGGTGCGCTGAAGAAGGTCTCCGGCGTCATCCAAAAGATGGGTCGCAACCGCCTCAGACTGTACATTGAGCAGATCGGAATCACCGTCACGGTCGACCTCAGCGAGGTTGCGCCCGTGAAGCGCATCAAATAGCTCGTCGCTGTGTGTTTTGAGTTGTTGCAAATCTGCGACAGCTCGTCGCTGTGTGTTTTGAGTTGTTGCAAAATCTGCGACAGCCCGTCGCTGTGTGTTTTGAGCTGTTGCAAAATCTGCGACGGCTCGTCGCTGTGTGTTTTGAGTTGTTGCAGCTGCGACGGCTCGTCGCTGTGTTTTGAGCGTTGTAAAATCTGCGACGGCCCGTCGCTGTGTGTTTTGAGCGTTGAAAATCTGCGACGGCCCGTCGCTGTGTGTTTTGGGCGTTGTAAAATCTGCGACGGCCCGTCGCTGTGTTTGGGCGTTGTAAAATCTGCGACAGCCCGTCGCTGTGTTTTGAGCTGTTGCTACCGTCTGCGACGGCTCGTCGCTGTGTGTTTTGAGCGTTGTAAAATCTGCGACGGCTCGTCGCTGTGTGTTTTGAAGCCTGTTTTGAATGGGGAGCACCGCTTGTTCGCACTAATGGTGAGCTCATGGTCCCAGCCCTCCTCATGGAAGCTGACGAGGCCGTCGGTGAGGTGGAAAGCGGGCGTCGTTGTCAGAAGAGATAGCGCAGGGCGTGGTGGTTCTTTTTCGGAGCTGAGGGGGAGGCGGCTGACGATGGCGTGGATGGATTGCGGGGCTCGGTCGCGGAGCAGTGTGGCGCGTGTGTCGCGGACGGGCATTCAGTTCCCATTGCACGAGGCCTGAGCGGGTATGATGGTTGCAGACGTCGCAGCGGCGACGAGTCGGCGGTGTGGAGTCGCCTGTAAAGTCGCGCAGCGGGAGGCGCGATCGGCAGTGTCGATCGTCGGTGATGTACTCGATGACATGTTTGATGCGAGTCTTGGCTGCGTTCAAGACGATCCTCGTAGGCCGAGCGTGGGATGCGCACGTGTCGCGGCTCTTCGCGAGGCAGGTGAAGGTGATGCGCGGCGTGTCGCGGCGGGGATGTAGCTGATGATGTGCGCGGGAGAGTTGGATGAGCGTCTCGCAGAACCCGGCGCGCGTGGAGCTGGCCGCGGGTGGCCGTGATCCTCGTCGATGAAAGCGTAATCGGCAAAGAGTCCGCTGTAAGAGCGGAGCAATTCCCGCAGGACGATGTCCGTGTGGGGCGTGTCGCGATCCAGATCGTAGAGGTCCTCGCGGGTGACGAGGATGCGCGACGCGAGGCGTTTTTCGGGCTCCTCCTCGTAGAGCAAGTAGCCCGATGGCTCGAGATTTTGAGGGCGTAGTAGGCGTGAATGAAGGAGAAGCGATAGATGGTGCAGAAGGCCTCGAGCGGGAAGCTGTGCGGCGGGTGAAGGCCGTAGCCGGAGGCGACGCCGAGGTGGCTGCCGAGGGCGTCGTAAACGCGGAGGATGAGCTCGCGGTCGGGATATTCGTTGCTGATTCGGCGGCGCAGACGCTGGGTATCGCGTGGGGTCACAGAGGGCGATGGCGTACGGCCGGTTCGCCGTCGCGTCCGGCACGCCCGGCCTCTTGGAGTACTCTCGAGCGAGGCTGGGGATGTCGATGTGCACCACCGGTCGCAGTCGGGCGTATCGATGCCCATGCCAAAAGGCGTTCGTGGCCACTGCATGACGCGCAGTTGGCCGTCCATCCAGGCATGCTGCCGTTCCGGACTTCTTCTCGCGGCTGAGTCCGGCGTGAAAGAAGGGTGGCCGTGATGCCTTCAGCATGCAGCGCGCTGCGGCGATCTCGGCGGTGCGTTGGCGGCTGCGGACGTAGACGACGGCCGATCCGCGTGTGCGCTGGAGGATGCGGATGAGGCTGGCTCAGCTTGTCGTCGCAACGGCGGACGAGGGTAGGTGAGGTTGGGTCGGGCGAAGCTCTTGCGGAGGACGTTGGGGCGCGGAAACGGGCTTCTCCTGACGTCGTCAGACGGTTTGCGGGGGTGGCCGTAGCGGTGAGAGCCAGCACGGGACGTCGGTCGGGAGCACCTCGCGGATCTTGGCAATGCGGAGGTAGGAGGGGCCCGATCGTAGCCCCACTGCGAGATGCAGTGACACTCGTCGACGGCCAGCAGGCAGACGTGCATGGCGCGGAGCTTCGTCAGGAAGCGCTCCGTGGTGAGGCGTTCGGGAGAGGTAGAGGAACTTGTAGTCGCCAGAAGATGCAGTTGTCGAGCTGCGTGTCGATCTCGGTCGTGGTCATACCCATGTAGACAGCGGTGGCCTTGATGCCCACGTCGGCGCAGGTTGTCTACCTGGTCTTTCATCAAGGCGATGAGCGGCGTAACGACGAGGCACAGCCCGTCCATAGCCAGGTAGGGCTTTGAAGGTGAGCGACTTGCCGCCTCCGGTAGGCAGCTGAGCGCGAGCGTGTCACGTCCGGCCCCGACGGAGCGGATGATGTCTTCTTGTAACGGTCGGAAGGCATCGTAGCCCCAGTACTTCGAGGATTTCGTGTAGCGATCCACTCTTGGGGAGTTTGTGAGCTGTCCATGTCCAATGATTAATCCGAGTAACTGGCAAAATATGAGTACCCGACCCAATTGGGCTGGTGCCCTGGTACCATGATTTTTCTTTTAGCCGGCTTTTCTTTTCATTAAGGAAAGAAAAGCCGAGAAGTGAAATTTAGGCAACGCCCTTTTTCTTCCTCCTTTTCTTTGTCTTGACACGGGGAAAAGGAGACGAAAAAGAAATCAAGGCGTCAGGGACGCCGGCCTGTTTGGGCCGGGTACTCGATCTGAGCCTTACCTCCTCAGCGATCGATGAGGACGGATGTCCTTGACCATGAGTTGCAGCGTGGTGTTGTCGTTGTAGGGTATTCTCTTCGAGGGGTGTAGCAGAGGTCGAAGGCGTTTTGCTGCTTGACGTAGTAGCTGTGCTCGCTCATGCCGAAGGCGATGCCGTGCACCGCCGCCACCGTGACGGTCCGTAAGCTCGAGCTGAGGTGCTCCAGCTCACGACCGACACGCCGACTGGTGCCGTGGTCACGCACATGCATGAGTGGCGAGACGGGCCGCTCGTTCTCTGGGCCGAGTGGCTCCATGCGCCCCGAGGTCGGCCATGAGCTTGGTGTTGATGTCGCGGAGGGAGATGACGGTGTCGATGTCTATCTGTGGCGTCATCTGCTCCGGGCCGATGTCGCGTGCAGCTTGCTCCATGAAGCGGTCGATGAAGGCTTGGAGGTTCTCCTCACGCAGGGAGAGTCCGGCGGCGTACATGTGTCCGCCAAAGTTCTCGAGATGTCACGACGGGACTCGATGGCGCGGTGATGTCGAAGCCGGGGATGGAGCTACGCCGATCGGTGATGAGCTCGGATGAGCGGGTGAGGACGACCGTTGGCCGACAGTATTTCTCCGTCAGCCGTGAGGCCACGATGCCGATCACGCCCTGCCATGCCACGTGGGGTCGTGACGACGATGCCTTTCTGCGCTTCCATGTCGTGAATCTGCTCGATGATGGCGTTCGCCTCGTCGGTGATCTTCTTGTCCAGCTCGCGCCGATCCTCGTTGTGGCGGTCGATGTTTTCGCTGAGCTCCTCGGCTGCCTCCATATCGCGCGAGAGGAGCGGGTCGACGGCTTCCTTTGCCGTTCATCATGCGTCCGGAGGCGTTGATGCGCGGGGCCGATCTTGAAGACGATGTCGCTGACGAGGATGTCCTTGCCGGAGAGTCCGCAGACGTTGATGATGCCCTTGAGGCCAGAGCTGGGGTTGTTGTTGAGCTGGCGGAGGCCGTGGAAGGCCAGGATGCGGTTCTCGCCCGTGATGGGTACGATGTCGGAGGCGATGCTGACGGCCGTCAGCTCGAGCAGCCCTTCGAGGGGTGCTGAAGGATGTCGTTGCTCTGCGCAAAGGCTTGCATGAACTTGAAGCCTACGCCGCAGCCGCTGAGGTGGGAGTAGGGGATACTGGGAGTCGGTGCGTTTTGGCATCGAGCACGGCCACGGCCTCCGGCAGCTCGTCGTCGGGCATGTGATGGTCGCAGATGATGAAGTCCACGCCGCGCTCATTGGCGTAAAGCCACCTTGTCGATGGCTTTGATGCCGCAGTCGAGCGAGATGACGGCGTGATGCCACGGCTGACGGCGTAGTCGATGCTCTTGAACGAGATGCCGTAGCCCTCATCGTAGCGGTCGGGGGATGTAGTATTCGATCGACGAGGAGTAGGCGCGGAGGAATTTGTAGACCAGCGCCACGGCCGTTGTGCCATCCACGTCGTAGTCGCCATAAATCATGATCCGCTCCTTGTTGCCCAGGGCCTTGTTGAGGCGCTTGACAGCCTTGAGCATGTCGGGCATCAGGAAGGGGTCGTACAGGTCGCGGAGGTCCGGGTTGAGTAGTGGAGGGCCTGGTTAGCGGTGGTGATACCTCGCTGCACGAGCAGCAGGCTGATGATTGGTTAAGCCCCAGCGTGGCGGCCAATGCGTCTCAGGTGTATCTCCTCTTTCGTTTGGGGTCGGATGTTCCATCTGTGTGTCATTATCTATTGTGGTTTTTGTTTCTGTCGTACCTATAAAATGAAAACCGAAACCCCGTCTTCTCTTCGGTAGGCATCGGTTTTCTCTTTGGAGGAGGCGCTCCGCTCAATGTTTCTTCTGGGGGAATCGGCCCCGTGGAGGATCCGCCTGTGTGGGAATGCTTCCCTTTTTGACGGGGGTAAAGGTAGGGAGATTCTGCGAGGCGCCTGTTTGGAGGCCGGTTCTGCGCGAGGCAGCTGTGCCGGGCACTTCCCCGGCCTCGGCAGAGGCCTGCGCGGAAAACGTTCGGGGGATCAGCGCCATTCGTAGGAGGGGTGTAATTTTCAGACTCACAATGACTATACAACACGTTATAGATATGGAAACAACGACACATGATGGTATCACTATTAAGATGATGCTTCCGGGCGTCTGACCTCCATTTATTGAGGAGCTTGCAGCTCGCATGGGATGGGTTATTGAACGCAGAAGCATACCGGCTAGACGAGGCTATTGATGACATCAAGGCTGGCCGTGCATAGGCCAAAGGATGTTGATGACTTGATGGAACAACTGATGAGATGAGAAGCGCCTCATGTACGAAATAGCATACTCGACGCGGTTCAAGAGGGTCGTTCAAGAAATGCCTTAAGCGCGGATTGAATCCTAACATTTTCAGAAAGGCTGCGGAGATCCTCGCTGAGACAGGAAGGCTGCTAAAGCCAGTATCGCCCTTCTACAAATTGTCAGGCAAATACAATGGATGCCGAGGAGTGCACCTTCAGCCCGATTAGCTACTTGTTTGGCAACAAGATGATCGCCGGTTGATTTTTGATTTTCGTCGACACTGGCACGCATACCGATCTCTTTTGAGGAATGCTTTAGTGGCACGTTTTACCCTTCCGTTTTGAACTCATCGAGGCGGCGGCGGATGTACAGCCATCTTGCGCTCGCGATCCCAGGGTAAGGTGCGGCTTACTGCGACCGATGTAGAGCGAAGAGGTAGAGCGATTTCTCGAGTAGGTCGAGGCGCTCCACCAGCGAGGATTTGATGAGTGCGTTGCGATGAAGAGCTCGGCCAGCATCTGGGCACGGCCCTCGGTGCGTCGGGGGTCGGACTGGGCGACGGGTCGTCAGGATGTCCTCCTTCTCGAGGCGGAGGAAGTGGCTCGTGGGCTGCTGGAAGACGACGGCTGACGGCGTCGAGAGTGTGCCTGCATGCGCGCTTCGGCTGTCCGGTCGTCCTCGTCTGGCCGGCGCATGATCTTGCCGATGGCGTCATGAACTCCTGCGCGATCTTCAGGAGATAGTCTTGTTCGATCATCGTAGGGGGAGGATGGGGATGGGAAAGAAGTCCTGCCGAGTGATTGCTTCCAATCAGGGGCCGGCAGGACTTCTTCGTTGTTCACTTCTTGTTCTTAACTCTCTCTCACCCGTTCAGCTTGTGGTAATCGGCCGGAAGGTGGCCAGACCGCTGTCGGTGAGCCGGGATGACGGAACGGCCCTTGATGGCTGAGGAGCGGACAGGTGGCCACGTCGGCTCCGACCTCGAGGCACTGAATGATGTGCTGCGTGGTGCGGATCGAGGGCTGCGAGCACCTCGGTCGAGTAGCCGTAGTAGCTGTACATCTTCACGATCTGCGCCACCAGTGCGATGCCGTCGCTGGAGATATCGTCGAGTCGGCCGACGAAGGGCAGAGACGTACGTGGCGCCAGCGCTTGGCGGCCAGCGGTGCCTGCCGGGCGAGAAGACGAGGGTGCAGTTGGTGCGAGATGCCCTTCGTGGTGAGAAGTGGCGGATGGCGCTTGATGCCGTCGGCGATGCAGGGGCACTGGACAACGATGTGCGGGTCGAATCGGCCAGCACCTGCACCTCGCGCACCATGCCCTCGAAGTCGGTCGAGATCACTTGGCGCTCACGTCGCCACCGACAATACGGCAGATCTCCACGTAATGGTTGCGGATGTTTTCCTCACCGCGGATGCCTTCCTTGGCCATCAGTGAGGGGTTGGTGGTGACGCCGTCGAGGACGCCCAAGTCGTTGGCCTCCCGGATCTGATCCAGGTTGGCCGTATCTAAAAAGAGACTTCATTGTATGGGTGAGTAATAAGTAGTTGGAGGTAAAGTATATAGTAGTCTGGCCGTGTCATGGCGTAGCTCACGGCGCGGGTTTCGCGGATGACGGTGATCTTGACTTGTCCCGGGTAGGTCATCTCGTCCTGAATCTTCTTGGCGATTTCGTTGGAAGGTTCTCCGTGTCCTTGTCGTCGATCTTGTCAGCGCCGACAATGACGCGCAGCTCACGGCCAGCTTGTATGGCGTACGTCTTGACGACGCCGTACGACATGGCCAGCTGCTCCAGGTCGTTGAGGGCGCTTGATGTAGGCCTCCACCACCTCGCGGCGGGCACCGGGGCGGGCGCCGGAGATGGCGTCGCACACTTGCACGATGGGTGCCAGCAGGGTCTGCATTTCGACCTCGTCGTGGTGCGCACCGATGGCGTTACGAGATGTCGGGCTTCTCTCTGTAGCTTCTCGCAGATCTTCATTCCGAGGATGGCGTGCGGCAATTCGGGCTCGTCGTCGGGCACCTTACCGATGTCGTGCAACAGTCCGGCGCGGCGTGCCTTCTTCGGGTTCAGGCCCAGCTCTGCGGCCATGACGGCGCAGAGGTTGGCTGTCTCTGCAGCGCATGCTGGAGGAGGTTCTGGCCGTACGACGAACGGTATTTCATCTTCCCGATTAGTCGCACCAGCTCCGGGTGTAGGCCGTGGATACCGAGGTCGATCGTGGTGCGTTTGCCGGTTTTCGATGATCTCCTCCTCGACCTGTTTGCGCACCTTGTTGACCACCTCTTCGATGCGTGCCGGTGGATGCGTCCGTCGAGGACGAGCTGATGCAGTGCCAACCGCGGCCACCTCACGCCGCACGGGGTCGAAGCCCGAAAGGACGATGGCCTCCGGGCGTGTCATCGACGATGATCTCGATGCGTAGCGGCCTCCAGCGCGCGGATGTTACGCCCTTCGCGGCCGATGATGCGGCCCTTGATCTCGTCCGAATCGATGTGAAGACGGTGACGGAGTTCTCGATGGCGGTCTCTAGTGGCTACGCGCTGGATGGTCTTGATGACCACCTTTTTGGCCTCCATGTTGGCCGTCATTTTGGCCTCTCCGCGGTCTCGTTGATGTACGATGCGGCGTCGGTTTTGGCTTCGTCCTTGAGGCGACTCGATGAGGCGCTCTTTGGCTTCGCCGGCGGAGAGTCGGAGATGGTCTCCAGGTGTACGACCTCTTGCTGGTGCATCTTTTTCCAGATCCAGCTTGCGCTTCTCGATCAGCTGAGCCTGATTGTTCAGGTTCTCCTTCAGGATCGTCGGCCTCGGTGAGCTTGCGTTGCAGCTCCTCTTGGCGTTGGCTGAGCTCAGCTCGTGTTGCTTGAGCTTGGTCTCGACGGACTGGATTTTTGGAGTTTCGTGCGGCCACTTGCTTCTCAGTTCGGCCTTGAGCTGGATGGACTTCTCCTTCACCTCCAGCATCTTGTTCTTCTTCATCACGTCCGTTCGCGTTCCATTTCGCGTTGCATTTCCTCCCTGCGCTTGGCTTGGGTGGCTTTTGTTCATTGCAGCCACCACCAGCGCGGCGATCACTCCGCCGGCCACGAAGGCTACAATCATCCATATCCAACTCATTTCTTCTGTTCTGTTTGATGTGTTATAGCACTCATCCTCTTTCTGTTCGGAGGGGCGGGGGCCGCATACCCCGGCTTACAAAAGAGCTTGCGTGCGTCTACATTCCTGTTTTCCCTTCTGTTTCCTGATCCGTTCGTGGCGGGCGTCAGTGATTCTCCTTCAGGTAGCGCTCCACGTCGGCTGTGAGTCGTTGGATGCGCTCGATGAGGGGTTTCGTGTCGTTACGCTCCTCCAGGGGATCATCGTCCGTAGCCAACTGTATGGCCACCATGGCCAGAAGGTCCTTGTCGTCTACGGCTTTGGAGAATATGTTTTTGCGCTCCAGATACATCTGCTGCACCGTCGGGCGGCCAGGCGTGCGCGTCGCTCCCGTTTGCACGTCGCCCCGTCGGAGGGTGACCGGATACTTCTTTCCGGCTATTTCCAAATGGATAATGAACTCGTTTGCTTTCACACTCTTGTCCTTTTGCGCTATCCGTTCAGCAGGGGCCAAACCTTATCGACCTCCGCACCATATCGAGAGGCGTTTCCGGGCCACCTTTCGTTCGTTCTCGTCGGCTGAGGCGATGTAGCCCGCCGCCAGCAGGTCGGTGTGTTTGGCTTCGAGGGTGCGATAGTCGGCTTCCATCCGTTGGATGGTTTGGGTCAAACTTTCGATTGTTTGTTTCTCGTTCGTCGCAGAGGGACATCAAGTCTTGCAGTCTGACCTCCAGCACGGCCCATATTTTCTGATCTTTTTCGTTCATCTTCTGCCAAATCGCTGGGCAAAAGTGAAAGAAGTATAAAAAGTTCGGGGAGACCATTGGCGCGCAGTCGCCAAAGGGGCCGAGGATCGCCCCCTCGGTCTACCCGCAGCGCCTCGTCCGATTTCCCCATGAAGCGCATCCCCAGCCCGCTAACCACGTTCGGAACCTATCGCAACCACGTTCCGAGGGTACCCCAAAGACCACGTTCCGGACGTATCACAACCACGTTCGGAACGTATCAAGATCCCACGTTCGGAACGTATCAAGACCAGCGTTCGGAACGTATCACAGACCACGTTCCGGACGTATCGCAACCACGTTCGGAACGTATCGTAACCACGTTCGGAACGTATCGTCAACCACGTTCGGAACGTATTAGGACCACCTCCCAACGTATTCCAACCACCTCGGAACGTATTGGAACCACCTCTCTAACGTATTTCCGACCACCTCGGAACGTATTAGAACCACCTCCCTAACGTATTCCGACCACCTCGGAACGTATTAGAACCACCTCTCTAACGTGATTCCGACCACCTCGAAACGTATTACGATACGTTCGGGAACGTGTCGAGGCAACCGGACCTTTTCACCCAAAAACAGAAGAGCCACCCGATCGCCGATTTGATCGAGCGGCTCTTTCTTTCGTCTCTTCCATTGGGATGGTTGGGGGCTTATTGCAGCAGCCAGAAGTAGATTTTCGGAGTCTTTTTCGCCGGATTCTATTTTCCTTCTTTGGCCAGCCATCCGATGGCGGCAAACAGTCTCTTTGTCTGTTCTCAGCTTTGTTTCCTTCTTGAGCTCTTTTTACACTCATGCGTCCGGCCTTGCTCAAAGCTCTCCATACAAGGCCTGCGTTTGTTCCGATCAGCTTAATCATATTCCCTTGAAAATGTATATGTTTAACGTGGGCGCAAAGATAGAGTGCTTTTTGAAATCGAGGCACTATCAAACGTCCTTCTGGTACCACGCGCGCGCGGCGGAAATAGACGATGCTGCCGATTGTGATGGCGACGTAGTAGACGATGTCCGAAACGAAACTCAGGTGTACCGGCAGGCGGAGGCGGACGACGGCGACGTAGATATATAAGGTATAGACCGCCAGGGCGAGCATCTCCAAGAGGAAGGCGTGCCGCGTGTTGCCCGTGCCGGAGATGGCGCTGAAGGCGATGCTCGAGCCCGCGGAGCTGAGCGAGGCCAGGGCGATGACGACGACCGAGGGGATGGAGGGCGGTGATCAGCTCGGCCTCATTCGTGTGAAACGGATAGGAAGAGGCGCGGCAGGAGCACAAGCAGGGCGGCAAAGAGGGCCGTGATGCCTACGGAGATGAGCGTCAGGTGGCGAATAAGGGGGATGACCTCCTGCGTGCGACCGGCACCCAGCAGGTTGCTGACCATCGTGTTGGCGGCGGCCGTCGAGAGGGGCGCTGACGGGGATGAAGAGGGCGATGTAGAGGCTGCGGGCGATGTTGGCCACGGCCAGATCGCGCGTTGCCCGAGGCGCTCGACGGCCAGGAAGAAAATGAAGATGGGTGCTCATCGAGATGAAGTATTGCAGCGTGGTGAAGCCGGAGATGCTGAGCACCTGGCGGATGAGCCGGAAGTCGAACCGTCGGAGGCGGTCAGGCCGTGCGCGCCGACGGTCGACATGAGGCGGGTGTAGACCGCCAGGAAGAGCACTGAGGCGGCTTCGGCGGCCACCACCACGGAGGCGATGGCGGCGCCGGAGAGTCCGAGACGAGGCAGGCCGGCGTGGCCGAAGATGAGCAGGTAGTCCAGCACCACGTTGACGACGGACATGACGACCGAGGCCAGCGTCAGAACCCTCGTCCGGGTGATGCCCACAAAGAGGGCGCGGAAAAGCATGACGCTGGTGAAGGCCGAAGAGAAGCCGTAGATGCGCCAATCGAGATACTCCATCGTGGCCCTGCGCAGCTCGTCGGACGAGACCATGACGCCCATCATTCGCTCGCCCCAGAGCCTCGAGGGCGACGAAGCACACCGCCGCCAGCACGAGCAGGAAGAGGGTGCCCTGAAGGACGACGGGCCCGACGGCGTCGTAGCGCCGCTCCCCGTTGCGTCGGCCGATGATGATCTGCGATCCGGCGCTGAAGCCGAAGGCTACGGTGAAGATGCAGATGTACGAGAGTCCGCCCATGGCCGGGCTCGAGCGCCACCTCGCCGACGCGCCCCCAGAAGGCCGTGTCGGTGTTGATCAGTTCTGCGCCAGAGGCTGAGGGAAGATGGGCAGGGAGATGTCCCAGATCTGTCGGTTGGTGTACATGCGTTTCGTGCGGAGTGGGGTGGGGAACACGAAACAGGCCTGCCGTTTATTGCGCCGACAGACCTGTGTCTTGTACTCTGATAGGAGGGAGTCTTACTTCACCAAGCGGTTTGGTGGCCGTGTCGGGGAAGATGACGGTGAGCTTGAATCGCTTCGCCTCCTCAAAAGTCCATCGAGGCGTGAGAGGATGAGGATGATGTCTGTCCGCGCTGTACCCGTCTGGCCGCCGCGCCGTTGAGGGCAGATCGTGCCCGAGTTCGCTTCGCCAGCGATGACGTACGTCTCGAAGCGTTCGCCGTTGTTGTTGTCCAAGATCTGGACCTTCTCATACTCGATCAATCCCGCGGCCTCCATCAGGGTACGGTCGATCGTAATGCTGCCGATATAATTCAGATCGGCGTCCGTCACCGTCACGCGGTGAATCTTCGATTTTAATACTCAATAAACATAGGGGTTGGTGTGAGGCGTATGCCCAGTAGTTAGAAAGCTGGAAATTACTTGTAGCTGATGTTGTCGATCAGTCGCACCTCACCGCAGTAGACAGCGATGCAGCCGCGAGGGCTCAGCGGAAGTCGGCCCAAGCGTGGATAGGCTGTAGAGTGGTGCTGTCGACAATCTCGTAATACTCACGCGGAGTCCTCCGACAGCGTTCAGTCGCTCCGTGACCCACGCCTTGACCTCGTCCGGCGTCTTGGTATCCACGAGCGCGACTCTCCGTGAGTGTGCGATAGATCTCGGGCGCCACCTCTACGACCTTCGGGCGTAGGCGTGCATTCCGACTGCTCAGCGCCAGCCCGTCGGCCTCGCGTACATGCGATGGGGCGGGGCACAATCTCGACCCGTAGCCCCAGCTCGCGCACCATCGCACGGATGATGGCAATCTGCTGGAGTCCTTCTCTCCGAAGTACGCCCTGTCAGGCTCCACAGCCTCGAGAGCTTGCTGACGATCTGTGCCACGCCATTGAGTGGCCCGGCCGGAAAGGCGCCCTCCATGACGGTGGCTACGGTCCGAGGTTGAACACACGCGTATCCCGTCTCGGGGTACATCTCATCCGACCGACGGCATGAAGACATACCGACAGCCCGCCTCGGCCAGCATAGCGGCGTCACGCTCCGGCGTGCCGGGTAGAGTCTCCAAGTCGTGCGGATCGTTAAACTGCGTCGGGTTGACAAAGACACTGGCCACACACACGTCGTTCTCGCTCACACAGCGACGGACAAGGCTCAGATGCCCGCATGCAGTGCCCATCGTGGGCACCAGCCCGATGCGTCGGCCGGCCTTTCGCTCCTCGTCCAGAGTTGGCGTAGCTCCTGGACGGTGGTTATTGATATTCATTCTTATGCGGATTATATGGATAAAAACGGTTCGTCTGAAACGGCCGCAAAGCAACAAAATCACCACACATACCACTCCGGCTGGCGTAGCGGCGGGCCACAGAGGCAGTCGGCTGACTGCCTGTTTTTACTACACACTGTGCTCAGTTTCACGTTATCGAAGAAAAATATGGACGCAAAAAGAATTTTGTTTTATCACGCAGGAAGTAACCCGCCATTCCCGACACACTGATCGGCGACATCGGCCGAAAACCTACCGCAGGGGAGTGCAGGAGCAGGGCTATGAGAGATCCGAACTTTTATGCCCAAATACGGATGCGATCAACGAACGTCGGAACCAGCTCCACGAAGTGATCCGACTCTCGGGCATGAATCTCATCATCGACGACACCGATCACCCACTTATCATCAAAGTAGCCTCCATGCAAAATGGCGTATGCAGGTCTACTTCATAGATAACGAAGACTTCTTCCACCGAAAAGCCACACTCACCAGCACGAATCGGGCAACGGATTTCCCGACAATGACGAACGCACCATTTTTCTTCGTTCGTGGCGTCCTATGAAACCGTCCGCAAGCTCCCGCTGGATGCCCGACATCATCCACTGCCACGGTTGGTTCTCCGCCCTGGCTCCCTCTATCTCAAGCGCATCGACGACCCCTGTTTCCGCACGGTCGAGAGTCGTTTACTCCTCTACGACCAGTCCTTCCAGCCTGCACTCGACAGCCGCATCGCACGGAGACTCCAGCAGGACGGCGCCACCGAGCGTGACCTCAAGCTCTCGAAGACCACGACTATATGGGGCTTTCCAAGCTCGCCATCAAGCATGCCGACGGTATCATCCAAAGGCAGCCCCACCATTAACGGTGAACTTGAGGAGTTTCATCACCCAGAACAAAGAAACTCCTCCCCTCCAAGGCCCCGAGCAATACATCGAAGCCTACGACGAGTTTTACCAGACAATCCTGAAAAAGAAATGAGAAGCAACCTCCGATCTTGGCCGCCCTGCTCTTTGTGGGGTGGCTTTCCTTTGCCCTGCCTGTAGCGACGACCTCGACCCAGTGGGCTCCTCCACGCTGCCCGACGGCGACCGTAATACGGTCTACAGCGACACCTTCCAAATGACGCTGCCACCGTCCGCGTCGATTCGCTCTATCTGCGGTCCAGCGACGGCATGCTCGGCAACCTGGACGACCCCGCCTTCGGGCAGATCATGGCACGACCACCTCTGCCAATTCTATTGCGTGCAGGGCTTCCGATTCCCTCACACACCGCACAACGGCCGCATCGACTCCGTCGTCCTCCGCCTCCGCTTCTACAACTGGACGGGCGACGCCTGCGTCTCCATGCGTGCCCGTGTCTATGCCCTCAACCGATCAGCCTGTGCGGTCGCCCTACGGACGCCTCAGCGGAGGATTACGCCGACATGCAGACCGTCCTCGGTACACGCGTCTCATCGCCTCACCGACTTCCCAAGTCTCCGTAACGACTCCACGATCCGCGACCTCTACAACGCCTCTACGCGCAGCTATCAACCGGTCTCAATTCACGGACGCGACCTGCGGATCACCTTGCCTAAGTCGCTCGGGCAGTCCTTCTACGACGACGACCGTGGCCCGGCCCGCCAACTTCGCCACGCAAGACGCCTCTCAACCGTTTCTTCCCGGTCTTTACATCACCACCGACTATGGTACCGGGGCTCATGATCGAGGTGGGGCTGCGCTTGCTCATCTATTATAGTCGACCCTAAGGGGGCGCTAAGGAACGACACCTTGGTGCGCGACTCCGTCACCTTCCGCTTCACCCGCGAGGTGATCCAGTACAACCATATCCGCACCTCGGACGACAACAGCCTCCTCCGTCCCCTCGGCCGATAGCTTCTGCCTACGTCAAGACACCGTCCGGCATCTGTCCGCGCATCGTCATTCCCGCCGCCGAGATCGCACGTAAGACCCAAGGCCGTGTGCTCAACGCCGCCAGCCTCTCGCTGCGCTTCATGCCGCAGGATACGTGGAACGACGCCCTCGTGCCGCCGCCCTTCCTGCTGCTCTTGCCAGAGGATTCGGCACACGCCTTCTTCGATAACCGTACGATCGACAACGGCCTCCCTTACCTGCGTTCCACCAACGAGCAATAGTCCCGACATCGGCTTTGACGCCATCACGCGCAACTATCGATTCGCCAACATCGCCCCGATTATCGAGGCGCACATCCGCCGTAACCCCGGCACGGATCTCCGCCTGCTGGCCATCCCCATCGATCGCCGATACTCCGTGACAACCGACCGCAACAACCAACCGACGCGACACACCACGGCCATCATCCCCATCTCTACCCCGGTGGCGTCCGCCTGCGTGTCGATCCGGCCAGCATGAAGCTCGTCCTCCTCTCCAGCCAACACGGCACGGGGTTGCGCTGATCTGCGCCGCCTCGAGGGTGGTCGATCCCCCTTTCGGAAGCCTCATCGGAACACCCCCGCACCGATGAGGCTCTTTTTCATTCTTCCCAGCCTCGGCAGAGGCTTTGCCGGATACCGATCAGGATCCTCAATCCAGCAGGGAAACCTCTTCTGACGCCTCTCGGAAACCTTCAGCGGCAGTGTTTTGACCCTTCGAGGGGCTCGGAAACCTTCAGCGGCGCGTTTTGGCGCTTTCCGAGGGCTCGGAAACCTTCAGCAACGTGTTTTGACGCTTTCCGAGGGACTCGGAAACCTCCAGCGGCGTGTTTTGACGCTTTCCGAGGCTCGGAAGCCTTCAGCGGCGTGTTTTTGGCGCTTTCCGAGGCCTCGGGGCGTCGGGGACGGCCTCTGCCGGGCAGGGGAAGTTAGCCCGGGTACCCGGTCAGAATTCGCCGGCGTCCGCAGACGCCCCCGGCCACTTCGCCGGGCCCGCAGGCCCCTCGGCAGAGACTTCATCCCATCTAACCCCTATTTATATGAGAGAAAAGCAAACTCCGGCCGAGAGTTCCGGCCCAAACTCTTCGCCGCGCTCCGGACCTACTCGAAGGAGCGCTTCGCCCGGCGACCTCATGGCCGGCATCATCGTCGGCATCGTGGCCCCTACCGCTGGCCATCGCCTTCGGTATCGCCTCCGGAGTCAGCCCGGAGAAGGGACTCATCACGGCCATCATCGGCGGCTTCATCGTCTCCATGCTTGGCGGTAGCTCGGTGCAGATCGGCGGGCCCACGGGCGCCTTCATCGTCATCGTCTACGGCATCATCCAAAACTTCGGCATTGAAGGCTCTCACCATCGCTACGCTGCTGGCCGGCGTCCTACTGCTGCTCATGGGCCTGATGCGCCTCGGGACGGTCATCAAGTTCATCCCTTACCCCATCATCGTCGGCTTCACGAGCGGCATCGCCCGACCATCTTCACCACGCAGATCAAGGACCTGCTCGGGCTGACGATCGATCACATGCCGGGCGACTTCCTCTCCAAGTGGGTGGTGTACGCCGAAAGCATCACGACCATCTCGTGGCTCGGCCGTCGTGGTGGGCCTCGTGAGCATCGCCTGATCGTGCTTACGCCGCGCGTCTCGAAGCGTGTGCCGGGCTCTCTGGCGGCCATCGTGGTGATGACCATCGTGGCACATCCTGCGCGAACACTTCGGCCTGACGGGCCTCGAGACGATCGAGCGACCGCTTCCAGATCAACGCCTCCTACCACGCCGACGCGCATTGCCATCAATCCGGAGACGATCAACCTGCTTCTGCCCTCGGCCTTCACCATCGCCATGCTCGGCGCCATTGAGTCGCTGCTCTCGTACAGTGGCCCGACGGTGTGACGGGCGACGGGCACGACTCGAACTGCGGGCTGATGGCCCAGGGCGCGGCCAACATCATTGTGCCCCTCTTCGGCGGCATCCGTCACCGGCGCCATCGCCCGCACGATGACGAACATCAATAACGGCGGTCGCACGCCCGTGGCCAGGCTCGTCCATGCCATCGTGCTACTGCTCATCCTGCTCTTCCTCGGCCCCCTGACGCGCCACATACCGATGGCCTGCCTGGCCGGCGTACTTGTCGTCGTGGCCTACAACATGAGCGAGTGGCGCACCTTCCGCTCGTTGCTGAAGAGACCCTCGGGCGACGTCGCCGTGCTGCTCTCCACCTTCTTCCTGACCGTCATCTTCGACCTCACCATCGCCATCGAGATCGGCCTGCTGCTGGCCATGGTGCTCTTCATGCGACGCATCTCCGAGACCACGCGCGTCTCCGTCACCACGGACCACATCGACCTCTCTGACGAGGGGCGAGATCCACCGACGACGACGAGCACCTCGACGTGCCTCGTGGCGTAGAGGTCTACGAGATCGACGGCCCCTTCTTCTTCGGTATCGCCACAGTTCGACGAGTGTGTGAGCAAGTCGCCGGCGGTAAGCCCGCCATTCGCATCATCCGTATGCGTAAGGTGCCCTTCATGGACTCCACCGGCCTGCACAACCTAGAGAGCCTCTGCCGACTCTCCCGCCGCGAAGGCATCACTGTCGTCCTCTCCGGCGTCAACGACAACGTCCGCGCCACTGCTCCTCCGCAGCCGCATGGACACTCAGCTCGGAGCCGACAACATCTGCAGCAACATCCAGAAAGCCCTCACCCGATCCAGAGCGCTGCTGGAGGGAAAGGAATAGTCAAACACGTGCCTATCCGTCCGGCGAGAGAGGTCTCTATCACTGAAACGCAAAAAGCCCCACCAGACACATCCGATCGGCGGGGCTTTCTTTCGTGTACACACGAGCTATCGTGCGACCGCGTGCGTGGGGTTATTTCACCTCCCAGGTGTCGCCAGAGAGAACAACATGTCGCCTGCAGGGAGACTCTTCGGTTTATGGGCTTGGTATATTTTTGCGGCCATGTTATTCCCGGTTACTCTACAATACAACGGCTTTATCTCATTGAACAAGGCGCCTTATTCCAAGATTAAGGTGCTGGGCTGCGGAGTATTTGTCTTGAATAACAGAATTACCCCCATTTAACATTTGAAAATAAGAGGTTGTCCTCTTTATTGAAGCGATCGTCTGGTGATGTTACAAAAGCACGCCGGGCGATCGCTTTTTACGTTATCAGACCGTCCTCACATAACGAGGAATGGCCTGCAGCGACGCGTTGTCTCATAACCGTCCTACCACATGTTATTCAATTCACTACAGTTCTTATTCTTCCTGCCCTCGTCTTTTTCCTCTATTGGGGCATCAAAGAGCGGAAGGCCCAAAAACTTATTGATCGTCGTTGCCAGTTGTCGTGTTTTACGGCTGGTGGGACTGGCGCTTCCTGTTGCTCATCGCCCTGACCTCCGTTTGCAGTTACCTGAGTGGGATATATATCGATCGGCGCCCACAGCACGGGCGGCAGCTGATGGTGCTTAACCTGCTATTCAATCTGGGCATCCTCGGCGTATTCAAGTATTACAACTTCTTCATAAAGGAACTTCAGCCTCCTGCTGCATACGGTCGGCCTCAAGACAGATCTTCCCACGCTTAACATCATCTTACCGGTAGGAATCAGCTTCTACACCTTTCAGGCATTGAGCTACACGATTGATGTCTACCGGAGACAGCTCCGAGCGACCACTGATCCGTCGAGTTTTTCGCCTATCATCAGTTTCTTCCCTCAGTTAGTGGCAGGCCCTATCGAGACGTGCTACGAACCTGCTGCCCAGTTCAACGTCCCCGCACGTTCGATTACGACAAAGGCTACCGATGGACTGAAACAGATGCTCGTAGAGGGATTCTTCAAGAAGATCGTCGTGGCGGATAGCTGTGCTGTAGGGGTGGAAAAACATATTCAGTAATTATCCGTCAATGAGTGGTGGCCTGCTGTTCTTGGGCGGTGTACTGTTCGCGTTTTCAGATCTACGGCGACTTCTCTGGCTATTCGGACATTGCAATCGGCACCGCGCGCCTCTTTGGAATCGACTTGATGCGCAACTTCAACATCCCCTACTCTCACGCAACATCTCTGAGTTTTGGTCGCGGTGGCACATCTCGCTCACCACTTGGTTTCGTGACTACATCTACATCCCCTTGGGAGGAAATCGTGAAGGCCGTCTTCGGACCTTACGCAATACGCTGATCGTGTTCCTTGTGTCGGGCATTTGGCATGGTGCCAATTGGACGTTCGTCTGTTGAGGGGGCTTTATCACGCCCTGCTCATCATCGTGTTTTTCCTGTTAGGCGTCAGACGGCAACCAACGGTCGTAGCCGCGAACTCCCGTGCTGCCCTCCGCGAAAGAATGCGCTCAAATGGCTGTCACATTTTTCTTGGTGGTCATCGGCTGGATCATCTTCCGATCGGAGAATATGTCCATGGCCTACCACTATATCGTCCGCATGTTCACCACGCCTTGGACGGACTTTTCGGCAAAGATGTTTATTGATTTTGCCGTCTTGAAAGAGGCACTGATCGGTTGCTCCATTATGCTGCTTGTTGAGTGGCTGCAACGCAAGAAGGCGCATGGGCTGGAATACAATTCATCAAGGCTTATGCGATGGACGACCGTCCGGTGGAGCCTCTACTTGTTCTTGATCTATACGATTTTCTATTGCGTACGTACTCAAACCGAATTTATCTACTTCCAATTCTAATGAAGCGCTTTCTTCTTCGATCTATCCTTTTTCTCGCTGTGTTGGGCGCATGCACTGCAGGCTTGGTGTTTTGCATATACCGTCAAGACAACAACAACTACCTGATAGCATACACGCTTAAGCTGAATCGTTTACGAACGACAGAATCGCCTCGCTTGATTTTGGTGGGTGGCAGTAATGTTGCTTTTGGCGTAGACAGTAAAATGCTTGCCGATTCGCTCAAAATGAATCCTGTCAATTTTGGATTGCACGCCGGACTAAGTCTCCGATATATCATGCGAGACGTCATCCGATACAACCGCCCGAACGATCTCATTATTTTGATGCCTGAGTACGAATTTTTCTACAATAAAGGAGGTGGGGAATGTCCCACACTGTCCATGCTGCTTTATTACAACCATATGCACGGTTGGATGGAAATGAGCTTTTATGAATGGGCCAATACGCTGCACGGCTTTCTATGGATTCCCGGCAATTATTTGAGAGGATTTATAAGAGAAATATGTCAATACACACCTATACTCATTCTTGTTTCGGATTTAACCACTACGGAGATGAATCTACTCATAGGAGCTATCTAAGTGAAAAATGTCCGATCAATGAAGGAAATGATGTCTCAAACGAGATCGTTCCAGTCAACGACAAAGAAGAATCATAGGCTTTATTGAATCATACAACAAGCTTTATCGAGCAAAAAGCCACCAGTCTATATTTTTCCTCCCGCAATGGCTGAGCAGGACTTCCCTCTACGATGGGTAAGATAAAAAGCGAACAAGGCGTTTTAAAGCGAGCATGGATTTCTATATGTATCACAGCTCGAACATAGCATATTCCCCGACAGTACTTTGATTTGACAACACTAGATATCATTTGAATTACGCCGAGTACAGATGAACACTCAAAGACTTATACGAGAGATCTCGTCGGCTTCAGGAAAATCCACAACAGTAACAGAGAGGAAAAGCCTCCGAGTAAAATTCCTCCCCATAAACTCCAAAAGCCCCACCGAACGAATCCGATGGGGCTGTTACGCGTTCCGCTTTTAGGCGGCGCGGGGAAGTTATTTCACCTCCCACGTGTCGCCGGCCAACAACATGTCATGCAGGAGTGGGCTTTCTTCTTCGCCTTCACTTCGGCGATCTGCTGGTGCACAGACTCGTCGTAGGTTGGGGCGTCCACGTCGCGAATGATACCGAGGGCCACGGGCAGGTCGCCACCATCATGGCCAGCATGAGGTGAAGCGTGTTGTCGCGCTCGTGGGCGTCGTGCACCAAGATGTCGTCCATCGTGTAGCCGTCTTCACCGATGGTGACAGCCTCAGCTTCGAGTCCGTCAGAGCACGATGCTCGTTTGTCACGATTCTTACTGAAGATCATCTTCTCGCCGTGGCGGAGGAAATGGAACGTTCGGCACGCACCTCGCGATCCGTGATACCCGTGTGGGTGCCGTTGTTGAAGATGACGCAGTTCACGAGCACCTCCGTCACGCAGCGCGCCACGGTGGCGAGCCGATGCAGCGAAGATGGCCGTCAGGTTGGCCGCATCCGTATCGATGCCACGGGCGAAGAAGTTGCCGCGTGCGCCGAGGGTCAGCTCGGCCGGGACGAAAGGATCTTCCACCGTGCCGTAGGGCGAGCTCTTGGAGACGAAGCCGCGGTCGGACGTCGGGGAGTACTGTCCCTGGCGAGGCTGTAGATCTTGTTGTTCATCAACACGATATTCAGGTCTACGTTGCGGCGAACGGCGTGGATGAAGTGGTTACACACCGATGGCGAGGCAGTCGCCGTCGCCGGTGACGAGCCATACGCTGATGTCGGGGCGTGCCGTCTTGACACCGGTAGCGATGGCGGCGCCACGACCGTGAATGGTGTGGAAGCCGTGAGTGTTCATGTGGTACGGCAGAGACGCGAGGAGCAGCCGATACCAGAGATGACGGCCATATTGTCGGGCGAGGTGCCGATTTCGGCCATCGCTTTATGCGAGGCAGCTGAGCACGGCGTGGTCGCCACATCCGGGCACCAGCGGACGTATTGATCGCTCTTGGTAGTCTTTGGGGGCTGTAGGTTGTATCTGTTGCATTCATAATTATTTCTCCTCCTCAATGATGTGGGTAAATTCTTCGACGAGTCGCGAAACGATGAAGGGCTGACCCTTGACGCGGTTGAATCGATACGGCGTGAAGTCGTCGATCTTGCTGCGCAGGTAGTTGGCAAACTGGCCATTGTTTTGCTCGGCCACAACCACCTTCGGATAACGCTTCAACACCTCGGCCGTGTTCTTGGGCAGGGGTTGATGAAGCGAAGAGTGCCAAAGGCCACCTTTGGCCGTTGCGGCGCATGGTATCCATCACTTCATGCAGGTGGCCAGAGGTGCCCCCAGCCTACGATCAGCAGTTCGGCGTCAGTCCTTATCGCCCTTGACCTCACCTCGGGGATGAAGTCAGCGATCTTGTCAATCTTGGCCTGACGTGTACTCCGCACCATCTTCTCTGGTGGTTCTTCGGGTCGGTGGAGATGGCGCTGGTGTCGTAGTCCTTCTCGGAGTCCGCCGATGCGTGTGCGAAGCTCTCCGTGCCGGGCGTAGCCCAGTAGCGGACGGAAGCTCTCCTTGTTTCGGCGGTAGGGCTTTCCAAACAGCCTCACCGTGATAGTTCGAGACGTAGTTCGGCTTAATGTCGGGGAAGTCGTTCATGTAATCCGGGATGCGCCATGCGCGCTGATCCGTTAGCGATGAAGGCGTCGGTGAGGAGGATGACGGGCGTCATGTGCTCCACGGCCAACTTAGCGGCCCAGAAGGCCATGTCGAAAGCAGTCCGTCGGGGTGGTGGCGGCTAAGACCACAAGGGGGCTCTCGCCGTTACGTCCGTAGAGAGCTTGCATGAGGTCGGTCTGTTCGCTCTTCGTCGGCATACCTGTCGAGGGACCGCCGCGCTGTACATCGATGATGACGAGCGGGAAGCTCTGCGATAACGGCCAGACCGATGGCTTCACTCTTCAGCGCCAGACCGGGGCCGGAGGTCGACGCACTCAGGCAAACCGGCGAAAGAGGCACTGATGAGGTACAGATACCCGCGATCTCGTCTTCGGCCTGCACGGTGATCACACCCGGGTTGTCTTGTACTTCGAGAGCTCGTGCAGGATGTCGGTGGCGGGTGTGATGGGGTAGCTACCAAGGAAGAGTTGCTAAGCCAGACTTCTCGGCGGCGGCGATGAGACCGTAGGAGGTGGCGTTGTTTCCGCTCACGTCCTTGTAGATGCCCGGTTCCTTCTTCGAGCCTTCGATGCGGTAGGTGGAGACGGAGGCGTGGATGTTGTGCCCATAGTTGTAGCCGTCGGTCAGGGCTTTGATGTTGGCCTTGGCGATGTCGGGCTTCTTGGAAAACTTGGTCTGGAGCATCGTCATGGCGTGGTCGAGCGGACGGTCGAAGAGCCAGCAGACGAGGCCGAGTGGTGCATGTTCTGCTGCACAGCAGGGCGGCCTTGTTGTCGAGGGCCATACTCTGCCAGTCCGTCGCGCACCATGGTGGAGATGGGGGCGGGCATCGACTTGCACCTTGTCCAGTGAGTCCGAGCTCCTCGATCGGATCGTCGGTCTTGAATTCGGCCTTATCGAGGTCGCGCTTGAGTGAAGCGAGTCCGTGTCGATGATGACGATGGAGCCTTTGCGCAGATTCTTGACGTTGACCTTGAGCGCGGCTGGATTCATAGCCACGAGCACATCGGCCTTGTCACCGGGGGTGTAGACCTTCTTTGTGCCCAGATGGATTTGAAAGCCGGAGATGCCGCTGAGTGTTCCTTGCGGCGCGCGAATTTCGGCCGGGTAGTCGGGAAAGGTGGAAATGTCGTTCCCGAAAACGGCTGACAGATTGGAAAGATGGTGCCGGTAAGCTGCATACCGTCGCCGCTATCTCCCGAAAAACGGATCACGACGTGATCCAGAGTCGTTACTTTGGTTTGCTCTGTCATGAGAAAAAAAACTATACTGTAATACCTAAATCAAATAAGCGTGGTGGGGATGGTTTAGCGGCGCTCCCCGTGGCCGTATAGGAGTTGTTGCAGCCGATGGGCCGCATCGTTCGTGTCGTTGTCGGTGGCGAGACGCTCCACGTCGAAGGTGAGGTGGGCGCGTTCGTAGAAGGGGGTGCGGCGCGAGGGGCGTCGCGCATCGAAGGCGGCGAGGGCCTCGCCATCGAGGTTGCACACGCGGGCCGGCTATGCTTGCAGAGCGAGATGCGCTCGGTCAGTGCCTCGGGTGAGGCTTGAGGTAGACGGTCGTACCGACGCTGTTCATGTACGTCATGTTGTCGAAGAAGCAGGGTGTGCCGCCACCGGTGGAGAGGATGACGTCCTCAAACTCGGCGACTTCGTGGGTGCTCTCCGTTCTATTTTCGCGAAAGGCGTCTTCGCCTTCTTCATCAAAAATCTGTCGGATGGTTTTTGCGATAACGCCCTTCAATAAAGAGGTCCAGGTCGAGGAAGGACAATCCGGTGAGGTCGGCGGGGCCTTACCAAAGGTCGTCTTGCCTGCGCCCATGTAGCCGATGAGGAAGATGCGTCGCATGTGTGGGTGTCTCTGAGTGTAGTAGGGTGTGTAGTGCGTTGAAACGCGGGCAAATGTAGGAAGAGTTTGCAAGGATAGGCCGTTTTGCGCGTTGCCTCGGATTACAGGTTTTTCTTGCGCAGCCTCAAAGTCGCGACCGAGGTACTTTTTCGCGGACGATTTCGTTGGCGGCGGAGCTCCTCGGCGGTGCCCATTGAAAAAGCACCTGCCTTCGAAGAGCAAGTAGGCGCGATCGGCTGATGCTGAGCGTCTCGTGAACGTTGTGATCGGTGATAAGGATGCCGATGTTTTTATGCTTGAGGCGGGCCATACGATGGTCTGAATGTCTCGCACGGCGATGGGGTCGACGCCAGCGAAGGGTTTCGTCGAGCATGATGAACTTCGGGTCGATGGCCAGGCACCGCGATCCTCTGGCGCGCCGCCGTTCACCGCCCGAGTCGGTCGCCGAGTTCTTGCGCACCTTCTGTAGGCCGAACTCCTCGATGAGACTTTCGGTCTTGGCTTTGCTGATAATCCTTGGGGCGGTCGGTCATCTCGAGCACAGCGCGGATGTTGTCCTCGACGGTCATCTTTGCGAAAGATGGAGGCCTCCTGAGCCAGGTAGCCGATGCCGAGGCGGGCGCGCTTTGTAGACGGGGTAGTCGGTGATCTCGGTTTCGTCGAGGAAGATGCGACCTTGGTTGGGGTGACCAGCCGACGGTCATATAGAACGTCGTTGTCTTGCCGGCGCCGTTAGCCGAGCGGCCCGACGATCTCGCCTTGCTCCACGTTGATGGAGACGTGGTTCACGACCGTGCGCGTTTTTGTATTTCTTCACCAGATCCCTCGGTGCGGAGGATCATCTTGGGTTCGTCCATATAAAGAGGTATAGGGTGATAATGACGGGCGGCAAAGGTAAGCCGGGCGACGAATGCAGAAAGCAGCCTCGTCCCCTGGCCCGCCAGCCCACGCCGTTCAGCAGCAGCCCTCTCACTCGTCTTGGTTCAGCCTTCCTTTTCCTCCAGCAGCAAGCGCACTGCCTCGGGGCAGCTCTCCTTTTCCTCAAGCAACAGGCGCACCCGCCTCGGGACGACTCTCCTTCTTCTCCAGCAATAGGCGCACCGCCCGCGACGACTCTCCTTCTTTTCAAGCATTAGGTGCACTCGCCTCGCGACAGCCTTCCTCCAAGAAGAGCTGATGTAGGGTTCAGATCATACTATATTTTGAAACATGCTATGATCTGAGGTCTCGTTTGTCTTCTCATTTTTGATAGGGTATAGATCATGGCTTCATTCCCATACCGTATCTTAAAAATTTGCGAGCTATATGTGGTTAGTTTTGATAGCTTATTTCCAAATATGCTGATATATACAGCTTCATTGATTCTATGTATTTCTAAAATGCATAGATAAACGATGTGTAGTTTCATAGCTCATTTTGAAATACGCTTATATCCTATATTCTTATTTCATTGTATCTGGAAATATGGTATCATATAAGCATCACTATTTTATATATGAATTTTGAGATGAGATAGAATCTCCATCTCGTTTTATATCGTATTTTTAGATGAGATATTAGAGGAATATAGATTAGCTATGTATTTCGGAATATGATGTGTAGGCGTATGATTTGAGATCTTCTTTTGAGATATAGTCTTTACTGAGGCCTCGTTTTTCATCATATCTAGAAATATCATACTATCTGAACAGGGTGCCGGTCCCTACTTGAGGAGAGTTGTCGAGAGGCGGTGCGCCTATTGCTTTCAGGAAAAGGGAGAACCGTCTTGAGGTCGCGAGCCTATTGCTTGGAAAGAAGGGAGAGTTGACCAGAGGCCGTGCGCCTACTGCTTGAAAGAAAAAGAGACGTCTCGAGGCGTAGAGCTTGCTCTGAGAGAAAAGGAGGGCGAAACGGTAGTGCTTTCGATGGGGCTTTTTGTGTAGAAGCTGGCGTATCGCCTCGGGATGGGTCGGGATACAAAAAGGCGGAACGGACCCTATCTCAGGTGCGTCCCGCCGAAGTCAAATGTTAGCAAAAAGTGGTTACAAAGCCGAGTGTATGAGAAGCTGTTTGAATTTTATTGAGTGATTATTTATGAGCCGTTTAGGCAGATCTTTCTCCTTTGCTTGTTTTCGGGTCTATCGGGGCCTGTTTCTGTCCCTTTTGTTCCATCATTAATCCCTCACAGCTTGCATGCTCGTCAATGATGAAACAAAATCATCAGAAACATACTCCCCGATAGCCTCCGAAATAAATTCAAAGCAGCTTCTGAAGCGGGAGGGGCGAACGCAGTGTCCGCCCGCGTCCCTCTTCGCGCTGCGATGTGAAGCCTCACCAGCCGGGATTCTGCTTCAATTGCTTGTTCAGATCCATCTGATCCGTGGGGATCGGTACCAGTAATGCTTCTTGTCGTAGGTGCGGGTCTTGCCCTGAGACCGTTGACGAGCTGTTGCCTGAGCGGGTGACGGAGCTTGTCGGTCACGTCGGCCGAGATGTTGGCGCCGTTCAGGATGTCGAGGGGTGCGTGGACGAGTCGAGGCGGTCGAGCTGATGCCAGCGGATGAGGTCCCAGTAGCGGAAGTCGTTGTCGAACATCAGCTCGCAACGGCGCTCGCGGCGGATCTCCCAAATGAGGTGAGCGGACGCCCGCCTTGTTTGCCAGGTCGTCGAAGCCGGGGTTGACGTTGAGATGAGAGCGGTCCAGCGCGATCGCGGAGCAGGTTGACGCCGCGATCGAGGTCGGCCTGCGTGATGGAGCCCAGTTCGGCGCAGGCTTCGGCATACTCCAGATAGACGACGGAGAGCCAGAAGAGCGGCGCATGCGTGTAGTTGCGCGTCGTTTGGTTGCGGTCGCGCTCAGGCAGGGCGGGGTTGTCGTACTCGCGAGACGCCGTAGCCGGTGGAGGAGGTCATGGACTGCCGCCGACGCCGTAGCGCGGTGAAAGCCGCGGCCGACGTAGCAGAGGGCCGTGTCGATGGTGGCCGAGGCGTTTGTCGCGTAGGGCGAGGAGGTGGCTTGGCGGACATGACGGTCAGTCATGGACCGTCTTTCCGGCCACGGTGCGCGTCACGGGTAGTGGCGCGGGCGGCGTCGCGCCCTGTCGAGCGAGGTCAGGGCCAACGGCTTGCCGTCGGTGAAGAGGTGAGGCTCGACGCGTCCTTCGACATGCCGATTGAGCTGCGTCGAGGAGCTCACGTAGGCGACCAGTGAGTGTTGCATCACGTCCTTCTTATAGGCCTTGTAGAAGATCGTCCGGGTTCGAGCTGAGGTCGACCGCGTTGTAATTCTCCTGATAGGACGGGTTCGGCTGAAGCTCTTCGCCATCAGGTGCGCGGCGGCGTCGCGGGCGGCGGTCAGATAGCGCGTGGCACCAGCGGCGTCAGGGGGCCGTCTGGCGTCCTCCGCCTTGCGATACTTGCGGAAGGTGCCTCGAAGAGGCAGATTTCAGCCTTCATGGCGTAGGCCACGTTGCGGTTGAGCGTCGTGCGGGAGGTGTTGTCGTACATGTTCTCGCAGGCGTAGTTGAGGTCTTCGAGCACCTTATCCATCACCGCGTCGCGGCTCTCACGGGGGCCGTGAGAGCTTTGACTCTCATCGTGGAAGTCGATGGGCTGATCGACCCAGGGCAAGTCGCCATAGTTGCGGACTAACTTGTAGTACCGCCAAGCGCGCATCGTCGGCCCACGCCGCCAGTGTGCCTTGGCGGCGTCGGACATGTTGACGCGGTCGACACGGTCGACGAGGATGTTGGCGCGTCGGATCTCCACCCAGCCGTCTTTCCATCTCGGCGCTGTTGGCGGGCACGTTAGGTGAAGGTCCAGTCGGCGAAGCTGTATCCGCCGGCCTGGTCGTCAGAGAGGGGTTTTAAAGTAGAAGTCGCCGTAGGAATTGCCGCTGCCGTAGCCCGCGAACTGTTCTGGTAGAAGCTGTTGGCGTAACTGGCGACGGTGTTCTCGCCTCCCAGAAGTTCTCGTCGGTGAACATGTCGAGCGGCTCTTTATCGAGGAAGCTGTTGTTGCAGGCCGAGGTGAGCGCTACGGCCAGCAAAAGGCTTGAGCCATTGCTATTCTTTTCATCGTGCTATCCTTTTAAGTGATGATTAAACGATGGTTGAATGAAGATGGTTAAAGCGTGAGCTGAAGACCGAATGAGAAGGTGCGATACATCGGGTCGATGCGTCCCCAGGTGGCATTGCCAAGGGCGGCGCCTTTCCTGTCGTTCACTTCCGGATCGACGGGGCTTTGCCCGCTTGATGATCTCCATAATGTTGCTGCCGCTGAAGTAGACGCGTACCTTCTGAATGTGTGCCCTGCGGGTCAGAGCCTGCGCAGGGTGTGGCCCACGGTGAGGTTTTTGGAAGCGTAGGTAGGCCATGTTGACTAAGTACTTCGTCTGCGGATAGAAGTTGCTGCGGCCCCTGCTCAAGACGCTGGATCGTACCGCGCGCGAAGCATTGCTGGGGAAGAGGCGCGAAGTCTGCACCTGATCCGGATTCTTCTCCGTCCAGTAGCTCGTCTGGTTCGCGTAGAGCGCATCCGGCGCCACGCATGAAGGGGCATCACGAACGCACTCTGCGTCCATACGTCGCGTTTGCCTACGCCTTGAAGAAGAGGTCGACGTCGAAGTTTGCGCCATTCGCCACCCAGATGGAAGCCATATGATAGCGGGGCGTGGTGTTACCGATCACCTTCAGGTCGCCGTGGTCATCGGCCGTACCCTTGCTCCGCTCGATCTTGCTGTCTCCGTTGAGATCCTTGAACTTGATGTCCCCGGGCCGTAGGTGAACTTGCCGCTCGAGACCTTTCTGCGAGGCGACGCCAGACTTATACGTGCCGTCGGCATTGAAGTCTCCTTCGTGAAGTAGCGATCCGTTCCGAAGCCCCAGATGTCACCGTAGCGCTTGCCGCTGTAGTTGGAGTTGAGCAGCTTCGTGTCGTTGTCCCACTACGATGGTGGTCGTGAGTCGCCTAGGCTGGCGTTGGCATGAAACCGTGACTCATTGACGGTGGCGCCAGTCGATATTCAGCTCCCAGCCGCGGGTACCGGGAGCACACCGGCGTTGACATAGGGCGGATTGAGCGAGCACTTGCGGCACGGTACGTCCGGGGGCGAGCATGTCGCGTGGTGCGTTGGTACCAGTCGAAGGAGATGTTCAGGCTGTTGTCCAAGAAGCCGAAGTCGGCGCCCACGTCGAGCGTTTGGATGCGCTCCCAACGCAGCTCGAGGAGACGAGCTTGGCATGCCGTAAGCCACGACGAGTCGCCCTGTCCTAACTAACGGATGACGCCATCTCCTGTCACCGTCTTGCCCTTTTCATCGTTGCGCTTACCGATGGTAGAGATGAACATGTTGTCGCCCACGGCCTGGCTGCATTTCGCCATAGGGAGGCGCGCAGCTTCATGTTGTTGATCGTGCGGCGGATCGGCTCGAAAGCTCTGCTCGCTGATCGCCAGCCTCCCCGATACGGACGGGAAGAAGGCCCAGCGACCGTTGGCCGGGAAGCGTACGAGCCGTCGTAGCGGCCATTAAGCTCCAAGAGCCAGATGCCTTTCATAGTCGTAGCTGACACGTCCGAAGCGTAGCGCCCGCCGTAGCCCAGTGCGAGTGCGAACCGTCGACGAACTGGTCGCCGTTGGCGAGGTTGAACTCCGGCATGCCCGCAGCCAGTAGATCGTTGCGTGTAGAGCGGTGCATATCGAGTTCGCCACTCTCGCGTTGGCGCGAGCATGAAGTTGAAGTGGTGTGCGTCCTGCACGTCGAGCGAGAAGTTGCCGTAGAGATTGAAAACGTAGGAGCGGTCGACGATCGATCGCTCGAGGTTCGATGAGGTGGTGTAATACACGATGTCGTTGAGCTTACCGCCCCATGAGTTCCAGCCCTTCAGGGGCACCTCGGCGTGGGCGTCGGTTGCGGTTGAGGACATTGAAAGTGTAGTCCGCATTCAGCGTCAGTCCTGGCCGCGGTAGCTTTGAGGAAGCCTCCGAGGCGCGTAAAGGCATCGTTCTCGATGCGGTCGCCAGCCTGCTTGCGGTAGGCAATGTCGTTGCGGAAGTCGGTGCCCTTTATACGTGCCGTAAGGCCCGAAGAAGCTGCCCCAGCGCCACATGTATTGGTAGGTGGTGCGTCTCGTGGCCGGCCGTCATGCCCTTGTTGCTGTAGCTGAAGCGAGCGCCCACTTGCAACCAGTCGGTGAGGTCGGTGGTCACGTTCAGCATCGTGGTCCACTTGTTCAGCTTCTCGAGGGCTGAACCTCATCACGCCCTCGTCGTGGTTGTAACCCACAGACGCATGTGTAGGACGTCCTTGCCGCTCGTGCCCTGCACGGAGACGTTGTGACTCTGCGAGGGACGCCATTTGCGGAACATGATGTTCACCATGTCCCAGTCAGCGAAGTAGCTACCGACGCCGTTTTTGTCGAGCGTAAAGTCTTCGCCGAGCACCATCTCGCGATGGCCCGTCTTCCGCCCGTTGTTGCGATCGCGCCATTTCTCCGCATCCGGCGGCATTTTGCTTGAGGTACATGCCGAAGAGTTCGCTCTCATCGCCCGCGCGGTCGTTGGCCTCGATCAGGGCGCGGAGCTGCGTCGGCACGTCGGGATAGTTCGCAGGATGGTGGGCGTTTCCCAGGCGATGTTGTTCGTGTAATTCACCGTGGTGCGGTCCGTTTTGCTGGCCGATTTCGTGGTGATGAGGATCACACCGAAGGCCGCACGCGCACCGTAGATGGAGGTCGATGCGGCGTCCTTGAGCACGGAGACGCTTTTTGGATGTCCTGCGTGTTGAGGACGAGGGTCGTCCATCGGCACCCCGTCGACAAGGATGAAGGGGCGCTCTGTGCGCTGTTGCTCAGTGTTCCCACGCCGCGGATGGTCATCGTGGGTGCGGCGCTAGACGACCGCCGCTGTTCACGACCGAGAGGCCGACACGGCGCCTGAAGCGCCTTCGAGACGTCAGACACGGCCGTGCCTCGAGTGTCTTACCGATGTCGACTGTGGCCACGGCGCCGGTCGGGTTGACCTTCTTCTGCGTGCCGTAACCCACGACGACGACTTCGTTCAGCAGCTCGCTATCCTCATGCAGCACGATGCGCATCGTGGCCGAAGCCGTCACCTCTTGGGTGCGGTAGCCGATGTAGGGATGACGAGCCGCGTGCCCGCTTTGGCACGGAGCGTGAATTTCCGTCGGCGTCGGTGATTGTACCGTTCGACGTACCTTTTTCCAGCACGCTGGCGCCGATAATGGCCTCGCCCTTATCGTCCACGATCACGCCGTGCACGACGCCGTCGGCCTGCATCTCGGCGGTTGCCGCCCCTGAGGCCGCCCGTCTGCTTTTCATGACATGGGGCATGCTCCCCGTCAGCGCAATCACTGCCCAGGCTGCAATGATTCGCTCTGCATGGGATGTCTTTCGTTTTCCTGTGTTTGCCATAATATGCAATGCATTAAATAATGATGAAGTGTTGATGATATGGGGTAGCTCCCCGGCGGGATCACTCGGCCGTGGGTGCGTATTTCGCTCTGTATTACTTCTTGTCCACTGTATAAGTTCCCTTGATTCTTGCAGCCTTAGGGTGTGTTGGCCCCTTCGCCGCTCTGTATCCGTGAACAAAGGTAAACGCGGTTTTGGGATTAAAAGCATTCGGGGCGGTGAGATGCATTCGATGGCTGCGGATCGTGATTTCTACGTATAGCTGAGGGGCAAGCCTCGGTCTGGAGGCTTATTTCGATGGGGTCATGTCGCCAACGGTAGGCGAGGGGAGGGGTGCGTCGTCCGCGAACTTGCTGACAGTTGGAGATGGGCTGAGGAGGCGTTATGGCGGTATTTGTCTGTAGACAGAAAAGGGGTATAGATATATGAGCCTCTATTGTCTGCGGGACAAAATGATCTATATCTATTTCATAGGTCATTGTCTGCGGACAAAATGGAGGTGTAGATGTTTTTATAAGTTATCGTCTATGGACAATTTATGGATATATGCCCAATGAATTGATTTGTCTATAGACATTATAAAGGTGAAATACATATACACTCATTTTGTCTGTAGACACATATGCTATAAGAGCCTATATGAGCTTTTTGTCTGTAGACAATAGACTTGTAAATAGGTATAAGGTGGTTTTGTCTGCAGACAATGGCTGTTTAATCAAGGGAGGAGGACTTTGCTGGATCGTTTTGTGCAGGGGATGGCCGGACGAGGGCTTGGGTCTATACTTATGACCGGAAGACGGATTTCGCGGCCCCGTTTACATTTGCGGCCCTCATCAATAGAAGAGAACAACACCTATGGCACAAGATTTTACACTTAGAGAATATCCGCGCGGTATCTCCGCAACCTGAGCCGAAAAGAACACCCAACGATCCGCTCGAAATGGTGGATCAATGGCTCAAAGAGGCCCTCGAAACGCAGGTCAACGAACCCCTACGCCATGATCGTGGCCACGGCCACGCCAGACGGTCGGCCAGCGTCCGTACGGTCCTGCTCAAGGAAGTCGTGGGCGGCCGCTTCGTCTTTACTCCAACTATGAGAGTCGCAAAGGGCGACAGATGGCTGAGAACCCGCACGTGGCCGTCACCTTCCTCTGGCACGAGTTGGAGCGGCAGATTCATGTCGAGGGCACCGTCACGCGGCTCAGCCCGAGGAGAGCGACGCCTATTTCGCCATGAGGCCCTACAAGAGCCGCGTCGGGGCGCGCATTTCACCGCAGAGTCAGCCCATCCCCTCGCGCGAAATACATTATGATGCGCTTCGCCTCGGAGAGCCTGCGCTTCGTCGGCCGCGAGGTGCCCCGGCCCCGACAACTGGGGCGGGTACGCCGTCACCCAGCCGCATCGAGTTCTGGCAGGGGCCGCGACAGTCGGCTGCACGACCGCTTCCTCTACGAGCTCCAACCGGGATGGCCACTGGGATCTTCACCGCCTCGCCCCCTGATCGCTCCTCCCCATGTCGTCCACCCCGCTACGCATCGAGCATGTGGCGCTCTACACCGCTGATCTGGAGCTACGCGCGATTTCTTCGAGCGTTACTTCCACGCCACCGCCGGTCCGCTCTATCACAACCCGACGAGCGTTCCGGTCGTACTTCCTCACCTTCCCCGGCGGCAGCGCACGGCTGGAGATCATGACACGCCCGGCGTTGCTCCCATCCGCCACGGCCGACAGTCTCGGCTACGCCCATATCGCCCTCAGCGTGGGCAGCCCGGCGAGAGGTAGACGCCTTGACCGATCGGCTGCGGCACGACGGTTACGCAGTCCTCAGCGGCCCACGCACCACCGGCGACGGATACTACGAAAGCGTCGTCGCTGCCGTCGGCGGTCTCACGATCGAGATCACCGTCTGATGGGGTGTTGAGTTGTTGGTTTGTTGAGTTGTTGAGCTGTTATGGTGCGTACCCGGCAAACTTGGCAGGCGTCCCTGACGCCTTGAGCTGTTATGGTGCGTATCCGGCAAACTTGGCAGGCGTCCCTGACGCCTTGACTTTCTCTTTTCGCCTTCTTTTCCCCGTGTCCAAGACAAGAAAAGGAGGGTGCGTGGCTCAAGAAGAAGAAGGGCGCCACCTCGGAGAAGTCGCTCATCAACGACTCCCGAGGCAGCGCCCCTATACCTATTAATATAGCGCGTCCGTCAGGCCTTCACGTCCGCCAGCGACGCGTCTCGCTCGAAGCTCTTCCTGACAAACGAGCATACGGGGACGATCCTCAGTCCCTCGCGTCGGGCAAAGTCCACGCCCGCGCCAATCGAGCAGTCGGCCGTAGCCCTTACCGCCGAAGTAGCTCTCCACGCCTGTGGGAGTCCACGATGATCGTCCGCGCGTCCTGCCACTCGTAGGTCATCTCGCCGGCATACAGCTCATCTTCATAGATGACGAAGCGGCCACGCCGTCCGTCGTCTTCTCGTCTATTCGTGTCATTTCGTTTTGGGGATAAAGAAGCGTGCCCCCTCCGCTCTTTTTGAGGTGAGGGAGACACGCTGAATCATCATCAAAATCAACGCTTATGCTATGCTTTTGATGGGGAGGCGGAGAATCGTTCGTCTCTTCTCCGGTGCTGCTTTGCGCGGATCACTCAAATAGATCTCGTGATGATGGCGTTCGTCGGTGATGTCGATGGTGTAACCCTCTGCTCTGATAAAGTCATGCATTCGCTGCACTGTTTCCGGTTCGTTGTCGTACGAACCGACATCGCAGGCATGCACGCATAATCCCTCATCGTAGCTTAAGAGTCCACCTTCGAGAGTCTGTTTTCTTCCTCCGGGTCGCCTCAGTGATCGCCCAATCAAAGTCGTCCTTCGTTACGAAGTCCGGCAGACAGAATGATCGGAAATCAATGAAGCTCCTCCTTACGTGTGCGATCGAGATCCCTTCAGCCCCGGTTGCCACCGAAGCCTTCAAGCGGCGGCACGACATAGTCGAAATAACCCTCGATGTGACGATCTGTTTTTCTTGCTCATCTTGATCGTAAAGGATACTCCGTACAGCAGTCTGATCGCCTGTTGATAGGCTCCTTCGGCTTCATTGGGGTCATGGATCCATTCACAGCCACGAAGTTTATTGCCGGAATGCGGATGATCTCAGGACACGCCTTTGGCGCATAAAAAGCCTTGAACTCCTTTTTATAATCGAATGGCATAGCGTGTGTTTGTGGAGGATTACAGCTTCGGGCCCGCAGCTACGAGCGCCTTGCCAGCTGCATTGCCTTCAGTCACTTCACGAAGTTCTTCTACGAAGCGTCCGGCCAGATCCTTCGCCTTCGTCTCCCACTCGGCTTCGTTAGCGTACGTGTCGCGCGGATCGAGGATCTTCGGATCAACACCGGCAGTTCCGTCGGGATCTCGAAGTCGAAGAAGGGGCAGCTTCTTCGTCGGTGCCTTGAGGATGTGCCCTCGAGGATGGCGTCGATGATGCCGCGTGTATCGCGGATCGAGATACTGCTTGCCCGTGCCATTCCATCCCGTGTTCACCAGATAGGCCTTGGCGCCGCTGCGCTCCATCTTCTTCACCAGCTCTTCTGCATACTTCGTTGGGTGCAGTTCGAGGAATGCCTGTCCAAAGCAAGCGGAGAAGGTCGGCGTCGGCTCGGTGATACCGCGCTCTGTACCGGCCAGCTTCGCCGTGAAACCAGAGAGGAAGTAATACTTCGTCTGCTCCGGCGTCAGGATAGACACGGGCGGCAGCACCCCGAACGCGTCGGCAGAGAGAAGATCACATTCTTCGCAGCCGGGCCCTTCGAGATGGGTTTTCACGATCTTTTTCGATGTGATAGATCGGATACGATACGCGTGTGTTCTCGGTCACACTCTTGTCCTTGAAGTCGATCTTGCCGTTCGCATCTACCGTCACGTTCTCCAGCAGGGCATTGCGACGGATGGCGTGGTAGATGTCTGGCTCGCTCTCCTTATCCAAGTTGATCACCTTGGCGTAGCATCCGCCCTCGTAGTTGAAGACGCCTTCGTCGTCCCATCCGTGCTCGTCGTCACCGATCAGCAGACGCTTCGGGTCGGTCGATAGCGTCGTCTTGCCCGTGCCTGAGAGGCCGAAGAAGATGGCTGTGTTCTGTCCGTTCGTGTCCGTGTTGGCGGAGCAGTGCATGGAGGCGATACCCTCGAGCGGCTTGGTAGTTCATCATCGAGAACATACCCTTCTTCATCTCGCCGCCGTACCATGTGTTGATGATCACCTGCTCTTTGGAGGTCAGGTTGAAGACTACGGCGGTCTCTGAGTTAAGCCCCAGCTCCTTGTAGTTCTCCACCTTCGCCTTCGAAGCGTTGTAGACGATGAAGTCTCGGCTCGAACGACTCCAGCCTTCCTTCGTCGGACGGATGAACATGTTCGTCACAAAGTGCGCTTGCCAAAGCTACTTCCATGATAAAGCGTACCTCAGACATGTCGACCGATTAGCGCCGCAGAAGCCGTCCACTACGAAGAGTCGCTTGTTCGACAGCTCCTTCTTGGCAATCTCCTTGACCGCATTCCATGCCTCGGCCGATGCCGGCTTATTGTCGTTCTTGTATTCCTCCGACGTCCACCATACGGTGTCCTTACTCGTCTCGTCCATGACGATAAACTTATCCTTCGGCGATCGCCCAGTGAGATGCCCGTCATAACGTTCACTGCACCCAGCTCCGTCAGCTGACCTTTTTCATAGCCCTCCAAACCGGGCTTCATCTCCTCGTTAAACAGATCCTCGTAAGAAGGATTGTGCACAATCTCCGTGGTACCCGTGATACCGTACTTCGTCAAATCGAGTTTTTGCCATGTCTCTAATATATAATGTGAAAAACAATCGCGTCTTCATGTCCGAAGGCGTGTTTTCGTCCTTTTCCTCTGAAGACGCAGGCAAAAGTACGACAATTCCGATACGGCTACGGGGTAATTAGGAGAAATATTTCCGTAATTGAGGATGTCATTCTCCTCTGTAAAATGACACATGAGTTAGAAGTTCAGTGAAAGGCTTGCCGAGGCCCTCATGGTCTCATGAGCGCTTGGCGGATTGTCGCCAGGACTCATGGCAGATGAGAGCTTGGCGACACTGTCGCCAGGACCATCATGGCCGATGAGTCTCCCAACGATGGATATAAAAGCAGATGGCTTAGACTGAACTCGCGCTGAGTAAGGTCTTTCATGTTTCCTAAACCTACTGTCTTCCTCAACTTTTCGTCGCTTTTCGTTTGATTGCGTTTGTTTTGTCTCAGCTTTGAATTTTTGGCAGCATCGTCGTGATCATTTTTCTCTATCTTTGCCTCCGATAAGAAGATAGACGAATAATCACTCTTTAAATAGATAACTCATGGAAGTCAAGAAATCGCCAAAAGCAGATCTTGAAGGTGGTAAGGGCCTAGGCATCCCTCATGTTGGTCGAGCTTTGTTCTGTTCGTTGGGTTTTGAATGGGGTGCACCCAAGATCAGGTCAGTTCAGAAAGACGAAGCGATCAGCGATGTTATCGCGGAGGAAGAGATGGATATCACAAGGCAGGATGAGACGCCTCCCCTCCCCCTCCTCCTGCTGATGTGCCCAATGTGGCTGAAGTGCTGAATGTGGTGGAAGATAATGTGCAGGTTGCGGTAATGACCTGATATCTCCGAGGACAACTGTGAAAGCAGCCCAGGTGTAGGTTTATACCCTCCTGCGGTAACGCATGAGGAAGAAGAAGAGTCTCCACAGCACATGTAGTGTAGAGGAAATGCCGGAGTTTCCGGGTGACAGGCTGAGTTGATGAGCTATATCGCTAAGTCAATTAGCTATCCCGTCGTAGCACAGGAAAACGGCATTCAAGGACGTATACTTTGTACGTTTGTGTGAACAAAGACGGTACGATTGTAGATGCTCAGGTAGTCCGTGGTATTGATCCCGCTCGATAAAGAGGCGCTTCGTGATCAATTCATGCCGAAATGGAAGCCCAGGCAGCGTGGCAAGCTCTGTACGTGTGAAGTTTACACTTCCCGTAACGTTCCGCCTGCAGCAATAATACCCCTTCATTGAACGTACCTCACTCACGTGCAAAATAGCAGACGATGATGAACTAAAAGAAAAAGGTCGTTCTCTCCCCTGAAGAGAGCGACCTTTTCTAATTATTCTCTCTGCTACAACGTTGACGTGTTGTCATTTGAATACATCCTCAAGGCGATTGAAGAGGCTATCCATCAGTTGCGTGTTTTCGATGATTCTCCACAAAGTCTTTTTCGATCCGATTGTCTCACACCTTATCTGAAGGAGGGAAGTGTTTGCGGCCAGCTTTGGTGCTAATGGCCCGCACCCTTTACCGAGATGATATAGAGCGCGATGTCTTCGGCTTTTGGGGGTGGAGATGTTCCACAACTCACTCACTGCATGACGACTCTGATGGATGAGGCGGGAAAACGTCGCACCAGCCGACCGTCCATGTAAAAATGGAATAGAAATACGGCTGTGCTTTCAGGGTGACGCCATGTTGATCGTAGCCTATCGTCTGATTGACAGACCCCGTCCTCATCATTAAAGCCTGTCTTGGATCTGTTTACGAGACGGCGCTTGAAATCTGTGAAGGTCAACAGTTCGATAGGGAGTTTGAGCGACGTGACGATGCGAAGAAGAAGAATACATGGAGATGATCCGCCTGAAAACAGCCGCATTATTGGCTTGCAGCTTGAAGATGGAGCATTAATAGGTGGTGCATCCGTGCATGACGCAGAGGTGCTTTTATCGTTTTGGAATCCATATAGGGTTAGCCTTTTCAGTTGCAAGATGATATGTTGGATGTCTACGGTGATACGAGTACATTCGGAAAAATATAGAGGTGATATTCTGTGCGACAAGAAGACCTTTTCTGTCAGTGCTCATGTATCACTTGCAACAGATGAGCGAAAAGATCGTATAGCGCATTACAGAAAAGAGAACGCCTCAGTTTACACTCGCGAATGAGAAAATATCAGTGATCATCAGTATATATGATGAATTGAAGCTGAGGGAGCGTACACAGCAGGATAAAGTATCATTATGATCTCGCTTGGAGTGAATTAGCACGGTTGAGTGTAAATCAGAAAGATGCCAAGAGCTACTCCGTGTTTGCAGTCTGCTGACAGACCGAGCAAAGTGAAAACATGGCTGCAATGAAGTTGATAGACAGTCATACCCACCTTTTACGCCGAGGATTTTACGGTGATCAGGGAATTGTACAGAACGAGCAAAAGCTGCTGGAGTGATAGCCGTACTAGTTTACCAACATAGACGAGTCGAGCATTGCTCCGATGTTTTGCTTATGACGAGCATCCTGAATTTGCTCTTTCCGATGATGGGGTTGTATCCGACAAGTGTGGACTCTCACCTATTCGTCAAAACTACAGGCGATAGAGAGAATGTTGATAAAGCTGTCCTTATTGTGGGAATTGGTGAAATTAAATCGATTTTACACTGGGAACAGGCGTATCTGAAAGAGCAAAGGATTGTGCTCGAAGAACAGTTGAAGTGAGTGTCGATATGAATCTCCAAAGTATTCATGTTCGTGACGCTTTTTCAGAAGTGTTTTGACTGCATATATAAGGTAGGAGTGGAGATTGAAAGGTGTTTTTCATTGCTTTTCAGGGACGGTCGATGAATTGAAGGAAATAAAGCGCATGCAGCGATTCAAGATAGGAGTTAATGGATCAGTTACTTTCAAAAAGTCTGTATTGTCTCGATATTATACGGATGAGTACCATCAACGATGCTTTTTATTAGAGACAGATGCGCCATATTTATCTCCTTCACCGTATCGAGGAAAACGGAATGAGCCAGCTTTTCTCATAGAAGTCGTGGAAGAAGGTGGCGGAAGAATTGCAGCTATCAGAGGAGACTGTGGCAGATCTTACAAGAGAGATATCATTAGTCCCTGTTTGACTCCATATCTCACATCTAATTGACGTCTACATAGTGTGTTGACGTATTATGGAAGAGATGATGACATCAAGGAAAACTAAGCTATACCAGCAAAAAGTTTGCGTGTCATGTCCGTACTTTGCACTCGTTTTCAGAAAGAATGAGGGCGATTAATAAGAAAGGAGAGATGCTCGAGTGGTTGAAGAGGCACGCCTGAAAGCGTGTATACGCCAAAAGCGTATCGCGGGTTCGAATCCCGCTTTCTCCGCAAGCATACGGTAGAAAGATATAAGAAGCGCGAACAAGCTGAAGTTTTCTAATCAATAAGTATATTCATCAAAGTAAAAATTCAGGCATTAATTCCAAATTATCATCACTATGAAAAAGTTGTTTACGAAACCTTCTGGGTGTATTGGCTGCGGGTATCTCTACAGTAGCATTTGCACAAGAAGCGGCAGAGGCTGCAGCTCCCGTTGAGGGAGGAGTTCATCAAGCATTAAAGACGAGTTTATTGAAGGTAGCAGTAGACTTCATGAGCTTCGGTTGCTATTGCTTTGATTTTGGGTTTAGTATTTGTCTTGGAACGAATCATCTACTTGAACTTCATAGATGTGAATCCTAACGGTATGTTGAACGAGATTGAGGCTGCACTCGATCGAGGAGATGTAGATGGCGCAAAAGCTATTGCATCGAGATACTAGGAGGCCCGATTGCTTCTATTGCATATCAAGGATTAGCTCGAGAATCGATCAAGGGATCGATGTTGTAGAGAAGCTCATTGTCGCTTATGGTGTGTGCAGAGTGGACTGTTGAAAAAGAATCTGTCTTGATTACCCTGTTTATCGCGATGCAATTTCGTCATTGGGCTTTGGGAACAGTAGTAGGTATGATCATGGTGTCTGATAAGATTGAGCGTGTAGGTGATATTAGTCCGACGGTTGTTGCCGGTGGTATGAAGGTGGCCTTGATCACACGTTGGTGGTTTGATCGTTGCATTGATCCTTCAGGTTTTCTATAACTATCTGTTGAGCAAATTGAGCTATTCTGAATAAAATGGAAGATGCGTCGATTACATTGCTCGATATGGTTATCAAGTACAATGTGAAATACAAAAAAGTAAGACGAGTCATGGCTGTAACCAAGATAAGGGAAAACTGTCGAGCTGATGTTGACAGGCGTCATCATAGTTAGTGTGATTGTCCTAGCAATGTTTCTATCTCGGTGGTGTGGTTGGATCCTGCTGCAGAGAATAAGGAGCCCGTAAATACATCGCTGTTACTTTTATTGGTGCTACGCACTCGTTTGGAGTTACGATGGGTTTGTTTGGCGCTGTTTGGAATTATGCAGTTCTCTGCGCGAAGACTAAACCGAAAGCAGCACTAGGATCTTTAGTAGTGTTGATTGCTTTTTGTAGTCTTGCTTGGAGTAACCTATGCGATGGGTGATGCTACTCTCTACCAGGAATCAATGTTGATTCAGCACACCAATACAGCGGGCTGGTTGAAGGTCTCGGATAGTGGATCTATTCAACGTATGTCCTGTTGGGACTTTCAGTGTTAGCTATGATTGCTGGTAGTCTTAGAAGGTTCTGAATAAGTAATAGAATATAGCGAGCGCTAGAAAAGACATGAGTAAGAAAAGAAAAGTTCCGGGAATTAATGGATCTTCTTCTGCTGACATCGCTTTCATGTTGTTGCTCTTTTTCTTTGACGACTTCTATGGATACGGATATGCGGGTTAGCGCGAAGATTGCCTCCTCCACCCGATAAACAGCAGAAGAAACAGGAAATCGATGTCAAAAAAAGGAACATGCTTGTAGTTTTGATCAGCTCCACTAATCAAGTGTTGTGCGGTGGTGAATACATGGATATAAAGCAGAGTCAAAAGCTAAGGCTAAGGAGTTCATAGCCAATGTGAATAACGATCCAAATTTACCAGAGAAGGAAGAAGCTGATGTCCTGTTTTTGAAAGATGATGGTGGCAAACCTCACATTATATCGTTGCAAAACGACCGAGGTACGCAGTATCAAGTATACATCCGGGTGCAAAATGAATTGGCCGCTGCTTATAACGAACTGCGTGATGAAGTAGCTAAGCAGAAATGGGGCAAAAGACGGGTGCAGAGTTGGATGAAAAACAGCAGGAAAGCTGCACAGATGATATATCCTCAGAAGATATCCGAGGCTGAGCCGAAGAACTATGGTGGAGGATCTAAGTCTGCTCCTGCTGCGAACTAAAGATTTAAGGAAGGAAAAATGTAATGGGAAAATTCAGTCGATCGGGTGGACGTGAAATGCCCGAGTTGAACACGTCATCATTGCCAGACTTGGTCTTTGCGTTCTTGTTTTTCATTATGATGGTTACGACCATGCGCGAAGTGACTTTGAAGGTGCAATTCCATGCCCCGCAGGCTACGGAGCTACAGAAGCTGGAGAAGAAATCACTGGTCACGTTTATTTATGTCGGGCAGCCTATCGAGAATATCGTCGCCAAGATGGGTCGGAGAGTCGTCTGCAATTGAATGATGCTTTTGCGGAAATCTCTGAAGTAGGAAACATACATCGGGCAGGAAAAGTCGAGTATGAAAGAGGAGGATCAGCTTTTTATGACCGTCTCAATCAAAGCCGACCAGGACACCAAGATGGTTGATCACTGATTTGAAGCAGCGCTTGAGAAGCATATGCCTTCGAAGATCAGTTACCGGCACGTAAAACAAGTAGATAACAAAGTAAGAGGTATTCGATTTCTTGCATCCACGAATTGAATATCAACATTAAAAAGAGTGGGAGCGAATCTACAGGTAAGAAAGTGAGGTCTCGCTCCCTCTTTGTTTTTGCATAGAACGAGATTTCATCAGATGAAAATGATGACGGTCAAGGAGGATTGAGTAGGAGGCCGTCTCTACGCCCTCTTTGTTACAGCTAACAATGTCATCTTTAACCTGAAAAAGACGATGGAACAATACGAATTAGGATGAATTGACGAGAAGATTCTGAGCATGATGGTCAAAAGACGCCGAAAGCCGTTTCTTGAAGTGGCGCGGAATGCAATGCCCTGGGGCAGGCGCATCAGCGGATTCGAAGTTGATTCATGCTCGAGTCGTGAAAGGCTCCAATTCATCACTGATAATAGCAAGATCGGGTTCAAGACGTGTGCTTACATGGGGCTTTTTCCAGAGTTCGGATCAATACGCCTGATCACGGAGGCATTTAAAGCAGATCCGGAGATTGTGGAGTGTCACCATACGACGGGGAAATACGACCTCTTGTAAAGATCTACGCCAGAGGATAGATGAACATTTGCTCAGCATCATCCATAAGAAGCTGCGCTATTTTTAGATTGGCGCGGACGGAGACGCTGACTTTTCAAAGAAGGATTCCGTAGCGACTGCCGATCGATATTGGCAAGTTGGAAAAGGCGATGGAAAATGGTCGCAGTATGGACTTTCAGGCTGTGGCGCTGGGCCGTTTGATTGGAGTTGTATGGTTGCTGCTCTTATCGCTGACGAGTTGCAGCGGGAGCGTGACAGAGCTACATTAGGATTGCGCGGACGGAGACGCTGATCTCTTTTCAAGGAAGGATTCCGCAGGGCGACTGCCGATCGACATCGGTGAGTTGGAAAAAGGCGGATGAAAAATAGTTGCAGCGTAGACTTTTTGGGCTGTGGCGCTGGGCCGTCGATTGAGTTGACATGGTTGCTGTCTCTATCGCTGACGAGTTGCAGCGGAGCTGTCGACAGAGCTACAATGCGAACGCATCAAACAGAGAGACACGTTATGAAGAGTTGTTTGTGCTCATCCTTCGCGGATGTGGCAGATTTACTACCCGGAATTGGCGGGAAAGGAGCGGGACGGTACCCTTTGTCCCGACTGCGGCGCGCTCCATGAGGAGTATAATCTGTAGTGTGCGAAGGACGGGCGGCGCTCGAGCGATTGGGCTACACGGTGAGGAGTTGGAGATTACGCAGGCGACCGGGAGTGATCGAGCACGATTGACAGGAACATCGACTGCACTTTACGTATGACGGTAAACTCCGTTTTCCTCATGCAGGAACTCAGGCGGAAGGGAGCCGATCGGGCGATTGTCCGCCGAGAATGGGAGGCGGGGCGCTCTACATCGGAGAGTCGGCGGGGAGCATGATTGCTGCGCCATATTGCGTATGCACAAGTGATGGACGCCGTCGCAACGGCCTACACGCCCGACTTTCGAGATTTTGATGCGCATTTGACTGGTCGATTTCTACACGGTGCCCCGCCATTACGGTTGTGGAGCCATTTGAGGAGTCGGCTGAGGAGACCGTGCGGACATATAGCCACCTCCCTCTGCGCAATCACGAATACACACAGACGATCTGTGTAGAGGGTGACCGAATGCAGATTGTCTGAATAGACAGCACCCCAGTTGGCGGAGTGGACCCTGCGCTAACGAATGAAAAAGAAATGGATGTGACAACTTTATTGCAGGTGCACTTTTACCTTTGCGGCGACGGTATCACTGCAAAAGCCGGGACGATTAGTATGAACGAGAAATGGTTTCGCATCCCGCTATAGTAGCCACCTGTGCATCGATCCTGATGTATGTATCGTTTATCCTCGCAAATTCAAATGAACTTATCGACAGGGGACTCTATACAGCCTCGCGCAGCATTCAACTGATGCTTTGACGACCTACGGGCTGTCTCAAGAAGCTCCGCGAAGGATTGGCCGATCATCTTGTCACATCCCCTGCATCATCTTGGGATAATCACTTTTATCACCAGCTTCTAAAACCAGACAAGTAACGGCGAACGACCGGATCCAGAAGCGCGGGCTCTTCTGGAGATGTAACATCGCGCGACGGACCGACTTCGCGCGCGCGATGCGTAGCCCTGTTTCTCATATGTAAGAGGGTGCGGAGTCTTCAGTATGACTTGGGCCCTTTACACTCGGCTATCGTTATATCTATCGGCTTCAGGGCATCCGTTCCTCTTTTTCCCATACAATCCCTCAATAAAATAAGACGTATAGACAAATCCGATTTTTGAAAGCATGGATCAGGATAAGCTGCGCGCAGAATGATCGCGATTCGCGAGGCTTATAACAGAGCAACTGACTATAGACGAGGCGCGAGAGCGCGTAAGAAAAGAAGTGGGCGAGGTATCGCCCGAAAGAATTCCTGCGCCGAAGCGGTTGGTTAGGGACGACGACTCCGGACGAATGCGCGACTGAGGACACGCAAGAGATCGTTCCGATCACGAGGGCACTGATCGAGACCGCGAAAGGAGTTGCCTTTGGCCACCCGATTGATGCCTACCGGCGCGAGGCCGACCGTATGAAGGAGCTGATGAAGCAGGGGCGAGGAGCTGGCTGCAAAGCCTTTCGACGAGGCCGCATGGACGGCGTTGATGAATGACGTCTGAACACAAAGTGCACTTCCACCGCAAGCAAAACCAGCTCTACTCCGCCTTGGAGCGCAGGATTCACGCCTTCGACCACGACGTGGACCTACGACGACCACTGCGCGCGACGAGATGAACAAAAGCCCGCGACCTGCTCAACTGGGGCGCACGGAAGACTTCCTCCAGGCCTTCAAAACGATGTCAGAAGATGCTCGACTCATCGGCGAGAGGAGCTGATCCTTTTTACCCGACGTCGCTCAAAGCTGATTTTCCGACGCGAGTTTGAGGAGATGAAGCACGGCGATCGCGAGATCGGTTTTCTTCCTGATCGATATGCCGGGCGACGCGCCGAGGCTGCAACTGCATCGATCAACGCACCCGCGGGCGGAGACTTTATGCGACGATCCGCCGCGCTGCCCGGGCGCACGGGATGGGCGCGAAGGACACCGACGAAGACGACCGTGTGCTCGACGACTGGCGCGAGGGCAAGCTGACTGGAGCAGATCAACCTGCTGTTCCGCCACCCTGCCTGTCGACATCTCACGTGGACGAAAACGAGCTGGTCAAGTTCTACACCGACACGCCCCACGCGTCTTTCCGCGCAGCAAGGCGTCATCGGCAGGTGCGCAACTGTCACCCGCCCAAAAGCGTGCACATCGTGGAGGAGATCATCGAGAAGTTTCGCACCGGCGAGCAGAGCTGCTCCGAGTTCTGGATCAATGACCGGGCCTCTTTATTTACATCGTCTACGTGGCTGTTCGCGACGCCAACGGGCGCCTTCCCGTGGCGTGATGGAGATGATGCAAAAGCTGCACGCACATCCGTGAGCTGAAGGATCTCGCACCCTCCTCACGTGGGACGGATGAGCAAAAGGCGAACAAGAGCACCCCGCGGCCGAGCTGGAAGAGGCGCCCGCGTCGCCCGATGCGATCACCAAAGACACGAGTCAAGGCGCTCGTGACGCGTTTTCCCAAAGCTGATTGACGACCTGCCCACCATCAACGAGAAGTTCGCCGTGCTGCGGACGCCCATCGCCAAGGTGATGCTCCCCCATCGCCACCGTAGGCATGATGAGCGAGCGATCGGGCATGCCACTCGACGAGCTGATCACGGCTCGAGGCGCTGATTGGGGACCTATCAAATGAAGCACTAATCGCTGACGGTCCTGAGGGCAAAAGATGCGCCGTACATGCTGTGTGGTGAGGCTCTCGCACCCGCGTGTGCCCGGCGCTTCGTCATTTTCGTGGCGTTTGCGGACGCTTCGCAAGCGTCAAAATGGAGAAAATGGCCCTTGCGGAACTTCCGCAAAGCCTCAAAATGGGAAAGGTGCCCTGGAACTGCGCAAGCATCAAAATGGGAAATGGCCTTGCGGAACTTCCGCAAGCATCAAAATGGGGAAAAATGGCCTTTCTGGAACTTCCGCAAGCATCAAAATGGAGGAGATCGCCTGCGGAACTTGCAAGCAAGCGTCAAAATGGAAATGGCTTGCGGAACTCCGCAAGCGTCAAAAGTTCTCCGTGGACTTGGGAACTCCCGCAAACACCAAAAGTTTCTCGAGAGACTTGCGGGACTCTCGCAAGCATTTTCCAAAAGTAATTTTCTATGTGTTCGATTTTTTGGCCATAGCGCGAGGATAGAGCTAGCAGGGCCTGCGATGTCGAATCGCAAGCCCTGCTTTGTCTATCAGCGAAAAACCGACGCACCGAGCGGTGCGCGGTCTTCATGTCATCTATTCCACGATCTCAACCATCGGCGCACCCACTCGAACGGAGTCGCACCGCCTGACGAGGATGCGCCGAACAGTACCAAAGTCGGCCGTGATGTCATTCTCCATCTTCATGGATTTCGAGCAACGCAGCAGCTTGTCGCCCTGTTCACCTTCGAGCCTCCCCTGACCGTCACCGATGACACTACCAGGCATGGGGCATTCCCACCATACCGCGGCCCTTGCCAGCGTCAGCGGCCCAGGCGCGGAGATGCTGCTGCGGCTGCCTCGTCTACGATCTCAACCATCGGTGCACCCACCTGAACGGGAGTCACCTGCCTTCACGAGGATGCGACGAACCGTACCAGAGGAAGTCGGTCGTGATATCGTTCTCCATCTCATGGATTCGAGGATCAGCGAGCGCCAGTCGCCGCCTTTCGCACCAGCACTTTCACGTTCACCTCGATGACATTACCCGGCATAGGGCACTCCACCATGCGGGCCCTTCACGGAGTCGTCCACTGCGGCCGTAGCCTCTTCCCCGCGCCGTTTCCTTACCGCCGCAAGCGCAAGCACAAGAAGCCTTCACGTCTCGATTGTACCTGGCTCGGTGTTTTACGCAGGAAGCCGTGGCTACGTTGGAAGAGCTCAGCAGCATATCCTTCCTCGTCCTCACACACGACACCGCCAAACCCTAAGCACGGGTTATCCGGTGTCTTGTGGGTGGTCGTCGCATGGCAGTCTCAACAGGCGAACCTGTGATCTGCTCATCGCAACTTAGGATGAACCGAACCGGCGTCTTACCATATTCACCTTCACCAAATTCACGAACTGGCTCGAGGTGTATGGCGTACTTATCCAGCCCTTTCTTCAAGCTCAGTGCGCAAGACACGGCCATGCACTCACGATCTGGCTAGTCGGTGTACGACGGCGGCAGACCGGCGTCGAGGCGTACGCTCGGGATGAGCTTCATCGAACTTCGAGCAGATCCATCGTCTGTTGAATTGCTTCAACTGAGCACCATGTTGCTGTACATACCGCCGGGGATCTCAGCACTTTTCACCAGCTCGTTCGGCTTCGGGAAGTTGAGTAAGCTTCGATGGCGTGCAAGCATCCAGCAGCGCGGCTTCGTCTTCCTTGCGGACAGCCTCGGATTGCCTTGTCGAACAGGGCATCGATCTCAGCCGGCAGTGTCGGTCAGCGGTTGAACGGATTCGGGAACAGCTTCGAAGCGTCGCTAAAGCCCTGAGCTCCTTTACGGATCTCTTTCAGCTCCTTGCTGATCTTGGCCACGGCCTCCATGTTCACGTCGAGCTCCACACCGAGTTTCTTGCAGAAGATGTAGATCAACTCAATAGCGGGGAGCACCCGCACCGCCCGGCGAAGTACCAGATGTTCGTGTCCACGATGTCGGCACCGCACATGATAGCCGTCAGGACGGAAGCCGAGACCGAAGCCCGGCGTGACAGTGCGTATGTGAAATCTACGGGCACATTGAGGTGCTTCTGAATAGCGGCATCAGCTTGGCTACGCGTGAGGGCGGATGAGTCCGCCCATATCCTTGATGGTGATCATGTCAGCACCCAGTGCCAACATTTCCTGTGCCTTGTTCAGGAAATAAGCGTCAGTGAAGACGGGCTCACGATCGTCATCATACTGCGGATCCACTGGTATGACGGCGCAGTCGGCCATACCGCCATACTCTAATGCTCTTCACGCTCGACTTCACGTTGTTCACGTCATTCAGGGCATCGAAGATGCGCATGGATGTCCAAAGCCGGATTTTTACGGCGTTACGGAAGAAACCGTCGATGATCTCGTCGGGATACGGAGCATAACCATAGAGGTTACGGCCACGGGAGAGGGCGGTCAACTTGGAGACATCGCCCTACAGAGGCCTTGATTTTCTCCAGTCTGTCCCAAAGCGGTTCTCGCTAAGTCACGCATCACGGAGGTCGGGCACGGCGCCGCCCCATACCCATTGCGTGAAGTTGGCGTCCATGGTAGGGGTAAAACACGATCAACCTGCGATTGATTCATACGCGTTGCAAACGAAGATTGCCGTCGCGTCTCTCAATGTGAGACTCTGATCAAAAGCGTGTCATGATTAAATCTGTTTCTTATGAGATGAATTTTTAATTGATAAAGATCGACCTTTTCTGCTCACGTGGATCTCCGGATACGACGTCAATGAGCCATAGGCGCCGGCAGAGTGGCCGCAAAGAAAAGGCTTTTCGAGAGACCCTACCCGAATTACAGAAATATTTCCGCACTCGGGCAGGGGGTCATTCTTTCATTGGATTCTGGGCATTTGCTCATGAAAGTCATGCAGCAAAATAGACCATCAAGCCAGCTCGGGACGATGTATCCGATGGCGTAAGGCAAGGCGCTGCGGAGGATCTCACCGTCACGTCCAGGCATGTTGCAAGAGGTCGTGGCGATGGCAATACTTTTGCGGCGGATGATCTTACCACCGGTGGCACCGGCCGTATTAGCACCCACCAGCCAGTTTCGTGGGTCGGCGTAGTTCAACTAGCAGCCACATTGGCTTGGAGCTTTCCGAAGAGGATGTTCGACGAGGTATCGCTACCCGTAACGAACGTACCACATTGACCGGATCAGCGGCACAGAGCGGATACATAGCTCCCGTTGCATTGGCCAAGGCCTCAGCGATTACGAAGATCATACCGGCGTAGTTCATTACCGACGCAATGGAGACAAGGCTCATGATCGTGATCACCGTCTTCCCGAGGTTCACCGTACGCGCCAACACGACGATCAGTTTCTGAGCTGACACACCTGTACCAGTCCACCGAGGAACGTACCGAGGAAGAGCATCAGACCGGCGTTAGAGATCCAGCCGAACTTGAAGGCTTTGCCTTCAGCATAAATCGCAGGTACACCGCTGACCAAGTGCGTGCGGAGGAACTCGTTGACGGGCTTTACCAGCGGGGCCACTGAAGATGATGAAGAAGAGGATGAAGCTGTACACACTCCAAGCGCGGAGGGGTCTGTGCCATCGTGAACGTCCTCTTTCGGTGCTACGTCTTCGGTATCCTTTTTCGCCAAAGAGGCGATGCGTAGAGGATGATCGGCCAAGATGGCGGCCACATCACCGAGGATAGCCGGCGTTTCTGCTCCGAGATAGCTTTGCGCAGAGGTACTCGCACGACGAGCGAGATCACCACCGATCCAAAGGGAGAGTAGGATGTGCTTCACGATCTTCTTCGGCGAGCTGTCCGTCAGTGTGAGGATGATGAACGGATGATCAGCATGAGCGGCGAGAGCTGGATGACCACCTTGGATGCGATGTCGCAGATGGCGATCCGGCGTGGCTGCACCAGAGGGAGCCACCGTTAGCCAACGTGATGACAGGCACACCCACGGCACCAAAGCCCGTCGGCACGCTGTTCGCGATCAACGACACCAAAGCACTGAAGCCGGGCTTGAAGCCGAGGCCGATCAGAATAGCGGCAGGAATCGCTACGGCTGTACCCGAACCCGGCCATGCCTCTCAAGCGCCACCGAAGCCCCAAACAAGGAGCAACACGATGATGCCACGGTCGTTCGTCAGAGAGGTGAATTGCGTTTCTTGATCACTTCGATCTCGCCACTTTTCGAGCAACGTGTTGTAGCTGTAGATGGCCATCAAAATGATAATCAGAATGGGGAAGGTGGCCTTCAGTAGACCTCGATGAAGGCCCAAAAGACACCGAACTGCGTGTAACCCTCGGGGAGCGAATCCGAGTGCAGGCGCTGCAAACACAGCAACGAGCAACGTGGCTACAAGGATAAAAGGCGCTCTTGTGTCCGGCCATTTTGATGCCGAGCATGAGCACGAACAAGAGCAAAATCGGGAGAATAGAAAGAAATACGTTCATGGCAGGAATGCTATTTATAGAGTTAGAATATCATTTCGATACATGTTACACAAGCAAGACGACCACTTGCTTCGGGCCGTGCGCACCTTTGACGAGCGACTGCTCGATGTCCGCTGTCTTTGACGGGCCGGACATGAAGCCGCGAAAACTCGCCCGGATGAGCCTCCGGTACGCGGGCATAAGCATCGTGCATGGTGTCTACCAACTGATCCTTGGGAGGAGAAAGACAAGCGCCTCGGAGATAAAATAGATGGCGCGCTGCAGGTATTCCTGCTCGTAGTAGACTGCGGCGTTCTCACATACGCCAAAGATGCCGTGGCAGACAACGAGATCCGTGCCGTTCAATTCGGATGGCGTCTCGATCGTGTCTGCGTTGTGGGTGACATAGTCACCTCGGAAAATTGCAGGCGATACGTTTGCTTTCGAAGAGGCGACGGATACGTCGTCACACTTCACCCTCACCCAACTCTTCGGCACTGCCGCCTACTCCGGCGGAGATCTCATAAACCGCTGCTTGATCTTATCCGGATAGACGGTGTGAGGGATCTTGATTTCAGGGCGGGGAAAGTGCTCCTTGATGTTATCCCCTCAGGCTGTTCAATATAAATTCTTTGCTGCTCATACTTGATTCTTATTTAGCTGTTCTTCTCCTTTTGACTCTTTTCTTCCACCAAGCCTCAAATGATTGGCTTCATAAACTTGGGCAGCTCGCGCTCTTTTACCCCAATCGTTCAGCCCATTGTAGAGCATAAAGCGCGGCATGGAGTTGACCATCGGTGCCATCTTAGCGCTGAGTGGAACAGCTTTAGGGCGATCCATGAGGTACTTGATGCCTGGCACATCACTTTCTTCTCTCGGTTGCCTGCCGAAGCCGTCCATCTGGCGCCAGATATAGATCTGCTCACCGAGGTCGACCATGGCGGGCAGACGAACGAGCAAGAAAAGACAGAGCGAGCACGCCGAGACGTTGCCACCATGCTTCTGCGGATCGCTGAGCATACCGAGGTTGATACCGATCGACCGGGGATGAAGTAAGAATAGAATAGCCACCACTGCGACGATAGACGGGGCTACGTATTCATGCAGGCACCACAGCGGATGCAGTTCATCACTTTACGATGTTCAGGCATACCGAGAATTTTGCTGCGCCCGTTGTCTACGATGATATGCTGCTCGCCGCCTTGGTGCGGACGACCGAAGTGCGACGATAGGTTGTGATCGGTTGGCCGGTAGCCGAACGGGCCAACAGACGCGTAAAGACGCCCAGCGAGCGCAAGTCGGGAATGATCTTATCGATACCGAAGGCCGTAATGTTCACCTTCTGGCACGACATACCCATATCGGCGTTACCTCCATTGCGCAAACCACGACCTCACCCGGTAGCGGCAACCGCGAAGTTGCCACCCGTCATGCCGGCCCCTGAATTAAGGAAGTCTCGACGCAGGCACGACGAGCCCTGATGGGTGGATATCGTCGGGTCGGAATTGCTCCTTTGCACCCAACTTCTCCTCGAAAAGCTCGCCCACAGCTTGACGCTTGATGTGGATGGCGGGCACAACGATGTGGCTGGGGTGGAGGTGCATGACTGCAGGATGCGTTCGCCGAGGTCACTTTCGATCGTCGTAACCCTTCTCGATGAGGGTAAGGCTGAGTTTACACTCTTCGAGAGCATGGATTTACTCTTGACCAGCTTCTTCACGCCGTGATCGCTGAGGATGCCCTCGATGATGTGACGATACCCTCGTCGTCTTTTGGCAGCGCACGTAGCAGCCGTTCGCCGTGGCGTTTTTCTGAACTGCTCGATGAGCTCAGGCAGGTGCGAATTGCTGTAGAGCTTGATGTCGCGGGCGGTGTGGCGCGGTCTTCCCATTCGGGGATGGCGATGAGAGAGGTCGCGTTTGTGGCGAACATGTGAAAGCGTTTGGTCTGCCAAACGGCATTCTCTTTATTGGCTAAGAAGGCTTTTGCAGCCTTGGCATGTGCGCTCATAACTGTGCAGATAGGATTTCGAGGTAGTGAATGGTTTGGATGGGGTAATGTTCGCGTTCGATGACGCCATTCATATGCATCAAGCAGGAGCTGTCAGCTCCGGTAATGTATTCGGCTCCGGTGGACATGTGATCCTTCACTTTGTCACGGCCCATGCAGGCGGATACTTCGAGACCTCCACGGCGAATAAGCCGCCGAAACCGCAGCATTCGTCGACGCGCTTAGGCTCTACGACCGTGATACCGGGCACACGCTCAAGCAGCGAGCGGATCTTGCTGAAGTAGGGCACCGTCAGCTCCGAGGGAGAAGAGAGGCCTAACTCGCGCACACCGTGGCAGCTGTTGTGAATGCTGACCTTGTGGGGGAATTTGAGGGGAACTTCTCGGGCTTGATCACGTCGTGCAGGAACTCGGTGATGTCGTAGATGTGTTTTCGCCGGTGCACTCTCGCCCTTCTTGGCTTCGGCCAGAAGGCGCGGGTGATTCTCCTAACGAAGGCTGCACAGCTGGCTGAGGGGCCGACGATGTAGTCGTACTTTTTGAATAGATCCTCGAAGCGTTCGGCCAGATAGACAGACCCGGTTTCAAAGCTCCATTGGCCATTGGCTGCCGCAGCAGGTCTGTCCCACTGGATAGTCGACATCCATTCCTAAGCTGGACGAGCAACTTGTAACAGAGCTATACCTCGTGCGGATAGACAGCACATTGATATAGCACGGAATAAATAATCCGATTTTTCATAACCACATAAGTTTAGTGTCAAATAACAATTGAATATTCTCGCTTTAATAGGTTCGATAGGAGGAGAGAATCAGCGAATAGTCGGGGAGGGAGGCAAGGGCCATCATCCCTCCCGACTATCCTCTTGATTCTCTGATTCGTTCATATTACAGTTTATACATCAGTTCGAAGCGCGACCCAGTTGAAGTTGTCGGCGCCCTTGAAATAGTAGTTGCCGGGTTGAAGTGCTCGAAGTGCAGGTGGCCCGACCAGTGCGGATTGATCTGGTAGGAGATGCGGGCGTAGTAGAGGTCGCCGCGCGTCTCGCCACCGCCAGAGGTGAAGGCCGATCCGTGGTGCAGCTGCATGGCCATGAGGTGCATGATAGTTGGCATTACAGGCACGTTGGGGGCGAGGGTGGCCTGAATCCCGGCGTTGATGGAGCCGATGTTAGACCAGTAGCTGATCTTGCCCGTCTCTGCGCCCAAGGTGTAGATGTAGCTGCCCCAGCGTGTCCAGCGGTTCCACATATGGTCAAAGCCTTCGATGGTGGGGCGTCGAGGGGTCGTCGCCACTCAGGTAGACAGCGCCAAGGGAGAGTTGATCCAGGACGTAGAGGTAACGACCAATGTTGTACTCCAATCGGGAGTATCCACCCCAGGAGCGACGATCAAGGTCAGCCACCTTACCGAACTGATAGGCGAACTCACTGATAAAGTGAAGATCGTTGCCCGGCAAAGCCACGTCGGCGCGAGCACCCTCACGACATGCGTTTCGGCCTCGGGAGCGGTAGTGAGTTCTTGACGTAATTCTGTAGAAATAGTAGGCCGAGAGGTCTACGGGATTCAGGTGTCCCTTTGTAGTAAAGGGCGGCACCGTTGTTAGTTGCTCCTCGAGGGCTGATAGTGGTCGCCCTCGTTGAAGACGGGCAGGAGCTTTGTCGCGATGTGGGTTATAGACAAAGACGGCGGAGAGGTTGTTGTTCTCGTTGAAGCGGAAGGTGTGCCTTTAGCGGCGTTGAAATAGTCTGACCGGGAGCCTACGAGGGGGTTACCGTTCACCATGATAAAGCCTTCGTCAAACATGATATTCTGTCGTCCCACGCGGAGGTCGATCGGCAGGTCGGCGATGTCTTTCAATCCACACAGAGTTGATTGAAGAAGATCCGTTGAAGGCCGTCTTGGCTGTTGGGGGTGAGGTAGATACGGGCCCTCACTGCCCAGCCTCGCTCTAAACTCAAAGTGTTTGCTGGGGGTTGTAGTAGGCGCCGAGATAGGTGCGCCACCGGGGTGAAGGTGGTTACGGGCGCATTGTGACCAGCGTGGCGGCTTCACCGACGGAGGTCATTCGTGCGCTCGGAGAAGGTGATGCGGAAGGGCTTCTGCTCCGGCTCTTCCGTTTGTGCTGTGGTCATGCCGTACAGACCCAGCAGGATACCAAGGCAAGTGAGATAAACTTTCATTTTCTTTCGGTTTTCAGGTTGAGGATGCTGCTCCTTTTTGATTCGGTAAACCGTGGAGCGATCCGGCTGCACAAGTGGGGGGTGTGGGATGTGTTTTCCGTGGGGCGGGTGTACACCTATTATAATAGGTACGCGATGAGCTGCGGCGGAGCGGACGCCGGGTTGCATCGTGTACACCTATTAAGGATAGGCAAGGTGCACCAGCCGGCGAAAAGGCGTCCGACATGGTGGTTTGGATGTGGTTGTGAATTGTAGACCGAATAACATCTCCTTCGATTTTGCCCCCAAAATTAGCGGTTCCTTGAATCTAATGCAAGCATGAGGTGAAAATGCACCTCACCCGCATTTTCTCACAGATCGTAAGTCGAAACGGTGGTTGAGAGGCTCATAGTCAACCGCCATAGCCCCCCAAAAGCATCGAGGTAGAGGCAGGGCGACACCTTCAGGGCGATCAGGTGCGGGCATCCCATCGGTTTGGGGATGCCCTTCGAATGCTTCATGCGAGGATTCGCTGCGGGCCTCACTCGCGGCTACGGCCGCCGGCGAAGTGGACCGGTGCGCTATTCCTCCGGCAGGTGGATGTCCGCCCGCCGCCCTCTTCGGGCTTCTTGGGATCGGGCTTCTTGGGGCCTCCTCCGGGAGCTTGATGTCCGGGCTTATCGTCGGGCTTCGGCTTGTCGGGTTTCGGATCCTGGGGTCCTTCGGCTGCTTGGGATCCTTGGGTTGCTTCGGGTCTTTCGGCTTCGGATCCTTGCGTCTTTGGCGGCACACGCTTCTGAGCGGCCTCTTCGCGCTGCGAGGTGCGGAACTTCGACCACGGTACGGTTCATCTCTGCGACCAACTCCTCGAGCATCGTCCGATCCTCGTCGCTGGTGGCGTTGAGCGTAGGCCGACCGATGTACTGGCAGATCACCCTCATAGGCAGCGTCCGTCAGCGGTCGGATCTCCGGAGCTCGGGCCTGGTGACGGCCGTCCGACGTTCACGTTGCGCGCTGAGGGGATTCATACCGTCGTTCAGCGTCTTGAGGCTGGCGAACTCTGAGGTGAGTCCGAGGGTGGTGATGTCGGCTGCGATGGGCACGGATGTCCTTCAGCATGCCATCAATATGCAGCGTCTCTTCGTCGAACGACTCGTGCGTATGTCTTTATACGTACCGAGGGCCGCCCAAATGCGGTGGGCTGCTGCGGAGGTCGCTTTTCGACGGGCGAGCGCAGCTCGTTGCGCACCTGCCGAAGATGTAGATCAAAAAGCTGGTCACGCTTTTCGTCTTTCTCCAGCATCAGGGCCGTGTTGGCCGACATGGTGGACTCGCTTGTTGGCTCTCCACCTCGGCGTCCGAGCGAGCGTCGTACTCCTCCAGCAGTCCTGCGGGGAACTTGAGTTTCGTTTTGTCCACGGCCTGATGATGTCGTATATCCGGCGGTGAAACTTAGCGTGGCGGGGGCACTGTACAGTGAGCTGTAGCTGCCGCTGATCTTGAGGATTTTAGGTAATGCCTTAAATTCTTTCTTCATCGAATAATGTATTAATGCGTTGATATATCATGTGGTAAACTCTGTCGTCTTTTCTCTTTTGGGGATTTCGGCAGAATGTCTGCCGACGCACCTCATGGGTGTGATAGTCCCGGCAGAATGTCTGCCGGCATACTCATGGGGTGTGATAGCCCGGCAGAATGTCTGCCGACGCACTCATGGGTGTGATAGCCCGGCAGAATGTCTGCCGGGCATACCTCATGGGGTGTGGAGTCCCCGGCAGAATGTCTGCCGGCATACTCATGGGTGTGGTAGTCTCGGCAGAATGTCTGCCGACATATTTACACGGCTGCGGGTTCGGCCACGGAGCGCTTCTGCGCGGTGACACGTGTCGCACGGCTCGTTCGGGCGCATGATGGCGGACCACCTCTGCCTCGGGCGAGAGCTGAATTGCCGCAGGATCCGTTCTACTTCAAGATCTTTCATAGGTCACCAAACATACGTTTTGAGTTTAGTAATCAATTCCTCCGCCAGGCGTTTGGAACACGGCGTAATAGACATGGTGTATGCTGGCCGTGTAATAGCCTTCTTCTGCTTTGTCGATCAGCGCCCGGCGGCTTTTTATGTTATGGATGGCTTTCGTCTTCATCTGCTCCTGTTGCCTTTCGTGTGGGCGCAAAGATAGCCGCGGCCCCTGTTTTTCGTTTTGCATTTTTCGATTTTCCCTCCTCAGTCTCCCCTACTTTTGCCGCCGCTTCTAACAAACGAACGTACATGAACTTGAAATTGATGACTAAATGGATCATCCCCGCGACCGTCGGCCTACTCCCGCCACCGCTTGCGGACGAAAGGTCGAGCCGGCGACGCAGGGCGAAGCGGCGGCTCCCACCGGGGCGACGGCTACGGCGCCCGACTTCGACGCCGACAGTGCCCCGCCTCACGTAGCCCGGACAGGTGGACTTTGGGCCACGCGTGCCCGGCACGGAGGCGCATCGTGCCTGCGCCACCCATCTGGCCGACGAGCTGCGGCGCCACGGCGCTACCGTCACAGTGCAGGAGGCGGAGGTCACCACCCACGACGGCCGTCGCCTCACGGCCAAAAACATCATCGGCGCACTGGCCCCCGATCGCACACGGCGCATCCTCGCTTTGCGCGCACTGGGACTCGCGCCCTTCGCCGACCGTGACCCGGACGCGGGTCGCCAGCGCACACCCATCGACGGGGCCGACGACGGAGCCAGCGGCGTGGGTGTCTTACTGGAGATCGCTCGCCAGCTCAACGCCTCGGGGCTACCTGCGGACATGGGCGTGGACATCGTCTTCTTCGACACCGAGGATGGCGGTACACCGGCCTTCGATCCCGCCTCGAACGACCCGCAGAGTGAAACCACCTGGTGCCCGGCTCGCAACATTGGGCGCGCCACCCGCACACGGCGGGCTACACGGCCGAATACGGCATCCTGCTCGACATGGTCGGCTCGCGCGACGCCGTCTCTACCGCGAGCAGACCTCCGACCGCTACGCCGCAGCCTACGTCGACCGCGTCTCGGTCGGCCGCCCGCGACCCTCGGCTTCGACGCTACTTCGTCAACGCCCCCGGTGGCAACCTGGTCGACGACCACGTCTACGTCATCCGCGGCCTGCGCATCCCCCTGCCCTCGACATCGTCAACTACGCTCCCGACCGCTCCACAGGCTTCGGCGCATATTGGCACACGGGCAACGACACGATGGACAACATCGACCGCGCCACACTCCGCGCCGTCGGCCAAACTGTCCTCTACGTCATCAAAGGATCGTAGAAGGTCCCACCCATAACAACCCCTTTGACTACCCCTAACTACCCATACCCCCATATGAATACGATAAACGAACTGCAAGACGAGGTGATCGAGGAGTTCTCCACCTTCACCGATTGGATGGATAAATACGCGCTGCTGATCGAAATGGGCAACGCGCTGGAGCCGCTCGAGGAGCGCTTCAAGACGTCGGACAACCCTCATCGAGGGCTGCCAAAGTCGCGTCTGGCTGACGGCCGACTTGGGCGTCGACGGTCGGATCACGTTTCGCGGCGACAGCGATGCGGTGATCGTCAAAGGCATCGTGTCGCTACTGATCCGTGTGCTTTCGGGCCACACCCCGTCGGAGATCACGGCCTCCGATCTCTACTTCATCGACCGCATCGGCCTCAAAGAGCACCTCTCCCCAACGCGCTCCAACGGCCTCGTCTCCATGCTCAAGCAGATGAAGATGTACGCCGTAGCCTTCCAAGCGAAGGGGAATAGCATACGACTCTTCCACCCTCGGGCTATACGCAAATCCTTGCAGAGGACACTCCCCACCTCGGGAGACCTTTGCAGGATTTTTCGTGGGGGGCTATGGATCACTCCCCAAACACAATCTCCCCTGCGTCGCTTCGGGCAATAGCGCGAAAGAGCGTCGGTGGTGCGGTGTGGCGCCAGAACCGACGGATCGCTTCGCGGTGGGCGGCCGTCGGGTAGCCCTTGTTTTTCGCCCAACCATAGGCGGGATAATCCGCATCAAGCGCCGCCATCATCTCGTCGCGATGTGTCTTAGCCAGCACCGACGCGGCCGCAATACTCATCATCCGCGCATCGCCATGCACGATTGTCGCGTACGGGATCCCTTTCGGACACGGCGCAAAACGGTTCCCGTCGATGAGCAAGAAGTCCGGCCGCAGACAGAGTCCAGCCACGGCGCGATGCATGGCCAAGATCGATGCCCGCAGGATGTTCTATCTGATCGATCTCCTCCGCCGTCGCCACCCCCTGATAGCCCACGCCACAGCCTCACGTTCGATGACCGTTCGCAAACGTTCACGGGCACGCTCTGTGAGCTGCTTTGCCGTCATTCAGCTCCTCATTCTGAAAGTCCGGCGGCAACACAACGGCGGCCGCAAACACAGGTCCGGCCAGACATCCACGGCCTGCTTCATCGCAGCCCGCTTCCGTCCGCCGGGTTCCAAAAAGGTTGGAGCATCGATGCCCCCTCCTTTACTCCACGATCACGGCTGTGCCGAAGCCGTCACCGTGAGCATGCTACCGCCGATCGTCTCGTAGTCCAGATCGATGCCCACCACGGCGTTCGCTCCCATCGACCGCGCGTGGTGCGACATCTCGTTCAGTGCCGTGTCCTTGGCCTGCGCAGCACCGCCTCGTAGGCGTTCGGAACGTCCACCGACAAAGTCGGTGATGCTGGCAAAAAGTCCCGAAACACGTTGGCGTCGATGATGGCTTCGCCACCGACGACGCCATAGTAATGCGTAATCCTTTTTCCCTCCAGTGAGGGAGTTGTCGTAAGAATCATAGTTTAATGAGTGGTTAAAGGGTGAATAACTATAGATTAAAACATCTTCTGCGCTCGCTCGATGCCCTCAGCCAACGCATCGACCCTCGGCCTTTGTGTTGTACTAAAGCGAACGAGGCGCGCGCCGTGCCTCTCTACGCCGAGCAGGTGCATGAGCGGTTCGGCACAGTGATGCCCCGTGCGGATGGCGATGCCGAGGCGATCGAGGATCATGCCAAGGTCATAGGGGGTGAATGTCACCCACGAGGAACGACAGCGACGCTGCCCTTCTCCGGCGCTCGTCCGATGAAGCGCATGCCGGGGATGGCGCCAAAGGCGTTCCGTGGCGTAACGGAGCAGTTCATGCTCGTGCTCAGCGATGGCATCAAGACCGATACGCTGCACATAATCCAACGCCGTAGCTAACGCCGTACTGCCGATGAAGTCCGGTGTACCAGCCTCAAACTTGTATGGCAATTCGTTGTAGGTCGTATGCTCGAACGACACGTTGCGAATCATCTCACCGCCGCCCTGATAAGGCGGTATCCGGTCGAGCCATTCGGCCTTGCCATAGAGTACGCCCATACCTGTCGGGCCGTAGATCTTATGCGACGAAAAAGGCATAAAAGTCCACGTCCGCCGCCTGCACATCGACCCGCGCGATGGGCCACCGCCTGCGCACCGTCCACAAGGATCGGCACCCCGTGTGCATGTGCCACACGAGCAACTCCCGCCACCGGATTGACCGTCCCTAACACGTTCGACAGTGCGTCACGGCCACCAGACGCGTCCGGTCGGTGAACAATCCCGGCAGCGCCTCCAAAATCCAGCGTGCCGCGCTCATCGATGGGGATTACTCGCAGCCGCATGCCTTGCAACTGCCACGGCACAATGTTCGAATGATGCTCCATCGCCGTGACGATCACCTCGTCACCCGGCTGCATGCAAGCGCTGCGTAACTCGAAGCCACAAGGTTGATCGCTTCCGTCGTGCCCCGCGTGAAGATGATTTCTGCTGACGACGGTGCATTCAGAAACGCCTGCACGGTCTCACGCGCGGCCTCATGCGCCTCCGTAGCCTGCTGGCTGAGAAAATGCACACCGCGGTGAATGCTGGCGTTGACGTTGTAATAGGCTGCTTCGATCTTCTCCACCACGCAACGCGGCTTCTGCGTCGTGGCGGCATTATCGAAATAAACAAGCGGCCGGTCGTAGACCTCACGCCGCAGGATGGGAAAAGTCTTCCCTGATACGTTCTATATCTAACATGTCTATATCTAATGAATAAGTGCACAAAAGTAGGGGTGAGAGTATGCCAACAGCATCGCATCCTTCGCCCCAAGAGTCCTCAAGAGCGTCGGTATCAAGAAACCCCGAAAGCCATCCACGAATAGTAGGCCTCGGGGCTCTCACTGTTTCTCGCTGCGCCTTATCAGGCCGTGGCCGTACCGCGCTTTTTCCTTGATACGTGCCTTCTACCCGTCAGGTTGCGCAGATAGTACAGCTTCGAGCGACGCACTCTGCCGACCTTGTTTACCACGATCTGCCTCGATGAACGGCGACTCAATCGGAAGATACGTTCCACGCCGACGTTTTCCGACATCTTACGCACCGTAAAACGCTTCTTGTCGCCCTCGCCCGAGATGCGGATCACCACACCGCGGTACTGCTGAATACGTTCCTTGTTTCTCTTTGATTCGGTACGAAATCGTCACCGTGTCACCGCTCTTAAATGCGGGATGCTCCTTTCGAGTAGCAAATGCTTCCTCTGCAATCTTGATTAAATCCATTTCAATGATGCTCTTTATATGTTTTGAAATCGAACAAAACGCAACATAACGGGTCTCTCGTGTTTGCCCGCCAGCGATTACGTAAAAGCGGCCTGCAAAGAAAGGACAGAAAAGCCTCTTCACACACTCCCATCTAAGTATTATGCGGCTTTTTAACAACATCCCAACCCATCGTGCGGCCCCTGTGCAAAGACCACTTTTAGTCGACGATTGTCCTTTCTATAGTGGCATATACTTTTGCCGGCCGTAAAAACAAACGGAACAGAAACATGAAGAAAATTCCTCCTACTCCCCTCCTCCTTACATTTTGCCTCTCTTTGCCACGCCCACAGCCTCAGCGCAGCACGAACCGAGCCTCCTCCGCAAGGCCGACCGCGAAAAATGAATCGCTGGGTCGATTCCGTCTATAACGCTACGACCGACGACGAACGCGTCGGGCAATTGATCGCGATTATCGCCGAACCGAAGCTCGACGCAGCCAATATGCGCCGCCTGGAGCGCTATGGTTTCGGAGCTGAAGATCGGTGGCGTACTCTTCCACACGGGAGATCCCGGCACTCAGGCCGAAGTCACGAACCGACTACAACGGGCCGCCCGCCTACCCTCTTTATCGCCTTGGATGGTGAGTGGGGGCTCTCCATGAGACTACGTGGCACCACACGCTTCCCTAAAAACATGATGCTCGGTGCCGTACAAGACACCCGACTGATCGAGGACTATGGTGCTGAGGGTGGCCCGTCAATGTCGCGAGATGGGCATACACATCAACTTTGCGCCGTCGGTCGACGTGAATACGAATGCCAGCAACCCTATTATTGGCACCCGCCCTTTGGCGATGATCCCGAGGTGGTTGCAAGGCGGGGCATCGCTTATGCCCGCGGACTCGAAAGTCGGTATCATGGCCGTCGCCAAGCACCATCCCGGCCACGGCAATACCTCCAGCGACCTCACTACACGCTCCCCTTGTCAATCGTTCCGAGCGGCAGATGGACAGCATCGACTTGCTTCCCTTCCGTCGATTTATTGCGGCGGGCTTCTCGGGCATCATGACTGGCCACCTCAGCGTTCCCGCCCTCGATGGCGGCGAACAGGCCGCGCTGCTTCACTCTCGCCCACTATCGAGACGGAGATCCTCCGAAAGAAGGACGGTTTCCGCGGTCTCTGCTTTACGGATGCCCTAAACATGCGTGGCGCTCGCCCCGGTGAACGTGAAAAATCCGGCCCTCAGTGGTGATATAGGGCGGCAATGATATAGCCCTCGCACCTCATCGCCTGACAAGGCCGTGGCTGCGCTCCGTGCGGCCCTCGATAGCGGTGTAATCTCTCGGAAAGACCTCGAAAGTAAATGCCGCCGCATTCTTGCTTATAAATATGTAGCGGGCCTCAACCATTATCGACCCATTGAGACGCGTGGCCTCCGAACGCCTCAATACGCCTCACGCGGACTGGCTTGTGGCTAAGCTTCAATGAAGCGGCTATCACGCTACTTTAAGAACGACGCCAACCGTCTGCCCATCAAGCAGCTCGATAAGAAGCGCATTGCACTGGTCACCATCGGCAGTGCAGATGGCGACGCCTTTTTCAGCATGCTCCGCCGTTACGCGCCCGTCGACATTTTCCGAATTTATGCCACGACAAGAGACGCGGACTTCCGCCATATTCTATCTCGCCTGCAGCCGTATGAAAACAGTCATCTGCGCCGTCTATTCTCGCGCGGCGCCGAACGCGCGGACTTTCCTCCAACTTCTCGGACAGAAGCAAACGATATACACCTTCTTCACTACGCCTTACACGCCTGTAATCACCGCGATGTGATCCGTACGGCTGATCCCGTTGTTTTGGCTTTACGAGTCGACCGCACCTGCCCAGGAATATGCCGCCCAGCTCATTTTTGAGGTATCCCGGCCCGCGGACGTCTCTCGGTCTCCCTCCCGGACTCTTCCAAGCGGGTACCGGGTTAACGACCACCAAGACGCGCCTCGTACCATCGCCCCTGAAGAAGTGGGCTTCGATCCCGTGCGACTCGCTGAGATCGACGCCATCGCTAACGAGGGGGTCACGAAGGTGCCTATCCTGGATGCCGCGTGTTGGTGGCTAGAAGACGGCATGATCGTCTATAATAAATCGTTCGGATGGTACGACAGCCGCAAGACGCGAAAAAGTCACCGACGATGCAGTTACGATCCGCGTCCGTCTCTAAAGCTACAGGCACACTCCCGGCGGTGATGAAGGCCTACGACGACGGATTAATTCGCCCTAAATAGTCCCCATCTCCGCCTATGTTCCAGCCTTGCGCGGATCTAATAAGAGCGACTTCACGGTGGAGGGAATTGCTTTATCATCAATCTGGAATTACACCTTACATCGCCTTCTATCAAAAATGCCCGGTCGGATCATAGCTATATGTGCGACGACGGCACGTCCCAATGTGCAGACACGTCGCGCAACGCGCTCCCGCAAGCAGCCTACGCACCTCATCGATCGGCCCCAGCTGGTTGTCGGACAGCCCCAAACCAGGCTATACGACTGAGGTCGCTCGGCGGATGTATATACATGATTCCTTCCGCGACCATATCATGCGAGACATTCGCACTCTCGATTGGGGACACGTGGAAAATACACCTACAGCTGTATCAACTTTATCCTACTCAAGATGGCCGTTGAAAACGTGTACAGCCAACCCTATGGATCAGTTTGCTCAACACGTATTTCTTCTCTCGTCTAGGTGCTTCCTCGACGACTCATAATCCTTTGCGCAAGATGGATACGCTGCGCATTGTTCCCACAGAAGATGATCGCGTGATGCGCCATCAACTCTTACGCGGATACGTACATGATGAAGCGGCTGCGCTGCAAGGCGGCGCTGTCGGTAACGCCGGCCTCTTCTCCTCTGCCGACGACTTGGCCAAGCTCCTCCAGCTCTATCTCAATAATGGCAACTATGGCGGTGAGCTCTTATATCTCGGCCCTTACTTGTAATATGTTCACGCACAGCCAGAGCCACGCGTCTCGCCGTGGACTGGGATTCGATCGCCCGGAAAAGACACCCGGCAAGGCGTCACCCTCAGGACGATTAGCGCCTGCCTCTGTCTCATGGTCACACAGGCTTCACCGGCACTTGTTTCTGGGTCGATCCGGATAATCAAATGATCTATATTTTTCTCAGCAACCGCGTCAATCCTTCGCGCGACAATAATCGGCTATCCACTCTGGGCATCCGCTCCCGTACTCAGGATGCTATCTCTAAAGCAATCAAGAAGTAACGTCAATACGTGAAGCGCCACATCGTAACGATTTAGACTTTTTCGTAAAGCAGCAAATGAGGTAGGTTACATCTTGTTTGCTGCTTTTTTTATGCACTTTATGCCTCAAATTGTTTCGCGTTAGCTCATACGAGCTAAATCAATTCACCCAACCTGTTACTCAAATATATAATCGATCTTATTCAAATACACCAAACAGTAACACAAAAAGCACATTTGACTTAAGTCGAAAGTCATTTTATGTTGCGCAAGGCAATATTTGACTCCATTCAGACAAATCATCTACCCCATCGAAATCGCAATTGATCAAGATCGAACATATAAAAAGTGCAACAAGGTGGAACGATTGACTACGATCTTATTGAGCAACAATATAATGATTATAGTGGATACACATGGCGCGCAAAGCAAAGCATCTATCGCATGAATGCGCCGCATAAAATAAAAAGAATATCGCGGCCAATTTGTACAATCAAAATAGATGGCGGATATTTGCAGCGCATAAAACATATGAGATGATACACCACGTCAATCTATCCCGTATTCGCGTCATGAACTTCTACTTAGCGATGAGTAATGTTAGCACCTTCTTGGCTAAGGAAGACTTGGAGACGCTGAAACTAAAAGATCAAGTAGCGATCTTTAATGAGAAATACAAAGCCTTTGACGATGCTGTAGTTCCGCTCCGAAAAAGTGGTAAGACTGATAAACCCACAAGCATGGATCCGAACGCGACGACGCGCTCATTGGTCTGGGAGCGGCATTTACGGCTTTTTACATCACCCTATCCGGTGAAGACCATGTCCGATGCTGCTTTGGCGCCTCTACCCCGTGTTGAAGGGTTATGGAAAGATGCCCCACCTTAAACCGCAGCGCGAAGACAGCACTCATCAGCAACCTCACTTCAGGACTATGACACCGCCCAAGCCAAGGCCGACTTAACCCTAATCGGCGCCGACAAATGGGTGGAGATTCTGAAGGATTCTAATTCGAAGTATAAAGGGACTTACCAGGAACGTGTTGAATTTGAGTCCGCGTTGAAGAAGGGTCTGACGCAGAAGACAAGAGATGATCTCTACGAGGGAATTCAAACGACTCGTCCAGCGCATTAATTCATTGGCTCTGATTGAAGGGGAGGCTCCCTATTTGAAGCTGATAGAGAAAATTAATGTGGAGATGAAGCAAGCTAATTTGTCTGAACGTCCAGACCGAAAGAAAAAGGATGATCCCGACATCCAGCTTCCTTGAAGATGACGAAGTCGAGGAGAAAAAGATTAGCTTTCACTTGCCGCGACTGCGGATTGGCGGAGGGGGTAACTTTTCATATACACTATACGGTTCAATGGGTCCGTGTATAGATAAATAGGAATGAGAGACCCCATACGCCGGAGTGCAACATGCAAATATTGATTGATCTCGCTTCTATTTATAGCTACATAAGGGCTAACACATCAACTATTTAGAGGAAAAGACAAGAGATTAAAGCACTGGAATGAAGAAGAAATACCTGCTCGACTTGCGAGTTGTATCCAACGAATGTTTACAGGGACGCTATAGCTCACTGAAACTGACCTCCGACAGTGAGCAGTTGCCTGAAATGGATCCGGGGCAGTTTGTAGAGATTCGCGTAGATGATTCTCCCGGCACGCTGCTTAGGCGTCCCATATCCATTCATAATATCGACCGGGAGCGCAATGAGTTATGGCTCTTGGTGCTTCCGATTGGCGATGGGACCTCGGCGCATGGCACGCTATAAGTCGGGCGACGTCGTGAATATCCTGCTGCCGCAGGGCAATGGATTTACAGTACCACGCGCTGTGCCATCGGATGCTAAGAACTACCTTTGGTTGGCGGCGGAGTAGGGCGCAGCGCCGATGCTTTACCTCGGTAAGGCGCTCCGTGAGAGCGGTTTTTACCTCACTTTTTAATCGGAGCATGGTCGGCTGACGGCATAGCCCAACGTGAGGCCTATGCAGCCTATGGCGACGTCTACGTGTCTACCGAAGATGGATCGATGGGAGAACGCGGCTTTGTGACGGATCACTCCATTTGGAAGCGGGCATCTTTTGAACATATCTATTCTTGCGGACCGAAACCGATGATGATGGCCGCAGCCAAACAGGCACGGGCGCACGGAAACACCTTGCGAAGTCTCGCTTGAAAATATGATGGGATGCGGCATAGAGCTGCCTTTGCTGCGTAGAGGATACGACCGATGCAGGACGTGGTTTGCACCTGCACAGAGGGTCCGGTCTTTAACATAGATAGATTGACATGGCCGATTTAACGACGCATTAGGGGAGCACTCTAGTGCTTAAGAATCCCGTGATGACCGCTTCTGGCACCTTTGGTTATGCGGTTGGAAATATGCGACTTAATGGATATCAGTCGTTTGGGTGCGATTATTGTCAAGGGCACGACATCCGAACCGAGACAGGGAAATCCTTATCCACGCATGGCGGAGACCCGGCCGGCATGTTGAATGCTGTCGGATTGCAGAATCGCGGTGTGGACTATTTTGCAGATAAAATCTATCCCGCGATTCGATCGATAGACACCGCGATGATCGTCAATGTAGGCGGGTCTCACGGTCGAGACTTACGTGGAATGTGCGGAGAAGATCGCCGCATTAGACGATATACCGGCCATTGAACCTCAATATCTCTTTGTCCGAATGTGAAGCAAGGGGGAATGGGTTTCGATTATGCGCCGCGTCCGCAGCGGAAGTGGTGCGTGCTGTGCGACGTGTCTATCCGCGGACTCTGATTGTGAAGCTCTCACCGAATGTGACAGACATCACGGAGATCGCACGCGCCGTAGAAGCCGAGGGGCAGATGCGGTGTCGCTGATCAATACCCTGCTGGGGATGGCTGTCGATGCGGAGCGTAGAAAACCGATCCTCCCACAGTGATAGGCGGACTCTCAGGCCCTTGCGTGAAGCCGATTGCACTGCGTATGGTGTGGCAAACGGCAAAAGCGGTACGCATACCTGTGATCGGGTTGGGCGGTATCGCCTCGTGGCAAGATGCTGTAGAGTTTATTTTGGCTGGAGCGACTGCGGTGCAGATTGGCACCTCAAATTTTGTTGATCCCACCGTCTCGCCTCAAGGTGATCGACGGCATAGCGGCTTATTGTGAGCGGCATGGATTTCATCACGCATCGGAATTAGTGGGGGCATTAGAGACAGACAGCTAACCTGTAAAGCTGAAAACTATACACTAACGGCTAACGACAAAACAGCTAAAAACCCATACCGCCGGATGCCTGTTTATGATCAGGCATCCGGCTCAGATGATGATTCGTTTTTCGCTTGTAGATTGTAGCTCTTAGTTCGGATCAGGCTATATATATTGTATATGAAGAAGAATATCATCGTTTTATTTGCTGCGTCATCGCTGCTCTATGCAAGTGCGCAGACTGTTGTAATCCCGGATGCGGATTTTCAGGCCTACTTTAGTAACGTCTTTCGATACAGATGGTAACGGCGAGATCTCAGCCGCCGAAGCACAGGCTGTACGAAAGATCGAATACACGGATCGCCCCCTGCAGTCGCTCAGTGGGATTGAAGCATTTACAGCACTGGAGGAGCTGGATTGTTCCTATGCGAATCCGTTTGAGCGGGGTGGGCTGACGCAAATTGATGTCAGTCAAAAACCATCGCTCAAAGTGCTCCGCTGTGATAATAATAGCTTGAGCAGATCGACGTATCGCACAACGCTGCTCTGCGGGAACTGCATTGCCGAAACAACAAACTCAGCGCTTTGGATGTGAGTGGGCGGAAAGAGCTTGAAGAATTGCTCTGCGATAACAATCGTTTGAAGCGTTTACAGACGGCGGACTGCCCATCCTTATCATTAATGAATTGCAGCATGAATCAACTGGAGGCATTAGACCTTCAGGGTTGCCCCTCGCTGCGTTGGCTAAATTGTGCAGAGAATCAATTGACGACACTTGACGCCAGTCCGGCCGTAGGTTTGGAGCAACTCTATTGCAACGACAACCGATTGGTTTCGCTTGATGTGTTACGGAATGGAGCCTTGCGGCAGCTCTATTGCGGTCACAATCGACTGGATTCGATAGATTTATCGCGTAACACGGCATTGACTGACTTAGACTGTGGCAACAACAGATTGACGCGATTGGACGTCTCGCAGAATGCGGCACTGACCGAGTTAGAATGCAGCATCAACCGTCTGGCGGAGTTGGACGTAACGCACAATCCGGAGTTAAAACAGCTTTATTGCAATGCCATCCCCACCCTTACGGCCGTACGACTCATCAAGGATCAGGCTTATCGTACACTCAGCTATCAGACGGCCTCAGTAACAACTTATCGCGTAGATCGAGAGACGGCAGTGGCAGAAGTTGCTCCGTTGGCAGAACCGTCTCATCCGGAAGTGGCCGATGTGGATGTGAAGAACCTGCCTGATTTTGCGCAAGCCGCCCCAGTTCGTTCCATGTCTACCGCCGCGCCAGAGACGAAAGAGGAGAAAGCACAACCGGCAACGCATACCCGTACGGCGCGAGAGATCTTTTGATGAGGAATATCGTCGTGAGGAAGCACGTAAGGCTGAGGAAGCTAAGCGAGTAGCCGAAGAAAGTCGACGCGCCTCCATACGGTCGTACAATGGTATCGTGTCCGTACCTGATGCGGAGTTCAAGACGTTCCTTGTTCAATCATTTGACACGGATGGGAATGGCGAAATATCTGGCGCGGAGGCACGTGCGGTCACATCGATGGATTGCTCCGGATTGAATTTATCCTCAGTGGAAGGGCTCGAATATTTCACTTCGTTAGAGGAGTTAAAATGCCAGGATAATCGAATCACCACGTTGGATATGAGCTACTTTCCAGCGCTGCGTTCGTTGGATTGCGCACGAAATAAGCTGCACTATTTGAACGTGAAGGCTAATCCCAAATTGGTAGATCTGGAATGTTCTGACAACAATCTGATTAACCTGGATGTAAGTCGGAATCCCGCTCTTCGTACGCTCGGATGTAATAGCATTCGCTTGATTCGATTGGACGTAACCAAAAACCCCGAATTAGAGGCGCTGAAGTGTGGAAACAACCATCTTGCGGAGCTTAATATTGCCAATAATCGGAGGCTGGATACATTGAATTGCAGCAAAAACAAATTAAAGTTGCTCACGGTGTCGCACCTCGATGGGCTTAACTATTTAGATTGCAGTGGGAACCAATTGACCGCGATCGATGTGTCACGGAATAAAAACTGGGCACGTTAGATTGTGGTATGAACGCTTTGAGCAAGGTGGATGTGTCGAAAGAACCTCGCATTGGCTGACTTTGCCTGCAATGGCAATCTGCTGGATGATCTGGATGTGGCCATTAATACGGAGCTTGTATCGCTGAACTGCGCGAATAACCGCCTGACTCAACTGGATGTGTCGCGTAATGCCGCGCTGAAGCGTCTGCGTTGTATGGGCAACCGACTGACGGTGGTGGACGTACGAGAAAGAACTTAAAGCTGAAGTTTTTGGAGTCGGCGCCGATGCCTACATTGGAGACACTTTACTGTCCGCAGGAGGTGATTTATTCCAAAACTCGCTTATCCGATCATGTCGAAAGTAGTCTATAAATAAGCAGTTTGTACGTATTTGAGCGTGTTGAGGCCGATGGAGGATAGGGAAGAATAAGCTGATGAGGAGAAAAGCGTTGCCGTATGGAATGCTGGAAGGGAGATCTGTGGAAGATTTTTTTCCCGTCCTCGTTCTGTATCTTCTTACCTCCTGCGAAAGGGCGAATGAGCCGGCTCTCGCCCAGTGGAACCGAGTTCGAATCCTGAGTGGGCTGTACTGAAGGAGTTCACACAGGATGACCTGCGGAGATGGAGCGCGGATTGGGGCTATCCCACTTCAGCATCATCGGCGCTATGCCGCGTTATCCGGGTAAGGTGCAAGTGAGGGCCGTGAAGATGACGTTTTCATCGGCGTATCCGGGGGTGGCGCTGCACGGATTCGCTCTCTGGCCTGCTACTCCTTCCGCCGGCTATCGATTCGGCGCGGATACACAGCCAATTGTTGGCATTGCCATACACCCTACGTTCTCAATCGACAGACACCTACACAACAAATAGCAGACTATGTACCCGCGCGGCTCGAGGCCTATATGCTTTTGGCATATTACAGGCATCGCGTGGGTACGTAGTACTCATGCCAGACTACCCCGGCTTTTGGCGAATCCTTCGGACAGTGTGCGATGCCCTATGTGGAGCGACGTCCGATGGTGCACACGGCTATCGATTTTATCCGTGCGTCGCAACAGGGTATTGCAGGCTATGCACTACGGCCGAAAGCGCGAATTGACGATCACCGGCTACTCGCTCGGTGCTTATGTAGCGACGCAGACCGCGCGCGAGATGGAGACAATGCCTCGGCCGTCAGTGAGCTGACGATCGACCGACTATGGGTCGGCGGAACACCCTGCGACTTGAAGCGAATTGCTGACGAGGCCAAGGTGGCTACCCACCTGCCGACGCCTTACCTTCTCCCGTTGGCTATCCATAGCTACCGGCGCAACGGATACCCAAAGATCGCTGTGGATCGCCTGCTCCGATCACCCTACGCGGAGCAGCTCACGTCTCGTTTTGATGGCATGAATGAAGCGTATGCCGATGGATTGCCCACACGTGCTTCCGACCTCTTCACCGAAGCCTTCGTCCACGGTGATGCCGATGTCTCCGCGCCTATCGATGCTATCCCTAAGCGAGAACAGCCTGACCCCTTTGGCGCAACCGCTGCGCCTTCGTCATGCTCCACGGTGCATCTGACCGCACTGTCTATATCGACAATGCACGTGCTTATGCGGAGTGTCATCAAGCAAGCGGCGGCCAAGTGGATTTCAGGTAGTTCCCGGAAACCATAAGGAAGCCGGCATCCTCTATTATCTCTATGTCATCCTTCACCTTCCCGAAGACCGCAACACATGAATGAATGGATTCGCCTGATCGACAGTAGCACGATCGATGCAGGTACGGCAATTGTGCGCCTACTCGTAGGATTCCTCTTAGGAGCCATTATCGGTGCCGAACGTCAGGCACGCCGCCGCGAAGCTGGACTGCGCACTTTCACGCTGATCTGCCTCGGATCGACCATGTCTATGCTCGTCTCTATTTGGATCCCGCAGACCTACCCAAACTTCCTCAACGGAGATCCGGGACGTATCGCGGCGCAGGTGCTCACGGGTATCGGTTTCCTCGGTGCAGGTGCCATTATCCAAGGTAAAGGCAGTGTACATGGATTGACTACAGCGGCAGGTGTATGGGTCGTAGCGGTTATTGGCCTCGCGGTTGGAGCGGGCATGTTTCTGCCGGCTATTATCCTGACGCTCCTAACCGTGTCCGTCCTCACACTATTAGAACATCTCGAGAAGCGCACCTGCGCAGGGGGTGTAAATAAGATCTTGGTCGTGGTCTGCTCCACGTCTGAGCCCGACATCAAGGTCTTTCGACGCATCCTCGATCGGCAACAAGTCTACCTGATGAGTAACTCCTATGAAGCGGACTATACGACGGACACCGCCGTACTAACATGTAAAGTGAACGTCAAGGCGCGCCCTCCTACACGGCTCTCTTTGCTGACCTCCGCCAGACTGGTTACGTGGCGCAAATCAAGATTTTCGACTAAGATCCTCTCCGCGATATGCTACCCAACAAGGACCTACATCGCAGCCAATCCTTTTTCTACATGACCTGAAAAACACCTCGGAGAGGTCCCCGAAATAAACTTGAACAGACTCTAAAATAGAGACAGCAGCTCTGATCGCCGGAATATTTTACTTTACATTTGCCGCCGATCGGAACAAACAACGGCCTTGGAGAAGGCCGTTTTTGTTTCTACTCCCGAAAATCGGGAGGGTCGGGAAAAAGCAATTCTTGATCGTGTCGGGAGGCCCCACCACAAACGCAGTGATTCCCCTTTGTGCGTAGAGAGAGGCGGAGGCGCTAACGACCGACACGCTACAAGCGATGCAAAACCCGGTTCGAGTCTAATTCATAAACGAGAAGTATGAAGATCAAAGCAAGTATCCTGTCCGGAGTGGTTGCGACGCTGTTCCTATCCGTCGGAACCGAAAGGGCAGGTATCACCGAAGGATTTCAGATCGGGGACTATGCCCCGGCGATCATCCTTCCGGAGTTCGGAGGTCGCGCGATCGACTTCCGAGAACATGCCGGACAGTACACGTTGGTGAACTTTTGGGCGGCCTACGATGCCGAATCCCGCGTTCGCAACATACAGCTCCGGAACAGCGTAAAAGAGCTGGATTCTTCACTCCTGGCAGTGCATTCCATTTCGATGGACGAACGGAAGTCCGTATTCGAGGGTACACTGAAGGCTGACGGCTTTGGAGAAGACGAATCAATGGAACGATCGAAGAGGAAAAGCCTCAGCACTGTACAGGATGTACGGACTGGAGAAAGGCCTGAGGAACTTTTTGATTGACGACAAGGGCGTGATTGTAGCGTCGATCTTAGCCCCGCGAAGTGATCCGGATCGTGACCGGAAACCGTGTAGCAAAAAGCAAAACCCATTACGAATGACAGAAGGAGTTGTCCCACCGCATCAGGCGGGACAACTCTTCTCTTTTTAGGCGGCACCTCGCACGCCCCCCAAGTTGCGCGAGCCAGATCAGCGGAACCTTCTGACAAACTCCTCCATCAGCCCTTCGCGAAACGAAGGGTGCGCAATGGCTATCAGACTGCGGGCACGCTCGCGTAAGGTCTTCGCCTTGAGATGCGCAATGCCATACTCCGTCACCACATAGTCCACATCATTGCGCGACGTTGTCACCGCTGCACCCTGAGACAAGAAGGGCACGATTCGTGACACCGTCCCATGCACCGCCGTCGATGGCATGGCCATGATCGATTTGCCACCGGGCGATCAGCGACGCGCCGCGCACATAGTCCACCTGGCCACCCGCACTCGCTAAACTGACGGAGACCGATTGTCTCCGAGTTCACTTTAGCCCATCAGATCTACCTCGAGGCAGGAATTGATGCTCACCATACGCCTCGTTCTTCATAATCACAAACGGATGATTCACGTGATCCACCGGGTAAAGCGCTACCTCCGGGCATGCGGCTGCAAACCATACAGCCGACTGGTGCCAAGAAGGAACGTCGCCACGTGTTCGCCCCGGTGCAATGTCTTGCGACGGCCGTTGATCACGCCCTCCTCGATGAGATCGATCACCCCATCGGCAAGCAACCCGTATGCAGACCGAGATTGTTCTTATCCGTCAGACTGCGCAGCACAGCGTCCGGAATGGCACCAATGCCCAACTGCAACGTAGAGCCGTCCTCCACCAGCTGCGCGCGAGAATTGCCCGATGGCCTCTTCCACAGCGCCAATAGCGGCGGTGGCGCCTCGGGTAACGCCCGTGAACAGGGCACCACATAGTCTAACTCTGAGATGTGGATCGTGTTCGTCCGACCAATGCGCAGCATCTGATCGTTCATCTCCGCAATCATCCACGCGTGCCGCTTCGCATGCGGCCGGCACATAATCGCACGCCGGCCCGAAGCTGCAAAAGCCCTCCGCATCGGGCGGAGAAACTTGTACCACCGCCACGTCGACCGGCAGCAAGCCGCTGCGGAAGAAGTGCGGCACCTCGAAGAAGAAACACGGCATGTAGTCCGTCTTATTCGCCGCCACCGCCTCGCGCGTTCCCGCACAGACAAAGGCGGCGCAATGCCCTAAAATGCCGCTCCATACCCTGCCGACACATAGCCGACTGTACCCGGGCGCAGCATGTGAAAAATCTCAACGTCAGCATACTCTCACGACGTTTCAGTGAGCCTTCCGGCACGACCTGAGGAATCCCCTACGCCCTGCGAGAAGACCACCCGATCGCCGTTACGTATCACCTGCACGGCCTCTTCAACCGTCACCGTCCGTGTGGATCTCTTTCTATCCATACACGTATCTTTCAATGGTTGTTGTGTTTTGTGTTTCGTTATAAATAAGTCGTGGGATAAGATCGAGCTACCCGAAGGCATCCGCACCCTTTATGTCACGTTATATCACGGCCGCGCTCGCCGCTCGATTCATCCCGGAAGCGAGTCGGTAAGTCTGATCCTCAATCGTTGCAGGTCGCGTGCAGAAAAGGGCAGAAACAGCAAGTACCCGGTATACCGACGGCTGACACGCACCCCCACGACCTTCGCGGGCCGATCGGCCGTCCGTAGGTCTCACGTCTCCCCTCCGCTCCGTATGTGCTGAGGGGTAGCCACGTAAGACTTTTCCGGACGACGCGGAATTGAGCGCGCGGCTCGATCTTCCCGTTCGACTTTTCTTCTTTTCACACAGGCGCCCGCGCTCCAATCCGATCTCTTCGCTGTCACCGAATGGATCCCTCTTCTGGAGGGGGAGCGACGTCCTGTTTGTGTACCGGCAGCTCTCGCCTGCCGGCTCATCTATATGCTGAAATCCTATGTCAACTTTCCCTGCTCGCCTTTCCTCAAACAGGAAATGAAATCGGAGTCGGCAGGTCTTCTGACTTGTTCCTCGATCCCGCGGGGCCTTCCCTCGTGTGGTACGAAAAAGTGACGCTTGCAGAGCGGGGTCAAGCTTTCAAAGAACTTACAGCTGAGGACGCAGTCCCGGACTTCTCACCGGGTTCCTTTTCAGTTCGACAGTCTGGACTGTTGAGCATCGAATCACCAACTCGGGGGCAAATGTAAAAAAAGGCGCATAAGAGCAAGCTGCCCTATCCGAATATTTCATGCCCTCAAAAACGATCCGTTTAGGCAGCAAAACGAGTAGCCGGAGTTCTCAAAAACGGCGTCGCGAAGCGGCTGCGGAGTACTCTAAGGACACCTTTCGCCCTCGCGCAGGCCATCCGCAGTTTGTCGCGGGCCCGCTTTTTCTGCGCGTCTCAAACCATAGTCCGGCAAGTCCTCATTTTCTTCCTCAGGTCTAAACGCCTGTTTTCACCTCATTCGGAACTTCCTGAAAGTCTTTACTCATCTATTCCAATCTATTCGGGAACCTCCGATTCTATATCAGTGAATGTATCAATTATTCGGAATCTCCCGAAGCATTTTACATCTATGATGACAATCCTTCGGAAATCTCCGATCTAATTAAAGCGCTATTTTATCCATTCGGATAGATCCGAATCTTTATATCATTGATTTTATCCATTTCGGATTCTTCCGAATTATTATTATCAAGTATTCTATTCTTTCGGAAGATTCCGAATACTGTAAATAGACGGTTCTAATCGATCGGAAACTCGGAGACTTGTAATGGAATGAATAATCTGATCGGAAGTCCCTCTGAATCTATGTGAAACGTATTCAATACGCTTCGGTAAATTCCTGATTGATAGGATCAATATGTGATAGGCTGGAAGATCCCGAACGAATGAAAATGGGGTGTTTTAGACCCTGAGAAAGAAAGAGAGGGTGTGTCGGAGAGGTGCTGAAGGCCTTCACGAACGGATTGGGGGCTGCAGGAGTTGTGGCTGGGATGTTCGGTGAGTCGAAAAAGGCTGCGGAGATGTCGTTGAGACCTTCGGCGAGCCGAGAATGGGCCGAGGAGATGTGGTTGGGATGTTCGATGAGCCGAAAAAGGGTTACGGGATGGCGTTGGGGGCTTCTGATGAGCCGAAAATGGCTGGCGGAGTTGTCGTTTAGGTCTTCAGTGAGCTGAAAAAGGGTAGCGAGGATGGTGTTGGGGTGTTTTGCCGTGTCATTTTTGACTATAAACAAAGAGAGGCGACGCTTTTTGGCGCCACTCTCTCTGATTTTTCGGGCCACGGGTGGGTTATTCCACGTAGCGGACTTCGGGCGTGAGGAGGATGCCAAGCGATCGCTGACGGTGCGGCGGATGCGCTCGGCAAAGAGGGCGATCTCGTCGCCGGTGGCGTGCCGTGGTTGACGATGATGAGCGCTTGTGTTCGTAAACGCCGACTTCACTCGCGGAGGCTTTTTGAATCCGCAGCGCTCGATGAGCCAGCTGGCGGGGATTTTGACGCGTCCGTCGGGCGCGGGATAGACGGGATGTCGGGGTGGAGGGCGCGGAGGGCGTCGAACCGGGCGCGGTCGACGAGGGGGTTCGTGAAGAAGCTGCCGGCGTTTCCGAGGCGGTCGGGGTCGGGCAGTTTGCTGCGGCGGATGGTGCCGACAGCCTCGCGAACGTCGCTGACGGTGGGGCTGGTGAGGGCGCTGATGGCGTCGCGTAGGGGGTGTAGTCGAGGCGAAGGACGGGGCGCTTTTGGAGCCGCAAATTGAGGTGGGTGACGATGCGGGTCGAGCTGTCTCGTCCTTGAAAATGCTATGGCGGTAGGCGTATTGGCAGGCGTCGACGGTGTAGGTGTGGGGGCCTCGAAAGTGAGCTGGTTGAAGGTCTCGACGCTGTCGACGACGAAACTCAGTTCGACGCCATAGGCGCCGATGTTCTGACTCGGCGGCAGCGGCTTCGCCGGGGATGGGAGAGTGCTCGATGCCGCCCCAGCCGCGGCCGACGGCGTAGCGGGACGACGTCGTCCCAGGGTTCGGCGGCGCCGATGCGGAGGATGACCTCGGTGTCGGTCTCACGAGCGACACAGATGCCGCAGATGCGAGAGTGGACGATGATGCCGTTAAAGTCAGCGACAAGAGGGAGGTTGCTGCCGGCGCCGATGTGGAGGGAGCGAGCTCTGGAAGTATTCGTCGCGGAGGATGCGACCGAGCTCGTCTTCGTTGTCGTACCCATGAACCAGCGGGTGCGAACGGGCAGGTGGAAGGTGTTGTGATCCTGAGGGAGAAGTTTTTCGATGCGCATGTCAATGAATATGTGTGTGTTTAGGATGAGGATAAAAAGGATGCCGGCCCGTGGTGTGGGCGGACATCCTTGTTTATGGTCGTTTGGGCTCAACCACCCCGGCCATGGAGATCAATAGATGCGTTCCAAAACCCATGCTCCTGGAAGTTGGGAGCGATACTTCGAGCGAATGGCATCGCGGCTCTTTTTCGGCCTCAGCTTTGGTTTCGGAAGCTGGTGACGATGACGCGGAGCATGCCTTGCTCGTTTTCGCCAAGGACGGGGGTGTAGCCTTCGTTCTGCATGCGTTCCTTGAGGGAGAATGCGTTGGTGCGGTCTTAAAGCTGCCGACTACGACGCTGTAGAGCTTGATGGCATCGGCGTCTCTCACCCTCTACGGGGGTGATTTTCTCTTGTCGTGTCTCGCCGGAGTCTTTCGACTTGGTTACGGGGGCGATCTCTTCGTCTGTGGGCTCGTCGCTTGATATCTCGCGTCTTTGGCCTGCTCGTAGGCTGCTTTGTAGGCGCTCTGTTTTGATTTGCACGAAACGGTGCCGATCGCAAAGACTAAGCAAAGAGTAACTCCCTAACAATCCTATCCTTTTCATATCTGTTTGATGTTATTTGAATTAACGGGGCAAATATAGAAACAAATTCTCTTTTCGTGGGTGAAATGTCTTATAGGGAGCGGCTTTGGGGGCCTTTCGTAGAAGATTTTACTCCTACGGTCGGTCACTCTTTGGGGGCGTGAAAGAGGAAAATGGACAGCGCCATAGGGTGCGCATTTCGGTGAAGAGAGGGTGGGTGGAGAAGTCGTACGAGCTGGGATGTTCGAGGGATGAAGAGGCCTCTGGGGCGGAGAGTCGCGGCCCAAGATGGCTTCTGGGGAGCTCGCAATCGGGGAGGGCGTAGGGGGATCGGCAAAGATGAGATCGAAGGGCGGGGCCGTGCGGAGGTAGCGGAAGGCGTCGCCACGGACGAGTGTGAAGGTGCCCGATGGGGGCGAGGCGGCGGACCACGTCGGCGATGAAGGCTGCGTGCGTGCGGTCAGACTCGACGGCTGCGACGCGACTGCAGCCGCGCGAGAGCAGCTCTGAAGCAATGCTGCCGGTGCCAGAAAAGAGGTCGAGGCGCTGTGTGTCGTCCCAAGTGACGATGTTTTCGAGCACGTTGAAGAGGTTCTTCGCAAAGTCGGTGGTAGGTCGGGCGGCGAATGTGGACGGGACTTGAAAGCGTCGTCGGCCGTAGATTCCTCGGATGATTCTCATGTGTTCGTGGTGGTGTGACGGTTAGACGACCGACGGTGGCTGCGCGATCATCAGCGCGATAGAGCGTCTGAATGGCTTCCACGCGGATGTCTTGGAGGTAGGTCCGAGTTGCTCTTTGAGGTCGAAAGCGACGGAGGCGACAGCCGATAGGGTGAGCATATCGTTACGCTGGTCAAGCTCGAGCTGTTTCCAGACGTAAAGCAGGTAGTACATCATGTCGTCGTGGTTCTCGACCTCGAATCGGTTGACGAATAGCAGGGCGCCCCGATCGAAGCAGGCAACGTCCATCGTGCGGTCTTGGACGACGGCGTACATGTGGGCGTGAAGTGCACGTAGACTCCGTTCGTGCCACCCGATGAGCAGTGAGGCGAGGGTGCTGCCCCAGTGTGCGGAGGGAAGTGTTTGGACGATGAAATCGTGCATGTCACGCCTCAGGCCAAAGAGTAGCACGGACTCCAGTTCGCGCAAGGGTTGGGCGACAACGGTCTCGACGGGTGTGGCGAAGGTGAAGCGATAGAGGCGCTCTTTGGCTTCGTCTTCGTAGATCGCCTCGGGCACTATGGTGTAGTTAGGTTCGGAGGTAACGATGCGGACGGCGGCGTAGGGATAGCTGAGAAAGGGTGTTCACGGAAGAGATCCCGGAGTGTCTGGAGGGGGAGCGGGTGACGTCAACTCCGTTTCTTCACAGAAAAAGGGATCCTCGTCCGAAGGGATCCCGCCGGAAAAAGAAAGTCCGCCCGGCCAAAGCCGGACAGACGTTCTATATCCTTCTGAATTACTCGCGGTGAGCGAGTCGGGAACACGAAGGCTCATTCGATACTTCTGACGTAGGAGTCTCGGTAGGATTATTCCCAGTTACCGGCGTTGTTATTGATCTCCGTCACGGAACCCACCTGAGACCCTCGTACTTGTTCATCTTACGCATTTTGTCCTTGAGGTTGGCCAGTTCCTTCTTGTTGAGGTCGCCCAGATAGACATCGTAAGGAACGCGGCACTCGAAGACTTTCACCGTATAGCCAGAAGAGGATTCGAGGGTGGCGGTGTCCATCTGGAACTTAGCGTTTACGCCCTTGACGGGGATAGTAAGCGAGGGAGTCGACGTTGAAATTGCGTCCCAGCAGGGGTGTCTTTTGGCCGACACCCACATCGTGTCACGACGGAAGTTCTGAGGCCATTTCTGATCACCTCTTCATTGTTGCCGGTCTGGCGGGCACGGCGTACGATCTCAGCGGCTTTCTTTTCGGTCAGCCCTTCTCCAGCTGTTCGTCGGTCAGCACGCCTTCCTGATGACGAAGGGCAACTTGGATTCGTTCAAGAACTTAGCCAGCTCCCTCGAAGGATCCAGCATGGCGTCCGTTCCTGTTTTTTTATACTCGATCTGAGCCGTCCGAATATCGATCAGGCGCTCTCGATGGCTGATTCACGCGCTGTCCGCTCTTTGTCAAACTCAATCGGTTCCATGATACTTCTGTAGCACATGTATGCCAGCAGCACAACCGCCGCAGCCAATAATACCTTCAGTGTAACTCTCATATCTGTATATTCACTTTGATTGTTAGAATGATTTTATTGCTGCAAATGTATGATTCTTTTCAAAGGTCTACCTTTATCCCAAAATATTCATCTGACATGGTCGACAAGTACATATACAAGAAGATTTTCGAGCATTTCCCGTATGAACTCAGTCGAAGAGCAGCAAAAAGCGATCGCTGCGATCGCTGCTTTTGCTGCGGATACGACCCCAAGATCGCTGTTGATTCTTAGGGGATACGCCGGTACGGGCAAGACGTCTGTGCTGGGGCGGTGGTGAAGGCTTTGCATGCCATGGAGCGGCTTCAGCGTGCTGCTGGCGCCTCACGGGCAGGGCGGCCAAGGTGTTCGCTGAATATGCGGAGCGTGACGCCTTTACGATCCATAAGAAGATCTATCGCCAGAAGTCGTTCTCGAACGATTTCGGCAGCTTTTCGCTGGGAAAGAACCTGCAGAAAACACGCTCTTTATCGTCGATGAGGCGTCGATGATCTCGAACGAAAGTGCGGGGCAGAACGCCTTCGGGAGTGGCCATTTGCTGGACGATTTGATTGAATACGTCTACGAGGGCCAGGGTGTCGGCTGATTTTTGTCGGGCGACCGGCGCAGCTGCCACCGGTGATGTTGCGGGAGAGCCCAGCACCAGTGCAGAGCGACCCAGGGCGTACGGGATGGAGTGCATGAGGTGTCGCTGACGCAGGTGGTGCGGCAGGATGTGGATTCGGCATCCTGTTTAACGCCACGCGGATCCGCAATGGGCTGAGGAACCGGAGACGACGCGTTTCCCGGTGCTGAGGGTCGAGGGGTTTCCGGACATTCGGAAGGTGACGGGCGAGGATCTGATCGAAGAGATTGCCCGGCTTACAGTCGTGATGGGGTGGACGATACGATCGTTGTCTGCCGGTCGAACAAGCGTGCGGCACGCTACAACAACGGGATCCGACATATATCCTGACCGTGAGGAGGAAATCGAGCGGGGCGACCGTCTGATGGTGGTCAAGAACAACTACTACCGATGGTCGCAGGCGAAGGATGCGGAGTCGAGCTTCATTGCCAACGGCGAGATTGTGGAGGTGCTGCGTGTGCGACGTGTGACGGAGCTGTACGGGTCTCACTTCACCGATGTGCTGGTGCGGTTTCAAGACGATGCGGTGGAGGTGGGGCTGCGTGTGCTGACAGAGACACCCGAACGAGTCGCCCACACTGCCGCGTGAAGACAGCGACCGCCTCTTTTACGCCGTGCTCGAGGATTACAAGGAGGCGAAAACGAAGGCGGCGCGGATGAAGAAGATGAAGGAGGATCCGTATTTCAACGCCGTGCAGGCGAAGTATGCGTATGCCATCACGTGTCACAAGGCCCAGGGCGGACAGTGGCGCAACGTCTTTCTGGACATTGGCTACCTGACGGAGGAGATGCTGGCGAGGACTTTTTATCGCTGGCTCTACACGGCTGTTACCCAAAAGCACGGGCGGCTCTACTCGTCAACCTGCCGCCGGCCTTGAGGATGACGGAGGACGCGGGGAGGCGGCTGAAGATTTCTGACAATGATCCCACACCACACGAACACTTACACACACAAAACATACAACAATGGAAAATAGAGAGATTACCCCAAAGAAGAAATGCCCGTATTGTGGCGAAGAGATTCAGCCGGATGCTGTGAAATGCAAGCATTGCGGCGAGTGGTCTGACGAAAGAGTCGGCGCCAGTACCACCCCTCAACAGAGGACTCAGCCCTATCGAAAACAAGTCATATGGCGCCTGATACCAACACGCCCGCCCCCTACAGACGAAGGATAAAGCCTGTTGTGCTCTGGGCAGGACTCATCGTTGTGGTGGCTATAGCCGCCATTGCCTTAGCTCCTCCGAAGGGCAGCATAGGGAGCGCATCGAAAAGGCGGCCATCGCAGTGTCGAAAAAGAAGATCAGTAGCTCTTAGGCGCCGTCGGGGAGTGCGTTAAGCCCCATTTTCTTCGATTGCTTTTCAACGTAGAACTGGTTCAGCAGAAGATCCGGGAGCGCTTTGGAGCAGGAGAATCGGATCGAGGTGGAGAACCGCGTGTTTCTGGTCGCAGGGGCGCATCTATAATCAGCTTCACCCCTACGGCAAGATGGTCAGCTTCGGCTGCTTTTGGGCTTCGTCTTCCTTCGATCGAGTGGGAGGATATCGCCCCGCTTACCCAAGCGGAGCGGGAGGATATTTCTCGCTCCTCAACCCGCCGTCAGCCCAAGCCGAACAGCCACTGACGCCCCCGCTACGGCCCAAGCACCTACGGAACGACTGGTACGTCAGCTCTATCATGGGGTGACTGAGGGCGACATCGACGGGAAGAACCGGATCGACACCTTGCGCTGTGAGTTCGATCTCTTTTTCGAGGATCGGGTAATCGAAGAGGGCAAGCTGATCGTGAATGGCACGTACAATACTCCCCGATATGGCGGACGCGCCATCACACTGAGCGGCACGTACGATCCGAATACCGATCTGCTCGTGCTGGTGGAGTATTACAAGAGTGGCAAGTCGAACTGCACCATGCGAGTCCAACGCACCAGCTATGGATTCGATGGCATGTTTATCCGCAAGAATGGCCAGACGTTGTCGCTAACCATGACGCACAACCCCTCACGCCACGGGGCGGTCTCTACTTTCGTCAACTGCCGCCGGCCTTTGAGGAGGGCGGAGCTAATCGTAAAGGAGTGACGACACCACGTTCCGAACCTATTGGAATACGTGTCCGAGGTGGTTGGAATACGCTCCGAACCAACTATTCTCAAAAGCAGAAGTCTCGATGTCGGAGTAAGTGGACTGATAATTAGGTAGGGCAATGATATGCTCCGGTTGCGTTGAGCGGAAAAAGGCAGAAAAGTGCGGATCCGGGAAGAAGTTCAGTTACCAAAACCGTTACCCTGTCTGGTGGTAGGTAACGATGGTGTAAAAGCAGGTAACTGGAACCTTTTCTCCGCACTTGTCTTTTGCATTGATATACAGGAATCTGCGCAGAAAATCAGGCGCTTTTGAACCGGGTAATTTTTGCCCACAGTTTTCAAAGCGTATGGATGACAAGAAAAATGAAGGTGTTGTTTCACCTCAAAAAGAGCAGTTGGTGACAGGTCGGGCAAGGCGCCGATCAGTGGGACGCATCACGCTGGGACGTTCCATTGCACAGTTCAGCTGCAAGCCGTCCTGCAATCCCGATTTGTGGAACCCGCGCGAAAGTCGGATGGACGGGAAGAGCTGCGAGGCGGTCGAAGTTAATGGACGGTTGGACAACCTGCTCTCGCCGTTCAAGCCTCCCATCAGTCCCTCCTGGCCAAGGGATCACCATTTGACGCAACCGACATCAAGGAACATCTCCAAGGCAGCGTGCAGAGTCGAACTATGCTATTGGAGCGGTTCGACGGCCTGATCGAGGATATGGAGGAGCACGTCGGCAGTAGACATCAAAAGAGAGTCTCCTGGTCTTGTATCGTCAGACAAGAAATGAGGTTGCAACAGTTCATTCGAGCGAAGCATAACGCCTCCGACTTAACCTTTTTCGCAACTGACGGAGGACTTCGTTAAGCAGTTCGAGCAGTTCTGCAACCGGAGAGGTTGGCTGAAACAGTACCTGCTACAACATGGTCATCCTTGTCAAAAGGTCTGCAAAGCTGGCGTATCGAGAAGGCGCAGCAGACACCTTGCTATTCGACAATGTCATGTAGATAAGGGAGACAGTCGACCGCCCAAAGCGCCTCGATAGGGAAGCGTTGGACATGTTAAAGGCGCTCTGTTTTGACGGCTGGGAGGCTGACTTGGAGACAGCGCGCGATGTGTTTCTTTTCGCCTGTTACACTGGCGCCGCCTATTGCGATCTGATGGCACTGTGCCCGGAGCATCTTGTTCGCGACGACGAAGGCGCCCTTTGGCTGAAGTTCAACCGGCAGAAGACGGTGTCCTCTGCCGTAAAGCTAGTTGCCCGAGGCCCTTCAACTGATGAACAAATTGCACGATGAATCGAGGGATACGTTGCTTCCTCACATCCATTACATAACCTATCAATCGCACTCTGAAAGCCCTCCGACTGCGGGCCGGTATCACGCCGCCTTCACCACACACACTGCTTCGACACACCTTTCGCTACGCTCATCACTCTTGGAACAGGGCGTGCCCATCGAGACCGTCAGCAAGATGCTTGGACATAGCACAGTGCGCATGACCGAGCGATATGCGAAGGTGACACCGCAGTTATTCGAGGAGTTCGATCGCTTAATCGCCTTCACCGAAGATTTGCACCTCAACCATTTAACCACAGACCAACATGAGAAGTACATTCAAGATCCTGTTCTACATCAATCAGGCAGAAGACAAAGCAGACGGCAAGACAGCCATCTTTTGCCGCGTCACTATCGATGGTAGGAGCACAGCTATTACCACAGGTGAGGAATGTTCCATGATTGGAACAGCAGACAGGGGACAGCCGAGTGAAAAGAAAATCAACCAACGCCTCGCAGCGTTCAAGGAGCTTAGGAAAAGACTTACGCGGAAATGCTCACGAAGGACGGCATAGTCAGTGCAGAACCTCAAGAACCGCTTTGCAGGGCACCGTTGCCGCACCAACCAACCCTTTTGGCTGCAAGGAGCGAGGCAGAACTGCACCAGAAGTATGTGCGTAGGCAAGTCGAAAGCTGAAAGCACCTACCAAAAACCTGATCTATTCGGACAAGCGTCTCTGCGTTCATGAAGGAAAACGGAGGGCGAGACATCCTCGTAGGCATTACGGAAGATCTGTTTGAGGACTTCCGCTTCTTTCTCAAAAACGCGGTTTGGCGGCATCGACCATGAACAAGCACCTCTGCCGATTGAGTCGATTGATGATCGTGCGGTAGACTTGAAAGTCATCCGCGCCATCCTTTTGAAGATGTCACCTATGACAAAAGAGGAAAGGAAGATTCGATTCTGCAAAAGAGCGACGTGGGCAGCTCATGGCGCTGAAAGTGAACGACAAGAAGCCGAACAGGCCCGACAGATGTCCTCTTCTCCTGCTTCACCGGACTAGCCATTGCGGAGGTGGAGCGATTGAAAGTCTCGCATATCCAAACGTCAGCCGATGGCCTGAGGTATATCCGCAGGAGAGGCAGAAAACGAAAGTGGAGTCTGTCGTGCCGCACATCCGATCGCGAGGAGATCCTTAGCAGATGCCGGGAGAATCAGGCGGTGAAAGGAAAAGGCGATGCCCTTTGTCTTCCCACGCGGTTGCGGCCGCAGTGATGAATAGCAAACTGAGTACTGTGGGACTGGCGTGTGGCGTCAGGCAACGACTGTCTTCCACATGGCGCGCCACAATGTTCGGAACCCTGTCACCAGTGCAGGCATCCCTGATAGAGAGCATCGCTAAGATGATGGGGCACGCGTCCATATCCAGCACGCAGATCTCATGCGCAGGTGACGGACAAAAAGATCCTCAGAAGACATGGACAAGCTGATCCGAAGCAACAAGCGGCTTCAGAGTGATCCTCTATACAGCCGCCCTAACAGGTCTTTTTCCCTTTTCACTGATTCTATCTTACCACGCTGACTACAATGGGGGTAGATACAGTGAAAGAAGGGGTTGAGGTGAGTCAGGATAGATGAAACCATTCTGACTACACCTTACCCCCTTCTTTTCATTCCTCTTTCATGTGATATGCCTTTGTATAGTGAGAGAGTTCAACTCTTCACTCGCAGTGTCCGCATGGCATTGAACACGGCTAAGACGGTGACGCCGACATCTGCAAAGACGGCCATCCACATCGTGGCGATGCCAAATCCGGCCAAAAAGGAGTACGAGCACCTTTGATCACAATAGCAAACCATGCGTTCTGCATAGCACACCGATGGTCTTGACGAGAGATGGATATGGCTCCTGCCACCTTCGACGGACGATCGTCCATCAATACCACATCGGCTGCCTCTACTGCTGCGTCCGATCCGAGGGCACCCATAGCCACGCCTACGTCCGCACGGGCTAGTACAGGCGCATCGTTGATGCCGTCGCCGACGAAGAGCAGACTGCCTCCGGCTCTTCTCCTTCATCAATCGCTCAAGGTGGCTCACCTATCGGCCGGTAACAATCCGGTCTGCACCTCGTCGATTCCGGATCCGTTTGGCCACATCCTCACCCACCTCTTTGCGGTCGCCGGTGTCACGACAGTCTTTCGTACGCCCAAGGCTTTAAGCGCATCAATGGCTTCGCTGGCGTCGTCTTGATCTCGTCAGAGATGACGATGTCCCCATGTGTGCGCCATCCACAGCCAGATGAGCGATTGTACCTATCAGCTTGCAAGGCAGCCATTGGGCGCCAATGCTGTCCATCATTTTTCGTGTTACCCACGCTCACGCCGCTGCGGCCATTGACTTGAGCGCGGATGCCATGTCCGGCTATCTCCACATCCTTCACCGTGCAGTCGTCCGACTCTTCGAGGGTATGCCTCACGCAGCGACTGTGCGATGGGTGTGGAGAAAACGCTCTACGTGAGCGGCTAAATGGAGCAGCTCCCGATCGCTGATTGCCGGGTGTGCGGCGTTTACGCTGAACACGCCCCGCGTGAGGGTGCCCGTCTTGTCAAACACCACCGTGTCCGCCTTTGGCCAACGTGTCCATGTAGTTTCCGCCCTGATAAGGATGCCTTGTCGCGAAGCCCCACCGATGCCACCAAAGAAGGTCAGAGGATGGATAGCACCAAGGCGCAGGGCAGGACACAACTAAGAAGGTGAGTGCGCGATTCAGCCAAAGCGGGAAGACGGCTACAAAGTCGCCCGAGAGCAGTGGCGGCAGGATGGCCAGCGCAAGAGAGATATAGACCACGATGGGAGTATAGACCTTCGCAAAACGGGTGATGAAGCTTTTCGCTCTTCGACTTTGTTCTCTCCGGCGCTTTCACCAGACGAATGATCTTGAGACGGTAGATTCGCCGAAGCTCTTCTCCACCCGCATCTTTGATCATTCCGCTGACATTGACGCAGCCCGAGATGACCCTGTCGCCGCGACCCACTGTGCGCGGAACACTCTCCCGTCAGCGCCACGGTGTTCAGGCTTGATGTCCTTCGATGACGATGCCGTCCATCGGCACTTTGTCTCCTGGTCGCAGCACAAGCAGCTCTCCCACGGCTACAGTCTCGGGTGCACCGCCTCGGTTACACCGTTCGCTCCCACCGTGGCCGTATCCGGACGGATGTCCATCAGCTCGGCGATGGAGCGTCGGCTGCGATCCTCGACATATTCTTTCAAACAGTTCGCCCACCCGAAAGAAGAGCATCACAAAGACAGCCTCGGTGAACTCCGGCTCGGCGCCGGGCAGGAGCCGATCAGCATAGCGCCAAAGCTGCAGCTATGCTCATCAGCAGATGTTCGTTGAATGGATCTCGTTCCATAATGCCCTCCCAGGCTTCAGCCAAGATGTCGTAACTCACGAGCAGGTAGGAAGGCAAGTAGATCAACAGTAGTTGCCATACGGGCAACACGGCGTTTCTCCACCGCCACGGCTGCGATGAGTAGGAGTGCGGAGAGGATGATTCGCTGTACTTTCTTGTCTTTATCATGATGATGTGATTGGATATGCACTTTTATGCAGTAATGATTCGACGTATGCCAGCCCACCTTCTTCCCAAGCCCTCAAAGGAATCCAATCTGCGAGAGGGCATCTCGAGCCTCGGAATGGGTCCAACCTTCTGGGAGAGGCCACTCCCGAGCCTCGGAAATGGGTCCAACCTTCGGGAGAGGGCCATTTCCCGACTGAGGAAAATGGGTCCAACTCGGGAGAGGCCATTTCTGACTCAGGAAATGGGTCCAACCTTCGGGAGAGGTCATTTCCCGAGCTCAGGAAATGGGTCCAACCTTCGGGGAGAGGGCATTTCCCGACTGAGGAAATGGGTCCAACCTTCGGGAGAGGCCATTTCGACTAAGGAAATGGGTCCAACCTTCGGGAGAGGTCATTTCCCGACTGAGGAAATGGGTCCAACCTTCGGGAGAGGCCATTTCCTGACTGAGGAAATGGGTCCAACCTTCGGGAGAGGCCATTTCCCGACTGAGGAAAATGGGTCCAACCTTCGGGAGAGGTCATTTCATCGAGGAAAGGAAGGCTTATCGCCTCTGCTACTCCTCGCCGGTCTCTCTCCTCATTTCGAGAGTAGATAGTAAGCCCCAGAAAGAGCCACCGTTCTTCCCTCCATCTTCAAATCTTCTTGACGGGCTTTTACTGCCACACATGCCATTCTCTTCTTTGATTTTCGTCACAGCATGGGTAAACGTCCATTTGTCACGACTCTACCGCCGCGAAGATGTACGACTTATCCTCTTCATCCACCACGGCTTCTGCCGGTACAGCTTTTCATCGTCGAAACGCCTGCTGCAATTTGCGCTTCCACATAGAGACCTGAGATGAGTGCATCCTTCTCCCCATCCATATCCACCTCTTACGGGGACGGACCGCATGTTGCTGTCAAACGTTTTCCCGATGGCGTAGATCTTACCTTGAAGACATCTTCTCCATCTCCGGCAGCCCGCACCTGCAGATCGACTTCTGCCCTTTTTGCAATCGGGGTAGACTCGCTCTGATAGACCCGCAATTCAGCGAAGAGGCTTTGCGTGTTTATGATTCTCATCATAGGCGTTTCCAGGGCGGCATACCGCCCCGTCTCCACATCGATCCGCTCCACGGTTCCGGCTATGGGGCTGGTTACGGCAATGGCCGAGACCGCCTTTCCGGCCCTTAGGGATGAGGGTGCGATTCCCAATTGTTGCAGTTGTGTCGTCAGTCATGCGAATCTCGCTGTTGATGATCTGCAGTTCCGACTTTGTTCTGTCGTAGTCTTTGCCGGCGCCTACCTTTTCGTCCATCATCCGAGTTTGTCGCTGGTACTCTTTACTGAGATAATCGCGACGGTTAACCGCCGTGAGATAACGCGACTGGATCTCTAATAAGTCTGATGAGACAGGTAGGCCAACACTTGTCCCTTCGTCACCTCTTGCCCTTCCCCGACCAGCACGCGGCCCACTATTGGCCCCCATCTTAGGGCGTTATCGAAGCCTCGCCTTGCGGCGAGGTGGGTGAGCCGCCCACTGCTTGAAATGGTTCCGGCAAAGGTGTGATCGGCCAACGCACCGGTCGTGATGTTCAGCTGTTGCATCTGTTTGTCGGTAAGCTCCACGCAGTCTTTTTCGGCAAGTCCCCGCTTCGGCCTTCTTCCTGTTCTTATTCTTTGTGCCGCATGATGCTACGAGAGAGGCTGCGGCGATATATACATGCTTTTTCATCGTCGTCATAGGTTGAGATATTGTAAATCGATTTGTGTTTGAGCACTGTCTGTAGGGTCACGTCCAATAGTCGAGTTCTCGTTTGACGGCATCGCCCATAGTCCGAATGAACTGATATAGTCGGTGGCCCCTAAACGATAGGCCGCTGCGCCCCTTTCTGCTGCTCGCGTGCGGTGGGTAAGGCGTCGTTTGATGATAATACATCAGCAAACGCTTCCACTTCTGGATACTGTGCCATGAGGCTGTTCTCCGTTGCGCGGAGTGCTATTTGAGCCGCCTCGAAGTCAGCTGTAGCCATATCACGCCTGATGCGTGCTGCCTCTCCCGTGCCCGATAAGACTTTCTGAACAGGGGAACGCTCACCCCGACGTCGATGCTCCAACAGCCCATGCGATTTCCCATCATTTTCGTTCCTCCTTCTACGAAGAACGTGGGAGTGATTTCGATTTTTCCAAAGAGATATTCTCAGTTGCCAGCTTCACTTTCTCCGGCGTAAAGTCTCGACAGTGGGCTATCGGCTACGCTGTCTCTGTCCGCGACCTGCAAAGGCTCTTCCGGGGACAAACCGTCGGCTCGTAGACACCATCGCCTAACCACAGCGAGGAGCTGCATCACGGCCATGCGATAGTCATCTGCAGCCCGCCGCTTTTTCTTCAGCCGTCTCGCATGGCCTTCTTCCCGGCCGTGAGGTATCTCCAGATAGGAGGCTCGGGCATCGTATTTCGCTTTTGCCGCCATCAAAGCTGCTAGATAGAGTCTCATTGTCGCATAAACCTCCATTCGTTGGCCGGCGACATAGGCTTGGACATAGGCCTGGCTGACCCTCTTCTGCAACCGCTTGCGGGTGAGTCTCTGCCGCAGCGTGCCGTGGACACCATTTGAGATTGATGGCGACTGCGCCTTGTTACCTAAAAAGTGAAGGTTTTGCCGCACACTCGAGCAGGGTGAAAGTGCCCTCATTTCCTACCGATTTCGTCTGCACCGGCAGAGAATTCGGTCGTCCCAATGTCGTTTACGCCGGCCTTCATCGCTGTTTCACGATCTACGGACAATTGCGCAGCTTTCATCGTCGGCAGTAATACTGCTCGGCCAACACAAGGGCTTGTTTGAGATCTACTTTCTGTTGAGAACGGGCTTGGACGGGAGCACCCTACCCCAAAATGCGATGATTAACAGCGCGGGGAAGCGACCGTTTGAACGATAGCCGCCCCGATTTCTCTTCCAAAGCATATAGCACAGGGACGATGATTAACGTGAGTAACGTGGCTGTAAAAGGCCACCGATTACAACCAGCCAACGGACGCTGCACCTCTCGCACCGGCAGAAGCCAGACACCGCCATCGGCAAGAAGCCCAGCATGGCTGCCGTAGCTGTGAGTAAAATAGGGCGGATGCGCTCCTTCGTACCCAAGATAATCCTTCTATTTATGTCGGTCACACCTTCTGTTTGAGAGCGTTGAAACGATTGATAAGCACAAGTCCGTTAAGCACAGCCACACCGAACAACACGATAAAGCCAACACCGGCCGAGATGGAGAAAGACATTCTCGTAAGGCCAAAAGCAAAACACCGCTCTATCGTGGCCAGCGGAACGGCTATGTAAAATCATCAGGCTTTGCTTGCGAATCAGAGCGAAATAGAGGAGCAAGAAATGAGCGATAAGGCGATTGGCAGTACAACGGCCAGGCGCTCTTAGCTTCTTGTAGATTCTGAAACTTCCGCCATAGGTCAGATGGTAGCCGAGGCAAGTCGAGCTGTCTCTCAATTGCTTTTTGCATGTCGGCCACCACCGACGCCACATCACGCCCACGAACATTCACACAACATATAGTGCGGCGCGAAGCCTGGTCGCGCGAGATCTGCAGTAGGGCCTGATTGATAGCTGATGTTGGCCACCTCACCAAGCGGAATCTGTCTACCGTCAGAAGACTCGATGAACAGATACCCTCAGATTGTCGATGCCTTTGCGATAAGCATCGCCCTGCTGCAACACAAGGTCAAAGCGCTTTTCACCCTCGAAGACGACTCGGCCGGACCTCCTGCAAAGGCTGCACTCACATAGCGATTGAGCTTATCACCTCCAACCCGTACTGGAGCCAAGCGGCGACGGTCAGTACTTACAGTGATCTGTAGTCCGGCTGTGCGTTCAAGAGCCACATCACCTGCCCCCGGCACCCATACCGATGATATTTACCATCTGTTCGCCCAGCTTATTCAATTGTTCGAGATCATCACCGTAAAGTTTTACCGCGACATCCTCGCACCCCGGTCAGTAACTCATTAAAACGGAGCGCTACGGGCTGAGAGAAAGCGAAATTGAGTCCGTAACGTTTGCAGTTTCGCCTTTGATCTTTTCTATCAGCTCTTCTTTGCTTTTTGGCTGATGTCCACTTGCTCCTATCTTTTTCCAAGATGATAAAGCTGTCTGTATAATCAAAGCCCATTGGGTCCGTGGGGATGTCAGCCACACCGATCCGGGCACATACTGGTCTTGATCTCCGGAAAGCTCCCCTAACAAAAGCCTCTTCCACCTCTTTTCTCCCTTTCAATAGTCTCTGAAAGTGAGCTGCCCGGTCGCAGAAACGTTTGCATGGCAATGTCTCCTTCATCCAGCTCGGGAACAAACTCTCCACCCATTTTCGAGAAAACAAAAGCACAGCCACCCCAAACAGTCCTATGGCGGAGAGAATAACACCCGTTTATGCCGCGGAAAGCGAGGCGAGCACCGGCCTGTAAACACGGATTATAGCTCTGATAAAACGATTGCCAGCTGCTCTAATTTTTGTTCCGGCACGCGCCATATAACCATCCGCATGGCTTCGAAGGATTCATCCATAATGAAGACAATCATCGGCACATACGTTAGCGCGAAGCATGAGAGCACCCAGTACAGCAAACGAGAAGGTGTAAGCCATAGGCGCAAACATTTTTCCACTTACGCCGGCGAGGAATAAAAGAGGGGTAAACACAATACGATGATGAGCGGACCGAAGAATGCGGAATGCATCATCGTGGAAGAGGCCTTATAACTCATCTCGTCCATATCCGCGCGACTAAGGGAATCTTGCTGCTGACGAATGCGGCACCTCATTTCGAAAACAACGCTCTCGACAATAAATCACAGCGCCGTCCACACTATACGCCGAAAGTCTATGCGCACCAAGGCTCATCACTGTTGGCCCATACGCCGCACACGCATTAAAATGAAAGCAAAAAGGGTGATAGCAGTGGTATGACAGAGGCCGTGATGATTCCGCCGCCGCGTACACTGCCCAACAACAAGACGAGCACAAAGACGACAATGAGCGCACTCAATCAGATTACGTTACGCGCTGGTGCCAGTGCGGCTTCATCAGATTGATCGATCGAGGAAAGGTTTCAGCTCAATGTCCGACGGAAGGGACTTTTGTACTTGCCTCATCCTTTCTCTTCACAGCGCGGTGCCAATACCACTTTGTCTCGAATGAGCCTTTGAGCATCAGGCATCATCTCCACCCACAGCTTCTCGCCCATCTAGCAATGCGCCATAGCGGACCCAGATCCATAATCCACTTTGTCGGCTATGTCAAGCGAAATGAGCTAATCGGTCGGCCGTTGTTGTCTCTTTTACGACAATGTCTTTTATATCGTCCATCGACTTCACCAAGCCTTCACCTCGAATAAAGTGGGCCATAAGGAGTTCCTTCTCCCTACTGGCATGCACCCGCCTGTATTGGCATTGTTGCAGGCTCAAGGCCCTCATACACGTCGCTAATGCTTACATTTCATTGCTTTGAGCTTTTCCCGGATTAAGGGACACCTGTATTGTTTTACACTTCTCCGCCGAACGAATTGACCTCTCACTACGCCGGGGGAGCATGGATAAGCGCCGCTTCACAAGCCAGTCTAGCATTGTGCGTAATTCTTGTGCTGTATATCGGGCCGAATCCCTGGCACGAGCGTACTGATAGATTTCGCCAAGTCCCGTAGTACGCCCATTTCGCGTGCCGAATCCTTCGCGTATATCTGCAGGACTCTTCGAGTCTCGAACCAACTGTCGTGGAAGATAAGTCCCTGAAATCATCCTTAAAACAATCGTAACGACCGAAAGGCCGAAACGGGAAACAGAACGAATATCTTCTACGCCCGGCAGATTTTGACATGGCCAGCCTCTACTGATAAGTGACAAACTGCTCTATATCGGCCGCAGAAAGATTTTCTTGATACAGTGATGACTTCTGCACCTGGATTGCTGGTAATAATCCGAGTTGAGTCGATGCTGATGGTGCTCATCGAGCAAAGGCCGCCTCCAATAATGGCAACTAATAGCAGCACCACCAAAACTTATGTTTGATGGAGAAGAGGCCACGATTGGATCATGTTTCTATACTGTGAATTATATGTGTGGAAAATTGCCGGATCCGCTTCTGCAGATCCCGAGAAAACAACGAGATATAATTATTAGCATGGGAGGCACGCAATCCACCCGATGAAATACATACAATCTAAAAGCGGATTAGCGGCTCTTGGAATGCTCGTTTTCATAAGGTGAAACGTCGGTTTGAGGTATTGCGAGAATGGACAATACCACAGCATACAGCATATGTGCCTCGTTGTGAAACAGCTCGCTTGAGTTGTTGCAGGCCCTTTTCTCCTATAAATATTTGCTTGATTTGGTCAATAGAGCAGTCTTCTGAGTTTGATTCCTGCTCTGTAGCGTGATGTGCCGCGCTGATCGTTGATGTTACCGTCAACATCACAGATTTCCTCCGTAAAGCCACACCGCTTTCAAATGGTGGTGATGGAGGCAGTAACTGACACCACCACTGCGTGCTAGCCACAGATTGAATAAAATATGCCTTTTTCCTTATCACGTTGCAAAGATGGTCGATTTGATCTCATCTGTCCGATGTAACGTGCTGATTGCATAATATTTGCAGAATCCCTCTAGTTCGCTTGGACGGTTGTTCATAAGGAGTCTTTGTAATTCTCCTCCAAGATCTTTTCGAGATCCGAGACCTTGTAGAGAATTTTACTGGCAAACTGCGTGTACGGAGATGGTCTTTCGATCGCGGTAATCCTGCAAAGTGCGAGGGCTGATGTCGAGTCGTTCGCAAAACAGTGAGGAAACGCAGCATAGCATGGATGCAGCTGCCGTTCATCGGAAAACAGCGGCATTTGAAATGCAGATATCAACCTGCGAATCGTCTCTAAGCTCCTTTTCAATGCCATTTTGTCTCATCGGATGGGCGAATCACTTCCTTGTAAAGCCTATTCTGAAGAAATCGGCAGAAACAGACGCAACATCATGCCGGAATGCGCTGCATGCTTGGATGCCGGGGATGCCCATCACACTTTCACCCCCCGAAAACTCATCCAAACCAACCAAACAGGCAGATAGAAGCAATAGAAATGACTTCAGTGGATCACTGAACTCCCCTCCTCAAATCAGTAGTAGCAACATGTAGTCAGCCGTGTAGTGACTTCTATTTGCATGAATACCATTGGGAAACAGTGATTACGGCGATTGTAGTTTGTAGTAGGAAGAAACCAAAAGCATGGGTGTTTGATCCAAATCACTTGCATTCCAATGAAACACCACACCACTTCATTCCCCATCTCAATGTTTAATCACCATGAAAGAAGAAAACCTCATCGACCATCAGGCGGTACCCCATCACGGCGTACTTGGAAAGTAAAGGCATCACGCCCGTCCGACGGCTGGCGGCTCACACGATGTGTCGCTCGCCGCTGCGGGATGAATGCTCACCCGAGCTTCAAGGTGGATACCGAAAAGAACCTGTGGATTGACTACGCCGAAGACCGTGGCAGAAGCATCATCGACCTCATATGCGGCTCGAGGGGTGCACCCTTCCGGAGGCCATCCGCTGTTTTGGGGAAGATGATTTTCGGTCGCACGAAGAGCGATTACCCACGGACAGAAGCCCACCGTCATACCCCTCGAGAGAACAGACGGAGGCAGAAAGCTGATCGGCATATCCGACAACCTTCCGCCACATTTGCAGGAATACCTGACCAAAGAGCGGTGCATCGACCTCGGTCGGGCACGATCGCTTCCTCCGATGCGTCCGCTACAGAAGTGAGGGACGGAGTACGAAGTCATCGGCTGCCAATGTCTCGGCAGCTACGAGCTCAGGGGCGCTGGGTTATTCAAAGGAACGCTGGCTCCGAAAGGACATACACCAATCTTTTCCGACGGGCGGCAGCCAGTCTGCCTCTTCGAAGGGCTTCACGGACTCTCCCTCCTTTCTTTCAATGAAAGAAAAGGTCGACAGCCATTGCCTCGTGATGAACTCCCGTGGCGAACGTCGGGCGGTGCATTCGTTACCTGCGCGAGCGACACATCACGGCCCTCCGTGCGTTCCTCGATAACGACGACGCTGGAAGGCGAACCTCGAGCGCATTCATCGACGCCGGGTTCTGGTGGAAGACATGTCCGTGCACTCACTGAGGATGCAAGGATCTCAACGAGTTTCAGTTAGCTGCGTCTGTCGCCTACGTGAGCAACGAGAACAAGCACAAATCACAACCAAAACCATCCCACCCTGTCAAACTGAAAAGGAGATAGCAACCATGAAAGAGAAAAGACACCAACAAAACTGACCGTGCGTTCCTGCGACGTCTATTTGGGAGAAACGCGTCCACAGGAAGCGGAGCCATCCGAGCAGGCCGTCGCATGCCAAGAGTGCACCCACACCGAAAACGCATCAGCACCAAAAATGAGGCGAGGGACCCCTGAGGCTCTACAAGCAGAACCTCTCGTCCCGCCAAGCTGATCAGATCGTCGGGCGGTTCACCTCAGTCGGGCGACCCAGGAGGCGCCGACTTCGTTGTCCGTCGATTGGGAGACTCGATGGCGCCAACCTCTCGAGCTTTCGTGAGCGCATCGTGCGGCCCATTTGGAAGACTACGACGAGGAGATCGAGGAGTGGCGAAAGCTGTAATCCAAGTACACAGATTCATCAAAGAGTCTCACTAGAACGATAAGCACTGTCAAGCAATCAACAACCGCCTGAATGCACAGCATGCAGTGATTGTAAGAAACATTACAGGGTACGTAACGGAGCGTGACGACGGTAATGCAAGACGTCAGTTTGTTCCACAACTGCGCTTGCTCCCCCGCCTCACAGCCGAGTGGAGGGGCCGCAATCACATCCGTTCTCATCGCCCCCAAATCCATAGAAGTAAGCGCACAACAGAAAAGACCTTCATCCACATGAAAAAGACACCCAAAACGGAAGACAAGAAGACGAACAAGAGCGGCTCATCAAGGTCAGATGCACAGCCGAGGAAAAAGGAACGGATCCGCTCGAGAGCCACGAACGCAGGGCGGAAGTACTCCGACTACTGTCGTGAGATGTTGCTGGCGGATTCTGTCATCGCCGTCCTCCGATGGGCGACAACGAGAAGGAGGCCCTCGCCATCCTCCGTCAGACGGCACTATTCTACGCGCACATTTCTAACCCGATTGCAGGTCAAGACGTCTCCTGGGTAGACGCCCGACGAAGGCCTCGCCACCTACGCCAAGATCGCTTTTAAGCGGTCTTCAGCTCCCGCTATCAGGTCCCTGAGGAGGTATTTAAGCGCTTAAATATCGAGGAACATGATCGCAAAGTGTAAAGCCATTGCACACGGAAGCAACGCGCTGGAGTACATCGCGAGGGAAAGCTCGGCCGCGTCCTCGCCCTCCATAACCTGTGTAGCGAAACGCCGAAGGAGATTCACTGAGGAGATGAAGCTGATTGGCGACTACAACAGCCGCTGCAAAAACAAGTTCTTGCGCATCGAAATCGGCATCGCCCCAAAGGACGAGCCGCAGATGACATTCAAGACTCTGAACCGCCTCGCCTTGCTCTTTGCCAAACAGATGGGGCTGGACGATCACCAGTGGGTGGCCGTCACATTACAAGGACACCGACAATCTACACATCCACATCATCGCCAATCGGATCAGTCTCGGTGGACAGGTCTACGATACCACCTTCGTCAGTAACCGAGCCGCCAGAGTAGCCGAAGAACTCAGCCACAAGTACGGGCTGACCATCGCCAACGAAGTCCACTCCGCGCGACCACACCGGAAAACCCAAGCCGATCCCGCAAGAGAGCGGACAAAGCAGCAGGTTCGGAACATCTGCTACGCCTGCTCGAGAAGCACAAAGGGAAAAGGCCTGTCGGTCACTCCATGTTCCTCTCATGAACTCCACCAAAGCGGCGTCACGATCGACCGCATGAAAAAACAAACAGGGCAAAGTCTACGGGCTGGAAGTTTACCTACGGCGAGCACAGTTTCAAGGCCTCCGAGATCGGTCGGAGTTTGGTTTCGCACCCTGCCGAAACAGTTCGAAATCGGCAATGCGCAGAAGCCCATCATCCCCTTCGCCCATTCCCTCCACGAGTCTACGAAAGACAGTTCTCTTATCGCACAGTCGCGGTCTCCGCTGTGGACACCGCCTTAGACACCGCAGGCAGCCTTCTTTCGGGGACCGGAGAGGTCACAGCTCTACAGACACACGGCGCAGACTACGCCGAGATCGTATGGCAACGCCGATTGAGGAACCAACCGGAAAAAGAAGAAGCGAGGTCGAGGGATATGAGCCTTAGCCTCCATCCGCTCATACGTTTACGCACTCCCAAGTCGAAAGCAGAATCGAGAGAGTCGCGTCAAAAACGCCTGTAATTCAAATAGTCATAGTAACATTGCAGCCTCAAATGACAAGCGCCCTTTTGTTTTGTGCAGATTCTAGTAACCTAAGCGCTTCGCCTCGTTTCTACTTCGTTACCTATCCAATGCTTACAACCGAGTAACTTCTTCTTTTTCAGAGGGAATATTTGTTGAGAATTTTTCTCCCGAACCTATTGGAATACGTTAGGGAGGTGGTCGGAATACGTTCCGAACCTATTCGAATACGTTGGGGAGGTGGTCGGAATACGTCTCGAACCTATTGAATACGTTAGGGAGGTGGTTGGAATACGTTCCGAACCTATTGGAATATGAGAGGTGGTCGGAATAGGTCCGAACGTATTCCAACCACCCAGAACGTATTCTGCGGGGCATTCTCCTCCCGCTCATTTCCACCTTTGCGGCCGATTAGACATCGCAAACACATGACGCCTATACACACGAACGAATACCCGACTATATGAATACGTTGAAATCAAAGAAAAACGGCCATACAAGCCTTCCTCTATTTCATGGCCACGGCCGTCGTGATCGCCTACTTCTTCCGCGAGAAGGCAAGTTCAGATACCAGTTCCACGAGGGTAAGCCCTGGCGCTACGGCCCGCTGACGGCCCCCAGCGACTTCTATCTACAAGTCCGACGCCGAGCTGAAGGCCGAGCGAGACAGCCTCCAAGCACGCTTCAGACCCTACTTCAGGCTCGACGATCGCGTGGCTGCGCAAGCCATGGGCGACCTCAAAAACGACTACGCTGAGCGGCGCACCATGAGCACACACGTCTGGCAATACCTCACCCAAAAGCTCAGCGCACTCTACGCCGACGGCATCATCCGGCGCAGGACATGGAGCGCATGACCTCCGAGCATCACACCCGCCTCCAGACTGCTCCGCAAGAACGTCTCCTCGCAGGTCGATCTCTCCCGCTTCCACTCCGAAAAAGTCGGCCTACGAGATGGTCATCAACGAGGCGCCCGAATCGATGGACAAGGGCGAGCTGAGGGCCTCCAACTTCGACCGCTATCTGCACCCCAACGTCACCTACGACGCCGAAACGTCCGACAAGGCGCTGGAGGCGCTCATGCAGAAGGTGACACTCTCCACCGGCATCGTGCAGGCGGGCGAGCGCATCGTCGATCGGGGGCGAGGTGGTCGACGCCCGCACGTACAACATCCTCCATTCGCTCAAGATCGTCCACAGACCAAGTCCGGAGGCAACCGCCGTGACGCCATCACCATGTTGGGCCAAGTGATTCCTCATCCCCGGCATCATGGCCTGCTGCGCGCTCTACTTCCTGGCCTTCCGCCCGGAGCTACTAGCTGCAAGAACCGACTCTTCATCCTCACCTGCATCCTCGTGCCCCTGCCTCCTCACGGAGCTTTGCGTGCGCTACGACCTGGTGAACATCTACATCCTGCCCTTTGCCATCATCCCCATCGTCGTCCGCACCTTCTTCGACTCTCATTCGGCCCTCTTCACCCACCTCATCACGGCGCTCATCTGTTCCCTCGTGGCCCCCTTCCCGCACGAGTTCCCTGCTACAGATCATGGCCGGCGTCGTCTTCATCATCAGCCTCAAGGAGCTGCAGCGATCGCAGCTCCTGCGATGCGCCTTCCCTCATATCTCTTGGCCTACATGTTGGGCTATATCGGCCTCTCGCTCTATCAAGACGGCGACTTCAACAAGATCGATTGGCGCATGGGGATCTATTTCGGCATCAACTTCGTGCCGCTCATGTTCTCCTACGTCCTCATTTATATGATGGAAAAAGGCCTTCGGATACGTCTCGCCCATTACGCTCGTGGAGCTTTCGAACATCAACACCCCGCTGCTCAAAAAGCTCTCCGAGACCTGCGCCGGCACCTTCCAGCATTCCCCTGCAAGTCTCCATTCTGGCCTCCGCCGCCAGCGCCAAGATCGGCGCCGACACGCAGCTGGTCCGCACCGAGCGCTTCCTATCACGATATCGGCAAGATGAAGAACCCGCCTTCTTCACCGAGAACCAAATGAAGGGCATCAATTCCCCACCGCGATCTCGCCCTTCGAGCAGAGCGCGCAGATCATCATCAGCCACGTTACCGAGGGGCATCCAAAATGGCCGAAAAGGCAGGCCTGCCCGAGGCCATCATCGACTTTATTCGCACGCACCACGGCGCCGGTAAGGCCAAGTATTTCTACAACTCCTACTGCAACGCCCACCCCGGCGAACCCGTCGACGAGTCGCTCTTCACCTACCCCGGCCTGAACCCCTTCACCCGTGAGACGGCGATCCTGATGATGGCTGATTCCGTCGAGGCGGCCTCGCGCAGCCTCAACGAATACACCGACGAGACGATCCGCGCACTGGTCAATAAGATCATCGACGGGCAACAGCCGACGGACTCATGCGCAACGCCCCGCTGACCTTCCGCGACATCGACAAGATCAAGACCACCTTCGTGGAAAAAGCTCAAAACGATGTACCACACCCGCATCAGCTACCCCGATCTCGAAGAAGAGCTGACGCCCCGAGACCATTTCCACGAAGAAAGCGCCTGCCGCACCAATCGCGACAGGCCTTTTCTATGCGAAAACTTGGTCGTATTTCCCGATTTAGCCGTGTTGCTTAGAAGAAACGCGGCGTAATCCAAGATTACGGGCCATTCTTTCGAGGAAACACACGGAATTCAGGAACTCGGCGCGTCCCCGAGCGGAAAAGACGCCCGATGACCGCTTCTTAGTAGCCCGGATTGTTGGGCAAGAGGTTGCGGTCGTTGTCGATGGCTTCCGTGGTGATAGGCCAAAGGAGGTTGTAGCCGTCTCTCGGCGATGTTCAGCTTGTCGGAAGCCTGCGGACGACTCGCCCGCGGCCTCGCCCGTGCGATACTTACAGAGCGCACGCACGGCCTGCCGCCCTTCGGGGCCGGAGTTGAACCAGCGACGGAGGTCGTACCACCGCTGCCCCTCGGCGAAAACTCCACGCGCGCGCTCGTGCATGATGCGCGCATGAAGTTTGCGGCCGTGACGGTGCTGCCCGTCTGGAGGGCCGGGACGCCACGCTTAGCACGTAGCTCGTTGAGCCGCTTCACGCCCTCGGGTAGCCCGCCGCCTCGGCCACGATGAGGTACATCTCGCAGCGATGCGGACAACGGGGGTAGGAGTCAGATTTGTCCGTGTTGGGATACTTGATGCAGTCGTACGTCTCGGTGCTGCTTCTTTGAGCTTCCGGGTGGCGCACGGAGGCCGCCTTGCGCTCGTCGCCCTCCTCATAGGCTCTGATGAGGGGCCTGATCGACGGGCAATCGTAGCGTCCGTTGCCGCCGGGGGCCGCGCTGCCCACGCCGTTTTCCTTCTCGTACTGGTCGATGATGTTGGAGCGCAAAACCAGCCGTAGGAGCCGCTGTCGCCCGCCGTGTTGGTCCATTGCAGGATCATCTCCTTTGCTCGTCTTGGCGTGCCAGATGTCGGCGTAATGATCGGCCAGGGCGAAGTGACCGTCGGCGATCACCTCTTCGGCCAACTGTCGGGCGCGCGCCTTGTCCTGCACGGGCGTGGGGGGCAATGAGCAGCACCCGCGCCAAGAGTGCCTTGGCCGCCACGCGACTGGCATAGCCGGCCGTGGAGAAGGCCGGCGCATGCGCCATGCCATACTCTAGGGTCTTGCTTAATGAGCATCCAGACGGAGTCCTCCGGCGCACGGCTCACGGGCTCGTCCGTGACGGTGGTCAGCAGCGGCGCGTCGCCCCAGTTGGCTGTGATGCGCATATAGAGCCAGGCGCGGACGATGCGCGCTTGGGCGGCGATCTCGGTCAGGGTTGACGGTCGATGTGCCCGTATGCTTCTCCACCAGGTTGATCAGGTTAGATATACCGCTGCACAGCGCCGTAGAGCTGTTGCCAGAGGTCGTTGATGTTGTCGCTGCTTGTCGTTGGGTTGTTGTCGTCCATGTCGGAATACCACGACTTGCTGTTGGGAGGTTATCGGCCGCGATGATCACCTCCATCACGAGTCGGTAGTTCTGCGCGCCGTCATAGACGCCATTGAGCAGAGCCTCGATAGTCGGCATCCGTCAGCGAAGAGTCCGAGACGGCCGCGGTGGGCGGATAGTCCAGATTGCAGCCGTTGAAGGCTAGTAGTGAGGCCGCCAATGCGGCGACCATCAAAGGGGTTCTCATATTCATTGCAAAGTCATCTCGTTGGGGAAAGTTTAGAAGGATAAGTTCATGTCCGAAGAGGAAGGGAGCGCGGATGCGGCATGGATCCGAGGGTCGTAACCGCGATAGGTGGCGCGGTCAGGATTCATGGCCACTTCGGGGTCGAAGCCGTCGTACGTCGTGAAGGTGTAGAGGTTGTTCACCTGGGCATAGAAACGCAGTCGGGAGAGGCCCAGATGGCGCACCGTCTCGTCGGGCAGGGTATAGCCAAGCGTCACGTTACGGATGCGGAGGAAGTCGGCCTTCTCGAGGAAGCGCGTCGTGAGTTCATCATGTTGTTCGTGCACGCCGCACTGTCGGCCACGGCCCGCGGCCTGTCGTTCGATGGGCGTTCAGGCGTCCAACGCGCCCTCAAATTCGTCGCGGAAGATGGCGTATCCGTTCGGCGTACCGCCCTGTCCGCCGCCTCCGGTGTAGGCCCCTTTCCACGTGGCGTAGATCTTGGCGCCGAGGGAGTATTGAAGGTTCAGCCCTGAGGTCGAAGCCTTTATAGGCAAAGTTGTTGATGAAGGCGCCCGTGATCTTGGGGAAGGGCGATCCGCCGTCACACGGTCGTTGTTGTTGATGATGCCGTTACTGTCCTTGTCGTAATACTCACGTCGCCCGGCCGGATGCCGCGCTTCCAGAGCGCCTCACCGCCAGGGCTGAGCCAGGATCTCCTCCTTGCTCTGGTAGATACCCTCGGCACGGATCAGGTAGAACGTCGCCATCGGCTGACCCACCTGCAGGATGTTGCTCGGCCCTACTTCGATGAAGTTATCTCGTGCCGTCAGCCTCTTCGTGAGCGCACGACCTCATTACGTTGATAGCCGAAAGAGAGGCGCACGTCCCACGTCAAGCCACGCAGCCGCGCAGCGGATGTCCGGTGATCATGGCCTCGAAACCCTCGTTACGGATCCGCCCTACGTTGGAGGTTGTCCGCGTGTAACCGCTCTAAGGCGTTGATGGGGTGCGAGAGCAACAAGTCGCGCGTATCCTTGTGATACCAGTCGAGCGTCAGCTCCAGGCATCGATCGAAGAGCGCAGCGTCGACACCCAGGTCGTACTGCAGCGTTTTCTCCCACGTCAAGTCCGGGCTCGGACGCGAGTTGGGAAAGCCAGCCCCGACTGCCCGATGTAAGCTACATCGCTGGCGCGATAGGTGTTGAAGTAGTCGTAATAGCCGATCCCCTTTGGTTGCCCGTATAGCCGACGGCAGCGCGGGAGCTTGAGATCGCTCAGCGTTTTCGTCTTGGGGAAGAAGCCCTCCTCAGACACGATCCACCCGAGCGATGCCGCCGGGAAGTAGCCCACTCGCCGCCCGGGCGCAAACTTCGACGAGGCATCACTCCGCAGCGACGCCTCCAGCAGATAGCGGTCCGCATAGTTCAGGTTCACGCGTCCGAAGAGCGACTGGAGGGCGTACTCCGACAGGGACGACGACCCTTCCGTGACGCTGCCCGCCGAGTTGATGTATTTCAGCATAGGCGAAACGAAGTTGGTGCCTCGGACAAAGTTGTTGTCCAGCGTCGTCTTCTGGTAGCTGTAGCCGAGGGAGCGCCTTGAAGGCGAGCTTGTCCCACTGGTGGGAAATAGTCGAGCGTATGCTCGGCCAGATTCGAGAAGCTGAAGCCGCGGAGGTCGTGCACGTCGCCATTGGAGCGGGCGCCGCGATGGTGCCACGTGGGAAGACGCCCGTCTCGTGCATGACGATATAGTCGCCGCCCAAATCGAGATTGTAACGCAGTTCGGGGAGGATGTTCCAAGTCGTCTTCAGACCGACGATGGCGCGGTACTTCCGCGTCACCTGCTCTTGCTCATCGATCAGCGCTACGGGGTTGTATTTGCCGGCGTTGATGGAGCCGAAGCTGCCGCTGGCGGTACGCACGGCATAGTCTGGCGAGGCGGAGAGGCGTTGATCCAAGGCGAGTGAGGGTTGCCGTCGCCCGTGGCACGATTGGTCGTGGCGGAGCTGAGAGCGATGTCGGCCGAGATCTTCACCGTGCGACTGATGCGGTTCGTGAGATTCGTGCGCAGGTTGTAGCGGGTGTAGTCCGTCTTCTTCATCACGCCCCTGCTGATCGTAATAGCCGAGCGAGGCGTAGAACTGCGTCTGGTCTGTGCCGCCGGATAGGCCAGCTGATGGTTCGTATGGAGCGCCGTGCGGGTGATGGCGTCGATCCAATCGGTGTCTGCACCCTCTTGCGCCGCGGCAACGGGCTTCTTATACGTCGCGTCCGTGGGCGAGAGGCCGAGCGAGTTGTTATAGTTGTCGATCGCTTCGTTGCGGGCGGCCACATGCCCCGCCGTGGGCAGGAATTGGAGCTTGCGCCAGAGGTTCTGCACGCCGACGTAGCTATCTAACGTCACCCGTGTGCGGCCGGAGCTACCGCGCTTGGTGGTGATGAGGACGACGCTGTTCGAGCGCGCGATCCGTAGAGCGCTGCGGCCGAAGCGTCCTGAGCACCTCCACCGAAGCGATGTCTGCAGGGGTTAATGTCCGCCACGCCGCTCAGTGTGCCTTGTGTAGCCGGCCTTCTGCGAGAAAGTCGGCCGAGGATCGGCATCCCGTCGACGACGTACAGCGGTTCGTTGCCGCCGAGATGAGCTGGTACCGCGGATGTTCACGACCACGGCGCCGCCCGGTGCTCCCGAGGCCTGTAGTGACCTGCACCGCCGCGACGCGTCCGCTGAGTGTTTGCTCGAGCGACGTGGCGGGGGTCTCCCCGAATGGAGGCGGCATCGATCGAGCCGATGGCGCCCGTCAATTCGCGGCGTTTCTGTTGTCCGTAGGCTACGACGACCCGCACCTCGCCCAGCTGCGTAGCGTCCGTCTCCAGCTCGACGTGCATGGAGGCGGTGGCGGGGACCTCTTTTTCGTTCGGTAGCCGACGAAGGAGATGACGAGCGTGGCGCCGGGGCGTGGGGCGGTCAGGCGGAAGTGTCCGTCGACGTCGCTCACCGTGCCTGTCGTCGTGCCCTGATTACAATGTTTGCGCCGATCGCCGGTTGGCCGTCGTCCTTACCGACGACGGTACCGCTGACCGTCACGACTGCGCCTGTGTCCATGCGACAAAGGCGAAAGATATGCGAATAGCATCAAGAAGAGTAGTCTTCTGTTCATGTGTGACATACTTGTTTAATGGGGTAATACAAAAGAGAAGCGGCCCCTTTCATTGCATAGAAAGAGGTCGCTTCCGGGGACCGCAAAGTACGGGCGGGGGCTGTGCGGCTTGTCCCAAATTGTGGCGATTTCAGGCCGTGTGCTGCCCCTGTAGACCTACCATTTGTAGCGATAATAACAGGACAGGCGCCGGTCCCCTACACAAGCCCCGCCGGACGAGGAGCGCTGGATGTAGGCTCATCGTCCGGCGGGGCAGAGTGGGGGCTAGCGATCGGGGGCTAATCGCGTTCGGGCAACTGGTGTTTTCAGGAAGAAATAGCTGACGATGCCCGAGACGAGCGACGACAAAGATACCCAGCTTAGCTTCGTTGAGCAGTTCGTCGCCGATGTCGGGCACGGCAGCAAAGGAGAGGGTTGGCGATGAAGAGCGACACGGTGAACCCGATGCCGCCCAGGATCAGAAACGCCGAAGAGGGCCCGCTTCGTGATCTCCGGCGAGATCGACACGATGCGCGCTTTAGCCGCCAGATAGGAGAAGGTGAAGATGCCGATGGTCTTACCCACGAATAGGCCAGGAAGATGGCCAATGGGATGCCTGCCAGGGCCGAAAGGTCGAAGCCGCCGAAGTGTACGCCGGCATTGACAAAGGCAAAGAGGGGCAGGATGAGGTAATTGACCACCGGGTTGAGCCGTTCCACGAGGCTTTGCAGGGGGCTGACCGTGTGGGCGGCCAGGGCGGTGGATGTTGGTGAGGACTAAAGACTTGACCGGGAGCTCAGGACGGTGGACTTGCCGGCGTGTCGGGCCTGGGTGAAGTCGAGCGAGGCGAGGTGATCACGCATGTTGTCGGCGAAGGAGTCGAGCTTCACCTTGGGTCGCGCGGGCACGGTGAAGGCGACGAGTACCCCGGCTATGGTGGGGTGAATGCCGGCTTGGGTGAAGAGGTACCAAACGACGAAAAATCCGGTGTAGAAGAAGAGCGCGTGCTGTATCCCCAGGCGTCCGCCGACGGTCAGGAAGACCAGTACGCCCAGGGCGATAAACAGTGGGGTGGCGGCGACGTGTCCGCTGTAGAAGATGGCGATGACGATGATGCCGCCGATGTCGTCGACCACGGCCAGGGGCGGTCAGGAAGACGCGTAGGCTGAGGGGACGCGGCTGCCGAGGCGCTGAGGGCGGCCAGGGCGAGGCGACTCGTCGGCCATCGGCATGGCGGCGCCGTGGGCCGCGGGGCCGCTGTGGCAGACGGACAGGTAGACCAGTACGGGCACGATCATGCCGCCGCAGGCCGCTATGACGGGCAGTAGCGCCTTACGGGCGGAGCTAAGTTCGCCTACGAGCAGCTCCTGCTTGATCTCCATGCCCACGACGAAGAAAAAGATGGCCATAAAGGCGTCGTTGACAAAGGTGGTGAGCGACATGGGCTGACCGTGATGGGGAAGAAGATGAAGTTGTCGAACCGGAAGTCGAGGGGTACCCAGGCAGCTGTTGTAGGCGTCGACTAAGGGGAGTTGGCGCACGACGGCCGCGATGGTGGTTAGGAACAGCAGCAGACTGGCGTTGGGCTTCTGGGTCACGAAAGCTTGGCTGAGGATCGAATCTGGTGATCATGAGTAATGTTGTAGTGAGGTTTGAGGATCAAATAACGTAAGTCTAAATAGAGTGTGGCAAAGATAGACGGATCCCTATTTTTGGCCATAAATTTTTGCAGTTGGGAGGCTTTTTGGTCTCACGGCCGTCCAAGTTTTCCCCTTTGGGGGCGACTGAGCGGCATGCACGGCCGTTGAGCGCGCTTTGGGAGCGGCTTGGGCGCAGTCGCCGCCGTCGGAAAACATTTTGCGGGCTGCGGGCATTTATACACTACTGTTGGAAAACATTTCACCGGCTTCGGGCACGTAAGCCGTCGTTGGAGATCATTTTATGAGCTACGGTCATTCATACGCCACCGTCGGAAAACATTTTTGCGGGCTGCGGGCATTCATACGCCACCGTCGGAAAAACATTTTTGCGGGCTTCGGGTACTCAGGGCGCTGCTGTCGGAAAAACATTGGGGGCGACTCAGGGCGGGCAGATAGCCTCCTCTTACTCTATTTCGTGAACTCCCGGCGCACTTTCGCTCCCGTTGAGGCCTCTCAATGGGGCGTAATTGCACGATCACACCCTCGTTGAGGTGTTCAATGGGGTGTAATTTCACGATCACACCCTTATTGAAGATATCAATGGGGGCGTAATTGTACAATCACATACTCGTTGAGGCCTTCAATGAGGCGTAATCGGGGAAAAAGAGTCCCCAAAATGTTTTCCAACAGCAGCGCCTAACGAATGAGAGTCCCCAAATTGTTTTCTGAAGAGAGCGACCGGCCGAATAGAGTCCTCAAAAATATTTTTCCGACGAGCGCCTGACGGTTGGTGGTTCTTATTGGAATATCCGACGAGAGCGCCCAACAGGTAGCGGCTCATAACGTATTCTCAAACGAGAGCGCCCGACGGCGCAGGCTCATAACGTACTCCCAAACGAGAGCGCCTGACGGGCGGCGGCTCATAACGTACTCCCAAACGAGAGCGAGTGACAGGCAGCGGCCTGTAACGTACTCCCCCAATAAGAGCGACCGATGGACAGCGGCTCCCAAAATATTTTCCGAAAAGAGCGCCTAACGGACGGCGGCTCCCATAGTATTTTCCGACAGGGCACGGCTTAAAACCATCGCCCACGGATGACGTCTATCGCCCCGCTTTCGGGGCTTGGGCGCCTCGGAAGGACACACGATTTATAGGTAAACAAACGATGATACAACGATTTTCGATCCTTTTTTTGAGCCTCCTGCTGCTGGGGGCTGCTACCGGAGTGGTGGCGCAGGTCCACATCAGGGCACAGTCGTCCGATCGGGCGAGCCGGCGGAGGCCGTCGAGATGGCGGCCGTGAGGCTGCTGAACATCAAGGACAGCGCGATGGTGAAGGGCACCGTCACGGACCGCGAGGGCGCTTCGACCTGATGGGCGTCCGGCAGGGCGACTACCTGCTGCACGTGACGTACGTCGGGCTCGACCCGCTCTACCAACGGCTCCACATATCGGGCAGCAAGACGCCCGTGGACGTGGGTCGGCTGACGATGACCGAGGACGGGTGCTGCTGGGCGAGGCCGTGGTGACGGCCCGCGCCGTGGAGGTGCAGGGTCAAAAACGACACGGTGGGAGTATAGCGCCAGCGCGTGCAAGGTGGCCGAAGGGTCTGTGCTTGAGGATCTGCTGAAGAAGATGCCGGGCGTGGAGGTGAGCGCTGAGGGCGCGGTGACGGTGAACGGAAAGGAGATCAAAAAGATACTGGTCGACGGCGAGTTTCTTTCTCCGACGACCCCCAAGGCGGCCTCCAAAAACCCTGCTGGCTCAGATCGTCGACAAGGTGCAGACCTACGAGAAGAAGAGCGATCTGGCCATGCTTACGGGCTTCGATGACGGCGACGCGGAGGCCGTGATCAACCTCACGGTGAAGCCCGGCATGAAGCAGGGGTGGTTCGGCAACGCCTTTGCGGGGGCCGGCAGCCGCGGGCGGTACGACGTGAACACGATGTTGAACCGGTTCGTCGACGACGACCAGCTCTCGCCCATGGGCGGATCAATAACACGAACAATATGGGCTTCACGGACTTTGCCGCGGCTGCCTTCGGCGGTGGCCCGGGCGGCGGGCGACACCGGTTCGGGGGCTTCGGCGCCGGGAATGGCATCACGTCGTCCGGCAACGTGGGCGCGAACTTCAGCAAGCGCCTAATGAAGGATCTGACCGTCGGGGGCAACGTCCGGTTCTCCGGTTCGGACAACGAGGCGCGGGCCAAGACCGACCGGCAGAACATCCTGGCCGGCGATAGCACCTCGTTCGACCACGCCGAGAGCGCCTCGACACCCGGACGCGAAACGTGGGCTCAACCTGCACCTGGAGTGGAAGCTGGACACGCTGACGCAGGGTCATCTTCCGCCCGGGTTTTTCCTATGGCACCACCCACACCGACGCGGAGGAGCTGACCCATACCCTCAGCGGGAGCCTCGACTCAGTGAACGCCTCCCGATCGCGCTCTCGTGTGGACGGCCACGCGCTGACGGCCTCCGCCAAGCTCGACGTCAGCCGCAAGCTGAATCAGTCGCGGCCGCACACTGACGTCTCCGTCTCCGGCGGCGGCAACCAATCGATCGACAACACCCTGAATCGCTCCGACACGCGCTTCCTGCTCTTCGCCGACTCTACCGAAACAATCGACCAGCAGGTGCACAACGACACTCGGGGCTACAACGTGCGCGGCAAGGTGGCGTGGGTCGAGCCGCTGGGTCACTCCAACTTCCTGCATCTCTCCTATCGCCTCCGACGGACACACACCGCGAGCTGCTCCGCGATGCCTACCTCATCGACTCCGAAGGCCAATACACCGTGCCCGACACCACGACGGGCCGCAACACACGTAGCGACGCGACCGAGCACCGCCTCAACCTCTCCTTCAAGATGGTCCGCCCGAAGTACGACTTCACCCTGGGTCTCAACTCGACCCCACGCAGACCCGCACCGTGACCGAGGTGGCCGGCCGGACACTCTACGACCTCTCCCGGGCGTCGTCAACTACTCCCCGACGGCCAAACTGCGGATCCGCTTCGACAAGCGCACCGACCTCCGCCTCGATTACGACGGCCGCACCGAGCAGCCCTCCATGACGCAGCTCCAGCCGGTGGCCGACCTCTCCGACCCGCTCAACACCGTGATCGGTAACCCGGACCTTCGCCCCACGCACACGAACAGCCTACGCCTCCACTTCGGCAAATTCATCCCCGACAAGCAGTCCGCGTTCATCTTCATGGCCGGCGTGAACTATGTGCTGAACGACATCGTCAGCCGCACCACCACCGACCGCCTCACGGGTCGCCGCCAGACCACCTACGAGAACATCGATGGCAATTACAATCTCGACGGCCGCCTGATCATCAACCTCCCACCGCCGGGCAAGCACTTTACGCTCAGCTCCATGACCTACGCCCAGTATGGACACTCCGGCGGCTTCATCGACGGCTCCCGCAACACGAGCCAGGCCACCGTCCTCATGCAGCACGCAGGCATCAGCTTCCGTTCGTCCCTGGCCGACATCGAGCTCAACGGCAACATCCGCCATAACCGCACCCGCAACACCCTCAGCGCCGGCCGCGACCTGAGCACCCTCAACTATGGCGGCAGCGCAGCCTTCACATTCTACCTCCCACTCGGCTTCCGACTGGAGTCCGACCTCACCTACTCCACCAACTCAGGCTACACTGATGGCTATTCGCAGCGCGAATGGCTCTGGAACATGGCGCCTCGAAGTCGTTCCTGAAGAACAACGCCGGCATGCTCCGCCTGAAGATGTACGACATCCTGCACCAGCGCAGCAACATCTCCGTACAGCGCCACGGCGACAGCCATCCGCTATTTCGGAGTACAACACGTTGAACAGTTACGTCATGCTGCACTTCATCTACCGCTTCAGCCTCTTCAAGGGCGGAGCCAGCGTCCGATATGCGCATGCCCGGCCCACCTGATCAGGGGCGGCCGCGACCGTCGACCACGAGATTAAGAGTACAGATACAGAAGTCCTGCCGGCAGGGAGGTGTTCGCCCCGCCGACAGGACTTTCCATTTTTAGCGGTTCGTTATTCGTTAATCAAAGAGACCCGGGTCGGAATAGTAGACTCGGTTGCCGACCACGCGGGCGGCCTGTGTATAGGGATGCTCCTCGGCACGGCCCACGCCGAGGATGTGCATCACTCGCCAGCCGTGGGCCTTGAGATAGTCCGAAACAAGTGAGCGGTGGCAGCGCACGCAAACGGCCTCGGCGCAGAAGTAGGCCGTCGGTTGGCGCCCGCCTCGTCCATAAGGCGGGCGATGCCGCGGGCAAAGTCGTCGGTCTCCATATAATCCGCATAGGCGCGGAAGGAGGCGTTGCGCCAGCGCGTGTTGTGCGAATCGCGGTGCACCCGTCGGCGCCCGCCCAGATCGGGGAGGTGGAGGTAAGCGATGCCGCTCGCGGGGGAGCGACGCTTGCAGGGCCTCCTGGTTATACTGGTGATACTTGTTCGAGCCCGGTAGGCCGCGGATGTCGACCAGCAGGCGGATGTCGAACGATCGCAGCATGGCGATGAAGACCTCGATCGGGTGGGTGGAGGGCCGATGGTGTAGACCACGCGCTCAGGTTGCGACATGGCGCAGGGCGTGTGTCAGCACTCGATGCCCGGCCGGGCCTCGACGCCGAGGGTGTAGTAATGCTTCACCTCCCGCATGTCGGTGACGAGGTCAGCTGGCGGCGATGAGGTCGGGCGTAGCATAGCGACCGGTGATGACGACTTCCGTGTCGGGATGGCGGTCATTGATGGCATCGATGAGTTCGGCGGAGGTAAAGAGACCGAAGTAAATGGCGATGGTAGCTTCGTCAGGATCACGAGCCCGTAGCGACCGTTGTGGAGTATGCGCCGAACCTCCTCGAGCTCCTCGGCGGCACGACTGATGTCGTCCGGTGTGGGTTTGCGCTCGATGAAGCACCTGAGCCGTAGCGGTGGGTGGTGATGGTGGGGATGCGGCGGTCGATGTAGGCGATTTCGCCGTATCGCTGGCCTTTGACGAACTGTGCGATGTAAACATCGTCGACCGGCTCCGACTGCGCGGAGGGCCAATCCAATGGCAGCGGTGGTCTTACGCCGCTGCTGCCGGTGTAGAGATGTACGTAACTCATAGTGGATTGATATTAGTAGGTTGAATAGGATTTAGTTTGAGGTAGTTTGAAGGAGAGTGGGGAGGGGGAAAACGAGGCGAGAGGGTGAATGTCTCGTCCTTCTGCATAAAAGAGCAATGCCCTGACTGTCCGAGCGTCGATTCCTTGGGGCTGCCTCATCATTCTTTCACGAAGCCTTTTTACCGTCCACATAAAGTGCCTGTTCAGCGTCGTTGAAGGCATAGCGATCGGCCTTATAGGTGCCATCGGCTGCCTTATCGAGGATGATGGATTCCACATCGCTGTTGGGCAGGAAGATCCCGGCTTTCGAGCGGTTGTCGTTGAAGAGTACGAAGGCGCTGATGACGGCTTCGCCCTCTCTTTTCTACGGGGTTCAGGCGGGTGCCGACCTCGAAGACTTGCACATTCTTGGCGCAGCTGGCTCCACGACCGTCCGGGCCGAGGGGATGCAACCGTGCTCGTCGCGGTCGCCTCCTATGGCGGGGGCTTCCGAGCCTGCGCGGTAGAATCGGCGGCGGCAGTGTCTTGCTGCTGGGCGTTGTTATTACATGCGGCCAAGGCCAGCATGCTGATCACTGTGATAAATACTTTCTTCATTGTCTTGTCATGTAGAAATTAAAAATCTGGGGGAAAAGATCACAGGCTGCAAGGGCTTTGTACATAGAGGGGACATGAATAGCAGGAAATGGGCCCCATCGTGTCGCACAATGAGACATAAAAGTTTCGAGAGGCCCTATCGTGTCGCACAATGAGGCCTAAAAGTTCCGAGAGGTGCTATCGTGCCACACAATGAGACCTAAAAGTTCCGAGGAGGGCGCTATCGTGCCACACATAAGACCTAAAAGTTCAGAGAGCCTCCATCGTCGCACAATGAGACCTAAAAGCTCTCGAGAGGCCCCATCGTGTCACACAATGAGACCTAAAAGTTTCGAGAGGTGCTATCGTGCCACAATGAGACCTAAAAAGTTCCGAGAGACGCTATCGTGTCACACGACGACGAATGCCAACAGTAGCTGGATCACCAAGAACGAACAATGAGAGAAACGGCCAGATGCCCCTTTGTGCACCCGGCCGTTTGTTGTTGGTCCTTCTTTAGTCGTTCGTTTTCCCCTGTCTCGTTTTTCGGGAGCGGCATCCACTTCAGGCGGCGTGCCTGCCAAGTCTGCTGCTTTGGCGGCGGTGGTGAGGCCACGGCGATAGTCGAGGGTGCGCTCACCGCGGAGGAAGAGGTAGACGCGGCGCAGGTGGTCGATGTCGCTGAGGGTGGGTTGGGTGGTCAGCGCCGAGGCGGCGTCGTAGGTCGTGATGACGCGGTTGACGGTGGCCAGGGCGTCGCTCAGTGCACACCGCGGACGATCAACTCGGCGCGAATGAGGAGCATCTCGGCGCCATCGGTGATAGTCAGCGGGCTATGGCGTTGCAGGTTGGTGAGGTAGCGGTTGCCCTCCTTGTTCGTGGTCGTGGGGACAGCCTTCCGCTCGGCGTCGTTGCGCAGGCTGTTGACGATGTCGGCGTCGACCTCCACGTCGCGGGCCGTCTCGCCGAGGGTCGAATAGAGGCCGTTGGGCGAGCCGTTGACGTTGTAGATGATCTGCATCGTGGCCTTTTTCGCCGAGCGCGGCGTCGAGGTGGGCAGAGGCTTCGGTGTACTGCCCGCGACTCATGTAGAGTTTGCAGAGCAAGGCTTCGGCGCTGCCCACGGCTAGGGTCGCGATTGAAGGCACCACCCATGCCGCGGAGCACCCTCGGCGTCGGCCTCGCGGGACAGCTGCCTGAGGTGGGTGATGGCCTCGGCGTAGAGCGCCTCGTGGGTGAGGTTTTTACCGTTCACGGGCACCTCGCCAGCCGCCGAGGGGTTCGACGAGAGCAGTCGGCCAGCAGCTTGTAGGCATAGCCGGCATAGAGATGGCCCGTGTGGCGGGCGTAGGCGCGGACGATCTCGTACCCCTGCCGAGCCGTCATCTTCCGTCGAGGCCTCGATGGCGAGGAGCTCGGCGCGGGCGCGGAGGTTCTGGAGACTGTTGAAGACGCTGCCAGCCTCGCCACCCGCAGAGGAGGCGTTGTCGTCGCTGAGGGCTTTATAGACGAGGGCGTTGGGCACCTTCGTCGGCGACAGCTCGTCGGTCATCGCGCCGAGGGGCCATGGAAGGCGGCCGAGGAGGCCCTGTCCGGCCAGTGTCTTGACGTTGGCCGTGAGGGCGCCGTCGGTGAGATCTTGCCTTTGACGGAGGCCATCATGCCGGGTCGGCGCAGGTCGTCGTACGTGAGCGAGTTGGAGGGCGTCTTGGCGTTGTCGATCCATTTGTCGCAGCCGAGCCAGGGTGACAAGGGCGACGGCCGAAAGGAGGATATAGCGGAGGTTCTTCATTATGTCTGTCTGTGTCATTGTTTAGAATCCGATGGTGAGTGAAGCGATGAATGAGCGCGGCGCGGGGCGTTGGTGATGTCGCGCGAGAGGCTGCCGATGCCACGCGTCTGGCGTGTGCCGCCGTTGGCCTCGATCTGCGGCTCGGCGCCGCTGTAGTTGGTGATAAGGATGAGGTTCTGCGCCGAGAGCATCAGGCGGCAGGCCTTGAAGACGTTGTTCGTGGCCCGACGCACAGGCGAGCTGAAGTCGTAGCCCACGGAGGCTGCTGAGGCGGATAAAGTCGGCCTTCTCGATGTAGTTGTCGCGATTGCGCTCCGTGTGCGCCAGCTGTTCGGCCGTGGCGCGATAAGCGTCCGTGCCCGGCGTCTCCTTGGCCAGCGCGGCCTTGAGGTCTTCGCGCTTCTTGAGGGTTATCGCCCAGCCGGCCACGTTGTAGTAGCTCTGGTTGTAGACCGACGCGCCGGTGGCATAGTTCACGCGGGCGTTGAAGGTCAGGTTATGGAACAGCTTCAGCTCGAAGCCCACCGCGCCGTTGAGCGTCGGGAAGGTTTGCCGAGATACTCATACTCCTTGCTCTCCTGCGCACCCTTGTAGACGCCTTTGGCATCGTAGCGCGCGCCCTCTACCTTTTATAATAGAAGGCGTAGGCCGGCTGACCCTCTTTGATCACGTTAGGCAGGGTTCTCGATTGTGCGGCCGCCTGTGTTCGTCACCTCGTTCGTTTGTCCGTTCACACTGACGAAGAGGTCGAGGGCGTTGCCTGCGCGGCGATTCTCCCAGACGGTGCCGTTCCAGTTCAGCTCGAAGCCGTAACCGCGCACACTACCGATGTTCTCCGGGCGCGAACCGAGCCAGCCGAGGGAGCTGCGCAGGGCACGGTAGATGATGGCATCCGAGGTGAATTGGCCATGAGCGAGAGGCCGATGCGGTGGCGCTTCAGGTTGACGTCCGTACCTAACCTGATCTCGCGCATGCGTTCGGGGCGGATGTTGGGATTGCCCTGCGTGGAGGGCGCCACGAGCGGACCGTAGGCCGAGCTGCCGGTCAGGGCGTAGGCCGTGTGCGCATCGGTGGGGTAAGGCAGGCGACCCGACTCGCCATAGGCGGCGCGCCACTTGAAGGCCTGTTGGTTGTACGACACGCTGAGCGAGGGATAATAGATGCTGGGCCACGTTGGCGCCGATCAGGTTCGAGGCGTCGCGGCGGAGGCCGGCGTTGATGAAGAGCGTGGGCGATAGTTGAAGAACGCCTCGCCGTAGAGTCCCCACGTGCGCTGCTCAAAGTCCGACTCACTGACTTGCTTCTCGGACGCGGCCGAGAGCTGCGTGACGTTGCCGCTGAAGACGCTTGTGGAGACGGTGTTGACCGTCTCGTAGCGGCGGACGATCTGCGAGAGGAGCGTCAGGGTGGTCTCGCCATCCGCCACCGAGGTCGAAGCGACGGTTGGCCTTGATGTCCCAGTTGAGCTGTTGAGTTGCGACGGTTGCCGACGTTGCGCGCGCCCTTGTCGTTCGTGTTGAGCAGGTAGCCGTAGGGCAGCAAGTATTCGCCACGGATGAAGTTCACGTCCATGCCGAGGAGCGTCTCGACCTTCACGGCGCCGGGCAAGAGGTAGCTGAGGCGTGCCTGACCGATGACGCGGTCGTTGTCGTACGTCCACGACCGTGCGCGCCAGGTGCGTTCGCTGACGTAGCCCCACGGCTTCTGCGTGCGCAATGAGGTTCCAGATCGCGTCGTCTTTTCCCTGCGCCGTCTGCGGCACACTGAGCGAACCATTGATGTAACGCAGGCTGACGTTCATGCCGAACTTGTCTTGGGTCACGTCGTAGGCGGCCATGAGGGCGTGGCGCACGTCGCGGTTGCCGGGATGATGCCGGCGGTGTGGTTCTCGTCGAGCGAGAAATAGAGCTGGTTGCCGGGCGAGAAGCGCTTGGATAGGTTGGCGTAGAGGCGGGTGATGCTGCCGTTGACGAAGAAGTTATTGATGTCGTCGTTGTTGACGAACTGCGTGTATCGGCGAGCCAGCGTGTTGACGCCCTGGGTGAACTTGACCGTACCCGTCAGGGTTGCCGCCGTCGGCTGCGGCCGAGCTGCGACGCTTGGTGGTGATGACGATGACACCGTTGGCCGCCTCGGCACCGTAGGAGGCTGCGGCAGCCGGACCCTTGATGACGTCGATGGAGGCGATGTCCTCCAGCGGCAGGTCGTTGAGGGAGCTCATGGCGTCTTGCGAGGTGTTGATGTCGGACGTATGGGAGTTATTGTGGCGCACACCGTCTACGTAGATGATCGGGTCGCGGTCCATGCTGAGCGTGGCGCCACTACGCATATTGAAGCGGATGGGCATACCCACCTTGCCGTTGGATTGGAACATCTGCACACCGCTGATGCGTCCGTCGATAATGTCGGCCAGGTTCGAGCCTGTGCCCTGATCCATGAGCCGCTCCACGTCAACCTTTGTCGATCTTCGATCCGACGGCCTTGGCGTTGCGTGCGCTGGCGATACTGGCGGTGACGACCACTTCGCGAAGCTCTGCGCCCGTCTTCAGGCGGATCTCGTGATGGTCGATGAGGTAAAAGGCGGGGAGGGTCTGCGGCTCATAGCCGACGTAGGAGACGGTGACCGAGTCGCCCCGTGTGATGGACAAGTTGTAGGTACCTCTTTTCGTCGGTGACGGCATACGTCCCGTTTCGGGTGACGAGGTTCACGCCGGGCAGCGTCTCGCCCGTTTCGTTGTCCACCACGCGTCCCTCCACGCGTCGCTGTGCCAGGGCCGTGGTGGCGGTGCAGAGCAGAAAGAGGAGGGTGAGCAGATAAAACTGCGTAGTTCTTTTTGTCATACTGTTCTTCTATTACAATTGATTTTTAGCGGGCGCAAAGTACGCCCACCACTGCCCGTGGCCCCTCCCTAATTATAGCTGTTTATGCGGCTCTGCAAGGGAATGCAAACCCCTTTTCTCCCTATCAATGGGGAGGAAACGGGCGAGGACGTAAAAGCCCTGCCGGCTGAAAGGGTGAGGTCTTCACCTTTCCACCGGCAGGGGCTAATTCGTAGGACGCCGCAGGCCGTGCGACTCAGGATCTGTTCCTTCGATGGTCTCACGCCCTGCCCTCCTCTCTGGCTTCCTTTTGGCGACGGCGGGCGCGGCGTTGCGACAGGCTCTGCTTGCAGGCTGTGCGGGTATGGTCGACCATCTTATTGATCAGATGTACCAGCTCGGTGATAGCGGCCTGTCCATCGGGCGAGGCGTTCATGTACGACAGCTCTAAATACTTGACGATGCGGCGATAGACGGCGTCTGTCGTGGGGCGAAGGTCGGTAGACGAGGGTAGGTCTGGCTTCGACCGCGCCTTAATTCGTTGCAGCTGTAAGTCTTCCAGCGCCTGGTTCGCCTCATCGAGCAGTTGTACGCCACGGTCGAGTCGGAGGCGCGTAATAAGCGGGGCGTAGCGGTCATCTTTGAGATCGATCAGCAGGGACGTTATGCTGGCTGACTTCCGCCCGAGGACACTCCCTGAAGTGGCTTATCGGAGCGCCACAGGAGGTAGAGCATTTCGGCGGCCTTCACCTCGTCCGGATCCGGCGAGAGGCGCATGGCCCGCACCACGGCCGCGATGTACGACAGCCAATGGTTGCATTCCTTCCTTCTTTTGCGATATGTGGTGTCTCAAACCGCGCACGGGTCTCCTAATCATCTCCTGCTCGTCTTGGACACATTTCTCGTACTCCTCGACGAGTTCCTTTTGGTAACCCGATCTTTTTCAAGTCCGCCTCGCGCAGCCAATCGCGAACGGAGGCGTGAAAAATGCAGGTGCAGGGCGTTGTCGAGCCGCTCCTGACTGAGTTTTTGGATTTGCACTTCTTCTTCCATCTCTTTTTCTCCTCGTTTGTCTATGTGCAGGTCGTGCAGGGGGCCAAACGTGCCTCGTTTACCCCTTGCACCCCGTGCAAAGATAACATTTAGCGGTTTGTTGAAATCCCATCTATCCATCGGTGCTTATCTACGAAGCAGATTGAAGCCACATCTATCCATCGACTCCGTTTATCAATGTCTATCGAAATCCCTTCTATTCATCGGTAAATAGATACCTCGTATTTATCCATTCAACGATTCAATCGGCTCTCATATACATCGTATCTACAATCACTTCTATCAATTGGGTTAAATATACAAAAGTTAATCGCAGTCATTTCTATCAAGTGGATCAAATATACACCGTATATTTTTTACCAACTCTACCGAGTGGCTTATATACACATCATCAATAAGACCCACCTCTGCAATTTGCCTCAAATACACGCTGTTTGTTTGACCCGATTCTATCAGGGGATTTCCATTGACTAAGTTAATAGGAATGGATTGAATCATGTGATTCTTATATACCTCATCAATTCGATCCGACTGAATCGTGTGACTTTTCTTCTACGCTGTTTATTGGATCCCATTTTATCGGGGGAATATGACGAACGCCTCTTTGAGGGGCCTGCACGGGGTGATAGCCCCACACGAGGCACTTCTCCGAGCTTGCTGCACTGCCGACCACCCGAACGTGCCCCAAATGGCTCCGCCAACGGCTGCCGACCTCCCAAAAAGCGGCACTGAACAGCGGCTTGTACGCCTTTCGATCCCTACTTTTGTCCCCATGATGACAAAAAGATTTGACTGAACACTGCGCGCTCTTCCGAGGGCTGACGCCGGAGCGCGCCACGGAACTCCTCGAGACCTATGGCTACGCCCTCCGTTCCTACCCGCCGCGCTCCTTCGCGCTGCCATGCAGGGCGACACGTGTCGGACGCTGCTCATCGTCTGCCACGGGCGGTCAGCACCTGGATGGTCGGCGCGGGCGGCAAAGCAAATCATCGTGAGCACTCGCGGACTGGGACGTGCTGGCGCCGGCTTTCCCTCATGGCTACGCACAACGTCTTCCCGATTAGCATCGAGACGACCACGGAGCGAGCTACTCGTGATCCATCGCGACACGCTGCTCAAGATGCGCACGCCGATATGCGCTGATGGAGAACTATCTGCGTGAGATCTCGGACAAGTGTTTCGCCCTCACGCAACGCATCGGCAGCTTCGCCCTCAGTCGCTCCGCGAGCAGCTCCTGACCTACCTGCACGCACGACACCTACGCCCGGCAGCAAGACATCGCCGACCGCTTCGGCGTGGCGCGGCCGTCGCTCAACCGCGTCTTGCAGGAGCTCTCGCAGGAGGGCATCGTGCAGATGGTGCACGGCAAGATCAAGCTCCTGCGCCGCTTCGATCCGTAAGGCGAAGTCCGCACGACGCCCCCCGCAGCCTCGCTCTGGCCGGGGTCGTAAAAAGCCTCCGAAGGCCCGCTTCGCAGCGGGGTTCGGGAGGCTTTTCGCTCGGGGAGGGGGACGATCGAGCGTCAGCCCTGAGGAGCCGTCAAAAGTCGCGGAAAGCGGCGTTGAGGGTTACCATCTCAGTCTTCACCTGATTCATTCCGATCAAACCGCCTGACATGCCGGACGACTCGGTGCGTACCTCGCAGATCACCTCGTCCGACGGAGAGACGGACGTCGTGACCGACACCTTGAAGTATTTCACCAGAGCGCCCAGCAGCAGTCGAGCCACCCGGTTGCCCTTTTCGTAGACTGCGGCGCCGAGCCGTATCCGAGACCTTTTTGTAGCCCCACGCGCTGAGCAGTTGTGCCGCGCGTTCGTCCAGTTCACTCTTCGTCATGCCGCCGTAAACGTGGCGGAACATATCGCCCGTGGCGATGTCGTTTCTAATAAATGCCATGCTGTTCTGATGTTTTGTTATGTCCTTCAAACAACCTGCGTGGCGCATGGTTCATCCAATCATTGATACGCTTTCCACTCTTCCGGTATACGCAAATCATAGTCGGCGACAGATCAAATGGATGACATCAGGCAAAAAGACTCTGCCTGAATCGGCTCTCATAGCGTTGCAGCTGCGTCGGTTTTTCCGATCCCCATAGATGCCAGATTACTCGAATACTGATTGGGCGGGAAATACATAAACACCTTTTTTGCCGCGCTGTATGGCGAGTTCTATCGCTGGGATCATATCGCTGTCAGCAGAGACGACAATAGCCGCATCGCAATTCTTCTGATACGCATCGGCCACGATCTGCGTTGCAAATCCTTACGTCCGTCTCCTTCTCCTCGTAGGTATGGATGACATTCCCACACTTGAAGCAGGTGATCTCCTTCTTCAAGTACTTCCCTAAGACCAGATGGAACTTCGGGTTCTCTTTGTTTGCCCTGAAAAAGGCATTCTGCCGCCTACTCCGCTCTATGTCGTCCGCCTCGCGGAGAAATACTTTACCGCGACTAATTTCTTGATTGGGACGCATAAAGCCTCGAACAACCTGACGACATCGAGGCCAATAGTATTTCTTCCAACGCCGATCTCCCCTCAAGCCGTAGTAAAAAGTTGAGATCCGTCGATATACACGATGACTCTTTGTTTTCCTTCTGTATCCACGACGCCAATAAAAACTAAAGCCACCCCGATGTGAGGGTGGCGAGTCTAGTCTTTTTCCACCTAAGGGTGTGATAATTCTGTCGCAAAGATAATCCCATCCTATTTACGCAGCCTCACGAAGTTCAATCGGAGCGCGTTCATTACCACGCAGAAGCTGGAGAGCTCATGGCCGCGGCGCCGAACATGGGCGTCATGCCCACACCAAACACGAGGGGATCCATGGCTGCCGCCAACGGTATGCCGACGACGTTATAGATGAAGGCCCAGAAGAGGTTCTCGCGGATGTTGCGCAGCGTGGCACGATCTGAGTCGCACGGCGGCGGGGATGTCCGATGGCCGACTCTTCATCAGCACCACGTCGGCCCGCATCACGGCCACATCCGTGCCGGCGCCGATGGCTATGCCGATGTCGAGCCGTGTGCCAATGCGGGCGCGTCGTTGATGCCGTCGCCGACCATCGCCACGGCGCCGAGACCGTTCACGGGCGCCTCCACCGCCGCCTTCTTCCCGTCGGGCAACACCGGCGATCCACCTCATCCACGCCTCACGAGTCGGCCGACGGCCTCAGCCGTGCGCTGATTGTCGCCCGTCAGCATCACCGTCCGAAGGCCATCGCATGCAGTCGGCCGACGGCTCGCGCGCATCATCCTTCACCCGTATCGGCCCACGGCGATCAGCCCCAGCCACTGATCCCTCGGCGGCAAAGAGCGGCGGTGTCTCGCCCTCGCCCGCAACGCGTTCGGCGGCAGAGGTGATGGCGTCCGTCGAGGCCCGATTCGCTCCGAAAGGCAAGGCTAGCCACCCGTGATCCGTCGCCCATCCACCATCGCCGTCGGTCCCTTGCGCGGAATCACCTCGAAGGCCTCCGTAGCGTCGGGCTGCATGCCACGCGCTTCGGCGTGAAGCCGCTACAGCCCTGCGCCAGCGGTGCTCACTCTTCACCTCTAACGCATAGGCTGCACGGGCGGCTCCCTCCTCTTCCACGCCAGCGGCCGGCGGGAGGTCGGTCACGACAGGCAGGCCGTTCGTGATCGTGCCCGTCTTGTCGAGCGCCCGACCCGCACGGCCCGCTCGCTCGAGCGCCCGGCCGTCTTGAAGAGGATGCCGTGACGCGCACCGAGTCCGCTGCCCACCATGATCGCCACGGGTGTAGCCAACCCCAGGGCACACGGGCAACTGACCACCAAGACGGCCATGCCACGCGAGACGGCCATCCCCATCTGCCCCGACGGCCAGCCACACGCCCATCGTGATGAGCGCGATCACGATGACGGCCGGCACGAAGATGCCTGACACCCGGTCGGCCATCTTGGCGATCGGCGCCTTGCCCGACGAGGCGTCGCTGACCATGCGTATGATCTGCGCCAGCGTCGTGTCAGCGCCCGACGCGCTCCGCCCGGCAGCGCAAGTAGCCCGAGACGATTGACCGTAGCGGCTGAGACACGATCGCCCGGCGAGCTTGTCTACGGGCAGGCTCTCGCCCGTCAGCGCAGACTCATCCACGGCCGCCGTGCCCTCGGTGATGACGCCGTCCACGAGGGATATGCTCGCCGGGGCGCACGGCAAACGTGTCGCCGACGCGCACCTGCTCGATGGGCACCGCCACCTCGCGGCCATCGCGCACCAGCGTGGCCGTCTTCGGAGCCAGCGCGATGAGGCTCTTCGGCGCGTCTGTCGTCCGACCCTTGGCGCGCGCCTCGAGCAGCTTGCCGAGCGTGATGAGCGTAAGGATCATGGCGCACGTCTCGAAGTAGAGCGCATGCAGCCCCGCGTAGGCGTCGGCCGTGCGCCTGTCCATCAGCGCGGCGGACATGGCAAAGAGGCCGACAAGACTGTAGACGAAGGCTGTGCCCGATCCTAAGGCCACGAGCGCATCCATGCCCGGGGCACCGTGCAGCGTGCCCTTGTAACCAGAAATGAAGAAGCGCCCATTGATGATCATCACAGCCATGGCGAGCAGCATCTGCACGATACCGACGGCCATCGGGTTGCCAGCCAGCGCCGCAGGGAGGGGCAGGCCAAGCATCGAGTGACCCATCGCCGTGTACATCAAAAGCAGGAGCAGCACCAGAGAGGCGATGAGGCGACGACGGAGCGGGCGTCTCACGAGTCGGCCAGGGGATCGTCGGGCGACTTGTCCGCAGGCGCGTGTGGCTCTTCGGTCACCTGCTCCGCGGCCTCGCAAGCCCGCCTTGCGCACGGCGGCCACGATGGCGTCGGCCGTGGCTGTGCCCTCAACCATCATCGAGTTTTGTCAGCAGGTTGACGGCCACGGACGACACGCCCTCGACGCGCGACACGGCGCGCTCCACATGGGCGCTGAGGCCGAACAGGACATGCCATCGACGGAGAATTGTTTCTGCTGGATTCATATCTATACGTAGTTAGGGGGAGTAATAAGTAGTAAGCAGGAATAAGAGGTTGTAAAGCACCCTCGACGGGGTGTCGGACTCAAAAACAGACCGCCGCTGGCACCCCGACGGGGTGTCGGACCCAAAAACAGACCGCCGCTGGCACCCCGACGGGCTGTCGGACCCAAAACAGACCGCCGCTGACACCGCCCGACAGGGCCGTCGGGCTGAAAACAGACCGCCGCTAGCTTTACCGCGACGGGCTGCGCGGTCAAAAACAGACCGCCGCTGGCACCGCGACGGGCTGCGCGGTCAAAACAGACCGCCGCTGACACCGCGACGGGCTGCGCGGTCAAAAACAGAACCGCCGCTGGCACCGCGACGGGCTGCGCGGTGAAAAAGGCGGGGACATACAGCATAAAGACAGGGGGAGCACAGGGCAGAGATCGTGCCCCGGCTCCCCGTCCTGTCGTTTGGTGGTTCACTCCCACTCGATCGTCGCGGGCGGCTTGGAGCTGATGTCGTGGACGACGCGATTGACACCTTCACCTTGTTGATGATCTCGTTCGAGACCTTGGCCAGAAGTCGTAGGGCGTTGCGCCCAGTCGGCCGTCATGGCGTCGGTGGAGAGTGACGGCGCGCAGGGCGATGGTGTTCTCATACGTCCTTTCGTCGCCCATCACTGCCGACGGAGCGGATCAGCAGCAGGATGGTGCCGGCCTGCCAAACCTCGTCGTAGAGCCCCCACTCGCGGAGGAGGGAGATGTAGATGTCGTCGGCGTCTTGGAGGATGCACCTTCTCCGGGCGTCACCTCGCCGAGGATGCGTATGCCGAGGCCCGGGCCGGGGAAAGGGTGACGCTTCAGCAGGGTGGGGCATCATGCCCAGTTCAGCGCCCACGCGTCGCACCTCGTCCTTGAAGAGCAAACGCAGCGGCTCGACGAGCTTCAGCTGCATCTTCTGGCAGGCCGCCCACGTTGTGGTGACTCTTGATCACCGTGCCCGTGACGGAGAGTGACTCGATGACGTCCGGATAGATCGTGCCCTGACCAAGCCAGCGTATGTCGTGCAGCTCGTGCGCCTCCTCGTCGAAGACGTCGATGAAGCCCCGGCCGATGATCTTACGCTTCTGCTCGGGGTCGGTGACGCCAGCCAGCTCGCGGTGAGAACTTTGCCTTGGCGTCGACGCCAATCACGTTCAGTCCGAGATGCTCGTAGTCGCGAAGCACGTTCTCAAACTCGTTTTTGCGAAGCAGGCCGTGGTCGACGAAGATGCACGTCAGTCGGCTGCCGATGGCGCGGTGGAGCAGGACGGCCGTGACGGACGAGTCGACGCCACCGGAGAGCGCCAGAATGACACGGTCATCGCCGAGTTGGGCCTTCAGTCCGGCCACGGTGGATTCGATGAAGGAGGCCGGCGTCCGGTCGCAGGCGCAACCGCACTGGGTGAGGAAAGTTGTCGAGCAGACGCGTGCCGCCCTCGGTGTGGAAGACTTCGGGGTGGAACTGCTACGCCCCAAGTCTGCTCGCCATCGACGCTGGAAGGCAGCCGCCTCCACATCGTCCGTGCGGGCAATGACGCGGAAGGTGTCCGGTAGCCGTGTGATCGTGTCGCCGTGCGACATCCACACCCTGCGATCCAGCCCGGATGCCGTCAAGCGGAAGGATCGTTGGCATCGACCTCGGTGAGGTGCGCGAGCCGTATTCGCGCGTGGCGGCCGACTCGACGCGTCCTCCGGCCGTAGCGGCCAGCAATTGCGCGCCGTAGCAGATGCCGAGGCACGGGGTATTGCCCGCGTAGGGCCGCCGTATCGATCGGAAGGCGTCGGGGTTATTCACCGAATAGGGGCTGCCGGAGAGGAATTTGACGCCGCGGACCGTGGGGTCGTCGGCCGGAGAGCTGTGGTAGGGCCGGATCTCGCGGTAGGTGTTGAGCTCGCGGATGCGGCGGCCGATGAGCTGCGTAGTCTGCGAGGCCAAAGTCGAGGATGATGATCTTTTCGTGCATATCTAAATGAGTAGTTATAAGTAGCCGAGAAGGCGTGAGGGGCAGCAATAAGTGCCCGAGTACCCCTACCGCTTTATGGGCGACAAAGATGGTCCGGGCGGCCCGCTTGTGGTTGCCGGTTTATCTTGCCGCCATATCATAATACTCACTATAACACGCAAAAAGGCATGAACCCGGAGGATAAAGAGATTAGGAAACGCACGCTACTCATTATGGTCATCATCGTCGTCGTCATCGCGCTGATCGGCGTCAGCTATGTCGTCTTTCATCAGCGCAAACGGATGGACGACGCGGGACCGAGGCTTTTCGCCATCGAAAGGAACAACTCACGGACGAATACGCCGAACTGTCTCTGCAATGACGAGGCTACAAGTTCAGCGTCGGCAACGATTCGCTCGTGGCCCTACTGACTACAGAGCAGATGAAAGATTGCAACGCCTCATGGAGGAGCTTCGCACGGTCAAGGCCATCAACACGCGCCGCATCCGCGAGCTGAAGCGTGAGTTGGGGAGCAACTCCGTAAGATCATGCGCAGCTATGTCGTCCAAATCGATTCCCTCAACGCCGAAAAACGGTCGCCTGCGCAGCGAGAACGAACGCGTCACGAGCAATACCGCCAGGCCTCCTCGGCCGCGGCACGGCTTACGCGCGAGAAGGAGCACCTCACCGAGGCGCGTCACCTAGCCAGCCGACTCGAGGCCTCCGCCATCGCCGTCCGCCCCATCACCTCGCGCGGCAGGACATAAGAAAGATCGATAAGATCGCCCAGCTCGCCAGTCTCCTTCCACGTGGCCAAAAAGCATCACCGCGCCCACGGGCGAAAGACCATCTATGTGCGCATCAGCGCCCGACGATGACATCCTGACCAAGCCCGGATCAGGGCACACCTTCGCCTTCGGAACCGCAACGTTGGTTACTCCATGAAACGCACCGTGGAGTATGGCGGCGAGGACTTGCCCGTGGTCATGTACTGGGACGTGGAGGAATACCTCTCGCCGGCACCTACCGCGTCGACATCTTTGCCGACGGCCACCTGATCAATCGCCGCCGCTCCTTCAGCTCCAGAACTAACGGGGGCGCCTACGGACGCCGAGCGAAGTCTGGGCCGAGGTACAGGTGCGTGCGGTGAGACCGAGTCCTTCCCGCCGCGAAACCGTTTTTCAACTTCGAAAAGTCATTTCCCGCGGCGGGAAGGCCCGTGGTATGACGACTCAAAAGCTTCCGCGGCGGGAAGGAATGCCCCTCAAAAATATCTACCAGACTGTATGCACAAAGCGTGCCTTTCCCGCGTCTATCTATCACCGGCGGGCATTGCCCGCCCCTCATCTTCTACTACTACCATTCACCACCAATGATTATCCGACTACAAGGAATCAACAAGACCCTACTACAACGGCGCGCTGCATGTACTCAAGAGATCGATCTCGGCATCGAACGTGGCGAGATGGTCTCCATCATGGGCGCCTCTGGGTCGAGGCAAGAGCACCCTGCTCAGCATCCTCGGCATCCTCGACACTTACGACTCAGGCGAGTATTGCCTCGACGACCTGCTTATCCGTGACCTCAGCGGCCGCGCCGCCGAGCTACGCAATCGCATGATCGGCTTCATCTTCGAGTCGCTTTAACCTCATCTCCTTCAAAAACGCGATGGAGAACGTGGCCCTGCCGCTCTACTATCAGGGCGTGACCGCGTAAGCAGCGCAACGCCTTGGCGCTGGACTACGCCAGGCGTGTCGGCCTCCGCGGTGGGCCGAGCACCTGCCAGCGAGATATCCGGCGGACAAAAAGCAACGCGTGGCCATCGCTCGCGCACTCATCGCTCGCCCGCAGGGTGATCCTGGCCGACGAGCCCACGGGCGCGCTGGACAGCAAGACGACCGTCGGGTGATGGAGCTCCTGCGCGCCGTCAAGCCGCGAAGGCATGACGATGGTCATCGTCACCTACGAACCCTCCGTGGTCAGAGCCACCGACCGCGTGGTGCACGTTAGGACGGACTGATTGTGGCTAATGATTGAGCTTGGCCTACTTCCTACCACCGCGGCTTTGGCCGCATAACTACCGGCCGTAGGCCCGCTAACTCAGGGCGACTGGTCCGCCCTACTATAAGTTTATGTTTCGACTTCGACGACATTCGAGGGATCCTCAGCACGATGCGCAGAGACCGCCTCCGTACCTTCCTCACCAGCTTCTCCGGCCTGCGGGCATCTTCATCCTCATCATCCTGCCGGCCGCTGCGGCAGTCTGCCTGCAACGGCGTGATGTACAGCAGCAACTGCTCCGCCAACCGTGTCGAGGGTGTGGCCCAACTACACCACCAAGCCCTGGCAGGGCATCCGCGAGAACCGCCGCCTAACCTTCCGCAACGCCGACGTGGGCACCTGGGCACCGACTTCCCCGGGTGGGTACTGCTCCGGCCGCATCGACCATAGCGACACGTTGGCCTGCAATAAGGAATGCGTCAACGGCAACCTGAGCGGCGTCGCACCCGACTTTGCCTCCATCGACTTTATCATCCCCACCCGCGGACGCTTCATCAACGAGATCGACATGCAGCAACGCCGCAAAGCGATCGTCCTCAGCCCGCGTATGGCAAAGGTGCTGCTTCACGAGGAGGATCCCATTGGGCGCTACGTGCGCATTGGCCGCATGATGTTCCAAGTCGTCGGCGTCTATCGCGACAAGGAGATGAACAACAACAAGCCCGCCTATATCCCCTTCACCACCGCTCAGCAACTCTTCCGCAGCGGTATGGAGGTGGACGATCTGATCTTCACCGTGCGTGGCATTAAGTCTGAAGAGAGACACCGCCTTCGAGCAACGCTTCCGCGCGCGCCATGGCCTCCGCCACCGCTCGACCCTCGGACGGGCGCCCTCGGCATGTGGAACACGGGCGACGACTTCCCGCATGTTCGACCTTATCCTCGGCGGCCTGATGATGTTTATCTGGATCGTGGTATCAGCACACTCATAGCCGGCATCGTGGGCGTGAGCAACATCATGCTCGTCACCGTCCGCGAACGGACGCGTGAGTTCGGCATCCGCAAAGCCATCGGCGCCGGCCCGCCTCCATCCTGCGGCTCATCATCGATTTAGAGTCCATCCTTGTCACCACGCTCTTCGGTTACGTGGGCATGGTGGCCGGTATCAGCGTGACTGAGGCTGATTGATTACGGAATGACGATATGGCCGGCATGAACGCCGACACGGGCGGTGGCCGGAGCAACCTCTCCATCTTCCGCCACCCCACCGTCAGCCTCGGCATCCGCCACGTCCGCCACCGTACTGCTCATCGCCCAGCCGGCGTCGCAGCCGGATGTTTCCCGCCCGCAAAGCCGTCAGTATCCCCGCTGTTGAGGCCATGCGCAGCGAATAATCATAGACTACCTCTAACTCACTTCTTCATAGCCTTTTCGACGCAGATAGATGGACCGAGATATGGGTAACCATCACCCGCAACAAGACTCGCAGCCTACTGACCTGCTTCCGGTGTCTTTTTGGGGCATACTCATGTTAGTCATCCTCCTCGGGCTTGGCACGGGAGCTCAGAATGGCATCCTCAAAAACACCGACGGCTTCGCCACGAACTCCGTCTTCTTCATAGCCGAGCCGCACCAGCGAACCACCGTGGTTTCGACAAAGGACGCAGATGGAGACATCCGCAACCGCGACTTGGAGAGTATCCGCCGCGGTGTCCGGACTGGAGGCCATCTCGCCCATCCTGTAGGGGCGCGCGGAAGGAGAAGAGACGTCGTCTACGGCCAACTCTCGGCACGCACAGCGTGAAGGCGTCGACCCGGCCTATTTCCGCATCGAGGGCGCAACGACGTGCTCTTCGGCCGCCTACTCAACAGGATCGACGCCCGCGAAAAACGCAAAGTATGCCTCATCGGCTCGCGCATCAACGAGACCCTCTTCCGCAACGAGAATCCCTGCGGCGGGTACATCCGCGTCAACGGCATCTACTATCGGGTCGTCGGCGTGGTACGTGAACAGGGCACAGGTGAACATCGGAGGACGATCGCAGGAGGCGTCTTCCTTCCCTTCACCACCATGCAGCAGACGCTGAACCAAGGCGACGTGATCCACTTCTTAGCTGCCTCCGCCTATAAAGACGTATCCATACAGCGCATCATCGACGATATCACCGGCATCCTCCGCCGGCAGGGAACAGCATCGCCCCGACCGACAAGCGGAGGCCGTGATGGTGATCAACATCGCCGAACAGTTCGCCACGTTCGCCATGCTCTTCACCGGTATCGACGCGCTGATCTGGCTCGTGGGCATGGGCACGCGCTGCTGGCCGGCGTGATCGGCATCAGTAACATTGTGATGATGGTGACGGTCGAGGAACGCAGCGAGATCGGAGTGCGGCGCGCCATCGGTGCCCGCCCGGGCGACATCATCTCGCAGATCATGAGCGAGAGCCTCGATACTGAGCAGCCATGGCCCGGCATGATCGGCCTCCAGCACAGACGTCTTCATCATCGACATCGTTGACCGCCTCCTCAGCGCCCAACCTGGCGACGATGCGCCACTCGTTCACCCGGCGTACGCAGAGCGACAGCCGCAGCCGCCACCATCGTGCTGCTTGTATGCGGGCTGTTGGCTGGACTCATCCCGCCTGGCGAGCCATGCAGATCAAAGCTATAGATGCGATCCGCGATGGAAAGGGAGAAGACTTTTTGTATAGCAGCGCATCTGCTGCGTTTCTTGCGACAGCTCAGGCTCGGTCACATACTTATGTATGCTCCTTCGGTCTTGGACGCCTTGCATCTGCACTACTCCAAAGTCTCCCCCGCCCCAAACCGTTCATTTCCCCAAACTGCATGAGTTGTTAGTTTTTAGATTTTAGTTTTCAGCTTATGAATAATCAACATAAAGAAGATCAAGAGAATCGTCCTGCTTTCCTTAGTAGGGCTGGCCGTGGTAGGCAGCCTTCGTATTTCTGTGGAAGAAGGCGCGGCCCGAAAGTGACCGAGTATGAAATCGTGACGCCTGGGCGTGGGACGGTAGAGACCAAGACCGTGGCCACGGGCAATGTGGAGCCGCGCTACGAGATCCTAATTAAGCCCGCAGATCTCGGGCACTCATCTCCGAGGTGCTCAAGGAAGCCGGCCAGCGCGTCACCGAAGGCGAGATTATCGCCAAAGTGAAAGTCATTCCTGAGGATGGGGCGGCTCAGCAGCGCCGAGTCGCGCGTCATGTGGCCCGTATCAGCTTAGACCAAGTGGAGAGCACCCACCGCCGCGACGAACAACTCTTCAAGCAGGGGCATCCTCACCGCCGAAGAGTTCGACGTGTCGAAAGCCAACTATCGCAAGGCCAAAGAGGAGCTGGCCAACGCCCAAAAGTGCACTCGAGATTGTCGCGATGGCATCTCGCGCAACACACGCAGCTCGAGGTACCACGCAGATCCGCAGCACCATCACCGGCATGATCCTCAACGTGCCCATCAAGGTGGGTAACTCCGTGATCCAAAGCAACAGCTTCAACGACGGCACCACTATCGCCTCCGTGGCCAACATGAACGAGCATGATCTTCCGCGGCAATGTGGACGAGACGGAGATCGGCAAGATCCGCGAAGGCATGCCCATCAAACTGACCGTCGGCGCGCTGGGCACACGCACCTTCGATGCCGTCCTCGAATACGTCTCCCCAAGGGCGAAGAGAAGAGACAGCGCCATACAATTTGAGATCAAGGCGGCTGTCTCGCTGCCCGACAGCCTCGTTCGTGCGCGCGCCGGCTACAGCGCCAACGCGGAGATCGTATTGGAGCGCGCCGCGAGTCTCCTGACCATCCCCGAAAGCACGGTGGAGTTTCACGGCGACACGGCCTTCGTGCAAGTGGTTAAGCAAAGAGCCCAAAAGCAAATCTTCGAGAAAAGGCAGATCAAGACGAGGCCTCAGCGATGGCATCAAGATCGAAGTGAAGGAAGGGCTGACGGAGAAAGACAAGATCCGCGGCGCGGCCATCAGCAGGATGCAAAACAACAACAACAGCGAAGCCAAACCGTGAAGAGCTGACCCTCATCCCGCCCTGCTCCTCGCCGCCACCCTCACCGCTTCGGCGCAGGACACGACCGCCACGCGCTGGAGCCTCAACGTTGCATCGAGGCACGCCAAAGCGAACAACCTGGAGGTGCGCACTGCGACAGGTGGAAGTCGATCGACAGGAGCTGACGCTCTCACACGGCGCGCAGCAAACGTCTGCCCAACCTCTCGGCCGGAGCCTCGCAACAATGGTCGTTCGGGCGATCGGCCTCAGCGGCTGACAACACGTATCAGGTGCAGACCACCTCCTCCACCGCCTGGTCACTCTCTTCCGACATGCCCCTCTTCACCGGCTCGAGATCCCCAACGAGATCGCCGCCGCGCCCTCGACCTCATGGCCCTGCCGCCGATCTCCAGAAGACGCGCGAGAATATGGAGATCACCGTCACGTCGGCCTACCTGCAAGTGCTCTTCGACAAGGAGCTGCTCAGTGTGGCCGAAAATAAGCTCGCCCTGAGGCCGCACGCAGCTCGATCGCGCACGCGTAAGATGCACGACGCCGGGCGCGCCTCGAGGCACAGATCTACGAGACCGAGGCACAGGTGGCGGCCGACGAGCTCTCCGCCGTGCAGACGGCTAACGACCTGCGCATGGCCACGCTCACACTCACCCAGCTACTCGAGCTGCCCAGCCCGGAAGGCTTCGACGTGGAGCCGCCCACGGAGGCAGACACGACCTTCCTACTGGCGCGCCGCCCCGACGACATCTATCGCACCGCCCCTCACCACGCGGGCCGCCGTCCGCGCCGAGGAGCTTCGCCTCCAGAGCAGCGAGAAGCAAGTGCGCGTGGCCCAGGCGCCCTCTACCCCAGCCTCTCCTTCGGCGCCAGCTACAACAATGCCTTTTTATCACATCTACAACAAGCCCAACACGCCCTTCGCCAACCAGATTCGCGACAACCGCGGCCTCGGCCTCGGCTTCAACCTCCGCATCCCCATCTTCAACCGTTTCGCCACGCAACAGCATCCGCAGCGCTCGCCTCGGCCTGCGCAACCAAGAGCTGCAGCTGGAAAACACCAAGAAGGCACTCTACAAAGACATCCAGCAGGCCTACTACAGCGCCCTTTCAGCCGCCGAGCGATACCGGTCGGCCACCTGCCGCGTGGCAGTCGGCCGGAAGGCCTTCACCTTCACCGGCGACCGCTTCGAGAATGGCCGCGCCACGACCCTACGAATACAACGAGGCCAAGACGAACCTCATCAAAGCCCTCTCCGACCGCACCCAAGCCAAGTACGAGTTCCTGCTCCGCAAGAAAATTCTCGAGTTCTACGAGCAGCAGTAAGCGGGCGGCCTGGATTTCTGTGCTTACACTCCGTGCGGGTAGCATACTCGGGTGAGTTATCCTATGTCGCCCGCAAACTTGGCCGGCGCCCCTGGCGCCTTTCGGGCTTGCACAGCGTGCGAGTAGCAAACTCGGGTGAGTTATCCTATGTCGCTTGCCTAACTTGGCCGGCGCCCTGGCGCCTTTCGGGCCTTGCACGCTGTGCGAGTAGCAAAATGAGGGTCATTTCGGGCCTTGCACGCCGTGCGAGTAGCAAAATGAGGGTCATTTCGGGCCTTGCATGCCGTGCGAGTAGCAAAATGAGGGTCATTTCGGGCCTTGCATGCCGTGCGAGTAGCAAAATGAGGGTCATTTTGGGCCTTGCATGCCGTGCGAGTAGCAAAAATGAGGGTCATTTTGGGCCTTGCATGCCGTGCGAGTAGCAAAATGAGGGGTCATTTTGAGCCTTGCACGCCGATGCGAGTAGCAAAAACCCTAGCGCCTTTCGAGGCTTGCACGCCGTGCGAGTAGCAAAACCTAGCGCCTTTCGAGGCTTGCACGCCGTGCGGGTAGCGAAACGAGGGTGGGGTTATTCCCTCATAGCTGGTCTTTCTCTCTCCGTCATCCTTGACCTTTAGCCATTGACAATTACACAAGCCTTCTACTTTTTGTCCGCTCGCTGAACAAGCGGGAGAAATAGAACCACACCTATTTACATTAATGCATACACAGATCATGATCGGTATACCCAACGTAGACGTCAGGGATCTTGACGAGAGAGACGTTTCATTTCATTTCAACGGCGCCTACCGCTGCCTGGAGACGGGCCGCACGCACAGGCCAACAACACGCTACGCTGCGAGACGGGCGCATCGCCTTCGAGAGTCACACGTTCGACACGCTGCACTTCGAGCCCACCGACCCCTCGGACTCGTTCGACCTGCGGGGCGTCACCATCGGCGTCACACTTCCACTGGGAGCGCCGCGAAGATCAACGCTTCCGCGGGGCGTTGATCCTCACGCCCTCGAGCGACGGCGTCCTGGTGGTGAACCGTATCGACGTCGAGTCGTATCTCGAGAGCGTCATCTCGTCTGAGATGAGCGCCACCTCGTCGCCCGAGTTGCTCCGCGCACACGCCGTCATCTCGCGCAGCTGGCTGCTGGCCCAGATCGAGCGACAGGCGCCGGTCGACGCCAAGGCGGAGAGCTGCAGCCAAGACGACGAGGGGCCTCGTCCGATGGTACGACCGCGAGGATCACACGCGCTTCGACGTCTGCGCCGACGACCATTGCCAGCGTTATCAGGGCATCACGCGCGCCCGACACCAGCCGTAGAGGCCGTCCGCGCTACCTGCGGCGAGGTGCTCACGGACGAGGGTCGGCTCTGCGACACACGTTTCTCGAAGTCGTGCGGCGGCGTCACGGAGTGCTTCGAGTACTGCTGGGGCCTGTTCATCACCGTTACCTCGTCGCCCTGCGCGACGGTCGCACGCCAGACACTCCGGTGCCCAACCTGACGAACGAGGCCGAAGCCGATCGCTGGATCCGCTCCGCACCCGAGGCGTTCTGTCACACCACGGACGAGGGCATCCTCAGCCAAGTGCTTAACAACTACGATCTCGAGACGCCCGACTTCTATCGCTGGACGGTGGAGTACACGCAAGACGAGCTTGCCGACCTGATCCGCCGCAAGAGCGGCATCGACTTCGGCGCTATCCTCAACCTGCAAGCCGTCGAGCGCGGCCGATCAGGGACGCATCGTGCGGCTCCGGATCGTCGGCAGTCGGCGCATATATCATCGGCAAGGGAGCTGGAGATCCGCCGCACGCTCTCGAGACGCATCTCTATAGCCTCGGCCTTCGTGGTCGACGCGCTCGACCTGCATCACGGCGTCCCGCGGCGCTTCCGCCTCACCGGCGCAGGCTGGGGGGACACGGCGTGGGCCTCTGCCAGATCGGCGCCGCCGCAATGGGAGCCGAAGGGCATTCCTATCGCGCCATCCTGTCGCATTACTATCCCGGCAGCCGGTCGGAAATACGGTACGTCCGATGAGCAGCGCCACCATCCTCTTCATCATCATCGCGCCTACTTCGGCCTGCTGCTGCTCATCGCTTGGATCACGGGCCGAGGGCGGCGCATCGGCCGCAGACAACGACGCCTTCTTCCTCAGCAACCGTCGTTCGCCGTGGTACATCGATGACCATCGGTATGATTGGCTCCCTCACTCTCGGGCGTGACGTTCGTCTCCGTCCCCGGCTGGGTGCGGCAGATCGACATGACGTACATGCAGACCAGTCTTCGGCTTCTTCTTCGGTTACGTCATCATCGCGCACGTGCTCCTGCCGCTCTACTACCGCCTTCAGCTCACCTCCATCTACACCTACACCGAGACACGCATCGGTCGGCGGGCTTACAAGACGGGCGCCTCCTTCCTTCCTCCTCTCCAAGATCATCAGTGCGGCCGCGCGACTCTATCTCGTGGTGCTTATCCTCCAGACGTACGTCTTCTCGACGTGGCGAGATCCCCTTCGGCGTGACCGTTATCCTAGAGCATCCTGCTCGTGTGGCTTTACACCTACAAGAGCGGCGTCAAGACGATCATCTGGACAGACACACTTCAGGCGCTCTGCCTCGTGGGCACACTCGTCGTGATCATCTGGCAGGGTGAAGGATCGCATGGGGCTGGACTCGACGGCCTCTGCCGCACGGTGGCCGAGAGCCCGCACTTCCGGCTCTTTGAGTGGCACGATTGGTCGAGCAAGCAGCACTTCGTGAAGCAATTCCTGAGCGGCATCTTCATCACCATCGTCGCGACCGGGCTGGATCAAGACACGATGCAGAAGAACCTCTCCTGCCGTAGCCTGCGCGACGCACAGAAGAACATGTACTCCTACGGCTTTGGCCTTTACGCCCGATCAACTTCCTCTTCCTCTCGCTGGGCATCCTGCTCATCACGCTGGCCGGACAGCTCGGCATCGCCCCTACCCGCCTCGGGCGACGACATCCTGCCGATGTTCTGTACCTCAGGCGTATTGGGGCAGACGATCGTCGTCTTCTTCACCATCAGGATCATCGCGGCCGCCTTCAGCAGTGCCGACTCGGCACTGACGGCGCTTACGACGTCCTTCTGCGTCGACATCCTCGGCATCGAACGCGACCAAGCCGCGCGTGCTCGCCGCATACGCATGCGGGTGCACATCCTTATCTCGGCGCTCTTTGCGGCGATCATCATGGTGTTCAAAGCCGTGAACGATCGCAGTGTGATCGACGCCATCTATGTGATCGCCTCCTATACCTACGGCCCGTTGCTGGGCCTCTTTGCCTTCGGCCTCTTCACGCGCCTACGGCCCGCTGACAGCGCTGTGCCGTATATCTGCTCTCGCCTCGCCCCTCATCTGCTACGCCCTCGAACGCCTCACGCTGCATTACACCGGCTATCGCTTCGGCTACGAGATGCTGATGATCAATAGCGCACTGACGTTCCTCGGGCTGTGGATCGCGTCCGTGAGGATGCTGAAAAACGTCAGGGGAGGATGCATAGCCGGTGTCGAGGCGTAACGCTGACGTCCTGCTAAACGGATACACAAGATCGGTTTCCGCCCGGGGCCAAACTTTGGTGTACCTTTTACGCCCGCCTCGGTCAAACGTGTAGCAATCATTAATTATCAACCCATACACCACTCAAAAACCCAAACAAAATGGACACCGTAAAACAAGAGAAAAGCAATGTCTTAGTCATCGCCGTCATGTTCCTGCTCTTTTTCATGATTGCGTTCGTCACCAACTCGCCGGATCGATGGGCGTCATCGTCAAGACGCAGTTCGGCGCCAGCAACGCCCTCTCGCAGCTGGGCACACTGGCCAACTTCATCGCCTACGCCTGCTTTGGCATCCCCGTGGGCCCTCATCCCTCAAACGCCGCGGATAGCAAGTTCACCTCCCTACCGGCCACCATTGTGGGCTTTGTGGGCGTGGGCATCCAGTTCGCATCGGGCTAGTGGATCCCTCCATCGCGTTCGGCATCTATGTGCTCCGGCGCCTTCGTGGCCGGCATCTCGATGTGTCTGCTACACGACCGTTAACCCCATGCTGAACACCCCTGGGCGGCGGCGGCAACCGCGGCAATCAGCTCATCCAGTTCGGCGGCTCGTGCAACTCCATCAGCGGAACGATCGCCCCCATCCTTCTGGGCTACCTCATCGGCGGCTCGGTGCAGACGGCTAAGGTGAACGACGCGGCTCAGCCATGATCATGCGATGGCCATCTTCGCTCTGGCCTTCCTCATCATCCCGCTGGCACGCATCCCCAGAGCCGCACATGGAGACGGCCGACGAGCACGCCGCGCGCCTCTCTGGCAACACGAAGAAAGACCCGCACGGCCCGATGTCGTTCCGCCACTTTGTGCTGGGCGCCATAGCCATCTTCTTCTACGTCGGCATCGAGGTGGGCATCCCGAACACGGCCAATCTCTATATGTCAGGAACCTCAGAGTGGGTCGGCCCGATGGTGGCTGGGACACTCGTTGGCTTCTACTGGTTCCTGATGATGTGCGGACGCCTCGTGGGCGGCGCCGTGGGTGGCCGCGTCTCGAGCAAGACGATGCGGACGACAGTCAGCCTGCTTTCACCGTCTTCCCTGCTCTGCCTCATCTTCATCCCCGAGGATGTGCGCTCTCGATCCCCGTCATCGGCGCCGAGGTGCCGCTGGGCATGGTCTTCATGTTCCTCTGCAGCCTCTGCACGTCCGTCATCGTGGGGCGCCATCTACAACTTAGCCGCCGAGGGGCTGGGCAAATACACCCCGTTGGCGTCGGGCATCTTCGCTGGCCCTCGTCTGCGGTGGCGGCGTCATCTCGTTCATCCAAAAACCTGGTGGCCGATAAGGTGGGCTTCATCAGCAGCTACTGGGTGATCATCGCCGGCCTCTGCTACCTGCTCTTCTACGCCCTCGTCGGCTCGAAGAATGTCAACCGCGACATACCGACGGAATAGATGGGCTCCGCCAACAAATTCGGCCGGGTACCTGTGGGCGCAAACCCTCCGATATCCGGCCGTTTTTCGTTCTTCCACTCCTGCAATGTCCATAGCGAGGGCTCGGCGTTTTTAAGGGAGGAGGAACGGGGGCCTCAGAAAACAGGTCAGCCTTTGCGGAAGTTCCGCAAACGCCATTTTTCCTTTGGGACGCTTGCGGAAGTTCCGCAAACGCCACTTTCTACTTTTTTCATGCTTGCGGAAGTTCCGCAAACACCACTTTCCCTTTTTGGACGCTTGCGGAAGTTCCGCAAACACCACTTTTTCCTTTTTCATGCTTGCGGAAGTTCCGCAAGGGCCATCTCCATTTTGATGCTTGCGGAAGTTCCGCAAGTGCCTCAGGAAATGCTTTGGCGTTTGCAACACCGTTACAAGGCAAGCATTTCCAAAAACGATTTTGCCCTCTTCGGAGGCATGAGTAGACGCGTCTCAGCGCTTATGGGCCCGATACAAGCACAGGCGGCTCGTCAACCCGCCTCCCTCAGGGCTAATCTTCCTTTTAACGGCGTGTCGACGGCTTCTTCTCCTCCGGCTGGTGTGCGTGTTCGTACGCACCAATGGTCGGAGCGGTGCTTTCGGTGAGGCGACTCACGCCATAGCGGTCGGTGGGGAACTCGGCGGCGACGGTGCGGTCAGCGGCACCGATCCCGACGGATTTGTTGGCCAAACGGAAGTCGTAGGCGTAAGCCTGTTTGCGGGTGCCTGACTTGAGGTAGATGGGCTTCTGGCTGAAGCCGAAGAGGCAGCGATCGAAGCGGGGATTGTTGGTGATGGCTTTGGTGAGGATGTAGCAGGCCGTGAATCGGTAGTTGAAGGCGTCGCTTCCAGCCGTGTCGCCGTTGCGGGAGATGAGGGCGATTTCGCCGCGGTACGTGCGTGTGGTGTCGCCCGAGATACTGCCGTCAATGAAAGGCAGTTGTCGAAGCGCGCTTCGGTGAGTGGGTAGTGGTGCGGCGTGTTGTCGATGCGGGCGGTGTCGGCCAGGGATGAGGGGTAGGGGCACCTTGACGCGTGGTGAGAACGATGAAGTTGGCCAGCGTACGGTGGGCGAAGCGGTGGCGCCCACCGATGAGGCAGACGGTGTTTCCTGCGGCGTTTGTGAACTCGCTGCCAGAGGCCTCGATGTGACAGTTGACGGCCGTCAGCAGGTCGCCACTGCTGTTCGTGACGCGAGAGTTGTGGATGCGGATCTTACGCCGGTCGGGGGTAGAGGGTTGGGAAGTCGAGGCCGAAGGAAGTGTTGCGGATGTCGGCATATTCAAGCTCGTTTTCGAAGCTGGTGGATTCGAAGCGGATACCGCCCCATTGGCCGGGGACGCGGTCGTAAGGTAGGGTGACGTTGGCGTAGATGCTGTCGAGGCGGTCGCCGCGCAGTGTGATGGGTTGGGCTTGGGTACCGATGGCCTCTGGTGTGCCGGCGACGATGAGTTTGGCCTGATGGGTGAAAGCAGAGCGTGGCTCCGGGTGCGAGGGTGAGGGGTGACTCCGGGGCCGACGGTGAGGGCTATCGAAGATGAGGTAGGGGCGGTCGGCCGTGAGGGTTGTGTTTTCGGTGTACGTCCGGCCGCCCCGGATGATGTGGAACGTCTTGCCCGACGGCTTGCAGGGAGGACAAATTGGCGGACGCCATTGGTGTAGCAAAAGGATGGAATCTTGGATCAGCAGCGGGCGATCGGCTATTAGCGCTGGCAGTCACTTCGACGAGCACGCGCAGGCTGTCGCGTTTCCAAAGATCGATGCCGCTGAAGGATTCGCCCTTTCGACCGTCCACATTGAGGCGGGAAGCCGCGCGCCCTCCGCTGGCCAGCGTGACGGACTCGATACGGAGGTTTTTCACCGTGCGGGTTATAGACCGTGAACTGCTTCGTGACGGACCCGATGGTGGTAAAAAAGGGTGTCGAACGTGAGGGGTGTCCGTAGAAAAATCGAGCCGAGCGAAGGGTCGGTGGCATAATGGTCGACCCGTTCGCATCCGGCTGCGAGGTAGAGTAGCGTGGCGAGGAGCAGGCCGGAGGCCGGCTGTTTGTTTCTTCATCTTCATCGTCTCTGGGGTTTGATTACGAATGAAGAAACGCCGCTACGCGTGTGATATTTTTGTTTATGCGGGGATATTCTTCAGTATCTCCAGCAGGTGGCGCCACCAGAGGGTCTACGGTGGCAATTTCGATCCGCTCGTTAGGGCGAGTGAACGTCGCGCATGGTCGGGCGCGAAGGAGATCATGTCGAGGTAGGGATACTTCTCGAGGAAGAGTCCGCATTCCAATCCCGCGTGGATGGCCAGCACCAGCGCATCCTTGCCGAAAATCTTGCGATACGTATCCTCAGCTACCTTCAGGATCTTCGAGTCTCGGGTTAGGCGCCCAGCCAGGATAGCCGTCGCCATGCTTCACCTCGGCTCCAGCCAGACGGAAGACGGCAGCCACTGATCAGCAGCGGCATCCTTCAGCGAGTCTACCGAGCTGCGTTGGCTGGTCTCAACGACCACCTTGCCTGCTTCAGGCATCTTCACCGACGCCAAGTTGGTCGACGTCTCCACCAATCCTTCCACCTCGTGGCTCCTGCCCAACACACCGTGCGGACAGGCAATCAGCGACTCGATCAGTCGCGTGCAACGTCTTTCGGCAGACACGTTTTCGGTGTGTCGACGGTCTCCATGGTCAGGCGGACGTTCGGGTCGATGCGCTTCAGTTCCTTCTCCACGTCAGCTTGAAGTGGTTCAGCAGCACGCGCACCGGTTCGCGATCGTCCTCCTTCAGACCGATGACAGCCGAAGCCTCGCGTGGGATGGCGTTGTGCAGGGTTAACACCTTCGATAGCCGCCAGCGTGTAGTCATACTTCTCGCGCAGTGAATAGAGGAAACGAGCCAGCAACTTGTTGGCGTTGCCGAGGCCTTTTGTGAATGTCGCCGCCAGAGTGTCCGCCGTTGAGGCCAGTGACAACGATCTTGAAAATACGACCGGGCAGGAGCCGCCTCGGGCGTGAAGCAGAACGTATGCGAGGGTATCCTTGCCGCCGGCACATCCGATGAAGATCTGGCGCTTCGTCTTCGCTGTCGAGGTTGATGAGAATCTTCCCGCTGAGGAAGCCTTCTTTTACCTCAAAAGCGCCGGTCATACCCGTTTCTTCGTCGACGGTGACGAAGCATTCGATGGGGCCGTGCTCGATGTCGTCGGAGGCCAAGATGGCCAGCGATGCAGCTACGCCGATACCGTTATCAGCACCGAGTGTGGTGCCCTTTGGCACGTAGCCACTCACCGTCGACAACGGTCACGATCGGCTCGTTGTCGAAGTCGTGGGTGACGTCGTTGTTCTCGCAAACCATATCCATATGCGATTGCAGGATGACGGTTGGCAGCTCTCGTAGCCCTTCGTTGCGGGTTTCGAGATAAGAATATTGCCGGCCTCATCTTTCTTAATCGGGAGATGATGGTCGGCAGCGAATTGCTCTAAATAGCGGATGATTTTTCCTTCCTTTTTAGAAGGACGAGGCACTTGTGTGATTTCGTGAAAATACTTCCACACACTAGCCGGTTGGAGATCCAATATAGTCTTCATTTTCTACGTATATAAATGACTTAAATCGCTGAGTGAAAAAGATAGGCGCGGCGAATGACAAAAACGGAAATGGGGAAGCCCCGAATGGCTGTTTATCGAATCGTCTATCTTTGCGTCTAAAGGTAAAGTAAAATGTTTATCGTCTCTCTGGCAACTATTATTATACTGATTATTTGTCATGCGCTGCTTTGCGTGAGGATTTTTACTGGAGAAAAACGGACGTTTTCCAAACACGCATGTCGATAGCAGCCCACCCTCACGCAAAAGGGCATAGCGTGCGCTCGCACGCAGGATCGGCAGGCTTCGCACCAGAAGAATCGGCCGATCGGATGGGTGAAATGATGAGTAATTAAATTCCGTTTATATGAAAGTAATGTACACTATGTGATCGAGGGGATTCTTGCGGCTGCAATTGTCTGCCTGTTCGTCATGCAACCGTCCGGCCATAAGGGGGCAGCGTCGCGGTGGCGAAGATGGAGACGGATTCCACTGAGCGCCCTCAAAGCTTTCCCTGTTGCTTATATCAACGTGGACTCCTTTGTTGCAGAAATACAATTTCTCCATCGACCTGGAACGAGCAGATCCTGAAGAAGCAAGAGAACGCACGCGCCAGTTATACCCAGAAGGCACGCAGCCTGCAGGCTGAAAGTCAAGGACTTCAATACAAGATGCAGAACGGGCTCTTCGCTGCGCGTGAACGCGCTGAACAGGAGCAGCAACGGCTGATGAAAAAGGAGCAAGAGTTGCGGAGCTGGACGCCCGTCTGACGAAGGAATTGATGGAGCAGACGCAGGCCATGAACGAGCAGTTGCGCGACACCGTGGTGCGTTGCCTGAAGCTCTACAATAAGGACAAGGGCTATCAAATCATCTTTAGCAACACGGCCGGTAGCCCCATCTTCTTAGCTGACGACGCCTACAATATCACGGGTGAAATCATTGAGTTCTTGAATAAGCGATACGCGGAACGAAGTAACCTATCGGGCGTGATCCTATACATCCCATCCTCTCGGCCTCGAGTGGATGGGATTTTTATTGCGCATCAGGGCGGCTGCGGCCTCCGGCGAAGGTTGACCGGGTACCCCCGAGATAAATCCCGCCTCATCTTGTACCAGGCAACTTCCCAGACCTCGGCTGAGGCCTGCCATGAAAGAAAAAACTGGGATGCACCGTTGGCCGATGCACCCGTGGGAGCCCTGAATGTCAGTCGCCGATTAGAGCTTGTAGGACTTGTCAGCGGCACGACGATAGCCGCGGATCAGGTCGTCCATGATCTCGGCGACGGGCCGGATGTCGGACAGCAGTGCGGAGGCTTGGCCGATCTCCAACTCACCCTCCTCGAGGTCGCCCTCGAAGATGCCCTTCTTGGCGCGCCTTGCCGAGCAATCGGCTCATCGTTTCGGCGTCGGCACCGGCGTGCTTCGGCCTCCTCGACAGCCGTGCGGAAGGCGCCGGCAGCCAGTCGGGTGGGGGAGAGCTTCTTGAGCAGCAGCTTCGTGTCGCCCTCGTCCAGGGCCAGGCAGTGGAGCTTGAAGGCCTCGTGCGCGGAGCTTTCTTCGGCCAAGGCGAAGAGGGTGCCGATCTGCACGCCGTCGGCACCGAGTGCCATCGCGGCGAGCATGCCTTCGCCCGTGGCAATGCCACCGGCGGCCATGCGAGCGGCAGGTCGGTGACGCGTCGCACGGCGGGATGAGGCAGAGCGTGGTGGTCTCCCTCGCGACCGTTATGTCCGCCCGCCTCGAAGCCCCTCGCCACGATGGCGTCGACGCCCGCGGCCTCGCATTTGGCGGCAAAGCGTGAGGGAGAAACGACGTGCGCCACGGTGATGCCGTGGTCCTTGAGCGCGCGCCGTCCACGTCTTGGGGTTGCCGGCGGAGGTGAAGACGATCTACGCCTTTCGTCCATGATGATCTGCATGATCTCATCGATCTGCGGATACATCAGCGGGACGTTTACGCCGAAGGGCCGATCGGTGGCGGCGCGGCATTTGCGAATATGCTCGCGGAGGGTCTCCGGGGTGCATCGATCCGGCGCCGAGCAGTCCGAGTCCGCCGGCGTTGCTCACGGCCGCGGCCAGTCGCCAGCCACTGCACCACACCATCCCGCCCTGAATGACGGGGTATTCGATATCAAACAAAGAAGCGATTCGATCTCATATACATACGGAATTAAATACGGCGGCAAAGGAACTGAGATATTCGAACGATGCGGGCGCTACTCCCCCGACGGCTCGCCGGTAAGCCGTCCGGGCGTTGCAATAGGCGGTGCAGGCCTCGGTGTAGCGGTCGCGGGCGAGGCGCAGCTGGGTTTGGGCGTCGAGTAGGTCGGTCAGGGGACGGTGCCCGCCTCGTAACTATCGCGATTGAGGCGGAGGTTCTCCGTGGCCGAGGACGACGGAGCGGCGGGCCAGATCGATCTGCAAGTAAGCCTCGCTGAGGTTGCTCCATTTCGTTTCGATGTCCACACGCATCAGTTGGCGGGCGTCCTCGCGAGCGTTTTGCGCATGCTGCACCTTCAGCTTGTCGCGTCGGAGGGCGTGCGTTGGATATACACTATATAGATAGGGTAGGGGAGTGATAAGTAGTAAGAAGTAGTAAGAAGTAGAAGGGAGTAGGCTCCCGAGACTCGGGAAATGCCTCTCCCGAAGGTTGGACCCATTTCCTGACTCGGGAAATGGCCTCTCCCGAAGGTTGGGCCCATTTCCTGACTCGGGAAATGCCCTCCCGAAGGTTGGGCCCATTTCCAGACTCGGAAATGCCCTCCCGAAGGTTGGGCCCATTTCGAGACTCGGGAAATGCCCTCTCCCGAAGGTTGGGCGCATTTCCTCGGTCGGGAAATGCCTCTCCCGAAGGTTGGGCCCATTTCTGACTCGGGAAATGCCCTCTCCCGAAGGTTGGACCCATTTCCGAGGCTCGGGAATGCCCTCTCCCTGAAGGTTGGACTCATTTCCTGACTCGGAAATGACCTCTCCCGAAGGTTGGGCCCATTTCCTCGGTCGGGAAATGGCTCTCCCGAAGGTTGGGGCCCATTTCTGACTCGGGAAATGGCCTCTCCCGAAGGTTAGACCCATTTCCTGACTCGGGAAATGCCCTCTCCCGAAGGTGGGCCCATTTCCTCGGTCGGGAAATGGCCTCTCCCGAAGGTTGGGCCCATTTCCTCGGTCGGGAAATGCCCTCTCCCGAAGGTTGGATCCATTTCCGAGGCTCGGAAAAAGGATGGCTTACGTTGAGACGTTTACGCCGTGTGCGTTTCTGGAGGAGTGACCGCCCCCGCACATCTGCCTTTTCTGATCCTCTTTGCCGTAGAGTTTCCAGTAAAGCACGGGCAGGACGGTGACCACGGCGATCAGCGCACCGATGCCACCAGCGAAGATGGAGACGCCCACGGGGCTCCAAAACGAGCTGCCCTCGATGATCATGGGGATCACACCCACGGCCGTCGTGGCGGTGGTCAGGAAGATGGGCGTCATGCGTCGGGCGCCGGCGTCGTCAAGCCGCATCGCGTGCCGATCGGTGGGCCAGGTGGCGCGTCGTCTTCTGCGTGCTGATACATGAGGATGACGTTTTTCGCGATCATGCCTAAGAGCGAGATGAAGCCGAACATGGACGTTACCCCACCTCGTGCCGTGCGACGCCCCACGACACCGGCAAAGGGCGCATGCAGGGCGCAGTCGTTCATGTTCTTCTTCGATAGTTCGTACATCGACCGAGCCTGTTGCAGGCGTGTCTCGACCTCCACCATTTGCATTTCCGGTAGGCTCTTCTTGTCGTAGAGTTGTTTCATGCGGGCGTAAGCGTCTTCGGCCTGATGCGGCGAGGCGGCGGCAGCATCTCGTTTACCGACGAGCAGATCCGCGAGCTGGACGAGTATTACGCCTTATTCTTTCGCACCCTGGCTTGCCCCGAGGCGCTTTTTAGGACGGAGACCTTCAGGTGCCTGATCGCGGCGGCGATCCATCGCATCGGCGCCATCTTTTTCAGCAAAGTCAAGACAGGAACAATCGCCCGACGAACAATCGCCGGGAGGCCCCTCTTCGAACGTTTCATGCAGCTGCTTGAGGAGCATCATGTCTCGGAGCGCAACGTGGCTTACTATGCTGACCACCTCTTCCCTCACGCCCAAACATGTCTCGAAAGTGATCTTAGAAGTGAGCGGCAAGACGCCCACGCAGTGGATCGACGAATACGTGGTGCTGGAGGCCAAGAGTCTGTCTCAAATACTCTAACCTAACGATACAAGAGATCGCTGACTACCTGAATTTCTCCACGCAGTCAGTCTTCGGTAAGTATTTCAAGCTACAAGACGGGCCTCTCCCCACGGGAATACAAGGAGTCGTAGAGTCAAGTACAGGGCGGCCCCAGAGATGGTTCCGTCCGGCACTTGACTTCTGGGGGTTTTGCCACTTCGACTCCTTCGGCTCCTTGAGCTTCTTCGGCTCCCTGTCGGTCATCTTGCGGAAGAGGGCGAGGGCCTCGTTTTCGTGGCGCTCCACGATCTCGGCGCGCTCCGGGCGCTTTGTCGTCGATGCCGCAGAGGTGCAGGATACCGTGGATGATGACGCGGCGGAACTCGTCGCGGAAGTGTGTGCCATACTTCGCGGCGTTGGAGCGGACGGTGTCAGGGGGCGATGATGATGTCGCCGGAGATGGTGTCGCCCTCGGAGTTGTCGAAGGTGATGATGTCCGTATAGTAATCGTGCTGAAAAGAACTTTTGTCTCGTTTCGAGCATCTTCTCTTCGGAGCAGAAGAGGTAAGTGATGTCGCCCACCTTTTTGCCGTGACGTGCGGCCACGAGGCGGATCCAAGCGGAGGTGAGGCGGCGGAGGAATTCAGGGCGTTTGATGCCTTCGAAGTTGTACGTGATCATTATCTAAAAGAATAAGTATGTCATAAGAATGGCGGTGATAGCGCCTGCCAGGTCGGCAATAAGGGCGCAGGGAATGGTGTAGCGCGTGCGGCGGATGGCCACGCTACCGTAGTAAACGGCCACGATGTAAAACGCCGTGTCCGTAGAGCCTTGGGCCACGCAGCCAGTCGGCCGACGAAAGAGTCGGCGCCGTAGGTGCCCATCGCGTCGAGCATCATGCCGCGTGAGCCGCTCCCGCTGAGGGGTTTTCGATGAGCAGCGTTGGCAGACCGACGAACGACGTGTCCCACCCGATGGCGTCGACCGTCCAGCGCAGCCCGTCGATCAGCAGACCCATCGCACCCGAGGCACGAAAGACGCCCACGGCCACGAGAATGGCCACGAGGTAGGGCACGATCCGTATGGCGGTGCCGAAACCCTCTTTGGCGCCTTCGATGAAGGTCTCGTAGACGTTCAGCCGCTTGCGCACGCCGGCCACGATAAAGCCGCAGATGATGGTAAACAGCAGCACGTTGGCCGCGACCGTGAGCAGAGCGAGACCTGCTCGACGGCAGCGTGCGGAAGAGCCACACGAGTCCGCCGATGAAGGCTGCGGTGCCCGCGAAGAAGCCGATCAGGCTGCGGTGCATCAGGTTGATGCGTTGCATGATGGCCACGGCGATGATGGCCGTCAGCGTGGCCACGGTGGTGGTCAGCAGGATGGGCAGGAAGACGTCGGCGGGGTTCGCGGCGCCGTACTGCGCGCGGTACATCATAATCGTGATCGGCACCACGGTCAGGCCCGAGGCGTTCAGGTTGAGGAACATGATCATAGCGTCGCTGGCCGTGTCCTTACGCGGGTTCAGCTCTTGGAGCTGCTGCGTCGGCGCGTAGGCCGATGGGCGTGGCGGCGTTGTCGAGACCGAGCATGTTGGCCGAGATGTTCATGAAGATGGACCCCGCAGCCGGATGACCGGCGGGTACGTCTGGGAAGAGTCGGCCGAAGACAGGGGGCGGCCAGTCGGGCAAAGGCACCGACCAGCCCCGCGCGTTCGCCGATCTTCATCAGCCCAAGCCACAGCGAGAGGATGCCCGTCAGGCCGATCGAGACATCGAAGCCGGCACGGGCGGCGCTAAAGGTGGACGTGACGATCTCGGTGAAGACGTCCGTATCGTGAAAAAAGATGAGCCGGCGTATAGCGACCGCAAAGGCGATCACGATAAAGGCAACCCAGATGTAGTTAAGCGTCATGCCGGACTCCAGAGATAGTGCCAAAAGGCAGTCAGTTCGTGTTTGCGGGAATCAATTGAACTCGTCCCCGTAGCGGATTTGGGCGTCGGCCATGTATTGCTTGATGCGCTGCTCGTCCGTCTTACGACAGATCAGGAGCACGTTGCCCGACTCCACGACGATGTAATCCTTGAGTCCCTGAATGACGGCCAAGCGGTTGCGATCTTCGATGGCGACGATGTTGTCTTCCGACTCATAGAGCATGGCACGGGTCTTCAGCACGGCATTGTTAGCCTCATCGCGAGGCGATGTCGAAAATGGAGCCCCCAGGTGCCGAGGGTCGGCCCAGCCAGAAATCGACGCAACGCATGTAGACATTGTCGGCCTTTTTCCATCACCCCGTAGTCGATCGAAAATGCTGGGGCAGAAGGGGAAGTGCTCCTCGATGAAGGCGGCCTCGGCGGGGTGTTGAACTTCCGGGGCCGATGTCGAAGCGTGCCGAAATGTCAGGCAGATGGCGACGGATGGCCTCCAGAATGGTGTCGACGTTCCAGACGAAGAGGCCAGAGTTCCAGAAGAACTCGCCGCTGTCCATGAAGACTTGCGCCAGCTCGCGGTTGGGCTTTTTCGGTGAAGGTCTTGACCTTGACGAAGTCGCCCCTGACGTTCGTCGCTGCTTTGGATATAGCCGTAGCCCGTCTCGGGTCGGGAGGGTTTGACGCCGAGGGTGACCAGAGCGCGATGCTTGGCCACGAAGTCGAGCGACTTGCGGACGTCGTCGAGGAACCTCGTTTTCCTTGAGGATGAGGTGGTCCGAGGGGCCCGACGATGATTAGCCTGCGGGCAGCGGGCTTTGATGCGGTAGGAGGCGTAGGCGATGCAGGGCGCGGTGTTGCGCCGAGCGGGTTCGGCCAGGATTTTGGTCGTCGGCCAGGAAGGGTAGTTGCTCGTGCACCATCCCGACGTAGCGCCGATTGGTGACAATGTAGATGTGTTCCTTGGGGATGATTTTCGCAAAAGCGGTCGACCGTCATTTGCGGAGTGATCGCCCCCGTTCCCGAAGAAGTCGAGAAACTGTTTCGGTCTGTTTTCGCGGCTGAATGGCCAGAAGCGGCTGCCAATTCCGCCGCCCATGATGACACAATAGTTATTATCCATAGGGTAGGGTTTGATTCTGTGCGACAAAGGAACGTAAAGAAATGGAGATCGATCGGACACTGTCCACGCCTGCGGTCGAGAGACGGTCGGGAGGGTGCGAAGGCTGTCTGGCGACGTTTTCAAATGCTGCGAAGAGGCGGATGGGCGCACTGTCGAAGCCGATCCGTTGGCGTGCGACTAAAAATGAGGTGCGTGCGAACAAATTTTGATGATGCGAGAGCTTCAGAATATCTCACGTGATCAAAATCTTGATGACGCATGAGTCTTTTTATCTCTTACGTGAACAAAATTCGATGACACGCGAGGTTTTTACCTCTCACGTGATCAAATTTTGATGACGTAGAAAAACTATTCAGAAATATTCCTTTGCAAAAGAAGAAGTTACTCGGTTGTAGGCATTGGATAGGTAACGAAGTAGAAACGAGCGAAGCGTTTGGGTTGCGGGAATCTGCACAAAACAAAGGGCGCTTGTCGTTTGAGGCTGCAATGTTACGATGACCTGTTTAAAAAATAGGCGCTTTTGATGCGATTCTCTCGATTCTGCTTTTCGACTTGGGAGTGTGTGAACGCAGAGCGGATGGGGGCTAAGGCTCATATCCACCGCCTTCGCTTCTTCTTTTTCCCGGCTTGGTTTCTTAATCGCCGTTGCCACGCGATCTCGGCGTAGTCGACGCCGTGTGTCTGCAGGGTTGTGACTTCGCCAACCTCCGAAAGAAGGCTGCCTGCGGTGTCTAAGGCGGTGTCCACAGTGGAGACCGCGACTTGTGCGATAGGTGTACTGTCGTTCGTGGATCTCATGGAGGAATGGCTGGAGGGGATGATGGGCTTCTGCACATTGCCGGACTCGAACTGCTTCGGCAGGGTGTGGTAGCCGAACTCACGACCGATCTCGGAGGCCTTGAAACTTTGGCCGTCGTAGGTAAACTTCAGCCCGTAGACTTTCCCCTGCTTTGTTCTTCAAGCGGTCGATCTCGACGCCACTTCGGTACAGCTCATAGAGGAACATGGAGTGACCCGACAGGCCTTTTCCTTTGTGCTTCTCGAGTAAGGCGTAGCAGATGCTCCGCACTTTGTTGCTTCGTGCGTTCTCTCTGCCGGATTGGCTTGGGCTTTCCGGTGCGGTCGCGCGGTAGCGACTTTTTTGCGATGGTCAGCCCATACTTGCGGACTCGAGTTCTTCGCCACTCGCGGCTCGGTTACTGACGAAGGTGGTGTCGTAGACCCTGTCGACCGAGACTGATCCGATTGGCGATAATGTGGATGTGCAGGTTGTCGGTGTCTTTGTGCGTGACGGCCACCCACTGATGGTCATCCAGCCCCATCTGTTTGGCAAAAAGCAAGGCGAGGCGGTTCAGGGTCTTGAACGTCATCTGCGGTTCGTCCTGCGGGGCGATGCCGATCTCGACGCGCAGGAACTTGTTTTTGCAGCGACTGTTGTAGTCGTTGAGCAGCTTCATCTCCTCGTGAATTTCCTTTGGCGTTTCGCCGCACAGGTTGTGGAGGGCGAGAATCCGGCCGAGTTTGCCTTCGCGAAAAACATACTCCAGCGCGTTACTTCCATGCGCGATGGCCTACACTTTGCGATCATGATCTTCGATATTTAAGCGCTTAAATACCTCCTCTGGAACCCGGTAGCGGGGCTGAAGAACCGCTTAAAAGCGATCTTGGCATAGGTGGAAAGTGCCTTTGTGGCGTCTACCCAGGAGACGTCTTTGACCTTAATCAGGTTAGAAATGTGCGCGTAGAATAGTGCCGTCTGACGAAGGATGGCGAGCGCCTCCCTCTCATTGTCGCCTATCGGAGGACGGCGACGACGGATCCACCGAGCAAACATCTCACGGCAGTAGTCGGAATACTTCCGCCCCTGCGTTCCGCAGCCCTCGAACGGATCCGCTCCTTCTCCTCGGCCGTACATCTGACCTTGATGGTGGCGGTCTTGTTCGTCTTCTTGTCTTCCTTTTTGGGGTGTCTTTTCATGTGGATAGGTCTTTTCTGACTATGGCTGGGGCCGATGAGAACGGATGTGATTACGGCCCTCTCCTCCGTCCGTTAAGGGCGGGGGAGCAAGCGCAGTTTGTGGGAACAAACTGACGTCTTGCATTGCCGTCGTCACGCTCCGGTACAAACCCTACAGTGATTCTTGCAGATCATTGCATGCCGTGCATTCAGACAGATGCTGCGTGCTTGGCACGTAAAATCGATCGTGGGGCTCCCTTGATGCATTTGCGTACTCGGATTACGGCTTTCGCCATTCCTCGATCTCCCAATCGACGGACAACGAAGTCGGCGCGCTCCTGAGTTGCCCGACTCAAATAGACTGCCCGACGTTCGATCAGCTCCAAGAGATTTCCGTTGAGGTACGGAGATCAAAAACACTTGTCGGGAGATCTCCGTAGGGGTACGGAGATCAAAAACACTTGTCGGGGAGATCTCGTAGGTACGGAGATCAAAAACACTGTCGGAGAGATCTCCGTAGAGTACAGAGATCAAAAACACTTGTCGGGAGATCTCTGTAGGGGTACGGAGATTGAGCACCTGCATTGGACTTATCGCCAATCTGACACGGTTGCCCTGTGCTTCCGCCACGGCCCTCGGAATAGTCGATCCACAGATTCTTTTCGGTGTCTACCTTGAAGCTGGGGTGACGATCATCCCGCAGCGGCGAACGGTACATCACGTGGGTCGCCATCCGTCGGACGGGCGTGATGCCTTTACTTTCCAAATACGCCGTGATGGGATACCGCTTGATGGTCGATGGGTTTTCTTCTTTCATGCTGATTAAACATTGAGATCGGTAATGAAATGGTGGGGTGTTTTTATTGGAATGCAAGTGATTTAAGATCAAATACCCGTACTTTTTGGCTTCTTCTTACTACAAACCACAATTGCCATAATCGATTGTGTTTCCAATAGCATCCATGTAAGTCAAAGCCACTACGCGGCTGACTACATGTTGCTACTACAGATTTGAAGGAGCGGACAGGGGAGGATCTTTCGGACTTTGTAGACATACAGCGGACTGCCGCCGTTTCGCCGCCGGCTGACCTTGATGTATCCGGCCCTTTTCAGCGCCTCGCCCATGCGTTTGGCCGTGAGCGGCTGGCGCGTGTAGGCGCCGAGGTAAGTCAGGATTTCAGTCGTCGTTAGGGTAAGAGCAATCACTGTCTGTGGTCGGCAGCTCGAAGCAGCGCAACAGGAGCTCCATCTCCACAGTCTGCACTTGAACGTCCTCACTTTCGCGGTACAACTCGCGATCTCCTCGTCGTTGAACCAATATCGATAGCCCGATTGCAGCAGCGATTTGGCCTCCCGCATAGACGGCGTCCATCGAGACGCTCGCTTGCCCGATCGATGTCGATGGAAAGTGCCTCGAAGGGTAGAAAGCGCCTGCTGCCGGTGGGGTCGGTGAGGAAGTCGTTGCCATTCACCGAGGCCACGAAGCTCGCCATGTGAGGGGTGCTCCAGCATGCTTGTCGTAGGGGCATGCGGTACTTGACCATCAGGGCAGGTGATCAGGTTCTTCAGTTCGTTTTTCATCCCGTTTGTTGAGCGCCTTGAGCTGGTCATCGATGTTGATGATGAGGTTTTGCCCGACGTAGGTCAGCGTGTCTTTTTCCTGTGGATAGATCTTGCCGGTATAGCTGTAGCCGTGCAGCTTAGGCGGGCAAAGCAGGTCGAGAAACGTCGTCTTGAATCGCCCCTGTTCGCCGGTTAAGACTAGGCAGGTGTGGTTTACGGCACGCGCGGTCGTCCATCGCATTGGCGACCACCGCCACAAGCCATTTTTGTTAGATACAGCAGCCATTTCTCCGGGTTACGGACAACGACGCAGTCGGCTAATTCACGGATGGCATGCTCCGCTGATTCATCCGGAACAGCGGCGGGCAAGGCTTTGAAATACTCCTGTATGGGATTGACGCGAGGCGAAAAACTGCTTTCAATGATCGAGTAGAGGTTGTCCGGGGAGGTCATGATCCCGACTTCGCTGTCGAGTTCGCGGCGCAGCGTGTTGATCTCATAGCGGCCGACCTTCACAAATCGATTGTCCTCCCGACCGTGATATTCCACTCGTCCCCAAACGGTGTTGTATCGGAGTGCGTAATGCTGAGAGAGGTAGGCCTCGATCTCCCCCTGTTCTTTTGATGAGCGTCCGCTGCTGTCCGGTGTTTTGCTGGTGTTTATGTTGCTTCTATCTGCCTGTTTTTTTCATGGTCGGTTTGGATGGGTTCTCGGAGGCGAAAGTGTGATGAGCATCCCCGGCATCCAAGCATGCAGTGCTGTCCGGCATGATATTGCGCCCGGTTGCTGCTGATTTCTTCGGGGAGCAGGACTTACAAGAAAGCGATTTGTTCTTCCGATAAGACAAAAATGGCAGTGAAAGAAAAAGAGGTGCGGAACGATTCGCGGGCTGCTATCTGCTTTCCGTTGCGGCTGTTTTTCCGAATAAGCGAAAGCCACCCTTGCTGCGCCGGTTGTATCCCTGCTTTTCCATTTATATCCCTCCTGTTCCCGATTGCGTTGACAGCATTTTTGCGTGCAATTTAAGTTTGCCGCCGAAAACAGTAAAACCTAAATACCAACTAGAAAAACTAATAAGTGAGACCGATGAAGTATTTGATTATTACAGAGGCCGATTGGCAGAACCTGCGTGACGAGGTACTGAGCGCTTGCGGAATGTTGTTTGAAGGCTTTCGGAGAAGAGTCCAAACACACGGACTGGCTACACAACGGGGACGTCTGCCGACTGCTCGGCATCAGCAAACGTGCCTTACAACACTACTGAGACACAAGCGTGCTACCCTTCGCACAGATCGGGCACAAGTGCTGTTACAAGCGGGAGGATGTGGAGCGATTGCTCTGCGTAAAGTCTGACAAAACGACAAACACGACAATACGATGATGGAAGCAATTCAAGACTTGAGTATGGAGACAGGCGAGATGCAGGTGGTCATCTCAGCCTTGCGACGCGTCAAGGAAAGGATTCGGGATGTATCCGAGACGCACCGGCCACTCTTCGGCGGTGAACACTTCCTCACGGGCAAGGAGGTTTGCGAACGGCTCTACATCAGCCCTCGCACTTTGCAGGATTACCGCGACCGAAAGGTCATCCCCTACACGCAGTTTGCCGGCAAGATCCTCTACAAGGCCTCAGACTTAGAAAGGATCTTGGAGGAAAATTATAGGGAAGGCGGGAAACGGTAAGGCGGAGAAGCACGCATTCGAGAATTGGGATTAGCATTTACTTTCTATCCCCAATCGTCCATTTTCTTAGGTTACAGCAGTTTTCGGTATACCCCATCTTTCGCTTCAAGTTCGGCGTGGGTACCACTCTCTATAAAGCCGTCCCTTGTCCATCACGATTATCTGATGGGCGTTGCGGATGGTTTGCAGATGGTGGGCAATGACCAAAACCGTGCGGTTGCGGATAAGGGCAGACATGGCCTGTTGTATCTTGTACTCATTGACCGGGATCAATGTTGCTCGTTATTTCGTCCAACAGGAGAATGGGAGCGTCTTTGAGGAACGCACGGGCGATGGAGATGCGTTGCTTCTGTCCGCCCGACAGCCCCAAGCCGTTCTCTCCGATTTTCGTTTCGTAACCATCAGGGTAGGCCGACGATGAAGTCGTGTATCATCGCCCGACGTGCGGCCTCGATTTCCGCTTGCGTGGCATTGCGATCACCCACCTTGATGTTGTTGGCGATGGTATCGAAAAGAGGATGACGTTCTGCATCACCACACTGATTTTACTGAGCAGATAATCATAGTCCATCTCCCGAATATCCACCTCTCCAATGCGGATATGACCCGCCTGCGGTTCCCAAAAGCGGAGACAACAGATTGGTGAGGGTCGTCTTGCCGGAGCCTCGATGAGCCGACAAGTGCCGTTACAGTCTGTTCGGGGACGCTGAACGTGAGATCCTTCATCTCAAAGCCTTCTTCCTCATAGTAGAAGCCGACACCCTCGAATGAGAGGTCGAAGCGTTCAACTGTTTTCGGTTGGCCGATTGGCGATGAAGGGTGCATCTAACAAGCGGGAGATGCGTCCGTAGCTGTCCTTACCTTGATGATAGTTTAGCCAGTAGCTCTCCATGTTGATAAAGGGGCTTGTAGAACTCCCTCGAGACGATGACGAACATCAGGTAAGCAAAAACGGAAAGTTCACCGCGCCAACTCCACCAAAGACCAAGCGCAGCCATCAGCGCAAAAAGCCAGCTCAATGAGAAAGGTATACCTGCCCACGCTTACAGCTGCAAGTCGTAGGTCTTCTTTGCTACTTTCTCCAAACTCATGAGACGGAACGGTCGAGCCTGTCACGAAACATGCCCTTTCCTCCGAATACTTTCAGCACGGGTATACCCCTGACATATTCCACAAAGAGGCTGACCATATCCGCCAGACCGTCTTGTGTCTCCTGCTGTGCTTTTCATACCCGAACGAATGTCTCGATAAAGGGAAAAAGAGCAACAGGAAGGAAGGCAACCATCGCCAATCCCATACGCCAGTCTACGCAGAACAGTGCGATGCCGAGTATCAGTGCCACAATGAAATCGGCGGACATTCGTGTCCAGAGATGCCCACCACCATTTCCATATTGTCCACGTCTTTGTGGATGATGGTGCTTATCTCACCCAGCCGCTCATTGGTGTAGAAACCAAGCGAGAACTTCTTCAGCTTCAAAATGATTTTCTCGCGGATACGCTCCACGAGGTCGAAGCCGGCAAAGTGCTTACTCATATCGGCTATGGCATTGGAGATGGTTTTCAAAACCAGCAGACCGCAAGCATCCATGCTGCGGAAACAGAGCGAAACGCTTTTTCGCCCGATATATAACGATCGATAAGAAGCAGGACGGTAAGCATAATCGCCGTGCCACAGAGGGCATAAACCACAAAAACAGTGCGGAGACAATCAGGTGCTGCACCTCGCGGGCGGTCAATTCATTCAATATGTTGCGTACCATCGTTATGTCTCCTCTTCTTTCAGTTGCCATCTGTTTACCGCCCTGCGTTTCTGTCATGTTGCGGTACAGCGGGCAGCTGTCCATCAATTCTCCGTGCGTTCCCGTCGCCAAGACCTGACCTTTGTCCATCACAACAATGCGCTCCACATCCTGAATGATGTTGAGCCGATGAGCGATGGTGATGACGGTCTTGTTGCGTTGTAATTCGTCCAAAGCCTCTTGGATAAGTTTCTCATTCTCCCCGTCCAATGCGGCAGTGGCTTCGTCCGAGAATGACAATCGGCGAGTCTTTAGCAAAGCATACGCGCAATGGAAATGCGCTGCTTCTCTCCGCCGGAGAATTTACACCCACTTCACCTGCCGACGTATCGTAACCACTGGGCAGTCCCACGATAAAGTCGTGTATGCGTGCCTTTCGTGCCGCCGTTTCCACCTCCCGTTGTGTAGCGGAGGGCTTGCCGATACGGATATTGTCCCGAATGCTCGTATTGAAAAGGAACACCTCCTGCTGCACCATCGAGAAGAAATTGGCAATGTTGCGCTCGGAGAGTTCCGCAAGATTTTCTCCACCCAGTCGAACGGTTCCTGACTGCGGTTGCCAAAACCCATCATTAGATTCTGCCAATGTACTTTTGCCTGACCCTCGATTCGCCCACACTAGCCGTATGACTGCCCTTAGGGAATTGCAGACTGACATCAGATAATGCACTGTCTCTTTCTTATTCGGGTAGGCAAACGTAACGTGCTCAAAGCTGACATCGCTCTGCATAGCGTCCGTATCCCGGTCTGCCGTATCCTTTACGGGCACTTCGGTAATCGACCGGACCCTCGCCAGCGACTCGCCCATAGACAATTCGGAAATGCTGGAACGTGGCCAGTTTGGCAAAGGAGGACGAGAAACAGTCCGCCCAATATCAGAGGCGAGGATGAAGCGTGTCACGGTCAGCTCGCCCGACGCCATCAACCACAGACCGACGAGTGTCATCACCACGATACCACCCTCTAAAAACATCGTTATGAGCGTCATCGGAACGGTCACGCTGAACATACTCCGCGTTACCCGGCGGATATAATCGCGCATGCCGCAGAGAACCTGCTCTGTCCGGGTTTCTTCGTGGCTGAATGCCTTAATGACCGGAATCGTGACACATACTCCAAAAAGGTCTTCCGACATCTTCTGCGTACTTTCCATAAAGTGTTGGAAACTCTTTCTCCCAAAGCGTTTTGACTGTCATCTGCAAGAGAAACGCCAACGGTAGCAGCAATACGAGTGACAACCCCAGTCGCCAGTCCAACACCGATGACAATACCCCCAGAGCAAAGCAGGGAAAAGCGTCGCAGAGAGAATTTCGGGCAGCCCATGTGCCAAATACATCTCGATTTGTTCCACGTCGTGGTTGATGATGTTCACCAAGTCACCCACCTTCCGCTCCTGAAAGAAACCGATCGGCAACCGCTGCAAGTGACTCACAATGCGCATTCGCAATCGGGTGAGGGCGTTATAAGCCGAGTGATGGGCCCGCCAAATCGAAATTCCATAAAACACGCCGCGAAACAAGGCAAAACAATACCATCGCCACTCCGACCGACCAAAGCATTGCAGGAGTGAGTGTGTGCCCATCAGCCTGTCCACCGCCCACACCACGAACAACAGGGGAAGCGTGCTGAATACAAGGTGCAGCACAACTACCGTATTGGAGAGTAGGTTGCGGCTCTCCCTTTCCTCATCGAGAGATCTGATTTTCTGTTTATCCATATATCTATGTCATTATCGTCAATTGAAAATGGTTTGCGAATCTCTTTGGGGCCCCTATCGTTGTGTCACCTCATAAAGCCTGCTTAGTCGCATCTCTTAGCATGCTACCCTTTATAGGTTAGTGAGCGTACTACCTTATAGGTTATAGTCAGCCACCATGCAGGTGGTGCACAAGTACTATACAGTAAGTGTACAGGGGCACCATGTGAAAAAGAGGGAGCCATGCGTAGGCCGAAATTCGCCAGACCATTTCCGTTTGAAACTATGGCGGCGAAGGTGAGGAGATACACAGGGATAAATTAACCTGAATGAGCATAATACTGCTCCGAAAAACGATACGCTTAGGACGGTTCAACTGATAGGGGTATAGATGTGCTTGATAGGGGTATTTACTTCTTTGATGTACCGACACCTTTTGCGCAGATTTTTCATGAACGAATAAGATGTTGATTTCAAAGACAGCTTGCATATGCAGGATAATACTTACAATGAGTTCTCTATTGTCGCTTCCTCTTTTTGCTCAGAAGCAGATAACGGAAATTCGTGTCATAGATAGCGAAAAAGGAAAGTGTTATTGAATCGGCAACACTTCAATGGAGAGCAGTGGGCTCTTCCTTATATATGGATGGTACAACGACTCGACCGCAAAGGCATCGCAAGGGTGAATGCAGATGTCGGGCAGAAACTTGTGCTAAGTGTGAGTTATGTCGGCTATCAAACAGCTACCGACACCATAACCTCTGATGGGAAGAGATACACGATAAAAACTTTATCCCGATGCAATGGCGTTGGAGAATGTCGTGGTCTTCGGAAAAACAAAAAGCCCGGATTATCAGAGAATCGCCTGAGGCTGTTTCCGTGATAAACGCAAAAGGAGCTGCAAGGTCGCTCCGTGTCTTTAGAAACCATCTTGAACAAGACCATTGATTGAAAGTCGGGCAGACCGGTGGCTTGGGTAGCAGTTCGAGAATTATCGTCCACGGTTTGAGGGAACCGCATTCAAATTCTTTTGGGACGGTATACCGATGAATACTTCGGATGGTGCCTTTTCGCTTGATGAGATACCGATAGATATTATCGAACGAATGAGAGGTTTACAAAAGCATTATTCCTGCACGATTTGGTTGCGACGGACTGGGTGGTGCCGTCAATATTGTGACGAAAGAATTTAGTACGGACTACTTAGATGCTTCATATGAACTTGGCTCTTATCAAACACACAAGGCCAGTATCTTTTCTCGTAAGAACTTTCCTAAGAGTGGTATTCTGCTCGGTGCGGGTGGTTATTATACGTCTGCAAGAATGATTACTCTTTCAGAGTTCCCGAAAGAGAGGACTTATTGGTAAAGCGAGACCACGACTGTTTTCGGTCGTATATGCTGAAAGGGAAAATCGCTTTCAGCAAACTTTGTTCGATGAGATGAGTACCGAATTCGGTACTATAATCGTTTTCAATGAGATGCAAGGGGTATTGAAGAATATCCGGTATGCCGAAAACAAATCCGGGATGTTCATGCTCGAGAACAGATCTGATAAAAAGTGGAATGCTGAATAACAGCCTTGACTTCGAGTCTCATTTCTCCTCTCGCATACGACGAACAATTTTGTGGATACGGTACGAGTGAATCATGATTTTGAGGGGAACATGTATCCGAGCCCGAACGGACAGGGAGGACGGGAGATGTGCCTCATAACTCAAACGACAAAGGTTTGGGAATCAACGAGCGCATCAATTTCGATTACAGATTGTCCGCTAATCACAACCTGAACCTGAATCACGCTTATTAACTACGCCCGCAGACAGCCAAATGACGACATGGCAGCCGACATGCCGGTTTTTGTCATTGGAGGATTTCCCAGCAAAAAGACCGGCGTTGTCTCAGGTTTGACTTTGGGAAGCGAAACTCTTAGACAGAAAAACTGACGAATATGCTCTCTGTAAAGTATTTCCATCTCCATTCTGAGATAGAGGATTTGACTTCATACGAGATGATTGAGGCTCGAAGAAAAAGAGCAATACGACATCGCAAATCGGATGGATAGAAGCAGTGAAATATGAACCGTTCAGAGGCTTTCATCTGAAGGCTTCCTATCAACGAGCAATACGTCTCCCTAATTCGCAAGAGTTGTTCGGTGACGGCATCATAACTTTTTCCTGCTGCTGGATTGAAACCCTGAGAAAAGCCACAACTTCAATCTGGGATTCTTGATAGAACAAAAACAACGTACTCGGACTTTTCGCGATTACAGTTTGAGGTAAACGGCTTTTACATGCAGGTAAGCGACATGATAAAGCTGATGAAGCAGCATATGGCGGCCGGATATGTGAATGCTGAAAGGGTACATATTAAGGGCATAGAGACCGAGTTGAAATTGGATATATCGCCGACAGTCTATGCCTATGGGAATCTGACTTATCAGGATGTCCGCGATGTCTTGGAGTATTTGCTGGCACCCAAGCCCCCAATCCGACAAAAAGGCTTCGACTGCCGAATATTCCCCTACTTGTTCGCCAACTTCGAGCAGAATATCACAGTGACCAATTACTCAAGAATTGGATATGTCAAGGCATTTTGGGACGGAAAGTTCACGGAAGAGTTTTTCTACTTCTGGGAACTTACCGAATTACAGAAAACGGCGCATCCCTCGCAGTTTTGTCAATGACATAGGCTTGCTATTGACCTACAAGAACAGATATTCCATTGCTTTGGAATGCCACAATCTGATGAACAAAGAAGTCTGGGATCAGTATCGTCAACCGTTGGCAGGGCGGACATTCCACTTGAAATTCAGATACGTCTTTTTCAAAAAGGGATTTTATAACTCTAAACACGAATAAGAATGAGAACAACAACATTGAAGTACATAGCTTTTTTTCTGCTATGCTGGCCAGCTCCATAGGACTGACGTCTTGTGGTAAGCACGATGACCCCAAACCTACGCCTAATGAGGTGCAACAACATTTCGCGTTTGTACATTATGTGGACAAAAGCGCATGTGGGCACTTTCAGTGATTTGACACCTCAAGCGACTGACAATAAGAAAGCATTTGAATTCGGTTTCGGGTGTTATCTCTTCGCAAAAGGAAACACGGTACTTGTACCCGAAGGAAAATTCGGAGACAAAGTGCACAAGTTCACAAGAGGAGCGCACGGTGAACTTATAAAATCAGGTACGATGACCTTTGAACAGATGGCGCAGCCCGGAGAAATCAACTTCATCGACGAACAGCACGCATACGTCCCATTGCACGGAAGGGGCAAGATTGCGTTAATCAATACTGCCACATTGCGAAAAGAGGATGAAATCGACCTCTCGCCTTATGCTGTTCAGGACACTAATCCCGATCCCGGCTGCAATGTCATTCGTGATGGAAAGATGTATGTAGCCCTCAACCAGCTCAATTCGCCCCACACTTCTGTACCAGGAACGGGTGCAGAGGTGGCTGTTATTGATCTTAAAACGAAAAAGATCGAGGTCATCAAAGACAACCGAACAAGTGTGGTCGGATTGTTCCGCTCACTCCGATGCCTTTTATAGACGAGCGGGGCGACATCTACTTTTACAGTCGCAGGCAACAATTTCAATGTTGCCGATAAAGGAAGGTTTCCTGCGCATTCGCAAGGGAAGCGACAAATGGGATACCGATTATCTGTTCAACTTATCGAAAAACGACCATCAAGGGAATAGGAAAGACGGGGCAGAGTATGATTAAGTCCTACTACGCAGGTAACGGCATCGTATATAGTTGTCTGAAAGTAACGGATACAGAATTCGGAATACTGAAGAAAGACTTCCAGCCCGTAAGAATCGATATTTGGAACAAAACCATTGAGAAACTCGATTTGCCGATGACCGACAGCAATGGTTCTTTTTCGCAATAACGAAGTACAAGGACTTCATCGTCTTTGGAATGACGTGTAATAACGGAACGGGTTACTATACCTACAATACCAGGACAGGGCGAATGTTCGCAAACGCCCATTGTTACAGCCGTGGAGTTCCTTCAAGTTTGGTCGCATTTGAATAAATCTCATATCGTAAGAGTATTCCTTTTGAGGGAATACTCTTGTTCTCTTTCAACAGAAGGTATAACTCCACAAGATAAAAGCATAGGAGAACCTCTTTTCACCCTTGTCTATTTGTATTTAACGTGAATTCGACGAATGAATGAGGTTCCTTATTCCTGAAGAATGTCTTGGATAGCGCGCTGTAACGGTCAAAGTGTTTTTGGGGGACGCTTGCACCAGCGGTGCAAACCTCAAAAACCTCTTTTTGTTTCTCTTGCACCGGTGGTGCAAACAGAAAAACTGCTTTTAGGCCCTTTGCACAACCGGAGCAAATAGAAAAACCACTTTGGAACCGTTGCACCGATGGTTGCAAACAGAAAAACTGCTTTTGGGAGCTCTTGCACTGATGGTGCAAAGCCGTAAAAAGTACTTTAGTCGTTGCACCGTCGGTGCAAGCATTTCCAAAAACGTTTTTGCCCTCGCGTGGCTTCCCGTAGAAGTTCTCTGCTTACATCGAACTCACGTCGTATTTATATGAGAGATACAATGGTATGACCATAGAGTTTTGTGCTATCAACAAGCTTCCGAAGATTGGATGGAGATGGTCGCCGAACAATTTGGCACATCGGTGACGAATAACGGTTTTACCGTTCCGGTTTCAGTGGGTCGCGGATTTTTCAAACAATATTATCCGTTGTCGTGGCTCACATTGACCCATATCAGTTTTCATGTCATACGAACCGATGACAATGGTGCGTCACTCGGTAGAAAACTCAAAATGGATTCCCGTGATGTTCTATGTCAACGAGCATAAACACGAGCAGATTATCGGCACAAGTACGAAAACGGTCGGGGTGGACACGCTCGACGGTATTTTTATGCCTTCGAGCAATATTCCTACGGAATGGACATTCGATCCTAAACGGCAGTACGAAAATATCACATTGACTTTCAACAGGGATTGGATAGAGCAATTAGATGCGGCTCACGAAACCTACATCAGTAGGTTGCTCGAGTCAGACTGTATGTCTTTTTATCTGTTTGAGACCATTACGCCGGCCATGCAGCAGACACTATACGGTATCAAGTCAATAGTTGAAAAACAATGCGCCTCTCCCTGCTCCATCTGCATGGAAAAAGCAATAGAGCTACTGACAATGTTTCTCGAAAAACCTCGAAAGGCGTTCTGAAGTAAAACCTTTTGCCAACTTGAATTTACATGATGTGAGTTCTGTATTCCGTATCCGACGTCTGATTTTGCGGAATTTGAACCACACACCGAGTCTCCCTGAATTGGCACGTGAGGCCAATATGAGCAGTTCCAAATTACAGAAGTGTTTCAAGCAGGTCATCGGTAGCGCGATTGCCGAATATGCCCTATCTGAAAAAGATGGAATGGGCAAAAACGGTTTGTTGTCCACTCGTCTTTTGATTCTGTATCCGAGGTGGGGTATGAAATCGGATACACCAATCTTAGTCACTTCCACGGAGGCTTTCCCTCACATCACAGGATAAAGCTCAAAGCAATACCTAGACTTTGTGTTGGATCAAAGTCGAGCAGACAATTTCTGGTTGTATCAGCGACTACACCTGACTACGCCTTGCTCCTTTCTTTTTCACCGCATTACCTCTGTTGTAGTCATGTAGTAAGATCTATTCAATGAAAGGGAAAAAGCATACCGCCTCACGTTAGACAGCGTGCGGGGATCACGCTAACGCCAGCTTGTTAGCTTCCGGATCAGCTTGTCCATGTCTTCCGAGATCTTTTTGTCCGTCACCTGCGCGCATAGATCTGCGTGCTGGAGATGGAGTCATGTCCCATCTATCTGCCGATGCTCTATCGGGATGCCAGCGCTGAGTGAGACACGTCCGAACGTGACGAGCCATGTGAAAGACAGGCGTTGGTTCGATACCGACAGGCCAGCCCCACAGTGCTCAGTTTGTTGTTCATCGCGCCACGACTGCAGAGCGCGTGGGAAGCAGGTCGTCGCCTTCTTTCACCGTTTCGTCTCCTGCATCTCGCTAGGATCTCCTCCGCGATCGGATGTAACGGTATGAGCAGACTCCACTTTCGTCTTCTGTCGTTCCTTGCGGATACACCTCCTACCGTCGGCTGATGCTTTGGATATGAGAGACTCAGGCGTTTCATGTCCGCAATGGCCAGTCCGGAAGCAGGAGAAGAGAAACATTTGCCGGGCTTGCCTGCTTCCAATCGTTCACCTTTAGTGCCATGAGCTTGCCACATCGCTTTTTGCAAGAGCTGAATCTTCCGTTCTACCTTTCATCAGGTAGCGCCCCTCGTGATTGGCGAACGATCCTTTGCTGACCGCACGATACATCAATCGACTCAGCCAGCAGAGATCTCGATTGATTGTCTTTCAGCTGTAAATCGCTTCTTCTGAGGTAGAAGCGAAACTCCCTCAAATATCCATTCTGCAACAGCGTCGATGGGCATAAACCTTTTCGACCTCGCTTTCATCCACTGGCGAAGCATCTTCACCCGAACAGGTGATTTCGATAGGTGCCTTCTGACCTGACCTACCACGCATGCCTTTTAACGGATTGTAGCCCACCCCGCTCATGGCCAAAAGGGTAGTCGGTGGCGCGACGCCTTCGCAAACGATTCTGAGAGTTTCGCACCGACCACGCCAGCTTCGTAAGCATTTCCGCGTAAGTCTTTTCCATCAAGCCCCGAACGCCGCGACGCGACGTTGACTGCTTTCGCCGGTTACACCCCCGTCTGCTGTTCCATCCGGCCGGCAAACATTCCTCGCCCGTGGCAATAGCTTTGCACCATCGACGATGACACGGCAAAAAGATGGCCGTCCGGCCGTCTGCTTTTTGTCTTCTGTCGTTGATAGAACAGGATTTGAATGACTTCACATCTGTTTTGCAGGTCGACAGGTGTAAATCTTCGCAGTGATCAAGCCGTCTCGAACCCTCGAATAGTTTCGAGGGTGACTTTCGCATATCGCTCAGTCAGCGCACCGTGCTCAGCTCTGCCGACGGTCTCATGCAGTACGCCCTGCCCAAGCGTCGCGAGTGGCGAGCAGGTGCGGCGGTGTGCGTGGTGATGGGTAAAGACAGTCCGGCCTTAGCGAAATCGCCTTCGCTAAGACAAACAGGGTGGCATAATCATATGAGCAGCAGTCTGGCATCGCTGTGCTAGTTGTTCCAGCAACCGAAGCGGGCTTCAGGCAAAGAGCCACGCGACAGAGACGCCTGCTTCTGCCTGTTGAACTTCAACCAAAGCGCCTCATCGTCGCGACAAGATGCTCGCGAGTCCAACGCCATCAACCGCAATAGCCGCGCCGGTGAACAAGCGAAAGAAACATATCGCGGGAGGTTTCATATCTCGCTCAAACCGTCAAAACACAGCGCTTTTAGCTTGTCTCAACTCGTCCCTATCGAGCGCTCAGGTAATCGGCTATCTCCTTTGTTCACATACGCACATTGTCGAACAACGCGAGTCTCGCGACGCCTTCCTCGACAGGCCAGTTTGCAAACCTTTCTGATAGGACGATCATGAGCAGTGCCTGTTTCAGCCCTCACTTCTCCGTCACATACTGCTCGAATAGCTGATGAAGTCCTCCATGAGCTGCGAGAAAGCCAAATCGGAAGCGTTGTACTTCGTCCGGAATAAACTTGCAATTGCACTTCTTGTCTCGACGGTACGCGGTCAAAGAATCTTCCTTGATGTCTACACCGACACGATCCTTCATCGTCCTCGATCAGGCCGTCGAACCGTTCCACTAGCATGGTTCGACTCTGCACGTTACCCTGGAAATGTTCCTCGATGTCGATTGCATCAAACGGCGATCCTTTGGCAAGCAGAGATGATAGGAGGCCTGAACGGCAGCAGGAGGTTGTCCAATCGTCTGCTGACTTCGACCGCCTGCGGTCTTCCTGTCCACCCTGACAGCCGCGCGGGTTCCATAGATCGGAGTTAGCGACAGCTTGCAACCGATCTGTACATGGATCGTCCCAGCGTGATGCGTCCCATGATCGGCGCCTTTTGCCCGACCTGTCGCGATCTGTTTTTGAGGTGAGCAGCACCTTCATTTTTTGTCAGTCCATACGCTTTGAAAACTGTGGGCATACCCGGTTCAGCAGCTCGTTACCCTGCAGATTCTCAGATCAATGCAAAACACCTATGTGAGAAAGGCCACGTTATCTGCTTTTTGCACCATCGTTACCTGTCGCGGGCGGGTAATGCTTTGCAACTGAACTTCTGTAAGACCAGATCTTTTCTGCCTTTTACACTCTATGCAATCAGAAGCAGATCTGTTCTTTTCCGCCTAATTATCAGCCCACTTGCTTCAACCTCGGAGCTTCTGCTTTTGAAGGGAATAGTTGATCACGCACGATGTTTTTTACCTCTCGCGTGATCAAAATTTGATGACACGCGAGCAAGGATAAGCTGGTGCGTGAACAAAATTTGATGATGCGCGAGCAACAAGAAGCTGGTGCGTGAACAAAATTTGATGACGCGTGATCAACTATTCCTCGAAAAAGCAGAAGAGCTGATATCGGAGTAAGTGGACTGATTATTAGGGCGAAAAGCGTAGATATGCTTCCGATTGCGTCGAGCGGAAAAGGCAGAAAAGTGCGGATTCGATCAAGAGTTCAGTTACCAAACCATTACCCTGTCTGGTGATAGGTAACGACGATGCAGTGATAGGTAACTGAGGCCCTTTCGCACACGGTGTTTTTGCGTTGATATACAGGAATCTGCACAGGTAACGGGCGCTTTGAACCGGGTAATTTTGCCCACAGTTTTCAAAGCGTATGAATGACAAGAAAATGAAGGTGTTGTCTACCTCAAAAAGGGCACTCGCGACAGGTCGGGCAAGGCGCCAATCATGGGACGCATCACGCTGGGACGTTCCATTGCACAGTTCAGTTGCAAGCTATTCTGCAATCCCGATTTGTGGAACCCGCGCGAAAGTCGGATGGACGGGAAAAGCCGTGAAGCGGTCGAGGTCAATGCCAGGTTGGACAACCTGCTTCTCGCTGTTCAGTCCTCCTATCAATCTTTACCTGCCAAGGAGGCACCGTTTGACGCAACGGACATCAAGGAACATTTCCAGGCAGTGTGCAAAGTCGAACTATGTTTTTGGAACGGTCTCGATGACCTGATAGAGGAAAATGGAGAGGCATGTCGGTATCGACATCAAGGAAAATTCCTTTGGCCTCGTATCGTCAGACAAGAGCACAATTGCATCGATTCATTCGGGCGAAACACAATGTTTCTGATTTGGCCTTTTCGCAGCTCACGGAGGACTTCATCCAACAATTCGAGCAGTATGTAACCGGAGAGGTGGGTCTGAAACAGAGCACTTGCTACAACATGATCGTCCTTATCAAAAAGGTATGCAAGCTGACGTACCGCGAAGGGGCTGCTGACACCTTGCTATTTGACAATGTGCATATAGACAAGGGGGATAGCCGACTACCCAAAGCGCTCGACAAGGGCGCGTTAGACAAGTTGAAGGCGCTGCGTTTTGACGGTTTGGACGAGGATATGGAAACCTCCCGCAATGTGTTTCTTTTCGCCTGTTACACCGGTGCCGCCTATTGCGATCTGATGGCGCTGAACCGTGAGCATCTTATTCGCGATGATGAGGGCGCCCTTTGGTTGAAGTTCAACAGGCAGAAGACAGGGCGTCCTTTGTCGCGTAAAGTTGCTGCCCGAAGCCCTTCGGTTGTTGAAGCAGCTACACAGCGATGCAAGAGAGACGTTGCTGCCTTATATGAACTACGCCACCTATTTGTCTTGCCTGAAAGCGATTTCGCTAAGGGCTGGACTGTCTTTGACCATCACCACGCACACCGCCCGGCACACCTTCGCCACACTCATGACCTTGGAGCAGGGTGTGCCCATCGAGACCGTCAGCAAGATGCTTGGGCATAGCACGGTGCGCATGACCGAGCGATATGCGAAAGTCACTCCCCAAAAGCTGTTTGAGGAGTTCGATCGCTTGATCGCCTTCACTGAAGATTTACACCTGACCATTTAACCGAAACAGATATGAGAAGTACATTCAAAAATCCTATTCTACATCAACAGACAGAAGACGAAGGCGGACGGCAAGACAGCCATCTTTTGCCGCGTCACCATCGATGGAAAGAGCGCCGTCATGACAACCGGCGAAGAATGTCTACCGGCCGAATGGAACAGCAGACAGGGGACAACCGGCGAAAAGAAAATCAATCAACATCTCGCAGCGTTCAGGAGCTTGTGGAAAAGACCTACTCGGAAATGCTCACGAAAGACGGTGTGGCTGAGTGCAGAACTCTCAAGAATCGCTTGCAGGGCACCGCTGCCGCGCCGACCATGCTCTTTGGCCATGAGCGAGGCCGAACTGCAATCCGTTAAGGCGTGTGTGGGTAGGTCAAGATCAGAAGGCACCTATCGAAATCACACCTATTCGGACAAGATGCTTCGCGAGTGGATAGCAGACAAAGGGTGAAAGGACATGCCTATCCACGCTGTTACAGAAGAGATGTTCGAGGAGTTTCGCTTCTACCTCAAAAAGAAGCGATTTACAGCAGAAGACGGTCAATCGGCACCTCTGTTGGCTCAGCCGATTGATGTATCGTGCAGTCAGCAAAAAGGATCATTCGCTATAACCCATTTGAAGATGCCACCTATGAAAAAGAAGAACGGAAGATACGCTTCTACAAAAGAGCGACGTAGCTAAACTCATGGCGCTGAAGGTAAACGACAAGGAAGCGGGAGCAGGCCCGGCAGATGTTCCTCTTCTCCCTGCTTCACTGGGCTGGCCATTGCGGATATGGAACGCCCTAAAGTTCTCGCACATTCAAACAGCCGCCGATGGTAGGAGATATATCCGCAAGGAAAGACAGAAGACGAAAGTGGAGTCTGTCGTGCCGCTACATCCGATCGCGGAGGAGATCCTTAACAGATGCCGAGAGGATCAGGCGGTGAAAGAAGAAGGCGACGCCCTTGTCTTCCCACGCGGTTGCAGCCGCAGTGCGATGAATAGCAAACTGAGCACCGTGGGACTGGCATGTGGCATCAGGCAACGGCTGTCTTTCCATATGGCGCGCCACACGTTCGGAACCCTGTCGCTCAGCGCCGGCATCCCGATAGAGAGCATCGCCAAGATGATGGGGCACGCGTCCATCTCCAGCACGCAGATCTATGCCCAGGTGACGGACAAAAAGATCTCAGAAGACATGGACAAGCTGATCCGGAAGCAACAAGCGGCGTTAGTGTGATCCCCTGTACGACCATGCTGTTTCTCCTCATATTTCACGAAAGGCCGCGACCTGCGTGCGTTTTGAATGATGCAGGAGACCGTCCTGCTCGACAAAAAGTGAACAAACTACCGACATATCTGTAAGGCTCTGATCCAGCGGGCCCGCCTGACCTTTGCGGCCGTAATCATGTAACGAATAGAGAAATGAAAAAGATCGTATCACTGGCCGTGATGCTGCTCGCCGTGTTGACTGCCGGCGCCTGCATGCCGGCCCAAAAATCAAAAGGAGACAGCAAGTATGAATGACAAAAGGTGCTCGTGGCCTACTTCTCTTGGAGTGGCAACATCCCGGGCGGCGGCGAAGTATATCGCCCAAAGCTCGGCGCCGACGAGTTTGAGATCGTCCGCGAAAAGGCTTACCCGACGGACTACGAGCCGTGCACGGTGGAGGCCAAGGCCGAGAAGGAGCAGCAGGCACGACCGGCCATCCGGGGACGCGTAGAGCGCATGGAGGCGTACGACGTGGTGTTCGTCGGCGTACCCGTCTGGTGGTACACGGCGCCGATGCGCGCCTTCACCTTCCTCGAGCAGTACGACCTGAAGGGCAAGACCGTCATCCCTTCTGCACCTGCTGCACGTCAGAGTCGGAAACGCTGAACGACATCGTCCGGGCCACGCCCGACTCCGACCATCGCGACGGCCTGACCATCGTCACCAAAGAGATGGGCGGCAAGGGCATGGAGAAGGAGCACGCGCGGATCGATCAGTGGCTCGAGGCGATCGGCTTCTGACCCGGAAAGAGAGGGTGCCCCGAAATCAAAAACAAGCAGGAGAGCGCATGAGAGCAATCGCCCTGATCACAACAGTTACAGCAGTCATTATGAGTACAACAAGCATGCAGGCCCAGCTGCATGGCGACGAGGTTGACCCTGACGCCCAACCGACTCGGGTTGGTCTATGAGGGCGCCATCGAAAACGAACGAGCCCGGCGGGTGCAGATCCGTCGGGTGGATTACGAGGTGGACGGGCTGCCGGTCGTGGCCAACGTCTACACGCCGGCCGGATACACGCCCGAGGGGCACTATGCCGCCGTGGTCGTGGCGCATCCCAACGGAGGCAGCAAGGAGCAGGTGGCCGGGCTTTATGCGCAGCGGTTGGCCGAGGCGGGCTTCGTGGCCATTGCCTTCGACGCGCGCTATCAGGGCGAGAGCGGCGGCCAGCCGCGTCGCACGGATAAGCCGGCCCACCGCATGGGCGACATCTACGGCGCCGTGGACTTTATCCAGCGCTTCCCCGGCGTCGACCCCTGCACGCGTCGGCGCCTTCGGCATCTGCGGCGGGGCGGATACACCTCGCTGCCGCGGCGCAGGCCGACAAGCGCATCCGCCGTGGCCACGCTGAGCCTCTTCAACACGGGGCGACGTGCGCCGCAATGGCTACATGCGCACGCAACCGTCCACCATCGCCGAGCGGCAGGCCGAAGCCTCCGCGGCCCGGCAGAGGGAGGCGGCCGGCGCGTCGCCCGAGGTGGTCGGCTTCGCCAACATGTCGCCCGACGAGGCCCGCGCGCTCACGGTGGATCTCACCGCGAGGGCTACTTCTACTACGCCGTCACGCACCGCACGCCCAACGCGCCGGGCACGTACCTGAAGAGTTCGCTCATGGACATGATGGCGTGGGACGCCACGGATCACGCCGACCCCATCACGCAGCCGTTGCTCGTCATCGCCGGCGACGGCGGCCGACAGCCGCTACACGTCCGAAGAAGCTCTTTGCCAGCCACCGGCACGGCCGACAAGGAGCTCTTCCTCGTCCCCGGCGCCACACATCAAGACCTACTACGTGCCCGAATACGTCGACCTGATCACGGCCAAGATCCGGGCAGTTTTTCACCGACAAACTGAACTCATCGAATAAAGAATCATGGACAAGAGAATCTTAGGAAAAGACCTCCGCGTCTCGGCCATCGGGCTGGGATGATGGGCATGAGCCACGGCTACGGCGAGGCTCGAGACAAGCAGGAGATGATCGCGCTGATCCGCCGGGCGCACGAACTGGGCGTGGACTTCTTCGACACCGCCGAATGCTACGGCCCGTACGTCAACGAGGAGCTGGTCGGCGAGGCGCTCCAGCCGATCCGCCACGAGGTGCGGGTGGCCACCAAGTTCGGCATCCAGCTGCGCGACTTTCGAGCAGACGCTCGACAGCCGTCCGGAGACGATCCGCCGGAGCGTCGAGGGCTCGCTGCGCCGCCTCCGAACGGACTACATCGACCTCTACTATCAGCACCGCGTGACCGCCAGACGCCCATCGAGGACGTGCCGGCACGGTGGCCGAGCTTGTCCGTGAGGGCAAGGTGCTGCATTGGGGCATGTCCGAGGCGGGCGTCGAGAACATCCGCCGGGCGCACGCCGTGCTGCCGCTGACGGCCGTGCAGAGCGAGTACTCCATGTTCTGGCGTGAGCCGGAGGAGGCGCTGCTGGGTACGCTCGAGGCGCTCGGCGTCGGCCCTCGTGCCCTTCAGCCCACTGGGCAAAGGCTTCTCACGGGGCCATCACGAAGGGCGTGAAGTTTGGCGCCAACGACTTCCGCTCCACCGTGCCCCGCTTCACGGAGGAGAACATCGAGGCGAACATGGTGATCGTGGATTTGGTGCGGTCCGTGGCCGAACGGCAAGGGCATCACGCCGGCGCAGATGGCGCTCGTGGGTCGCAGCGGCGCAGCGGCCGTTCATCGTGCCCATCCCCGGCAGCCGCAGCCTGAAGCACCTCACGGACAACTTAGCCGCCGCCGACGTCACCTATTCGCCCGACGAGATGCGCGAGATCAACGCGGCGCCTCGACAAGATCGTCCTCCAAGGCCACCGTTACCGCCCGAAGCGCAGAAAAACATCGATAGGTAAATGACAATGAAACGCTTCCCACCCTTCTCCTCCTGCCGCCCTCGTCACCCCTCGGGGCCGTGGCGCAAGAGCCGCTCACGATAGCCCGACAGGGGCACTTCACCGTCGGCGGCACCACCCTGCAAACGCCAGGGCACGTACGATAATTCCCGCTTCGTAGGCTGGGCCGAGCAGGTCGAGACGGGCCAGAGCGCCCGCGTGGATCACGCCTTGTGGACTTCCGCGCCTGCCGACGCTCACCCGCTGCCGCTCGTGTTCGTGCACGGCTACGGCGGCTCGGGCGTGCTGCGGCAGATGACGCCCGACGGGCGCGACGGCTTCGCCACGCTGATGCTGCGGCATGGCTTCCCGACGTACGTCATGGATCTGCCCGGCCGCGGCCGCGCTGGACGCACCTCAGCCACCGCGGGAGGTCGCCCAGGCCGACGAGATGTTTTGGTTCGACATCTGGCGCATCGGCATCTGGCCGCGCTACAACGAGGGCGTGCAGTTCCCGCCGACTCGGCCTACCCCAGCCAGTTCTTCCGCCAGCTGACGCCCGACCTGAGCGACCATCGGCAAGACATTCCCGCCATCCGCGCCCTCACCGCGCGCATCGGCCCCGCGGTGCTCGTCACCCACTCGGCCGGCGGCTTCCCCGGCTGGATGGCCGCCATGCAAGACACCGCCGTGCGCGCCGTGGCCGCCTACGAGCCGGGCGTGTACGTCTTCCCCGAGGGCGAAGTGCCGCCGCACATCGATTTGCCTCGACGGGCGGCACGGAGGGCGTCCCCGTACCCCGGAGCAGTTCGCGATTGACGGAGATCCCCATCGTGCTCTACTTCGGCGACTACATCCCGAGACGCCGAGCCGGAACCTCGGCGACGAGAATTGGCGCGTGCGCCCCAGATGGGTCGGCGGTTCGTGGACCGTATCAACCGTCACGGCGGCCGCGCCACGCTCGCAGAGCTGCCCAAGCTCGGCATCCGCGGCAACACCCATTTCTCATGCAAGACCTCAACAACGACGTCCTAGCTGACCTCTTCGCCCGCTGGCTGCACGAGCACCGGCTGGATTGATGTACCCGACCCACTCGGCCGGCGCTCCCGGCGCCTTCTGCTTTTCCGGGAGACTCTACCCCGCTGGTGCGTTTCATTTCCTCAGGCAAAAACGCTACATTTCTGGCCGTCGAAGCTATTTTTCCTGAGGCAAAACGGCATTTCCGGTCGTCAACGGCATTTTGCCTGAGGAAATATGAGACTCATCTGTTCGTTGATTTCGGCATTTCCGACCGGAAATGCCAAAATCAGCGCGGCTGAAAACGACGTGACCGAGTGGAAATGCCGAATCAGCGGCTGAAAACCGCATTTCCGAGTGGAAATGTCATTTTCAGCGAACAGATGAGGCATTTTCGGTCGGAAACGCCGAAATCAGCGAACAGATGAGGCACCGACTACCGTAAGTCGCCCGCGTCATGCGACAAAAAGGTATAGCCGATCGGAAATGCCCTTCATCGTAAAAGTCAGTATAAAAACGGCATTTCCACTTGGAAACGCCATTTTATACGACATAATTCCGCATTTCTACTTGAAACGCCATTTTTATACGACATAATTCCGCATTTCCACCCGGAAATGGCATTTTATGCGACATGATTCCGCATTTCCGAGTGGAAATGGTATTTTATGCGACAAAACGCGATTTCAGCCCTCGCCCTTGTCTTTTTCAAAAGATGAATCTCGACGATTATAATCCCCAACCCCTATGCACAGACCCTTTCCATCCTCGCCCTGCTGGGCGCCTCGGCCATAGGCTGCGCCGCCTGCGCCGACAAGTCGGACGTGAGCGACACCCGCGCGACGGCCGAGGGCAACCGGCCGACGCCCGCGGCGTCCACCGTCATGCAAACCACCACCCCCGTACCACGGAATACTTCGCGCCGCCGCGCGGCAGGGCACCGTGGAAGTCATCCGCACGACTCGAAAGACTACACCTGCGCGACCGACCCGCCACCCGCAAGCCGGCCTACGTCTACCTGCCGCCCGGCTACGACGCGGCCGAGAGGTACTGACATCATCTACCTGCTGCACGGCTGGACGGGCACCGCGGAGCAATACTTCGGCCTCCCCGGCATGCCGCAGATGAAGCACCTCGACAACCCTCATCGCCCGTGGCCGCTGCCGACCCCTTCATCGCCGTCTCGCCCACCTGGGACAAGGACAACCGCGCCAAGGACTGGGGCGAGAGCACCGCGAGGCGGCCGTCTTCTGGAGGAGTTCATCGGCGAACTCATCCCCGCCGTCGAGAGCCGCTACAGCACCTACGCCGCTACGACCGATCGCGCCGGCATCCTCGCCTCACGCGCCCACCGCGCCGTCGGCGGCTTCGCTCGGCGCCATCACCACGTGGCACATCTTCGAGCAGGCTCTTTCCCTTATTGCCGCCCTCTACCTGCCCATGAGCGGCGACAATTGGCACGTGGAGATGTTCGGCGGCGCCTCGTCCGCGCGAGACGGCCGCCTTCTTAGCCGACCTCGTCAAGGCGTCCGATTACCGCGACGACTTCTACGTCTGGTACGCCGTCGGTAGCGAAGACGTGCGCATCGCCCAGACGCACAACCAGGCGTTGGCCATGATGGCGCACCCGGACGTCTTCAACCCGCGCACCTTTTTCTTATCACCAAAAGCCGGGCGGGCGGCACGACCACAACGCCGTCTGGGAGTTCCTCTACCACGCCCCTGCCCACCTTCTTTCCGATGAATAATGACCCGCGGCCCGCGACCGCCTTTTTACCGCACGAGCCGCATCGCGGACGTGATCTCGACCCCGCTTTTCGGGCTACGGCCGCCTGCCCGTTTTCCCCGCCGACGACGGCTATTGGGGTGGCGAGACGCTGGAGCAGCTGCGCCTGACGTGGTACACGCACATCGACCCGGACAAGACCGTCGAGGTGGCCAACTACCTGCGGTCGGAAGCCGCGGCCGGTCGGCAGATCTTCTATGACCCCTACACCGAGGCGGAGCGGTCGGCCGACCCGCGGCGGCGCAACACGGGCCTCTTCTTCTTCCGCGGACGCCCCGGCGCGCCGTTCGCCGTCTGCAACGCCGGCGGCGGATTTTGCCTACGTGGGCGCCATGCACGACAGCTATCCCCACGCCTTGAGCCTCGAAGCGGGGCCTGAACGCCTCGCGCTTGTCTACCGTCCCGGCGCGGAGACGGCGATGGAAGATCTGGCGCGCGCCCTGACGTTCATCATCGACCACGCCGCCGAGCTCGGTGTGCGGCGCGACGGCTACGCTTTGTGGGCGGCAGCGCTGGGGCACGCATGGCTTCCACGCTCGGCAATGCCGACGCGCTCCGCCGGCTCGACGGGTCGCACGGATCTGCCCCGCGCGGCCGCCGTGGTGATGCAGTCACACGGGTTCACGCCCGTCTCGCCGGCCGACGCGCCGACATACGCTTGCGTGGGCACGGCTGACGGCATCGCCTCGTGGCGCACCATGCAGAGCCGGCTGGAGCGCCTGCGGTCGCTCGGCATCCCGACCGAGTTTCACTCCTACGGAAGCCGCCTCGCCGCACGGCTTTCGGGCTGGGCCGCGGCACGGTGGCCGACGGCTGGCTCAACGACGCTGTCCGTTTCTGGCAGTCGCACATCAGCGGTGCGACGGGGAATGGGTCGTGCCGCCACGCACGTCATCGATGGGTAAGCGATAATAAAGCGAAGCAGACAGCCATGTTTCAGCTAAAACAGCGACAGCATGCCGTGCCCAGAGACCGACGCCTGGCTCTTGGGCACCTCCACGGTGCGCCGATTCTTCCCCGAGCGGTTCGATGGCGGACATGCCACGCGGCCTATCCCGACCAGCTGCACACGTTCGTGGGCGACTGCGGAGTCCGCGGCAGATGGTGGCCCCAGTCCCGAAGGCGATGTGAAAGTTCACCGCCAACAGCCCTATGCGGCGAGAACTTGATCGCCGTGCTGGCGCGAGCGTGTGAGCGCCGACTATTTGGAGTTCCTCGAAGACATGGAGACTGCAGCTACGTCTTTGCCGGCAGCGACGGCATGGACATCGGCCGCGCCTCACTACCTTACACCGCGACTTCGGCATCCGTTGCCTCTCTCGCCCACGCACCTCCGATCTGCTGCGCGGCCGGGCAGACCCGGACTGTGCGGACATGTTGATTGCAATCAGACAGAATGTATGATGACACGAAATAGAATTTTTAGCCGGCGTCTTGTTGATGGTATCTACCGTCCTGCCGGCACAGCAACTCAGGTATAGATGAATGGAAAATCGTACGTCCGCCTCATCGAACGCGTGGATCGTACACCGGTAGTATTCAAACAGCAAGAGAACGGATTCACCCCTGGCCGGCATCCCCATCGTCCGCGCACAGGAAGCCGGGTGAAAAAGCTCCGGGCCATCATCGTAGGCGGCCCGATGTACAGCGTGAAGGAGCAGACGCAGAGCATCTATGCGCAGCTGCTCGCTGAAGCAGGTTACGCCACGTTGGTGTTCGACCACAGCTATATCGGAGCCAGCGAAGGGCACCCGCGCGGCTATGAAGACCCGGAATCAAGGGCGCCGACCTCCGTTCGGCCGTGAGCTACCCTGTTGACCTCGACGACATCGACCCGGATCACATCGGCGCCGTGGGTATCTGCGGCTCGGGCGTATACGTGCCCAACGGACTGCGTAACGACAGTTGCGTGAAGGCCATCGTCAGCATCGTCCCATTTATTATGATGACCGACATCAAAAACAGCCTCTGACGAGGAGCTACTGAAGATGAAGGCCGACTATGAGCGGGCGGAGAGGTGCAGCGCTCGATCTGATCAAGGGCGGCGAGGGCGAAGCCTACTATCGCAACCCTGATCGTGGCGCGGCCGTGCAGGCCTCGTCCCACGCCGGCATGGAGCCAGCTGGCATGGCACACTTTCCACCCCACCGAGACGGTGCGCGAGCTCAAAGTGCCCCTACCTCGTCATCGCCGGCGAGAAGGCTTTACCACTGAGGGCGCAAAGAAGATGTTTGAGAATGCCCTGAGCCCAAGCGCTTCCACCTCACCCGTGGCGCAAGCCATTTTGAGATGTACGATGTGGAGCCCCTACGTGAAGGAGAGAACGTCCGGGAGATACTGTCCTTCTTCGGGGAATATCTATAAAAGGATACCCGACGGAGGCCGTCCGGTAATGACCCGAGAAGCGCTGCGGTGAGTCTGTCTTGCCGCAGCGCTTTGGTTTGTCCACCCCGTCCGCCCGATCTTTGTGGCGCAAAAAGATCATCCTGCTTATGCCTTTCCACCCTGACAACTCTTCTTGACTCACCACCTGACCGACCTCGAGGCGGCCGACTTTGACGGATCACGGGCCCACGTCCTTTGCACCCGCGGCCGGCTCGACTTCACGTTCGACGGTCGCCCGTTCGCTTTACAGGCGGGCGAGACGATGATCATCGTCGTCCGCAACCTGCTCGAAGACCTGCGCCCGTCGGCCGACTTTGCCGGCATGTGCGTCTACGTCAAGCCCGACTTCGGAGCGCTGCACCGCGCAGCAACTACGGCATACGCGGCTCGCTGGCGCTCTACGCCTGCCCTGTGATGCAGCCGGACGCCGCCCGCTTCGAGCAGCTCAAGGCGGACTTCCTGCAGATCGGAGCGCCGGCCTGATGGACGTCGGCAATCACTTCCCGCGAAGACCTCCTTGTCTGCGCCACGCAGATGATGTTCCTCGACTACTTCGACATCCACACCTCGCTCAACGGCCTGGCCCACATCTCCAAGACAACGACCTGATGACGCGCGCTTCATGCAGCTGCTCGAGCGCGGCGACTCGTGAAGCACCGCGAGGTGGGGTTTATTACGCCGACCCGCTCTGCGTCAGCGCTCCCAAATACCTTTCCGAGGTCTGCAAGTCGGTCAGCGGTCGCACGGCCAACTACTGATCACGCGCTTCACCACCACGATCCACCTGCGCCGGCTGCTGCGGAGAAGAAGATGTCCTTCACGGAGATCACCGACCTCTTCGAGTTCTCCTCCGCCGCCTACTTCAGCCGCTTTCGTGCAGAAGCACTCGGCATGCCGCCGTCGGCGTTTAGGGAGTAAGAAAACTTCGAGGCACAGCCCCGACCACCAGTCGGTGGACGAATTTCCTCTGAGAAACAGCCCCGACAGGTGGCCGGTGGGCGAATTTCCTCTGAGAAACAGCCCCAACAGGTGGTCGGTGGACGAATTTCCTCTGAGAAACAGCCCCAACAGGTGGCCGGTGGGCGAATTTCCTCTGAGAAACAGCCCCAACGGGTGGTCGGTGAGCGAATTTCCTCGAGGAAACAGCTCCAACGGGTGGTCATTGAACGAATTTCCTCGAAGAAACGCCTCGCCCCTCCTTTCCTTCTCGGAAAAACCGGCACGAACGGCCGCCTTTGTGTAACGGCCACGGATGGGCGGCGGCCGACCTTTGCCCCCTGTCAAACCATTCAATGATTCAGCGATATGAAAAAGTTCATCTTACTCACACTTTATCCTGCTGGCCGCGGCCGGCCGCATGCAGGCAAGCAACATCCTCGTGGCCTACTTCAGCTGGGGCGGCAACACCAGCGCGCTGGCCGAAGGATCTGTCGGCAGACCGGCGCCGACATTCTACCGCGATCGAGCCGGCTGTGCCCTATTCGACCGACTACAACACGGTCGCCTACACCGTCTCGCGCAACGAAAAAGAGTCCAACGCCCGCCCGGTGCTCAAAGCGAGACGGCCGCGACTCAGCGCCTACGACTACATCTTCGTCGGCTGCCCCGTCTGGTGGTTCGACGCGCCGATGATCATCCACACCTTCCTCGAGGCTCTACGGCTTCGCGGGCAAGACCGTGATCCCCTTCTGCACCTTTGCCACCGCCACCTCACGACGCTTAACGACATCACCCGGGCCACACTCGGCGCGCACCTCGAGGGGTCTTCGGCGTGCGCGGCGCCTCGAGCTACGACAGCAACGCCATCGGCGCGTGGCTCGAACGCATCGGCCTTGAAAGAACGGTGCGACGGGCATCCGCGAGATCGAGCCTGTAGACCGACCCATGCGCGGCGGCATCTACAACATCCTCGGGCAGAAGGTGCGCGACGGCATCGATACGCGCGGACTCCGCCCCCGGCATCTACATCATGGACGGCCGTAAGTTCTACGTCAGCCAATGAATCGGTGCTTATCCATAGGGCTGCTCGCGATGGGCGGCCGCGGCATGCCCGGCGGCAGCTCGGGGGCGACGGACGTTCCTGAGCCGCTGCCGCAGCCTGTCCCGGAGGTGCCGACACCGGCCACGCCTGCGACGGAGACTTACACCGGCCTCGTCACCCAGACCCGCCCCTATCCCGCGGCCTACGAGCAGGAGAGACGAGGCGCCGCGGCCGCGTGGTGGAAGTGACGTATGGCACGCGCGACTAGCCGAGGGCACGGGAGCGGCGCGCACCAACAATGCCTTCGTCTACCTGCCGTATGGTTACGGGGAGGACGCCACGCGCCGCTACAACATCCTTTACCTCGTGCACGGTCACTACGGCGACGCCCGCACCTTCCTCACGGCCGACGGCGGAGCTGCCGCGCCGTGTGTCGACGCCACATGATCGCCCGGGGCGACATCGAGCCGCTGATTGTCGTCACGCCATCCTGATAATTACGGTCGCCCCACGGCGGACTACGTGTCGGCCGACCGCTATTGCCGCTGCACTCGCCGCTGGAGTTGCAGCACGACCTGATGCCGCTCATCGAGTCGCGTTATCGCACGTGTGTTCCCGTCGGCCGACTCGCCGGGCTGGTAGGCCCGCGCGCCCACCGTGCCATCGGCGGATTCTCGATGGGCGCCGTGACCACGTGGTATGCGCTCGACGAGACGCTCGCTGTTTCACTGGTTCCCGCCCATGAGCGGCGACAGCTGGTCGCTCGGCCCCTTCGCCGGCATGAACCGCCCCGCGGAGACGTCTCGCTTCTAGCCGAACGCATCCGCCGCCAAGGCTTCGGCCCGCGCGACTTACATCTGGCCGCCAGCGGCACCGGTGACCGGCCTATCGCGAGACGCTCTGACCAGATCGAGGGCATGGCCTCCGCTGGCGACCCGTCTGACCTCCAAAACTGACTTTCCACGAGAAGGACGGCGCCCGCCACGCATACCGCCCGATGGTGGAATACCCTACAACGCCCCTGCCCTTCTTCTTCCCGCCCCGAGGCGTCACGGCCATACAACAGTCCTACCCAATGAAACAGATCCTCCTTCTTGCATGCATAACTATGCTAACCAGCAACGCAGACTTTCGCACAGACGGAAGTCGAAGCCTTTGGTATAGCCCTATGCGCTGGGACAGCTGTTCCCGTCGGAACATTTCACCAAAGGCCGGGTTTGGCTGTCGAAGTCATCCATAACGACAGCCTGCATGTGCCGGCATTCAACGTGACGTTTGCCCCGACCTGCATCAATTCGTGGCACTACCATACCGGCGGACAAATACTTGTCGCGACGGCCGGCGTGGGCTATTATCAAGAGAAGGGCCGGCCGGCAAGACGCCTTCACCCGGCGACATCGTGGAGGTGGATCCGAACGTTGAGCATTGGCATGGAGCCGCCCCGACAGCTGGTTGTTCTCACGTGGCCGTCAGTTGCAATCCCGAAAGCAACCGTACCGTGGCTATCACCCGTTGGGCAAGGCGCTTACTGGGAAGCCGTGACGAGACGGCGAGGCGTACTACCAAGCTGCCCGAGAAGCGCTCTCCGCGCCAACACGCCATAGTCGAGCTGGGTGTCTATACCGCCCACGGCGACTCTGAACGGACTACGGACCGCCATTGCGGGCGCCTTCGAACTGGAATGACGCAGAACGAGGTCAAGGGAGGTCTTTATCCACGCCTATGCTCATACTGCGGCTTTCCGCGCTCGCTGCGCGCCCTCCAAACCATAGATGGACGGGATGGACGAGCGGCGGTAGCTAGGCATCAGCGACCCCGTTGGCCGCGAAGCTCTCCGGCGAAGGCGCGCGTGGCGACAAGCACACACGCGGCCAAAAACACGCTTGGAACTCATGGGTATGCCTTCGACGGCCGTCCCGCTGGCTATGCCGAGTTTGCCCCACGATCGATCGCTTTCCTGAAGGAGCACCCTTTGCCGACATCTTCGAACGCGACGTGCTCAGTTATCGCGACCGCGAACTGGCTACCTTATCCATACTTGCCGGTGTCGGAGAGCGTCGAACCGATGGCACGCGCCCACATGGGCATATGCCTCGCATCTCGGGATCACGCCCCGCCAACTCTCCGCACTGCTTGACATCGTCGCGTACGCCTCGGAACGAATGCCGCTGAACCGCTCCAGGGTTATCCTCCAAGATTTACAGGGCGAATAGAGGAGGCCTCATATCCCTCCCCACCACATACGTAGAGAGGAGGCATTCGAACTCGCCCTCTCCGAAAGCCTCCTCTTTTGTTTGCAAGCCTTACCGCTTCCCGCCTCCCTGTAGTCTCTTCCAAAGATCCTTTCGAGGTCCGAGGCCTTGTAAAGGATCTGCCGGCAAACTGGGTATGGGGATGATCTTCCGGTCGCGATAGTCCTGCAAGGTGCAGGGGGCTGATGTGAGCCGTTCGCAAACTTCTGCCCGTGAGGAAATGTTCGCCGCCAAAAGAGTGGCCGGTGCGTCTCGGACACTTCCTGAATCCGTTCCCCTGACGCGTCGCAAGGCAGAGGGACGACCTGCATCTCGCCAGCCTCCATACTCAAGTCTTGAATCGCTTCCATCATTGCTTCGTCGTGTGTGCCGTTTTGTCAGACTTTACGCAGAGCAACCGCTCCACGTCCTCTCGCTTGTAATAGCACTGTGCCCGATCTGTGCGAAGGGCAGCACGCTTGTGTCGCGGTAGTGTTGCAGGGGTGCGTTTGCTGATGCCGAGTAGTCAGCAAAACGTCCCGCTATGCAGCCAATCCGTGTGCTTTTGGACTCTTCTCCGAAAAGCCTTCAGGCAACATGCGGCGAGGCTCAGCACTTCGTCGCGTAGACTCTGCCAATCGTCCTCTGTAATAATCAAATACTTCATGGTCTTACGTATTAGTTTTTGGTTGGTATTCAGGTTCTACTGCTTTTCGGCGGCAAACTTAAATCGCATCGCCAAACACCGTCAGCGCAATCGGGAACAGTAAGGATGCAAATCGGAAATATTCAGGATACAACCGGCGTAGATGGAAGGCCTCACAACCTCTGCGGAAAACAGCCGCAAGTGAAAGCAGATAGCAGTCTCCGAATCGTCCTCATCTCCTTTTCTTTCACTGCCATTTTGTCTTATCGAAGGGGCGAAACACTTCCTTTGTAAAGTCCAGCTCCCAGAAGAAATCGGACGCAAACGGACGCAACATCATGCCGGAATGCGCTGCATGCTTGATGCCGAGGGTGCTCATCACACCTTCACCCCGAAAAACTTATCCCAGCCAGCCATGAAAAACAGGCAGATAATAGCAACCCTAAACCGGTCTGACAATCAGACATAGGCGGAAGGCAAAAACGGCTTCAATAGACCATTGAATCCCCTCCTTCGATCCTGTAGTAGTGACATGTAGTCAGCTGCGTAGTGACATCGATTCGACCAATTTCCATTGGAAAAACAGGCGCTTACTACGGTTGTCGTAAGTAGTAAGAAGAGAGTTAAAAAGTCCAAGTGTTTGATCGGAAAACAATGGAATCAAGAAGAATCACTGCGGTGTTTGATCTCATTTCATCTGAAATACAAAGAATCACTACGATCAATCATTACAATACATATGATATGGATAAAAGCACCACAGTGTTTGATTCCATTTTCATCTGAAATGCGAAGAATCACCGCAAGCAGTCATTACAATGCATATGGAATGGAGATAATCACCATGTAGTGTTTGATTCCATTTTTATCTGAAATGCGAAGAATCACCGCGAGCAATCATTACAATGCCTATAGACCGGAAATAATCACCGAGTAGTGATTAATTCCATTTCATCTGAAATACAAAGAATCATCTAAGGAAATCATTACAATGCAGATGTAATAGAAAGAACCATTGAGTGATTGATCAGAAATCATATGAAGTACAATAAAACACTAAGTGCAGTTGATCTTATTTCATTAGAATAAGATCAAACGCGCTGGTGATTGATTGAAAATCATTTGCATTCAAATAAAACACCGCGTCATTTCATTCCCCAACCTTATACCTATGAACCATGAAAGAAGAAAACCTATCGACCATCAAGCGGTACCCCCATCACGGCGTACTTGGAAAGTCAGGGCATCACGCCCGTCCGACGGTTGGCGAGCTACGCGATGTACCGCTCGCCGCTGCCGGGATGAGGCGTCACCCGAGCTTCAAGGTGGACGCCGAAAGGACCTGTGGATCGACTACGCCGAAGGCTGCGGTGGGAGCATCATCGACCTCTGTATGCGGCTGGAGGGTGCACCTACCGGAGGCCATCTGCCGTTTGGGGCAGATGGTTTCCTGGTTACGCGATTAGCGACCACCCACGGGCGAAAACCCTACCGGCATATCGCGCTGAGAGTGCAGACGGGGAAGAAAGCTGATCGGCATATCAGACGACCTACCGCCACTTTTGCAGGACTACCTGACGTCATCCGCGTCCGTCGCCTACGAGAACAACAAGAACAAGCACCCATCACAACCAAATCAACCCACATAATCAAACTGAAAAGGAGATAGCAACCATGAAAGAGAAAAAGCACCAACAAAGCGGGCATGACGTTTCTTGACGTCTATCCTGAAGAAACGTATCCACAGGGAGCAGAGCCATCCAGGCAATCCGCGCATGCCGAGAGTGCGCCCGCACCGAAACGTATCAGCGCCAAATGAGGCGGGGGACGCTGGAGGCTTACAAGCAGACCTTCCTTGTCCCTGCCAAACTGACAGATCGGCGGGCGGTCTATTTGAGTAGGAACACGCAGGAGCGCGCGGACTTCGTTGTCCGTCGCTTGGGCGATCGAGGTGCCAACCTCTCGAGCTTCGTGGAGCGCATCGTGCGCGCCCATTTGGAGGACTACGCCGCGGAGATCGAGGAGTGGCGCAAGCTGTAATCCGAGTACGCCGACCTGTCAAAAAGTCTCCGAACGATGTGCACGCACGGCATGCAACAGCCGTCTGAACGCACGGCATGCAGTGATCGAAAGAACAACCATAGGGCCTGTAACGGAGTGTGACGACGGCATACGAAGACGTCAGTTTGTTCCCTACAACTGCGCTTGCTCCCCGGCCTGTCCGGACGTGTGAGAGGGCCGTAATCACATCCGTTCTCATCGCCACCAACCATAGAATAAGCACCACGAAAAAGAGACAACACACATGAAAAGGCACTCTACAACAGAAGACAAGAAGCCGAACAAGACCGCCTTTATCAAGGTCAGATGCACGGCCGAGGAGAAGGAGCGGATCCGTTCGAGAGCCACGAATGCGGGGCGAAAATACCCGACTACTGCCGCGAGATGTTACGGGTGGATCCGTCATCGCCGTCCCTCCGATGGGTGACAACGAGAAGGAGGCGCTCGCCATCCTCCGTCAGACAGCGCTATTCTACGCGCATTTCTAATTTGATCAAGGTCAAGCGATGCCTCTTGGGTGGACGCTACGAAAGCCCCTCGCCACCTATGCCAAGATCGCTTTTAAGCGGTTCTTCAACCCTCGCTACCGGGTCAATGAAGAGGTGTTTAAGCGCTTAAATATTGAAGACCATGATCGCAAGTGTAAGGCCATCGCGCACGGAGGCAACGCGCTGGAGTACGTTTTTCGAGAGGGAAAGCTCGGCCGCGTCCTCGCCCTCCACAACCTCTGTGGCGAAACGCCAAAGGAGATCCACGAGGAGATGAAGCTCATCGGTGATTACAACAGTCGCTGTAAAAACAAGTTCCTGCGCATAGAGATCGGCATCGCCCCGCAGGACGAGCCGCAGATGACGTTCAAGACCCTGAACCGCCTCGCCCTGCTCTTTGCCAGCAGATGGGGCTGGACGATCATCACGGGTGGCCGTCACGCACAAAGACACCGACAACCTCGCACATCCACATCATCGCCAATCGAATCAGCCTCGGTGGGCAGGTCTACGACACCATCTTCGTCAGCAATCGGGCGGCGAGAGTAGCCGAAGAACTCAGCCACAAGTACGGGTTGACCATTGCCAACGAAGTCCGTTCCGTATGACCACATCGGAAAGCCCAAGCCGATCCCGCAAAGAGAACGAACGAAGCAGCAAGTGCGGAGCATCCTGCTACGCCCTGCTCGAGAAGCACGAGGAAAAGGCCTGTCGGGTCACTCCATGTTCCTCTATGAGCTATACCGAAGCGGCGTCACGATCGAGACGCATGAAGAACAAGCAGGGAAAAGTCTACGGGCTGAAGTTCACCCACGACGGCCACAGTTTCAAGGCTTCCGAGATTGGTCGCGACTTTGGCTACCGCACCCCTGCTGAAACAGTTCGAGGGCCGGCAATGTGCAGAAGCCCATCATCCCCTCCAGCCATTCCCTCCATGAGATCCACGAACGACAGTACACCTATCGCACAAGTCACAGGTTCCAGTTTTTAGATGCCGCGGAAAACCTTCTTCGAGGTAGGCGAAGTCACAACCCCTGCAGACACACGGCGCCGACTACGCCGAGATCGCATGGCAACGACGCCTAAGAAACCAAGCCGTGAAAAAGAAGAAGCGAGGAGAGGGATATGAGCTTGTGCGCTCATCCGGTCGTTCATCCTAACCTTCCCCAAGCAGAAAGCCAAAGCAGAGAATTGCATCAAAAACGCCTGTCTTCAAATAGTCATAGTAACATTGCAGCCCTCAAATGACAAGCGCCCTTTGTTTGTGCAGATTCCAGCAACCTCAAGCGCTCGCTCTGTTTCCACTTCGTTACCCGTCCAATGCCTACGACTGAGCAACTTTCTTCTTTTTCAGAGAGATATTCCTGAATAGTTTTCTACACCAGCAAGAGGAAGCTGGTGTGAACGAAATTTTGATGACTAATGAGCAAGGAGGGAGTTGGTGCGTGAACAAAATTTGATCACGCACAGGCTAGAAGCGAGGACTTTAAAGAGCGTTTGATGGATAGATCAGGCGGAGGCACTGGGGAGACGGCCTCAGATCGGAGCCAGCCCCGCCGGAGGTGATCCGACAGGGCTGGCTCTATTTTTGTGACAATACGGCGGGGCGTTTGCCTCCGTTAATCCCTTTATACACTTATAGATATGTGGCGGGAAATCATTGTCATTCTGATCATTTGCCCAGCGGCGTTTGGCGTCGTAGGCTGGAGGTTATACCGATTCTTTACGGGTCGTGGCAGCGCAGGATGCAGCTGCTGCTCGGGCTGCGAGGCCGCGGAGGTGGTCAAGGCTTCGTCTACATGCTGTCCCACCAAGCCGGCTGGCCCTTCAAACCCAACGATCGAAGAAGGAAAAGGATCGAGTAGGTCCACTTCACACGCTTGTTGTAATCCATAATGAAGTGGTCTTCGCCCTTGACCTGGACCAGCTCGACGGGCTTGCCGAGGATCTTGAGGGCGACGTAGCATCTCGACGCTCTGTCCGGGGGACGTTCGTGTCCGAGGTGCCGTTGATGAGCAGGATCAGGGGTGTTGATCTTGTCGGCATTGAAGAGGGGGCCTGGTCGACGTAGAGGGCCTTGTTGTTCCAGGGTAGCTGCCGGCGCTGGCGGCGGTGCTGTAGGAGTAACCCCAGTGGCCCTCACCCCAGTATCCGGCGATGGAGCTGATGCCGGCGTGGGCCACAGCGGCAGCGAAGAGGTCGGTGCGCGTTTGCAGGTGCATGGTCGATGAAGCCGCCGTAGGAGCGCCGATGCAGCCTACTTTCTTGCTGTCGACAAAGGGGTGGTCGGCGATGAACTTGCGGGTGCCCTCGATGATGTCGTCCGAGGAGCGTTTGCCCCATGCGTTGACGTGCAGGGGCGGAGAACTTCTGCCCGAAACCGATGGCGCCGCTGGGCTGGAGCTCATAGACGACGTAGCCGAGCTGAGGCGTAGACGTGCATCGGGTAACGGCCGCCGAAGTAGCGGGCGTTGGGCAGCGTGCCGCCGTAGTAGAAGACGATCATGGGGTACTTTTGTTCGGGTCGAAGTCGGTGGGAGGTAGTAGAAGCCCTTGATTTCCTGTCCGTCGGAGTTGGTGAAGTTCCAGTCCTGACGGGTTGCAGCTTCAGCTGGGCCAGGTGCTCAGCGTAGGGATCGGCGATGCGAGTTGTCTTTTTCGTGTTCAGATCGTAGACGTAGGCGCGGGTGGAGTTCATGAGTCCCTCGCCGCTGTAGGCCATGACGGGCGCTTGGTTGGCGACATCGAAGGCGTTGACCGTCCTCCTCCGAGGGCAGTCGGTTGAACTTCTTCGCGGCCACGTCGTAGGCGTAGACGTAGACATGGTCTTCGTCAGCTACTTCAAAGTAGATCGTGCGTCCGTCGCCGCTCCATTTGGCTTTTGGAGATGCTCGGGTTAAAAGTCTCGCGTGAGCGGCTCCACCTTCTTTGTAGCACACGTCCATGAGGTAAGCCTGGACGTCGAAACTGTTTGGCGTCTGCCCTTTGGCCGACGTTTAGGGCCGATGCGTCCGAAAGCCTCGGGGTCGCCGAGGAAGAGCACCTTGCGCCCGTCGGGTGAGAAGAGCGCTTCGGTGGTGTGCGCTTCGCGTGCGCAGAGCGTGTCGACGCGCATGGTGCGGAGGTCGAGGCGATAGTGGCTGTTGACGGTGAAGCGGCTGCTCGGTGATGGTCTCGTCGGTGATGGTGAAGAGGATCGACTGTCCGTCATGGGCGATGTCGTTGAGTGTGGCGGTGCGATCGCCAAAGGTGAGCTGCGTGGTCAGGCCCGTGCCGAGGTCGTAGCGGTAGATGAAGGTCAGGGGCACGGCGCCTCCGGAACGGTCGGTGACGGTCTGCATGCGGTAGACGTCTTCGGTCTTCGGCTCATCGCCCTTACTGTAGAAGAGCGCTTTCTCGTCGGGCGAGAAGGTGACCCATTCGTAAGGCACGTTGCGGGCCATGACTTTCTCCTCGAGTGTCTCCGGATCGATGGTGATGAGGTTGGCCACGTTGCCGTCGTCTTTGGAGAGGTAGAACAGGCGCTCGCTTCGTGGCATCCATCCCAGAGCGTGCTTGTCGTTGTTGGGCGCGATGGTGACGCGTCGGCCGGTCTTGATGGAGTAGAGTTCCTTGGGGGTAAGTGGAAGTCTCGCCGTGGTTGTAGGTGTAGGTCATCAAGACGTAGTCTCTTGGGCGACACTTTGCGTCATAGACACGTTTGCCTTTGATGGCGTCGTTCAGTTCGATGGGTCAGCCTGCCACCTCCCAGGTGGAGAGCTTCCATGTCCTTTTCCGTCGAGTCCGGTTCGAGGGCGACCTTGATCACCGGTTCCGCCTTCGCACCGGCCGGTCGCAGCAGTTTGATTACCACGCGATCCGTCTCCGGATAGGGCGTTAACGTCGTCGACAGCTCTTTGGCCTCCTTTCGTCCCGTCCTCCGAGGTCGTTTTTAGTCGCTACCGATTTACCATTCACGAACAGCTCGGCCAAGTCGGGCGTTGTCACGGTCACCTTCACGTTCCCGTATCTGTCCCCCTCACACTAAAAGGCGAACAGTTGCACTGACGCGCCTTGTGCCACCTTTCCCAACCCGGAAAAATCCGTCAGCATCGGCGTCATACTTTTGGGTGAATCCCGTCTGTTCGGGGATCGCTCAGTCCGAGCTTCAGGAGCCTGTCTGCTCCGAACGGATCCTTTTGCATCTTTTGCCGGGTCCACCATTAGCGGCGCCCGAACTTCCAGCGGTGTAGTGGCGACGATCTTTCAAGGTCTCGCCCCTGTGCGAAGCCGACTGTCACATATGACGCAAGCAGGAGCGCCACTTGCATCTTTCGCATCATCAAGTTCTTTTTCATCATGTTTTTACGGTTGATTGATACTCTATTTTTATGATCTCTGATATTCTTTCTGTTGGGAAGGCCCACTCAACGGTCGTAAGGAGTTCGCGAGAGGCACACTCGAGGAAGTGTATGCGGTTCGAGCAGAAGAGTGTTCCAATGCGGCTTCACGACACGTTTTTGTCGGGCGGCCAAAACCACAAATACAAAGGCGAGATCAAAGGATAGATCACAAAAAGCCGGCGGAAAGAAACTTCCGTCGGCTTTTTCTAGCGTTAGGGGAATCGCTTATTTGTTATCGGTATTCATGATAACCACGCGGTTCCAAGCATTCTCAGCATACGGCTGAACCGTGTCGCCCATCCATTCGATGGAGATGTTGTCAGACGAAACGCCATACTTGTCGATAAGGCGCTTAGCGACGGCTCTTGCACGTCTTTCAGAGATACCCTTGTTGAGTCCGGGTTACCCGTCTTCTGTCAGCATAACCTACCAACTTGATCGGCAAGTTGTACTTCTTAGCGTACTCAGCCGTGTTGAAGATGCTGATCTCTTGATGCTTGTCGATCTTCGCGCTATTCAGACGGAAGTAAACGACATTCTCAAGATTCTCCTTCTGCTCAGAGGCTTCGGGGCACTTCGGGCATTCGGGGCAGAACTCCGGACGCCTAGCCAGCTCAGCATTCTCTTCACGCAGTCCGTTGATCTGATCGTTCAGGTCGTTCAACAGGTTGTAGTCCATCGGCTCGATCACCTCGGAACTCCTTGCGACCCAAGTTGAAGTTCAAACCAAGCATAGCTTGTACAGCGCGATCGTAACGGGGCCGTGGATGCGAATCCCAGTTCCAGTGCTCACCCAGCAGTGTGTACTGTCCTTCCAAGAACAGGTCTACACGCTTAGAAAGGCGGAACATAAACTGAGCACCACCGTTGAGCGATGCCGATTCAGCTCTCGGGAAACTGGTGTGCGTCTTATCATCTGTATAGCCCGGACGCAGTGCGTAACCAAGACCCACGAACGGAATGAAACGGAACACCTTAGACTCTTTGTACGGAGCAAAGAAGTTGGTTACATCCCACATCAAGTCTACGTGAGGATTGATCCACCAGAACTCCTGAGCGTTGTCGCTCTTGTAGTCCGTTACGTAGCTGTAGTTTCTCATCTTACCACCGTTTACCTGCAAGCGGAAAGCCAAGCACGGGTTGTACCACTTTCCAACGGAAATCGCACCCGACGGTGCAATGCGGTCCATCAACTCAGCATTGCCATTCAAGTCGCCAAACAGGACGTTCGCACCTCCGGGCCAGCGAAATAAATACGTTGTCCGTCGCTTTGTTTTTCTTGAAGTTCGTCTTAGAACCTCTCTCCGTGCTGAAGCCAACTTGCGGTTCATATCTCGCGCGTTTTGCGCTGAAACCGCCAATGCAGAACTGAATAAAACGGCTAAAAAGTAATGCCTTAGTCTTCATAATCTATTCAATTTCTTATTAAACAATCTTCTTTTTCCTTTCTGTTTTGTGATCTCTTACTTAACTCATTCTGTTATCTCTCAATTATTTGCGGCAAAGGTAAATGTTTTTCTTCCCTAGCAAGGGAAGCGTTTGCTTTACTCTGAACGCACAATCTATATACACTTCACGTTCGATTTTACCTAACCGTCGTTGTTTTTCCCCTTTCAGCAGATTCAATAGGTACTGTCCGCAGGGTTCTTGGCCATTGGGGCGGCGTTACGCTCCAGTTGAGCGGCGTCGATCCAGCCTTGCCGATAGGCGATCTCTTCAACATGGCAATTTTGAGGCCTTGACGCTTCTCGATGACTTCTGACGAAGGTGGAGGCTTCAGCCAGTGAGGCGTGTGCCGGTGTCAAGCCGGGCAAAGCTGCGTCCGAGGAGTTCGACTTTCAGGCGATGCTTGTCAAGAAGAGCTGATTGACGGACGTGATCTCCAGCTCTCCGCGGGCCGATGGCTTTGACGTGCGTGCCACTTCTACTACTTCGTTGGGATAGAGTAGAGGCCAACCACGGCGTAGTTCGACTTGGGATGCTGGGGCTTTTCTTCAATCGTGAGTACGTTGCCCTGAGTGTCGAACGTCGCTACGCCGTACCGCTCGGGGTCGTTGACGTAATAACCGAATACGGTTGCGTTTTGTTTGTCAGTTGCGTTGAAAACGGCGCTTTTTAACATTCGGGTGAAGCTCTGGCCGTAGAAGATATTGTCGCCCAGGACGAGGCAGACGTCGTCATTACCAATGAAATCGGCTCCGATGAGGAAGGCTTGTGCCAGTCCGTCGGGCGAGGGCTGTTCAGCGTATTCAAAGCGAACGCCCCAATTCGATCCGTCGCCCGAGAGGCGTGCGGAAGGCAAACAGATCTTGGGGAGTAGAGATGACGAGTATCTCGCGGATGCCGGCCAGCATGAGCACCGAGATGGGGTAATAAATCATGGGTTTGTCGATAGACGGGGATCATCTGTTTGGAGATGCCCTTGGTGATGGGGGTAGAGGCGTGTGCCGGAGCCTCCGGCCAATACGATTCCTTTTCATCTGTGGTCTCTATTTGGTGGTTTATATATGGATTATTACAAAGTGTGCAATTGGCATGCCGGGTGGCATGTGTTAGAAGCGCTCTAACGAAGATGTCTTGAAGCCTTAGTGAATGACATATAAGCGAGAATATTTTTGACTGAGGTTCTGAGACCATTATGCCTGAACGAACGGAAGCCATGTCAGACAGTTTGACAAGGCATTCCGAAAGAAGCGACGGATGAGGAGAAAATATGCGGGAGACCGTTACCGGCTCCCGCATATTGTGAGAAAAGATCCAAGAAAAGGGAGGTGTTCAGCCTCCGAAGTTGTCGAACATGAGGTTCTCGGGCGGTACGCCGAGGTTGTCGAGCATGCCCTCTACGGCTTTCGACATGGGGCCGGGGCCGCACATGTAGTACTCGATGTCTTCGGGTGCGTCGTGATCCTTGAGGTAGGTGTCGTGCAGGACGTTGTGAACGAGACTCAGCGGTGTACTTCACGCCTGCGGCATCGGCGGCCGGATCGGGTCGGTCGAGGGCGAGGTGGAAGGAGAAGTTGAGGTATTCCTTCTCTAGCTGGCCAGGAAGTCGTCGAGGTAGAAGACTTCGTTCAGGGGCACGAGCGCCGTAGAAGTAGGACATCTTCCGATCGCGCGTGTGCAGCGTCTTGGTCATGTGCATAATCTGTGCGCGCAGGGGGCCATACCGGCGCCACCGCCGATCAGATCATCTCGTTCTTGGAATTGAAGATCGGGTGGAAGTCGCCATAGGGGCCGCTCATTTTGACCTTGTCACCAGGCTTGAGGGGTGAAGATGTAAGAGGATGCGATGCCGGGCATGACGTCCATAGAATCCCACCTGAGGCTTCGGCTTGAAGGGTGGGGTGGCGATGCGGACGGTGAGCATGAAGCGGTCGCCCTCGGCCGGATAGTTGGCCATGGAATAGGCGCGGATCGTCTCCTCGTCGTTGCGGCATTTGAGGGTGAAGAGGCCGAACTTTTCCCACGCGGGCAGGTACTCGGCGCCGATGGAGTCTTTGTCGATGTCGACGTTGTAATCCATCGAGAATTTGGGGATGTTGATCTGAGCGTAGGAGCCGGGGATGAAGTCCATGTGCTCGCCTGGGGGCAGGGCAACGATGGAACTCCTTGATGAAGGTGGCCATCGTTCTTGTTCCGAGACCACGGTGCACTCGTACTCCTTGACGCCGAAGACTTCGTCGGGCACTTGCACCGTCATGCTCGTTCCGCACTTTCGTTTGGCAGGCCAGTCGCCAGTGGTCTTTCATCTGTTTACGGCTGAAGAAGACCTTTTTCGGTGGGTAATATGTCGCCACATCTCCTCGATGACTTGCGCGCGGCACTGGCCGCATTTACCGCCGCCACCGCAGGCGGAGGAAGAAGATGTTGCCGCTCTGAAGGGCTCCGAGCAGGGTGCCGCCGATGGGCGTTTCGATTTCTTTTTCGCCGTTGACGGTCAGCTTGACGTTGCCCGACGGCATGAGCGTTTGGCTTTTGCAACCAGCAGCAGTACGACCAGCAGCACGATGATGAGAAACACCGCTACGCTGGCTCCGATCGTCAGTCCTGAGATTTCCAATAAAACCATCTTGTATTCTTGCTTATACGTTTATAAACCACTCAAATTTTTGAACCCTGAGAAGCACATAGAAGGCCATACCCGCTGAGGCTGGTCAGGATGAAGGCGATGCCCAGTCCACGCAGCGGTTTGGGGACATCGGAATAGGCCAGCTTCTCGCGAATAGCGGCCATGCCGACAATGGCCAGCATCCATCAATGCCCGACCCGAGGCCGTAGACGGTGGCAGTGCCGACGTTGTCGAAGGCTTTCTGCTGCATGAAGAGCGAGCCGCCCATGATGGCGCAGTTCACGGCGATGAGCGGCAGGAAGATGCCGAGCGATGAATAGAGCGCGGGGGCAAACTTTTCGATCACCATCTCGACCAGTTGCACGAACAGAGGCGATCACGGCGATGAGAGAGGATGAAGGCCAGGAAGCTCAGGTTGACGTCCTGGAAGCCCGCACCGAGCCAGGCCAGCGCGCCCTCTTTGAGGACGTAATTCTCGAGCAGGTAGTTGATCGGTAGGGTGCGAACTTGGACGAAGGTGACGGCCAGGCCGAGGTCGAGGGCGGTCTTGACGTTCTTCGACACGGCGGGTAGGAACACATGCCTAAGTAGTAGGCGAAGATCATGTTGTCGACGAAGATCGACCGGATGAATGTGCTTAATAGGTTATCCATGATTGTTTACTCCTTTCTTTTTCGTCAGTGACATGTGATGTACTTCTCTTGCAAATCCTTGTTGCGTGACGGTGTATCCATACGATGACGGCGCAGAGGATGGAGGGCCATCGGAGGCATGATCATCAGGCCGTTGTTGACGTAGCCTGCATCGTAGACGGCTTGCGGGATGATGCGGGAAAACCGAGCAGTGTGCCCGATCCGAAGAGCTCTGCGGACGAAAGGCTACGACGACGAGGATGATGCCGTAGCCGGCGCCATTGCCCACACCGTCGAGGAACGACTCCCAGGGCTTGTTGCCCAAGGCGCAAGGCCTCGAGGCGCCCCATCAGGATACAGTTCGTGATGATCAGCCCGACGTAGACGGAGAGCTGCTTGCTGACATCGTAGGCGAAGGCCTTGAGTATCTCGTTGACGATCGTCACCAACGCGGCCACAACGACCAACTGGATGATGATGCGAATGCGGTTGGGGATCGTTTTGCGGAGCAGCGAAATGATGACGTTGGCGAAGAGCTACGACTGCCGTCACTGGAGATGGCCATGACGAGCGCCGGCTGCAGTTTGACGGTCACGGCTAAGGCCGAGCAGATGCCCAGCATTTGCACGATGACCGGATTGTCCTTGCTCAGGGGTTGAACAGGATCTCTTTTGTTCTTTGCTGATAAACCCATATCTCTTTATTGTTTTTGCTTGGTTAGGAATCCGGCGTAGTGCCCCAGGCTGGTCTGGATCATGGCGTTGACGCCGTTGCTGGTGATGGTGCCGCCAGAGATGCCGTCCACATAGTCCTGGCCGTCGGCTTTGTTGCCATGCTTCACGACGGCGATCGATTTGAAGGCGCCGTCCTGAAGAGCTCTTTTGCCGGCGAACTGTCCGGAGAAGGCTTTCTGTACGATCTCGGCACCCAGACCGGGCGTTTCGCTCTCGTGGCTAAAGTCGGCGCCGAAGACCGTGTTGCAGTCGTCGTTGACCGACATATAGCCCCACAGCGGCCCCCAGAGGCCGGTGCCACGCATGGCCAGAATGTACTTCGTCTGTCCGTCTACCGTGGCGACAAAGACGGGGAAGACGCCGCGGGCAAACTGCTTCTTGACGTCGTCGCTGAAGGCGTCGCCGTCTACGCGATTGCCGTCGGCATCGACCAGGAAGGCCTCCTTGATCAGTTCCTTGTATTTCGCTTCAGCCTCACTGGCGGGCACGCTGACGTTCACCGCGCGGAGGATCTGCTGTCGCTTGTCGTTGTCCTGGTTCGCCTTCTGGGCCGAGCTGAGCGCCTGCGAGGTGAAGGCCAAGAGCAGGGCCACGACGACGACCATCACCGTGGCATAAATCACGGTGTATCCGTTTCCGTTTGTATTCAACTTAGTTGCCATAATGTTATCCGTCTCCCCATGATTAGTTGGCGGTTTGTTTGAGTCGGGCAGCCCGACGTTTGATGTTAGCGTCGACCACGTCAAATAGTCGATCAGCGGAGCGAAGATGTTCATCATCAATATGGCCAGCATCATGCCTTCGGGATAGCCCGGCTGAGGACACGGATGCAGATGGCCAAGAAGCCGATGAGGAAGCCGTAGATCCACTTGCCGCGTTCGGTGCGGGCCGAGGGTCACCGGGTCGGTGGCCGCGAAGACGGCGCCGAAGCAGAAGCCGCCCAGCACGAGGTGCTCGTACCACGGCATGTTGGCCCATGGCGTTGCCGTCCATACCGATGGCGTTGAACATCCACGCGGTGAGTGCGCCGCCCACGAAGACGGACAGCATCGTTTTTCCAGCTGGCAATGCCCGTCAAGAGCAGCAGCACGGCGCCGATGCCGATGGCGATGACGCTCGTCTCGCCGATGGAGCCGGGGATGAGTCCGGTGATGGCATCTCATGGAGAGGGCGGATAGCCTGTGCCCGACGTGGCCGTGGAGGCGACGCCAAGCGGGTGTGGCGCCCGGAGAAACCGTCGACGACGCTGCCTGCGCCCAGCCCGAAGGTGTCGGCGGTGCGAACAAAGACTTGGTCGCCGGACATGGCGGCGGGGTAGGCGAAGAAGAGGAAGGCGCGTGTGACGAGGGCAACATTAAATATGTTGAGCCCGTGCCGCCAAACACTTCCTTTGGCGAAGACGACGGCGAAGGCCGTGGCCAGGGCGATCATCCACAGGGGCGTGTCGATGGGCACGATCATGGGGATCAGCATACCCGAGACGAGGAAGCCTTCCTGGATCTCTTCCTCTTCCACTGTGCCACCATGAACTCGATGCCGAGCCCGACGATGTATGCAGATGAGGATCTTGGGCAGCACGGCCAGGAAGCCGAAGAGGAACGTGGGCCAGAAGAGCTGCTCGGCGCCGATGGCGAGGTTGTGCTGGTAGCCTACGTTGTACATGCGCCGAAGAGCAGCGCGGGATGAGGGCGATGACCACGACGGTCATCGTGCGCTGGAGTCGATGCTGTCGTGGATGTGTACGCCGGACTGCGACGTCTCGTTGGGGACGAACAGAAACGTCTCGAACCCATCGAACACGGAGCGGAACATGGACAGGCGGCCACCCTCCTCGAAGGTCGGCTTGATCTTATTGAGGTAATTCCTTAATGCTTTCACTTTCTATTTCCGATTAATGGTTTTGCAGTGGTTCTAGTTCATTTCCTTGTAGAGCATATCCAGCCCGTTGCGGACGATCTTCTGGATCTCGATTTTTAGAGTGTCCACGAACTCGCAAAGGGCGAAGTCCTCCGGCGCCACCTCGTAGATGCCGAGGGCTCTCCATCTTGTCGATGTCGTAGGCGATGATGGCCTTGAGGAGTATTCGGGGTAGATGTCCATAGGGGAAGACGCGGTCGTATTCGCCGGACATGATCATGGTACGGCAGCCACCCTTGATGCGGGCGTCGATGGTGTACTCCTTTTGGAGCCCATGAGCCAGGAGAAGTAGCTGTAGCGACATGCTGTATTTCCGAAGCCTGGCATGCCCCAGCCGAGGAACCTGTTGACGTCCTTACCCTCGGGGATGGCGGTGACTTGGGTGTCGTAGGGCGCCGAGGCCAACCGGTGGAGGGGTCGACTTTGCGACCCGTCAGGACGTTGCCGCTGATGATGCGTAGGGGCCGGAGGTTGGGCTTCGTGCGCTCTTCGATGAGGCTGTTGATGCGACATCCGGCGATGGCTGACGTAGCCGCGTTCGGTCATCTCGGAGCCTGTCAGGGCTACGGTGCGGGTGAAGTCGATGCGGCCTGCGGTGAAGAGTCGGCCGATGAAGAGGACATCGGCGGCGCGGAGGGTCCAGACGGTCTCGCCCCTTGTTGACGGGCTTGACGTTGTTGATGATCACGCCTGTGTTGCCGGCCGGGTGTGGGCCTTCAAGCTCGACGATCTCCCACGCCCGGGGTGTTGCGCAGGGGGAGCCGCGGTGGACACCGAGGCGAACGCCCCGAGGTGAGTCGGCCCAGGGCGGCGAGGCCGGCCTGGAGGTGTCTTCCTGACCGTTGACGACGTAGTCAAAGTCGGGCGCCAGGGGCAGTGTCGAGTGCGGAGACGAAAATGTCGCGCGGTGTCACCGTGGGGTCTGCCACGCGATCGTACGGACGTTGCTTGATGTAGAGCCAGATGCCTGTTTGGAGGAGGAGGGTGCGGATGGCCTCCGTTCCGCCGTGGCGGGACTCTTGGGGGCGTCGAAGGGCTCGCTGTCCGAGCTGCCATCGGGTCGGACTACGACGCTGAGCACCTTGCGTTTCTCGCCGCGATGGACGGCGGTCACTTCGCCGCTGACGGGCGCTACGAGGCGGATCTCCGGGTGGACCTTGTCCCACATCAGCGGCGTACCAACCTTGACTTTATCGCCGACTTTGACCAAGACCTTGGGCACAATGCCAGCGAAACAGCCCGGCTCAACGGCGTAATCCTCGGACTGGTGCCTTTCCAGTTCCGACAGGGGCTTTGCCTTTCAGCTGGATGTTGAGCCCCCGTTTGATATTAACCACATTTTGCCATGATACTTCTGTTTCTATTATTATTTTCTGTTTGCGACGCCAAAAATAGGTGCTTTCCTTCAGGTTTAATGATCGGCGATTATCCGAGGCGCGCTGAGGGCATCTTCGGATGCCTACGAATTTGACCTGATACCTGTAGGGCGTATACTTTTTAGTTCGTGTTTATGTGGTGTAATGCTATGCTGCGTAATGAGAAGCTCTGTTTCCGCTGTGCCCCGGGTCACTTTCGCCAAAGCAGCCCGAAATGGACCTCGCCCCGGATCACTTTCGCCAAAGCAACCCGAAATGGACCTCGCCTCGGGTCACTTTCATCAAAGCAGCCCGAAATGGACCTCGCCCCGGATTGCTTTCGCCAAAGCTGTCCGAAATGGACCGCCCCGGATTGCTTTCGCCAGCTGTCCGAAATGGACCTCGCCCCGGGTCACTTTCGCAAAAGCAGCCTGAAATGGACCTCGCCCCGGATCACTTTCGTCAAAGCAACCCGAATTGGACCTCAAAAAGCATTTGTAATCCCCGAAGCCTCCACTCCGCGGGAGATCTGAAAGATTCAGTTGTCTCCGCAGCCGGCGCCTCTCCCCTTTAGATGGGCCAAGATTATTGCCTCAGCCGAGTGCGCATGACGGCGGATTCGAAGGCGTCGCGGTCGAGGGTGGACTTACCTCGGGTCTTGCTGCGGTAGTTGTAGATGGTGGTCACGGAGTAGCTGAGGAATTCGGCTATGCGGGGCGCTGTCGGTGATGCCGAGGCGGATGAGGGCGAAGATGCGCAGCTCGGTCGTGAGCCGTTCGCCGGCTTTGGGCGTGATGCGGTCGGCGGGGTGGAGCAGGGCGTTGAACTCTCCACGAAATGGGGAAGAGGCCGAGGGAAGGTGCGGTCGAACTCGGCGTAGAACTCGCGGCGCTCGTCGGCGATAAGCTCCGTGGAGCGGACCGTGCGCAGCAGTTCGTCCGTGCGGCCACTCTGGGCGAGCTTCATCAGTCGGCGGCGGTAGTGGTCGAGCTTGTCGATATAGACGGAGCAGCGGTTGATGTACTGGGCGATGTATTCCTCTTTGATGGCGTTGGCCTCAAGGAGGGTGCGGTTGACGTCGGAGAGGGCGTCGTTGGCGGTTTGCAGACGGGCGTTGGCATCGGAGAGGGCGCGGCGGGCCTGGCGGAGGCGCTGCATTTTGTCGGTAGACGTGCAGGAGGCTGAGGACGAGGCTGGCGGCCAGAAGGACGCTGCCCAAGAGCAGTCCGACGATGGTGCGCTGCTTGCGGTCGCTACGGATGCGGTAGGCGCGATCGATGACGGGGTAGATCCGGCCGCCTCCACGATGCGTGCTCGGGCGTTGCAGGCGCCGGCGTCCTCGAGGGCGCACTTCATGTAGTCGTAGGCGCGGTCGATGTCGCCGTCCTCGTAGAGCAGGAAGGCCAGTTGGCGCAGCGAGATGTATTCGCGGACGGAGAGCCGGAGGTCAGCCTCGGCCGACAGGGCCAGGTAACGCTTTTGCCGCTCGCGGTCGCCCAGCCGGCCGTAAGCGTCGGCCAGGGTGTAGGCCAAGAAGCGCATGACGGCGGACTGGCTGCAGGTGTCTGGCCACGGGCTGGAGCAGTCGGACGGCTTCGGCCGGTCGGCCGCGGGCAATGAGCTGGTCGGCGCGGATGATGCGATGGTTGACGTCCGCGGGGGGATGACGGAGAGGAGCGAGTCGCGGTAACGGTCGGCGCGGAGGAGGTATTCGCGGCGTTCGTCGGGGGTCAGGGCATAGCCTGCCATGTGTCCGTAGAGGGTGCGGAAGTGGTGGAAGTAGGCCTGAAGGAGGTCGGGCGGGATGTCGCTGCGAGTCGTTTCTTGGAGCACCTCCAGCGCTTCCTTATACATGCCCGCGATGGTGAGTGCGCCGGCACGGTTGAGTCGGGCGTCGATACGGAATCGGGGTTCGGCGAGTCGGGGCAGCAGGCGTTCCTTCTCATGGATCAGCTTCAGGGCGGAGTCCGTTTGATGAGGCACGTAAGCCCCATAGAGTCGGCTGTAGAGATCGAACCGCGCTGCGTCCGTGTGGGCGCTGTAGAGACGGCGTCGCAGGCTGTCGATCGCGCGTCTTTATCGGCCCTGAAAAGCGGCCCGTCGTCGGATCACGTCGTCCAGCCTCCGGAGCGCGTCACGCCGGCCGCCAGCCTGCACGCCGCCCGCGCAGCAGACACACAGAATGATGTATAAACAGATGCGTAAATCCCTGTTGCATGGGTTTGCCTTCTCCTCTCTATCACTGATCTATGGCTCTGATTTTCGCGGTAAAGGTAGAGGGAATTGGGGAGGTGAGTAAGGCCATTGCGCGGATCAGTGCCCCGACGAACTGCCTTTGTTATTGAGGCCGGGTCTACTTTTTGCGCCCGATGATCGAAAGAACGATAATCGCTAACAATAATCAGATTAATACGATTCGAAGATGATGAGCTTGCACTCCCTTCTCGTCAGGTATACTACTGACTTTCACCCCGTGGCCGACTCCTTTTTGCGTCGGATCTATTACTTACCGGCCGACCTTTTTCGGCGGCGCGAGCGCGATGATACCTCCGCGCGGCATGATCTTCGTCGGCAGCGGCGACTTTGTCCGTCAAGGTCTACAGCAGCGCGATACCATCATCCGCCGCACCGACCTCAAGCCTGACGCTACCATGCTCGATGTGGGTAGCGACATCGGTCGTTTGGCTGTGGCTATGACCGGATACTTGACAGCCGAAGGGCGTTTCGAGGGTTTGATGTCGTGAAGAAGGGAGTCGACTGGTGCCAAAAGCATATCACGCGCCGGTATCCCAACTTCGTCTTTACCCACATAGATCTGAAAGAACGATCTCTGATCTCAGCACCGATACAGCAGCACGAGACTTTCGTTTTTCCCTATACCCATGATCGTTTCGATGTGGTTACGCTCTTTTTCCGTTTTCTCACATGATTCCCGACGATATTGACCACTACTCTCTGAGATTCGCCGTGTACTGAAGCCCGGCGGGCGTTGCGTGGCTACTTTCTTTATCCTTGATGACGTAGCGCTCAAACACATCGCCGAGGGGCGTACGGAGAGTTTAACTTCCCCTATCGCCGTGCAGGATATGCATACTAGACGAGAAGGTGAAGGAGGCCAAGTGGCTTACGAGAAGGATTTTCTGCTCTCCATGATCGCCCGTAACGGACTGCTCTGCGACGCCCTCGAGCCGGGACTTTGAGCGACAACACGCGCCTCGACGGATCAATTTCAGGATCTGGTTGTCCTCCGAAAGCCATAGCCTCCGTTCGGGCAGGGGCTGTATTGAGAGAGCCAAGAATGAAGGCCGGGTACTTGCGAGTTGTCTCACATGTGCCCGGCCTTCGTCTTATGGTTTCTTGTACCCGGCAAACTTCGCTGGCGTCCGTAGACGCCCCCGGTCAAACTTCGCTGGCGTCCGTAGACGCCCAGAAGATCGTGTCCGTGTGTGCCAGGCGTTTCTCGGGCGGAGGCAGCTGCGTATAGTCGCCGTAGAGCTGGGGTGAGGTAGGGCGTCGGGATGGGCGACACCACTGAGCGTCATGTCCTCGAAGGCGTAGTCTACCGGCGCGCCGAAGACGTCAGCTGAGAAGATCTCGCGCGCCCGCCAATGGCCGAAATAATTGATGCAGCGCGACGCTCCCTGACCGACTGTGGCGCAGGATGCAGCGGTCGATATGCGCGATCAGTGTCCGTGCGGAAGGGTAGGCGCTTCAGGGTGTCGGCGATGAAGCGCTTCAGGCCGCGTCGGGGCGAGGCGTCAAGCTGCTTGTAGTCCCTGACAAAGAGCAGGAGGTGGATGAGGCGGCGAAAGGGCGCGTGAGGAGCTCCACACGTGGGCCGCGATCGAGCGGGAAGAGGTCGATGTTGACGCCCGTGTCGGTCGTCTCCCATGCGCCGCGGATGCAGGTGCGGGTGTCGACCATCTTGGGATAGTTGATCTTGTTGGGCGAGTTGTGTAGGTGTTGGAGCCGGTAGGGCGTGTCGCGGAGGGCGTCGTCGAGGCAGTTTGCGGAGGCGGTCGAAATGGTCGCGAGGGATACCGAAATCCATGTCGTCGTCCCAGGGGATAAAGCCGCCGTGACGGACGGCGCCGAGCATGGTGCCGCCCAGCATGTAGTAGGGGATGGCGTTCTCTCGGCAGATGCGATCGAGGATGGCGGCCATGTCGAGCAGTAGGCGGTGGCATTCGTGGATGTCGATCGGTCTCCATGGGCGGGATGTCGATGGGGGCTTTCATGCACTGTTGGTAGAACGCGATGAGCCGCGGGTAGTAGTTCTCCGTGTTGAAATGTTCGCGGGCGAAGGCGAGTGCGGCGCGCTGCTAGCGGCACAGGCATCGCTCGAGAGGTTTGCGGCGGCGGTCAGTTTAGCGCGCAGATCGTCAGCGTTGCGACTCTCGAAGCGGAAGCCGGTGACACCCTCGGGCACGATTTCTGGGATGCCGCCGATGTTGGCTCCGACGACAGGCGTACCGATGGCGTAAGCCTCGATGATGCTCATCGGGTTGTTCTCGTAGCACTCTGACGGCACAACGATGAAGCGCGCATTCCGTACCAATGTGGCCAGTGGCTCGCCCGTTTGGTAGCCGCAAAGTCTACGTTGCTCAGCCCGTGCTCCGCTGCGTAACGCTTCAGCTCGGTCTCCTGCGGACCCGTACCGGCCACCTTCAGCCTACACGACGGCAGACCGTTCATGGCCTCCACCAAGGTGCGGATGCCTTTTCGCCCGACAGCCGACCCATGAATAGGAAATACGGTTCGCCTTGCTTCTGTATGGCTCCGCGGCGATCTCCGGCGCATTGTTATAGAGTACCATGTTGGGTTTCTGACGCAGGGCGGGCATGTGGAGGTTTCGTGCTGCTTCTTCGTGAAATGGCTGACGTAGATGGAAGCCGTCCGATCAGCTTCGAGGGGTTGGAAAAAGGCGTTGCGGAAATACTGCTCGGTGAGCCATTACGCCGCTCATTACCAAGTTGTTTTTCGCGCATTTGTGCAGGAAGCAGTGGTAGAAGGATCGCCCCTGGCAACGCTCGCAGATCTGTCCGCGGCCGTCGCGGAAAGACGTAGGCGGGGCAGACCACCCGGAAGTCGTGCGCCGTCAGCACGACGGGCACACCGTGGCGATGCAGAACGGGCAGGATGGACTCCGTGATCTGTCCCCAGATGAGGTGGATGTGGGCGATGTCGGGCTGCTCGTCGCGGAGCAGTTGGTCCATCTTACGGGCCGCCTCAAAGTGGTAGAAGTAATTGACGAGGTTCTTGGCCTGGCGAAATACCCCGCGGCGGGTCTCTTTCGATTCGGGGAAGTAGTGTTCGAAGGGGAGGGAGGTTGCGCTTCCATTTGAGGCAGAAATAGACCACCTCGTGGCCGTGTGCTTGCAATAGCTGTCCGGTATTGAAGCAGACCGTCTCGGCGCCGCCGCGGTTGTAATGGTACACGTCGATCAAGAGCACTTTCATTCGTTCAAGCGATTTCTTTCGGGGTAACGATTCGGGCCCGTGGCGACTTGCATCCCGCTACGGATGTCGGACATGAGCAGTCCGAGCAGCATCATAATAAACAGTCCGCGGTTGTGCGTGATGGTGGCGTCGGACGTGCTTGATCGCGAAAAAGAAGACGATCAGCAAGACGAGTATCGACTCCTTTTTCATCCCTCACCCGATAGGCCTTCATGGCCCGTGAGGTTAGGTAGATCCAGAAGGAGAAAAAGAGCGCTACGCCGACGAAGCCGAACTGGGCCAGCACTGGTAATACGTGTCGGCTACGAAGTTGGGATTCGATTCCGTGAGGCCATATAATGATCCATGCCGAAGCGGTTGTAGAGCTTGAATAGTAGACGCCTGAGGCGTAGGGTGCCGTACGAGGCGAAGCCGGAGCCGAAGGGGATGTATTGTGGAAGATGGGGATGGAGAAGTAGTAGAGCGCCATGCGGGCGTAGAGATCCTCCTCCGACCGTCCGCCGCCGAAGCCGCCGGTGATGAAGTAGAGCTCGATCTTATCCCTTAGCCACATAGGCCGTCGCCGCCAGCGCTATGAGCAGGAAGAAGGTGTTGCGGGTCGAATCGCATACGGAACGAGCGGTTCATGCAGATCAGCATCAGTGTGGATAGGGCCAGAAAGCCGAACAGCTTCGAGCGACCCGGAGAAGAGTCCCACGGCCAGGATGCAGACGTAGACGAACTTGTCCTTCGACGTGAAGTCGCTGCAACAAAAAGGTAGATCATGGCCAGGATGGTGGCCGATGGCCAGACGCGATTCGTGGCCGAAGAAGGCTTGGATGATGTGCCCTCCGTAGACGGCTTCAGGGCCAGTCCGATGGGGATCATGCGTAAAGCGTGAAGAGTACCACCAAGTTGCGCAGGATGCTCTTTTGGTTCTCCGTCAGCTTCTGTCCTGAGTGAATAGATGCAGAAGAAGGCGATGTAGGGCTTGATCTGAATCAGGAAATCCATGGCGATACCCCTGCACCGAGTTGCTGCCGATGAGGAGGGAATAAATGAAGTAGAAGACGAAGACGCCGATCACGAAAAAGGAAGCCCTGGTTGAGCGCCCACGTGCGTGAATGCGACGTGTGTAGCCGAAAAAGGCCGAAGATGAGCAGCGCGCAGATCTCGTCGACGTAACTAAAAGCCCAGCCGGTCGATCATGTCGAAAAACATCACGCCGAAGATGAGCGTGAAGACCAGTAGCGCGAAGAAGTCTTGTTGATATAATCCCGCATCGTGTGGTTTTTACTGTTGTTCCTAAGAGCGCGGCAAAAGTAAGCCGGGGGGCTAAACCTTTGCAAAAGCGTGCCGGAGGGGAGGCGTCTGCACGGTTAGAAACTGTACTTCACCCAGCCGAAATGCTTCTTCTCCGCGATCCATCGCATGAAGATGGTCAGGAAGAAGCACGGCGCCACGACCAAAACGTAGAACAGCCACGTGTGCATCTCGAGGCCGATGATGTCGTCCAGGAAGTTGATGAAGGTGAAGTGAGCGAAGTAGGTCACTGTGCTTTGATTGCGGATGAAGGCGTAGTTCACCTTCCAATGCACCTCGATGACGCAAAAACGAACACCAGAAGCAGGGTCGTCACGGGCACTAACATGAAGTAGGTGTCGTCCGAAAAAGCCGTGTGAGAGAGCACCTCGAGGGCTGCACCGGCCATGCTTAGCAGTAAAGCCGTGTCAGTCGCCCAACGCGGTATCCGCTCGATGGCGTCTTGCTTTTCCGAGAGGTATTTGCCGATGCTGCAAAAACACGATGGCGGCCAAAAAGGTGAATGTATCGGGCCGAAAGTGGCCACCGTCCAGTCGTGGAATTGCTGGACGCCCGCTGGCAGATAGTTGTGGTAGTTCGAGAGCAACGTCACGGGCAGGTAGCAGAGCGCCCCGATGCCAATGGCCCACCCTGTGGATAGCCGTTTGCTGATGGCGTACACCAACGGGATGGCTATCATCAGCGCCATGACGAACCAGGATCCGCGAAAAGGTGCTGCCCAGAAAAAGTTGCGAATCAGGACGAGCAGATCCGCTCCGAATCCACTCCCTCATGATCGAGGAATGAGCGCTTGATGATGACCGGCAGTCCGACGATGAACCAGATCAGATACAGAGCGCCCTAAGCGCTTCAGATAGGCGACGAGCTCTCCCCGTCACACCCGCCCGGAAGAAGAAAAAGGCGCTCACCATGAAGAAAAAGGGCACCGCCATGCGGGCAAACAGGCTGATGGCAATCGTGGAGCTGAGGCCGCTGAAGGGATTGGCGTGGATGGCGGCCACGAAAAAGGCGCTGACCAATTTGGCCACATCGATGCTGTTGTAGGTCTCGCTTTGTCAGTGCGTTTTCCGTCTTTTGTGCCTTTCCGCCTTCTTTTTCCGTTTGGGGAAGACCTGCTGCCGATAGCGCCGCACCAGCTCGTTCACGAAGTTGATGAACGGCGCCACCACCACCTCGTCCTCCAGCACCGCCATCGCGTTGGCCACTCGGGCCCACCTGCCCAAAGGCCGCATCGGTCCGCAGCCGTGCCTGCTGCATAGCCGCCGGTTTACGCTCCACCTCGCCATTTGATCGTTCGTCGATTAGGCCTTTCACTCGCTCGTTGGCCGCTTTGAGCCCACTCACGAACAGGCCTATACTAAGTAGTGACACTTGCGAGGGCATACGTCGTTTCCAGCTCCTCCGTGAGCTTCGTGATCATGCCTGTTTCGCGATCCAGCTGCATGCTGCGTTTTACCCGGTTGCCGCTCAGCATCACCTCCAATTCTTGAGCAGCCTTGGCTCTTCTCAGGATCGGGCAGACGCCGAAGTCCGCGCACCGTGGCACGGAGGCCCGTCAGTAGGCCATCTCGCCCTTGTCCGCAGTCTTGATTTCGTCCGTCAGCAGGCTTTTACGCGACCGTCCCAGATAGAGTGATTCCTCTTCCATAGCCGCCTTCAGCGCCATAGCCGCCCGTTGCATCACGGCGTTTTTCATTACCTCCGATTCCTTCTCCAGCCGCTCGCTGACTGATTTCATGAACATGCCATGCGCCCCGTTGTTCGCACGCCTCATGTCGGGATAATCGATCTCCTTCATATAATTAATGGTGTAAGTTCCGTTTGCAGAAAGGTTCCACCAAAAATCGTTTGGGTCGATGATCGTTGGCGGAGCTTTCGCTGAAATATTTTTCTACTTCGTGTGACCTCGCAATAGGTTCTCATCCTCTTGTTTTATCTCTGTTTGATGCCACAAAAGATAAGTCTAAAATGATCTTATTTGCTTCGTGTGTGAACATGAATCTGTATTTACTTATCTCTATGATTATATGGATGTCCTATAAAATAGATCAGATAGAGTTCTCTATTTCATGATGTCACGGAGATAAGAAAAATGATTTGATTATTTCTGTGCGCACATGTGTATTATACGAATATAATATCTATATTCACTCATGCGTATATAGTTTGATCATATTGTATAGTGATTAAATTCCATGCGCATGAACTGCATATAGATGATATTCTATTCTACGGTGTGGATGATATATAGATATGATCATTCTTGACTTTACGTGTTTGGAGTGAAAATCTATAATCGATTTTTTGTATCACGATAGGCATACACGAATGATTTATCACATAGTTATTTGCTATTTCGTGCTGCAGGATAAATTTCAAACGAATATAACATCCCATATGTGCGTGCTCAGTATGAGATAATTCATCAAAGATTGATGTGCGTGCACGAAGAACTGAATTTTTATCCCGTGAGCGGCTCTACAACGCCAAACAGCCTCACCGGATCACCGTCGGATGTTCGCTTTCGCTTTTCTCTTTCTTTGCCGCCGCATTCAGCACCCATTCAATCCCTTTTTAGATGAATCTCATATTGGATCAAGGCAATACGGCCACGAAAATCGTCCTCGCCGACCGTGGAGAGCCTGTCTACAGCGCCGCCTGCTCCCGCCTGACGTCGGAGGAGCTCGCTGCGCTCATCGATCGATACCGCCCCGAGTGCGGCATCATCGCCTCCGTCGCCACGCCCGACCCCGCCTGGCTCCCATTGCTCCGCCGGCGCCTTCGCCGCTCTCTCCCTCAATGACGACCCGACGATCCGCCTACCCATCACCTCGGCTATCGCACGCCTGAGACCCTGCGGCCGCGACCGCATCGCCGCTGCCGTCGGTGCCTACACGCTCCGCCCAGAGGTGCCGCTGTTGATCATCGATGCGGGTACGGCCATCACGTACGACGTCGTCCTCCCGCCGGGCCATTTCGTGGGCGGAAACATCTCGCCCGGCCTCACCACCCGCTTCCGTGCCCTGCACGATTACACCCGTCGCCTGCCCCTCATCAGCCAGCGCGACGAGGTGCCCGATCTGGGCGTCACCACTGAAGAGGCAATCCTCCGGGTGTCGTCCGCGGCATCGTCTGACGAGATGAATGGCTAGCATCGAGACCATGCACACCAAGCACCCCACATGCGGCTGTCTTCCTCACCGGCGGACATGCCCTCATTTTTGATATAGAAGGCTCAAAACGCCGCACCTTTTGCCTCTGAAAATTTAGTGTGGCTCGGATTAAATCGAATTATTGAATATAATGAAGACTGAGCAGGTCAGTCCTCCTCCTCCCTTGCATCCTCCCTTTGTGGCGCCCCTGCCGATGATGGCACAAAACAGCACAGACCTCTTATACACGTTTCGGATATGGCATGCAGGCCGACCGCCCTTTGCGGCCGGGCGAGCGATGGGCGGCATCGGATACGGCCTCCGCTCCGCACGCCAAATCAATCCGATGAACCCCGCGTCGTACACCGGCATGGACTCGCTGACCTTCCTTTTTCGACGGCGGCATATCGGCGCAAATGTCCTGGTTCAACGATGGCACCCATCGGCAGCGCGACCAATGGTGGCTTCAATTACGCCGCCGTGCAGTTCCTGCCCATCGTCGCCTGCCGTCAGCATCGGCCTGCTACCCTTCGTCCGTCGGTTACAACCATACCGTGCCCAGCCAGGGCGACTCACGCTATACGGATCGATTCAGCGGCACGGGGGATTAAAACGAAATCTACGGGGGCCTGTCATTCGCGCCGTGGAAAGAGAGATTATCTATAGGCGCCAACATCAGTTACATGTTCGGGACGATCACCCGCGCAGCGCGTGACGAACTTGACGAACACGTTTTTACTGGCGGAATAAGATTCGGGTACACAACGTCGAGTACGACTTCGGCCTGCAATACACGCATCCCTCTCGAAGACCGATCGACTCACCCTCGGCGCGGTCTATTCGCCCCAAGCTTCGCCTCGGCACTACGGTGAGCAACGAGACCAGCTTCCGCGAAGATTTCTCCACCGTCGTCGAGGGCGACACGATGCGCAACGCAGGTTTCCGACCTTCCGGATATGTACGGCGTGGGGACTGTCCTTCACAAAGAGACAATCGGATGGTGCTGGCGGCTGACGTCTCCCACAGGCAATGGTCGAAGGCGGAGTTCTACAACCGCGAGGGGCGACTTCAACGATCAGATCCGCGTCGGTCTCGGCGGCGAATACATCTAACGCTTCACCCGCGCCTACCTGCAACGCATTCGCTATCGTGCCGGTCTGCACTACGGCACATTCATACGTCAAGGTGAACCGCAACGGCGGGCAGGCGAGTACGGAGTGACGCTGGGGTAGGGCCCGCCGATGCTCGACAATCGGTCGTTCATCAACGCCTCGCTGAGTACATCAGGTGGCCAGAACGCAAGGGACTGATCGATGAGCAGTACCTCCGGTTGACGGTGTTATACGTTTAATGAGTATTGGTTCTTCAAACGCAAGATAGATTGGAAAAAGAGAAACAGAGAGAGACTTGTTTCGGATTAGTGAATACAAAAAGACAAATGAGGATATGAACATCAGGATTTCTTGGAGTGTCGCCCTGTTCCTGGCGACGGTAATGAGTGCAAAATGCACAAAAAGGTGTGACAACGGGACGCAATTCGGTTCCGGAGAAGACAGCATTCGGTGTCTGACGAATATCAGCCTGTTTATCCCTACGCCAAGGTGAACAACTTCCAGGACGCCTATCCGGTATTGGAAGATCGCCCACGACGAATGCCCAGCTGCTCAAACGAAGGACATCTATCTCATGGTGTCCGCATCATGAATTGGAAGATTGCGCAGGAGAAAGACCCGGCGAAGCAGGCTGCGCTCATCGATGAGCTGATGGCATCTATGAGCAAGCGTGTGAAATACTTCGGTGGCGACTCGGAAATATGGTAAGGACTGGATCTCTGGCGCATAATGGGTGGAGGATTATCTCCGTCTCAAGGGCGATAAGGCCGACATCGCTGCCGCCGCCCTACGGCTGGCTGACTCAGGTGCTGGACGAGTACAAGGAGAAGACGGATGAGTTGGCCGTATCGAGCCAATACATGTTCCTTTCGCATAAGATGATGGAGAAGGACGAGGCCGGACACAAAGCCAAATTCGTGCAGGACTTCCTCGCTGCTCATCCATCTTCGACACCCAAAATCAAGGCTGCTCAGGAGGCGAACAACCAAAAGCAGCTGGACAACCCCGATGGCCATGAAGGCTGGTATCGAGAGAAAGGATTTTTCGGGTAGTGGTAGCCGCCGACTGTCAGACGCTCCAGGCATCTACGCCGATCAGATCGAGGCCAACAAGGTAATCCTGGACTTCCTCAGGAGACCCTCACGCTGCTCCGCCGTGCTGGATGCCAGGAGATCGAGGCCTACTTCAAAAGCACTCTGAGTACGCTTTACCAGAAGGAGAAGACGGCCGAGATTGCTTTTTCGGTATGGGTAATCAGGCCATCAAGAAGCGTGACTACGCCAGCGCCGAGCGTTACCTCTTGAGGCCGCTGGCATGGCTAAGGACAAGAGATGAAGGAGAACGTCTACTACACGCTGGCTGTCACTGGCTTCTCAGCAGCGTGCGTATCCGAAAAATGCGCACCTACTGCTGCAAGGCGCTGGAGTTCAATCCCAACAATGGCGAGGCGCATATCCCGATCGCGTAGCGTACGCAGCCACGGCTGGCGGTATCTCATCCGGACGATCCTGTGAAGCGTAAATGCGTCTACTACGCCGCCGTGGACAAGCTCCAGAAGGCACGCTCGGTAGACCCTCGGTGGCCTCTGAGGCTCAAATGCACCGATCGGACGTTACAGCTCGTATTTCACGACTGAGGGAAGTCTTCACCCTGATTCCGCACGGGGCGCCGGATTTACCGTCGGCGGCTGGATCGGTGAGCATACTACGATACGCTAATTCCAACCTCTTCCTCCATCGAAGAGGTGATGATTCACAAGAGAACAATCCCAGCAGCAATCGCTTCTGTAGCGAGTTGCTATGCTTCTTGTTCGATCGTCTCGTGTAGTCGCGAAAAGAAAGAGGAAGTAGAAATTGGCTTCAACCCCGATCAGCACGCATACACGATGAAGGCGGTGGACGTGGTCGTCAGCTCGTCTCTGACTCTGGGGTCACGCGCGCTACAAGGTGGAGACGCTATGACGGTACATGTTCGGTGAGGCATCGGAGCCGTATTGGTACTTCCCGAAAAAGCTGCATCTGGAAAAGTTCGACTCGCTCTTTCGCGTTGAAGCCAGCGTGGATGCCGACACCGCCTATTTCTATCAGCGGCGCAAGCTCTGGAAGCTAATTGGCAACGTGCGTCCGCAGCTAAGGCGAACAGTTCCGAAACGAGCGTCCTCTATTGGGATCAGAACACGGAGAAAATCTACTCCGACCAATTCATTCGTATCACGAAGGGGCGAGTGTGTCAACACTGGGGCAGGGCTTTTGAATCGAATCAGGCGTTGACACAATACAGAATCTTTAATTCGGCAGCAGAGATCCCTTTTGATGAGCGCTCCTCGTCCGATTCGATGGGTGTCAGCGCCACCACTTCCGCCGACAGAAGACGAACGTATTTATCGAAACAACCCACGAACACTATTCCAAAAGCGCGCCAAATTTGCCGTATACCAATTTTTGCACCTCCTTTGCGCGCGCTAAATCAAAAAGACAATTCATATTTTGCAGAGTAAAGATGGCTACATTAGAGAAGATTAGAGGCACGCACCGCTGTTGATACTATCGTCGGTCTGGCCCTGTTAGGGTTCATCATCGAGGACTTTCGAACTCGGGTTCGACCTATTTCCGTCAATCAAAAAACCAGGTGGTTACCGTCAACGGTACCTCCGTCGACTATCAAGAATATCAAAAACGCATCGAGGAAATGACGGAAGTCATCAAGCTGCAGTACGGCCTCAAAGCCTGAATGAAGAGCAGACGCTGGACCTCGCGCCAGAGCGTATATAACTCGATCGTGAGTGAGATCGTGATGAAAGACGTGGCGGATAAGATCGTATTGACGTGACGTCAGACGGCTTCTTCGACATGATTCAAGGTGACAACATCCCCGATTGTGCAGCAGAATCCGCTGTTTTTAGATCCCGCAGACGCGCGGCGATTCAGCAAGGCACGTGCACTGGGCGTGTTGAAGGCCTTAGAGAACATCGACGCTGTGCCCGAAGAGCAGCGCGAAGAAATGCAACGCAGATGCGCAACTTCTGCTCTTCTGGGGAGAAGAACATGTGAAGCTGCAACGCATGCAAGAGAAATACATGAACCTCTTAACAAAAGCAATCGTAGCCAACCCCATCGACGCCAAGGATGCTTACGAAGGATCGGTGGTAAAAGCTCGGACATTGTTTACGCCGTGCAGTCGCTGGCTTCGATCCCTGATTCTACGGTGCAGGTGGACGAGTCAGCCATTCGCAAGCTCTACAACGGCGTAAGGAACAGTTCACAGAAAGATTCGCGCGTGATTGATTGTTGGCCGTCGAGGTTCGCCCGAGCAAGGAAGATTACGACGCCATCAATAAAGACATGCAGGAGGCCCGTGCGCAGCTTGCCGCTACAGACAGTAGTAGCAGCGTGGAGAATGTGATCTCGAAATATTCCCGCACGCCATACATGGACTTCTATATCTCCGGAAAAGCGATATGCGAGACGAAGACCTCAAACGCTTCGTTCAGAATGCCGAAGTGGGCACTATGGAAGGCCCGATCTTCGCGATGACAGCTATCGCCTCTACAAGCCCTCGGTCGCAGTCCGCACCGGACTCCGCCAAAATCAGCGACATCTTCCTGGCTGCACCCAGCGGATCGATTACCGCTGACCTGACCCGACTGGCCGACAGCCTCATGACGCTGCCTCGGGCGGCGCCGACTGCCGAGCTGGCCAAGAAAGTACTCCTCCTTCGGATCGGCCGAGAATGGGTGGCGATCTGGGTTGGCTTACCGAGTCCTCTCTTACCCAAGCCAGCCCTTGCGCAGGGACTTCGACCGTGAAGTCTTCAGCGCCCCCATTAACCAGCCGACGCTGGTCAAGACCAACAATGGCTATCACCTGCTGAAGGTGACGGAGCGTACCGCCGCCGTATCGAAGTATAAGGTAGCCGTCGTCTACATGGATGTGCGCCCGACCAACAAGACTTACAGTAAGGTCTTCAACGACCTCAACGCTTTTCGTGGCGAAGAATAAAACGGCAGATCAGATCGCTGCTGCCGCTAAAGAGAATGTCTATGAGCTGACGCCAGACGTGACCGTAACGGGTGAAGACCATCAGCTGGGCATGATCCAAGATGCCCGTCAGGTAGTGCGCTGGGCCTTTGAGAACAAGTCGAAAGGCAAGGTGTCCGACATCAGGAGTGCAAGTCGCGCATCCCGGGCACGAGCGATTACAAGACGACTTACGTCGTGGCTATCCTGCGCAACGTGTTGCCCGAGGGTTATCAGTCGTTCGAGACTGTGGCGCCTCTGATCCGTCGCGAATTGGCATGCGCAAGAAGGGTGAGGACGTGGCCGCTGCATTGAAGGCCAAAAACCTGACCTCGCTTGAGGCCTACGCTTCGGCCATGAACTCGCGTATCGACACGGTGAAGTTTATTACGATGAACACGTCGCGCATCAACGGCATCGGACTCGAACCGATCCTCAACGCCTACGTGGCCTATGCGAAGCCGAACACACTTTCCGGACCCGTAGCGGGATACAATGGCGTCTACGTCTTCCAAAGGTTTACAATCGCACAAAAGATACCACGCCCTACAACGAGAAGGCGCAAATGCGGAGATCGAAGCCAGCACAGCGCCGCGCGTTGGCTATTTCGCCTCAAAAGCTGGTGGACGACTCGAAGATCACCGACAACCGCATTCGATTTGAATGATATTCCTCCTCAGAGGGGAGGTGTTGCATATAAATGTTTTTTTGGCCGCCGTAGCGATGAAAGTCGTTGCGGCAGTTTTTGCTTTGATTTTATCCGTTAGATCGCCCCATCTATATTTGCGGCCACAACAGACGACAACCAATTGATCACCCCGATGACCCATTCGAACTCCCAACATACCACAGCCCTCCTCCGAGCCGAGTGTAAACAAGCGCCTATGCGAGGCGTTTGGTGATCTGTTTGTTAAAAATCCCCCTTCCCGTTTGAACAGTTAGTCACATTGTTTACGGACTCTTGCTTGTCTGCGGATGCTTGTTGCCGTCCGCAGTGGCCTTTGCGCACCCTTTTGCCGGGGATGCGTGCCGTGTCGGTGTTCCGTTGGGAGGAGTCTATTCCTATCGACTAATTAAATAGCGACACATATGAAAGGAAATGAGACAATGATCGCATCCTTATGGATGCTGTGGTGTTAACCATGATTTCTTGCTCAGGAGGGATCGGGAGTTAAGGAATCGGACATAACCGGGCGTTACGTGAGTGTTGGCAACTACGAGCAATGGGCGTTCACCTGATTGATGAGCGGAACGGGATGTGAGGTCGGCTCATTTTCCGAATAGTGACTTGACCATACTGACACCATTCACGTGGAAATTAGTAGGCAATTCAGCTTACACTCACGTTTGACTTGGAAGAGACGATGATCACAGGAGATACCGAAGATCAAGCAGTGGAAGCGATTGCGACTTCGCTCCTTTCGGGGTTATAGCGAGCCACGTACTTGCACTGTGAAAAAGAGAGAATGGGAAAGTGATTATCGACGGTGATGATGTGATACCCAACTTATCGCCAGGATGACTCATTACCTGATTGATCCCTCCATTGAATCAATGGAAGACGCAACTCAAACGATGCCCTATTGCGGAGGAGATTCTGGCTGCAGCCAAAAGTGCAAGCATTGCGAGTGGTTAGATGAAAAACACTCAGGTTTCGATGCCGCAAACCGACGGCTGTACCTGCGCTCGTTTGTGAACCTGCGCCTGCGCCTGCACCTACACCGGAGCCTAAAAAGGAGCCGGTAGACGAGAGGGAGGAAGCTACGTCTACTGCGGTGCCTGTGCGAAACCGGATTCTTCGAATACTATTTCATCGATCTCTTTATTCGTCGGTATGCCGACTTCAAAGGGGAAGACGAGTCGCCGACAGTTTTTGGATGGGTGGCTTGTGCTTTGCTTCTGCTTCTCCTCACGCTGTTCTGCATTGATTTGGCTACGGGGCTGATGTTCGTTTGCACGCTTGTTGGCACCCTCGCGCTCACTGTGCCCTTTTGCGGCAGCAGCCATTCGGCGCCTGCACGATACGGGGCGGAGCGGATGGTGGTTTCTGATACAATACGTCCCCGTCGTAGGTCCGATTTGGCTGCTTGTATTGCTCTGCCAAAGGGAGAGACACGGGACGATCAGCGGCCGGCGTTTCAATTGCCAACGGATGCGATTGCGGCAGCGGCTATGGTGCTGATCGTAGGCGTTTTCCATCATCTGGATTTCGGTAAGGTCCAATGAATATGAACGGACGAAACAGGCTGTATATGAAGAGGCCTCACCGGAGTATGGCAGAGAATGCAGACGAAGATGTGAACAATGATAGCCAGAATAGCGATGAGGAGTTACTGACAAAGGAGAGTTTCTTAACAGATAAGGGCATTACTCAGCTTGTAACGTATCATGATCAGCGGCGAAACTGTGTCTACTACGTACGTCCATCTGACAAGAACCTACTCTATAGATATGATCTGGATACCAAGGAGGTTAAAACGATTTTTCCTTAAAGAGATCAGATATGCAGATGGTCTTTCCCCTATAGTCTTTGAAGTAGATCAACTCGGAGTACATGGCAATTACATCTTTATTGTTGCTGACAATGGGGCTAATAGCATATTTGGTGGACAATATCTCATCGCATATAATACCCTTTAATAACACATTTACCGAGATAGATTTTGCACGTGAAATCAGACTGGTAAATGACAATAGACAAGCGGAAGTGTCATGCATGAGATTAACGAAAGAGGGAGAGTGTATGGCTGATAACGAATATGACACATGGACTGAGATTATCAACTTATTCAAGACACCATAAACAACAAAGACAATGACAGAAGAACTACACAACGAAGCAACGACTACCTGTCCGAACTGTGGGCAGGAGATTTTGCTACGGCCAAGAAGTGCAAGCACTGTGGCGAATGGTTGGAGAAGAAGTGCCCCCACTGCGGGGAAATGGGTCAAGATCGACGCCATGAAGTGCCGGCATCTGAGCAGCTGGCTCAACAAGCTTCGCCAAAGAGCGCTACGAGCGCGAGAACAACATCCCCAGGCAGTAGATCCGGAATTGGAAAAGAGAAGGGCAGAGAAAGAGAAGAAGTCCGAGAAGGCGGCCACGGCTGGATGTATAATGATGGTCGAGTGTGGTATCGCGCTTACGCTACTCTATTTTGCCCTCAACTGGAGCTGGTGGCAAGTCGTGCTGGCCGGTGTCGGCGGCTTCCTGCTGTTGAGCTCCCGCATGGTACGCTTCTCTACTGCATCGCCATCTCCCTCTTTTGGGGAGCTTAGGCTGGGAAATGGGAGACTCTGTTCTTGCTGGGCGTCCTCTTTTCGGCGGATCGATAGCACTCCATTGGCCCGCGATAAAATAAAACGCAATCAATCAGACGGAGAACACATATGGATAATAACCCTACACAATCAACTAGGGCAGTGTCCCTATTGCGGCGAAGACATACAGCCGGGGGCAATCAAATGCAAACACTGCAACGAGTGGTTAGTGAACAATCCGCCGCCCACACCCAAGTCGCCGGAAGAGCTGGCCAAAGAGCAGAAGGATAAGAGAGACCAGAAGATGGTCGTCGGAGGATGCCTAACGGTATTTCTGGTGGGGTTGGCTGGGATCATCCTCCTCGTCGTTTTGATTGCCAAGTGGACAGTGCCCGACGAGGAGCAACACCGGAGAAGCATCCGCAAGGAAGTGCTCGCCTGCGTGGACGACAAGGTGGACGAGACGCTCGGCTTCGTCGGCGCCACGCTGCTGAGCCCGTTTACGTCGATGGCCATGAAGACGGATTACGTGCAGTCGTATCTCTGGATCGCTTCGACCAGTCCAACCGGATAGAGTACATCCGCGGCACATTTACTTCGGAGGCGCGGATCATCAACCGGATCTATCCTGAAGGAGAGACCCATCAGCTTCGGCTTTTTGGCATGGTTTTCCCCGTCGTTCGATTGGGACGACATCGCTATACTGACTGACGCGGAGAGCAAAGACATCGCGAAGCTTTCTTTCTCCGACCTTACCTCGTCCGATCCGTCATCGTCCGGCCGCTCGTCGTCCACCCCAGCCCAATCGCCAAAGCAGCGCCAGGAGCAAAACATCCACGCCCGCCCGTTCCTCGCAACCCGAACCAGCGGTGCAAGAAGAAGAGCTTACCACGGAAGAGAATGATCAGTCCACTCCCGCATCGGATACCGAATAAGCGCCATAGGAGGAGGGGCAGCTGAAATCCTCCGATGTGGACACAATGAGAGAAACGCATACATCACAACAATAAAAGAGACAAACTATGAGTCATGCCGTTAGAGATCGCATCATCGTTTTGATCATCTGCGTAGTCGTTTGGTCTCGTATGGAATATGATCGCAGAAAAGATCATGAAAAGAAGAAGTCGGACAAAGACGAGAAATAGAATAGAGACCTCCGCCTCAGCTCCTCCATTAATGGTGCGCATTCGTTGGCTCCCCCGAATCTTTCCACTTTCGCCCCGGCTGCAGGGCGGAGGCCTCTGGAAGAAACTCCACGGTACCTCCAACAACTGCAAACCCTCTGGAAGAAACTTCCACGGTACCCCTAACGGCTGCGAGCCCTCTGGAAGAAACTTCACGGCACTTCAACCAGCTGCGAGCCCTCTGGAAGAAACTTCCACGGCACTTCAACCTGCTGCAAAACCCTCTGGAAGAAACTTCCACGGCACTTCAACCAGCTGCAAGCCCTCTGAAGAAACTTCCACGGTACTTCAACCAGCTGCAAGCCCTCTGGAAGAAACTTCCACGGTTTGACCTCGCTGTGCCCGCCGTCCATTCACATTACGTTTTTCAGTAAAGAGATAACCCACATCCACTTGATCAATTAAAAACTGAACCAGATGAAACGAGCTAAAACCCATTGACACCATCTATGTTCATTACCCGCTGGGTATGCATGTTGGTTTGCAAGAAGTGTTGTACGGACTGATCCAGCCGATCGCCCCTGAGAAAATCCTTTTTGAAGCCACCGACATCCCCTTGTGGAAGGCCGACATCGACAAAGAACGAGAGGTGGTTCGCGAAACGAAAGCCTCCCGAAGAGACCGAAGCCCTCGCGGAAAAGGATGCGAAACGCGATGAGATCATCACCTCGCTCTTCCAAGAGATTCGGCTGGCTGACAAGTCGCTCATCGAAGCTCGCAAGGCCGCTGGCCATCGGCTCCGCCTCCGCTGTCGACACCTACAAAGACCTGCAAAGAGAGAACCTGTTTGAAGAGACCGGACATGTATCCGGCCTGCTGAACGATTTAGACAAGCCCGCCGCTGTAGCTGATCTGACCGCCCTCGGCGTGAAACCTTTGGTTGAGAAGTTGCGCACCATCAACGGCGAATTCATTTGCCCTGCGCGATACCCGTTTGAAGGCGAAGGCCGCCGTCAATTTGCCGACGGGCACCAGCCTCCGCAATAAGAACGACGACACGGCAAACCAGATCTTCCGACACATCGAGGCCGCTTATCTGGCTACCACCTCCGACGAAGACTGCAAAACGATCAGCGAACTGATCGACCAACTGAACCAAGTGCTCCGTGACGTCAAAAACAACTCACCGCCAAAGCCTCGCCCAAAAGAAACCCAGGATCCCAAGACTTGATCAGCCCAAGACCCCAAAGAGCCTATAGCAACCCAAGGATCCCAAGACTCCCGATCAGCCGAAGGATCCGAAGCAGCCGGAGACGCCTCAGCCGCCCAAACCGGGTGGCGAGAAACCGAAGGATCCGAAGAAACCGGTGACGACGGTAATCCTGACATCACGTTGCCGGAGGAATAAGGCGTCAGGGACGCCAGTTGTTTGCCTGGTACATGTGATTCATCTCACATGTACCAGGTGCGCCCCTCACATGGGTACCTGGTGATTCATGTCGTCGGCTTTTCGTTTCCGTCGCTTACGGCGGAAGAGACGGCCGATGTAACGCAGGCCGAGGACAAAGCCGCTGACCGAAACCGCCGTGCCGCCAAAGCAGTAACACCCACATGACGACCGTCCACAGCGCGGGATGATCGATCAGGAACGGGAACCGCAGGCTGTGCAGCCCTTGTACATCCAAAAGCCCGCGCGACGATGGTCGCTGTAGTCGCGCAGCTGGCCGTTCGCGAGGGTTGATGTAGTACGTGGTATGATCGGCGTCGTCGATACGGATGCGCCAGACGGGCAGGGGAGGTAACCCTTGCGGTCGAAGTAATAGGTGTCATAGTCCACCATCGATTCCGTGCTGAGTTGGGCGTCTGAAGCGTGAGTCGCCGAACGGCTTCGGTCACTTGCTCGCGGGTGAGACCAGCGGACGGAGCGTAGTGGCGTCCAAGGTCTGTCCCTCTTTTTCGTCTTGTAGACGCACCTCATAAGCGGGGCGGCCGAAGAAGTGCGTCCAGCGGATCTGTACGATGGATCCATTGATAGAGCTGTTATCCGTGGCGAAAAAGCTCGCGATAGTCCACCGGGTACGACTGGGGAGCGGGGTGAGGGCCTCGATCGTATCGCGGCAGCCGAGGGCGCATGTTGCGGCATGAACCATTCGGGGGATCAGCCAGCGACATCATGCCACTGAAGGCCCACGTGAGGGTGAAGAGGCCGAAGACGAGCCCCGTGAGGTGGTGCCAGTAATACCACCGCTTTTTGTAAGGGATGAACTGTTTCTGCCGGCGGCGCCGCGCCTGACGGTGGTGAGACGCCGACGTAGAGGCCGGCGATGACCATGATGCAACCGATGCCGGAGAGCCAGATGACGGTGCGGCGCCAGAGGTCAGCGTCCTGCCTGAGTCGGGTGAAGTAGACCCAATGCGGGATGGGCCTGAGCTGCCCAGATGCGCTCTTTGAGGGTGGTGCGTTGAAGCACTTCGCCGGTGCGTGAGGCGACGTAGAGCTGCGTATGGTCGGCGTCGGCAAAGCGGAAGCGGAGGATGGGCAGCTCCTCGCGCAGTCGGCCGAAGGGGATCCACTGGTCGAGGTCGCGGAGGGTGTCGACGGCGGCGATGGGTGCGTCGCACCAGGCGGTGGCTACACGCGGCGGAGGTAGGCCGCGTCGATGGTGGGCAGCAACTGCGTGCTGTCGGCCGGAAGGCGGAGTGTCTCGTCGCCAGCGTGCACCTCGCAAAGACCGTCTGCCCAAGATAACGGCTGACGGAAAGTCCGTCGATGCGGCCGAGCGAGTCAGGCACGCGGCAGAGCACGGACTCGACCGGAGGTAGATCGGCCGTGTCTAAGGGTTCGAGTCGGGCAAGGCGATCGTCGGCCGTGACACGCGGGAAGCCGTGGTACATCATTACGATCCCGGAGACGAACCAAACGACGAAGAGCAGGCTGAGCAGCGTGCCCGTGACACGATGCAGGGTGAACATGAAGGGTGAACATAGAGGGTAGAGGATAGAGGATGAGAGGGTAGAGTAGAGGGTAGATAATATGGGGACGAACCATGGCTGATTCGCCCCCGAGACATAAAAAGAACAGATTACAGACTCGTATCCGATCGTAAACAAGTAGCTGCGCGGGGTGCGGGGGCGTGATCTGTGTGCCGAGCGACTGCGTGAAGGTGCGGTCGTCGAGGACGTTGTTGATGTTCACTTGCAGACGGATACCGTTCTTCAGGCGATAAGCGATGCCGAGGTCGGTGTCCCAATAGGCGCCGTAGATGAGGGTCTTGTTCAGGTCACGGTAGACGTTATCCATGTAGTTGGCCAGAGCGTTCAAGCCGAGGCCCTGGAGCGGTCCGCGGGTGAAGGTGTAGCCGGCTGCGAGGTAGAACGTGTTCATGGGGATACCGGCCTCGGCGCATGCCGTCCTGCATTTTTGGTTCCCTTGTCCATGAAGCCGTCTTCGATCAGGCGTTCGGGGCTGAAGCTGAACTTGCGGATACGGGAATCGGTGTAGCCGTAGCCCGCCAGGAGTGAAAGGCCGTCCGTCGGCGTGTAAGCCACTTCCACCTCGAGGCCCTTAGAGTCTGATCCGGCCACCTGACCTACGACGCTCTTCGTTTTCCCGTCCGTGGGATCGACGTAGCGACTGTTGAGCGTCTTGTTCTCGTTTTCGCGGCGGATATAGAAGAGGCTGGCCGTGGCTTGGAGGCGAGACGTGAGGTTGTAGCGTGCACCGATCTCACCCTGATACCCCTTCTGCGCCTTGAACGCCTCTTCGCCCGAGGTGGGATAGAAGCGGTTACCGTCGGCACCGATGTAGACCGTGGTGGCTGTATTCACGATGTTGCGGTAGGGGCTGGAAGAAGTTGGCGAATGAGCCATAGAGGGAGAGGCCCGGCGTAGGCAGGTAGACGGCGCCGATGCGGTAGGTGAAGGCCGAGGTAGACGTCTGGTCGTAGTCCGGCAGTTCGCTGTATTCGCGCGTCTTGAGGCGGTTGATCTTGGCCGTGGCCGTCTTGAAGATGAACTGATCAAAGCGGCCGGAGACCATCACTTTGAACTTCTCAGAGAGCTCCAGCAGGTTTTGCAGGTAGACGCTATGCGTATAGTTACGCGTGGACGTTCCGCCGCTGAAATGAGGGCTCCATATAGCCCATGCTGTGCGGGTTGTAGACGGGCACTTTAGAGTACAGGCCCGGGCCTTCGATCAGGTCGGAGAGCTGTAGCCGCCGCCATAGCCGCGATAGGGTGTCACGGAAGAAATAGACATAGTTGTAGCCCGCGAGGTAATTGTACTTCATGCCGCGGCCGAGCGAGACGCTACCCGAAGCCCTCGAGCTGCTCGTTGACGGTGTGCACGGTGTGGAAAGGCGAATCGCAGGGGGTAGGTCAGCTGTACGGTGTCGAGGTCGATGAACTTCTTCTTGTCGCCATTCATGTAGTAATGCTTGTAGATCGGCTCATCGCTGGTGGGATAGCTGAGCTCCTCGGTGCTGAAGTAGTCAATGTTGTCGTAGGTGTACGCCAATCGATTCTCGAGCTTGAAAGCGGGCGAGAAGCGGTAGTTGTACTTCACCGATACGTTCGAGCCGTGATGCAGCATAAAGTCCGATTCATTATTGTAACGCCAGCGAGGATTGAGTCCCGGCAGGCTTTCGCCCTTTGGCCAGATACGGCGTGCCGTCGGCGTTGAAGATGCTCGTTAGCCGCTGAGTTTCGGCAGATCGATATCCGTGCCATAACTGTCACGGTTGAAGCCACCGCGGGATGTCCAGCTCCCTGATTCTCCCAGCGGCACCGATGGCGGCGTAGCCCGGAGAAGCGGCGGTCGTTGGCGTAGCGATAACCCTCCACGTCTTGCCAGTTGAGGACGGCGCGGTAGTTGAACGGTCCGATGAGTCGTCCGCCCATGTCGATCATGGCGCGGCGGTCGTTCCATGAGCCGTAGGTGAGGCGGTGTTGAGCGTCGTGCGGGCGGTAGGCGATTTGCGGATGATGTTGAGGATGCCGCCGACGGTCGAGTGGGCCACAGAGCACGAGGCAGGGCCTTTGAGCAGCTCGATACGCTCCACGGAGCTGAGTCGCCCATCGGCGCGGAGTTGTTGATTGAGGGTGCGCTCGTCACGCACACCGTCGATCATCACCGGGGTGTGGTCGAAGCCGCGCACTTGAACTGCTGGTAGGCGCCATACGTGGTGCGCATGCGGGTGCCGGGTAAGAACTTGACGGCGTCTTGCGGGTTGACGATGCCGCGGTCTGTGGAGCATGGGTGGGGATCACGGAGCCGATACAGGGCAGGTAAGCATTAGCACGCCGAGCTTGGTGATCGACATTGGCCGCTGACGCGTGGCGGTAACGGAAACCTCGTCGAGACGGAAGGTGGTGTCCTGGAAGTTGGTGTACTCGCGTTTGGTGTGTCCGTCCTGCGCGTGAAGCATTGGGCACAGGGGCAAGGCCGAGGGGTAAGGGGAGGTAATTTCATTGTATGTGTAATTGTTTTTATGTGATGAATGTTCTTGGGATACGGGAGCGCGTCGAGTTCAAGTATCGATATTACCGGCAGGTTCATCGAGCATGAAAGCCTTATCGCCGATGTCTCTAAGGGTAAGGCCGGCTTGAGCATATAGCGCCAATGGGTACGAATGTGCGGGGACGGATGGGTGTAATGTGCAGTGTAGTGTTGTTCTAAGAGGGGAGAATCCGTCCCCGCATTTGTGTCAGCGTCTTAGTCGCGATCGTTCGTCTCGTAATGTTTCTTTTTGGAGAGGATGTCGAACATGCGGTGGTTCAGTGCGAATCGGATGTGAGCCAGGTAGAGGGCACGGATGGCGTCGCTCTGGCCGAGGGCCTTCGAGGAGGACGTTGACGCGGTAGCCTTCTTTTCGAGCTCTTGCTTCACTATCGGTGGCGATGTCATTCTTAGCGTGGTCGCCGGCAGCAAAACATGAAGGGGCGCAGGGTGACGCGTTTTCGCACCGCTCTGCTTGAGCTTTGCCCGGAGGTCGTCGAACGTGGGGTAGCTCTCGATGGTGGTGACAAAGCGGCGTGCGCGACTTTCGGCGGCAAAGCATATAGCCGAGCATGGCGTACTGTGCCGTGGCGGGATCGTAGCTGCCGTGGCCCACCCAGACGTCGGCGGCGCCATCAGCGGGCGCAGGGGCGAGGGCGCGGATCACGGCCGCGTAATCCTCCGGCATGTGGAGCAGTGGGGTGCCGATACGGATCTCGCTTGAAGTCGGCGGCTACGGACGCCACCTCGCGACGCAAAGCCTCCATCTCCACGCCTTCGATGATGTTGGCGGATTGGATGACAAGGTGGGTGAAGCCGTCGGCTTTGAGTTGCTTCAGCACTTCAAGCGGAGCAGATGTCTCAACTGCCGCGATCGCGAAGCCGGCGGCGCACGATGCGTGAGTGTGTAGCCTCTCGTACCTCCAGCGTCGGGTAGGCGGCGCGTACCTCGCGGTCAGGGCATCGATGGTGAGAGCTCGGGTGTCGTCGTGCGTGGATCCGAAGTAGACCATGACAATGGCTGCTTTGTCGCCGGGTTGCATGGACTTGAGCATGTCGGAGGCGACGAAATTTTCGCCGTCATGCGCGTAGCTGATTGCGGTAATCATCAGTAGAAAGGCGATGAAATAGGTTTTCATTCGAATAAGTAGTTAGGGGTAATAGAAGTAGTAGTCAGCGTAGTCAAACAGCCTCAAGCTCTCCGCTTTTTTGCTTTTGCGGCGGAGTCGCTTGAGGGTTGATCCACACGCCAGAGAGGGAGACGAAGGCACCACCGAGGCAGGCCGTCCAGATAGCGATGGTCCAGAGTGTGGGGCGCTCTACGAGCCAGCGGATGTTGAAGTAGTGCAGGCCGCTGAAGACCCACTTCTGGCCATGCGCGCACGGTTGAGGTGGCGGAAGTTTCCCGTGGCCGGATCGACGTAGTAACGGGTCCGGTCGGCGTTGTCCACCATCACCTTGTAGGCTGGGAGCAGGAGTGCTGTCCAGCGCGAGATGTAATATTCCTCGTAGCGGTCGATCTGCGAGATGGTGAAAGACTCACCCTTGTGCAGTGCGCCGATCGCTTCTCTACCGTGGCCGGAGAGAGTTGGGCAGGGGGCAAGTCGGGCGTGGAGGCATCGAGGGCTGAAGGTGGCTGTCGGTCGTCACGTCGTAGATAGGCTATCGCGGAAGTGGTTCCAGACGATTTGCCGCACCTCGGGTGCAACTGCCGGACGGCGCGATAGTCCGTGTAGGCCAAGAGGGGCAGCGATTTGCCGCGCATCTTGGCGTCTGACACGCGATAGTCGCCATGTGTCCGGATGATCCATTCGGGGATGCGTTGCAGGGGCCATTGCACCGCTGAAGGCGAAAGCCGATGAGGACGAGTCCGAACGTGAGTCCGGTGACGTGGTGCGCCTTCAACCAGGCCCTTCTTATAAGGGCTGCCGAGCTTACCCCGCGCCTTCCGGTTACGCCGGAGCATGATGAGGCCGACAATGATACCGGTGAGCACTGCGATGAGCGCCACGACGCCGCCCGTGGTCAGGCTGCGGATCCAGACGTCGTTATCGCTGCGCAGGATGGGCAGGTAGAACTTGTGCGGAATGGCGCCGACGTAGGCCCCAGAGCGGCGGCTGCGGTCGGTGAACTGGAGCACTTCGCCCGTGCGGATGGAGATGTAGAGCTCATGGCCCGCGGCATCGTCAAAGTAACGCTTGGCGATGGGCATCTCGTCCAGGTAGCGGGAGTACATGATCCACTGATCACGGCTGTGAAGCGTGTCTATGCGTGCGATGGGGGCGTCGACCCAGCGGCGGACCACGTTGCGGATGGTCTCCGCGGTGACGGGCCGCCGGACCTCGGCGGAGTCGGCGCAGAGGGTGTGAGTCGTGTCCTTCGTCTCAAAGTCGAAGAGGCGTTTGGCCTTGGAAGCGCCGCACTGTGACCGTCCGCACCTTCGCCGCTGCACCCTCGGGTAGCCGTTTGGCTACCGAGTCGACGGCGGGAAGGGAGTCGGGCAGCGGCTCCATGCGCGCTCTGCAGGTCGCGCTCATCTACGTTGGGGAAGGGTGGTAGACGAGCACCAATCCCGACAAGCACCACATCAGAAAGGAACAGTCCGACGACTGCGCCCACCCATCGGTGGATCCGAAACAGCCACTTATTCGATCAATTCTCAGAGCGTTGATACCGTTTATTCCTCGATGCCCACGATGCGTTCGAAGTGGTAACCCTTTGGCGATGGTCATGCCCTTTGGTCACCTGGCCCGACGGGATGTCGTAGATGTAGATACACGTAGGGTGCGTCCTTCGGGTTGACACCGATGTAGGCCTTGTTACCGAGGACGAGTGAGCGCTGCGAGAAGGTACCGCTGCTGAAGGGCAGGTTAGTGCCGTTGTATTGGATCTCGGTCAGCTGATCCGTCGTCAGGTCGAGGATGGCGTAGTAGCAGTTGTAGTCAGCGCCCCAGCCTTGGCTCCGGTGTGCTCCGGATCTTGGATGTAGAGCAGCGCCTTGGTCGGAGAGAGACAGTCGGCGGTAACGATCTTTCGCCTTTGGGGTGGTTGCAGCCGCGGTGAACTCTTGTCGAACTCCGTCGCTCCCTTCTTGATGCGCAGCAGGGCCCGTGCTGTTGCGTGGAGCTCTGGCGCCAGCGTTCACACTGTTGCAGGCCAGATAATAGTCGCCGTTGGGGTGAAGAAGCTCTTGTGCTGGAGCAGTTCGCCGTAAGCCGTGCCGGCCATGAACTCGGCGCCGTCTCCTTGACCACCTTCTCCGTCTTCATGTCCGCCGCGTTGATGAAGGCCGGCTGGAAGTAGAGCGTTCGTTGTTGTAGACGAAGGCGTAGAGGATCTTGCCGTCACGATAGTTGGCGATGCCGGAGGTGTTGAACTTTGTCTTTGGCGGGCGGTGCGGGCAGGTCGAGCTCGCCTTCGCCGAGGATCGTCATGTTCTCGGTGTCGATCTTAATCCAAAGGATCTTGTCCGACTTGCCATTCGAGGCCGATCAGCACCAAAAGTGTGGTCGTTGATCCAAGCGTGCGTGTAGCGACGGTCCTTCAGCGTGTTCTTTTTGAAACTAACCTCCTTGACGATGGCGATCTGGGTGCGTCCCTCCGGCATCGACAATCTGATACTTGCCGAAGCGATCCTTTCCCTGCGGAATCTGGTAGTAATACTTGCCGCGGATGATGGTCTCTTGAAAGAGCTTCTGATCGCGTCTACGCCCGAGCGCTTTGAAGTCGAGCTGCGTTTGTGCGTCGAGCGACTGGGTACTCTTGACCAGCAGCGCTGCGGTCGAGCCCATGCCACCCTCTTCGCCCACGGCCACCCAAAGGTCGAAGTGGGCTTTCTGCTAGGACCCGATTCGGTGTTGGTTCCGGATCATCATTACATGCCGTGAAAAACGGCCGTCGTTAGCGCCATGATCAGCGCCCTAAGCTGTAACATTTGATTGCTTTCATCTCTGTGTCTATTTATTGGTGTAAGTCAATTGTCATTCTTAATGGAAGGGCTTTCAGTCAACCCTCTGCCCTCTATTCTACTCTCTACCACTCTACTCTCTACCCTCTAATTAATGAACACACGGAATTTGCAGAAGAAGGCACGGCCGGGCTTCTGGAGTTTATAGTTGTCGTAGAGCGTGCGGTCGAAGAGGGTTGTTACAGGAGAGGGAGATGTTGTAGCGCTCATCGGCGAAGGAGACGGAGGGAGACGTCGTGCGATACTGCGTGGGGATGCGCGACTTGCTGTCGAGAGCTGCCGTAGCCCTCCCAGGTGAGGAAGAAGCTGCGGGACAAAAGTCGAAGTTGTACGTCAGCCGCACCGTGCTGCGAGGGGATGAGGACGTCGCGCCGCTTCAGCGTCGCCTCGATGTGGGGCGAAGAGCCACGGGCGATTGGGGATGCGGTTGCGATAGGTGATCATCTCCCTTGCCGTCGGGATAGTAGCGGGTCATGCTGCGGGCGTCCTCCCAGCTGCCGTTGGCCACGACCTGCAGCAGGTCGGAGTAGGCATAGCGCAGCTCGCCCTCGAGGCCCCGGATGCCCACGCCGGGCACGTTGTCGTACTGGCTGGTGCCTTCGGTTTTCCGGAGACGACGAGGGCGGATGTAATCCTTCACGTCGCGATAGAAGGCGTTCAACTCGTAATCCAACCGGTGACCGGGGGCGGGGCGGAGCGCACCGAAGAAGCCGAGGTTGATGTTGTGACTGTTCTCCGGACGCAGACGTAGGGTTGGCATAGACCGTGGTGCCGTTGCCGAGCAGCTCGCGCGACATGGGCGAGGCGCAGGCTGTGCTCGTAGGGAGGCTTTCACAGCGAAGGCGTCGGAGGGAAGGCGTAACGCGTGCCCGGGCCGTAGCCCGTATGATTCTTTGTCGAAGGGCCCTGCACCTCACCCGAACCGGTGATCCAGGGGAGTTCCTGCTGCCCAACCTTCAGGTAGTTCGTGTAGTTCTTGACGAAGAACGTGTTCTGCCAACGGTCCTCGACGAGCAGCTGGCTATAGGAGAGCCGAGTGTATGCTTGGCGAAGATGTCGTCCGAGGGGCGCGAAGTCCGAATCTACGTCGTCCGTACGGCGATTGCCGGTGCGGTTCATGAGGTAGTTCAGGTTCAGCGTGTGATGCAGGTTGAAATGGTAATCCAGCCCGAGGCGGACGAGCGTCAAGGGGCGGCGATAGTGTCGGTGCATGCGGTCGCGGCCCAAGATCTCGCTGCGGGCGGACTCGATGGTGGATCCGTCCCAACGGTATTTTGCGGAAGGTGGTGTCGATCGTCTGGGCGTGATCCCAGGTGTGAGAGGCCGAGAGGAGGCGTTGAGGCCGGGCAGGGAAGAGGGCCTTCTTGGCATACCGCGCGGCGATGTTCCAGGCCCCGTCTGACGTTCGGCGGCGCCGTGAGACGATGGTCTGCATGGCGCCCGTCTGGAGCTGCTTTGCGGGTGGTGGAGTAGGGAGGCGGAGACGAACAGCTCTGTCGGCCCAGTGCGGCGGCTGACGCCGGCCTCGAGCTGCATGAGGGGCGGAGAGGTAGTCGTCGTGGAAGCGACGCCGATCGGTGAGGCGGAACTCCTGTGCGGCCTCGTCCCACAGCCCTACGCCGCGCACTCGGTAGTCGTTCTTGGAAGTTGAAGCCTCGCCGCAGGTCGCACGATGATCCCCGTGCGACGGTCGACGACCTGCGCGAAGAGGTCGGCCTTTATGGGTGTGGAAGGAGCCGATGCCGTACGAGGGCGTCGAGGTAGTTGCGCTGCTCGCGGCGGGTGATGATGTTGATGGCGCCCCCAGCGCGTCGCGGCGCCGAGGTGAGGCCGGGACGACGCCTTTGTAGATCTCCACGCGCTCGATGAGGTTGACGGGCAGGGTTGGCGGGCGATACGCCGCTGCCCTTCGTGGCGAGCGGTAGGCCGTCCATGAAGTAGCGGATGGAGTTGCCGAGAGTCCGTTGATCGAAAGCTCGAAGTCGGAGCCGACGCCGCCCTCCTCGCGCACCTTGACGCCGGCGGTGCGGCCGACGAGGGTGTTGAGGTCGTGCAGCTGGCTCAGCTGCGTCTTGACGTCGGGGGGCCGCGGCGGCGAGCGCTCTCGCGGAGACGCTGTTCGGGGCTTTTTGGCGTAGACCTCGACGACGTTGAGGGTGACGGCGTCTTCCTCGAGCACAAAGTTCTGCGTAGGGGTCGCGCTGCGTCCACCTCGGCCTTAACCGTCTTGTAACCGACGGACGAAGCGGTGAGCGTCGTGCGTCCGGCGGGCAGTTCGAGGGCATAGGCACCGCGGTCGTCGGTGGATGTGCCACGCTGAGCACCGGCAGCGACCGTGGCGGCCACGACAGGGTCTACCCGAGGCGTCGCGCACCGTGCCTCGCACCGTGCCCTGTGAGGCTGCGTCGAGAAGGTAAAAGCAGGCCGGCAAGCAGCATCAGGGCGCGCCGCAGTGCGACGTCCGACGAGGCATCTTCTATGTATCTCGTATGTGTGAAACATTCCTTTTTGTAACCTCCGCCCCTTGACCCCGAGGGACGGTATGCGTGTTGTTTCGGCAGGGTTTCCTGACTTCACCCTGAAGGAGGGGCTGTGGGCCTTCCCACCGCCTCAGTGGCGGCAGTGGCACGTCTTGCGGGTGCTCTCCTTCGTTCGATAGGCGGGGTGTTACAGTAGCGGGCACTGTTCCAGTCTTTCACTGGATTCCCTTTTTCACGTCGCGGACGGGACCGTCCGACTTGGCGTCACCGAAAACGGCGGCAAAAATAGAATCAGAAAGCAAAGCAGAAAGGGGCGTCTGCGGACGCCGGCGAATTGGCCGGGTACAAAAATGGCGTGTACGCCATGTAGGGCGTATTGCATATGGGCGTCTACGGACGGCCCCTGCGAGGCAGCGAACATGTGAGGGCGTGTCGCATACGCCCTACCACACAGCCCCCACAGGGCCGAACGGGTACAAAAGGGCATCCCCATCTGTTTGGGGATGCCCTAATCATTCGGATTGTCCGTGGGGCGGATGCAATTCGCCCCTACAACGGTACCCTATTCCTCCGGCAACGTGATGTCGGGATTACCGTCGTCACCCGGTTTTCTTCGGATCCTTCGGTTTCTCGCCACCCGGTTTGGGCGGCTGAGGCGTCTCCGGCTGCTTCGGATCCTTCGGCTGATCAGGGAGTTTTCGGGTCCTCGGGCTGCTTAGGCTCGGTGGGTTGCTTAGGCTCCTTCAGGGGTCTTGGGCTGATCGGGAGTCTTGGGATCCTTGGGTTTCTTTTTGGGCGAGGCTTTGGCGGTGAGTTGTTTTGACGTCACGGGCGCTTGGTTTCAGTTGGTCGATCAGTTCGCTGATCGTTTTGCGATCTTCGTCGGAGGTGGTAGCCAGATAAGCGGCCTCGATGTGTCGGAAGATCTGGTTTGCCGTGTCGTCGTTCTTATTGCGGAGGCTGGTGCCCGTCGGCAGGTGACGGCGGCCTTCGCCTTCAAACGGGTATCGCGCAGGGCAATGAATTCGCCGTTGATGGTGCGCAACTTTTTCAACCAAAGGTTTCACGCCGAGGGCGGTCAGATCAGCTACAGCGGCGGGCTTGTCTAAATCGTTCAGCAGGCCGGATACATGTCCGGTCTCTTCAAACAGGTTCTCTCTTTGCAGGCCTTTGTAGGTGTCGACCACGAGGCGGAGCCGATGGCCAGCGGCCTTGCAGGGCTTCGATGAGCGACTTGTCAGCCAGCCGAATCTCTTGGAAGAGCGAGGTGATGATCTCATCGCGTTTCGCATCCTTTTTCCGCGAGGGCTTCGGTCTCTTCGGAGGCTTTCGTTTCGCGCACCACCTCTCGTTCTTTTGTCGATGTCAGCCTTCCACAGGGGATGTCGGTGGCTTCAAAAGGATTTTTCTCAGGGGCGATCGGCTGGATCAGTCCGTACAACACTTCTTGCAAACCAACATGCATACCCAGCGGGTAATGAACATAGATGGTGTCAATGGGTTTTAGCTCGTTTCATCTGGTTCAGTTTTTAATTGATCAAGTGGATGTGGGTTATCTCTTTATGAAAAATGTAATGTGAATGGACGTCAGGGCACAGCGAGTCAAACCGTGGAAGTTTCTTCCAGAGGGCTCGCAGCTGGTTGAAAGTACCGTGGAAAGTTTCTTCCAGAGGGTTTTGCAGCTGTTGGAGGTACCGTGGAAGTTTCTTCCAGAGGGCTCGCAGCTGGTTGAAGTGCCGTGGAAGTTTCTTCCAGAGGGTTCAGTAGCCGTTGGAGGTACCGTGGAAGTTTCTTCCAGAGGGCTTGCAGCTGTTGGAGGTACTGTGGAAGTTTCTTCCAGAGGGTTTGCAGCCGTTGGAGGTACCGTGGAAGTTTCTTCCAGAAGCTCTCTCGCCCCGCAGCAGGGGGCCAGAATGTGGAAAGATTCGGGGAGCCAACGAATGCGCACCATTAATGAAGGAGTCAGGCGAGGGGCGCCTGACTCTTCTATGCGGTGTCACTTGCTCTCTTCAGAGCATTTCCTTGATCGTGTCCTTATCGAAGCTCCCAGATCGTGGGCGATCTTGAAGAGTAGATCTTCTCAGCGGGGCGGACGATGTTGTCGACCTTCACGACTGCAATCAGGGCTCTCGCAAGCAGCGCGGTGGCGTAGAGTATGTTCTCGCGGAGGCGGTTGAAGTCGATGTCTTGGAGCTTCTGTCGTTCAGCTGCTCGAGGAGCTCTTTCTTCTCTCTATTCCTCAGCTCATCAGAATTATCGATCATCTCTGTGATGAAATCCTTCTCTTCTTGGCTGAAATCGAAGTCGATCTTAGCAATGTTGATGCAAGCTTGGATCTTGATTTTCTCAGATTCTCAGGGCGTCTCCTGTAGGTCTTGCTCTTCGAAGGCGACGTCTTCGATGTTGTTTTTCGTCGAAGAAGACGTTCTCGTTCAGCGACCGCATCATGGGCATCTCTTCGCGCAAATGCTTTTTGCAGCCTCGGCCTATCGGTTTGAAGGAGAAGGCCGTGATGGCGCCTGAAAGTACGCCGCCCAAGATGGGATAGCCTTGCCCACACTTTTTCCCCAAACGTGTCCTTGGTCATCTTAACGCCGATCCACTTGGCACGCAGCTTGACGACGGGGTAATCATCGTCTTGGTGAGCGCTTGTTGCGGCAGTCGCTTGGCGGCTTGCAGGGAGACGCGTTTGGCGATTTCTCCAACCAGCTTGCTGGCGGCCTGAGCGCCGAACACGACGCCCACGAAGAGCGTCAGCACGTTGCGCGTGCCTTCGGTGATCTGCCCTTTTCGTCCAGCAGGTCGGGCCAGCCGTAGAGGTAGCCTAACTTCTGCGCTACCACCAGCACATGCCAGTAATACTGCGCAGTGTCGGCCGGCATGGTGGCAGCCATAGCCGAGTCCGCCGGGGATACCGGCGAGCGGTGGAGGCGACCGTGGCTTTGGTCAGATGCGAATTGATGACGCCCCGTGCGGCGCGCTCGATGGCCTCGGCGTCGAAGAGGTCAATCGGCCGCTTGTCGCGCAGCTGATCGGCGTTGTCATACATGGAAAAACTCTTTGGTAAGGAAAGCGGTCCGATCCACTTTCACCATCGGCATGAGACAAGGCTGCATTCATCACCTTGTCCCAAAAACTAACTCACTCATATTGTTCGATTTTTTATTCTAGGGGGTTATGTATGTTGCTTTGTATGGGAGAATTCTGTTTTTTTCGTTAGGGGGACGATTTGTTTTTCTCTTGCGCTTGCAAATAGACGCCTTCTCCTGACGTGAAAATAAAAATCCCCCACGTTTTCGCTTGCGGTCAGACGTCGTCGTCGAGTGAGGAGAGGTATTTCTCGATGAACTCGTTGGAGATGCTGGTCAGCTTCTCTTCGCGGTCGGCCAGCTCGCGCATCTCGTTGAGGCGGAGCAGATGCTCACAGCCGGCCTCGCGGAAGAGACTCGCCAGACGCGAACGCTGGTCGATCTTGGAGGCAAAGAAGGTGCTGAGGCGGTCGATGCAGAGGTAACGCTTGTCGAGGGCTTTGAGGGCCGGCGTAGCTGGAGAGGATCTCACCCTCGGGCGTGTGGTCGTAGGGTGATGAAGTAGAAGGTGCGGATGACGATCTTACGGTCACGCGTGAAGTCGGCAAAGAAATACCCCACCCGGAAGCTGAAGACGCTGAAGGAGATCAGCAGCGAACCCTTGTACCAATCCACGTCGAAGGAGGTGAAGCAGAAGTTCATGTACGTATTGACCACGTTGGGCGAGAGGCCGTCGACGCGCTCGAACATGCGCTTGATGGCGTGCTCCTGGATGTAGACGTCGTCAGGGGCGGTCAGGGGTCCAGCTCAGGGGATGTAGGGGTTGTGGGGGATGCAGGCCGAAAGCCAGCGGAGGCCGTCGTTGAGGATGTCCGGAAAAACCGACGCGGAAGAGTAGCCGTCGCTCGCCCTTGCGGTCGGTGCCCCAGATGGATTGCGGCTTGCAGGAGGAGAAGTCGACCGTGCGCCCGACGCGGTTACGCAACATCTCGAAGTTGCGCTTCTTGAACCACAAGAGGTGCATGCAGGGGTTGGAGAGCTGGAAGATGTAGGTCATCAGCGTGCTGGTGTACTGATACTCCATGCGCACCAGCACGCGGTCGAACTCGGCCGAGAACTCGTAGGGGTTGTTGATGCCGCGCATGGAGAATCCGCCCGCCTCGATGATGTCTACAATGCGGGCGTAGATCTTGTCCTCCGGATACTTGGGGCTCGCGCAGGAGGTAGAGCGAGGAGGGCATCCAAATGTCGTAGAAGTCGAGGGCCGAGGATGGTGCGTTTCTCGCCTTCGCGCAGGGTGAAGGGCATCTTGTCGAAGTCCATGTAGTAGTAGAACTCGCTCTTGATGATGTCCAAGTCTTCCTTGTTGAAGATGGTCATATCCGCGGCGTTGATGCGGGAGCAGCGTCGGTCGAGCGGAGTAGAGGACGCGCAACATGGAACGGTCGATGTACTGTATGGCTTCACTATACCCCAGCTCGCGGAGCAGGTTGAAGACGCGTTTCTTGTAGACGTTGTATCGTCGTGCCTCTTCTTCTTTTCGGGCTTGGGTAGCAGCCGCTTTTTTTCTTTTCGCCATGACTATATATCTGTTTTCTGAATAGGTGAAACTTGCGCTTTGGGGTGAACCCCGGAAGGCGCTTTTTGTGGGCCTCCGGTGGCTGCCCACGCTCGCTGTGGGGGCATCGTGGCTACGTTTGCCACCTGTAAAAATCACGCCCCCTGTTTATGAATTACGTTTATCTCTTATCCCTTTTGCTTCTGGCCCTGCCGACGGCCACGCATGCGCAACAAGACGTGTCGGCCTTCAAGCGTGGCCGCATGCGTAGCGACAGCCTCCGCACGGAGCTCCTGCGCCGCATCGAGGATGCACGCCCGGACTACAATGCCGACAGCGTGCGGGCGGTCATCGAGAGCAGGCCATACTTCGGCATCTTCCGCGACAACTCACTTCATCGGCGGCATTCCGATTGGCGGGCCTGTCCGCCGCGACAACGCTCAACGTGAAGTTTCAGATCAGCATCATCCATCGCCTGACCAAGAGTCGCCTGCCTTTCGACACGTATCTCTTCCTGCAATTCACGCAGAAGACGATCTGGAACGTCTTAGAGGAGTCGCTCCCGATGCGAGATCTGAACTTCAATCCCGGCGTAGGCTTGGGGCCACCTCATTGTCTACCACAACAAGTACATCGGTCACGCCCTCTTCATGTTGGAGCATGAGTCGAACGGCAAGGACGGCCCCGCGTCACTGCAGTTGGAACAAAGTCTCGCTCAGCAGCACCCTCCTCCTCAATCGCCACATGGAAATGCAGCTCAAGACCTGGATCCCCATCGTGGACGGCGAGAACAATCGCAACATCCTCCGCTACTCGGGTCTGGCACAGATGGGGCTGCTCTATCGCTTTACGGATAATCGGCGTGTGCAGGCGGGCATGCTGGCCACTTGGCGGGCGCACTCCTTCAGCTTCAACACCCAATGGGGAGCTTAGCCTCAAGATCAGCCGTCACGCCAATCAGTACCTCTTCTTCCAGTACTACAACGGCTACGGCGAAAACCTCCTCGACTACGACCGTTTTCAAGAGTGTCCTCCGCCTAGGGATGGTGATCAAGCCCGAAGGCTTCTCCATTTACTGAGGTCGGAGGATGGCGGTTAGAGTCGGGCGAGAGGTCATCCACCTCTCAACGCGCCGCTCTCCACGCGCTACTCCCGATCGACCACGGACGTCAGTTCGCGTATGAAAGTCTCTTCGGCCGAGAGCAGCCAGCGGCGGAAGGTGTCGTGATCGAACGTGCGCGGAGTCTGCATAAAGTCCAGCAGGCGCGAGAGGTCGAACGAGTCACCCGTCGTGGCGGCGCCGGGGATCGACGAGGCGTCGGCGGCATTGATCTCCTGCTCCAGGTGCGCGGGGATGAGCATCACGGGCTTATTCAGATAGAGCGCTTCGCAGACCGACTCGAATCCTGCCGTGGTGATGTAACCGCGGCAGCCAGCCATGTAATGGAGGAATTGCTCATCGTCGATGCGGTGAAGCGTCAGCGTGTCGTCCACCCGGAGTTCCGCCGGGCGTCACGCTTGTCCCAGAAGAAATGCAGACGGACGTCCGGGTGGGCGTCGTGCCAGCGGCGCACTCGTTCTCAAAGCCCTGATTGAGCATATAGCCGAGGATGTAATCCCCTTCCGTGGCTTGCAGGTCGAGCACCTCACGCCTGAGGGCGGCGGCACGACCACGATGCGTTCCTGGCGCATGACTTCATTGGATAGAAGGATAGGGCTAGGGAGCTTCAGTGGCGCGATACCCGTCAGCAGCGTGTGCAGACGAAGGATCAGGAGGCTCTGTGCGTCGCCCGTGCCATGCCGATAATCGGGGTGGCGCAGCAGGTACTGGTGGGCGATGTTGACAAAGGGGATGTCCGTGCGGAAGCGCAGCTGCGCCAGGGGCGGGGAGCATCTCGTAAAGTTCACCACCACGTCCGGCTGCTGCTTCTTGATCCGTCGGTGAATCATTTTCAATGCTTTAGCCATACTGCCGGAGCTTTACGCGGGTTGCCGTTATAGAAAGCTGTGCGGAGCTTGTCGAGACGCTTATGATCCTTCTTATAGATCAGCGACGGGGCTTCGTAGGCGCGCACCGGCGCTTTGATCTTGGTGCGAAAGAAGGGAGGCACTTCGCGCCCGTGACTCTTACCGACCAGCACCTCCACGACCTCGTGGCCGTGGCGCCGCAACATATCGGCGAGTGAGAGCGCTTGCGTCAGGTGGCCGCGCCCCTCGCCTTGCACAATAAACAGGAACCGCAGTGGGCGGGTTGCTTCATTCATTGGAGTAGGGAGTCAGAAGTAGTTCGGAGGTAGTTGAGTAGTGAGTCGTAGACCGGTTTTGGGCGTCGATAGACGATCCCGCCTAATTCTCTACGGCTGCGAACTCCATCAAGTAAGCCTTAATAAATCCATCAATCTTACCGTCCATCACGCCGCCCACGTCGGAGGTTTGGAAGTTCGTCCGGTGATCCTTCACGCGGCGGTCGTCAAAGACGTAGCTGCGGATTTGCGAACCCCATTCGATCTTCTTTTTCCAGCCTCCACCTTGTTTTGCTCCTCCATCCGATGCTGCATTTCGCGATCGTAAAGGATGGATCGGAGTTGACGGAGGGCGTTCTCGCGGTTCTTCGGCTGATCGCGCGTCTCGGTGTTTTCGATGAGGATCTCCTCCTCGGCACCCGTGTACGGGTCTTTGTACTGATAGCGCAGACGGACACCAGACTCTACCTTGTTGACGTTCTGACCTCCCGCGCCGCCGGGCAGAAAGTGTCCCAAGAAATGCGCGCCTGCTCCACGTTGACCTCGATCGTGTCGTCGACGAGCGGTGTGACAAAGACGGAGGCGAACGACGTCATGCGTTTTTCCTTGCGCGTTGTATGGCGAGACGCGCACGAGGCGATGGACGCCATTCTCCCTTTGAGATAGCCGTAAGCATAGTCGCCTTCGATATTCATCGTCACGGTTTTTAATGCCCGCCTCGTCGCCTTCTTGTAGGTTGCTGATAGTCACCTTGTATCCATTGGCCTCGCCCCAACGCATATACATGCGCATAAGCATCGAAGCCCAGTCTTGGCTTTCGGTACCACCTGCGCCAGAGTTAATCTTGAGCACGCAGTTCATCGCGTCGAGCCTCGCCGCGCAACATGTTGCGAAATTCGAGGTTCTCCACCAGCTCCTTCGTGCGCGCATAGGCGGCGTCGACCTCGTCTTCGGTCGTCACGCCCTCGCTGACGTATTCGAAAGCCAGACTCAGCTCCTCCGTCGCATCGTGGACAGCGCGGTATAGCTCAATCCATTTCTTCAGATCCTTGACCACTTTCATCTGCACCTCCGCCCGTTGGGCGTCTTCCCAGAAGGCCGGGTCGCGCGTGCGCAGCTCTTCTTCCTCTAATTGAACGGTTTTTGCATCGACGTCAAAGAAACCTCCTCAACGCCTGCTCGCGTTCCAACATATCCTTCAGTTGGTCTATCGTAATCATGTTCGTAAATCTTGTTCGTTCATTCTGTGAATAAAAAGCCTCGTTCGAAGCGGTCGCAAATGTAGAATCTCCGTCCAAAACGCCACGGCGTCGAGGCAGCCTATTTTCCGTGTCTGCGGCGTGGCGGGAGATGCTTTCCGAAAAATGTAGGGCTAAAAAAAGTGATGCTTGGGGCAATCGATCGAGTGGGGGAGATGCTCCGCGGGGCAGGTTGGGCAGTCGGCATATTTACTTGGTGTGCAGCGTGGCAGGGGGACTTTGTCGGTTGTCGCTGCCGAAAAAATTGGCGCCAGCGCCTTATCTTTGCCCCCGAAATCCATATCTTTAGGGTGGGGGGCGTCCGGAACCATATCTTTTTCATTTGCGCAATGAATCTCCAAAACCCCGGATGCCCTACTCTTCTTTTTGCCCTTTCCGGGAGGATGACGGGCAGACAGATCCCATTCCCCCCTCATTTTAGACCCAATGAATAGAAGACAATGGACGCAGATCCTCTGTTTGGTGACCTGCTTTTTGATGATGATGTCCATCGCCGTGTTGCGCGGTGGAAAGCTGTTTGGGCATGACTTCACGGCCCAGCAAACGACTCCGGCCGAGGGCGCCGACTGACACCGTGCCCACGATACGCACTCGCCCGACGGCGCGACGGTGATCAACACCACGTCGCTAGGCGCCGAGCTCATCGGATACGCCGGCCCGGTGCCGATCGAACTCTACCTGCGGGACGGGCGCATCGAGCGCCTGGAAGTACTACCGAACAGCGAGACGCCTTCGTTTCTCGAGGCGGTGACCGATGAGCTGCCTGCGCGCTGGCTGGGGCGCACCGCGGACGAGGCAGCGACGATGGAGGTGGATGTCGTTTCCGGCGCCACGTACACCTCGCGGGCCCTGATCGGTAACGTCCGCCTCGCGGCGGCCTATGCGACGGACCATCCGGCCGCGCCCTCGCTCTGGGATGCGGTCGATCTCTCGCCCAAATCGCTCATCGCGCTGCTGGTCGTGCTCCTGGCCGCCGTCCTGCCCCTTTTCGTGCACAATCGCACGTATCAGACCGTGCAGCAGGTGCTTAACGTGGCTGTGCTCGGCTTCTGGAGCGGCTCCTTTCTCTCCTACACGCTCTTTTTGGGATACCTCACCAACGGCGCCCAGCTGCTCCTGTCGATCGTCCCTGATCGTGATGCTCGTCACCGCCTTCATCTACCCCTTTTTCGGTCGGCCGCAGTACTACTGCACCCACATCTGCCCCCTCGGATCGTTGCAACAATTGGCCGGGCGCGTCAATCGATGCAAATGGCACCTCAGCAGCCGTACCGTCCGCCTATTGGAGCGTTTTCGCAAAGGGCTTTGGGTGGCGCTGATGATTTGCCTCTGGACCGGCGTGTTGGCTGACTGGATCGACTGGGAACTCTTCCCCGCCTTCCTTGTCCGCACCGCGCCTGTGCCCCTGATCATCCTCACCGCCATCGTGACCCTCCTCTCCCGCCTTCATCCCCCGTCCCTATTGTCGATTCGTCTGTCCGACAGGCACCCTTTTTCAAGATGTCCGAAGGAATGAAGCCGAAGCGCGCCTTCCGATAAGAGGAAAGGATTTGAGTCCGACAGTTGTCGGAGATCCAAAAACAGATAGCGCGCGTCCGGGTAGGGGCGTATCAATACGTTCCTTGGATGTTTCCGATCAGGGAACGGTTGTCCGAATCATTTCAAAATAAATAGGGCCATTGGGACAAACGTCCCCTTTGCGGGGCTGCCTGAGGGGCGTATGCAATACGCCCCTACTCAGGTACATCCCATCTATTTTTCCACCCCTACCTGTACCTGGCCAAATTCCCTCGGCCTCGGTGAGGCCTTGATCTTCTTTTTGCTTCTTTTCTTCCATCAAGGGAAGAAAAGAAGATCATAGTAGCGCCCCAAAACCCGGCGGGTTTTGGATTCTGCCACACGACATGGCGTAAAACCCGGCGGGTTTTGGACTTTGCCGCACGACATGGCGCGAAACCCGGCGGGTTTTGGACTTTGCCACACGACATAGCGCGAAACCCGGCGGGTTTTGACTCTGCCAAACGACATAGCGCGAAACCCGGCGGGTTTTGGACTTTGCCACACGACATAGCGTAAAACCCGGCGGGTTTTGGGCTTTTACACACGACATAGCGTAAAACCCGGCGGGTTTTAGACTTTGCCATAAGTCTGAGTGAAACCCGGCGGGTTTTACCCAGATCTTTGGCAAAACGAATGCGAAAACCTGTCAGGTACTGGCGGTAGGGGCGTATTGCATACGCCCCTGGGTGTTTTCGGTAGGAGACGAATGATCGACGTCAAAAAGGCGTTTTTTCTGCCCTCATAATCTTCTTTTCTTCCCTTGATGGAAGAAAAGAAGCAAAAGAAGATCAAGGCCTCACCGAGGCCGGGGAAGTTGGCCGGGTACGTGTGGGGGTGGAAAAATAGGTTGGATGTACAGGGGTAGGGGCGTATTGCATATGCCCTTGGACGTTTCCGGTAGGAAACGGTTGTCCAAATCAATCCCAAATAAATTGGGCCATAGGGTCTTTCGTTCCCTTGCGGAAACGTTCGAGGGGCATATGCAATACGCCCCTACCGCCTGATACCTGCTTAGAATTTCTTCGCTCCGCCGATCGCTGACCGATATTTGTCTGGTGGGGGCTTCGATATCGCTGCGCGTGCGCTTCTTTTGCAGGCAATTTTGAACAACCCGGCGGCGCACTGACGCGGCGCCCTACATTTTCTACAGATATGATTCCTCAATGGCTCATCGCGGCCACCAATTCAGGCTGTGGCAAGACCACCTTCACCATCGGGCTACTGCGCGCACTCCGGCGACGTGGGCTCTCCGTGCAACCCTTCAAATGCGGGCCGGACTATATCGACGCACGCTATCACACCCGGGCCGCGGGCCTGACGTCCGTGAACCTCGACACTTGGATGGCGTCGCCCGATCATATACAATATATATATGGCAAATACGGCGCGTCGGCCGATGCGTGCGTGGCCGAGGGCGTGATGGGGGCTCTTTGACGGCTTCGACAAGACACGCGGAAGCTCGTCCGAGGTGGCGCGACTGCTCCGACTGCCGGTCGTGCTCGTCGTCAATGCCCGTTCGACGGCCTACTCCGTGGCGGCTCTCATCCACGGCTTTGCGCACTTTGATCCGCGTGTCGAGGTGGCCGGCGTGGTCTTTAATCTGGTCGCCTCGACGTCGCATGCCGCTTACCTCCGCGAGGCGTGTGCCGACGTCGGTGTGCTTGCCTCGGCTGCCTGCCCTCGGCTGGCGGAGTTAGAGGTGCCTTCGCGACACCTCGGGCTGACGCTCGATACGAATTTCCAACTCGAGCAATGGATCGATCGCGTAGCCGACACCGTGGAGCAGCACGTCGATCTGGATCATTTGCTCAGCGTCTGCCGTCGCCCCACGCCCCCGCCGGCGAGGCCCCGCCCCCATGCGTCCCCTCGGACGCGTGGCCGTGGCCGACGATGAGGCCTCGCCTTCGTCTATCGCGAGAACATCGCCAGACTCGCGCAGGCCGCCGAGGTCGTTCGCTTCAGCCCGATGCGAGACGAACGGCTGCCGGAGGCCGATCTGAGTCTACCTGCCGGGCGGATACCCCGAGTTCCATCTCGACGCCCTCACGGCGAATACCCCGATGCGCGACGCGATCCGTCGCTACGCCGAGCGCGGCGGACGGATACTCGCCGAATGCGGCGGCATGATGTATCTCTGTCGCGCCGTGACGGGGATGGACGGCGTGCGGCGGAGATGGTCGGCATCCTCGGTCAGGAAGCCACGATGGAGGGCATGCGGCTGCGCTCGGCTATCGCCGTTTCGAGCTTTGGCGGGACAGACTGGCGCGGCCACGAGTTCCACTATTCCTCGGTCGTTCCCTCGCCCGACGCCCCGCCCAGCGTCGCCCAGCAGTACAATGCGAAAGGCGGCACGGTGGATACCCCTGCTTTATCGCCACGCCAACGTCCTGGCCAGCTACACCCACCTCTATTGGGGCGAGTCGGACATCTCGACGCTGTTCGGATAGGGGAGGAGTGTTAATGATTCATAGCAAAGAATTTCGGAGGTGTTTTTGATGGGTACTCGGATGTAGGGGCGTATCGCATACGCCCCTTGGACGGCCCCTGCTTGTCATCAGGATCATCTTTTCTTCCCTTGATGGAAGAAAAGGCGCTGCCAGGGGCAGGGAAGTTTTTCCTGGTATATTTTTAAGACAGATCGTGTATCCGGCCAACTTCCCCGGCCTCGGTGAGGCCTTGATCTTCTTTTGCTTCTTTTTCTTCCATCAAGGGAAGAAAAAGAAGATCCTGAAGGCAAGAAAAGACGCCCATTCTCGGTATCGATCATTCGTTTCCGGTAGGAAATCGAATGAGAGCGTGCAATACGCCCCTACCCGAGCACATCCCATCTATTTTTGAAGAGAACATTTGCCCGATACCTCAAACCCATATTTCGTTTTTAGCTTTTTCATTTTTTCCCTTTCAATGAGATACTCATTTGGCTATCATACACCGGTGGCGCCTACTGCGGCTGGCAGCGACAGCCCAACGGCATGAGTGTGCAACAGCGCGTGGAGGAGGCCTGGCCACCATCCTTCGTCAGCCCACGCCCTCACCGGGGCCCGGCCGTACAGACGCCGGCGTGCACGCCCGACGCATGGCGGCGCACTGGATACAGACGTCCCGATCGACGATCCCGCCGGGTTGGTGGGTCGGCTCAACCGACTCTACCGCCCGACATCGCCGTGTGGAGCCTCGACGCCGTGCGGCCCGACGCCCACGCCCGGTTTTTCGGCCACGGCGCGCACCTACGAGTACACCGTGACGGGCGTCAAAGACCCCTTCGCGCCCCCGGCCGTACATCGGATGGTCTTGCGAGGCGTCGATTTTGAGGGCGATGAACCGCGCCGCGGCGACGCTGCTGGACTATCGCGACTTCACCTCTTTTCAGCAAGTTACACACCGATGTGAAGACCAACCTCTGCCACGTGACGCGCGCCGAATGGCGACGCCAGGGCGACCGCTGGACGTTCACGATCACGGCCGACCGCTTCCTGCGCAACATGGTCCGCGCCATTGTCGGCACCCTTCTCGAGGTGGGGCGTGGCCGACTGAGCGAGGAGGGCTTTCGACACGTGATCGAAGCCCTCGACCGTGGCCGGGCGGGCGACTCGGCCGCAGCGGAAGGTCTCGCACTCGTCGAGGTGCACTATCGGCCGACCTCTTTCTGTAACCCCCATCGCCCCTCCTTGAGGCGCCTCAGATCCCGCTCCGGAAGCGGCTTTTGACTTTTGCGAGATTGGTCTACTTTTTGCGGCCGGTTTAATTTTTCAACGATTTACAGTAATAACAGAATAAAGAAAATGATTAACTCTCAAAGACATCAAGAAAGGGACCTGTATCCGCCTCGACGGCAAGCTCTCACTTCTGCATCGACTTCCTTCACGTAAAGCCCGGAAAAGGCAATACGATCATGCGCACGACCCTGAAGAGACGTCGTTCGCGGCAATGTGATCGAACGCCGATTCAACATCGGGGAGAAGCTCGAAGATGTACGTGTGGAGCGTCGCCCCTACCAGTACCTTTACCAAGAGGGCGAAGAGTTTATCTTCATGAATCAGGAAACTTTCGAGCAAATCCCTAACCTAAGTCGCTGATCAACAGGGGTAGAACTTTATGAAAGAAGGTCAGATCGTGAGACGTCGTTTTCGGATGCCCTCTACGGACACGATCCTCTTTGCCGACATGCCCATCAGTGCAGCTGGCCGTGACGTACACCGAGCCGGGCATCAAGGGAGACACGGCGACGAACACGCTGAAGCCGGCAAGGTCGAGTCAGGCGCTGGTGCGCGTGCCGCTCTTCATCAACGAGGGGATGTGATCGAGATCAACACCCAGGACGGATCCTACACGGGTCGCGTGAAGTGACGCGCGTCTCCGTCCCATACCTATATATAGGGTGCGGCAGGGGGAGCATACGCATGCTCGCCCCGTTTGTCAATCACCCGCAGCAGACACCTGCCATTCGTAACGCGTAACGATTGGGCGCAATGGACGACAGGCTGCGCATCAAGGAGTTGGCTGAGGAAGATCGGCCGCGAGAAAAATGCGGCTCAAGGGGCCGCTGCGCTGAGCGACGCCGAGCTGATCGCGATCTTGATCGGATCCGGCAGCAGTACCGAAAACGGCCGTACAGCTCTCGCAGCGTATCCTCGGCACCGTCGATAACAGTCTCGGCCGGCTCGCCCGCCCTGACCGTCGACGAGCTGATGGCTTTTCGTGGCATTGGCGAGGCGAAAGCATCACCATCGCCGCCGCGATGGAGCTGGGAGCGGCGCAAGGGACTCACCAACGACGACGCGGACCGCGACACGATCCGAAGCAGCGCCGAAGCCTTTCGCCTCTTCCATCCGCACCTCTGCGACTTGCCGCACGAGGAACTCTGGGCGGCCTTCACCAATCGCAGCGCCAAGGTGATCGCCCGGACGATGATCAGTCGCGGCGGCACGGATCATACCTCCGCCGACGTGCTGATCGTCCTCAAAGCAGCGATCAACAACCTCTGCTCGGGCATTGTGCTTTGCCACAACCATCCCTCAGGCGATCCCCGCCCCAGTAGGCAAGACGACGCCCTGACCGATCGCATCGCCCGCGCCGCTGCGCCATTTTCGGCATCCAGCTGATTGATCATATCATCCTCTGCGACAAGCGATATTATAGTTACGCCGACGAAGGTCGCTCTGCCGCGCACCTAACTCATTGATCTGGCTCCGGGCGTGCCTCTTTCGGCTCAGCCGTTACGGGCTCAGCCCTGCAACGCTTGCCCAGTCTTGGGGCCAAACGACCGTCGCCCCCAAGGGCACGCCAAATCCCGCAGCCTGCAAGGTTGCATCGAATGTTTTTGAGACCTCTTTCGGCTACAGGTGCCGCGGATGCAATCCGCAACTCGCTTGGTCTTGAGGCCAAAACGACCGTCGCTCCCAAGAGCGCGCCAAATCCTGCAGCCCGCAGGTCTGCATGATTTTTAGACCCACTTTGGGCTAAGGGTACCGCGGATGCAGTCCGCAACTTGCCCAGTCTTGAGGCTAACGAAAGTCGCCCCAAGGGTGCGCCAAATCCCGCAGCCCGCAAGGTTGCATGAATGTTTTTAGCGCCCTTTTCGGGTAAGGTTCTGCGGACACATTCCGCAACTCGCTTGAGTCTTGAGGCCAAACGACCGTCGCTCCCAAGAGCGCGCCAAATCCTGCAGCCCGCAGGTCTGCATGATTTTTAGACCCTTTGGGCTAAGGGTACCGCGGATGCAGTCCGCAACTTGCCCAGTCTTGAGGCCAAACGAAAGTCGCCCCCAAGGGTGCGCCAAATCCCGCAGCCCGCAAGGTTGCATGAATGTTTTTTAGCGCCCTTTCGGGTAAGGTTCTGCGGACACATTCCGCAACTCGCTTTGGTCTTGAGGCCAAACGAAAGTCGCCCCCAAGGGCGTGCCAAATCCCGCAGTCCGCAAGGCTGCACGAATATTTAGAGCTCTTTGGGCCCAGCTACTGCGGGCGTAGCCCACAACTCGCCCGGCCTTGAGGCCAAACGACTGTCGCCTCCGAGGGCGCGCCAAATCCCGCAGCCCGCAGGGTTGCATGAATATTTTAGAGCCCTTTGGGCCAAAGGTGCCGCGGGCGCAGCCCTGCAACCTCGCCCGGCCTTGAGGCCAAACGACTGTCGCCCCCAAGGACGCGTTAAATCCCGCAGCCCGCAAGGTTGCATGAATGTTTTTAGACCCCTTTGGGCCAAAGGGTGCCGCGGACGCAGCCTGCAACTCGCCCGGCCTTGAGGCCAAACGACTGTCGCCTCCGAGGGCGCGCCAAATCCACACAGCCCACAGGGTTGCATAACCACTTTTAACTCCATTATGGATAACGAATTCCTGAGAATAGAAGAAGAGATCGTGAAGGTCCTTCGCACCGTTTTTGACCCCGAAATACCCGTCAATATTTACGACCTGGGGCTAGTCTACCGCGTCGAGAGTCGACGACGATAAGGATGTGACGATCGACATGACCTTTACCGCGCCCAGTTGTCCAGCCGCCGACTTTATCCTGGACGATGTGCGGCAAAAAGTAGAGGGTATCGCTGGCGTGCATGGCGTGACGATCAATCTTGTCTTTGAGGCCGAGTGGAACAAGGACATGATGACCGACGAGGCTAAGCTCGAGCTGGGCCTGTTCTAATCCCGCCCTCCGCCGACCTTCCCTCTGTGAAGAAGATCTACTTTGCCTCCGACGCCCATCTCGGCAACCGTTACGCGGCCGATCCCATGGCCGACGAGAAGCGGCTCGTCCGCTGGATGGACCGCATTGCCCCGGATGCCGCGGCCATCTACTTTCTGGGTGACATGTTCGACTATTGGTACGGTACCGCTACGTCGTGCCCCGCGGCCACGTGCGCGTTTCTTGGGCAAACTGGCCGAGCTGCACGACGCCGGCGTGGAAATCCACCTCTTCATCGGCAACCATGACATTTGGATGTTCTGATTACCTACCCGCCGAAGTGGGCGCTGTCATCCATCGCGGTCCGCTGACTGTGGAGCTGCTCGGCTGTCGATTTTTCCTCGCTCACGGCGATGAAGTGGGTTACCAGCCCCCGAAAAATACCGCTTCATCCAGCGCATCTTTCGCAATCGACTCTGTCAAGTGCTCTATGCCTCGATCCACCCTCGGTGGACGTTCGGTTTTGCCGGGGATGGTCGCTCAGCAGCCGTCGCAAAGGCCTCGCCGGGACACGTCGCGCAGCCGCACAGGAACGCAACACACGCTCGCTCGACGCCTTTGCCCGCACTTATTTGCAATCCCATCCCGAGACGATTTCTTCCTCTTCGGCCATCTCCATCTCATGCTCGACCGCCAGCTCACGCCCCACACCCGCAGGATTATCCTCGGCGACTGGATGCGGTATTTCTCTTACGCCGTCTGGGACGGCCTCGAGCTTCGTTTGCTTCAAGACGAAGGTTGACCGCGCTCCGATCACTTTTTCCCTTGGTGAGAGGTGGTCTTTTCGGGACATTTACCCCGTTTTTCGCCCTGTCAGGGATTATCGGTCGAAAAACTGGGCCAATTTCCGCCGTGAGGAGAGGTCGGATAGCTGATCCTTGCTCGGTTTTGCACCCCGACGGAGGGCGTCAATGGGATCAAGGGAGAGTTTTTCGAGGGGCAACTTTTTGCAATGGAAACGGAGTGTCTTACGGCTCCCGTTTTTGAGATCCGCACGCATGTCTTTACTTTGCGCCCATATTTACAGCAGACAGATTTTCAAATAGCAACAATGATAAAAGTCACATTCCCGGATCACTCCGTAAAAGAATTTTGCAGAGGGAACGACCTCCATGCAGATAGCCGAAAGCATCAGCCCCAGACTGGCCAAAGAGGTGCTCGCGTGCCAAAGTCAACAGCACCGTTTGGGACCTCACCCGACCTCTCAACGAAGACGCCCAAGTTGAACTCCTCAAATGGGAGGACGAAGGCGGTAAACACACTTATTGGCACTCCAGCGCACACCTTATGGCCGAAGCCCTCCAGCAACTCTATCCCGACGTTAAGTTCGGTATCGGCCTCGCCATGAAAAACGGCTTCTACTACGATGTCGATCTGGGCGACCGCACCATCACAGACGAAGATTTCTCACGCATCGAAGCTCGCATGCAGGGAATTGGCTGCACGCGCCGAACCGATTGTCCGCCGGAGCATCTCCAAGGCTGACGCCATGAGAGATGTTTGGCGACCGTGGCGGAGTGTACAAGACGGAACTAATCCAGCGAGCTCGAAGACGGTAAGATTTCCACCTATACGCAAGGCTCTTTTCACCGATCTCTGCCGTGGCCCGCACGTTCCGGATACGTCGTACATCAAAGCGGTCAAAATCACCAGCGTGGCTCGGAGCCTATTGGCGCAGCGATGAGAAACGCAAAGCAACTCGTGCGTCTCTACGGCATTACTTTCCCGAAAAAGAAGATGCTCGACGACTACCTTACCATGCTCGAGGAAGCGAAGAAGCGAGACCATCGTAAGGTAGGCCGCGAACTGGGCTGTTCACCTTCTCACCCTGCCGTAGGTGCAGGGTCTGCCTCTGTGGCTCCCTCGTGGCACACAGCTCCGACTCAAACTTGAGGAGTTTCTCAAGCAGATTCAGAAGAAGTATGGTTACAAGCAGGTTATGACGCCGCATATCGGTGAGCAAACACCTCTACGTAACCTCTGGTCACTACGCGCCAAATACGGCGAAGGACTCTTTCCAGCCTATCCACACGCCGCAGGAGGGTGAAGAGTTCCTTCCTCAAGCCCATGAATTGCCCGCACCACTGCGAGATATACAAATCTTTCCCACGTTCCTACCGTGAACTGCCTTTGCGCCCTAGCTGAGTTCGGCACGGTTTACCGTTACGAACAGAGCGGCGAATTGCACGGCCTGACGCGCGTCCGCGGCTTCACGCAAGATGACGCCCATATCTTCTGCCGCCCGATCAGCTTAAGGACGAGGTTCCTCAGGTGATGGACATCATCTTTATCATCTTCAGGGCACTTGATTTTCGAGAGTTTCGAGGCGCAGATCTCCCTCCGCGACCCCAACAGCAAAGAAATGCCATCGGCTCCGATGAGAACTGGGAAAAAGCTGAACGTGCCATCATCGAAGCCTGCGAAGAAAAGGTCTTCCAGCCAAAGTAGAACTTGGCGAAGCTGCCTTCTACGGTCCCAAACTCGATTTCATGGTCAAGGATGCTATTGGACGCCGTTGGCAACTGGGTACCATCCAAGTCGACTATAATCTGCCGAACGATTCGAGTTGGAGTACACAGGCGAGGATAACCAGAAGCATCGCCCGGTGATGATCACCGTGCGCCCTTCGGCTCCATCGAACGCTTTGTTGCCGATTGATCGAGCATACCGGCGGAAAGTTTCCCTCTGGCTTACCCCTGACCGTTGTCGTACTTCCCGTGAGGCGAGCGCTACAATGACTATGCTCATCGCGTGGCCCAAAGAGCTGGAGCAGCATGACATCCGTGTCCTCGTAGACGACCGTAACGAGAAAATCGGACGTAAGATTCGTGACAACGAGCTCAAACGTATCCCCTAGCATGCTTGTCGTCGGAGAGAAGGAGCGGGAAAGCAATTCCGTATCTGTCAGGAAACAAGGCGAGGGCGATAAAGGAGTAATGGAAATTTCTACATTTGCGCGCGCTTTTAACAGACGAGGTCAACGACATGATGCATCGCTGGGAAAAAAGACACAGATAAATTAATTTCACCGTACAATTAAAAGGGAGGATATATTACTCATTTGGATACGAGAGGTAAGATGAGAAACGACAAACTGAAGGGACCAATACCGGATCAATGACCGGATTCGTGTACCTGAAGTTCGTTTGGTCGGCGAGAATGTGACTAACGGAGTCTATCCGATAGAAAAAGCATTACAGATAGCAGAGAGCCACGAGATGGATCTGGTGGAGACTCTCCCAACGCGCCGATCCCCCGGTGTGTAGAATCACCGACTATCAGAAGTTTCTTTATCAGCAGAAAAAGCGGCAGAAAGAGCAAAAAGCTAAGTCGGTCCAGAGTCGTCGAAGGAGATCCGCTTCGGACCGCAGACTGACGATCACGATTATAACTTCAAGCTCCGCCACGCCAAAGAGTTTTTGGACGAGGGGTGCCAAAGGTCAAGGCCTACGTGTTTTCAAAGGCCGCTCGATCCCTGTTTAAGGAGCAGGAGAGGTGCTGCTGCGCGATTTGCTAACGATCTGGAAGGTATGCCAAAGCTGGATCAGATGCCGTCTTGGAAGGTAAGCGCACTGACCATCATGCTTTTCGCCCTAAGAAGAGCGTATCGAGCAAGCGCCGCTGCCACCTAAACAGCGAGGCTGCCGCGGTACAGAAAGCCGCCAAGAACGCCGATGACGCTCAGCCCACTGAATCCGCTGACTCCGACGAGGAAGAATGATATATACATCGATATACAGTATTAATTAAGAGTAGATTATGCCAAAGTTGAAGACTAATTCCGGTGCCAAAAGAGGTTCGCCCTTACCGGAACAGGGAAGATCAAAGAAAACATGCCTTCAAAAAGTCACATCCTGACTAAGAAGACGAAAAAGCAAAAGCGCAACCTGACCGCTACCGGTCTCGTGGATCGCGCCAATGTTCGTAGCGTGAAGGAAATGCTTTGCATGAAGTAAGTTGATCCGCAAAACAGAGAGGACAGAATATCAGTTTTACTAACCGAATGGAATCAGCGCCAAAAGATCATCGCTTGCAGAAGGGATGACGCTGACATTCAAAAACAAGAACTTATGCCAAGATCAGTAAACTCGTGTTGCTTCGAGGCAAAAAGAAAAACGGATTCTGAAACTTACGCGCGGCTACTATGGCGCTCGTAAGAATGTGTGGACGGTAGCTAAAAACACGTGGGAGAAAGGTCTAACCTACGCCTTCCGCGATCGTCGAAACAAGAAGCGCAACTTCCGCGCCCTGTGGATTCAGCGTATCAACGCTGCGGCACGCCCTCGAGGGGCTGTCGTACTCCCGACTGATGGGCGGGTTGCGTGAGGCCGGTATCGAAATCAACCGCAAAGTGTTGGCCGACCTTGCCGTCAATCACCCCGAGGCGTTCAAGGCCGTTGTTGCCGCAAGATCGCGAAGTGACGATGAAAAGATAATGTGAGAAAATAGATCGTTGGAAGAGCTCGGCCCAATGAAGGTCGGGCTCTTTCTGTTTATTGTCGCCACTCAGCGCACTCCATCCAAGCCCTTAACCGCCTGCCCTATGGACATCCTTATCGTTGCCATTGTGACGTTCGCTATCAACCTGTTACTGGGACGGTGGCGCGTACGCTATCGGAAATTCAGCCCCATGTGGTGGATGCTGATACATGCCTCGATCCCCATCGTTATCCCCTGCGTATAGGACTCGGCGTACCGTTATGGACGGTTCCGGTTTTTATTACCTTGGGCGTGGCGGGTCAAGCGTTAGGAGCGAGGCTCAGATGGTGATCCTCGGCGGGGCACGCCTTACATTTCACAACACGATCGGGAGGACGCCCAAATCCCCTCTTCCCCCAATCACCCGGGAGCACAACTCCCATAAATTTCCGTTATGAAAAGAGACATTTTTACTGATGATCGTCGCTTCCGTGTGTGTAGCGACGGAAATAGCCTGCATGTCGCGCGAGGCGAAAGATCCTGTGGCGCAGGCTGATGCGAAACGTGGCGAGACGCAGATTGACACAGCGCCGTCGATCGCCACACCTGCCCCCGAACCCGTTCGCCCGAAGGTAACGACCGAAACAACCTGGTCCGAAATCGTTGCCATACCCAGTTCAAGGGCTTCGGCCAGTACATTTTAGCTCGCGAGCGCATCGGATACAAGCCCCACATGAAGTTAGCCGATGTGGCCAAGACATTTCGCCCTTCCACCGTAACGTTGACGCCAATCAGGCCGCCGATTGTATTAACAAAATGATCGGAGCGCGTCGATGCCGGTCGGATGAGCTACCACAGCATTGGGCAGGGACGTCGGTCTCTTCTTCTTCCGCGGTCGGCCCGGCGCCCCGTTTGCCATTATCAGTGCCGGCGGCGGGTTCTACTACGTCGGCTCCATCCATGAGGGATTCCCATTGGCGATGACACTCAGCGACTTGAGGCTATAACGCCTTCGTTCTTCGAGTATCGCACCGGCGGGTTTCAGATCGCTTGCAAAGATTTGGCTCTGCGGCATCGATTACGTTTTTCAAAGCACGCCGACGAATGGAAGGTCGACACCGCCGACTATTCCCTTTGGGGCGCCTCGGCGAGGGCTGAAATAGCCGCTGCGCTCGGTTCGCACGGCACCGCGACACTATGTCCCGAGCATTGTTCGGCCTCGCCCGGCCGCGGTCATCCCTCTGCTATACCGAGCGCCGATTACACCCGTCGACCCGCCCACCCTACGCCGTTGTTGGCGCTGACGATCGTGTCACGAAGGCTTCCGCCATGCGTCGCCGCGTAGCCAATCCCCAAGGCTGCCGGCATCGACGCCGAGTGCACGTATACCCCAACCTTGTTCTGGTTTTTGGTATGGGCATTGGTACTACCGCCGAAGGATGGCGATATGGGAGCTGTCAAGGTTTTGGGAGAAATACATCAAAAGGATCACTCAAAGTGACAAAAATGACATTCTTTGACCGCCAGATAAACCTTTTCGCAGCCTTATTGCCGTACGCAGGCATAAAAATGAAGCGCAAAGGAGGCAGAGTCGACCGACGCGACTCTATCCCATAACGAAAGACCGGAAGGGGTTTGTGCTTTCCGGTCTTTTTGATCTAAAAATATCGGTGTTTTTATCTTCATCGAGAAGATTTATACCCTAAATCCATCGAAAAATCACTTCCATGAGTAGATTTTGATTATCAGTCTGTCATAAATTCGATTCCGAGAAAGAAGAGTATTGGGAATCTATCAAGAATATGCTTCCATGAAAAGAAAATGATAGAGCACCTATCGAGGATTTGCTTCACTGACACTTTCTTACCTCAAATTAGATCAAGATAATCTTCACAGACCCACTTCGCACTCAAAACCTATCAAAGATTTGCTTCTCTGATATACTCCAGATCTAAAAACTTGTCGAGGATTTGCTTCATTGACACTCTTGGATAGGAATCCTTGCCGGGTTTTCGTATCTTTTGAGCTCTCGGATAGTGATCCTCGATAGGTTTTTCGCATCTTTGTCTCTCGGATGGAATCCCCGGCTTGGTCTTTCATACCTTTTTGTCTCTCGGATGAGAATCCTCGCCGGGTTTTTCGTATCTTTTTGCTCTTGGATAAGAATCCTCGATGGATGTATCTTTTTGGCTCTCGGATGAGGAAATCTCGCTGGGTTTTTCGTGTCTTTTGGCTCTTGGATGGGAATCCTGGCAGGTCTTTCATACCTTTTGGCTCTTGGATAAGAATTCGGCAGGTTTTTGAATTTTGAGAGCACACTCAAGGCTGATCTCTGCATAAAGATGGACTGATCTTTTATCGTGATAGCGCTGCTTTGCATGAGTTTGGCCATGTGGTTGCCTCTCAGAACAGTTCTTCTTTTCTTTCCTTGATGAAAGAAAAGCAAAAGAAAAATCAAGGCGATGATCGCCATCTCTTTTTGCCTTGTATATGTAGTTAATGGGCGGTGTTTGGTACGATTGGGGAGGGAGGATTATCCTCACCGTGTTTTTGCTTTTTGAGAGTGCCCTAAGTCTGACTGGTATAAAGATAGGCTGATCTTTTATCATGGTAACGCTGCTTTATATGGGTTTGGTTATGTGGTTGTCTCTCGGAACGAGTTCTTCTTTTTCTTTTTCTTGATGAAAGAAAAGAATCAAAAGAAAATCAAGGCGATGATCGCCATCTCTTTTTGCCTTGTACATGTAGTTAATGGGCGGTGTTTGGTACGATTAGGGGAGGGAAGGCCATCTTCGCCGGGGAGATGCTTCTCTGTACTTTATATATGAGGAAAAAGTGCCTTCATTTTTCGATTGTGCTTGGTGTTTGTTTCAAAAACATGTTCTAACTTTGGGGCCATGAAACGAGGAATCGTTGCCGATATGAGACTAATGAGTCACGGCGGGTAGCAAATTCTCTTCCAAATGTAAATAGTAATACTAAATATAAACAGGGAAAAAGATGGCAAGAACGATTGAAGTTAAGAGGTGGGCATGAAAAAGTACGACAACTCTCTTCATGTACGTTATCACAGCGAGATCTATGGCATTGTAAAACAGTATGATCTGACCAAGATTGGCCTACGACCGCTTTTGATGGATGAATGGAATCGCGACATCAATTTAGAGGGGCGACATTAACAAAGAGGCAGGCATGAATGTGAATACAGAGCGCATGCTTAAGAAAGACGAAGAGCGTGGCAAGCTGATCACGTTCATTTTTAATGCTATTCGGAATGCGCGGCAGTCTCCTGACGACAACGAATCCGATGCGGCTATGACGCTGTACACCGTGATTCGCTCTTACGACGGTCTGCAACAGGAAGCGCACGAGCGCAAGTCTGCCGATCATCTTTGGCTTAGTGACCGACTTTACGGAAAAACCGAGAATGCGCCGTTTTGTTACAGCCCTTCATTTTGACAAACGCCGTGAATAAATTGGAGACAGTGAACAAAGCGTACGACGAATTTGTCGCAAAACGGGCAAAAGATCGTACAGCGGCCGCCGAACTGCCTCCGGCTCGGGTAGTCCGCCCAAAAGACGGAGCGAGGTTTTGACCACATTGTCTTTGCGATACAGAGCGCTTACACCTTTGGCACCGCACCCGTAGAAAAGGGAGCTGATTACGAAGATGGTAGCCGAGGATGAATCAGCGTACCCGAGAGATCGAGGAGGCTTATCACCGCAGTTTGGCGGAGAGAAAAGGCCAATCGGAAGAAGGATCCTAACCAGCCGAAGGATCCTAAACCGAAAAAGCCCAAGAAAAGGACAATGATCCGGATATCCATCTGCCTGAGAAGAGGAACCTGAGAAGCCTGAGGATGGCAAGGACAAAAAGCCTGAAGGGAGGCGGGTCTGCTGGTGGCGGAACGGAAGGCGGCGGCGGAGGCGGCCCGCAAATTCATCTTCGAAGAATGAGATGCATAGACTGGGCAGGGTCGGAGGAATCGTTTGTAATACCCTAACTGCCTTTTTGATGAGATAGATATCGACTGGGCGCACGGTGAAGGAAACCTTGCTTCGTGCGCCTTTCATTTTGTCTATCTGTAGCGAAATCTTAGCTTTGTTTCTATTCGTAAAGTGTTCGTATGAGGATCTTTAGCGAGTGTGTCCTTCGTCTATACTTTCTTTCATGAGGCGTTCCTCTTGAATTTCTTCTTCCTTTTTATCCTGATGAGAGAAAAAGGGCGGGAAGTAGATTAAGAGATCAAGAGTGTTAGCCAAACTGGCCGGGTATCTAGTAAAAAGGAGTAAAATAACGTCAAAATGTCAGGATTTTGGATGAATAAAGCTAGTATTAGGTAAACTTCCCACGCCTCGAGGGTCTTTTTCTTCTTGATGAGGAAAGGGCGAGAGAGGATCAGGGCATTACGAGTGTCGCTATCTTTGCCGGGTAGATTCTGAGTTGGCACCCTGTTTATCAGATATTTAGTGAGTACTTTCTTCGGAAAAACTCTTTTATGGTAAACGGGGCGAGACATCGATTAGAATTTCTTTCTGTCATGTATAACTGATTATTAATCAACCGCTATAGCTTCATCTTTTCCATTCCTGACAATATGTCCAAAGCTCGATAATCACCCTGATCATGATTACGAGCTTTACCGCGGTAGTCGACAGCGGATCAAGGTCGATGCGTGGGCAACAGCGTAACCTATGGCTATGGTTTGCCATAAATCCTGCCACCGACGCTTATCCCGCACAGCTGCAGAAGCTGCTTGGCGATGCGTTCGACGTGCGCGCAATTTCGGCCGCAATGGCGCCACCCTCATGCATGGCAGTGGCACGACCTACCGTCTTCAGAACGAGTGTAAGCGCGCCCTTGCTTTTTGCCCCTGATTACGTCGTTATTGACCTCGGACTGAACGATGTAGATCCGATGAATTGGGCACCCAACGACACGGCTTTTTCTACTCGCGACTACCGTGAGCTGATCGACGCCTTCCGTCGGGTCAATCCGCGAGTGTCGCATTTGGATTTGCCACATGACGCCGATCGCGTCATGACTATCCGAACTATTTCCACGGCCTTCGCGAGCGCTACGCCATGATTCGACAGAAAATTGCGGATGTGGCCCGCGAAACAGAGCGCCTCACTGATCGACCTTCGCGAGCCGTTCCGCCATCGCCTCGACCTCACTTTTTGACGGCCTCCATCTGAGACGCCGAGGGCACGCGCTTGTTGGCCGCGACCATTGGCGGGGCCCTGACCGGGAGGCACGGCGGGCTGCGCATGCCTGCCATGTACACCGATCACATGGTGCTCCAGCGCGACCGGCCGATCAAGATCGAGGGCACGGCCGACGCCGGTGAGACCGTTACCGTGCGCATAGCCGATCGCACGCACTCGGCGCAGGCCGCAGCCGACGGACGCTGGCTCGTCACGCTCGACGCCATGCCCGCCGCCACCGGCCTCACGCTTGAAGTGGCCACCTCGAAGCGCAAACTCCGCTTTGACGACGTAGCCGTGGGCGACGTTTGGCTCTGCTCCGGGCAGTCGAACATGGCCTACCCCACGGACAGCGTCGTGCCCGGCCGAGCGCGCGCCCTATTGCGCGCGCCTTCGCGAAGACCCTTCCCGCCGTGCGTCTCTTCCTCAGCTGCAGCCCTCGCGGATCCCTTTGCCGAGAATGGGAGGCGCCGATGCTCGACAGCCTCAACTCGCTTGGAATATTTCCTGCCCACGCGCTGGGAGCAGTGCAACGGAGTCCACGGCCGGCCATTTTTCAGCCATAGCGATGGCCTTCGCTAAGCGGATTCAGGAGACGGAGAACGTTCCTATTGGCCTCATCCTCAATGCTGTCGATGGCTCACCGCTCGAGACTTGGATCGATCGCGAGACCTTAGAAGTCGACGGCGGAGATGCTCAGCGACTTCGCGTCGAACGTGCTCATTCATCCCTGGGTGCGCAGCCGCACCGCGTTCAACCTACGGCGTGCGACATCGAATCGACAACGCCACCCGTACGCGCCCACGTACCTCTTTGAGACCGGCGTTTGGCCTTGCGCAGCTTCCCGTCCGCGGCGTGTTGTGGTATCAAGGCGGAGTCGAACGCGCACGATGCGGCGGGTTACGCGCGCTTCTTCCCGTTACTCGTCAGCAGTTGGCGGCGTTACTTCAGCGACGCCACATTACCGTTCTATTTTGTCCAAATTTCTACCACCGACAAGCCCGATTAGGGGTCGTTTTCGCGACATGCACAGCGCCGACTGCCCGAGCGCGTCCCGCCTGTTACATGGCCATCAGCGGCGACCGTGGCGATTCGATCGACATCCATTTCCGCGTCGGATGGACGTCGGGAGCGGCTGGCCCGACTGGCGCTCCGTCACAGTTGCAGCCAGACGAAGCTTGATCGCCGACGAGCCCGATCGTCGAACGCGCCGTGCAGCGCGATGGCCTGGTGACGGTTTCTACTTCCGATCATCCGAGGGACTCACCACCTCCGACGGTCAGCGCCCGTCCGCACCATCGAATTGGCCGGCGACGACGACCAATTCCATCCGGCCACCGTTGAGCTTGTCGGTGACGCACACTGCAGGCCTCTTCGATGCTCGTCCCCGTCCGCACCGCGTGCGCTACGGTTGGGCGTCATTCAACCGTGCCAACCTGACGAACGGCGCGGGGCTGCCAGCCTCCACCTTCGCCATCGATATTGAAGAGGAGAGCCAGCCATGAAACGAACTCGGAAAGGAGAGTCGCCGCGGTCAGAACACAAGCCACGCATGCACCGCGTATCGTTTCTGATGAACGAAGAGGAATACCGCGCCGTCAAGCATCACTTGACGAAATACAAAATCAAGAACCGCTCCAACTGGCTGCACGACCGTTCTCACGCATCCTCCGCGTCATGGGCGAAGACTATCCGACACTCTTTCAACGAAAACGAAATGCGCCGATGACCGTACAGCCTTTAACGATGAATACTTCATGCGCCGGGCCCTCGACGAGGCGCGTCAGGCCGCCGCAGAGGGCGAAGTGCCCGTCAGGTGCGGTCGTAGTTGCGGCGATCGCGTCATCGCCCGTGCCCACAACCAAACGGAGCGCCTCAACGACCCGACTGCGCATGCCGAGATGCTGGCGATCACCGCCGCCACCGGGGCTATGGGAGCGAAATATTTGCCCGAATGTCGTCTCTACGTTACCGTCGAGCCTTGCGTCATGTGTGCTGGCGCCATCGGTTGGGCACAATTAGGCGCCGTCGTCTACGGTGCGCCAGACGCCAAACGCGGCTTCACCGTTTACGCTCCGCAGGCGTTCCATCCGCGAACGGAGGTGCGCGGCGGCGTGATGGAGGCGGAATGCGCCGCCGAGATGACAGCTTTCTTCCGTGCTAAGCGGTGAGGTGTTATCGTGCTTGCGGGGGTGTACTGATGTGGCCGCCCAGAGCAAAAGAAAAAGAGGGTAGGACGTCGTGGTCTTACCCTCTTCATCGTGTAAAGTTACCGGACCCGCTGTTCGGCTGGGATCCGCACTGAATGCGGCACGCGTTTGGCGTATCCTATGCGCAGCAAGATCGTCGGATACTCGCCCGGGAGACCGAGCGTGTCAGTCAACTCATGGGTGAGTTCCGGAAGCTCGTTCGGCGGGTTGAGGGTAGGGCATGGGCGAGGCCCATCGCGCCGTCGACGTGAGACAGAGGCGCTCCAACGTCCGACCCAGTGCGACCCATTGCTCCACGGTATTGTCGCGGGTGGTGAGCAGGGATCAAGTGGGAGGCCGAAGCGATCTTTTTGCGGTCGGCGCGGTTCTGCGATCGCTCGTTGAGTGCACCGGCGATCACGTTTTCGGAGATGAAGCGCGGCAGATTAGGGGCGCCGAAGACGTCGTAACTCAGTCCGTCGTGCTGAGCGTCGCGGTGCTTCTTGTTGTAACGCATCCAGCTGCGCAGTTCGGTCTTGAAGGCGTCGTCCTGCATTTTGCAGGCTGTTGCCGCAGTAGATCAGTTCGGCGATGGCGTCGAGAGTGGGCGTGCCGCGCTCGTAGAAATGGACGCTGACTGAAGGCGCGACTTCGACGGCCCGCAGTCGGTCGATGTCTGCCGCGGGGATCGATGTGCCCATCGTACACCCGTCGATTAGTCTGCCGGAGGGCGATTTGCGCGAAGAGCGGCGACGGCGTTACGTCGGCGTGGCGATCAAGCCGGATGCAGATCGTACCGTCTTCCGCAGCGGTCACCGTCGGCAGTAGCCCTATGCGAGGCGGCTATACAGAGGGTTTTTCCGTCGCGCAACCGAGGCTGACGAACAACTCCTGATTGTCCGGATCGACTACGGGCAATGCCCGGCTGTAGTCAGGGGCAGATGTCGATCTTCGTCTTGCCGATTCGGAACAGCCACGGCTGTAGTGTTATGCCCCGATGGGGCTTTGACGGCCTGCTCGATCAGGAACACGAGGTCAGGGGTTTATAATCCGCAAAACGATTTGTCGAAATCTCAAAACGATTTGTCCGAAGATTGGGGTGACACCACCGCTTTTTCGGACGCGTCGTTTTAGGGTGGTTTGTATATCCTTAACGAGTTCGCCCGGTGGGGCGTCGGTGCGCTGCTGTCCAGATACGGTTGACCCTGCATCTCCTCTGCCTATGGCTGGGGGTGCGGGGTCTTCCTCATGGCCGCCTTGGATAATGGGCGGGTGTTATGCTGTCGGCGCGAAGCTGTCCCCCGTAGGACTATCCTCCGAGGGTAGAGTCGGGTCGGGCGCTGGAGTCAGGTGGACGGGTCGTAGTTCATCGTGAGCACCTCGATCTTGTCCCGTCCGCCGCCGGCTGAGCGTTGCTGCTCTACCTCGACAGTGTGCCAGCCGTGCTGTTGCGGTACGCTCGGTGAGCAACTCAGAGGGGTAGGAGGAAAGCATGATCGCCCCTTGACTTCGGAGAGCACCTCGAGCAGGCGCCCGGAAGTCCTCCTCGGTGTAGCCACCATAGTGTCCCATGTTGGAGTTGAAGTAGGGCGGGTCGACATAGAAGAATGTCTCCGGGCGGTCGGCCCGTCGGATGACGGTCAGGGCGTCTCGACTGAAAGATGGACGTATGCTCAAGTCGGCGGGTGTAGTCGGCTGTGAAGGATGCCCTTGCGACCTTGGATCTGCCCAGCCACGTTGCGCGTCATGCTACATTTCCATGTGCTGCCAGAATGGCGTAGAAAGACTGGTGCGAGAGCGTCCACACGGCCCATGCGCGGCGGACGGGCGAGTGTCCCTCAGGGGAACGGTAGATGGCGCGAGCCTCGCGGTGGGCGTGCTCGCCGTGGAGCGTGCTGTCGACTTCGCGTTTCAGGGCCGGGTAGTCCGTCTGAGAGGACGCGGTGAAGTTTGTGACCTCACCGTCGATGTCGTTGATGAGACTCCACTGGTGCCGTTGCTTGGCCCAAAAAGACCGCACCGCCTCCGAAGAAGGGTTCTACGTAGATGTTGTGCTCGAGGGATCATCGGCGGGATGGCGCCGAGCATTTTCTGTTTTCCGCCGTAATAGGTAATCGGCGTCTTCATGATTGGTTTTGTTGTTAGTCATTTGATTGTTTGTTTTGATTGCTGCTTAATCGCTGTTTCGTATATCGTTTAAGTTCTATTTTGCAGACGATCCCAAGCGCATAAAAATAGGTGCTGCAACACCGATAGGGCTATAAAAGCCTCTGTCGTGGTGTTGCAGCACCTTTGCTTTTCCGGGGCGCTTGGGAAATTGACTCAGAGAGGAGACAGGGGCCTTTTTTGCCCCTAGCAGTTAGCCGTCTCCCTTGTTTGTTTGTATTTAGTTGATTGGTTACACGATGGCCGTGACCTTTGTCCAACTACCCAGATGGGGTTGTCGTTTTGATTGCTGTAGCGCACTCACGACGGGCAAAGTCGACGGCTGTCACATAGACAGTACGCCCGTCTCATCAGCCGTGCCGCAGTCTTCGCGTGGAAAGCGAGAGCGTCGAAGGCTTTTGTGCAGGCGGCGTGGGGCCTTGCACCAACGTAGGCTGGGGCGGTACGACCGGGGCCGCGGGATCCAGCGGGCGGATAGGTGGTACCACCGGCGGTTCGATCGGTGTAGCCTTGCGCTCGAAGTCGGGCATGTGTAGGTCACGTTCGCCGCCGCCGGCCATCATCTGGCCTACCCAGGCCCCGATGGCGGTCATCTTCTCACAATAATACTTCTTGCGGGCGCTCTGGATGTCTGTGATCCCAAGGCGCGGTAACGCTTCACGATGGCCTTCTCATAGTCGAACTTCAAATCATCGATGCCTTCGCCCCTCTCGAGTGCACGCTGCAGCGGGGCTGAGAAAAGAGTGCCCAAACAATGGGCATTCCTCGATTTTGTCGATCACCTCCGAGGGGGGTGTCCGTCTTGAGGTTCACGCCCCATCGGGGGAGTGCTGAATGAGCTGCAATTTGGCCCGGGCAGTCTACGTGGTTGGCGTGGTTGGCTACGGTCGAGGCTGCCTCTCACATCGTCTTTTTCCAGGCGGCGCGCTTTGCCCGCAGCAGGGCTTTGATGTTGCAGTAATTGTGGGTCGCCGACTGGCTTCATGCCTGCGCCGGTGTCCAGCACGTCCATCGAGATGCAACAGCTGACGAATAGCGTCGCTGAGCGTGTTATCTGCCTCGTAGTAGGCGCGGTCGCTGGCTTTGATGATACGGGCCGGGTGTCTGGCTCCAAAGGCGCCCTTGACGGGTTGCCCCGCAGTGGCTGTAGGGGACACAAGTCGGGACAAACTCCGGCGGGATGGTGGTTTTGGTTGGAGTGTTCATTGTTGTTGAATCGTTTATCGGTTATTGATGGTATCGTCGGCCTTATCGCGGAGGATGGCTCCGGAGGTTGTCTTTGCCGATGGCCTCGACGAGGGGTCTGGATGGCGCGATTCACATTCTGCGCTCCTTATCCTCGGCGCGTTCGCGGATGCTCTATACTACTCGATCCGCAGAGGAAGATGCTCACATCAGGCAGGGTGACCACCGGAAGCCCACGATGGGGTGCAGCCGCATGAGCAGCAGAGATGGGAGTAGTGGATCATCCAGGTCGATCATGGCGGCGAGTGATGACGCCGCCCTCGTGAGACCATAAACTTTCCCACGGTGCGCGAGAGGCCGTAGGAGGTGCCAGAACCGGCCGGCCCTGCTTTGGCCTTCAGTGCACACCGCTGGCGAGGTCGATCATCATGGCCAGCAGGACGAATAGGGCACACGCAGGCGATGGCCAGCATGGGCGGGTGCCCTCAAAGAGTACTTCCATTTGTTTGTTGTTGGTTGGTTGGGAAAAGGCGGGGGCCTGCCAGCCTCCCCCGCCTGCGGCGGTGTGTTATTAATCTTTAGATATAACGCTCGCTCGACCAGCGAGATAACCTTCGGTTGTTCGGGATAACGTGACTTTATCTGCAAAGAGGAATCTCCCCGTTATATTCAAAGCTGCTGTTATAGACAGCTACCAGTTCGCCATTTTGGGGCGGGTGTTCAATTCAAACTTGCCAACGAGAATAGACGACGCCTTCTTGACCCAGCATTGAGCAGCTAATAGACAATGGGACAGAAGCCCATTGACTACTGGAGTATCCCTGAGCCTGCGGTAAACTTAGAGTTGTTCTACCTGTGGCATTCTTCACGTTGTATTTGTGGACGATGCCGGTGAAGGTCTCTCCTCCAGTGCTGCCGCGATCTGTTGCTATGTTTAATATCATGTCAGTTGTTGCTCTTTTGAGGATGCAGCGGGGCGGACGTGATGTCCTCACAGCCCACCCCGCTGCGGTTGATTGATGTTTTTGAAGAATCTGGAGCATCTCCCCGAGGCTTTACCTCGGGCGTGATACAGTGACCAGTTTCTCGATCATCAGATAGCCCTCTGAAGTGCGTGAGAGGCGATCCTGACTCTGCAAAGGGAGAGCGCCAGCGAGTCGTGGGTGTTCGGAAAGTTCGCCTCGAAGCCCGCGCCGTGGTTGTCGGCCCGTGTGGAAGTCCATGATGTTGGAGTAGACCGATGCGGTCTGTCCGTGACCGATGGTGATTACACGTGGCACCTGTTGGCCGTTGACAATGATGTCCGAGTCACCGAGTGCGCAATGCGGACGTCGTAGCCCGCATTGTTCGTTACGTTGTATTTGTAGACGTAGTTCTCGAACGTATCCACAGGGATGGCAAACGTCTGGACATTCCCCACGGGCTGCCCCTGCCATCCGGCCTGTGCGGTGCGAGCACGGACAGTGACGCGTTTGTTCTGCCGGTCGAACGTGCGGAGTCCACATGGGGCGCTCCTGCCTGCTGCAGTCTGTGCCTGTCGGCCCGTGGATAGTGCCGGGGCGCCCTGCACGTTGCCGTTCGCTGGGTTGTAGTTGACGCTCGTCTTGACCTCCGGAATCGCACCTGCACGGAGGTTGCCGTCTACGATCGACAAAGGAGAATCCTTGCAGTACGGTGTCGGGGCGGGCCGTCACGCCATCCAAGTGCCCGCCCGCCACCTGCGAATTGATTCAGTATCATAAGATCAGCACGTTGATGTTGACGAACCCTTCAGGCACCTTGGAGCAAGCGAAGGTGAGGGCTGCCCAGCCTGTGCGACGGCATGAGAGGCCAGCCTTTACCGGCGGCTTCCATTGATTCGGGCAGGGCTAACGATGATGTGAGTTCAGGCTGTGACGCCTTCCACAGTCACCGTGCGGCGCTTATCGGGAGACCAGCCGGAGGCATCGAGTGTGCAGTCCGCGCCAGACCTGCATCGGGTCGCCCTTCTCACTTGGCGAAGCGAGGGAACTGGGTCTGACTGCCAGAGTGTCCTCCTCCAGCTGGAGCTGGTAGGCCGGATTTACCGTCGTCGCCCTTTCGCCCGGCTTGCGTAGCGCCAGCGCATGCAGCCTCCTCGAAGGGCCCGTGCCGCCCGCCTCCAGCCAGAGCTGGTAGTCCGACTTGCCGTCGTCGCCCTTCTCCCCTTTCAGCGTCGAAGGAAGTCCTGCAAGGTGCCGTTGTTGCCCTGCTCCTTCCCACAGGTCGTAGTTCGACTTACCCGGAGCACCCTTCTGCGCATTGAGGGAAGTCCGTGACGGTACCCTCGTTACCCTGCTCCTTCCACAGGTCGTAGGCGCTCTTACCGGTGTCGCCCTTCTTGCCCGGTTCACCCTTCATGTCCTCCACGAAGTCCGCCTCGCTGCCGGTCTGGCCCGAGTCGAGCCAGCTTTGGTAGAGTCCCTTGCCGGCATGCACCATCTTACCCTTCAGGGGAGGCGAGGAAGTCTGTCCTCACTGCCGCCCATCGGGTTTCTTCTCAGCCAGAGCTGGTAGGCCGACTGCCATCTTTTCCCTTTAAGTCAAGGAGACTCCTGCATCGCCGTCGTTGCCCTGCTCTTTCCACAGTTCGTGGGCGCTCTTGCCGGACTTGCCATCCTTTCCCTTTACAGAGTCGAGGAAGTCCTGCACGCTGCTTCGTTGCCCTGCTCTTTCCACAGTTCTGTGGCGCTCTTGCAGTGTCGCCCAGCTGCCCGGGTTCGCCCCTTCTATGCCTACACAAGTCCGCCTCGGTACCGGTGTGTCCGGTGTCGAGCCAGCTGGGTGAGAGATAGCTTTTGCGCCCTCGACCTTCGAGTCGATTCTGGCGCAGACCTCCGAACCATACTTGGGCCAGTCCGTGTTATCCAAATAAGCTATAGATGTTGAATTGTTATGAGATCCTTTTTGTCGTTTACGAGCAAATGGTGTCGATCTCACCATTGGTGAGGGCTTCGACGGTGAAGCTGCCGCCGGGGTCATCCCAGTCCGTACCGCTCAGCGTAGTTCTTACCCGTGTCGGAAGTGTTCCACACGTCGCCCACCTGTATTGCCCGAGCTGGGCAGCGAGGCCTGTTGGCCACGTTCCTTAGCAGAGAGAGGGCGTGGTCTTCGTGTCGATCAACGCCGCAACTCTGTGCTTGGGTCTGGAGCCCGAATCGTTGGTCGGTCGGACACCTTGCTGGATCGACGTCGTGTCCGGCAGTGCGCCCACCTCGCTGGCGGTGTCGGTCAGTTTTGTGGACGAGATCCACGAGGGATGCCAGAGATGTTCTGCCGCCAGTCAGCCCTTTGATCTTTTTCGTACAGGTGGGCCAACCCTGTTTCATCTAAGAATTTTTGCCATGTTTGTTGAATTGTTACATGGTTCGTTGTTGTTACTTACATATCGCGTCAATCTCGGCGTCAGAGAGGGTGCTGGGCGGTGTGTTCCACTCGTCGATGTCCTCTTGCCGAATGTTGCCGGCGGGAGAGTTCTGGAAGACGGGGTCGACCTCTTCACCAGCGCTGTCGCCAGGAATGCACCTGATCTCGAAATGGCCCCGTCATGCCGTAGCGCGTGGTCTCGTAGACGGAGGGGCGGGGTGCGAACGATGACGAAGGCGTAGGGATCGAAAGCGATCCACTCTCCCTCATACTTGCCACGCACGAGCACTTTGTATTTCCCCACGCGGACGGTCAGCGTCTTGTCCAAGAGCACCGTCAGGCGGTCACCACTCACGCGGAAATGTTCGCCGGGGGTCAGCTCCGTGCGGACGTTCGCTGTTGTCACGAGTAGCGCCACGGTGAGGTCTGTCACCCGTCGAAGTCCACCCACTGGGTACCCTCTCAGACGCATGTCGATAGTGGCTGAGGCGCCCTGATTGACCACTCTCATGGCTGTGCCTCCTTTCCGTTTGTGCCCTCGGCGGCGGCGGATGGCTTGAATGACCTGGAAGGCCAGTTGCCCGTTCACAGCCCCCGAAGCCAGCCGTTATACTCTTGCTCAGTCATCTCCACAGGGCCCTTCAGACTTGTAGAATGCGTCTGGCCAGTTCATCCACGGCCAGCGAGGGAGCGCGCCAGCAAAGGCTGCCTCGCCCACCACCTCGTGCAGGGTCTAAGACGTCGAAGCAGTCGATGCGCGTCTCTACGTTCAGTTTGGTAAAATCGATAGTCATTGTATCTCGAGTGTTAGTTGTTATTGCGGTTTGATCCCACATGTATCCTGTAAGAGAATTCCACATAACGTAGTAGTCACCACTGCCCTGCGGGTTGGAGAGCAGATCGCCGGGCTCATCGGTGGGCACGTGTTGTGCCAGCGGCATAGGCTGATGCGGGCAGCCAGCGCCGGAACCAGTTGGCGTCGCCTTTTACACTGTCGCGCTTGCAACGAAAAAGTGCGGATGGCTGAGCCCGTACCGAGTGACATTCCACTGAACTTACTGAAGGTGTGGTCGATGCGCAGTAAGCATGGACGCTCTGGCCCGCAGTGCTAGCAGGCGCTTGGCGATTGCCGTTCACATCGATCACGCGGCATGAGTCCGTGGGCATCGCCACAGCCCCTTCGGGTTGCCATAGACGTTGCCTTGGATCACCTTATTCGAGGGTAGAGTCCATCCCTAGCCATTGTGAAGCACGATGTCTCCCTTCGTAGCAAACAGGGATCCGTCGTCGTAGATCCGTAGCGGCGCATCATTTCGGCTTTGATAGCCCGAGTCCCGCCCAGAAACGGAGGCCCGCTGTCTGCCGTACCGTCGAGGCCCCACGTTGCTCTGAGCGACGATGTATTGGTTGGAGAACATCCATCCGGAGATGTTGGCCTCCTCAGCAATAAGGAGACGTGTGCCACTCTCGAAGGGGAGTTCATCAGCTCCCACTTCGCCGTGTTCGTTGGATTCACACCTTGAAACATGCCGCTTGGACATGCGTCTTGTAATATCAGCCGGCATAGCGGACGACGTCCACGTAGGTGCCGCGTGCTGTAGTACTTGAAGGAGTCGTAGTCGCCACGGAAGCAGATGCCCGGCCAGCCGGCCTAGTGCGCCTGCTTGTCCCGGTGCTCCCGGAGTCCCCTCTCGCGGAGATCTTCACAGGGTAGCGCTGCTGCGGCGAGGGCACCTTTGGCCGTGAAGGTGGCTGACTCATCCAGAGCGGATCGGTGCCTTGCAGGGGTCGAATGACCAGCCAGGGGCGACTCACCCGTATGGTTGGAAGGGGCCGTAGTCGAGCGTCGATGATCTTACGGACGATGTTTCCCGGGGCGCCATCCTGTCCGTTCTGCACCCGTGTCAGGGGTGAAGATATGGCGGTAGGAGACGAGCCCCTCGCGTTGATTACGACCGTCACCGTGGCTGTATCCTGCGCCGTGAAGGTCATGATGCGGATCTGGTTGCCGCGCTGGGCGACGGTACATCCGACAGCAGATGCTGGAGACCGTGTATGTTCCCTTCGCCCGATATGGTGGCGTAGGCCATTGCGGTTGCGCCCCTTTGTGGCAGAGGCCGTGAAGGAGATGTTGTTCGGCAGCTCTCCTGCCGGCGTGTTTGTCGTTGCGGCGTACCGATCCAGCCCACGGTGTAGGCGTCTGAGCCACTGGAGCGACTCTTTGAGTCCCTTGGACTGGAGGATGTTCTTGCCGAAGTAGACGTTGTCGAGGTAGATTGACTTGGCGCCGGGTGCTTGCCCATCGATGACGAGGCCCGTCAGGTCGCCCATCTGCACACCGGATGTGCTGCGGCTGATCTCCCATGTGTCCACGTTGCAGAGGTGGCGCACGTAGTTACGTGCTGCTGTAGGCCGACGATTGGCGCGCCTTGTCGGTGGTGTTGCCGTAGACGGCGAACTTCATCGCCGTGCAGGGGTGCACCGTCGAGACCAGGTCTTAAACTGTATTTAAACCGCTTTCATCGATGATTTGAACGGGCATGAAGTAGGACGTGGAGAAGCCCGGCATGCGGTCGAGCCGCAAGCATCCTTACCCGTTGCGGTCTCGTTATTCGTCAGGTTGTGGAAGATACCCCCGGCAGAGGTCGTTCACTGTCAGGCCCGATCATTCGCCCTCCTCCAGCTTCAGCGTGACGATGCGTGCGTTCCGTATCACGTCTCGATCGGGCGAAGGCCGCCGCGTTCCATAGCTCGCCGCTGACCACGTCGATGCGGTTGAAGCGTAACTCAGGCACCTCGAGGAACTCGCGGAGATGCATGCCCAGCCAGCAATGGCTGCGTTTCGGTCGATGCGGCCACCGCCCAGGAAGCCTCTACGAAGTCGCCGTAGTCCGCTCCGTCGCGGAACGTGATCTTGAAGTTCGTCTCGTCCGGCTGATCCTTACGCAGGTAGCGGCGGTCGAAGGTCTGACCTACGGACTGCACCTCGGCTTTGACCACGTGCCCCTGCTTGTCGAGATGGAGGTTCTTCACAAAGTCCTCCTCTTCGGCTGTCGTCTGCGAGTCGATGTCCTCCTCCTTCGGCACAGCGTGCGAGATTTTTCACCGTCGTACGGCTGGTGCCCAGCGTCTCCTCCACCACGATCCGGTCACCCGCCACGATGGAGAGGTTCGATCCGCTGCCAGCCGATCCGCCAGAGGCTACCACCGATACTTCCGCCGCCTGAGCTTGTACCTGGCCAAACTTCGCCGGCGGCCGCAGCCTGCTGCGCAGGGCTAAAATAGCCTGCCGCACGATGGTCTTGTATTGATATTGTGATGCCATTCTTCCTTGTGGTTATTCCTCGTTATAGGTGCTGTATAGTTGTCTCGTTACAATCTCTATCATCGTCAGGTTACTCTCGTCGCGGAGCAGGTTCTGCACCTCGGAGACGACCATGAATCGGCCCGCCTCGTGCTCGTCGGTGAGCGTCGAGAACTTGTTCAGCAAGTCTGCCGTTCCCGAGAGCTTCTTCTTGCGCCCTGTGGAACTGGCTGTAGACCGTGCCCAGGAGCAGCCGTTCCACCTTGTCCGTCACCCCTGCACGGCGGAAGGCGGTGATTACGCCTCCCGCAGCGGTGAAGAATTGTCCGCGTGCCGTGGGATGCGCCCCATCGGGCAATGTGCCGCAGACAGTGTCGATCTCTCAGGGTCTCCCGGGCGCTTTTCTCCACCCAGGTGCGGAGGACGATATCGCTTTTCTCGAGGTCTTTCCCGTAGGCCGTTGTCAGCTTCAGCTCCACCTTCTTAAGGGAGGAACCAGTGAATCGTCGAGATGTCGAAATCATTCTCGATCGTCCTGACGTGTTGCCGATGGAGAGATCGAGCCATCCAGAGACAGGCGGCATGGGGATGTATTCCCCATCGAACATCTTGGTCGAAGATCGAGGGCAAGAGGAGCGTACGCCCATGACTCGGCCGATTCGTCTTCCACCCGCCCCAGCCGTCTTCTTGTTCCGATCTTCCTTGTCGTACGCCGCATAAGCATTGCCCCATGCGCCTCAGCCAGGTTCCACTTGCGTCCGGTGGTGTAGACCATCAAAGGACAGCAGCGGCGTGTTGACGACCGTCGAGTTGTCGTAGTGATAGGCGCCTTGCCTTGATCGTCGCGCAGGACGAGCCGGAAGGGGATATAGCCGTAGTGGCGGCGCTTCTGAAAGTCACTTCCACCAGCCCTCCTCGTTGTCTTTGCTCGCATCCTCGAAGGGTTGTAGCGCATCCACCAAGGCCTCGATCTTCAAGTTCAGCAGGTGGTTGTCACGCTGTGCCGGGTCGACAAAGACGTACGGCCGATCGCGCATCTCGATCGTGACCGAAGGCAGACCCGCATTCAGTATGCGGCTGCGTTGCTGGGTGTACGTCTTGATGCCCTGTGCGGGTAGTCGAAGACGACGGCCACGCCCGCCCTGCATCACCCGAAAAAGATGGGCTTGATCTTGAAAGAACCTCGCCTGATTGAAGGCATCCAGCACGCGGAACTTCCGCTGCTTAAGGCTGAGCGGATGGAGCAGCATGTCGAAGCCCGGGTAGTTCTGACTCGGAGTGAGTCCACATTCACGCGGTGCGCGGTGCAGGCTGTGTCGCTGATCGCGCCCGGCTCGATGGAGGCATCCACAAGGTTATTGCTCATGTGGGGGAATAGGTCAGCTCGCAGTTGTTGTACGTCTTGTCCACACCCAGCGCCGAGTCCGAGAGGGCACCAGCGCACCCGTCGTGGCTGGAGCCCTCCGAGAGAGCATGAAGGTCGTAGAGGTTGATGCGGCCATCCTTCTGCACCATTTGCAGGCCGAAGGGCGCAAGACGCCCTCAGTACCTCGCGCAGGGTCATCGGCTCGCCGTCCTCGTCGAAGAAGTTGTCCTCCGACACGTAGACGCCGTCAAGCAGCGACGCCCCGGCTGATGTGGTGGTGGAGAGGAACGTCTGCCAGTCTGCCCCGGTATTGATCCCACTCTGCTTCACGGCCATGTCGAGCACGGTGCGCAGCTTGATGCGCTGGCGATTGTCCGTTCCCGTCTGTTCGAAGGCGATGCGGTCGAGCAGGGGCGAAGTCGCTGAAGGTGGCGAGACCTCATAGTCCCGCTCACGGCTGAAAGGCTCCTCGTAGATCTCCGGATCGAGCATACCGCTCCAGTAGAGCTTATTGTTGCGGTAGATGTCGAGACGCGTGCTGCCAGCCTGAGTGGTGTGAGGTTGACAAACTGGCGATCTGTCTCGGACGACCATCAGCGTAGCCGCCGACGACATCACGGGCTCCAGCTTGTCCACCTCGGCCCACTCGATCGACACCGGCGTCTCGTAGGGAAACGTCAGCTCGACCGGCTTACCCGTGAAGCCTTCCTGCCAGATCTCCGCCCGATAGCGCGACCCGGCGATGCTCATAAACTCGCCCGTATAGCGTATGCCCTTAGCCACTGTTGTTGAATTGTTGAGAGGCCTGTCGGCCTGTTTAGTTGTTCGTTGTTCGTTATCCTCGTCCTTCGGTTCACTTGCGAGCGCTTGTTCAATACCCCTTCCAAGTCACGCCCGGCGATGTGGAAGACCACCTCGCCGCCCGTTCCTCCGGCCGGTTCGATCAGGTCGCGCAGCTTAGAGAGCGGCGCCACCACTTCTGGGTTTGTCGAGGCATTGGCATACTCACCGAATATACCCAGCGTCTTGCCGTAAGCCAGACCGCCCTCGGCGTACTTCGGGATAGAGGCCAGCGCTGCCAGTACGGAAGCCACTGCGGCAATAGCCAGCACCGGCCCCACAACGGGGATAGCCGATACTGAGGCCGCTGCACCTGTGCCCGCTGCGAAGGTGCTGGCTATGCCTTGCGCCTTTGTGCAGCAACGAGCGACAGGATCTGCGGGATGGCTGATGCGATAGCCAGGCACGTTTTGCCCCCATTCGAGCCATGCCCCGGCTGTACCGCCGACCGCTCGTCCCAGATTGCCCATCACGTCTGCCACGCCGTTCAGGCCTTTGGAGACTTTCTTGTAATACTCCGCCTCGGGAAACATCTTTCCATCCGCTCCTTGATCTCTCGCGACACGCGCTTGAGCTCGCCGGGGTCAAACTTGAGGGGAAGGTTCAGCTTGAGGGCCGTCCTTGCTGCCATCTTTGAGGATCCGCTGCTTCTCCCACGGCATCGGCCTGGTGCGCTTCAGCGGCTTGTTCTCGGACTCGATTAGAGCTCGCGCATCGCCAGCTGCGTCTTGAGCAGGCTGATCTGCTTCTGAAGCTGCATGGCGTGCTGTTCGTCAGCGGCCCTGCTTCTCTTGTAGCTCGGCGATCTGCTGTTTTGTACCTTAGCCGAGTGTCTCCGGGTTGTCACTGTTTCTTGCCGTCTTTATCGCTCTTGCCGCCGCCTTTGCCCGATCCGCCGGAGGGCAGACTCTCCGCCACCGCCGCCTACCTATCAGCGCCCGCTTGGCATCGGCCGCATCACGCATCTTCTGGTTCAGTGCGTCGATCGCCGCCAGCGGCCCTTCAGATCATCGGCCACACTGTGCCCCCAGCTGGGGAGGTTGAACAGGCGGCGGGAACAGTGTCGATCAGCGTACGGATGGCGCCGATGGCCTTCTCGATGGACTTAATGAGCCAGCTCGTAGATCCACTTAGCCCACTTCGCAATAGCTTGAAACGTCTCCCGTGGAGGCCAGCCATCGGGAGAACTGCATCACAGCCTGCGACGCCTCACTGGAACTGGGTGATGACCTTCTCCAACCACTTCCGGACGATGCCCGATAGCAGCATGGTGAAGTCCTTGAAGGCTTCCCGCAGGTTTACAATGCGCCGAAAGTCCTCCGAATGATTGTAGGCATAGATCAGCGCACCGGCCAGTGCACCCAGCGCCATGACGATGATGCCGCGATCGGCTGGCATCGAGTGCCGCATTGAGCAGCCATTGCGCCGCAGTCCATGCCTTGGTGGCGATACCGGTCGCATTGATCGCTTGGGCCAGCTGGATGATGCCACTGGCAGCCATACCCATCTCTGCGGCCTGTGTGAGGAACGACTCGAAGGGAGGAGCAGCTGTCCTACTTGCTCCTTCATGCTCGCCGATGGTATTGTTCAGCTGCACCATGCGGCCGGAGTCCGTCTTGGCCAGTTCGGCATTCACGCCGCCCACGCTCTGACGTACCACCTCGGCCAGCGTCGCCGCCTTCTCCTCCTCGGTGCCGAACTTTAGGGATCTGCTCTTGCGCCCTCGCTGAAGGTGTAGCCGTAGCGACTCAGCGCAGATGTCTGCCCGGCGAACACCTTGCCCATCATCGTGGCGATGTTCACGGCCGACTCCTGCGTGGCATTGAAGCCGTACTGCTGGGCGATCATGTCGTTCATCACCGGGATGAGCGTCTCGAGCGACGACTTCTTCGAGGCGTAGGTAGCCAGCTCCTGCACGCCAGCCAGCTGCACCCTCATCGCCGATCACACCCAGCTCCTGCTGGGCCGAGAGAGGTCTTTGATGGACTGCACCTCGTCGTCGGTAGCGTCCATCGTATTGCGCATCACGGTTTTGCAGCTCGTCTCTGCCTCCACCTGTGCGGCATAGAACTGCGTCATGCCGCTGACGGCGCTCGAGACCTGACTGAAGGCCGCGGCTACGTTCTGAATCGCTCCAACAGCTTGGTTGAAGTTGAGCAGAGCTCGTCTTTAACCCCTCAGAGCGTTCCTTGGCTTGTTCGATGGATCCGCCCAGCCCTTTCCACCAAGTGCTTGAGCTTTTTCGACTGAGTCCGCCCCTTCGCCCTTGAGCTTGATCTTATATTCTACCGTGTTGTCTGCCATACCTCTGCTTAATCATCCATACCCTGTCCCCACGCCGCGGCCAGCTGGTCTATCAGCTTCCGCCGCTCTTCGATCGTCATCTTCGGCGCCTTGGGGCGCTCTCCGCCTCTTCCTCCCACGGGAAGCGCACCAGATCCTCCGGCCCGCGAAGGCGCGAGGTGTGGCGGCGCTACGGCTGCAAAGGCGATCATCCGCGCCTGCTCCCAGCCGGTATGCATCTGCTCCTCCGTAGTCGGGCATACTGCGCCAAGACCGCCTCGAACTCCTCGGGGTAAGCTGAAGGAAGTCCTCGCAGCTCATCCTCACGCGGCCCATCGCCAGCCCCAAAGAGCTCCTCGATGGTCAGGCCTCGTGTCGGTTGCCGGGAAGCGTCAGCCTGCACGGCCTCGAAGTTGGCGCTCTGCCATGCCCCGAAGTCCTCCGGCGTGATGGCGTCAGCCATCTCTATAGGCGACAGGTCGAAGGGTATCTTCTCGCTCGCAGGCAGGCCGAGGCCACGCAGCACCAGAGCAGCGTGAGGGTGTCTGTGAACGACTCTTCCCTTCATGGCTGTCACTCATACCCCATTTGCTGCTTGAAACGCAGCATGGCGCCCATCGTCATCATGCACGGGTAGTCTTTGCCCGCCATTCGAATGGTATTCATATGTCGTTTAATTGCTGTTTAATCGCTGTTTGAACATCCGCGCTTAGGCGGGGTAACTCTTGATCTCGCCCGTCGATTCGAGGGATACCTTGTAGGAGGCGTCGTCGTCGGCCGGACGTGTCTGCGCAGGGTTTGTGATGACGTACTTGCCGCCGCGATAGCGCGTGCTGTCCTCTCCGCGGTGGTTGTATTTTACCTCCACCGGCTCGGCCTTCTGCCAGAGGGCCAGCAGCTCGTTGTAGCCGCATTCTGTCTCGTCGTAGAAGCAGAAGCCTCGGCGCTGAGCGACTCGCTGAGCTTTTGTCACCGATTTCTCTGTCCACTTGCCGGTGTTACCTCCGGCTTGTCAGCAGGCGGCTTGACGGGCCTGTTCTTTCGATTCTGTGTTGTGCGTGATCTCGCACGTCGAACAGTGCCCGATGGCTTTCCCTCCGACGAAGATGAGCAGGTTGCTGCCGTGTATATATCCTGTTGGCATGTCTTGTAATTGTTAATGGTTAGTTGTCAATGATTAGGGGACGATCCGGCTTCCCTTGATGTAGATCCGGACTACGAGCCACGCGGCCATGCCGAGCACAAGGGCGAGGGAAGGCGTATCCGCCGCTCATCAGCGCCCGGTGATACCACCGGAAGGGACGCTCCACGGTGACGTACCCGTGCGGACACGGTCGGTCATCTCGCGGATGGTGCGGTCGCGCAGGGCGATCTCACGACGGAGGCTGTCTTCGCGGCATTGCACATTGAGCAGGGCACCGCGGTAGCCCGTATCGGTCAGGACGTCTGTGAGCGTCACGTGCGGCACGATGCGCGTGCCGGGCACCGGAGATGAGCCTTCTGAGGGCAACGCGCCCCGACTGGCATTCCAGATAGGCACGGATCAGCGCCGAATCGGGCTCGATGACCACAAGCGTGTCGCGCACCGTTTCGACGACTTCCTGCCGTGTCACTCGCGCCTGCCGGCACACGGTAGACGTGACAGCCGACGGTCAGCCATATCAGCGCCATCAGCGCTATCCATCGATTCATTGTTAGCTGTTAGTTGCTCGTCCCCCTGAGAGGGCCTCCCCGCCCACCTTTTAGGGGTAGGCAGGGGAAAGCCCTTCCATGAACAGAACGAAGTATTTCACCTGTCGTGCGGCCTCGGTCGGCCCCACTAATTGATTAAGAACCTTTCTTTTGATGGTACGGCGGACGGTCACTTTGCGTTCGCCGTTCCGGGTCAGCTCATCAGCGCGCCATTCCTCGGAGAGGTAGAGCCCGCCCACGATGTAGACGGCCGGGATGTCCGCGTTTTGATCAAGCACCTTCTTCGCCATCGCGATCCTGCTCCTCCGTAGCCCCGTCCCGGTTGTAGGGGAGCACCTCGTAGTCGTACATCGGTGCGGCCGGCGCCTCCTCCGATGCTTCCTCCTTTGCCTCCGCAGGCGGCTCCGAATCACCCGGCCCGGCTTCGCGGGTGGCCTCCTCCTTCATCTCTGTCAGAGCCTCCTCCTTCACTTCCCGTCAGGGGTTCCGAATCGCCCTGACTCTGTTTCGCCAGTGGCCGCGGCCTCCTTCACTTCCGCCAGAGGCTCCTCGTGAGCCTCAGACGGAGTGACCGATGTCTCCACCGGAGCTTTCTCTTTCGTTGCTTTCACCGCCATAACCGTTTACTTCTGTCTGAAATGATGGCACAATGGCTTCCACCTTCTTCGGCAGGACGACGAAGTAGTGGCGATAGTTCACTAAAGAGCGCTGGTATTGCGGATCGTTCTTTGGCCTCGGAGTAGTAGAACGTTGTCGATCCCGTGGCCTTGAATACACGACTCGTGGAAGGCTACCGAGGCCTGATAGATGCTGCCCACGACCGGAGCCGTACCGAGTGCCTGCTTGGCGCCGGTCAGGTTGTAGACCGGGCCGGCTACATACTCATACACCTCGAAGCCGTAAAAGCATGGAGATGCGTCCGGAGGCGTAGTTGTAGTACTGCTCGGCAAAACTTCTGATCCATCTCCAAGAGGTCAGCGATGTGTTCGGGGCAGAGCACCAAACGGCGCCCTTCGGTAGGTACACTCATCAGGTCGAAGCGTTCTTCATCTCGATAATATCGTGACGTGTCAAGCGCTTGCGACCCGTCGCACCGCCATCCTCTACCTCACCCGTGGTCTTGATCACCGGTGTGGTAGCCGTATTCGAGGCCGGTGCCAACGCGTGGATGGCCTTCTTCAGCTTTGCCTCCAGAATAGCCAGCCCGTGGCGCTCCTTCACAGAGGCCATCTTGTCGTAGGAGAGCGCATACAGCTCATCGTCCGTGATCGGTGTGGCTTCCGTTTGAAACTTATCCAGCTTGAACACGGCATCGGTATCTGTGATGACCGTGATCTGAAGCGGGTAAGTCGTGTTATTGGTCAGCACCTTGGGGTCGCCACCGACGTTGATCATGTGGATCACGTCATTATCCGCATACTTCGAGTAGTCGGCTATGCCGTCCAAGAAGGTGCCCTTGTCGGCCGATCGCAGTTGTTTGATCAGCTCGCCCGTCCAGACCTCTGTCAGCACGCTCGCATTCAGGGCGCCCTACCCGCCCCCATGCGAGCGGCCCAGCCATCAGCGCACCCACTGCACCCAACGGCAAAGGCGCACCGAGCGCCGAGGCCGTTGTCGCTCCGATCATCGCGTTCACCATAAACGCCATGATCATTCTCATCCATTTCATCATCGTTGTCTTTGTTTAGTTTGTTAGTTGTCAGTTCGTCTCTTTTCCTATAAAAGGGAGAGGGAGGGGGGAGCGTCATCGGATCCGCGAAGCCCATTCCCCTTCAACCTTTGCCGACTTGCGATCCTATTCGCCCGTTGTCCCCCCCCTCACCTTGGTGTGCTTTATATCGGGGGGAGGGACTGGGATGAATTAGTTATCCAGTTCGCACTCCACGCCATACTCCGCTTTATACAGCTTGCGGTAAACCGCCGGCTCTTTCGTGCGCAGCTCGATGATCTTGTCGCTCGGCACATCGCTCAGCTTCTTGTATTCCGTCGCTGTGCCTCCTTCGGACGCGAACTTCACCACCTCCGTCAGCTTCCACCGAGGCGTTCTATACTGCCTAAGAGCTGACTCAGCCTGCCGATCCCACCTTCTTGCCCAGCTCGATAAAGTAGTCACGCTTCTCTGCGGGGATCTTTTTGGCCGCGAGGGCTCCGTCTACCAAGTCGGTCACGGCCGAGAGTTCCACGTGTTCGATCTCGCCCTTCAGGGTCTCTGATCTCCTGTTTCTGTGCTTCCACTTTGGCCTTGGCCGCAGTCAGTACTTCGTCAGCCGTTGCTTCGGCTGAGAGACCCAGCTGCACGGCCACTTCCTTTTTTCAATGTCTCGTTCATATCTGTATGGTTTGTTTGCTTGCTTGCGGTTAGTAAGGCCGGCAAAAAGGCTTCGTCCGTGCCGCTGGAGAGGTTCAGCTGCTGGCCATTCCGATAGAGCACCATCGCCTCGTCATTGGCTCCGACATCCACCAAGGACACCTCTACCAGCTTCGACTTCGTGATCGTCTCCCGAGTCTGACCCGGCAAGAGGTGCTTTTTGTCTGCACTCATCTCCACAATGTCGATCCCCACGCTGGACATGCGCAGACTTCCAAACTCCAGTTGCTTCTTGCATCGGATGCTGCATTCCGAGGCTTCGTCGAACTCCGGTTCGCCCGTGATGTCGTCGCCCTCCACCTTCAGATCCTTCATCTTCCTGATGATGTTTCCCCGCTCGTGCATGTAGAGCAATACCGGGTTGCGCTCATACTGCGTCAGGTCTACACCAGACGTCAGGATGCGTGTGCCGTATGCGTTCAGGGAGCTGTTTGTCAGTCGTATTCTCTGCCATTGCTCGTTGTCGTTGATTGTTCGGCGGCAAAGGTGTGGGTGCCGCAAGGGGCAAAACAGTGTGCACCGAGTGCAGAGAAGTGTGCACCGAGTGCAGAGATGTATGCACGGAGTGCACACTTTTTGGGGTGGGTAACCCCGGAAGACCTTTGCCACGCAACAATCAATTAAACGCCATTTCAAATGGGTACGAAAAAGGACAACGAAAACAAACGTGAGCTGGCCAAGATGCTCTATGTCGGTGGCAGCGAGGTGGCTGACATTGCCGAACGGGTGGGCGTCTTCGCCAGAGCGTCCTCGGCATGGATCAACAAGAACGGCTGGAAGGAACTGCAGCGCCGCGCGGAGTATCACGCGCCCAGAACTGGTTAACAAACTGCTGGTGACTATCAACAACCTGATCGAAGACGTCAACACCGGCGACGATCCCACATCGGTCAGTGGGCTGGCTGACAAATTGGTCAAGCTCTCCTCCGTCATTGAGCGCCTTGACAAGAAGGCCAACATCGTGCAGACGGTCGACGTCTTTATGGCCTTTTCCGATTGCGTGAGATCAGGCCAAGAGTGACCCGGAGGTCACCGTAGCCTTTATGAAGGTGCTCAATCGACTGCACAACGAGTTCCTGCTGGAGCGGGCTAACGTAAAGGAGTAAGCGCGGGATGGCTGTCACACGCGAAGAGAAAGAAGCCCGCCGCCTGTGGGAGAAGCACTGCAAACGGGTGCAGAGTCTCACGGAGCCTCCCCGAAGCAGAGAGGAGACACGCGCCCAGCGAGACGCCCGTATCCGCCGCCTGTTGGCGAACTATCCGGCCTTCTGCGAGTACTACTTTCCGCACTACATGCGCCGCACAGACCCCGCCACGGGCATCGTGACGGGCATCGTACACAACGCCCCCTTCCACAATGCCGCCTTCCGTGATATTCTCCGCAACCGCACCCTTCAAGGCTGTCTTCATGTGGCCGCGCGGCCATGCCAAGTCCACACACCTCGACATCTTCATTCCCCATCAACCCTATGGTGCGCGGCGGTGGAGAGATCCACTGCGGCATCATCGTCAACAAGTCAGAGGATGGCGCTAAGACCCTGCTGGCCGACTTACAGGCCGAACTGGAGTATAACCAGCGACTCATTGCCGACTTCGGTACGCAGAAGAACGTGGGCGACTGGCGGCAGGGGTGAGTTCTCTACCACCGGTGGTGTCAGTGGTTCGCCGTCGGCCGGGGACAGTCGCCCCGTGGACTCAAGAAGCAGGAGCAACGCCTGACTACATCGTCATCGACGACCTCGACGACGACGAGATGAGCCACAATGAAGAACGTATCCGGCAAGCTACCGATCTGGGTCAAGCAGGCGCTCTTCGGCGCCTTTGGATGTCGGCCGTGCCGCTTCCTCATGGTCGGTAATGGCTTTGCCAAGCACATGGTGCTGAAGAATATCGCCGATATACCCAGTGTGAAGGTCTCCAAGGTCTACGCCGTCGACAGCAACGGATCCCCGTCTGGGCTGACAAATGGACGAAGGCCGAGGCCGAAGCCTCATGCCGACTTTGTGGGGCTATGCCTCGTGGCAACGCGAGATGATGCACAACCCCGTCGCCGAGGGTGGTATCTTCAGTGGCAATGGATCCGCTACAAGAAGATCCTCCCCTTACGGAAGTACGACCAGATCATCTGCTACATCGACCCTTCCTTCAAATCAACGACAGCAAACGACTACAAGGCCGCCCGCGTATGGGGCAAGACAGGTCGCGAGCTCCATCTGATCGACTGCTACGTCCGGCAAGACACCGTGGCGGGCATGGTGCGCTGGCTCTACGACTTCCACGAATCGCTACCGGAAGACGTCGCCGTGTCGTACTTCATGGAGGCCAACTTTATGCAGGACATTATCCTCGATGAGTTTGCCCGCGAAGGCGACCTGCGCGGCTACCAGCTGCCTATCATGCCCGACCGTCGGAAGAAGCCCGACAAGTTGCAACGCATCGAGGCCGTCTCCTCTGGGAGCGCGGACTGGTCTACTACAATGAGGCCAAGCGCAACGACACAGACATGAAGACGGGCATCGATCAGACCCTCTCGCTGGCCCGCGGCAGCCGGGCGCATGACGACGCGCCGGATGCCGACGAAGGCGCGATCTACAAACTTCAGAAGGCCTCCCGTGAGGAGCGCTTTGAACCCATCTTCGGCGAACGCCCCGCCCCCAAAGGGGCGTGGTAACTCACTCAACAATTCAACACAACTCATCCGACATGATCAAGAAACTTTTCCCGGCCTGCGCTGGCTGGCCGTTCATAAGGCCAACCGGCAAGCCCGCCGATACGGCCGCAAATACCTCGTGATTAACGTAGGCGGCCGCCTCGTGACCCTCTCCAAGCAGAGCTCACGCTGCTCGTCCGCCGTGGATACTTCCATCGCGGCATCACGGCAGCCAACATCGAAGCCCACGCCCTCCACGTAGCTCTCCCACGGGTCCCTCCAGCCGGTAGGACTTTTCATTTTTCACTTTTCGTTTTTAGCTCCATGTTTTTGAACAATCTCGACTATCAAGTGATGATCGGCCAGCGTGCCTTCGACCTCATTCAGCAATCGGATGAGGAGAATCGCCGGCGCGCCGAGGAGATGGCCCGTGAAGAGATGGCTGGCTACCTCCGGCTCCCGCTACGACGTCGAACGCATCTTCGCTCGACGCGGTGAGCAGCGTAACATGCAGATCGTGATGTTCCTCTGCGACATCACCCTCTACCATCTGGCCCTCGTGGCTCCCGCAGAAGATGGGCCACGAGGTTCGCGAGATCCGCTACCGCCGTGCCATCGAATGGCTCCAAGGCGTGCAGAGTGGCAAGATCGTCCCAGATCTCGACACCCCAGACGACTCCAACAGCGATCCCCAGCCCTACAACCTCAAATGGGGCTCCGAGCAGCACAGCAACTATATCTGGTAACCCCCAACAACTCCTGACAATGAACATCACCGACTTTTTTTCAGGCGGCGGCCGGTTTCCGAGCTGACCACCGCAGACACCCCCTACGGCCACTTTGATCTCGCCAAAAAGGCTGACGCGCGCCGAGTGAAGGCCGTCAGCGGCCGAGGTGCAACGACAGGCCGAATCGCTCACCCGGCAAGAGATCGACTCGTGGCGATCCGGCTGGCAGCAGGCGCTCGATGTGGAGAATCCCTCCCGCCTTCGCCTTTACAATGTCTACCGCGACGTCGAGGTCGACGGCCACCTCTCTGGCGCCATCGGACAGATCAACGGCTTCGTCAAGGCACGCAGCTTCAAGATCACTGTTCCGGTGAAAAAGGAGGACGAGGAGGCACGCCGCATCTTCGATCGCACTTGGTTCAAGACACTCGTCGACCTCTATTTTTTCCGCCCGCTACTGGGGCCATACGCTCATCCAGTTAGGGCGACGTCGTCTTCACCGAGGGCGGTGTGCCAGCCTACGACAGTGTGCTGCTCATTCCCCGCCGGCACGTCATACCGGAGTACGGCCGTGTCGTTGCCGAGCAGGGGGACGACTGGCGCAAAGGATCGAGTATCGTCGCCCGCCCTTCTCCGACTGGCTCATTGAGTGCGGTGGGCCGTACGACCTCGGCTCCACCTCAAGGCCGCTCCACACCATCCCCAAGAAGAACATGCTCGTTTTTGGGACACCTTCGGTGAGGTTTTCGGTATGCCCATGCGTATCGCCAAGACCACCTCGCGCGACCCATCGACACTGAAGAAGATCTCCACATGATGCAGAACATGGGGGGCGAAGTTTTTGGGGGTATTCGAGGAAGGGACGGACATCGACTTGAAGGAGAACCAGCGCACCGACGCCTTCAATATCTGATGACCGGCGTGTGGATCGGGCTAACTCCGAGCTCTCCAAGATCCCTGCTCTACCAGACGATGACCATCGACAACGGCAGCAGCCTCACAGTCGGAGGTACACCCAGAAGTGCTCAAGAACCTGATCGAGGAGATTGCCGATGGCCTGCGCGACATGGTCAACGGCCAGCTCATCCCCGCATGGTAGCTCACGGTTTCCCTCAAAGGGGCGTCCTTCGAATGGGACTACGAGGAGGACTACACGCCGGAACAGATGACGGCCATCGAGAACATGCTGCTGAATAATTTCGATGTGGATGCAGGCTACTCGAGGAGAAGTATGGCGTGAAGATCAACGGCCGCCGGACGTATGCACCCTGTACCTGAGGGGCCGACTGACGCCGACGAGGAGAAGATGATGCGGACGCTCACCCGTTTTTCGGGCAAGCCCCCGCGGTGGGGGCGACCCGTTTCTTTCCGACTCTGATCGATGAGCAGTACTACGGCCATACGCACGGCGACGCCGCGCACCCCCTGCCCAGCCTGTGCACTGACCAAGCCGAAGGGTGAGAACGAACTTCCTATCGATATGGAGAAGTGCCTCGAGCAGGCATTGCGCGATCTCTACGATAAGAAGGTTGATCCCCGGCGTGAGCCCGATCCAGCGCTCTATGGCGGCTTCCTACGCACTTACAACCATGCCGTCAAGCAATCTGTTTACAAAGAGGAGCAGAGGACTTTAGCGCGTCAATTCAAGAATAACAATGAGGTTTTCTCGCCTTCCGCGCCCACCGCATGAGTCGCGATATGGCGGCCCAGATGATTGACAAGGAGGGCAACCTGAAGTCTTTCGACCAGTTCCGTAAGGATGTGGAACCGATTGCCGATCACCACGTCCGGCAGTGGCTCCACACAGAGTACGACATGGCGCTCTCTCGAGCCCACTTAGCGTCCGAATGGGAGACCTATAGAAGCGGATCGAGACATCATGCCTAATCTGCGCTGGGTGGAGAGTACAGCCGTCACCCCGGATGCAGTGCATAGTAGCTTCTGGGGCATGGTGCGCCCCGTGGACGATGCCTTTGGGCAGCGCATCATCCCTGGCGACCACTGGGGCTGCCAATGCTCTCTCGAGCAAACGGACGACCCGTGACGCCCATCTCTGACGAAGTGATTCGGAAGGCGCCCTCCCTCTCCCGGCCTCGAGGAGAACCCCGGCAAGACTCAAGCGCATCTTCTCCCACAACAGTCCTTACTTCCCCGGCTCATGCGAGACATGCCCTTTCCGGCACTTACCAAGGAACCACGCACCGAGAAAGACTGCTACAACTGCCCGGCAGCTGTTGAAGCCTCCAGTAGGACTTATGCCAACAACGTGGAAGTGCTATATGAATACAACGGACATACCCTTACGCGACACGTTGATGTGGAAAACAGACAAGCACGACTATCAAAACGTAGTCGATGTCTGTAAAACATTTTGTCCGACAAGGGAAGTCGTGCATTATGACGCCAAAACTGAATGGAGTAGAGAAGAACCCGAACTATCCAGCGATCTATGGCGACTTGATCGGAACGGAATTCGAGAAGAGTTGTCCTGATATCCGCATAGGAGAACACTGGTATGAGCACGAAGGCTACGATGTTTTAAGGGAAGGCCAAAACAAAGACAAAGTTCTCAAGTTTGCTATCCAGAGGCTTAAAGCAATCTAACAGGGTCATTCTCGAAGATTGCAAGGTAACAGATCACCGGGCGATAGAAAAATGTATCAGGCCTCATCTTCTGCGAGGGAGAGACATTGAAGAGGTCTGGATCCACTCTGGAAAAGGTAGGCTTCGGTTGCTTTGAAACGACAGGGCGGCGACCATCAATAAAGACAGCCTCCGCTCCCGCGGGTGATCCCCTCGCAAGGGTATCGCCACTAAAGGTAACTCAACTATTCAAACACCGATCAAACGGCATTCAAACAGCGCATAAATCATGACCGACAAGCAATTTTTCCACAAACTGGCGGCTGTTCGTGGAGACATCGACAAGCTGGTGTCCGATAAGTGGCCGCGCAAGGCCGGTGTGATGGCCGTCAACCTCTTCAATGAGAACTTCCGCAAGGGAGGCTTCTTGAACAAGGTACGCGTGGCTTGAGGCGCACCAAGCGGCAGAACAACCCCCGCATGACGAAAGCTGGCAAGACCACTGCCGCCTCGTCCTACGGCCCGCTGCTCAGCTCCCGCCGACACCTCTCCCTGATCGAACGAGAAGATCGTCAGCAACGGACAAGTGACCATCGTCAACAGGTGCCCTACGCCGCCGTGCATAACGACGGCGGACGCGCCGGCCGTGGACACAAGACCGAGATCCCCTAGCGAACCTTCATCGGCCCTTCCGAGACTCTCAATAAGCAGATCAAGGACATGATCGTCGAAGACCCTCGACAAGCTCCCTGAAGAAGTGACTAACAAAGTTTGCTCGTCTTATTTATGAGACGAGCAAAAACCTCGCTATTCATGTGGGTTCGCGGGGCGTTCGGCTGCCCCAAGTTCGATTTTTTATGACGGCTTTCGGGGCTTATCCCACAGCACAGCAAGGCCCGGCAGAGCGTGTCTCTACCGGGCCTTTTACAGTTGACGGCCGCCTGTCCATCACGGAAGGGCGGCCGCCTCACTACTGAAATAGTTAAAAGCTGAAACGAAAAAAACTCATGTATATAATGCAGGGCATCGCCCCATTAATCAATAGATTCCGTGGCTCCACCTCGAAGTGGTATTCTTCACCGGATAACGGACGTCTGTATAAGCTCAAGTAGCGATAGAGTGTACCTCGAGCGACACCAATCTTGCCTGCGATCCGAGGAATGCTCTCGCCCTCTTCAAGTAAAGTAAGGATGTGCTTTGTGCCGCCTTGTGCAAACCGGAATTAAGCTGTGAGTTGCGAGTATACTTCGGCCGTCCGAGCACAACGCCTTCGGCCTTTTTACGGGCCAGCAGCCTCACGGGTGCGTTGGCTGATCAGGTTACGCCTCGATCTCGGCCGAGAGGCCAAAGGCAAAAGGCTAAGACCTTGCTCGAGATGTCGTCGCCTAAGCGGTAATTGTCTTTGATCGTCCATACGCGGCACTCTTTCCGCATACAGATATTCAGGATCTCCATAATCATAAAGAGGTTGTGCCCGAGGCGGGAGAGCTCGCTACAAATGATCAGATCGCCTTTTCTCACCTTCTTCAGGAGCGCACCGAGGCGGCGCGCTTGCTATAGCTCTTCGTCCCACTGATCGTCTCCTCGATCCAGCCGTCCACCTTCATGTTTTGCCGACGGCAGAAGTTCTGATCTCGAAGCGCTGGTTCTCGACCGTCTGCTTGTCGCTGCTTACGCGGATATAACCGTAGGTCTTTCCCTTTTTGGGTTGTTTCGTTTACCGCCCGAGCGAGGCCTTCGTTCATGTTCATATCTGTTCCTGTTTCTTGTTGTTTTCACTGCAAAGCCGCCTATTCTCACGAACCCCAGCGGCTCCTTTTGTCATTTCTGAAAAACCTATGAATTCAAATAAGATCACGTATGCTTTGTTTGCTTGTTTTGCGACAATGTGCCCAACGTCATCATGCCGCACCCTCCTTTCCGACGCCTTCCGTGGCAGCCTTGTAAGCCGCCTTTTGCCGACGGATCCAGAGGGCAATGTCCTTCCAAGGCAGCATGCCTCCGGCGTTCTTGTCGTCTCACGTAGCAATGGGCGTACACCTTGCGTGCATCCGTGCCGTAGGCCGTCACCTGATCTGGCCGGTGATCGTTCACGCGGTCGAAGTGGATGTCCTGTTCCAAGAGCCGTTCACCATCTCCGTTTGCTGGCGCCCTTCGCGGCATGTCCAGATGATGATGTAGTGCCCCTCGGCGTCAGTGGGCGTTGATCTCCTCTCGTGCATCCGGTAGGGGCGGCTGATCCCCGGCCACTGGCCATCGTGGATCGTCCCGTCAAAGTCTACTGCGATGATCGCGCGCAGGTGGCTCCCCTTTTCGCTCAACTCCTTGTTCCGCATCCTCACGAAGTCGTCGTACGCCACGCAGCGGTACGTCTCTACCATGTCGATCAGTTCCTCGTGATCGTGGTTTGTCTCTGAGCCCACTCCCGCTGGAGCGCTCGGAACGACCGTCCGCAGACGTTATGCAGCGCCCATAGCACCTCGTCAATCAGGTCGAACACCCGCCCAGTCCCTCCTCGGAAGCATCTGGCCCCGGCCATTCAGGTAACGATGTGCAGCCACCTCTTGGTTCGTCTTGTAGGAGCCGTTGTCACATACGCCCAGTCCGTCGGACTGAACTCGATGAACACCGCCGGAAGCCGAAAGGGCATCTCCCTGCTCCAAGAAGCTCATGATGCTGGTTCCACAGATCGATGTGGGCGATGGGCTGCTGGCCGGTCGATGCGCCCTAAGGCATCCCGGATCACTGATAGCAGTCTTTTTCTCATTGTCTCGTTTGTCGTTTATTTGTGAAGGGTTGATTCGCTGTCTCGCAGTTGCGGCTGATCTTCCCCGACGCCTTCAGCATCTTGTAGAACGCCCGCTCGCAGATCCCCAGCTGCGGATGGATGTAGCGCCGCCATATCTCCCGGTTCGACAGCCCGCTCTTCACGTACTCGTCGTAGATTCGGTTGACCGCCGTTACGCGCTGTAGCTCCGCCCTCGCGGATTGAATCGACCCATGCGCCTGTCGTTTACACTCCGTCATGCTAAGTGGTACCGACTCCCATACGCCTGACTTGCTGCGGACGGCAGCGGATATAGTCCTTCGAGGGACTGGGCTGATAGCTCTCCTCGATGATGCGCACGCCCTCGATGAAGCGTTCGTCCTTCGTCCTCGCCAGCCGCCTGAGTTGCAACACACGCTGCGCCTTGCGCACCTGAGCTATCGCGCGAGAGCAGGCGGAGGATGGTCTTGACCAAGGTGCGGCTCTCGTCGTCTTTGGCCAGCGACTCAATATAGCCCTTGACCATGGCGATACCCTCATCCACCGTGTCGCGGTAGTTATCTCAAGAGGTAGTGTCCGACGACGATGCGCTTCGTACCTCGGAGTTGGTGAAGGTGTGCGACCGCTGGTCGTCCTTCACCCCCGAAGAGCTCTGCCTTCATCTCTAACGCCCCACGGAAGGCCTCCTGCGGCTCCGTCTTACGCCGGGCTATCTCGTCGCTGATATTCATAAGTCGTGGCATGACGGTCTCTGATCGTCTCGTCTACCAACGTGTGTAGCCTCGCGGTCGGCTCTTACGTTTGGCCTCCGCTCTTTCTTTTTGTTTAGCCTCTTTGAAGGCCGCGAACCTTGGCGCTCCTCGGCTGTCATTTCTACTGTTTCCATAAATGTTTATGCGTTTATCTGTTTGTGGTTGTCGCTTGTCTCGGGGTGTACATGAAGTACATCATCACCCCGGGTTGATTCCGAGCTCGGCCACCGTCATGCGGTCGACTGTTTGAAGGTCTTTTTGTACGCTGTTTGAACGCGTTGTAAAGGCTGCGCAGCCGATCCCACCGGGATGCGGTTGAAGGCTTTTGTAGCCGGATGCCCGACAGGCATGGCCTTCACCTCGTCCATCGTGGCTTCGTGCTTCATCTCACGGCGATAGCTGAAGATGGCGGCTATCACCGCTTGCGCCAGCGATCAGCCTCAGCCAAGCCCGGCGTGGTGAGGGGTGGTCAGCCGGTCGCATGACCTCCATCAGGCCGCGCGCAGTCCAAGTCCAGCGAGCCTTCACGCCGTAGGCCGAGAGGATGTCGCGCTTGCCGTCATCGTCGATGCCGGCCTTACCCAGCAGTAGTGAAAGCGCTTCACCAAGCGCTTCTTCTCCTTCCATGAATGTTGTTTCCATACTTCGTTTTTGATTAGTTGCGATTGATCATTCTACACAAAACTTCGCGGCCATCTCTTCCGAGATCACGAATCTCCATTGCCGCCGAAGCGGCTTGTGACGAAGGCCTTAAAATCCCCGCACGGAGAAGATCACGTCCGAGTCTCGCATGATCTTCGGCCACACTGCCGTCCGGACTGGTGCCCCGGTTGTCTCTTTTACGTGGCTGATAAAGACGAAAAGCGTGCGGGGAACTCGAGCCTGAGCCGACGGTATTCCGAGTACTTCAGATCCATGCGAACTGCACCGAGTCGATGAAGACCACCCGCACCGTACGGCTATGCTTGAGACGGTACACCAGATCCTCAAAGAATTCCTGGATTGAGTAGGACGAAGTTGTGACCTGCCTCTACCAGTCCGGTGGCGCTCTACGGCCATGCGGGAGCGACTTGTTGATACCCTCCACGCCGTCGTAAGCCACTTTGCGATGCTTAGCCAGCGCTGCCAGAATCATAGCTATCGAGGTCTTGCTGTTCTTTCGAGGGCCGTAGATGAACCACGCTCCGCCGGCGATCTCTGCCTTTCCAATGGCTTCATCCAGTTCCGCACCGAGGCTCACCCTTCCGGATCTGCCATGCGTGCCAGCTCACGCGCGCCGTATGACCGCTTCCAGCTTCATTCGGCCGTCTCCTCTCTGTCTCTTCGCCTGCCGGCGCATGCGGTTCAGGGCATGGCACTTGCGCTTGACGCGCCCTCAGGTCGCCTTCGCAGTCCTTCTCTCACGTGGTCCTCAATCTCGCGCAACCCTTCTACGCCATCGGCCCGGCAGACGTCCGAGATGTCCGTCGCACTCAGCCCCGGCATGCGCCACGAAGCGCCGGCCGATGCGGGAGTAGATCTCCTTGTAGCCTTCTTGTTCAGGCGCAGACCGTGCGCACCTTCTTCTCCAAGTAGTCCGTGGCCATCAGCACTGATGCCGCAATAGTCCTCGAGCTTGTTGTAGAAGGTGGATGCAGAACATCACCCGATCGCTCGTTTATCGGCCCTCGTCGAGGATGATCAGCGGGTTCTGCACGCCGCTTGAGCTCCATCACCACGTCGTCCACCATGTCGCCCACCGTATCGCCCGCGGGGTTCTGCCCATCACGCGGAGCAGCTCCCGGAGGAAGGTCTTGCGGTTCCAGTACTCCGAGCAGGCCAGCACGTAGACGTTCGGGTTTTTCCGCCCCGCAATGCGCAGCCGTCATCGATTTGCCTGTCCCCCGCCTCGCCGCATACGGCCAGCACGAGGCGCATTCTCCTGCGCGTCAGAGAAGATGTCCGACAGCGCCTTGTAGTTCCTTGTTTCCACTATGTTCCATCTGGTTTGTTTCACTCCGATCTGTGCCGCTATGCGTTGCGCCACATCTTCTCATTGATCAGCTCCCACTTGCCGGTCACGATCTGCGTCACCGTGGCGGGGCTGACCCCTACCAACGAGGTGGCTGCCCGCTTTTTGGCTGCCCTTCATCTCGCAATACTCCCCGAGTCGCACCCGGATCATCTCTTTCTTCGTTCGTTATCATCTTATAGTTCGTTCAAGTAGTTGTAATCGTCAAGGCCGGTACCAGCATGGTTTCCTTCTTCAGTACGGTACCGATGTCCTCGGGTTGTTCTTTCTGCTTTGCCTTCTGCCTTCGTCGGCTTCTCTTTTCTGGCACCCTTGTCGCTGCCTGTAAGCCGCCCTCCTTCGCGGCACGCTCCACGCCGCGCAGCTGGGGGCATCCGAAGGCCAGACATGCCGGGGGTGCATACCCTGCCGCTCGAGAAGCTCTTCAGTGGCCTCCTGCATGTTCGCTCGCGCCACCTTGTTGGCCAAGTTCATCTGGCTGATGAAGCTGCGTTCCTCGACGCCGTCTGCTCCTCGACGGGCGCGGCTGACCTCGATATACTTCCGGGCGAAGGTGACGAACCGCAGCCGCCCTTGCGAGTCTCGTGTGTAGAGCGCCACGGTGGTCATATCTCCGGGTCGTAGCCGACAGCAGTCATCGCGGCCTACGTTACCCCCGGAGGAACTCCCCATCGGGCAGGCCGTCCGAGGTCAGCACCTCCCACGTGTAGCGCTGTCCGTCGATCGTTTTTCTTCAGCCCCGACGGTGTAGTTTCGAGGAGTGCTCCTCGTCCCGCTGGCCGAAGATCCGGAGCATGTCGAGCGCCGTGACGGCCGTCGATTCGGGGTTCTGGGATTCGCGGTGACATGTCGATCCGCCGCCGGCCTGTAGCCGGGTGCGGCGCCTCGTTCCACTCTTGGCGACGCCGGGCGTAGAGCTGCCGGATATCCTCAAGGGAGGGCAGGTCGCGCCGGTTGGCGAGATGAACTGCGGTTGGCGCTGGCTCTCTTGCTTTTTGGGCCGTCACGTTCTGACCGGTGAAGAACCAGTCGCGGTGCAGGTAGTCGGCTTTGAAAGCGGCCGAAGGCGCTCTCGATCGTTTTCGACTTCCCGTTGTAGGGGCTGCGGGGATGGCCAGCTGGGCCATGCTGCGGAAGAAGTCGCTATTCTTCAGTTTGCCGTGTCCGCCTTGGTTGTCGAGCGGATCTCGTACGGCTTGCGGCCTCGCCGTCTGGAGGGCCATCTTGTAGGCGAAGAATTGCGCCTCCACGTCCTCCCGCGGGCTGATGTGGTAGCCCAGCAAGACTTCGCTGTAGGCGTCCATCACCCGTAGACGCAGCAGGTGCCACGCGTCCCTCCGAGTCGCGGTAGTAATAGTTTAGGCGCGTACCGTCGCCGTACCAGATGGCGTCGCGCACCTCCGGAAGGGCCGTCTTGTGGTGGCGGGTGAAGAGCTCCTTGGCCTTCAGCTCGCCGTGGCGGAGGCCGTACCACAGCGGGCGCACCTCGGGCCGATCAAGGGAGGCGCGGATGGTGTTCTCCGAGCGGACGGGCTTCCACCCGCGCCCTCCCGGGCCACGCGGTTATACGCCCTCGAAGAGCTGCTTTACCGTCAGGCGGTCGATGGGTGTGGCGTAGCGGGCGATGAGCCATTCCCTGGCCTCCTCCTCGAGGCGCAGGGCGGTGTCGTTGCCGTAGTCTCTTCGATACGAAGGCGGCGTAGCCCTCCTCCTGAGCGCATGACGAGCTGGCGGAAGCCGCGTTCGCTCATCGGCAGTGAGTTGGGCAGACCCTTTCGTCTGTTGCTCGGCGGCATAGGCCACAGAGTCGCGCCAAAAACTCACCCATCGGGATGTTGCGGTGCGCGCGGATCACCTCGAGTCGGCCGAGCAGGTGGCGCACGATGGTGGCGTTGTTCGTGCATCGCGTGATGGTGTCTTCGGGCAGATGCGTCGCGGCCTCCGTAGGTGTAGTCGCGGAAGAAGGCGGCGGCCTCGGCGTTCATCTCCGGCCCCGTGCGCGCGGCGCCTTGCCCTGCTCCTCCCGCCGCCCGAACGCCCGCTCGATGGCGGCTATGCGGCCCGGACGCCGGATCGACCAGACGTCGATCAGCGTGCGGTCGTGCTGGCTCCGGCGGTAGATCGTGAGATCGCCGCGTTTGGAGTCGTGCTCGAACTGACTCCCGGGGTCAGCCCCGCTTTCAACCAGCTCTCCACGCTCAGGCACAGGTGGCCGTCCATCATTTGATACATGGTGCTTTACTTTACGACTTGGCTTATCGGCTCGAACGTCAACCGGCCGAAGGGGTCTCATCCGCAGGTAGTCTTCACTGAGTAACTCGACCCTTACGCATCAAGCGCTGAATACCGACACACCCGCTGGGTATATCTTCTTTTAGTTTTATCACTTGCAATCGGAATCTTAACATCATCCATTGCACTGCATGGTTTGTCAATACTTCCGGAACGCCTCTGATTAGCATTTGCTGAGGAAGTATCAGCTGCAATAGGGGCAGCGCCTCCAATTCCTCCGGCGTCGGCCGGCAGGAAAAAGCCGACCGAATCACGTTCCATGCGTCGGAGAGCCAGTGTTGTATCGGTGTTCTTTGACTTCATTTTAAGTGTGGGATAGTCCGGCCGGACGGTCGTTTCGTGTTTCGTTATTCGTTTATCAACTTGAAAATCATTGTCCGGTTCAGAGTCGAAACCCCCGCGGCCGTGTGAGAGCCAGCCGTCAAAGCTCCTGAACCGGTGCCCCGCAGAAGAAAGAAGATGTGAAAAGACTGCGGGAGCAACACGTTAAACACGTTTCAAATAGTATTTAGCCGGCCTTAAATGCCGGCCATGAACGAGCAATCAGTATTTCTCGTAGTCCGCGATTCGTTTGAATCGCTCCGGTCGCATCGATAAATCAGCCATCCGGTGAGATATCATGGCGCCATAGGGCCAGCTCCACGCCGGCTGGCAGTCGCGCTGGGCTGCAGTGAGAGCAACACCGCAAGACACAGCATCCGAAGCTACATCCCCGCGCTCGTCGTGCAGCGCACCCAAAAACATATTCAGTATTTCCATCGTCTAAGAGTCGTTCTTTGTTTTTAGTAGGCGACCTACGCCCTTGGAGGTGTCGTTCCACCCGGTCTGCCGTCAGGCTGACCGACCGCCCTCGTCCGAGTCGAAGAGATACCTGTCCAACTCCTTATAGCGGTAGCGCACCATCTTCGGCGCCTCGGCCCGTGTACCAGTAGCACGCCCCGGGTCTTAGCAGTCTTGTGTTCATATATAATTCCGATCGATTGTTGTATATAATTCTCGCCGGTTTTTGTACTGTCCGTCATTTGCATTCCGACACCCTGTCTTTCACCGTATCCGGCCCAAATACGAACCGGTACATCCGTCTTCGGTGTGAAACACATAGCGCCCGTCACCGTCGTCACCCGTGTGCGTCACTTCCACGTCCTTCCTGTCCATCGTCCGGTAGATATACCGCGCACCGATGATCAGTTTGTTTGCGTCCATGGCTCAATCCTCCGAATGGCTCGTTCCACATGCGGCCGGCCCAGCATCATTTGTCCTACCTGGGGCGCGGGAGGTTGAAGACGTAGATCCGTCCTCCCTCCCGTACGCCCTCGAAGCGCAGCGGGCCTGCTACGCCCGTCTTTGCCGAGGTAGATATACTCCTCGCCCGGCACCAATTCACTTTGCATCCATCGCTCAATGCAACTTTTTCCCAACTCAAGGAATGCGACCGTACTCATAAATCGGCCGATATTTTCATTGTGCCACATGGCCTTGAACATCCTCAGCAACTGCCTTTCGTTTCCTACTATGACACCGGCATCATCGGTGTCTCCTTTGTCATTGTCCTCTATTGCAAACCAATAAGACCGCACGAGAGGTTCCTTTTGGTCGACCAATTCTATCAGCTCTTCTGTCATTTCGTCAGCACGCCGAATAAAGTCGCTCTTTGGTGTCTCGGAGCCTGCTCTACGGTTTCCTTCTTCGCTTCCATCACTCCGGCGTTGTTTCCAAGTTATCCTCCTCCTGTCTCACGAGCCATCGCCTGTTCAAGCACCTCGCGGAGGTCGTCGTCGTCCAATAGCCCATCCAGCATTTCCGTCAGTATCCCTCGGGGGCCCGTGTAGCTGAAGGCAAACCGCAGCTGGCCGTCCTCCGATTCTTCGCCTGCACAGACCAGCATCGTGCGACCTTTCGGCTGCTCCTCGGCCATCGCCTTCAACTCAGCGGCATGCTCCGTGGCGCGCGCCAAAAACGGCAGCCCGGCCAGTGCGGCCTCGTCGTTACACTTCACGTGTCTTTCATCCTCGTTCTCGTTGTTGTAATTTACAGTTTGCATATTGTTAAATATTGGTTGATTAGCTATTCTCTTATTCTTGTTCTCTCGCGGTAGCCTCCGGCCGGCAGGGGTAGGGGCGTATCGCGTACGCCCTCCGAACGTCCCCACCGGGGGCGAAATGCCCATACCCGGTTTAGCTATTCATGATTAGCTTCGATCGCTTCGCTCAGCGCGTCGATACGCGCCTGAGCTCGGAGCAGTTCTACATACAGCGGGTGTGCCGCCTGGACGATCGCTTCGTCCATCGTTCTTCCTCCAATCGTTCCGCGTCTGCCCGCGCCTCCTCTAAGCAGAAGCCTAATGCGCCGACAACCGATTCGTACGTCTTTATCTCATCCATTTCCTTGTGTTTTGGGGAGGCGGTTAGCTCAGTTCCTTATTCATCTTCTCGACGCACCGCCGCTTTTGATCCATATCCGGGTGGACGTAGAGGTTGAGCGTGGTGCTTATGTCGGCGTGTCCGAGTAGGGCGCTGACCGTCTTATAGTCGCACCCCACCTCAATGCATCGCGTGGCGAACGTGGCGAAGCCCGTGGAACTTCAGGTGGGGAAGGCCGAGCTGTCTCGATCAGGGCGTTGTAATACGTCCGATAGACGCGCGGCTCGGTGGGCTTAGGTTCGTTGGTGAGCACGTAGTATTCGGGGCAGACGATATGATTGAGCCTCCGAAGCTGTTGCGCCAGCTTGCCGCCAAAGGGATGTCTCGGACGGAGTTGATCGTCTTGGGGTCAGTCTCCATCAGCTTTGTCCCCTTCAGGCGGAGATCTTTGTCCACCGAAGGGACGCGCTGGATGGTGCGCTGCACGCGAATCACGCCTTCCTTGACGTCGATGTCCGACCATCGGAGGGCACACAGTTCGCCGATGCGCAGGCCTGTGTTTAGGCAGATGAGAGACCGAGGTTGCGAAACGTGAAGTTGGCTATCACGTAGTCCGTGATCACTTTCTGTTGCTGGCGTGAGAGCGTGCTTACCTGATCCTGCTTCATGGCATGCGTGGGGTAAACGAGCCGCATGCCTACATGTGGGAGCCCCAGCTGCTTCTCTCGGAAGTAGACGATGGACTTAGTCGTGACCACAATGTCCCTGACGCTTTTGATGTTCATCCCGCTATGCAGCTTATCCAAAATGAACGCCTGCACATCGTTCTCCGAGATAGACTCGTGGTCTCCGAATGCCGGCAGAATGTGTTTGTTCATCTGCAATGCATAGCGTGCCTATCGTGGAGGGCTTGACGTATTTCCTCTTATCCTCCAACCATGCGTGGGCGAGTTCCTTGAATGTTTTCATGCCGGCACCTCCTTTCAAGGCGCTCCTTGAAACTCTTGTAGGTGCCTCCGAATCTCAGGCGGATGATCTCGACGAGTCGGAGCATCTCTTGCAACCGCTCGGGCGTCCTGAAAGTCCGCTTTGACTTCCTCGATAAATTCGCACAGTGGGTACTCTCCCCGAAGGTACGCCACCCGATAATCGTCTTTCGTCCGGTACGCTGTAATAGAACAGGAGGCTCCCTCTCTCTGGTAAACGAGATAATCATCGCTCTCTTTAATCACAGCGCCCCAGCTGATATAAGGGTTCCCGTCTACATAGATCCAATGGCCTTCTCCGTGGACGATGGCATTGCCCGTGATTTCTGCTTGTCCCTCTATCACAGCGAAGCCAAGGATATTTGCGCCGGTAGTCAGCACCGCCTGTTCTCGCACACTCGCATAGTCTGCACACGAGGCAGATTCCGCGAACCTCTGCGGAGCCACCTACATGGGCGCTCCCTCTATACGAGCTTCTCCTCACCGATTGTCGCACAATCGGTCACAGACGCTTTTCCTGAGATCTGAGCGTATCCCGCAACCATCGCACTGTCACCCACGTGCGCCTTGCCGTACACTTGGGCGTGATCCGATATGCGTGCACGTCCATCCACTAATGCGTCTCCGTGCACCTGAGCAGATTCCGTAACCCAAGCCTCGCCACCGAGGTTGTCCTTACGCTCTACGAAGCCGCCCGTCTGTCGAGCCTTGGCGTGCCGTGAGTCGCGTGTGGCCATGATCCGGTGTAGCGTGACGCCGGCCTCATTTACGATCGTCTCTTCTGTTAGTTTGAAATGCTTTTCCATCTTTCTTTCTGTTTGGGTTTTGAGGGTTACGGGCATTCCCGGCCGGGGCATCCCGAGAGGTGGGGTTAGTTCAGGTTGAAATTCAGCTTGATCACTTCTACAATTGCGCGAACGTCCGCCCGTGCGGCGTATCGCCGATCTGGGCCGCAAAGCCTTCGAGAGTCTCCGAATAGTGCCCGAAGAGCACGCCGATCCTCCATTCTTTTCGCGGAAGGCCGTGAGCTGACAAAATTTCCACTGGCCGAAGCCCTGAAACACGCAGTAGTCTCCGATGTGCTCAACAAGTGCCCGTCGGCCGATATTCGCCCAGCCGAACATCTGAGCATGCCCCATGACCTCTGCTTCGCCTTCTATTCTCGTTATGCCATACACCTCGGCCCGTTCGTGCACCTCAGCTTGTCCGCCGACATAAGCCATCCCACCGACACAGGCGTTGTCGTACACTCGTGCGTCTTTTCCGACACACGCATAATCACTCGATATGGGCCTTGCCATACACACGGGCGTTGTGGAGCACACGAGCGTTGCCATACACACAGGCGAGGCCACCCACGTAGGCATGGCAGAACACTAAGGCCTCGCCCCATACCTCCGCGTAGCCGTCCACCCAAGCCTCACCACCGAGGTTCTCTTCCTTCTCGATGAAGCCGCCCAGCTGCCCAGCTTTGGCGTGCCGTGAGTCGCGTGTGGCCACGATCCGGTGCAGCGTGACGCCGGCCTTGTTTACTTTCGTCTCTTCTGTCAGTTTGAAGTGCTTATCCATCTTCTTGTTTCTGTGGAGGCGGTTAAGCCAGGTTGAACTTCAGCTTGATCAGGTCAATCACCGCCTGATACATCCTGTAGTCTTCATTTCCGTTGAACGCCCTCACCACGGCCTTATTCACCCGGTCAATCGGGTAGACATCCTCGCCGAAAGCGATCCGCACTGAGCCGTCAGCCGCTCGGTAGGCCGTCGTCTGCTGGTTCGGTCGACCGATATTCAGCAGCGAGCAGTAGCCCCTCGTATGCCCCACAAAGGCATCCTCCCCGATCCGTACCGACCCGACCAGCTTGGTGTCGCCAAACACGTGCGCATTGTCCGTCACCCGCACCGTTCCGCCCAGCTCCGAGCGGCCATAGATTTGCGCTTCGCCCTCGGCGCGCGCCTGACTGTGCATGCGAGCCTTGTTGTATATGCAGGCCTGTCCGCCCGCATAGCTGTATCCATACAGCCGTGCCTCGCCCCACACCCGGGCATCGTCAGCCACCCACGCTTCGTCGGCGAGGTTGCTTTCCTTCTCTACGAAGCCGCCCTTCTCGCCTGCTCTTGGCGTGCCGCGTGTCGCGTGTGGCCTCGATCCTGTGCAGCGTGTGGCCGGCCTTTGTTTACTATCGTCTCTTCTGTCAGTTTGAAATGCTTTTTCCATCTTTCTTTCTGTTTTTGTTTGGGTTTGTTTGTGTGTGATCATCTCAGTTGTTCGATCATCGCCATCATCTGTTCCTCCGACAGCGGATCCACATAGTTCTTCTTGTTCTTCAGCGCCCGCTCCTGTAAAGCCCGCACTACGCTCGGCGATGGGTCAGGCATTCGCCCGTAGCCACCCGCAGCACATACTCCGCCGGATAGCACGTCCGCCGAGCCACAATACCCACGTCTCGCTGCTCCAAATACCGCCTCATCCGCCTGATCATTACTGCCAGCAGTGCCTCCCGCTGATCCTTCGTCAGCTCTGCCCCGGCGCCACTGTAGTAGCCGATACTTCCACAGGCTCGGAAGCACCTCGCTCGTCACCCATTTTCCGAAAAGCCTCGCTTGCGGCTTCCTACTTTGGAAGATCAGAGCATACATTCCCTGACTCATTGACGTACGTAAGTTCCTGTGCTTTTCCACCAAGGTGTCACTACTAATGACCCCTTTTCTCGTCGTCGTCGAGCCGGCTTACCGCTTGACGGTTATTGTCAAGTCCGAGCAGCTCGCAGACATCCTTTGCAGGCGAACCACGGCTCACCCTCCACCATCTGCATCCGGATCGATGCGTCCTCTTTCCATTGTAAAATGCTCGTTTCCATAGTCCTCTAATTCAGAGTACAGTTACTTGTTTCCGTTCCTTTCTCTTTCAGGCCCATATCCAGCGCCCGTTTCCGGATCCGCTTGGTCAGGTCGCTCTGCGTTACGCCGTTCAAGGCTAATCTCACCGTTTGGGGGGTTACTTGGAAGGCCTTTGCCAATTCCGTTACCGCTCCGGGTTCTCTTAGAATCTTTCCCATTTCTTCGTTCGTTTACTTAATCCTTATTTTTAGCGCGCTTTTCGTTTTCGAAAGCGCTGCAAAGATGTAGAGCATATTCATAACACGCAAGTGTTTCATAGATTATTTTCAACCCCATATCCGTATGATCGTCGACAGAATAAGGCAAAATAATTGAGTATAAAGAGATTAGTGCAAAGGCAGTTTTGCCTCAAAATTGGTGTGGCAAATGGGTTCTTGGACAGGGTTAAGGATGTGGGAAGTGAGAAAGTCGCGAAGATACTCTATGCTTTCCCGAGATAAACCCTGAATGGCTATTGATGGGAGAAGGTTCCATGTTACGATCGCCGCAGGCCAACAGAACAGGGCATGTGGTTGTTAGTAACGACTTTAAGGGAGGTACCAACCATATTGGGAGACATATCTATTTCAAACGGCACTAGAAGCTCCTTCTTTGAGTGCAAAAGAGGGGCAAGACGCAGGCGATCAGTCAATAAGAGACAGACAACACCTAATAGCAGAGATTGAAAGGCTAAAGTCCATGCTGAAGACTCAAGAATCAATGATCGAGTGGCTGAAGCAGAAGTACGACGAGGAGGCAGCTCACAACCGGTCGCTGGTTAATGAGCTGCTGGGTAAGAACAAGGCATAATATATAAGGTATAGGGCGCACGTTTGCCCAAACGACTGGATAAAGGCACGCACACCCATGCGCGCTCTCGCTTTTGCGCGCCCTTTTTGTCCATGAATAGACCTATGCCCGCACATACGCCCACCCGAACCTCAAAAAAATCGGCTGTTTTCGTCCGTAAATCGTTAATTCACAGCGTAGAGCACCATGTTTTGGCGCCCCTGTTTAACATCGTTTTAACACGCGCCAAGTCGTTTTTGGACCTTTTTGCAACGGGTGTTTAACCAAACTCGTAGCGCAATTTATGCCGCAGTTTGGCCGTAGTTTGGCCGTAGTTTGAAAACATGCGACTTTTTGAACGGCCCCGCGGTGGTTTTTGAACATTCAGGCGTTTGGGGCCTTTTTCGGCCTTTCTGGGGGTCTCTCCGCCTCCATTCCTCCCTGTTTATCAGTCGAATAAGTGCATAAGGGTGCGCGCCTGAGGCCCTTTATTCAGCCCCATGCGTACACCATCGCTCCCAGCACCCGCACCAGTAAGCCCTTTCAAACACCCCCAAAACGCCCTCAAACCCGCCTCACAAGCGGTTTTTGGCCCTTTCCTCGTCCCTTCCCCCTCACCCATTCAAACGCCCCTCAAACGGCGTCCAAACGCCCTTCAAACCCGCATCAGTAAAGCGTTTTGCAAGCAGATGTCGCCTTCAGGGCAGGGCCCTCGCAGGCCCAAAACGTAAAAGCAGATGTAAAGCAAACGTCAAGCTCTTGGACAATTCGTTTTGCACCCCCTTTTCTGTATCTCCCTATTTCTCAGCCTTTTTCCCTCATTCCCTTTGGACACTTCGTTTGAGGGCCCCAGGCTTTTGTGTGAACAAGTCATTCATTGCAGTCTAAAGTCAATAGGTGAAATCGAGCATGCCATTTCATTTTCCGTTTTTCACTCCCTTGAGGTAGTGGTCCAACGCCTTGACGTATTGACGAAGGGCTTCGTGCCCTCGGGCGTGATACGGCAGGTGGTACGTGGAATTTTTCCCCTGAAACCTTTCTCTATAGCGATATAACCCGCTTGAGAGAGCTTCTCAACTGCACACTCAGGTTGCCGGCCGTCGCGCCCGTCTCCTTTGCGTAGGTAGGTGAAGTCGGCGCTCTATGCCGATCAGGATGGACATCACGCCCAGCCGAAGTTCGCTGTGGAGCAGCGGATTTAGTCCGGGGAGCATGCCTTCTTTGCGCGACGGTTCAAGATGTGTCCGGGGATGATATCCATCGCCACGAAAGCCAAGGCGAAGATCAGCAGGGTGCAGGGTCTATGTCCGTGAGATGGAGGCGCGAAGCTGAGCAACAGCGCGACGATGCCGCCGATGGTGAGCGGCCGGAAGCGCGTGACTAACCCCGTGATGACGCTGCCCTGACCCATCATCAGCGTGATGAGGAACAGGATCGTCGTCCGCATTGCACCGAGGAACGACAGGCGGAAACGATGAAGCCGCTCCAGCCCATGACAATCCAGATGTACGACACCACTTTGTCGACATACGTGCGGACCTCCGGTGGCCGACGCTTCTGAAATAGCTGCCACGGCAGCCCGATGGCGGGGATTAGGAACCAGAGGTACTGCATCCGAGGGTCGTTCAGTGAACTTCAAGCCGGCCCAGACCGCCAGCGTGGCCAGCACCGTGGCGTAGCCCCAGACGAGCATCGGCGTACCCGCGCCACGCTCCATCTTGCTGCTGCGTGTTGCGGATCATCTCCGCGATCAGCGCCATACTCTCTTCTTCATTCAGCGGGACGTTCCGCAAGACTTTCTTCTCTCTTCTCTTTCATTGTCGCGATTCATTTTTCATTCTTCACCCGATCCATCCGCCGCGTGTCGTCCGTCGAGGCACGCTCCACAGTGCGCGACTTGACGGACTTGCCGGAACGCAGCACGTAATGCAACCCGACCGTGACGCGTCGCCCGGCTGATCCGCCGGAGACGGACGTGCGCTCGTCGAAGCGCTCGGTGTGCGAGAAGTACGTCACGCCGCGGTCGAAGATGTTGCTTACGCCAAGGGTGACGGTCAGCCGACGGTCGGCGAACTGCTTCTTGAGCGCGACGTCGAACGTGTGGCGTGGATCGATGCCGGAGTTGGCCGAATAGAGCCGACTCGACGCATTGTAGACCAGCTCCGCGTACGCGTCGCGGGGAGGGTGACGCCGAGCGTGAGGCGAGCAAAGCCGAGCCAGTGCGTCGCCCACGGATCGGAGGAGGTTCTGCGCAGATCTTGCCTCACGCCGACGAGGTTGGCGTTGAGTTCCCACCCGCGCATGGGTCGGAGGGCGCGCTCAGGGCGACGAACCAATGGTTCTCGCGGTCGTGATTCTCAGGCCGCACGATGCGGACCTCGGGTGCCGAAGCGTCGGTGTGCGCCTCCTCACGGACGAGGTCGCGGTGGAGGTTGCCGCCGACGGTCAGCGTGTAGCGGTAGTGCCAGACGGCCGTCAGGCTGAGGCGCCGGATGTAGGTCGGGCGGGCGCGGGTTGCCCTCGATGTAGGCGAAGTCCGACGAGCGGACGCGCCGCGGGTTGAGGTAGCGGAAGTTGGGCCGCTCCACGTTGCGGGCGTACTGCGCGACGAGCATGAAGAGGCGCATCGGATCGAAGGCGTACGTCGCGGTGGCGTTCTCGAAAAAGGTCGGCATAGGGCGCGGCGCACACCCTCGCGACCGGCCGTGTGTGTCACTCGCGCGCGGTCCGGCGGTGAGGCTGAGGCGACCGAGCTCGAGGGCGACTGAGGCGTAGCCGGCCACGATCTGCTCGGTGTAATCCGTCAGAAACCTGGGTCCGGACGCCGCGCCCTCACGCCGGACAGAGTCACGCATGCGGTTGCGGGTGTACTTCGCACCGGCGGAGAGTCGCATGCCCGACCGGAGGACGCGCACGGCGGAGGCGTCGATGGCCAGCACACGGTAGCGCGAGGCCGTGATGTCGCGGTTCATCCAGCCCGCCGTTGAGCGTTCGTCCGTCTCGCCGCCGAGGCTGCGGTCGGTGTAGTCGGCCACGAGCGAGCTGCGACCCGATCGTGTCCGTGCGGTGTGTCACGTTCACGGCGGCCGCGGCTGTGCGATCTGTCTCCTCGCGGTCGTAGTGACCCGTGATAGACCGCAGCTGGCCGTGCTGACCGATCCGGGTCTCCACCTCCGACGGTTCCGTTTCTCGTCCGCGCGAAAGCTCCGCCTCGGCGCCGACGGACGTCCGCAGGGTTGGCGTCGAAGATCGCCCTACGCGCCCCGTGACGCTGCGTCGCCGGCCGTCCGTCACCGACTGGGACGCGAACGAGCCGACTGCGTCGTTCACATAAAAACGCTCGGCCGATAGCTGCCCTATACCTTTATATAGATGGTCGCCCGCGGCGGAGGGCGTCGCCACGTCCAGCGCCCGGCGTGCGCCCGGACGGAAGCCGAGGGCCGGACGCCGCCGTACTGCCGGCCGAAGTCTGTCTCGACCGACACATTGGCATCCATGCCCCGCTCACGCCGACGACGCAGCACGATCCGCACGACACCGCCCCGCACATCTGCCCCGTACGACGCATCAGCCTGGGGCAAGACCTCCACACGCGCCACATCGGCCGCCCGCAGCGTACGCAGGTAAAGCCGTCAGCGCACGCCCCGAGGCCGCAGCTCGCGGTCGTCCACATAGACCCGCGCGCCGGCCGCGCCATTGACTGACACGCCGTCGTCCGTTACCCAGACGCCCGGCGCCGTGCGGAGCAGCTCCGCACCATCGCGGCCAGCTATCGCCGGCGCATCGCCCACGTGCACAACGAAGCGATCCGCCTCACGCACGATCCGCTCGGCCTGCACCGTCACCTCGCCAAGACCCACGGACGCCTCAGCCATGACGAGTGACAATTCGTCACCCGAACGGCCGCGTGCCGCGATTAGCGTGTCCAACGGTCGATAGGCCACATGCCGCACACGGAGCGTGTATGGCCCGTCAGGAGCGGCCAATCGGAATCGCCCCTGCCGTGTCTGTCACGTCGGCTGCCAGCTGTCGATCGCCGCGAAGACGGCCACCGTGGCGAGGCTCCACCGCCCGGCCCTCGGCGTCCGTCACCCGACCGCGGACCTCCTGCGCCCGCGCCCCATCGGCGAGCATCGCCGCCGCCAGCGCCACTATATATAAGGTATTGCGCATAGCCGTAGCCGCTATTTGCCCATCATCTCGGCCGGGTTCACGAGGTGCGCCTTCAGAAGAACGCCATGATCAGCAACCTCACCTTCTGCTTCATGTAGCAAGGCTCAGTGGGCACGCCGTCCGCATTGCGATCGAGCTTTTTGTTGCCGTTCAGGTCTTGAAAGACGTAGATGTCGCACATGCCCACGGGCACGTTCTCAGCACGACCGCCTGCAGCTCGTCGGCCGTTGGATCCGCCATGGCGTAGACCGTGCGCTTGCTGTCTTTCGGGTCGACGGCCGAGGCCATCAGCTTGCCGCCACCAGTGCGCACGCCCGAGAGGAGCAGGTTCACGTTCACCTTGTCCGACATAGGCAGGGGCCTACTTTGCGCCATCATCGCGGCGCCCGTCATCACATAACACGCCTGCCATGCAGGCCATTCTCAGTCATTTTGTTTATCTCCCTATTTTAATGGGGTTTTGAATTGTCATCGAATCGGCTCGATGACGGGGCAAATATATGGAGGTTTGTTTTATAAACTGCTCTCTATGGCGAACTATTTTTCTCACAGATCAGCAAGATGAAGCTGGTGCGTGAGCAAGAAGTAGCTGGCGTGCGAGCAAGATGTAACTGGCGTGCGAGCATGATATAGCTGGTGCGTGAGCAAGATGTAACTGGCGTGCGAGCAAGATGTAACTGGCGTGCGAGCATGATGTAGCTGGTGCGTGAGCAAGATGTAACTGGCGTGCGAGCATGATGTAGCTGGTGCGTGAGCAAGATGTAACTGGCGTGCGAGCAAGATGAAGCTGGTGTGCGAGCAAGAAGTAGCTGGCGTGTGAGCAAGAGATAGCTGGCGTGCGAGCAAGATGAAGCTGGTGTGCGAGCAAGATGTGGCTGGCGTGTGAATAAGAAGTAGCTGAGTGCGTGAGCAAGAAGTAGCTGGCGCATGAGCTTCTGATTGTTGAAGAAAAGAAAGAAGCGACTACTTTTCACGGCGTTTTTTCATATCTATAAAAACATGGCAAAAGCAAAGAATTTAGTGTCCGGCGAATTGACGGACGAGAACATTGGTAAAGTGAATACGCATCTCAGTGACATTGAGACGCTGATGCCTTTTTGATTGAAACGCTCCGGCGGATGAAAAGAGGAAGATGAACCCGATGGGGAAGCAGAGTATTGAGTTTTGTGAATACGGCTTTGACCGGCGCAAAGCGCTTCTCTCAGTATCTGTTGCCGACCTTCAAAAGGGACGAGCTTTGCAAAGGATGTGAAGCTGATTCATGATTTGCGGGACATCCGTGCGGGGTCGTTTGCTATTGAGAAGATCGATGATACTATTTATGGTACAGCTGTCGACGCGATGCAGTCTGCCAATGAAGTGTACAGTTATTTGAAGACAGCATCCGAAAAGGACGCGGCGCTCAAGGAGTTTTGTTGGAGAGATGAGCAAACGTTACGATCGTCCGAATAAGAAGTCGAAGGACAATCCGAAGCAGCCTGCTGATCCCAACAAGCCTGCTGACCCGAAGCAACCCGCTGATCCCAAAAAGCCCGCTGACCCGAAGAAGCCGGACACGCCGAAGAAACCGGGTACGGGCGGCGATCCGGACATCCACCTGCCGGAGGAATAAGGAGGCCCGTTTAGTCGGCGGTCGCAGCCGTCTGCAACCGTCTTGAAGTGCCAATGGCCGCAACCGGAGATGATCCGGAGTGCCGTTGGCACTTTCTTTGTCCAACAACGCCCCGTTTCACATCACCCATGCCTAACGATTACAACGTGAGTCGCACCCTCCGCCGCTGGTACGACACGCACCGCCGCAGCTCCCCTGGCGCGACACCCGCGACCCCTACCGCATCTGGATCTCCGAGGTCATCCTCCAGCAGACCCGCGTGGCCCAGGGATGGACTACTACCACCGCTTCCTCGAGCGCTTCCCCGACGTCCGCGCCCTGGCCGACGCCTCGAGCAGGACGTCCTCCGGCTCTGGCAGGGGCCTCGGCTACTCCCCGCGCCGCAACCTCCACGCCGCCGCGCGCGACGTCCGCGATCGCTTCGCCGGGCGCTTCCTGACGGCGTATGCTGACGTCCGCTCCCTCAGCGGCATCGGCGACTACACGGCCGCCGCCATCGTCTCCTTCGCCACCGGCGCGCCGTACGCCGCCGTCGACGGAATGTGTTGCGCGTCATCGGCCGACTCTTCGCCATCGATACGCCCACCGACACCTCCGCCGGCCGACGCCTCTACAACGATCTGGCCCGCAGCCTCCTCCCGCCCGATCATGCCGGTGAACACAACCAAGCCATCATGGGTTCGGCGCCCTGCGGTGCGTTCCCCGCAACCCCGATTGCAGCGTCTGCCCACTCGCCGCGCGTTGCGCCGCCCATGCCGCCGGCACACTGAGCGCTTCCCCGTCAAGCAGCACCGCACGAAGACGGTCGACCGTTACTTCCATTATTTCTACGTCACCACCGGCGACGACCTCTTCCTCCGCCGACGGCCCGCGGGCGACATCTGGCAGGGGCCTCTTCGAGCTCCCGCTCATCGAGACGTCCGCCCCGCCGACCTCGACGCGCTCATGGGTACGGACGACTTCCGTGCGCTCTTCACCGACACGGGCAACACGCAGTTTTGCGCTTGTCGCCGCCGACGTTCGCCACGTGCTCACCACCGCGTCCTCCACGCCACCTGCTACCTCGCCCGCATCCAACACCCTCCGAGGCGCTCCTCCGCCTCACCCACACCTCGCGTGCCGAGCTGGATCGCTATCCCTCCCTCGGCTCATGACGCTCCTCATCGATCGTGTCGACAGCCGCGGCCGATGACCGCTTCCAGCTTTGTGCGATCCTATTCTTAGCCATACTTTTTGGCGCACTTAAACGATAAAAAAGACTCGATAACTATGTCACTGAACAAAGTCATCCTCATTGGAAACGTGGGGCGCGAACCCGACGTCCGCTACTTTGACAGCGGAACGCCGTAGCCAACTTCACGCTCGCTACCAACGAACGCGGATACCGCCTGGCCAACGGCACAGAGATCCCGGAGCGCACCGAATGGCACAACATCGTCGCCGGCCGCGATCGTGCACTCTTCGTAGAGCGCCACGTCCATAAGGGATCGCTCGTGTACGTCGAAGGCAAGATCCGCACCCGCAGCTACGACGATGCCTCGGGCAACAAACGCTACATCACGGAGATCTACGCCGATCGCATTGAGTTCTTTTTCCCTCGGTGGACGCCGTCCGCAGGATGCCGAACACACGGGCGACTCGTCCGTCGCCACGCAGCCAGCCGACGCCGCAGCCGAAGTGCACGCCTTCGCCGCCAAGTCCGAACCTACACCGACGACATCCACCCCCGATCTCGAGCCGATCTCTCCCGCCGACGCTGATCCGGTGGACGATCTGCCCTTCTAACCTTAGCCCCTCATTCCTTGGATTCAGACTATTTCCGCCCCTTTCGCTGCAAATAGCAGCCCCCGGATGGACGGTTCCGGACGCCGTCCTTTGTTGTGTCATCCTCTGTATTCTCCTGATTCTCGCTTGCGCAATCGCTGCGGGTGGGCGCGCACTCTTTGCGCTCACCATAGAAGAGTTGAGTGAGGTGCGTGAGGAGAAGAATCCTGCCGATCGTTTCCTCCATTTATTGTCTGATCGCCCGCAGCAGACGCGTTTCTCACTGGCCGCCGTCCAGTCGCTCGTGACGTTAGCCATTGGCACAGTCGGATTGTACGGCGTGGCGCTGCTGTGGCCGGACGCCTTACGGTCGGCAGTCGGATGCGTGTCGGTGATCCTTGTTGGTAGCCTATTGATGTGCCTTTGTTGCGGACTTGTGCCGGGATGAGCTGCTTCGGAAGGGCCATCTGCGCGTGGCGCGGACCATCGCACCCGTATTGAAGTTCATCGATTTTTCTCTGTTCGCCCATCGGTCGCCGATTAGCCGTCGCCCCGTCGAACGCCATGCATCGCAACGAGGTGGCAACTGGCGAACCCGCCACGATCCTCTCCAAAGAGTCGGCCGATGAGCACGAAATGCTCGAGGAGATCGGAGCAGTTTTACAACAAGACGGCCGACGAGATCATGGTCTCCCGCATGGACATGAAAGCGATCAGCGCCCATTGCACGTTTCAGGAGGCCCTCGACCTAATTATCCGCAGCGGCTTCTCGCGCATCCCCATCTATGAAGAGTCGGACGACAACATCACCCGGCATTTTTGTACGCCAAGGACCTTCTACCCTACATCCGCGATCCGCAAGACTTCAACTGGCAGAAATTGATCCGCCCCGCCTGCTTCGTTCCGGAAACAAAGAAGATCGAAGACCCTCCTCGAAGAGTTCCGAACCAACAGGTGCACATTGCCATCGTCGTCGACGAGTTCGGTTGCGCCTCCGGACTGGTGACGATGGAGGATATTATCGAGGAAATCGTGGGTGACATCAGTGATGAGTACGATACGGAGCAAAAAGCCCTTCTTCCGACTGCCTGACGGTAGCTACATTTTCGAGGAAGACGCAACTCAACGATTTCTTTCGCGAAACCGACATCGACGAGGAAGAGTTTGGCGATTTGACCGAGGACGTTGAGACGCTTACCGGCTTGCTACTCAAAAATCAAGGGCACGCTGCCCCGACGTCGCGAGACGATTGACTATGGGCACTACCGTTTTCGCGTGCTTGAGGCCAACGAACGTCGTGTGCTCAAGGTAAAATTCTATCGCCTCCCTTGTCACCTGCCAGAGACACGAAAGCGTGATGCACGAAGGGCATCTACATCCCATTCTCTCTCAAGAAAAACAAGCGCAGAATGAACTTAGCAGTACACCAGGTCGAAAACAGGAAAATCGCCGAGGATACGGGCTTTCGACATCGTCATACATAGCACGGAAGATGCCATCAGACCTGATGGGCGACCTCTATTATCAGGGTTACGACGGACTCATCTTACATGAGGAGCAAGTCACCCCTGCATTCTTCGACTTAAAAACGAAAATGGCTGGTGAGATCCTCCAAAAATTCTCGAACTATCGTTTCCATTGGTCCTGATCGGCGACTTTTTCTAAGTTCCCAAAGCCAGAGTTTGCAGGATTTTATCCGAGAAAGCAACAAGGGACAACAGGTGAACTTCGTCCCTACGCTTCGGAGGCCCTCCAACTACTGTCCGATCATGAAGTCGCGGCCGACTACTCTCGTCACCCTCTGTGCAGTCCTTTTTCCCTCTTCACGGCCTGCAATGCACCCATGCCAAAGCCTCGCGGCATGCTGCATCGACTTACCCGCGCCACGATACGCCGAATTTTCCGCGCCAGGCCGTCCCTACACGCTTCGTTTCTCCCGCCTTTGCCAGTATGGGAGCTTCCCCGTCGGTGAGGCTGACGACCGACTCAACATTACCTACCCCAAGTGGGGCGTAACGATCTATTGCAGCGGCGCAGCCATTACCCAGACCACTTTATCTGCTGCCACGGGCACGAATGTCGAACTCATCCGCCGGAGTGTCCGCGACGTGCATGCCGTTACTGAACAAGCCTACGAAGATCCTGACGTACGCGTCTACGGCGTCCTTTTCCACATCGAGGGAGATTCGCCCGCGCCTATCCGCTTCATGCTCACCGACAGTGCAGCCCACTTTTTCAGGGCGCGCTCTATTACTCCGACCGTGTGAGCCCCGACTCTGTCGCGCCGCTGACTGATTACCTCCCTTTAGAGACGTCGCCGTGCTGATCCAAAACCTTTCGTTGAAATAAGTACCCCTTACCGTGCCGTTGCTGGAACACATACGCAGTCGGGTGCCGATGGGGACTGTGGCGCATAGATGAAACAGGATTGGGTTGCTCGACGGGCTGGAGCGACGTGATGCCCTATCGAGATTTTTCTCAAAAATATCCGCGCGGAGAGCCGTCGCACGGGTGGTTAGCCGTGCGCGCGCTTTTTGCGAGCCATCCTCGGCTATGAACCGACCGTCAACTATCACCCGAAAGGCTACCCGAGGTCGATGGATGGCACGTCAGCTTCTCGCAACGAGACACTATGCCGCAGCCATCTGTTCCCGCGACACGGTCGTCGGTATTGATATCGAACGGTTCCGTCCGCGCATCGTCGGGTTGCGTGACCGCTTTCTGGATAGGGACGAACTGGCGCTCATCGGCGGCCCGAACACGGATGATGTCCGTCGGCTGACGGTCTGCTGGAGTGCCGGAGGCGGCATTCAAAATGCTCCGCCTGGGGTCGTCTGACTGGCTCCGAGGAGTGCGTATCGTGGCCTACGAGCCCGCTTCCAATCAGCTTATAGTCCACGAAACGCTCACGCCGGACACATACACCTTCAAAATAGACTTCTCCCTCGCCTCAGTTACGTACTCACGTGGGGTAGGAGGGGGTAACGTGGTGTGTTTTTGGGGATACATGGAATAGATATGCCCAAAACGCGGTACATTTTCAAGGTAAATCATGTGCCCGGCCAACTTCCCCGGCCTCGGCAGAGCTTGATTTTCTTTGCCTTCTCTTTCTTGTATCAAGACAAGAAAAGAAGGTGAGAATGGGTGCAAAGCCCTGATTTTCATTCCCCAAGATCAATATATATTCAGAAAGCGTACCGCGTTTTGGATTGATTAGATCGTTATATCCGAAACGAACCGCATTCCATTATTCATTGAATATGAATGCCCAAAACGTGATGCATTTTGGGTATTAATGATCCTTATACCCCAAAAACGTATCACGTTTGCTGCATTCACCATCATTGTAGAATGGCGTTCGGTGGGGCGTATGCAATACGCCCCTACACGAGAAACCTGAAAAATCGATGATACGTTTTGGGTAACACGGTAGGGGCGTATTGCATACGCCCCCACAAACGTTCCATCTATGGAACGAATAACCTGAAAATATGGTGCGTTTTGGGGTTATACGATCGTTATAGCCTGAAAAATTGACACGTTTCGTGCATTCATCATCGTAAAATGGCGTCCGGTGGGGCGTATGCAATACGCCCCTACATGGGACCTCAAAAATCAATGCATTTTCTGGTAGTACGGTAGGGGCGTATTGCATACGCCCTGCAAACGTCCCATCTATGGAACGAATAACCTGAAAATGGTGCGTTTTGGGAGGGTTATACGATCGTTATAACCTGAAAAATTGACGCGTTTCATGCATTTGCTATCCTTTGGATGGCGTTCGGTGGGGCGACGCAATACCCCTACCTTCTTTCTTGTCTTGATACAAGAAAAGAAGGCAAAAGAAAATCAAGGCCTCTGCCGAGGCCGGGGAAGTTATCCGGGTACGTGTGGAAGCTGAAGAATGGATCGAGGAATAGGGATGAATATAAGATCCATCTTAAAAATGTGCAGGAAAAACTTCCCTGCCCCGGTAGAGCCTTGTCTTGATACAAGAAAAGAAGGCAAAGAAAATCAAGGCCTCAACCGAGGCCGAGGAAATCAGGCTGGGTACGTGTGGGGCTGAAAAATGGATCGAGGGCTTGGGTTTTTACCTGAAATGGATCTCACAACTTGAGGTAGCGGCCAGTTAGGGGACTCAGGGCAAGCGACAATCTCGCGGGGGTGCCGGCACAGATCAGGTGTCCACCAGCTTTACCGCCTTCGGGACCGAGGTCAATGACGTAGTCGGCACCTTGATTACGTCCGGATGGTGCTCAATAATAACTACCGTGTGCTAAGCGGATCAGATCGGAGAGGCTTTGAGTAGTCTTAATGTCGTGGAAATGAAGGCCAGTTGTAGGTTCGTCGAAGATGAACATTGTCGCCGGATGCTGCTTCTCTAACCCTAAATAGTAGGCCAATTTGACGCGCTGGTTCTCGCCTCCAGATAGGGTCGACGAGGATTGCCGAGTTTGATGTATCAAAGCCTACTTCTTGCAAAGGCGTCAAGTGAGCGACTATTTTCTTGGCTGTTTGTCGTCCTTCTGCGCTGAAGAACTCCATCGCCTGTGCAACCGTCATCTCGAGTACGTCGTAAATGTTCACCCCGTGATATTCCACCTCCAGCGTGTCGGCGTTGAACCTCCGCCGTGGCAAGCCTCACACTCGAGCGTGATGTCGGCCATAAACTGCATTTCGACCGTGATCCGTCCCTCGCCTTTTGCACTCCTCGCAGCGGCCACCTCTTTATTGAACGAAATGGGCTGGGTGTAACCCATTCGTCAGAAAGCGGTTGTTCGGCAAAGAGTTTCCGTATTTCTTGTACGCCCCGATATAAGTGACGGGGTTGACCCGAACTTTTTCCCGATCGAATTTTGATCTATGAACTCTATGTTCTTGATATGCTGCACATCGCCCTCGATAGCGAGGGCACTCCACGGTTAGAGGCGCGTCGTCTAAGTTGTTTCAATCCCTCATACAAAATATCCCGAACGAGCGAGCTTTTTCCCCGACCCACTGACAGTAACGACCGTCATGGCGTGAAGTGGAACTTGACATCGATTTGCTTTTAGATTGTTTTTCCGGGCGCCCCGTACTTCCGATAAATTCGTTCCAGAGCCGAGGCGTGTCGGGGCTTCAATCTGCTCTTCACCCGTCAGATAGCGCACGGTGAAGCCTCGCCAGCGCCTTTTCTATTTCGCTGACCGGGCCTTGATATGCCACCTCGCCACCCAAGCCGTCCCGCGGCCGGGCCGATGTCAATAACGTAATCCGCAGCCCGAATAATCTCCTCGTCATGCTCTACGACGACGACCGTATTCCCCTGCGCCTGCAATTGCCGGAGCACTCGGATCAATTGATCCGTATTGTGCGGATGGAGACCGATACTCGGTTCGTCGAGTATATAAAGCGAGCCCACGAGGCTACTTCCAGCGAGGTGGATAGGCTGACGCTGACCTCGCCGCCTGAAAGCGACGCAGATGAGCGATCGAGCGTCAGGTAACCGAGAAATCCCATCGAGAAGTACTGAATCCGGGTCGTGATCTCGGCCAATAGTCGCTTTCAATCGTTGCCTCGGTCTCGTTGAGCCTTAAATCGGAGAAAAAGCACGTAGTTCGGTGATGGGCATAGATACCAGTTCGGTGATTTCCGTCCGCCGACGCGGACATAAACGCTTCGGGTTTCGGCGCGTCCGTGGCACGTGGGGCAGATCGTTTTCTCTCGATATCGCGCAAAGCGACACGCGATACTGTATTTTAACACATTGGCCTCCCACGTCTGCTGCGAAAATTGTCCGATGCCATTCATCCTCACTGCATGCCCAGAGCGGATTGGAGCTCCTCATCCGTTAGATCGTAATAAGCGCGATGGATCAGGAGTCCTTTTTCGATGCCGTCCGCATAAAATCAGCGTCGCCACTGATCCATCACCTCACCCCTCCAGCACGCGACCGCGCCCTCATAGACCGACAGGTTTTATCCGGGATCTACCGGGTCCTCATCGATACCACCACTACCCGATCCGAAGCCCTCACATTGCGGGCAGGCGCCCATCGGATTATTAAAATCGAACATCATCTCGGTCGGTTCCTCCGAACGTCGGGCCGTCAGCCTCAAAGGAAACGTTTGGAAAAGTCCGAGGACCTCGAGGCTCGGCACCAGGCTTAGCGTAGACGCTGAGGCGGCATGTCTCATGCCCTTCGTAAGAAAGCCGTTTCCACGGGTCGGCTAATCGGTTCCTAAAGAGCTTGTCGTCAGCGGACGCTTCAGGGCGATCAATCGAAAATATATACTTCCGTGACAACTTTTCCTGTTCAACACCTCTTGAAGGCGCATCACGCACCCGTCCGCCTCTATTCTCGTGTAACCCTCTTTTGCAGGATCTCGGTATCGCTAAGCGTCCTCCCTTCGGCAAAACGATCGGCATAGACCGCCAACCGGGTGCCTTGATCGGGTAGAGCGCCTTTTCGACTACATCAGACATGATGCTTCTTCACCTCCTGGCCAGAGACGGGCGAAAAGTACGCCCCAGTCAGCGCGAACAACAATCGGGTAATCATAGATTTCAGTCATTGTCCGACCGTCGATCGGGGATTCGGACTCTTCTGCTCAATGGCAATAGCAGGGGGTATACCTTTAATATAATGCGTTCAGCTTGCTCATTCGGCCCAAAAAACTGCCTGGCATAGGCCGACAGACTCTCACATAGCGTCGTTGGCCCACGGCATAGAGCCGTATCGAAAGCCAGCGACGACTTTCCGCTGCCCGAAAAGCCTGTGACACAAAACGGTCTCGGGATGACCATCTATATTTTTCAGATTGTTGACCTTGCGCCCATGATAGGATGCAATTATCGTCTTGCCATGTGGCCTCTTTCATGGATACAGTCATTTGTTGTGTGTGATGAGATCTATGTCTGGTGTAAGTGGCGCAGGTGAATGATGATCGTGTCCCCACTGGGTTATCCATACCTCAAAAGAAGCGCCACTAAAGGAAAAGACCCCATCTACACGAAGTTTTACATTAAAATACTTTTGATTGATCGGCAAAAGGAAACGCGGCGAAGGCAAAACATCCATCTTAGATGGAAGACTCAAACATGGCGCGTTTGCCTTCATCTAAGATGCAAGTCTAAACGCGGCGCGTTTTGCACCTCAACTAAGATGGAAGTCCCCAAACGCGGCGCGTTTGCACTTCAACTAAGTGGCAATCCCAAACGCGGCGCGTTTTGCACTTCCTACTAGTAGCAAGTCCCAAACGCGGCGCGTTTACTTCCTACTAGGTAGCAAGTCCCAAACGCGGCGCGTTTCGCACTTCTACTGGTGGCAAGTCCCAAACGCGCGTTTTTCACTTCTACTAGGTAGCAGGTTTAGGCGATTTTCGACCGTCAGGGGTGAGGGCGTATTATACGCGCCTACCAACTCATCCGGGATGGCAGATACTGAAAACGATGTCACGTTTTCTTCCGTATAACCTGGCCATCTTCCGGCCTCGGTAGAAGTATGATTTTGCCTTCTTTCTTGTATCAAGACAAGAAAAGAAGGTGAAAACTGAATGAATACATTCCACCGAATACCATTACAATAGGTAGATCCCAAATGTATTACGTTCGGGATATAAGGATCTAATAACCATAAACGCGTCGTTTGATTCGATAAATGATGGAAAATCATCACGTTTTAGGTTATTCGTTCCATAGGTGGAACGTTTGTGGGGCGTATGCAATACACCCTACCATATACCGGAAAACATATCCGTTTGGGGATATAACAATCCAAACAT